>ERZ869909.1-NODE-1-length-1084275-cov-13.232930_pt1 | contig 1084275 bp, 1023 predicted proteins | sample MGYA00520892_ERZ869909 | MGnify/ENA primary metagenome ERZ869909 (study PRJEB32215, sample SAMEA104723947) | bioreactor metagenome | biome: bioreactor; feature: anaerobic bioreactor; material: water | place: China | collected 2015-03-12 ... | reverse complement strand
GGCACCTCGATGTCGGCTCGTCGCATCCTGGGGCTGGAGTAGGTCCCAAGGGTTGGGCTGTTCGCCCATTAAAGCGGTACGCGAGCTGGGTTTAGAACGTCGTGAGACAGTTCGGTCCCTATCCTCTGCGCGCGCAGGAAATTTGAGAAGATCTATCCCTAGTACGAGAGGACCGGGATGGACGAACCTCTGGTGTGTCAGTTGTTCCGCCAGGAGCACCGCTGATTAGCTACGTTCGGAGAGGATAACCGCTGAAAGCATCTAAGCGGGAAGCCAGCTTCAAGATGAGATTTCCACGCCTTCGGGCGAGAGGCTCCCGGCTAGACTACCGGGTTGATAGGCAGGATGTGGAAGCGAGGACTAACGACTCGTGCAGCTGACCTGTACTAATAAGCCGATAACTTGATAACACTCAATCCCTGCTGTTTCGACAGCACGAGGATTAATGAGAATTTGCACGCGTCCACTATGTGGTTCCCGATTTACGGTCGGGGACTGCGTCCAGAACCAAAGTTCTGGCCACAATCGATACATAAATCAATAGTGTTTCGGCGGCCATAGCGAGAGGGAAACGCCCGGTCACATTCCGAACCCGGAAGCTAAGACTCTCTGCGCCGATGGTACTGCAAGGGGGACCTTGTGGGAGAGTAGGACACCGCCGGACTTCTTTGTGAAATGGCCACCACTGTGTTTTCGAACACGGAGGGTGGCCATTTTGCGTTAAGTACACTGCTGGTCATCGTTCCGAGGCCAGCACAGCGACAAGGAGATCATCTACCGTGGCCGACACCCCAGATCGCCCTCGCCGTCCAGGTGGTCCGCCTCGCGGCCAGCGACCAGGATCGGCGCGGCCGGCAAAGGGCTCTCCCTCGTCGAAGAAGCCTGAATCCGGCAAGCCCAACTCGGATGGCCGACCTCGCCAAAAGCGTCCACATCAAAGCGGCGACAAGCCTGCCTGGCAGAAGCGAGAGGGCGGCGATCGTCGGCCGGGCAAACCGCAGGACTCCGAGCGGCGGCTGTGGACTCGCGACGGAGCGCCCGCCCGCGGCGATTCCTCCGCTCGCAAGCGCGAGGTCCCGGAGGATCGCGACCCGTACGGCACAAAGTCCGTGCGCCCGCGTCACGATGCTCCCGAGATCCCCGACGATGTGCTTCCCAATCAGCTCGATCGAGTCGCTCGCGCGCAGCTGAAAACCCTGAGCAAGGAGAACGCGGACGAAGTTGCCCGGCATCTCGTCATGGCCGCTCGCCTCATCGCCGAAGATCCGGCGCTGGCGCACGAGCACGCGGTCTCCGCGGGGCGCCGCGCGGGCCGGATCGCTGTCGTCCGCGAGACGATCGCGATCACCGCGTATTCGACGGGCGACTTCGCACTCGCGTTGCGCGAGTTGCGCACGTATCGCAGAATTTCGGGTCGCGACGACCAGTTGCCCATGATGGTGGATTGCGAGCGTGGACTCGGGCGTCCGGAGAAGGCTCTCGAGCTCGGCCGATCCGTTCCCAGAGCGAGCCTTCCGGATGGCGTGCAGGTGGAACTCGCGATTGCCATGTCGGGCGCGCGCCTGGATCTCGGTCAGACGGACGCCGCGCTCGTCGAGTTGCAGATTCCGCAGCTCGATCCCGACACCGCTTTCCCGTGGAGCCCATCGCTGTTCGACGCGTACGCCGCGGTTCTCGAGGACCTCGGGCGCGCGGACGAGGCCGAAATCTGGTTCGCGAGGTCCGATCGCGCGACCGCTGCGCTCTCGTCCGGGGATGAGGCGGACGACGTGGAGATTGAAGTGTTCGAGGAGTTTGACGAGGAGACCGGCGATGATGAAGTTTCGGCGGAGAATTCGGATGACTGAACCGACTCCCCTGGATGGCGTCGACTTGCTGCTTGCGGATCTCGATGGCGTCGTGTACCGGGGGGCAGACGCAATTCCGCACGCGATCGACAGCATCAATCGCGCGGCACAATCGCGTGTTGTCGCCTACATCACGAACAACGCCTCACGCACTCCGGAATCCGTCGCGGAACAGTTGAACGGACTTGGGCTCACCGTGTCGCGCGACGCCGTGGTGACATCGCCTCAGGCCGCCGTGCGTTTGCTGTCCGGGATGGTCCCCGCCGGCGCGCGAATTCTCGTCGTGGGCGGTGACGGTTTGCATTCCGAACTCGAACGTGCCGGATTCGAGATCACCGAGTCAGCCCACGACGAACCTGCTGCGGTCATTCAGGGTTTCTCACCGGATATCGGTTGGGCTCAACTCGCGGAGGCATCCTATGCGCTTCAGGGCAAGGGCGCCGATTTGCCCTGGGTGGCGACCAACACAGACTGGACCATCCCGACGGCGCGCGGGATTGCGCCGGGAAACGGGACGCTCGTGTCTGCCGTTCATCTCGCCGTCGGGCGGTTGCCCGTCGTCGCCGGCAAGCCGGAGGTTCCCATCTTCGAGGAGGCGATCTCGCGCTTCGGAGGAGCCAAGCCCCTGTTCCTCGGTGATCGCCTCGACACCGATATTCTCGGCGCGAACCGGTCGAGAATCGACTCGGCTCTTGTATTGACGGGAATCGACCGGGCCAAGCAAGTGCTCGCGGCGGACCCGAACTCGCGGCCCACGTTCATTCTCGAGAACCTCAGCGAACTCCATGAACCGTATCCGCGCATTCGGGAGGAGTCGGCGCCCGACGGATCGCGAATCGTGACCGTCGGATCCGCGGTGGTCCGGATGGCAGGGAACGCCGTCTCGCTCGCAGCGGAGGGGGATTCGCGGATCAACCAGCTGCGGGCCGGAGCGGCGGCAATCTGGGGGAGTGGGCTTGCCATTTACGGGCTCGAGGTCGATCCCAAACTGTACTCTTGAACCATGTCCGATGAGACGAAGGCAGGAGCCGATGCAGCCGAATCGGCGGATCACCCTGACGCCGATGCGCTCGTGTCCCGGTTGCGTGTGATCGAGGACCAGCCGCTCGAAGAGCGCGCGGCGGCGTTCGCGCATCTCCACGACGAACTGCTTCGGGCGCTCGAAGGTTCCGACTCGTCCGCGTGATGGACGCTGAGAACACCGGCGCCGTGCGACTCGATGCCACGCTGGCATCCCGTGGCCTCGCGCGCTCGCGCAACCAGGCGGTGCAGCTCATCGCGGACGGAGTCGTGACGGTCGACGGCCGCCCGGCAACCAAACCGGCCCAGCGCGTGACAACCGCGAATGTGATTGCGGTCGCTGACTCGGGCGGCTATGTGAGCAGAGCGGCACTCAAACTTCTCGCCGCGCTCGATGCGTTTCCGATCCCGGTGGAGGGCCGGATTGCTCTGGATGTCGGTGCGTCGACAGGCGGATTCACTCAGGTGCTGCTCGAGCGCGGCGCAGAGCTCGTCATCGCGTTGGACGTGGGTCACGGCCAGCTCGCCCCATCCATCCGAGCCCACGAGAGGGTCGTCGTGGTCGAGGGGGAGAATGCCCGATTCCTCACTCGGGACGTGCTTGCCGCGGCCGGCGTCGAAGAGACTCCCACCCTCATCGTTGCCGACCTTTCCTTCATTTCCCTCGGGCTTGTGCTGCCCGCCCTCGTGGAAACCGTCGGCACGAGTGCTGACTTCCTCGTGCTCGTGAAACCGCAGTTCGAAGTGGGCCGCGGCGGCATCCGCGAGGGCATCGTGCGCGATCCGGCGCTGAGGGAGGATGCGGTCAACGGTGTTCTCTGGTCCGCGTGGGACCTCGGGTTGCCGACAGCAGGAGTCATCTCCTCCCCAATCGCCGGAGGGAGTGGAAACCGCGAATACCTCGCCTGGTTGTCCACCGAGTCGGGGTCCAATCCGACAGAATGGACTGAGCAGGTTTCTGCACTCGTGCGAAACTGAGAGCATGCACGACACCGAGCGCACGCGACACTGAGCGCTCAGGTCGCAGCGTGCGTGCCAGCGCACCGAATGGTCAAGGAGACACCCGTGGCAGAACGACATTTTCTCGTCGTCTCCCATACCGGGCGCGAGGAAACGCTGAACGCAGCGGTGGCCGTATGCCGCCAGCTGATCGCTGACGGCGTGTATCCGGTGATTCCGGAGGCGGATCGGGCGGATTTGATCGCCCACGATTCCGGCCCGAAAGTTCGAGCGCTCGGCGATGGCGTGTCCCTCGCGGATATCGAGCTCGTCATCGTCCTCGGTGGCGACGGCACCATTTTGCGGGCTGCAGAGATCGCCCGGGAGTCTCACGCGCCGCTCCTGGGAATCAATCTCGGCCATGTCGGATTTCTCGCGGAGGCGGAGCGCGAGAGTCTGGAGGAAAGTGTTCGACGTGCTCTCGAACGCGACTACTCGACGGAAGAGCGCATGGCCCTTTCCGTGCGGGTCAAGGTCGACACGGAAGTCGTGTACGAAACCTGGGCGCTCAATGAAGCGACGGTGGAGAAGGCCAGCCGCGAGCGCATGCTCGAGGTCGTCATCGAAGTCGACGGGCGGCCGCTGTCGAGCTTCGGATGCGACGGCGTCGTCATGTCCACTCCCACCGGCTCGACGGCCTATTCGTTCTCCGCGGGAGGGCCGATCGTCTGGCCCGATCTCGATGCGATGCTTCTCGTGCCGTTGAGCGCGCACGCCCTCTTCGCGCGGCCGCTTGTGGTCGGGCCGGACTCCGTGTTCGCCGTCGAAGTGCTCGATCGCACCCAGGGCACAGGGGTACTGTGGTGCGACGGCCGGCGCACGACGGACTTGCCGCGAGGAGCACGCGTGATTGTGCGGAAGTCGCCGCATCCGGTTCGCGTAGCGCGGCTGCACAAAGGTCCGTTCACGGATCGTCTCGTACGAAAATTCGCTCTCCCGGTTACCGGGTGGCGCGGCCCCACCGAGGAGGACGGTGGAGCTTCGTGATCGAGGAGCTGTCCATTCGAGATCTCGGCGTCATCGGGGAGGCTGTTCTCCCGCTGGGGCCGGGGTTCACGGCTCTCACCGGTGAAACCGGTGCGGGGAAGACGATGGTAGTGACGGCCCTCGGCCTCTTGCTTGGCGAGAGAGCGGACAGCCAGGTGCTGCGCAAGGGGAGCGCGTCCGCCGTGGTCGAAGGCCACTGGCTCATCGAGGCGAATGGATCCGTCGCCGCGCGCGTCACGGATGCCGGAGGCGACCTCGATCCGGCCGGGCAGAATCGGGTGGCGCTGCTGCTGAGCCGATCGGTCACCGCCGAGGGCCGAAGCAGAGCAGTCATCGGCGGCCGCACGACGCCCGTTGGCGTCCTTGGCGAACTGGGGCGCGACCTCGTGGTCGTCCACGGTCAGGCCGACCAGGTGCGGTTGAGGTCGGCAACCGCGCAGCGCGACGCGCTCGACCGTTTCGCCGGACAGGAACTCGCGAGCGTGCTGGACGACTATCAGGAGACGTATCGGCGCTGGCAGGCCGGGCAGGGCGAACTCGACGTTCTCGTTGCCGAGCGGGATCGGCGAGAGAGGGAAGCCGAGGAGCTCAGGATCGCGATCGAGGAGATCGAAACCGTCGCGCCGCGCCGAGGGGAGGATGTCGAGCTCTCCGAGCGCGCGGAGCGACTCGGGAACCTCGAGGAACTGCGGCTCGCGGCGGCGGGGGCGCACGAGGTGCTGTCCGCTCAATCATCGGATGACGGCGGTGATGTGCTCGGACTGCTCGAGAGCGCCCGACGCCAAATAGACCGGGTAGCCGGCCACGACCCGGCACTGGTGCCGATCGCCGAGGCGATCGCGAACGCCACCTTCGCCGTTTCGGAGGTTTCCGCCCAGCTTTCGAGCTATCTCGGGGGGCTCGATGCCGACGGTGCGCACGAACTGGAGGCCATCCAGCAACGGCGCGCGGAGCTGGGGGCCCTCATCCGCAAGCACGGCCAGAGCCTCGACGAGACCATCGATTTTCTCGACGTCGGAAGCAGCCGCCTCCTGGAGCTCGACAACGACTCAACCCGTGTCGAGCAGCTTCGCGCCGAGGTTGACGATGACCTCCGGAAAGTCGTCGCTCTCGCCCAGCGGCTGACCGCCATCCGCACGGCAGCGGCGGAGGAACTGTCTCACCGAGTCACCGACGAGTTGACAGCGCTGGCCATGGCGGATGCCGCGATCACCGTCGAGATCGACAGCGGCGGCGACTATTCGCTCGCCGGCCGCGACCAGGTCTCCATCCTGTTGCGGCCCCACAAGGGGGCAGAGCCCAGGCCTCTCGGCCGAGGCGCATCGGGCGGCGAGCTGTCGCGCGTCATGCTCGCCATCGAAGTGGTGATCGCGGGGACCGATCCGGTGCCGACTTTCATTTTCGACGAAGTGGATGCCGGCGTCGGGGGTGCGTCCGCGATCGAAATCGGAAAGCGACTGGCGCACTTGGCGCGGACGGCCCAGGTGATCGTGGTGACGCACTTGCCGCAGGTTGCCGCATTCGCGACGAACCACTTGCGCGTCGTGAAGAGCACCGACGGCGAGATCACGGCGAGCAGTGTGCAGCAATTGCACGGCGATGAGCGCGCAGAAGAACTTGCCAGAATGCTGTCCGGACTCGCCGATTCCGAAAGCGGGCTCGCGCATGCGCGGGAACTTCTCGACACGGCTCGGTCTTTGGTGTGAGCGCCGCGCCGTGTTAGTGCGGCCTGTCGCGTCCCGCGAAGAGCCCAACCTCGGTGATAAGCTGTAACCCCGTGGTAGTCAATCACTCTGCGGAGACAACAAAGCACATTTTCGTTACCGGCGGCGTTGTCTCGAGCCTTGGAAAAGGGCTCACGGCGGCCAGCCTCGGAAATCTTCTCACCGCACGCGGTTTGCGCGTCGTCATGCAGAAGCTCGACCCGTATCTGAACGTGGATCCGGGGACGATGAACCCGTTCCAACACGGCGAAGTGTTCGTCACCGACGACGGGGCGGAGACCGACCTCGACATCGGGCATTACGAGCGCTTCCTCGACATCAATCTCAGCCAGGCCGCGAATGTCACGACGGGGCAGATCTATTCGCACGTGATCGCGAAGGAACGGCGCGGAGAATACCTTGGCGACACGGTCCAGGTCATCCCGCACATCACGGACGAAATCAAGCGCCGCATGCGTTTGCAATCGCACAATGACCCGCGCCCCGACGTGATCATCACCGAGATCGGCGGAACGGTCGGCGACATCGAAAGTTTGCCGTTCCTGGAGGCCGCTCGCCAGGTGCGCCACGAGATCGGCCGCGCGAACTGCTTCTTCGTGCATGTTTCGCTCGTGCCGTACCTCAGCGCGGCGGGGGAGCAGAAGACGAAGCCCACGCAGCACTCGGTTGCGGCGCTGCGGTCGATCGGTATCCAGCCGGATGCGATCGTGCTGCGCAGCGATCGGCCCGTGCCGGAATCGATGAACCGCAAGATTGCCCTCATGTGCGACGTCGACCCGGAGGCGGTCATCAATTGCCCGGACGCGGTGAGCATTTACGACATTCCGGAGACGTTGCACAGCCAGGGCCTCGACGCCTACATCATTGAGCACTTCGGAGTTGCGGCGGGCGACGTCGACTGGGCGGGGTGGGCTGAGCTGCTGCACGCGGTCCACGAGCCCAAGTTCGAGGTCACGGTCGGGCTCGTCGGGAAGTACATCGACCTGCCGGACGCCTACCTTTCCGTGACGGAAGCGCTGCGTGCAGGCGGGTTCGCCCAGCAGACGAAAGTGAACATCCGATGGATCGCGTCGGATGACTGCGATACCCCGGAGGGCGCAGCGAAGCGTCTCTCCGACCTGGACGGCATTTGCGTCCCTGGCGGGTTCGGCGTGCGAGGGATCGAAGGCAAGCTCGGCGCGCTGCGCTTCGCTCGCGAGAACGGAATCCCGGTTCTCGGATTGTGCCTCGGCTTGCAATGCATGGTCATCGAGTATGCGCGCAACATGGTCGGGCTCGCCGGCGCTTCGTCGTCCGAGTTCGATCCGGACACGCCGCACGCGGTGATCGCGACCATGGCGGAGCAAGTGAACATCCTCGCTGACGGCGATCTGGGCGGCACCATGCGACTCGGACTGTATTCGGCCGAGCTCGCCGAGGGGTCCCTCGTGCGCGAACTGTACGGCGAGAGCCCGGTCTCTGAGCGCCACCGGCACCGCTACGAGGTGAACAATTCGTATCGCGACCAGCTCGCGGATGCCGGGCTCTCCTTTTCCGGGATGTCGCCGGAGGGCAACCTCGTCGAGTACATCGAGTTGCCGCGAGACGTGCACCCGTTCTATGTGGGTACGCAAGCGCACCCGGAACTGCGGTCGCGGCCGAACCGCGCGCATCCGCTGTTCCGCGGGTTGATCGGTGCTGCACTCGATCGGCAAAAGGCGAGCCGCCTGTTCGAGGTCGCCGAAGCGGAACCGGTCGATGCCTGATCTCCTCTCCGATGAGAGGTTTCCCGTTGAGGTTCACGACAGTGAGCGTGTGTTCTCCGGTGCGGTGTGGGATGTGTTCCGCGACCGGTTCGCGTTCGGCGGCGACGAGCTTGTTCGCGAATACCAGAAGCATCCCGGGGCGGTTGCCGTCCTCGCCGAGGATTCACGCGGGCGCGTGCTGCTGATCAAGCAGTATCGGCACCCGATCGGCTATCGCGACTGGGAATTGCCTGCGGGGCTGCTCGATGTCGATGGCGAGGACCCGCTCGCCGCTGCGCAACGGGAGCTCGCCGAGGAAGCCGACCTTGCGGCTTCGGAGTGGACGCGCCTGTGCGAGTTTTTCAGTTCGCCCGGCGGCAGCTCGGAGCACATCATCGTATTCAGGGCCCGTGGCCTGGCACCGGCCGCCGAGTCGTTCGAGCGCACGGCGGAGGAGGCGGACATCGAAGTGACGTGGGTGCCGCTGCAGGACGTCGTGACGGCGGTGCTCGACGGCAGGTTGCGCAATGCGATTCTCGCGATTTCGGTGCTGAACGCTCATGCCCGGCTCTGAGCTGCCGATCGGCATCCCTCTGACACGCGCGCTCGAACGCTACCTTCGCCACGTTTCGATCGAGCGCGGTCTTTCCGCGAACACCGTGGGCGCGTATCGGCGGGATCTTGAAGCGTATCTGGTGCTTCTCGCCTCGCGTGGCGTCGAGTCGACTGTGGAGGCCGCCGACGAGGATGTCGCCGCGTTCATCCAGGGCCTGAGGGGACGGGGCGAGGCGCCGCTGGCCGCATCCTCGACCGCGCGGATGCTCTCTTCCGTGCGCGGTTTCCACCGATTCCTCGTCGAGGAGGGTCTCGCGGAGGCCGATGTGTCGGCCGAAACGAAGCCGCCGAAACTGGCGGGCAAACTTCCGAAAGCGATCACGGTGCGGCAGATGACGGCAATCCTCGACGCCGCGGACGGCGACGATGAGGCGTCACTGCGGGACAAAGCGCTTCTCGAGCTGCTGTACGCGACGGGTGCGAGGGTCAGCGAAGCGGTCGACTTGAACGTCGACGACGTCATCAGCAGCCAGGGGGACGGGGCCGCGGACGTCGTCCGGCTGTTCGGCAAAGGCGGCAAGCAGCGCATCGTCCCGCTGGGCAGTTTCGCGCGCGCAGCGCTCGACGCGTACCTCGTGCGGTCACGGCCCGTGTTGTCAGCGAGAGGCCGTGCGACGCCGGCCCTGTTCCTTGGGGTTCGCGGCCAGCGGTTGTCGCGGCAAAGCGTGTGGCTCGTGATCAAGGCGAGGGCCGAGCAGTCGAAACTCGAAATCGACGTTTCGCCGCACACGTTCCGGCACTCGTTCGCCACGCATTTGCTGGAGGGCGGTGCCGACGTGCGCGTCGTGCAGGAATTGTTGGGACACTCGTCCGTCGCCACGACGCAGATTTACACGCTCGTGACCGCAGACACGCTTCGGGACATGTATACGGTTGCCCATCCACGTGCGCGCTGAAGCGCTCAAGCGCGCCTGAGCGGGGCCCCAGCACGCGACCGTTAGACTCTTTTTCGTGACCAGCAAACGGGATGATACGGCCGCGGAACTTCCGGGCCTCGAAGCCCCGGTTCTGGGCCCGACCGGCCGGCCGGTCACGACTTTCCCCGCCCCGAAACCGCTCAAAGGCCACGGCCCGGCGAGGATCATCGCGTTGTGCAACCAAAAAGGCGGCGTGGGCAAGACGACGTCGACGATCAACCTCGGGGCGGCCCTCGCGGAGTATGGGCGCAAGGTGCTGTGCATCGATTTCGACCCGCAGGGCGCCCTGTCCGCAGGACTCGCGGTTCCGACGCACGATGTGCCCAACATTTACGATTTGCTCGTCGGCACCGTGAAGGATCCGACCGAAGCGATCCAGCACACGGCGACGAAGCATCTCGATGTGATCCCCGCCAACATCGACCTCTCGGCCGCGGAAGTGCACCTCGTCAACGAGGTCGCGCGGGAGCAGATCCTCGCCCGCGTGCTGCGGAAGGTCGCGAACGACTACGACGTGATCCTCATCGACTGCCAGCCATCTCTCGGCATCCTCACGGTCAACGCGCTCACGGCAAGCCATGGCGTGCTCATTCCGCTCGAGTGCGAGTATTTCGCGCTGCGCGGCGTCGCACTGCTCGTCGAGACGATCGACAAGGTGCGCGACCGACTGAACCCGGCCCTCGAACTCGATGGCATTCTCGCGACGATGTACGATTCGCGCACGCTGCATTCGCGCGAAGTTCTCGAGCGGGTCGTCGAGACGTTCGGCGACCGCGTATTCGAGACGGTGATCACGCGCACGGTGAAATTCCCGGATGCGAGCGTCGCGGCGTCGCCCATCACGGAGTTTGCGCCGGAACACGCGGCCGCGGAAAGTTACCGTCAGCTCGCCAGGGAACTGATCTTCCGTGGTGCTGTCGCGTAGCGCCGCGGCGCCCGAGTCCGAGATGACGGAAACCGGATTGGCGGACGCCGGGTTTTCGGTCAATCTCGGCAATTTCTCCGGCCCGTTCGATTTGCTGCTGACCCTCATCGGCAAGCACGAGCTCGATGTTACCGAAATCGCCCTGAGTGCCGTGACCGACGAATTCATTTCCTACCTCGCGACGTTGAGCGGCACGGATGAACTCGACCAGGCAAGCGAGTTTCTCGTCGTCGCCGCTACGCTCCTCGACTTGAAGGTCGCCGGTCTGCTTCCGCAGGGCGAACTCGTCGACGCCGAGTCCGTCGCTCTGCTTGAGGCAAGAGATCTGCTGTTCGCGCGCCTCCTGCAGTATCGCGCGTTCAAGGAGATTTCGGCGTGGTTCAGCAGCGGTTTCGAGGCGGAAGCCATTCGCCATGCCCGGCAAGTGCGACTTGAGGAGAAGTATCGCGCTCGCACCCCCGAGCTCGTGTGGACACTCACCGCGCAGGACTTCGCGGCACTGGCCGCTCTCGCCCTCGCACCGAGGGAACTGCCCACGGTCGGGCTGGACCACTTGCATGCGCCGCTCGTCAGCATCCGCGAGCAGGCGGCGATCGTCGTGGCCACGCTGCGCCGCGGCGGGCCGGTCACGTTCCGGGAGCTCATCGCCGGCGCAGACCAGCGGGGCGTTGTGATTGCGCGATTCCTCGCTGTGCTCGAGTTGTATCGGGCGGATGCCGTGGCATTCCAGCAGGTCGAGCCGCTCGGCGAACTCAGCATCCAGTGGACGGCGGAGAACTGGTCGGATGCGAGCCTGGCGACTCTCGGCGCCGACTACGGGGGAAACGAATGACCCAGAGTTCCGAGACGACGGATGGGGAGGCCGGCGCACCCGCCGTTGCCGATTTGGAGCGCCGGCTCGAGGCCATTCTCATGGTGGCGGACGAACCGATCAGCATCGTGACTCTCGCGACGGCGCTCAGCGCGCCCGTGCCCGCCGTGCGGCAGTCCATTGAGCGGCTGGTCGCGGACTACGACGGGCTCGGCGCAGGCGGCGAAGCGGGCGGCGCGACCCCCGGCGTCTCCGGCATCCGGCGCGGTTTCGAGCTGCGCGAGGTGGGCGGCGGCTGGCGCATTTACGTGCGCGGCGAGTTCGACGATGTCGTGCGCGATTTCGTGCTCACCCAAAACCCCACGAAGCTTTCCCAGGCGGCGCTGGAGACGCTCGCGGTTATCGCCTACAAGCAGCCGATCAGCCGGGGGCAGATCGCCTCGATCCGCGCGGTCAATGTCGACTCCGTCGTGCGCACGCTCGTCGGGCGCGGTCTCGTGACGGAGGCGTACACGGACCCGGAGACCGGCGCGATCCACTACGAGACGACGGACGTCTTGCTCAGCCAGCTCGGGATCAACTCGATCGATGATCTTCCGCACATTTCTCCGCTGCTCGACGATGGGTCCGAGGGTTTCGATGGCCTCGCGTGAGCCTGCCGGCGCAGCAGACCCGTCATCCGAAGGCGTGCGGCTCCAGAAGCTCATGGCGGCTGCGGGGGTTGCGTCCCGCAGGGTCTCGGAAGACCTCATCACGGCAGGGCGCGTGGAGGTCAACGGCGAGGTCGTGACCGAATTGGGCCGACGCGTCCTGGAGTCGGACTCGGTGGCTGTCGATGGGACGCCGATCCAACTCGACACGACTCGGCGTTATCTCATGCTCAACAAGCCGGCCCGGGTCGTGAGTTCGCTGAGCGACGATCGCGGACGCCCGGATCTGTCGCGTTTTGTCTCCCGCTTCGAGGAGCGCCTGTTCAATGTCGGCCGTCTCGACGCGCAAACGACGGGACTGCTGATCCTGACGAATGACGGAGAACTCGCGCACGTTCTGGCGCATCCGAAATTCGGCATCATGAAGACCTACGTGGCCAAGACCCAGGGGCGCATCACGCCGCAGACGGTTGCGAAACTGCGTTCGGGCGTCGAACTCGAGGATGGCCCGATCGCCGCGGACAAGGTGCGCATCGTGGGCGAGGCGCGGGCACACGAGACGATCATCGAGATTACGCTGCATTCCGGGCGGAACCGTATCGTGCGGCGCATGCTCGACGAGGTCGGGCATCCGGTCATCGATCTCGTTCGTCGCCAGTTCGGGCCGCTGCATTTGGGGAACCTTCCTCCGGGCGAGCTGCGTGACTTGTCTAAAGTGGAACTCGGCCAATTGCTCACCATCGCGCGTGATGCTTCGCTTGGCCCTGAGACGAGCGCCGATGCGGAAGCCGAGGCAAAGGGCGGGCCGGAATCCAGGAAAGGGGCCGAGCGTGGACGGTAGCCGCATTCGCGGTCAGGTGCGCATCGTCGGCGCGGGCCTTCTCGGTGCGAGCATCGGCTTGGCGCTGAGGTCGAAAGGCGTCGACACGATCGTGTTCGATGCGTCCCCCGGGGCCCTCTCGCTCGCGATCGACTACGGGGCCGGTCGAGCAGGCGAGGCGTCGGATGCGCCGGGCCTGATTATCGTGGCGGTCCCGCCCGACCAGACCGCGGCGGTCATCGCTTCCGAACTTTCCGCGTTCCCGGAGGCCGTCGTCACGGATGTCGCGAGCGTGAAGGCGCTGCCGCTCGCAGAGTTGCACGCAGCGGGCGTGGACACGAGCCGGTATGTCGGCTCGCATCCGCTCGCCGGCCGGGAGCGCGGCGGAGCGATCTCGGCGCGCGCCGACTTGTTCGTCGGCCGGCCGTGGGTGATCGCGACGGGCAACGGCGAAAACGCCGAGCGTGTTGGCGTCATCGAGGATCTCATTCTCGACCTCGACGCGATTCCGGTGCTCATGACGGCCCAGGAGCACGATGAGAGCGTCGCCCTCGTTTCGCACGTGCCGCAAGTGATCGCGACGTTGCTCGCGAAGCAGCTGAACGACGGCTCAGCGCGGGCGCTCTCTCTCACCGGGCAGGGGCTTCGGGATTCGACGCGGATCGCCTCGAGCGACCCGTCGCTGTGGATTCAGATTCTCGCGGCGAACAGCGCGACCGTTGTGGATATCCTGCGCGCGTTCCGGGGTGACCTGGATGCGTTCATCGAGATTCTGGAATCGCCGACCGCACCGGGGGCGAAGCGAGCGATCGCGGAGACTCTCGCCGCCGGGAATGTTGGCGTCGCGAGGCTTCCCGGCAAGCACGGCCAGGATCGCCGCTTCAGCCAGCTTGTCGTCATGGTGGACGACAAGCCGGGCGAGCTCGCGCGCCTTCTCGCCGAGATCGGCGATGCGGGCATCAACCTCGAGGACTTGCGGCTCGAACACTCGCCGGGAACACTTGTCGGGCTCGCCGAGATTTCCGTGCTGCCGGAGGTCGAGGCGCAACTCGTCGCCGAGCTGGAGACGCGGGGTTGGCGCGTGGCGGAGGCGTGGAAGTGAATGCTGCGCGAGAGCCCGCTGCGCGCATCGCCGTCGCCGTGGACGGGCCTGCGGGCAGCGGAAAGTCGAGCGTGAGCCGCGCCGCTGCGCGTGAGCTCGGTTTCGAGTACCAGGACACGGGCGCGGCGTATCGCGCGCTGGCCTGGCGTGCGGTTGCGCGGGGTGTGGATCCGAACGATGTGGATGCCGTGATCGGGCTCCTCGGCGATTTCGACTACGAGATCGGCCTCGACCCGGATGACTATTTCGTGCGGGTCGGAAGCGAACCGGTGACTCAAGCCATCCGCGACCCGGCCGTGTCGGCGGTCGTGAGTGCCGTCGCTCGGGTCCCGCGCGTACGGGAGCACTTGACGGGTCTGTTTCGCGACCGGATAGCGCACGGCTCCCGACCCGGCATCATCACGGAGGGCCGGGATATCACGACGGTGGTCGCTCCGGATGCGAATGTGCGCGTTCTGCTCACGGCCTCGGAGGAGGCGCGTCAGGCGCGGCGTGCAGCGGAGTTGCAGTCTCCGTCGGCGGCTGCGGTGGGGGAGCAGTTGAAGGCGCGCGATGCACAGGACATGAAGGTCGTCGATTTCATGTCGGCAGCGGAGGGCGTGGCGACCCTCGACTCCACGAACCTCACGTTCGACGAAACCGTCGCAGCCCTGGTCTCCCTCATCCGCTCCTGACTTTCATCATTCAGGAGGTGGTGGGGCGGATGAGGTTGGGTGTGTCACTCCAGCCACACCACCTCCTGAATTATGAAAGTCAGCAAGCCCGTAGGATTGACGGGTGCCAGATGACGATGATTTCCCCGAGCTGAACCCGGAGCTCGCCGACCGCCTGGCAGCCATGAATGACGAATCGGCGGCCCAGCGGGCCAGCGCGCTGCGCGCCGGCCTCGACGAGTATGAGCTCGATGACGAGGATCTGGGTATCCTCGATGCCGCGACCGAGGACCCGGACGCGATCCACTACCTGCCTGCGCTTCCCGTGCTGGCCATCGTCGGCCGGCCGAACGTGGGCAAGTCTGCGCTCGTGAACCGCATCCTCGGCCGCCGCGAAGCGGTCGTGCAGGATACGCCGGGTGTCACGCGCGACCGCGTGAACTACAAGGCGGAATGGAACGAACGGTGGTTCACGCTCGTGGACACGGGCGGTTGGGAGCCCGACGCGAAGGGCATTCACGCTGCGGTCGCCGCCCAGGCGGAGATTGCGATCGACCTCGCGGATGTTGTGCTGTTCGTGGTGGATGCGATGGTCGGGCCGACCGCAACGGATGAGCACGTCGTGAAGATGCTGCGTGCCACGAAGAAGCCTGTGATTCTCGTCGCGAACAAGGTCGACGACATCCGCCACGAACCGGAAGCGGCGAGCCTGTGGAGCCTCGGGCTCGGCCAGCCGTGGCCGGTGTCCGCCGTGCACGGCAGGGGAGTGGCCGACTTGCTCGACTACGTGCTCACGGTGCTTCCCGAGGTTTCCGCGGTTGCCAAGGAGCAAGTGGGTGGCCCGCGGCGGGTGGCGCTGCTCGGCCGCCCGAATGTGGGCAAGTCATCCCTGCTGAACCGTGCCGCTGGCGAGGATCGTGTCGTCGTGCATGATCTGGCCGGTACGACGCGCGATCCTGTGGATGAGCAGATCGAGCTCGCGGGCCGCGTGTGGACGTTCGTCGACACCGCAGGCATCCGTCGCCGCATGAACCTCGCTCAGGGCGCGGATTTTTACGCTTCGCTGCGTACGAGCGCCGCGCTCGAGAAGGCGGAGGTCGCCGTCGTCCTCATTGATGTGACGGAGCCGATCAGCGAGCAGGATGTTCGCATCATCGAACTTGTGCTGGAGAGCGGTCGCGCGCTCGTGCTCGCGTTCAACAAATGGGACATGCTCGATGACGAGCGGCGTCGGTATTTGGAGCGGGAGATTGAGCAGGATCTCGGCCATGTCGCGTGGGCTCCCCGCGTGAACATTTCGGCGAAAACGGGCCGGCACATGGAGAAACTCGTGCCAGCGCTCGAGCTGGCTTTGCAGTCGTGGGACACGCGCATCCCGACGGGCAAGTTCAACGCGCTCCTCGCGGAGCTCACGTCGGAGCATCCGCACCCCGTACGGGGCGGCAAGCAGCCGCGCATCCTGTTCGGCACTCAGGCGTCTACGCGTCCGCCGACGTTCGTGCTGTTCACGACCGGTTTCCTGGATCCGCAGTACCGACGCTTCATCACCCGCCGTTTGCGCGAACTCTACGGTTTCGAGGGCAGCCCCATCAATGTGAACATGCGAGTGCGGGAGCGGCGCAAGCGCACTTAGTCACCACGGTTCGCGCGTGCCCTCGCAACGATCATCCCGCGCGCCGACCGGGGAAAGCGTTCGAGCATCGCCTTCACTTCCGCCGCATCGACATTCGCTCCGAAGAGTTCGGTGTTCGGTTCCATGCGCACGCCTTCAGAGAGGGGTCCCGCGTTGACGGGGTCGAATCCGAACGCGTCGACGAGTGCCGCCACGGCTTCGACGGCGGCGGGGTCGTCCCCGGCGATGGCGAGTGCCTTGCGCCCTGGTGCGTTCGCCGGGCGTGATTCGTCGTCGAGGTCGCGGAACTCCATGTGGTTGAGAGCTTTTACGACGCGGGAGTCCGGGAAGAATGCCTGCACGATCTCGCTCGTCGAGGTGAGCGGATCGGTGTACTCGGCTCGGACCCCGTCGGTTTCCCACCAGTAGTTGGTCGCGTCGATGATGATTTTGCCGCGCAGGGCATCGACGGGGAGGGTGGTGTGCTGGGCGAGCGGCAAGGCGAGGATGACGATGTCTGCAGCGTTGGCGGCGTCTTCCACCGTCGCTGCGGTTGCGCGGGGGCCGAGAATTGTTGCGATGTGCTCGATCCTGGACGGATCCCCCGAGCCTGCGAAGTGCACTCGGTACCCGGCGTTCACGGCGAGTTTCGCCAGGATCGTGCCAACTCTCCCGGCGCCGAGTATGCCAATGGTCCGGTCGGGATTGAGAGTGTTCATTTACTCCATTGTGCCGTGCGGGTTGGTTTCGCGCTGCGGCAAGGCGGGTACGGCGGATGCCTTTTCGCAGCGCCAGCCGTCTGGAATGGTTCCTCGCGCGAGGAATTCGCGAAGCCGTGCGGCAGCATCCGCATCGAGCGACTCGTCGGCTTTCGAGTAGATGATGGGTTCTTCCTTGGAGTTGTGGGCATCCAGTTTTGCGAGGAGTTCGCGGCAGGCGTCGTGCATCGTGCGCGGGTTGGCTTCAGAGGCGAGCATGGCGTCGAGTTGGTCCATGGCGTCCCACAGCTCGCCGTGTTCGCGCACCATGACGAAGATCGGCATCGCCATGGTGGCTTTCAGCGGTGGGAACAGGATCTGTTCTTCGAGATAGATGTGGCGGCGCAGGCCCCGCATGGCGCGAAGGAGCGGCGTGGGGTCCGTTTCGTTGTGGCTGAGCCCGGCCGAGTACTCTTCGATGCCCCCGTCGATGTCCCGGTGTTCGCGCTCGAGTGCGTCGGCGAGCGTGCCTGCCGTCATTGCCATCCTCCTGCGTGTCGTCTCCATCCCATCATGCACCTCGTCGATGCACGGTGGAGGTCCCCAATGTCGCGATAGGCTATGCGAGGTAATTGCCACGGGCTGTGGCGCAGCTTGGTAGCGCACGTGACTGGGGGTCACGGGGTCGCAGGTTCAAATCCTGTCAGCCCGACAAATGAAATACGGGCGGCCATCTGTCGCCCGTATTTAATTTCTCCGGCGTGAGACGTCGTACCTGCGAGCAGGTGGGCCCACGCTGCCGAGGGGCCCCGGGCGTTGCGCAGCAACGTTTGGGGAGGCAGTGGGGACAAATCCTGTCAGCCCGACAAAACAAAGAGTGGCCGTCTTCTAGGGCGGCCACTCTTTGTTTGCCTTGGGATTGGTTGCGGAGCTGCAAGCACGTGGGAGCAGACTCTGCCAGGGTTGAGCCACCAAACAGCGCAACTGCGTCTTCGGTCGTTGCGGATGCGGCGGTAAAGCGGCAAGGCAAACCACAGCCACACCACGAGAATGACGACTCCACTCGTCACCAATATCGACGTGACGGTCCCGAAGAGAAGGTCGGTCACGAGAAATACCACGGCGCTGAGGGAGATGCTGAGCAATATCAGTGCCGCGACCATCTGACGAGCTGCGGTCCTAACCAGTAGGCCCTTGTTATACGGCTTGCCCCGAATCTGGTGATAGGCGCTTCCGCTCAGGAGAAAAATCACCGCCACTGCCGTGGAAAGAAACGCGGTGAAATAGACGTCAGCCTGCAGTTGGACCAGGTCGGAGAATACCGACGTGAACGGTAGTCCAAGCAGGAATGCCAAGAGCACGGTCACGCCGGGGATGACCACGCGGATTTCCGCGGTGAGCTCGTCCAACTCGCGATCCAGCGTTTCCTGATCGCGTTCTTCTGGATCGGGGCGATTCTGCTCCGAATTCTTTCGACGCATCGTGCTCTATCTGTCCTGCAAAGTGAACTGGTCGAGGAGAGTTTAGTCCACGCCGCGAACGTGAGAACTGCGCAATCATCGCGCTCTATCTTTGCGTGTGCCTTGTTTGTAGGATGTGCGCATGCGCTTGCCCCTTGTTCTTGCGATGACGATGTTGTTGGCCGTGACAGGGTGCTCCGGCGCCGCAGGTGGGGCCGACCCGAAGGATACGCTTTCCGCGGCGCACGATTCGTTCGCCTCGGCGAGTTCGGTGACGATCACCCTCACGAGCGAGGATGTGCCGAAGAACAGCGAGGGTGTGACGGCGGCGGACGGGGTCGGCGCTCTCGATGCGACGACACCGAAATTCCAGGGCACGGTGACCGGCAAACTCCAAGGGGTGGCCGGAGACTTCGACGTCATCGCTATCGGCGACGAAATGTGGATCAAGTTTTTCACCCCCGACTACATCGCGCTCGATCTCGCGGTGATAGACGCACTCAACCCGGCATCCCTGTTCAACCCGAAGACCGGGCTGCCGTCCCTCCTGGAGAAGACGACCGACCTCGCAACGGGCGAACAGCAGCGCGACGGTGAGGATGTGCTGGATACCATCACCGGCAAACTCTCCGGCGAACTGGTCTCCTCGCTGCTCAGGCTGGGCGAGCCAGAGTCGACATTCGACGTCACGTACGGAATCACCGCCGACGGCGAACTGCGCACAGCGATCGTTACCGGCGAGTTCTTCCCCGGCGCCACGTCGACATACACGTTCACGGTGAAGGACTACGGAACACCCGTTGACATCGAGCGGCCGTAGCCAGCCGCGGCCGCGCGCGCTGCTCACCACGGCGTCGATCGCGGTCGCGCTTGCGGCCGCGGACACGTACGTCATTGTTCTCGCGCTGACCGACATGATGGCCGGCGTCGGGGTGGGGATCGAGTCGCTGCAGCGCGCGACCCCAATCATTTCCAGCTTTCTACTCGGATACGTCGCCGTGCTCCCGCTGGTCGGACGCCTTGCCGACCTGATATCGCGGCAACGCGTGCTGCTCGGCTGTCTCGCGATCTTCGTCATCGGTTCCGCCATCACCGCGCTCGCTGTCGACATGCCCGTGCTTGTCGCCGGCCGGCTCATCCAGGGGCTCGGAGGCGGAGGGCTCGTGCCGGCGACTCTCGCCATCGTGGCCCAACTCTGGCCCGCGGATCGCCGCGGAACGCCACTGGGCGTGGTGGGCGCGGTGCAGGAGATCGGCAGCGTGCTCGGGCCGCTATTGGGCGCACTCGTCCTCACGATCGCCGACTGGCGAGCGATCTTCTGGCTCAACGCCATCCTCGGCATTCTCCTCGCGATCGCGATACGTCTCACGGGCGGTGAACCGTTGGGCAGACCCCGTTGGCTCCCGTTGGCAACGGGGGCGCTCGCCGCGGCACTCGGTGCGCTGGCCCTGATCGCGCCCCGGGCGCTCACGACATCGGTGTCTCTCGGCATCCCGTTCATCCCGATCGGCGGCTCAGACTCGCGCGTGCTCACCCCGATCGGGCTCACCGCCCTGGGGCTGCTCGGACTCACCGCCGTGCTCACCGCGCGCCATTGGCTGCCGGTGCTGCGGCGCGCCGACATCCCGGGCGCCCTCCTGTTCGGCGGCGCACTCGGTTGCGTGATCATCACGTTCGCGGTGGCGGAACCGGAGCGCGAAATCGTGGGACCTCTCGGCCTTGCGCTGCTCCCGATCGCCGGTGTCCTCCTCGTGCTGTACCTCATCCGGCACCGGCTCGCCCGTGATCCTCTTGTGCCGAGGGGCACCGTTCGTGGCCGCGGCGCGGTGGCGCTCATCGTCAGCACACTCGTCGGAGTCGCACTCGTCGCCGTCATTGTCGACGTGCCGCTTCTGGCCCGGCTCACGTTCACCGACTCGCAGACCGTTGCAGCCCTCGTGCTCGTGCGCTTTCTCATCGCCGTTCCGGTGGGTGCATTCGTCGGAGGGTGGCTGCTGCGCCGGTTCGGCGACGGGCTCGTGACGGGCGTCGGACTTGCCGTTGCGGCCGGAGGGCTCCTCGTGATGAGCGGATGGGGTGAGGGTTCGCTCGCCGGATTCTCGTCTTACGCGGTGCTCATCGCCGTCGGGTTCGGACTCGGCCTCACGCTCGCACCGGTCAACAACGCGATCCTCGCGGATTGCCCACCGGAGGCGCACGGCACGGCGTCGGCGCTCGTGGTGGTCACCCGGATGGTCGGCATGGTGGTCGGGCTCGCCGTCCTCACCGCGATCGGTCTGTACCGGTACTACGTCATGGCCGCCGAGTTGCCCGACTACACCGACGTGGGCGCACTCGTCGATATCGGCGTGATTCAGATTCAATCGGTCTTCCTCGGCGCTGCGATCGCCGCGGGAGTCGGCGCTCTCGTTGGCCCGGGACTCGGGCTGCGCCGGCGCCCGGTCAGCGCAACGGTCGAAACCACCTCGGTGTGAGGCGGGATGGCCAACGCTAGAGGCTTCGCCCCTCATCCCACAGGCGATCCGACGCGCCGCCCAGCAACGCCGCAGCGGACATCGCCTGCGCATCCGTGAACGACGCGATGTAGTCGATGACCGCGCGCGCCCGGCCAAGGCGCGAGATATCTGCCCCGCGGGGATCGGCGCGCTCAAGCTCGGCGTACGAATCGATGGTCGCCTCCACCGAGTCGAGCAAGCGCCTCGGTGCCCTCGGAGCGTCGTTCGGGTCGGCAAGCCAGGCGTGGAACCCCTCGACAAGGGAGGACAGCACGCGGGCCTGCCCGCGCTGGTAGATCGTGAGGTCTGCCCGGTCGAGCACGAAGCGCGTGTGCACGAATTTGAGCACGACTACATCGTGCCACGCGTCCCGAGAAAGCCGCACGTGGCCGCTGCGCACATCCGGATTCACGTCGACTGCAATCGACGCTTTCAGACGATCGATCCAGTGGTGGGTGAACGCGGCAACCCGCCGCTCTGCGTCGATCCCGCCGTCGAAGGGAATCGACAGCAGGCTCTCGACGAGCCCTTCCTGCACGCGGCGCACGGCATCCCGGAACTCGCCCTCATCGGCGATCCAACCGTCCTTTTGCGCGGTGCGCCGCCACGCCCGTTCCAGCGAGCGACCAGGGGCGCGCAGCGTTGACTCGAGCTCCGCGTCGTCAAGCGCGGAGAGTTCCGCACGATCCGCGAGCCACCGTTCCAGCTCGGCGGCAATCGTCGGGTACTGCAGCACACCCGCCCGGTAAAAGTCGTCGAGATCGTGAACGGAATAGGCGATGTCGTCGGCGACATCCATGACCGAGCATTCGACGGTTTGCTGGTGCTTGCCGATGCGCGGAAAACGGCTCTTCACGTGCGCGAGCTCTGCGGCATCGAGCGTGTACGCCGAAAACTTGGCCGCCCCGAGCTCGCGGTCGATTCCGACACCGCGCGGCAATTGGTGGGCTGGGCCCGCATCGTCGCGTCGCCAGTCCTCGCGCGCCCACGGGTACTTGAGAACAGCAGCCCTCACTGCGACCGTCAGGTTCAGGCCGCGTTCGCTCGCGTGGCAATGGTCGATTTCCGTGAGGATGCGGAACGTCTGCGCGTTCCCTTCAAAGCCATCGGCAAGACCCAGGCGTTCCCTGGCCAGCCGATCGAGCACTTGTTCGCCCAAATGCCCGAACGGCGGATGCCCGAGGTCGTGCGCGCTCGCCGCAGCCTGCACGACGATGTGGTCGCAACCGCCGAGCTTCGCGACCATGTCCCAGTCCGCGCCGCCGCGATGTCGAAGCGAGACCGCGATGGATCGGGCGACCGCGGTGACCTTGAGCGAGTGCGTGAGCCGATTGTGGACGACCGTGCCGGAACCGGCCTGCGGAATCACCTGCGTGACAGCGGAGAGCCTGGAGAAGTAAGGGGAGAAGCGGATCCGCTCCAAATCGACGCGAAATGCGCTGTCGATGCCGTCCGGAAGTTTCTCCGGCGCCGTCCGTTCCAGGGCATCGGCGGAGTGCGCGTCTCCGGAATCCTCCGGGCCGTCGATGGTGTCTGAATTTCGCATTGAGCCCAGTTCACCACGTGCAGCAGGCGAGTGACAAACATCCCGGCACTATCGAGCCCGTGATGCCGGGGTGTCACGAGTGCGCAGACGCCACGAGCGGGCGTGCCTAGTGCAGAGCGCGAAGCTCGACTTTGCGGTTGCAGGCGCGCGAGCCTTCCGCAGCGAGCTCGAGCGCGGAGTCAGCATTGGGCGCGGTGATGATCCAGAAGCCGCTCACGTGTTCCGGGGAGTCGATAAGGGGTCCTTCCGTCACCTTTCCTGCTCCGGCCCGATTGTCGATCACCGTGGCAGCGCCCGGATCCGTGAGCCCGCATGCGAACACCCAGTGCCCCCCGGCCTGAAGCCGCTCGTTGAATGCGTCGATCGAGGCCATCTCGTCGTCCGTGGCCAGATCGGTCGTGTCGTCGATGACGGAAATCAGAAATCTCATGCCGTTATTATCGATCATCGGCCTAACACACCACGATGGGGGAAATCGGATGACAGCGAGCGGAGACCATCCGATTTCTGCCGCGACACCACCGGCGCGGGAAACCCCGCCGGACGGGTTCCGCACGTTTCTGCAAGTGCTCGTGAACACCGCGATCGCCAACGTGACGACCAGTTACCTCTGGTTCGGCCTCACGTTCTGGGTGTACATCGAGACGAAGTCGGTGCTCGCCACCGGCATCATCGGCGGCGCATACATGTTGCTCATCGCGGTGTTCTCCATGGGATTCGGCACGATCGTCGACCGGCACCGCAAGTACCACGTCATGTTGTTCGCTGGCGCGGTGACGCTTGCCGCGTTCGGAGTTTCAGGAGCGATTTACCTGGTCTTCCAGGAATCCGTTCTCCTCGATTTGGGCGGTCCCATATTCTGGGTGTTCTCCGGCGTCATCCTGTTCGGCGCCGTCGTCGAAAACATGCGAAACATCGCGCTGTCGACGACCGTGACCCTGCTCGTCCCCGTGGAGCGCCACGCGAACGCTAACGGCATGGTGGGAACCGTGCAGGGACTCGCCTTCCTCGTCACGAGCGTGTTCAGCGGCCTGTCGATCGGATTGCTCGGGATGGGCTGGACGCTCCTGATCGCGATCGCCCTGTCGGCCGCGGCTCTCGTGCACCTGATGTTTCTGAACATTCCGGAGGACAAGCCGGAACCGGAACCCGGCCACGTACCGTTCATCGACTTGCGCGGCAGCATCACCGCCGTCCGCGCGGCAACAGGGCTGTTCGCGCTCATCATTTTCTCCACGTTCAACAACTTCATCGGCGGCGTCTACATCGCGCTCATGGACCCGTACGGGCTCGAAATGTTTCCCGTCGAAATCTGGGGCATCGTGCTTGGCGTGACTTCGAGCGGATTCATCATCGGCGGCCTGCTCGTCGCGAAGTTCGGTCTCGGCCGCAACCCTATCCGCACCATGCTGCTGCTCGTCATGATCATGGGCGTCCTCGGCGCGATGTTCACGATCCGCGAATGGTGGTGGCTGTACGCGGGCGGCATCCTCCTGTACATGACCCTCATCCCGGCGGTAGAGGCCGCAGAGCAGACCGTCATCCAGAAAATCGTGCCCTACCGAACGCAGGGCCGCGTATTCGGTTTCGCTCAAGCGTTCGAGGCGGCGGCCGCGCCCATCACGGCATTCCTGATCGCGCCGATCGCCCAATTCCTCATCATCCCGTACATGGATTCGCGGGCAGGTCAGGAGGCATTCGGCTGGTTGCTCGGCGACGGTCAGGCCCGAGGCATCGCGCTCGTGTTCCTCATCGCGGGGCTGATCATGGTCCTCGTGGCGTTCGCGGCGTTCTTCACGCGGTCGTACCGGCGGCTCTCCGCTCAGTATCTGGGCAACGACGAACAAGTGCCCATGGTGCCCGCGGGCGCGTGAGCCAGATGAGGTAGTTCGCGGAACAGCCCTATGGCGCAAACCCCCGGCACGGAGGATGCCCGACAGGCATGAAAGCGAATGCGCGGCGGGACCTGCTCGAGTTCGACGGCGCGGGAAAGATCATCCCCAAGGATTCGTTCTGGACGGTCCTCGAGTAGGCACCGGCGAACGTTTCGTGCCTATGATGTCCTTGACATCGTTGATGCCCTCGCCACATGCCGCCCGAACTGGATTACCTGCGGGCCGTGAGAAAGAACAGAACAACCGGTATGGACATCAGCCCCGTCTTCGTGAATGCGCTCGGATTCGTTGCGACGGGTTTCTCCATTCTCATGTGGCTTCCGCAGGCGCGGACGACGTGGCAGAACCGCAATGACCCGGTGCGATTGACCGGCATTTCCGAGGTTACGCAGTGGCTTCTGGTTGCCTGCTACGTGCTGTGGGGCGCGTATGGAGTGGTCAGCGCGTCGCTGTGGGTGAGCGCCCCGAGCGTACTCGCTGTCCCGCTCGCCCTCGCCACAATAGTGATCGTTCGGCGGGGCCGGACGCTGCCACACATCACGAAGTCGATACCCATCATCACCGCCGCCGAGCCGATGTCTGCCGAGCCAATGACCAACGAGGTCGCAATCGTGAGGTCGGAGGCCGCGCACCCGCCAACCGGGTCATTGCCGATCCTCGTCTAGGCGAACAGTGTTCGCGCGATCTGCAATGCTGGTTCGATGACGAACTCCGCGAGCATTGACCGGCCCGTGGTGCGCGTGCACCCCGGGAAGCTGATTTCCGCGGCGCTCGTGTCGGCATCCGGGGTTCTCCTGTTCGGATTCCAGATCAATGTCGCTGGATATGCGACTCTCGCGGCAGCCCTTCTCGTGGCGGCGTTTGTCGACCGCACACTTCTGCGCCATCTCGGTTTGATCGTCGCCGGGTTGTTCATCATCAGCCTCGTGCCGCTCAACGCCGACCTGAGCCTCGGCCACATGGCAGCCATGGGAACGGCGCTTGCGCTGGCCGTCATTGTTCCCTGGCTCGTGGATCGCTTCGTCTACCGGGAACGCATCATCCGTTTTCCCGTGCTCACGGGCAAGCCGTGGAGTTTGCCGGCGAAACTGTATCTGCCCGGAGTGGTGATCCTCGGATATTTCATTTTGCCCGTGTACCTCATCGGCTCCGGCGCCTACCTCAACTGGCCGGATGCCTCCGGCGACCCCTCCGTGTTCTGGCGATTGTTCATCGGGGTCAACTCGGTCGGCATTTGGGACGAACTGTTCTTCATTTGCACCACCTATACGCTCCTGCGCCAGCACTTTCCGAACTGGCTCGCGAACATCCTCCAGGCGGTGATCTTCACCTCGTTCCTGTGGGAAATCGGATACACCGGATGGGGGCCGCTCCTGACGTTTCCGTTCGCGCTTCTGCAGGGTTACACCTTCACGCTCACGAAGTCGTTCAGTTACGTCGTGAGCGTGCACTTGCTGTTCGACCTCGTGCTCTTCCTCGCTCTCGTGCACGCCCACAACCGGGATTGGCTTGCGATCTTCCTGTACTGAAGTCTGCGACGAAAAATTGGGGCTGGTGGTGACACGACTGGCATGCCACAATTTCTCATGAATTTGGACCCAGTCACGAGCAACCCGGACCACTATTCGCTGGTGTTCGAGAACGATCGCGTACGCGTTTTGGAGTATAGAGACACCCCGGGTGATAAAACGACGCTGCACGAGCATCCGGACAGCGTGATGTATACCTTGAGCGCCTTCAGGAGGCGACTTCACGCGGGCGACGCCCACCGCGACGTGGAACTTCCTGCCGGCGTCACCACCTGGTTGTCTGCCCAACAGCACTTTGGCGAGAACATTGGTGACACAGACACCCACGTCCTGTTCGTGGAACTCAAGGAAGGCACCGGAACACTCACTGGCGTCGTGCTTGGCCCTACAGAATCTTCCTGACGCGTTTACCATTCCAACCCGAGTTGAACTGAGGTACCCAAATGCCAGCAACCGCGCTTCCCGCAAACGGCAACCAACCTGAATCGCACGGGGTCAAAACCTGCGATGCCAGCGGGATGGCCGAGATCCACCGGATGTACCGCGCTGGATTCGCGGAAGGTCCGACCCTCGTCAAGGGCGTGCGAGACGGCGACCTTGCCCATGCCCAGGTCGTCGCGGACAATCTGGCTCTCCTGTCGATCTCCCTGCACGCCCACCACGAGGGCGAGGACCTGAAACTGTGGGACACCATCACGGAGCGGGCACCGTCGTGCGCCATTCATGTCGGGCGCATGAAGGAACAGCACGCCAAGATGCTCGTGCACCTCAACGCGCTGGACCCGGCACTGGAACAGTGGCGCACGACCGCGTCGGCCACGGATGCCGCAGCCGTTCTTGATGCGCTGGACGGCGTGAACGCCGCGCTCGACGTGCACCTCGGCGACGAGGAAACCAACATCGTGCCGGTCATGGAGACCACCCTCACCGAGTCCGAGGTGGAATGGTTCGCGCAACACGGCCGAGCCTCGACGCCGAAAGGTCAGGCCTGGTACGGCCTCGGCGCAATTCTCGCCGCGCAACCGGACGGCGGCACCGAGTGGCTGCGTAAGAACATGCCCGCGCCCGCCCGCCTCCTGTGGCGTTGGGTGGGCAAACCGAAATACGAAGCCCGGCGGGCGGCGCTCGTCGGCAAGTAGAATTGCATCATCATGACGCAATCAACCGAAACCGCAATCCTGGCCAGCGGCTGTTTCTGGGGTGCCCAGGAGCTACTGAGGGCCCGCGCCGGTATCCTTTCCACCCGGGTCGGCTACTCTGGCGGCGAAGTTCCCAACGCCACTTACCGCAACCACGGCAACCATGCCGAGTCGGTGGAGATCGTGTTCGACCCGTCCGTGATCTCGTTCAGGGACATTCTGGAGTTCTTCTTCCAAATCCACGATCCGACCACGAAGGATCGTCAGGGCAATGACATCGGACCGAGCTACCGCTCGGCGATCTTCTACACGAACGACGAACAGAAGCGCATCGCGCTGGAGACAATTGCAGACGTGGACGCCTCAGGCCTGTGGCCAGGAAAAGTGGTCACCGAGGTGACGGAGGCCGGGCCGTTCTGGGAGGCCGAGGAGGAGCACCAGGACTACCTGCAGAAGTTCCCGAGCGGGTACACGTGCCACTACGTTCGCCCGAACTGGACGCTTCCGCACCGCGAAAGCCAGGCAGCGTCACGCTGAGAGGCGCCGTCCGCGGTCGGAGATGCGATTACCGGCGCTTCAGCAGGTAGAGCGAACCATCGCGGTGGTTCGTCCACACCATGGTGTCGCCGTCCCACGCGGTCACGGCGTACCCGGTCGCAGGCGAGGGCAGAACCAATTCGGTGCCGTCGACACCGATGTCGACCGCATTCTCTGCTTGAAAAGTTGCACCCTGCACGTCCTGGCAGTAGAGCATTCTCGTGGTGGACGGGAACACGTAGCGGATGTCTGTCGTCGGCGCTACCGCTTCGAACCCCGCGCCGGAATCGATGTGCGTGTGCTGCCATGCCCCGATGATCACGGTCGTCAGCTCGCCGCTTTCTGCTCCGGGGATGTCGGCGCTGCCCGAATTCAGCCGCGCGGTGTCCCAATCGCACGTTTCCTCCTGCGTTGCCGGCCCGCTCGATTGCTCAACCGGGCTCTCAGGGGCGGAAGACGGAGCGGACGGGTTCGGCTGGTCGATGGCTTCGGATGGGCCCTCCGGGGCGCACCCCGTGAGCGCGAGAACGCAGGTCAGAAATGCGGCGGCAATGGTGGCCCGGGTGCGTGAAATCATGGTCTTCTCTCGGTGGGGACATGACCCATTACCGTAACATCGAGTTGGAGAAATTCAGCACTCCACCCGAGTAAGCACTCTGCGCACAGTCAGGAGGGCGGTAAACATGTCATTTCAGGCATATCTCGACGCAATTGAAGCGAAGACGGGACTCACGCCTCGGCAATTGATCGACATCGCGAGGGAAAAGGGATTCGACGACCCGGGCGTGAAAGCGGGCGCGATCCTCGACTGGCTCAAGTCGGACTACGACCTGGGGCGCGGGCACGGGATGGCGCTCGTGCACGTCATCAGGAATGGGCCAGGCATCGACTCGAAACACGTCGGCTCCACCGGCGTGCACCGGGACGAGTCCGACACGCTGTGGCTCGACGGCGCGGCGAGCAACCCGGCGAGCCGCTAACGCGAAATCGGTAGGCTGGATCCATGGCACTACTTCATCAGGCCGAACTTCGCCCGTCCAAGCTCGAACTTCTCGAAGGCTGGGTTCGGAGCCAACCATGGTTCGACGGGCCGACGGATGCGGCACTCAGTTCTGTCGCGGCATTCCGTTTCGATGACCCGGAGGGCGAAGTCGGGGTGGAAACCCTTCTCGTGCGCGCGGGGGACGGTCCGACGCTTCAGGTTCCCCTGACGTATCGGGGTGCCCCGCTGGACGGCGCCGACGAGTTTCTCATCGGCACGATGGAGCATTCGGTGCTCGGCTCGCGGTGGGTGTACGACGGAACGGGGGATCCCGTGTACGTCCAAACCGTTGCCGCTGCCACGCTCAACGGGGGCCATCAGGCCGAACTGTTCGTCGAGGTCGACGGAAAGCGTGTCGAGCGCACCCCAAGCGCGCTCGTGACCGGCACGGGTACGGGCACCGACTCGGTGCGGCTCCCCGCCCTCGGCGAGCTTGCGGTGCATCACGACGACGGCGTGACGGTTGTGAATACGAGCGCAATGCTCGTCGCGATTCAGCGTGTCGTGAGTGGCGGCTCGATCCGCCTGTCCGGAGAGTCGGCAGACTCCTACCGCAGGGCCGAAACTCTGACCGGAACGTGGGACGGCGTATCAGAGCCCCAGCCGCTGGTCGTCGTTCGCCACAACTGATCCGGCGGACCAATGGCAGAGAGCCCCGCTGCGTCGACCCCGTACGAGGTCCTCGGCGTCTCGCCCGACGCAAGCCAGACCGAGTTGCGGCGAGCATACCGTCGGCTGCTGCGCCAGACCCACCCGGATACGGGAGGAAATCCGGCGCGATTCAACGCGGTCCAGCAGGCGTGGGCGCGCATCGGGGATGCTGAAGCCCGACGCCAGTGGGATGCCGGGCGCGCCACAGCTGGCGCGTCACCGCCGCACCCCGCGCCACCGTCGAACTCGAAAGGCACGACCAGTCGCGGTCCCCGATCGGGTTCGAGTGTCAAAGCGCGAACTTACGGCCATCCGGGAGGCGTAGCGCGGGAACGCTTCCTCGTGCTCATGCGCGAGTGGGCCGGAAGAGGGTCGGACCTGGCCGACCCGTACGACCCGGCGCTCGTCCGGTCCGCGCCGCGGGAAATCCGCCGTCTCCTCGCGGACGCTCTCGCCGAAGAGGCGACGGCGCGCGCGGTGTCCGGGCTGGGTATCGGATACACGATGTGGAGCAATGTCGAAACGGACCGCGGCAAGCTCGACCACGTGATCCTGGGGCCGGCCGGCCTGTTCGCCGTCATGTCCGAAGATTGGGGCAGCGCGGTCAAACTCGTTCGCGGCGAACTTCACGGCGAGGGGATTCCGCCGGGGGAGCAGCCCGTGCGTGCGCTTGCTCGCATCGCCAAGGCGCTCGGCCGCAGCGTTCGGGTGCGGTTCACGGCCCGAATTATCGTCGTGCCGGATGACGCGCTGGCCGAACCCATCACCCACGTCGGAAAGCCGGCAGAGGCGGCAATCGTCCAGCTCTCCGCGCTTCCCAGAGTCCTGCGCGACGGGCTCTCCGGCGGTCAGCGCTTGAGCATTGAAGATGTATTCGACGTTCGAACGCGGCTGCAGAACAGCCTTCGATTCGTCTAAGTTGAACGCCCCGCCGCGCTCGATAGGATCAGGGTGTGGAGCGAACCAGTGAGCCAGACCAGGATCCAGCCGGAGTGACGCCGATTTCCAGCAACCCAACGGCAGAACACGACCGCTGGAACGAACGGCAGGCACTTGCCGAGGCCATGATTCCGCTCATCGGCCGGCTGTACCGGGACCACGGCGTCGTGACGTCCATTTACGGACGCCGGCTCATCAACCAGTCGCCCGTCGAGATACTGAAGGCCCACCGATTTGCGCGAAAGGTAAACGAGGTGGAGCTTCCCATTGAGGAAACGTTCCCGCTCGTGAAGGCTATCGCCGAGCTCGAGCCCGCCTCAGCCTCGATCGATCTCGCGAAACTCCTCATCAGGTCCAGAGCCGATAAGCGGGAGCTATCGGAGTTTCTCCGTGAGGAACTTGCACCCATCGTCGAGCAGGAACCGCCCGCAGGAAACGCCACCGACGTCGTCCTGTACGGATTCGGTCGCATCGGCCGGCTGCTCGCGCGCATCCTCATCGCCCACGCGGGAAACGGCGAGGGGCTCCGGCTCCGAGCGGTTGTCGTGCGCAAGGGTTCAGACGACGACCTTACGAAGCGCGCGAGCCTGCTTCGCCGGGACTCGATTCACGGTCCGTTCGAAGGCACGATCACGGTCAATCACGACGACAACACGATTCTCGCGAACGGTACGCTCATTCAGGTCATTCACTCGGATGATCCCGCGACGATCGACTACACGAAATATGGGATTCACGATGCGATCGTCGTGGACAACACGGGCCGGTGGCGTGATCGCGATGGGCTCGGCCAGCACTTGAAGAGCAAGGGTGTATCGCGGGTTCTTCTGACCGCGCCGGGCAAGGGCGACGTCAAGAACATCGTGCACGGCATCAACCACGACACCGTTTCCGCCGACGACGCCATCGTGTCCGCCGCGTCGTGCACGACGAACGCGATCGTGCCGGTGCTGAAAGTGATCCAGGACAAGTACGGAATCGTCCACGGCCATGTGGAAACCGTGCACTCGTACACGAACGACCAAAACCTCACAGACAACTTCCACAAGGGCAACCGCCGCGGGCGCTCAGCCCCCATGAACATGGTGATCACGGAGACGGGCGCGGCGCAAGCGGTGGCGAAGGCGATTCCCGAGCTTGCCGGGAAGCTCACGGGCAACGCCATTCGCGTCCCCACCCCGAACGTGTCCATGGCGATCCTGAACCTGAATCTCGACCGGGAAGCGCCGACCGCGGAGGTCAATGCCTACTTGCGCGGGCTTTCGCTGGATTCCGCGCTGCAGCAGCAGATCGATTTCATCGACTCGCCCGAGGTGGTGTCGTCCGATTTCGTCGGATCGCACCGTGCGGGAATCGTCGACGGTCTGGCGACCATCAGCACGGGCACAAACCTCGTGCTCTATGTCTGGTACGACAACGAATACGGCTACAGCAGCCAGGTCGTGCGCGTGCTTGAACACATGGCGGCCACGCACCCGCAGGTTTTCCCGACGCGGTCCCTCGTCGCCGGGCTGTAAGAGTGGGCAGTCGCGCGGATTGCCGTCGGCGACCTCACGTTATGCCCCGGCCGGACGTTAGCCGGGTATGAGACCTTTCGAGATGATCGTCGAGGAGCACGGCGCTCGGGTGTTACGGGTGTGTCGCGCCGTCGTCGGCCCCGTGGATGCCGAAGACGCCTGGTCGGAGACGTTCCTCGCGGCCCTCACCGCGTACCCCCGCCTGACGCCGGATTCGAATGTCGCGTCATGGCTCGTCACGATTGCGCACCGCAAAGCAATCGACATCCTGCGCGCGAAGTCGCGTTCCGCGATTCCGGTCGGGGACCTTCCCGAGCGGCCGAGCACTCTGGGTAACCCTGATGCGGGCGGCAGCGAACTGTGGCGCGCTGTCGCGGCCCTCCCTGAGCGTCAGAGGCTTGCGGTTGCCTATCACTATCTCGGCGGCCTGCCCCATGCGGAAACGGCGGAACTCATCGGCGGATCGGTGGATTCGGTGCGCAGGGCGGCATCCGATGGTGTCGCTGCACTCAGAAATTTGTATGTGCCAACTCTCGAACGGAGAACATCATGACGACAGCACTCGACACCCTGGAACACGTGGACCCGGTACAACTTGCGCGGCTCCACGGCGCATTGGAAAGCTCCGCCGCGCGTGGCGGATTGCTCGACGCCGCGTACCGCACGGTGGATTCCCCGATCGGCAGCCTCCTGATCGCCGCGACGGAACAGGGAATCGTGCGAGTCGCATTCGCGAGCGAAGGCCACGATGCCGTGCTGGAATCCCTTGCCGCCCGACTTGGCGCGCGCATGCTGAGGATGTCGTCGGGGGAAGGAATTGGGCGCGAACTGGATGCGGCCGCGCGGGAACTTGACGAATACTTCGCAGGCGGTCGCACGGCTTTTGACCTGCCGCTGGACTTGAGGTTGTCGACCGGGTTCCGGCGCACCGTGCTCGGTCACCTCACGGAGATCGCGTACGGCCGCACCGAGTCGTATGCTCAGGTGGCGGCGGCGGCCGGCAACCCCCGCGCCGTTCGCGCCGTGGGATCCGCGTGCGCCACGAATCCGCTCCCGGTGATCGTCCCGTGCCATCGGGTTCTGCGCTCCGACGGATCGCTCGGCGGCTACCTCGGCGGCCTGGATGCCAAGCGCGCCCTGCTCGCGCTCGAGGCGGCCGCGTGAGCCTCGTGGTGGGCGAGGACGGACTCGCCAGACCGGCGTGGGCGGCAACCGATCCGCTCCTGCGGGACTATTACGACACGGAGTGGGGGATGCCGATTCGCGACGAGCGTGGACTTTTCGAGCGCATAAGCCTGGAGGCGTTCCAGTCGGGGCTGTCCTGGGCGACGATTCTGCGCAAGCGGCCGGCATTCCGCGACGCGTTCGCCGGTTTCGAACCGGACATTGTCGCCGCATTCACCGATGCCGACGTCGAACGCCTCCTGGGCAATGAGGGAATCGTTCGAAACCGGGCGAAGATCCTGGCTACGATCACCAACGCGACCGCTGTCGTCGCGCTGCGCGCCGAGGGAGGGCTCGTCGACTTCGTGTGGTCGTTCCTTCCCGATTCGACGCCGGCGCCCGGGCCGGGCGAACCGCCCATTACGCAGTCTCCCGAGTCTCTCGCCCTGTCGAAAGCGCTCAAAAGACACGGTTTCACGTTCGTCGGGCCGACCACGATGTACGCGCTCATGGAGGCGATCGGGATGGTCGACGCGCATCCGGTAGGCAGCCACCGGCAACGGGTCACCGAGGGCCGGCCTCGGACGCAGGATTCGGACACCCCTCGCTAGACTGAACCACTGTGGAACCCGACGCGACATCTCAGGTGAGTTCGCGGATTCTCACTGTCCCGAACGTCCTGAGCTTCTTCCGGCTCGCGCTCGTTCCGGTGTTTCTCGTGCTCGTCATCGAGGGCTACGACGTGCTCGCGCTCATCGTCCTCGTCATCTCCAGCGCGACGGATTACCTCGACGGCGTGCTCGCCAGGCGACTCAACCAGGTCACGCGACTCGGCCAGCTTCTGGATCCGGCGGCCGACCGCTTCTTCATTTTCGCGACCCTCATCGGGCTGGCCGTCCGGGGCATCGTGCCATGGTGGCTCTTTGCCGTGATCGTGGGTCGCGATGTTCTGCTCGTCGTCATCGGAATCGTTCTCGCGAACTTCGGCTACGGGCCGCTTCCCGTCCACCACATCGGAAAGATCGCCACATTCTGCCTGTTCTACGCGCTTCCTATCCTCATGATCGGCCAGGCATTTCCTGCCGTCGACTACATCAGTTCGCCGATCGGGTGGGCCTTCGCGCTGTGGGGGGCATTCCTGTATTGGTGGGCAGGCGTCATCTACATCGTGGAAACAGTGCGCGTCATCAGAATTCCCCGGGTTAATCGCGCGCCCGAATCCGATACTGTAGGGGGCTAGGAGGTTCGGGATGGGCACGGCAAACACGGAAGGTCCTGCTGCTGCCGATGGTGCACCCAGGGACGACACGACGGCCCACTTCGGCCAGGACTTCGAGGCGCAAATGGCCGCGCTCGATGGTGAACTCACCGCCGAAGAACAGGAAGCGATAGCCGCACTCCCTTCGGCCTCCGCCCTTCTGATCGTTCGACGCGGCCCCAACGTGGGCGCCCGCTTCCTGCTGGATTCCGATGTCACGACGGCCGGTCGGCATCCCGACGCCGACATTTTCCTCGACGACGTAACGGTGTCTCGGCGCCATACCGAATTCCTCCGACACGGGAACGCTTTCGAAATGAGAGATCTCGGCTCGCTCAACGGCACCTATTTCGATGGCGTGCGAATCGACAGCGCGCTCATGACCGACGGCGCCGAAGTTCAAATCGGGAAGTTCCGGCTCACGTTTTACGCATCCCGCTCCGACCTTGCACCGATGAGCGATCGATAGTGGCGGCAACACCAGCACAGGCGAGGAAGCCTGGAACTCAGGGGCTACTGAGCATCGGCCAGGTCCTCGCGCGATTGCGCCCCGAGTTCCCCGACCTCACACCCTCGAAGCTGCGGTTTTTGGAGGAGCGCCTGCTCATCAGCCCGGCGCGGACGGAATCCGGCTATCGCAAATTCTCGCCCGTCGACATGGACCGATTGCGTTTCATCCTGACGATGCAGCGAGACCACTACCTTCCGCTCAAGATCATTCGCGGGTACCTCGACGAACTCGACGCAGGGCGGAGGCCGGAGCTTCCAGGATCGGCCACCGGGCCGATCCCGACGATCCTTCCCACCGATCGCCGACTTCAGCGCGACGAGTTGATTCGGGAGGCGAACGCCACTCCGCAACTTCTCAACGACGCGGTGTCCGCGTCGCTCATCGTCCCTGCAGAGCTGTACTCGGAACCCGTTCTCGCTGTCCTGAAAGCCCTCGTCGAACTGCAACGGTCCGGAATCGAACCGCGCCACTTGCGAGGATTTCGCGCGTCGGCGGAACGCGAGCTCGGGCTCATTGAAAGCGCGCTCATCCCCGTATCGCGCCGCAACGACGCATCGAGTCGGGCTAAGGCGAGCGAACTCGCCAGGGAGATCGCCGGCCAGCTGGAGATCGTGCGGAGCAGCCTCATCCGTTCGGCGCTCTCGAGGCTCAACTAGCGCGATTCCCCGAAGGCGCTGAACATCCGCGGTATGCTGCAGGTTCAGCTAGTTCGACACGCCGAACGCGTTCGAGTGAATGTCATTGCCACACAGCGGACCCGTGGGTACCGTGGAGGCTGCGGACGTAATGCGTCCCCGGCACAGGCATGGAAGGCAAACCCAATGAGTGAACCCCGCAGCAGCATCGAGGATTCGCGCTACGACCTCGGCTTGCTCTTCACTGACGGCCTGCCCGACCTTGATGACAACGCCGGCTATCGCGGTGCGATCGCAGCGCGCGCTGCCGGCATCAGTTACCGGCAATTGGACTACTGGGCTCGGACCGAACTCGTCGAGCCCACGGTGCGCGGAGCCGCCGGATCGGGCACCCAGCGACTTTACGGGTTCCGCGACATCCTCGTGCTCAAGCTCGTGAAGCGCCTGCTCGACACGGGAATCTCACTCCAGCAGATCCGCACAGCGGTGAACCAGCTTCGGGAAGCCGGCGTCAACGACCTTGCGCAGACCACGCTCATGAGCGATGGCGCCAGCGTGTACCTGTGCACGTCGAACGATGATGTCATCGACCTCGTCAGCCGCGGTCAGGGTGTGTTCGGCATCGCTGTGGGGAAGGTTCTTCGCGAAGTGGAGAACAGCCTCGTCGAACTGGACAAGGACAAGGGCGCCGATCCGGCGGACGAACTCGCAGCTCGCCGCGCAACGAAAGCGTCCTAACCGCCTCTGCGCACCCTCGCTGTTACCGCTCGAACGGGAATCTCTGCTCGGCGGCCTGATTCCCGCCGAACGAGAACGGATTGGACTCTGGCGGCGCAGCGGGCGGCGCGTGCTGCGGTTCCGGATTCCGGCTCTCATCCTGATCGGGCACGATTCCGCCGACCGGGATTCGTCCGGCCCTGATGACACGGTCGAGAAGCTGGTCGAAATGATGGGCCATTTCCTGAGCGCTCTCACCCGGCCACACGTGAAGCGGCTTGGCCGCGCCCTGCGCCTGCTGCAGCGAGGTCCTCTCGGGAAGCTGCGGGCTCAGCACGAGAGGGCCGAACATGTCCCTCAATTCCTTGATTCTGAACTGGTGCTCGAGGGATTGAATCTTGGCGCGGTTCACGATGATCCCGAGCGGCTGAAGCCGGGGGGAAAGCCCCCGGCGAATTTCCTCAATCGCCCGCAAGGCACGGTCGGCTGCGGCCACAGAGAACAGGCCGGGCTCGGTGACGATCGTCACGCGGTCGCTCGCGGCCCACGCCGTGCGGGTCAGCGCATTGAGCGAAGGCGCGGAGTCGATGAGGACGAGGTCGTATTCATTCTCCAGATGGGCGAGGGCCTCTTCGAGTTTCCAAATGTCCCGGATGCTCGGGTGCGGCCCGTCGAAGTTGATCGCCGAAGGGCTGCCGATCAGAACGTCGACTTTCCCCGGCCGGCCTCGCGTCCAGCCGCTCGGCGAAATGGCGGCGCGAACGATCTTTTCCTTGGGCGAGGCGAGCACATCCGCGATGTTCAGATGACCGGCGACACTGATGTCCATTCCCGTCGAAACATCGGATTGCGGGTCGAGATCGACCACGAGAGTGCGCAGTCCCCTGGCGAAGGCCGCGGAGGTCAACCCCAGCGTGACCGTAGTCTTTCCGACTCCGCCTTTGAGGGAGCTGACGCTGAGTACATGCACGAGTAAAGACGATACCTTCACTAGTCTGAAAGAACCTAAATCTTGCCAGACATATCCGACCGAAGTTCGATCGTGGCTATGGACTGCGTGACTAGCCTTGGACATTCACGAGAGAGGACAGCAGTGTTCACCAAGATTCTTGTTGCCAACCGAGGTGAGATCGCTATCCGCGCTTTTCGGGCCGCATTCGAGCTCGGAGCCAAGACTGTTGCCGTGTTCCCCTGGGAGGATCGGAACTCTCTTCACCGGTTGAAGGCGGACGAGGCTTACCTCATCGGCACGGAGGGGCATCCGGTCCGCGCGTACCTCGATGTGTCCGAGATCATCAGGGTCGCGACCGAGTGCGGCGCGGATGCGATCTACCCGGGGTACGGATTCCTTTCGGAGAACCCAGAACTCGCCGAAGCTGCCGCTGCTGCCGGGATCGCCTTCATCGGTCCGAGTCAGTCAGTTCTGGAAATGGCGGGCAACAAAGTCACGGCGAAGGAACACGCGATCGCAGCGGGTGTGCCGGTTCTCAAGTCCACGCCTGCGTCGAAAGACATCGACGAGCTTCTCGCGGGGGCGGAGGAGATTGGTTTCCCGATCTTCGCGAAAGCGGTGGCGGGCGGCGGGGGCCGCGGGATGCGACGGGTCGACCGTGCGGAGGACTTGCGCGGCGCGCTCGAGGAGGCGATGCGCGAAGCCGACAGCGCATTCGGCGACCCGACCATGTTCCTCGAGCAGGCGGTGCTGCGCCCGCGGCACATCGAGGTCCAGATCCTCGCGGATGTCACGGGGGAGACCATCCACTTGTTCGAACGCGACTGCAGCGTCCAGCGCAGGAACCAGAAAGTCATCGAGATCGCGCCCGCGCCCAATCTCGACCGGAACGTGCGCGAGTCGCTGTTTCGCGACGCCATCGCGTTCGCAAAATCGATCAACTATGTGAATGCCGGCACCGTGGAGTTTCTCCTCGACACGGTGGGAGAGCGGGCCGGGCAGCACGTCTTCATCGAGATGAACCCCCGGATCCAGGTGGAGCACACCGTCACGGAGGAAATCACGGACGTCGACCTGGTTCAGGCGCAAATGCGCATCGCGTACGGGCAGACGCTCGCCGAGCTCGGCCTAGAACAGGAATCCCTGTCTGTGCGCGGCGCTGCCCTGCAGTGCCGGATCACGACGGAAGACCCGGCGGACGGCTTCCGGCCCGACACGGGGAAGATCACGACGTACCGCTCGCCGGGAGGCGGGGGCATCCGGCTCGACGGCGGAACCATCGACCCCGGCACGCAGATCAGCCCGCACTTCGACTCCATGCTCGTGAAGATGACGTGCCGGGGCCGCGACTTTGCGGCTGCCGTGGAGCGGGCAAAACGGGGACTCGCCGAGTTTCGGATTCGCGGAGTGTCCACGAACATCCCGTTCCTCCAGGCTGTCCTCGAGGACCCGTCGTTTGCGAACGGCGATATCAGCACGTCGTTCATCGACGAGCGACCGGAGCTCGTGAATGCGGCCCCGTCGAAGGACCGGGGGACGAGGATTCTGAACTGGCTCGCCGATGTCACGGTGAACCAGCCGTTCGGCAGCGGAGACGGAATCATCAGCCCAGAGCAAAAGCTTCCCGACGTCGATATTGATGTTCCGGCGCCTGCCGGTTCGCGCCAACGATTGCTGGAACTGGGGCCGGCAGGGTTCGCGGCGGACCTCCGGGCGCAAAATGCTCTCGCGGTGACCGAGACCACGTTCCGGGATGCCCACCAGTCGCTGCTGGCGACGAGGGTCCGCACGAAGGACCTTGAGGCCGTCGCCCCTTACGTGGCGCGCATGACTCCGCAACTCCTGTCTGTCGAGGCGTGGGGCGGAGCCACCTACGATGTCGCGCTCCGATTCCTGGGGGAGGACCCGTGGGATCGGCTTGCCGCGCTTCGGGAGGCGATGCCGAATATCGCCATCCAAATGCTGCTCCGCGGACGAAACACGGTCGGCTACACGCCCTACCCGACAAAGGTTACCGACGCATTCGTCGTCGAGGCCGCCGCGACGGGCGTCGACATTTTTCGGATTTTCGATGCACTCAACGATGTCGATCGGATGCGCCCGGCCATCGATGCCGTGCTCGGAACGGGCTCAGCCCTCGCGGAGGTCGCACTGTGCTACACGGGCGACTTGCTCGACCCGGCGGAGGAACTGTACACGCTCGACTACTACCTGAACCTTGCGGAGCAGATAGTGGACAGCGGTGCGCACATTCTCGCCATCAAGGACATGGCCGGGCTGTTGCGCGCGGGCGCGGCGGAGAAGCTCGTGGGCGCTCTTCGTGAGCGGTTCGATCTTCCCGTCCACGTGCACACGCACGACACAGCTGGCGGGCAACTGGCGACCCTCCTGGCAGCGAGCCGTGCGGGCGCAGATGCCGTGGACGTCGCGAGTGCGCCGATGGCGGGGACGACAAGTCAGCCGCCGTTGTCTGCACTCGTCGCCGCCCTCTCCAACACGGAACGAGATACCGGACTTTCCTTGCAGGCGGTGTCGGACCTCGAGCCATACTGGGAAGCCGTCCGCCGCGCTTACCGCCCCTTCGAGTCGGGGCTGCCAGGGCCAACCGGCCGCGTGTACCACCACGAGATCCCCGGCGGCCAATTGTCCAACCTGCGGACGCAAGCTGTTGCGCTCGGCCTCGCAGATCATTTTGAGAAGATCGAGAACTGGTACGCGTTCGCGAACCGCATTCTCGGTCGGCCGCCGAAAGTCACGCCGTCCTCCAAAGTCGTCGGGGACCTCGCACTGGCCATGGCCGCGGCGGATGCGGATCCGGAAGACTTCGAAGAGAACCCGGGCAATTACGACATTCCGGATTCGGTGATTTCCTTCATGGCGGGGGAACTGGGCGACTTGCCCGGCGGGTGGCCGGAGCCGTTCCGCAGCAAGGTGCTCGCGGGCAGGAGTGTTTCCATCGAGGTCGAGGATCTCGGTCCGGAAGACAGCGCGGCACTCGAGGCAGACTCCGCGAGCAGGCGCTCCACGCTCAACCGCCTGCTGTTCCCTGTTCCGACTCGGTTGTTCGAGGAGGTGCGGGACGCCTACGGCGACCTCTCGGTAGTCGACACGGTGGACTACCTGTACGGTCTGCGCCCCGGGCGCGAGCACACGATCTCGATGGAGCCGGGAGTCAAGCTCATTGTGGGGCTCGAAGCCATCGGCGAAGTCGACGGAAAGGGCATGCGCACGGTCATGACCGTGATCAACGGCCAATTGCGTCCCGTGTTCGTGCGCGACCGCTCCGTAACCGTGGACGTGAAAGCAGCGGAGAAGGCCGATCCCGGCTCTCCCGGCCAGATTTCCGCACCGTTCTCTGGGGTGGTGTCGCTCAAGGTTTCGGAAGGCGACCATGTCGACGCGGGCCAGGTGGTCGCATCGATCGAAGCGATGAAGATGGAGGCTGCGATCACGTGTTCGGTTTCGGGCACGGTCGGCCGACTCGCGATCCCGCAAACTCAGCAAGTGGACGCGGGGGACCTCCTCCTCGTTGTCGAGTTGTAAGCTAGAGGGTCCGATTACGAAGGGCCATTTCCTGTGACGTCGAAGACCAGAAAGACCGACGGTTCGTCCGAACCCGACCCCGAGCCGGAGTCCGGCACCGTGGCGCTGCCGGACCTTCCCGAAAGTCTCACGATCGATGTGACCCTGCCGGAGCAGGTTCACTCGACTCCCGACGACGAACTCGCGGTCGCCTTGAGCGATGAGGCGATTCGCGCCGGGCACGTTCTGGAGAATGTCGGACCCACCACCTCGATCAACCTGGTTCCCGTGATGCCCGTCCAGCCCGATCAGGACGACATCCTCGCGTCTCTCCCCTCGAGGTCGCGCAACCGGGGCCGAAGCGCGGTGGCTCCAGAGACGGCGGCCATGTTGACCTCGGAACGCCTGCTCGAGCGGCGGAACCAGAAGCGGCAGCGCCCGGAGGGACTATGGCCGGCGTTCGTATACGCGAGCACATTTCATCTCGTGAACCTCGGCGATTCGGCTCGGGTCCGCGCGAGGAAGGAATTGGAAGCGCGCATCGGCAAGCGGCTCGACGGCGGAACCCGGTTCGTCCCCGTCCTGACTCGGAAGGGCGGGGTCGGCAAGACGACGATCACCGCGCTGCTCGGAATGGCGCTTGCGGACGTCCGCGAGGACCGGGTCATCGCGATCGACGCGAACCCGGATCGCGGAACTCTTGCCGAAAGGGTCACGAAGCAAACCTCGTCGACGGTGCGGGACGTCGTGACGAACGCGAGCTCGATCAACGCGTTCAGCGAATTCACCTCGTTCATCTCGAGGGATGAAACGCGGCTCGACATCCTTGCTTCAGATACCGATCCGCTGCTGTCTGAGGCATTCGATGAAGACGATTACAACGTTGTCGCCGATGTCGCAGCGCGCTACTACTCGATTGTGCTGACGGACTGCGGCACCGGGATCGTTCACTCGGTGATGCGCGCGACGCTGCAGCGCGCGGACACGGTCGTCATCGTGTCGGGGGGAAGCGTCGACGAGGCGCGGCTCGCGTCGGAGACCCTCACGTGGCTCGAGGCGAACGGTTACGGGAAACTCGCGCACGATGCGGTCGTTGCGATCAACACCGGAACCCAGGGCACGAACATGGTCAATATCGACGAGATCGAGGCGCACTTCCGCTCTCGCGTGCGGGAAGTCGTTCGCATTCCGTATGACGCCCAACTTGCTTCCGGCGCCGTCATCGATTATTCCCGCCTCGAACCGCTGACTCGCTCCACCGCACGCGATCTGGCCGCGTTCGTCGTCGACGGGTTGCCGTCCACGAAGGACGACTGAGGCCGCAGGGGCACAACGCACAATGACCGCGCGCCAGATCAGGGTCTTCGGAGACCCCGTCCTTCGGACTGTATCCTCACCGATTTCGATCGGCGACGCGGGCGCCCGCGGACTCGTCGAAGACCTCCTCGACACCGTTCGGCTGCCCGGAAGGGCGGGAGTCGCGGCACCGCAGATCGGGATCAACCTGCGGGCTTTCAGTTTCAACATCGACGGCGAGGTTGGCTACGTGTTGAATCCGGAACTCGTCGAGGTTTCCGGTGAGCCCGCGCTCGTCGACGAGGGATGCCTTTCCGTTCCCGGTTTCTACTTCCAACGGATGCGCTACCCGCGGGCGCGCGCCGTCGGCGTCGATCTGGACGGCAACCGAATCGAACTCGAGGGCGAGGGTCTTTTCGCCCAGGCGCTCCAGCACGAGATCGACCACCTCGATGGAAAGCTCTTCATCGAAGGGCTCGACAAGGAGCGCAAGCGCGAAGCAATGCGGTTGATCAGAGAGTCAGACTGGTTCTGACCCTCGCCCTCAACCTACGACGGAGTGCCCCTGAGTAGCTGGCGCGTCCTCGTACAGCCCGTCGATCGTGTCGGCGAAGTCATCGAGGATGACGTGCCGCTTGATGCTGAGCTTCGGTGTGAGGTGCCCGCTCGCCTCCGACAATTCGTGCGGAAGGATCACGAACTTGCGAATTGATTCGGCACGCGACACGTTGGCGTTCGCGCGATCGATGGCCGACTGGATTTCGCTCAGCACCTTGGGGTTCTTGGCCGCGTCCGCGACGCTCATCGTCGCATCCTCGCCGTTGTTGTTGAGCCACACGGGGAGCATTTCCTCGTCGAGCGAGATGAGCGCACCGATGAACGGGCGCTTGTCTCCGACGACGACGACCTGCCCGATGATGGGGTTCGCCCTGATGGGGTCCTCGAGCGTCGCAGGAGCCACATTCTTGCCCCCCGCTGTGACGATCATTTCCTTCTTGCGACCCGTGATCTCCAGGTAACCGTCTTCGTCGATCGTGCCGATGTCGCCGGTCTTGAGCCATTCGCCGTCGAACGTATCCTTCGTGGCCTGCTCATTGTTCCAGTAGCCGTCGAAGATATTGATTCCCTTGGCTTCGATCTCGCCGTCCTCTGCGAGGCGCACGGAGCATCCCGGAAGCGGCGGGCCCACCTTGCCGATCTTGAAGTTGGATGGAACGTTCACGGTGATGGGCGCGGTCGTCTCCGTGAGGCCGTAGCCCTCGAGGATCGTGAGTCCGAGACTGCGGTAGAAATGCCCGAGGAACAGTCCGAGGGGCGCAGACCCCGACACCGCGTACTTGACGCGACCGCCCAAGGCTGCGCGAATCTTGCTCAGAACAAGCCGATCGAAGAGCGCGAACTGGATGGCGAGCCCGAACGGGACTTTTCCGGCGTCGAGCGCCTTCGAGTGCGCTACGGCAACGGCGGCGGCCTTGCGGAAGATCTTGCCCTTGCCGCCGGCCTCCGCCTTCTGCTCGGAGGAGTTGTACACCTTCTCGAACACTCGGGGCACGGCGAGCAGGAACGTGGGCCGGAACGAACCCATCGCCGGGAGCAGTTGCTTCGTGTCCGGCTGATGGCCGACCTTGACACCTCCGACGATCGCGAGCACTGAGATGAAGCGGGCGAAAATGTGGGCGAGCGTGATGAAGAGCAGCGTGCTCGATTCCGTGTTGACGACTTCGGGAATCGCGTGGTGCGCGTTGCGGGTGAGCTCGACGAAGTTGGAGTGCGTCAGCATGCAGCCCTTTGGCCGGCCCGTCGTGCCCGCGGTGTAGATGAGCGTCGCAAGGTCCTTGCCCGAAGCCAGGTTTCGACGCCGCTCGATTTCCTCGTCCGAGACGTCCTTGCCGCTCGCGGCGAGCTTCTCGAGGTCGCCCGAGTCGATCTTCCACACCGTGCGGATGAGCGGAAGGTCGGCGTGCGCTTCGTCGAAACGCGAGAAGTGGTCTGGGGTCTCCGTGATCATGGCCACGGTGCCCGAGTCGCTGAGGTTCCACTGGAGCTGCGTAGGGGAGGAGGTTTCGTAGATCGGCACCATGACCGCGCCGGCGAACCAGATTCCGAAATCGATGAGAGTCCACTCGTAGCGGGTCTTGCACATGAGGCCGATCTTGTCTCCGGGCTCGATCCCGGCGGCGACGAACCCCTTGGCCAGTGCGCGAACCTGGTCGAGGAACTCCGTCGCGGTGACGTCCGACCAGCCGCCATCCTGAGTCGGAACGGAGAACAGCGCGAGGTCCGGAGTCGCGCGAACGCGCTCGATGAGAAGATCGGTCGCATTCGCTTCGGGGTCTGCTGGAACGATGGCGGGCATGTCGTAGTGGTCCACGGCAACTCCTTTGGTACCTGAAAGTTCGGTCTTTCTACTCTATCGGGTCAGGCGGAATCGTTCCTGCGGACGTTCGCCGTGACCTCGGCACCGTTAGGCTGGGAGGGTTGGCGCTGGTCGTTGGGCGCCGTGCTGCAGGGAGGCTCTCGGATGTTCTACTGGTTCATGAAGAACCTGATCGTCGGTCCGATCCTGCGCACGGCATTTCGGCCCTGGGTGACCGGCGAAGAGAACATTCCGCGCACGGGCGGCGTGATTCTCGCGAGCAATCACCTGTCCTTCATCGACTCGGTGTTCCTCCCGCTGCTGATCGACCGCCGCGTGACGTTTCTTGCAAAAAGCGATTACTACACGGCCCGTGGCCTTCGAGGCTGGGCGATCAAGAACTTTTTGAAGGCGGCCGGAATGCTGCCCATCGACCGCTCGGGGGGAAAGGCATCGGAGGCGAGCCTGCGCACCGGACTGGGGGTACTTCATCGCGGCGAAGTACTCGGAATCTACCCGGAGGGCACGCGCAGTCCGGACGGCAAGCTGTACCGCGGCAGAACCGGGGTTGCCAGAATGGTGCTCGAGGGCGGAGTGCCGGTGATTCCGGTTGCCATGATCGACACGGAAAAAGTCATGCCGATCGGGAAGCGCCTTCCGAAAGTGCGGCGCGTCGGGGTCGTGGTCGGCGAGCCTTTGGATTTCTCGCGCTTCGAGGGGATGGAAAGCGACCGATTCATCCTGCGCTCGATCACCGACGAGATCATGTACGAGCTCAGCCACCTCAGTGACCAGGAATATGTCGACGTGTACGCGAGCACAGTCAAAGAGAAGAATCCAAGCCGCAGCCATTAGTGGCGGCGCGCGTCACGCGGCTCCGGGGCCGGATAAGCTGGAACCCCGGCAGGTTGCCGGAATGTGCTGCATCGTCGCAGCGACTCTTCCTCGCGCGTCCCCTGGGCAGCGTTGGGCCCCGTCATGACCCACTCAAGGAGTATCCAGTGGTTGATCCGAACGAACCAGTCGTGCTTGCCGAACCGGCAGTGATCGACGGGCTCGACCGCTGGCGTGACCTCCCCATCGCGCAGCAACCCAGTTGGCCCTCAGTCGAGGCCGTCGAAGCCGCATCCCGCGAGTTGGCTGGGCTTCCGCCACTCGTATTCGCCGGTGAGGTCGACATCCTTCGTCATCGGCTTGCGAGCGTCGCGCGCGGCGAGGCATTCCTCCTTCAGGGCGGCGATTGCGCTGAGACGTTCGCCGCGGCGACGGCGGACCAGATTCGCGACCGCGTCAAGACGATTCTTCAGATGGCCGTGGTTCTCACCTACGGCGCATCCATGCCGGTCATCAAAATGGGCCGGATGGCCGGGCAGTTCGCGAAGCCTCGCTCGAGTGATCATGAAACCCGCGGCGACGTCACGCTGCCCGCGTACCGCGGCGACATCGTGAACGGGTACGAGTTCACACCGGAGTCCCGCGCGGCGGACCCGTCCCGACTGGTTCGCGGATACCACACGGCGGCGAGCACGCTCAATCTGATCCGCGCGTTCACGCAGGGCGGTTTCGCGGACTTGCGGCAGGTTCACAGTTGGAACCAGGGCTTTGCGCGCAATCCGGCGAACGTGCGCTACGAACACATGGCCCGCGAGATCGACCGCGCCATCAAGTTCATGATGGCGTGCGGCGCGGACTTCGAGGCTCTCAAGCGCACGGAGTTCTACACGTCCCACGAGGCGCTACTGATGGACTACGAGCGGCCGATGACGCGAATCGATTCCCGCACGGGAACCCCCTACATCACGTCGGCGCACTTCGTGTGGGTGGGGGAGCGCACGAGGCAGCCGGACGGTGCCCACATCGACTTCCTGTCGCGCGTGCGCAACCCGATCGGGGTCAAGCTCGGTCCCTCGACAACGCCCGCTCAGGTGCTCGAACTCATCGACCGCCTGGATCCGGATCGGGAGCCCGGTCGGCTCACCTTCATCACGCGAATGGGCGCAGGTCGGGTGAGGGACGTTTTGCCGGAACTTCTCGAAACCATCTCGAAGAGCGACGCGACGCCCGTCTGGGTGTGCGACCCCATGCACGGCAACGGGCTCACGACGCCGACCGGTTACAAGACGAGGCGGTTTGACGATGTCGTCGACGAAGTCAAAGGCTTCTTCGAAGCACACCGGTCAGTGGGAACCCACCCGGGCGGCATCCACATCGAACTGACCGGCGACGACGTGACGGAGTGCCTGGGCGGTTCAGAGCAGATCGACGAATCGGCTCTCGCAACGCGGTACGAGTCGCTGTGCGATCCGCGCCTCAACCACATGCAGTCGCTCGAACTCGCCTTCCTGGTGGCCGAGGAGCTCGGGGCGCGCTAGAACGCAATGTGGTGCCGCGGGCGCGCCCGTTGTCCCGTCGTTGTGCCCTACTTCAGCCGGACGTTCACTTTGGAACCCTTGTCAGCGTGAGTTCCCGCTTGTGGATTTATGTCCTGCACAACCGCATCGTTGGGAATGCTGGCCAAAAGTTGGCTCTTCGGGTCGCGGAAGACAATTTGGAATCCCGCAGCCTCGAGAATCGGCTTCGCATCAGCCCACGTCATCCCGACCACGTCCGGCACCGTCACCTGCTCGACCCCGTCAGAGACGATGAGCTCGAGCGTGGTCCCCTTCGTGGCGACGGTCCCCTCGGGGAGCGGCCGGTAGCCAATGACCTCGCCCTTCGGCACGTCGTCGCTCCAGTCGTGCAGGCCTTCGGCGTTCGATCCTATGAGTCCCTTCGCGGCGAGCGCGCTTTTCGCGTCGTCAACCGACAGCCCCTTCACCTCCGGAATGGCGCCGAGAGAAACGACGAGCGTCACCGGCTGGCCTTCCCAGTACTGGTCGACAGTGGAGAGGTCGAGCGCATTGCCGTCGGCATCGACACCGATGCCCGTGATCACGAGTTGTGCCTCGACGTTCGGATCAAACTGGTACCGGGTTTCCTGGAGGTCGAAAGAGTCTTCGAGGGCTGCGCGCGCCAGATCTTCGGGTTCGCCGATGAATTCGGGCAACGAGATCAGTTTCGGCCCCTGAGAGATGATGAGGGTGACCGTTGCGCCGTGCGCGACGGCCTCTCCCATTCCCGGGTCGGTCCCCATGACCAGCCCGGCGGGCACCGTGATGCTGAATGCCTCCTCGTGATCCGTGGCCACGACGAGATCAGCTGCTTCGAGCATCGCGGTCGCCGAGGAGATCTCCTTCCCGGAAACGTCGGGGACGATGACCTTGGAACCAGGGCCCGAACCGAAATACCAGCCTGTCGCGCCGGCGAGCGCGGCGAGCACGAGCACGAGAGCGAAGAGCCACCGACCCCGGGCATGGCGGCGATCCGCGGTCGCCGCAAGTGCCGTCGTGCTGTCGAAGGTCACGGCCCCCGCACGCGTCCTCGCCCTCGTGCCCAACACCTGGGTCTCGGCTTCGGATGCCCGCGAAGGCACGGGGGGCAGGACCATGGTCTGGGAAGCGCCGGTGGCCGTCGATCCGGACGCGGTTTCACGCCCTTCCTGCAGGATTCTGCGCGTCTCGCGCACTTGCTCGAGCATCGCGCGCGCGTCTCGCGGGCGCTGCTCCGGGTCGCGCGCGGTGGCCCACAACACGAGTTCGTCGAGTTCGACGGGCACTTTTGGGTTTTTGCTGCTCGGAGTGGGAACCGTGTCGTTCGCGTGTTGCTGCGCGATCTGGAACGGTTGCTCCCCTTTGAAGGGTTGTTCGCCCGCGAGCATTTCGTACAGCACGATCCCGACCGCGTAAATGTCGCTTCGAGCATCCGCGATTCCGCGCGTGACGAGTTCGGGGGAGAGGTACGCGATCGTGCCCAGCAGCGCGTTTCCCGTGGCGGTTTGCGCCGTGGCCGCACGGGCGAGGCCGAAATCTCCGATTTTGATTCGGCCGTCATCGGCGAGCAGCACGTTCTCGGGTTTCAGATCGCGGTGGACAATGCCGTTGCGATGCGCCGCGGCAAGGCCGGACAGCACGGCTTCCATGATGTCGAGCGCCTGCTCCGTCGTGAGGACCGGATGCTCGCGGAGCAGTTCGCGCAGCGTGATTCCCGGAAGGTACTCCATGACGAGATAGGCGGTATCCGCATCCTGGCCCTGATCGTAGACATTGACGACGTTGGGATGCGCGAGCCGTGCGGCTGAGCGAGCTTCCTGGATGAACCTCGCTTTGTACTGGGTGTCGTCCGCAAGGTGGCCGTGCATGACCTTGATTGCGACGCGACGCTCGAGGCGAAGATCCGTGGCGAGGTAGACAGTCGCCATGCCTCCGCGGGCGATACGCGAGCGTACCTGATATCGGCCGTCGACGAGACGGCCGATCATGGGATCAGGCGTGGTGGAGCTCACCGCAGAAGTCTAAGTATGTTGCGTGGTGAAGAGCCGTCAAAACACCGTGAATGCTGGCTTTCGGGGGCTCATCCCGCCGATCAGCCCAGTTGTGCCAACCAGGCGCGGGCCGAGGTCTCCCACTTCGCATAGGCGTCGGGGTACGCGGAACGCTGGACGGCCTGCGCCGCCTGGGTGACGGTCATGGACTGCCATCCGGCGATATCCAGCAGGCCCCGCGTCTTGCCCTTGTTGGGATTGCTGGGTCCGCCGAAGAACAGCCTGCTCGCGTGAACCGTGTCGGTGACTTGAGCCGGCGTTCCCCACCCCGTGCTCGGCCGCTGCTGGAAAAGTCCGAGCGAGTCGCGATCACCGTAGTTCAGGTTGCGCAGGCTCGATTCCTGCATCGCCGCGGCGAGCGCGATCACGAGGGCATAGTCGTTTGCGCCGAGGGACCGGCCGACCGAGATGATGGTCCGGGCGTTCGTGGCCATTTCGGCCGTGAGAAGCGTCACGGATCCGCCGACGGACGCGGCGGCCGAGCCGCCTGCGGGGATGACGAGTGTGCGGCCGGCAAAAATCAGGCTCGAGTACGACAAGCCATTCGCGTTGAGGATCGACTGGATGCTCACTCCGAACCGAGCCGCGATACCCGTGATCGTGTCGCCGGTCCTGATGGTGTAATTCGTTGTCGTCGGTGCAGGGGGAGCAGGAGTCACGCTCACGACGGGCTCCAGTTCTACGACGGGCGCGGGAGGTGCCGCAGTCGGTTCGGCCGCGGGGACTCCGGGGATGAGAACTTTCTGCCCGGGGTAAATGATGCTCGACCAGCCGAGCGAGTTCGCCGCGAGGACGGACTTCGTCGGGACGCCGTACCGTGCGGCAATCGCGCTGATCGTGTCGCCCCTCGTCACGGTGTAGGTCGTTGCCGCATTCGGCGCCGGCGGCGTCGCGATGGGTGCGGGCGCCGGAGCACTCGACGCGGCAGGGCTCGCAAGGCGAAGTATCTGGCCCGGGAAGATGAGCGACTTCCAGCCCAGGCCGTTCAGGGCGAGAACGGAAGCGGTGGCGAGTCCGAACCGGGCGGAGATCCCGCTGACGGTGTCGCCTTTCACCACTGTGTAAGTCTGCGGGACGGCCGAGGCGACGGTGGTTTCGCCGGCAGGGACGGACTCTTCAGCTGTTGCGCGCCGCTGTGCTGCAGCGTTCATGGCCTCGACGACCGCTTTGCGCAGCTGAGTGTTGGAGTCCTTGGCCTTGTCGTTGCGACTCGCGTCAGCAGGAGGGACTGGTCCCGTGAGGTTGAGGCTCATCGCCATAGAGCCCACCAGCAGGATGGGCAGGGTTTGGAATGCGCCCCGGCCAATTCTGCTCGGTTGTTTTGGTGCACGGTGGCGAGCGCCACAGCGCGCATCGCTCTCGCGCGCGGAAATGTCGGTCATGTGATTCCCCAGTCTGCCCACGACAAAACTGACACAGATATATACGCGTGTCAATTAGTGTTACTAAAGTGAACTCAGTGAATCTCGCAGGATTGACTCGTGTCGTGGCGATCCCGCCGCATCCGTCTGGCAGTCTTTAAGCGTGGAACAGTCCCTGGACATCGCGAATTATCCGGAGATTCGGTGGCTCACAGTCCCCGAACTCGTTGAGGTGCTCGGTATCGGCGTGAGCAAAGTGCGCCGGCTCATCGAAGACCGCGCGCTGCTTGCCGCGCGAGTGGACGGAGTGTGGCAAGTTCCGGAATTGTTCCTTCGCGACGGAGAGCCCCTTCCCGAATTGCGAGGGACGCTCATCGTGCTCACGGACAGCGGCTTCTCGGATGACGAAGCAATGCACTGGATGCTGAATACGGACGAAAGCCTCGGCACGAGCCCCATCGATGCTCTGCGGTCCGGACGGAAAGCGGAAGTGCGCAGGGTCGCCCAGGCACTTGCCTTCTAATGCCCGCTACGCCGCACGAGTGATCGCCGAGTCGGCGAGTCCCATCAATTGATGCCGGGCGCTCGCAGTGATTTTCGCGTCGCGCAGCGAGTTCTTCGCAAGCTCGACGTTTCGCTGGATGATCCGCTCGACATCCTCCACGGCCCCGCTCGCCTTGATCGTGTCCTGCAGCGTACGCACCTGGAGGTCGGTGAGTTCTCTGTCGCCCAGCAGCTCGTCGAACAGCGTCGCGGCGTTCGACGGCAGGGCAGCGCGAGCGAGCGCGACGAGAACCGTGCGTTTTCCCTCGCGCAGGTCGTCGCCCGATGGTTTTCCCGTGACCTCGGGATCGCCGAATACGCCCAGGAGGTCGTCGCGAAGCTGATAGGCGATTCCGAGTGGAAGACCGAATGCGCTCAACGCCGCGAGGTTCTCCTCCGTTCCTCCACCGAGCGCCGCGCCGATCGCGAGGGGCGCTTCCACGCTGTACTTGGCTGATTTGTAGACGATGACCCGGTGGGCGCGTGGCAACTGTTCGGACTCCGGATAGCTCTTCCACGCGTGTTCGTTGAGAACATCGAGGTACTGGCCGAGCATGACTTCGCTTCGCATGCGATGGTGTTCGCCGCGCGCGGCCGCGCGAGCAGAGGACGACGGCGTCATCGCGAGCGCTTCGCTGAAGGCTTCATCGCTCCACGCGAGGAGGAGATCGCCCAGCAGAATCGCGGCGGAGCGACCGAAGGCATCGGCGGAACCGCTCCAGCCTCCTGCGGCGTGGATCGATTCGAATCTCCGGTGGATCGATTCGCCCCCGCGCCTGGTGTCCGAATTGTCGATGATGTCGTCGTGCACGAGGGCAGCAGCGTGAAACAGTTCAAGAGCGACCGAGGCGCGGATGATGGCGGCGAGCTGGGGGTCGCGCGGTTCGGGCAGCAGGTCGAACTCGTCGACGCGCGATTGAGTGGATTGCCAGCCCCAGTAGCAAAACAGCGCCCTGAATCGCTTTCCTCCGCTCAAGAGCGATCGGGAATAGTCCGCGAGTGGCGCGAGTTCGTCGGCAATCGCCGCGAGCTGCGGTTCCCGTTCGTCGAGAAAGCGATCGATGTCGTCCTGGACCAAATCGACTAACCGCGTACTCTCAGCCACGTTGATAGCCTAGCCAGCCCTGTGCGCATACAATGGAAGTTGAGACAGCGCCGATCTCGAGCGAGAGGGGAGTGACCATGCCGCTATCCGAGCAAGAGCAACGCCTCCTCGACGAGATGGAACGCGGCCTGTATCGCAACGACGCCGACTTCGTCGCTACCGTCGGCAGCCACGGCTCCCGGCCGAATTACCGCATGATCGTCATTGGTTCCCTGCTCGGTGTGCTCGGCATCGTCGGCATCGTCACGGGTGTCGTGACCCAGCTCATGATCATCGGCGTGGTCGGTTTTCTCGTCATGTTCGTCGGCGTGCTCCTCGCGCTCCGGAGGTCGCCGGCGCCGGAGGCTTCGGCCGAGCCCGGCGGGAAAAGCTATGCGAGGCATGCGAGCTTCATGGACCGGATGAACGACAGATGGGACAAGCGCCAGGACGAGCGGGGCCACTGACCGCGCGCACTCCGCTTCCGCCGAAGAGCTGACCTGAGGGTCGGCTCTTTTTTTGTGCCCCAGTGTGGCCTGGCGCGACTTTCGCTCCAAAGTCCTCCACTCCATCAACCCTCGTTCTTCCCAATGAAATCAGGGCATCTGAAATCTGTGTGGGAAGAAAATACGCAAAGTTCGTTGTTTTGTGGATGTAAGTGGAGTAAAGTGGAGGCTACCTGAATCCGGGCCGGAGAATGAGGGGGGTGGACCGCGGATGTTCCTTGGTACCTACGCTCCCAAGTTGGACGAAAAAGGCCGCATCATCCTTCCCGCGAAGTTCAGGGATGAGCTCGAAGCCGGCATCGTCGTCACGCGCGGTCAGGAGCGCTGCCTGTACGTGTACAGCACGCGCGAGTTCGAGGAGCTTCACGAGAAGATCCGCCAGGCGCCCGTGACGAGCAAGCAAGCCCGCGACTTCCTCCGACTGTTCCTCTCCGGCGCCCATTCCGAAGTTCCCGACAAACAGCACAGGCTCACGATCCCCTCCCTGCTGCGCACCTACGCGGGCCTCGACAGGGAACTCACCGTCATCGGGGCCGGCAACCGAGCAGAAATTTGGGACACCGACGCCTGGAACGAGTACTACTCCACGCAGGAATCCGCATTCTCCGAAATCACGGAGGAGGTGATTCCCGGCCTCTTCTAGCGCCTTGCTTCTGACTCCCCGCCGGATCCCGTCCTGACGCACTTCCCCAGCGTCAGGCCCGGTACGGAGGGGAATCAGAGGTAAGGCTCTGTGGCCCATCGCCATGACGCAACACGAAAATCGCCCGGACAACACGCGCATCCATGAGCCGGTACTGCTCGAAAGAACGATCGAGCTCCTGGGGCCGGCGCTCAACGCAAACGGCGCGGTCCTTGTCGACGCGACCTTGGGGCTGGCCGGTCACGCGGCAGCATTCCTTGAGCGGTTCCCCACGCTCGTCCTCGTTGGAATAGACCGGGATCAGTCGGCTCTGGCAATCGCGCGCGAGCGATTGGCGGAATATTCGGATCGCACCCACATCGTGCACGCCGTGTACGACGAAATTGCGAGCGTCCTGAGCACTCTCGGCCTTCGGGAAGTCGCCGGCATCCTGTTCGACCTCGGGGTGTCGTCGCTGCAACTCGATCAGGCCGAGCGTGGATTCGCCTACTCCAAGGATGCGCCGCTGGACATGCGGATGGACGCCGGGTCGACCCTCACGGCAGAGCGCATCCTCGCGGAGTACAGCGAAGCCGAACTGCGGAGGATCTTCTACCAATACGGCGAGGAGAAGCTCGCACCACGTTATGCGAGGCGCATCGTCGCTTCCCGCGCAACGGCACCGCTCACGTCGTCGGTCCAGCTCGTCGCGCTCATCGATGAAGCGACTCCCGCAGCGGCACGCAGGGCGGGGCACCCGGCCAAGCGCGTGTTCCAGGCGCTGCGAATCGAGGTCAATCAGGAACTTGCCGCCCTCGAGCGCGCCATGCCGGCTGCGATCGAGGCGCTTGCCATCGGCGGGCGAATCGTCGTGCTGTCCTATCAGTCCCTCGAGGATCGCATCGTCAAGCACGCATTCGCGGCTGGAGCGTCCTCGAGCGCCCCCGACGGGTTGCCCGTCGAGCTTCCAGAACACAAGCCCGTGCTCACACTGCTGGTCCGCGGGGCCGAGCGTGCCGATGACGAGGAGATCGCCGCGAATCCCCGATCCGCGCCTGTTCGGCTGCGAGCCGCCGAGCGAATTCGGAGAGCCGCATGAGTGCACTGCCCCTGGAGGCGCCCGGACGGCCTCACTCCCGTAAGCTCGAAACGCGCCGCCACCTCGAGGTCGTATCCACTCGCGGTCAAAAGAGAGCGAGGCCGCGAGCCGTCTACGCCCTCGTGACGATTGCGGGGCTGTTCACGATTTTGATCGCGCAGTTGCTTCTGAGCATCGTGGTGTCCAACGGCGCGTACCAGATCACCTCGCTACAGCAGGTGAAAAACGAACTCTCCCGGGATGAGCAGGCGCTCACCGAGCAATTGCAAGTACTCGAGTCGCCGCAGCACCTCGCGGCGAACGCCCAGGCGTTGGGGATGGTCACGAACTCGAGCACGGCGTACTTGCGCCTCTCCGACGGGGCCGTCATCGGGCAGCCCGTCGCCGCAACGGCGAGCAACGGGATTCGAACCGGGCCAAACGGCGGGCCGCTGGTCCCCAACCAACTCCTGGACGGTGTGGGCATGACGACCGCGAGTTCGACCGTAGATGCGAGCGCGCTTGCTGGCGCGCCTGAAGCGCAAGGGAGTCCGGCATCGGTAGCCTCGACCGACGCGGGAATTCCGTCCCCGATCACCAGGTAACCGCAGACTGCGAAGGCCCGAAACCGTGATCCATCAGAGAACGACAAGGCGGCGGCTCGCCGTAGCCATCCTTCTCACGCTCGCGATCGTCGCGGTGTTCATTGTGCGGCTCGTGGACATTCAGGTCGTGCGCGCGAGCGAACTCAACGCCGAATCCCTCAACAAGCGCGCGATCGAGCACTCCGTTCCGGCACCGCGCGGCCAGATCATCGACGCGAACGGCGTCGTGCTCGCGGACAGCGTGACGCGGTACGACGTCACGGCATCCCCCGCTGATGCCGCCACGTTCAAGCGAACCGGCGACGACGGCGTGACGGCGGAGATCACGGTTCTCGACGCCGTGACCGAGATCGCGAACCTGACCGGGACACAGCCGAACGACGTGCTTCTTGCCGTCACGAAGGATCCGAAGTCGAACTTTGCCTACCTCGTGAAGGGCGTCGACACGGAAACTTTCCGTGCCATCCGCGACTTGCGGATCCCGTGGGTGTACCTGCGCCCGCAGCCCCACCGCGTCTATCCGCAGGGCGCCGTTGCGGGCAACCTCGTCGGATTCGTGGGAACCGACGGCCCGCAGAACGGCCTCGAGGCAACCGAGGACTCCTGTCTGGCAAGCACGGACGGCTCAGCGACCTACGAGCGCGGAGCGGACGGGGTGAGAATTCCGGGCAGCACCATCACGACGAAGGAAGCGGTTCCCGGAGGAACCCTGACGCTCACGATCGATAGCGACCTGCAGTGGTTCGTGCAGCAGGCGATCGCGGAACAAGCCATGGCCATCGGTGCCGAATCCGGGATGGCCGCCGTGATCCGGGTGGATGATGCGCACATCATGGCGATGGCGGATTGGCCATCGGTCGACCCCAACCATGTCGACGGCACCGGCATGGCGTTTCTCGGATCGAGGGCGTTCAACTACCAGTTCGAACCCGGTTCGATCATGAAGGGCCTCACGGCATCCATGCTCATCGATCAGGGAGCGGCATCGCCGACAACGCAAGTCGTCGTGCCAGGAGTGTGGATCACACCGGACGGCGCGAGGATCAGGGACTCGTACGGGCACGGACCCATGCGCTGGACCCTCACGGGCATCCTCGAGCAATCGTCCAACGTCGGCATGTCGATGCTCGGCTCCGAGCTGCCTCAAAGCGTCCGCTATGACTACCTCCGCAAATACGGCATGGGGCAGGAAACGGCAGTGAACTTTCAGGGCGAGGCAAACGGATCGCTCGCAGAGCACTGGAACGTGCAAAAAAACTACGACATCACCTACGGACAGGGCATTTCGGTGACTCTCGCGCAAATGGCCAGCGCCTACCAGGCGATCGCCAACGGCGGAGTGCAGCTTCCGCTCACGCTCGTTCAGGGATGCACGACACCGGACGGAACAGTCGTCGACCTTCCGTCGACGGATGCCACGCGGATCGTCTCGGAATCGGCCGCGAAAACAACGGTCAAAATGCTCGAAAGCGTCGTCACGGGCGGTGCCCTTTCGCGTGAACTGACGATTCCCGGCTATCAGGTCGCCGCGAAGACCGGGACGGGCGAAGTGGCCGCCAACGGGGTGTACACGAGCGATCGCATCGTCTCTGTCGTGGGCATCGCGCCGGCCGACAAACCCGAGTACGTCGTCATTGTGACTTTCGTCAAACCCCAGATCATGAAGTCGTCTGCCGCGGCCGCTCCCACATTCCGTAAGATCATGATGCAAGTATTGAAGTCGTACCGGGTACCACCATCGACGAACACCGGCGAAGGCTTCCCAACAACCTGGTGAGAAAGAGGATGCATTGACTGATCGGATACCACCGGTCCTGCGTCCAGAGCATCCATTGGCCAGGTCGCTTGCTGGCCTCGTCGAAGAGTTCGGGCTCGAGCATCTCGGTTCCCTCGATGGAGTCGAAGTCAGCGGGGTAACCGTCCGCACGAGCGAAGTGCACCCGGGTGACCTGTTCGTCGGCCTGCCGGGCGCGCACAGCCACGGTGCCGAATTCGCCGCGGATGCTCTCGAGCGCGGCGCTGTCGCCATCATGACGGATGCCGCTGGGGCAGAACTGGCCAGAAATTCCGGATTGCCCATTGTGCTCGTGGAGTCTGCACGGGCGGCGCTCGGGGACGTTTCCGCCTGGGTGTATCAGACGTCCGAGCACCCCCCGCTGCTGTTCGGGATCACGGGAACGGACGGCAAGACGTCCACGGCATACCTCCTCGAAGGAATACTCCGGCAACTCGGCCTCGTGACGGGGTTGAGTTCGACCGCGGAGCGGCACATCGGCGATCTGACGGTCGTGAGCCGCCTCACGACTCCGGAGGCGAGCGAATTGCACGCCCTCCTTGCGCGGATGCGCGAAAGCGAAGTGCGTGCGGTCTCGGTGGAAGTGAGCGCTCAGGCGCTCAGCAAGAACCGGGTGGACGGGATCGTGTTCGATGTCGTGGCATTCACCAATCTCAGCCACGACCACCTCGACGACTACGCCGACATGGAGGAGTACTTCGCGGCGAAGCGGTCCTTTTTCGAGCCGGCCCACGGCCGGAGGGGGGTGGTGTCTCTCGACACCTCGTGGGGGCAGCAGATCGTGGAGGGCTCGCACATTCCCGTGACCACGATTTCGGCCACGAAGGGTGTCAGCGCCGAGTGGAACGTGGAGATCCTCGAGGAACGGGCGGAATACACGGCGTTCCGCCTGAGCGGGCCGGAGGGGAGGTCTCTCGAAACGACCGTGCCTGTCATCGGATGGCACATGGCTGCCAACGCGGGGCTTGCGATCGTCATGCTCGTGGAGGGCGGTTTCGAACTCGAGGCCATCGGACACGCGATCCACGACGGTATCGAAGCCTATCTTCCCGGGCGAACCGAGCGGGTTTCGGGCGACCTGGGTCCTTCCGTGTTCGTGGATTTCGGGCACACTCCCGACGCGTTCCTGAACACGCTCAAAGCGGTGCGCCAGGTCACGCAGGGCAGGGTCATCATGGTGTTCGGTGCGGACGGCGACCGGGATGCATCCAAGCGGCACGACATGGGCAGGGTGGCTTCCGAGTATTCGGACATTCTCGTGATCACCGACCACCACCCCCGATTCGAGAACGCAGAGTCCATCCGAAAAATGCTCGTCGACGGCGCGCGCAGCGCCGATCACCAGGCCGAACTCCACGAAGTGAGCCCCCCTGAGCAGGCCATCAGGCACGCAGTCTCCCTCGCACGGGAAGGCGATTCCATTTTGTGGGCGGGGCCCGGGCATCAGGATTACCGGGATATCGAGGGCGTGAGGACGCCGTATTCTGCACGGGCTGAGGCGCGCGCCGCGCTTCGCGAGGTTGGCTGGTGATCGAACTTTCGCTCGCCGACTTGGCGAGCGCGGTTTCCGGCGCGGTGCACGCGCGAAGCGGTGCTGCGGCCATCGAAACGGTGACCGGACCGGTTGTCGTGGATTCCCGGCTCGCGACCGCCGGTTGCGTGTTCATCGCGATGCGCGGGGAAACGACGGATGGTCACGAGTTCGCGGCTGCCGCGGTCGAATCGGGGGCTGCCGTCGTGATCGCCGAGCGGGACCTGGACCTCGCCGTTCCCACAATCGTTGTCGCGGATTCCCTTGTTGCGCTCGCCTCGCTCGCGCGCGAAGTCGTCGCGAGAGTCAGAAGCGACGGACGGCTGCGCGTCGTGGCCGTCACCGGATCCAATGGCAAGACCACGACGAAGAACATGCTTCGCTCGGTCCTCGAGCAGGCAGGATCCGTTGTCTCTCCGCGCGGTTCGTTCAACAACCAGGTCGGGGCTCCGCTGTCCATGCTGGACGTCACGACCGAATCCGACTTCCTCGTGGTCGAGATGGGCGCGAGCGCGGTGGGGGATATCGCCCGCCTCATCTCGATCGTCACGCCGGATGTCGCGATCGTCCTCAAGGTCGGTCTCGCGCACGCCGGCGGGTTCGGAAGCATCGAGGAGACCCAGAAAGCCAAAGCCGAAATAGTCACCGCGCTTCCCGAATCGGCCGTTGCCGTGCTGAATACGGACGATTCGCGCGTCGGCGCAATGGCGGCCATGACGCGAGCGCGAGTAGTCGGATTCGGGTTCTCCGAGACGGCGATGGTGCGGGCAGAAGACGTGTCGACCACCGTGGATGGGACGAGCTTCACGCTCGTCTCGGGTGACGAGCGCATCCGCGCGCACGTGAACATCATCGGCGAGCACAACGTGATGAACGCACTGGCTACCGTTGCGGCCGCGAAGGAGTTCGGGGTGCGGGCGGCGGACGCGATCGCCGCACTGAGCACGTTGCACAGGGCCGAGCGGTGGCGTATGGAAGTGCTGCACGCCCCGCAGGGAATTACCGTCATCAACGACGGGTACAACGCGAGTCCCGATTCGATGGCTGCCGCACTCAAGACGCTTGCCGAGATCACGAGGGGGACGAATCGCTCGATCGCGGTTCTGGGCGAGATGGCGGAACTCGGCGAATTCAGCGATGAGGAGCACGACAGGATTGGCCGGCTCATCGTCCGATTGAATATCGATCGACTCATCGTCGTCGGGCACGCGGCCAGGCACATTCACAATGCCGCGGGGCTGGAAGGTTCGTGGGACGGGGAGTCGGTCCTCGTCCAGAACGCCGACGAGGCATACGATCTGTTGGATAAAGAGTTGCGATCTGGAGACGTTGTCCTCGTGAAATCCTCGAACTCGGCTGGCCTTCGGCTCCTTGGCGACCGCATTGCCGGGGTGACCTGATGCTCGCGCTCCTCATTGCGGCGGGATTCTCGATGGCATTCACTCTCGTGCTCACGCCGGTGTTCGCCAAAGTGTTCCGTCGCCTCGGTCTTGGGCAATTCATCAGAGCGGACACGCCGACGACCCACGTCGTGAAGCGCGGAACCCCGTCGATGGGCGGAGTCGTGTTCGTCACGGCGTCGGTCATCGGGTACTTCGTCGGTCATCTCGTGGGCGGCGGACGGCCGAGCGCAAGCGCCATGCTCGTCATCCTCATGATGGGCGGGCTCGGGTTCATCGGGTTCATCGATGACCTCCTCAAGGTGAGCAAGCAAAACAGCCTCGGGCTCCCGGGCATTTTCAAGATCATCGGCACGGTCATCGTCGGAGTGATTTTCGCCCTCGTCGGAATCAACTACCGGGACAGCCACGGGAGATCGCCCGTGTCGACGGCCCTGTCCTTCATCCGCGATTTGCCGTTCGACTTCCTCGTCACGTTCGGGCTCATCGGCGGAACCATCGTGATCGTGCTGTGGATCGTGTTCATCACGGTGTCGGCATCCAACGCCGTGAATCTTGCCGACGGACTCGATGGGCTCGCGGCCGGCGCATCCATATTCGCGATCGGCTCGTACATCATCATCGGGTACTGGCAGTCCATCCAGTCCTGCTACAGCCTCGCGGTGAATCCGGAGAACCTGTTCAAGTGCTACGACGTTTCCGCGCCCCTCGAGCTCGCGACCATCGCCGCGGCCATCGTCGGCGCGCTCGTCGGATTCCTCTGGTGGAATACCTCCCCGGCGCAAATCATGATGGGCGACACGGGGTCGTTCGCTCTCGGGGGCGCCCTTGCCGCGCTCGCGATTCTGTCCCGCACGGAATTGCTCCTCGTGCTCATCGGCGGGCTGTTCGCGGTGATCACGATGCAAGTGATCATCCAGCGGGTCTATTTCAAGCTGACGAAGGGAAAGCGCATCTGGAGAGCGAGCCCTTACCATCATCACTTTGAGATGAAAGGCTGGCCGGAGGTCACGATCGTCGTGAGGTTCTGGATCATCTCCGGATTGTTCGTCGGGGCGGGAGTCGGCTTGTTCTACCTCGAATGGCTCTCCAGCACGGCGCCGTGATGCCCGAACGGGACGTGGCGGCGCTCACGAGCTGGAGCGGCCAGTGGAGCGGGCTTCGTGTTCTCGTGCTCGGGCTCGGGGTCACGGGGTTCGCGGCCGCGGACACGCTCGCCGAGCTCGGATGCTCCGTCCTTGTCGCAACCCCGGCCGCAGACGAGGCCAGGGCCGAAATCCTCGGTGTGCTCGGAGTCGAGCTTGTCGTCGCCGACCTCGGCACGGGCGTGCCCGATCGGGTTGCCGCCTTCGATCCGGAACTCGTGATCGTGTCGCCCGGGATGCCGCCGACTCACCCCGCCGTGGCCTGGGCGTTGGAGAGCGGGCGGGTGGTGTGGGGCGATGTGGAGCTCGCGTGGCGGCTGCGCGACAAGACGGGAACCCCGGCCGAGTGGATTCTCGTCACGGGCACGAATGGAAAGACGACGACCGTGCAGCTGACCGCCGCGATGCTCGTCGCCGGCGGATTCCGGGCCGCGCCATGCGGAAACGTCGGGATTTCGGTGCTCGACGCCATTCGCGACCCCGGCGGCTTCGACGTGCTCGTCGTGGAGCTCTCGAGCTTCCAATTGCACTACCTCGGCGAGATTTCGCCGTGGGCGAGCGTTTGCCTGAACATCGCCGACGATCATCTCGACTGGCATGGGTCCATCGCCGATTACCGCGCGGCGAAAGCCAAAGTGTATCGGGGCACGAAAATCGCGTGCGTCTTCAATGAAGATGACGTGGCGACGCGGGAAATGGTCGAGAACGCCGAAGTCGAGGAAGGGTGCCGCGCGATCGGGTTCGGACTGGGTGTTCCCCAGCCCAGCAGCTTCGGAATCGTCGGCGGAATCGTGTGCGATCGCGCGTTCCTGGACGAGCGGCACAGCGCTGCGCTGGAGATCTCCACCGTGGACGAGCTGTCCTCCGTCGGGCTCGGAGGGCGGCACATGGTCGCGAACGTGATGGCGGCTTCCGCGCTCGCCCGCTCGTTCGGCGCGTCCGTCGAGGCGGTTCGGTCCGCGATCCTCGCATTCCACCCTGACCGTCATCGGACGGAGTTGGTCGCAACGAGCGGGGGAGTGCGCTGGTTCGACGATTCGAAAGCCACGAATGCTCACGCTGCGCTCGCATCGCTCGGATCCTTCGATTCCGTCGTATGGATCGCCGGCGGGCTCTTCAAGGGTGCATCGCCCGCCGATCTCGTCGCGGCCGTGTCGGGTCGGCTGAGGGCCGCTGTCGTGATCGGGACAGAGCGCGCCGCCCTGCGGGAAGCATTCGCACGACACGCGCCTGCGCTGCCGGTCATCGAGGTGGACACGCTCGAAACTAAAGAGGTAATGCCGACGGCTGTGCGGCTGGCGGCGGAGCTCGCAGTCGACGGCGACGTCGTGTTGCTGGCGCCGGCGGCGGCGTCCATGGATCAGTTCCGGGACTACGCGGATCGCGGACGCCAGTTCACCGCCGCGGTGAAGGAGATGTTGGGAGGCAACGCCGATGACGACGAGTCCTCCGCGCCCCCGCCGTCGCCCTGAGCCGCGCGGCACGGAACCGGCAAAACCGTCCTCGCCTGCCGTGCTGGTGGCCGTCAGGCGGATTTTCGGATCGGAAAGCGGCGACTATTTCCTGCTGCTCGGCTCGACGATGTTCCTCGTGGTGTTCGGACTCGTCATGGTGCTGTCGTCCTCGTCCGTGGAGTCGTTCAAGGCCACAGACGACTTCTTCACCGGATTTCTTCGCCAGGCGTTGTTCGCCCTGCTCGGCATTCCCGTCATGCTCATCGCGGCGCGCATGCCTGCCGTGTTCTGGCGGAAGTGGGCGGGCATGGCGATGGTGGTAGCTGTCGCACTGCAATTCCTCGTGGTGGCGACAAACCTGGGGATCGAGCACAACGGCAACCGCAACTGGATCCAGTTCGGGTCGTTCACATTTCAGCCCTCCGAGCTCGTCAAGGTCGGGCTCGTGCTGTGGCTCGGCGTCGTGCTCGCACGGCGCGTGAGCGTTCTGGATGACTGGCGGCAGCTCCTGCGCTCGATTGGAATCGTCGCGGGACTTGCCATTGCGCTCGTCCTCTTCGGCGGGGACCTCGGCACCGCCATCATTCTCGTCGCGATTGTTCTCGGCACCCTGTTCTTCGCCGGCGTTCGGCTCAGATATCTGGCAATCCCGGCGCTCGTGGTGTCGTTCGCAGCGTACGCGTTGACGTTTTCCACGAGCTCGCGCCAGGACCGAATCCTCGCGTGGCAGAGCGGGTGTACGTCGGATGCCGCATACAGCGGGCTGTGCTGGCAACCGCTTCACGGGTGGTGGGCGCTCGCGTCCGGCGGCGTCTTCGGCGTCGGCCTGGGAAACTCCAAAGCGAAGTGGTCCTGGTTGCCCGAGGCGGACAACGACTTCATTTTCGCCATCATCGGCGAAGAACTCGGGCTCGTCGGAGCCATCGTCGTTCTGACGCTGTTCGTCATCCTCGCGTTCTCCTTCATCCGCATCATCCGCGGATCGAACGATCCGATGGCGCGGATCACGGTGAGCGCGGTGCTCGCGTGGATCCTCGTTCAGGCGTTCGTGAACATCGCCGTCGTCCTCGGCCTCTTGCCCGTGCTCGGCGTGCCGCTTCCGCTCATTTCGGCGGGCGGATCTGCCCTCGTGACGACACTGCTGGCCATTGGGATCGTCCTGTCCTATGCGAGGCAACCCGCGGCGGTCCGGGCGCGGCAGTGACGAACTACCTGCTCGCCGGGGGCGGCACCGCCGGTCACGTCAACCCGCTGCTCGCCGTGGCCGACCGGCTTCGGCGGGATGATCGCCGCGCCGAGTTCACGATCCTCGGCACGGCGGAGGGGCTCGAGGCTCGATTGGTGCCCGAGCGCGGATTCGAACTGGTCACGATCGACAAAGTCCCCATGCCGCGAAAGCCGAATCGGCAGTTGATCCAGTTTCCCCGGCGATTCCTGCGGGTGGTGGGCGAAATCCGGCAGCTCATCCGCGAGCGCGACATCGATGTGGTCGTCGGATTCGGCGGGTTCGTTTCCGCACCCGCGTATATCGCGGCGTGGCGCGAGAAACGACCGATCGTGGTTCACGAGGCGAACGCGGTTCCGGGGTTCGCGAATCGGCTCGGCAGCAGATTGACGAAGCATGTCGGTGTCGCCTTCGCCGGGACACGGCTGAGGAACGCGCGATTCGTCGGAATGCCGCTGTCGAAGGCTATCGAAGAGCTCGACCCCCTCGCGGCGAGGCCGGAAGCGCTCGCGCATTTCGGTTTCGACGAACACAGCCGCGTGCTTCTCGTCACGGGCGGCTCTCTCGGCGCGCGCACCATCAATGACTCCGTATCCGGCGCGGTCGCGAGCATCCTCGGCGCGGGCTGGGCCGTGCTGCACATCACGGGAAGTCGGTCGGAACTGGGCGAAAGCGCCCTTCCCGGTTACCGCGTGATCCGATTCTGCGATCGCATGGATCTCGCATTTTCCGCGGCGCAGTTCGCCGTCGCGCGCGCGGGCTCTGCCACCGTCGCCGAACTGACGGCGTTGGGAATACCCGCCGCGTACGTTCCTCTTCCCATCGGAAACGGCGAGCAACGGCTGAACGCGAGGGGCGTCGAAAAGGCGGGAGGAGCCGTCATCGTGGACGACGAGCACTTTACGCCATCGTGGATCGAGCACACGCTCGTTCCCTTGCTTCTCGATCACGCCTCGACCGCGGAAATGGCGGCGGCAACCGCGTCGATCGGCGTGCGGGACGGCACCGCCCGAACCGTCGAACTCGTGCTCGCCGCCGCAGCCGAAGCAGGAGCGGCGACGTGATCAAATCCGACTTTCGCCAGCAAATGCCCCAGGACCCTGGCCGGGTGCATTTCATCGGCATCGGCGGCGCGGGGATGAGCGGCATCGCCCTCCTGCTGCTCGCATCCGGATCCAGGGTGACCGGCTCGGACATCCGGGACTCAGAGACCGTGAGGGCGCTCAGGGAGGCGGGAGCCACCGTGACGATCGGCCACGACGCGCGTGCGATCGGCGACGCGGACACGGTCGTCGTCACCGGGGCGATCGGCGAGGACAATCCCGAGTACCTGATCGCGCGCGCGAGGGGTATCCCCATCGTGCATCGCGCCGTCGCGCTCGCCTGGCTCACGGGACGCGATCGGCTGGTCGCGGTTGCCGGCGCACACGGCAAGACGACCTCGACGGCAATGATCGTGACGGCGCTGCGCGAACTCGGCGCCGACCCCGGCTTCGTGAACGGCGGCGTGATCACGGGCCTCGGCGTGAGCGCCATGCCGGGATCGGACGACCTTTTCGTCGTCGAGGCCGACGAATCGGATGGCTCGTTCCTGCTGTATTCGACCGATGTCGCCCTCATAACGAACGTCGACCCCGACCACCTCGACCATTTCGGCACGGAGGGCGCGTTCAAGGATGCGTTCGTCGAGTTCGCGACGCGAGCCACGGAGTCGATCGTGATTTCGGCCGATGATCCCGGTGCGGTGGAGATCACGCCGCGGCTTTCCGGCCGCACGGTCGTGACGTTCGGAACGGATCCCGCCGCCCACGTGCGCATCCACTCGATTGATCCGGGGCCAACGGCGTCGTTCGGCCTCGTCTGGCGCGGTCGCGAGTTCGCCGCGTCGCTTCGCGTCCCCGGGCACCACAACGCTCTCAATGCCGCAGGAGCGTTCGGAGTTCTGGTTTCCCTGGGCTTTGAGCCGTCGGCGGCGCTCGAAGCGCTCAAAGCGTTCAAGGGAACGGGCCGTCGCTTCGAGTTGCGCGGAGAAATCGGCGGCGTGAGGGTGTTCGATGATTTCGCCCACCATCCGACCGAAATCCAGGCTGCGCTGAGTGGCGCTCGGGCCGTCGTCGGCGGCGGCAGGATCATCACGATCTTCCAGCCGCACCTTTACAGCAGGACGAAGCGCCTGGCCGGGGAGTTCGCTTCCGTTTTGGAAGGGCTTTCCGACTTCACGATCGTCGTCCCCATCTATGCAGCGCGGGAGGAGCCAGAACCGGGGGTCACGGGCGAACTGATCGTGGACAGGTTCTCGGATGCGACGCGCGTCGAATACTGTTCGACCTGGTCCGAGGCGATCGATCGCGCAGTCCGTGCCGCGAAGAGCGGGGACATCATCATGCCGATGGGAGGCGGGGACGTCTTCGGCCTCGTTCCGGATCTTCTCGCGGCCCTGGAATCCAGCGGGCGCGACGGTACCGAAACCGGCGGCGCGCCGTGAAGCGCCCGGACGGTTTCGATCAGCGGCGCGAGCCAGAGCCCGCCACGCGCAGTCACAAGGCGGCGCGAAAGCGAAGTGGCGCGCGCACGCCCCCGGTCGCGAGCGATCGGCAGCCAGCGCTCCGTCTGGCGGCACAGCCGCACCCGGCGAAGAAGACTCCCCGCACGACGGCCACGCGGGCCCGTGGGCGGTCAGCGGTGCGGGCGGCGTCACGGGATCGGCGTCGGTTCGAACGGAGCGAAATCCGCAGGTTCACGCGTCGAACGCGGCATCGGCGTCTCGGCTGGGGCGTCGCCGTCGGCCTTCTCGTGACGCTGGGCGGCGTGCTCGCGGCCGCCGTCTATTCGCCGCTTCTCGCGCTGCGCACGATCACGGTAGACGGAGCCGCTTCGGTGAGCGCTCAGGAGGTCACCGAAGCGATCGATGGCCAATTGGGCACCCCGCTCGCGCTGTTCGACTATGGGCTGCTCCGGTCGCAACTCGATCAGTTTCCGCTGATTCGCAGCTTCGTCACGGAAGTCGTCCCGCCGTCCACTCTCATCGTGCACATCGTCGAACGGTCTCCCGTCGGTGCCATCGCCACTCCTGCGGGATTCTCGATCGTCGATCCAGCGGGAGTTTCTCTGGGAAGCTCGGTCAGGCGCGCGGACGGTGTTCCGCTCATCGACATCGGCGGAGAGGGCACGGACTCTGTCGCGTTCGCGGCAGTCGTCGACGTGCTCCTGGCGCTTCCGGAATCCATTCGCTCCCAGGTGGACGTCATCCGCGCCACGTCGAAGGATGATGTGCGCCTCGTCCTGCTCGGCGCAGGACAGCGCGTCGTGTGGGGGAGCGCCGAACGCTCGACGCTCAAGGCGCGGGTGCTCCAGGAACTCATGGCGGTCCAGGGCGCGGGCGCAAGGGTCGAGTACGACGTGTCCGCGCCGTTGAGTCCTGTCGTGCGACCCGGCTAGACACCCGGGCACGGTCGCTCGACGCCGACGGATTCTTCGGCTCTTCCGTGGACTTCGCGACACGCGGGAGCGGATGCACGTCGACGGGCCCCGTCGCGCCTACCGTCAGGTCAGGAAATGCATACTGAGCATAACTTTAAACCTCAAGTAGAGATTGAAAGTATCCCCGGAGGCCGGACGTGACATCGAACCAGAACTACCTCGCCGTGATCAAGGTGGTCGGCATCGGCGGCGGCGGCGTCAACGCCGTCAACCGAATGATCGAACTCGGCCTCAGGGGAGTGGAGTTCATTGCCATCAACACGGATGCGCAAGCGCTCCTGATGAGCGACGCCGACGTGAAGCTCGATGTCGGCCGCGAGCTCACTCGGGGCCTGGGCGCCGGAGCAGACCCCGAAGTCGGCCGTCGCGCAACGGAGGACCACGCGGAAGAGATCGAAGAAGCGCTCGCGGGGGCCGACATGGTCTTCGTCACAGCGGGCGAGGGCGGCGGAACAGGCACGGGCGGCGCTCCCGTGGTCGCTCGCATCGCGAAATCCATCGGTGCGCTCACGATCGGCGTCGTCACGCGGCCGTTCGCGTTCGAAGGCAAGCGCCGCGCTTCGCAGGCCGACATCGGCATCTCTGCGCTCAAGAGCGAAGTCGACACCCTCATCGTGGTTCCCAATGACCGGCTGCTGGAGATCAGCGATCGCGGAATAAGCTTCCTCGAAGCGTTCGCGACGGCCGATCAGGTGCTCCTCGCCGGAGTCCAGGGGATCACGGACCTGATCACCACCCCGGGGCTCATCAACCTGGACTTCGCCGATGTGAAATCCGTCATGCAGGGTGCCGGTTCCGCACTCATGGGCATCGGATCGTCCCGCGGAGCCGACCGCGCGATCAAGGCGGCGGAACTCGCCGTCGCGAGCCCGTTGCTCGAAGCGAGCATCGATGGCGCGCACGGCGTGCTCCTGTCGATTCAGGGTGGATCCAACCTCGGAATCTTCGAAATCAACGACGCCGCGAGGCTCGTCCAGGAAGCCGTCCACCCTGAAGCGAACATCATTTTCGGCGCCGTGATCGACGACACGCTCGGCGATGAAGTGCGCGTGACGGTGATCGCCGCGGGATTCGACGGGGGTGAACCCACCGTGCGCAAAGCCGATCGGCGGTCCAACTACGTGACAGCCGGCGCCCCCGCGATGGAGGCGACTGCGGAATATGGCGACGGATTTGCCGTCGGCGACGGACTCTCGGAGCCGCAAAGCTGGGGAGAGGAACCGGATGTGCCGGTCGTCGCGAAAGACCCGGCGTTCGACGACGCGGGCGACGACCTGGACATTCCCGACTTTCTGAAATGACGCAGCGCCCGGACGACGTCGCGCAGAATCCCGGTCACGAGACCAGCACGCTGCGGGAACGGCTCGCTCGCGTGCAATCCGCTGTGGACGATGCGGCTCGGGAATCCGGCCGGCGGCCCGAGGACATCACGACCGTGGTCGTCACGAAGTTCCAGCCGACCTCGCTCGTGCGCGCTCTCGCCGGATTGGGCGTTACCGATATGGGAGAGAGCCGCCATCAGGAAGCGCGGACGAAGATCCCGGAGGTCGCCGACCTGGACCTCACGTGGCATTTTGTCGGCCAGGTGCAGCGCAAGAAGGCGCGTCAGATCGCGTCCTACGCGCACGTGGTCCACTCGATCGACCGGGAACCTCTCCTGGACGCGTTCGGCGGAGCAGAACGCACCACGGAGTGTTTTCTCCAGCTCAACCTCACAAACGACCCGGATCGAGGCGGCGTTCACCCGGACGCGCTCATCCCTCTCGCGGAACTCGCTCTCGCGCGGCCGACCATCCGCCTGCTTGGCGTCATGGCCGTTGCCCCGATCGGGGAGGACCCCCGTCGCGGCTTCGCCCGGGTGCGAGAGGCATCCGAGCGGTTGCGGACAGTGGCCCCCCATGCTGAATTCATCTCCGCAGGGATGTCCGGAGATTTTCGCGAGGCGATTCTCGAAGGCGCGACACACCTCAGGATTGGGACGGCAATCACGGGAAACCGCCCACCGGCCCGTTAATCTCGAATTCAGGAGTTTCACCACTGGAGGCACAAAATGGCTAACCCGTTGCGCAAGACCATGGTCTATCTGGGCCTCGCGGACGAGGAGTATGACGACTACGGCACCGTCCCGTCGGCTTCGCCTGCGCACGGCGGCACCGTGCAGTCCGCCGTTTCCGCTCAGTCCGGGCATCAGCAGGCGCAGCGTGCTCCCGTGACCCCGCTAAGGCGACCGACTCGCACGACGGCTCCCGTCGCCGAGATGAACGAGATCCTGACCGTTCACCCTCGCCAGTACAAGGACGCGCAGACCATTGCGGAGAATTTCCGCGAAGGCATCCCCGTGATCATCAACCTGTCGCAAATGAGCGAGTCGGAGGCCCGTCGCCTCGTCGACTTCGCGAGCGGGCTCTCGCAAGGACTGTACGGTCGGATCGAGCGGGTCACGAACAAGGTCTTCCTGCTGTCGCCCGCGCATGTCGCGGTGAGTGGAGATCAGGGCGAACCGGAATCGAGCGTCGACGCCACGTTCTTCCCAGAGAACTGATCGTCGTCGTAGCAGTGGTGCCGCCGCTGGTCCGCGAACGGCAAAGGTAGCGACATGCCGATCGTGTCCACCATTGCTGGAATCTTCTACTTCGCGCTGCTCGCGTACTTCTTTGTCATGTGGGCGCGCTTCATCGTCGACCTCGCGCAGAACTTCTCGAGGAATTGGCGACCGCGCGGATTCGGGCTCGTGGTCGCCGAGATCGTCTACACCCTCACGGACCCGCCCATCAGGGCCGTGCGCAGGGTCGTCCCGCCATTCCGGATCGGGCCGGCCGCTCTGGACTTCTCCTGGAGCATCGTCATGCTCGTCGTCATCGTGCTCATGTACATCGCTCTCGGCGTGAGATCGGTGTGACCGCTTTTGCGAGCAGACGGAAAAATGTCCGGAGAAGTCGCGGCGGCCCTTACAGGTGTTTGCCAATAACTTTGGTACCTTTAGCAGTACGTTGATTTCGGCGTGCAACTGAACTTTGAAGGTGACTCTCATGGCTCTGACCCCTGAAGACGTGGTCAATAAGCGATTCCAGCCGACCAAATTCCGCGAAGGCTACGACCAGGACGAGGTTGACGACTTCCTGGACGAGGTCGTCGTCGAGTTGCGGCGCCTGGGCCAGGAGAACGAGGAACTCCGTCAGCGGCTCGCCGCGAGCGACGCACAGGCGACCGATCAGCAGCGCGGCGGAGTCGTTGCGGCTCCGGTTGCTGCCCCGACGCCGGAGCAGGCGCCCGCCGCGGCGTTCCCCGGCGCAGACCCGGCTTCCGACCCCAACAACACGAACAACCTCCTTCAGCTCGCACGCCGGCTCCACGAAGAGCACGTGCGCGAGGGAATCGAGAAGCGCGATGCCCTCATTGCCGAGGGCCACGCGACCGCTGCCCGGATCGTGAGTGAAGCAGAGGGACAGAAGCTCTCCGAGCTCAGTTCTCTCGAGCAGGAGCGCGCCGCGCTCGAAAGCAGGGTGGAAGACCTCCGATCCTTCGAGCGGGAGTACCGTGCGAAGCTCAAGGGCCACATCGAGGGAATTCTGCAGGACCTCGACAACACGGCGGTTTCCGTAGGCGCCCCGGCTCAGGCCCCGGCAGCGGCGACCGTCGGCGCACAGCAGGATCCGGCCGCTTTCGGCGGGGTTCAGGCGCAACCGCAAGCGGGTTACCCCGGCTTCGGTGGTAACTGACCTGTCGTCCGAGGCGAGCACCGAGGCCACCTCGGACACGAGTTGGCGTGCGTTGGCGACGCTCACCGGCGTCGCCATCGCGGTGTACGGATTCGATCAGCTGACCAAGTTCCTCATCGTCGCGAACATGAGCGAGGGCCAGCAAGTGGATGTGCTCGGTCAGGTGCTGCAGTTCCATTTCGTGAAGAACTCGGGCGCCGCGTTCTCCCTCGCCAGCGGATCGACATGGATATTTTCGCTCGTCGCGGCCGGAGTGACAGTGTTCATCATCGGGTACGCGCGCCGGATCCGGTCTGTTTCCTGGGCCCTGCTGTTCGGCATGCTCCTGGGCGGCACGACGGGCAATCTCACCGACAGGTTGTTCCGCGAGCCGAGCTTCGGCCTCGGCCACGTCGTGGACTTCATCCAGGTGTGGGGGTTCCCGGCGATCTTCAACATTGCCGACTCGTTCATCGTCGCGAGCATGGGACTTTTCATCATCCTGTCCGTGCGCGGCGTTCGGCTCGATGGCCGCCGAGCCGTTCGCCACTCAGATTCCTGACTCATGGAAACCCGTCGATTCCCTGTGCCACCCGGCGTCGCGGGGGAGCGGCTGGACGTCGCGCTGTCCAGGGTCCTCGGCTTCACGCGGACGTTCGCCGCGGAGGTCATCGAAGGCGGAGGTGTCACGTCCGATCGAGGCGTGATGGCGAAGTCGGATCGGGTGGCAGAGGGCGAACAGCTCGAAGTCACCTGGAAGCCGAAATCCGAACCCGTCGTCGTGCCCAGGGACGTTCCCGGCTTGTCGATCATTTACGCCGATGACGACATCGTCGTGGTGGACAAGCCCGTTGGCGTCACAGCGCACCCTTCCGCGGGGTGGGACGGCCCTACAGTTCTCGGCGCCCTTGCGGCGGCGGGGGTTCGAATCAGTGCGTCCGGATCGGCAGAGCGCGCAGGGGTAGTCCACCGCCTTGACGCGGGCACGAGCGGAGTGATGGTGGTCGCCGCGAGCGACCTGGCGTATTCGGAACTGAAGCGCGCATTTCACGATCGCGAAGTCGACAAGGTGTACCACGCCGTGGTTCAGGGCCATCCAGATCCGTTGCGAGGGACGATCGACGCACCCATCGGACGGCACCCAGGCGCGCGGTGGAAGTTCGCGGTCACAAGCGACGGGAAACCTTCTGTGACCCACTACGAAACCCAGGAGGCGTTCCGGAGCGCCTCTCTGCTCGAGGTCAACCTGGAGACGGGACGCACCCATCAGATTCGCGTGCACCTTTCCACGCAACGGCACCCGTGCGTCGGCGACGAGATGTACGGCGCAGACAAAGCGCTATCGGCGCGCCTGGGGCTATCGCGGCAATGGCTGCACGCCGTCCGGCTGGCGTTTCGCCATCCTGGAACGGGAGAAGCAGTGGAATTCACCTCGCCCTATCCGGCGGATTTGGCGCATGCTCTCGACGTGCTGCGGAGAGATTGACGGCACGTCGACTTCGGGGGAGTCCCGGTAAGCCATAGTCTGGACGAACACCATCATCCCGCGGAGAACACTTTGCCATCGAGCGCCGATTCCTTCGTGCACCTCCACGTGCACAGCGAATATTCGATGCTCGACGGCGCTGCGCGAGTCGGCCCGCTCATCGATGCGGCCGTCGAGCAGGGCATGCCGGCGATTGCCATCACGGACCACGGCAACATGTTCGGCTCGTACGATTTTTGGACTACCGCAACCGCCGCGGGGATCAAGCCGATCATCGGTACGGAGGCGTACGTGACGCCGGGAACAGACCGTCGAGACAAGACCCGGGTCAGGTGGGGCGATGGCGGAGAGAACGACGTCAGCGGAAACGGCGCTTATACGCACATGACGCTGTTGGCCCGAAACAACACGGGCATGCACAATCTGTTCCGCATGTCGTCGCTCGCGTCCATCGAGGGCTTCTACTACAAGCCCAGAATGGATCGCGAGCTCCTCAGCAGATATGCGGACGGAGTGATCGCCACGACGGGCTGCGTGGGAGGCGAAGTGCAGACGCGACTGCGGCTCGGTCAGTACGACGAGGCTCGCAAAGCGGCGTCCGAGTTCCAGGACATTTTCGGCAAGGAGAACTTCTACTGCGAAGTCATGGACCACGGAATCGACATCGAACGCCGAACGATGAGCGATCTTCTTGCACTCGCGAAGGACCTGGGCATGCCGCTCGTCGCCACAAACGACCTCCATTACACGCACGCGGGGGATGCCGACGCCCACGCTGCGCTGCTGTGCGTGCAGTCGGGCTCGACACTCGACGACCCCAACCGGTTCAAGTTCGATTCCCAGGAGTTCTACCTCAAATCGGCGGCGGAAATGCGCTCGCTCTTTGCCGACCACCCCGAAGCGATCTCCAACACCCTGCTCATCGCCGAGGCGTGCGACGTCTCGTTCGAGAAACGCGACCTCATGCCGAGGTTCCCCGTGCCGGAAGGCCATTCGGAGGCCACGTGGTTCGCCGCGGAAGTCGATCGCGGCCTGAAGGAGCGATACCCGGGCGGAGTTCCCGAAAAGCACAGGGCCCAGGCCGACTACGAGGTCGGCGTCATCAATCAGATGGGCTTTCCCGGCTACTTCCTCGTCGTCGCGGATTTCATCGCCTGGGCGAGGGAAAACGGCATCCGGGTGGGGCCGGGCCGTGGCTCGGCAGCGGGGTCCCTCGTCGCGTACGCCATGAAGATCACGGGTCTCGATCCGCTCGCGCACGGGCTCATTTTCGAGCGCTTCCTGAATCCCGACCGCATCTCCATGCCCGACATCGATATCGATTTCGACGACCGCCGCAGGGGGGAAGTCATTCGCTACGTCACTCAGAAATATGGGGATGACAGGGTCGCGCAAATCGTGACCTACGGAACGATCAAGGCCAAGCAGGCTCTGAAGGATTCCGCGCGAGTGCTCGGAATGCCGTATGCGGTGGGTGAAAAGCTCACGAAGGCCATGCCGGTTCCCATCATGGGCAAGGACATGGGCCTTGCCGACGTCACAGACAAATCGTCGCCTCGATTCAAGGAAGCAGCCGACCTCCGGGCGATCGTGGACAGCGATCCGGACGCGGCACGGGTCTTCGAAACCGCACTCGGCATCGAAAACCTCAAGCGCCAGTGGGGAGTGCACGCTGCGGGAGTCATCATGTCGGCCGAGCCGCTGCTGGATGTGCTTCCCATCATGAGGCGCGAGGACGACGGCGCGATCATCACCCAGTTCGACCAGCCGCCGTGCGAGAAACTCGGCCTCCTGAAAATGGATTTCCTCGGCCTGCGCAATCTCACGGTGCTGCAGGACGCCCTCGTGTCCATCAAGTCCAACCGCGGTGAAGACGTCGTGCTCGAGGAACTCGACCTTGATGGCGATGCGAAGACTTACGAATTGCTGGCGCGGGGGGATACCCTCGGCGTGTTTCAGCTCGATGGCGGGCCGCTTCGCTCCCTCCTGAAGCACTTGAAACCCGACAGCTTCAACGACATCACCGCCGTGATCGCGCTGTACCGGCCCGGCCCCATGGGGATGAATTCCCACACGAAGTACGCCTCGCGCAAGAACGGGCTCGAAGAGGTCGACGCGATCCACCCGGAGCTCGCCGAGCCGCTTGCCGACATCCTCGGCGAAACCTATGGTCTCGTCATCTATCAGGAGCAAGTCATGGCGGCGGCGCAAAAAGTGGCCGGCTTTACCCTGAGTCAGGCAGACACCCTCCGCAAGGCGATGGGGAAGAAGGACCTCAAGGTCCTCAACAAGGAGTTCGCCAACTTCGCGGCGGGGATGGAGAGCAACGGATACAGCACTGCGGCAGCGAGCGCGCTGTGGGACATCATGGTTCCGTTCTCCGACTACGGCTTCAACAAGTCCCATGGTGCCGCGTATGCCGTCCTGAGCTACTGGACCGCCTACTTGAAAGCGAATTACCCGGCGGAGTACATGTCCGCGCTCCTGACGAGCGTCGGCGACTCGAAGGACAAGCTCGGCGTGTACCTCGCCGAATGCCGGAGGATGGGGATTCAGGTCCTGCCGCCGGATGTAAACGAGTCGGCGGGCGACTTCGCCGCGGCGGGAAACGACATCCGTTTCGGGCTCGGGGCGATTCGCAATGTCGGTGCGAACGTCGTCGACGCGATCAGCGCAGCGCGCGAGGCGAAAGGCAGGTTCGAGAGTTTCCATGATTTCCTGAACAAAGTTCCCCTGCCGGTGGCGAACAAGCGCACCGTGGAGTCCCTCGTGAAGGCGGGTGCATTCGATTCGCTCGGCGCGACGCGCCGTGCGCTCGTCGAGATCCACGAAGACGCGATCGATGCCGCCGTCACGCAGAAGCGGGCGGAAGCGAACGGCCAGGTCGGTTTCGACTTCGACAGCCTGTGGGAGGAGCCGCAGGCCGTCAACCAGGTGCCGGACCGTCCGGAATGGTCCAAGCGCGACAAGCTCGCGTTCGAACGGGAAATGCTCGGCCTGTACGTTTCCGACCACCCGCTAGCCGGGCTCGAACTTCAGCTCGCGAAACACGCCACCATCGGTATCGCCGAACTTCTCGCAGGCGAAACCGCGTCGGACGGCGAAACCGTGTCGATTGCCGGGCTCATCACGAGCGTGCAGCATCGCACCGCCCGAAACAGCGGAAACCCCTATGGCATCGTTCAGGTCGAGGACTTCGGCGGCGAGATTTCGATCATGTTCCTCGGCAAGACATATCAGGAGTTTTCCCCCGCCCTCGTCAATGACTCCATCGTCGTGGTGAAGGGCAGGGTCAGCGAGAGGGACGACGGCGTCGCCCTGCATGCCGTCAGCATGTTCTCCCCGGACCTCGGTCAGAGCCTCGGCTCTGGCCCCCTCGTCATTTCGGTGCCGGAGGTTCGCGCCACCACGGATGTCGTTACGGCGCTCAACGATGTCCTCATCCGGCATTCGGGAGACAACGAAGTGCGGTTGAAGCTCGTGAAGGGCGACACTGCGCGCATGTTCGAAGTGCCGTATCCCGTGAGCGTGAGTGCCGACCTGTATGGCGAGCTCAAGTCCCTGCTCGGACCGAATTGCCTGAGTTGACATCGGCCAGGCGACGGGCGTGCCCCGGTCGTTGCGCGCCCGAACTAGGCTGATCCCGCCATGATTTCCACGATTGACCTCCGCGGCTCCGATCCGACGACCCGGGACCTCCAACTCCTCATCCCGCGCGCGCGCGTCGACATCGCGGGCGCGACGACTCAGGCCACTCGGTTTGTGGAGGACGTGCGCGACAGCGGAGCGGCGGCGCTCAACGACCAGGCAGAGAAATTCGACGGGGTGCGGCCGGATCACGTGAGGGCTTCGCCGGAAAGCATCGGGGCCGCGGTCTCGAAACTCAGGCCCGATGTGCGCGCGGCGCTCGAGGAGAGCATTCGCCGCGTACGCGCCGTCTCCGTCGCCGCGCTTCCCGTGCCCATTTCGACAGAACTCGCCGAAGGTGCGATCGTCGCGCATCGCTGGAGGCCTGTGGAGCGCGTCGGCCTGTACGTGCCAGGAGGCAAAGCGGTGTATCCGTCGAGCGTCGTCATGAACGCCGTTCCCGCTCTCGTCGCTGGAGTGCGGTCGATCGCGATCGCCTCGCCGCCTCAAAAGGAATTCGGCGGAGAAGTGCACCCCGTCGTGCTTGCCGCGGCCGGACTGCTCGGCGTGCACGAAGTGTACGCGATGGGCGGGCCGGGCGCGATCGGCGCTTTCGCCTACGGCATCCCCGAGATCGCGCTCGAGCCCGTGAGCCTCATCACAGGTCCCGGAAACGTGTGGGTTGCGGCCGCAAAGCGCAGCGTGCGCGGCATCGTCGGAATCGACGCAGAGGCCGGGCCGACCGAGATCCTCATCATCGCCGACGACTCGGCAGATCCGGTCCTTGTCGCATCCGACCTTGTGAGCCAGGCCGAGCACGACGAACTCGCCGCAGCCGTGTTCGTCACGGATTCCGAGAGCATCGCCGACCGCGTCAGGGCCGAGCTCGGCCTCCTCGCGGAGAGCGCCCGCAAAGGAACTCGCGTGCGCGCGGCTCTCGACGGACAGCAGTCGTCAATCGTTCTCGTCGACTCACTTGCCCAGGCCGCGAAGTTCAGCAATGCCTACGGGCCCGAACATCTCGAACTCCACGTCCGCGAGCCGGAATCGCTTCTTTCGTCGATCGAGAACGCCGGTGCCATTTTCCTCGGGCAGGATTCACCCGTGAGCCTTGGCGACTATCTCGCCGGCTCGAATCATGTGCTTCCTACGGGAGGTCAGGCCCGTTTCGGTTCGGGACTCGGCGTGCACACGTTCCTCCGTCCGCAGCAAATCGTCAGTTATGACCGCAACGCCCTCGACGAGGTGCGCGGGCACATTGCGGCGCTTGCGGCGGCGGAAGATCTGCCTGCGCACGCCGAGGCGGTTCACGCCCGGTTCCGCGACGAGCCTTCCGACGGCTCCGGTGCGGTGCCGTAGGCTTGGCGCACCATGTTCTGCCCGTTCTGCCGCCATCCTGATTCCAGGGTTGTCGACTCCCGCACGAGTGACGACGGTTTGTCGATCCGCCGCCGCCGCCAGTGTCCGGAGTGCGGTCGGCGATTCAGCACGACCGAGACCGCGAGCCTCAATGTCGTCAAACGCAGCGGCGTCGTGCAGCCATTCAGCCGCGAGAAGATCGTCGCCGGCGTAAAGAAGGCCTGCCAGGGCCGTCCGGTCACGGACACCGACCTGGCGATCCTCGCGCAGCGTGTGGAAGAAACGATTCGCGCGACGGGGGCATCGCAAGTCGATGCGAACGACATCGGCCTGGCGATCCTGCCGCCGTTGAGAGAACTCGACGAGGTCGCGTATTTGCGTTTCGCCAGCGTGTATCAGGGATTCGACTCGCTCGAGGATTTCGAGTCGGCGATCGGAGCTCTGCGCAGCGAGCACGACGCCGCGGCGACTCCCGAATAGTTCGGATCCCCGCGTGTATCGACTCCTCTTCCGGTTCGTGCTGTCGCGAATGGACGCGGAGCGGGCGCATTCCCTCGCGTTCTTCGCCATCCGGCTGCTGGGACTGCCGGGCCTGGGGTGGCTTGCGCGGCTCATCACGAGACCGGACCCCTCGCTCTCGGTGTCGACGCTCGGACACCGGTTCCCGTCGCCGTTCGGAATCGCGGCCGGGTTCGACAAGGATGCGACCGGGGTTCAGGGGTTGTGGAATCTCGGCTTCGGGCACGTCGAGGTGGGGACGCTCACGGCCGCGCCGCAATCCGGAAACGAGCGCCCGCGGCTGTTCCGCCTGATTGCCGACCGCGCGGTGATCAATCGGATGGGCTTCAACAACAACGGGGCGGCGGCCGCCGTGCCCCCGCTGCTGCGCGTCAGGCGGCGCAAGGCACGGACAGGGGCGACCGGTCCGGTTGTTGGCGCCAACATCGGAAAGACCCGCGTCGTGGACGTCGAGGATGCGATCGAGGACTATCTGGCAAGCGCGAGGCTCCTTGCTCCCGTCTCCGATTACCTCGCTGTGAACGTGAGTTCTCCCAACACGCCAGGGCTGCGCGGACTCCAGGAGCTGGATCGACTCGAACCGCTCCTCACCGCGGTCATCGCGGCCGCGGGGCCGACCCCGGTACTCGTCAAGATCGCCCCCGACGTGAGCGACGACCAGATTCGCCGGGTGTGCCGACTCGCCGTGGCGAGCGGAATCGCAGGAATCATCGCGACGAACACGACGGTGCGCCGCGACGGGCTCGTGACCGCACCCGAGATCGTCGCCGCGGCGGGGGAGGGGGGACTTTCCGGCGCCCCGCTCGCCCCACGCTCCCACGAGGTGCTTCGCATCATTCGCTCAGCGACGCCGGAAGACTTTTGCGTGATTTCGGTCGGCGGCGTGGACACCGCCGCGGATGTCGCGGAACGCCTTGATGCCGGCGCAACTCTCGTTCAGGGCTATACGGCGTTCCTGTATCGCGGCCCGATGTGGGCGAGGCAGATCAATCGCGGACTCGTGCGCCTGGCTAGACGGGGTACTGGCCGCGTTTGACCTGCGGTTTGGGCAATCGCATGACCCTCAATTGCATGCCGCGCATCGCGGCATACCAGCGGCTTCCGCTTTGGACTTTGTCTTCGCCGAATTTCGCACCGAGGCGTTTCGTGACGAGAATTCCGAGAATGATTCCGTCCAGCACGGCGGCGAGAAAAAACAGCCACAGGCCGGCGATGCCGATCAGCTGGAGAAGCTCATTGCTGATGAACGTCAGGATGATGACGACGAACATGACCGGAATGAGCACTTCTCCCACGCTGAATCTCGCGTCGACGTAGTCGCGGATCCAACGGCGCTGCGGCCCCTTGTCGCGCGCGGGGAGGTATTTTTCTTCGCCCGCCGCCATTCCGATCCTGGCCCGCTCCCGAACTTCGGCCATTTTCGCGCGGGATTCCTTCGTCGCTGCGCGACGGTCGTTGCTCACGAGCGGACGCATGTTCGCAGCTTCGCGCTCTTTCCGGGTGGGAGTCGGACGCCCCTTGCCCGTCACGACGCTGTCGGTGGTGAGTTCGATCTCGACGCTCTCTTCGCGCTTTTCTGCCTTGGCCACGATTGATCCCTGCTTTCGGTCTGCCGTTAAGATTACCCGCATGACCTCTTCCGCCGAGAACCCAGCACCCCTGCACGCCCTCGCCGAATCGGTTGATGCCGGGTTGCCGTCAGCGCTCGCCGAACTCGGCGACCTCGTCCGCATCCCCTCGGTGTCGTGGGCCGCATTCGACAGTGCTCACGTCCATCGAAGCGCCGAGGCCGTCAAGAAACTCGTCGAGGACCTTGGCGTGTTCGAATCGGTAACAATATCGCAAGCGCCCATCGGCGACACGGGAACTCTCGGCCAGCCCGCCGTGCTCGCAACGCGCGCGGCGCGAAATGGCAGGCCGACCATCATGTTGTACGCGCACCACGATGTTCAGCCCCCGGGCAACGACGATGACTGGGAATCGCTGCCATTCGAACCGACGGTGCGCGGCGACCGGCTGTACGGGCGAGGCGCCGCGGATGACAAGGCCGGGGTCATGGCCCACATCGCGGCGATTCGCGCACTCACCGAAACCGTGGACGGTGAGCTGGAACTCGGGCTCGTGCTCTTTATCGAAGGGGAGGAAGAGTTCGGGTCGCGCTCCTTCAAAAACTTCCTGATTCAGCACAAGGATGAGCTTGCCGCAGACGTCATCGTGGTCGCGGATTCCGACAACTGGGACGTCGACACGCCAGCGCTCACGGTCGCGCTGCGGGGCAACGTGACGTTCAGGCTCACCGTGCGCACTCTCGACCACGCCTCGCACTCGGGGATGTTCGGCGGGGCGGCACCCGATGCGATGCTCGCGATGATCCGCCTGCTTGCGACGTTTCACGATGACGCGGGCAGCGTCGCCGTGGACGGGCTGACAAGCACGCACGGGAATACCCCCGACTATCCGGAGTCCCAATTGGCCCAGGAGGCCGCCTTCCTGGACGGCGTGCGCTCGATCGGAACGGGGAGCATCCCGAGCCGCTTGTGGTTTCAGCCGGCGATCACGGTCACCGGAATCGACGCGCCGACCGTAGCGAACGCGTCGAACACCCTGCTGCCTTCGGTTTCGGTTCGCGTGAGCGCGCGGATCGCGCCGGGGCAATCGGCCGCTGACGCGTTCGCGGCACTCGAGCGCCACGTGCGCGCTCATACCCCGTTCGGCGCTGCAGTCGGCATCGATGATGTCGATCAGGGCGATCCGTTCCTCGTCGACACGACCGGCTGGGCCGTGGCCGACGCCAAGCAGGCGATGGCTCACGCGTGGGGGGTCGAGCCCGTCGAAACCGGCATTGGCGGCTCCATACCGTTCATTTCCGACCTCGTCGAGGTGTTCCCCGCGGCGCAAATCCTCGTGACGGGTGTCGAAGACCCCGATTCGCGCGCGCACAGCCCCAACGAGTCGCTGCACCTCGGCGTGTTCCGCCGGGCGGTTCTCACGGAAGCTGCGCTGCTGTCGCGACTGAACTCCCGCGCGTGATGCGCATACACTGGAGAGTGACAGAGGGAGCAGTTCATGTCTGACACGACCACGGTTGAAAGCAGCACGGTTGAAAGCAGCACGCCCACGACCGAAGCGCCGGAGCACGGCGTTTCCCTGACTGGCGCCGCCGCCGCCAAGGTACGCGCGTTGTGCGAGCAGGAGGGCAGGGACGACCTTCGACTGCGCGTCGCCGTTCAGCCTGGCGGATGCTCCGGGCTCATTTACCAGCTGTACTTCGATGAGCGGCTGCTCGAGGGCGACTGCACCGTCGACTTCGACGGCGTCGAAGTCGTCGTCGACAAAATGAGCGTGCCCTACCTCGATGGCGCCACGATCGACTTCGAAGACACGATCCAAAAGCAGGGTTTCACGATCGACAATCCGAATGCGGCGGGAAGCTGCGCCTGCGGAGACTCGTTCAACTAGGGATTATCGCGATTCCGGTCGCTTTTTGGCTCTGCAGGGCGCGTCCTTCGGAGTAGGCTGGAAGCGTTCCATAGACTGCACGTGTCAGTCTCCGCGTCATCCGAGAGGTCTTCCTGTGCGTTCTCCTCGTCGTCTTCGATGGATTACTGTCCCGGTAGCTGTAGGGCTAGCTTTGGTCGTTGCGGGATGCACGCCGCAGCAATTGAGGGGATATCTGCCCGGCGAGCCAGGGACGACGAACCACACCGACTCGGTCACGGGACTTTGGGTAACGAGCTGGATCATCCTGCTCGTCGTCGGACTCATCGTGTGGGGGCTCACCATTTGGGCGGCCGTCGTCTACCGCAGGCGCAAGGGCCAGACCGGGCTGCCCGTCCAGCTCCGGTACAACATGCCGATCGAGATCTTCTACACGGTTGTGCCGCTCATCCTCGTTCTCGGGTTCTTCGCGTTCACGGCACGCGACCAGGCGGCGATCGAGCAGCCGACGGAGAATCCGGACGTGTCCATCCAGGTCATGGGCAAGCGCTGGTCGTGGGACTTCAACTACCTCAACGCGGGACCGAACGGCGAGGGCGTGTACTTCCAGGGAATTCAGGCCCAGGAGATCGATCACGCGCCATTCATCGACGAAAGCAAGCTCCCGGTCCTGTACCTTCCGGTTGACAAAACCGTCGAGCTGAACATCGAAAGCCGCGATGTCGTCCACTCGTTCTGGGTTCCGGACTTCCTGTACAAGAAGGACATGATCCCGGGCAAGTCCAATTACATCTACTTCACTCCAACCAGAATCGGCGAATACACGGGCAAGTGCGCGGAGCTGTGCGGCGAATATCACTCGCTCATGCTGTTCAAGGTCAAGGTCGTCTCCGACGCCGACTACCAGGCATACCTTCAGAGCCTTGCCGACTTGGGGCAAACCGGAGTTCTCGGGCCCGAGTACAACACGAACACAAACCTGCCGGGCAACGAAGCCCCGTCCGGTAACGAGTAGGGCATGAAACTATGACGACAACGACACAATCCAGCACGTCGGCTCCGAAGCGGCCCGCGCAACCTCAGCGGGGGAGCGGCACGGGACAGAACTTCGGCGCGTCGAAGGTCGGCTCGAAGGGCGACCTGATTGTCAGCTGGATCACGACGACCGACCACAAGAAGATCGGCTACCTCTACCTGATCACATCCTTCATCTATTTCTGCCTCGGCGGAGTGATGGCCCTCATCATCCGGGCCCAGCTGTTCGAGCCGGGTCTCGCCCTGCTGCAGACGAAGGACCAGTACAACCAGCTCTTCACGATGCACGGAACGATCATGCTGCTCATGTTCGCGACCCCGCTTTTCGCGGGCTTCGTGAACGTCATCATGCCGCTGCAGATCGGGGCGCCGGATGTCGCGTTCCCGCGACTGAATGCCTTCGCCTACTGGCTCTACAGCTTCGGCAGCCTCATTGCGGTTGCCGGGTTCCTGACCCCCCAGGGCGCCGCATCGTTCGGCTGGTTCGCGTATGCGCCTCTCTCGGAGACGACGTTCTCCCCGGGGGCGGGCGGCAACCTCTGGGTATTCGGCCTCGCCATGAGCGGGTTCGGCACGATTCTCGGCGCCGTGAACTTCATCACGACGATCATCACCATGCGCGCGCCCGGAATGACGATGTTCCGGATGCCCATTTTCACGTGGAACGCGATGGTCACCTCGATCCTCGTGCTCATGGCGTTCCCGCCGCTCGCGGCCGCTTTGCTGGGTCTCGGCATGGACAGAATTCTCGATGGCCACATTTACAACGTCGAGGCGGGAGGAGCGCTGCTCTGGCAGCACTTGTTCTGGTTCTTCGGGCATCCGGAGGTGTACATCATCGCGCTGCCGTTCTTCGGCATCGTTTCGGAGGTGTTCCCTGTCTTCAGCCGTAAGCCGATTTTCGGGTACAAGACGCTCGTGGGCGCCACGATCGCGATCGCCGCGCTGTCCGTGACGGTGTGGGCGCATCACATGTACGTGACGGGCTCCGTCCTGCTTCCGTTCTTCGCCCTCATGACGATGCTCATCGCCGTGCCGACGGGCCTGAAGATCTTCAACTGGATCGGGACGATGTGGCGGGGTTCGATCACGTTCGAAGCCGCCATGTTGTGGGCGATTGGGTTCCTCGTGACGTTCACATTCGGTGGACTCACGGGAGTGATCCTCGCGTCTCCGCCCTTGAACTTCCACGTCTCCGACACGTATTTCGTCGTGGCGCACTTCCACTACGTGGTGTTCGGGACCGTCGTGTTCGCGATGTTCAGCGGCTTCTACTTCTGGTGGCCGAAGTGGACGGGAAAGATGCTCAACGAGCGGCTGGGCAAAGTGCACTTCTGGTTGCTGTTCCTCGGATTCCACATGACGTTCCTCATTCAGCACTGGCTCGGCGTCATGGGAATGCCCAGGCGCTATGCGACCTATCAGCCTGAAGATGGGTTCACGTGGATGAACCAGTTATCGACAATGGGCGCAATGCTGCTGGGAATTTCGATGATTCCGTTCCTGTACAACGTGTACATCACGGCGCGTCGCGCGCCGAAAGTCACCGTCAACGACCCGTGGGGCTACGGCCGCTCGCTCGAGTGGGCGACGTCGTGCCCGCCGCCGCGCCACAACTTCACGTCGATCCCGCGCATTCGGTCCGAATCGCCGGCCTTCGACCTCAACCACCCTGAGGCGGCCCCCGTCCAGTATGGAATCGGGCCGGGCAAGGACGCGCCCGACACCGAGGTGTTCGATCTCGGCGATGAGAAGGTGAAGTAGCTGTGAAGACTAACACCCACATGTTCTGGATCCTCGCGGTCTTCTTTTTCGCGGTGTCGATCATGTACACGATCTGGAGCCTCGTCGACTTCCACCACGGTTACGTCGAGTGGGTGGGGACGGTCGCGCTCGCACTGTGCGGTGCGTTGTTCGCCCTGATCGCGTTCTATCTCGGCCGCGCCCACCACGCGCAGGGCGGAGAGCTGCCCGAGGACATTCCCACCTCCGGCATTGACGATGGGGACCCCGAAGTCGGCTTTTACAGCCCGTGGAGCTGGTGGCCGCTCATGGTCGGCACGGGCGTGGCTCTCGTGTTCCTGGGGCTCGCCATCGGTGCCTGGATTGCGTACATCGGCGCTGTGTTCGCGTTCCTGAGCGTCGTCGGGTGGACGTACGAGTATTACCGCGGATATTTTGGACGCTAATCGATCGGGAACAGCGCGCGCGACCACCGTGCGCAGGGCGACGATCGCCGACGGGCCGACGGTTTTCGGGCTGCTCGCCCAATTGGGGGAGCAGTACACGCCCAATCGCGACGTGTTCGATGCGGCGTTCGCGGAAGCAGTGAGACACGAAGACGACCATCTCTTGTTCGTCGCCGACGACGGCGACGCCGTCGTGGGTTACGCGCTGGCCACCATCGCCCGATTGTTTTATACGAATGGCGACGCTGCCCAGCTCCAGGAGCTCGTCGTGGACGAGCGATCGAGAGGGCGCGGCGTGGGAAGCCAGCTGGTGTCCTCGATCGAGGCGGAATGCCGAAGCCGCGGCGTTCAGCAACTCACGGTAGCGACGCTCAAGAGCGCCTCATTTTACGAGAGGCTCGACTACCGATCCACTGCAGACTTTCTGAAGAAGCGGTTCGACGAGTAGCTCGCTCGCCCCGCTCCTCCGTGCGTTCGCGCGCGTTGCTCAGTGGTGGTCGTCGCCCGATTCCAGCTCCGCGCGGGTGGCCGGCGAGATCCGATCCTCGAAGAACCAGCGCGAGAACACCGCACGCACCCGCTGCATGGGCGAGATTCGTCCGCGGGAATCCGGTCGGACCATGAGCGGCTTGTAGTCGAGGTAGTCGACGAGGCGCCAGCGTTCGTAGTCGTCCAATTCCTTGTGAACTTCGTGGTACCGGCCGCCGGGCAACCGCACGATGCGCCCTGACTCGTATCCGTGCAAGGCGATCTCGCGGTCCTTCTTCTGCAACGCAAGGCAACTGCGCTTAGCGACGAAATAGGCGACGATCGGACCGAGGATGACCAAGGCCTGCAGGGAGTGGGTGACCGCCTCGATGGTGAGGTGGAAGTGCGTGGCGATGACGTCGGATGCCGCAGCGGCCCACAGAACCGCGTAGAACGTCACTCCGGCGGCCCCGATGGCGGTACGCGTTGGCGCATTGCGCGGACGCTCCGTGATGTGGTGTTCCCGCTTGTCGCCCGTGATCCAGGCTTCGAGGAACGGGTACAGCGCCACTGCGACGAGGAACACTCCCAAAACGACCATGGGGATGAGGAGCGAGAACGTCCAGGTGTGCCCGAACAGCACAAACTCCAGGCCCGGCGGTATGAGCCTGAGCGCACCGTCGGCAAATCCGATGTACCAGTCGGGCTGGGTGCCCGCGGAGATCGGTGATGGGTCGTACGGGCCGTAGTTCCAGATCGGGTTGATCGTGAAGAACGAGGAGATGAGGACGATGACGCCGAACACGACGAAGAAGAATCCGCCGGCCTTCGCCGCGAAGTTCGGCATGATGGGAACGCCCACGACATTGTCGTTCGTGCGTCCCGGGCCAGCGTACTGCGTGTGCTTGTTGATGACCATGAGCAGCAAATGGAGGCCGAGCGCAGCCACAAGGATGGCGGGCAGGAGAAGGATATGGAGCGCGTACAGGCGGGGAATGATGACCTCGCCCGGGAATTCCCCTCCGAACAGGAGGTAGGAGATCCAGGTTCCGATGAGGGGGACTCCCTTGACCATTCCATCGATGATGCGAAGTCCATTGCCCGAGAGCAGGTCGTCGGGGAGCGAGTACCCGGTGAATCCTTCGCCCATCGCGAGGACGAAGAGAACGAAGCCGATCACCCAGTTGAGCTCGCGCGGCTTGCGGAACGACCCGTTGAAGAACACGCGCAGCATGTGGAGCCCGATGGCCGCGACGAACAGCAAGGCGCCCCAGTGATGGACTTGCCGCATGAGCAGTCCGCCTCGGATGTCGAACGTGATGTCGAGCGTCGACGCGTACGCGGCGGACATCTGGATGCCCTGCAAAGGAACGTAAGAACCGTCGTACTCGACCTGCGTCATCGTCGGCTCGAAGAAGAAGGTGAGGAACGTGCCGGAGAGCAGGATCGCGATGAAGCTGTACAGCGCGACTTCGCCGAGCATGAACGACCAGTGGTCGGGGAAGATCTTGCGCCCGAGTTCCTTCGTGATGCCGGAAATGCTCGTGCGCTCGTCGAGATAGTTCGCGGCGGCCGCCGTGAATCGGGAACCCCGCGTCGGCGCGACCGCTTTCGACGTTGACGTTTCTTGCGCGGTGGTCATGAACGCTCCCAGAAGCTCGGGCCGACAGGTTCGTGGAAGTCGCTGCGCGCTATGAGGTAGCCCTGCGAATCCACGGTGATGGGCAGTTGGGGGAGAGGGCGCTTGGCGGGCCCGAAAATGACTTTCGCCTCGTGGCTGATGTCGAACTGAGACTGGTGGCACGGGCACAGCAAGTGGTGGGTGTGCTGTTCGGCAAGCGCGACGGGGCATCCGACGTGCGTGCAGATCTTCGAGTAGGCGACGATGCCCTCGTAGTTCCAGTCGGCGCGTTCGGGGGAGACGGTGAGATCCTCCGGCTTGAGCCGCATGAGCAGCACGGCAGCTTTCGCCTTGTCCTCGATGAAGTGCTCGGAGTCAGCGAGCGTCTCCGGAATGACGTGGAAAACGGACCCGAGCGTGACGTCGGACGCTTTGATGGGGGTGTTCGACGGGTCCCTCATGAGTCGGACATTCTTGTCCCACACGGTGGACTTGAGCAGTGCCACGGGGTCCGCGGCCGGCGCGAGGTCCCGGAACATGACAACCGCAGGAAGCGGAGAGACCACGAGCGCTCCGATGAGGCTGTTGCGGATAAGAGTGCGCCGCCCGAATCCGGATTCTTCGTTTCCGAGGCGGAACACCTCCACGGCCGCCGCCCGGGTTTCTTCCTTGCCGCGCGTGGGGTGTCGGTGTTCTTCCCACTCGCCATCCTTCATGAGATTCTTCGCCCAGTAGATGGAGCCGAGGCCGATCGAGATGAGGGCGAGGGAGATGCCGACCCCGAGGAAGAGGTTGTTCAGGCGGACGGAGGACAGGTTGCCTGGGACGATCGGAAAAATGATGTAGGCGACGACGGCGAAAATGCTTGCGGCGATCGAAAACAGGAACAATCCGCCGACCCTGCGCTCGGCGGTCCGCTCCTTCTTGGGGTCGAGATCCGTGGCGCGCGGTTCGAAATGCTGCAGTCCCGGATTCTCGAAGGCACCGGGGGGAACAGCGACGGCAGTCCCGGCGGACACGTCACGTTGCGTGACGGTGTCGAGTTCGGAGCCGGCAGCGGTGAGGTGTTCACCGTCGTGCTGAGCCATGACGTTCCCTTCGAGTTTCAGCGGTTGTCGAGCGTTGTCAGTTGGGGCGTGCGGTGATCCAGATCGTCACGCCGACGATTGCGCCGAGGCCGAAGATCCAGATGAAGAGTCCTTCGGATACGGGGCCGAGGCTCCCGAGGTCGACACCGCCGGGGGATGCATTATCGTCCTGGAACTTAAGAAAGCTGATGATGTCGGCCTTGTCCTGCGGCGTGAGGTTGGTGTCGCTGAACACGGGCATGTTCTGCGGCCCCGTCACCATGGCCTCGTAGACGTATCTGGCTTCGACGCCGTGGAGCGCCGGCGCGAACTTGCCTTCCGTGAGCGCACCGCCGGCACCGGCCACGTTGTGGCACATGGCGCAATTGATGCGGAACAATTCGCCGCCGGTCGCGATGTCGCCGTCGCCCGCAAGCCACTTCTCGTCCGGCACATCGGGGCCCGGCGCGAGGCTGTCGATGTATGCCGCTACCGCGTCGATCTGCTCCTGCGTGAATTGTGGCGGCTTCTGCGCACCCTGCGGGCCCTGGAACGCGAGCGGCATGCGCCCCGTTCCCATTTGGAAGTCGACGGATGCGGCGCCGACCCCATACAGGCTCGGCCCGTCTTCCGTGCCTGCCGCGCTCATCCCGTGGCACGTCGCGCAGTTGGCGGCGAACAGCTTCTGTCCTTCGCTGATCATCGCCTGGCTCTCCGCTGGCGTCTGGGCGGTTGCCGTTGTCGTGAGCAGGGCGTAGGCGCCGCCCGTGGAGAGCAGGCCGATCGTGATGAGGGCGATGGTCGCGAGCGGGTGGCGGCGTCCTGCCTGCCGGCCGCGTTCGTCAGTCGAACGGAGTGTGCGCATTCTCTTTCCGGGTTCCTATTTGAGTACGTAGATGACCAGGAACAGCCCGATCCAGACCACATCGACGAAGTGCCAGTAGTAGGAGACGACAATGGCGCTCGTGGCTTCCTTGTGGGTGAAGTTCGTGACGCTGTATGCGCGCCCGATCACCAGCAGGAAGGCGATGAGCCCTCCGATCACGTGGAGGCCGTGAAAACCGGTCGTGATGTAGAAGGCAGAACCATACGAGTTGGAGCCGATGCTGATGTGCTCGGCGACGAGGTTCGCATACTCGAAAATCTGGCCGATGACGAACACGGAGCCCATGGCGTAGGTGAGGAAGAACCACTCGATCATTCCCCATTGCGTGGGCTTCCATCCCGTCGCTCGAGGCTGAAGCCGCTCGGCGGCGAACACGCCGAACTGGCACGTGAAGGACGAGAGCACGAGGATCGTCGTGTTCGCGGCCGCGTAAAAAACATCGAGCTTGGCGGTTTCAAATGCCCACAGTCCGCCGGAGGTGGAGCGCAGAGTGAAGTAAATCGCGAAGAGACCAGCGAAGAACATGACCTCGCTGCCCAGCCACACGATTGTGCCCACAGCCACGACGTTGGGGCGGTTGACGACGGGGGCGCCTACGTTTGGGGAGAGAGAGGTGCTGGTCACGCTTCCCATTATGGCCGAAATCGCGAGCGACTTCGCCATTTCGGCGGCTTGGTGCAAGGAAAGCTAGGATCGCTCCTGTGTCTACCGCCCCGACCTGGCCCGAACTGCTCACAACTTTGCTCGAACGCAGGAATTTGTCGATCAGCGAAGCGGCGTGGTCAATGCGCGAAATCATGGCGGGCAAGGCAACCCCTGCGCAGCTTGCCGCATTCCTGATCGCACTGCGCGCCAAGGGCGAGACGGTGGACGAGATCGTCGGTTTCCGCGACGCGATACTCGAAAACGCGCGTCCGCTCCAGCTCGACCCCATGGCGATCGACATCGTCGGCACGGGAGGCGACCGCTTCGGAACCGTCAACATCTCGACGATGGCATCCGTGATCGCCGCGGCATCCGGGGCGCCCGTCATCAAACACGGCAATAAAGCGGCGAGTTCCGCCTCGGGGTCGTCCGATGTGCTGTCGGCGCTCGGGGTGCGTCTGGACCTGGAAGAGGAGCAGGTCGCCGGCGTGTTCGCGCAAACCGGCATCACGTTTGCGTATGCCGCCCACTTCCATCCGGGCTTCAGGCACGCCGGCGAGGTGCGGCGGGAGATCGCCATTCCCACTGTGTTCAATTTTCTCGGACCGCTCTGCAACCCGGCGCGCTGCGAAGCCAATGCGGTCGGCGTTGCGGACCTCTCCAAGGTCCCTCTGTTCGTCGGGGTGTTCCAGACGAGAGGCGCGACAGCTCTCGTATTCCGCGGCGATGACGGGCTCGACGAACTCACGACGACAGGGCACAGCCACATTTGGGAGGTCAGTCGCGGCGCGGTGACCGAACACGACCTGAATCCGCAGGAACTGGGAATTCCGCTGGCAACCCTCGCCGACCTGGTAGGCGGTGACCCGGATCACAACGCAGAGATCGCCCGTCGGGTGTTTGCGGGCGACACGGGTCCGATTCGGGACATTGTCCTGCTGAACGCCGCTGCCGGGCTTGTCGCGTTCGACCTCGCGAAGGATCCTGCCGAGGTGCAGAAGTCGATTGTGAGCAGGTTCAGGGCGAAGATCGCGGTCGCCGCCGAGGCCATCGATTCCGGTGCTGCCGAACGCAAGCTCGCTGAATGGGTTGCCGCGACTAATCGCTGAGGCTCGCGGTGCGCTCGTGCGCCCAGTCGAAAAGCCAAGTCGGCAGCGCCCTCGCCCCGGTATTTCCTGACGTTCTTCTCGATGAGTGATCGCGGCACGAGGTGGTCGGAATCGCCGGCGATGATCAACAACGGCGAGTGCGCAGCGTCGAAATCGATGTGTCCTTGCCTGGTGAAAATGCCACGGGGCGGGGCGGGGCTGATGGACACCCCGGCTGGACCCAGCCCGTCGTTGATGAGTTTCTGCACGACCGGGCCGCCGACCGAATGCCCGATGAGAACTGGGGGAGCGGTCAGCGCCTTTACCTTTGCCTTGACGTGGTCGACGACGGCACCGAACGTGAGTGCGCCGAGGCCGGCTGGGATGTGGGCCCTCAGTTCTTCGGGAGTTCCCTCATGGAAGGGCCAGGATGTTGAGTGTTTCGTGGTAGAGAGTCGGCGTCAGGAGGCCGCGATCACACTGTCCCTCGAAAGTTCTGAGACGCGGGCGTGACCGCTCAGTCCGAGGGCGATGTCGAACTCCGCCATGAGATTCCTGAGCACTTCGTAAACGCCGCGCTGCCCCGCGAGAGCGAGCCCATACACATAGGGTCGTCCAACGAGGACGGCGGTTGCTCCGAGCGCCATGGCTTTGAGGATGTCGCTGCCGCCGCGGATCCCGCTGTCGAACAGTACGGGGATTTTCCCGTTCGCCTCATCCACGATCGACGGGAGCACGTCGGCCGACCCTACAGCGCCGTCTATCTGCCGCCCGCCATGGTTGGAAACGATGATGCCGTCCATTCCCGCCGCGATGGCGCGTTGTGCGTCATCCGGGTGTTGGATTCCCTTGAGAACGATCGGAAGGCTCGTGTTCGCCCTTGCGAACTTCAGCTCGTCCCACGTGAGAGAGGGGCGGGAGAACACGTCGAGGAACGTCTCGACGGCCGCTTTGGGTTCGCCGGAACGCAGGTTCGGCACGAAGCGTCCCGGATAATTGCGCGTCATGTCGAGGAGGGTCCGGATCGCACTCGCCGTTACTCTCGGGCGCGGCCCGTCCGCCGGATGGGCTGCGCGTTCGCGCACGAGCTCGCGGAAGACCGGATCACTCGTGTACTGCGCGATTCCGATGCCGTGGATGAACGGCAAATAGGCGAGGTCCAGGTCGCGCGGCCGCCAGCCGAGGGTGTGCGTGTCGAGCGTGATGACGATGGCCTGGGCCCCCGATGCCTCTGCTCGGCGCAGGAGGCTCGTAACGAGATCGTCCGAACTGCTCCAGTACAGCTGAAACCACCGCGGCGCGTCGCCCATCACGGCTGCCGTGTCTTCCATGCTGGCGGAGGCCTGATTGGAAAATACGTAAGGAATACCCAACTGTGCCGTCGCACGCGCGACGGCAAGGTCCGCATCGCGCCGCACGAGCCCAAGAGCGCCGACTGGTGCGGCGATGACGGGGGAGGGGTAGCGGTGACCGAAAAGCTCGATCCCGAGGTCTCGCACCGCGACGTTGCGCAGAACCCGGGGGAGAATCCGCCATCCGTCGAGCGCGGCGCGATTCGCATCCGCGGAGGATTCGCTGCCGCTCGACCCGGCAACGTAGGCCCAGGCCTCAGGGGACATGACGGCATGCGCCGCGTCGCATAGCGCCCGGGCACCCGTTGGGACTGCGGGCCGGCGACCGCTCGCGCCGTCACGGTAGATCGTCGACTGGGTTTCCCGGCCGAAACCTGCTGGTAGCGTCTCGCTCGTCATTGCGCGCCTCCCTGGCAGCATTCTAGGAGAGTGGGCGCGCGGGGCGGTGCGGAAGTTGTCGTAGGCCGCTGCGAATAATCAAACTGACATAATGTGCATTATCGGATACAAGCTGCGCCCGCAGGACGGGGCTTAGCGCGCGACGTACACGGCGAGATGCTCCCCGGTGAGCGTTGATGGCTTCCGGACGAGATCTGCCGGCGTACCTTCGTAAACGATTTCTCCGCCGTCGTGGCCGGCACCGGGCCCGATGTCAATGATCCAGTCGGCGTGCGCCATGACGGCCTGATGGTGTTCGATCACGATGACCGACTTCCCGGAGTCGACGAGCCGGTCCAGCAGGCCGAGCAGGTTCTCGACATCCGCCAGGTGAAGGCCGCTCGTCGGCTCATCAAGCACGTACACGTTGCCCTTTTCCGCCATTTGCGTTGCGAGCTTGAGCCTCTGGCGTTCGCCGCCGGACAGCGTCGTGAGCGGCTGTCCGAGCTGGATGTAGCCGAGCCCGACATCCGCGAGACGCTCCAGAATCGTGTGGGCAGCGGGGATGGCCGACTCCCCCGGGCCGAAAAACGATTTTGCCTCAGACACGGGCATCGACAGCACGTCGGCGATGTTGCGGCCGCCGAACGTGTACTCGAGCACGGTGGCCTCGAACCGCTTTCCCTCGCATACCTCGCACACGGTCTCCACGCCCGCCATGACGCCGAGATCCGTGTAGATCACGCCGGCGCCGTTGCAGTTCGGGCAGGCGCCTTCCGAGTTCGCGCTGAACAGGGCCGGCTTCACACCGTTTTCCTTCGCGAACGCCTTGCGGATGGGCTCGAGCAGCCCGGTGTAGGTGGCCGGGTTGCTGCGGCGCGAGCCCTTGATGGCTCCCTGATCGACCGAGACGACGCCGTCCCGGCCCGACACGGAACCGGCAAGCAGCGAGCTCTTTCCCGAACCGGCAACTCCCGTCACGACGACGAGGGTTCCGAGCGGAATGTCGACATCCACATTCTTCAGGTTGTTCGCGTTCGCTCCGCGCACTTCGATGGTCCCCACGGCCGTGCGAACGTCAGGTTTAAGGGAGGCGCGATCGTCCAGGTGCTGTCCCGTCACGGTCTTGCTGCCCCGCAACCCCGCAACGGTCCCCTCGAACGTCACCTCTCCCCCGGCGCTCCCGGCGCCGGGCCCGAGGTCGACGACGTGGTCGGCGATCTCGATGAGCTCCGGTTTGTGCTCCACGACGAGCACCGTGTTGCCCTTGTCCCTCAGCTGCACCAGCAACTCGTTCATCCGCTGAATGTCGTGCGGATGCAGGCCGACGGTCGGCTCATCGAACACGTACGTGACATCCGTGAGCGAGGATCCGAGGTGGCGGATCATCTTGGTGCGCTGCGATTCGCCGCCCGACAGCGTGCCGGAGGGGCGTTCGAGCGACAGGTATCCGAGCCCGATCGACACGAACGAGTCGAGCGTGTGGCGAAGAGTGGACAGCAGCGGCGCGACGGATTCGTCCCGGATGCCGCTCACCCACTCCGCGAGGTCGCTGATCTGCATGGAACAGGCATCCGCGATGCTGATGCCTTTGATCTTCGACGATCGCGCCCCTTCGTTGAGGCGCGTGCCTTCGCACTCCGGGCACGTCGTGAACGTCACCGCGCGTTCCACGAACGCCCGGATGTGCGGCTGCATCGCCTCCTTGTCTTTCGAGAGCATCGACCGCTGGATCTTCGGGATGAGCCCTTCGTACGTGAGGTTGATGCCGTCGACCTTGATCTTGGTCGGCTCCCTGTGCAACAGGTCGTTCAGTTCCTTCTTCGTGTACTTCGCGATCGGCTTGTCGGGATCGAAATAGCCGCTCCCCTTGTAAATGCGCCCGTACCAGCCGTCCATGCTGTAGCCGGGGACCGTGATGGCGCCCTCGCTCAACGATTTGCTGTCGTCGTAGAGCGCGGTCAGGTCGAAGTCGGTGACGTTGCCCGTCCCCTCGCACCGCGGGCACATCCCTCCGGTGATGCTGAACTCGCGCCGCTCCTTGACCTTTTCTCCGCCCTTCTGAAATGTGACGGCTCCCGCGCCGCTGATGGACGCGACGTTGAAGGAGAACGCCTGAGGGGATCCGATGTGCGGCTGTCCGAGCCGGCTGAACAGGATGCGCAAGAGGGCGTTCGCGTCCGTCGCAGTGCCCACGGTGGAACGCGGGTTCGCGCCCATGCGCTCCTGGTCCACGATGATCGCGGTCGTGAGACCTTCCAGGACGTCGACGTCCGGCCTCGCGAGCGTCGGCATGAATCCCTGGACGAACGTGCTGTAGGTCTCGTTGATCATCCGCTGCGACTCCGCGGCGATCGTGTCGAACACGAGCGAACTCTTCCCGGATCCGGAGATGCCCGTGAACACGGTCAACCGCCGTTTCGGGATTTCGACGCTGATGTCCTTCAGGTTGTTCACGCGCGCGCCGCGCACGCGGATCAGGTCGTGGGTATCGGCTGGATGGGGCGATGGCATGGAAATCAGCGTAATCTCATCCGCTCACCGTGACGCGGTACCGACCTGCTGTATTCGGAGGAGATTGCCGGCGGGGTCGCGAAACGCGCAGTCCCGCACGCCATAGGGCTGGTCCGTGGGTTCCTGCACGACTTCCGCCCCGGCTGCTTCGAGTTCCGCGAACGTGGCATCGACATTCCCGCTTGCGAAGATCAGGTGGCCGAACGTGCCCTTCGCCATCATTTCGGCGATCATGCGCTTCTCGTCCTCGGTGACTCCAGGGTCGGCCTGCGGCGGGTACAACACGATGGACGTCCCTGGCTGGTCGGTCGGTCCGACCGTCAGCCAGTGCATCCCGTTGTAGCCCACATCGTTGCGGATCTCGAAACCGAGAACGTCCCGGTAGAACGTTGTGGCGGCCTCTGGATCGTCGTGAGGGAGAAAAACCGTGTGAATCGTGATGTCCATGGCGGTCAGCCTATTGTTGCCGCCTGACGCTTGGCTTCTTTATTCCTGACTGGTTTCGTCACTTGCTTCGCCACGCACGAAGGAATTCCCTGCGTCGAATGATCGGGATTGGTTCGGTACTCGGTGGGCGATACCCCCACGAGTTCGCTGAACCGCGTGCTGAAGGTGCCCAGCGACGAGCACCCGACGGCGAAGCACACTTCGGTCACGCTCAGTTCGCCGAGCCTGAGCAGCGCCATGGCGCGCTCGATTCGACGCGTCATGAGGTATGAGTACGGCGGTTCGCCGTATGCTGCCCGGAACGATCGGCTGAGGTGCCCCGCGGACATGTTGGCGTCTCTCGCGAGAGCTTCGACGTCGAGCGGGAGCGCGAACTCCCTGTCCATTCGGTCGCGCACCCGGCGCAATTGCGACAGGTTCGACAGGCGCTGGGCATCGGCAGCGGAGAGGTCCGATCTCAGCACGGTCACACGCCCTCGATCGGCAGGTGTCGTGCCCACCAGTCCAGGACGGCCTCGAACCGCTGGAGTCGGTGGCGGGGGCGGCCGCTGCGGCTCAATTCGTGGTTCTCCCCCGGGAAAATGAGGAGCTCGGTGTCGACTCCCTGCCGCCTGAGCGCGGAGTAGTACCGCTCCCCCTGCGACAGCGGGCAGCGTAAATCGTCTTCGGAGTGCACGACGAGCGTCGGCGTCGTCACCTGGTGCACGAAAGCCTGCGGGCTTTGCGCGCGGATGTGCGCGGGATCAGTCCCCGTGTACTCGTCGCTGAAGAAGTCGCCGATGTCCGAGGTGCCGACGAACACCTCAGGGTCGAGGTATCCGCGTTCCACGATTGCGGCCGCAAACCGGTGATCCTGCGCGATAGTCCACGCCGTGAGGTAGCCGCCGTACGACCCGCCCATGATGCCGAGCCTTGCAGGGTCGAGCAACGGATTCGCGGCGAGGGCGCCGTCCAGGAAGTCGAGGACATCCGTGTGGTCGACCGTGCCCATGCGTTGCCGGATTGCTCTGCCGAACTCCTCGCCGTAGCCTGACGATCCTCGAGGATTGCACAGGACGACGCCGTACCCGGCCGCGACGTACACTTGCGCTTCGTCGAAGAAACTCCCGGTGTACTGCGTGTACGGACCGCCGTGGATATTGAGAAGCACCGGGTGCGGACCGTCTCCTTTCGGGGTGAGCATCCAGCCGTGCACGGGAGTTCCATCTCGCGCCGTGACCGTGAGTTCGACGATCGGCGCGACGCCCGCTTCCCGGAGCGTGCTAGAGAAGTCCGTGAGGGGCGTGATCCCCGTTGGCTGTGCGACCGCGACATCCCCCATGGTTGCAGCATCCGAAAAGCTCACGACGACGGCGCCCGCAGCTTCGTCGAATCCGTGCACCACGCGGTCGCCGGCCACGACCCGATCCATTTCTCCGTCCGCGCCGATCGACAACAGCTCGACCGTGCCGCGCCACGTATTGAGGGCGAGCACTCGTCCGTCGGACGACACCTTCAGCTCGTTTGCGCCGTCGGAAAGGTCGCTCGTGGTGGGGTCGGTCAGCCGCTGCGCGGAAGAGCCGTCCGTCGAAAGCCGGTACAGCGCGCCGTTTCGGCCGACGAAATCGCGCCCGTCGGCCCCGAGATCGCTGCCCACAAAATAAATGGTGCCGTCGGGGGCGAAAGCGAAGCCGTTGATGCCGTATCGGGCATGCTTTCCCGTGAGCGCGACGGGTTCAGCATCGGGGTCGTCGAGATCGACCGTGTGAATGTTGTTCGCGAGGTCGATGTCGCGTTCGGCGTGCCGTGCGGAAACGAAGGCGAGCAGCCGGCCCGAAGGATGGAATCGGATGTAGCCGTCATCGACGTCGCCATCCGTCAACTGGCGAGGCTCCGGCACCGGCCGGTGCGGTTCGGGAGCCGGCTCGTGCGCGGAGGGAGCGCGTCGATACGTCGGTTCGCCGGAAGGGTCGGGGGCGTCGACGAGGAAGAGGTGATTGCGGCGGTCATTGGTGTAACCGAGCGCATTGGCCCGGTACTTGGCGGTGACGATCCGCCGCGGCGGTTCAGCCCCCGGCCCGAGATCCTTGACCGTTCCGTAGCGGCCCGGTTCCGCTCTCCGGGCCGTGTAAGCGAGCGCCGCGCCATCAGGCGACCACTCGAACGAGCCCACACCGAGTTTTTCGTCCGTCGCGGCAACCGCTTCTCCCCCGCTCGCGAGCATGACGTGAACTTGCGGCGGATTCTCGCCATCCGCGCGCAGGAACGCGATGCGTGTACCGTCAGGGCTGAATCGCGGCGCGCCGTCGTTGACCCCTCGCGAGATGCGCCGAGGTGCCGAGCTTGTGTCCAGCGCCACGCGCCACAATTGTCCGACGTAAGCGTCCGCGTCGAGGTTGGGCGTCGAGGTTCCGAACACCGCCCACGTGCCGTCGGGGTGAATGGTGGGGCGGGAAACACTCGTGAGGAGCGGCAGGTCGGTGGGTTTCACTCCACCACTCTAAGCACCACTCAGTTCGAGGTGAACTCTGAGACGTCGCCGATGTACCTCGTGTTGTTGTCGGGGACCGGCTCGACGGTCGCCTTTGCCACTTCCGCCGCAAACTCCGAAACGTTGTAGAGGCGACCCGCCGCCTCTTTTCGTGCGCTGATAGCACCCGGATTTGCCCGCTCCAGGAGGGTCGCGGTGATCGTGCCCTCGATCATGTCCCCCGACACGACGACAAATTCGATCCCGAGCTCATCCAATTGCGGGATCATGGCGCGAAGTGCGTCTTCGCCCGCGCGTTTGCTCAATGCGACTGGTTCGTATTCCGGCATTGTCGGCACCGTGTGAATGAAGTGGGCCTGGTGGCTCGTGACGAAAACGACCCTCGACCCCCGTGCGAGCAACGGAAGAGCCGACGTGAGCAGGCTCACTTGCGCGTCGCGATTGAGGCGCATGGCGTAGTCCTCCGCCATGCCTGACTCCATGCCGCCCGACGCGTTGAGCACGAGAATGTCGAGCCCGCCCCATGCCTCTCGAATGGTCTCGAACATCGACGCGACGGACGAAGGGTCGGTGAGGTCCGCCCCGACCGCGATCGCTGTTCCGCCCGCATTCTCGAGTCGCTCGACGAGCTGAAGAGCGCGTTTTTCCTTGTTGCGGTAGTTGACGACGACGCTCGCGCCGGCTTCGGAAAGGTAAGCGACGGTCTCGGCTCCGATGCCGCGCGATGAACCGGTGACGAGCGCCCGCTTTCCGTCGAGGGAATGGGCCTTCAAAAGTGTGCTCACACCCCAGACCCTAGCAACTCCGGCGTGCTAGTTTCAGTAGTAACACGAGGTTGAAGAGGTGCGAGATGACAGTCGAACTTGTCAGCAGCTACGCCTGGATCGTGTGGCTTGCCCTCATTCTCATCTTCCTCATCGTCGAGATGAACACCCTCGAATTCACCTTCCTCATGCTCGCACTCGGCAGCCTCGGTGGCCTCGTTTCCGGGCTCCTGGGTCTGCCCTGGTGGGCTCAGATCGTGATCGCCGCCATTCTCGCGCTGCTGTTGGTTCTCGCGGTGCGGCCGCCCTTGCTGCGACGGCTCAAGCGCGGCAGTGATCCGACGAAAACGCTCGTGGACGCTCTCATCGGGATGGAGGGCACCGTCATCCGGGATTTCGTCGACAACGAGGGGCAAGTGAAGCTCTCGATCGGAGAAACCTGGACGGCGCGGCTGACTACCGCGGCAAAGTCTCCACTGGAAGTCGGTGACCGAATTACGGTCACCGCGATCGAGGGTGCGACCGCCATGGTCGCTCCCGTGAAAGGCAACGCAAAGTGAATGATTTCGGAAGCGTGCTGCTCATCCTGCTGATCGTCGTCGTCGCGATTTTCGTCCTGACGATCCTGTTCCGCGCTATCCGGATAATTCCGCAGGCGCGCGCGGGAGTGGTCGAGCGTCTCGGCAAGTATCACAAGACGCTCATGCCTGGATTGAACATTGTCATTCCGCTTATCGATCGGGTTCGGCCGCTCATCGACATGCGCGAACAGGTCGTTTCCTTTCCCCCGCAACCGGTCATCACGGAAGACAACCTCGTGGTCTCCATCGACACCGTCGTCTACTTCCAGGTCACGGATGCGCGCGCGGCCACCTACGAGATTGCCAACTATCTGGGCGCGGTCGAACAACTTACGACGACGACCCTGCGTAACGTCGTGGGTGGTCTGAACCTTGAAGAGGCACTCACGAGCCGAGACAACATCAACGGCCAGTTGCGCATCGTGCTCGATGAGGCGACGGGCAAGTGGGGAATTCGCGTCGGACGTGTCGAGCTCAAGGCGATCGACCCGCCGCTGTCCATCCAGGATTCCATGGAGAAGCAGATGCGCGCAGAGCGTGACCGTCGTGCCGTGATCCTCACCGCTGAGGGCACGAAACAGTCGCAGATCCTCGAAGCGGAGGGCGCGCGCCAGGCGGCGATTCTTCAGGCCGAGGGGTACGCGAGGGCTGCCGTGCTTCGCGCCGAGGGAGAAGGACAGGCCATCACGACGGTGTTCAAGGCGATCCACGACGGCAAGCCGGACCCCGAGCTCCTCGCCTACCAGTACCTCCTCACCCTCCCCAAGATCGCAGAGGGCGAATCGAGCAAACTCTGGATTATCCCGTCGGAGTTCACGGAAGCACTCAAAAACATCACGGGTGGATTCCTTGGCGCCAAGGATGCGCCCGGGGCGTAGCGGATCCGGCGCGGGAGGGTATTTCAATTCCCCTCCCCCGCGGGTCCTTGCCCATCGGGGTCTGGCGCTCGAGGCGCCGGAGAACACGCTTCTTGCGTTCGCGAAGGCAATTGCTGCCGGGGTGACCCACATCGAAACGGACGTTCACGAAAGCGCCGACGGCGTCGCGATCGTCAGCCACGATGACACGCTAACTCGCGTTGCCGGTCGGAACGTGAGCGTCAATCAGCTCACCGTTGCGGAACTGGGGCGCGTCGATCTGGGTTCGGGTCAGAATTTTCCGACTCTCGCGGAAGCACTCGACGCGTTCCCGGATGCGCGATTCAACATCGACGTGAAGTCGGCCGGCGCCGTGCAGCCCACGATCGACGCGATCGCGGCAACGGGGGCAGTGAATCGGGTACTCATCACGTCGTTCAACAGCGTGCGGCGCAAGGAAACGGCCAAGGGCCTTCCCGGCGTCGCGACGTCGGCGTCCTTCAGCGAAATGCTTCAGCTCACGGCCGCGATCCGCCTCGGCCTGCGGCGACGGGCGAGGCGGCTCCTGGCAGATTTCGACGCCGTCCAGTTGCCCGAGAGATGGAAAGGCGTACCTGTCGTCACTCCCCCGCTCCTCCAGCTCGTCGAAGAAGTTGGCGTCGAAGCGCATGTGTGGACCGTGAACGACCCCGCGGACATGCTGCGATTGTGGAATCTCGGTGTTGACGGCATCGTGACGGACCGGGCCGATCTGGCTCTGGAGATCCTTCGCGCTCGATAACGACGCGCTCCGTGCCGACCGAAGTCTGGGAACTAGCTGTGAAAGGCGTGCGGCGGAAAGGATTCGTCCAGCTTGGTGGTTTATAACTTGTGACAGGCGGCTGAGAACAGGCGGCTGAGAACAAAGGGGACGAAACTATGGCGGATCGCAGTTTGCGCGGAATGAGGCTCGGTGCTCAGAGCCTCCAAAGCGAAGAAGGCGTCACATTCTCCCCTCGACGCCGAAGCACGTATCAGCTGGACGACGGGTCGACGTTCGAGGTCACGTTTGCGGCAGATGCCGAGATTCCCACGCTGTGGGAGTCCCCGAAGAGCGGCCGCGAAGGTCGACTGCTCGGTGAGAACGGCAAGCCCGTCCCGCTGGATGAAACCGATGTCCGCGTACCTCGGACGCATTGGGACATGCTGCTGGAGCGCCGCACCCGCGCCGAGCTTCAGGAACTTCTCGACGAGCGGCTCACATACCTTCGCGCGCGCCGCGGCAAGAACAAGGTTCGCGCCTAGTCCCGCAGTCGAGCGTTGTGTCTACGGCCGCGACGCCGGAAAATCCCCCACAGGGTAACTCGCACGAGCGCTTCGACTACGATTCCCGCGTGCATTTTTGAGCGCCCGGCAGAACGTTCGATGAACAGAATCGGATGCTCCGCCACGATGAGACCTGCTCGTTCGAACAGCCATGCCAGTTCGATTTGGAAGCAATACCCCTGGGAAGCGACCGATGTGAAGTCGACGGTGCTCAGCGCGTCGGCGCGAAACACTCGGAACCCCGACGTCAAATCCCGCACGTTCGAACCCAGAATCTTCCGTGCGTAGGTGTTGCCCGCCCGTGAAATCATCCGTCGCGGCCACGGCCAGTTGAGAACCGCCCCTCCCGCGACCCATCGGGAGCCGAGAACGAGATCCGCACCGTCTTGCGCGAGGGCGATCATGGCGGACAGATCCGCGGGGTCGTGCGAACCGTCGGCGTCGATTTCCACGATGAAACGGTAGCCCTCGTCGAGCCCGCGTTGAAATCCCTCGAGATACGCGCGTCCGAGGCCTTCTTTCCTGGGCCGGTGCAACACGGCGATCGCACTATCGGCCGCGGCTAGCGAATCGGCGAGCTCGCCAGTACCGTCCGGGCTGGAATCGTCCACGATCACGATGTCGGCCGCGGGAAGGGTTTGGCGCACTCGGCCTATGAGCGACGCGATGCTTTCCCGCTCGTTGTAGGTCGGCACGATGATGAGCGTTTCAGCCACGGCGCGCGGCCTTCCGGTTCTGGCGGGAAGAGTAGCCGCCGAGCGCGAGCGCGGCAATCGCGAATCCGCCTGCGGCCCAGTCGGCCGAAGCGCCGAGAACCGTTGCGGGGGTTGTGGTCGTGCTCAACGGCACACTTTCCACCATCGATCCTGCCGTGAACGTCGGCAGGCGAGAGAGCGTGCTGCCGTCGGGGGCCATGATCGCGCTCACCCCGACGGTGGAGACCTGGACGACGCTGCGGCCCGTCTCGATGGCCCTGAGCCGCGCAATCGCGAGTTGCTGCACGTTCTCGTCCGAGTGCCCGAAGTCGGCATTGTTCGTCGGGGCGAGGATGACCTCTGCACCGTCCGCGATCATCTGGCGGATGAGCGAATCGTCGACGATGTCGAAACAAATGGCGAGTCCCGCCGTCACCCCGCTGATGTCGAAAACGTTGTCCCTCGTTCCGATCGAATAGTCGCGCGGGACGAGGTCGAACAGCGCGGGCGCGAACGGGTACCAGAAACTGCGATCCGGAAGATACTCGGCGAACGGCACCGGGTGGATCTTGTCATACTGATCCACCGCGCCGCGCCCCTCCTCCCACAGGAGCAGGCTGTTGAATGTGCGCCCCTCGTCATCGCTCGTGATGGTTCCCGTGACGAGCGGTGCCGCCATGTTTTCCGTGACGTAGTCGAGCGCTCGCGCGGCATCAGGGTGGGCAAGCGGATTCAAGTCGGAGGCGTTCTCCGGCCAGATCACGGCGTCGACGCGTTCGCCGAACAGCGGGAGCGTTGCCGCGATGTGGTCGTTGAGATTTTGCCCCGGGGAGCGGTGTGCGAAGAGCCCCGCATCCGCATTGCCTTGGACGGCCGCGACGCGGAACGTGCCGGAGGTGACAACGGGCCACGCGGGGATCGCGAGGAGCAGAACGAGCGAGCCTGTGGCAACGATGCCCCTCGCGGGAACGCGAGCGCCGCGCTCTCGGATCGCCTGCACGAGGATGGCGCTCGTCCAGGCGAGCAGGAACGACAATCCGGAGACGCCGAACCAGGCGGCCAAACTGCCGAACGGGCTTTCGGACTGGGAGAATGCGAGCCTCCCCCACGAAAACCCGCCGTACGGCCACGTACTCGTGATCGATTCCCGCAAGCTCCACACGGCACCGAGGACGGCGGGAAGCGCCACGAGCCTGCCCCACGTTCCCGGCCACAGGGTCGGGATCCACCGCCAGGCGAGTGCGAGGAGCATGGCACCGAGGGCGAAAAAGATCGTTTGGAGGCCGGCAAGGGCAAGCCACGGCACGGGCCCGAGGTAAATCGTGAGCCAGAAAATGTGCGTTCCCCAGAAGGAGAATCCGCCCGCGATGCCGAGGAGAACTGCGCCGCCGAGCCCGCGGCCGGCCACCGACCACATCATGAGGCCCGTGCCGAGGAAAATGAGCGGCCACCAGTCTGCGGCAGGAAATGCTGCCGCGTTGAATGGACCCGACGCGAGCGCGGCGAGGAACGCGAGCCAGAACGGCGGGGCGGATTGGGGTGGCGCGTGCACGGACGTTGCCCTCATCCGACACTCGAATACGCGACTATCCCGCGTCGGATGGAATCGAGCGCGGTCCTGGCCAGGCTTCCGACTTTCGCGTCCGCGACGATCGAAATCTGATCGAGGAGATCGATGGCTTGTTTCGTGAGCCTGACGAAGTCGCCGGCGGCAAGGTCGGCGTCGTCGAGCACGCGCTCAAGCGCAGCGCCCTGCGCCCAGCGGCTCATCGCGAACGACACTCCGGCCGACACCGGTTCGCTTCCGGGAAGCTTGTGCTCGCGCTCCAATTCGTCGAGTTCGCTCCACAGCGCGGCCGTCCGCTCGAGGGCGCCTCGGAATGCCCCGCGCGGCAGCTTCCTGTCGGATTCCTGCCCTTCATCGCGCCGGGGCTCATACACGAGCGCGGCGGCCATCGCCGCGAGACCCGGAGCGTCAAGCCCGACCCACGCGTTCGTCCGCAAGCATTCGGCGACCAGCAAATCGCGCTCCCCATAAATCCTTCGCAGCGTGCGGCCGGGGGCGGCAACGGCGAGTTCGCCCGAATCGTCGAGCTCGAGGTAACCCCGGACAATCAGCACGTCGCTCACCCGGTCGAACACGCGCGAAATGGCGCCGGTCCGGCCCGTGATTTGGCGGCGGAGATCGTCGGTTTGCCGTTTGAGCGCCCACCACCGCTCCGCCCAGCGCGCGTGTGATTCCCGATCGGCGCACGCGTGGCACGGGTGCTGCCGGAGACGGGTCCGCAACGACGCGAGCTGTCGTTGGCGGTTGTCGCGTTCACCCCGGCTCGCCGTGTTCGCGCGTCCTGCCCCTTTTCGCTCGAGGTCGCTCAGTTCGCGCCTGATGCCCGAGTACTCCCGGAAGTCGCCGAGGTGGCACACCATGGACTTTTCGTACCCCGCGAGGGATTCTTCCTGCCCCCGAACCTTCTTCGCGAGACTCACCACTCCCCTGTCCGCCTGGAACTGCGCGAAAGACGACTCGAGGATTTCCCTCGTGCGGGCGCGGCCGAACTGCGCGACGAGGTTCACGGCCATGTTGTAGCTCGGGCTGAAACTCGAGTTGAGCGGATACGTCCGGCGCGAGGCGAGGGAGGCGACAGCTTGCGGGTCAAGTCCGTCCCGCCACTGGATCACCGAGTGGCCTTCGACGTCGATGCCGCGCCGGCCCGCGCGCCCCGTGAGCTGTGTGTACTCGCCTGGCGTGATGGGGACCCGCGCTTCGCCGTCGAATTTCTCGAGCTTCTCGAGCATGACGGTTCGCGCCGGCATGTTGATGCCGAGTGCGAGAGTTTCGGTTGCGAATACTGCCTTGATGAGCTTTCTGCGGAACAGTTCTTCGACTACTTCCTTGAACGCGGGGAGCATTCCGGCGTGATGGGCCGCGACGCCCCGCTCGAGTCCGCCGAGCCATTCCCAGTAACCGAGCACGGCGAGGTCGTCGCCGGGAATCGTCCGGCACTCGTGCTCGACGAATGCGCGGATTTCGTCGCGTTCGGCACCGGTCGTGAGCCGAATGCCGGAACGCAGAACCTGACCGACCGCGGCGTCGCACCCGACGCGGCTGAAAATGAAAAAAATGGCGGGAAGCAGATCATGGTCGTCGAGAAGCCTGACGACCGCTCCCCTGTCGGTTCGGAATTCCTGGGGACGGCCGCCGCGCGAGTGGTAACGCCCGACATCCTTCATCTGGCGCGCGCTGAGCGTTCGCCCTCCGTACCTCGCCATTTGCACGAGCTCGGGGTTCACCCGGTGAAGGTCGCCTCGTCCGGACGAGTCGAACAGGTCGATCAGTTTGTTGCGCATGAGGATGTGCTGCTCGAGCGGCACAGGGCGCTCTTCGGAGACGATGACGCTCGTATCCCCGCGCACCGTCTGCAGCCAGTCGCCGAACTCTTCGGCGTTCGAGACGGTCGCGCTGAGCGAAACGAGTTTGACGTCCTGCGGCAAGTGAATGATCACTTCTTCCCACACGGCTCCGCGAAACCGGTCCGCGAGGTAGTGGACTTCGTCCATGATGACGAAACCGAGGCCAGGCAGCAGTTCGGAATCCGCGTACAGCATGTTGCGCAGTACTTCGGTCGTCATCACGACGATGCGCGCACGCGAGTTGATGTTAGTGTCGCCCGTGAGGATTCCGACGTTCTTGGCACCGTAGGCGAGGACGAACTCCTGGTACTTCTGATTGCTCAGCGCCTTCATGGGCGCCGTGTAGAAAACCTTCGTCGTCGAGGAGTGCATGGCCAGATGCACGGCGAACTCGGCGACCACGGTCTTTCCCGCTCCGGTCGGTGCAGCAACGAGCACGCTTCGCCCGTGATCCAAAGCCTCGCACGCGCTGACCTGAAAGGGGTCGAGTTCGAAAGGCAGCCCCCGGCGAAACGACTCGATCACGCGATACTCGGTGAGCCGACGTCGGATTCGAGCTTCCTGACCTTCTTCGCCGCGATAGCGTCATGCCAGAAGGCGACACCGACCGCGACGAAGTAGAGCAGCACCATCGGTATTGCCAGGAGGAACATCGAGAAGGGATCTGCCGCCGGAGTGGCAATCGCCGTGAACAGCGTGATGGCCAAGACCGCGATTCGCCATCCTTTCAAGATGGTGCGTGCGGACAGGACTCCGAGGAAGTTCAACAGCACGAGGAAAACCGGCAACACGAACGCGACGCCGACGGCGAGGATCAGTTTCAGGACGAACCCGAGGTAATCCTTCGCTTCGATGAAGCTCGCATCCTCGGCGGGGACGAAGGAAGTGAGGATCACGACGATGTGCGGCACGACGAACCAGCCCGCGGCGCACCCGGCCAGAAACAGCGGGATCGCGGTAAACACGAAACCGAACGTGTAGCGCTTCTCGCGCTTCGTGAGGCCGGGCACGAGGAATGCGAAGATCTGGTACAGCCAGATGGGGCTGGACACGAAGATTCCGACGTAGATCGCGATCTGCATGTGCACGTCGAATGCGGTCGTCACACCCTGATAGTTCAGGATCGCGTTGCGGGACTCCGCAATGACCTGAATCGGCGCGCGCAAACCTTCCCACACCCACGGATACACGAGCCAGCCGACGACGGCTCCGAGCAAGACGCCAATCGCGGATCGGAACAGTCGCTTGCGCAACTCGACGAGGTGTTGTCCGAGAGACATCCGGCGCTCGCCGGTCGCGCCTCGCTTCTCACGGGCGGCCATGGGCGCTACGACTTGGGCGTCGACTGTGATTCGCCGGTGGCGCCTTTGGCAGTGTCGTCGGATGCGTTTTCGTCGGAGTCGGAGCTTTTCATTTCACTGCGGAAGATCTTCATGGACTGTCCGACGCTCTTGGCGAGACCCGGAAGTTTCGTGGCACCGAAAAGGAGTACGACGACCACAAGAATGATGAGCGCATGCCATCCGGTAAACCCCTGCAACATCGTGATACGTCCTCTTCGTCGTTGGTTCCTACGCTGTTGCCACCAGTTTAGCGGGGTCTACGGGGAATCGTGATACTGGCGAAGGCCGTCTCCGGCCCAGTCTGCGACGAGCTTCCGCGCCTCGGGCGGCGCCATGACCGTCACGAGGCCGGGGAGGCTGCTCACGAGGCGTTTCACGACGTGGAGGTGCGAGACCCTCATGGTGGCGCGCACGAGCCCATCTGCACCCGGGGTGCGCGCCCCATCGGAAAGGTAGTCCGCGATGAGCGGAAGTGCAGAGGGTGCGACCGCGAGTTCGACGGGGATGTCCTCGGGCGAACCCTCGAACAGAGAATCGGGAATCTCCACTTCAAGCGGGTGGAACGCGATTGCTTCGTTGGTGACCGTCGGCTCGCTGATGCGGTCAATCCGGAACGTGCGCAACGCTTCCCGGAGGTGGCACCAGCCACGCAAGTACCAGTCGGCGTCGACGGATTCGACGCGCAACGGGTCCACGTGGCGGCTCTCGCTCTCCCCGCGGGAATTCAGGTACACGAATTTGACCTGTCGGCCCGCCGACACGGCGTCGCGAATCAACGCGAGCGTCGCATCCGTCTCCGACGCCTCCACTGCGAAGGGGCTGGGTGTGGCGGATGCGCCCCGGGACAATTTGGCCATGAGAGCGGCGATCGCGCTTCGATCGGCGTTCTCCGGGAGCGCGGAGAGGTATTGGAGCCCGGCGATGAGCGCGGCGGCCTCGCGCCCGGAGAATCGGGGCGAGTCGTCGATCGCCACGAGATTGGTCAAGACGATCTGGTCGTTGTCCTCGAAGTCATCCCACGCGATGTCGAAGAGATCGTCGTGCTGATAGGCGGCGGTGTCTCCGGGGACGCCGGACACCGCGATGAGCCTCACCGCCTCCCGGATCTGCTCGTCGGTCACTCCGAAGTGCTTCGCCGCGTCCTGCACCAGGACGCGGTCGCGATCCATGAGATAGGGAACGAGCGCGAGCAGGAACGTGAGTTTGTCGCGAGCCTGCGGCGGGGTTGCCTTCCTGTTCATGAGACCTCCATCGGGCCCGCGCGGTGTGCCTGGGCCACGGCCGCAAGGCGCGCGCGGACGGCGGAAACCAGCTCGGGAGGTGAGACGACGGTCACCTCCGGGCCGTATCCGGCGAGCTCGTCCGCAAGAATGTTGAGGTCGACATAGTGCAGCAGGAGTCCGCCATCGGGCGCCGTACCTGCGCCGCGCTGCTTGTGAAGCCGGGTTCCCGCATCGGTGCCTGCCTCGACTCTCACGTGCGCGGTGCGACTCAGCCACAGTTCGTGGAGTTCGCGCAATCCTCGCTCGGCCTCATCGTCGGTCGGCGAATCGAAGGAGTTCCCGGTTGTCGCGACCTGGCTCACAATCCGCCTCAAGAGGAATGTCTTGCGCTCGCCCGTTTCGGAATCGAGCGCACAGCAGTGCCAACGGCCCTGGAACTGGACGAGAGCGAGAGGCGCGACAGTGCGCACGATCGCTTCCGAATCCCCCGGCTTGAGATAGGAGAACCGCACGACCTGGTGCTTGTCGATGGCGGTTCGCAACGGTTCGAAGGAGTCTTCCCGCACGCGCACCCGCGGGGCGTACGCGAGCACGGGTTCGACGGTTTCCATGCCGAGGGACTTGAGTTTGATGATGGCGCGCCTCGATTCGCCCGAAATCGATCCTTCTCGCCACACCATTGCTGCAAGGCCCAGGAGCGCCGACTCTTCCGCGGTGAAACGGATGTCTCGCGGAAGTTCGTACTCGCCGCGCGGAATTCGATACCTCAGGTTCTGATTGTTGCCAGCCTGCCCAGGCGACTCGAGGGTTTCGATGGGGACCCCGAGTTCGCGGATGTCATCCTTGTCCCGCTCGAACTGCCGTTCGAGGTTCGCATTGTCGCCACCGGGCGAGAATCGCTGACGATAGCCCTGCACGGTCGACAGGATCTGGCTCTTGGTCAGCCCCTGGTCGGTTGCCAGCAGGGCCAGGACGAGGCTGAACAGCCGTTCCTCTACCGGAACCCGCGGTGCAGTGCCCTGGCCTGCCACGCTATCCGTCGACTCCGAGAATGTCGACGACGTACACGAGCGTCGAGCCTGCAGGGACCCCTGGCCCGCCCGCCGATCCGAATCCTTCGGCAGGGGGCGCGACGATGAGAACCTGGGAGCCGACCTTCTCGCCGACGATTCCCTTGACAAATCCGGTCGTGACGGTTTCGGACGGTGTCATGGTGACGATCCTCGCCTGGCCCTTGGTCCAGGTGGAGTCAAAGACGCTGCTGTCGGACCACAGGAGCGCGGTGTACTTGACGACGACCTGGTCGCCGTCCTTCACCGTCGAACCGGTTCCCTCTTGCAGCACATTGATTCTCAGGGATGTCGGAGGGTCCTCTTTCGGAATCGTGACCCCTGGGGTGCCATTGGGTGCCGTGACGACCGACGGCATCCCTGCCTGCGGAATCTGCGGGGTTCCCCATGCCTTCCCCGGGTATGCCTTCACGATGTCGATCACGAAGACGATGGCGTCCGGGAACGTGGCAGGGTCCTGGCCGGCATGCGCGGCGCTCGACGCAATCACGACGCGAGATCCGACGTTCGAGCATTCGAGTCCGACGCTCACCGCCTTGTTGACGGACGTTCCAAGTGTCAGAGGCTGGCCGGGTCCGGAGTAGTCTCCCTGTCCCACGATCTCGCCGGTTGCGCCGTTGTACGCGGAGTATTTGATCACCACGACATCGCCATCGGTAACGATCGGCCCCGTTCCGGCGAGCACCTCAGTCCGTTCGATCTTGTGCGTCACTACGGGCGTCGGGAAGTCCACGGTCGGTTTGTTCCCGAAGGTGCCGGTAGCGGTGACCACTTCGGTGGCGTGGCCGGATTGCACTGTTGGCGTGCAGGATTGGCTGAACGGGGCGGTCGCGCACGAGGTGAGACTCGCGACGACGCCGGCGGCCAGGAGCAGCACAGGAAGAGTGCGCACGGATCCTCGTTTCATCGTTCTTGGGGCGTGGACAATTCTAAGCGGATCCGTCAGAGGGCTCGTTCTCCCCCACTGCGCGCCGCGCGCCGCTCTCCGCCTGACGCGCAGCTTTCCGGGCCCGCTTATCGCTCGCCTGGCGCTGGCCGACGGCTCCCGGCGTCCACAGTTCGACGTCCTCGTCGGAGTACTCGGGCTTCGCTTTCCGTTTGAGCTGAGGGAGAACGGTGCCGGGGGCGAGCCTGCGCGCGGAGATCAGGAACCCCGTGTGCGCGACCATGCGATGATCCGGGCGAACGGCGAGACCTTCCACGTGCCAGCCGCGAACCATGGTCTCCGACGATTCGGGATCAGTGAATGCGCCCGTCGCCCTGATTGCTTCGGCGACGCGGGAAAGCTGGGTGGCTGTCGCGACATAGCAGACGAGAACTCCCCCGGGGGCGAGAGCAACGCTCGCGGCGTCGAGGCAGTCCCACGGCGCAAGCATGTCGAGCACGATCCGGTCCACCGAGCCCGGTTCGACCGCGGCGGGAAGTTCATCGGCGAGGTCGCCGATCCGGATCTGCCAGTTCGATGGTTCCGCGCCGAGAAATGCCGTCGCGTTGCCGCGGGCGATTCGAGCGAACTCGTCCCTTCGTTCAAAGGACATGAGCGTGCCAGCGGGGCCGATGGCGCGAAGCAGCGAAAGCGAAAGCGCACCGGATCCGACTCCCGCCTCGACCACGGTTGCGCCGGGAAAGATGTCGCCGACGAGCAGGATTTGCGCTGCATCCTTCGGGTAGACGATTGCGGCACCGCGGGGCATCGACATGACGAAGTCGGAGAGGAGGGGCCTCAGCGCGAGGTACTCGTCGTCGACGGTGCTGCGCACGACGGAGCCATCCGGCAGACCGATGATCGAGTTGTGGGCGAGTATCCCGCGGTGGGTGTGAAACTCGCCACCGGCTTCAAGCGTGATGGTGTTGAGGCGGCCACGCGGCCCGGTCAGTTGGACGCGATCGCCCACGCGGAACGGTCCGCTCGGACGCCGGAGGTTGTCCGCACTCATGCGCGTTCCTCTCTCGGCGATGTCAGGATGCTGCGGGAACGAAACAACTCGACGAGGTCGTCCACTGTGCGGCCTGCGAGCGTCGGCCAGATGGTGTGACCGGGTCCCTCCGGCAGGTCGACGTGCGCGGGGACCCCGATCGTGACCGCGCCAGCCAACGTGGCGGAGGCAAGCCCGGGGACGGAGTCCTCGATCGCGATGCACGCGCCGATATCGACGCCGAGCAATCGTGCCGCGCGCTCGTAGGGTTCCGGGTGCGGTTTCGGGTGTTCGACGTCGTCGCCCGTCACGGAGACATCGAACAGCGGCTGGCTCGCGCTTCCTGCTATGTGCTGCGCGAGCGGCTTCATCGACATCGTCACGAGCGCCGTGGGGATTCCGGCCTCGCGTGTGGCCAGGAGCAACTCGAGCGCGCCAGGTCGCCACGGCAGCTTCGCGGTGGTCTGGGCGAGTACGCGCTCGGTGAGCCTGTCGATGATTTCGTGCACGGAAAGGTCCACTCCTCTGGACTGCATGACGCGTGCCGTGTGCTCGAGTCCCTGGCCGACGAGCGCGAGCCCATCGTCTGCCGTCCATTTTCCGCCGTGGGAGTTGACGAGTTCCCGTTCGGCCACCATCCAATACGGTTCGGAGTCGACGAGGGTGCCGTCCATGTCCCAAAGTATTGCGGCAGGAAATTCAGGGGTCACGACATCCGAGTCTACGGCGGCGTGCAGGTTAAGCGACTTGCGCGCTGCGCGCCTATCCTTGACGGGGAGGTGAAGTGTGACTGATCGAAGCAGCCGGTTGTCCGGGCGGGTGCTTGTTGTTGCTTTCGAAGGCTGGAACGATGCCGGCGAGGCGGCAACCGGCGTTGTGAAGACCCTTCGGGACGCTCGCGACGTGCATCCGATTGCGGAGTTCGACGCGGAATCGTATTTCGATTACCAGTTCAACCGCCCCGTCGTGACGACGGGCGAGGACGGCAATCGCAAACTTCTTTGGCCCACCGTGACCGTGTACGGGCCCGCGGGGTCCGACTTGAGTTCCGCCGAGACTTCGGACGAGCCGGAAGTGTTCCTGCTTCTGGGAACAGAGCCTGCACGCAATTGGAAGACGTTCACGACCGAGATCATGGATGTCATCCAGTCGCGGAAGATTGACGTGATCGTCATGCTCGGGGCAATGCTCGCCGACGTACCGCACACGCGCCCGATTTCCATCTTTGTGAGCAGCGAGAACGCTGATTTGCGTTCGCTTCTGGGAGTGGAGCGGAGTTCGTACGAGGGTCCTGTCGGCATCCTTTCGGTCATTGCCGCCGAGGCGGAGTCTGCTGGGATCCCCACGGTGTCGATTTGGGCTTCGGTCCCGCATTACGTTCACAATGCTCCGTCGCCGAAAGCTACGCTCGCGATGATCGAACGCCTGGAGGAGCTTGTCGAGGTCGACATTCCTCGCGGCGATTTGCCTGACGAGTCCGCAGCGTGGGAGGACGGGATCAACGCGCTCGCCGAGGACGATTCCGACATGGCGAATTACATCGAACAGCTTGAGCGGGCCCGCGACACCGTGGATTCCCCGGAGGCCAGCGGCGAGGCGATCGCGCAGGAGTTCGAACGCTACTTGCGCAAACGGGATGGCAAAGCGGACGGTCGAGACAGGCCCTGACGGCGCTGGGGCGTCGCGAATCAGCTTCCGTCGCGCAGCGCGATGCCCAGGAGGGCATCAATTGCTGCCAGATCCGCCTGACCAGGGGATTTCCCGCTATCCACTGCCGCATCGACGGCGGCGAGAGCATCCGGAGTTTTCAGGTCGTCCGCGAGGACGGTTCGAATGTTTTCGCGAAGGCCCAGATCGATGCCGTTGGCGTCGCGTGCCCAGTGTTGCCAGGACTCGAGCCGGCGCTCGGCAGACTCCAACTCTTCTGCAGTCCATTCCCAGTCCGTGCGGTAGTGGTGGGCGAGCAGCGCGAGCCGGATGGCGCGCGGATCGGCGCCGTCGGCGACCAGGCGCGACACGAACACGAGGTTGCCTCGTGACTTGCTCATTTTTTCGCCGTCATATGCCACGAGACCTGCGTGCGAGTAGGAGTGCGACCAGTCGACTCCCGTCAACGCGGCGGAGTGGGCCGCGCTCATTTCGTGGTGCGGAAAGATCAAGTCAGATCCCCCGCCGTTGAGAGTGATCGGCGCGTCAAGGTAGTGCTTGCCGATGACGGAGCATTCGATGTGCCAGCCGGGGCGGCCCCGTCCGAGAGGTGAATCCCACGCCGGTTCTCCCGGCCTCTCCGAACGCCACAGGAGCGGATCCAGCGCATCGCGTTTTCCTGGACGCTCGGGGTCGCCCCCGCGTTGTGCGGACAGCGCGAGCATGGTGTCTCGGTCGAACCGGCTTTGCTGGCCGCGAAACCAGGTCGTGAGTTTCTCGGCCGTTGCGAGGTCGAAGTAGAGGTCCGGTGCGATTTCATCGGAGGGGTCAGGCGAGTCCACCCAGTACGCGAATCCCTCGTCGAGGAGTTGCTGGCAGCCCGCCGCGATCTCGTCGATGGATTCGACGACGCCAATGTAGTGCTCGGGCGGGATGATGCTGAGTGCTTCCATGTCTCCGCGGAACAGCTCGACCTGAGATTGTGCGAGTTCCTGCCAGTCCACCCCTGTTGCCGTTGCACGCTCGAGGAGCGGGTCGTCGATGTCCGTGACATTCTGCACGTAGTCGACTCGGTATCCGGCGTCGCGCAGCACGCGGTTGAGCGTGTCGTAGGCGAGGTAGGTGGCGGCGTGGCCGATGTGGGTGGCGTCGTAGGGTGTCACGCCGCACACGTAGAGCTGTGCGCGATCGCCGCCGGCGATCGGGAGCACCGTCCCGGTCGGCGTGTCGAAGATTCGCGGGCGCTCGCCGTGACCGGGGAGGCGCGGCAGCTCAGGTGCGTTCCATGACCTCACGGCAGCAGCACGCCGGTGGACAGGAGGACGACGATGGTGCCTCCGAGCAGGATGCGGTAGATCACGAACGGGAGGAAGGAACGCTTGGAGATGTAATTCATGAAGAAGGCAATGACGGCGAGGCCGACCAGGAAGGCGACGAGTGTCGCTGCGGCGGTCTCCCACCCGCTGAAGATCTCGGGGTTGCACCCGGCTGTGGCCCTCAGGCACGGCTCCCTGATGGTCTTGTACAGCTGGAACAGTCCGCTGCCGAACACGGCGGGGATCGCGAGCAGGAATGCGTAGCGTGCGGCCGCGCGCCGCTCGTAACCCAGGAATAGCCCCGCGGTGATGGTGCCGCCCGAGCGTGAGACGCCGGGGATGAGCGCTGCGGCCTGGGCGAGTCCGTAGATGAGGGCGTGCGGCCAGGTGAGCTGCGTGAGCCGCAGTTCCTTCCTGCCCGCCCAATCCGCGATGCCCAAAAGGATGCCGAACACGATGAGTGTGAACGCGACGATCCACAGCGAGCGCAGGCTGGTTTCGATCTGGTTCTGGAACACGAGCCCGAGCAGGACGATGGGGATGCTGCCGAGGATGATGTACCAGCCCATGCGGGCATCCGGATCTGTGCGCGGGACTTTGCCGAACAGGGACTTGAACCACGCGCCGATGATGCGCGTGATGTCGTTCCAGAAGTAGACGAGGACGGCGGTTTCGGTGCCGAGCTGGGTGATGGCCGTGAACGCTGCGCCGGGGTCTGCGCCGCTGCCGAGGAATTCGCCGACGATGCGCAGGTGGGCGCTGGAGGAGATGGGGAGGAATTCGGTGAGGCCCTGAACAAGCCCGAGTATGAGTGCCTCGATGAGTCCCACGTGCTGCTTCTTCCTCGTCGTTCAGTTGTTCAGTAGTTCAGGAGCAGGTCGCCAAGTACCCGCCTGCCAAAGACTAGTGCGTCGAGCGGCACTCGTTCGTCCACTCCGTGGAACATGGCGGGAAAGTCGAGGTGGGGCGGCAGTTTCAAGGGGGCGAATCCGTAGCCTGTGATGCCGAGCTGGCTGAGTGCTTTGTTGTCGGTGCCGCCGGAAAGCAGGTACGGCAGAACCTGTGCCTCAGGGTCGTGCGCGTTGAGCGTCGAGGTGATGGATTCGATGAGCGGGCCGTCGAACGTGGTTTCCAAACCGATGTCCCGGTGGAGCGTGACAATCTCGATGTCTGGGCCGACGAGTTCGGCGATGCGCGCGAGTGCGTCATCCTCTCCTCCGGGGAGGGTGCGGATGTCGATGAGCGCTTCCGCGGTGTCGGGGATGACGTTGTGCTTGTAGCCGGCGTTCAGGAGCGTGGGATTGCTCGTGGTGCGCAGAGTGGCCCTGATGAACCCGGCGGCGGTTCCGGTGGCGATGGCCAGTTCGTCCGGGCCGATCTTTTGCGGGTCCTTGCCGAGGATCGCCGCGACGCGGTTGAGCAGGTCTGTCGTGGTTCCGGTGAGTGTGATGGGCCATTCGTGGCGGCCGATTTTTGCGACGGCTTCGGCGAGTTTCGTGACGGCGTTGTCCTGGATGTAGCGCGAGCCGTGGGCGGCGACGCCGCGGGCGATGAGTTTGATCCACACGAGGGATTTCTCGCCGGTCTGGATGAGATACGCGCGTTGTCCGCCGAAGTCCACGGAGTATCCGCCGACTTCGCTGATGGCTTCTGTGGCCCCGGCGAATAGGTCGGGGTGCCGGTCGACTATGTATTGCGAGCCGTACTCTCCCCCGGCTTCTTCGTCGGCGAAGAACGCGATGACGAGGTCGCGGGAGGGTTGTTTTCCTGCGCCGAGGATGTCCTGCAGCGCCGTGACGATCATGGCGTCCATGTTTTTCATGTCGACGGCGCCGCGGCCCCACAGCATGCCGTCCTGGATCACGCCGGCGAACGGGTCGACGGACCAGTTGTCGGGCTGGGCGGGGACGACATCCGTGTGCCCGTGGACGACGAGGGCGGGCTTGGCGGAGTCGCTGCCTTCCACTCGCGCGACGACGCTCACGCGGCCTTTGTCGCTTTCGAACATTTGTGAGTCGAGCCCGAGCGCGGTGAGTTTGGCGGAGAGGTATTCGGCGGCCTCGACTTCGCCGTTGGATTTGCCTTCGCCGTAGTTGGTGGTGTCCATGCGGATGAGGTCGCGCGCGATGACCGCGGTCTCGTCGAGAGTTGCTTCTTCGGTGTCCGTGCCCGGCTTGTCGGTCATGGCTCAACGCTACCTGCTGGTGTGTCTGTTGGCCGTCGACTGGACTTCGCAGGCGGTCGTGACATGCTATTCTCGTGAGTCGGTGTAAGCCGAATAACATCCTGTCCGGATGGCGGAATTGGTAGACGCGCTAGCTTGAGGTGCTAGTGCCCGTATTAGGGCGTGGGGGTTCAAGTCCCCCTTCGGACACAAAATTTAACCGTTCCCTGAGGCTCTCGAAGGGAACCCGCAAGTGACTCGTTCCCAGAGGGATTGCGAAGCGATCGTCTCGAAGGGAACATCCCAGAGACTCCGCTTTCGCCTGAGTTGGGTGCTGTATGCCGCACCCGAACTGGCGGCAGCCACTAAAGTTTGCGCGTAGTGCTGGTCATTCGATTCGCGGGCGACGCAATAAGTTTTTACTCGGATGCGTTCGCCACTACGCAACCGGCCTCATCGGTTGCACCGAAAGGTAGGTATCCGCCCGCAAGGTGAACCCCTTGCGGACACTATGCGAGGCCACGAGGTACCACGCTGTTTATTGGATGCGCGTTGATTCACAGGAAATCTCCTCGTAGTTTTGTTCGTTGGCCAAGCTAGGAGAACGGGTCTGCTGCACGGCATTGGTTCGCGGATCCCGTACATCAGTTTCAATCCGAACAACCTGCTGGCCTCGTCCAATTTCCACCCGAATGCGCTGGGCAACTCGCTCGGCTACTTCCGGGCATTGCTGAACGACCAGGTTCTGGGGTAGTCCCGGCCTCAGATTTGCGCCCTGCCGTCACGAATGCGCCCGGTCGACCGGACGCGGATGTGGCGGCAGGGCGCATTCGCGTGTCGCGGCTGGCCGAATCTAGTGGCCACCTCGCGTGCGCTTCAACGCGAGAACGGCCGGTCGATCGATGCCGAATGCGCGGCGGGCGACGAAGCCTCCGAGTGTGGTTCCCGCTGCGAGCCCCATGCCGGTGGCCACGGCCAGCACCATGGCCGGAAGCGCATCGGAGACGCCATACTCCGAACCCATGAATGCGTAGAGGGACCGGTAGACGGCGAGCCCCGGGATGAGTCCGATGATGCCCGCCATCGTCATTGCCCCTTCGGGGGCCTTGAGCCAGCGGTAGGTGAAGTAGCCGATGACGCCAGCCACGACGCCGGCGATTCCGGGCGCCAGACCCGGCTGGGTGGCGACGGGCAGCACGAGCGCGTAGACCGCGAACACGATCGCCGCCACGATCGCCATGAGAGGCGCCAGACGCAACCTCACATACGAAGTGAGCGCGAACCCCAGGCCGATGAGCCCGGCTCCGGCCACTCCGGGTCCGAAGCTGATGCTTTCTCCCAGGGATGTGGCGACCGTGATGGGGATCCCCATTCTCAGGGCGATGCCGAGGACGATCGAGATGCCCACGGCAAGGCCGAGCGTGAGCATGATGACTTCCAGTCCACGAGCGGCAGCAGTGACGTAATAGCCGTCGATCGCGTCTCGAGCCGACGCCGTGAGACCCACTCCAGAGAGCAACATGATAATCCCCGAGATGACGATGACCGTCGGATGATTCGATCCCGGAATGTCGATACCGACCGAGCGCAACCAGAAAATGAACACCGCAATGCCGGTCGTCGCCGCGGCGGCGGCCATTTGCCCGAAGAACGCAGGAACGGTCAACTTGTTCAGCGTGCGGGTGATCACGTCAGAGATGACGGCCGTCGCAGCGGCGACCAGCACGAGAACGAAGCTCACGTCGAACATGACGACGACTCCGCCGGCCAGAATCGCCTTGCCCGCGGTCAAAACCCAGCGTCGGTACGGATGGGGGCTCGTCAGGATTGCGTTGAGACGCTCCCGCGCGTCACTGACTTCGGTCGGTTCGACCTTCGTCGTGATCTCGTCGATGAGCCGGTACACGTTCTGCAACCGCGTGTAGTCGGTCGTGCGGACTCTCACGATCCGCATGACCGACAGGGGGTCCTCGTTCACGCCGCGATGCACGGAGACCGTGATCGAGGTGAACGTGATGTCGACGTGCATGCTGCCGATGCCGTAGGCGGTGCTGATGCGCAACACGGTTGCCACCACATCCGCCGCGGACGCCCCGGTCGCCAGCATCGCTTCGCCGACCCGGAGGCACAAGTCGATGACGGACCGCGCATGTCGCTGCGGCAAATGGTCGTCCTTGCTGGGGAGTGACACGATCTGGGTGGGAGTCCCGATTCCCCGGATGGCCCGGGTGGCGAGACCGAACAATGACCGGTTCGCTCTCTTTTGAGCATCCGGTGGCCGGTCCTTGCTGCCTTCACCCACCCTTCAAGGCTACGTCGCAAAACACGTGCCCCGGCCCCTCATGACACTCACATCTCAACGATGTATCGTTAGGAAACGTCGGGGTCCCGTTTCGGTGCCCCGTTCTGGGAAACGGGAGCCACCATGAACAGTTCGCAAAGCGGCAAGCGCACTGACCCTCGGCAGGGATTCGCAGCCGGCAGCTCGAATCATCCAGGCTTCAGCCTGTGGGAAACGGTCGAGAATCTTCGGTCCGAGTTCGAGCGTCGAGTCGGTCCGCGAATGGGGTTGAGGATGGGGCGCGGCGATGTCCGCGCGGCGATCCTGGCTCTCCTCGCGGAAGGTCCCATGCACGGGTACCAGATCATCCAGGAGATCGAGAAGCGCAGCAGCGGCGCCTGGAAGCCGAGCGCCGGCTCGGTGTATCCCACACTTCAATTGCTCTCGGACGAGGGAGTCGTGCTCGCGAAAGAAGCGGACGGACGCAAGACGTACTCGCTGACGAAGATCGGAAGTTCGGAAGCAGAAGCAGGCGGCCCCGCGCCGTGGGAGTCGACCTCGCACTGGGGTGGAACGCGAACGACGGTGCTGCCCAAGGCTGGGATCAAGTTGGCGGAAGTGGTGGGGCACATTGCTCGCGGCGGGACCGCGAGCCAGGTCGATGAGGCCGTCTCCGTGATCGACGAAGCCCGACGTAAGCTTTACCTGATCCTCGCCGAAGACTGAACGGATGCCGTCTCCACGTCGGCGCCAGGAAGACACATGACGAACGCCAGACGCCTGCGCGCCCGCTATCGAAAGATTCTGCGGTTTGCCGCTCGATACATCGTGCAGGAGTGGTGGTTTGAAGTAGCACTCCCCCGCATCGGCCTCGCCGGCGTAGGTCGTCGCGGTCGCTCAGCGAGGACTCGTGGCATCGCGAGACATTTTCACGGGCTCGCGCTCGACCTCGGCGGCCTCATGATCAAAGTCGGCCAGTTCATGTCGTCCAGACTCGATGTGCTGCCTCCCGAAATCACGAGTGAGCTTGAAGGGCTGCAGGACGAGGTGCCCTCAGCGGACTTCGCGCTCGTCCGCGAACTTGCCGAAGCGGATTTGGGCGTACCGCTGGAACAGGCGTACACCTTTTTCGACCCGGTTCCGGTCGCCGCTGCATCCCTGGGACAGGTTCACAGGGCGCGGCTGTCGCCCGCCGACGCCTCTCTCGTGGGATTCGAGGATGTCGTCGTCAAAGTCCAGCGTCCCGGAATCGACGCGATCGTGCGAGTGGATCTCTCAGCGCTGAGAAAGGTTGCCGCCTGGCTCAACCGAGTGAACTTCATTTCGCAGCGAGTCGACCTTCCCGCGCTTTTGAGGGAGTTCGCACGGATCAGCATGCAGGAGATCGACTACCTGCACGAGGGCAGCAACGCGGAGCGGTTCGCCGAAAACTTCGCGAACGATCCGCACGTGCACGCGCCGTCGGTCGTGTGGGAGCGGACCACGCGACGCGTGTTGACGCTCTCGGATGTCACGGCGATCAAAATCAACGACCGGGAGGCGCTCCTGGCTGCCGGGATTGACCCTGTTGCGGTCGCGGGGGCGCTGTCCAATGCGATGTTCGACCAGCTTTTCACCCACGGCTTCTTCCATGCGGACCCGCATCCGGGCAACATTTTCGTGACCCCGGCAAGAATCGACTCCGGCGATGCGTTCGCCCCGGACTGGGCGCTCACGTTCGTCGATTTCGGCATGATGGGAGAAGTCCCCCACTCGCTCAAGGGCGGAATGCAGCGGCTCATCGTCGCGGTCGCCGCGCGCGACGCGAAGGGTCTCGTGGCCAGCATCCGCGACATGGGTATGCTCCTGCCGTCGGCGGAAGGTGCGCCGCTCGAGCACGCGATGAGCGAGTTGTTCGATCGATTCGGCGGCCTGGGGTTCGCGGAGCTTCAAAAAGTGGACCCGCGCGAGTTCAAGGATTTTGCCGACAAGTTCGGGAAAGTCATGCGAACGATGCCGTTCCAGCTTCCGGAGAACCTCCTGCTGATCATTCGCGCCGTCTCGGTGACGTCCGGTGTGAGCACTTCGCTCAATCCTGCGTTCAACATCTGGACCGCGATCGAACCGTACGCGCAGAGGCTCACGCGAAACGAAGGCAAGAACACGCTGCGCGCGCTCGCGGAACAGGCGCTCGCGACTGCCGGCGTCATCGCGCGCCTTCCGCAGCAACTGGATGACCTCAGTACCCTGATTCAGCGGGAGCAACTCGCGATCAGAACACCCGGCCTCGATCTTCGCGTGCGCGCTTTTGAGCGCCTGACGCAAAGGGTGCTCTCGGCGATAGTTTTCGCGGGGCTGCTCATCGGCGGAATCTTCCTGAAGCAAACGGATGAGGTTTTCGGATGGGTGCTCATGGCTGTTTCCGGGCTCCCCCTGCTCCACGCCCTGTTCGCAGGAATCTTCAGCCGCGAGCGTTCGCGGTGACCCGAGATTTACTGCCGGCGGGCGGTTACCATGGAAAACTCCGTGACGGCAATGTGAGAAAGTACTCGTGAGCTACCTCAGCATCCCCAGCCCGGACCCGGCATGGGCGCAGTTCCAGCTCGGGCCCATCACCATCCACACCTACGCGCTGTGCCTGCTCGCCGGCATGATCGCGGCGGCGATCATCACCCAGCGCAGGCTTTCCCGTCGCGGCGCTGAGCGTGGCGTGGTTCTCGACATCATCATCTGGGCGATTCCGCTCGGCATCGTCGGCGCGCGTTTCTACCATGTGTTCACGCACGGCGGTGACTACTTCTACCCCGGGGCGAACTTCTGGGACATCTTCGCGATCTGGGACGGCGGGAACGCACTGTACGGTTCTCTCCTCGGCGGCGCCGTCGGGGCGTACATCGGGTGCAGGATCACGGGCATCCGATTTTGGTCCTTCGCGGATGCGCTTGCCCCCGGAATGCTCGTCGCCCAGGCGATCGGCCGACTCGGCAACTACGTCAACCATGAACTGTTCGGGTTGCCCACCACGCTCCCGTGGGGCCTTGAGATTCAACCGACGGACGCGATGTTTCCGGAAGGGCTCCCCGCCGGCACGCTGTTTCACCCGCTGTTCCTCTATGAAATGATCTGGAACCTCATCGGTGTCGCCGTCATCATCCTGATTGAGCGCCGGTTCCGATTGCGGTGGGGCAAGGCATTCGGCCTGTACCTCATTTGGTACGGGCTCGGCCGCAGCTGGCTCGAGGCGATCCGCATCGACCCGACGAGCGACGCGCTGTTCGGGGTTCCGGCGAACATCTGGGCTTCGTTCGCTGCCATTGCGCTCGGCATCATTGTGATCGTGGTCCAGAGCCGACGTCACCCCGAGCCGGAATCAACCGTGTACCTTCCGGGACGCGAACCAGCGGTCGACGAAACCGCGGGTCCAGACGGTCCCGTCGATTCCGCGTAACGTTCGCTGGTTGACGTGGACTATACACGCGTATAGTCTGCTATTCATGCGTATAGCGCCCGAGGCCCGTCCTGCCGATTTGTCAACGCGCGCACGCATCCGCAACGCCGCCATCGAGGAGTTCGCAATCCGCGGGTTCAGCGCATCCGTTCGCGAGATCGCCGCGCGCGCCGGAGTGACGGCAGGGCTCATCACCCACCACTTCGGTTCGAAAGACAATTTGCGTGCCGAGTGCGACGCGGAGGTGATCCGCCAATACCGCACGATCAAGGGCGGCAGTGCCGTGATGTCGCCCGCGCAATCGATGGCCGTCCTCGCCGAACTTGACGAGTACGCCCCCATGTTCGTCTACATTCTCCGCAGCGTGCACGAAGGAGGCGAGGCGGGCATCCAGTTCCTGGAACAGATGATCCAGGAAGCGATCACGTTCTCCGCCGAAGGGGAGAAGTCCGGACTCGTTCGGCCGAGCCGTGACCCCGAGGCACGCGCCAGGTACCTCGTAACATCGAGCCTGGGCGGCATCCTCCTCCAGCTTTCCCTCCACCCGCAGCTGGATCTCGCGGATGTGCGCGTGACGTTTCGCAGGATCGTGGAGGAAATTTCGCTTCCCACTCTGGAGCTGTACACGGAAGGCGTGCTCACCGACCGCCGATACCTCGACGAGTACCTGCTCTACGTTGGCGATCCTCCGGGCACGGCCGAGACCTCGACCATGACCACCCCGCAAACTTTGGAGCAATAACCATGACTACCTCGAACGCAGTGACTGTGGAGGGCCTCGAGAAGAACTTCGGTTCGACTCGCGCACTCGACGGACTGAACCTCACCATCGAAACCGGCACGGTCGCCGGATTCCTCGGCCCCAACGGGTCTGGGAAAACGACCACGATCCGCATCCTGCTCGGACTCCTCAAAGCCGACGGCGGACACGCAACCCTCCTCGGCGGCGACCCGTGGAAGGATGCCGTCGAGCTCCACCGCCGCATCGCCTACGTCGCGGGCGACGTGACGCTGTGGCCGAGCCTCACCGGCGGCCAGGCCATCGACATCCTCGGATCCCTTCGCGGCGACCTCGACCGCATTCGGGTCGAGCAGTTCCTCCAGCGGTTCGACCTGGATCCGACGAAGAAGGCGCGCAGTTACTCCAAGGGCAACCGGCAGAAGGTCGGCCTTGTCGCGGCATTCGCGAGCCGCGCCGAACTGCTGATCCTGGACGAGCCAACGAACGGGCTCGACCCGCTCATGGAGGGCGTGTTCACCGAGTGCGTCGCGGAGGCGAAGGCCGAGGGCCGCTCTGTGCTGCTTTCCAGCCACGTTTTCGCGGAAGTAGAGAAACTCTGCGACACCGTGACAATCATCCGCGACGGCCGCACCGTCGAATCCGGCACGCTCGCCGAGCTTCGCCACCTGCAACGCTCGACCATCACGCTGACGCTGGACGGCGACCCGAGTTCGCTCGAGAACGTCGACGGCGTCAATGATTTCGTGGCCGACGGCGGGCACGCCACCTTCACGGTGGACAGCGCAGCTCTGCCGGCGGTTCTCGCCGCCATCGCGCCGCTGAAGCCCCGCGAACTGGTCTCCACACCCCCGTCGCTCGAGGAGTTGTTCCTGCGCCACTACGGCGTTCACCCGGTGGACAGCGCCGGGTCCGAGGCTCCACAGACCGAGGCGGCACAGTCTGAGGCGGCGCAGCGATGACCACCTCCACCGCCGCGCGCACCCACAGCGCGCCTCCCACAGTTTCCTCGAATGCGTTCGTGAACGCGTCGACCGGATTCGGCATCATGGTGCGGTTCATCCTGCGCCGAAACTGGCTCCGGATGCTCATCTGGCTTGTCGTGCTCGCCGGAATGGTCGTGCTCGTGATCGATTCCCAGCGCGAGCTGTTCCCCACTCAGGCCGATCGCGACGCCTACGCACTCGTGGCCAACACGCCGGCGATCGCCGCGCTGACGGGCCTGCCCTATGCGGCGGGAACGCTCGGCGGCATCCTCAACATCAAACTGTGGATGACCATGGCTGTCGCGCTGTCCTTCGCGGTCATCTTCCTCGTGACGCGCAACGGGCGCGCTGAAGAGGAGGCTGGACGCACCGAGCTCCTGCGCGCGGGGGTGCTCGGACACCATGCCTATTCGCTCGCGAACTGGACGGTCTTCTCCGCGTTTGCGATCCTCGTAGGGCTCGCGAGCGCGGGTGCGGCCATGAGCCAGGAGTTGCCCGTCGACGGCGCACTGACGATGGGGGCGTCCTTCGCCGCGACGGCGCTTGTGTTCCTGGGAGTGTCGGCCGTCGCCGGTCAGCTGACGAGAACGAGCGGCGGGGCGAACGGCCTCGCGTCGACCGTTCTCGGCGTCAGCTATCTCGTGCGCGCCGTCGCCGACGTGCAGGGCGAGGGCGAGAATGCGAGCTGGCTCACCTGGCTCTCGCCCATCGGCTGGGCGCAGCAATCGCGCTCCTACGGCGACAACAATTGGTGGCCGCTCCTGCTGTGTGCGGGCGTAGCAGCCATCCTCCTGGTCGTGGCTCTCGCGCTCGAGCGCGGAAGAGACCTTGGCGCGGGGCTCATTCCCGAGCGAGTGGGTCCGCGAAGCGCCTCAGCGGCTCTTCGCACCCAGACGGGGCTCACGATTCGGCTCCAGCGCGGGTCGATCATCGGATGGAGTGTCGGCATTGTCGTGTTCGCGATGTTCTTCGGAGGCGTCGCCACAGCCATGGCGGACCTGCTCGCCGGTGACAGCCCGATAGCGCAGGCTTTCCTCGGTGGATCGAAGAACATCCTGGACGGGCTTCTCGGGTTCTTCCTGATGGCGAATGCCCTCCTGGTTGCGGCATTCGTCCTGCAGAGCGCCGACTCGATTCGCGCGGCCGAGTCCAAAGGTCGCACAGAAATGCAGTGGTCCTCGGCGATTTCGCGAATTCGGTGGGCGGCAGCCCGCATTGTTGTTCCCGCGGTCTGGTCGCTCGTGTTGCTCGCCGTGAGCGGAGCAGCGATCGGGGCAACATTCGGTGCGGCTGTCGGGCAGCCCGATCAGGCGTGGCGATTCTTGGGCGCATCAGTCGCGTATTGGCCTTCGGCGTTGCTCGTGATCGGTGTGGTCGTGCTCTGTGCCGCAGTGATCCCGCGGACGGCTGGGGCGATCACCTGGGGCTTGTACGCCGTTGCCGTCGTGCTGTCCATGTTCGGCGACCTGTTCGGCTTGCCGGATTGGGTCGTCAACAACACGCCCTTCACCGCGATACCCCGACTCGGAATGGACTTCACAGTCCTCCCACTCGTCGTGGTCACGGCACTAGCCGTGATTGCCGGCGGTATCGGCCTGTGGGTCTTGAGGAACAGGGATATGACCAGCGCGTAGCAAACTCGGGCAGGATGTCGGTATGACGACGTCCACTGCCCGCGACATCATTACCGCTGTTCAATCGGGAGATCAAAGCCCCGTTGCCGTGGTGCAGGATGCCCTGCAGCGCGTTCAGGAGAACGTCGACCTGGGCGCGCTGCAGGAGGTCTTCGCGGAAGAGGCACTCGCCGAAGCGAAGGCCTTGTCGGAGCGAAAGGACCTCGCGACCCTGCCGCTTTCTGGCCTGCCGATTCTCATCAAGGACACCATTCCCGTGGCCGGCCACGCCCTGCGGGTCGGTTCCGCCGCGACGAGTGTTTCGCCCTCTCGGCGCGATCACGAAATCGTTCGACGGTTGCGCGACGCGGGTGCCATCATCCTCGGCCTCACGACGGTGCCGGAGCTGTGTGTGTTTGCGACAACGGATTCGCCCGCGGAGACGACCCGCAATCCGTGGAACCCCGACCGTTCGTCGGGCGGGTCGTCCGGAGGCGCTGGTGCGGCAGTGGCCGGCGGCATCGTCCCCGTTGCGCACGGCGCGGACGGCATGGGCTCTATCCGCATTCCTGCCGCCGCGAACGGGGTATTCGGAATCAAGCCGGGTCGCGGCACGGTGCCGTCTGATGTCGGTCGTGATTCGTGGGGCGGGATGACGGAAAGCGGCCCCCTTGCGACGACCGTTGCGGATGCGGCGCTCGTATTATCCGTGATGGCGGGCGACCCTGAACTTGCGAGCGTCACGGAACCTGCGGCGCCTTTGCGAATCGCCGTCGCGCCCGCGTCCACGACGTTTCTCGTGCAGCTCGATCCGCGGTGGCGGAAGTCGCTCATGGCGATCGCGGACGTGCTGAAGGAAGCGGGGCACGACGTCCATGTCACGCGGTTCCCATACCCGGTCAACCCGATTCCGATGTTCGCCCGCTGGTTCGCCGGTGTCGCGAAGGATGCAGAAGGACTCGACGAGTCGAAGCTCCAGCGTCGCACGCTCCGCCACGTGAAACTCGGCAAGCGCGCGCTCAGAAAAGGGTGGATAAAGCAACGGGATGCGGATCGACTCGAAGCCGACGCTCTCACGTTTTTCGCCGATTTCGACATCCTGCTCACGCCCATGCTCGCGCGCACCTGCCCGCCGGCAGAACAGTGGCACCGCCGTTCGTGGTTGCGCAACATCTGGTCGAATCTGCAATACGCACCGTTTGCCGCGCCGTGGAACATGGTGGGCTGGCCTGCGGCGTCCGTTCCTGCTGGTTTCGACGAGAAGACCGGCATGCCGACGGCGGTGCAGATCGTGGCTCCCCCGAACGGCGAGCCCACGATCCTCGGCGTCGCGGCGCAAATCGAGCGGTTGCGCCCGTGGCCGCGCACGGCGCCGCAGTAGCGAGGATCAGCTCAGCGCACGAAGCGTGAGAATCTGCTCGGCGCGACCGAACGGCCCACTCACGTCGCACAGCACCGTCGACGTGAGGCCGATGCCGTCGCTGCCGAACGTCACGGAGTTCTGCAGCCCGAGCCATTCTCCGTGCGGTTCGCGGTAGACGTGCAGCTGCAGGTCGACGTTGGGGAATGCGTAGCCGCCGGGTCCGGGCTCCACTCTCGTCGCAATCCCGTTGCTCGTGTCCGCGACTCCGATGAGCCCGGCAAGTTCGGAGAACGGCCCTGGCGCGACGAGCGGATGCCGGGGCCTGATCCACGCTCGGCCGCGGCCCGGTGCGTGTCCCGGCAACGTCCGGATGTCGATGGAATGGATGTACGCGCCTGGCCATTCGCCGAGGGTGGCCACGGCTCCTGACTCCGGCGGCCCGGACATCGGTTCGTCCTCGATGCCTTCGATCGCGCTCGTGTCTGAGAGCTGCAGCCGCCACGCCGTCGCGCGAACGGCAACGCGACCCCCGGAAACAAGTTCGGCCTGCACGAGCTCTATTGTGCGGCCGGGTCGCAGCATGGTCGTGACGACCTCGAATTCGCCATCCGGGATCAGGCCGAGAATCTCGTAGCTGATGCGGGCCATCCGCAGGTCTTCGCGCGATTGGAAGTTCTCGAGGCAGTGCGCGAGGATCCCGGACACCGGTCCCATGTGCTGTTCGTGCGGGTTCCACGCGCCTTGCGTGTGAATTGTCGAGGCGAATCGGCCATCGCCGAGGTCGCGGTAGTACGGTTCTGTCTCGACGCTCATTTCTTGGCCCAGGGTATGGACGTCGTCGGCCACGTGCCGAGCCCGGGAAAGAACCGGCCGACGCGAACGGCGTACTCGCCGAACTCCGGATGAGTTTCGTACAGCAGGTGTTCTTCCCAGAACGTTTTGACCGTGAGGAGAACAAGGAGGGCGATCCAGGTCACCAGATGCCACCACGATGCGCCGAAAAGGGCGAGCCCTGCACCAATGAAAATCAGCCCCGTATAGATCGGGTTTCGCACGAGACCGTAGATCCCGTGGGTCACAAGGGGCGCGCGCTCTTTAGGAATGGGGCTCGCGGTGAGAGCCGACCCCAACCCGACAACGCCCCACACGGCGATGGCCAATCCGCCAACGACAACAATTCCCGTGGCGACCCAAATCACGGTATTGCGCGGCCACCAACCGCCGTAGGGTTCAATGACCAAGGCAGCAAGCAGTGCCAATTGCAGGATTACGAGGCCTGATGCAACGGCTCGCTTGGAACCGGCAGGTCTGATTCGGCCCGTCACAAGCGCACGAACGCTCAGTGTGACTTCACGAGGGCAAACATTGCGAGGACCCCGAGGATCGTGACGATCGTCGCAATAGTGAGCAATACGTATTCGATCGGATGCATAGTGCCAGTATTCCCCTGTTCGGCGTTGCAGCCAACTCACCGCACGAGTCTGATCTCCCGGATGTTGCCGTAGTCGGGGTCGATCTTCTCCGCGCCGTCCGGCTCGAAACCGTTTCGACGGTAGAACGCGATCGCGCGCGGGTTCTCGTCGAGTACCCAGAGCATGGCGGGGCGGCCGCTGAGAACGGCATCCAGCAGCGCCTGGCCGAGTCCGGAACCGTGGTGTGCTGCGAGGAGGTAAATGGTGCTGAGTTCAATATCTCTCGGCGGGTCTTCATCGCGTGGTGGCCCGGTATGTGTGAAGCCGACGATTTCCCCGTCCAGCTCGGCAACCCACGCGTCGCCGAGCTGCTCCCCGATGATGCGTCGCCACATCCGCGCCCGGCGTTCGGGCGGATTGGCCTCGATGACCTCGGGCGGAAACTTTCCCGTGTAGGTCTCCACGTGGGCGAGATAGTGCACGCACCCGATCGCGTCGGCGTCCTCGATCGTCGCCTTCCGCACGCTCCCGTTCATGCTCAGATAGTACGCGCAGGCAGGCGGGACACGGTTCGGGCACGAATGTCAGTGGTGGGGTATTCACTGAAGGTATGGGAGAAGTCAGCAGCGAAGAGGTCGCACAATGTGACCTCGACCGCGAGTTCGAGCATGAGTTCGACAGGGACTTTGACCGCGAGTTCGATGATCTGGTCTCCGCGTGGTCGGCACAGCATGGCGATTACGACGAGACGCAGGACTGTCTGGACGCCCTCATCGAGACACGCACGATGATTGCCTCCCTTCAGGCGCGCGAGCAGCGTTGCCTCGCGCGGCTCGAAACAATTGCTCTGGAAAGCGCCAAGGCAGCGCCGAAGTCGCCGCATCAGGACAATCGTGAGATCGCCTGGCGTTCCATGGTTGCCGAAATTGCCGTCGCGACGCGGCTCGCCGACCGCACCGTGCAAACCATGGTGAGTTCCGCGGCAGCGCTAGTGGAGTCGTTGCCTGCGACGCTGATTGCTCTGGATGCTGGTCGTATCTCTCTGGCCCACGCCCGCATCATTCTGGAACACAGCACGGGAATCGACGAGACGCGGCGAGCGGACTATGAGCGGCAGCTCATTGAGCGCGCGGAGGCAACGACGCCCGGCAAACTCGCGACGACGGCAAAGATCGTCTCAGCGCGCTTACGGACCGAGACGTTCGAGGAACGGCACGCGGCGGCCTGCGACTCCCGAACCGTTTCGATCAGGGAACTCGACAATGGAATGTCCGAGCTGCAGCACGTGCTTCCGACCCCGTTCGCCGCCGCGATATTCGACCGGCTGACCCGGCAGGCGAAAGCCGTTTCCGCTGCGGGGGATCCACGTACGCGGGACCAATTGCGTTCAGACCTCGCGACGGACCTCCTGCTCACCGGTGAACCCGCATCGGGCGAGGACGCTCCGCACACGGCGGCAGAGGCCGTCAGGGCCCAGGTGTCGATCACGATCCCGGCGCTCACACTCCTCGGCAACGATGACGAACCCGCCACCCTCACCGGACGGGGGCCGATCGACCTCGACACGGCGCTTCGGCTCGCGACCCACGCGCCGGAGTTCACGCGCGTTCTCACGCACCCCGTCACCGGAATGGTCGTGGCGGCCGACATCTACCGGCCAACCGCGAGCGTTCGGAGATTTCTGGCGGCACGGGATCAGCACTGCCAGTTTCCGGGATGCACCCGGGATGCCCGCTGGTGCGATGCCGACCATACGGTCGCATGGGATGACGGTGGAAAGTCCGTGCCGGAGAACTTTGCACTTCTGTGCCGCTGGCACCACATTCTCAAACACCATTCGCCGTGGAAAGTCAGGCAAGTCTCCCCCGGGATTCTCGAATGGACGAGCCCGCAAGGCGTCGTCGTGTCCGGCGGCGACCCGCCGGGACCGCAATTCAAATATGAGGATCCCCCGCCGCCCTTCTGAGCGCACTCCCGTGCACTCTCCGCTGGATATGGTTGTCCCATGAGTACAAGTTCCGATCGGGTCAACCACGTCGTCATCGTCGGCGCAGGCATGATCGGCCTGACGACAGCGTGGTACCTCCAGGAACGCGGCGTGAAGGTCACGGTCGTCGATCGCACGGGTGTCGCCGCAGGATCCAGCTGGGGAAACGCTGGCTGGCTCACCCCGGCGCTGACCTTGCCGCTCGGCGAACCATCCGTACTCATGTCAGGCCCGAAGGCGATGCTCAGCTCGAAATCCCCGCTTTACATTCCGCTTGCCCTCGACCCCAGACTCATCCGTTTCCTGCTCGGATTCGCCCTGCATGCGCTCCCCCGGCAGTGGCGGAAATCCATCGAAATCTTCGCCAAAGTGAACCCTCTCGCGATGGACCCCTTCCACGAGCTCGCCGCGGGCGGCGTTTCTGAGCCGGTCAGGGAGGCAACGCCGTTCCTTGCCGGATTCCTGAGCGAAAAACACCGGAAAGGTTTGCTCCACGAGTTTGACGTCGTAAAAAGCAGCGGAGGGACCGTCGACTTCGATCTGGCCACGGGAGACGAGCTGCGCGCGATAGAGCCGACGCTCTCGGATGCCGTCGCGTGCGGCGTTCTGCTGCGCGGCCAGTACTTCATCAATCCGCCGAAGTACGCGGAATCGCTCGGCGCAGCGGTCGTCGCACGCGGCGCAGAGTTGAAGACCAGCTTCGACGTGACCGACATTCGTGACTCGGAAAACGGTGTCGACATCGTTTCTGCGTCGGGGCAATCCGTCCATGCAGACGCCGTCGTCATCGCAACCGGCGCCTGGCTCAACACACTCGCTCGTCGATTCGGTGTCAAGGCGATCGTGCAGGCAGGCCGCGGGTACAGCTTCAGTGTGAAACCCGAAATCATTCCATCCCACCCGATCTACTTTCCCACCCAGCGCCTCGCGTGCACGCCGCTCGGCGACAGGCTCCGCATCGGCGGCATGATGGAGTTCCGCAGCGTCGACGCCGCGCCGGATCAGCGCCGCATCCAGACCCTCATCGCGGCCGGCCGTCCCGTCTTCCAGGGAGTCGACTGGGAGGCCCGCGAAGAGGAATGGGTCGGCGGACGCCCCGTCACAGCCGACGGCCACGCCCTCATCGGATCGACGAAGAACCCGCGCGTGTTCGTCGGCGGCGGCCACGGCATGTGGGGAATCGCGCTCGGCCCGCTCACCGGCAAGTTCCTCGCCGGTGCGATCGTCGGCGAACCCGATCCCCTGCTGAAGCACTTCGACCCGCTGCGGTAGAGCACTACTCCGGTTGTTTTCATCGAATAGATGTTCGATACTTAAGGAATGTCGAACACAGCACTGGCGAGCGTCCCCGAACTGCGGGAACGCATCCGACAGCTGCAAACGACGAAGCTCGACACCCGCAGCATCCCCACCCATCCGGCGATCGCTCGACTGCTCCCCGGCGGTGCGCTCGAGGAGGGCGCGACCTACTCGGTCGACCGCTCCCTCACCCTGATCATGCTGCTGCTCACCGCACCATCCGCCGCCGGCGCATGGTGCGGCGTCGTGGGCGTTCCGGAGTTCGGCGTGGAAGCTGCGGCCGGATTCGGCATCGACCTCGAGCGGCTCGTGCTGGTTCCTGCGCCCGGCGACCAGTGGCTCGCCACGACGGGGGCGATCGCCGACGCCCTGAATGTGATCGTCATCCGGCCGCCACGGCGGGCAAGCGATGCGAGCATCGCGCGGCTCTCCGCACGCCTGCGCAAACGCGGCGCAACACTGCTCGTGCTGGGCAACGGGTCGCACAACACCTGGCCACACAGTGAAGCGATGCTGAGCATCACCGAAAGTTCCTGGACCGGAATCGGCGATGGCCACGGCCATTTGCAGTCGCGCGAAGCCACCGTGACCGTCACGAGCAGGACGGGCGGCAGACCCCGCAGCGCGCGCATCTTTCTGCCCGAAAATTACGGTGACACGGGGATGCGATCGGCCTAAAATCCGTCCATGGTATTCGACGTACCCGCAGAGGCGTACGACCGATTCATGGGCCGGTACTCAAGTCTGCTTTCCGTCACATTCGCTGATTTTACGGGCATCCACGCGGGCCAGAAGGCGCTCGATGTCGGTTGCGGGCCAGGAGCGCTCACGGCCGAACTCGTCTCGCGGCTCGGTGCGGATGCCGTCGTCGCGGTGGACCCCTCCCCCACGTTCCTGCAGGCCATCAGGCAACGCCAACCGAGAGTCGACATCCGGGAAGCGAGCGCGGAAGCGCTGCCGCTGCCGGATGACTTCGTCGATGTCGCGCTCGCGCAACTCGTCGTGCACTTCATGTCGGACCCCGTCAAGGGTCTCACCGAAATGCAGCGCGTGGTCCACAGCGGAGGTGTCGTCGCCGCCGACGTCTGGGATTTCGTCGGCGAGCGTGCCCCGCACAGCACGTTCTGGCACGCCGCGCGGACGCTCGACCCCACGATCAGCGACGAATCCCAGCTGCCGGGCGCCCACGAAGGCGCTCTCAGCGAGCTGTTCGCGGCGGCCGGATTCCTCGACATCAGCGAAGTCGCGCTCGAACTCACCGTGCAGCACGACGACTTCGAGGAATGGTGGGCTCCCTACACGGATGGCGTCGGCCCGGCGGGAGCATACTTCGCCTCGCTCGCGGCCGAGCACCAGATCGCGTTGCGGGAGCAGTGCCGCACGATGTTCCCCGAGGGCCCATTCACCCTCGTCTCGCACGCCTGGGCGGCCCGCGGAACGGTGCCGTAGCTTATTTCTCACTGGCAATTGTCGTATCTATGTTCGATACTTGACGAATGGCGGCATCGATTTTTTCTCCTGAGCGCGTGCTGCTCGTGTGGTGCCCGGACTGGCCCGTCGAGGCGGCCCTTCGCACTCAGGGCGTGAAAGCGGATGCTGCGATCGCCATCATCGAGGCCGGCCGCGTGTTCGCGTGCTCCGCCTCCGCCCGCACCGAAGGCGTGATCCGCGGGCTCAAACTGCGGGAAGCGCAAGCACGCTGCCCTTCCCTCATCGTCACACCGCATCGCCCGGACGAGGAAGCGCGCGCATTCGAACCCGTGCTCGCCGCGATCGAGGAACTCATGCCGGGCGTGCAGCCGCTGCGCCCAGGCGTGTGCGCCATCCGGGCGCGCGGCCCCGCCGCCTACTACGGCGGAGAGGAGGAGGCTGCGCTCTGGCTGCTCGACCAGCTCGACGAACTCGGCGTGCCGGGTACCCGCATCGGGATCGCCGACGGCGTGTTCACGGCGGAGCAAGCGGCCAGGCAGCGCCAGCCGCAGCGCATCCGCGTCGTTCCGGCAGGCACTGCGGCGGAGTACCTCGCTCCCCTGCCCATCGGCGTACTCGACGACGGTGCGATCGTGACGCTTCTGCGCAGGCTCGGCGTGTACACGCTCGGCGACTTCGCGGCGCTCGACGCCGGCGATGTGCGCGACCGGCTCGGCGAGCAGGGCGCCCGGCTGCACGCGCTTTCCGGCGGACTGGACTCGCGGCCGGTTGTGGCCCGCGTTCCGCCCCACGACCTGGAGTGCACCGTCGCGTTCGAACCCGCCGTCGACCGCATCGACCAGGTGGCGTTCGGGGTGCGCGCCCTCGCCGACCGGTTCATCGCGGGACTCACGGCCGCGAAACTCGTGTGCACTGCCGTGCGCGTCGAACTGGACTCGGAAAGCAGCGAACTCTCCTCGCGCACGTGGCTGCATCCGCGCTCGTTCACTGCCTCAGAGGTTGTCGACCGCGTGCGCTGGCAACTGCAAGGCGGAGCATCCGAAGTGGGATTGAGTTCGGGCATCGTCGCGGTGCGGCTCATCCCGGCGAGCGTCGACTCGATCGGCAACCACGAGGAAGGGCTGTTCGGCGGCGGACCGGATGAGCGCATCCACCACGCCCTCTCGCGCGTGCAGGGCATGCTCGGCCGCACGGCAGTGCTCACGGGCGCCGTCGGCGGCGGGAGGGGTCCAGCGGACCGTATGACGCTCGTCCCGTGGGGCGACCGGGTCGTGCACGACCGCGAACCTGCGCCGCCGTGGCCAGGGCACCTGCCCGCCCCGGCACCGTCGACCGTGTTCGAGCCGCCGCGGCCCGTGACGGTGTTCTCGGCATCCGGCGACACGCTCGCGGTGGACGACCGCGGTGTGCTGGGCGGGGCGCCCGCAAGCATGTCGAGCGGCCGCTCCACGCTGCGCCTCACCGCGTGGGCCGGCCCGTGGACGGTCGACGAGCAGTGGTGGGATGCCGCGCGCGCGAGCCGCACGAGCCGCTTCCAGGTGGTCGACACGACGGGCACTGCGTGGTTGCTCGCCCTCGAGCACGGCCGCTGGTGGGCGGAAGGGCGGTACGACTGATGGGCGCGCTCTAATGGGCTTCAAGAACCCCCCGATCTCGTGGTCGGAGTTCGAGAAGACGCTCTCGGGCAAAGGCTCTCCCGAAAGCACCCTCTCGCACAAGCGTGCCCCGTACACTCCCGCGCACGTCACACCGCCGACCGGAAAGGTCGTGCCCTACGCCGAATTGCATTCTCATTCCAACTTCAGCTTCCTCGACGGCGCGAGCCCGCCGGAAGAACTCATCGAGGAAGCTGCGAGGCTCGGCCTGCACGGCCTCGCGATCACCGACCACGACGGTTTCTACGGGGTCGTGCGGATGGCCGAAGCCGCCGAAGAGTTCCCGCAGGTGAAGACGATCTTCGGAGCTGAACTCTCCCTCGGGCTCGACACTCCGCAAAACGGCGTCGCCGACCCGCGCGGCAGCCACTTGCTCGTGCTCGCGCGCCGGCAGGAGGGTTATCACCGGCTCTCCGGCGCCATCACGGCCGCCCAGCTCGCCGGCGCGGAGAAGGGCCGTCCGCTCTACGACCTCGACGAACTCGCCGAGCGCGCCGGCGGGCACTGGCTCGTGCTCACGGGATGCCGCAAAGGGAGTGTACGGAAGGCGCTGGCCCACGAAAACGCGAAGGCTGCCGCACGCGAGTTGGGTGACCTCGTGGAGCGGTTCGGTCGGGACAACGTCGCCGTCGAGCTGCATCACCACGGAAACCCCCTCGACGACGCCCACAATGACGCCCTGGCCGCTCTCGCAGCCCGGCAGGGGCTTCCGGTCGTCGCGACGGGCAACGTCCACTACGCGACGCCGGAGAGGCATCGGCTCGCCACAGCACTGGCCGCCGTGCGCGCCCGCAGGAGCCTCGACGACCTGGACGGCTGGCTTCCGGCATCCGGAGCGGCCCACGTGCGCAGCGGCGCGGAGATGGCCGCGAAGTTCGCGCGGTATCCGGGGGCGATCGAGCGCACGGTGGAGTTCGCCGACGATCTGGCCTTTCGACTGCGGAGCGTGAAGCCTGGCTTGCCGAAGCAGGACGTTCCGCCCGGCCACACCCCGATGAGCTGGCTGCGGCATCTCGTGTGGGAGGCCGTTCCCGCGAAGTACCCGAAGGCAACCGACTCAGACCGCGACCGGATCGAACGCGAGCTCGCCGTGATCGAGCAGAAGGACTTCCCCGGCTACTTCCTCATCGTGCACGACATCGTGCGGGAGGCGCGCAGCCGCGGCATCCTGTGCCAGGGGCGCGGCAGCGCCGCGAACTCGGCCGTGTGTTTTCTGCTCAACATCACGGCCGTGGATTCGATTTTTTACAAGCTGCCGTTCGAGCGGTTCCTCTCGAGCCTGCGCGACGAGGAACCCGACATCGACGTCGATTTCGACTCGGATCGGCGCGAAGAGATCATCCAGTACGTGTACCGCAAGTACGGCAGGTACAACGCCGCCCAGGTCGCGAACGTCATCAGTTACCGTCCCAAAGTCGCCGTGCGGGATATGGCCAAAGCGCTCGGGCACTCCCCCGGGCAGCAGGACGCATACTCGAAGCAGATTGAACGGCACTCGCTTACTGCCGGGGACAACGATATTCCCGGGCCCGTCATCGAACTCGCCCAACAAGTGCTCACGTTCCCGCGCCACCTCGGCATCCATTCGGGCGGCATGGTGCTCACCGACCGACCGGTGGGCGAAGTCGTGCCGATCGAGCACGGTCGCATGGACGGCCGAACGGTCGTGCAGTGGGACAAGGACGATTGCGCGTGGATGGGCCTCGTGAAGTTCGACCTTCTCGGGCTCGGGATGCTCGCCGCGATTCAGCACTGCTTCGATCTCGTGCGCGAGCACCTCGGCGAGTCGTGGGAGCTGTCGACGATCCCGCGCGAAGAAGCCGGCGTGTACGACATGCTGTGCCGCGCCGATGCCATCGGAGTGTTCCAGGTGGAGTCGCGCGCCCAAATGGGGCTCCTCCCGAGGCTTCAGCCGCGCAAATTCTACGACCTCGTCGTGGAGATCGCGATGATCAGGCCAGGGCCCATCCAGGGCGGGGCCGTGCACCCGTACGTGCGGCGCAAGCTCGGCAAAGAGAAGGTCACGTACGCGCATCCGAAGCTCGTCGAACCGCTCGAGCGCACGCTCGGCATCCCCGTGTTCCAGGAGCAGCTCATGCAAGTGGCCATGGCGGTCGGCAATTGCACCGGGGAGGATGCCGATTTGCTGCGCCGAGCGATGGGCTCGAAGCGCGGAGTGGAGCGCATCGAGAAGCTGCGCGAAAAACTGTATGCGGGGATGGCCGAAAACGGACTCACGCAGGAGGCCGCAGACGATATTTATCGCAAGATCCAGGCGTTCGCAAACTTCGGATTCGCCGAAAGCCACTCCCTGAGTTTCGCGTTGCTCGTGTACGCGAGCTCGTGGCTCAAACTTCACTACCCCGCCGCTTTTCTCGCCTCGCTCCTGCGCGCACAACCCATGGGCTTCTACTCCCCCGCCTCGCTCGTCGCGGATGCGCGCAGGCATGGCGTCGAGGTAAGGCGCCCTGATGTGCTCGTGAGCGGTGTGGAGGCGGGGCTGGAGGATCTCGGGCGGGAAACACCGGTACCGCCTCCTGCGTGTCTCGCGTTCGAGCAGCCTCCCGTGCCCGACTTCGACCGAACAGCACCGTTTGACACTCAGGATCACCGCAGGGATGCGCGCGTCGCCGTGCGGCTGGGACTCGCCGAGGTGAAGGGCATCGGCAGTGCTCTCGCCGAGAAGATTGTCTCCGAGCGCGAAGCGCACGGGCCCTACCGCGACCAGGCCGACCTCGTGCACCGTGTAGGACTCACCACCCCTCAGCTTGAAGCGCTCGCCGCCGCGGGGGCGTTCGACGGGTTCGGCCTCACGGTGCGCGAAGCGCTGTGGCTGGCCGGCTCAGCAGCCCAGAACAGGGCGGAGTATCTGGAAGGAACGCTCGTGACGGTGCAGCCTCCGTTGTTCCGGCTCCCCACGGAAGCTGAGGTCCTCATCGCGGACCTGTGGGCGACGGGAATCTCCACGAACGACCATCCGGTCCACCACGTTCGGCCGCTCCTGGACGACCGGGGCGTACTTTCTGCAGCACAGCTTGCGACGGCGGAATCCGGCCGGCGCATCGAAGTGGGCGGAGTCGTCACCCACCGCCAGAGGCCGTCCACCGCGAGCGGCATCACGTTCATGAACCTCGAGGACGAGTCGGGGCTCGTGAACGTCATCTGCAGCGTCGGAGTGTGGAAACGCTACCGCAGGATCGCGCGCGAATCATCGGCGCTCATCGTGCGCGGCATCCTCGAACGATCCCCGGAGGGAGTCACGAACGTTCTCGCCGACCGCCTGGAGCCACTGTTTTTGGTCACCCGCGTCCCCTCGAGGGACTTCCGCTAGCTACAGGACAGTGCGAAACGCGTGGTTCGCCGCGGCCGTGAGCAACAGCGCACACGCGGCGATGCCCGCGGCGGCGCCGATGTAGGCGACAGGCGCGAGCCCCGCGACGAGAATCGTCGCGACCGCAATACCCACGCACGGCAGCGCGAGCAGGAGAAGCATCCGGCTCCACATGTCGCGGCGCGGCTCCGCGGTCACAAACCGAAACGCGAGCAGGGCAAGCCCGGCGAGGCAACCGAAGAACGCGACGAGAAGGAGCGCGGCAATCACATCGCTCGGCCGATGCCACTGGTTCGCGAGAGTTGCGACACCGACCGCGGTGGCGAAAATCGCACCCACCACGCCGACGAGCGGTCGAAATCGTGGACTCGACACGAGGAACACCACGAGGGCCGCCGACGCGGCAAGAGTCGTGTGGCCGGACGGCAGCGAGTTCTCCGCATAACCGGAAACGCCGAGATCCGGTCTGGCCAGGAACACGTTCTTCACGAGCTGGGTGGCGACGTTGGCGAGGCCCGCTGCAACCACCCCCACAACGAGCACGCGAAAATTGCGGCGAAACATCACGACGATGATCGCGACAACGACGGCGATCGCGACACCGGTGATGGGAATCGCGTCGAGCAGCGTGAGGGCGACGGGAGCGACCGTGCGCTGCCCCAACCGGGCCCCATTGAATGCGCTTTGATCGATTCCCTGGCCGGTTCGCGTCATGACGAAGAAGAAAGCGACCCCGGCGAACGCAACTGCCAGGGCGATCGCGCTCGCAGAAAAGAGCGCAACACGTTTCAGCAACACTTTCTTCATGTAGGAATAACTCTGACACAGGAAACCGGCGACCGCTGACGGTACCGTTGAGGCATGTGCGGACGATTCGCCCTTGACGATCACGTGAACACGCTCATCGAAGAATTCGTCGCGTCCGGCGGCGACTACAGCGAGTGGGTGCCCGCGTACTCCATCGCTCCGACAAACCGGGCTCCCATCGTGCGGGAACGCGAAGGCAGCGACGGCGCGACACTGCGCACGCTCGACCTCGCGAGCTGGGGCTTGCGGCCCGGCTGGGCGAAACCCGGCGGCCCTGCGCCCATCAATGCGCGAATGGAGACGCTCGCCACGAACGGGATGTTCCGGGGAGCGTTTTCGGGGCAGCGATGCCTCGTCCCCATGTCCGGATACTTCGAATGGACGGAAGAACCCGACGGGAAACAACCCCACTACATCCATGGCACGGGAACGCTCGCAGCCGCCGGACTGTACGCCGCCAGGAAGGAAGGCGAAGAGTGGAAGCTCACGTTCACGATCGCCACGCGCGAAGCGACGGATGCGAGCGGACGCGTGCACGACCGCATGCCCGTGTTCCTGCAGCGTGACACGTGGGCGGACTGGCTGAATCCCGCGAAACCGGGAACACCCGGTTCGCCGGACGCCGGCGCTCTCCAGTCGATCATGGAGGAGAGTTCGCTGGCCGTAGCGGCAAGCCTGACAACCCACGCCGTCGACCGCAAAGTGAACAACACGAGGACCCTCGATCGCACCGACCCCTCGCTCATCGAGCGTGCCCCATCGTGATTCCGCCGCTCGGTCTGCTTCTCGACATCGACGGGCCCGTTTCGAGCCCGATCGAGCGCCGCATCGTCATCCCGAGCATTGTTCGCGACCTGGTCGCGCTCGCGGGAAAGGGCATCCCGATCGCATTCATTACGGGACGCAGCGACGCGTTCATGCGCGACGAAGTCGTTGCGCCGTTGCTTCGCGCCGGCCTGCCCGACGGCATCCGCATGTTCGGGGTGAGCGAGAAAGGCGGAGTGTGGTTTCCCATCACGAAAGAAGGCATGGGCGACATTTCCATTGACGCCGAGGTGGCTCTACCCGAGGAGTACACGGCAGAGTTCCGCCGCAGGGCGCACGCGCGCTTCAGCGACACCATGTTCTTCGACGAGACGAAACGTGTCATGATCTCCCTCGAGCAGAACCTGGGCACGTCGGCTGAGGATTTTGCCGCCGCGCAGCGGAACGTGAACCAATTGGCCTTCGACCTTCTCGTGGAACACGGGCTCGGTGCGCGCTATGAAGAGCAGGAAATCCCTGATGCACACGGTCTCGTGAACTTCCGGGTCGACCCCACGATCATTTCCACGGACGTCGAATCGGTGCTGCTCGACAAGGACAGGGGCGCAGCCCTCGCGCTCGACTACTTTCGCGAATCGGGAGATCTCCCCACGCTGTGGCGCACCGTCGGCGACTCCCGAAGCGACTACCTCATGGCCGACCACGTGCACGACGAAGGATTCGATGTCGCCCACGTCGACGTTCGGCCCGCTGACGGCATACTTGAGCGCCCCTATCGCGTCATCACCCAAGGTGATCTGATTCACGACGAGGCAGGGGCGGCATTCCTGCGGCACTGGGTGCGCGCCCTGGAGTGAGCCTCGCGCGGGCTATCGCAGCAAGTCGATCCGAGCCTGCAACTGCGAAACGCTCGCTTGCGGCACCGGCGGTCCGCCGACGCGCCTGCGAAGGTCGGCATGGACGTGCGCGTGGGGAACACCGGTGCGTTTCGCCTGGATGGCCACGAGGCTGTTGAGGAGCGACCTCTGCTCCTTGAGCGTTCGATACAGGGGCTTGGGTTCGTGGTCGGCCTGAGAAGCATTTCCCCGGGATGCTGACCTTCGAAACTGGCGCGCCTGCCGCTGGCGCAGCAGCTCGCGAACCTGCTCAGGCTCCAGCAGCCCCGGAATCCCGATGAAATCGGCCTCCTCTGGTGTTCCGACCCCCGCCGCGAACCCGAATTCATCCCCATCGAACAAGACCCGGTCGAAATTCGCGTCGGACTCGATCGGGAGGAACTCGAACGGCGAACCCTCTGCGCCGGAACTCACCTTTTGGTTCGCGTCGTGAACCGCGCCATCGTCGAGAAGTGTCTCGTTCGTACGAGGTCCGCGGTCGAGCGCGTGGTCCCGCTCCAACTCGAGCGTTCCGGCAAGTGTGAGCAGAACAGGAACGCTCGGCACGAAAATGGATGCGGTCTCTCCCCGGCGGCGAGTCCGCACGAATCGGCCGACCGCCTGCGCGAAATACAGCGGCGTCGCGGCCGACGTCGCGTACACGCCCACGCCAAGCCGTGGGATGTCGACGCCCTCAGACACCATGCGCACGGCCACCATCCACCGGCTCGTGCCTTTCGCGAAAGTCGTGATTCGGTCCGAGGAGGACTTTTCGTCGGACACCACGAGTGTCGGCGCGGTCCCGGTGATTCGCGTGAGAATCGCGGCATAGGCTCGTGCCGCTTCCTGGTCGGTCGCAATGACAAGCCCCGCGGCGTCCGGAATGGACTGGCGCACTTCCCTGAGGCGTTGATTCGCGGCGGCAAGGACGGCGGGCACCCACTGGCCGTTCGGGTCGAGTGCCGTCCGCCAGGCCTGCGCCGTGACATCCTTCGTGTCTCCCTCGCCGAGCCTCGCCTCCATTTCGTCGCCGGCCCGCGTGCGCCAGCGCATCCGCCCCGCGTAGGCGAGGAAGATCACCGGACGAACGACCCCGTCTGCGAGTGCGCGCCCGTAACCGTAGCTGTAGTCGGCGCGCGAGATCCGGGAACCGTCCTCGTGCGGGTGGTAGCTCACGAACGGGATCGGCGCCGTGTCGGAGCGGAACGGCGTTCCCGTGAGCGAGAGGCGCCGCGCAGCGGACCCGAACGCCTCGCGGATCCCGTCCCCCCAGCTGAGCGCGTCACCTGCGTGGTGGACCTCGTCGAGGATCACGAGAGTGCGACCGCGCTGCGAAATCGCGCGATGCAGAGCGGGCCGCAGCGCAACTTGCGCGTAGGTGACGGCGATACCGTGGAAGTGGCGCGCGTGCATGCCGTGGCTGTTGCGGAAGCCAGGGTCCAGCCGCACGCCCACTTTCGCCGCGGCGTCCGCCCACTGGCGCTTCAGATGGTCGGTCGGAGCAACAACCGTCACGCGGTCGATCGTTGTGCGCGCGAGCAATTCGGTGAGGAGCCGAAGCGCGAACGTGGTCTTCCCGGATCCGGGGGTCGCCGCGACAAGAAAATCAACCGGTTCCGACTCGAAATACCGCTCGAGCGCTTCCGCCTGCCACGCGCGCAGCTTGTCCGCCGTACCCCTCGCGGCACGTTCCGGATAGGCGGGAGAGAGGTGTTCGGCGGCCGACGTCCCCGGCGGAAGGCGGAATGGGGATTCGGAGCTCACTTGACAAGACTCTACCGCCAGGCAGTGTCAGCGCCGGGCAGCACCGCGGCCCGGCAACTCTCGTCACCGGGCCGCGATCACGTGAAGGCTATGCCCTTCCCGGCCGCTTCGTCAGGAAGCCCCAGATCAGGAGCACGACGATCGCTCCGCCGATGGCCCACAGCCACGCTCCGATGGACCAGAAGCTCGTGTACGCGTCCGCGACGCCGACGAGTCCGGCAATCCAGCCGCCGATGAGCGCGCCGACAAGTCCGAGAATGAGCGTCGCGATCCAACCGCCGCCCTGCTTCCCAGGGAGGATCAGCTTCGCAATGGCCCCGGCGATGAGACCGAGGATGATGAACGAGAACCAGCCCATGATGACCTCCAACAGATCATTCGGTGCCCCCGCGGTTCGGTGGCGTCGCTCCAGCCTTGCATGACCCCCGATTGGGGGGCAAGCCCGCACGGCAGATTGTGAATTCGCTGAGAATGCCCCACGTTTCGCGATCACGGAATCGTGAGGCATTCTGGATCCATGGCACAGCAACACCCCTGGTCTCGCTACGTTGCGCTCGGCGACTCGTTCACGGAAGGCATTGGCGATCCAGAACCTCGCAGCAGCGGTGGGCACCGCGGATGGGCAGACCGCGTCGCGGAAGTGCTCAGCGCGAAGACGGACGACTTCGCCTACGCGAACCTCGCGATCCGCGGCCGATTGCTCCAGCAGATCATCGACGAGCAGGTCGAACCCGCGCTTGCCCTCCGCCCGGATCTCATCACGATTTCCGCCGGCGGCAACGACATCATCCGCCCCGGCACGGACCCGGACGAAATTGCCGATCGCCTCGAGGGCGCAATCGAACGACTGCGATCCGATGGCGCGACGGTACTCCTGTTCAATGGGCCGGACATCGGAACGACGCCCGTACTGCGCCGGTCCAGGGGGAAGGTTGCGATCTACAACGAAAACCTGCGCGCGATTGCGCAGCGCCACGATGCTCTCGTCGCAGACATGTGGGCGCTGCGCGAGCTCAAGGACCCTCGGATGTGGGCTCCGGACCGATTGCATTTCTCCCCCATCGGGCACCACACGATCGCGGGGATGGTGCTCGATTCACTGGGCGTGCAGCATGACCTGGAACCCTACGAACCCGGGGAACTGCCCAACGTTTCGTGGCGGCGCGCCCGAGTGGAAGACATCGGCTGGGCGCGGGAGTATCTCCTGCCCTGGGTTGTCCGGCGGATCCGCCATCAGTCCTCGGGGGACGGAATCAGTCCGAAGCGGCCCACACTGACCGGTCCGGGAGAGACGAAACGTTAGCGGCCGAACTGCGCAGCGGCCGGGCAATCGAACGGGTCCCCACCCGCTGCGAGGCCGACCCGGTTGAGGTACCGAATCACGATGCCGTAGGACTCGAGGATCGACGTTTGCGTATACGCGATGCGGTGGGTTGCGCAGTACTCGCGCGCGATCTCCGCGGCGCGAGCGAGATGCGGCCTCGGCATGTTCGGGAACAGGTGGTGCTCGATCTGGTAGTTGAGCCCGCCCATGAACGAGTCCATGAGCCAGCCGCCCTTGATGTTGCGGGACGTGAGCACTTGACGCCGAAGGAAATCGACCTTGCTGTCGTGCGGGAGGATCGGCATACCCTTGTGGTTGGGGGCGAAGGATGCGCCCATGTACAGTCCGAATACCGCGAGCTGGACGCCGAGGAATGCGAAAGCCATCCCGACCGGCAGCATGAGGAAAATCACGGTGAGATACGCGCCGATGCGCGAGAAGATCATGCTGATCTCCACCCACCTGCGGTCGACTTTGTGCTTTCCGAGAACCGTGCGGATACCGTGAATGTGCAGGTTGATCCCCTCGAGCAGGAGCGCGGGGAAGAACAAGTAGCCCTGGCGCTGCGTCGCCCAGGCGTACAGTCCCTTGGCCTTCGCGGCATCCTCCGGAATAAACGACACGAAGTCCCGCTCGATGTCCGGATCCTTCCCCAGGATATTCGGGTTCGCGTGATGCCTGCTGTGCTTCGTCATCCACCACGAGTAACTGATGCCGACGAACAGGTTTGCGAGGGCTCGACCCGCCCGATCGTTCACGGGACCGGACTGGAAAACCTGCCGGTGGGATGCCTCATGCGCGAGGAACGCGTACTGGGTGAGGATGATCCCGAGAGCCGCGGCCATGAGCAATTGGAACCAGCTGTGGCCCAGGAGAACGAATCCCGCGATCGTGCCGCCGAGGGCGAGCGTGATGATGCTGAAAACCATCCAGTAGAAGCCGGTGCTGCGACGGAGGAGGCCGGCGTCCCGCACGGTCCTCAGGAGCGCCGAATACTCGGTGGTCGGGCTTTCTTTGCTCCCGCCTGGGCGGGTCTTCGTGAACGTGACGACAGGAGAAGCGATGGAATCAGACACGGGACCTCAATTCGGGGCGACGTCCCGGACGCGGTAGCGTGTGAGATGCCTCAGCAGTTAGTCCGACTCTACGGCACGATCCCGGCAATTGGCCGCATGCTGTGCATACTGTCAGCCGAAGGGGTGGGTCAGTCGCCACCAGGGGCCGGGATCAGAGACTTCGGCATCGAGGACAAGCGGCACGGCAACGCGCGTGTCCCCCACCCGGACGACGACCTCGCCCACGGTGTCTCCCGGTTTTCCATCCCGAACCTCTCTCGCGTTCGGAGATACCGCAATCGGTGTTCCCGCCCACACGAGCGTCGAGACATCTCTGGCAGCCACAGCCCGCGCCCGCTGGCCCCAACCGGTCTCGTAGGTGTAGAACGCTTCTCCCGCGGAGGCGAGGGGCAATTCGCGGAATCCCGGCGCTGCGCTTGCGATGAGCGAGCGGATGGCGGCATTGAGCGTTGAATGGTCGGGGCCGCCGAGAACGACTCCGACGATCGTGACGTCACGCCCCCCGGCGTGGATCGTCGACGCGAAGAGCAGGCACGAGCCCGCCTCGGGAAGCGTGCCCGTCTTGATCCCCGTCACTCCCCCGACCCCCAGGAGCTCGTTCGTGTTCTCGATCGTTCCCAGATGCGGAATCGCGGCCGACGGCATAGCGACGATTGCCGACACGGTCGGGTCGGCCATGGCAAGTTTGCCGAGCGCGATGAGATCTGTCGTCGTACTGACGTTCGCGGGATTCATACCGGTCGAATCGCTGATCGACGTGCCACTCAATCCGTTGTTGTCGAGCCACGTGTTCGCGGCATCCACGAAGGCCGCCTCCGACCCGAATGCCCACGTCGCGAGCGTTTGCGCGTAATTGTTCGCCGACGCGATGAGCACGATCTCCATGACCTGACGCTGAGAGAGCGCGAGCCCGGCCCACACGGGACGGACCTCGCCGTTTCGCGCGATGAAGCTCCCGTAAAGGGCGACGTCGGCAGAAGTCATGGTGATCGTCGGTCCTGGTTCGCCGTCGGAGAGAGGTTTCTCCTCCAACACGACGAGACTCGTGATGATCTTCGTGATGCTCGCGATCGGGTGCGGAGAATCAGGATCCGTGGACGCGAGGACCCCCGGGAAACCGACGGCGCCGACCGCGCTCGCGCCGAACTCGGGCCAGTCGAGTTCGACCCCCGGGTTGTCGGCGACGCTCGCCGCGACCGCGGTTGCGCTCGCCGGCGGAAGCGGCGCGAGCAGGGACATCGGGAGGTAGAACGCAGCAAGAAGGAACGTGCCAAGCGCTCCGAACACGACGATCCGTCGGCGAAGGTAGGTTCGTCGGCTCACGGGCATCCGTCAATGATAAGAGCCCGCGTTGCCGGCATTGCGCCGTCAGTAGCGCAACGCCCACAACGCTACGGCGCTCGCGGCAGCGACATTGAGCGAGTCGACACCGCCGTGCATCGGGATTCTCACCGTCACGTCGGCGGAACGCAAAGCATGCCGGCTCAGCCCATCCCCCTCTGTGCCGAGCAGCAACGCCACGCGCTCCGGCGGGTTCTTCGCGAACTCGTCGAGCGGGACGGCATTCTCAGAAAGGGCGAGAGCGGCGATCGAGAATCCCGCCTCGTGCAGAAGTTCGGCTCCGCGCGGCCACTCGGGCAGCCTCGTCCACGGCACCTCGAGCACGGTGCCCATGCTCACTCGAACGCTCCGCCGGTAGAGCGGGTCGGCGCAGCGCGGCGTCACGAGAACCGCATCGGCGCCTAGGCCCGCCGCGGTACGAAAGATCGCGCCGACGTTCGTGTGGTCCGTGACATCCTCGACGACGACGATTCTGCGGGCACCGGAGAGCACGTCGGATACTGCGGGGAGTTCCGGCCTGGTCATCGACGCAATTGCGCCGCGATGCATCGCGAATCCCGTGACCGACTCGAGCACGCGCGGCGAGCCGACGTAAAGGGGAACGTCGAACGGCGCATCCCGGAAACCCGCGAGCAGGAGTTCGACCTCGGCGAGCCACTTCTCGAGAATGAGGACAGAACGCGGCCGGTGCCCGGCAGCGATCGCCCGAGCGATGACCTTCGCGGATTCGGCGAGGTAGAGTCCCTCTGCCGGCTCCCGAACCCTCCGACGTGCGACGTCGGTCAGGTCGCGGTAGTCGTGCAGAGCTGGGTCGGCCGGGTCGCTGATCGGAATGATGGGGAGCACAGTGGGAAACATATCCGATCATTCGCGCGTTGTACCGGGTATGAACGCAATCGATTCCGCCGTGAAGCTCCTTTCGGGGAAGCGAATTTCCGTTCTCACGGGCGCCGGCATCAGCACGGACTCCGGCATCCCCGACTACCGCGGTGCGGGAGCGCCCCGGCGTACGCCTATGTCGATCCGGCAATTTCTGGATGATGATGCATATCGCAAGCGCTACTGGGCGGGCAGCCACGTCGGGTGGCGGCGATTTGCCAGCGTGCTGCCCAACGCCGGCCACACGGCTCTCGCTCAGCTGGAGCACGCGGGCATCGTGAACGGCATTCTCACGCAGAACGTGGATGGACTCCATCGCGAGGGGGGTTCGTCTCGCGTCGTCGATCTTCACGGTTCGATGGACAGCGTTCGCTGCCTCCGCTGCGGTCAACTGTTCGCGCGCGAGGATATCGCGGCGCGATTGGCCGCGGCGAATCCGTGGCTCGACGTCCCGGACGATGTCGTATTGGAACCGGACGGCGATGTCGCGGTAGGACGGCTCGCCGAGTTTTCCGTCCCCGATTGTTCCATTTGCGGCGGCATCCTGAAGCCCGACGTCGTGTACTTCGGGGAATTGATCCCGCGAGACCGCTTCCGTGCCGCCGCCAGCGTTGTGCGCGAGTCGACGGCCCTGCTCATCGCGGGGTCGTCTCTCGCCGTGAACTCCGGCATCCGGCTGCTGGACCTGGCCGTTCGGCGCGGAGTGCCCGTCGTCGTCGTGAATCGCGGCGAAACAAAGGGAGACGGCCGTGCCACGGTTAAGCTGGATGCCGGGACGACCGAAACCCTCACGGAACTGTCAGAGGCACTCATTGCCGGACGCTGACGGTTTTCGCGCGGGTGATCGAGCGGAAAGAACGGAGTTCGAGTGACCCTCCTGTACCTCGTGCGCCACGGCGAAACCGACTGGAACCGTGCGCACCGCATCCAGGGAAGCACGGATATCCCGCTCAACGACACGGGTCGCGCCCAGGCGCTTCGCGCAGGACGGCTGCTGTCCCGACGAAACTGGGATGGGATCTACTCGAGCCCCCTGTCTCGGGCGCTCGAGACCGCGAGCATCATCGCGGCCGAACTCGGTCTCGCGGAGCCGCGCCTTCTCGACGCGTTGGTCGAACGGAACTACGGAGAGGCAGAGGGCCTCACCGACCGCGAAATCGCGCAGCGCTACCCTGGCACCGCTCCCGTGCCGGGCCGGGAAACGCGCGAGGACGTCGCGGAGCGCGTCATTCCCGCGCTGCTTCGCCTTGCCGAGGACAACGCGGGCGGCCAGCTCATCGTTTCGTCCCACGGCGCCGTCATTCGGACCTTGTTGTTGGCCGTCGGCGCCCCCGTCCAACGGGGTGTTCCGATCACGAACGGTTCCATCCACAGCTTTCGGCACGTCGGAGGATCCCTCGAACTCGTGGAGTTCGACGATCCGATCGAATTCGCCTCCGTCGTCGAGGGCGACGAGGACCTTGTCGAGCAAAACGCGCTCGAAGAGCGGGAAGCAGAAGGTGTCAGCTGATGGCGGATGCACTCACTCGGTTCACGAATGCCGCAAAGGAGCTGGGTTTCGCGCCAGAGGTCGTCACGATGGACCAAAGCACCCACACTGCGCTTGAGGCCGCGCAGGCGGTCGGTTGCGAAGTGGGGGCGATCGTGAAAAGCCTCGTGTTCTTCGCCGACGGCGAGCCGCTCATCGCGCTTGTCTCTGGACCGAATCGCGTCGACACCGAACTCCTCGGCCGGGAGCTTGGCGCGGCGGTGACCATGTCCGATGCCAGGAACGTGAAGGAAGCAACGGGATACTCGATCGGCGGCGTCCCGCCGTTCGGACACACCACCGCGCTTCGGACCGTCATCGACGCCGACCTGTTGCGTTACGAACGTGTATGGGCGGCAGCGGGTACCGCGACCGCCGTGTTCAGCATCGACCCCGACAGCCTCATCGAACTCACGGCCGGCGAAATCGCGCACGTCAACTGACGTCGGGAACCAGGGTCCTCGCGAGAGCCAGCAGTCGCGCGGCTGACCGATCCCACGTGAACCTGGCGGCCTGCGCGGGAGCCGCGGCCGAAAGTGCCTTCCATACCGCGTCATCCTCGAGCGTACGGACCGCCCGCGCGATATCGGCCGGGCTGTGCGGATCGAAGTACACGGCTGCGTCCCCGGCGACCTCGCGGAACACCGGAATGTCGGTGCACGCGACCGGCGTACCCATGGCGAGCGCTTCGACGAGCGGAATCCCGAACCCTTCCTCGAAGGATGCGCTCACGAGCGCCGTCGCCTCAGCCAGCAGCGCGGAGTACTCCTCATCCGTCACGCCGTTGAAGAATTCGATGGCGCCGGCGGGCGCACGAGCTTCATACCGCGCGCGGTCGCTGTCGCTGATTCTGCTGAGCAACTGGAGGCGATACCCGGGGAGTTCGTGCAACGCGGCCGCGACGGATTCGACATTCTTGTACGGCATGAAGGAACCCATGTACACGAGAGTCTTCTCCCGCTGTGCCGTGCGGAGACTGGCTGCGGGTTCCACCGCGCTGCTCACCACGGTGATCGGACGCTTCGTGAGACGCTTGCTTTCGATTTGCGCTTTCGCCGCTTCAGTTCCCGTCACGACGGCGTCCGCCCGGTTGAGAATGAGCCTCTGCGGCCAGTAGGCGAGGTGGAACAACCTCCAGCCGAGGCGGATGATCCACGGCAAATCGCGCGGCGGCGTCGGATTGTTGTAGTAGATGAGGTCGTGGAGCGTGAGGATGAGTTTGTAGCGCCGTCCGATCGAGCCCATGGTTTGCATGGGACTGAAGACGACATCCGGATTCGCACGGTTCACGATGCGCGAAACCCATGGCTCCCGAAAGCTCGTCGGGTCGGTTCCCAAGATCCACGGCAGGTCTGGGAGCATCTCCAGTTGCCGCTCGTCGCTGATGAGCATTGTGACGGGGTGCAGTCTGCTGAAAGCTTCGACGACGCCTGCCGTATACCGGCTGATGCCGTCGTGCCTGCCGATTCGCGTGTAGCGGCAGTCGAAAACGAACTTCACGTGGACGGCAACGCGTCGAGGAAATCGCGGATGGCGTCTGCGGCCTGATCCGGGACTTCGTAGTGGATGAGATGGCCAACGCCGCCCAGCACCCGCAACCGCGCATCGGGGAACGTTCGCTGCAGGACATACTGCGCCGACACAGGCGTGATGTCGTCGAGTTCCGCGGCGACGAGCAGCGTCGGGACGGCAATGTTCGCCGCGAACTCGCTGACATCCGCGCTTACGGAAGCATCGAACGCCTCCACGACGGTGTCCCGATCGGAGAACCGGTTGAAGAACCTGTGGTGTTCGCGGTGAATCCACTTGCGCAGCGCCGAGTCCCTCGTCTTCACGAGACTTGAGCTCATGAACTGGACGACGAGCCAATTGTTCAGGAGAGCGTGCCCGAGCCTTCGAGGAAGTTTTGCCGCCGCCCGGTAGTAGAGGACCGTGACGGCGGTCGCTATGGGGTGCGGTCCTTTCGCGCCGGGCATGGCGATGGGGTTCACGAGGATGAGCGCGGGAGCCGGCAACCCCTTCGCCATGGCCGCTGACGCGATGATGGTGCCGAACGAGTGTCCGAGAATGATCGCGGTGCCTCTCACGCCCAGTTCGGCCATGAAAGCGTCGAGCCACTCCGCGTATCCGTCGATGGAGTGGGGTTGTCCGGTGAGCGGAGTCGATTCGCCGAACCCCGGCAAGTCCGCGCTGATGAAACGGTATTCCGGCAGGTTCGCGATTATGGGCTCGAGGCCGTGGTGTTCGCCGCGGTATCCGTGCACGACGACGATTGTCGCTGACGCATCGTCCGGGCCGTAGGTCCAATACCGCGTCGTGCTGCCGAAGATGGTGGCCTCCCCGCGATCCACGGGGATCCGCTCGAGCCGGGCAACGTAGGGAGATTCGACAGTCATCCCCTCCAGTGTAAGCACTGCGCCCCGGCCGAGTAGACCTAGACTCGGTAGCGGACCTCACCGCTTTCAACCAGAACAGGAGCACTGTGAGCTTCACTGCACCACTCCAGCTTCCGGGCCTCACGCTTGACCCGCTGTGGTACCGACGGTCCGTGTTCTACCAGGTCATGGTGCGCTCGTTCGTCGACAGCAACGGAGATGGAACGGGCGACCTCGGCGGCCTCATCGGGAAACTCGACTATTTGCAGTGGCTCGGCGTCGACGCCCTGTGGCTGCCGCCGATCTACACCTCGCCTTTGCGCGATGGCGGGTATGACGTCGCCGATTACCATTCGATCCTTCCCGAGTTCGGGACGCTCGACGAGTTCCAGGAACTCGTGACGAAAGCGCACGAGCGCAATATGCGCATCATCATCGATTTGCCGCTCAATCACACGTCGGACCAGCACGAGTGGTTCCAGCAGTCGCGCAGCGACCCGGAGGGCCCGTTCGGCGACTTCTACATGTGGAGCGACACGGATGAGGCGTTGTCGAACGTGCGCATCATTTTCACCGACACCGAGGACTCGAACTGGGCGTTCGACTCCGTCCGGAGACAGTTCTACTTCCATCGATTCTTCTCCCATCAGCCTGACCTCAATTACGAGAATCCGGCCGTGCACGATGCGGTGTTCGAGATCGTGCGGTTCTGGATGTCGATGGGCGTCGACGGATTCCGGCTCGATGCCGTCCCCTACCTGTACGCATCCGAAGAGGGAAACGGCGAGGGCGAACCGCCGACGCACGAGTTCATCCGGAAACTGCGTGCCATGGTCGACGTCGAGTTCCCGGGGCGCGCGATGATCGCCGAAGCAAACCAGTGGCCGCGAGAGGTTGCGGCGTTCTTCGGCACGGAGGACGAGCCCGAATGCCACATGGCGTTCGACTTCCCCGTGATGCCGCGAATCTTCTACTCTCTGCGTTCCCAGCGTGCCGATGAGCTCATCCGTGTGCTCTCGGAGACGACGGACATCCCGGACGGGGCGGGTTGGGGCATCTTCCTGCGCAACCACGATGAACTCACGCTCGAAATGGTGAGCGAGGAATACCGCCAGGCGATGTACGGCTGGTACGCGTACGACCCCCGCATGCGCGTGAACGTGGGAATCCGGCGGCGCCTCGCCCCCCTCCTGGACAACTCGCGCGCCGAACTCGAGCTCGCGCACGCCCTGTTGTTCTCCCTCCCCGGCAGCCCGTTCCTGTACTACGGGGACGAGATCGGCATGGGGGACAACATTTGGCTGGATGATCGGGACAGCTCCCGGACCCCCATGCAGTGGACTCCGGACCGCAATGCCGGCTTCTCCACGGCAGATCCGGGAAAGCTCTACCTTCCCGTCGTGCAGTCGCTCGTGTACAACTACACGCAATTGAACGTGGAAGCCCAGCTCGCCCAGTCCAGGTCGCTCTTGCACTGGGTTCGCAACGTCATTCACGTGCGGAAAGCGCACCCCACGTTCGGGCTCGGCTCTATGACGGTGCTGGAGACGAATCACGAATCGGTCCTCGCATTCCTGCGGTCGTTCCCCGGATCGTCGACGCAATTCGGCGACGCCGCGGAGGACATTTTGTGCGTGTTCAGCTTCGCGCACAACCCGGTGTCGGTGACAATCCGTGCGCCCGAGTTCGCGGGGAGCACGACGTTCGACCTGTTCGGCGGAAGCGAGTTCCCGACCTTCGACGAGGAAGGAAACCTGCAATTGACGCTCGGCACTCAGGCGTTCTACTGGTTGCACGTCGGGACGTCGTCCATCGCTGCCCGCGAGCAATGACGTCGGCACATCCTAGGCTGGACGCGTGATGGAACCCCGAGAAGCCAGACCCTGGTACGACACGCTGGGGGTTTTCGATCTCGAAACCACCGGAATCGATGTAGCGACGAGTCGAATCGTGTCCGCGAACGTGAGCGTCATCGGCCCTGACGGGGAATTGCTGGAGCGGCGCGACTGGCTTGCAGACCCCGGGGTCGAGATTCCGCTCCAGGCGAGCAACGTGCACGGGATCACCACCCACCGGGCGCAAGCGGAGGGAAGGCCCGCCGCCGATGTCGTAGCGGAAGTTGTCGCGGCCCTCCGGTCGATTTTCGATCGCGGGCTAGCGCTCACCGTGTACAACGCGCCCTATGATCTGTCGCTGCTGAGGCATGAATCCATCCGGTACGGCATCGAGCCGCTCGATGATCCCTCCCCCGTGATCGATCCGCTCGTCATCGACAAGGCGATCGACCGGTACCGCAAAGGCAAAAGGACGCTCGAAGCCGCGGCAGCCGTGTACGGCGTGGATCTCGCGGATGCCCACGACGCGGGCGCGGACGCCATTGCGGCCGGCAGGGTCGCCCAGGCGCTCGCGGCACGGGAACCCGCAACGCTCGGGGTCACGGCAGGAGAACTCCACCGACTGCAGGTCGAGTGGAGCGCCCAGCAATCGGCGAGTTTCGCCGAGTACATGCGCCGCACGCACAACCCGAACTTTGTGGAGGACGCAGGTTGGCCGCAGCGCTGAGCTGTCCGGCTAGTTGCCGAAACCCTTGTAGCGCGTGTTGAACTTCTCGACGCGGCCTGCGCTGTCGAGGATGCGCTGCTTGCCCGTGTAGAACGGGTGGGATTCGGAGGAGATCTCGACGTCGATGACCGGGTAGGTCGTGCCGTCCTCCCACTCGATGGTCTTGTCGCTCGTCACGGTGGAACGCGTCAGGAAAGTCGCTCCCGAAGCGAGGTCGCGGAACACGACCGGTGCGTAGTCGGGGTGAATGTCAGACTTCATGGGATTTCCTTGAGCTTCCTTGAGGGAGAAGAGTGATGGCCCTGCGACGTGCAATCAGGCCGACTGATTACTTTACCAGAGATCGCGCCGTGTACCGTCCGTTGTGGCTCTCCAGCTGCAGGGAGATTCCGAAGGTGTCGCTCACGATTTCCGAAGTGAGGACTTCGCCGATGGGTCCGGATGCGGTGATCTTTCCCTCCCGCAGCAGGAGCGCATGCGTGAATCCGGTCGGTATCTCCTCGACGTGGTGGGTGACCATGACGATCGCCGGCGCATTCGGAGCTTCCGCGTACCCCGAGAGCAGCCCGAGGAGCTCCTCCCTGGAACCGAGGTCGAGACTTGCGGCAGGCTCATCGAGAAGCATGAGTTCGGGATCCGTCATGACCGCTCGGGCGATCTGCACCCGCTTTTGCTCTCCGTCGCTCAATTGGCCGAATTTCCGATCGGCGAGATGGTCGAGTTTCCACTCCGCAAGCACGCGGCGCGCGCGGCGGATGTCCACCTCCTCGTAATTCTCGTTCCAGCGACCCGTCACCGAATAGGACGCCGTGAGCACGACATTGAGCACGGTCTCCATGGGAGGGACCTTCCGCGCGAGCGCCGAGGACGCAAAACCGATTCGCGTGCGCAACTCGAACACGTCGACGTCGCCGAGAGTTTCCTCCAGAACCGTCGCCATTCCGCTCGAGGGGTGGATGAGCGCTGCCGCCAGTTGGAGAAGCGTCGTCTTTCCGGCACCGTTGGGTCCGAGCACAACCCATCGTTCGGAGTCGTTGAGCGACCAGGTCACTGAATCGAGAATGCGATTGCCCCCGCGAACGACAGAGACGCGATCGAATTCAAGAACACTGGCCATATCTTCAAGCCTAAGCCACGCGGGAGTTGCTCACTTCAGGGACTCGTACACCGCGATCGTGCTCAGCGCAATCTTGTCCCAACCGAACTCGCGCTCTACTCTCGCCCTGCCTGCCTGACCCATCATGCGCGCTCGAACCGGGTCGCGCAGCACGTCCAGAAGCGCGGCGGCCAGGTCGGCGATGAACGCTTTCGGCTTTTTCGGAGTTCCCGTCCCATCGTCCACCTGGTCGATCGGGACGAGGCGGCCCGTGATGCCGTCGTCGACGACTTCCGGGATGCCTCCCGTCGCGGTGCCGACCACGGGTACACCGCACGCCATCGCCTCGAGGTTCACGATGCCGAGCGGTTCGTAAATGGAGGGGCATGCGAACACCGTCGCGCTCGAAAGCACGGTCACGAGTTCGTCGTGGGCAAGGAGCCGGTCCAGCCACACGACTCCTGAGCGTTCCTCCTGGAGCGCCTCGACGAGCGAGCGCACTTCCGCAAGCAGCTCCGGAGTATCCGGGGCCCCGGCGCACAGCACGAGTTGAACATCCGGCGGCAGCGCTTTCGCAGCCTGCAGGAGGTAGGGTAATCCCTTCTGGCGGGTGATCCTGCCGACGAAGACCACGCTTTGTCGGTCTGGGTCGATGCCGAGGGAACGAGCCAATTCCTTGTTCGGGGCGGGGCGCCACCGCTCCAAATCGATCCCGTTGTGGACGACCGAGATGCGCGATTCATCGAGCGTGGGGTAGCAACGCAGGATGTCGTCGCGCATTCCCGCGCTCACGGCAATGACCGCATCGGCGGTAGTGAACGCCGCCTTCTCGATTTCGCGGGAAATGCGGTATCCGCCGCCGAGCTGCTCTGCCTTCCAGGGGCGAAGCGGTTCGAGGCTGTGCGCCGTGACGACGTGGGGAATGCCGTGCAGGAGCTGGGCCAGCCTGCCGGCCCCATTCGCGTACCACGTGTGGGAGTGCACGATGTCCGCTCCGAATGCATCCTGCGCCATCTGGAGGTCGACGCCGAGTGTCGCAAGCGAAGGATTCGCATGGACGAGTTCGGCGGGAACGAGATACGGGTACACGTTTTCTTCGGGGCGCGCCCCGCCGAAGCACCGCACGACGACGTCGACTCCGCCCCGCAGCGCCGTGACGAGTTCGGCAACGTGGACGCCGGCGCCGCCATACACTTCAGGCGGGTATTCCCTCGTGAGCAAGTCAACTCTCATGACTGCGACGCTAGTACAGTCCCACCGCCTCGCCTACTGTAAGTACATGGCGCCAAAGAAAGTCTTCGCGATCGTTTTGGCCGGGGGCGAAGGGAAACGCCTCATGCCCCTGACTGCCGATCGAGCGAAACCGGCTGTTCCCTTTGCCGGCAACTACCGGCTCGTGGACTTCGCGCTGTCCAATCTCATCAACTCCGGGCTGCTGCAAATCGTCGTACTCACGCAATACAAATCGCACAGCCTCGACCGGCACGTCTCGCAGACCTGGCGGTTGTCGAGCCTCACGAACTCGTATGTGGCCTCTGTGCCTGCCCAGCAGCGACTGGGAAAGAGATGGTTTGCCGGATCCGCGGATGCCATCCTCCAGAGTCTGAACCTGCTCAGGGACGAGAAGCCCGACATCGTGGTCGTCGTGGGCGCGGACCACGTGTACCGCATGGATTTCAGCCAGATGATCCAGGCCCACATCGAATCCGACGCGGGCGCGACTGTCGCGGCGATCCGCCAGCCGATCGCCCTCGCGAACCAGTTCGGCGTCATCGAAGTCGCCGATGAGGATCCGACAAGGATTGCGGCGTTCAGGGAGAAGCCGACCGACGCAAAGGGGCTTGCCGCCTCCCCCCATGAAGTTCTCGCGTCCATGGGCAATTACGTTTTCGACGCGGGCCAGCTGATCGATGCCGTCCTGCGGGACGGGGAGCGCGCCGATTCGAACCACGACATGGGCGGCGACATCGTTCCCGACTTCGTGGCGCGAAACGACGCCGCCGTATACGACCTCAACCGCAACGAAGTGCCGGGGGCGACAGATCGCGACCGTTACTACTGGCGGGATGTCGGAACGATCGACTCCTTCTTCGACGCCCACCAGGATCTCATCTCCGCACTGCCCGTGTTCAATCTGTACAACCGCGAGTGGCCGATCTACAGCGAACAGCTCAATTCGCCGCCCGCGAAGTTCGTGCGGGACGCGAACGGGAACAACGGGACGACGATCGACTCCATCGTCTCCCTCGGGTGCCTGTTGTCCGGCGCGCACATCGAGCGAAGCGTGCTGGGTCCGTGGGCGAGCATAGAGTCGGGCGCGCGCGTGATCGACTCCATCCTCTTCGACCGCGTCCGCATCGGACCCGACGCAACCGTGCAGCGCACTATTCTGGACAAGGAAGTCGTCGTCGACCCCGGCGCGGCCGTGGGAATCGACCCGGATGCGGATCGCGCGCGAGGGTTCACGGTCACCGACTCCGGAATCACCGTCGTGGGCAAGGGTGTCCGCGTAACCTGAGGAACCCCATGGCCCGCTTTCTCGTCCTGCTCGATGTCGACTCCACGCTCATCGAGGACGAAGTGATCGAGTTGCTCGCCGAGGCCGCAGGCTCGCTCGACCACGTGGCCGAGATCACGGCATCCGCGATGAACGGCGAGATCGACTTCGAGGAAAGCCTCCGGGCCCGCGTCGCGACTCTCGCCGGCCTGTCGGAAAGCGAGCTCGCGGTCGCGGGCGCGCGCGTGCGCGTGACGAAAGGCGCACGCGAACTCATCGCCGGCGTGCACTCGGCGGGCGGCCGCATCGCCGTCGTCTCTGGAGGGTTCCACCAGGTCATTGATCCTCTCGCCGCCGGGCTGGGCATCGACCGGTGGCGCGCGAACAATCTCGAGGTCATCGATGGCGCTCTCACAGGACGCGTCGTGGGGAAGATGATCGACGCTGAGGCGAAAGCGGAGGCGCTGCGGGAATGGGCCGCGCTGTACCGGATTCCGCTTCGCAACACCGTCGCCGTCGGCGACGGCGCGAACGACCTGCCCATGATGCACATCACGGGCCTTGCGGTCGGATTCGACGCCAAGGCGCCCGTTCGCGACGAGGCGAACGTGATCATGGACGTGCGGGACCTCTCCCAGATCCTGCCGTTGCTCGGCCTGAGAGGCTGACCTCGCGGTTCTAGTGGCCCATCCCCAGTCCGCCGTCGACGGGGATGACGGCGCCGGAAATGTATGCTGCTTCGTCGCTTGCGAGCCACGCGATGACTCTGGCTACTTCCTCCGGGGTCGCAAACCGGCCAAGTGGGATCGACTTGAGGTACTCGGCTTGCTGTTCCTCGGGGAGAACCGACGTCATTTCCGTTTCGATGAAGCCCGGCGCGACCACGTTCGCCGTGATGTTCCTGCCGCCGAGTTCGCGCGTGAGAGATCTCGCGAGTCCGATGAGGCCACTCTTGGAGGCCGAGTAGTTCACCTGGCCCGCCGAACCGAGAAGACCGACAACGCTCGAGACGAGGATGACGCGGCCAAACCGCGCCTTCAGCATGTTTTTCGAAGCGCGCTTGACGACGCGGAACGCCCCGGAAAGGTTCGTATCGACGACCGATGTGAAATCGTCCTCGGACATCCGCAACAGCAGGGTGTCCTTCGTGATCCCGGCGTTTGCGACTAGCACCTCGACGGGACCGAGTTCCGCTTCGATCGCGGTGAACGCGGCATCAATGGAGTCGGCGTCCGTGACATCCGCCCTCACCGTCACGGAGCCCTTGGGGCCATCCCCCGATCGCGCCGTCACCGCCACGCGGTGGCCCTGGGCCAGAAAACGTTCTGCAATCGCAAATCCGATGCCTCGATTGCCGCCCGTGACGAGAACGGTGCGAGGCTGGGGTGTCGTGTCCATTCGCCCATACTAGAGGCCGCGGCACCGGGCGCGACCTCGTAGGCTGGAGTGAATCCATGGCACGAGCACACGGCAACATCACGAGTCTCCCCCGGTCGCCCGACGACGACCGGCACTCCCGCATGGTCAAGTACACCGTGACGATGGGCATCCGGGTCGTGTGCATCGGATTGTGCCTCGTCGTGCAGGGCTGGTGGCTCGTCCTGTGCATCGCGGGAGCGGTCATCCTGCCATATGTAGCGGTCGTGCTCGCGAACGCCGTCAACTCGAACACCTCCAGAGTGGAACGGCCGGGCTCGATCGTGCGCACGGATCGCACGGGGAGCGATCGTACCGATGGCGGAGCCGATTCGCCGTGAAAGCGGCCGTTGTCGGGTGTTCCCGTGCAGGATGCCGCGCGGACGCCGCGTGGAACGTGAACTGGCGCAACCCGCGCATCCACCCCGAGGACCGCGTGAAGGTTTGGCTCGCGTGCCATGAGCACAGGGAGTTTCTTCGCGACTACCTGGAATCGCGCGGGTTCCCGGTTTCGGTGGAATCGCGCGATCCGTCAGGCGGCGAACCGTGAAACGCTGGCGCTTCGTTCGATCCTGGCGCTGGGCCGGGTACCTCGCGTTCGTCCTCGTTTTCGCGCTCGCGTGCGTCCTGTTGTCGCAGTGGCAGCTCGCGCGCCGCGCGGAAGCGGTCGCGGCGAACACCGTCGTGGAGATGAACTACGACCGCGCCCCCGTCGGCATCGAATCCCTCCTTCCGGACCTCGACTCGTTCTCCCCCGCGGATGAATGGCGTCAGGTTCGACTCACCGGCAGCTATCTGAGCGAAGAGCAATTGCTCGTGCGCACGAGGCCGCTCGGAGGCAATCCCGGCTTCGAAGTGCTCGTTCCTCTGCAACTCGACAACGGGAACACGTTCATCGTCGATCGCGGTTGGGTGCCCGTGGGAACCGAGCAGGATGCCCCGGACCAGGTCCCGGATGCTCCCACCGGAACCGTCACGGTCGTCGCGCGGTTGAAGCCGGGCGAACCGGCACTTCCCGGCCGCTCCGCTCCTCCTGGCCAGATCGCGACCATCCAACTCGACGACATCCGCGCTCTGTTGGATCGCCCGACCCATACCGGGGCGTATGGGATCATGGTCGCCGAAGACCCACCCGCCGCCATCCGCCCGAAGGCGCTTCCGAAACCGGCGATCGACGAGGGCCCTCACTTGTCCTACGCGTTCCAGTGGCTCGTGTTCGCCGTTCTCGGCATCGTCGCTCTCGCCTGGGCGGTGCGGCAGGAGTATCGCAACCTGAACGCCGATGACCCGGCAGAGCGCGAACGCGCTCGCGAACGGGAACGGCGCAGGCTGGCCCGCGCGCCCTCCGACTCCGATATCGAGGATGAGCTCGTGGATCGCGCACAGGACGCGCCGAATCGGGCCGTGCGCTAGGCCAGGCTCACGAGCTCGGCGTAATCGGGACTCCAGAAGTCCTCGACGCCGTCAGGGAGGATCAGCACGCGCTCGGGATTCAGCGCCTGCACTGCTCCCTCGTCGTGGCTTACGAGAACGACGGCGCCCGCGTAGTTGGCAAGGGCGTCCAGAATCTCTTTCCGGCTCGCCGGGTCCAGGTTGTTCGTCGGCTCATCCAGCAGAAGGACGTTCGCGCCCGACACCACGATCATGGCGAGCGCGAGCCGGGTTTTCTCGCCCCCGGACAGCACGCCAGCGAGCTTGTACGAGTCATCGCCCGTGAAAAGGAACGAGCCGAGGACGCGCCTCGCCTCCGTCTCCGTCAGGTTCGGGGACGCAGACACCATGTTCTGCAACACCGTCCGCTTGACGTCGATCGTTTCGTGCTCTTGAGCGTAATAGCCCACGCGCAGTCCGTGCCCTGGCTCGATCGCGCCGGTATCGGGTTCGTCGATCCCGGCGAGGATGCGCAACAGCGTGGTCTTCCCCGCGCCGTTGAGCCCCAGCACGACGACTTTCGAACCCCGGTCGATGGCGAGATCCACGGCAGTGAAGATCTCCAGCGAACCGTAACTCTTGCTGAGATTGCGCGCGGCGAGCGGGGTCTTGCCGCTCGGGACTGGGTCGGGGAACCGGAGCTTCGCTACGCGATCCGCGGAGCGCACTTCGTCAAGCCCGGCGAGCATGCGCTTCGCCCTCCGAACCATTTGGTGGGCCGCCGTGGCCTTCGTGGCCTTCGCGCCGAACTTCGCCGCCTGCAGTTGCAGAACCTGCGCTTTCTTCTCCACGTTCGTGCGCTCCTTGCGGCGACGCTCCTCGTCCGCTTCGCGCTGGCGCAGGTAGTTCTTCCAGTTCATGTTGTAGACGTCGATCACCTGGCGATTGGCGTCGAGGTAGAACACGCGATTCACGGTTTTCTCCACGAGAGCGACATCGTGGCTGATCACGATGAGCCCGCCGGGGTAGTTCGCAAGGTAGTCGCGGAGCCACACGACGGAATCGGCGTCCAGGTGGTTCGTCGGCTCATCGAGCAGCATCGTTTCTGCGCCGGAGAACAGGATGCGCGCGAGCTCGATCCTGCGGCGCTGGCCGCCGGAGAGCGTCTTCAATTGCTGGTCGAGGATGCGATCGGGCAGATTCAAATTGCTTGCGATACTGGCGGCCTCGGCCTCCGCCGCATATCCGCCGAGCGCCAGGAAGCGATCCTCGAACGTGCTGTATTTCGCCATCGCCGCTGCGCTCACCCGCTCATCCGGGTCCCCCATGTTCATGGTCGCCTTCGCCATGCCGAGAGAGACCGTCCCGAGGCCGCGCGCGTCGAGGATTCTCGTACGGGCGAGTTCTTCGGGGTCACCGCTTCGCGGGTCCTGCGGCAAGTAGCCAACCTCACCGACCCGGTCGATCGTTCCCGCCGCAGGCTGACCCTCCCCGGCCAGAATCTTCGTGAGCGTCGTCTTCCCTGCGCCGTTCCGGCCGACGAGTCCGACCTTGTCTCCGCGGCCGACACGGAACGATACGCCCGCCATGAGGGTGCGCGCGGCCACGCGAACCTCAAGGTCGTGCACGCTGAGCACAGGCGTCATCCATTTCTTTGGTCGTCAATTGACAACACGGGGAGGCATTGAGAACGTCTAGTCTAAAGGAATGACCTCGCTCAGCCTCGCCATCGGGCGCCCCACTCTCGCCGATCGACTCTTCGCCCGCGGAATCGTCATGGACGTCGTGCTCGTGGCGGCGGGAGCCGCCCTCACGGCCATCGCCGCGCAAGTGGCCATCCCCCTGTGGCCGGTCCCGATCACCGGCCAGACCCTCGCGGTCCTGCTTGTCGGCAGTTCGCTCGGCGCGTTGCGCGGCTCGCTGTCCATGGTTCTCTACGCCGTGCTCGGCATTGCAGGGCTCCCCGTCTTCAGCGGCGCGGGAGCCGGCATGAACATCATCCTCGGTCCCACCGGCGGATACATCATCGGATTCGTGTTCGCAGCGGCATTCACGGGGTGGATAGCCCAGCGCTCGTGGGACCGCAAGATCCTCAGGTCCTTCCTCGGGTTCCTGGGTGGAACCGTCGTGACGTTCGCTGTCGGCCTTCCCTGGCTCGCATTCGCGCTCGGCCTCGACCTGGAGCAAACCCTTGCGGCAGGTCTCTATCCGTTCATCGTCGGCGGAATCATCAAGACGGCGATCGCCGCATCCGTCATGACGCTGGGTTGGAGCTTTTTCGAACGCGAGGATCGCCGACGGGCCGACCGCGAACTTCGCGGCTAAATGGCGAAACCGATCGCGCGCATCATGTCGCGACCGTCGTCCGTGATTTTCTCCGGCCCCCAGGGCGGCATCCACACCCAGTTGATCCGGAATTGCTCGACGACCCCGTCCAGCGCCTGAGCCATGTCGTCTTCGATGACATCGGTGAGGGGGCATCCGGCGGACGTCAACGTCATGCTCACGATGAGCGCGTTGTTCTCGTCGTCCCAACTGAGGTCGTAAATCAAGCCAAGATCGACGATATTCACGCCGAGTTCGGGGTCCACGACGTCCTTGAGTGCTTCTTCAACCTCGTCGAAGACTTTCGGTTCCAGTGCAACAGCCATGGCTCTAGTCTACTTTTGCCGTCTCGAGATAGCGATCGTAGCCCTCGTTCTCTAAGCGATCGGCCAGTTCGGAGCCACCCTCCTCGGCGATTCGGCCGTCGACGATCACATGCACGAAGTCGGGGTTGATGTACCGCAGGATCCGCGTGTAGTGGGTGATGAGGAGCACTCCGAGGCCGGTCGCCTCCTTGGCGCGGTTGACACCGTCCGCGACGACGCGAAGCGCGTCGACGTCGAGTCCGGAGTCTGTTTCGTCGAGGATTGCGAACCGCGGCTTGAGCAGTTCGAGCTGAAGGATCTCGTGCCGCTTCTTCTCTCCGCCGGAGAACCCTTCGTTCACATTGCGGTCGGCGAAGGAAGGATCCATCCGCAGGTTCGTCATGGATGTCTTGACATCCTTGATCCAGCCGCGGATGGCGGGGGCGTGCCCATCGATCGCGGTCTTGGCCGTCCGGAGGAAATTGGTGACGGTGACGCCGGGAATTTCGACCGGATACTGCATCGCGAGGAAGAGCCCTGCCCTGGCCCGCTCATCGACGGACATGTCGAGGAGATTCTGCCCATCGAGAGTGATCGTGCCGCTGTCGACGTGATACTTGGGGTGGCCGGCGATGGTGTAGGCGAGCGTGGACTTGCCCGAGCCGTTCGGTCCCATGATCGCGTGCGTTTCACCGTCGCGAATCGTCAAATCGACACCCTTGAGGATGGGCTTCGTGCCCTGATCGGTCTCCACGCTCACGTGAAGGTTCTTGATTTCCAGTACTGGCATGGCCTTAGGCTTCTTTTCTTTCGTAGTCGTATCGGGGGGTCGGGTCGATGTACACGTCGCCGTCGACGATCGTCACGGTGTACACGGGAACCGGTTCGTATGCCGGGAGGGTCAGCGCTTCCCCGGTGCGAAGCGAGAAATGGGATCCGTGCGCCCAGCACTCGATCGTGTCGTCTTCGATGAATCCTTCCGACAGCGAAACATCCCCGTGCGTGCACGTGTCACCGATGGCGAAAATCTCACCTGCCGAATCCTTCACGAGGGCGATCGCCTGATCGTCGATCACGACCCGGACAGCGGAAGCAAGCTCGACTTCCGTTTCCGCGCACACCTTCACCCCGGTCATGATGCGGCCTCTTCCGCCGCGAAGCGCAATTCCGCCTCGATCGCGTGCTCCAGCCGCTCTTCCACTGCGGGGATTCCGATCCGATGGATGATGGCGCTCAGGAAACCGCGCACGACGAGTCGCCGTGCTTCATCCTCCGGGATTCCCCGGGAGGAGAGGTAGAAGAGCTGCTCATCGTCGAACCGGCCGCTCGCACTCGCGTGGCCGGCCCCGGCGATCTCGCCCGTCTCGATCTCGAGGTTGGGGACGGAGTCTGCCCGCGTGCCGTCCGTGAGCAGAAGGTTCCGGTTCTCCTCGTAGCTGTCAGTGCCTGGGGCAGTCGGGCGAATCAGCACGTCGCCGATCCACACGGCCCGAGCGTTCTCGCCCTGCAGCGCGCCCCGATAGCTGACCCTGGACTTGGAATGCGGAGCGTCATGGTTCACGAACGTCTGGTGCTCGAGATGTTCGCCGGCATCCGCGAAGTACACGCCGAACAATTCGACGTCGCTCCCCTCGCCGGCGAGGTGGGCGATGGTGTTCACACGCACGACCGATCCGCTCAGGGACACGACGACGTGACGGAGGTGGGAGTCGCGGCCAAGGCGCGTGAAGTGCGTCGCGAGGTGAATCGCTCCCGGATCCCACTCCTGCACGCTCACGACCGTGAGGCTCGCGCCATCGCCGACCCGGATCTCCACGTTCTCGCTCACGTGCGCCCCGCCCGCGTTGTTGAGCACGACGATGCCGCGGCTGTTCGGTTTCGCGTCGAGGAAAAGGTGGGCGGCGCGAGGGGTCGATCCGAAGTTCGACCTGCCGATCGTCGCTTCGGCAACCTCGTCGCCCGAAACCGTCACGACGAGCGCGTCCTCGAACGCCGACCATGCGTTCGCCGAACCGCGCTCCTCCGGAGTCCCGACGGTTCCGATGCGCGAATCCGACCTGGGCACCCACTCGACGTGGATATCGTCGGAAGTGACCGACTCGACCTCGTAGTCGTAGCGGCCGCCGTCGAGCGCTCCGCCCAGCAGTGCGGAAAGCTCGCGAATGGGCGTGTACTTCCATTCCGACTCGAACCCCGTGACGGTCTCGAAATCGGCGACGTCGTAGGAGGTGAATCTACCTGCACGGCTCTGGATCGGCACGAGGCCCCAGCCGCCGTCGCTGTGCTGTTTGGACATCAGTTTCGAGTGGTCGAGCGCGGCCGAATCTGACGGGCGATGAATGACTGACACTTCTGGAGTGGTCGACGAGGGTGACATCGTTAGCCGACGGATCCTTCCATGCTCATCTCGATGAGCTTGTTCAATTCCATGGCGTACTCCATGGGCAGTTCGCGGGCGATCGGTTCGATGAAGCCGCGCACGATCATCGCCATCGCTTCGGTTTCCGTCATACCGCGGGACATGAGGTAGAAAAGCTGCTCTGCGCTCACCCGGGAGACGGTCGCTTCGTGCGCCATTTGCACATCGTCTTCTCGGATGTCGACGGTGGGATATGTGTCGGACCGGGAGATCGTGTCCACGAGCAGGGCATCGCACATGACGGAGTTCGCCGAGTGGTGTGCTCCTTCCGCGACGCGGACTTCACCGCGGTACCCCGAACGTCCGCCTCCCCTGGCAATCGACTTCGACACGATCGACGACTGGGTGTGCGGCGCGAGGTGGATCATCTTCGCGCCCGCATCCTGATGCTGGCCCGGTCCCGCGAACGCCACGGAAAGCGTCTCGCCCTTCGCGTGCTCCCCGACCAAAAAGATCGAGGGGTACTTCATGGTGACCTTGGAGCCGATGTTCCCGTCGACCCATTCCATCGTCGCGCCCTCATGGGCGATCGCGCGCTTCGTCACGAGGTTGTAGACGTTGTTCGACCAGTTCTGGATGGTCGTGTAGCGCACGCGAGCGTTCTTCTTCACGACAATCTCCACGACCGCCGAGTGCAGCGAGTCCGTCGTGTAGATCGGGGCCGTGCAGCCCTCGATGTAGTGGACGTAGCTTCCTTCGTCGGCGATGATGAGCGTCCGCTCGAACTGGCCCATGTTCTCGGTGTTGATCCGGAAGTATGCCTGCAGAGGAATCTCCACGTGCACGCCGGGCGGCACGTAGACGAACGACCCGCCGGACCAGGCCGCGGTGTTGAGCGCGGCGAATTTGTTGTCGCCGGCGGGAATGATCGTGCCGAAGTACTCCTCGAAGAACTCCGGGTGGTCCCTGAGAGCCGTGTCGGTGTCGGTGAAAATGACGCCCTGGGCGGTGAGATCCTCGCGGATCTGGTGGTACACGACCTCGGACTCGTACTGCGCGGTCACGCCCGCGACGAGCCTGGACCGTTCCGCTTCGGGAATGCCGAGGCGCTCGTACGTGTTCTTGATCTCCTCCGGGAGGTCGTCCCAGGTCTGGGCCTGCCTCTCCGTGGAGCGAACGAAGTATTTGATGTTGTCGAAGTCGATGCCGGAAAGGTCGGCGCCCCAGGACGGCATGGGCTTCCTCTGGAACATGCTGAGTCCCTTGAGCCGGGTCTGCAGCATCCACTCCGGTTCGTTCTTCAGCCGGGAGATATCGGCGACGACGTCGCTGTCGATCCCGCGCCGGGCGCTCGCGCCTGCGGCATCCGAATCGGACCAGCCGAATTCGTAGACGCCGAGATTCTCCAGTTCAGGTCGGTTGATCAGTACATCTGACATGTTCCACCTCTCTGCAACTGCATAGCTTCTCTTCCCAACCCAACCCGCGCGACGGCCGCGCCATTCCCACTGGCATCCGGATGCTTTCCACGGCAACGCGTGCGCGAAGCCACGGGGCCGCTTGTTTAGACTGGGCGAATACTCCGGCATCCTTGCCGGGCACACGTGCGCGGGAAGAAGTCCGGCCACTCGCCCTTGATAATTCGATTCTACAGGGCTGCGGCAGGAATGCTAGGTCGGCCCGCCACGCGTGCGGGAGTTCTCGATGGTCAGGAGCGCGAACGATGAGCGGGCAGTCACTGAACCCTGGAGCCTGGGCGAAGATTGGCCGGTGGTTGACCCCGGCCAAACTCACCCCGCGTGCTCGAACGTTGGCGTGGGCGTCCCTCATCACCGAGATCATCATCGTCGGCACGGGCGGATCCGTCCGCCTCACCGCGTCCGGTCTCGGCTGCCCGACGTGGCCCCAATGCACGCCCGGCTCCCTCATCCCGACACCGGAGCTCGGCTTCCACGCGATCGTGGAGTTCTCGAACCGCATGATGAGCGGCGTCGTCGCGATCGTCGCGCTGTTCACGTTTCTCTTTCTGGTCCGACAGCGCACGTCGCGCCCGGAGTTGTTCTGGCTGAGCTTCTGCCTCGGAGTGCTCGTGCTCGTGCAGGCGGGCATTGGCGGCATCACGGTGCTCTCCAACCTCGAGTCCTACATCGTGGGACTCCACTTCATCCTTTCCGCGATCATGATCGTGCTGGCGACCGCGCTCGTGTGGTTCGTGTACTTGCCGGATGGGCGATCTCAGCCGCTTGCGGGGTGGATTCGGTCCCTTGCTGCCGCGATTGCCGCAGCGACGGCCGTCACGGTCGTCGTCGGGGTTCTCACGACAGGCTCGGGGCCCCACGCGGGCGATGTCGACACGCCGCGGAATGGTCTGGCGACCGAGATCCTGGAACATGTGCACGCCTGGCCCGCGTACGCTCTGTTCGCGCTGACCGCGGTCATCGTGGTCGCCGTCTGGCGGACGAACGTGGCTTCGACCCGAAACCTTGCCCTGTGGCTGCTGGGATTAGAGATCCTTCAAATCGCCGTGGGGCTCTACCAGTCGCGCACCGGGGTGCCCCCGCTCGCCGTCGGTGTGCACATGGTGTTCGCGTGCATCCTGATCGCAGTCACGACCGCAGTGGTGCTGTCGACGACGAGACCCCGCCCGGCGCATGCCGCCGGGTCAGAACGGCAGTAACGGGTCTATTCCCACCGCGACGAACACGAGCGTCAAATACGTGATCGACGCGTGGAAGACGCGCATGGGAGAACCCTCCACGTTCCGGATGACCTTCGAGTAGAGGCGATGGGCCTCGATGATGAACCACCCGCCGGAGAGCACGGCCACGCTCGAGTACAGCACGCCCATGTTCGCGACGGGCACGAGCAGCAGGGAACAGACGACGGTCGCCCAGGCGTAGAGGATGACCTGGAGCCCCACTTGAGTTCTGCCCCGCACGACGGCGAGCATGGGCACGTTCGCGGCCTGGTAGTCGTCGCGGTATCGCATCGAGAGCGGCCAGTAGTGCGGCGGTGTCCACAGGAACACGACGCCGAACAGGATGAGGGGGGCCCAGTCGAGCGAGCCCGTGACAGCAGACCAGCCAACGAGCACGGGAACGCACCCCGCTGCGCCGCCCCAGATGATGTTTTGCGACGTCCGGCGCTTGAGCCACAGCGAGTACACGACGACGTAGAAAATGTGGCCGGCCGCGGCGAGCCCGGCCGCGACCCAGTTCACGAGCAGCCCGAGCCACAGCGTGGACACGATCGCGAGCACCCACGCGAACACGAGGGCCTCGCGATCGGTGAGCTCGCCTGTCACGAGAGGTCGGCCACGCGTTCGGCGCATGACCCGGTCGATGTCCCGGTCGATGTAGCAATTGAATGCGCCGGCGGATCCGGCGCTCAGCGCGCCGCCGACGAGAGTGGCCAGAACGAGCCACAGATCGGGTATGCCTCCCGCGGCGAGGAACATCACGGGGATCGTGGTGATGAGCAGCAGTTCGATGATGCGCGGCTTCGTGAGCTGAAGGTAGGCGCGCGCTTTCCGGGCCGCGCTGATTCGCGTGTCGCTCTCGCGAGCCGTTGCCACCGTGTCCATTGCTCCTCGTTTCGCCGGCAAGATCCGCCGGCACACCGAGTCTAAGTGACCCCGGCTGCTGCTCGCCTACACCGCCCAGACAGGTTGCCTATACTGGAAACTGCTTGCCGGTCGGGTTCAGTTCCGGCGGTGCCGATGAAGTCAGGGCGGGCCATCCGTAACAGCTCAACGACCGGATTCGGTCGTGCACAACGGTAAGAGAGGTCATCGATCCACTATGGCGACACTGAACTGGGAACCCATCGACGACCGCGCGGTCGACACCGCGAGAGTACTCGCGGCCGACGCCGTCGAGAAGGTCGGCAACGGCCACCCGGGGACGGCGATGAGCCTCGCGCCCGCCGCCTACCTCCTGTACCAGAAGATCATGCGCCAGGACCCCCAGGACCCCTCGTGGCTCGGCCGGGATCGATTCATCCTCTCCCCCGGACACACCTCGCTCACCCAATACGTTCAGTTGTATTTCGGCGGTTACGGCCTCGAGCTCGACGACCTGAAAGCCCTGCGCACGTGGGGTTCCGTCACTCCGGGACACCCCGAGTACGGGCACACCCGCGGTGTAGAGATCACCACGGGCCCGCTCGGCCAGGGCATCTCCTCCGCGGTCGGATTCGCTTACGCTGCGCGCTACGAACGCGGCCTGTTCGATCCGGATGCCGAGGCGGGAACGAGCCCGTTCGATCACTTCATTTACGTCATCGCGAGCGACGGCGACCTCCAGGAGGGCGTTTCCAGCGAAGCCTCCTCCCTCGCGGGGCATCAGCAGCTCGGCAACCTCATCGTGATCTACGACGACAACAACATTTCGATCGAGGGCGATACCGATATCGCGTTCACCGAGGATGTGCGGGCGCGCTACGAGGCGTACCGCTGGCACGTGCAGGTCGTGGACTGGAAGAAGACCGGCACGTACGTCGAGGACGTCCAGGCACTCGCCGACGCGATCGAGGCCGCGAAAGGCGAGACGGACCGCCCGTCGATGATCGTGCTGCGCACGATCATCGGCTGGCCGTCCCCCAAGAAGCAGAACACGGGGCCGATTCACGGTTCGGCTCTCGGTGCCGAAGAACTCGCAGCGGTCAAGAAGGTCCTGAACTTCGATCCGGACGAACACTTCGCCGTCGAACCCGACGTCATCGAACACACGCGAAAGGCCATCGGCCGCGGGGCCGCTGCCCGAGCAGAATGGCAAAAGGGGTTCGATGCCTGGGCCGCTGCGAATCCGAAGCGTAAGGCACTACTGGATCGACTCGAGTCCGGTGCCGTTCCGGAAGGCCTCGAGGCGGCACTGCCCTCCTTCCCCGCCGGCAAGGATGTTTCGACCCGCGCCGCGTCCGGCAAGGTCATCAATGCTCTCGCCGGCGCCATGCCGGAGCTCTGGGGAGGCTCCGCCGATCTGGCGGACTCCAACAACACGACGATCGAGTCGGCGAAGTCCTTCGTTCCCACAGAGCACTCCACCGATGAGTGGGATGGAGACCCGGACGGGCGGGTGCTCCACTTCGGCATCCGCGAGCATGCGATGGGTGCGATCGTCAACGGTATCGTCCTCCACGGCCCAACGAGGGCGTTCGGCGGAACGTTCCTGATCTTCAGCGACTACATGCGCCCGGCCGTGAGGCTCGCGGCTCTCATGCACATCCCCTCGATCTACGTCTGGACGCACGACTCGATTGCGCTGGGCGCGGACGGGCCGACGCACCAGCCGATCGAACACCTCACCGCGCTGAGGGCGATTCCCGGGCTCGACATCGTGCGCCCCGCCGACGCGAACGAGACCGCGCACGCATGGCTCACGATGCTCAAGCGCAGAAAGGGCCCCGCGGGCATTGCGCTCAGCCGGCAGAATCTGCCCGTGTTCGAGCGCGGAGACGGCGACGCGTCCGGCGAAACGCTCGCCTCGGCGGCGAACACCGAAAAAGGCGCTTACGTGCTCGCGGAAGCACCGGGCGGCACGCCCGAGGTCCTCCTCATCGCCACGGGATCCGAAGTGCAGTTCGCGCTCGAGGCGCGGAGTCTTCTCGCGAAGGACGGCATCAACGCCCGCGTGGTTTCTGCGCCGTGCCTCGAATGGTTCGCGGAACAGGATGCCGCGTATCAGGAGTCTGTGCTCCCGGCATCCGTGACGGCGCGCGCGTCCATGGAGGCGGGCATTGCACTCGGGTGGCGGGGCATCGTCGGAGATCGCGGCCGAAGCGTCTCCATCGAGCACTATGGCGCTTCAGCGGACTACGAGACGCTGTACCGCGAGTTCGGACTGACGAGCGAACACCTCGTCCAAGCAGCAAAGGATTCCCTCGCCGCACAGGCGCAGGAAACCGGAAAGCAGACACCATGACAGACAACTCCAGCCCACTTGCCGAACTCTCCGCCGCCGGCGTGAGCGTTTGGCTCGACGACCTGTCGCGCGAACGCATCGTTTCCGGCGGGCTCAAGCAGCTCATCGACGACCGACACGTCGTCGGCGTGACGACGAACCCGACGATCTTTGCGAACGCTCTCGCGAAGGGAGACGACTACGACGAGCAGGTGGCGCAGCTCGCAGCGGAGAATTCCAGCGTGAGCGACGCCGTCGTGGAGATCACAACCCACGACGTAGCCCGCGGCTGCGACATTTTCCGGCCGCTGTTCGATTCGACCGACGGCAAGGACGGGCGAGTCTCGATCGAAGTCGAACCGGCTCTCGCCCACGATACGCAGGGAACCATCGCAGAAGGAAAGCTTCTGTGGGCAAGGGTTGACCGGCCGAACGCCATGATCAAAGTCCCCGCGACCGTTGAGGGACTCGAGGCGATCACGGAACTCACCGCACTCGGGATCAGCGTCAATGTCACTCTCATTTTCAGCCTCGAGCGGCACCGCGAAGTCATCAACGCCTACCTCGCCGGGATCGAGAAGGCGAAGGCTGCCGGGCTGGACATTTCCACGATCCGGTCCGTTGCGTCCTTCTTCGTGTCGAGGGTCGACACCGAGGTCGACAAACGGCTCGAGAAGATCGGAACCCCGCAAGCGCGTGCGCTCAAAGGCAAAGCCGGGATAGCGAACGCGCGGCTCGCGTACCAGGTGTTCAAACAGGCGTTCTCGAGCGAACGGGCGAAGGGGCTCCTGGCGGCGGGAGCGAACCTGCAGCGGCCCTTGTGGGCGTCGACGGGAGTGAAGGACCCCGCATTCAAGGACACGCTGTATGTCGAGGAGCTCGTCGCGGCGGATGTCGTGAACACCATGCCGGAGAAGACCATGGAGGCCACGTTCGAGCACGGCACGATCCGCGGCGACACCGTCACGGGAAACTATGCCGACGCGAATGCAGTGCTCGATGAGCTCGCCGGGCTCGGAATCTCCTACGACGAGGTGACGGGACTTCTCGAAAAGGAAGGCATCGACAAGTTCACCGTCTCGTGGAACGAACTTCTCGACACCGTCTCCGCCGCCCTCGACGCCGCACGCGCGAAATCGGCATCGTGAGCTTCGACATCACGGTGAGCGGGCCGGCCCTCGCGGCGGTCGAGCGCATCGTGCCGCAACTCGTCTCCGATCTGGTTGCCTCCCGCATCGCGGGACAGGACTCCACCCTGTGGGGTCCCGACGCCGAGCAGGAAGCGGCGAAGCGGCTCGGGTGGACGGAAGCGGTCGTAATCTCCGAACCGCTCGTCGACGACATCATCGCGCTGCGCGACAAGCTCCGCAGCGCAGGCGTCGACCATTTCGTCCTCGGAGGGATGGGCGGTTCCTCGCTCGCGCCGGAAGTCATCACCCGAACCGCGGGCGTCGACCTCACGATCCTCGACACCACGTCCCCCGGCCAGATCGCCGCGGCGCTCGGCGACCGGATCGCCACGACCGCGGTCGTCATATCCTCGAAATCCGGTTCCACCGTGGAGACAGACAGCCACAAGCGCGTCTACGAGAAGGCCTTCCGCGAAGCGGGAGTCGACCCCGTCGACCGCATCATCGTGGTCACCGACCCCGGCTCGCCACTGGACGTGTCCGCTCGGGCGGACGGGTACCGCGTCTTCAATGCGGATCCGAACGTGGGCGGGAGGTATTCGGCCCTCACCGCTTTCGGCCTCGTCCCCTCGGGACTTGCCGGGGTCGACATCGCGGCGCTGCTCGATGAAGCGTCCTCCGTTGCCGGTCGAATCGCCGTGGACCACCCGAGCAATCCGGCGCTCGTGCTGGGTGCCGCGATCGCCGGCACCCGCCCGCTCAAGGACAAGCTCGGCATTGTCGCGGACGGCACCTACATTCTCGGATTCGCCGACTGGGCCGAGCAGCTCATCGCGGAGTCCACGGGAAAGCAGGGCAAGGGAATCCTGCCCGTCGTGCTCGAGCCCGATGCCCCGGAGTTATCGAACGACCTTTCGGATCTGCAGGTCGTGCGCCTCGTGGAAAGTGCGCGCGCGACGGAAGAAGTGGACCCCGGCGAAATCGAAATCAGCGGCACGCTCGGCGCGCAGTTTCTCGTGTGGGAGACGGCGATCGCGGTCGCCGGCCGCGTGCTCGGCATCGATCCGTTCAATCAGCCGGACGTCGAATCGGCCAAGGACGCCACGCGCGGGCTGCTCGATTCGCGTCCGGAGCAGGGCCCTGCGACGTTCGAAGAGCCGGGCGTCGAGGTGCGCGCGACGGATGCGGCGCTTACGGCGGGCAGAACCCTGGACTTGGCGATCGACGCGCTGCTTGCGAGCGTGCCCGATGATGGCTACGTAAGCATCCAGTGCTACCTTGACCGCGTGCATCTGGCGGATGCCGAACAATTGCGCGACGCCGTTGCCGCGCGAATCGACCGCCCGGTCACGTTCGGCTGGGGACCGCGATTCCTGCACTCGACGGGACAATTTCACAAGGGCGGACCGGCCGTCGGAGTGTTCCTCCAGGTGACGGCCGACGAGAAGCACGATGTCGCGATCCCCGGGCGCCCGTTCACGTTCGGAGAGCTCATCCGCGCGCAGGCGCAGGGTGATGCTTCTGTGCTGGGAAGTCTCGAACGCCCCGTACTCACCATCAACCTGACCGACCCGGCGGACGGCCTGGCGGCAGTTCTCGCGAGCGTCGGCCGGCACGGCTGATCTCATGTCACCGGTCGAGATCACGCGGGAATTCAACCCGCTGCGACTGCCCATCGACCGCAGGCTGAATCGGATCGCCGGACCGAGCGCGCTCATCATCTTCGGCGTCACGGGCGATCTGTCCCGCAAGAAGCTCATGCCGGCCGTGTACGACCTGGCGAACCGGGGCCTCCTGGCGCCCGGTTTCGCCCTCGTCGGATTCGCGCGCCGGGATTGGGACACGCAGGAGTTCTCCCGGGTCGTCCACGATGCCGTGAAAGCTCACGCTCGCACGCCATTCGACGAAGAGGTGTGGGCGCAGCTCGCGCGCGGCATCCGTTTCGTCCAGGGAGAGTTCGACGACGACAAGGCGTTCGAGCGCCTCGCGGCAACGCTCCAGGAGCTCGACGAGAACCGCGGCACGATGGGCAACCACGCGTTCTACCTGTCGATCCCGCCCAAGTCGTTCCCGCAAGTCACGGAGCAATTGCGGCACTCCGGCCTCGCCGAACAGGCCGACGGCACGTGGCGCCGCGTCGTGATCGAAAAGCCGTTCGGAAGCGACCTCGCGAGCGCGCGAGCACTCAATGGCGTCGTGGAGTCCGTGTTCCCGCAGGATTCGGTGTTCCGGATCGACCACTACCTCGGCAAAGAGACCGTTCAGAACATTCTCGCGCTGCGCTTTGCGAACCAATTGTGGGAGCCGATCTGGAATGCGCGCTCCGTCGACCACGTCCAGATCACGATGGCCGAAGATATCGGCGTGGGCGGCAGGGCCGGATACTACGACGGCATTGGGGCGGCGCGCGACGTCATCCAGAACCACTTGCTCCAGCTGTTCGCCCTGACCGCGATGGAGGAGCCCGTCTCCTTCGATGCGCGCGACCTCCGTGCGGAGAAGGAGAAAATCCTTTCTGCCGTGCGAATCGGGAGCGATTTGTCCGCCACGACCGCTCGGGGCCAGTATTCCGGAGGTTGGCAGGGTGGAGAGCGCGTCATCGGGTTCCTCGAGGAAGAGGGAATGAACCCGAATTCCGTGACGGAAACATATGCCGCCATCCGGCTGACGATCGATACCCGCCGGTGGGCCGGCGTGCCGTTCTACTTGAGGGCGGGGAAACGCCTCGGGCGTCGCGTCACCGAAATCGCCGTCGTCTTCAAACGCGCACCCCAGTACCTGTTCGAGGAGAGTCAAACCAGTGCGCTCGGGCAGAACGCCCTCGTGATCCGCGTGCAGCCGGACGAAGGCGTCACGATTCGGTTCGGGTCGAAAGTTCCCGGCGCCGGCATGCAAGTGCGCGACGTGACCATGGACTTCGGCTACGGCCACGCGTTCACCGAGGCGAGCCCTGAAGCGTATGAACGTCTCATCCTCGACGTGCTGCTCGGGGATCCGCCGCTGTTTCCGCGCCACGAAGAAGTCGAATTGAGCTGGAAGATCCTCGACCCCATCGAAGAGTTCTGGTCGTCGCAGGGCCAACCGGAGCAATACCGACCGGGCACGTGGGGCCCAGGCTCCGCGGACGCGCTTCTTCAGCGCGACGGGCGAGTCTGGAGACGCCCGTGATCATCGAGTTGCCGACAACGACAACGAGCGCAATCTCGAAAGCCCTCGTCAAGATCCGCGAAGAGGGTGGAGCGGTTGCTCTCGGCCGCGTCCTGAACCTCGTGATTGCGACGCGCCACGGCACGGAAGAGGACGCCATCTCCGCCGCCAATGATGCGTCCCGCGAGCACCCGATGCGCGTGATCGTGATCTCCACGCCCGGCGAGGGCGGCATCGAGGAGAGTTCTCGCCTGGACGCGCAGATTCGAGTGGGTGGAGACGCGGGAGCAAGCGAAGTCATCGTTTTGCGGGCCCGCGGCGACACGGCCAGGAACGAAGAGGGCCTCGTCACAGGGTTGCTGCTCGCGGATGCGCCCGTCGTCGTGTGGTGGCCGGGAGAAGCCCCGGATGTCGTGGCGGAGTCTGCTCTCGGTCGGATGGCGCAGACACGCATCACGGATGCGGCTGCCCAACCCGACCCGCGAGCATTCCTGGCGCGCCAGGCCGATTCGTACCACCCCGGCGACACCGATTTCGCGTGGACGAGGCTCACGCTGTGGCGCGCCCAGCTCGCCGCCGTGCTCGACCAGCCCCCGTACGAACCGGTCACCTCCATCGAGGTGCACGGCGCCTCTGACTCGCCGTCGACGTCCCTTCTCGCCGCGTGGCTGCACGTGCAGTTGCAGGCTCCCGTGCGGCAGGAACTGCACGGTCCCACGGGATCCAGAGCGGGGATTCACGAAGTACGACTCGAACGGGCGTCGGGGACGATTTCGCTCGTGCGTACTCAACCCAGCGTCGTGACCCTTACGCAGCCCGGCCAGCCGACGCACGACATTTCGCTGCCCAGAAGGAGTCTGAGCGATTGCCTCGCGGAGGAGCTCAGACGACTCGACCCGGATGTGCTGTTCGGCGCCGTCCTGAATCAGGGCATCGCGACCCTGTCAGATTCCACGACCACGACCACGACCATCCCATTCACCGTGCCAGACAAGGAATAGCCATGGATTCCCACCGCATAGTTCAGGTATTCGACGATCGGGAGTTGCTCGTCAACTCGATTGCCGACAGGTTCGTGAGCGTGATCGCCCAGGCGCTCTCCGAGCGGGACAGCGTGCACACCGTCCTCACGGGCGGATCGGTCGGCATCGATGTTCTTGCCGCGATTGGCGCCGAGCACCGATTGTCGGCGCTGGACTGGAACAGGATCCACGTGTGGTGGGGGGACGAGCGCTGGCTCCCGGCCAGTGATGCGGAACGAAACGACGCGCAAGCGCACGATGTCCTCCTCGACCGGTTGACGGGACCGAAAGAGAACATCCACCGATTCCCGGCGTCGGATGGCCCGCTCGGTCTGGATGAAGCAGCCGAAGCATACGCGCGCGAACTCGCCGAGCACGCGCCGGACTCGGGGCGACTGCCTGAATTCGAACTCCTGTTTCTCGGCGTGGGCCCCGATGGCCACGTCGCATCGCTGTTTCCCGGACACGACGGCATTGCCGAGAAGAACGCAACCGTGATCGCCGTCCGGAACTCCCCGAAACCGCCGCCGGAGCGCCTGAGCCTGACACTTCCCGCGATCAATTCGGCGAATCGGGTGTGGTTGTGTATGGCGGGCGCGGACAAGGCGTCGGCACTCGGGCTCGCGCTCGCGAATGCGAGCGTACGCGAGGTTCCCGTTGCCGGGGCGCACGGCCAAATCAGCACCGAGTTCTTCGTGGATCGGGCGGCCACGACCGACGTCCCCGAGGAGTTGCTGACGAACTAGGCGATGGCCTACGCGGGCGTGCGGCCGCGGCGCGCGCGAAGCTGTTCGAGCGCCTCGGCAAGCAGCGTCGCGGCCTCTTGCTCTGTCCGCCGCTCCTTCACGTACGCCAAGTGCGTCTTGTACGGCTCAAGTTTCGACACCGCAGGAGGGTTGTCCTTGTCGCGGCCGGCCGGCAGGCCGCAATTCGGGCAATCGAGCTGTTCCGGAATCTCCTCGTCCTCGATGGTTGCGAGAAAATACGGCTTCAGTTCGTGCCCATTTGCGCACCAGTACGAAACCTGGATTCGCTCGGCATGAAACCCGCGATCCTGTTCCCCCATGGGTCCCGCACCAACGCGCGAGCCCCTAATTGCGCTTCCACCCGATGCCATGCCAGTCTCCTATGTGCCGAGATTGAACTTCGTGATGAGGCCGAGTACGACGATGCACGAAACCCAGACGAGGCCGAGGATCACCGTGAATCGGTTGAGGTTTCGCTCAGCAACCCCCGATGCGCCAAGGTTCGATGTCGTCCCGCCGCCGAACATGTCGGAAAGTCCGCCGCCGCGACCCTTGTGCAGCAAGATGAGCAGGGTCAGCAGGAGGCTCGTGATTCCGAGCACGACCTGCAAGATGACCTCAAGAATTTCCACGGGATTGGTGCCTTTCTGGGGGCGCTGGCCGTTGACCAGTATAACCGGCGTGGGCCATGGGGACGATTCGGTCGCGGCAACCGCCGACCTAGACTCCGACGTGGCTTTGGAATCGCGCGATCTTCGCGAACTCCTCCACGACGAGGCTCGCGCCGCCGACGAGCGCGCCATCCACATTCGGCTCCCTGAGGAAGCTCGCAATGTTTCCCGATTTCACCGAGCCTCCGTACAGTATCCTCGTGCGTCGTGCGCTTTCCGGCCCGAGAGAATCGCTCACGACGGCACGCAATTGCTCCGCGACGGATTCGGCCTGCTCCGGCGTGGCGGCCTGGCCGGATCCGATGGCCCAGACGGGCTCGTACGCGACGACGATGTCCGCGTCCTGCTTTGCGGGCAATTGCGCCAGAGCCACCGTGAGCTGCTCGACGGGGACAGCGCTCGCGCCGCGCGCTTCCAGATCCTCGGCGGTTTCCCCCACGCAAATGATCGGGACGATGCCATGCCGGATCGCAGCAGCGGCTTTCGCGCCGACCTGCTCATTCGACTCCTGGTGGTATTCCCGGCGTTCCGAGTGGCCGACGATGACGTGGCTGCAGTCGAGTGCTTTGAGGAACGCGCCGGACACCTCCCCCGTATACGCGCCGGAGTCGTGCTCCGAAATGTCCTGCGCGCCGAACAGGATGGGGAAGTGGTCTGCCGCGATGAGCGACTGCACCGAGCGCAGATTGGTGAACGGAGGGAACACTGCGACGTCGACAGTGCGGAAATCGAGTTTCGCATCCTGCAGGCTCCAGGCGAGCTTTTGCACGAACGCAATGGATTGGAGGTGGTCGAAATTGAGTTTCCAGTTCCCCGCAATCAGGGGAATGCGGTGAGAATCAGGTGTTACGGCCATCCGAGTGCCTCCAGTCCGGGCAGTTGCTTTCCCTCGAGGAATTCGAGGCTCGCACCGCCTCCCGTAGAAATGTGTCCAAACTCTTCCTCGCGGAAACCCAGCGCACGCACCGCGGCGGCCGAGTCGCCGCCACCGACGACGGTGAGACCGTCGACTTTCGTGAGCGCCTGCGCCACCGCCCGCGTGCCCGCCGCGAACTCGGGGAACTCGAAGACACCCATGGGCCCATTCCAGAACACCGTGCGCGACCCGGCGAGGACGCTCGCGAAGCGGGATTGCGTATCGGGGCCGATATCCAGGCCGAGGCCCGAAGCGCCCCACGGGGTGTCCTCGATCGCGTCGACGCCGCGCACGACATGCTCGGCATTCGCGGAGAATGATGCGGCGACCCGCACATCCGTCGGGAGGACGACGTCGACGCCCAGACGGCTCGCCTCGTCGAGGTAACCTTTCACGGCATCCAGCTGGTCCTTCTCCAAAAGGCTCGAGCCGACGGCGTGGCCCTGCGCCGCGAGGAACGTGAACATCATCCCTCCGCCGATGAGCAGTGACGACACTCTGGGAAGCAAAGCCCCGATGACCCCGAGTTTGTCGGAGACCTTCGAACCTCCCAAGACGACCGTGTACGGCATCGTCGGGTTCTGCGTGAGGCGCTCCAGAACCTCGAGCTCCGCCTGGATGAGGCGGCCCGCCGCGCTCGGCAACACTCCGGGGAGCTCGAACACGCTTGCTTGCTTCCTGTGCACGACTCCGAACCCGTCGGAAATCATCACGTCGCCGAGCGACGCGAGCGACGCTGCGAAGTCCGCACGTTCGTGCGCCGATTTCGAGGCCTCGCCCACGTTGAATCGTAGGTTCTCCACGAGCGCGACGTCGCCATCCCCGAGGGCCGAAACCGCATCGCGAGCCGCATCGCCCACCGTGTCCGTCGCGAACGCCACGGGTCTGCCGAGCAGTTCGCCAAGACGCCGCGCAACGGGGGCGAGCGTGAACGCGGGATCTGGCGTCCCGTCTGGCCTGCCGAGGTGAGAGATCACGACGACCCGGGCGCCAGCGGACAGCAACTCGTTCAGAGTTCCCAACGACGCGCGAATGCGGCCGTCGTCGGTGATCTCACCGTCGTCCATCGGCACATTGAGATCGCACCGCACGAGCACCCGCTTGCCGGCGAGCGCGCCGAGCGACTCTATGGTTCGCAGCATCGCTTTTCGCTCACGCGAGGCGGGCGGCAACGTACGCGGTCAGGTCGACGAGCCGGTTGGAGTAGCCCCACTCGTTGTCGTACCAGCCTGCAACCTTGACCTGGGTTCCGATGACCTTCGTGAGGCCCGCGTCGAAAATGCAGGAATGCGGGTCGCCGACGATGTCGCTCGAGACGATCGGATCCTCCGTGTAGCTCAACAAGCCCTTGAGCGGGCCATTCGCGGCCTCGCGGTATGCGGCATTCACGTCGTCGACGGTCAGCCCGGCGCGCGTTTCGACCGTGAGATCGGTAATGGATCCGGTCGGAACCGGAACCCGCAGCGCGTAGCCGTCCAGCTTGCCGATGAGCTCCGGGAGAACGAGTCCGATCGCTTTCGCGGCTCCCGTGCTCGTCGGCACAATGTTGATCGCGGCAGCGCGAGCGCGGCGGAGATCGCTGTGCGGGCCATCCTGAAGATTCTGGTCCGCCGTGTAGGCGTGCACCGTGGTCATGAGCCCGCGCTCGATTCCGAAGTTGTCCATGAACACCTTCGCGAGAGGAGCGAGGCAGTTCGTCGTGCAGGATGCGTTCGAAATGATGTCGTGAGAGGCAGGATCGTAATCCTTCTCGTTGACGCCCATGACGAACGTGGCGTCTTCCCCTTTCGCGGGGGCGGAAATGATCACTTTCTTCGCCCCCGCGTCCAGGTGCTTGCGAGCGTCCTCGGCATTCGTGAACCTGCCCGTCGATTCGATCACGATGTCGACACCGAGGTCGCCCCAGCCAAGCTGCGCCGGATCCCGTTGCTCCAGAACCGTGATCGGCGTGCCGTTCACGACGATCCGGTCGCCATCCACCTCCACACTCGCGTTCAAGCGCCCGTTCACGGAGTCGTACTTGAGGAGCGTCGCGAGGGCGCGATTGTCGGTGAGGTCGTTGACCGCGACGATCTCAAGATCGCTTCCTGCAGCGAGCACGGCGCGGAAATAGTTGCGGCCAATTCGACCGAAGCCGTTGATACCTACTTTGACGGACAAAAGGGGACTCCAATGGTGGTTCGGTGGTGAATTGCGAGGGGGTGGCAGGGATCGCTACCCAGCGATCAGCCCTGATGTCTTGTCGCGGGCCGCGGCAAACCGCTCCTGCACATTACTCCAGTGGGCGATGTTCCAGAATGCCTTGATGTAATCGGCCTTCACGTTGACGTAGTCCAGGTAGAACGCGTGCTCCCACATGTCCAGGAGGAGGAGGGGAATCGTGCCGGGCGCGAAGTTGGCCTGCTGGTCGTAGTACTGGTGGATGAGCAGTTTCCGACCGACCGAGTCCCACACGAGAGCACCCCAGCCCGAGCCCTGGATTCCCGCGGACGCGGCCGTGAAGTGGGCCATGAACTTGTCGAACGACCCGAAGTTGTCGTCGATTGCCGCGGCAAGTTCGCCTTCGGGCTTTCCGCCGCCATCCGGTGAAAGGTTCGTCCAGAACACCGAGTGGTTCACGTGCCCCGCGAGGTTGAACGCGAGATCCTTCTCGAGCTTGTTCACATTGGCGAAATCATCGCTGTCGCGTGCCTCGGCGAGTTTTGCCAGAGCGGTATTCGCGCCATCGACGTACGCCTTGTGGTGTTTGCCGTGGTGCAGCTCCATGATTCTGCCGCTGATGTTCGGCTCGAGCGCCGAAAAGTCGTAACCCAGGTCCGGGAGTGTGTAGTCAGCCATTGTGTGTGAACCTCCAGAAGTTCGTCCGTGCCGGCAAAGCACACTGCCGTGCCGGGTGACCGTTCCAGTCTATCGCCGCGATTTGAGTGTCACACGTCGTCGTAGTCCGCGGGCAGGTTCGCATCGGTCCCGGGAATCCCTTTGTCGATTGCGACCTTGTCTGCCATGGCGAGCAATCGCCGGATCCGTCCGGCAACGGCATCCTTCGTCATGGGCGGGTCCGCATGGTGGCCCAACTCATCCAGGCTCGCGTCGCGAAAGCGCAACCGCAACTCCCCCGCGTACTTGAGGTGGTCGGGTACTTTGCCGTCCAGGATCTCGAGCGCTCGCTCCACCCTCGAACATGCCGCCACTGCCGCTTGCGCCGATCGCCGCAGATTGGCGTCATCGAAATTCACGAGCCGGTTGGCTGTCGCGCGCACTTCGCGGCGCTGGCGCAGTTCCTCCCACGCGACAACCGTCGCCGTGGCGCCCATCGTCTTCAGCATCGTGCTGATGGCCTCACCGTCACGGATGACGACGCGATGGACTCCGCGCACCTCCCGTGCCTTCGACGGCACGTGCAACCGGCCCGCGGCGCCGACAAGCGCCATGGCGGACTCATTTCCGGGGCACGTGACCTCAATCGCTGAGGATCGGCCGGGGTCCGTGAGCGAACCGCGAGCGAGAAACGCGCCGCGCCACACGGCGGCCAGTTCGTCCTGAGCGCCCGTGGTGAGGCGATTGGGAAGGCCCCGCACCGGCCGACGCCGAGCATCCAGAAGCCCGGTTTGCCGCGCTAGAGTTTCGCCGTCGAGAACGCGCACGAGGTAATGGCTCGTTCGCCTGACCCCGGATGCGGAAATGACGGAGAGCTCGCTGCGGACGCCGTAAAGCTCCACGAGGTCGCGCCGGACGCGTTGAGCGATCTCCACCGTGTCCAGTTCCGATTCGACCGCTACCCTGCCCGAAATGAGGTGCAGCCCGCCGGAGAATCTCAGGATCGTCGCGAGCTCTGCGGCTCGGATCGAGGTCCGGTTGGAGTCGACCCGAGCGAGTTCCTCCTTGACGTCAGCAGTCAATGCCACGAAGTGCTTCCCTTCCCCTACTCTCGGCCCAGATCGCGGTGCTTGACATTCACCGCAACACCGGGAAACCCGCGAATGATCGTCGCAAGTTGTTCTACGACGGCAACGGAGCGATGTTTGCCCCCCGTGCATCCCACGGCGATCGTGGCGTGCCGTTTGTTCTCGCGCTGGTAGCCCGCGAGCACCGGCTCGAGCGCGCTCGCGTAGGCGTCGACGAAATCCCGCGCTCCTTCCTGCGAGAGCACGAACTCGCTGACCTCGGCATCGAGCCCTGTGCCGTCGCGCAGCTTCGGGTTCCAGAACGGATTCGGCAGAAACCGCATGTCCGCGACCAGGTCCGCGTCTGTGGGGATTCCGTACTTGAATCCGAAGCTCACAACCGTCACCTGCACTCCGGGCGCCCCCGCCTCCGCGAATAGCTCCGAGACCTTGGTGGCGAGATGGTGGATATTGAGATCGGAAGTATCGATGATGATGTCGCTCGCCTCGCGCATTTCGAGCATGCGCGCACGTTCGGCTCCGATGCCATCCATGAGAGTGCCGTCTCCCTGCAGCGGATGCGGCCGGCGAACCTGCTCGAAGCGACGCACGAGCACATCGTCCGTCGCTTCGAGGAAAAGTACCCGCACCGAAGAAATCGCCCTCAGGGACTCGACGATCTCCTGCAGGTCGGCGAACAGTTTCCCGCCGCGCACATCCGTGATGGCCGCAATCTTCGGGATCGTCCCTGCCGCCTTCATGGCGAGCTCGACGAGCGGCATGATCATTTGCGGGGGAAGGTTATCCACGACGTACCAGCCCAGATCCTCCAGCGCGTTGCCGACGGTCGAACGACCCGCACCGGACATGCCAGTCACGACAAGCACTTCCTGCTGCGCGGTTTCCGGAGTCATCGGTCGATCATGCCCTCGCTTGACTGGTGAATTCTGCCTCAATCGTGGATCAAAGCCTACCGAGTTCCCGGGCTGCCGGAGTTCTCCTGATGGAGCCGCTCGTGCACGGCCGCCGCCAAGGCGGGGCCGATCCCGCGCACGCGGGCGATTTCGTCGCGAGAGGCGCCCCGCAATTGTTTGACGGAGCCGAAGTGGCGAAGCAATTCGCGAACCCGAGACGGGCCGAGCCCAGCAATCTCGGAAAGCACCGAACTCACATTGGCCTTGCGCTTCTGGCGCTGGAAACTGATCGCAAAGCGGTGCGCTTCATCTCGCATGCGCTGGAACAGAAACAGCGCGTCGCTATTGCGCGGAAGGATGACGGGGTAATCGGTATCCGGAAGCCAGATCTCCTCCAGCCGTTTCGCAATTCCGCACAAGGCGATGGAGCCGGGACCCGACGTGGGAACCCCGGCCTCGGCGAGAGCACGACCTGCGGCGGCGACTTGCGGCTGTCCACCATCAACGACGAGCAGGCTCGGGCGATAGGCGAAGCGCGGGCGAACGGCACCGTCAATCGCATCCACCGGATCAGCGTCGTCAAGCCGCGCCAACCGCCGCGACAGGACCTGATAGATCGATTCCGAGTCATCGGCGGATTCCGGAATGCTGAAGCGCCGGTAGAGATCCTTGCGCGGGAGGCCATCCTCGAACACGACCATGGACGCCACGATGTTCGTGCCGCCGAGGTGGGACACGTCGTAGCACTCCATGCGCAATGGGGCTTCCGACATCCCGAGCGCGTCCTGAATGTCGGACAGTGCTTGCGACCGCGCGACGAAATCGCCGCTTCGACGGGTCTTGTAGCTCGCGAGAGCGCTCTGCGCGTTCCGCGTGACGGTCTCCGACAGCTGGGCCAGGTCACCGCGTCGCGCGACTCTCATGGTGACTCTCCCCGATGCACCGTGCTCGATGCGCAGCTCGCTGAGCAGTCGTTCGATTTCTGCGGAGTCCGCGGGAAGCGTGGGAACGACGACGAGGCGCGGCGGAACGATCACGGCACCGGCATCTTTGCGTCGGCCCAGGTCCTGTTGATACGCATTCGTCACGACGGTGTCGACGAGTTCGGCTTCCGCAAGGTCCAGTTCCTTGTCGACGACCCAGCTGCGCACACCCCTGATGCGCCCACCGCGGACCGAGAACAATTGCACAGCCGCGGCCAGTTCGTCATGAGCAATGCCGAACACGTCGGCGTCGACGGTTTCCGGCAGGACGATCGTGTTCTTCGACAGCACGGTGTCGATCGCCGCGAGTTGGTCGCGATACTTCGCGGCTGCCTCATAATCGAGTTGCTCGGCCGCGGCAGTCATTTTCGCGGAAAGATCGGCGGTGAATTTCGAATCATTTCCGGCCATGAACGAGGCATAGTCGAGGGCAATCGACTTGTGGTCTTCCTTGCTGATCCTGCCGACGCACGGCGCCGCGCACTTGCCGATCTCCCCGAGCAGGCACGGACGCCCGCTTTGCTCTGCGCGCCGATACACGGAGTCGGAACAACTGCGCATGGGGAATACCTTCAGCAAAAGGTCGAGCGTCTCCCTGATGGCCCACACTTTCGTGTACGGCCCGAAGTATCGCGCACCGGGGATCGAGCGATTGCGCGTGATGAGCACCCGCGGCACGTCGTCCGCGAGAGTGATTGCCAGATACGGGTAGGTCTTGTCGTCGCGGAACTGGACGTTGAATGGCGGGTTGAATTCCTTGATCCAGCTGAACTCGAGCTGCAGCGCCTCGAATTCGCTTCCCACGACCGTCCATTCGACGGACGTGGCCGTTGTGACCATGCGCCGGGTTCTCTCGTGAAGGCTCGCGAGCGGTGCGAAATAGTTGCTCAACCGGGCACGCAGGTTCTTGGCCTTGCCGACGTACAGGATTCGATCCGCAGAGTCGCGAAAGCGATACACCCCGGGAGAGACGGGGATTTCACCGGCCTTCGGTCGGTAACTGACCCGGTCGGTCATGATGAGGCGTGGCCGAGTGCTTCCCGAAGGAATTGCGCGGTGTGGCTCTTCCTGGATCTGGCCAGATTCTCCGGCGTTCCTTCGGCGATCACTTCACCTCCGCCGGCTCCGCCCTCCGGCCCGAGGTCGATGATCCAGTCCGCGGACTTGATCACATCCAGATTGTGTTCGATGACAATGACCGTATTGCCCTTGTCCACGAGACCGTTCAGAACGAGAAGGAGCTTTCGAACATCCTCGAAGTGCAGTCCCGTCGTCGGTTCATCGAGAACGTAAATGCTCCGGCCGAGGGACCGGCGCTGGAGTTCCGTGGCGAGCTTGACGCGCTGCGCTTCCCCTCCGGAGAGCGTCGTGGCGCTCTGGCCGAGGCGGACATACCCGAGCCCGACTTCCTCCAGAGTCTTCAGGTAGCGATGGATCGAGGTGATCGCCTCGAAGAACTCCGCAGCTTCGCTGATGGGCATGTCAAGCACCTGGGCGATGTTCTTGCCCTTGTAATGCACGGCGAGAGTGTCGCGGTTGTACCGTGCGCCGCCGCACACCTCGCACACGACGTAAACATCGGGGAGGAAGTTCATTTCGATCGTGATCGTGCCGTCGCCGGAGCAGTTCTCGCACCGGCCGCCCTTCACGTTGAAGCTGAATCGCCCAGGCAGGTATCCGCGGGCTTTCGCCTCGGCGGTTTCCGAGAACAGGGTGCGAATGCGGTCGAACACTCCCGTGTAGGTGGCCGGGTTCGACCGGGGGGTGCGCCCGATGGGCGCCTGGTCGACGTGCACGACCTTGTCGAGATTGTCGAGGCCGGAGATCCTCGTGTGCGGTCCGGGGATCTGCCGTGCTCCGTTGAGAGAGTTCGCGAGCGAACGGTACAGGATGTCGTTCACGAGCGAGGACTTTCCCGAGCCGCTCACGCCCGTCACGGCGATGAAGGTGCTGAGCGGGAACCCGACAGTGATGCTCTTGAGGTTGTTCGCGCGCGCGCCCTCCACGGTGAGGATGCGCTCGGGGTCTACTGGCCTGCGATTCGCCGGCGTCGGAATGGACTTTCGACCTGACAGATAGTCGCCGGTGATCGATCGCGTGTTGGTGAGAAGTTCGTCGAACCCCCCGGAGTGCACGACCTCTCCCCCGAGTTCGCCGGCGCCGGGACCGATATCCACGAGCCAGTCGGCCGTGCGAATCGTGTCCTCGTCGTGCTCGACCACAATGAGCGTATTGCCGAGGTCGCGAAGTTTCACGAGCGTTTCGATGAGCCGCCGGTTGTCTCTCTGGTGAAGGCCGATGCTCGGTTCGTCGAGAACGTAGAGCACTCCCGTGAGTCCGGAACCGATCTGGGTGGCGAGCCGGATCCTCTGCGCTTCGCCTCCCGAGAGGGAGCCCGCCGCCCTGGACAGGTTCAGGTACCCGAGTCCTACTTCAAGGAGGAATTCGAGCCGTGCGCGGATCTCCCTCAGCACCGCCGCGGCGATTTTCGTTTCCCGCTCATCGAGTTCGACCTCGTTCATGAACGCAAAGGCATCGACGAGGCTGAGCGAGGAGACTGCCGCAATGCTGTGGCCCCCGACAGTTACCGCGAGAACTTCGGGTTTGAGCCGCTGTCCGTCGCACACCGCGCACGGGATCTCGCGAAGATAGTTGGACCAGCGCTGGCGGGCCGAATCGCTCTCCGCCTCGAGGTACTTGCGCTCGATATAGGGCATGACGCCCTCAAAGCCCGTCGAGTACGTCATTTCGCGGCCGAAACGGTTCTTCCACTTCACGGTGACCTTGAAGTTGTTTCCGCGAAGCACAGCCTCCCGTGCCGCGTCTGGCAGCTCGGACCACGGGGTTTCGAGAGAGAAGTCGAGTTCGCCGGCGAGCCCCTGGAGCAACCGCTGGAAGTAGTTGTACAGCCCTTTGCCGGACTGGGTCCACGGGAGAATCACCCCGTCGGAGAGGCTGAGCGACGGATCTCCCAGGAGCAGCTCGGGGTCCACCGACATTCGCGTGCCCAGGCCCGAGCACTCGGGGCAGGCGCCAAATGGCGCGTTGAACGAGAACGTCCTCGGCTCGATTTCGGTGAGCTGAACCGGGTGCCCGTTGGGGCAGGACAGCTTCTCGGAGAAACTGCGCCACGCCGAAGGCCCCGATTCGTCCACGAAGTTGATGGACACGAGTCCGTCGGTCAGCCGCAACGCCGTCTCGAGCGAATCGGTGAGGCGGCCGAGAATGTCCTCGGCGGCGGCGAGTCTGTCCACGATCACGGCAATATCGTGTTTGTACTGTTTCTTGAGCGTGGGAGGAGCCGTCAGCTGCACGGCCTCGCCGTCGACGAGCGCGCGCGAGTACCCGCTCGCCGCGAGCTCCTTGAACAGGTCCACGAATTCGCCCTTTTTCTGCGACACCACGGGGCTGACGATCTGGTATCTCGTGCCGGGTTCGAGCTCCATGAGCTGGTCCGCGATCTGCTGCACCGTCTGCCGCTCGATCCGCTCCCCGCACTCGGCGCAGTGCGGAATGCCGATTCTCGCCCACAGCAACCGCATGTAGTCGTAGATTTCGGTGATCGTGCCGACCGTGGACCTCGGGTTGCGGTTCGTGGATTTCTGGTCGATCGACACGGCGGGGCTCAGACCCTCGATGAAGTCGACATCCGGTCGATCCACTTGCCCGAGGAACTGCCTCGCGTACGCGGACAGCGATTCGACGTAGCGGCGCTGCCCCTCGGCGAAGATCGTGTCGAACGCGAGGCTCGACTTGCCCGAACCGGACAGCCCCGTGAACACGACGAGCGAATTCCGGGGAATCTCGAGGTTCAGATTCTTCAAATTGTGGACGCGTGCGCCGCGCACGCTCAGGTGCGCGTGGGCGCGACCGCGATCCTCGATCGCCGACAACATGGTCTCCTCATCGAGGTCCGCCATCTCGCGCTTCGCGGCACTCAACTGGGACATGGTCACTCTCACCATTCTACGGAGGGCCACTGACACCCTGCTGCGCACGGCAGCGGATCATTGGCTATTCATTCGTGTGATCGCGTGTACGCGGAAACGGTAGCGCCCGACTCCCCCACTTCCCGAAGCCGTCCGCCGCTGATCCACGCTGCGTGGTCGCACAATTGCCTGACTGCCTCCATCGAATGGGAAACCAGAATCACCGTTGTGCCAGCGGATTTCAGATACGCAAACCTCTGAAAGCTCTTCGCCTGGAAGTCTGCGTCCCCCACAGCGAGAACCTCATCCACGAGGAGAATTTCCGGGTCGACGTGAATGGCGACCGAGAAACCCAGCCGAACGTACATCCCAGAGGAGTAGGTTTTCACGGGCTGGTCGATGAATCGTTCGATTCCCGCGAAGTCGATGATCTCATCGAACTTTGCGTCGACTTCACGCCGGGACATCCCCAGAATCGACCCGTTCAAGTACACGTTCTCTCGGCCCGTCAATTCGGGATGAAACCCGGTACCCACCTCGAGAAGTGCCGCGAGCCTTCCGCGTGTCGTGATGTGGCCCTTGTCGGGAAAGTAGATCTTCGCGAGGCACTTCAAGAGGGTCGACTTACCCGAACCATTCCGGCCGATCAGGCCGAATGTCGAACCCGTCGGTACATCGAAGGACACATCCTCCAGTGCCCAGAAGTCCTCGTGAACTGACGTTCGCCCCCGCATGACGGCGGACTTGAGAGTCTGATTCCGTTCGCGGTACAGGCGGAACTTCTTGCTCACATTCGCGATCCGGACGGCAATCTCTTTCACAGCAATTCCGCCAGCCTTTTCTCGTGATGCCGGAAGATCCATAATCCGACTCCGAAACTCGCAATCGACCAGCACACGCACACGACGATATCCGTGATGTCCGGCCAGCGATTGTCGTACAGGAGCTGTCGGAAGACGTCGACGAAATGCACCATCGGGTTGAGCACATAGAGATCCATTGCGGTGATCGGCGTCCCCAGCAGTTTGCCGAGGTCCGCGGAAGCGTCCTTCATGAGCGAAATCGGGTAAATGATCGGCGTGAGGTACATCCAGATCTGCAGCAGGATCGTGACGAAATATTCGGTGTCGCGGAAATACACGTTCGCGGTCGCGAGCATGAGGGCGATTCCCGTGGCGAAAACCGCGAGGAGAATCATGACGAGCACGAGCACGGGTATCCAGGGGAGGACGAATGCTCCGAAAATGCTCAACGCCACGACGAGCACCGCAGTCTCGACGAGCCAGTTGAAGCCGACCGCGCCGACGGCGGAGAACGGAAGGACAAGTCTCGGAAAATACACCTTCTGGATGAGGTTCGCATTCCCCACGATCGAGGCGATGCCCTGATTGACCACGTTCGCGAGAAACGCCCACGGAAGCAATCCGCACAGCAGCCACAGCGCGAAAACGTCGAGCCCGCTCGGATCGCCCTTGTCCGGTTGAAGCCGGAGGATGAACGAGAAAACGAACGTGTAGATCACCATCGCAGCGAGCGGGTTCGCGAGCGACCACAACTGGCCGAGCACGGTTCGCCGGTACTTGCCGCGGATTTCCCGGAGGGTCAGGTTGGAGAGCAGGTCGAGCGAGGCGATCAGTTCTTTCAACGCAGCCATTCGCACTCCCTGCGTGCGCGGTATCTCGTCGTCACGATCATCGCGTCCCGATCATCAATCGCGAAGGACGAGCGCCGGACTGATGGCTGGCCTCAGCGGTTCGGGGAGGAGCTGGCGAAGTCGCAGCACCAAGAGGCACAATCGCGGGTGGCTGAGCAGCGCCAGGCCGAACTTCACCCTCGCCCGCATTCGCGGCCGCTTGCTGAGCAGGATCCGGATGGATCCGGCGATGAGGCGAGCGTCGCGAAACTGCCGCGCCTGAAGGGCGATCGAATACTCGGTGACGGTGCTGTTCATGAGCCGGGGAATCAGCAGGTCGCTCACATAGCGGCGATTGAGTCTGCGGTCGTCGGGGAAGGTTTCGGATAGCTTCTCGAAGAAGATCATGCGGCTCGCCCTGAACGTCGAGTTGTCCGAACTGCTCCCAGGATGGACCCTGAAGGACGTGACGGGGTCGCGAAAATACTTCATGCGCCACCCCGACTGGAAGATTCGAATGAACAGGTCGTCGTCTTCATATCCGCGCAATCGCGGGTCGAATCCGCCGACGCTCAGAAACGCTTCCTTTCGGAGCACGCTCGCAGAGGGCACAACCATATTGTCCTCGCTGAGCAATTGCTGAATCGCCGTCTTGGGGTGATGGAAGTTGTTCGACGCAATGAATCCGCGCGTCACGAGCCTGCCTTTGACGTCGATTTCATTGAAGTCGCTGTACGCCCAACCGAGTTCCGGGTCGGAGGAAAACGGCGACGAGAGTACTTCGATGTGGCGCGGATGCCACAGGTCGTCCTGATCGAGGAACGCGATGAGCGTGCCCGTCGAGCGGTCGACTGCGGTATTGCGCGACGCGGACTGGCCCTGATTCGCCTGTTCCAGCACAGCCACAGGCACGGTCGGTTCGAACTCGCGAACTGCCGCATGGATCTGTTCGAGGGAACGATCCGTCGAACCGTCGTCGACGATGATCACTTCGTGAACCTCTCGGGTTTGCTGCCGCACCGAAGCGAGCGCCTCACGGAGGAAGCGTTCGCCGTTGAAGACCGGCATGATCACAGAGATTCTGTCGGCGGCTTCCACGAGATCACCTCCGATGCGAGTCCGTCGATGGGGTACCGGAGCGCAGCGGAACTCTCGGTCTGCCCATCGTAGGGCCAGGTCACGTGGTCGGCACGATCATCGACCTTCCGCGCGATGATCCAGGACGTGCTGTCGGACGTGGTCGTCGGCATAGCCAGATTCTGCGCCCGCCAACCGGGCGAAGGGACAACGACGGCGGGGCCCATCGATCCGGCCGCGTGCGGGGCGAAGCCCAATCTCGCATCGAAAATCTGCTGCAGGCCGTCCGGGGAAAACCGCCAGAAATCCTGCGGAGACGCGTGGCTCGGCCAGACCCACGGGGTCCCGATCACAGCGAGCCCCCCGATCTGGAGCACTTTCGCAATCTCGGCGGCAACCAGCCACGGAGTCGTCACGTGTTCCAGGAGGCTCCACGACCACACCACCGCGAACCGGCCTGCCGAAAAATGCGTGCTCAGCTCATGAACATCGCCTTCGACATCCACGCCGAGTCCTGGGTGGATGTCGAATCCGATGATCTCGCGGCCGGCAAACGCGGCCAGCTGTCGCTCGAGATTGGCCGCACTCGACGAACGAACCCCGAGCGCGAGAACGGGTCCGGGTGGGGCAAGCTCCATCCATGCACTCTCCAGCTCCCATCGCTGTGGGTCGACGCCGCTCTCGCTCTGGGCCGGCAGCGGATGATCGGGAAGGTCCACGACGCATTCGACGACCCGTGACGCGGTCCGGGCCCGCAGTTTCACGACGCCACCGGGCCTGCCAGGGACGTAAACGGAGAATCCGCTGCGAGCGACGGCTTCGTGCCCGGGCCAGAATGCCAGCAGATCCGGACGCTCGCTGCGCCTCGCGGCCACCGACGTGCCGCCCACGTCGACTATCAAGCTGTTCACCGTCTCGCCTTCGAGATGGGCCCACCCCTGCAGGTACGTCCCATAGGCGTCGCACCAGTACACGTCGATGAAGTGATGCAATTTCCCGGCACCGTCGATGGCGGAGGCGCTCGCGGGCCGCGAGTCGACCTTCGACAAGGCAACGGTGCACTGTTTTGCAAGCCGCCGGCCGTGCACATCGCGTCGGCCACGCACCGCGCACAGGTCCCTGCACTGCCTGAGCCACAACGTTCCCTCTATTGGCATTCCGGAGTTCACGCTCGCGATGCCCAGTGAGAACAGCGCGTCCAGCCCCGTTTCTCTTGTGGGGGCGTCATCCGACAAAGCGAACGTCGGCGCCACGTTCGCGACGAGTTCGCAAAGCCGGCTTTCCGGGAGGTACGTTCCGCGGGACACAATGTCGACGAATGCGCGGCACTGATGCAAAAGCGTACGTCTGGCCAGTTCGGGCGCGCTGAACTCCGCGTCCGCGCCGAGGCGCTCGGCCTCGCGGGTTGCAGACTCGCCGTCGAAGTGCGACAGGGCGAGCACGCGGTGGTAGGGAGCCTGAAAGAGCAAATCGACGGTGTCGAGATCGGCGACTCCGGCCGCGTTGCGCCAGGTTCTCGCCGCGGACGCCGACAGCGTGAAGAACTCGGCTGCACGCTGCGGCCGGCCGGCGTGCAGGAGGTCGATCATTCCGAGTGCGAACGCCGCACCCGCCAGGCTCCACGGCGCGGTGCCTCGCTCGGCGATACGGTCGATCGTGGACTTGGGATCGCTCACATCGAGGCCGTGCACTGCGCTGAACGACTCGAAAACCCGAGGGAGAGACATGTGTGCAGCATGAAATCGACCCTCGGCGACCGTCGCGCGCAAATACCTGACCGCCATTCCCAGCGCGAGGGCGGATCCGGCCCGAGCGGATTCTGCGCGCGCATCGTAGTAGGGCGCGAGGTTCGGAACAGCGCGATTCCCGACCGCAATCTCCCTTGCCGACGATCCTGGTCGAGCCACCGCCTTGAGGTTCCCTCGATCGCGTCGCACCCGCACCGACGCGAACCCTGCTCGTCGGAGCAGTATCTCCAGACCCTGCTCGCTCGCGATGAAGGAATGGTAGCCAGCGCTCACCGCGCCGAGTATCTCCGCGAGAGGACTGTCCGGACGGACGATCTCCGCTGCCGGCGTCGTCAACACGACCGTGCCGTTCAGCGCCGCCCGGGCGTGGAGTGCTGCCAGGAAGTCGAGCGGTTGGGGGACGTGTTCCACCACTTCGCTCGCGAGAATCAAATCGAAGTCATCGCCGATCACCGATTCGCCCGTCAGGTACTCCTGGCGGATGTCCAGCCCGAGCTCCGCCGCGCCCCGAATCCCGGAAAGCGACGGCTCGACGCCGAGCACGTCCCACCCGTAGTAAAACCGTCCGAGGTCGAGAGCGAACCCGTAATTGCACCCGACATCGAGGAACCGAGAGACGCGTGCGGGATCGGCCAGTACGAGGCTTTCCATGATGGTTCCGATTCCCGCGCCGGCTTCGACATAGCCGTCCACGGAGGCTTCCGTCGGTGAGGAGTCCAGCGGCGAATCCAGGATGTCGATTGAGCCGCACTCGGAGCATCTGACGAGAGGCAACTCGTGCTGAGCGAGCGCCGTGATTCTGGCGATGAGCCGTCCCTCGCCGCGAGCATCGCAAACTCGACAGTGCAGGAGTTCAGCCTCATCGCACCAGTCGACTGCGGTTGCCGGTCCCGCGCCGTCACCCAGTTGGAGGTCGTGCACCCTTGCAGCCTAAGGCATGCTCACGTCGTGTGGCCCGCCGCTTCCATCTGACGCAATTCCTTCTTCAAATCCGCCACTTCGTCGCGGAGCCTCGCGGCGAGCTCGAACTTGAGTTCGCTCGCGGCCTGGAGCATTTGCTCGTTCAGGTCGCGAATGATCGCCTCGATGCTGTTGGCGCCCGCAGCCGCGAGTCCCTCGCGCTTGAGCGCCACGCTGCCGAGGGCAGGGGTGGGTGTCCTCTTCGTTCCATCCCGGCCGGCGAGGAACCGCTCGGTGTCTGCGTCCTCGCGCGCGAGCACATCCGTGATGTCGGCGATGCGTTTGCGCAGAGGGGTCGGATCGATGCCGTGTTCGGCATTGTAGGCGACCTGCTTTTCCCGTCTGCGGTCCGTTTCATCGATCGCGAGCTTCATCGAATCGGTGAGCACGTCCGCGTACATGTGGACTTCCCCCGACACGTTGCGCGCGGCACGCCCGATCGTCTGGATGAGGGAGGTCGAGGAGCGAAGGAAGCCTTCCTTGTCCGCGTCGAGGATCGACACGAGCGAGACTTCCGGCAGGTCCAACCCCTCGCGGAGAAGGTTGATCCCCACGAGGACATCGAAGACGCCCTGCCGAAGTTCGGTCAGGAGCTCAACGCGGCGCAGGGTATCGACATCCGAGTGGAGGTAGCGAACTCGAACACCGGCCTCCGTGAAGTAATCGGTGAGCTCCTCCGCCATTTTCTTCGTCAACGTCGTCACGAGCACGCGTTCGTTGCGTGTCGCGCGCAGTCGGATCTCCTCGAGCAAGTCATCGATCTGGCCCTTGCTCGGTTTCACGACGATTTTCGGGTCAATGAGACCCGTTGGACGGATGACCTGCTCCACGACGCTGTCCGTGATGCCCAGCTCGTAGCGTCCTGGTGTCGCCGAAAGGTACACTTTCTGCCCCACTCGCTCGAGGAACTCGGTCCACGTCAGCGGCCGGTTGTCGAGCGCACTCGGAAGTCGGAACCCGTGCTCGACGAGCGTCCGCTTGCGGCTCGCGTCCCCCTCGTACATGGCGCCGATCTGCGGCACCGTGACGTGGGACTCGTCGATGACGACGAGGAAGTCCTCGGGGAAATAATCGAGAAGGCAGTTCGGCGGTTCGCCGGCGCTGCGCCCGTCGATGTGGCGCGAATAGTTTTCGATGCCGCTGCAGAATCCGATCTGCTCCATCATCTCGAGGTCGAACGTCGTGCGCATGCGGAGCCGCTGGGCCTCCAGGAGCTTGCCCTGCCGCTCGAGCTCGTCCAGCCGCACCGCGAGCTCCTCTTTGATCGAAGCAATCGCGCGCTTCATCGTCACAGGGCTCGCAGCATAGTGAGTTGCCGGGAACAGCGACACCGCATCCAGCGCCTCGATGACATCGCCCGTGAGGGGGTGCAGCGAAAACAGCGCCTCGATCTCGTCGCCGAACATTTCAATGCGAATGGCGTGTTCCTCGTACACGGGAATGATTTCGATCGTGTCGCCGCGGACGCGGAACTTTCCGCGCGAAAAGTCGATGTCGTTGCGCTGATACTGCATGGCGACGAGCCGCCGGATGAGCTGGTCGCGTGGGATGTGCTCCCCCACCTGGAGCGCAACCATCGCCTCGAGGTACTCCTCGGCCGCGCCGAGGCCATAAATGCACGACACCGTGGAGACCACGACGACGTCCCTGCGGCTCAAGAGCGAATTCGTGGTCGAATGCCGCAACCGTTCCACTTCGGCGTTGATGGAACTGTCCTTTTCGATAAAGGTATCGGTCTGCGGAACATACGCTTCCGGCTGGTAGTAGTCGTAGTAGGACACGAAATACTCGACCGCGTTGTTGGGCATGAGCTCGCGGAACTCGTTCGCAAGCTGGGCTGCGAGCGTCTTGTTGTGGGACAGCACGAGGGTCGGGCGCTGCACTTGCTCGATGAGCCACGCGGTCGTCGCGGACTTGCCCGTTCCCGTCGCGCCGAGGAGCACAACATCCGTCTCCCCCGCGTTGATGCGCGCGGCGAGCTCGGCGATCGCCGCAGGCTGGTCGCCGCTCGGGACATACTCGCTGACCACCTCGAAAGGACGGACGGCGCGGGTGGGTTGCATTTCTCAAGCCTAAACAGAACCACTGACTACGAGAGGGCGTGTTTGCCCTCAGCGGAACTCATGCGGCACGGGACACGCTCTCCCACAGCGCGTCGGCCTGGCGGAGCGTGTCGTCGAGCGTGCCATTGCTGTCGATCACGACGTCGGCGATCGCAAGTCGCTCCGTGTCGCTCACTTGCGAATTGAGGCGGTGCACCGCTTCCGCTCGCGAAAGTCCGCGCAACTCCATGAGCCTCGCCAACCGGGTTTGAGTGCTCGCATTCACAACCACGATGAGGTCGAATTCGTGCTCAGCATCCACGCGCGCTTCGATCAGCAGCGGTACGTCGTACACGATGATCGCGCGGGGGTTCTTCTCAGCGGCAGCGTTCATGAGCTCCCGGGCGCGGGCCTTGACGGCAGGGTGCGTAATCGCATTGAGCACCTCGCGGCGCTCAGGGTCGGCGAAAATCACGGACGCGAGCGCGGCCCTGTCGAGCCGGCCATCGTGCCCGATGACGTCGGGGCCGAAACTCCTCTCGATCTCGGCGAGTGCCGGTTGCCCTGGTTCCACAACCTCTCGGGCGAGGACGTCCGCGTCGATGTGGATCGCACCGTGCTCGGCGAGACGGCCGGCGACCACCGATTTTCCCGAGGCGATTCCGCCGGTGAGTCCGATCAGGTACACCCCGCCATGCTAGCTTGGCGCCGTGCTAGCGTGATGCCACCGAAGCAAAGGGGACGGCATGCTGGAGTTCCTCACAGGCGCGGGACTCGCGGTTTCCGCGGGCCTCAACGCCTACATCCCCCTTCTCGCGCTCGGGCTCGCCGGTCGTTTCCTGGATGTCGTGAACCTCCCGGCCAGCTGGGCCTGGCTCGAAAACCCCTGGGTTCTGGGAATCCTCGGGATTCTCCTCGCCATCGAACTCGTTGCGGACAAAATACCTGTCGTTGACCACGTCAACGACTGGATTCAGACCGTCGTGCGGCCCACGGCCGGCGGTCTCGCTTTTGGTTCCGGGTCCACAGCGACGACGGCCGCCGTCACGAACCCGGAGGCGTTCTTTTCCGGCAATCAGTGGTTCCCCATCGCGCTCGGGGTAGTCATCGCACTTGCCGTGCACGTGGCAAAGTCCGCGATCCGCCCCATGATCAACGTCGCCTCCGCGGGAATACTGACCCCCGTCGTGAGCGCAGCAGAAGACGTCGGCAGCGTTGCGATGGCGATTCTCGCGATCCTGATCCCCGTGCTCGTCATCGTCGCGATTCCGATCGCCGCATGGCTCTTGTGGCGCCTGGCGCGGCGCGTACGCAAACGAAACGGCCGGTCCCGCAAGGAACCGGCCGAATCGGCGAAGTACGAAGTACTTCCGTGAGCTAGCTGTTTCCGGAGAGCTTCTCGCGAAGGGCGGCGAGCGCCTCGTCGTCGGCGAGAGTGCCAGCGCCGGATTCTTCTGCAGAAAACGAGGAACCCGACGATGCCGGGACGTCGCCGATCGGCTCGTTCGCGGCAGCGGCGACCTGCACCTTGTGGGCTTCCCAGCGAGCCTGGGCTGCTGCGTAGTCGAGCTCCCACTTTTCGCGCTGGGACTCGAAGCCCTCTTTCCACTCGTTCGTTTCCGGGTCGAATCCATCCGGGTACTTGTAGTTGCCCGCCTCGTCGTACTCGGTAAGCATGCCGTAGAGTGCCGGGTCGAACTCGGTGCCCTCCGGGTCGACTCCCTCGTTGGCCTGCTTGAGGCTCAGCGAGATGCGGCGGCGCTCGAGATCGATGTCGATGACCTTGACGAACACTTCGTCGTTCACGGAGACAACCTGCTCGGCGAGTTCCACGTGCTTGCCGGAGAGCTCCGAAATGTGCACAAGGCCCTCGATGCCGTCCGCAACGCGCACGAATGCGCCGAACGGAACGAGCTTCGTGACCTTGCCCGGTGCAACCTGGCCGATCGCGTGCGTGCGCGCGAACAACTGCCATGGGTCTTCCTGCGTCGCCTTGAGCGACAGGGAGACGCGCTCGCGGTCGAGCTCGACGTCGAGGATCTCGACGGTGACCTCCTGGCCCACCTCGACAACCTCGCTCGCGTGCTCGATGTGCTTCCAACTGAGCTCGGAGACGTGGACGAGACCGTCCACTCCACCCAGGTCGACGAATGCCCCGAAGTTCACGATCGAGGACACGACGCCCTTGCGGACCTGGCCCTTGGCGAGGTTTCCGAGGAAGGAACTGCGGCTCTCGCTCTGCGTCTGCTCGAGGAGCGCGCGGCGGGACAGCACGACGTTGTTGCGGTTCTTGTCGAGTTCGAGGATCTTCGCCTCGATCTCCTGGCCGAGGTACGGCGTGAGGTCGCGGACGCGGCGAAGCTCGATGAGGGATGCCGGAAGGAAGCCGCGGAGTCCGATGTCGACGATGAGCCCGCCCTTGACGACCTCGATGACCGTGCCGGTGACGACGCCGTCGTCATCCTTGATCTTCTCGACGTCGCCCCACGCGCGCTCGTACTGCGCGCGCTTCTTCGACAGGATGAGGCGGCCCTCTTTGTCCTCCTTCTGGAGCACGAGAGCTTCGACCATGTCGCCGACCTTGACGACCTCGTCGGGGTCGACGTCGTGCTTGATGGACAGTTCACGGGAGGGAATAACGCCCTCGGTCTTGTAACCGACGTCGAGGAGAACCTCGTCGCGATCGATCTTGACGACCGTGCCCTCGATGAGGTCGCCGTCATTGAAGAACTTCAGAGTTTTTTCGACCGCGGCGAGAAAATCTTCAGCAGAGCCAATGTCGTTGATGGCGACCTGCTTGGGGCCGGCGGTCGTTGCGGTTGTCATGTAGTTGTTGCTCCAGTATGGGCATAATCGGGCCACGAGCGGGATCGTGCATAGGTTGTGTCGCCGTGGCAGGCGGATAGGACGTCATGGCCGTGATTGCACAGACGTGACGTTCCAGCCTAGCGCGTCAGCCCCGCGGCGACAAAACGCAGAATTCGTTGCCCTCGGGGTCTGCGAGCACGACCCAGGTGACCGACGATTCGTCCTGGCCGACGTTGACCCGCGTCGCGCCGAGCGCCTCGAGTCGCGCGACCTCGGCGGCCTGGTCGTCGTCCGGTCCGGGCGCGAGGTCGATGTGGAGCCGATTCTTCACGGTCTTGCCCTCCGGGACAGTCACGAAGACCAGGCCTGGCCCTTGCTCATCGAGCGGGACCTGACGGTTTTCTTCGAGAGCGCGCGGGGGCACGATGACGAACTCGTCCTCCGATTCATACACGACGCGCCAGTCGAGCACATCGGCCCACCACCGCGCTTGCGCCGCAACATCCTTGCAATCGACGACGATCGAATACCAGCGAACACTCATGTCACTCCTCATTCACGATGTCCCGCAAAGCGGGTTCCAACTCCGGGAATCTGAACATATACCCGGCCTGTGTCAATCGCGCGGGCACAACCCAGCGGCTCTTGAGAATGAGCTCCGTTTCCGTGCGGATCGCGATTGCCCCGAGTTCCGTCATCCAGCGAAACGCGGGCAGTCCGAGCGGGATTCGAAGTACCCGTCGGATCGTGCGCATGAGCGTGCGATTGTCAGCGGGGTTCGGCGACGAGAGATTGAACACGCCCTCGAAGTCCGGCCGCTCGCAAAGAAACAGCACGGCGCCGAGAACGTCGGCGATGTGCACCCAGGAAAACTTCTGCCTTCCGCCTCTGACTCGAAACTCGTGGTGGACGCCTGCAGCGCGACGGCGTGCCGATCCGAACCAATGCCCGTCGAGCTGTGGCCCTCCGAGCCCCAACCTGGCCAGGCGGAGCATGGGCACGAGTGCACCGCCCTCCCCAAGCACAATTGCCGTGCGCAAGGCGACCCGCCTCGTTGCGGGCAGGTCGCCGTCGAAGAACGCCGATTCCCACGCCTTCGCTACGTCAACCGAGAATCCTTCGCCAAGTTCGCCTTCCGACTCGGTCATGGGGCGATCGTCGGCGTGCCGGTAAATTGTCGCAGTGGATGAGTTGATCCACAGCGCAGGCGGATGCTCGCACGCGCGTATCGCCGTCGCGAGTTCGCGCGTCGTATCCACCCTGGAGGTCAGAATCGCCGCCCTGTTTGCGGAGTTGTAACGACAGTTCACACTCTTGCCCGCGAGGTTCAGAAGCAAGTCTGCCCCGTCCAGCAGATCCGTGATTGCAGCGGGCTGACCCCATCGCACCGTGGTGTTGCGGCCGAGGTGATCTACCGTGTGTCCCCGTGCTCGAAGCGCCTTTGTCAGTGAACTTCCCATGAAGCCAGACGCCCCGGCAATCACGATCCGCACGGCGCAACGGCTTTCCGGTCGTAGCGGAACGACCCCGCGTACTCGTAGACCGTACCGAGAATCGGCACGCGAACCGAAACGCTCACATGCTGGCGGTCGCCATCGATCACGTGCGCTGCGAACAGCGCTCGAAACCGCCGTTGCTTCCCCATAATGTCGACGATACCTTCCGGCGTCGCCACCATGAGGTCGCGCATGACTCGATCACCCTGCGTCAACGCGAATACCCTCTCGCCGGCGACGGCTGATCGTCCGCCTTCGCGCACAGGGGTGTTGATTACCGTGAACGGAACATCTCGCTCCCACACACCGAAGAGCACATCTTTCGGGACGAAGAGCCGCAAAATTGGGTGAAGCCATCGACGGGGAGTACCGACCGTGTCGAACACTCCCTCGCCGATTCCAGCTCCTCCGGCAGGGATCGCGGAAAAGTACTCCTGAAGCGTCGGATGCAGTTGCCCGAAGCGGTCGCCGAGCACAGCTTCAAAGGGCGACTGCGCCGGCGACACTGCTGCGTTCAATTTACTTGAGGAGCGCGGCCTTCAAGGTATCCAGACCGACACCGCCCATATCGAGGGCCCTGCGGTGGAATTCCTTGATGTTGAACGAAGCGCCATCGCGCGCCTTCACCTCGTCGCGCAATTGCTCCCAAATGCGCTGGCCCACCTTGTACGACGGCGCCTGCCCCGGCCAGCCGAAGTAGCGGTTAACCTCGAACCTCACGAACGGCTCATTCATGTTCACGTTGCTCTTCATGAAGTTGAACGCGTAGTCGTAATCCCACACGCCGCTTCCGTCGAGGCGCTTCTTTCCGAGGTGGACGCCGATGTCGAGCACGACGCGCGCCGCGCGCATCCGCTGACCGTCGAGCATGCCGAGGCGGTCGCCCGGATCATCCAGGTAACCGAGCTCCTCCATGAGCCTCTCTGCGTAGAGCGCCCAGCCTTCCGCGTGCCCGCTCGTGCCCGCAAGCTGGCGGCGCCACGTGTTGAGCATCGCGCGGTTGTACACGGCCTGACCCAATTGCAAGTGGTGTCCGGGAACTCCCTCGTGATACACGGTCGTCGTTTCGCGCCACGTGTCGAACTCCGTGATGCCCTCCGGCACCGACCACCACATGCGGCCCGCCCGCGAAAAGTCATCGCTCGGGCTCGTGTAATAGATTCCGCCCTCCTGCGTCGGTGCGATCATGCACTCGAGTTTCTTCACGGGACCCGGGATGTCGAAGTGCGACTTCGAGAGTTCGGCGATTGCCGTGTCGCTCAAGTTCTGCATCCACTTCTGCAGCGCATCGGTGCCGTGAAGTTTGCGGCTCGTGTCGGCATCGAGAACAGCGATGGCCTCTTCGACGCTCGCGCCCGGCTTGATCTCGCCGGCGATCCGCGTCTGCTCGTCGACCATGCGCGCGAGCTCCTCGATTCCCCACTCGTAGGTCTCGTCGAGGTCGATCTTGGCACCGAGGAATCTGCGGGACTGCAGCGCATACAGTTCGCGTCCGATCGCATCGGTCTCGCTTGCGGCCGGACCGAGCTCGTTCGTGAAGAAGTCGGCGAGCTTTTCGTAGGCGGAAGCGGAAGCTTCGGCGCCTTTGCGCAAATCCGCCTGAAGGGACTCCGGCAGCGGCGTGCCGTCTGCGGTAGCGGCGCCGCTCGTGAACGCGAAGAAGAATCCGTCCTTCGACGCGTACTTCCTCGCCTGCTCCAGCACCTCGGTGACCTGGCGGCGCGCGGGAACGGTACCGTCGGCGATCCCCAATCGAAGCGTCTGGATGTATCCGTCCATCGCACCGGGAAGATTGGAAAGCTTCCCCGCGATCGTGATCCAGTCCTCGACCGTGTCGTGGGCCATGAGGTCCAGAACGTCGCGAAGCTGCTGCGCGGGAGACGCGATCACATTCAGATCCCGTTTCCACAAGCCCGCGTCGTGGGCTTCCAGATCGAGCTGGAGCTCATTCGTCATGTCCGTTTTCGTCACCCAGTCGACATCGTCGGCGGGTTCGACGGTGGAAAGCCTGTCGAGAACCTTCTTGCCCTCATCGACGAGCCGTTGGATCCCCCCCGGGGATTGGTCGCCATACTCCTCATAGCGCCCGGGGATGCCGATCCAGATGGCGATGTCCGGCACAAGATCGGCAAGAGTGGCTACCCACTCCTCCGCAATCGCGTCAATCGCGGTGGGGGTCCGAGCGGCTTCGTGAGCACGTGAGTCAGCAGGGTTTTCAGGAGTCATGTATCGAGCTTATGCGCGGACATTGATTGGGCGAAAGCGGAAGGTTTCTAATGCGCAGCGGCATCCCAGTTCGGGCCCGTTCCGATTTGCACGTCGAGCGGGACTTTGAGCTCTGCCGCGTGGCCCATACGATCCTGAACAATCCCGGTCACCGCGTCGAGCTCTCCCTGGGCAACCTCGAACACCAACTCGTCGTGCACCTGGAGGAGCATGCGCGAGGATAGTTTTTGTTCGCGAAAGTCAGAATCGATGCCCAACATCGCAATCTTCATGATGTCGGCGGCCGACCCCTGGATCGGCGCATTGAGGGCCTGGCGCTCTGCGTTTTCCCGAAGCACCCGATTGTTCGAGTTCAGATCGCCGAAGGGCCGACGGCGGCCGAAAATGGTCTCCGTGTATCCGTCGCTCTTCGCCTGGTCGACGACGTTCCGCAAATATGCGCGAACCGCCCCGAACCGCGCGAAATAGTCGACCATGAGCTGTTTCGCCTCGGCGACATCGATGCGCAATTGCTTCGAAAGCCCGAACGCGCTCAGTCCGTAGGCGAGGCCGTACGACATCGCCTTGACCTTGGTGCGCATGACGGGGGTCACCTCGGTTGGTTCGACGCCGAAGATTCGCGCACCGACGAACCGGTGCAGGTCCTCCCCGGCATTGAACGCCTCGATGAGTCCTTCGTCCTCGGACAAGTGCGCCATGATGCGCATCTCGATCTGGGAGTAATCGGCCGTGAGCAGGGTTTCGAAGCCTTTGCCCGCCTCGAACGCCGCGCGAATCTCCTTGCCCTCATCCGCCTTCACGGGGATGTTCTGAAGATTCGGCTCGTTGGAAGAGATTCGGCCGGTGCTCGTACCCGTCTGGTCGTACGTCGTGTGGATGCGGCCGTCCGGTCCGATCGACCGCTCGAGCGTTTCGATCATTTGCCGCAGCTTCGTCGCGTCCCGGTGCTGCAGAAGCAGATCAAGGAACGGGTGCGGTTCGGGGAGGCGATCCTGCAGGTCCGCGAGCGCGGCAGCATCCGTGGAGTACCCCGTCTTCGTCGCTCTGGATTTCGGCATCCCGAGCTCCTCGAACAGCAATTGCTGCAATTGCTTCGGTGAGCCAAGGTTCACTTCGCGGCCGATGATCGCGAACGCACGCTCCGCGATGTCCGCCGCGCGCTGCGCGAGTCGTGCATTGAGCTTGGCAAGAGCGCCCGCGTTCACGGTCACGCCGTCCATCTCCATACGGGCGAGCACTGGCACGAGGGGCAGTTCGATGTCCCGCAGGACTGAAAGGGAACCCGGACTCAACCTGCCCTGAAGTTCGCGGGCGACCCTGAGGACGTACCACGCCTCGGTCGCCGGGCTCAACCCTTCCGAATCGGGCACGAGCTGGTTCGCGTCGATCTCGACGACGGTTTCGCCCAGATGCGTGTACACCTGGCCCGCGATCGATTCGTCCTTGCCTCCCGGCTTCAACAGCCAGGCCGCGATCGTGGTATCGAACGCGATGCCGCCCAACCGGATGCCCTCCCTCGCGAGGGCCTTCGCCGCAGGTTTGGAGTGGAACAAATGCTTGGGCGCGTCGCTCTCCAGCCACGCCTCGACGGCGGCATAGTCGGGGCGGTGGGCACCCCACGGCACGTACGCCGTGTCGTCGTCCTTCGCGATTCCCAGCCCCGTGAGCTTTTCTCCCGACGTCTCCACGATGAGCCCGAGCGGGTGCGAGCCATCCCCCACTGCAGCGGAGAGCCATTTCGCGAGTTCTTCGTCGACGAGCTTTTTCACGGCAGGTTCCGCGGCGGAAGGGGCTGTCGGCTCCGGCGCCGAACCGCCTTCGGCCGCAGCGATCTTGAGCACCCTGTCGAGCAGAGTGCGGAACTGCAGTTTGTCGAATACCTCGCGCACGGCCGCCGTGTCGATGGGCTGGCGTTCGAGATTTTTCGGGCCGACGGGCAGGTCGACATCCGTCACGAGCCGATTGAGCTTGCGATTGCGCGTCGCCCTGTCCTTCTGCGCGCGCAAATTCTCGCCGACGACGCCCTTGATCTCCTCGGCGTGTTCCAGGATCTGATCCAGTCCGCCATATTCGAGCACCCACTTGACCGCGGTCTTCTCTCCCACCTTGTCGATGCCGATGAGGTTGTCGCTCGTTTCGCCCACGAGCGCGGCGACATCCGGGTACTGTTCCGGCCGGATGCCGTAACGCTCCTGAACCGCGGTCGGGTCGTACCGCTTGAGCTCCGACACCCCTCGGGCGTTCGGATACAGGAGAGTCACGTCGTCGTTCACGAGCTGAATGCTGTCGCGATCCCCGGAGACGACCAGCACGGCGAAACCCTGTTCGGCGCCCTGCCGGGAGAGGGTCGCGAGAATGTCGTCGGCCTCGAAATCCTCCTTGCTGATTGTTTTTATCCCCATGGCCTTCAACGCCTCTTCGAGCAGCGGGATCTGGCCGATGAACTCGGGTGGCGTCTCAGCGCGGGTGCCCTTGTACTCCGGATATTCGCGCGTGCGAAACGAGTAGCGCGAAATGTCGAACGCGACGGCAAGGTGGGTCGGCTTCTCATTCTGCAGCAGGTTGATGAGCATCGCGATGAAACCGTGGATCGCGTTCGTGTGCTGGCCCTCCCGGTTCACGAAACTGTCGACGGGGAGCGCGTAGAACGCCCGGAACGCGAGGGAATGGCCGTCAATGACCATGAGGGTAGGCTTTTCGTTGTCCGACACGAGAGTCAGCCTAGCCTCCGCCCCTGTCACGGCGGCAGCCAGAATAACCAAGGATTTTTCGCACATGATGATTCCCTCCACGCACGTCGACCCGGCCGCCGCCGCCGGGGCGCTCGGTCAGAAGATGGGCATCGAGTTCCTTGAATTGAGCCCAGAGCGCTCTGTCGCGCGGATGCCCGTCGAAGGCAATACGCAGCCTTACGGGATCCTGCACGGCGGCGCCCACCTCGTGCTCGCCGAGTCGCTCGGCTCCATGTCGGCACACCTGCACGCCGGCGATGGCCGCTTCGCCGTCGGAATCGAGATCAGCGCGAGCCATTCTCGGTCGGTATCAGCCGGGTGGGTGACGGGCACGTGCACGGCGATCAGCCTCGGGCGCACGCTCACCGTGCATGAGATCGTCCTGACCGACGACGACGGGAATCGACTCTCCACCGTCCGGATGACGAACCTGCTCCGGGACGCTTAGTCCTCGGCCGGCTTGCTCTTTGCGGGCGGGCTCTTCTTCGGCGAGAGCTGGTCGATGATCGCGACGGCGACGTCGTGCATCGTGAGGCGACGATCCATGGATGCCTTCTGGATCCAGCGGAACGCCTCCGGTTCCGAGAGACCCATCTTCTCGTTGAGGAGCCCTTTCGCACGGTCGACGATCTTGCGGGTTTCGAATCGTTCGACGAGATCCGAGACTTCCTCCTCGAGCGTGACGATTTGCGCGTACCGGGCGAGCGCTATTTCGATCGCCGGCAGCAGATCGCTCGGGGTGAACGGTTTGACGACGTAGGCGAGAGCGCCGGCTTCCGTCGCACGCTCGACGAGGTCCTTTTGGCTGAACGCCGTGAGCAGCACGACGGGAGCAATGCGGTTTTTCGTGAGTTGTTCCGCCGCCGAGATTCCGTCGAGCTTGGGCATCTTCACATCCATGATGACGAGATCAGGGCGAAGTTCCGTCGCCAACGCCACGGCGGCTTCGCCGTCGCCTGCCTCGCCGACAACGTCGAATCCGTTGTCGCGCAGAGTCTCGACGATGTCGAGCCGGATCAGGGATTCATCCTCCGCGACGACAACGCGGCGGGCAACGGGCGCATCTGATTCCTGTGCTGGCACATTCCAAAGCTTACGGGAAAGCGGATGGATGGGCCCCGGGTTGCGATACTGTTGACGTCGTACTGAGCGCCGGTGTGGCGGAATGGCAGACGCGGAGCACTCAAAATGCTTTGCTCGAAAGGGCGTGTGGGTTCAAGTCCCATCACCGGCACAGACTATCTATTGCGTGGCCCAGGCCGGGGCAGCGGCATTGAGTGCATCTCCCACGTGGTGAACCCGCACGTCGTTCGTCGACCCGGTGATTCCGGGGGGCGACCCCGAGATGACGACCACTTTGTCTCCGATCTCGGCGATGCCGAGCTCGAGCAGCGTGTCATCGACCTGCCGGTACATCGCGTCCGTATGCGTGACCATGTCGACGAGGAATGCGCGGATGCCCCACGTCAACGCCATCCTGCGGCGGATTCCCTCGATGGGCGTGAACGCGAGCATCGGAATGTGCGACCGGATGCGGGACATCCTCCTGGCCGAATCGCCCGACTGCGTGAACACGCACAGGAACTTCGCATCCACGAATTCGGCGACTTCGGCGGCGGCGAGCGTGATCGCACCGCCCTGAGTTCGCGGCGTCGTGCCGAGCGGCGGAATCCGCTCCAGACCGTGTTCTTCTGTGGATTCGATGATGCGCGCCATGGTCTGAACCGTGATGACCGGGAACTCCCCCACACTCGTCTCGCCGCTCAACATGACGGCGTCCGTTCCGTCGAGCACGGCGTTGGCGACATCCGAGGTCTCGGCGCGCGTCGGGCGCGGGCTCGAAATCATGGACTCGAGCATTTGCGTCGCGACGATCACTGGCTTGGCCATGCGGCGGCACAATTCGACCGCGCGCTTCTGGACGATCGGCACGGCCTCGAGCGGCAGTTCGACGCCCAGATCGCCGCGGGCCACCATGATGCCGTCGAACGCGTCGATGATGGCTTCGAGATTCTCGACGGCCTGGGGCTTTTCGATCTTCGCGATCACCGGGACCTTGCGCCCCTCCTCCGCCATGATCTCGTGCACGCGCACGATGTCGTCGGCGCTGCGCACGAAGGACAGAGCGATGAGATCGGCACCGAGTCCCAACCCCCACCGAAGATCCTCTTCGTCCTTTTCCGACAGCGCAGGCACGTTCACGGCGACCCCCGGGAGGTTGATGCCCTTGTTATTGGACACCGCGCCGGGAACTTCGACCGTCGTCGTGACGACGTTGCCCTCGGAGCCCGTGACCCTGAGCGTGACCTTGCCGTCATCGATGAGGATCGGATCGCCCTCCTTCACGTCGCCGGGGAGGCCGGAGTATGTCGTCGACGAGATGTCCTTGTTCCCGAGAATTTCTTCCGTCGTAATCCGGAACACGTCGCCGACTTCGAGCTCGTACGGGCCGGCTTCGAACTTGCCAAGGCGGATTTTCGGGCCCTGGAGGTCGACGAGCACCGCAACCGCTCTGCCCGTCGCCTCTGCGGCTTTGCGCACGTTCGCGAACACCTCCTCGTGCACGTCGTACGTGCCGTGGCTCAGGTTCATCCTCGCGACGTCGACGCCCGCTTCGATGATGGCCCTGATGTTCTCATAGCTCGAGGTTGCCGGGCCGAGGGTTGCGACGATTTTTGCGCGTCTCACTGGTGTCCTTCGTTTGTGATCATTGGTGGATCCTGCGGGAGTCTGGGTTGCGGGTCACAGAGCGATGGCCCGGTCAGTTGGTTTAACCGGACTGGGCAATTCCGTGTCACCTTCAAGGTACCGGTCGACGGCCGCCGCCGCCGCACGTCCTTCCGCGATCGCCCACACGATGAGGGATTGTCCGCGGCCGGCGTCTCCCGCCACGAACACCCCGGGCGCGCTCGATTGGTACTCGGAATCGCGAACGAGTGTCCCGTCGGCTACCGCGACCCCGTAGTCCGACTCGAGCAACCGCGTATCGGTTCCGCTGAAGCCGAGCGCGAGCAGAACGAGGTCAGCGGGCAACTCGCGTTCCGTGCCGGACTTCGGCACCCGCACACCGTCCAGATACTCGGTTTGCGCGATTCGGACTGCTCGAACTTCGCCTGATTCGTTGGGCACGAACGCGACGGTCGAGGCGAGAAACTCGCGGTGGCCCCCTTCCTCGTGGGCGCTGGACACCTCGAAAAGCAGAGGGTGCATGGGCCACGGTTGGCTTGCATTGCGCTCGGCCGGCGGCTGACGGCCTATGGCGAGAGTCGTGACGGACAACGCGCCCTGGCGGTGCGCCGTGCCGAGGCAGTCGGCGCCCGTGTCTCCGCCGCCGAGAATGACGACGTGCCTGCCCTCGGCGGTGATCTGGCCGGTAACCCCGTCGCCTGCCCCGACGTGATTCTGCTGCACGAGATAGTCCATGGCGAAATGCACACCGGCCAGCTCGCGCCCAGGAATGGGCAGATCCCGGGGAACGAGGGCACCCGTGGCCACGACGACCGCGTCGTAGCGTTTGCGGAGCTCATCCCAGCTGATATCCACGCCGATGTTCACTCGCGCGCGGAACCTCGTGCCTTCTGCCTGCATTTGCCGAAGTCTGTTCTCAATGTGGCGTTTCTCCAGTTTGAAATCCGGGATGCCGTAGCGAAGCAGCCCACCGATGCGGTCGTCGCGTTCGAACACGGCGACCGTGTGGCCTGCCCGCGTGAGCTGCTGCGCCGCGGCGAGCCCGGCAGGGCCCGAACCGACGACCGCGACGGTCTTCCCGGTGAGGCGCTCCGGCGGATGCGGTTGCACCCAGTCGTTCGCCCACGCCTGGTCGATGATCGATTGCTCGACTAGCTTGATCGTCACGGGCTCCTGGCTGATCCCGAGCACGCACGAGCTCTCGCACGGAGCCGGGCACAGTCTTCCGGTGAACTCGGGGAAGTTGTTCGTCGCGTGGAGCCTTTCGCTCGCTTCCCTGCCCTCGCCCCGGCGAATGAGGTCGTTCCACTCCGGAATGAGATTGCCCAGCGGGCAACCCTGGTGGCAGAACGGGATTCCGCAGTCCATGCACCTCCCGGCCTGCCGCCGGAGCACGGTGTCGTCGCCCGCCTCGTACACTTCCTTCCAGTCCATGAGGCGCACGGAAACAGGCCGCCTTGGTGGCAATTCGCGCGACCTCGTCGTGAGGAAGCCTTTGGGATCAGCCACCGGTCACCTCCACGATTCTCTCCCACACGATCGCGCCGTCGGGATCGAGCCCCTCGTCGACCGCGGTCGCGCGCGTTTCCAATACCGCCGCGAAGTCCCTCGGGAGCACGCGGACGAAATCGGCGGCTGTCGACTCGAAGTCCTCGAGCATCGCCGCGGCCGCCGTAGAACCCGTGAGCGCGCCGTGCCTCTCCACGAGGCCGCGCACAAGTTCGACATCCGCACGGTCCAGCGAATCGAGCCGGAGCTCGCCGCGCTCGAGTGCGTCGCGGTTGACCCGATCCGGCCGCAGCCGATAGACATACGCCGTTCCGCCAGACATTCCTGCCCCCAGGTTGCGTCCGACGGGACCGAGAATCACCGCGATTCCCCCCGTCATGTATTCGAGCGCGTGGTCGCCGACCCCTTCCACGACCGCCGTCGCACCCGAGTTGCGCACGAGGAACCTCTCCCCCACGATTCCCCGCAGGAACAGGTTTCCGCTCGTCGCGCCATACCCGATCACGTTTCCCGCGATGACGTTGCGCTCGGCGCGGAACACGCTGTCCCGGTCAGGGCGAAGCGATACCGTTCCACCGCTCAGCCCCTTGCCGACGTAGTCGTTGGCATCTCCTTCCAGATGAATCGCGATACCGCGCGGAAGGAACGCGCCGAGCGACTGTCCGGCAGTGCCCGCGAGCGAAATCGTGATGGTGCCGTCGTCGAGGCCCATTTCGCCGTATCGTTTGGTCACCTCGTGTCCGAGCAGAGTCCCCACGGCCCTATCCGTGTTGCGCACGGCGAGGGAGAGCTCGACGCGCTCCCGCCGTTCGAGGGCAGCTACCGAGCGTTCGATGAGCGCGCGGTCGAAATGCCGCTCGAGTTCGTGGTCCTGTTCGCGCTCGTGCGTGAGCGGCTCGCCCGGGTCACGGCTGCCCGCGGAGAGGATCGGCGTGAGATCGAGGCCATCCGCTTTCCAGTGCGAAATGGCCTTCTCCATTCCGAGCAGTTCCCGATGGCCGATTGCGTCGTCGAGGCTGCGGAAACCGAGCCTCGCGAGATACTCGCGCACCTCCTGGGCCAGGAACTCGAAGAAGTTCACGACGAACTCGGGCTTGCCCGTGAATCGCTCCCTCAATTCGGGGTTTTGCGTGGCGACCCCTACCGGGCACGTGTCCAGGTGGCACACGCGCATCATGACGCAACCGGAGACCACGAGCGGCGCCGTCGCGAATCCGTACTCCTCCGCGCCCAGGAGCGCGGCGACGATCACATCCCGGCCGGTCTTCAGCTGCCCGTCCACCTGAACGACCACTCTGTTGCGAAGCCCATTCGTCATGAGCGTCTGCTGGGCTTCAGCGAGGCCGAGTTCCCACGGCGTGCCTGCGTGCTTGAGCGAGGACAGCGGACTCGCGCCCGTTCCGCCGTCGTGCCCTGAAATGAGCACGACATCGGCAAGCGCTTTCGCGACACCGGAGGCCACGGCGCCGATTCCCGACTGGCTCACGAGCTTCACGTGGATCCGCGCGTCAGGATTGGCCCGCTTGAGATCGTAAATGAGCTGTTTGAGATCCTCGATCGAGTAGATGTCGTGGTGCGGGGGCGGGCTGATGAGTCCGACGCCTGCCGTTGCGTGCCTCGTGCGCGCAATCCACGGGTACACCTTCGCGGGAGGCAATTGGCCGCCCTCACCCGGTTTCGCGCCTTGCGCCATCTTGATCTGGATATCCGTCGCGTTCGTCAAGTACAGGCTCGTGACACCGAACCGCGCGGACGCGACCTGCTTGATGGCGCTGCGGCGCTCCGGGTCGAGCAGGCGAGCCACCGTCTCTCCGCCCTCCCCCGTATTGCTCCTGGCGCCGAGCCGATTCATCGCGATCGCGAGCGTCTCGTGGGCTTCTTCGCTGATCGACCCGTAGCTCATGGCGCCGGTCGAGAATCGCTTCACGATGGAGGAGACGGGCTCCACTTCGTCCAGCGGTACCGCCGGGCGCACTCCCTCGCGCAATGCGAACAATCCGCGCAACGTCATGAGCTCGCCCGCTTGCTCATCGACGAGCTTCGTATAGTCGCGGAACAGGTCATAACGGCGCTCGCGCGTCGAGTGCTGAAGCCGGAACACGGTATCCGGATTGAACAAGTGGGGCGGACCGCCCCTGCGCCACTGATACTCGCCGCCCGTTTCGAGGTGCTCGTGAGCGGTGCTCGCTGCCTCATCCGGATAGGCGCTTTCGTGCCGCGCAAGATTCTCTGCCGCGATGACGTCCATGCCAACGCCGCCGAGGCGGGAGGTCGTTCCCGTGAAATATTCATCCACGAAGTCCTGCGCGAGACCGATGGCCTCAAACGCCTGGGCGCCGGCGTAGGAAGAAACTACCGAAATGCCCATTTTGGACATGGTCTTCAGTACGCCCTTGCCGAGGGCCTTGATGATGTTGGCGACAGCCTGCTCGGACGTCACGCCTTTCAGCACGCCGCTGCGCACGAGCTGCTCCGCCGTTTCCATCGCGAGATACGGGTTGATGGCTGAGGCGCCGTAGCCGACGAGCAGAGCGACGTGATGCACTTCCCGCACATCCCCCGCTTCGACGATGAGGCCGACCCTGAGCCGGTTCTCCCGGCGGATGAGGTGGTGGTGGACGGTGGAGAGCATGAGAAGCGACGGAATGGGAGCGAGATCCTTCGTGGAATCGCGATCCGAAAGCACGATGTATTTCGCGCCGCGCTCGATCGCATCGTCCACTTCTCGGCACATTTCCGCGAGTCGGTCGGCGAGGGCGCGCTGGCCGTCGTCGACCCGGTAGAGTCCGCGGATCGTCGTCGTCGTTCTGCTCCCCGGGGAAGCATCGATGTGCTGGATCTTCGCGAGCTCATCGTTGTCGATCACGGGAAAGTCGAGAATGATCTGATACGCGTGTTCCGGCGTCGCCTCGAGCAGATTCAGTTCCGGTCCGAGCCCCATCGACATGGACGTGACGACTTCCTCGCGAATGCTGTCGAGCGGAGGATTCGTCACCTGAGCGAATTGCTGGGTGAAATAGTCGAAGAGAAGTCTGGGGCGCTCGGCGAGGACGGCGATGGGGGTATCGGTTCCCATCGCCCCGATCGGCTCCGCGCCGCTTTGCGCCATGGGCGCGATGAGAACCCGCAACTCTTCCTCGGTGTACCCGAACGTTCGCTGGCGGCGACCGACGGAAGCGGGAGTGTGAACGATGTGCTCGCGCTCTGGCAGGTCGCGAAGATTGATTCGGCCGTCCTGCAGCCATTCCCCCCACGGCTGCTGCGCGGCGAGGGACTGTTTGATCTCGTCGTCCTCAATCAGCCGACCGGCTTCCGTGTCGACGAGGAACATCTTTCCCGGGCGCAAGCGTCCCTTTCGCACGACGCGGCTCGCGTCGAAATCGAGCACGCCGATCTCGCTCGCGAGCACCACGAGGCCGTCATCGGTCACGAGAAATCGTCCGGGGCGAAGGCCGTTGCGGTCGAGAGTCGCGCCAACGAGAGTGCCATCCGTGAACACCATCGCAGCCGGACCGTCCCACGGTTCCATGAGCCCGGAGTGGTATTCGTAGAACGCCCGACGCTCCTGCGCGAGATCGGACTGATTCTCCCATGCCTCAGGAATCATCATCATGACGGCGTGCGGCAGAGAGCGGCCGCCGAGCGTGAGCAGTTCGAGCACTTCGTCGAAGGACGCCGAGTCGCTTCCACCCGGCGTCACGATCGGCAGGAGCGGCCGCAGATCTCCGAGAAGGCTCGACGAGAGCTGGGATTGCCGCGCGCGCATCCAGTTGCGGTTCCCCTGTACCGTGTTGATTTCGCCATTGTGCGCAAGCAGCCGGAACGGCTGGGCAAGCGGCCACGACGGAAACGTGTTCGTCGAATAACGCGAATGAACGAGCGCGAGTCGCGACGCGAAGCTCGGATCAGAAAGGTCCGGGTAGAACGGCTCAAGCTGCAGCGTCGTCACCATGCCCTTGTACACGAGAGTGCGGCAGGACAGCGAGGGGAAGAACACCTCGAACTCGCGCTCAGCGCGCTTGCGCGCGCGAAACGCCAGTCGGTCGAGGGCTATGCCGGATTCGCCGTCGCGCGCGAGGAACACGTGCTCGATCGCGGGCATCGCGCCTCGCGCGAGCGAGCCGAGCACGCTCGCGTCCACGGGGACCGCGCGCCAACCCAGAACGGCCAGCCCTTCGGACTCGGCAATCTCCGCGACGCCGCGCTTGACGAAGTCGCGCTCGACACGGTCAGTAGGAAGGTATGCAGCTCCCACCACGTAACTGCCTGCTGCCGGAAGCTCGAAGTCCACGACGGACCGAAGAAAGGCATCCGGGATTTGCGTCATGATCCCGGCGCCATCGCCCGTCCCTGCGTCAGAACCGACGGCGCCGCGATGCTCCATATTGCGCAGCGCCGTGAGCGCGAGGTCAACGATGTCGTGTCCTGCCGTACCCCTCAGGGTCGCCACCATGGCCAGTCCGCAGGCATCCTTTTCGAAGGCAGGATCGTACAACCCGGATGCATCCGGCAGTGCGCTGAATCGAGAATGCGGCGGCCTGGGGACCATGAGTTGTCCTCCCGGAAAAGATGGAGGGACGTCACTGGCCCGTGAAGTCCGCGCCGGCCAGGAGGCCGCGGGTAGTTGCGCCGGACTGTGTGCTTGGCGATGCCTGGCGCGGCCGCTTATGGCAGCTTTGCGCCTTTCGGTTTCACGGACGACACTGGTTCAGGTGAATTCGAGCCGTCGTTGCCTTCGAAGTCGGCGTCCGTGTAAACGTCTTCAGAGTGTACAACAGCATCGGCCGACCACTCGCGACCCGGCAGGTACGGACTCGGTTCGATGCCCGGGTGCCGCCTCGACTGCACGACGATGATGATGAGGCCGACGATGATTGCGCCGAAAGCGGCCCACACGTTCGTGCGGATGCCGAAAATGATCTCGCTCGGGTCGATCCGGATCGACTCGAAGAAGCTGCGGCCCGCGCCATACCAAATGAGATACATGCCGAGCATCTTGCCCCACTGGAGGCGGTAGGCCCCCGCGCGGGGCGCAATGACATCGACATCCAGGAATGGAATCGTGACCTTGCCCAGCCGCCAGCGCCGCTCGACGTACAACAGCACTCCGACGCCGATGAGGTTCCAGATGATCTCGTACAGGAACGTCGGGTGAAACAGCGTGTCTGCGGGCAGCCCGGCCGGGAATGCCGGGTTCGTGGACTCGATCTCAAGTCCCCACGGGAGGTCGGTCGGCAATCCGAAGAGCTCGTGGTTGAAGTAGTTCCCGAGCCTTCCGAACGCTTGCGCCAACAGCAGGCCGGGAGCGACGGCATCCGCGAAACTCCAGAAGCGAATCCCCGCGAACCGGCATCCGATGAGCGTTCCGAGGGCGCCGAGAAGGAGCGCGCCGAAGATCGCCATGCCGCCCTCCCAGATGTAGAGGGTCTTCAGCAAATCCTTGCCCGGCCCGAAATAGTCGTTGGGGTGCGTCAGCACGTGGAAGATTCGCCCGCCGATGATCCCGAAGGGCACAGACCACAACGCGATATCCAGAACGACGCCGCCGTCGGCGCCCCGCTGCTTGAGGCGGTAGCCCGTGAGCACCGTGGCGGCGACGATACCGGCAAGAATGCACAGCGCGTATGTATGAATGGGGATCGGGATCGTGACCCACGTAAGCCCGATGTCGTGAAGCCAGGTCCCGAAGTTGAACACCCGCCACGAGTAGTCAGGACTGGGGATGCTTGCGGGAAGGTGGGCAAGAATTCCGAACACTATCCGATGAGCCTTTCGAGGAGGGGGCGAACGCTAGATCAGCCTAGTACCGACTGACAGCGCGGATGCCGTCTGCGCAAGCTCCGCGACGCCGCCGTTCGCGAGCGCTGTGACGAGAGCAGAGCCGACGATAGCGCCATCCGCATAGTCGAGAACTTCGCGCACGTGCGCTGCCGTGGAGATTCCGAGACCGACGCACGCGCGCCCTGCGCCGACCCCGCGCAGCCGCGCGACGAGCGCTCGCGCGGCGCTGTCCACGTCGGATCGCGCCCCCGTGATGCCCATGGTGGACACGGCGTAGACGAACCCGCTCGAACTCTCGGAGATCGTGCGCAACCGCTCGTCGGTCGACGACGGCGCGGCGAGAAAAATGCGGTCAAGCCCGGCGCGATCGGATGCCTGAAACCACTCCGCTGCGTCATCCGGGATGAGATCCGGGGTGATGATCCCCGAACCTCCCGCCGCGACAAGGTCGTCCGAAAACCGGTCGACGCCGTACTGCAGGACCGGATTCCAGTACGTCATGAGCACAATGGGGACGGGAACTCTCGCCGAGATCGCGTGCACGGCCTCGAATGCGTGAGCGAGCCGGAATCCCCCGGCAAGAGCGGTTTGCGTCGCGTGCTGGATGACCGGCCCATCCATGACCGGGTCGGAGTACGGCAATCCGAGTTCGATGACATCGACGCCGTTCTCGGCGACGGCCACGGCCGCGTCGATGCTCGTGGCAAGGTCCGGAAAGCCGACGGGCAGGTATCCGATCAGGGCGCCTCCCGTCGATTTTCGCGCATCGATTGCTGCGCCGACGGCGCTGGAAACCGCAGTCATGATCGGTCCAGAAGGTTGAACCATGTGCCGGCGGTTTCCATGTCCTTGTCTCCGCGTCCGCTCAAGCTCACGAGGATTGTCGAGGCGGGACCCAGTTCCCTCCCCAGGTCGATCGTTCCCGCGAGGGCGTGAGCGGACTCGATCGCGGGAATGATGCCCTCCGTGCGGGACAACAAACGAAACGCGTCCATTGCCGCGGAATCCGTGATCGGCAGGTAGCGGACTCGCGCGATGTCTGCGAGCCACGCGTGCTCGGGGCCGACTCCCGGGTAGTCGAGTCCCGCGGAAATGGAGTGGGACTCGATCGTCTGGCCGTCGTCGTCCTGCAGGAGGTACGTCCTCGCGCCGTGCAGAACGCCTGGGCGCCCTTTCGTGATCGTCGCGGCGTGGCGCGGAGTGTCGGCACCGTCTCCCGCGGCTTCGAAGCCGTACAGCGCGACGGATTCGTCGTCGAGGAACGCGTCGAAAATCCCGATCGCGTTCGAACCTCCGCCGACGCACGCCGTGACAGCGTCGGGAAGGGCACCGGTGAGGTCGATGACCTGCTGCCTCGCTTCCTCGCCGATGACTTTCTGGAAGTCGCGAACCATGGCGGGGAACGGATGCGGTCCGGCGACCGTTCCGAAAATGTAGTTCGTGGTCGCGACGTTGGTAACCCAGTCCCTCATCGCCTCGTTGATCGCGTCCTTGAGTGTTCGGGACCCCGTCGACACGGGAATCACCTCAGCGCCGAGAAGGCGCATGCGCGCGACGTTGAGCGCCTGACGCTGCGTGTCGACCTCTCCCATGTACACGACGCACTCCATGCCCAGGAGCGCAGCGGCCGTAGCGGTCGCGACGCCGTGCTGGCCGGCGCCGGTCTCGGCGATCACCCGGTGTTTGCCGATGCGCTCGGTGAGCAGCGCCTGGCCAAGAACATTGTTGATCTTGTGGGACCCCGTGTGGTTCAAGTCTTCGCGCTTCAGGATGACGCGAGCCCCGCCCGCGTGCTCAGCGAACCGGGGTACTTCCGTGATGATGGACGGCCGACCCGTGTACGTCGCGCCGAGCCGCGCGAGTTCCGCCGCGAACGCCGGATCGGCCTTCGCGGCGTCGTACTCCGCCGTGAGCTCGTCGAGCGCCTCCACGAGCGACTCGGGGACGAACCGTCCCCCGTAAGTCCCGAAGTACGGGCCGGTAGCGTCGCGGAGCGCCATCAGACGGCCAGAAATTCTGCGAGCGTGGAAATCGGGTCGTTTGTCACGAGAGCCTCTCCGATCAACACGACATCCGCGCCGGCATCGCGGTAGCGCGCGACATCTGCTGCGGAATTCACGGCCGACTCGGCCACCGTGATCGTCCCGGCCGGCACGCGGTCGACGAGACGGCCGAACAACTCCCGATCAAGTTCGAATGTTTTGAGATTCCGGGCGTTGATCCCGATCACGTCCGCGCCGACGTCGATCGCCCTCGACAGCTCCTGCGCGTCGTGCGCTTCGACGAGCGCGGTCATTCCGAGTTCCTTCACGAGCGCGTGCAGTTTTTCCAGTTCCGATTGGCCAAGCGCCGAGGCCATGAGCAGAACGAGGTCGGCTCCCGCCGCCCGTGCCTCGAACACCTGATACGGCATCACGATGAAATCCTTGCGAAGCACGGGAACGTCGACAGCAGCGCGCACGGCCTCCAGGTCGGCCAGTGACCCGCCGAATTGCCGTTCTTCGGTGAGGACGCTCACGGCGCTCGCGCCGCCCTGAACGTATCGCCGCGCGAGGTCCGCAGGGTCGGCGATGTCCGCCAACGGCCCCTTCGAAGGGCTCGCGCGCTTGATCTCGGCGATGATCTTCACTCGATCGGCGGGCGCGAGGGCGGAAAGCACATCCTTTGCCGGACGCTGCGCGCTCACGGCGTGCTCCACCTCGGCCTGCGGACGTAGCGCTTTTCTCGCCATGGCGTCCGCGACGGCCCCGGCGATGAGTTGCGTAAGCACGCGCCTAGTGGGTTTGCTTTGGCACGTAGCGCGGCCCCGCGACGCCCCAGCCGGCTTTCGCCATGATCCAGCCGATGATGGGACCAATAACGACGAGAGCGATGGATACCCAGACGAGCCACATCCACACGAACCAGAACGCGAACGTGCCGAGCAGGAAGGCGATCATCATGATTATGACGGCCGTCCATGCGGCGGGCGAATGCCCGTGGCCCGGGTCGGAAATATCTGCGCTGCTCATGTCGCTCCAGTAAATCGTGTCGGACTTAAGACTCCGCCAGTCTAGCGGGAGGTTGGGTCGGCTCCTCCGCTCAGCTCGTCCCAATCGGCCACGGAGTGATCCCCGCCACCGCCGGCGGCGGCGTCGTTTCGGGGATGCGCGGTCTCGTAGCGGCTGCCGGCGGGGGGCCACCCTCGGCCGGTGAACAGAATGGTCACGCCGAGCATCACAAGCATGATTCCTGCGATCAGGCCGATGAACGGCCAGGCCGTTGCCACAGCGGACTCGACGATGGTCGTGACGGAGTCGACGCCGGCGATCCCGGTGGCTTTCGTGACAGCGGCTTCGACTGCGGCGATCGGATCGGCGAGTGCCAGAACGCAGGACAGTACGATGCCGATTCCGATGAGCGACTCCACGGCCGCGAGAAACACGCGGAACAACCTCCCGGAGATCGCCATCGCCCCGAACGCCGCCGCCGAGGCCAGCGCGAGCGCTGCCGCAGCCGGCGCGCCCACATCGCCGGCGACCTCGAGGTCAGGGTGGGCAGCGGACTGACCGGCAAGAGCGACAACGAACCAGGGCTGGGACCAGCTCAGGAGAACAACGGCGCCCAGCGCGAGTCCCACGAAAATGCTCGCGGATCGCCGCGCACGCGGGCTCACGGGGACACCCTGCGCAGGTTGTTCGCGACCGCTACCGCCCGAAGCGGAGCGGCAGCCTTGTTGTGCGATTCCTCGTACTCCGAGGCCGGATCGGAATCCGCCACGATCCCGGCACCGGCCTGCACCCGCGCAACACCGTGGGAGATTGTCGCGGTCCGAATCGCGATTGCGAGATCCACGTCGCCGGAGAATCCGAAATAGCCGACGACACCGCCGAACAGCCCGCGAGCAGCAGGTTCCAGCTCGTCGATGATCTCGAGCGCTCTGGGTTTTGGCGCGCCCGAGAGGGTTCCGGCGGGAAACGTCGCGCGAAACACGTCGAGCGGACCGACACCGTCTCGCAAGTCCCCCTCGACGGACGACACGAGGTGCATGATGTGGCTGAATCGCTCGACGAGCATGAATTCCGTGACTTCGACGGTGCCCGGAACGCACACTTTCTGAAGATCATTGCGCGAAAGATCCACGAGCATGAGGTGCTCCGCGCGTTCCTTCTCATCGCTCGCGAGCTCCGCAGAGAGTTCAAGATCGCGTTCGGGGGAATCGCCGCGCGGTCGGGACCCCGCGATGGGGTGCATGAACGCGCGGCCGCCTTCCACCTTCACGAGGGCCTCAGGAGACGATCCTACGATCCAATACGGATCGCCGCCGGGCTCCGCGAGCGAGAGAAAGTACATGTACGGACTCGGATTGAGCGCGCGCAGCACGCGATACACATCGATCGGCTCCGCGGTGACATCGTGATCGAATCGCTGGGACAACACGACCTGGAACACGTCGCCTTCACCAATGTACTTTTTCGACGCCTCGACGCCCGCGCGAAACGTGGGCTCATCTACCCTGCTGCGCGGAGCCGGATCGATCGACATGTCGACCTCGGCGACCCACGCGTCGGACGGCGTCGCCAGCCGGGCTTGAAGCTCGTCGAGCGCCGCGACCGAATCGCGCCACAGCGTGTCCGGATCCTCGACGCCATCATTCAACGCGGTCACGATCAGCAGGATCGCCCCGGTGCGGTGATCGAGGACCACGAGCTCGCGAACGAACGACAAGGCCTGCCCCGGGATCTCGAAATCGGCAGGCGGTCGGTTCGGCAACCGCTCGAGTTGCCGGACCGCGTCCCAGCCCACGAATCCGATGAGTCCTCCCGTAAGCGGCGGTTGTCCAGGGATGTGCGGCGTGCTCCACCGCGAGTGGAGCTGCCGAATGACCTCGAGCGGGGGTGCAGAAGGCGCGATCTCCCCCAGCGCTCGCGACTCGGAAAGGCCGTAGTCGAGCCAGAGCCCTCGATCTCCGGTCTGGGTCAGGACGCCGAAACTGGACACTCCGATGAACGAATACCGCGACCAGATTCCGCCCTGCTCCGCGGATTCGAGCAGGAACGTGCCCGGCGCCCCCGCCGCGAGCTTCCGGTAGATGCCCACAGGAGTCTCACTGTCCGCAAACAGCTCTCGAATGACGGGGATCACCCGATGGTCGGCAAGGAGGCCGTCGAACTCGTCGCGCGTCGTCACCGCCCGCCGCCTCCCGAATCGAAACAGCTGTGCGCGCCCGTGTGGCACGCCGTGGCGACGGGCTCCACGGTGACGAGCAGGGCATCAGAGTCGCAATCCAGCGCAATCGCGCTCAGTGCGAGGTGGTTGCCCGACGTGTCGCCCTTCCGCCAGTATTCCTGCCGTGAGCGCGACCAGAATGTCACGAACCCACCCTCGAGCGTTCGCCGAAGGGCCTCCTCATCCATCCACGCGAGCATGAGCACCTCGCGAGTGCCGGTCTCCTGGATGATCGCGGGGATCAGCCCGTCGGCGCCGAACCGCGCGCGTTCCCGGAGGCTGTCGAAGCTCACTGTCGTCATGCCGTCTCCCTCACCGTGACGCCGCTGTCCGCGAGCGCCCGCTTCACGTCAGCGACCGTCATTTCCCCATTGTGGAACACGGATGCCGCGAGCACCGCATCCGCGCCGGCATGCACGGCGGGCGCGAAGTGCTCGAGAGCTCCTGCGCCGCCCGAGCCGATGATCGGCACGCTGCTGACCTCGCGAATCGCCGCAATGAGTTCGAGGTCGAACCCGGCCTTCGTTCCGTCGGCGTCGATCGAGTTGACGAGAAGCTCGCCTGCGCCACGACGCACGGCATCCCGCGCCCACTCGAGAGCGTCGATGTCCGTTTCCGTCCGGCCCCCGTGGGTCGTCACGATGAATCGGCCGCGAAAGCGTTTCACGTCGAGCGAGAGCACGAGCACCTGGGCTCCGAAGCGATCGGCGATCTCATCGATGAGGGAGGGCCTCGCGATCGCGGCGCTGTTTACTCCCACCTTGTCCGCGCCCACGGCGAGCAACCGCGCAACGTCCTCCACCGTCCGAACTCCCCCGCCGACCGTCAGCGGGATGAAAACCTGTTCCGCCGTTCGCGTGACGATGTCCCATGCGGTGTTGCGGTTGTCGACTGTCGCGTTCACGTCCAAAAACGTGAGTTCGTCTGCGCCCTGCTCGAAGTAGCGCCGGGACAACTCGACGGGGTCGCCCGCATCGCGCAATCCGCGGAACTTGACTCCTTTCACGACGCGGCCGTCCGCCACGTCGAGGCAGGGAATCACCCGCACGGGAAGCGACATCAGATTCGCGCCGCGTGAATCGAACTCACGAGAATGGCCCGCGCTCCGAGCGCATACAGTTCGTCCATGATCGCGTTCGTCCTGGCCCGCGGAACCATGACGCGCACGGCGACCCAGTCCGAGTCCTTGAGCGGCGACACGGTTGGCGATTCCAGCCCCGGTGTGATGGCGGAGGCTTTCTCCACCAGTTCGACGGGCAGGTCGTAGTCCATGAGCACGTACTGCCTCGCTACGAGCACTCCCTGGATGCGGCGTTGAAAAGTGATGAGGCCGGGCAGCGCTTCACCGGAGCTGATGAGCACGGCCGTCGACTCGAGAATGACGGGGCCAAAGACCTCGAGCCCCTGCTGGCGGAGGGTCGTCCCCGTCGATACGACGTCGGCGACGGCATCGGCGACGCCGAGCTCCACGGCGGACTCCACGGCACCATCCAGAATCACGAGCTGCGCCGCGACGCCCTCTCTTTCGAGAAATGCGCCGACGAGGCCGGGATAGCTCGTCGCCACCCGCACTCCCGCAAGCTCCGAGAGCAACGAGAACCGACCGGTCGGGCCGGCAAACCGGAACGTCGATTCGCCGAAATCGAGACCCGCGATCTCGTGCGCACGGGAGCCGGAGTCCAAGAGGAGATCGCGTCCCGTGATGCCGACATCGAGGGCGCCCGAACCCACATACGTCGCGATGTCGCGGGGGCGAAGGTAGAAGAATTCGACGTCGTTGGCCGGGTCGAAAACGATGAGTTCCTTCGGGTCCCTCCTCGTGACGTATCCGGCTTCCGACAGCATTTGCGTCGCGGCATCGGAGAGCATCCCCTTGTTGGGGACGGCGATTCTGAGCATGCGTGTTCTCTTCTCCCGCCGTCTGGACGTTCAGCGCAGCGTGTCTGTGCATCAACGGGTGAGGGCCACTCACAAGTGCCGGTAGACATCCTCTGTGGTCAAGCCCTTGGCGAGCATGAGCACCTGGACGTGGTACAGCAATTGCGAAAGCTCCTGCGCCGTGCGTTCGGCACTCTCGTGCTCCGCCGCCATCCAGGATTCTGCGGCCTCTTCGACGAGCTTCTTTCCGATGGCGTGCACGCCCTCGTCCAGTCGTCCGACCGTGCCGGATCCGGCAGGCCTCGCGGCTGCCTTTTCCGTCAACTCGGCGAACAGTTCGTCGAAAGTCTTCACAGCCCCCATGGTATCCGCTAGGAAACTCCCAGCAGATCTATGACGAAGATCAGGGTGCGGCCGGAAAGAGCGTGGCCGCCGCCTGCCGCGCCATAGGCCAAATGCGGCGGGATGACGAGTTCGCGGCGTCCGCCGATTCTCATTCCCGGAATGCCTTCCTGCCACCCGGCGATGAGGCCCTGGAGGGGGAAGGTGATCGTCTGGTTTCTGGACCAGCTCGAGTCGAATTCCTCTCCCGTTTCGAAGTCGACGCCGACATAGTGCACTTCGACGGTGGCACCCGCGGTCGCTTCGGCCCCAGCGCCGACTTCAATATCCCTCGTCTCGAGCACGCTCGGCGCGTCGCCCTCGTGGAAGTCGATCTCCGGCTTGGTCCTGCTGAACTCGCTCATGACTCCATCAAAGCAGAAGTTAGTGGACGTGCGGCTCCGCGGCCGCCCGCAGCATTGCGATGTTCCCTGCCGCGTCGCCGGCGTTGTACACGCTGGATCCGGCCACGAACGTGTCAGCCCCCGCCTCGGCGGCGACGACGATCGAGTGGGCGTCGACTCCGCCATCGACCTGCAGCCACACGTCAAGACCGCTCGTGCGCACGGCGTGGGAAAGCATTTCGAGCTTCGGCATGACCGATTCGATGAACGATTGGCCGCCGAACCCCGGCTCGACCGTCATGACGAGAATTTGATCGAACTCGCCGAGCAACTCGAGGTACGGCTCGATCGGAGTGCCCGGTTTGACCGCGAGGCCCGCCCTGGCGCCGATCCCGCGAAGGCGCCGCGCGAGCAGCACGGCATCCGTGGCCGCTTCGGCATGGAAAGTCACGGAGAATGCGCCGAGTTCTGCGTAGCCGGGCGCCCAGCGGTCCGGATCATCGATCATGAGATGGACATCGAGCGGAATCGGCGAAACGGCCTGGATCCGTTCCACCATTTGCGGGCCGAACGTGAGGTTCGGGACGAAATGATTGTCCATGACGTCGACGTGCACGAGGTCGGCTGTGGCGATTCGGGCGATGTCGCGCTCGAGGTTCACGAAGTCCGCCGCGAGGATGCTGGGATTGATGCGGACCGGCATGCGCCAAGCCTACCGGGGTCGCCCGCCGCCGTGCGGTTTCTCCAGCAGCGCGATGAACATGGCATCGGTTCCGTGCGCGTGCGGCCACAATTGCGCGGAAGCGTCGCCGCGAACATCCGGATTGCGGCCCGCAATCTTCGAAAGGATCGCGGGAGTGTCGATTTCCGCGAGGCCGCAAACGGAAACCGCATGCCGGACGGCGACGCGCGTTTCGGCCAGGTGAGGTGAACACGTGACGTAGGCGAGCAGCCCACCGGGTTTGAGCGCGGCGGCCGCGGCCGTCACGAGCTCCAGTTGAAGTGCCGTCAACCCTGGAACGTCGGCGAGTTTCTTGCGCCAGCGCGCTTCGGGCCGCCTCCTGAGCGCGCCCAGTCCCGTGCACGGGGCATCCAGGAGAACCCGGTCGAAGGTTTCCGCGAGACGGTGGCCGAGTTCTCGCCCATCCTCCTCAAGCACGCGGGGCGGCTCATCGAACACCGCGAGGGCATTTCGCACGAGCCCGGCCCGCGCGGGAGATATTTCGTTCGCGACGAGGCTCGCCCCGCCGGCGATGGCCTCGGCAGCCAGAAGGGCAGCTTTCCCACCGGGACCCGCGCACAAATCCAGCCACTGCTCGCCGCGCTGAATCGGCCGCGCGCGGCTGAGCGCGAAGGCAGCCACTTGCGACCCCTCGTCCTGCACTCGCGCTCTCCCCTCCTTCACCGCCGTCAAACGGGAAGGATCGCCGCCGCTGCTGTGCGCAGCGACGGGAGAAAGAGTGCCTGGCTGCGCATCATCGAGCTCGTCGCGGTGCGCAAGGCCGGGGAGAGCGGCAAGGGAAACCCTCGGGGCGACGTTGTTCGCCGCGAGAAGCTGCTCGAGTTCGCTCTCGCGGCCGTCCGCGGCAAGCGACTGACGGAACGCGCGAACGATCCAGACCGGGTGGGAGAATTCGGCTGCCAATCGGTCATCCGGCGTCGTTTGCTCGCCGATCACGCGAGCGCGCCACTCCTGAGGGCTCGTTCGGGAGATCGTGCGCAGAACGCCGTTCACGAAACCGGTCGCGGAGCGCGAGCCCACGAGCCGCGCGAGCGTCACCGCCTCATCCACCGCTGCGTGGGGGGCAACGCGCATCGACAGCAGTTGGTGCGCGCCGAGGCGGAGCACGTCGAGGATGGGCGGGTCCACCTTGTCCAGCGGCCTTCCAGCAGCCCGCTCGATCACGCGGTCGTAGAGGCCCTGCTGTCGCAACGTGCCGTACGTGAGCTCCGTTGCGAGCGCGGCATCGGCGCCCCGGAGCCCCGCCCGGTCAAGTTTCACGGGCAGCAGCAGGTTTGCGTACGCATCCGACTCCGAGACGGCCCTGATGACATCGAATGCGACACGCCTGGCCGGCTGCACGCCCGCGGTCACCGCGCTACCGCTTCGCCGCCGCCGCGGCGGCCGCGCCACCAGTCCGCAGCGGGCATGGGCCGCTTCCCTGCCGGCTGCACAGTGACGAGTTCGATCGGCTCCGTCGCTGATCCCACGAGGATCCGTCGGCCGTCGGCGGCAATCCGGCCAGGCGGGATCGAGGGCGCATCCCGGGAGATCACGGCGTCGAGGATCTTGAGCCGGTCACCGTCGACTGTTGTGAATGCCCCGGGTTCCGGCGTCACGCCGCGGAGGCGACGATGCACCGTCGCGGCCGGCACAGTCCAGTCGAGGCGGCCGTCCTCGAGGGTCAGCTTGGGCGCGAACGTGATGTCGCCTGATTGCTTCTCGGCGCGCGCGGTACCGTCGCCCATCGCGTCCAGGACTCTGACGAGAAGTTCCGCGCCGGAGACGGAAAGTGATTCCAGAAGGTGGCCGGCCGTTTCATTCCTGCCGATTGTCGAGGTCATCGTGCCCAGGATCGGTCCCGCGTCAAGCTCCTCGACGAGCTGGAACACGCTCGCCCCCGTCACGTCATCGCCCGCGATGATCGCCCGCTGAACCGGTGAAGCACCCCGCCACCGGGGCAAAACGGAAAAGTGGAGGTTGATCCATCCGAGCCGGGGACCGGAAAGCAGCGGTTCCCTCACGAGGCCGCCGTACGCGACAATCACCCCGAGGTCCGGCTGCAGTCGGAGGATTTGCTCCGTCGGTTCGCCGGAAAGCCGGTTGGCCGCAATCACGGGATATCCCAGTTCCGCGGCGACGCGGGAAACCGGAGTCGGCGTTCGGACGCGTTTGCGGCCCATGAGCGCATCCTCGCGCGTGATCACCGCGGCGATCTCGTGGCGACTGCGTGCGATGGCCAGCAGGCTGGGAACTGCTGCAGCAGGGCTGCCAGCGAACACGACGCGCAAGTTCGTCACGAGTGCCCCTACAGTTGCTCGAACGGTTCGAGGTCGTCGAACCGGACTCTCAGTGTAGGCGGTGCCGACGCTGACCCGGCAACGGGAACCCGTTTGCGGCGTGAAGTCGCATTGCGAATCACTTCGGCACGCAGCGCTGAAGCCACTTTCGCGCCAAGGGAGAAGTCGAAGCGCACGATCGCGCGCACGTGTCCGCCCTCCGTGTCGATGGGGCCGAGGATGTCAACGCCCGCTTCGCCCGCGACGCTCGAGATGGCGCGCCCGGTCGACTCCGAGTCGCCAATCACCGTGGCAACCCGCACCGCCGGGGGAAATCGGAGCCGTCGGCGGTCCGCGAGCTCGCCGCGCGCGAAGTCGTCGAGCTGCCACGTTGCGAGCGCGCCCGCGAGCGAACCCCCCACGCCGACGAGAATGCTGGGGGCGCCCGCCGCCGCGAGAGCGATCGCATGCGACCACCAGCGCAAACAGTCCTCTCCAACCCGCAGGCTTTCCCTCGCGAGCATCCGCTCGCCGTCCAGGAGCACGACCGCCCGATACCCTCCGGCAGCGATGGGCTCGGCACCTCGCGTGGCGATCACGAGCGCAGGTCGAGCGCCCACCTCCAGAATGGGACGCTCCCCATCAGCGATGATGACGGGAACGCCGGGAAACGCGCGCCCGAGGTCTTCCGCCGTGCGGGTTGCCCCCTGGCCCTGAAACCTGAATTTCGTCGCGGTGCACTGCGCGCATCGCCAGTGCGTGGAGATCGCGCCGCACCACGAGCAGGAAGGGTACGCCCCTGCGGACTTCACCGCCAACGGTCCGTTGCACCGTTCGCACCGCGCAACCACGCCGCACGAATCGCACACGATGCGCGGTGCGTAACCGGGCCGGGCGACCTGAATGAGCACGGGGCCGTGTTCGAGCGCCGCCCTGGCTTCCCGCCACGCGCTCGACGGGATGCGCGCCTTCGCCGCGAGTGCGTCCTCTGCGTCTTGCTGCGCAGTCGGAATGACCTTCGGCAAATAGCGTTTGGCCGGAGAGAGCGCACTGCACCAGCCCAGTTGGACGAGGCGTTCGACTTCGACGGTCCGTGCGTGGTTCAGGAACACGAGCGCGCACTGCTGCTGTTCCTGGCGGATGAGCGCGGCGTCCCTGCTGTGCGCGTACGGGGCGAGCGGCTCTGCGAGCACGGGGTCGCCGTCGTTCCACATCGCGATGAGGGACAGGGTTGCCGCTGGGGCGTAGACCGCGGAGCGGTTTCCCACGATCACTTTCGGCACGTCGTCGAGGCACGCCAGATGCGCCCTGTAGCGATCGGCATTGGGTTGCCGGGCATCGAGCCGAATAATCCGGTCCGCGGGAAGGATCGCGGTGAGGGCGACCTCGAGCTGCGCCTGGTCACGGTAGTCCGGTACGACGAGAATCACGCTACCGGCCAGGAGCGCGCGCGAGGCAAGCTCTGCCATGGTCACGGCCCACTGCCCCACCCAGGTGCCGTCGACCTCGACGACTCGGGGAATTGCTTCGACCGCGAGGCGCGCCGAATTGGCGATCGCGTGGTCTATTTCCGCCGTGCCATAGTCCGCGACGGCGACGGGAACCAGTTCGGAGGGACCCGGCATGTCGCCGCGCGAGGCGAGCCATGCCTTTTCGACCCGAACCTGACGCTTGGGAACCGCAATCCGGACGATATCGCTTGCGCCGCCCGCCGCGCGATCTGCCACCTTGCGGGCGAGCTCGTAGACCTCGGGGGCGAGCACGGGCACGGCGGAAACCACCGATTCCAGCTCGCTCAGCACTCCCTCGTATTCGACGCTCGACACCAGTTCGACGATGAATCCGTCGGCCACTCTCTTCGCCGAGCGCAGCGGAACGCGAACGCGGCTACCGACGCGCGCTTGGGCAATCTGGCCCGCCGGAATCCGGTAATCGAACAACCGATCGAGTTGCGGGAGGGGGGAATCGATGAGCACCCGCGCGATGGATGCCGCGGGCATGCCTACAACCCGGCCTCGGCGCGCAGGGCGTCAACGCGATCCAGGCGCTCCCACGTGAAGTCCGGCAACTCACGGCCGAAATGCCCATAGGCGGCCGTCTGCCGGTAAATCGGCTTCAGGAGGTCGAGATCGCGAATGATCGCCGACGGTCGAAGATCGAAAACGGCCTGGATCGCGCGAAGGATCCTGTCGTCATCGACGTTGCCCGTGCCGAAGGACTCCAGGTACAGTCCAACCGGGGAAGCCTTGCCTATCGCGTAGGCGACCTGGACCTCGAGCTTGTCCGCGAGGCCGGCTGCAACAGCATTTTTGGCTACCCACCTCATGGCGTACGCGGCGGAACGATCCACTTTGGACGGATCCTTGCCGCTGAACGCGCCCCCGCCGTGTCTGCTCGCTCCGCCGTAGGTGTCGACGATGATTTTTCGCCCGGTGAGGCCCGCGTCGCCCTGCGGTCCGCCGATCTCGAACCGGCCGGACGGATTCACGAGAATGCGGGTTGACGCCGTGTCGAGCTGCGCGAGCTCGAGCACGGGCCCGATGACGTGGTCGGAGAGGTCGGAACGCAATGTCGCATCGGACACAGCGGGTCCGTGCTGCGTCGACAGCACGACCGTGTCGACGGTGCGCGCGATGTCGCCTTCATAGCCGATCGTGACCTGAGTCTTGCCGTCCGGCCGAAGATAGTCGAGCTCTCCGCTTTTTCGCACGTCGGCCAGTTTCTCCGCCATGCGATGCGCCAGCCAGATCGGCAGCGGCATGTACTCCGGCGTTTCGGTCGTCGCGAAACCGAACATCGTGCCCTGGTCGCCTGCGCCCTGCCGGTCGAGAGGATCGCTCTCCGAGCCATCGCGAACTTCGAGTGCGCGATCCACGCCCGCCGCGATGTCCGGCGACTGATTGCCGATGGACACGGCGACTCCGCACGATGCGCCGTCGAATCCGACGGCGGAAGACGTGTACCCGATTTCGGTGATGATGTCGCGAACGAGTTGTGGGATTTCGACGTACCCGGTGCACGTCACTTCCCCTGCGATGTGCACGAGACCCGTCGTCACCATGGTTTCCACGGCGACTCGGCTGCCGGGGTCGACGGTCAGCAAAGCGTCGAGGATTCCGTCGGAAACCTGGTCGCAGACCTTGTCCGGGTGTCCCTCCGTCACGGACTCGCTCGTGAACAGTCGAAGAGAGTTACCCAAGATGCGCCAATCAGGTGGAGGTGATGTGTCGAGGTCAGCTCAGCAGGTCGAGGATACGACCGGCCACCGACAGCTTCGATCCCGAAGCCTCCATCACTATATCGCCGGCCCGATCCAGCACGAGAACCGAGTTGTTCTCGGTCCCGAACCCTTCCGTCCACCCCACCCTGTTCACGACAAGAAGGTCGCAGCCTTTCCGCGTGATCTTCGCGCGACCGAGTTCGAGTAGCGCGTCATCGTCGCGTTCGGTTTCCGCGGCGAAACCGACGAGAACCTGGCCGGGCCGTCTGGACACGGCAAGCTCAGCGAGAATGTCCGTTGTCTTCACGAGCCGCAGAGTCAATTCGTCGCCCTGTGACTCCTTTTTGAGTTTCGCGGCAGACACCGCGTCCGGTCGGTAGTCGGCGACCGCGGCAGCCATGATGATGATGTCTGCCGTCGAGGCCGCGCCGAACGTCGCCTCGGCGAGTTCTTCCGCGGAACTGACCTCCACGAACGTGACGCCGGACGGAATCGGCACGTCCACGTGCGCACCGACGAGCGTGACCTCGGCGCCCCGCGCGGCGGCGGCCCACGCGATCGCCGTACCCTGCCTGCCGCTTGAGCGGTTCCCGATGAACCGAACGGGGTCGATGGGCTCGCGGGTTCCTCCCGCCGTCACGAGCACGCGCTTTCCCGCGAGATCATTCGGTTGGACGGCGGCAAGAACGGCGTCCACGATGTCGTCGGGCTCCGACATCCGGCCGGGGCCGCTGTCGGAGCCGGTCAGCTGGCCGGCCTCGGGCCCCACGATGATGACACCGCGGTCCCGAAGCGTCGCGATATTGTGCACCGTCGCCGCGTTCTGCCACATTTCCGTGTGCATGGCCGGTGCGATGACGAGCGGCGCCGTACTGGCCAGAATTGTGGTTCCCAGCAGGTCATCGGCCATTCCCGCCGCGAGCCGCGCGATGACGTTCGCGGTCGCGGGCGCCACGACGATCACGTCGGCGGCCTGCCCGATCGCGACGTGCCTCACCTGGGCGACTCCCTCAAACAGTTCGTGGTGCACCGGATTCCGGCTGATCGCCTCGAGCGTGGGCAGTCCGACGAATTTGAGGGCGGATTGGGTCGCGACGACGTGCACGTCGTGGCCGGCGAGAACAAGGGCGCGGATGACCGCTACGGCCTTGTACGCCGCGATTCCCCCGGTGACACCGACGACAACGTTCAACTGGGCTCCGCTCACTGTGCGGTCGGGCTCATGACGATCCGGCTGGTCCCGGAATCGGCTACTCGGCGAGCTGCTTGAGGAGGAGCTTGCCTTCGTTGATCTCGCGCATCGCCACGGACAGCGGCTTGTCGTCGATCGTGGAGTCCACGAGCGGGCCGACGTTGTTGTAGAGGCTTCCTTCGTGGAGATCGGCGTAGTAATCGTTGATCTGCCGCGCCCGCTTGGACGCGAAAATCACGAGAGCGTACTTGGAGTCGACCTTGGTCAGCAATTCGTCAATGGGCGGGTCGATGATGCCCTTGGCGCGGTCAACCATGTCAGTGCTCCTTGTTTTCGTCGTGGATCGCCATCAAGTCTACGACCTCCTGGGCCGCGCGGCTGACCTCGGTGTTCACGACGCGGTAGTCGAACTCGTCCTGGGCCGCCAATTCGACTTTCGCGGTCTCCAGCCGCCGCGACTGTTCTTCCGCGGTTTCCGTCCCCCGGCCGACGAGTCTGCGCACAAGCTCATCCCAGCTCGGAGGCAGGAGGAACACGAGAATTGCGTCGGGCACGACTGCTTTCACCGCCCTCGCGCCCTGCAGGTCGATTTCCAGGAGCACGCTCGTGCCCTTCGCGAGCGCGGCATCGATCGGGGCGCGGGGCGTACCGTATCGGTAGGCATTGTGGACCGTCGCCGATTCCAGCATGGCTCCGTCGCGAACCATCCGGTCGAATTGCTCGTCGGACACGAACCAGTAGTCGACTCCGTCGACTTCCCCCGGTCGCGGAGATCTCGTCGTCGCCGAAACGGACAAGTGAACTTCCGGATGGTGTTCGCGGATGTATCGCGACACGGCGCCCTTGCCCACGGCGGTCGGGCCCGCGAGGACCACGAGGCGAGCAGGCTTCCCAACTGCCGCGCGGTGTTCGCGACGCGCAAACCAGCCGTGCAGGATGTCCCGCTGGCGCACTCCGAGTCCGCCCACGCGCTTCGACTCCGAAATTCCGAGCTCTGCGAGGATTTTGGAGGAACGCACAGGGCCGAGCCCCGGGACACTCGCAACGAGCTCGCGTACCCTCAAGGTCGCTTCGGCGCTGCCCGGGCTCGACCAGCCGGCCTCGAGCACATCCACGGGGCTTCGTCGGTGCTCGGCGACGGCGCGCTTCACCTCGGCACGGGCGCGACGCGCGGCAACAGCGGCGCGGGAGGCGGCGATGCGGTCGACAGCGGGAGGGTCTACGCGAGGCATTCGCGCAATTCCCCGCTCGCACGCGAAATGGCGTCGGCGATCTTCCCCGGACCTGCGGACAGCACGCTCCGCGAGACTGCGACGATCACGTGTGGCGCTGCCGCTTCGTATCGTGCGCGAACGTCCGAGAACTTCGCCCCCTGGTGACCGAAGCCGGGCGCGAGCACGGGAGTGGCGGGAGGCGACGCGAGCTCGTCGAGCGAAATCCCGTACGTGCGTGCCGAAACGGTCGCGCCGAGGACCACGCCGAGGGAACCGACGGGATGCGACGCAGCGCGATTGAGGACACTCACGTCTTTGACAATAGCGGCGGCGACCGTGTCCCCCGAGCGTTCGCCGGTGTCGACCCTGGCCGTCTGGATTCCGAACGACTCGGGATTCGAGGTTGCCGCGAGAACGAACAGTCCCTTGCCGACGTCGTGCGCGAGCGCAATGGGGCCGGCAATCGACCCGACTCCCTGGTAGGCGCTGATCGTCATGGCATCCGCTTCCAGCGCGCTTCCGGGAGTGAGCCAGGCCTGTCCGTATGCGTCGACCGACGTGCCGAGGTCTCCGCGTTTCGCATCGGCGATCACAAGGAGTTCCGCGCCTCTGGCCTGTTCGAGAACCCGTTCCAGTGCGGAGTATCCCGCGGAGCCGTGGCGTTCGAAGAACGCCACTTGCGGTTTCAGAATTCCGGCTCGCCCCGCGGCGGCATCCACGACCCTGAGACCGAATTCACGCACGCCTGCGGCGGAGTCCGGAAGCCCCCACGCGTCCAGCAGGAACGAATGCGGATCAATGCCCACGCACAATTGACCGTGCGCTGCGAACGTCGCTGCGAGCCTGGCGCCGAACCCGCTGTCAGGCACGGCCAGCCACGTCGGAGAGATCGCGTGCGCGAGCGGTTGTCAGCCGTTCCGCACGGTCCAGCGCGTAATCCTGAAGGGACCGCACGGCGAACCCCTCCCGAATCGCTTCGACCGACGAGACGGCGGCACCCAATTGGGCGATCGTCGTGAACAGAGCCTTGTCTGCCGCGACGGTCGCCGTGCGAATCTCATACCCGTCGGCGCGAGCGGTCCGGCCGCTCGGCGTATTGATCACGATGTCGACGTCCCCCGCCGTGATGAGATCCACGATCGTGCGCGGGTCGCCGTCCGGGGTTTCGGCGTCGGACTGCTTGCGGACGATTCGCGCGTCGATGCCGTTCCGAGCGAGCACTTCGGCGGTTCCCTGCGTGGCGAGGATGGAGAAACCCAATTGCTGGAGACGGAGCACGGGAAGCACGATCGCGCGCTTGTCGCGGTCCGCGACGGACACGAACACCGTTCCGCTTCCTGGCAATCCGCCGTACGCTGCGGCCTGGCTCTTGGCGAACGCTTTCGGGAAGTTGGAGTCGATTCCCATGACCTCCCCGGTCGAGCGCATCTCCGGACCGAGAATGGAGTCGACGATCTTCCCTTCCGCGGTGCGGAACCGCTTGAACGGGAGCACGGCTTCCTTCACGGCAACCGGAGCATCCATGGGCACGTGCAGCCCGTCGACCGCTGGCAGCATTCCGCTTTCGACGAGCGAACGGATGCTGGATCCGGCCATGATGAGGGCGGCGGCTTTCGCGAGCGGGATTCCCAGGGCCTTGGACACGAAGGGAACCGTCCTGGACGCCCTCGGGTTGGCCTCGAGCACATACAGGACGCCCTGTCCGATCGCGAACTGCACGTTCAGAAGGCCAAGAACGCCGACTCCGCGCGCTATGGCCTCTGTCGCATCGCGTACCCGGTCGATCACGTCGCGGCCGAGAGTGACCGGCGGCAGTGTGCACGACGAGTCTCCCGAATGGATCCCCGCCTCCTCGAGGTGCTCCATGACGCCGCCGATGTAGAGCTCGTCGCCATCGAAGAGCGCATCGACGTCGATTTCGATCGCATCGTCCAGGAATCGGTCGACGAGGAGCGGCAATTCCGGGGAAATGACTACCTGGCCGGCGACCCGGTCGAAGTATCCGCGCAGCGTTTCGGTGTCGTAGACGATTTCCATCCCTCGCCCGCCGAGCACGAACGAGGGCCGAACGAGCACGGGAAACCCGATTTCCTCCGCGACGGCGATCGCGGTGTCCCGGTCGGTCGCTGTCCCGTTTCGGGGAGCAAGCAGGCCCGCCTCATCGAGGATCCGCGAGAAGAATCCGCGTTCCTCGGCGAGGTCGATCGCTGCCGGCGACGTGCCGAGGATGGGCACGCCCGCAGCCTCGAGTCCTTTCGCGAGCCCGAGTGCGGTTTGTCCGCCGAGCTGGACGACGACGCCGACGAGTTCGCCGCTTTCGCTCTCTGCATCGATCACGGCCAGAACGTCCTCGAGCGTGAGCGGCTCGAAGTACAGCCGATCGCTCGTGTCGTAATCGGTGGACACCGTTTCCGGATTGCAATTGATCATGATCGTTTCGAATCCGGCATCGGAAAGGGCGAAAGCGGCGTGCACGCACGAGTAGTCGAACTCGACTCCCTGCCCGATCCGGTTCGGCCCCGAGCCGAGGATGACGATCTTGCGCCGATCACTCGGAGCAACCTCGGTTTCCTCGTCGTAACTGGAGTAGTGATACGGCGTGAGGGCAGGAAACTCGCCCGCGCACGTATCGACGGTCTTGAACACGGGCCGCACGCCCTCGTGGTGCCGGATCGCGCGAACGGCCGCTTCATCCAGTCCGCGGATCGCGGCGAGTTGGGCGTCGCTGAACCCGTGATCCTTCGCGCGGCGGAGTATGAACCGATCAAGAGTGTCGGCCTCGCGCACCTGGGAGGCGATCTCGTTGATGAGCACGATCTGGTCGATGAACCAGGGGTCGATTCCGGTTGCCTCGAAAACGTCGTCGATGCTCGCTCCCGCCCGCAGCGCCTGCTGCACCGTGACGATGCGGCCATCGGTGGGAATGCTCGCCTTCGCCAGCAGCTCCTGCGTGTTTCCCGGCGCGCCGTTCCAGTGGAAGCTCGAGTCTGGCTTCTCCAGTGATCGGAGCGCTTTCTGCAGCGCGGAGGCGTAGTTGCGGCCGATCGCCATCGCCTCCCCCACCGACTTCATGGTCGTCGTGAGGGTCGCATCCGCTGCGGGGAACTTTTCGAACGCGAAGCGCGGAACCTTCACGACGACGTAGTCGAGCGTCGGTTCGAAGCTCGCGGGCGTCACGCGCGTGATGTCGTTCGGGATCTCATCCAGCCGATACCCGATCGCGAGCTTCGCCGCGATTTTCGCGATCGGGAACCCGGTGGCCTTGCTCGCGAGGGCGCTCGAGCGTGAAACCCGCGGGTTCATTTCGATCACGATGACGCGCCCGTCCGCCGGATCGATGGCGAATTGGATGTTGCAGCCACCCGTGTCGACGCCGACGAGCCTGATGATCTCGATCCCGATGTCGCGCAGTGTTTGAAACTCGCGGTCGGTGAGCGTGAGCGCCGGAGCAACCGTGATCGAGTCACCCGTGTGAACGCCGACCGGATCGACGTTCTCGATCGAGCACACGACGACCGTGTTGTCCGAGTTGTCGCGCATGAGTTCGAGTTCGTACTCCTTCCAACCCAGAATCGACTCCTCCAGGAGTACTTCGTGCGTCGGAGACTGGTGAAGCCCGTCGGACACCATCCTGACGAGTTCATCCCGAGAGTGCGCGAAGCCGCTGCCGAGGCCGCCCATCGTGAACGACGGCCGGATGACGAGCGGATATCCGAGATCCTCTGCGTGGGTGATCGCCTCGTCGACCGTGTGGGCGATGTGTGAGCGCGCGACGTCGGCTCCCGCCTGAATGACGAGTTCCTTGAACAACTGCCGGTCCTCGCCCTTGCGGATGGAATCCAGATTCGCACCGATCAATTCGACGCCGTACTTCTCCAGCACGCCGTGTTCGTGAAGTTCCATCGCCGCGTTGAGTGCGGTCTGGCCGCCGAGCGTTGCAAGGATCGCATCCGGGCGCTCCTTCTCGATGATCGATTCGATGACTTCCCAGGTGATGGGTTCGACGTACGTCGCATCCGCGAAATCCGGGTCCGTCATGATCGTCGCGGGGTTCGAGTTGATGAGGATGACGCGCACGCCCTCCTCGCGGAGCACTCTGCACGCTTGAGTCCCCGAATAGTCGAATTCGCAGGCCTGCCCGATCACGATCGGGCCGGACCCGATGACGAGAACGGAGCGGATGTCGTCGCGCCTGGGCATTACTTCTGAGCCTTCGACTCGATGACCAGATCCCGGAACCGATCGAACAGGTAATTCGCATCGTGCGGGCCCGCGGCGGCCTCCGGGTGGTACTGGACCGAGAATGCCGGAATGTCCAGCGCCCGCAAGCCTTCCACGACGTCGTCGTTGAGGTTCACGTGGCTCACTTCGACGCGACCGAATCCCGCGGGCGACATCGTGATCCCGTCGAGCGGAGCATCCACCGCGAACCCGTGATTGTGAGCGGTGATCTCCGTTTTCCCCGTTGCGCGGTCGAGTACCGGCTGATTGATGCCTCGGTGCCCGAAGGGAAGCTTGTACGTGCCGAACCCGAGCGCGCGCCCGAGCAGCTGATTGCCGAAACAGATTCCGAAGAACGGCAGCCCTGCGCGCAGCACATCCTGGAGCAATGCGACGTGCCGGTCGGAGGCGCCAGGATCCCCAGGACCGTTCGAGAAGAACACGGAGTCAGGTTCGAGGGCGAAAAACTCGGGCGCGGTGATGGATTGCGGGACGACGAGAACCTCGAACCCGCGCGAGGTGAGGTAGCGCAGCGTGGAGGATTTCACGCCGAGGTCGAGAACGGCGACGCTTCCTATCGATTCGCCAATCGCCGGTAGCCGCGTGAGCGCGGCGATCGACACGCGCTCTGAGAGGTTCTGCCCTGCCATTTCATCGCTGCCCAGGACGGCCGCGAGTTGCTCGGATTCGGCGCGGCCCGCATCTGCACCGGAGAAAATTCCGCCGCGCATGACGCCGACGGAACGCAGCCGGCGTGTGACGGCTCGTGTATCGATGCCGCTGATGCCCACGACGCTCTCGCGGTGAAGCGCGGAATCAAGGCTCCCGGTAGCCCGATGGTTGGACACCATGCGGGACGGGTCTCTCACCACGAAACCCGCGACCCAGATACGGTTCGATTCCGAGTCTTCGTCGTTGACGCCCGTGATCCCGATGTGCGGCGCCGTCATGAGGACGATCTGCCCCGCGTAGGACGGGTCCGTGATGGTTTCCTGGTATCCCGTCATTCCCGTCGAGAACACCACTTCGCCCAGGGCCGTGCCCTCCGCGCCGTATGCTCGCCCCTCGTATCTCGAGCCGTCCTCCAGTACGAGGATCGCCGTGCCGGTCGTCATTGTCGTCATTCCCTGTCCTCCGCGATGCTGTCTGCCGCGGTCACGAACTCGTGGTCGTCGCCGTCCAGCCGAAAGTAGCTGTCCACCCCGCGCTCGCCCCATTGCCACGAGATCACGACGAGGCCGCCTTTCTCCACTGCCTTGTCGATCGTCCACGTCGCGCGCTGCACGGCGCGCACGGCGCGCCGGGGGATGAAAAGCGGCTCCCGGCCGGTGAGGTCGAGGATGATTCCCTTGTCCGCGACCGTGGCCGTCGCGCGCGAGCGGAACCCGAGCCCCCTCGCGGTGACCCGTTCGAGAGGCTGTTCGAGGAGAGTCGTCGCAACATACAAGCCGTTCGCGACCGCGAGCACCTCTCCGGGGTCCGCGGGCACAGGCTCGAGGGAGACGAGGTCCTCGTGGCGCTTGGATCGCGCACGCCAGCCGAGGTACATTCCGACGATGGCGAGAACGAAAATCGCCCCGACGATAATGCTGGGAAGGTACCTATCCACGTTTTCCGCCCCTGCCTTTCGACGCGGTTTCCCGTGCCCGATCCGCGCTCGCCAGTTCCCCATCCAGCACGGTCGGAACTCCGCGGTGAATCGTGGCCATCACCCTCCCGGGCAGCGTCATTCCGAAGTACGGCGAATTTGCGGATCGCCCGCGCAAATCGGTTCTGGCGAATTCCCGCCGAGCGGCCGGGTCCACGAGAGTGACGTGCGCTGGCGACCCTGCCGCAATTCCCTGTTCGTATCCGGCAACTCTGCCGATGTGAGCGGGCACGCGCGAAAGGATTCGCGCGACATCCGCCCATCCGAGTATGCCTGACTCGATGAGCGCCGCCTGAACCACCGACAGGGCAGACTCAAGCCCGACCATGCCGAACGCCGCATCGGCCCACGCGCAATCCTTGTCCTCAACGGGGTGGGGCGCGTGGTCCGTCGCGATGATGTCGATCGTGCCATCGACGATGCCGGCGCGAAGGGCCTCGACATCCTCGTGGCTGCGCAAGGGGGGATTCACCTTGAATCGCGCGTCATAGGACCGGGCAAGGTCTTCCGTGAGGAGGAGGTGATGAGGAGTGACTTCCGCCGTGACCGGGATGCCGCGCGCCTTCGCCCACCGCACGACGTCCACAGAGCCTGCCGTCGACACGTGGCAAATGTGCAGCCGTGCCCCCACATGCTCCGCCAGGAGCACATCGCGGGCGATGATCGCCTCCTCCGCGACGCCTGGCCACCCCGCAAGACCCAGCTCGCTGCTCAGCGCACCCTCGTTCATTTGGGCGTCCTCGGTCAATCTCGGTTCCTGTGCGTGCTGGGCGACGACGCCATCGAACGTCTTCACGTACTCGAGGGCGCGGCGCATGAGGGCGGCGTCGGAGACGCACTTTCCGTCGTCGGAGAACACCCGCACTTTCGCCCTGGATTGCGCCATGGCACCGATTTCCGCGAGTTGTTTGCCTTCGAGCGCAATCGTGACCGCCCCGACGGGGCGCACCGTGACATAGCCGGCGTCCTCCCCCAGTGCCTGCACTTGCTCGACGACGCCGGCCGTATCGGCCACGGGCGACGTGTTCGCCATAGCGTGTACCGCCGTGAAGCCGCCGATTGCCGCTGCCTTCGAGCCGGTGAGGATGGTTTCGCTGTGTTCGTAGCCGGGCTCGCGCAAGTGCGTGTGCAGGTCGACGAGTCCGGGCAACGCGATAAGCCCCTCCGCATCAATGACCATCGCTTTCGCATCCGAAAGCCCTGTGCCGAGCTCGGCGACGAGCCCGTCGGAAATCAGAATGTCCGTCGACGTGCCGTCCTCGAGCGCGGCATTCGAAATGAGAATCCGCTGGCTCATGCTGCCTCCGTCATCGCGCCGGTGAGCAGCAGATAGAGCACTGCCATCCTGACCGAGACGCCGTTCGCCACTTGTTCCCGCACGGTGGAGCGGGGCGAGTCTGCGGCGCCCGCCGAAATTTCGAGACCACGGTTCATGGGACCGGGGTGCATGATCATGCTGGATTCTGGAAGCCGAGCAAGCCGTTCGTCGTCGAGCCCCCACTGCCGGGAATACTCGCGCGCATTGGGGAAGAACGCGTCGTGCATGCGTTCGGCCTGAATGCGCAGCATCATGACGACGTCAGGGCCGGTCGCGAGCGCATGATCGAGGTCGTAGCCGATCGCAACGGGCCACTGGCCGATCGCGACAGGCATGAGCGTCGCCGGCGCTACGAGACTCACCGTCGCGCCCAGGCAGGAGAGCAGCCACACATTGGAACGCGCGACCCTGGAGTGCAGGATATCCCCGACGATCATGACGCGGCACCCGTCAAGGCTTTTGCCGCGCGCCGCATCGCCGTGCATTCTGCGGCGAATCGTGAACGCGTCGAGGAGGGCCTGAGTCGGATGCTCGTGCGTTCCGTCGCCTGCGTTCACGATCCCCGCATCGATCCAGCCGCTGCGTGCAAGCACTTCCGGCGCTCCGGAGGACGGATGACGGATGATCACGGCATCGGCACCCATCGCGGCGAGAGTCTGCGCCGTATCCTTCAGGCTTTCCCCCTTGGAGACGCTCGAGCCCTTTGCGCTGAAATTGATGACATCCGCGCTGAGCCGCTTCGCGGCGGCTTCGAACGAAATTCGCGTTCGCGTCGAGTCTTCGTAAAACAGATTCACGATCGTCTTGCCGCGCAGGACAGGAAGCCGCTGAACTTCGCGCGTCGCGACGTCCGCCATGTCCTCTGCGACATCGAGAATCAGGATCGCCTCCTCGCGCGAGAGGGTTTTCGTGCTCAAGAGGTGCCTCATGACTCGATCGTCACCTCGTCCGAGCCGTCGATTTCCGTCACGCGAACGTTGATGCGTTCCGCGAGCGAGCTGGGCAGGTTCTTCCCCACGAAATCGGCCCGGATCGGCAATTCCCGGTGCCCTCGGTCCACGAGGACGGCGAGCCGCACAGCGCGCGGCCGGCCGATATCCACCATGGCGTCGAGGGCTGCGCGAACAGTCCGACCGGAGAACAGCACGTCATCCACAAGAACGACCGTCATGCCGTCGATCCCGCCCGCGGGGATTCGAGTCGGACTGGGTGTTCGCGTGAGATTGCGGCCCAGGTCATCCCGGTACATCGTGATGTCGAGCGTGCCCACGGTGCCGCTGCCGGGTTCGATCGAGTCGAGGATGGCTCCGATGCGCTCGGCGAGAACCGCGCCACGGGTGGGGATGCCGAGGAGGACGAGGTCGGAGCCGCCGTGGTTGGATTCGAGGATCTCGTGCGAAATCCGGGTCAGTGCCCGAGAGATATCAGCGTGCTGCAGCACGACGCGTGCAGTCATCCTGACCTCCTTCCCCGCCTCTCTGGACGGTTGTTAAAGGATGTCTTCCACGGACAACTATAGTCCCGCTCAGGCCCTCGACTGCGCGATCCGCCCCAGCAGCCCGTTCACGAACGTCGCAGAATCCTCCGTGCTGTACGTGCGGGCAGCCGCGACGGCCTCGGAAATGGCCACGCCGTTCGGAACCTCCGGGTTGAACAGCAACTCCCAGATGCCGATGCGAACGATGGCCCGATCGATCGCCGGCATCCGGCTGATGGTCCAGCCCTGCAGATAGGTCTCGATGAGTTCGTCGATTTCGACCACGTGCTCGTCGACGCCCTCAGCGATTTCCCGCGCGTACAGCCAGGACGCCGTGCGGCTCGGCTCCGTCGTCGCACGTTCCGCCTCGGCGGCGATTGCTGCCGCCAGCGGCTCAGACCGCACGTCAGCTCCATAGAGAATGTCGAGGGCACGCTTGCGCGCCTTGGTTCGTGCGCTCATTCTTCGCTGGTTTCCGGGTCAGTCGTTCACGCGGCCGAGATATTCGCCCGTGCGCGTATCGACCTTGACCTTGGTGTTCTCTTCGAGGAACAGCGGAACCTGAATCTGAAACCCCGTTTCCACGGTCGCGGGCTTCGTCCCTCCCGTTGAGCGGTCGCCCTGAAGGCCAGGATCGGTGTGCGTGATCTCGAGGACGACCGACGCGGGGAGCTCGACATACAAGGGCTCGCCGTCGTGCATCGCGATCGTGACGTTCTGGTTCTCCAGCATGAAGTTCGGAGCATCGCCAACCTGCTCCGCGCTCAAAGTGATCTGGTCGTAGTCGGCCGCGTTCATGAACACATAGCCGTCGCCGTCCTTGTACAGGTACTGGTAATCGGAGCGGTCGACCGTCTCGATTTCGACCTTCGCGCCGGCGTTGAACGTGCGGTCGATCGTCTTGCCGCTGCGAACGTTCTTGACCTTCGTGCGGACGAAGGCGCCGCCCTTGCCTGGCTTGACGTGCTGGAACTCGATGACGGTCCAAAGCCCGCCATCCATGTTGAGAACGACGCCGTTTCGAATATCTGCAGTAGAGGCCATGGCCCCAAGTTTATGGGGTCACACCGATCGCCGGCGCACCACCTCGAGAGCGAGCAGGTAGGAGTCGAAACCGAGCCCGGCGATCACGCCCGTCGCCACCCCGGAGATCACGCTCGTGTGCCGAAATTCTTCGCGCGCATACGGATTGGAGATATGCACCTCGATGAGCAGGAGCCCGGCCCCCGTGACGAGCGCCGCCGCGTCGCGGAGCGCATACGAATAGTGCGTGAACGCCGCGGGGTTCAGAATGACGTGAGACCGGGAGTCGACGGACTCGTGCAACCATCCGATGAGCTCTGCTTCGTCGTCGGATTGGCGAAGGTCGACGGCGAGTTCTCCGGAGGCGGCGACCAACTGGTCGCGCAGCTCGTCAAGCCCCAGCGAACCGTAGACCTCGGGTTCCCTGCTTCCCAGGCGTCCAAGATTCGGACCGTTCAGTACGAGTACACGCGTCATGCCAGCAACTCTAACTGCCCACTTCCTGCCACGCCGCGAAGAGCAGGGACTCGTCGGGTCCGGCCAGAATCGTCGGCCGGGCCACGTCGTCGAGGATGACGAATCGCAGCAAGTCGCCTCGCGCCTTCTTGTCGCGCTTCATGACGCTCGCGAGAGTGTTCCAGCGGCCGATCGGATACGTCACCGGCAGCCCGATCGCGGTGAGAATGCTCCGGTGACGGTCGACGACGTCATCGGCGAGCCGCCCGGCGAGCCTCGCCAGCTCGGCGGCGAAAATCATGCCGACGGACACTGCATCGCCGTGACGCCAGCGGAATCGCTCTGCGTACTCGATGGCGTGGCCGACCGTGTGTCCGTAATTCAGGATTTCCCGGATGCCAGCCTCCCGGAAGTCGTCGCCGACCACTTTCGCCTTCACGGCGACGGAGAGTTCGACGAGGCGGTGGAACTCATCCGACTCGGTGTCCGTTGCCGCGTCGACATCGCGTTCGATGATGTCGAGGATCTCGGGTTGGGCGATGAAGCCGCATTTGACAATTTCGGCGAAACCGGCGAGCACGTCGCGTCGATCCAGTCCCGGGAGGATGTCGAGGTCCGCGATGACCGCGGTCGGAGCGTAGAACGTGCCGACCAGGTTCTTGCCTTCCGATGTGTTGATCCCTGTTTTCCCGCCGATCGACGCGTCCACCATCCCGAGCACGGTCGTCGGCAACTGGATGAGCGTGACGCCGCGCAACCACGTGGATGCGACGAATCCCGCGAGATCCGTCGCTGCCCCGCCGCCGAAGCCGATGATGGCATCCGAGCGGGTGAAGTCCGCACTGCCGAGAATCTGCCAGCAGAACCCGGCGACCTCGACGCGCTTGGCGGCTTCGCCGTCCGGAATCTCGGCAAGAAGCACCTCGTACTGTGCCGACAACCGGGTACGGAGCGTTTCGGCGAGATTCGCAAGGGACGGCTGGTGCACGATGAGAACCTTGCGCACCGCCGAGCCGAGGCGCGCGGATACCTCGGAGAGAACGCCGCGGCCGATCTGTACGTCGTATGGTGCGGCTCCCGCCACCGTGATCGTGCTCATCGGTCCTCCTCCTTCTGTATCCATTCAGCAAGTTCATGGGCGAGCGATGTCGCGGTTCGCTCCGAACTGTCGACGGTCCGAGTGGAGAGGCGTTCATATATTTCTGCGCGCTGGGCGACAATACGCTTCCACGAATCGATGCCGTCCGCGAGGAGCGGTCGCGCCGACCCCGTGATGCGCCGGTCTGCCTCTTCCGGCGATACCGTGACGAGAACCACGCGCATGCCCGCCAGATCCGCCTGGGTCTCCTCGTTCAGAATCGCCCCGCCGCCGAGGGAGATGACCGCCCTCTCGGCCAGTGCCTTCGAGACTTCGGCGCGCTCAGCAGCACGAAACCAGGCCTCGCCGTGCTCCGCGAAGATCGTGGCGATCGGGCCGTGCTGAGCAACGATCCTTCGATCCGTGTCGATGAACGGGACGCGCAGGAGTTTGGCGACGAGCTTGCCGAGCACGCTCTTGCCTGCCCCGGGCGGGCCGATCACGACGAGGTAGGGTTTCGATCCCGTCATTTCGATTCGGAGTCGCCGTTGGGGTCGAGGACGTTCGCCATCCTCTGATTCTCGGGGATCGAGTCGAGATAGCCTCGAAGATTTCGCTTCGTCTCCTCCACGGAGTCTCCGCCGAATTTTTCCAGAATAGAGTTCGCCAGTACGAGGGCAACCATGGCCTCGGCCACGATTCCTGACGCCGGGACGGCACACACGTCGGATCGCTGATGGTGAGCCTTTGCGGTTTCGCCTGTCGCGACGTCGATCGTGCGCAGCGCGTGGGGCACCGTGGAGATCGGCTTCATGCCCGCCCGAACGCGCAGAACATTCCCCGTGCTCATTCCGCCCTCCGTTCCGCCAGACCGGTCGGTCGCGCGGGTGATTCCGGAATCCGTCACGAACAACTCGTCGTGAGCCTGCGACCCGCGGCGCGTTGCGGTGAGGAATCCGTCGCCGATTTCGACGCCCTTGATCGCCTGAACTCCCATGATCGCGGACGCGAGCTGCGCATCGAGGCGTCGATCCCAGTGCGTGAATGACCCGAGACCAGGAGGGAGGCCGTAGGCGAGAACTTCGACCACGCCTCCCAACGTGTCGCCGTCCTTTTGCGCTGAGTCCACCTCGGCGACCATGAGCGCGCTCGTCGCCGGGTCGGCGCAACGCAAAGGGTCGTCGTCGAGCCGGTCGACATCAGTCGGCATCGGCAGAGAAGTTCCCTCCGGGACACGCACGGTGCCAATCGACAGCGTGTGGCTCAGCACGCGTATGCCGAGCTCGGCGAGGAAGGCGCGCGCAACGGCGCCGAGGGCGACGCGCGCGGCCGTTTCGCGCGCGCTGGCTCGTTCAAGTACATTCCGCGCCTCGTCGAATCCGTACTTTTGCATACCGACGAGGTCTGCGTGCCCCGGTCGTGGCCGCGTGAGAGGGGCTCCTCTGCCTTTCGGCAACGTCGAGAGGTCGACCGGCTCGGCGCTCATCACGTCGACCCACCGCGGCCATTCGCTGTTCCCGATGCGCACGGCGATCGGCCCGCCCATCGTGAGGCCGAAACGGATGCCTGCCGAGATCGTGAGTTCGTCTTCCTCGAACTTCTGGCGTGCCCCCCGGCCGTAGCCCAGGCGCCGTCGGGCGAGATCTTCCCTGATTCCCGGTAACGAAATGGAAACTCCCGCCGGCATCCCCTCGAGGATGGCGATGAGTTCAGGACCGTGCGATTCCCCTGCGGTGAGCCAACGAAGCATGGTGCCATCCTCCCATGATCAGGCCGACCCGAATGCCGCCGCCCGCATCGCCTCGAGCACGTCGGCCTCGCGGGGCAGCTCGCGCTCCGGGTCCCCGCCGACGAACAACCGCACTTGTGCCAACGCCTGGTACACGAGCATTCCCAGACCGTTGACCACGGTGCCGCCGGCCTGCAACCAGTGTCCGGCGATCGACGTCGGCCATGGGTCGTACGCGATATCCACGAGCGGCACCGCGTTGCGAAAGGCCTCGGGGAACTCGCGAACGAGCGCGGCAGACCCGGGGAGAGTGCTCACCACGACATCGGGTGCGCCAAGCTCGACAGCGAGATTCCCGACGGTGACCTTCGCGTCGAGACGATTCGAGAGATCCGCCAGGCCCGCAGCCTTCTGGGGGGAGCGCGTCGAGACGGTGATCATTCGCGTGCCCAGTTTCGCGAGCGCCACGACGATGGAATTCGACGTCGCCCCGCCTCCGAGCACGAGGGCGCGTTGGGGCGCGACGGCGAGGTTCTCCATGAGCAGCCGCTCTGCCCCGTAGACATCGGTGTTGTAGCCCGAGAGACCGCCGGCAGTGAAGAGGACCGTGTTGGCCGCACTGGCCAGGTCGGACACTTCGTCCTGCAGGGCCAGATGCGAGAGAACCTCTCGCTTGAGCGGCATGGTCAGGGACAGGCCGCGCCACTGGCTGCCGCAACCCGCCAGGAACGACGTCAGGTCGCCGGACCTGACTTCGATTGCGTCATAGCTCCAATCGAGTCCGAGCACGCGATACGCCGCGAGGTGGATGGCGGGAGACTTCGAGTGGGATATCGGGGACCCGAGGACCGCGAGCCGGGTCGGCCGATCAACCACAGTTCGGGCTTTGCGAGGTTCGACACCACTGTCTCAATTGCTGCACGGCGGCATCGTGTTGCGCATTCGTGTCCGAAAACACGGTCTCCCCCGTGTCGAGGTTCACCGTCACGAAGTACAACCAGGAACCATCTGCCGGGTGGAGCGCCGCATCGATCGCGAGGTCTCCCGCGGCTCCGATCGGACCAATCGGCAGTCCGGGAATCACGTATGTGTTGTAAGGGTTGTCGTCCGTCAATTCGGCACTCGTGCTGAACACGCCCCCTTCCTCGCGCTCACCGTGCTTCCACGCGTATCCGTAATGCGTCGTCGAATCGAACTGGAGCTTCATTGACTTGTCCAGTCGGTTCTGGATCACGCGCGACACCTTGTAGAAGTCTTCGGCGTTTCGCCCGGCCTCGCGTTGGATCAGGGACGCGACGGTGAGAACTCGCGCGCGGTCTGCGGGATCGACGCCCGCGGCGTCCAGGGACTGGAACGTGCGGTCCACGAGCGTTTTCAGGACCGTCATGGCGTCCACTCCGGGGTCGAAACGGTACGTGGCGGGGAACAGGTACCCGTCGATGTTCGTCGCGGTTTCCGGAATGCCGAACGCCGCGAGGTCGCGGGCCGCGGTTTCGAAGTCCGACACGGGCAGCCCGGTCGCCGTGCTGAGGATATCGAACACCTGGTTCATGCTCTTGCCCTCGGGGATGAGCGCTGTGCGTTCTACGCGATTGGCCGGGTCCTGAAGCGCAGCGAGCGCGGCCGCCGAGCTCATTTTCTCGGCCAGAACGTAGTAACCGGGAAAGAACTCCACCGGCGGGTCCTGGATCAGCAAGAGGTTGTAGAACGTTTCGAAGCTCTTGATCACGCCGGCGTCGAGAAGCGAATTCGTGACTTCAACACCCGTGTCACCGCTCGCGATCACGATGGTCGCCTCGCCCGTGCCCTGCCCTTCGTAATCTGGCGGCGGCAATTCCCATCCGAACGCCTTGCGAATCAAGGGTTCATAGTTGAGCCACGCGTAGGCCGCACCCCCGCCGGCGAGCCCGAGAATGACGACGACGGACACGAGCCAGCCGATCCAGCGGCGGCGCTTTCGCGGCACTGAACCGCCATCGTTCCCATCCGGCCGGCGTGTTTTCGGCGGCTTCGGAGGTTTCGGCTGTCCTGATCGGCGGGCGGCGCTGCGACCACCCTGAGCGAGCCTCGCTTCGCGGCGGGACTGCGGTGCGGGGGTGCCGACCGAGGCGTCGGGCGGTGAGCCTGCGGGCTGAGACGAGAAGATGTCGTCCCAGCGGGGTTCGTCTGCCACGGTCGGTTATCCTTCGGTTCGCAGGATGAGTGTTCCTGGCGGGTTGCCACCCGACTTTTCGGCGTCAAGAGCGTGTTGCAGAATTATAGTGGCGGCCACCTGATCGATGACCGGGCGCGAATTGCGGGTGTTCCTGCCCGCTTCGTGGAGCGCGCGCTGCGCCGCGACGGTAGAGAGTCGCTCGTCGACGAGCCGCACGGGAAGGTCAGTCGCGGAGGCGAGAGCGCGGGCGAAGTCGCGAGCGTCGTCCGTCGAAGAGGTCGGGGCGCCCGAGAGCGACAGCGGAAGTCCGACGACGACCTCCATGGCCTGGTATTCGGCGGCAAGCCCCACGAGCGCTGCGATGTCGCCCTTTCCGCGCGCGATCGTGTCGACGGGGACAACGAGCAGGCCCTCCCGGTCGCAGCGCGCAACCCCGATTCGCGCGCGACCAACGTCGATGCCGAGCCGCACTCCCGCGCGGTACGTCACGCCGGCAATGCCTTGTCGACGGCCGCAAGCGCCGTGCCGATTGCCGTGACGTCCGTGCCGCCGCCCTGAGCGAGATCGTCCTTCCCGCCACCGCCACCGCCGAGAATTCCCGCGGCGAGCTTGGACAGCGCCCCAGCCTTCACTCCCGCGTCCCGCGCGGCCTCGTTCGTTGCCACAATCACCACGGGCTTTCCGGATCCGTCACCGGCGGACACTTCGGCCGCGAGCACGACGACGCTCGCCTCGCTGCCCAATCTGCTCCGAAGGGTCGTTGCGAGGGTGCGGACGTCATCCGCGGACGCGACGCTGCCCACACTCTCGATGACGCGGACGAGCCCTCCCGAGCGAACAGCCGAGTCGAGGAGCGACGGCACGCGCTGAGCCAGCGCATCGGACTGGAATTGCGCGATCTTCTTCTCTGCCGCCTTCAAATTCGAAAGGAGCTCTGCGATGCGCTCGGGAAGCTGCTCTCGCGGCGTCTTGAGGTTCGCGCTCAATTGGGACACGATTGCGCGCTCGAGCGCGAGATCCTTGAACGCGTCGACGCCGACGAGGGATTCGATCCTGCGGTTGCTCGATCCAATCGAGGATTCGCTCACAAGGTTGATGAGCCCGATTTCAGCGCTGCGGGCGACGTGGGTGCCCGCGCACAGTTCCCGGGACCAGGGGCCGCCGATGTCGACGACGCGAACGGTCTGACCGTACTTCTCACCGAACAGGGCCATTGCGCCCATGGCCTTCGCTTCATCAAGGGGCATGACGCGAGTCTCCACCTGAAGATTGCGGCGGATGGCGGCGTTCGACACCTCTTCGATTTCGCTTCGCGTCTCCGGCGACAGCGCCTGGTTCCAGTTGAAGTCCAGCCGCATGTAGCCGGCTTTGTTGTAGGAGCCCGCCTGGTGTGCCTGCGGACCGAGCACGTCCCGCAGCGCGGCATGGATGACGTGGGTGGCCGAGTGCGCTTGCGTTGCGCCCCTGCGCCATTCGGGATCCACGAGGCTCGTCGCCGCGTCCCCGACGCCGACCTCGCCGTGAGCGACTTCGACCTTGTGGCTGATGAGCCCCTTGACGGGCCGCTGCACGTCGAGCACGTCGAGTTCGAACCCGCTTCCGATGATCCTTCCCGCATCGGCTTCCTGGCCGCCGGATTCCGGATAGAGGGACGTCTCGGCGAGAATGACGTCCGCGATCTCCCCCGCGGTCGCGCGCTGAACGGATTCTCCGCCGACGATGATCCCGAGCACGGTGCTGTCGGTGTCGAGAAACTCGTAGCCCGTGAAAACCGTTTCCCCGTGAGCCCGGAACGCGCTGTACACGGAGAGGTCCGCAAGCAGGGTTTTTTTGGAACGGGCATCCTCCTTCGCGCGGTCCCTCTGCTGCGCCATGAGCGTGTCGAAAGCCGAGCGATCGACCGTGAGGCCGGCTTCCTGGGCCATCTCCACTGTCAAATCGATGGGGAACCCGAACGTATCGTGAAGCCGGAATGCGACATCCCCGTCGAGTTGTTTCCTGCCCGAGGTGCGCACTTTGTCGACCGCGACATCCAGAATGCTCGTGCCGCTCTCCAGGGTCTTGAGGAACGTTTCTTCCTCGCCGTAGGCGAGGCGCCCGATTCGCTCGTAGTCGGTTTCCACTTCGGGGTAAGCCGATTTCATCGCATCCCGGGAGGCGGGGAACAATTCGGGGAAGGTCGCGGAGTCCACGCCGAGCAGCCGCATCGCGCGCACGCTGCGCCGCAGGAGCCTGCGCAGGATGTAACCGCGCCCCTCGTTGGACGGCGTGACGCCGTCGGCCATGAGCATGAGAGAGGAGCGGACGTGGTCGGCGACGACACGCATGCGAACGTCATCATCGTGATCCGCGCCGTACTTCCGGCCGGAGATCTCGGACGCGCGGTCGAGCACGGGGCGCACCTGATCGATTTCGTAGAGGTTCTCGACGCCCTGCTTGATGAAGGCGACCCGCTCAAGGCCCATTCCCGTGTCGATGTTCTTCTTCGGCAATTCGCCGAGGATCTCGAAATCGTGGGCGCCGATGGATGCCCCGCGCAGCCACTGCATGAAAACGAGGTTCCAGATCTCGATGTAGCGGTTGTCGTCGGCGGCCGGCCCACCGTCGCGGCCGTAAGCAGGTCCCCGATCGAAGAAAATCTCCGAGTCCGGACCTGCCGGTCCCGGCGTCCCCATCGACCAGTAGTTGTCGGCTTTGCCCATGCGTTGTATTCGCTCGTCGGGCAGACCGGCAGTTTTCTTCCAGTACCTCGCGGCATCGTCATCGTCCTGATAAACGGTGATCCACAGATCCTTTTCGTCGAATCCGTACCCGCCATCGCTTTCCGACGTCGTCAGCAACTCCCAGGCGTATGCGATCGCCTGCTCCTTGAAGTAGTCGCCGAAGGAGAAGTTGCCCGCCATCTGGAAGAACGTCCCGTGACGCGTCGTCTTTCCGACTTCCTCGATGTCGAGCGTCCTGATGCACTTCTGCACGCTCGTCGCTCGTGGATACGGCGCCGGTACAAGACCCGTGAGGTACGGCACGAACGGGACCATACCGGCAACCGTGAACAGCAGCGATGGGTCATCGCTCACGAGCGACGCCGACGGCACGACGGTGTGGCCGCGCTCGCCAAAGAAGTCGAGCCAGCGGCGACGGATCTCAGCGGTCTGCACTATGTCGTCTGCGCCGGGCAGCCGTAATTATTTGCGCTTGGCGAAGTCGGCGATGGCGTTCTCAGCTTCCGCGACGGCCGCGCGAAGCTCCGCTTCGCGCGCCTTGTAGCCGTCGACCACTGCGCCGCCGAATTCGCGTGCCTTCGCATCGACATCCTCGAAGAACCTCCGGCCCTCCGGGGTCTTGTTCAACTGGTGCGCAGCAATAAAGCCGACACCAACGCCAACGGCGAGCCACAGCAGTTTCTTCATGAGCATTGCTCCTTCACGTTCGAGCTTTGTGGGCTTTCCAGCCTACCGAGTGAGTCTGGGAGGACTAGCGAGCGGCGTAGTACTCGACGACGAGCTGAACTTCACACGTAATCGGAACTTCCGCGCGCTTCGGGCGGCGAACGAGCCTGGCCTGCAGCCTGTCGAGATCGACTTCGAGGTAGCCGGGGACCTTCGGAAGGACCTCGGCGTGTCCGCCGGCTGCCGCGACCTGAAACGGCTCCATCTGCTCGCTCTTGGGGTGAACGTGGATGAGTTGTCCCGGCTTCACCCGGAAGGACGGGCGGTCGACGCGCGCACCATCGACCATGATGTGGCGGTGGACGATCTGCTGGCGCGCCTGAGCGGTCGTGCGTGCGAATCCGGCGCGAACGACGAGGGCATCCAGGCGCATCTCGAGGAGTTCGACGAGGTTCTCACCCGTCAGTCCCTGGGTGCGGCGAGCTTCCTGAAACACAATCTTCAATTGGGCTTCGCGTATTCCGTACTGCGCGCGCAAGCGCTGCTTTTCGCGCAACCGGACCGCGTAGTCGCTGTCCGTCTTGCGGCGCGTGCGGCCGTGCTCGCCCGGGCCGTAGGGGCGTTTTTCAAGGTAACGGGCCGCCTTCGGCGTGAGCGGAATGCCCAGCGCGCGGGAGAGGCGGGTCTTGCTGCGAGTGCGTGACTTGGTAGACACGGTGTCCTTTCGGTACTGACGATCATCGGTCTTCTGGAGTGAGCATTCACGAATCGTGCAGCGTGAAACGCCCAAAGTGTGTGAAGAGGGATGGTGCCGTAGAAATTGTTCGGCTAAAGAACGATTCCTCCAGGACTGGGATCCGCTGCAGCCGTGCGCGGAATCCCCCTGTCGGCGGACTCAAGAATAGCAGATCACCGGCCGCGGATGATGCGCCGCAGCTTCTCGAGGCGCGCGGACACCTCGCGCTCGTTTCCATGGTCCGTCGGTTCGTAGTACGTGGTTCCCCGCAACTCGTCCGGCGCGTAGTTCTGCTCGAGCACGCCAAGGTCCGCATCGTGCGGATACCGGTACCCCGTGCCGTGTCCAAGGCTTTTCGCGCCCGGGTAGTGCGCATCGCGCAAATGCGCGGGAACGCGGCCGATCCTACCGTTGCGAACATCCGCTATCGCTTTGTCGATTGCCAGGTACGACGCGTTCGATTTGGGCGCCATCGCGAGGTACACGACTGCTTCCGCGAGCGGGATCCGCCCTTCTGGCATTCCGATGAACTGCACGGCATCGGCGGCCGCGACCGCGACGACGAGGGCTTGCGGATCGGCGAGCCCGACGTCTTCGGCGGCCAGCACGATGATGCGCCGCGCGATGAACCGCGGATCCTCCCCCGCTTCGATCATCCGGGCGAGGTAGTGCAGCGCGGCATCGACATCCGAACCGCGCACCGATTTGATGAACGCGCTGATGACGTCATAGTGCTCGTCCCCCTGGCGGTCGTAGCGCAGCAGGGCGCGGTCCACAGCGGCGGCCACGATCTCCGGGGTGATCGTCGGAGGTCCTTTGCCTGCAGATGCCGTCGCGGATGCCGCAGAGGCCTCCAGTGCCGTGAGCGCCCGCCGTGCGTCGCCGGACGCGAGCCTGATGATGGCGGCGCGCGCGTCGCCGGACACCGTCACCTTGCCCGCAAGCCCGCGCTCATCCGACACTGCGCGGTCGATGACCGTGCCCAAATCCTCGTCGGTGAGCGCCTCGAGGGTGAGCAGGAGCGAGCGTGACAGCAGGGGCGAAATCACGGAGAACGACGGATTCTCCGTTGTCGCGGCGACGAGGATCACCCACCCGTTTTCCACACCAGGCAGCAGCGCATCCTGCTGCGCTTTGGAAAAACGGTGGATCTCATCGAGGAACAGCACCGTGGACAACCCGTACAGGTCGCGCGACGAAAGAGCGTGCTGCATGACTTCGCGCACATCCTTCACACCGGCGCTCACCGCCGAGAGCTCGACGAACTTGCGGTTCGAACCGTTCGCGATGGCCTTCGCGATCGTGGTCTTGCCCGTACCCGGCGGTCCCCAGAGGATGATCGAAGTCGCGCCCTGGTCCGCGCTGTCGTCGCTCGCGAGCGTGGAAAGAGGCGATCCGGGACCGAGCAAATGCTTCTGCCCTGCCAGCTCATCGAGGGTTCGCGGCCGCATGCGAACGGCGAGAGGGCTTGATCCGCTGCGAAGCCCTGGCTGGTCATCCATAGTGGCCATGGTAGTTGCGCCGAGCCGTCGGGACCGCCCGGCCAGACTGGCCCGAGTCCGCACGCTTCGCTCCTGCCGGTAATGTACTTCTGGGTGGAACTGGCTCAGAGGTGAAGGAGAAACGTGGCACGCAGCAAGAATGCCGAACGCGAAGCGCGCGAGGCGCGCGCGAGATTGCGCCGATTCACCGCGCGGCAGGGTGTTTTTCAGCACCAGGTTCGCCGGCGCCTTCGCGACAACGTGCTGGCCATCGGCGCGGCCCTCATCGTCGCCGCTCTCGCTGCCGTCACCCAGATCGTGTATTTCGAGGCCGGTCCCGGAGTGCCGGTTCCCGAACCCACCCCGACGGCCACCGTCGACCCGACGACGGGAACGAACATCGGCGATATCCCCGACCCGTCCACGGCAGAGGAGCGCACCTGGACCGGGACGCTCACTCTCAATGACATCGCCCTGGGAATCGAACTCGACGGCGTGCGGGCCCCGCAGGCCGTCGCGTCGTTCGTGCATGATGTGGCAAACGGTTACTTCCCGGGGAAAACCTGCCACCGATTGACCACGGGACCGACCGCCCTCCTCCAGTGCGGCTCTCTCGACGGCACGGGCGCGGGGGATCCCGACTACCTGTTCGGGCCCATTGAGAACGCGCCAGCCGACGCGGTGTACCCCGCGGGCACGATCGCGCTCGCGCGGGCGGGCGGCGCCGCGTACTCCCAGGGGCACCAGTTCTTCATCATGCTCGCCGACGGGACGATTCCGAACGACTCTGCGGGCGGATACACGGTGTTCGGGATGGTGACGAGCGGTCTCGATGCGATCATTTCGGCCGTCGCGGATGCCGGGACCGCTGATGGCTCGGCCGATGGTCGACCGGCCGTGCCGACGACGATCACCGACGTGACGGTCCAGTAGCCGTTCACTGACCGCCTGCCGCCGTCCCCACCCCTTCCATCGCGTGCAATAGGCTGGTGCACGGTCGGCGGGATTCCCGTCCGGCAGGCAGATGTGCGATCGACAGGGATGGGACAGTTGGCGGATACGCAGGAACCGTGGGGCCGCGTCGACGAGACGGGCACTGTCTTCGTGCGCACGGCGGACGGCGAACGGGAAGTCGGCCAGTATCCCGACGGTACCCCGGCAGAGGCTCTCGCCTACTTCGAGCGCAAATTCACCGAACTTGCCGGTCAGGTCACTCTCCTGGAACAGCGCGTCAAGCGCGGGACACCCGCGAGCGATGTCGCGAAAACCGTGAAGAGTCTGCGCGGAAGCATCGCCGACGCGAACGCGGTCGGCGATCTCGCATCGCTGGAGGCGCGACTCGACACGCTCGTTGGCGCGGTCGACAAGCTCACCGAACAGCAGACCGCCGAAGCCAAAGCGGCCGTGGAGGCCGCGCTCGCGGACCGAGCGGCGCTCGTAGCGGAAGTCGAAGCGCTCGCCTCACAGGACTTCTCGAAGGTGCAGTGGAAGCACATGACCGCGAGCCTCGATGCGTTGTTCGAGCGATGGCAGAAGCAGCAACAGGATGGCCCGCGCATCCCCAAGGGCGAAAGCAACGATTTGTGGAAGCGGTTTCGCGCGGCTCGAACCACGATCGAGACGCATCGGAAGGCGTTCTTCACCGAGCTCGATTCCGCGCACAAGGACGTGCGCATCCGGAAGCAGGAACTCGCGGAGAAAGCGGAAGCGCTCGCACCCAAGGGCGCGGACGGAATTCCCGCGTACCGCGCGCTGCTCGACGACTGGAAGGTGGCAGGCCGGGCGGGCAAGAAGGCCGATGACTCTCTCTGGGCCAGATTCAAGGCCGCCGGCGACGTGCTGTACGCGGCGAAGGCCCAGATCGACGCTCGAGACGATGTCGAATTCGCGGCGAATCTGGAGCAGAAACTCGCCCTGCTCGCCGAAGCGGAGCCGCTCCTGACCGAATCGGACCGTGATGCTGCGAAGGAAAAGCTGCTCACCATCCAGAGCCGTTGGGACAAGGTTGGCAAGGTCCCCCGTGACAAAGTGAAGTCCGTTGAGGACCGCATGCGCAAGGTGGAAGCTGCCGTTCGCAAGCTCGACGAGGATTACTGGCACAGGAACAACCCGGAGAAGAAAGCGCGCAGCGAGGGGCTCGCGAGTCAGCTCGAGGAATCCATTGCCAAACTCGAGAAGGAGTTGGCGACAGCGGAAGCGGAAGGGGACGCGCAGAAGATCGCGAGCGCCAAGGAAGCTCTCGACGCGCAGAAAGCGTGGCTCGCCGCGCTCGGCTAGCCGTGAGCCGCCTCCTGTTCTCCACACACGCGGCATTTCACAATCTCGACCCTTTCGGACGGCGCGAACCGCACGATCCGCCACGATAGTGGCATGCGCATTCCACAAGTCCTCTCACCGTGCGATCTCCCGGAACCGGAACTCATCGCGGCGATGCTCGATGGCGAACTGCACCGCCTGGGCGGCGCATTCTGTCCCGTCGACGCGATCGCCAGCGCGAGCGACCGTGCTGCCTCGATCGCCGCAGAGGCTCCTGAGTGGGCCATCGCAGAACAGCGCACCGCAGCGTGGGTGTACGGGGCTGCACCTGGCCTGCCGCGTCCGCTCCAGTTGTGCGTGGACTCGCGCAGCCGCGTACACCCCGTATCGACGAGGCTGCACGCGTTCCGGGAAGTTGTCATGACCGACCACGACGCGCGGATGCTCGGCGGGATGGCGGTCACGACGCCGCTGCGAACCGCGCTGGATCTCACGCGGTTCAGCCCGGAGTTCTCCGTCCCCGAGTACGAGATCATCCGCGAGCTCGCGGTGATCGGCGGGTTCGACCTTTCCGAGTGCGTCCGGGCGATCGCCCAAAGGCGGAACCTACCGAACAAACACCTCGCACTTCGCAGACTCGATCGCGCTTCGGACTACAACCGTGCCGCGTCGACTCAACCCGCGTTGACTCGGTACACGTCGTAAACCTGGTCGATCCGCCGCACCGCGTTCAGGACTCGATCAAGGTGGGTCGTATCCCCCGTTTCAAACACGAATCGGCTCAACGCGAGCCGGTCGCTGGAGGTTTGAACGGACGCGGAGAGGATGTTCACATGGTGTTCGGTGAGAACTCTCGTGACATCCGACAACAGTCCGGCTCGGTCGAGCGCCTCGACCTGGATTTGCACGCGAAACACGTTCTTGGCCGTCGGAGCCCACTCGACGTCGATCATGCGCTCCGGCTGCGCCACGAGCGACGCGACGTTCGAACAGTCGGACTGATGCACGGAAACCCCGGAGCCGCGGGTGACGAAACCGACGATCGCATCCCCGGGAACCGGCGTGCAGCATTTGGCGAGTTTCACGAGGATGTCCGGCGCACCGCGCACGAGCACTCCGGACTCTGCGCTGTGCGGCCGCTGCTGGCGTCCGTGGGCGGGAATGGGAAGCTCGGATTCGTCCACCTCTGACTCGGATTGCAGGTTCGCCGCGACCTTCTCGAGAACCGACTGGGTGGAAACATGGCCCTCGCCCACGGCCGCATACAGCGCGGAGACGTCCTCGTAGCGCATTTGGGCGGCGACCTCGTTGAACGAGTTCTGGCTCATGAGTTTCTGCAGGGGCATGTTCTGCTTTCGCATGGCCCGCGCGATCGCGTCCTTGCCCTGCTCGATTGCCTCCTCGCGCCGCTCTTTCGTGAACCATTGCTTGATCTTGTTTCGCGCGCGCGGGCTCTTCACGAATGCGAGCCAGTCCTTGCTCGGCCCCGCATCGGGGTTCTTGGAGGTGAACACTTCCACGACCTCGCCGCTGGCCAGAGCCGAGTCGAGCGGCACGAGCCTCCCGTTGACTTTCGCCCCCATGGTTCGGTGGCCGATTTCGGTGTGCACGGCGTAGGCGAAGTCCACGGGCGTCGCTCCGGCCGGCAGTCCGATGACCTTGCCTTGGGGAGTGAAAACGTACACTTCCTTCGCGCCGATCTCGAAGCGCAGCGATTCGAGGAACTCCCCCGGGTCGCTCGTTTCCGCCTGCCAGTCCGTGATGTGGGCGAGCCACGCCATGTCCGTATCGGCGGTCAGGCTCCCGTTGCCCGACTTTCCCCCCGTCATGCGCTCCTTATATTTCCAATGCGCTGCGACCCCGAATTCCGCGCGCTGGTGCATCTCGTCTGTGCGAATCTGCAGTTCCACCGCACGTCCGTGAGGGCCGATCACCGTCGTGTGCAGCGATTGGTAGAGATTGAACTTCGGCGTGGCGATGTAATCCTTGAACCGACCGGGGATGGGGGTCCAGCGAGCGTGGATCGCCCCAAGCACCGCATAGCAATCGCGCACGGAGTGCACGAGGACGCGAATCCCGACGAGGTCGTAGATCTCGTCGAACTCGCGGCCGCGCATGATCATCTTCTGGTAGATCGAGTACAGCTGCTTGGGGCGGCCGGCCACTGCTCCGCGGATCTTCGACGCTTTCAAGTCTTCCGTGACGGCGTCGATCACTTCCTGCACGAATTCTTCGCGCTGCGGCGACCGCTCCCTCACGAGGCCCTCGATCTCCACGTACAGTTTCGGGTACAGGACGGCGAAGGACAGGTCCTCCAGCTCCCACTTGATCGCCTGAATACCGAGCCGGTGCGCGAGCGGAGCGTAAATCTCCAGCGTTTCCTGTGCCTTTCGCGCCGCGGACTCCGGGGACACGAATCCCCACGTGCGCGCATTGTGCAGCCGATCCGCAAGTTTGATGACGAGGACGCGAATGTCCTTCGACATCGCAACGACCATCTTCCGCACGGTCTCGGCCTGGGCGCTATCTCCGTATTTGAGCTTGTCGAGCTTCGTCACGCCATCCACGAGCATCGCTATCTCGTCGCCGAAGTCCTCGCGAACGCGCTCGAGCGTGTAGGAGGTGTCCTCGACTGTGTCGTGGAGCAGCGCCGCGGCTATCGTTACCGGGCCGATGCCGAGGTCCGCGAGAATTTGCGCGACAGCGACCGGATGGGTGATGTACGCCTCTCCGCTGCGGCGGAGCTGGCCTTCATGCGCAAGAGCGGCCGCGCGATACGCGCGCTCGATGATCGCGATATCCGCCTTCGGATGCTGCGTCCGAACCGTCTTGATGAGGCTGTCGACCGCGCCAATGGGCTGCGCCTTGGAGAAAATCTTGGGCAGGAGCGTCCTGCGCAGAGGGGCGGATGACGCGATCGGCTCTGCGGCCTGGGCGGCGTCGTTCGGCGGCACGACGGCGGAAGGCTTCGTCTCAGTCATGTCGCCTCCTCCACAGCAAAGCTAGCATTCGGCACTGGGAGTCGTACACGCCGTCCGTGCTACTGCGCGATGGCCGCGTTCTTGCGATTCTGGAGGGTCTTCTTCGCCTGTTTGGCGATCGCATCTTCCGAACTCCGCAAGTGAGCGTACAGCGGAGCGGCAATGAAAATCGTCGAGTATGTGCCGACGAGCATTCCGATGAAGAGAGCAAGCGAGATATCCCGCAGAGTCCCCGCACCCAGGATGGCCGCGCCGATGAACAGGATCGCACCCACGGGAAGCAAAGCGACGACGGACGTGTTGATCGAACGGACGAGAGTCTGGTTCACGGCGAGATTGACCGACTCGGTGAATGTGCGCCGCGACTCGGCGCCATCCTCCGACGTGTTCTCCCTGATCTTGTCGAACACCACGACCGTGTCGTACAGGGAGTAGCCGAGGATCGTGAGGAATCCGATGACGGCTGCCGGCGTCACTTCGAACTGAAGCACCCCGTACACGCCCGCCGTGATGATGAGGTCGTGCAGGAGCGCGGTCATCGCCGCAAGCGACATCTTCCAGGTTCGGAAGTAAATTGCCATCACGATCGCGGCGAGCACGAGGAATGTGACGAGGCCGCGGATTGCCGTGCTCGTAATGTCGGCACCCCACGTCGCGCCGATGAACGACGCCGTCACATCCTCCGGGGCGAGACCGTATGCTGCGGCGAGGGCGTCCCGCACCTCGTCGTTCTGGGCGTTCGTCAACTGGTCAGTCTGGATCCGTACGGAATCGCCGCCGATGATCGTCACGCGTGGATTCGCCGACGGTACCTCCGCGACGACCGCATCGGACGCAAACTTCTGATCGAGGTTCGTCGCCTGGCTGATCTCGAACTGCGACCCGCCGCGGAACTCGATGCCGAACTCGAAACCGCCCCTCAGGAGCGTGATTCCGAGCGCGAGCGCGATCAGAACGATCGCGATGGCGTACCAGAGGTACTTCTTGCCGACGAAGTCGTACGAACGCTTGCCCGTATAGAGGTCGTTTCCGAACTGGGAAAAGCTGGCCATCAGGAGTCCTTCCCCTTCGAGCGTGCCGAGGATGTCCCGGATTGCGCCGCCGCGAGTTCCGCGGCCTTGCGCTCGGCGATGGTCTGCCTGCGCGCTGCCTCTTTGCTCGCTGAGGCGATCTTCGTGCCCTTGATCGATGCCGTCGGCGCGCGGAATTGCGCGCGACCGCGGTACACCGCGCCGAGTGCCCGAGGATCGAGCCCGCTGAGCCGGTGCCCTCCGCCGAAGAATTCGGTGTTCGCAAGCAACTGCAGCATGGGATGCGTGAACATCGTGACGACGAGAAGGTCGACGATCGTGGTGAGTCCCAGCGTCAGCGCGAAGCCGCGGACGTTGCCCACCGCGAGCAGAAACAACACGATGGCCGCGAGGAAGTTGACGGCATCCGACGCGTAAATGGTCCGCAGCGCGCGCTTCCACCCCGATTCGACCGCGGAGACCAGCACTCTGCCGTCGCGGAGCTCGTCGCGTATTCGTTCGAAGTAGACGATAAAGGAGTCCGCCGTGATACCGATCGCGACAATGAGGCCCGCGACTCCGGCAAGCGACAGCCGGTACCCTTCCCGCCACGACAGGATCGTGACGATGAGGTACGTGATGGAAAATGCCACGACGAGCGACGCGACCGTCACGAGGCCGAGCGTTCGGTACTGAAGCAGCGAGTATCCGATGACGAGGATCAGGCCGATTGCCCCCGCGAGCAGTCCGCTGAGGAGTTGCGTCGTACCCAGGGTCGCCGTGATGGTGTCCTTGCTCTGCACGAGGAACCCGATCGGCAATGCACCGAACTTGAGCTGATCCGCGAGCGTCTTCGAGCTTTCCTGCGTGAAGTTTCCGGTGATTTGCGGCTTTCCATCCGTGATCACGGCGTTCGTGGTCGGCGCGGAGATGACCTTGCCGTCCAGCACGATCGCGAACTGGTGGCGGGCACCGGTCAGGCCGAAGAGCCTCGTTGTCACTTCGCCAAACTGCTTCGCACCTTCGGCGTCGAAGACGATGTTCACGCCCCACTGGTTCGTGCTGATGCCCTGGCTGTTGGCGACCAGGCCGTTCGTGGCGTCCTTGATCCGCTCTCCGGAGACTTCGACGGGGCCGAGGATGTATTTGTAGTCGGGAATCGCGTCGTCGAGGGTTCCATTGATTTCGCACGTGATGAGCGGCTCGTCCGCCGGTGCGACGTTCGTGTTCTTCTCGTCGATTGTCGAGCAGTCGAAGTTGTCGAACTCTTCCTGGAGTGCGGGGGTGACCCAGGCGGGGTCGCTCGCATCGGTAGGACTGACGGACGGCACCGGTTCTGGCGACGTCGACGGCGCGGGCGATTCCGTCTCGCCTGGCGACGGCGAAGGGGACGGAGTTTCACCCACGCTGGACACCGCGGCGGCATCCGACTGGATGACGGCGCGGAATTCCAGCTTCGCGGAGGACTCGATGCGATCGATCGTCGCCTGGTCCGGGATGCCGGGGATCGACACGACGACGTTCTGGTCGCCCTGAGTGTTGATCTCGGACTCGGACACGCCAGCCGCGTCGATGCGCTGCCGGATGATCGACACCGCCTGATTGAGCTGCTCCGTGCTCACCCTCTGGCCACTCTCGAGCTTCGGCGCGAGGATGATTTGCGTCCCGCCTTCGAGGTCGAGCGCGAGTTTCGGCGCCCACGTGCCGTTTGCCCACAACACCCCTGCGGCGTTGATAGCGAGAAGTCCGACGATGATCACCATGAGCCAGGTGAGGGAACGCCAAGCTTTCTTCACCGGGGTTGAGCGTACCGCCACGTGAGACTCTGCTTTCTAACGAGAGGAAAGGGAAATGGTGATTCTGGCAGCTATTCGGAGTCCGACGCCGGCTTCTTGCGCGTGGGTTTCTTCGTGCGCTCTCCGAACTCGGGCTCGCTCATCGGGGCAGAGCTCGACGTATTCAGCTCCGGGCCCGGCTCGACGGTCTCCCCCGGCTCTTCGGGGACGACCGGGTCGACGGCCTTGAGCAGCACCTGTCGATGGAGTTTGATGACCGTCTTCGGCGCAATCTCGACGAACGCCATGTTCTCATCTTCATCGATGGACTTGAGAGTTCCGTAGAGTCCGAAGTTCGTCATGACCTCCACGCCGGGAAGCAGGGTCGCCAGTCGCTCCGCCGCTTCTCGCTGACGCCTCTTCGAACTGCGGAACTGGAAGAAGACGAACACAGCCAGAACGACGGCGATGAGAATGAGGGTGTAATCCATGGTGGCGTGGGGCCTTCCGGGGTTGTGTGCGTGGCCGATGTACAAGTGGTCAGCGCGACAGGGCGTCACGACGGTGTTATGGCCAGATTGAATTATAGGTCATCGCCGAAGAGGCCAGTTCCCTGCCGCTCGAGGCCGAGATGCTCCCAGGCCCGTTTCGTCGCAACGCGACCTCGCGGAGTTCGTGCCAGGAGGCCGATTCGCACGAGGAACGGTTCGACGACGGATTCGATCGTCTCCGCTTCTTCCCCCACCGAAACGGCAAGCGTGTTGAGGCCGACCGGTCCGCCGTCGAATCGGCTCAAGATCACCGTCAGCACCGCGCGGTCGAGCCGGTCGAGGCCGAACTCATCCACGTCGTAGAGTTCGAGTGCTGCGCGAACGGCATCGAGTCCTTCCGAATCATGGACGAGCGAATAGTCCCGTACTCTCCGCAACAGCCGGTTCGCGATGCGCGGCGTGCCCCTGCTGCGCCCGGCAATCTCGGTCGTGGACTTCGCATCGACATCCAGCGCGAGCAGTCGGGCCGCGCGAACGAGAACCTGTTCGAGTTCGTTCGTCTCATAAAACTCCAGATGCGCCGTGAATCCGAAGCGGTCGCGAAGCGGGTTCGGCAGCAGGCCGGAGCGGGTCGTTGCGCCGATGAGCGTGAAAGGAGCGAGGTCGAGCGGAATCGAGGTCGCGCCCGCGCCCTTTCCGACCATGATGTCGATCCGGAAATCTTCCATCGCGAGGTAGAGCATTTCCTCGGCGGATCGCGCCATCCGGTGGATTTCATCGATGAACAGGATCTCTCCGGGGATGAGGGACGACAGAACGGCGGCGAGGTCCCCCGCGTGCTGGATCGCGGGTCCGCTCGTGATGCGCAGCGGATGTCCGCTCTCCTCCGCCACGATCATGGCGAGAGTCGTCTTGCCCAGGCCGGGCGGACCTGCGAGCAGAATGTGATCCGGCGTGCGGTTTTGCATTCGCGCAGCGTCCAGGAGCAATTGCAGTTGAGCGCGCACCTTCTGCTGCCCGACGAACTCCGCGAGCGTCTTCGGGCGCAACGCTCCCTCGAAGGCGAGTTCGACTTCCGATTCGGGCGTCGGTCGAACGATCGCAGTGGACTGGTCGCGATCCTCGCTGGTCATCGTGAACCTTTCGGGGACGTCGGTCCGAGCTGGGCGAGCGCCGTGCGCAGCAAGTGAGGCACGGAGTCGCGTTCGCTCTCGGGGGCGGTCGCGATCGCGTCATCGACCGCTTGAGCGGCGACCCGCTCTGACCATCCGAGACCGACGAGGGCAACGAGAACATTCTGGGCGATCGTCGGCGCGGCACCGGGCCGCCGTTCGCCGCCCGCCGTGGCCTTCATCTTTCCGGCGAGGGACACGACGATGAGTTTCGCGGTCTTCGGCCCGATGCCGGAAACCCTGCGGAATGCCCCGTCGTCCTCCGTCGCGACCGCTGCCGCGATGTCCGCGGGGGTGAGCGCTGCGAGCACGGCCATGGCCGACTTCGGGCCCACGCCGCTCACGCTCCGGAGCAAATCGAAGACCTCTTTGCCGTCATCGTTCGCGAAACCGTACAGCGTGAGCTCGTCTTCGCGCACAACGAGAGCTGTGCGAATGGTCGCCTCGCCGCCGATGCGAAGTTCGAGGGCATGCGCGGGCGTGACCGCCACCTGCAGGCCGACTCCCCCGACCTCGATGATCACGGTGGTTCCGGCGACAGCCAGCACCGTTCCACTCAGCGACGCGATCATGCATCCAGCCTAGGGCGGGCCGGTGTCCTTCCGGTTGAGCGCTCGGCGGCGCGCCACGCCTCCTGCGCGGGAGTGAGCGAGGCGGTGTTTGCGGGGGGAGCAATCCCCTGCCGCCACGCGTGGCAAATGGCCAGCGCGAGCGCGTCGGACGCGTCCGCGGGTTTGGGGACCGCGTTGAGACGCAGAATCCGGGCGACCATCGCGCCAAGCTGCTTCTTGTCAGCCGCGCCGTGCCCGGTCAGCGCCGCCTTCACTTCTGTCGGCGTGTGCAGTCCGACCGCGAGTCCCCGCCGCGCAGCCAGGAGCAGCACGACTCCGCTCGCCTGAGCCACGCCCATCACGGTTCCCAGATTTTGCTGAGCGAACACCCGCTCGAGCGCAACAGCGTGCGGTGCGAACTCGTCGAGCACGCGCTCGATGCCGGCTCCGATGTCGAGGAGCCTCTTCTCCAGCGGATCGTCCTTGTGCGTGCGGATGACGTCCACCGTCACAAATGTTGCCGTGCGGTTCGGTTCGACATCCACGACGCCGACCCCGCAACGGGTAAGCCCGGGGTCGATGCCGAGCACGCGCACTGTCATGCCATGGCCAACGTTCTACTCGTCGTCGTCGGAGGCGTCGAGTTCAGCCTGGACTTCAGGCGAGATGTCGTAGTTCGCAAAAATGTTCTGCACGTCGTCGCTGTCCTCGAGCGCATCTATCAGCCGGAAGACCTTCCGTGCCGTCTCCGCGTCAATGTCGACACTCACGTTGGGCACGAACTCCGCCTCGGAGGAGTCATAGTCGATTCCGGCTTCCTGGAGCGCCGTGCGCGCTGCAACGAGGTCGGAGGGGTCCGTGATGACCTCAAACCCCCCGCCCCGATCGTTGACTTCCTCCGCGCCAGCATCCAGCACGGCCAGGAGAATGTCGTCCTCCGTGACCCCGTCGACTTTCGTGATGGAAATGACACCCTTGCGATTGAAGTTGTAGGCGACGCTTCCCGGGTCGGCCATGGTCGCGCCATTGCGGGACATGATGGTGCGCACTTCGGCCGCTGCACGGTTCTTGTTGTCGGTCAGGCACTCGATGAGCAACGCGACGCCGTTCGGCCCGTACCCTTCGTACATGATCGTCTGGTAGTCGACGGATTCGCCCGTGAGCCCCGCGCCGCGCTTGACGGCCCTGTCGATGTTGTCGTTGGGGACGCTCGTCTTTTTCGCCTTCTGGATGGCGTCCACGAGAGTGGGGTTTCCCGCAAGGTCGGCTCCGCCAATTTTCGCCGCGACCTCGATGTTCTTGATGAGCTTGGCGAACGACTTGGCGCGGCGGGAGTCGATGATCGCCTTCTTGTGCTTCGTGGTCGCCCACTTGGAATGCCCGCTCACGACGCGTTCCTCACCATCAACACCGCACCTTTCGCTCCGACCACTCGATTCTATCCAGCGATGCGCACGCCCGCCTCGCGCAACTCGAGCTTCGCGAGGCGTCGGATCACGGCCTGATCGCCGGAACGCCATGACCCGATCGGATGCTCTGCTGCCGCAGCCAGATCCTTCCTCGACGCCGAGACGAGAGCACGCAATGCGAGCAGATCCGGTCCTTCGCTGTGCTTCGCGAGGCGAAACGCTTCCGTCGCCCTTCGCGCGAACCGGATCCTCCGGATCAGCCACACCCAGCACACGGCCAGCACGATCACCGCCCCGATGACGGTGCCGACGATCGTTCCCGTCGTGGTGATGAACGACTCGGTCGTCTGGCCCATCTCCTCGAGGATTCCCCCCGTACCGCTTGCGGTGTCAAACGGCTGCCGTATTGCCTCTCCGATGAACGGGGCGGTTTCGAGCACATCGCCGACATCCGTCATGGCGCCCCGAAATCCGGCCCCCGCAGTCTCCAGCTGGCGTCCGACTTCGGCGACGGCGGAGATCGCCGAGCCGACGAGAGAACCGAGCCAGACGCCGAACCAGATGAGCGCCACGGCGACGATGTCCGCCGTGATTTGAAGTGTTCTCCGCAGCGGGTAATCAGAATAGATTTTCATGCCCCCCAGCATGGCACTGCGGCCGCTTCGCTCAGCGGTTCGCGTTCACCCGCTCAAGAAAGTAGGCGTGGAATCGGTGGTCTTCCGTCATCTCAGGGTGGAACGACGTGCCGAGCAGGTTTCCCTGTTCGACCGCGACAACGCGGCCATCATCCAACGTGGCGAGCGCCGCGACGTCCGCGCCGACCCGCTCGACGACGGGAGCCCTGATGAATACCGCGTGCAGCGGTGGCGCGCCGATGGCGGGAACGTCGAGATCGACTTCGAAAGAATCCGTTTGCGAGCCGAACGCGTTCCTCCGCACGTCGATATCGATCCCGCCGAGGCTCTCCTGACCATTGATTCCGTCCAGGATGTTCGTGGCGAGCATGATGAGCCCCGCGCACGTGCCGTACACGGGAAGTCCCGCCGCGATCGCCTCCCGCAGGGGGTCACGGAGTCCGAACGTGCGCGACAGTTTGTCCATGACGCTCGACTCCCCGCCGGGGATGATGAGGCCGTCGACTTCGGGCAGCTCGCTTGCGCGGCGCAGCGGAACGGCCTCGGCCCCGAACCCGCGAAGTACCCCGAGGTGCTCGCGGAAATCACCCTGGAGTGCAAGAACCCCGATGCGCAGTGCGGACGTTTTGGGGACCTACCAGCCGCGTTCGGACAACCGGTGCGGTGCGGGGAGATCGGACACGTTGATGCCCACCATCGCCTCGCCGAGCCCTCGGGAGACCTCAGCGAGTACAGCCGGGTCATCGAAGAATGTTGTCGCCTTCACGATCGCGGCCGCGCGCTGCGCCGGGTTCCCGGACTTGAAGATTCCGGATCCGACGAACACGCCGTCGGCGCCAAGCTGCATCATGAGCGCGGCATCCGCCGGGGTCGCCACGCCACCCGCCGTGAACAGCACGACGGGAAGCTTTCCCGTCTCGGCGATTTCGGCGACGAGTTCGTACGGCGCTTGCAGTTCCTTCGCCGCGACGTAGAGCTCGTCCTTCGACTTCGATGTGAGCGCGTTGATCTCGCCGAGGATCGTGCGGATGTGCCTCGTCGCTTCTGAGACGTCGCCGGTTCCCGCTTCGCCCTTGGAGCGGATCATGGCCGCTCCTTCGGTGATGCGGCGCAGGGCCTCCCCGAGGTTCGTCGCGCCGCACACGAAGGGGATCGTGAACTGCCACTTGTCGATGTGGTTGGCGTAGTCCGCGGGGCTCAGAACTTCGGATTCGTCGACATAGTCGACCTTGAGTGCTTCGAGGATCTGCGCTTCGACAAAGTGGCCGATGCGCGCCTTCGCCATGACGGGGATCGACACGGCGTTGATGATGCCGTCGATGAGGTCCGGGTCGCTCATGCGGGCGACCCCGCCTTGCGATCGGATGTCGGCCGGGACGCGCTCGAGCGCCATGACCGCGACGGCGCCCGCGTCTTCGGCGATTTTCGCCTGGTCGGCAGTGACGACATCCATGATGACACCGCCCTTGAGCATTTCAGCGAGACCGCGCTTGACGCGGCTCGTGCCCTGTTCTGCGGTGGATTTGTCGTTCTTGGCCATGCGGCTATTCTATCCCGGCCACGCGTCGGCGATTTCCCGCCGGGCTTCGCCGAGCAGCTTGGGGAGCGCCTTCGTTTGGGCGACGATCGGGAAGAAGTTCGAATCCAGCGCCCAGCGCGGAACGATGTGCTGGTGAAGGTGCGCCGCGATTCCCGCGCCGGCAATGCGACCCTGGTTCATTCCCAGATTGAATCCGTCGCACTGGGAAACGGACCTCACAACTTTCATCGCGGTCTGCGTGAGGCTCGCGATCTCGTTCGCTTCTTCAGCCGTCGCGTCGTCATACAGCGCAACATGCCGATACGGGCATACGAGGAGGTGCCCCGAGTTGTAGGGAAACAGGTTCAGGAGCACGTAGGCGTGCTCGCCGCGGGCCACGATGAGCGCTTTCTCATCGTCCATCGCGGGGGCCGCGCAGAACGGGCACGTGTGCTCATCGGGCTGCGTCTGATCCTGCACGTACACGAGGCGGTGCGGCGTCCAGAGGCGCTGGAAGGCATCGGGGGCTGCGGCGAAGTCTGCCGAGTCTTCCATCGTCACACCTGCGCGTGCTCGGCGATGGCTGCTGTGATGCGGCGGATCGCGTCAGCCACGGGGATGCCGTTCTCCTGGTGGCCGTCGCGGAACCGGAAGCTCACGGCACCCGCTGCGCGGTCATCTTCCCCCGCGATGAGCTGGAACGGGATCTTCTGCAGCGTCGCGTTGCGGATCTTCTTCGGCATCCGGTCGCTGGACACGTCGATCTCTGCCCGCACTCCGGCCGCCCTGAGCTGGTCCACGACGCCGCTCACGTAGTCGTAGTACTCCTCCGCGACCGGTATGCCGATCGCCTGCACCGGGGAAAGCCACACGGGGAACGCTCCGGCGAAGTGTTCGAGCAGGATCGCGAAGAATCGCTCCATGGATCCGAGGAGTGCCCGGTGGATCATGATGGGCCGCTGCTTGGTTCCATCGTCGGCCGTGTATTCGAGGTCGAACCGGTCCGGAAGGTTCGGGTCGATCTGAACGGTGGAAAGCTGCCACGTGCGTCCGATCGCATCGCGGGCCTGCACGGATATCTTCGGTCCGTAGAACGCTGCGCCGCCCGGATCGTCGACGAGTTCAAGCCCGGAATTCACGGCGACGCGGCGAAGCGTTGCCGTGGTCTCTTCCCACATCTTTTCGTCTCCGAGCCACTTTTCCTTGACGTCGTCTCGAGTCGAAAGTTCAAGGTAGAAATCGGTGAGTCCAAAATCGCGCAGCATGCTGAGCACGAGATCCAGCGTGCTCGCGACCTCTTCCTCGAGTTGATCGGGACGGACAAACAGGTGCGCGTCATCCATCGTCAGTCCGCGCACGCGAGTGAGCCCGTGCAGGGCGCCGGAGAGTTCGTTGCGGTACACCGCGCCGAACTCGCTCAAGCGCATCGGCAGGTCGCGATAGCTTCGCGGCCGCTCCTTGTAAATGAGAATGTGGAACGGGCAGTTCATGGGCTTGAGGTAATAGTCCACACCTTGTTTCGTAATGTGCCCGTCGGCATCGCGTTCCTCATCGAGCCGGATGGGCGGGAACATTCCGTCCGCATAATTGACCAGATGGCCGGACTGCTCGAAGAGGTCTGACTTCGTGATGTGCGGCGTATACACGTAGGAATATCCCGCCTCGCGGTTTCGCCGCAAGGCGTGCTGTTCCATCTCCTGGCGCACGATGCCGCCGCGGGGATGCCACACCGACATTCCCGAACCGATCTCGGTCGGAAACGAAAACAGGTCGAGGTCATGCCCGAGTTTGCGGTGGTCGCGTTTGGCCGCCTCCTCCATCCTCACCTGGTATTCGTGCAGTTCGTCCTTCGTCGGCCATGCCGTGCCGTACACGCGCTGGAGTTGCTTGTTTTTTTCCGACCCGCGCCAGTAGGCGGCGGCGATGCGCGTGAGCGCGAATCCGTTTCCGATCATGCGCGTGCTCGGCAGGTGCGGACCGCGGCACAGGTCTTTCCAGACGGTTTCGCCGGTTTTCGGGTCCACATTGTCGTACATCGTGAGTTCTGCGCCGCCGACCTCGACGGACTCGTCCTCCGCGGTGCTTGAGCCCTTGAGCCCGATGAGTTCGAGCTTGTACGGCTCGAGCGCGAGCTCAGCGCGGGCCTCAGCTTCGGTCACGACGCGGCGCCGGAACTGCTGGCCCTTCTTGACGATCGCAGACATTGCCTTGTCGATCGCTTTGAGGTCTTCCGGCGTGAACGGCTCCTCGACATCGAAGTCGTAGTAGAAGCCGTCGGTGATGGGAGGTCCGATGCCGAGCTTCGCATCCGGATTGATGGATTGCACAGCTTGCGCCATCACGTGGGCGGCGGAGTGGCGCAGAATATTCAGTCCGTCCGGAGAGTCGATGCTGACCGGTTCGACCGCGTCGTCGTCGGTGATCGTCGTCGCCAGGTCCCTCAGTTCGCCGTTGACCCGCATCGCGACGATGCTGCGGTCCTCAAAGAGATCGAATCCGGTTTTCTGGCTGCTCATTCCATCAACTTTACCGGCGCGCACGCGGTCGAATTTCAGCACGCCCCGAAAGTGGGGTGGTGGGTTTGCGTCATAATTTCCGCAATCGCGGGTCTCCTTCATCGGGACGTGCTTTTTTCGCGCCCGGCTTCGGCCGGCGAGAACGCGGCACAACCTGCCGCGGCCGTCATTGACCTGTGTCGATTCGGCCCCGGCGGATCCCCTCCCTGCTTACTCGGGAGGGGGTCCAACCCGTTCAGGGTTGGCATCGGCGCTGTTCCTGTTCGTGGTGGGCGATACTGGGATCGAACCAGTGACCTCTTCCGTGTCAGGGAAGCGCGCTACCGCTGCGCCAATCGCCCAGGTTGTCACTCCTGGAGGTGGAGACGGGATTCGAACCCGTGTGGACGGCTTTGCAGGCCGCTGCCTATCCTCTCGGCCACTCCACCATTCACAGGAAATGACAGCGAGGCTGACACTTCCCACTCGAGCGGATGACGAGATTCGAACTCGCGACCCCAACCTTGGCAAGGTTGTGCGCTACCACTGCGCCACATCCGCATTCGACGCGCATTTCTGCGTGCCTAGTGACTCTAGCCTAGCCCTGCGACTCAAGACAATTCTTGCGCGGTGTGTGACGAAACACGATGCGCAACGTGTGGCAAGATTGACGGGCCGGCAGTTTCGGCGCGGGCGATTGGCGCAGTTGGTAGCGCGCTTCCTTCACACGGAAGAGGTCATCAGTTCGAGTCTGGTATCGCCCACCCAATAGTCGATGTTCAAACTTGCGACGTCCGCAGGTTTGACGTCTTCTCCCGCGCGCACGCTGGCCTCGTAGGCCAGCGCTGCGGCGTGGAGGTTCGGGTCCAGCAGTGAATCGAACGGTTCACCGGGCTCCGCCGTCACGGTTTCGACATTCTTGATCTCATAGACGTGGATGCGTTCGAAGAACGCCTGGTTGCAGATACGTCTGAGCGAGTCGTCAATGCTCATGTAGATCGCGTGCATATCACCGGCCAGCGCGAGGCAGTCTTCGAGGTGTGCCTTGGCTTGGTCGTACTCGATCTGCCCCGCGTCGATCTGCGCGTCGAGGAAGACCAGCCGCCTGGCGATACGGTCTTGTTCTTCTTTGAGGAGATCGAGTGGGACGGCTCCGGCGTGGTGGGCGTGCAGCAGACTGCGGCGTTCGTTGCGGAGCTTGTCGCGTTCGGCGGCGAGGGTGTGCCGTGCGGCCTTGTTCGCGGTGTGGAGGTCATCGAACTGGCGCACGAGCATCTGTCGCAGGGCGGTGACGATGTGCTCCGGAATCTGTACTCGCCGGTAGTAGTCCTCGACCTGTCGTTCGATGTGCTCGATCGGCATAGCCTGACGGACGCAGTTCGTGCGCTTGGAGTGTCGGCCGGCGCAAATGAAGTACGGGTAGATGATGCCCTTGCCGTTCTTCGCGTGAGTGACCATGAGCCGGGAGCCGCAGTCACCGCAATACACGGAGCCTTTCAAATAGTGCTCGTGGGTTTGAGTTTTCTCCCCGGACACTTGGTGCGCGGTGAGGACGTTCTGCACCCGGTACCAGAGCTCCGCGCTGACCAACGGTTCGTGGAGGCCGTCGTAGCGGGCACCGCGGAAGATCACGTCGCCCTTGTAGTAGGGGTTGGAGAGCGCCTGCTGGATCGTGGTCAATCCCGGTGCTTTCGCGGGCCGTTTCGGTGTTGGCACGGTCGTGAGCCCACGGTCGATCAGTTCGCTGTGTAGCATCGAGGTCGAGTAGTTCCCCGTCGCGTACGCCTCGAATGCCCACCGCACGAGCGCGGCACGATCCGGGTCGGGAATCACGGTGGGGATGTCACGGCCGAGTTCATCGCGCTTGTGGACATTGAGATATCCGATGGGGGCGCGACCGACGGTACCTCCGGTCGCGGCTTTCTGGGTCATGCCCTTGGCGACCTCGTTGGCAAGGTTGCGGGAGTAGAACTCCGCGATCGTGGACATGATGCCGTGGAGCAGCATCCCGGACGGGGTCTCATCGATGTTCTCCGTCGCGGAGACGAGAATCACACCGGCGTCTTTGAGAGCGAGGTGGATCGCCACGTCGTCGGCGCGGTTGCGGGCGAGCCGGTCGACTTTGTGGACGATGCAGTACGCGACCTGGTGGGTCTTGACGTACTCGATCATCCGTATCAACTCGGGACGGTCCGCCTTGCGGGCGGATTCGCCCGCGTCGATGAACTCCTCCACGACGATCGCGTTCAGGTCGCGGGCTTTGCGGAGGTTCGCGTCCCGCTGCGCGGGGATCGAGAAGCCCTCATCGCGTCCGCCGCGCTCTGCCTGCTCCTTGGTGGAGACGCGCAGGTAGGAGACGGCGAGAGTTGTGGTCTCGCCAAGGCGGTCAAGGCTGCTGGGTGGCGCTGGGGCCGGGGGTGCCAGTGTCATGAGTCGTGTTTCCTCTCACCAATGGGTGGGAGCCAACGAGACGACGGAGCGTCACGTGGTGCGACTCGTAAATGGGAAACACGACCCTTCGGCACGAAGCCGGGGGTAAGCCACAAGGGCAAAGGGACTGCGCACCCGACCAAGAATGGTCGTGGCGTCGGGTTCTATTCTACGTTGTCGGGCTCAGAAGGCCCAGAATCGCCACTCCCGGGTGCAGGAGCGTCGGGCTGCTTCGCCCTGGCGACCGCCATGCCGAGGAAGACCTGCGCGAGTTTGTGTAAATCGGGCTGACCGCGTGGAACTGCCTCAACCCGGAAATGGCGCTCCTTACCCCGACCACGCCTCTCCTGCCGGTTCATGGCACTTCTCCGGTATCGAGGTTGACGCCAGAAATGATGAACTCGTCCTCGATGCGGAGTCGGGCTTGTACGTCGGCGTGCATGTACTCCACGAAGTCTTCTTCACGGTTGGTGATAATGATGTCTTCGACCGGATCGGCCGGCGCTTCGCCGGGCCAGGCGGTTTGCCGTGTCGGCCGGTCACGATCCAGCCTCGTGCCGGATGCTGCAGCCCAGTCGCGGAGGCGTTGGCGGGCTTCGGCGAAGTCGCGGTGCCAGACGAGTGGCGCGCTGCCTTTCGCGTCCGGGTCGTAGGCGCACAGCCAGTGCAGGTGCAGAGCGGACAGCTCCCAGACGAGTTCGGGATGCCGGTGCCAGAACGGCGGGACCACGGCGGCGGGAAGCCCGTAGGTGTGACGCAGCCAGTGCACCCATTCGTTCAGCGCGAGCCATTCCTCCTCGGCGGCTTCTCCCGTCAGCAGGTTCCAATTGATCGGGTTCGGTGGCCCCGATGGTTCTTCCTGATCCTGGGCATCGTCGGCGTCGGGATCGTAACTCTCATCGAACTCGTCATCCTCTTCAAGGTCTTCGAGGTCAGGCTCGTCTGAGTTGAACACGTTGTCGTCGGTCATGATCGACGTCACCTTCCGATTGCGGGCGCGGCTGCCGAGGTGCGGCGTGCCTCGGGTGACAATTCGGGGTCTTCGATCCCAGCGCCCGGCGCTTCGGCAGGTGCGTTTCGACGTCGTTCGACGGTGTAGTTGGTACGGGCGAGGTCGTGCCCGATCTTCTTGGCGACAAACTCCTCAGCCTGGACCATTTGCCCGTCGTGGTCGGTGCGGTCGTAGCGGTGCGTATACCCCTCGGCCACGAACTTGTCGCCCTTCGCGAAGCGGGCGTGCGCCCGTTCGGCGGTTTTCCGGAACGCAACCAGATCGTGAAAAGTGGTGTCGGTCGGCGTGAACGAGCCGTCGTTCTCGCGCCGGTAGTGTTCCTGCCCGATCTTCACATACAGGCGGGCATCCCCGCGTTCCGTGAAAGTCAACTGCGGGTCGGACGCGATAAACCCCGAAAGGGACTCCTGCGTGTGGATGGCCATTGGACGCTCCTTGTGACGGCGGCACCCCCGGTGGGGATGCTCTGTCAGGCAGGTGCGCCCTCGCCTCCCCGCGGCGCCCGATGCAGCAGGTTCTCAATCTCCGTGCGTTGTTGACGGAGCTCTGCCGCGTCACGCCGTGTGGTCCAAGAGCGCAGGCGGGTGACGATCGGTGGTGCGGAGCGCAGCAGCACGAGGCCGGTGCCGAACGGGAGCGTACGGATCACGTCGGGTGGCATGATCGGCACCCGGCGGACCGAGCGTTGCGCGGAGCGTGAGCCGTGGTCGCCGATGGTAGTGGAGTCGGTGATCTCGTCGCGTTCCCCGATGAGGGTGGTGAGGTCGTGCAGGTCGCGACTGTTGGAGGCTCCGCCGAGGATGATTTTCACGATGGACGCATCCCAGATCGCGCCGGCCCCGTTTTCCGACCATTTCTCCCGCGCCTGCGCGAGCGACTGCAACACCGGCATGGTGGTGATTCCGGTGCCGCCGCCTTCGGCCATCAACGTCGGCAGGGACGGGAGCGGGGCAAGGTTTCCGATCTCATCCAATGCCAGAAGGAGGGGTGGGTCGAGGCGGGCGGCGGGTGATCTGGCGGCGATGCGGCGGGCGGCTTCGACGAGGTCTTCCACGAACGCCGCGACCAGTGCTGAGGAGTTGTTCGCCCCGGCACCGGTAGCCAGCAGATACACCGTGCCACGTTTGCGGAGGAACGCTTCGGGGTCGAATTGCTCATCCGGGCCGGGACTCACAGCGTCGAGCACCCGCGGGTCAGCAAGCGCGGCAAGAGACAGCGACACGCCTTGCCAGATGGAGTCGCGGGTTCTGGGGTCGGAGTCGATCATCGCTTGCAGCGAGTCCGCCCACCCGGTCGCAGCTCGCGGGTTCGCGGTGAGGATCGCGACGGCATCGGATGCGGCGGCGGGGTCGAGTGTCCACCGAAACAGTTCGGCGGGTGTGCGGCGGTCGAGGGCGGCGGCGTGCAGGAGCGCTTGGAGGGCGGTGCGGGTTTTCCCTTCCCAGAAGTCGCCCCCTTCGACACCACCGGCCGAGAGGCCGGTGCCGGCGGCGAGTCCGGTGGCGCGGATCATCGCCGTCAGCGGGTCCTGACAGCCGCGGATGGGTGACCAGCGCAGCCCTGCCGGGATGCCTTCGGCCAAGCGCTGCGGATCGAACACTGCCACCGGCCCCAATTCCTGCCGTGCGCGGAGGGTCGCGGTGAGATTGTCTGGACGGGTCGAGGTAGTGATGACCGTGCCAGGCGCGTCCAAGATCGCGTTGATCACGATATGCAGACCCTTCCCCGAGCGGGGCGGCCCGATCAGCAGGATCGAGTCCTCGACGCTCGCCCACACCTCAGCACCCCGAGACGCACCGAGCCGGTAACCGACATCACCCGCTGTCGGCTTCGCGAGTGAGGGGCGAAGCTGATGGGCGCGACGCAGCAGCGCCTTCTCCGATGCGGCCGCGTGCACATCGGTGCGGGTCGCGATCCCGACGATCCGATACGGGTCAACCTTCGCGTGCCTCCCGTGCTCACGCATCGCCCGCCACACCCACCACCCGGCCGCACCGGCGACGAGAATCAGTAGTCCGGCGGTGATCCAGTATCCGACCGGGTGCAGCCCGGCCGCGCCGAGCGGCACGCCGGGATCGGAGGGATCCAGCAGCACCCCGAGGCCTGTTTCGATGCCGCCCGTAGGCTGTGCGCTCCCCGTGACCCAGGCGGCGAGGGAACCGGCGCCGCGGAGGATACCGGCGAGGATCGCGGCGGCGATGAGGGCGATGATACCCAGGTTCGCGAGTTCATCGCCGAGCGCACCGCCCTGCCGTGGGGTGCTCATTCGGGGCGTCCGATGACGAGCGTCCCGGAGATTCGGCCGAGCAGGATGATCTCGCCGGTCGGTGACGTGGCGAGTTGTTCCGGGGTGAGGAGGGCGCGGGCGGTGCCGTCACTTCCGGCGTCGCTGTGCCCGTGGATGATCGCGACCGCGACATCCTCACCCGGCACGAACCCCGAACCCGCCACCGGATGCACCACCGGCATCGTCGCCGCTGAGGGCACCGGCGCGACCGTCGAGGTCGCGGTCGGCGACGGCGGTGTGAAGTATGCCGTCGGGCGCTCTGTGTGGCGGGTGCGGGGTGGGGTGATGATGTCGGTGAATGCCTCACCGTCGGCTTCGCGGACGTGGATGCGCAGCGGGGTTTGCAGCCGGGTGGTGAGGGCGTCGAGGATCGCGGGGAACGACTCGCGCCGCCACGGCGGCGCGAACGGTACCGGGGTGTGCGGGGCACCGTCGATGGTCACAATCATCGTGCCGTCGCGGTTCACGGTGAACTCCACCACCGGCACCACCATTGGCCCGTCCGGTACACGCCGCGCCCCTGGCACGTCGTCGGAGGACGGTGAAGCAGTGCGGCGGTAACGGGGTTTCGGAGTCACAGGGGACCTTTCTGACGGAGCACGGTGGTCGTCATGCAGGTGCGCCGGCGCGTGCCGGCGCAGAAAGGTGGGAGGGCACGAACCTGGGGTGGTTCGTGCCCTCCCTGAGCTGACCGGCCCTACTTGGGGGTGCCGGGCGGGTCAGCCGTCTCTGCGGCCTCCTCTCACTCCTCGAACAGGTCTTGGAACTCCTGGAATGCTTCGTCTTCCTCCCGGACGTACCCGGCGCGGTCGCGGGCGATCGCGAGGCGGCGACCGAACAGCAGCGCCCCGCCCGTCGCGGCGGCCATCAGACCACCGGCAAGACCCAGCGGCCACCAGTCGCCACCGCCGGTCTGCGCCAGATTCTCTGGTGTCCCAGGCTCGCCCGGCTCCTCCGGTGCTGGGGTGACGGTGGTGGTCTCATCCAGTGCCCCGCACAGGCCACGGTGCAGCACCGTGCCGTCGGCGCCTGTGACGGTCTCCACCCAGTAGTAGACGCCGGCCTGGTCGAAGATCACCTCATCGGAGCGGTACTCGCCCGGCCCATCAAGGTTGATGATCTTCGAGGTGAACACGAGCTCCTCCGCGGTGCAGGTCGCCATGTCGCCGTCCTGCCGATACGCCTCGAACACCAACTGTGCCCCGTCCGGGACCGTGCCGGTGACCGTGGCGACATCGTGCGCGGGTTCACCGAGCACGATCTCCGGCATGGCGTTCGTCTTCACCGTGAGGTGTTCGGGTTGCTCCCGGATCACGGTCGTCTCACCGGGTGCCCCGCAGCGTCCTTCGGCGATGATCTCGCCGTCCGCGTTGTACAGCGTCTCGACCCAGAACACGTTGCCTGCGGCGTCGACGGTTGTGGTGCCGGAGCGGTAGACGCCGGCTTGGGTGACGGGGATCTCGTCACTTTCGAAGAACGGCGTCTCACAGACCGCGCCGGCCTCTGCCGGGTGGGGTCCGTAGGCGCGGAACACGAGATATGCGCCGTCGGGAATGGTGGTGCCCTGCACGAGCGCGGTGTCCTCGAACGGCTGCCCCACGAATGCTTCCGGGGTCGCCTGGGTGATCACCGACACCGGGACCTCCGTGCCCGTCGGTGGGACGTAGAAGCGCTCCAGCACATCCGCCGGCGACGACGCGTAGGGCTGTACCCGGTCGTCGCCGGTGAAGGTGGTGACGAGGACGTAATACCCGGGCTCGGTCGGCACGATCTTGTCGGTATCGGTGTAGCCGAGCTGGTAGACGCCGTTGCGTGCCGGCGTCGTCAACTCGATCAGCACCGGCACACCGGCCAAGTCCATATCGTCGGTGAGCTCGGTATCGGTCGCGAACGGGCCGTAAACGGTGTGCGCGAGCTCGTCCACGTCGGCGTTCCAGTAGCCGTCGCCGTGGAAGTCGCCGTGGTTCGCGGGGAACCCGGTGACGGTGACGACATCGAACGCACGTCCGCCGGGATGCACATTGTACTCCCGCATCAGCGACGTGACGGTGATCGGCCACCGCACCGAGGTCGTTTCCACGGTGATGCCGTACTCGTCCTGCCAGTCGGCGGCGAGATAATCGCGCACCCACTCCGGCTGCGAAACCTTCTGCATCTCCCACACCCAGGTGACGAACCCACCGGTCGGTGCGATCACCTCCGGGGAGGTGTAGACACCGGGGCCGTCCGCGGTGATCGTCACGGTGCCCAGCGGCACCGCGGCCGGGCCGACCGTGACGGACTGCGCCGGTGGCAGAGTGCCGGGCACCAGGTAGGCGGTGCCCTCAAAGATGACCGGAATGTGTGCGCCGTCCTTCTTCAACCATGCACCGTTGGCACTGGAGACGGTGATGGTGTCGGTGAGTGGGTCGCCGGGGATCGCGAGACGCTGATCCGCCTCCGACACCGCGACCGGCTGGAACGGCACAACCGACGTCTCCGGAACCTGACCGAACCGGTCGGTGAAGGAATCGGTGAGGTACTTCGCGTTCGCCCCGTGCGCGTCCTTGTCGATCGCCCACACCCACGTGTAGAACCCCGACTCCGCAGCGGTAATCGACCCCGGTGATGTATACGAACCAGCGCCCGTCAGCGTGACGGTCTCAGCGCCCGCGACCGGCGCACCGGTCGGCGCAGTGTCGGCTTCGGCGGGTTGCTCATCGAACGGCCCATACAACGTCCCCTCGGCGGTGACCTCGATCGGGTTTCCGTTCAGGTGAATCCAGGTGCCCTTCGTCACCGACACGGCCAGCTCATCGGTGAACACGTCGCCTTCGGCGACGAACCGAGACGACACCTGCGTGGCGATCACGGGCTGGAAGTCCAACTCGATCACCGACGACTGCGCGGTGGCCGACAAGCCCGTGGAGGAGCCGGCGACGGAGGCGACCAGCCGTTGCGCGCCGGGCGTCGTGTAGAGGTCGATCGCTGCACCGTACCCGGCTGCGGGAACGCTCATCGACGCGGCAATCTGGTACGAGGGAACCCCATCTGCCGGGGTTCCGGTGATCGGGTGCGCCCCGGCACTGAGCGTGCGCGTGGCCGACCCATTCGTGAAGGTGGCGTCGGTGAGGGTCGCGGTGCCCTGCAACCCGGCCGGATGCGTACCGACGGTCAGGGTGCCCGCATACTGATCCGTCATCGCCAGCGAAAGCGTCAGCGAGGGGTCGGTGACCGCGTTGACCGCGGCTTGCTGGCGCATGGTGCCAAGGTTCGCCAGGATCGCCGGACGCTCCGACGCCGGGGCGCGCCCGACATAGTAGATGTCCCCGGACATGCCGTGCGAGTTGTATGTGCCCGGATCGGTGATCGACCACACGAACAAGGCGACCGCGGCGGTGATGTTCCTATCACCGGACTGCCCCCACCGATCCATGACGAAGTTCAACTCCGCAAGCTGCTGCCGGGTGAGGGAATCCAGCGAGGTGATCGTGTACGGCCCGGAAGTCTGCCCGAACGGAGCTGGCGCGCCGAGGTCAGCACAATACGCCTGACGGCCATCGACATCGGTGTTGTATGCGCCGAGGAACCCCAGCCCGATGTTGTACCCCACACCGTCGCTACCCGCATACGCGGGCGCGGTACCGAGAGTGAAAGTACCGACCGTCAGTAACAGCGCGACCACTACCGACAGCACCCGCCGGAGCACTGTCGGTGGTGGAGCAGCATTCTGCTCCGGGACGTGAGTGAGTGATCCTGACACGAGATGCCTCCTGAGTTGCGAATCTGACAGCGACCAAACCCAGTCGCCTTCACAGCAGGTGCGCCATCACCGCCTCGATGACCTCTGTCAGAGACTCATGCCCCGCCCCGCGGACCGCGACACCGATGGGGCGGAGGGGTCGAGCGGATCGATCTCCGGTCCCGACGAACGCCGCACCGCACGCTCCACACCATCACGCATGCCGTCAAGCAAGGCGCGGATGTCGTCGTAGCCTGTGATGACGGACGCGAGCCCGTCGTGCAGCAACCGGTGGCACCCCGCCGACGCGGCGCTGGTGATCGGCCCCGGCACCGCACCGACGGGACGGCGCAACTCGACGGCCTGGGCGGCAGTGTGCAACGCCCCCGACCGGTACCCGGCCTCCGCGACGACGACCGCGCCGGAAAGTGCAGCGAGGAGCCGGCCACGTTGCATGAATCGCCACTTCGTCGGCGCAGCCCCAGGCGGCAATTCACTCAGCAGCAGCCCGTCCCGCCCGACGCGGGCGAGAAGTTCGGTGTGCCCAGCCGGGTAGAGCCGATCCAGCCCCCCGGCCATCACCGCGATCGTGGAACCACCCGACGCCAACGTGGCACGATGCGCCATCCCGTCAATCCCATACGCGCCGCCCGAGACGATCTGCCGCGTATCGGACACGGCGGCGTGGGCGAGCTCCATCGCGACATGCTCCCCATACCCGGTCGCCGCCCGGGCGCCCGTCACTGTGACCCGATCCCACACCGACGCGCCCAGCAGACTCGTGTCGCCTTTCGCCCAGAGAACGACCGGGGTGCGGTCACCGAGCGCATCCACCCCGGCCGGCCACTCCTCGTCGCCGGGGATCAGTACCCGCTGTCCGTGCCGTTCGGTATCGGCCAGCACCCGCCGCACCTGCGCAAGGTTGATGCGCGGAGCGAGACGCCGCTGCCACGTATCGCCATCCGGCCCCGGCGGCGGCTCGTCAGCGACGACACGGGCGACGGTCTCGGTCGCACCGACCGTGCGCACCATCCGCCCCGTCACCGAATCCGCCGGTTCTGATGCCACCGCGAGGATCACTCTCGCGACCCGTTCATCTGCTGCCAACGTTTTGATCGTCTCCATGACCCGCTCCTTCTCTGCTATCTAGCCGGTTCATGGGATAGGTGCGAACACGCACGCCCGACCTCCAATCAGGAGGTACCGCGAAGCAGAGATCGAGAGCTAGCGCCTATATTTCTTTTGGTAGTATCTGCGTATGAACGCGGATACTAAGGGTTATGAAATGGGTCCGTCGTCGGAGTATGTGGATCTGGCCGCGGAGGTGTTGGGAATCCTCTCCGACCCAACGCGCATCAAGATCGTGCTGGCTCTGCGGCAGTCAGACGAGCTGCCAGTGAACGCGCTTGCAGAAATCGTGGGAAAGAAGCCGTCCGGAGTGTCGCAGCATTTGGCCCGACTGCGGATGGCGCGCATGGTGACCACCCGACAGGAAGGCACAAGCGTGCTCTATCGACTCACCGACGAGCACGCCCTCACACTCGTGATCGAAGCGCTCAAGCAGGCCGAACACGCCATCGCCAACGGTCAGATCCCGCCACATCACCACTTACCTCAGCAATAGCCCCCCATTCCCTCACAGTCACGTTAGGTTCCCGCATGATCAACGTCCTCCGAAACCCGACCTACGCCAAGCTGTTCAGCGCGCAGATCATCGCCCTGCTGGGCACAGGTCTACTCACGGTCGCACTCGGACTGCTCGCCTTCGACATCGCCGGCGGGGATGCCGGGATCGTGCTAGGCGTGGCAATGACGATCAAAATGGTTGCCTACGTCGCCGTCTCGCCGATCACCACCGCTCTGGCCGCGCGGCTACCGCGCAAACCCGTTCTCATCGGGGCCGACCTCGTTCGAGCCGGAGTTGCCGTCTCTCTACCGTTCATCACCGAGGCATGGCAGATCTACATCCTGATCTTCCTGCTCCAGTCCGCATCCGCGACATTCACCCCCACCTTCCAGGCCGTCATCCCCTCCGTCCTGCCCGACGAGAAGGACTACACGCGCGCACTGTCACTGTCGCGCCTTGCCTACGACCTGGAATCGCTGGTCAGTCCGATGCTCGCCGCGGCACTGCTGACGGTGATCAGCTTCCACAACCTGTTTGTCGGCACCGTGATCGGCTTCCTCGCCTCTGCAGCGCTGGTGATCGCCTCGCGCTTCCCGCACATCGACGCACCACCACCTGCACGGTTCTTCGACCGGCTCACCCACGGAGCACGCGCGTTCTGGGCGAGCTCGGAACTACGTGGTCTCATGAGTCTCAACCTCGTCGTCGCTACTACTACCGCGATGGTGATCGTCAACACCGTCGTCCTCGTCCAAGGTGACCTTGGTCGCACTCAAGCCGACGTCGCACTCTTACTCGCCGCCTACGGTGGTGGCTCCATGCTCGTTGCGCTCGGGATGCCGAAGCTGCTGGAGACACTGCCTGATCGACGGGTGATGCTCACCGGCGGTATTGCCCTGCCTATTCTGCTCCTGGCCGGAACTGTGATCATCGCGTGGATGAGCGACGCACCACAGTGGACCGCGCTCCTGACCGTGTGGGCGCTGCTCGGGGCAGCAACCTCGACCATCCTCACTCCCTCGGCGCGGCTCCTGCGGCGGAACAGTACTGAGCAGAACCGGCCTGCGGTCTTCGCCGCCCAGTTCTCCCTCTCCCACGCCTGCTTCCTGCTTACGTACCCTCTCGCTGGAATCCTCGGCGCAGCCATTGGACTCCCGGCGGTCGCGCTGGTGCTCGTCGCTATCGGTGTCCTCGGAGCCGTTCTCGCCGTCCTGACCTGGCATGGTGTGGCTCACCCCACGCGCCATAGCTCCGAACGCATCCAAGCTCAGCGTTGATTCTGGATGCACGAACCCGAGCCCGATAAAGTGGGTCACATTTCTCGGCGGGCACCCTCACCAGCCCGTATCTCGGGTCTCAAGCCGCGGCATGCGACTGGCCGTTCGGGAATCGCGAGCGTTGTATCTACTACTACGATCAGGCGACCGCGCCCGGCCTCGCCCGGGTTGGCGTCCGTGACTCGTAGTCGCTGCGCACTGACCGCAACTTCGCCGAGATTCATGCCATCGGCGGGACGCCTGGAGCCGCGACTAGCTAGCTAGGTGGGTCTGTTGGACAGACGTGGATGGCGGATGCAGCGGTGAGACTGAGTTCGATCCGGGTGTCACCGACGGTCAGGTCGATCACGGACGCGGGAACGCTGACAGCGTGCACATACAGTCGTGTTCCGACGGTGATGCCGTGTGCATCGAGGTAGCGCAGCACCTCGGGGGAACGGTCTGAGACGCGTGTGATCTCTACCTCCGACCCGGCGGGTATGTCTGTGAGTGGCTGGGCGTGGTTGGCTGTCACGTTACCGCTGGCGGTAGGGATGGGGTCGCCGTGCGGGTCTGCGAGCGGATGGCCGAGCACGGCATCCATGCGGTCCAAGACAATGTCCGAGACGGCGTGCTCGAGCCGGTCGGCTTCATCATGGACTTGATCCCACCCAAGGCCGAGTTGCTGGACAAGATAGGTCTCGATGATGCGGTGACGTCGCACGATCTCGACAGCGATCACCCGGCCCGCATTGGTGAGAGTGATCCGCCCGTAGGCCTCGTAATCGATGAATCCGTCCCGGGCGAGTTTCTTCAGGTTCGCGGACACCGTGGACGCGGTGACGCCCAGCTGGGCGGCCAGGTCGGTGGTGGATGGCTCGCCGTCGGGCCATTCGTAAGCTTTCCAGATCAGGGTGAGGTAGTCCTCAACCATCCGGGTGACTGCAGGGCGCGGCATCTCACCCATGCTATCGGCCCCGCCCTACCGGAACCTCGGGAGTTGTCATGGGCGCAGCTTGGGTACGTCGGAAAGGGGCAGCGAGGGTGGGGATGATCTCGCGGCGGTGAGCGATCAGGAACCCCACCGCAAAGGCTGCCTGGATGGCGCTGAGCACATACCGGCCGGTCGTGTCGGTAACGGCGAACTGCGCGGCGAATAGTGCCGCGAGCCCGATCGCTGACCACCAGTGGAACCGAAGTCCGAGGATGATCGCTACACCAAGCAGCGTCTGGGTCGCAGTCAACGTGAACTCCTCGATCTGTCGCGCATCCAGGGCAAGAGAGGCGGGGCCACCGCCGAAGACGTGCGCGATTGGGAGGGAGCCGACCAGCAGGCTCCACTGGTTCACCTTCGACGCGATCAGGGTGCCGATCGCGGCGGCTCCCATACCGCGCAGGGCGAACATCACCGCGATGATGAACTCCGGCGCCTCGGAAGCCAAAGGAGCCAGCCACTGCACCAAGAAGTAGCTATCGATCCCGAGCGCAGACCCCGAGCCCACCAGCGCTTCCGCAAACGGCTCCGCCGAGAGCAGGATGATCGCTGCCGAGACGATGAACAGGCCCACCACGGTGAGCTTTCGCGGTAACGCGTCCATCCCCGCGATCAACGCCGCCGGTCCCACGAACTCTGCCTCCGCGTCGTCGTGGGTACGCCCGGCGCGCCACAGGTACAGGGCGAAGATCAGAATCAACCCGGCACCGAACCAGATCGGGATGCTTCCGATCAGCGGGATCGCGAACGCGATCAGCGCGAGGATCGCAAGGAACCCGATGTCCAGACGACTCTCCTTCGGCAGGACCAGCGCCAGGGGTGCGCGGGTTCCGGCGGGCCGGGAGACGCGACGCGCGACGAGGAGAGAGACGATGACCACCAGCGGCCACCCGAACCCGAGCAGCAGCCGGTTCGAGCCCGTCATGTTCGCGGCCGCGTAGTGCAAATAGTCGGGGTCCGATCCAGCCCGGAACGCGTAGTACAGATCCACCGCGTACTCCGGCAACACCGCGATCAGCGCGAGCAATGCGATCGCCAACGCCCCCGAGATATCTTTCTGTGCGGCCTCTGCCGCCCACGCCAGCAGAAACGCGGCCGCGACCACAGCCGCCCCGAACAGAAGCATCTCCACCACTGGGGCCAGTTCGATTCCCGTGAATCGCAGCACCAGCGCGGGTGTCGCGATCAGCAGACATAACAGAACACGACGGACAAGAGCAGCAGGCATGACGTTCCTTCGAACACGCCGCAACCTGGGAGGACCCCGGCCACGACAAACGGCCGAAGGTCTCGCTCGCCTCACACGTGAGGTGGCACGCCGGGCCAGTCATCATGACCGCCAGCATGTCGACGTACCGCATCCAGACCGAAGCCCGAACGGAACTACTCCCCTTCGAGAACCACCCTTCCGTGCCGTAATCGGGTGTGTCTGCGCACATCTCAGAGTTGGATGTCTCACACATTTTGATGTCCTGGGAGAATGACGAACATGCGTGCGGGCGTCGAATGGATGGAGCGGTACCAGGTTCCGCTCTACCTTGCCGCCCTCATTCTCGGCGCCGGAACCGGCCTACTCATCCCAGGTGTCGCACGCCCGGCGGAGGTTGCGATCACCCCAGTTCTCGGACTGCTGCTGTATGCGACCTTCCTCGGGGTGCCGTTCGCAAAGATCGGGCAGGCATTCCGGGACTGGCGTTTCCTGGCCACGGTGCTGGTCGTGAACTTTGTCCTCGTCCCGGTGGTCGTGTTCGTCCTGTCGCGGATCGTGGCACACGACCAGGTGCTCCTGGTCGGGGTGTTGTTCGTGCTGCTGACGCCGTGCGTGGATTACGTCATCGTGTTCACCGGAATCGCCGGCGGCGCCAAAGAGCGACTCCTCGCCGCCGCGCCGCTGCTCATGCTCGTCCAGATGCTCCTACTCCCGGCGTACCTGTGGCTGTTCGTCGGCGCTGAGTTCATCCAGAGCGTCGACCTCGCCCTGTTCACCGACGCCTTCCTACTGCTCATCCTGTTGCCCCTCACAGCAGCGGGGCTGACCCAGTTCGCCGCCGCCCGCACCCACGCTGGCCGCATCGTGCAGGAGGTCGTGCTTGGGACGATAGTGCCGCTGATGATGCTCACCCTCACAGTCGTCGTCGCCTCCCAGATCGGCGGCGTCGGGCAGAAACTCGCTTCATTGCTACTGACCATCCCCGTCTACGTGCTGTTCGCCGCCTTCATGATCCCCATCGGGACCACAATGGGACGAGTCGCCCGGCTCGACACAGCAGGACTTCGAGCGATCGTGTTCAGCGGAGCCACACGCAACTCCCTCGTCGTCCTCCCGCTAGTGCTCGCTCTGCCTGCAGCGTTCGACCTCGCTCCGCTCGTCGTGGTGACACAGACCCTCATCGAACTCGTCATCATGGTGATCTTCGTCCGGCTCGTCCCGCGGCTCCTTCCGGCCCGAGCGCCGGAACCCTCCCCTGCTTAGACGCCACGCGAACCAACCTTCTCAGCTACACGACGGCACCTTGATCTGTGAGTCCTGTCTCAATCGACTTCAGCATGCGGACCCGGTCATGCAGTGATCCGACCCCTTCGCGGAGCGCTTGTTCGAGTTGTGCCTGGGTGGGCGTGCCAGCGAAGCCGTTCTCGGTTGGATAGACGCGGCATGCCAGTGAGCGGGTAGGCGTCGCGGGAAACAGGTCGGCTCCGTCGAGAAGGAACGTTGGCGACCCGGCGAACGGGCTGTTCGCAGCGTCGGCCTCGGTGCGGATCAGGACCGCATCAATGGTGAGGTCGTGGAGTTCCACCGCGTCTAGTGCATGCTTTAGACGCATGGTTGCTTCTGCCGTGTTCGGACAGTCGTTGATGTGTAGTACCTGCAGTTTCACGCGGTCCGTCCTTCCAACGCGGGTTGCGGCGTGTCCACTGAGGGTGTGCGCGCGGCGCGGAGCCCGTTGAGGATGACGACGACTTCGGCGATCTCATGGACTAGGACGACTGCCGCGAGTCCGAGGCCGCCGAACAGCGCCAGGGGCAGGAGCACGATGATTATCAGTAGTGAGAGGACGATGTTCTGGTTGATGATCCGTCGCCCGCGGCGGGCGTGATCGAACGCCCGTGGAATGAGGCGCAGATCATGGCCGGTGAAGGCGACGTCGGCGGACTCGATCGCCGCGTCCGACCCGGTTGCGCCCATCGCGATGCCGATGTCCGCGGCGGCGAGGGCGGGGGCGTCGTTGATGCCGTCCCCGATCATCGCCGCAGGAGCGGTGCGGGACAGTTCACCGATCGCTGTGGCCTTATCCTCGGGCCGTAGCTCGGCTCGCACGTCACTGATCCCGGCCTGCGCGGCGAGGGCGTGGGCGGTGCGGGCGTTGTCGCCGGTGAGCATGGTCACCCCGACGCCCTGCCCCGCCAGGGTACGGATTACTTCTGGCACCTCGGGCCGCAACTCATCGCGCACCCCGATCGCTCCAACTGTTCGCTCGTCACGGTGCACGACCACGACGGTCATACCCTGTTCTTCCAGTGCCGTAACCTGCTCTGCGAGGTCCCCGGCGGTGAGCCAGCGGGGGCTGCCGACGGTGATCTTCGCGCCGTCGATTATGCCTTCGATGCCGTGTCCGGCCAGCTCAGTCACCTCGGATGCGGCAGGGGCATCCGGTGCTTTCGCGGTGATCGCGGCGGCGAGGGGGTGGGTGCTGTGCTGTTCCAGCGCGGCAGCCCAGTCCAGCACGTCAGCTTCGGTCGCATCGTCGACCGTGAGGACAGCGGTGACAGTGGGCTGGTTACGGGTGAGGGTGCCGGTCTTATCGACCGCAACATGACGGATACCACCGAAGCGTTCGAAGATCGCACCGGACTTGATAACCACACCGAACTTACTGGCCGCACCGATAGCGGCGACCACGGTGATCGGCACCGAGATCGCTAACGCGCACGGGGACGCCGCAACCAACACCACCAGGGCGCGGGTGATCCACAGCTCCGGGTCGCCGAACAACGACCCGATCAGCGCGACCAGTGCGGCGAGGATCAGCACTCCCGGCACCAGTGGGCGAGCGATCCGGTCGGCCAGGCGTGCCCGGTCACCCTTCTCCGCCTGCGCCTGCTCGACCAGTTCCACGATCGTGGTCAACGAGTTGTCCGTTCCGGCCGCTGTCGTCTCGACTTCGAGCGCCCCCGCAGTGTTGATCGCACCGGCCGAGACGGCGTCGCCGGGCTCCACCTCGACCGGGATCGATTCACCGGTGATTGCGGAGGTGTCCAGGCTGGAGCGGCCGGAGACGACGATCCCATCGGTCGCGATCCGCTCACCGGGGCGCACCAGCATCACCTGGCCAACGGAGAGGTCTTTCGCTGCGATCTGCGTCGCCGTGCCGTCCAGGAGCACCGTGGCGGTGTCGGGGACGAGTTTCAGTAATGCCCGCAACCCGCCGCGGGCACGGTCCATCGCCTTGTCCTCCAACGCTTCGGCGATCGAGTACAGGAACGCGAGTGCCGCGGCCTCCTCGACATAGCCGAGGATCACCGCGCCGATCGCACTGATCGTCATCAGCAAGCTGATGCCCAGCTTGCCTTGCAACAGCTTCCTGATCGCGCCGGGCGTGAACGTCGACGCACCCAGCAGCAGCCCGATCCAGAACAGCACCAGCGCCGGGGTCTCCGCCCCGGACCACTCGCAGATCAGCCCCGCGAGGAACGCCACCCCGGAGAAGACCGGCACCAAGATTTCGCGATCCCTCCACCACGGCCGGTCATGATCGTCGTCGTCACCGATCTCAACGTCATCGACCTGCGACTTGATCACCGCGCTCATGCGTCCGCTCCCGGCTCGCAGCAGCCCGCGACCGTACAGTCCGGGTCGACGCACGGCGCGTTCTCATCGACGGCGAGGGTCACCTCGACCAGTGCGGTCAATGCCGCCGCCAGGTGGGGGTCCGCAATCTCATACCGCGTCTGTCGCCCCTCCGGCTCGGCCACCACGATCCCGCAATCCCGCAAGCAGGTGAGATGGTTCGACACGTTCGAGCGCGTCAACTCCAGGCTCCGCGACAAGACCGCCGGATAGCTCGGACCCCCCAGCAGTGTCATCAAAATCCGAGACCGAGATGGATCGGCCATTGCCCGGCCGAGCCGGTTCATTACATCCAAACGTGAAGCAATAGTCAGCACACAATGACTATACAGTAACTGCTGAACTAAGAGCGTCGGGCGCGTGTCCGGCCCCGACTCACGCCACCGAGCCGACACTTCCCGCGAAGTAAGGCCGGGATCACCGCGCCCTCGCTTCGCGTCGACCGAATCCTCTACGAGGTCGAGGAAGCAGCGGCGACTTCCGTAGTGTCGATGGCGACCCTTAGCATCACCCTTGACGCCGCCCTCTACTATGTGGGCACCGCCACGAACCCACCAGCATTAGCGCCCACAGTGCGTTACGACCGCGCAAGATGAATCTTGGGGAAACACCTGCCGGAAACCGTCCGATCAGCTTGCGCCCTGATTTGATAACCATCAATATAGATATATGTCGATTCAAGAAGCTGAACTGGTCATCGTTGGGTCCGGGCCTGCCGGGTATACGGCGGCGGTCTATGCCGCCCGCGCGGGTTTGGCGCCGGTGGTGATCGCGGGTTCGGTTACGGCGGGTGGTGCGCTGATGACGACGACCGAGGTGGAGAACTTTCCCGGCTTTGGTGATGGGGTGCGGGGGCCGGAGTTGATGGAGTCGATGCGGGCGCAGGCGGCGCGGTTCGGTGCCGAGATCGTGTACGACGACGCGACCCGTCTCGATCTTGTCTCCGATGTGAAAGCTGTCCAGACTGGTGCCGGGGTGACGTATCGGGCGCGTGCGGTGGTTCTGACGATGGGGTCTGCCTATCGTAAGCTCGGCCTTCCCGAGGAGGAGCGTCTATCGGGGCACGGACTGTCCTGGTGCGCGACCTGTGACGGGTTTTTCTTCCGTGAGCAGGAGATCGTGGTGGTAGGCGGCGGGGACTCCGCGATGGAGGAGGCGCTGTTCCTCACCCGGTTCGCGTCGAAGGTCACCGTCGTGCATCGGCGTGACGAGTTTCGAGCGTCGAAGATCATGGCGGAGCGCGTTCTGGACCATCCGAAGATCGAGGTGGCCTGGAACAGTGAGGCCGCTGGGATCCTCGGCGACGAGCAAGTGACCGGGCTGCGGCTGCGCGACACCCACACCGGCGCAGAGCGCACGCTCGATGTGACCGGGGTGTTCGTGGCGATCGGGCACGATCCGCGCTCCGAGCTTGTGACCGGGCAGGTCAACACCGACCCGGATGGTTACGTACAGGTTGCGCATCCGTCGACGCGCACGAACCTTGCCGGAGTGTTCGCGGCCGGTGATCTGGTCGATCACACGTACCGGCAGGCGATCACCGCCGCGGGCACCGGGTGCGCTGCCGCGCAGGACGCCCAGCATTATCTATCGAATCTTGCTCCCGCCCCAGCTGCGGAGCCCGTCTTGGAGGTCTCCGCATGAGTTCTGTCACCCCCATCTCCGACTCCACCTTCCAGACCGAAGTGCTCGACTCCGAGGTGCCAGTCGTGGTTGACATCTGGGCGACGTGGTGCGGCCCCTGTAAGGCGATCGCCCCGATCCTTGACCAGCTCGCGGGAGTGTACGCGGGTCGGGTGAAGTTCGTGAAGATCGACGCCGACCAGAATCCCGAATCCGTGACCGTAGCCAGCGTGACCTCGATCCCGACCCTCGGCTTCTACCGGGCCGGGGAACGGGTCGACGTGCTGATCGGAGCGCACCCGAAGCCCGTGATCGCCGCGAAGATCGAGGAGCTTTTCGCATGACCGCCACGACCACGACCCGCACCGCCCCGAAGGGGCTCTCCACACTCGACAAATGGTTGCCGCTGTGGATCGGCCTCGCGATGGTCGCGGGCCTGCTGCTCGGCCGTTTCGTCCCTGCCTTGTCGGATCTGCTTGGTCGGTTGGAGGTCGGCGGGATCTCGATCCCGATCGGCCTCGGCCTACTAGTCATGATGTACCCGGTGCTCGCGAAGGTCCGCTACGACAAAGTCGCCGCCGTCACCGGGGACAAGAAGCTGCTGATCTCTTCGCTGGTGCTGAACTGGCTCGTGGGACCGGCGGTGATGTTCACCTTGGCGTGGATCTTCTTGCCGGATCTGCCCGAATACCGTACCGGCCTGATCATCGTGGGCCTCGCCCGGTGCATTGCGATGGTCGTGATCTGGAACGATCTCGCCTGCGGCGACCGGGAGGCCACCGCAGTGCTGGTCGCGATCAACTCGGTGTTCCAGGTCGTCATGTTCTCGGTGCTGGGCTGGTTCTACCTCACCGTGTTGCCGGGTTGGCTCGGCCTGGATACGCAGGGGCTTGAGATCTCGGTGTGGCAGATCGCGCTCAACGTGCTCGTGTTCCTCGGGGTGCCACTCGTCGCCGGATTCGCGTCCCGGTGGATTGGTGAGAGACGCAGGGGGCGGGCCTGGTATGAGCAGAAGTTCCTCCCCGTCATCGGCCCGTGGGCACTGTATGGGTTGTTGTTCACCATCGTGCTGTTGTTCGCCTTGCAGGGTGACGCGGTCACGTCGAACCCGCTCGACGTGGCGAGGATCGCGCTGCCGCTGCTCATCTACTTCGGCTTGATGTGGTTCGCTGGCCTTCTCCTCGGCAGGGGGCTCGGCATGACCTACGCGCGGTCGACGGCGCTCGCATTTACTGCGGCGGGCAACAACTTCGAGCTCGCGATCGCGGTCGCGATCGGCACATTCGGCGCGGCATCCGGCCAGGCATTGGCAGGTGTGGTCGGCCCGCTCATTGAGGTGCCCGTGCTCGTGGGTCTCGTCTACGTCTCCCTCTGGGCCGCGAAGGCCTGGTTCCACACAGACCCATATGCCACTGATGTCGTCGCCGAATCGAGGGTCTCATGACCGACATCACAGTCATCCCCAATGCCGAAGCGTGCGCGCCGTCCACGGCGCACGCGATCGGAATCGAAGCCGCCGCGACCGTGGCCGGTGCACTGAAGGCGCTCGCGGAACCGCTGCGGTTGCGGATGCTGTCGGCGATCGCGACCGACCCGCAGGGGGAATCCTGCGTGTGCGACCTCGCCGAACTCGCCGACGTGTCCCAGCCGACCGTCTCTCACCACCTGAAGGTACTCAAGGAGACCGGGATGCTGCTCTCCGAGCGGCGCGGCACCTGGGTCTGGTACCGGATCGCTCCGGGCAAGCAGCGCGCCGTCGCCGCGCTCCTCGATGCGTTCGCTCCCGCCGCAGTTGATGACGAGCCCGAGGACACAGCGGCCCGCGCGGAGGCGCTGCGCGACATGGACGGCCGGGTGACCCGCCTCGGCGAGGAGCTCGCGGACGAGCTGACCGGACTGAATCGGGATCTCGTGCTCGCGATCGTCCGTGAGTCCTACGCGGGCCTCGTGCGATCCGCGCGGGTCACCCGGCACATGATCCCGCTCACCGAGCGGTTCGCCCGGCAACGCCTCGCCGACCTCGCACGGGACCGCAGGTCGGGGGTGCCGCAGGTCTTGTTCGTGTGCGTGCAGAACGCGGGCCGTTCCCAACTCGCCGCCGCCATCGCCAACCAGCTCGCAGACGGCAAGGTTGTCGCACGATCGGCGGGCTCCACCCCGGCCGCGGACGTGCACCCGCATGTCCGTTCCCTGCTGACCGAGATCGAAGGCGAACAGCAGGCCGAGGCCGCGTTCCCGAAGCCTCTCACCGACGACGCCGTGCGCGCCGCCGACGTCGTGATCACGATGGGCTGCGGTGACGTGTGTCCGATCATCCCCGGCGTCCGCTACGAGGACTGGGCCGTCGGCGACCCCGCGCTCGCCTCCCCGGAAGGTGTCGAGGCGATCCGTCACGACATCGAAACCCGCGTCCGCAGACTCCTGACAACCTGCACCGACTGAAAGAAGCGAATCGACCATGACCGCCCAGAAGCCTTCCGTCCTGTTCGTCTGCGTGCACAACGCCGGACGCTCCCAGATGGCCGCCGGCTACCTCCGCCACCTCGCCGCAGGCCGCGTCGAGGTCCGCTCCGCCGGATCCATGCCCGCCGACCAGATCAACCCCGTCGCCGTCGAAGCGATGCGCGAAGAAGGCATCGACATCACCGCCGAGCAACCCAAGATCCTCACCACCGAGGCCGTGCAGGACTCTGACGTCGTAATCACAATGGGCTGCGGCGACGCCTGCCCATTCTTCCCCGGCAAACGATACGAGGACTGGAAGCTCGACGACCCCGCTGGACAGGGCATCGAGTCGGTCCGCCCGATCCGCGACGACATCAAGGGTCGCATCGAGACGCTTCTTGCCGACCTCCTTGACTAAGCGAGGCAGTGGGTGAATCTTTCACGAACATTCATCCTCACACCCCGCCCAACAACACCTTCACCGGCGTGTCCACGTCAAAGCTACCTTCAGGAATTCTCACCTACAGGTTCGCCGGTCATGCGGGCGGTGGTGTCGAATGTGGCGAGCTCGGCGGGGTGGAGTTGGTGCTGGACGACGAAGGAGCGCTCCTTGATCCGCCACAGCCCCTGCCCGGTGCCCAGGCTCGGGAGGAGTTTCTGTTCAGTGCCGGTCAGCCCGAGGGCCGCGGCGGTCGCGCCGAGCTGATCGGGTTCTTGCCGGTAGATGATCCGCGTCTCCGCATTCGCGAGTAGCGAGCTGGCGAGGGCGCGCATCGCGGAGCCTTGATCGCCGACGTTGTCCAAGTCGGAGAGCTTGTGGAAGATCAGCATGTTCGCGATCCCGTAATGCCTCGCCATCCGCCACTGCGCATCCATCCGTTTCAGTAACGCGGGGTAGGCCATGAGGCGCCAGGCTTCGTCGTAGATCACCCACCGATGCCCACCGTTCGGGTCCATCAGCGCCGACTCCATCCACGCACTGGAGCAGGTCATCAGCACCGAGACCAACGTGCTGTTCTCCGCCACCCGCGACAGATCAAGCGATATCATCGGCAGCGACGGGTCGAACCGCACCGTAGACGGACCATCGAACAGTCCGGCGAGGTCCCCGGCGACCAGACGGCGCAGCGCGTGACCAACAAGCCGCCCATCCTCAGTAAGCCGCCCATCCGTATCGGTGGAAGGATCGGGCGCGAGAATACGGTCAACGACCATCGGCAAGATCGGCACCTCCGAAGAACGCACCGCGTCTTGGAGGGCGAGGTCGATTGCAGTGTGCTCCAACGGCGACAGCACCCGATCCAGCACTGTCTCTGCCAGCGCACCGATGAGCTCCCGCCGGCGGGAGGCGACTTGTGCAGCCCATTCCGCATCCGTGATCCCTGATTGTCGGTGTCCTTCATCGAGCGGGTTGAGGCGGTTGCGCAGGCCGTGGCCGAGGACGATCGCCCGCCCGCCGACGGCTTCGGCGACGGCAGTGTGCTCACCTTTCGGGTCGCCGGGGACGTACACGCGCCGCCCGAACGGAATCGACCGCGTATACAGCGACTTCGCGAGCGAGGATTTCCCGGAGCCGACAATCCCGGCCAGCACCAGGTTCGGCGCGGTGATCAGCCCGCGCGCGTAGAGGGTCCACGGATCGTACACGAAGGAACCCCCGGAATAGAGGTCCTGCCCGATGAAAACCCCGTCGGCGCCGAGGCCCCCTTCGGCGAGGAACGGGTACGCCCCGGCGAGCGTCGCGGAGGTGTCCTGATGCCTCGGCAACCGGAACCTCCCCGGTGTTCGCAACGTCGCGGCCCCTGGGTCGCCTGAGGCAGGGAGGTAGGTGGTGGCGCGGCGTTCGGCGTATTCTGCGTCGCGTCGTGCTCGTGCGTCGGCTTGTTCGGCGTACCGGGCTTTCTGCTCCATCCGGGTGGCCGCTTTCTGCCGTGCCTTGCGATGCTTCCGCCGCTCCCCAGAGGGTTCGACCAGCGAAGCAGTGTGCAGGCGGTGCTCGTCGCTCATAAGGATCGCCCCCGTGACGGTGATGACGACCGCGACACCGACCATTCGTCCTCGTCGTCCACGATCTGGGGCACCGGGCGGGGTGAGGCGGCACGAGCAGTGGCGGCGCGCACCGGTTCAGACTCACGATGCGGCCCGGATTCTCGGTGCGGTGCGGGCGAGAGGGTGTCGATGCCGAGGAGCGCGGGGGCGGGGAACGCGTCGTGTTCGCGGAGCAGTGACACGTGGCCGAGGAAGGGACTGTAGGTGAGGGTGTAGACATCCCGGATTGCAGTCTTGTCGAGCGCGCCGGTCGGTGGGGTGTCGTAGACGTAGCCGTTCACGAGCGCGGCCTGCACGGTTTCCTCTCCGTAGTCGAACCCGGCGAGATGTTCGATTGCCGCATCCGTCCCGTCTCGGTCGATCAGATCGAGCACCCGGTCGGCATCGTCACCTTGCAAGAACACAACACTGATCCACCGCCGCACCCGCTCCGGCGCGGCGGGAACGTCGTGCCAGGCGATGCGGCCGGAGGCGGACATCGCCGCATCCAACCGGTCATGCACACCATCGAGCAGGCTCGCCGCGTGCTGCAGTTCGTTCGCCGCCAACAGCGCGAACGTTGCCCCCACGGTTTGGTCCCCGGCGTCGTCGTGCGCGCGAACGCGATTCGCCGTGTGGGCGCCGGCGAGCTGGTCGAGCACCTGCCGCAGCGACCGCACCCCGCCCAACAGGTCACCGATCACCGCGTAGGTATCCGCAGAATTGTCGAAGGTGCGGGTGGCGTGGGCAAGGCCACGAAGGGCTTGCGAGGCTTCCTCGGCATCGGTGATGGGGTTATCGAAAGTGGGCATCAGAGGCTCCTCTTCGGGTGGTCAGACGGTTCGGCATAGCGGCAGTGCGGCGACGGTGAAGGCTTGGGCTTGCTGGCCGACGAGGCGGCGGGTTTCGCAGGACGCTTGGATCGCGGCCTGCTCGATCGCCGCGACCGCAGTATCGAGCTCATCCACGCTGGGGGCGCTGATGGAGATGAGGCCGGTGTAGCGGAGGACGCCGTGCCCGGCGGTGAGGTCGGCTTCCTGTTGCAGTACGTCCCCGTATTCGGCGGTCTGCGAGGCGTCCTCGATCTGCCCCATCTTGGCTCTCTGGGCGGCGTCGGAGATCAGTTCGGTCTTCTTCTTCCGGATGTCCCGCGCGGCCTGGTCGGAGCGGATCGGGGTGCAGATCAACGAGAACGCGCGTTGAATCCCTGACGACAGCAGCACCGGGGCGAGGAATCCCGGATACACCTGCGACCGCGGCCACTCACTGATCCACAGCACCGCATGATGCGCGGAATCCGACCGCACCCGATTCCACGTCTCGGTCACCGCGACCGGCCCCGCCGTCGCCAGCGACCGCCCGATCTCCCCGTGACGTTCAAGGGACGCCGCCGCAGCGGGATCGTACGCGGCGCGAAGGATCACCGCGACTTCCGCAGGCGTCAGCCACCCCGTCACGGTCAGCTCCGCCGCGCGCAGCGCCGTGGTGAGGGTCGTCATCTCCTGCCGCAGCACGGCGGCGGCTCCTTTGATGCCGCCACCGTTGGTGCGGACTTGCCGGGCCGCAGTGCGCAGGTCGAGGGCGAGGCTGATGGTGGTGGCGTGGCGTTCCCCGGCGGGGCCGGCACGGTCGATGAGTTCCCGGTAGACGGTGGAGGTCCAGGACCCGTCATCGGTGCCGTGCCGGCGCCACCACTCGACCAGCCCGGAACCGCCGTCGGGGAGGGTGCGTTCGCAGATTTGCAGGCGGGCGATCCGCCCGGAACGGCACGTGGTAGCCAGCACGCGCCCCCAGGTGGCGACGCGGCGTTCCTGCTCACCCGGATCGAGGAGCACGAACGCCGGATGTGAGACCCCGACGATCGCGGTGAGGGTCTGGGCGTGGGGGTCGTGGATCATCGCCGCCCCCGTCTCCGGGTCCTCCCACTCCCGGAGCGCTGCGGCGTCACCGGGAAGCGCGAGCGTCCCCGCCGGGCGGGGCTTCATGATCCGGCGGCGGAACACCCGCTGGCCAGCAGCGGTGCGGGATAACCACCGGGTGGTGACGGGCACCCATTCGATGAGCTTCCGGCCCCCGACCGGCGTCCACGCGAGCGTGGCGCAGAGCACCCAGACGGGCGCGGTCCAGGCCAGCAGCATCCCGCCGCCGGCATAGAGGGCGCCGACGATGGACAGCACCCCGATCGCGAGGACGATCAACTGTGGCAGGGACAGGCCCAGGAGGATGCCCCGGCGGGTGAGGCGGGAGAACTGCACCGCCCGCAACCCGAACTCCACACCACTCGCGTTCTGCTGACTATTCATTGGTCACTCTTTCCCGCCCGCAGGCCGGTTCGACGGTGGTGGCGGTGCCGGACGCTCCGCCGGCGGCGACGGCGCAGGAGTCGCCGGGCGAGGCGGCGCGGTCGGTGCGGGCGGGGCAGGTTGCGCGGCTTGCTCGGCTCCGGCGGCGTGCCCTTCGGCAGAGCTGCCGATCGCCCCGCCGAGCTTCGGCCCGGCGGTCGCCGCAGCGCCGGCGACTTTCGCGCCAATGACGACCGCAGCCGCCGGCCCCGCCGCAGCGGCACCCGCACCCGCCGCACCCGCGCCAGTCGCACCTGCATTACCAGCGCCAGCGCTGGCACCAGCTCCTGCGCTTCCACCCGCTGCGGCCCCTCCGGTCGAGGCCGCACCAGTGGACGCGGGAGCCCCGCCACCAGACGGGGCAGCACCTCCTGAACCGGCCGACGCGGGTGGTTCGCCGCCCCCGTCAAGCACTTTCTTCGCCCCGTCCGTCTTCGGCGCCGACGAGACCGGCACGGGACGGTTCAGCGCCGACTTCGCCTCCTGCTCGGAGGACATCGCGTGATACATATCGAAGCCGACGAAGGAGAGGAACTTGTAGGTCATGTACGGGGCGAACGCGGCGATGAACATCAACACCACCCCGGCAATCGGGTCGCTGATCGACACGAGATCCAGCTCAATCGGGGCACTGACCTGGGTGATCGCGACGAGGAAGATCACCACGAGCACGAGCTTGGACAGGATCAGTGCGATCACGAACGTTGCCCACTTCGCAAACCACCCCTTCGTGGCATCCCAAGAGAACCCGGCCAGCGCGATAGGCGCGAACACGATCGCGACCAGCAGCAGGGCCTTACGGATCAGCAACGAGAACCACACGATCCCCGCCGCCGAGATAGCGAGCCCTGCGAGGAAAATCGTCACGATCGCCCCCACCCCGGGCGCGGCAATGTTCAGCGCCCCGAACCCCGCCGCGAGGAGGGTGATGCGGTCACCGATGCTCTCCATCGTGTTTCCACTGGCCTGCACGATCCCGATCGTCAGCTGATCCGTGATCTCCAACAGCAGCCCGGTCAGCCCGATGGCGACGAACGAGCCGAGGATGCTTTTCGCAGCTCCGAGGGCGGCGCGGGTGAGGGCGGACGGGTCGCGGTGGATGAGGCCGGTGATCAGTTGCAGGCAGAAGAAGATCAGCACCACGAACACGGCGACCCCGAACAGGATGTTGTAGACGCCGATGTAGCCGGGGTCTGACACGTCCACGAGCGTGGTGGTGTCGAACACCATCCAGACCGCCTCGAACAGCCACGCCGCGGCCCCGCCCATCGCCTGGGCGAGCCAGTCGAACGGGGCCGCGATCAACGTCGCAGCGCCCTGCCCGACGGTCTCGCACACGGCGGAGATCACCGGCACATCACACACACTCACAACTGCTCCTCCCGTCGATGCTCGTGGGTTGGGTTAGACGGCTTGGCCGACGCCCCAGAAGAAGTTGATGAGCGTCACCGACGCACCGCAAATGATCGCCGCCCCGCACGAGACGAGCACACCGACCTTCCCGCGCGAGGCGAGGTGCGGGTTGGAGCTATTCGCACCGAAACCCCACACGATCGCGGAGACGATCAATGCCAAGACGCTGAGGATGAGGCCGACGGTCATCACCGCGCCGACGATGATGCGCAACTGCTCGATACCGGGAAGCCCGGTCCCGTTCGGGTCGATGTCGATCACTGGATGCTCCTTCTGCTGACAACCCGGTACTCACCGGACTTGGTAGGCAGGTGCACCACGGCTCACCGCGAAAAGGGCGCGCGATTTCCGTGGCCTGGAACCCCGGATAGCTCGTTACAGGCGGTCGCCGACGCCCAGGAGGAAGTTGACCCACGCGACTCCGGCACCTGCGAGCGCTGCCGCGCCGAGGGCGACCCACGCGCCGACGCGGGCTTTGGTGGCGGTGTGGTGATTCCCTGTGCTGGATGCGATCGCCCAGACGATCGCGGAGACGATGAGCATGAGTACCGCGATGATGAGGACGAACATCAGCAGGGCGCCGACAACTGTGCGGAGGTCGCTAGCCCCGCCGACGGAACCGAAGTCGGGGAACACGTCCATCAAAACCCACCCCCAAGCGTGCAGGTCGCACGGCTGGCACTGCCGCCGGTGATGCCTTCCGCGTTGTGATCGGTGAGCCACGCGTCGGCGTCGATCGCGGGTTGCCCCCTGCCGCCGGGGCGAACTTCCAGGTGGAGGTGGGGTCCGGTCGATTTGCCGGAGGAGCCGACATCGCCAATGTGCTGCCCGGCGGTGACGGTCACCCCTTCGGTGACGTGGACGCCGTGCTCCCACATATGCGCGTAGTACGACGCGACGCGTTCCCCGCCGACGGTGTGCTCGATGATGATAAGCGCGCCGTAGTTGCCGGTGTATCCGGCGTGGACGACGATCCCGTCTGCGACGGCATAGATGGGGGTGCCGTCAGCGGCGCCGTAGTCGCTGCCGGAGTGAAACGCCTGCTCAAACGTGACGGGGTCAATCCGCCACCCGAACGCACTTGTCCGAACCCAAGTACCGTCCGGGAGCGGGAACACGATCCGCGTCGTCTCCGGCACAATCACTCCGCCCGTGCCACCGCTGCCAGAGGGTGCGGGGCGGGTCAGGGCGGTCAGGATCGCCTCGGCGACGGGCTGATAGTTCTGATACCTGTCCGGGTATGCCGAGACTTCGACGGCTTGGGCGGCTTCACCGGGGTCGAGTTGCTGCCAGCCGGGAATGTCGAGCAGACCGCGGGGTGACGGGTAGTTGGGTCCGGTGGGTCCGCCGTAGAACGCGCGCGCTTGATAGGTGGGGTCCATGAGTTCGGCGACGGTGCCCCATCCCGATTGCGGGCGCATTTGGAACAGTCCGAGGGAGTCGTGGTCGGAGCCGTTGCCGTCGTTCGGGTAGTCCCCGGATTCGGGGTAGGTGCCGGTGTTGGCGAGCATCCGCAGATGCGACTCGGTGAGTGCGGCCATGAGCGCGATCACCACACCGGGCCGGCCGACACCAGAAGTTTGCCCGCCGACGGTGATGATCGTCGCCGCATGGGTCAGCTGCGTGCGGTTCAGCGTCACTGTCTCACCGTTCTTCGTCGTCGCTGTCAGCGAGTCCGGGATCGGTCCCACGATCAGCGACCCCGGCGCGCAGGCGGCGACCGCAGGGTTAGCGAGGACGGCGACCGAGACGACCGCGACGGTGGGGCCGAGGAACACTCCGGTCAGGGCGAGGGCGGCGAGGAGTTTGCGGAGCATTGGGGATCACCGCAGCGGGTTGTCGAGCTGCGAGAGCCGCAGCAACTGGCAAGTCTCAGCGGCGCCGTTGTCACTCGGTTGAGGAGCATCCGAACGGTCGATACCGCAGGTGAGGAAGACGGTGAACGCGACGGGATGGTCGGTGGTGACGGGCTCAGTGTTCCAGGTGCCGTCCCGGTGCCGAGTGCCACTGATCGTGTACGCAACCGCACCCTCAGGAAGCTGCCCCGGTGCGGCCTGCGTCACGGCGGTCTCCCACGCGGCGGGGATGTCGATGGTGTCGATGGTGAGCCATTGCCGGGTCTGATGGGTGCGCAACTGCGCCCACGCCGCAGGCGTCGGCAGGTAGGCGCGCACGTCACCCGCTGCCGCATCGGCTTCGACGCTCGCGGTGGCATCGGCCAGTTCTTGCGCGTAGTCAGCTGGCCCGTACCCGCTGGTCGTGTCCCAGGTGAACAGTGCCGCCGCGACCTCGCGCGCGAACGCCTCCGGCCCACCGAGCGCGACTACCGGGCGCGGCCCCGCACCCGCTGCAACGTTGGGAGTCGGCGCGGTCGCGATGGTGGGTTCCGTAGGCGCCGGCTTGGGGGTGTCGGGTCCGCGGAGGAGGCCGTAGATGCCGAACCCGATCAGCAACAAAAGTATGAGGCTGCCGGCGATGGCGGCGATCAGCACCGTACGTCGGCGACGATCCGTTCGGTCCATCCGAGTGTCCTTCCAGACGAAGTGAGGTCACCGGACAGGTACACTCCCCACACCAGCAGCACTGTGGGGTGGAGTTCAGGCGGTTTCGCGTCGCTGGTCGCGGACGGCACGCGCGGCCTCGGCGAATGCGATCGTCGCCGCGAGGGTCGCTTCGAACCGCTCCCACTGTTCCCGTGACAGTGCGGCACCGATCACCGCCGGGTCGTACCGTTGGGCCCACCCGGCCAGGTCGTCCCAGAGGTAGATGAACGACCGCACCGGCAACAGCGTCCGTGGTTCGTCTTCGACGGGGTGGAGCCGTGCCGTGCCTGCCCGCTGGGCGGGGCGCTTCTTCGTGGCCGTTTTCGCCCGCTCCAACGCGAGCTGCGCGAGCCGTTGGAGGTCTGCGGCCCGTGCGGTCTGCTCCAGTTCCCGTAGCCGGGCGGCACCGGCGGCGGCAGTGTCGCGGATGCCGGCCGGCTGGGCGGGGTCGTGTGCGAGGGTGTCGAGTTCAGCAAGGGCTTGGGCGGCGTGGATGCGCTGTTGCGCCCCGGTGATCGACTCGCCCTCGTCGATCCCGTCCAGCTCCGTCTGAGCCCGCACGCGCACGTCCTCGGGTTGGGCGGGGTCGTCCACGATCTCTTGGAGCTCGCCGATCCGTTCCAGGCTGGTGTACGCCTTGCGGCCGGTGACCATCAGTGCCGCCTGTTCGCGGGTCTTCCCGGAACCTGCCGGTGACGGTGGTGCCACGGTGGCCCCACCGTGTGACCTGGGGTTTTCCTGTTTCGAGGTGAACCGGGAGGCTTCCTGACGGCGGGCGGCATCTTCGGCGATGACCATCTTGACTTCCCGGTAGAGGGTGGCTTCCTCGGTACGGGTGAGGGGCTTGTGCAGCAGGTTGTCGTCCTGCTCGGCGAGGAGCTGCCCGAGCCGTGTGGAGAGTCCGGAGCGCACCCAAACGTTGACGGTCTTCCACCCGAGCTGGCGGATCGCGGCGAGGCGACGGGCACCGCAGATCAGCATCCCGTCCAGGGTGATCGTGATCGGCTGCAACAACCCATCCCGCTCGATCGAGGCCACGAGGGCGTCAATGTCGCCATGGTCGTTCCGGTGCCGCCGGCCGGCCCAGATCGATTCGACCGCGCGTTCCAACTCGACGTGCCCCACCGCTGTGCTCATTCGGATCGCCCCCGCAAGATACCGGGGGCGGCGAGGGTGACCGAGAGCACGAGGTCGTCGTCACCCAGCAGATGTCGGAGCGGTTCGCCGATCAGCAGCCGCAGCAGTACCCCGCGGCCGGCGCTGGTGCCGGTGAGGTTGATGTCTTGGGAGCCGAGCACGATCCGCAGCAACCGATACCAGGACGGTGCGGGAAGATCGAGCAAGGCGCGAGCGTGCCGGTCCCGCCGCAACGACTCATAGGCTCCGGCACGGGATGCGGATTCGGCCAGCCGCGCGCAGACGTATTCTATGGCGGCACGGGCGATGTCGGGTTCCCACCTGAGTAGGCAGAACAGCATGATCGTGTCCTCGACCGCAGTGCCTACACCTGTCGCACCCTCCGCCTCCGCCTCTGTAGACGGATCGGCGTCAGCATCGTCGTCGTCGTCGTGGTTGTGGGGGTCAATGTGGAAGGCGGGGTGGTAGTCGATCAGCGGGTTCTCCCGGTCGGAGAAGCGTTCGGCGTCATGGAAACTCGAGTACCGGGGACGGCGCGCCTGATGCACCGAGCACAACAGCCCATTCGCCCGACCTTCGGCAATGCAGGTCACCTGCACGGCACGGGTGATCACCGCCCACGGGTCATCCGCCCGCCGCACCGACGGGGTACGCATAGCCTCGAACGCCGCCGTTGCCGCCTCCCACGGGTCCAACCCGTGCTTACGAGCCAGCGCCGCATACTTCACCGCAGCGTGCCGCATCAGCACGGCGGCATCGGGGTCGGTTCTCCACGCACCGTTGCCGGCGTCGTGGAGTCTGCGCAGAAGGCTCCGCAGGTTCTCCGAGTTCTCAAATGCCGCCCGGTTGGTGTGCTGGTGTCGTTGCATAGTGGCACCTCCTACCCGGAAGGTGCGCACGCGCTCCCCAGCACCCTTGCGGCACCCAGAGAGCGGAGGCATGTCAGTTCACCTCAGCCCGATCCCTGACGCCCGCACCCACGACGAGGACGGGCGCCGGTACTCGAACTCGAACACATCGAACTCCGGCACGTCCGGAACCTCGCCGACGCGAGAACCGATCCGCTCTCGTGCGGCACGCACGCTGTCGCGTCCGGCACGGATGGTGCGCCCGGGTGCACGGCGCACCCGGCGGGCGAGCTCGGCGTGCAGGTCGATGCCGCGCCCGGCGACGCGGGCACTGCTGGCCGCGATCAGATCAGATGGCCGCACCCACTCGATCCCGCGCCCCACCCGCGTGCCCGGCGCACCTGTGTTCAGCGACGGGTCACGGTGCACCGCGAAGGCCGAACGCTCCGCCTCGACCGCGGTCCTCTCTGCATCGGGCGCTATCACCAGGTCAGTCCGCTCAGATCGTGCGTCGTGCCGCTGGTCGTCTGGTTGTTCGTTCACAGGGTCAGCTCCTTCGTCTCAGCGCCGGCGAACGGGGACGGAGTGAACCAGCGGCCCACGGTCGAGGGATGCACACCGAGGTGACGGGCGATCTTCTTGTTCGACCAGCCCTCCGTCTCGCGCAACTGCGCGGCCACCGCGCGCCGCTCGGACGGCACCATGACCGGACCCGTGGCCGCAGATGGAGGGAGCATTTCCATTGATCCAGGCTCCGGCTCCGCGTTCTCGCTCAGCACAGGTTCCGCTGCGGTAACTTCACCGGTTGGTGTGGGGCGGGTGAGGATGACGGTGAGGTGGGTGATCGCGAGCAGCACCAGCGGCGGCACCGCCGCGACACTCGCGGCCAGCACGCTCGGCACATCTGCGTCTGCGGCAATAACGGCATGGATCGCGTTCGCCGTCACCGACACGATCGCCCCCGCAGCCAGCAGCGTCCACGGGTACCAGGTCGGGCGGCGCTGCCCGGCGAGCGCGACGACCGCGACGGTGGCGACGACGATGATCCCGTCCACGATCAACGGCCACGCCCACGCCTGCCCACCATCGATCCCCGAGCGTCGGGCAAGATCAGCCAGCGCCGTGAACGACAACCAGAACGCGCCAGCGGCGATGAACACCGTCCCGGTGATCGCCGTCACCACCGCCAACCGCCGGCCCTGCGGCACCGCCGGCCCGGTCATGACAGCGCCCGCCCCGCTGAACTCCGCACGATGCGGCGCGCATCGGCCCCGACGGGTTCGGCCTCCCGAGTCGGGGCGGGGTGGGTGGCGCGGTAGGCGGAGCGGATCGTCGCGATGATCTCTCGCGATCCCAGCCCGGCGTGTTCTGCCGCCGGCCCCAGCGCATCCAACGCCGCAGACGGCGGGGTGCCGGCTTCGGCGAGTCGGCAGGCGGCCCAGAACAGGCCACGGTTGCGTTCGCCCTCGCCACGCGCGGCAACCCACCCGGCCAGCACCCGCGCGTCCGTACCCTGCCGGATACTCCGCGAGGCACGGCTGATCGGGATCGGGGGGCGCGGATCGAGGAAGTTCCGCAGCCTTGCCGCGTCCACCGGCGCGGCGAGACTACCGGAGGCGACGATCAGCCGATACGGCACGCGCAGCCCGTTCGGACGGGCGATCACCGAGGGCGGGGCGATGACATATCCGCCAGCACCCCGGAAGTCCACATGCGCCCGCGCCGCCTGCCACGACGGCTGCGGCCGGTCGGGATCGACCGGGTAGTAAGCGTGCACACCCCCTGACGGCGTACGCACCAGCGCCGCCCACCCCGCCGCGTGACCCTCGCGGTGCGCGGCACGGAACGCCGGAAACCCGGTCCCCGCCGCGTGCACATCAACATCGACGACCTCCACCCCAGAAGCAGCACCGGTGGGGATGCCGATGTTCGCCGTCGACCATCGCCGCCACCACGCCGCCACCTGACCGACCTCAGCAGATGCTTCATGGAAGCCGTGCTCCACGAGAGGACGCTTCCCACCCGGCACACACGGGAACACCGGCACCCCCACCGAAGCGAACCGCACGGCGGCGTCGCGCACCGACAGCCCAGCGACCTGAGCGAACACATCGATGGCACCCATCAGAGACTCCTCACCGCAGCACCAACGGAACGCTGAGGAGACGACTCGGAGAGAGGATCAGCGCCCGCAGCCATCGTCGGTGCGGAACGTTTGGACGAGGGACCATCGCGAGTGAGGCCCGGAGGATCACCGTTGCCGATCTGCACGGTATCGAGGCCATCAAGGATCGCGGCGGCGGTCTTACGGACGCGCTCACCCGTCGCCTGCACGACCTCGACCGGCGATTTCCCGTCGACGTTGCCAGCCCACCCGGTCACATAGGGGATCGTGTAGGAGCTGGTGTCCATACCGTGCGCGGCACCGATCATCAACGCGACCGACTCGGCCTCCACCTCACCAATCCCACGATGCTGCACCGCATCCGGATTGTCGGGACCGTGCAGCAGCACATGGGCGAGCTCGTGCGCGAGGGTCTTCACCTGCGCGGCAGCATCCATGTTCTCCCGCACCGCCACCGACCGCGCCCCGAAATCGGTGACCCCGTTCGCGCCGTGGATCATGCCCTCATGCGGCACTCTCAACACGGTGAATCCTTCCGCCTCCACGCGCGCGGCAAGACCCTCCCAGAGTCCGGCGGGTGCTTCGCCTTCCAACAGGTGCGGGCGCGGCGGCTCAGGGATCGGATCGCCTGTGGTCTGTGATGCGTCCCAGACATAAGCGGGGCGCACACCGACCATGCGCGAGCGGACGGCCTCACCGGGCTTGGGTTTTTCGAAGCGTCCGAGCCTGCGCCACGACTCCGCAACTGCTGGTGTACTCGACGCGAACCGGCCCGTGACCGGGGCGAGGATCATGTACCCCGACTGCCCCTTCTCCACCTGCCGACCGAGCGCCTGCCACTGCTTGAACCCCGCCACATGCGTCGGCGCCGGCTCCGGCACCCGGCCCGCTTCGAATGCGGCCTGATGCTGTACCCAGATCAGCAGCGTGTTGTTGAACGAGCGAGCGCGGAACCGGGCAGCAAACTCCAACGCCTGCCGCCAGTCCTCACCCGACACCAACCGCTCGACGGCATCAGTGAGCTTCTCGTGCAGAGCGTTGAGCTTCGCGTCCCGCGCCGCCCGTACCTCTTCTGCCGTCGCCATCGGCATCCTCCTCCCGGCCAGTCACCCGCACACGGCGGGTGACCCTTACGACCAGAAGGTGCGCCAGGCGGAACAGCGAAGCATCGAGACGGACGACGGACAAGATAGTGTGCGACCGCCAGGTGCAACGCTGAACCCGACGTAGTCAGCCTTGTTCTACCTCACCGACAGCGAGGCAGGTGACCAAAGCTCCGGATCACGCTGATATCACCCGGATCAGTGCGCGTTTAATCTGGGTGCGAGGGCTCGGCGACCAATCCTCCCGCTCTCGCTCGTTAGGTTACAAGAGAGAAGAATCAGCTGGATAACCGTGCCCATCCTAGGTTCCTGGGTTTGCCGTCGTATTGCTATCACGTCGCTGAAGGTGCCGCAGATATTCGTTGTACTCGACCATCTCCGCATCATTGCGACTCTGGGCTCTCGCAGCCCGCGTCGAGTCCTGGCGGTACCACCGCGTGAGAGTGACGATCAGCATGACGACCAGGGGCAACTCTCCATATGTCCACGCCAAAATTCCAGCCACGCCCTGGTCTCGAACCGGGTCCACATCCCAGGTTTCCGGAGCAGCGGTTACAAAGTAGGCAACCAAAGGTGTTGCGGACAAAAGCATCACCAGCCCGAAAATGGCGTGCACCTGCATTTCGATGAAAATATCAAACAGACGACTCACATACGACGTTCGCCGCGGGAGTGGGTCGGCGGATACCAGTGGTGCGGTGACCAAGATGCCCACGATGAGAAACGCGATCTCAAGAAGAATGTGACCGGTCCAGGTTCGAAGCAGTATGTTGGCGACACCAGCGAGGTAGAGCACAAAGAAGCACAGCAACATGAGCGGGATGACCAGAGCCGGGTGCAGAGCGAATCTGGCCGCTCTCGAACGCAGCCCGCACAGCGCCAGCCGAAGCACCCATCGTCCAACGCCGCGATGGGGGGTGGCGCGCAGAAGAAGCGTTCCCGGGGAGCCGAGCACAAGCAAGGGGGCGACTACCATCATCAACGTCAGTTGCTGAAACATAAACACGGAGAACATTCCAAGGCCGTATCCTTCGACACCGGCACCGGTGATGAGCAAGAGTAGGAGGCAACCGAAGAGGAAGCAGGCGGTGCGGATCGCTGACCATCGGCGTCCTCGCGCCCACATTCGTATCGCACCCGCCGCGTATGCGGCAGCCAAGATCAAGGCGACTACAGGGAGTAGCGGAACAGGTTGGAGCCCCGCGATCAGGAACTGCTCGAAGCTCGGGGGCATGGTTGGCCACCACACCGGACCGACGATGCCCGGATCACTCATGGCCGAGCTCAAGATCAGGACCGCCACCCCAACGACCACACCTGCATCGGTGCTGAATCTCTGCGAACTGGGAGCGGCTCCTAGTGCTGTCCCTAGGTCGCGACCATGCCCCGTTCCTCGTGTCCCTGCTCATGCTCATGCTCATGCCGATTTGACACAACTCCATTAGCACGACGCACCTAGTTCCGTGCGTCCAGACGATTGATCCGCTCAACCTCACTGAACTCTCTCTCGCCAGTCGTATAGAACGCTTAGAGGGGGCGGCGGTTCGCAAATTGGCGCGGGTCACGGTCGTCGACCGATTATCCCGGCGATTCGCCTCGCATCGCGGCCGACCCCACTCAGAAGAGCGGAACCTCGTGTATGCATCCAGGGCAGGCCGAGGACGTACAGGCCCTGGACGGATGTCTCGCCTCGAGTCTGCACGATCCCGCCGTCTGAGCCCCGGACTTCATCGGGAAGCCAGCCGAAACCCGGCTTGTAGCCGGTCGCCCACAGCACAGACTGGGCGGCGAGGGTACTGCCGTCGTCGAAACGAAAGGTCGACCCCGCCGCGTCGACGAGTCGCGGCGCCATCCGCACACCGAGGGCACGCAACTCCTCCAGGCTCTGGCCGATCACCACCTCTCGCCGGGCCAGACGTCCGATGGAAGGGGCCGTAGGAATCCGCAGGGCCCCGGTCGCCGTCATCCAGGAGAAGATGTCGACCCCGAGGATTTGTTGCGGCAGCTCCCGTTGAGGAGTCCCGACCGCGAGTGTGACTTCATGGGAGCCAGCGAGCTCGCGAGCCAACTGCCGACCGGTATTACCAGCACCGACGATCAGCACTGACCCATCGGGAAGCTGCTTGGGATGCGTGTAGCTGTCACTGTGCAGGCTCTGCCCGGGCACTCGAACCCGGCCGGCGAATTCGGGCAACCGCGGTTCCGCGAACGGCCCCGTGGCGGCCACCACATTGCGGGTGGTAACCTCGCCCACGTTCGTCATCAGGGTCAGCCCGTGCCCATGCGAGTCACGCTGAACTCCATGCACTCGGGTGCCCCACATCGGCACCAGGCCGAGCTGGTTAGCGTAGTCATCCAGGTAGACGGACACTTCATCGGTCCTCGGATACCGAGCCCCGTCGCCAGGGAAGGCGATGCCGGGTAGAGACGAGTGTCTGGCAGGGGTGAACAATCGCAGCGAGTGCCATCGCCGATTCCATGCACGCTCGCCAGCGACAGCGGCGTCGAGAATCATAAAGTCGACCTGAGGTCTTAGCCCGATACGAGCCAAGGCGTGCCCCATCGCTAAGCCGGCCTGCCCGGCCCCCACCACGATCACCCGCTTGAGTCGCAGCTCTTCGAACGGCGACGTCAACGGTCTAGTTCCGTTTGAATCGCCGCGCGAAGGTCCTCGAACGATGCCAACTGCACGATTCGATCGTTGACGAAGAAGGTCGGAGTAGAACTGACGCCGAGCGCCACTCCGTCATCGAAGTCCGACTGCACTCGCTCCGCCGTGGCTGGGTCGGCCACGGCGGCGTCGTACTCCGTCAGATCGAGACCAAGCTCCTCAGCGAACTGGCGGAAAAGCGGGGCCCGCGACTCCTGAGCCTCACCCCACTCCGCCTGCCTCTCAAACATCCGCTCGTACATCGCTTCAAGCTGCCCCTGCTGCGCTGCAGCCTCCACAGCGATCGCAGCGTTCGTCGAATTGAAGTGCCCAGGCAGCGGAAAATAGCGGATGGCGAAGGTTATCTGGCCGGAGAACTCCTCGCGCAGATCCTCAACCACTGGGTAGAAGGCGCCGCAGGCCTCACACTCGAAGTCGAGGAACTCCACCACGGTCACCGCGCCCTCGCCGGCGTCGTCCAAGATGTGGCTGTCATCCTGGATGGCGGACGCCAGCCCGGTCCTGGGGTCGCCCTGCGCTTCTGGGCTGGACGGTTGGGCTTGCACGATCGCGACGATGATGAACGCGATTACTACGAGGACTATCGCGCCAGATAACACGAGGGCGACTTTGGTATTGGTACTGGTCATGTTGGACTCTCTCACTGCTCATGGGAACTATCAGGTCGAGCACGCCCGTGATCCAAGCGCGCAGAGGACACCGGCACGAGCAAAAGGGCGCGCAATAGCGCCGCGAGCTTCAGTGCCGGTTCGTGCCTATGTGCGGCTGATTGAGAGTGCGACCAAGCTGGGCCTGGCGACAGTGGCGAGCGTGGTTGGTGGCGGGCCGATGATGAGTGCGCACAGAGATTGCGCGACCCCATTGAGTCGTCTGAACATCTCCGCTCGCCAAGCACGCGCGGCCAAGAGCGCTAGGCCCAGCGTGCAGCAGGCGATCAACACGATGCAACCCGTAGCCAGTCCAAGCACCAAGTGCTCACCGACGCTGTCGGGCGACCCGCCGCTTCCCGCCAGCGGCGGAGGGACAGTATCAAGCTCCGCAACAACCGCGTGGCCTGTCTCGCCCTGAGCGGCCTGGACATGGTGTGCGGCCAGCGCTCCCAGAAGGACCATCGTGACCGCCAAAATAACGGTGAAGAGTCGCATCATCGCCGCGGGGCCAGGCGTGGCCTCGAAACGGAGCGCAGGGGGCAGGTTCACTGGATCAATCTTACGTGACGGTCATGTGCGAGCGCGCGGCACGGGGACCCGGACCAACATGGGGATCAGATCCGTCCGCGGGATGCAGAACCACAGTGTGTCCAACGTGCTCAAGTGCCAACTCAAGGAGCATCCGCACGTGCGAGTCGGCCAGCGCGTAGTAGGCGTTCCGGCCATCGCGTTCGACGTCGACGACCCGATGGGCGCGCAACAAGCGTAGCGCGTGAGAAACAGCCGACTCGCTCAGCTCGACCACGGCGGCAATGTGCCGCACCGCCATTCGACCCGACAGCAGTACGGTCAGGATGCGGACGCGACCGGGATCGCCGAGCAGGCTGAACACATCCGCCAGATCGATGGTTTCTCGCGTTGATGGCATGTTCGCCCGGGCTTGCTCGACCTTCTCGGGGTGAACCGGCCGCGGCCGCTCAGGACCAGGCCCCCGCGCACCCAACTTCTCACTCATGACACTCACGCTACTCATCTCTCGCTGTTCACACGGGGGTAGTGGGCTCCTCGAACGTCGCAGGCTCACACTGGATCGTCGCGTGCTCGATGTGGTAACGCTCACGGAGCATGGTCAGCACCGAATCAAGAACTTTCTGGTAGTCACGATCGGCCGCGATGACGACGTGCCCGCTGGCGGATTCCATGCCTGAGGTGATCGTCCACACGTGAAGATCGTGAACCTCGACAACGCCATCGACTGCCAGAACCTCGGTGCGCAGTTCGTCCATGTCGATATGGGGCGGGGCGACCTCAAGCAGAATCCGCAACGCTTGACGGGTCAACTTCCAGGTGCGCGGCAGGATGAACAAGCCGATTCCGACGCCGATGATCGGGTCGGCGTAAGCCCATCCAGTGGTCAGGAGGATGATCGCCGCCGCGATCACGCCCACCGATCCGAGGAGATCGGCGAGGACTTCGAGGTAGGCACCTTTGACGTTGAGGCTCTCCTTCGAACCGGCCATCAGCAGCCGAAAGCTGATGAGGTTGATGACGAGCCCGATGGTGGAAACGATCAGCAACGGCACGCCCGGAATCTGAGGCGGTTCGTTGAATCGCTGCACCGCCTCAAACAGGACATAGCCGGCGACGGCGAACAACAGGATGCCATTGGCCAGTGCCGCCAGCACCTCCAGGCGATACAACCCATAGGTGCGCTGTGAGGTGCTGGGGCGGTTTGCCAGCGTGATCGCCGCCAACGCCATGCCGAGCCCGAGAACGTCCGTTCCCATGTGGGCGGCGTCGGAGATCAGGGCGAGCGAGTTAACGGTGAACCCGACGATGAACTCGACGAGCATGTAACTGCTGGTCAACGCGAAGGCGATGATCAGCGGGCGTCTGTGCTTCGCGCCGGCACTCAGCGGGGAATGCGAATGGCCAGCACCCATCGGGTTAACCGGCTACTGCTTGATTGAACATATGAAGAGTATTGCATGGGTTGTGCACACGCGCCATCCACCGTCCCTAGACTCAAAGGGCAGGATGGATGATCGCGGACCGGAGGATGGGCATGGACACGAAGCAGGGCGATCCAACCCGGCGGGCGACGCTATCACTGGCCGCCGTCCTATCCGTCACCGGCGCGATCGGCTGGCTTTCTTCTGTAATCTTGCTCCTAGAGCGCCTCCGCAGCCTGCAGAACCCCGGCGTGACACTCAGTTGCGACGTCAGCCCCTTCGTTTCCTGCGGTGCCCTCTTCGACCGGTGGCAGGCCACCCTCTTTGGCTTTCCAAACCCGATTCTCGGCGTGGCTGGCTTCGTGGCGCCGATTGCCGTCGCCGTGGGCCTGCTTGCCGGTGCGCGGTTCGGCGCCTGGTATTGGCGACTGTTCACCCTTGGCGTGCTCGGCGCCTGGCTCTTCGTGACCTGGCTCTACATCCAGAGCGCCTTCGTCATCGGCGTGCTGTGCCCGTACTGCATGCTGGTCTGGGCTGTCACGATTCCGATGTGGTGGTACCTGCTTGCGTGGGGCCTCAAGCACGGCACGCTTTTCGGCGACCGCACCCGCCGGGTCGGGCAGCAGCTTTTTCCCTTCGCATGGGTCATGGTCCTCACCAACTATGCCGTGATTGTGCTCACCATCCTCGTGCAGTTCCCCTTCATCTTCGCCTTCTAGTGCCCTCGACACATTTTCTGAGTGGCGACCCCTGGCCTCAGACAGGTCACCAGACTGTGCCACGTGTACTGCGCTAGCTCACGCTGAGACTTGTCGAGTGAGGGTTAGTGACAGCGAAAACAGAGCGTACTTTGTCCCGCTGTGGCGCGGCCGGATCGCCTTGGGACATGGAGAACGTAACCTGCAGACTCAACCGGCAACCACGCCACGGCTACTTCATCTCCATCAATCACGGTGCTCGACAAGTTACCATCAACACAACGAATCAAGATGAATGATGGCGCCGTCGCTTGAAAGCGCCTACAAGGATTCGATCGGGTCCGCCGAAGATGGGGAGTATTGATCGAGCATGGGTAACGCCCAACTGGTCGATGAGGAAATGCACGCTCGGTGGAGCGCGGCCCAACCCTTCGCATTGACGGGAATCGCTTGTGTCGTCGCTGGCGGACTGGTGGCTGCAGTCACCAGCCCTCTGGGCCTCGAGATGGGCTCATGGACCGCTGCCTATCTCGTACTCGTCGCTGGCGTGGCTCAACTCGGATTGGGCGTGGGGCAAGCATGGATTCCGGAGGAACTGCCCACGGCGCGACGGAGGCTATTCGAGCTAACCGCCTGGAACGGCGGAGGCGTAGCAGTGCTGGTTGCAACATTTATTCGCACCCCGTTGCTCGTGGCGGCCGGTGGTCTCGCCTTGCTCATCGCGCTGGGGTTATTCCTGAGCGCAGTGAAGCGGCCACGTCGAGTAACGACGCATTGGTTGGCGACCTATCGAGTGCTGGCCATCGTGGTCGCCATCAGTGTTCTGGTTGGGTTCGTCTTGTCCGTCGCGCGTCATGCTTCATGAATCGACTGGGGCTCGATGGAGGCTCTAGCTCCCGAGGCGTTGCGGGCTCGAATGCGCAGCGGATTCGGGACCTGGAACGGGAGAATTGGGAGACCCTCCACACAACCCGGGGCGATTCATTCGGCAGGAGGACTCCATTCCCGCGGGCAAACCCGATGATAAGTGTCGGAGAGACCGGGGAAAGAACATCCGCACCACCCAGGGCCGTGCGCGTTCAGGTCGGGTCAAAGACCTGAGTACGAGTGCAGCCCTGGTATGAATACGTTAACGACGACGTAGTTAAAGATCACCGCGGCGAATCCTATGATCGCCAGCCACGCGGAGCGTGTTCCACGCCACCCTCGGGTGGCCCGCGCATGGATGTACCCGGCATAGATGATCCAGATGATGAATGTCCAGACCTCTTTGGTGTCCCACCCCCAATATCGGCCCCACGAACGCTCTGCCCAGATGGATCCGGCGACGAGCGTAAAGGTCCAGAAGACGAAGCCGATCACCGTCGTGAGATAGGTGAGGTTTTCCAGCTTCACGACATCCGGAAGCGTCTTCAGTAAAGCAAGCGACTTCTTGCCAGCTTCGCGCCTGGCCTGCAGAAGCTGGACAATTGCGAGCCCGGCACCAATGGCGAAGAGCGCGGTTGCAAGCGATGCGACGAAGACGTGAATAACGAGCCAGTAGGAGTCCAGCACGGGCGGCAACGGCTTCACTGGAACGTAGAAGTTTACGGTACCGACCCCCAATGCGATCAGAGTAAACCCAGAGATATAGGCCCCCAGAAATCTCAGATTCTGCCACCGCTGTATGACGATGAAGACACCAACGATAAGTGCGGATGAAATCAGCGAGAACTCGAACATATTTGCCCAAGGAACGAAGCCCTGCGCGAACCCGCGCAACACCACTCCGGCGGCATGCATCACCCAGCCGAGAACGACGAGCGAGAAGGCGATGCGCTCGAATTTATAGATCGGTGTCGGTGGCTCGGGCTCGGTCTTCTGGAGAGTGGCGATGACTCCCTGAGCATTGGACGGTCGACGGTCAGAGGCATTTCCGACGACCGCCGGTATGCGGGCAGATCGTTTAGCCAAGTCGATCGCGAACATCACGAAGGCGAGCGTGTATATGCTCATCGCCGAATAGATTGCAACGAGTGAGTACTCGTCGAGTATCAGTTTCATGGTTTATCCTTGATTTCGAGCGTTTGAAAGTGTCGTTTCGCGAGGTCGTTGACTGCAAGTTCAAGTCCCGGGTCGTATCCGCGTGCAAGGCCGGCATACTCCAGCCGTACGCCGTCGGGCGTCTCGACGGCCTTCACCCATACCCGGCGGCGGGGAATGAACAAGGCGGTCAAGAGCCCGCCAATGGCTAGCAGAGTGAACCCAAGCACCCACCCTCGCGATGGGTCATAGGTGATGTCGAAAGTGGCAAACCGTAGAACGCTGTCCCCGTAGTCGGTTGCCGTCGCTGGGTCGGGGTCCGCGTCCTCGAACGTGACTGTTCCCAACCCGTTGGGGAGTGACGCAGTCTCGCCCGGGCGGAGCTTGATCGACTCCGTGCCACTGTCCCCTCCGGCAACCTGTGTCATGCCATCTACATCAAGGGCATACACGTTGCGGGGAATGCCATCGTCAATGCCGAGGTCGCCCGTGTATACGTTGAGGGTCAGAAGAGGGTTGCTTAGATCGGGAAACGCTGACGTCATTGCGCCGGTGGGAAGTTCCGCTGCGGTGGGATAGAAGAAGCCGATCATGCCGATCTGTTCCGGCAGCGCGTCAGGCGCTTTGATGAACCCCATCGAGGTGAGATTCGCATCCTGCGGCAGGAAGGGGACAATGTCAGTGAAAGCCACGTTCCCGTCACCGTCCGTCACTGTGATGCGCGGTGCGTAGCCGTTCCCGAGTAAGAAGATATCTGAGCCGAGAAGCGGTAGTGGCTGGTTCACTTTGACGGTGCCGCGCGAGACCGGTTCTCCCGGGATGGTGATAGAGACGTCCGCTGCGTAGTCCACGGGGAATCCGTAGGCATTGAAGTTCTCCTGCTCGTACTTTACGGAGAACTCATCTAGAACCATGCGGAAAGGCGGCAACATGCTCTCATTGAAGAACCGCCCGGGTGTGAAACTTGAATAGTCGCTCAGCACGTTCACGAACGGCTGTCCCTCAACGATTACCCGCTGGCCTGTATAGGTAAAACCACCACCAATACCCACCGCTATGAGTACCCCAATCAATGCAGTATGGAACACCAGGTTGCCGGTTTCCCGCAGGTAGCCGCGCTCGGCCGATACGGACAGGCTCGGTGCTTCGAACACGCGGACACGATAACCGCTCTTGCGCAGAAGTTTTCGTGCGGACTCGATCGCGACGACTGCATCGGTATCCACCGACTCCACTGAGCTGAACCCGTCCAGCCGCTCCAGCCGTGCCGGTGTCTTCGGGGGAAGCGTACGCAGCGCGCGTAGATGGTGGACGGTGCGGGGAATCACGCATCCGATCAATGAGAGGAACAACAGCAAGTAGACGCTGGAGAACCATACCGAGGTAAATACGTCGAAGAGTTGAAAGTTGTCGAGGACCGAAGCGAGATCTGGTTTTTCCTTGAAGTACTTGGCGACACCGTTCGGATCCGAACTGCGCTGTGGCACCAGCGAGCCAGGAACCGCGGCGATGGCCAGCAACATCAATAGAATCAGCGCCGTCCGCATACTGGTTAGTTGACGCCAGAAGAATCGCAAGTACCCGCTGAAACCCAGTTTTGGTTGCGCGACTCGGTCGTCTTTCGTTGAAGGTGCCGGGACGTCGATGTGATCAGATGGCCGGGACAAAACCGCTAATCACCCCTCCCAAACTAGACATGAGCCTCGTCCACAATCCGGAGACCATGACAATGCCGACGAGGATCAGCAATACGCCACCGATGATGTTGATTGTGCGGATATGGCGCTTGAGCCAACTCACGGAGCCGGTCACCCAATTCAGGCCAAACGCGACCAGTAGGAACGGTATGCCGAGACCGAGGCAGTAGACGGCGCCGAGGAGTGCACCGCGAGCTGGTGAGCCGCCGTTCAGGCTGAGTGCGAGAACGGCTGCCAGCGTCGGACCGATACATGGAGCCCAGCCCAACCCGAAGACAATGCCCAGGAATGGTGCGCCTGCCAGGCCGGTCGCGACCTTCCATCGGGGTTTGATCATGCGCTGCATCGAGGTGAACATTCCGATGAAGACGAGGCCCATCAGGATAATGATCGCGCCGGCGATGCGCGTGATCAGATCCATCCACGGCACCAACAAGAGGCCCGCCGCTCCGAAGAGGAGTCCTAACATCACGAAAATCGAGCTGAAGCCGAGGATGAAGAGCAGGACGCCCAGCAGGAGTCTCCGGCGATCTGCGCGACCCCCGTTGTCGCTGAGTCCGCCGACGTAGCCAAGATACCCGGGGATCAGTGGCAACACACACGGCGAGGCGAAGGATACCAACCCGGCGAGAAGCGCAAGGGGGAGGGCGACTAGGAGACTGCCCGACACCACAATCTGCTCAATCGGCCCCATTACAGATCCTCTGCAATAAGATCGCTGATTATGGTGTCAAGCATCGAGGGCGCTTCGATAAGACCAATGAATCGTGCTGCGACACGGCCCTGCTTGTCCAGCACCAGCGTCGTAGGCACGGCACTGGGTGGAGCGTGGCCGGCGAACGCGAGCCGGACCGTCCCCGAGTTAGCATCAATGATCGAGGGATACGCGATGTCGAATTTTCTCGCGAATGCGAGCGATGTCTCTGGTTGGTCGTAGACGTTGACACCGAGGAAGCTGGCACCGGCATCCTGATACTTCGCCGACAGGGCAGCAAGATCCGGCGCTTCAACTCGACAGGGTGCGCACGCTGCGTACCAGAAGTTGACTACCAGCACCTCACCGGCGTAATCCTGATTGGACACTGTGTTGCCCGTATCCGCCGTGCCGTCGAAGACCACGGTCTCGCCACGGTCGGCCGGGGCAAACTCGGAAATGGTGCCATCCACAGACAAATAGCCTTTGTCTTCACCCTTCGAATACTGCTCGGCCAGTGGGTCGGCGGCACAGCCTGATAACAACAGCGCGGCCGCCACAACCGTTGCGATAGAAAGGGGAATGATTCTCAATGTCTCTCCAGGGTGAATGAAATTCTTGGGCACTCGAAATGCAACCAACGCGGGTCGGTCGTCACCAAAGAGCTGCGTGCTGCGTAGCCAGGTGCGGGTTCGCGCTACTCGTGCACGTTGTTTGCTCCAGCAGACGTGGACGCGTTAGCCCAACGAATCAGATTCGCCTAATGGAGAGAAGAATCAATGACGGACGGATCGGCGAGGCTAGCGGGGCCGGAGGAAATGCTACGGGTGACGGCCGTCGGAGAGCCGTGGTCCAAGATGATCTGGGTGCGCCGCGGAAGCGGAGTCGCAGTAGAGCAAATCCCAGGATGCAGCAACCTATAATGGCGGCACACGCGCCAGCCGCGATCAGATCAACAGACGACGCAGCGATGGAAGCGGAACCCTCCGGCGTTTGATCGGCGAAAGAAACTCCGCCAGGCACGGCGGCTGTTAAGAGACCTATGTCAGGAGGCGACACCGAAACAAGTGGCTCCGTCACCATGCTCTCTGCGCCTGAGACTGATTCCGCATGTTGCAAAAAGGCACTGCCCATAACCGCGATGAGAACCAGCAGCGCAGCCGTTGCAAGCTTCAGCATCAACGTCCGCACAGCGCTCCCTTCGGATCACGGTGCCTGGCCAGGGCATCCCCGATCGATGATACCCGATTTGACTTTGGAAGCTGCCCTACGGCTTTCGATGTCCGACATGCAAAAGAACCAAGCGATCTCGTATAGGCCCCGCATATTTGTGTATCCACAACGAGGGATCCTGGTTACGGCCGATTGCCACCTCCACTTGCGCAGCGTATTCGGCGGTGCAGCCAGCACGAACGACGTTAATCTTCATACAGTCATGGGCGGTCGGCCCGACGGCAGCATATGTAGCCTGCGTAATTACTGAACACCAGGTCTGCAATCAAACCCAAACTGCTGTTGAGCACGAGGGCGCCAGAGCTGGCGGGCTATGAGCCTCCTGGCGGTGAAGTGTCAAGGCGAGAAGGAATGGTCAGCATCCATCTGCTGCTCTACTCGAATCTGTCCTGCACGGTCACCTTTACGCGGGGTGACGGTTGGACACGGCGTGTGCGAATGATGATTAGTCCCGCTACGATCAGCCCAGCCAGCCCGAGCGCGGACAGGGTGAGTTCGATCCCATGGCCGGCGACCGTGGCGAGAGTCGTCGTCTTACTCAGCGGAACATCCTGGACCATGGCACCTCTCTCGAATATCGGCAAGCGGTCGATGGTTTTGCCGTCGGGTGCGATGATCGCTGAGGTCCCCACGGTTGAGATGTTCACTAGGCTCCTGGCAGTCTCGATCGCGCGCAAGCGGGCGATAGCGAGCTGCTGCAGGCTCTCGTCGGTACGCCCGAAATCGGCATTGTTTGTGGGAGCGAGAATGAGCCCCGCTCCTCCTGCGATCATCTCCCGGATGAGGTTGTCATCGACGATGTCGAAGCAGATTGCGAGACCCGCGGCGACGCCGTTGACGTCGAACATGTTGTCGCGTGTGCCGATCGCGAAGTCGCGCGGGACGAGGGAGAACAGATCGGGGGCCAGTGGGTACCAGAAGTCGCGGTCGGGGATGTACTCGGCAAATGGCACGGGGTGCATTTTGTCGTATTGATCGATGGCGCCGTCGCCGTTCTCCCAGAGCAGGAGGCTGTTGTACGTCTCGCTGCCGTCAGTGGTGATTGTGCCGATGACAAGTGGAGCGTCCATGCGCTCGGTTACCAGGTTAAGTGTTGCGGCGGTCTCGCTGTCCTCCAGCGGACTGAGGTCGGATGCGTTTTCCGGCCAAACCACTAGGTCCACATCTTCGCCGTAGAGCGGTTCGGTGGCCGCCACGTGGTCTTGCAGGATCTGACCGGGGGTGGACGCCGCGAACAGACCCGCATCCGCGTTACCCTGCACCGCTGCGATTCGCATGGTTCCCGACTCGACTACTGGAAACGCGGGCACGGCCAGCATTAACCCGACCAGACCGAGAGGTAGCAGAGTATGGGTGACGCGTTTCCATGTAGCCGATTCCCTCGCAACCTGAACCGTCAGGGCACTAACCCAGGCGAGCAGAAACGATAGTCCGGACACCCCGACCCAGGCCGCTAATTCGCCAAATGGACTCTCAGATTGGGAGAAGGCGAGCCGTCCCCACGAGAAGCCTCCGTACGGCCAGTTGCTCGTGATGGACTCCCGAAGAAGCCACAGGCCGGCGATAACGACGGGGGTGAGGCCGAGGCGCCCCCACCTGCTGCGGAATGCGTGATCGGTGACACGCCAGGCAATGGCGACGAGTGCGCAACCAAGAGCAAAGAAGATCGATTCGAGACCGGCAAGGGCAAGCCAAGGCACCGGCCCGAGGTAGATCGTGAGCCAGAGGATGTGCGTGCCCCAGAATGCGAACCCGCCCAAAAGGCCCACCACGAGCGATGCCCACACCCGGCGCCCGACGAGGGCGAAGAGGATGAGTGGAGTGCCCACGAAGATGAGAGGCCACCAGCCGAGACCGGGAAAGGCCAGGGCGTTCAATATCCCTCCGATCACGATCACAATTGCGGCGAGCCATAAGGTAAGCCCGTTGTTGACCGCCGCGGACGACGATGGTTGTCTCAACCGTCCCGCAGGCACATGTCGTTCACTCGTGTACGCGAGTGCACCGGTCATGAATCGTTTCCTTCAGGTTTGTGGTGCGGTGGGCGGTCAGCTTTTTATATGGAGAGGACGAGTCCGCCAATGAGTGCTCGCATCCTGTAGATCCACATCGACCAGATGCCGCTGACCATGAGCCCGCCGATGACGATGAGCAGGGAGATCGCCATTTAAGGTGGTCCGAGGCATGGTGTCCATGCCGACCCCGAACACGAGGCCGAGCAGCGGCCCCCAGCCAACCCGGTGGTGGATGTGAGGGAGAAGACGACGTTGACGATGCCGAAGTTGAGCATGACGGCGCCAAAGCCAGGAGTGGCCCCGGGGTAACGTCGCATTCTCATAGTCATGAGAGTGCGCGGTTCAGCGACTTCCCCGAACGTGTTGGATGCGGAGGCTGTTGTAGACCACGAGGACGGATGATAACGACATGGCTGCGGCGGCAATGAGCGGGTTGAGCAGCCCTGCTGCAGCAATGGGGATTGCGGCAACGTTGTATCCGAAGGCCCAAACGAGATTTGTGCGGATCGTGCGGAGGGTACGCCGGGAGAGGGCTATGGCGTCGGGGATGACGAGGAGGTCGTCGCGGACGAGGATGATGTCGGCGGCTTTCAGCGCGATGTCAGTTCCGGTCATGATGGCGAGTCCGAGGTCGGCGGTGGCGAGCGCGACAGCGTCATTGATGCCGTCTCCGACCATCGCGATCTTCTTTCCGTCCGTTTGGAGGGCGCGAATCACGTCCGCCTTCTGCGAGGGGAGGACCCCAGCGAAGACACGATCGATCCCCAGTATCTCGGCGGTTCGTGCGCCGGCGTTTGGGGTATCGCCGGTGAGTAACACGGTCTCGAGGCCTTGAGCTTTGAGCGCGGAAACGGCCCGCATGGCGTGGGGTTTGAGGGTGTCGGCGAGGGCGATCACTCCGATGAGGCGGTCGTTGCGGGCCATGAGAACGATGGTGTGCCCGGCGCCGTCCGCGAGGTCGATTGCGTCCTGCGCGGCGGAGGTGATCGGGATCCCGTTGTCGTGGGCGAGTTGGATGTTGCCGATGAGCAGCCGGGAGCTGTCGATGCGTGCGGTGGCGCCAAGCCCGGGCAGGGCGGTGAAGTCGTCGACGGGGAGGAGGTCGGTTACGTGCGTGAGGGCTCTGCGTTCGATAGCTCGGGCGATGGTGTGTTCGGAGCCGCGCTCGATGGAGGCGGCAAGGCGGAGCAGTTCGTGTTCGGGGATACCGAGGGGGGTGACGGTCTCGACGGTCATTTGGCCGGTGGTGAGGGTGCCTGTCTTATCGAGCATGACGGTGGTGATGCCCCCGGAGGCTTCGAGGGCGTCGTGGCCCTTGATGAGGATGCCGAGGGTAGCTCCTCGGCCGATGCCGACCATGAGTGCGGTCGGGGTCGCGAGGCCCAGCGCGCAGGGGCAGGCGATGATGAGGACGCTGATGCCGATCCCGAACGCTTGCTGGACCGGGGTGCCCGCCAAACCCCAACCGATCCCAACCAGGACCGACAGGAGGATAGCGGCGGGAACGAACCAGGACACCACACGGTCAACAAGTGTCTGAACGCGCGCTTTGCGCGCTTGGGCTTGCTGGGTGAGGGCGGCCATCTGCGCAAGCTGGGTATGTGCACCGACGGATGTCGCCGACACTTCCAGGCGCCCGTCGGTGCTGATCGTCCCGCCCGTGACGGTGTCGCCGGGCATCACGGCGATGGGGACGGGTTCGCCGGTCATCATGCTTGCGTCCACTGCGGCCGTGCCACGAATGACGGTACCGTCGGCGGGGATCGTCTCGCCGGGCAGAATCACGAACACATCACCGACACGGAGCGCGCCTACGGGTTCGACGTTCTCGATCCCGTGGCGGAGGATGCGCACGTGGGTGGCTGCCAATGAGTTGAGAGCGCCGAGGACGTCGCCAGCTTTACGGCGGGATCTGGTTTCGAAGTATCGGCCAGCGAGCTGAAAGGTCGTCATCCCGGCGGCTACGTCGAGGTAGATCGAGTCTGCGCCGGCAGGGGTGACGCCGAACCCGAGCCAGTAGCCGTCTTCACCGGTGTCGCCCACACCGAATAGGAGGGTCGCGACAGCCCAGCCGAAGGACGCGGCGATGCCGAGCGAAACGAGGGTGTCCATGCTGACCATGCCGTGGCGGAGATTGCGAATCGTGGCACGGTGGAAGGGCCACGCCGCCCAGAGCACGATCGGCAAAGCCAGTAGCACACATACCCATTCCCAGCCCGGAAACCTCCACCCAGGCACAAGGGCGAGGACGATGGTGATGTCCATTAAGGGCACCATCAAGATCGCCGACACCACCAGACGCCGGCGCAGGGAAATGATACGAACCTCGGTCGCACGGCGCGACCAGGCGTCGTCCGCACCATCGCGCAGATGCGCCCCGTAACCGGCGTTCTCGATCTGCTGGATCGCACGCGGCACGCCCCCGTCGGAGATCCCAGTGACGATGGCCCGCTCGGTGGCGTAGTTTACGGTCGCACTGACTCCGTCGAGCCTGTTCAGCGCTCGCTCGACCCGACCCGCACAGGCCGCACACGTCATTCCGGAGACGTCCAGTTCGATCGTCTCACCCGTGTCGATAGCCGACGTTGCATTGAGCGTCATTCGTTCGGTTCCCTTCGTGCCTGGCCATCTTGTGTCGGGAGAGGACGGCGCGCCTCTCTTTCCGTGAGGCGTTGCAACATCTCGTTATAGACATCGAACTCGGCGTCACGGCCGGTGTCGAAGTGTCGATCTTTTCGCCGGGCTTCCTTGGTGTCCTGCCTGCCCCACTGCAAAGCAAGAACGATGATGACGATCAGCAAAGGGAACTCACCGCCCGCCCAGGCGACACCGCCGCCGAAATATTGTTGGGCCTCCAGGTCCGCCCACGGCAGGTCTAGGTAGCGGTAAAAGTTTTCGGCGATCAGATTCGAACTCGCGCTGGTCATCAGGATGATTCCGAAGAATGCGTGGAATGGCATCGCAGCTAGCACATAGCCGAGCTTGCCAATGTGCGGGAGCGGACGCGGCGGCCGGTCGACACCGATGATCAGCCCGTAATACAAGTAGCCAACGATCAGGAAATGCAGATTCATCGCCTGGTGCGCCCAATGGAAGCGCATAAAGTCACCGAAGATGGGCGTGAAGTACAGCCCATAGTACGAAGCAATAAAGACTACGAACACGAGAAACGGGTTGTAGACGAGCCGGAGCACAGGCCAATGCAACAACCCCGTCAACCAATCATGCAGGCCAGCCGGAGCGCCCGGACGGGAACGACTGGCGCGCAGCAGAAGGGTGACGATACCGCCCAGGACAAGTAGCGCTGGTGCGAGCATATTCAAGCTCATGTGCACAATCATGTGCACGCCGAAGTCGGGGGCCGAGTATTTTCCAAACCCAGAACTGGTCACGAACACGACTACCGTCCAGCCCAGCAGCCAGGAGAGCGTGCGGCCGAATGGCCATCGATCGCCCCTCTTATGGAGGGTACGGACCGCGACAAGATAAACAGCGATCGCGGCCAGGGCGATACCCAGGAATAGTAGGTTCGGTCGCCACTGGCCGAAAAGCACCGCAAGGGTAGGTGGATCGGGGACTTCGAATCCCATGAACACTTGTTGGATGCTGGTGGGAACGAAGTACTGCGGCGGAGGCTGCCGCGTCATCGCAACAGTGATCCCGACCCAGCCGGCGATCGCCATCATCAGGACTGCCGAAGCGGCGTTGACGCGATGATCAAGCAACCGTCTGCGCCGACTCAGCCACCACACGTAGCCGGCGGTCGCAAGAACGAGGGCCAGAACTATCCAGCGGCTCAGAATCAACCACCCGGTCAAGGAGTCGGTCAGGCCGCTGCCAGCAAGTTTGAACCACGCGAGCACCAGATCGGTAACGGCGATCACAGGCAACGCCACGACACCAACCAGGAAAAGGCGCCGCCGTGTTATAGCGTCTACCAGTCGGCCGGAGGCGAGCCGGATCCCCGCCACCGCGACAGCGCCGAAGAACACGTTGACCACGAGGGTTTGAAAGATTCCGACATCGCTGCCGAAGTCATGATCGGGCCCGACCAGCACCTGGCCGGTCACCACCGGCGCCAGCGCGGCGAGCGCAGAAGCCCATAAGGGAATCAGTAGTCCTGTCCAGCGATTAGCAAAATACGCTGCGGAGAACACGATCATCCCGGCGACGAAGCTAACGGTCCATGCACGGGGTGCGTCACTGAATTCATACAGGTAGGCGAATGCGCCGGGCTCGGCCAGCCGTGAAAACGTTAGCCCGCTGACATCCAAAGCCCTGTACACCACAAGTCCGCCCGCGCACACGGCCCACACGCCAGCCGCGACGCGCAACACCGTGAGCTCAAACACTTGATCCAGGTACCGTATTCGCTTCGCCGGAACTCCACGAAGGAACAGTAGATGGACGAGGGAACCGATGCTGACCAGGCATCCCACCTCAGCCCCGGCGTGCAGCAGCGTCGTGATGATGGCGACATCTAGGCCCGGAAAGCTGCGGAAGAGCTGCTCGTAGGGCGCCTCGCCCAGCAGCACCGCCGTTGCCACGGGTACCCCAGCGGCAAGTACCGCGGCGCTGATCACGAGCATCCCGATGAATACGCGGTTGCGGACGACGACCCGGGGGTCCGTCGATGCGACATTGACCGGTTGCGACGAATGCAGCTCAGCCATCGTGATCGGCTGACCAGGACTTCAACTCGTAACCCGCCTGCTCGATCGCGCGAGCGATCACAGTAGGTTCCAGGGGCACGGCATGAGTCAAGCGAATCCGGCCAGAAACAGCGTCGACCCGCACCTCCTCTACACCGGCAAGCGAGGACAATTCCGCGGTGACGGCTCGCTCACAGTGCGCGCAGGTCATCCCGTTCACCCACAGCTCAAGAGCCGCCACTACATACCCCACCGTTCCCAAACCAATCACCCGCTAACCCTACAACATGTAGTTTGCGTGCGCCGGACCCAGCCGCTAGTGTATCTACTACGTGTTGTAGAGATCGTGAGGAGGGGCATTGGTCGCCGACCCGATCATGCGGTGGGCCTTCACCCTGGTCTTCTTGTCCCTTGCTGGCTACTCGGCCTACCGCATCCCGCACGATCGCGCTCGGCCCGCCCAAGCAGTCGGGCATGCCCTGCATATCGCCATGGCCGTGGATATGGCCGCAATGGCCTGGCCGTGGTGGGGGATGGTGCCAGCTGTCCCGCAGATAGTGTTCTTCACGACGGCGGCAGCGTGGTTCGGCGTGTTGCTGATGCTTCAATTGGCGCGGACGGTCCCACGTTGGGCGATGGGTGGGCATGGTCCAGGGCATCAGCTGGCGCACGTGGTGATGATGCTAGCCATGGTGTGGATGGTCGCTGTGATGACCCCGGCTGGGCAAAACTCCTCGGACTCGGGGCATGGCCATTCGGCGCTAACCGGATGGGCCGCCTTATCCGGTGTGACCGCGACGGCCGCGCTTCTGGTCGCCGGAGTGATTCTTCTGGTCGAGTTTTTGGAATGTATTCGCGGCATTCGTCGAACCCGGCGGGAGCACACCGGCAGTGTTGCTTCTGGAGCCGTGATGAGTCTCGGCATGTCTGCCATGTGTTGGCTCATGCTCGCCTGACTGGATATACCGAGTGCCACTTAGCCGGTCCACCACTCGGTGGACACAATGAAAAGGAATCGAGAACCAATGAACCCACGTAAAAAGCGTCCCCTGCTGGTCAGCGGTGTTGCCGCACTCGGCGCGCTCGCCCTCACCTTCGGCGGGGCGGCCGTCGCGAACGCCCATGTCGATCTTAGCGGCAGTAGCAGTGAAGCCGGTTCCTCGACACTGTTGACGTTCAGTTTCTCCCACGGCTGTGAAGGGTCGCCCACGACCGCGATCGCGATTCAGATCCCGAAGGGCATCAACACTGTCTCACCCACCGCGAACGCAAACTGGACGGTCGAGAAGGTAATGGAGACGCTTGAGTCGCCGATCACGGACAGTAGCGGCAACGAGGTCACCGAGCGCGTCGGCGAGGTTCTCTACACGACGAACACTCCAGTGCCGGACGGTATTCGGGACGCGTTCACGCTCTCGTTGACACTTCCCGAGGTTGCCACTGAAACGACATTGCCATTCCCTGTCGTGCAGTCGTGTGAGGTGGGCGAGAATGTTTGGGTGGAGATCCCCGCAGAAGGGCAGGACCCACACGACCTGGACGCTCCGGCGCCGACCATTGAGGTGATTGCCTCCAGCACCGACGGTGACGGTACGAAGACCGACGCTCCTTGGTCGGAGGCGGGCGAAAGCGGTGCTGCAGCCGCCGACGCTTCCGGGCAGACGGCGCTGATAGTCACCTCACTCATTGTCGGAGCGCTTGGCCTAATCACGGGTATGGTCGCGCTACTGCGGGGACGCAGAACGGCATGATTCCAGTAGTCGCCGGGGAGAGAAGGCGACCACGACTGCGGCATTGCTCGCTCGCTCTGCTGACTTTGTTACTCGCAACAATGTTCACGCTGGTCGGCGGGGTTGAGTCGGCGTCGGCCCATGCCGAACTGCTGGGCGCCACGCCCGAGGACGGCGCCGTGCTCGACCAGGCGCCAGAGACAGCCGAGTTGCCTTTTAGCGAACCCGTCCAACTAATCGACGGTGGAATGCGCCTTTTCCCGGGTGCCGACGACCCGATCATCCTCAATGCCCATGCAGTGAACAGTCTGATCACGGTCGCACTACCCGGCGATCTCAGCGAGGGTTCCTACGCCCTCAGCTATCGCGTGGTATCGGCCGATGGACACCCCATCTCCGGTGTCATCACCTTTCAGATCGGCACCGAGGTCCCCCTGTCCCCGGCTCCGACCGCCGACGCTGCTATTGCGATCTCATCTTCGATCGAGTTCACGGTCTCGATGTTGGCAGTGCTGCAGTACGTCGGACTGCTGATGTTTGCGGGTCTGCTGTTCTTCGACCGGGTCGTATTGCGGACCCGTGGGCCCGCCGATCCGCGCACTCGCAGAGTATGGCGGATCGGACTTGCCACTGCGATCGGCGCGTCGCTGCTGCTGATCCCCGCCTCAGCATTGCGCGTGATGGGTGCCGAGCCCTGGAAGATCGCAAGTCCCGGAACCTGGCTGCCAGGAGTGCTCTGGCAACCAGTTGCGAGCGCCCTCATCATCCTCGTCACGGGTTTGGCCGCCTATCTTCTGGCGGCCCAGAGCACATCCGCGTACTGGCGGCGAACATCGGCGATCGTCGCCGCAATTACTGTGGCGGTGCCAGTGCTCGCGGGGCACACGCAGACAGTCGAACCGAGCTGGCTGATCATGAGCGCCGACATCGGTCACTTACTCGTAGGTGCCTTCTGGGTAGGCGGTGTCGCCGGGCTGCTCCGATTCCTCGCGAGCGTTCGTCGATCCGGCACCAGCCCGAGAATGGCGCCTGAGTTTGCGGCGCGAGTGACGGTTCGATTCTCCCAGTTTGCCTTGTGTAGCGCGATCCTCCTAGCGTTGAGCGGCACCGTCATGGCTGTCATGATCGTCGGCAACCTCCCCACCCTCGTCGACACCAGTTATGGGCGAACCCTGCTCCTCAAATTCGGCATCGTCATCGCTGTGATCGCCCTCGCGGCTTGGAACCGTACTCGTCTGCTCCCACGAATCATCCAGAAACCCACCGCTACCTTGCGGTGGGCGAGCTTGCGACGCATCCTCGGCTATGAAGCCGCGCTGCTAATCGCCGTGCTCATCGTCACCGGGTTCCTTACCAACTCCAGTCCTAGCCACCACGGCATGCCGCCGAGCACTACATCCGCGTCGCGCGACACCACTGTTCACGCCGATTCTCAAGGCCTCCTAGTCGACGGCAGCTTTACTCCGACCTCCACGGGGCAAAACACCATCACGTTCAGGCTCAAACATAACGGCGTACCCGTCACGCCGGACCAAGTACACATCGAAGCCCGGCTACCCGAACGGGAACTCGGCCCGTTTACCGGCACGCCAGAACTCGACCCGAGAACCGGCGACTATACCGCTGTGCTCACGCTGCCCGTTTCAGGTGACTGGCATATCCTGATCACCGCCCGCGTCTCCACCTACGAGCAGCCCATTGCCATCATCCCCGTCACCATCCCCTAACCTAAGAACAAGTTGGGTCAGATGCGGATCGGCGCTGGCACCCGTCGACGTCTGGCCGTCGGCCAGCGCCTCATTGTTAGCCGCGCCGCCCGCAACTCCAAGCTCATATCGCCAGTCACCTGAGCCAACCTGGTAAGCGCATTGGCCAGGTTCGCTGCACCCACTTGCTTTGCTGCCGCATCATCGGCGATCAACTCGACCAGCAAGAGCGTAGCCCGCTTCAGCGCTCGGCCCGCGCGCACGCCTCGGGGCAGGCATAGCGCGTTCACCTCCGCAATTCGCACCGCCCACCCGTGCTGATGCCGCAGGTGCGCGTACTCGTGTGCGAGCACGGCCCGTAACTCCGATGGAGTAAGCGCTGTTTCAAGGGCTGTGGAAACAAGGATCTCCGGCAGCCGGCCGGGAATCGCACATGCCACAGGCTCATCCGATTTGAACCGCACCAACGTGAAGCGGCCGCGGTCCTCGCGAGACACCGCGACTGGCGCAAGCCGGTTTACCCTGTCTCGGTACGAGTAGATCAGGGGTTCTGCAGCAAGGGAGACCAACGCAATAACCGCGCCGACAATTCCTAAACTCACCCAGGCGAATGCGCTGACAGCGACCGCCTCAAGTGCCGAGGGCGCATCCGATGCCGCCATTCCTGAGACCAGGGCCGCCAGCAACGACCCCATCGCGAGTGCGCACCCTGCAAAGAATGCTCCGAACCACAACGTCATCGCCGTGCGCGGCCGCCGGACCTGCCAGCGTCCCGCTGTCAGAAGAAGCGGACTAAGCAGCAATAATGCCGCGGCCGAACCTGCAAAGGCGACTACCCAGAACACCGTCCCCTACCTCCGCTTCTTGTCGCGGCCAGTAGCGATTGCCTGCTGCAACAAGTCAGCATCTTCGGCTGTCAAATTACCCGCGAATCGTAGCAGCGCTGCGTGCCGATCTCCGGCATCCTCTAACGCCGACATCATCACTAAGCTCACGTGATCTTCGCCCGACTGTGCCGCTTGAAACCGTACCTTCCGGGGAGAGACTCCCCGGCGAACCACTTGACCTTTCTTCTGCAAGCGATCCAAAGCTGTCATTAACGTCGTGTAGGCCGGTGTGTGGCCAGTGACGAAAGCCTGGATCTGCCGCACACTCAGAGACTCATTCTGTTCCCAGAGAATCCGCATTACCTCAGCCTCGAGCTCGCCTCGTCCACGTGTTCGAACCGTCGCCATCAAAGGCCTCCCACGCCAACTCTACAAGAAGTAGTTACGGAGATGGAAGCAGGGGCCAACCGAAGTCCCCGCTCACAGCCGTGGCGCCTCGAATCGGAATCCGCGCGACGCTTTAGGCACAGCAGGAAGTGGGGAGTTGGTTGCGAAAGAGGTTCGCGGTGAGGCGGATACCTTCGGCCATGGTGAGATATGGAGCCCATATGTCGGCGAGTTGAGTGACGGTGAACCCGGCAGTAATGGCGTAAGTCGCGGCGAGCATCATCTCCCCAGCCGCGTCGGCGAGAGCGTGGATCCCAAGGACTTTGCCGGAATCCGCATCGGCGACGATCTTGATCCCTCCGCGAGTGTTGTGGTTGCTGATAGCTCTCGGCACATCGGACAGGTGCAGGTACCGGCAGGCGCATCGGTATCCGGCGATGATCGCCTCGGCTTCGGTCATCCCGGCGGATGCGAGTTGAGGTGAGGTGAATAGCACGGAAGGCAGCCCGGTGTAGTCGACCTGTTCATGACTGCCGAGAGCATTGCGTGCTGCAATCTTTCCGCTTGTCGCGGCGACGTACACGTATTGCGGCACATTGGTCACGTCACCGGCCGCGAGTACGGCTGGGTTCGACGTACGCTGTTCTTCGTCAATGATGATGAAGCCGCGGCCGTCAGTCGCAATGCCCGCCGCATCGAGGCCAAGCTTGCCGGTGCGTGGAGTTCGTCCGGTGGCGATGAGCACACGCTCCGCGGTGATTTCCTTTCCCGCGCGAGTACTCACCCCGACGAAGCCGTCGTGCTGAACGATCGATATCACACGGTCATTGACGACGGCAATGCCCTCGTCCAGAAAAGCTTTGCGTAGTTCGGAAGACAATTCCGGTTCCGCATGCGGCGCGAGTCGCCCGATGACGGAGACATCGCTCCCGAGGCGGGCGAAGAGCTGAGCTTGTTCGAGGCCGACGAAACCACCGCCGATAACCACGAGTGAGGCGGGCAGCTTTGTGAGGTCCATTGCTGTCGTTGAGGTGAGGTAGTCAACGCCCTCGATCCCGGGGATGGCCGGAATGTGAGGCTCGGCACCAGTGGCGACGAGGTATGACTTCGCACGAATCGGTCGTCCGTCGACAAGGAGAGTTTCAGGGTCAAGGAAGGTTGCGGTGGCGGCGAGGATGTCGAATCCATAGGCGGCGGCGATGTCTGCGTACTTAGTCTGACGGAGCATGCCGACCAGTTCATCTTTTTGTTGCATGATCGCTTCGAGGTTTACCGAGCCAGCTGACGTGGGAGCGCCACGGAACGGGTTCGAGAGGGCGGTGCGACGCGTGTGTGCCGCGGCAAGGAGCGTCTTGGAGGGCACACACCCGATATTCACGCAGGTACCGCCAAGCACACCCGACTCTATGGCTACGACACTCGCCCCTTGGAGTCGAGCATGGATCGCCGCCGACATCGCTGCCCCGCCCGTGCCGATTATCGCAAGATCGAGTTCGCTGTGCTGTGTCATATTGCCTCCTTGAATGAGCTGGATCACACGCGCGTCCACATCTGACAGGATGTACCTTCAAGCAAGCTTGAAGGTCAAGCTGCGATGGAGGTGTCCTATGCGGATCGGAGAACTCGCCGAGAAAACTAAGACCAGGCCGTCCGCACTCCGGTATTACGAGGCGCGTGGATTGCTTCGACCGCCAGAACGTACACCGGCTGGGTATCGCAGTTACGGTGACGATGCGGTGCATCGGCTTGAGTTCATCGAACGGGCACGCACGGCAGGGTTCACACTCGCGCAGACCGCGGAGATCCTCAACGTTCGCGATGCCGGCCACTCGCCATGCGGACATGTGCGGGATCTACTTGACCAACACCTAGTCGAAATAGAGGAGCAACTCGCTCAACTCGATCAACTGCGCGCGAACATCGCCGAGCTTCGAGAGCACGCAGTACGGACACCACCAGAGGCATGTGTAGCTGAGTCGATCTGCCATTATCTCTGAGCCTGCTGGTATCGCGAATACCCACGAGTTGGCCCACCTCAACATCGCGGCCGTGAGGTTCAGGAACCACTGCGTCGGCTCATAATCCGATACTTGCTCGGAGTGACGCCGACGCTACGGCGAAACTGACGGGCCGCGAAATCAGCATCACCCCAGCCGACCTCGGATGCGATAATCGCGATCGGCAACTCCGTCTCACGCAACAGATCAGCCATCCGTTCGGCCCGCAGCATCGTCAGATACGCAATTGGGGACCTCCCGTATGCGTCGACGAACACTCGACCCAACTGTGACGGCGAGAGATGCACGGCATCCGCAAGCTCGGCAAGAGACCATCGGCGCCCAAGTTCCCCACGGAGGAGGTTGGCAACGCGCCTCGCCTCGACGCGCAATGGGAAGAAACGACGGTGCCGTGGTGGTGCCAGTCGCACTGCGGTCCTTCGGGTTCCTACGGGTCGATGATCGGCGGCAGCAAGGAACGGGATGATGACATCGACAACTGCGAACAGTAAGGACTGCGCACGGTAGAACCGTTCAGGCGGAAATCCTTCGATACTCAATGACACCAATTCGTCCAACCACGGCATCAGGAGGCTCGCCCTATCCTCACCGATACGAACAACTTGGGCAGCGTCGGCGTAGTACGCCTCCAGAAACTGGTGTGCGTCGAGGCGGTCGATGAACCGGGCGGCGTACTGCCAGAACACCTGATCGACAAGATAGTCCCGATCCAGATACAGCGTCGTGGTCGTCACCCAGCCCTCGGGCTCTGCACCGCACAACGTGTTTGCTGCAAGGACAACCACATCCCCGACGTTGACATGGCGGGCTCCGAACTCGCTGAACAGCACCGCGCTTCCCCCACGGACGACGATGATCTTCACGCAGTCGTATGCGATCGGAGCTATTTCTGCATGCGCCGTACGTGTCTGCGCGTGAATGGGTGAAAACAGTCGGCGATTCTGGGAGTACTCCAGGATTGGAATCACCACCTCGTGAGGCAGCGCCAAATTGGCTGCAAATGGACTCGTAATTCTTTGGGCAGCTACCTCGCTGTCGAAGTAGACGGGGTTCGTCATAGCAGGGAGAATCTGCTCTCAAGGCACCTGAGTAAGCCAAAGTTCACTTCGGAGCTTTTCGACGACCGCGACAACTATGGCCGTGAGAACTACCCGTCAGCAGAGCTTGAGAAATGAACCAGTACGCCCTTGGTGGCGAAGGCGACGGGCTTTAAGGCACCGTCATCCCCCTGTGGATCAGGTTCTACTTATCGACAAAGCGATGAGTGACGGGCGGATCGAAAATCTCTCTCGAACGAACTGAACTCTTGCGGGCTCCCAAGAGATGCGAGGAGCGCCGATCACGGCGGGGCGAGCAACAAGAATTCGGCCAAAGAGTGCGAATAGGACGAGCATGCAGCTCGCACCCAATATTGCGCACATCAGGTCGCCTTCAGTCGAACCGGAAGAAGCCCGCGAGGTCGCAGAATCCAAAGAGCCAGCATCGATCTCAGTTGGGGATGCGAGGATCTGAAGTGACGTGAACGCGGAAGATGACGCGGAATGGTCAGGAGTAGACCTGTCAATGCGCGCCCCAGACCCGGGGTGCGCCATGGAATACATGGTCAGCAACAGCACCAAGACGCCGACAATACACAAGAGCGCGATCAGCAGCTGATCAATACGGAGACGACGGATATTTCCTGCGCCCAGCCTCGTATTTGCCATTACCCCCAATTCGCTCCCCCTTAGCGCCCATACCCCTACAGGGTACCCAATCGACTTGCGGGGCAACGGATGTTATCCCCACAAGTAGCTAGTGTCCGGTCATGTCACGTGCGATGCACGTCAATCAGATGATGTAGCGCCCTGGTCGCTTGTCGTGGGACGACTCCATTTCCGAGCGCGGTGAGTTGCTGGGCATGAGTGAGGCGAAGTTCGGGATGGGAAACCCAACCCGACGGCAGGCCCATGAGCCACTCGACAAACGCCGGTGCAGGACGTGGGCCAGCATCACTATTCAGGAGAGCGGGCGCTGGCGCAGATCGTCCGGTGATGTGTTCCCATCGCGTTATGGCATCGGCGTATCGTCCCCAGCGTCGAAGAGCTGCCCGATCAGAGCCCACAGGCTCTCTGGCTCCTCGGGTCGCGGGTATCCGCTCGGGCCGTGGAGCGCGAGGTCGATGATCTGGTGGCTGAGTGCGATCGTTCCGCGTCGTGCTTTGACTTGTTGCAGGCTTTCCCCGCCTCTCGCCGCGTCCGATGCCAACGGAGTGCGAAAGAGCGCGATGGGCGACAATGAAGACCCGGAATCTGGGGTGGGGGGCGCCGATGGCGGAAGCGGGTAGACCGATCCATGTCGCATCCATCCCGAGGTCGGCCAGGTCTCCCAGAACTGCTCCTGCTGCCCGAAGAGGTCTAGTTGCGGTTTCTCCCAGATGCCACGGGTCGGGTTCCACACTGCGAGGGGTTGTGCCGGCGGGGGTTGCATGTTCGGGGTTGCGTTGCTCATCGTCGTCTCCTTCGAGGTTCGTGCGGATCGCGGATGCGGAGAGCAGCCCGCGGACGTTCTCGATCACGACCCACTCCGGTTACAGCGCCTCGATCGCTGCCGCCATGTGCGCCCAGAGACCGGAGCGCGTGCCAGGTTTGAGGCCGGCCATCTTCCCGACCGTGGACACGTCCTGGCAGGGGAACCCGCCGCAGAGGATGTCTACCGGCGGGACGGCGCTCCAGTTGATGGTGGTGATGTCGCCGAGGTTCGGGGCGTTCGGCCAGTGGCGAGAGAACACGTGAGCGACAGGTTCGTTGATCTCGGAAAACCAGACTGTTTCAGCGTTGAAGACTTCCTCGACGGCGAGGTCGAGGCCTCCGTAGCCGGAGAAAAGAGAACCAACTCGTAGCGGTGGGGTCTGGTCTGAGGAGGTCGGGTCGAGCACGCGGCACCTTCCGGGGCGGTGAATCCCGAAAGTCGAGTCGAATGACGACTGCTCCGGGCTGGTCACCTGACAGGTGCACGAACTCACCCAGCGAGCACCGTCCGGTTCCTCGATCACCGCCGCGCTGCCCGTCCTCGGATAGACCGTCCGCCGCTTCTCGTTCGCCCCCCAATGAGTTGCCACGCCTCTTGCAAGCGAGGCCCGCCACCTGCCTCGTCAGGCGTCGGAGAGCACGCGCTGCGTGCGGGTGCTGACGCTCACCTCGTCAGCAAGACGAGGGCGGTGTGTGGTGACGGTTTCGATGCGGGTGATGTCCGCCGGCGACGGTTACAAGTACCTCCTGCGCACCGTCGCGACGGGGGATGGCGACCGGATGCTCTCGACGCCGTTGACCCGCTACTACGCGGAGAAGGGCAGTCCTCCGGGCCGGTGGCTTGGCTCCGCCGTGACTGCTCTCGGCGGTGGTGCGATCGTCGTCGGTGATCAGGTCTCGGAGGTTCAGCTTCAACTCTTGATCGGTCGGGGCCTTGACCCAGTGACGGGTGATCCGCTCGGGAGCGCGTATCGGAACTACCCGACAGTGACTGAGCGCATCCAGAAACGCATCGCCGGGCTTGATTCCGAGCTCGCGTTGACGGAGCGTGCGGAAGCGGTCGCCGTAATCGAGGCGGAGGAGACGGTGAAGGGGGCACGGAAGGCGGTTGCGGGGTTCGATTTCACGTTCTCGATTCCGAAGTCCGCGTCGGTGTTGTGGGCGGTGTCGGATGCGGGCACGCAATCGCTGATTGCGGACGCGCATCACGCGGCGGTTGCGGAGATGGTTGCGTTCATCGAACGCGAGGTTGCTGCAACCCGAGTCGGCACGGCTGGCCGCAACGGGGCTGTTGCGCAGGCGGATGTGACCGGGGTGATTGCCACCGCGTTCGACCACTACGACTCCCGCGCGGGTGATCCGCATCTGCACACGCATGTGGTGATCTCGAACAAGGTGCAGACCGCCCATGACGGGAAGTGGCGCTCCCTCGACGGCCGCCCCCTGCACGCCGCGACGGTCGCACTGTCGGAACTGCACGAGGCCGTGTTCGCCGACCACCTCACCCGCGCGTTCGGTGTCGAGTGGGAAGCACGAGACATGGGACGTGACCGCAACCCGGCCTGGGCGATCAGCACGGTGCCGGAGGAATTGGTGGCGGAGTTCTCCACTCGCGCCCGCCATATCGACGCGGAAACCGATCGCCTCATCGAGCAGTACGTTGCCGCCCATGGGCGCCGGCCGGCGCCGGCGGTGATCGTCCGGTTGCGCGCACAGGCCACGCTCGCCACCCGACCCGAGAAGCAAGTTCGCTCGCTTGCTGACCTCACCTCCGAGTGGCGGGCCCGCGCGACACACCTGCTCGGGGAAGACGCCACCCCGTGGGCGGGTACGGTGACCACGAATGATGCGCCGCTGCTGTTGCGTGCGGATGATGTGCCGCTCGATGTCGTCGCAGCTCTCGGACGCAGCGTGGTCGAGACGGTCGGTGAGAAACGATCGACGTGGCGCCGGTGGAACCTCACCGCCGAAGCCGCTCGCCAAACCATGCAATACAGGTTCGTCACCACCAGAGACCGTGAAGCGATCGTCGGCATGGTGGTGGACGCCGCCGAACAGGCATCCCTCCGGTTGACTCCGCCCGAGCTCGCGTCGAGCCCTGCCGTGTTTCGTCGGCAAGATGGCACGAGTGCGTTCCGTCCGAAGTCTTCGACGGTGTACTCCTCGAAAGAACTCCTCGCTGCCGAAGACCGGCTCCTTGAACGCGCCCGCACCACCACCGCACCAACAGTGCCCGTGGAAGTCGTGGAGAACGTAACCGCCCGCCCCGACCGTGAAGGGCGAATGCTGGGTGAGGATCAGGCGACCGCGCTGGCGGCGGTCGCCGTGTCAGGCCGGGTCGTGGACGTGCTGGTAGGCCCCGCAGGTGCAGGGAAGACGACGGCCATGCGTGCACTTCGCACCGCCTGGGAGCGTGAGCACGGACGCGACAGCGTCGTTGGGCTCGCACCGTCGGCGGTCGCGGCGCAGGTCCTCGCCGATGACCTCGGCATCCGCACCGAGAACACCGCGAAATGGTGGGACACCCACCAGCGCACCGGCGCAACGTTCCGCACTGGGCAGCTGGTCATCGTCGATGAAGCCTCCCTCGCCGGAACCCTCTCCCTCGACCGCATCACAGCGCTGGCGCAGGATGCCGGGGCGAAGGTGCTGCTGGTGGGCGACTGGGCGCAACTCCAGTCCGTCACCGCCGGCGGTGCGTTCGCCCTCCTTGTCCACGACCGCGACGATGCCCCTGAACTGGTCGACGTGCACCGGTTCGTCAACGACTGGGAGAAGACCGCATCCCTTGGCCTCCGTCATGGCCGCACCGAAGCGATCGACACCTACTCAGACCGCGGACGCATCACAGGTGGCGATACCGAGACGATGATCGATGCCGCCTACACTGCCTGGCGCGCCGACACCCTTGCCGGGGTCGCGACCGTGTTGATCGCCGATTCCCATGAGTCCGTGCACGCGTTGAACCAGCGCGCCCGCGCCGACCTGATCCTCGACGGCACCGTGAACGCCCTCCGCGAAGTCGAACTCCACGACGACTCCCGAGCAGCCGTCGGGGAGGTGGTCATCACCCGTCGTAACGACCGACGCCTCCGCGCGGGGCGCGGATGGGTCCGCAACGGCGACCGTTGGACGGTCACCGATGTCCGTGACGACGGATCACTCACGGTTCGCCGCGCCGGCAGTCGTGGGGTGGTGATATTGCCTGCCGGGTACGTGGCCGAACACGTCGATCTCGGATAGCCGAGGTTCCCCAAACACACTCACCTGTGAACGTGCGCGTGCGCGCGGTTCTATTCTACCGGTCGCCGTGAGGACGCTCACGCGACCGACTCGTCATCGCGGGCCGAGAGACCACGAATCGCGAAAGTTGTGTCGTGCATGGTGGCTCTGGGGGTGGCTACTCAGGTATCGCGTTCCAGATTCCGGCCCACTGCTCCGGTGTCAGGTCCCTCGGCAGTGCGCGTGTATCGACGCCGCACTGCCTCAGGAGTTGCCGGGCTCGGCCGGGGTCGATGTGGCTCGCGTTCGCGATGACACGGTCGAGGGTTCTGCCTCGGCCGGTGAATACCGCGCGTACGAACTGTTGGTACCGGGTGCGCTGCGAGCCGGGAATCAGCGGATCTTTGCGCCTGCTGATCTGGATGATGCCGCCATCGACGCTGGGGCGTGGTCGGAAACCCCAGGAGGGAACCCGGCCGTGGAGGTCGAAGGTGAACCAGGGCGCGGTTTGTGCGGTCAACATGGTGGAGCCACCGATCCCGCAGCGTTTGCGGGCGACCTCCCATTGCGTAAGGAGCACCGCCTGAGTCCAGGTGCCGACGCGGAGAAGTCGGCGCAGGATCGGGGTGGTGAGATGGAAGGGGATGTTCCCCACGATCACGGGGTGGTCGAGAGGGACGGTGAGCGCGTCGGCGTGATTGATTTTCACATCCGGCAGCGCGCGGCGGAGGCCAGCGATCCGGTGCTCATCGAGGTCAATCGCGGTCACCGGCCTGCCGAGCTGGGCGAGAGGTCTCGTGAGTGCGCCGTCTCCAGCGCCAAGTTCGAGTATCGGCCCTTTCGTCGCGGTGACTAGAGCGGTGATCTTGCTGATTGTGGGTGTGTGGATGAGGAAGTTTTGGCCGAGTTCGTGGCGGCCACCGTGGGATGAACGAGGCATGTTCGCGCTCCAAGAAAGAAAGGATGGAACGCCTCGGAAACAGGGCAGAGCGCAGACGGAGAAAATGGATGCGCAAAATCGCCGTTCCGAGACGCGAATGGTCTCTCGGATGGACGACGCGCGAAGCGTTCAGCGAGGCGCGCCGTCAGGCGCGGCGGTCGCGAACAGCAAGCGTGTGCGTCACAGCGAACACGCAAATCAAGTTACCCATGCCGATCATCTTACCCGATCGTAGCACAGAGTTCATCGGAGCAGCAAACCCGGGAATCACAGGCCGCGTGCTGGCCCGTCACGACCTGGGTCGCTGCCGGGGGTGGTGCGCTGGAACGGGTTGAGTTGCCGCTCTCGCTGCTCCAACAGCCGTCGTGTCTGTTCCTGCTCGGCCCGCTTGGCTGCAATGATTCGTGCAGCGTCGTTGACTGAGAGGTTGCGGAGTTCGTCGGCTTCGGCGCGCGCCAATGTTGCTCGCGTGAGGGCGTCTCGGGCGGCACGCTGTGGGTTGACGGTGCGCATTCCGAACTGATCGCTGCGTGCTTGCTCGGTTCCAATTTCACGAGCCAACAATGCGAACCGTTCTTGCTTGTGTCGCCGCGAGGTTTTTCCTCGGTCGGTGCGCGCAGCGTCGGCGGCGCGGGCGGCTTCGGCCACGCGGGGGTCACCTTTCGCTTTCTGTGCCGCTGTCTGGGCTGCCCATCCGGGGAGTGCTTGGTGATTACGGGGCGGTGCGCTGCCCCAGTTGTCGCGCACTCGCGCCCGTTGAGTCTGCGTCTGTTCCTTCGCGGCCTGGTGCTCGGCGCGGGCTTTGCGCCGACCGAACCTGCCGACGGCCGAGAGTCGGGTGCTGGCGGCGGCTTCGTCCTCGACAGCGGCAAGGTAGGTCGCGCCGTCCTGCTCTGCTCGTTGGACGAGTGGCCTGGTGACTTCGGTACGGACGTGCTCGGCTGCGTCCTCAGCAGCGTGGATTACGGCGTCGGCTTGCTCATCTTCGGCACGGTGGGCGTCTCGTTGGGCGTCGAGGCGCGCGGCTTTTTGCTCCCACCGGTCTGCCTGCTCCTTGGCGCGCTCGGCTACCTGGTCGAGGCGAGCGAGTTCTTCGGTGACGAGCTTGACCGGGCCATTGGCGACGAGGCCGCGTACGGCTTCTGCTGCTTGGGCTGTGACGTGGGCGAGGCCTCGGTCTGCAGGGTCGCGTTCCAATGCCTCGATGAACTGTGCTCTGGCATCGGCCATGTCTTCGGCGATGACATGCAGCCGGTTGGTCTCGCGGCCTCTGGTCATCCCGACGTAGACCCCGGCCGCGGTGGTCGCCTCCGACAGGATTGTGTGGGAGGTGGTGACGGTTGCGCCTTGGACGCCATACGCGGTCGCCGCATAGGACAGGTGCGCATGCCCGGCCACATACTCCGGCGGCAGGGTGACAGTGCGGGGGTTCTTGCGGCCGCTGCCAACCTCGCGGGCATAGACGGTGCCGTCGTCGGCGATGTGCTGGACGATCCATTGCTGTCGGTTTGCGACTCCGAGCGCGGTGTCATTTCTGCGGGTCTGGATCAGGTCACCGGCCCCGATGGGCAGGCCGTCGCTGCCGGTTGCCGTCACCTCGTCATCAACCTCGCCACGCTCAACCCGGCCGGTGCGCATGCGCTCATTCAACTCCGCCGCCTCGTCGTTCGTAACGACCGTGATCGCCTCGCCATGGTGAGCGGTCTCGGTGATACGCTCGCAGGCTTGCTCATCATCGGCGTGCAACGTCACGAGCCCCAGCACGGCAAGCTGGTCGAACACGTCGCCAGGGGTCTCGCGATCGCGCAACGCCAGCGTGAGTGCTGCGTACTCGGCATCGGCGAACCTGTGTAGTTCGGTCATGTCATAGGTTCGGCCACGTATCTGCGCGGCCATTTCGAGCACCCCGCCTCGGCCGACGGCGGGGAGTTGGGCGCGGTCGCCGACGAGCGCGACGTTCGCGCCTGCCTCGGCAGTGACGGCCAGGAGGGCGTGAGCGGTGTCTTGGTCGAGCATCCCGGCCTCGTCCACGATCACCCGCTCACCCCGCGACAAGCGCGTATCTTTCGGCGGGCCGGTGTAGGCGCGACCACTCTCGGGGTCGGTATCGCCCACAGCGATGCGTGTCCATACGCCGTCAGCATTCCAGCGCCACCCGTGCGCATACACGAGCGCCGCGACGCTGGTTGCGGGCACCCCGAGTTCTTCGTGCGCGACCTGCGCGGCGCGCAACGTCGGGGCAACCACCCGCGACGGTCTGCCATGCTCGGCGGCAACGTCGATGGCGGTGCGGAGCATGGTCGTCTTTCCGCTGCCTGCTGCTCCTTCCACGATCACCAGCGCATCGGCAGATGCGACGGCCGCTGCCGCGACCGTCTGCCCTCTATCGAGTCCGGCGGCGATCGCCGCCTCTGTCACGTCGGGGTGCTCCGACTTCCGCTTTGGCTTCGTGGCGGTGAGTTGGTCGCGGAGCGCGGCCTCTGCGGTGAGCACGCTGAGGCTGGTCAGGTGCGCGACATGCTCCGGCGTCGCCGCGCCAGGCGGCAGCACCGAGAAGCAATCCGAGACGGCAAGGTCGGTCGCCAGGGTGATGAACTCCCGTAACTCGGCAGGGGTTGCCTGCACACCTGCTTCGGTGGTGATGCGGGTGACGTGCTCCTGGAGCGTGTGCCTCGTCCACGCCGAGGATGAGGCGGCGCTCCGATCCAGCGCCCGCGATGCAACCTCCTGCACTGATAGCTCATCCACCGCGACGGCTGGTTGCGAGGTGCGGTGCTCAGACGTTGCGGGGTCGTATCCGGCCTCACGGAGTTCCTGCACCCACCATTGCTCATCCTTGAGGTCGACAGGCTTCTTGCCAGGCCGCTGGTGCGTCCACGCGATGCCTTGCAACCGCGCCGTCATCACCCGCCCCAGCTCCTCGCCCGGATGCGCGGCCTCCCACTCGGCTTCGAGCCGGTCGAGGTTGCGCCTGATCTGCGCCGACCGCTTCGACATCATCGCGTTGAACGGCTCCAACTCCCTGATTTCGCCGCTGGCCGGGTCGAGAGCCAGGCCATGCCTGGTAAGGGTCTGCGCGAGCTGCGGGTGCGCAGCGATCACCGCCGTACCGAGGGCGCGGATCGCGCCCTGCTGCTTGAACAACGCTGCCGTATCCAGTGCCCGCCACTTCCCAGCCGCCCACACCCGCATGCCGATCTGCATATGGATATGCCGATGCGGATCACCCGCACGCGAGGTCTTATGACGGATACCGACGACCTGCATCCGCTCGATAGGCAACACTTCCCGCGCATCACGCGGACCGACCCGAGTGACCGAGTGCTGACCCAGCCACTGGCGAATCTCCGCAAGGGCGTCCTGCTGCGCAGCGTCGAGTGCCACCGATACATCGGGGTGGAGTGCAGCGGCAACCGACAGGCTCTTGGGGGCATTGATCGTCATCTCCGCGAACAACGGCGACCCCTTCATACCCACGGCCGCCGCGCGCGGAGTTCCCATCGACTCGCCCGTGCCGGGATTGATCCAGTCCACCCACCCCTCGTACTCATCCGCCGACAGAGCGTGGGTAGCGGTGACTTCGCCGCGCCCGTCGAGTACCGCGTACTCGGCCACGGCATCATCCGCGCCGAGGTAATACTCATCCGCGCGGGAACGGTCGGCTTCGATATAACGGCGCGCGGCAGCACCGTTGCCGCGAAACAGGATCACCCCGCCCTTCATCTCGGCCTCCCTCATGAGTTGTCTCATGAGGGAGGTGCGCACGCCCCACCCACGGTGGCATACGTGCATATTCATGTATGGGGTCGGAGATCGAGATTGCGCTGTCATCGGAACGAGGGGGTGTCGTCTGATGCGAACGTGTGTCGGGGACAAATTGTGGAGGCGTGGTGTGATCTGCGTCAGAAGCGTGGACGTGGGACTTGACTCTGCCGTAACGTCAACTGAAATGGTTGAAGACATGACAGAGAAAACAGGGCCGGAAATCGACCGGTCAATCTACCCCATGCCCATGTTCGTCAACCTCGTCTCCCGAGACTTGACAGCCACGGAACGCCTGTACACCGCTGCCGGCTTCGTGACGCTCGCGACCATCCCCGGACCAGATGGCGCTCCCTCGCTCGTTCATCTGCGGCGTGAGAAGTACCAGGACATCCTCGTGACCCCAGGTACCGCGGTTTCCGGGTCTACGACGGCATCGTTTGCCGCTGGCGATGTAGACCTCGCTGAGGTCGCGGAGCAGTTGCGTCGCGCGGGTGCCGACGTGAGTGGACCTCTTGACACCCCATGGTTTTCGACAGACGTCGCGTTTACCGATGCAGACGGCAACAAGATCATCCTGACTGCTCCCAGAGTCACTGATCAGGCGCAGGCGCAGGAATGGGTGGGTAGCCACATCGCTGGCGACTTTGAGGTTCCCACTGAAGCCTCGTTCGACGCCTACCGAGCGTAACCCTAGGAGCAGAACATGCAGGAGTGGCCAATCAGAGACGTTGCGCGCGCGACCGGGCTGACCAGTCGAACGCTTCGCCACTACGAACAGATCGGGCTTCTGCATCCGTCACGGGTAGCGAGCAACGGCTACAGATTCTATGGCGAGACAGAGCTTTCTCGGTTGTACAAAATCCTCTCACTCCGCGCTTTAGAACTGCCCCTCGCAACTATTCAGATCGCACTCGATGATGACGAGTCGCTCGAAGAAACGATCCAGTCGCATCTGTCGCTCTTGGAGGAGCGGCGAGATCGCACAATTCAGCAGATCACCGTGGTGCAGCAAACCTTGCACGCGGTACGGAAAGGCCAAGACATGACCATCAATGAAGTATTCGCTGGCGTCGACCAGTCTCAGTACGAAGGCGAGGTAAGGCAGCGTTGGGGGGACGATGCCTGGGAGCGCAGTGCCAAGCGGCGCGAGGGCATGAACGAAGCCCAGCGAAACGCAGATGACGCGAAGAGTCTCGACGTGAACGCTGCGCTGCGCAGCGCAGCGGAATCGGGCATCGCCGCGGACTCCGAATCGTTCCAGGCGCTGGTTGCCGATCACTACGCCTGGGTTACGGACTACTGGGGCGGACGGAAACCCGACCGTGACGCGTACATCGGGTTATCCGAGTTGTACGTCGTGGACGACCGATTCGCTGCCACCTACGGCGGTCAGGCAAACGCCGAGATCATCCGTGCAGCAATGCGAACCTGGATCGAAGCAAACCTCGCCTGAGATACCTACGCAGCAACTCCCTGCCGAACGCGTCACGAAATGCGTAGACCGCCCATTTTAGCCGCCAGCCACGGCTGCGACTGAGACATAGCTCGTTTCGTCTGAGAGGTGATGGCCGTACGGCAATCGCGGCCATCACCTGGGCTGTAGAAGCCTCCTTAGTCCATGCCATTGAAGCTGACGAGCTAATCGCCGCAAGACTCGTCGTGCCCACAACGGCCATGCCCGTGGGCTGGCCGGAGGGTGACTAGCGTCGCGACGTTCGCCCGCGCGCTAACAGCAAGACAGCGGAACAGAGTTCGGCCCCGCACGCGACCGTGCTTGAGCGCCCAGACTTCATCGAGCCGATTCCCGCGCCTCGAGACAGCCACAGCCCGCCACTGCGGATCACTAGTGATGGGCCCGTCGATGGCGCACGCAGCCGTGTGCGCTCTGGCGCGTTGGTTTGGGTTCCGGTGACGCACCTCCCTTCTGGGAGGCGTCACCGTGGACGAACACACCTCACCCGCAATCAATGTCGGTGCGGGGTCGGCTGGGTCCACCAGCAGCGGTTTCGAGAGCCCAGAAGGCCTACGCTCCCTACTCACCCGGCTACACGGCGCCGGGCCGGGCGCGTGGCGGGGCGACCGCGAAGCAGCTGAACTCATGCGCTACACAGCGACCAAGTACCAGCCGCTCGCACGTAAGCACGGGCTAGACGCCTGGGAGGTGGCGTCCGCTGCGTTCGAGGTGATGCTCGCGCCTTCGACGCGCAACGCGGGCAATCCGTGGGCTGTGGTGACCCGTGCTGTGCAGATCACCTGTCACGCGGAGACTCGCGCCTCTGGGATACTGACATCAGCCAGCAAAGTGCGCCACACCGCCAGGATCATCGGGTCCACGATGCAGTGCGGTTCGCCGAGCGGGAGCGCCTGACCGACTATCACCCCGCGTTCACACACTACGACGGCGACCCGGACGAGAGCGAGCATGAGGCGCGAGTGGCCGCTTTGCTGTCTGCCACGGTCGCGCTATTCGAGTCTGCGGGCTGGGATGCTGCACTGGTCGCCGAGTGTGTGGAGCATGTGGCCTATCGGCTTGCCGATCTCTCCTCTCGGCAGCGTGGTGTTGAGGTACTGCGCCGTGAGCGTACGATTCCGATGCTGCTCGGACTGCCGCCCCGGTCGTGGTCGGCCTTGTTGCGGATTGTGCTCGGGCATCCCGACCCAAAGCACTCGGGCAGCCCGGTAGGTGAGGGTGTGCTGCTGCGATTACTGAACGGCGAAACACTGGACGCTCTGCGCGACGACGAGGCGCTGATGAAGATGATTCGCGCCGCCAACGCCGACGAAGGCACCGTGCCTTAATTTGGGGGTGGGGCTTCCGCACCTAACGGTATGAGCACTCGTACTGTTACCCCCGCTGCTACGTCCACCGCCGCTGCACCGTCGCCCGCCACCACGCTCGGCGCGCGGCTCGCTGCTGCCTCTCGCTGCGCGCAAGGTCTCGCCACCGCCATAGTCGATCCCGCCGTGTTGGCCGAACTGCGCGGACTCTGCGCCGCGCCGCGCTGCGTGATCGCACCCACTGACGAGAATTGCGAAGGCCCCGCACCCTGAACATTTCAAGGCTGCGGGGCCGATCACAAATCGTTGGGGTTATGCGCGCCAAACGAACTCGACCCGGCGCGCGAGCACTGCCGCCCGGTGCGCATCGCGGCGCACATGGAACTCCTCGGTGCTCTCGTTGCGACGCTTGGGGACAGCGGTCATCATGTCAGCGGGGTGAGCGTGCACCAATACGGCTTGCAAGATCAGACTCGCCGCCTGGTACTGCCACATTGGGGTACGCCCCTCCCACTCAGCAGCAACCGTCGTGACATCAATCCTCAACCCGGCGTGCTCAGGTGTGATCGCGGCGTACTCGCGGCGGGTCGCTTCGATCCGCTCCGCGATCCTCGCGCGTTGCCGCACCCACATGGCCTTATCGATCAGCCCGTCGTAGTAGTCATCATCCAGCCGCGCCAAACGCCCCCTATCTTGGTCGAGCGTCGCCGCGAGCCCAACCCTTGCTGCAAGATCGCTGCCAGAGGATCGGTGTTTCGTGGGGTGGAGGGTGATCTGCTCGAACGTCGCCAGCACTGCTTCCTCGACGAGCTTGGCGATTTCAGCGGAGCGAATCGAACGGGCACACCCGCCCGGGGTCGGCTGTAAGCACTGGTACACGCCGCCCCGGTGAATCATCGCCGTTCCGCACAGCGAGCAGCGAATCAACCCCGAGAACGGATACATCCGCACCGCCACACCGCTGCCAGGTTGGTGGAAGTTCCGGGCCTTCTTCCTCGCGTCGAGCACGTCAGAGACTTGCTGCCAGGTATCCTCATCCACAATCGCGGGCCACGCCGCCTGCACTTGCATCTTCGACGTCTTCGCACGGCTCCCATCTGGCATGACGGGCCGGTACTCGCGCACTCCCTTGTTGGAGGGGTTGTAGAGCACCATCTTGAGCGTCCGATCCGACCACGCACACCCGTGAGTGGTGAGAATGCCGCGCGCGTTCCAGTCCTTCCGAATCCGATACAGGGAGTCACCGGCCAGCACCCGCTGGTACATCTCGACCACCAGCGGCCCGGTCACCGGATCGATCACAAGCGCGCCTGCCTCGGCCCGGTACCCGAACGGCACCCTGCCCCCGTGCCAGGCACCCTCGATAGCCTGCTGCTTCGCCGCCCGCGCGACACGGCGGGCAGTGTCAGCGGATGACTTATTCGCCATCGCGACCAGCACCCTGGCCATCGCCACATCAGAGTCCGTGTCCAGCCGAAGCGAACCGGTCACGGAGCGGACGGTGAACCCGCCGAGCACCTTCGCGTCAATGAGATCTTCCAAGTCACGCGGGTCGCGCACCGCACGATCCAAGTCATACGCGACCATCACCCGTGCGTGACCGTCGGTGAGGTGTTTCAGCATGGCGCGGAACTGCGGGCGAATCACTCGCCGTACCCGCTCACCCGACGGCAGTGTGATCGTACGCTGCTTGAACGCCGACGTGTCATTCTCACGGAATACCGCTGCGACGTCCCACCCGTGGGCGGCGGCGTAGGCGCGACAGTCGGACTCCTGCCGATCCACGCCACGTTCGGTGCCCTCGGGGTCGTCACTGATCCTGACATACACCACCGCCCGCAACGCCTCCGTGGTCTGCTCCTGCTGTTCGTGGCCCATCTGTCGGCCCCACCTTCCTACTCGTGTGAGAGGTAGGTGCGTTTACAGAACCTCGGCTACGCGGTGACCACGCACCGTGCCCAAGGCATCACCACCGACACCGCCCACGTCCTCGCCGACCCCAGCACCACAAGGGAGAACCTGTATGTCGCGATGACTCGCGGCCGGCACGCGAACCAGGTGTACGTCGCCACCGACCGGCCCGACGACTCCCACGAAGGCCCGCACCCCGCCGACAACCCGGACGCAACCGCACGCAGCGTCCTCTACGGGGTGCTCCAGCACGTCGGTGCGGAACTCTCCGCACACGAGACGATCACCGCCGAACACGAACAGTGGGGATCGGTGGCGCAGCTCGCCGCCGAGTACGACACGATCGCCCAAGCCGCCCAACACGACCGTTGGGCTACCCTCCTTCGTGAATCCGGCCTCACCGCAGATGACGCAGAAGACGCCATCCAATCCGACGCCTTCGGCGCCCTCACCGCAGAACTGCGCCGCGCGGAAGCGAACCACCACAACGTGGACGCGCTCATGCCGCGCCTGGTCGCGGCCCAGGGCTTCGGCGACGCCGACGATATCGCCGCGATCCTCCACCACCGCCTCGCACGAGCCACCACCCGACCCGCGGGCTCAGGCCGCACCCGCAAACCAGCACGCCTGATCGCCGGCCTCATCCCCGAAGCAACCGGCCCGATGAGCAGCGAAATGCGGAAAGCACTCACCGAACGCCGAGACCTGATCCGGCACCGCGCCGACGCGATCCTCGATCAAGCAGTCACCGAAGGGCAGGACTGGGTCCTCGCGCTCGGAGATGCACCCGGTGACGCGAGAGTCGCTACGACCTGGCGGCAACACGCCCGAACGGTGGCGGTGTATCGCGACCGGTACGGCATCACCACAAAGACCCCGCTCGGCCCGGCGCCGGACAATGACGCGCAGAAGATCGACGCCGCACGAGCCAAAGTCGCGGTGTCACGCCTTCACGAACTCACAATCACGCACTCCAGTGAAGACCAGTCACGAGCGGCCCAGCACGAAGGCGCCCGCCGGGGACTGTGATCGTTGCCCTTCCGAATGTCGCCGGTACGTCGTACCCTGTAAGGGAGGTGGATTTCTCCTTGATATGACGCTCTTCGGGGCAGGCCAACAGCCACTCACACACGCACCGCCTCCGACAATCTGTCGTGCCTGTGAGAGGAACCCCCGTCATGATCCGCCAACTCTGGAACCTTAGCGTCCACGCGCGCGCATTCCTACGCCACTACATGCCCACCAACATCCTCCTCGACGCCCTCCGCACCAGGCGAGGCTTGAAATGGGGCATCCCCGCGATGCTCCTCGCCGCGCCCTACCTACTCGCGGCGGCCATCTGCACCACCCTCATCGCCGACGGCGGCCCCGGCTGGCTCAACCTCCTCGTGCTCCTGTGCCTGTGGAACACGATAAAGGTCATCATCATTGGTCCCGTCAGCCTAATCCTGCTCATTCGCGCTCACGCGCGTGAGGCCGTCGCCGTTCGTGCGGAAAGGCGAGCTGCGACAGGGGTACTCGATGGGAGGGGCGCAAGGATGCATTTGACGCACGTGGCGCTGCCAGCTCGGGCTTACCCGCGGACCAAAGCGATACCAGGGCCGATCTCCGTTTCTAACGAGACGAACTACGTCTGAGCCGGAGTCTCGCCGACGTCGACCGCTCTTCAGTCATTATCGAGAGCGGCAACAGAGCTTCGCAAGGCCTCAGGCCGCTGTATTGTGCCGGAGGCGCGCGATGCTCGTCGTGTCGTCACCGAATCGCATTCGTCCTACGCAAGAATAGGAATGATATGACACGCAGCATTATCTAGGCGAATCGTGCAGCCAAGCCATCGCCAGAGAGCGAGGCAGGCAATGGTGGCGACCTCACCCAGGATTCGGCTGTGGGACGATAACCCCAGCAGCCTCGACTTTCTCGGCTTTGATGCAGTAGTTGATCCCATCGTCGCCGCCGTGCGTGAGCATCACATCCATCCCCTAACGCTGTCGGTGCAAAGCCCATGGGGTGGCGGCAAGTCCACAATCTTGAAGCTCATCGAAGCCGAATTCGAAGGCGACTCAACCTGCTTCGTGGTCTCGACGAACCCGTGGGCGTATGACGATCAGGACGACGTCAAAGGCTCCCTGATCTCCGAAATCCTGCATGGCATCCAGGCCCAAATCACGGACGCGGGAGTCAAGGAGAGCGTTGCGAAGAAAGCAAAAGAGCTGCTTGGGCGCATTAGTTGGAGCCGAGCGGCGGTTGCGATCGCAAAAGGTGCACTGACGTTCCAGGTGAACCCGGAGGAGATCGTAGATATCTTCCGGCCAAAGGACCCGGCGGGACCGGACTCGATGGCCAGCTTCAACGACGCGTACAAGGAACTGCTCGCACTCATCCCGGACGTGCAGCGGGTCGTTGTTCTTGTCGATGACCTCGACCGCTGTCTGCCAGATGCGGTGACCGCGACGCTTGAAGCCATCAAGCTGTTCCTGGCGACGGACAAGATGGTGTTCGTACTGGCGGCAGACCAAGACATGGTGCGCGACGCCATCTCAGTGAGTTTGGATGGAGCGCGACGCGGGGACGTGTTCGCCAAGCGATACCTAGAGAAGATCGTCCAGCTTCCGATCGCGCTACCACGCCTGTCCTCGGCCGATGCGGAGGCCTACATCGGACTATTGATCGCCGGACGTTTGATGGACGATGCCGATCTGCGGGCGCTTGCCGACCACGTGCGTGTCAGACGTAACGCGAATCAGGCCCCGCTTCTGCATGACCTGGAGAGCTTGCCCGCATCTCCTTCGCCGGACGACCTCGCGCTCGCAACGCAGCTCGCGGAAGGTCTCAGCGCGGATCGCCGATCCAATCCGCGTCAGATCAAGCGGTTCCTCAATGCTTTCGGTGTGCGTGAATCCATCGCGCGTGCACGCGGTGTCACCGTGGCGCCATCGGTGATGATCAAGATGCTGCTGCTTGAAGAGCTCTACCGGTCCTCCTTCAACACTCTCGCGGGCACATCCACCCAAGAGCGGAAGAACCTCCTCCGTCGGTGGGAGGCGTGGGCAAGCCCAGAAGGAGACGAGGAGGAAGCAACACTTCCAGATGGTATTGATGAAGCGACCCGGGACTGGGCTTCGTCCCCGCCAGCGTTGCGGGACGAGGATCTTGATCCGTACATCAGTCTTGCCGCGAGCCTCGTCAATGTCAGCATGGGTGCTCAGGTCTCGGACGATGTCCTCGGCCTTATCAACGCCTTGCTAGGCGAGAGCGAAGCCGCTCGAAACGTTGCTGCGGACACGCTGAGTGAACGGGGCGAGGATGAGCAGTTGGCGGCCCTAGACGTTCTGATCGGGGCAACAAAGCGCACAGATGATGCTGAAGCTGTCGTCCGAGGCACGGTGCTCTGGGTGAGCAAAAACCACACCCTTGAGGATTCAGCGGCGACGGGAATCGCGGCGCACTGTTGGGGCGCCCGACTGACCCCCGGCGCGATCGTGGAGCTTGCCGGCAGCGGTCGCCCCGCGCTGATCGAGTTGGTACGTCGTGCAGCGGCAGATACGTCTCTGCATCCTTCGGTGCAGGCGGCGGCCAAAGATGAGGTGGAGCAGCTCAGTGGGAACTAGTGGCGCCTACGGTGGCAGTAACTCAGCCGAGTGGAATGACTTCCGTGACGCATGGAGCGGCCTGAGCAGCGGCGGCGCGGACAGCGGCACAAGCGACGGTGACGGCATCGCCGACCTTAGCGGTCCGACAGACACGCTGTTTGATCCTGCCCAGCCAGCCTCGAGCTTGGACAGGCTCGGGCAGGCGCTTGCGGACGCGTTGTGGCGGGATGATCCTGCATCGCGGCGCAATACCGTGCCGCCGATCCCTCGCCCCCGAGTGCCCGGACGCCGCGGCGCAGGCGCAGGAGGGGCGGCAGGAGGAGGTTCCACCGGCCGGTCGGCGGGTACTGGCCGTTCCGGGAGCAGGTCATCTCGCCAAGTCATTGGCGGGGCATCGCGGGGTGGCGCAACTATTGGCGCTGCGTACGCACTGCGCAACCGCGACGCGCAGGGGCTGGCGAGCTACGGGCTTTCACTCGCCGAGTTCGATTCCCTTAGCCCTCGCGCTCGGATCAGCAGGTTGGTCACGCTCATGATCGGAGACGACGGACACCCCGACGACCGTGCCATCCGGCAGGCCGCCACAGAACAGGTCAAAAAGATCGTCTCAAACGATGCGGAAGCGCCCACCGCCAGCGAAGCTATCAAAGGCTTCGTTAGCGCCTATATCTTTCAACTCGGGCTCGTAGAACTCCAGAATCAAATCATCAACGGGACACTAGACGGGGCCGAAGCGCTCACCCGAGAACGCATGCTGCGCGGTTGGATCGACGCGAAAGTGCGCGGTCTCGACATTGACGCCACCCCCGCGCTAAAAGCGAACACTCTGCACCAGGCCGCTGCTGACCTAGTCCAACGAGCACTACGAGTCCTGCGAGCGAGGTAAAAATCATGGCATTGACCCGCTTTTACGTCTCCAGCGAAAACTCGACCAGCGACATTCCTGCAAGCCATTACGGATTGAAATGGCCAGACGCCGCTGGCGAAACCGAGACCATCCAAAGTGGACTCGGTTGGTGGCTCACCACGCTCGGCGACCTCCCGAACCAAGCTGTCGACCTTGTCCGACTCGCCGGAGCTGCTTACCTCGCTGATCGGCTTTCGGACCGGCCTACATCCTTCACGAGACGGCTTGAACTGACAGTCGAAGTTTCACAGCCGGCGTCGTGGACGGGCGGAGCCGCGGATCAGTTCGCACAGTTGCTGTGCTGGCTTACCGGAGACACTTGGGAGCTGGAATTGGTGCAGGACCCGACGACAAGACCCAAGCCGGTACGCAATGACGACTCGGGATCGGTAGATTCCGTCGCGCTTCTGAGTGGCGGACTGGACTCCTACCTCGGCGCCCTCCACCTCCTGAGTGCGCGCGACGATGCTCCGCTGTTCGTCGGCCACTATGATTCCGCGACCGCCGTCCGGCAAGCTCAGAACACAATTCGCAAGTGGCTACAGGTCTCCTATCCCTCCGTCCCGTCATACACGCAGATCGAGTTCAGTCAGGTTGGGCAGAAGAAGGAGAGCTCCAGCCGCAGCCGCTCGCTACTTTTCGTGGCACTCGGCGTCGCTATCGCCGCGAGCCGGAACGCCACGACCCTGTTCGTCCCCGAGAACGGATTTACCAGCCTGAACCTGCCGCTGCATCCCAACCGAGCCGGTGCCCTCTCAACCCGGTCGACCCACCCGGAGACTTTCTACCGCATCAACACACTCCTGCGGGAGATAGGCCTTCATGTGTCAGCGACGAACCCTTTCGCCGAGTTCACCAAGGGCGAAGAGATGCGCCTCGTGGCCGACACCCATCCGCCAACCAGATGGGAGCACATCGCCGGTCTGACGGTGTCGTGCAGCAAACTCGATGGTGCGCGCATCAAGGGCGGGAACTCGACCCTGAATTGCGGACTGTGCTACGCCTGCGTCACTCGCAGAGGAGCCTTCATCGCTGCTGGTATTACCGACCACACCATCTATCTCTCCGGCACCCTAAGTCCTGCGGGGCGCGAAGAACTGTTAGAGCGACGGTATAGCGACCGCGCCGCGATCAGTTACGCCACGGCCCGAGGGATTGACGGCGACGCCATCGACGCGGGAACCTGGCCGCCAGACGCGGATCTCGACGCAATCGAAGAGCTCGCGCATCGGGGACTCATCGAACTCGGACAGGTAGACCTCAAATGACACTCAAACCACTCCCGGCTCTAGACGTTCATGCCCACATCGCACCTGATGTCACCCGCTCACAAGTCGCCGCTCTCGGGAACGCCGTGGTGTTCGCGATGACCCGAAGCTTGGCTGAAGCAACCCACGTGAGGAACCTGAGCAACAACACCCTCATTTGGGGTGTTGGTGTACACCCAGGAGTCGCAACGGCTAGGGAGCGCTGGGACTCACAATTGTTTGAGGAACTGCTTCCTTCATTCGCGCTGGTCGGCGAGGTCGGCCTGGACCGACGCGGTGGAGACTGGTTACGTCAACGCGCCATTTTCGACGAGATTCTGACCATCGTGAAAAGCGAGCCAGTTCTTGTCTCAATCCACAGCTCTGGAGCCGCATCAGAGGTGGTCAGTCACCTCCACAGCTCAGGGTTGCACGGTGCAATCCTCCACTGGTTCACCGGCAACGAAGCCGATACCAGGCGAGCGTTGAACGCTGGGGCTTACTTTTCCGTCAACGCCGCAATGACCGTAGAGCAGATCGGCTACTTGCCACGAGACCGCGTACTCAGTGAAACCGACTTCCCTGCGCGGCAGGTTCGCGCTCGCAAGCCTGCAGACATCGAGCGCGTAGAATTCCTCTTGAGTGAAGCGTGGGGAATCCCGACCGACGAGGTTCGTGCGAAGATCTGGTGGAATTTCCGGACGCTAAGCGAACAGACGGGAGCCATCGAGCGCCTTCCTGAAGCTGTCGCGGACCGGCTGCTGTATCTCTAGCGGCTGCTTCCCGAGCTCAACTTTTCGCGGGCCTACCCCGAGGCCGGATTTGTCCACCCGAGTCCAATACCGCTTGGCGTGCCGCCTCATCGCCGATTCTCATGCGACGGGCGACTTGCGTGAGCGTCATCCCACTTTCATAGAGGGATGACGCTTGCTCGCGCTCGTCAACGCTCAACCCCACAATGCGGAGCGAAACACCCGCGCGCTGGACCATTGTGGGGATTGTTCCGCGGTGTACTCCGTACCTCGCGGCAATCATCCGAACCGGCATTCCTGCCTCGTAGTCGGCGACCAGCTCCGCACGCTGTTCGGGAGTCAATCGTGTTTGAGACTTCACCGAATTTTTCGCGACCGCGCCCCGAGTATCGTGTCTTTCTGAGGTTCGATTGCGCGGACCGCGCGCCTCAGCCCCCTTGAGAACATGGTGAATCAACGATTTCAGCGCCGGGCGCTTGTTTGAGAATCGCCTGGGAAGGCCCACCCTTTTCCCGGCTGCCTCGTGAGCGATCATCGGCGGAACCGGCCGCGAAGCGGCACGATGAGCGCCAACGACACGATGGCGGTGTAGATGAGCGAAACGCCGACAACCAGCGCCTGGCGGGCAAGAAGCATTGGCTGCCCGGAGTACACAAACCCGACATCCAGCCCGAAAATCCCGAGGAACAGCATCCCTGTTACACCCCCGATCAACAGCGGCGTCGCCAGGCGCCAGGCGGCCGAAGCGCCGCGAAACGCCGCCTCGGCGACCGCACCGGCGAGAAGTCCGAGGATGAGGGCAGAAACGGTCTCGAGATAGGCGGTCGTCGCGAGCGCAGCCGCGGTGCCCGCGAGCGTCCCGGCCCCGAGCCCTTCGCGCGTGTTGCGGCCTCGCTTCACCCGCTCGATCCCCGCCGCCGCCAGAATCGCGATCGCCGGGGTCATGAGCATGTGCAGAGCAATGGCGGGAGTCAGCTCGTCGATCCGCAATTCCAGGCCGACAGCGCACGCGAGTGCCGCGACGGCGACGAGCATCGCTCCCCTCAGGGCAAGAACCCGTTCGCTCGCCGCACGCGTGCCTGATGCGAGAGCAAACACCGTCAGAAAGCCGCCTGTGCCGATCGCCGCCGGGAGCGCGCCGGCGAAGTCGAGGCTGCCCACCTCCCGATACAGCCACGTTCCGCCGCCCCCGAACACGACGAGGGCGAGCGGCAGAAAGATCAGGAGGCTGAACCCCGCCAGAAGCACGGCGCGGATGCCGCGCACCCCGATCCGCTCCGCCAAAGCCGCGGCAACCCCGGTTCCGACCACGAGCCCGAGAACTGGCACGAGGATCGCGAAACCGCCTGGGAGCGCACCCGTCAATCCCGTCACAACGCCGACGACAACCCACAGGCCGCAAAGTTGAGCAATGTCCCGGCTCAGCACGATCCAGGTCCCGCCCGTGTACAGGAGCATCCCCGGAACTCCGGCAAGCGTGATGACGGCGCACGCCAGATAGAGGATCGGGTCAGCCACTCTCCATGACTACCACGAAGGGGACGACCCCGCGCCGAAAACATTCAGACCGAATCGAGCACGTACCCGTTCTCGCCGTGCATGATCGTGTCGATTCCGGCGCGCGCGTCCTCGCTCTTCACACGGAATCCGATCGTTCGGTGTATTGCCCACCCGATCACGAGAGCCACCGCGAACGAATACCCGAGCACGGCAACCGACGCGATGAGCTGGATGACGAGTTGCATGGCATTCCCTCCGACGAACAGGCCGGTGCCCGTTGCGAAGAAGCCCAGATACACCGTGCCAAGCAGCCCACCGATCATGTGGATGCCCACGACATCGAGCGAGTCGTCGAATCCGAACGTGAATTTGAGTTCGACGGCCATGGCGCACACCGCACCGGCTATGAGTCCGAGAAGCAGGCCGAGGCCCGGCGTGAGATTCGCGCACGCCGGCGTGATGGCGACGAGGCCGGCGACAGCGCCCGAGCTCGCCCCCACCGCAGTCGGCTTCCCCTCCTTGACCTTTTCGACTACGAGCCAGCCGATGATGGCTGCTCCCGTGGCGCCGAGAGTGTTGATCGCGATGAGACCCGCGTTGGCCATGCCGTTCAGGTACTCGGCACCGACGTTGAACCCGAACCAGCCGAACCAGAGGATGGCCGCCCCGAGAAGCACCAGCGGAACATTGTGCGGTTTGTGCGCCCCCTTGCCGAAACCGACCCTCTTGCCGAGCACAATCGCCAGAGCGAGAGCCGCTGCACCCGCGTTGATGTGCACGGCGGTGCCACCCGCATAATCGATAACGGTGTAGTCCAGCCCCAGCGCATAGCCGAGGTTCATGATCCATCCGCCGCCCCACACCCACGCCGCGACGGGAAAGTAGACGAGCGTCGCCCACAGCCCCGCAAACGCAAGCCACGCACCGAACTTTGCGCGATCCACGATCGCTCCGGACACGAGCGCAACGGCGATGATCGCGAACGTCGCCCCGAAGAGCGCACCGATGAGTGTTTCGTTGTCGGCAGACACCAGGGCGAAGTCGGAAAACGGATTGCCGCTGAAGTCGCCAGGAGCGTCGACGCTGGACATGGCGAATCCGTACAGGATCCACAGGACGCTGATGAGCCCGAGCGCACCGAAACTCATCATCATCATGCTCACCACGCTCTTCGCCTTGACAAGTCCCCCGTAGAAGAACGCAACGCCCGGGGTCATGAGGAGCACGAGCGCGGACGCCGTCACCGCCCACGTAAGTTCGCCGGTATCCATCATCAGCCTGCCTTTCCGTCAACTTTTCGCATGGTTGACAGAGTGCCCTGCGCAGGTTTCCGCAACACCGCTCGGATGGTTTCGCGCGTGTTACGGGCGGGGGCTTGGTGTGAACGTTTCGTTAACGGGGATGACTCTCACGCGAAGTAGCGAAGCCAGACATAGGGCAGGCTGAGCGAAATGGTGACGGCTGTGACGAGAATGCCGTACTTCGTGAACGTCCAAAACGAGATCGGATGGCCGGCCCGCTTCGCGATTCCCAGTACAACCACGTTGGCGCTCGCGCCGATGGCCGTGAGGTTCCCGCCCAAATCCGCTCCGAGAGCGAGCGCCCACCACAACGGTTGGGCCGCCGCTCCGCCTGCCTGGACGAGGTCGCTCGTGAGTGGGGCCATCGTCGCAACATAGGGGATGTTGTCGATGATTCCGGACACGATCGCCGAACCGAACAACAGGCCGGTTGCGGCCCCGAAGTAGTTGTCTCCGATCGCATCGATGGCGAGCTCTCCGATATAGCGGATGATGCCGAGATTCACGAGAGCACCCACCATGATGAACAGCCCAACGAAGAACAGGAGCGTCTCCCATTCGACGTCGGCGAAGATTTTCCGCGGCTCGAGCCTCGCGATCAGAACGAGGACGCCGGCACCCAAGAGCGCGACGATCGCCGGCCCCACGCCTATCGCAGAGTGAAGGATGAACCCGGTCAACACGAGCGCAACCACGATGAGCGACTTCACGAGAAGCACAACGTCGCGAATCGCCTCCCGCGGGTTGAGCGCCATGACTCGACCGACGCGCTCAGGGTCGTAGCGCATTTGATTGCGGAACATGATCCAGCACAAACCGATGAACACGGCCAGCAGCACGACGACGATGGGCGCAAGGTTCACGAGAAAATCATTGAAACTCAAACCGGCACGGCTCGCGATGATGATGTTGGGAGGATCGCCGATCAGGGTCGCCGTTCCGCCAATGTTGCTCGCCATGATTTCCGCGATGAGAAACGGTGCGACGGGAACGGCAAGCCGTTCGCAAATGAGCAGCGTGACGGGCGCAATCAACAGCACCGTTGTCACATTGTCGAGGAATGCGGAAAGCACTGCCGTGATCAGCACGAGCATGACCATGATGACGAACGGTCGCCCCCGCGCACGTTTGGCGGCCCAAATGGCCAGGAATTCGAACACGCCGCTCTGCTGCAGAATCCCGACGATGATCATCATCCCGAGCAGAAGGAAAATGACGTTCCAGTCGATTCCCGTTTCTTCCGAGAAGAACACGCCGTGGTCGTCGGTGGCGCCGATGACGATCATGAGGCCCGCGCCGACAAGGGCGACGGTCATGCGAGGAACCCACTCGGCAACTATGAAGACGTAGGCGCCCGCAAAAATGACGAGCGCCAGGATCACCTGAATGCTCATGCCGAAGCGCCCGTGCCCTTCGCGCCGTGGCCGACATGGAGAACAGCATCGAGCACGGCGGGCAACGTCACGAACTTCAGTGCTTCGCCCGGCTCGCCTTTGACCAGTGCGACGACCGCGCGCGAATCGGCCATGCGCGCGGCGACTTCAAGAAGCGTGTCATCCGGTTCGACCTCGAGGATGTCGAGGGTGCGCGACTCGTCATCGTCGACGAGTTCTCCGACCGTACGGGAAGGAACGTTCCGCCAGACTTCATCCGCACCCTTCTCGTCGAAAACCGCTGCGAGCGAAACGTCGTCGATGACGTATCGGGGAACGAGAACCCGAAGGACGTCGACTGCGGCAATGGCGGCGACCGGGTGCCCCTTGGCATCGGCGACAACGATGCTCGCCCTGCTGTCCCGCGCAATGATCTGCGCGGCAGTCACAACGCTGGTTTCCCGGTCGACGACAGGGATGGTTATTGCCAGTTCGGAAACACGCACGGTTTTCTCCGCATCATCCATCAACACGTTCCGTCGCAACCGCGACGCCATGCCGACCCGACTTCCCGGCGCTCCGACACCGAGACTACACCCGCCATTGCCTCACATCAGTCGAGCGCACCGCTCGTCAACGAGATCAACCTCGACGCGGCACGCAAGTACTTCTTGCGGTAGCCGCCAGCGAGCATTTCCTCGGAGAACACCAGATCCAACGGAACCCCCGTCGCGATGACGCGAACGCGCGCGTCGTACAGGCGGTCGACGAACGCAACCAGGCGAAGCGCATTCGACTGATTGTGCAGGACCGTGACGTCGCGGATACCCACGGCCGCGAGTCCCTCGATGATTTTCACGTATCGGGAAGGGTGAACTGTCGCGAGGTGCCGGACAACCACTGGGAAGTCATCGACGGTGACCTGCCCTTCGATTTCCTCGATGGCGCTCTCGAACTCATCCTCGGAGACGGCCACAGCGTGACCGTCGATCGCCCTCCTCCGGTAATCGAGCCCATCGATGCGGATGATGGCGAATCGCGCGGCCAGGGAGTCGATCTCCCGCAGAAAGTCGACCGCGGCGAACCGGCCGTCGCCGAGCGCATTGGGCGGCGTATTCGAGGTTGCGGCGATGCGCGTGCCGGACGCCACGAGGTCGCCGAGTAGTCGCGACATGAGCCGCGTGTCCCCGGGGTCATCCAGCTCGAACTCGTCGATGCAAATCAAACTCGCGCCGCGCAGAAGGCTCACCGTTCCCGCATAACCCAGCGCACCGACGAGCGCCGTGTACTCGATGAAGGTGCCGAAATACTTCCGGCCCGGTGCAAGGCTCCACAGTGCGGCAAGCAAGTGCGTCTTGCCGACGCCGAACCCGCCATCCAGATAAATTCCGGGAAGAGCGACGGAGCTCTTCCTGCGCGTGAAGAAGCCGTTCGATCCTGGCAGCCACGACGCAGCAAACGCCCGCACGGCATCCACCGCCGCCGCTTGCGAAGGGTATTCGGGGTCTGGCCGGTAGGAGTCGACGGTCGCCGTTCGAAACTGCCGACCGGGAACCAAATGATCGACCATTTCGGAACCGGAGAGACTCGACCGACGGGAGGTGATGCTCCCATGGTCCGTCTTCTGTGGTGTTTGCACGTCGCTCTTCCTCAAGGTGCTTGCTCAACCTGGATCGATGTGACCGACGGGTTGACGGACTGTCGTCGTCCTCGCCGCCACGCAGAGATAGTGCGTACATTGGTACTAGCGGGACTACACCAGCCTATCGCCGTCACTCCCGCTTTTCGCGACGTCCGCCGGATGGGCACACACAGGAGGAAGCCGAATGACCGTCGAGACTGACCCAGCGGCAAAGTTTTCCGAGTATGCGCACCCCGAGCGGCTCGTGAGCACGGAATGGCTCGAAGCCAACCTCGGCAAACCTGGACTCGTCGTCGTCGAATCGAATGAAGATGTGCTCCTGTATGAAACCGGGCACATCCCCGGTGCCGTCAAGATCGACTGGCACACCGAATTGAACGATCCGGTGGAGCGCGATTTCCTGGATTCGGAAGCGTTTTCGAAGCTGGCCGGCTCGAAAGGGATCTCCCGCGACACAACCGTGGTTCTCTACGGCGACAAGAGCAATTGGTGGGCAGCATACGCGCTGTGGGTATTCACGCTGTTCGGTCACGACGACGTCCGACTTCTGGACGGCGGACGCGCCAAATGGCAGGAGGAAGGCCGGCCACTGACGACCGATGCCGCCACGATCGTGCCCGTCGAGTACCCCGTCGTCGAGCGGGATGATTCTACGAATCGCGCCTATCGGGACGACGTTCTCCAGCACTTCGGCAAGCCGCTCGTCGACGTGCGCTCGACCGAGGAGTACACGGGCGAGCGAACGGAGATTCCCGGGTACCCGAGCGAAGGGTCGCTCCGCGCGGGCCACATCCCCTCTGCAGCCTCGGTTCCCTGGGCGAGGGCCGCAGCACCCGATGCGACGTTCAAGCCTCGCGCCGAACTCGACGCGATTTATCACGGCGAGGCCGGCCTCGAGGAGGGCGACGACATCGTCGCATACTGCCGGATCGGCGAGCGGTCGAGCCACACCTGGTTCGTTCTCAAGTACCTGCTGGGGTTCGAGAACGTCCGAAACTACGACGGTTCGTGGACCGAGTGGGGCAGCTCAGTCCGCGTCCCGATTGCGACCGGACCCGAGCCGGGGGAAGTCCCGCGCCGGTGACCGCGATGGAAGAATGGGGAGATGATGCCTGACACTTCGCTCCCCCAGGCACTCGCGGACATTCGTGAAGAATTCGGCGAGCTCGAGGTTCGCGATCGTCTGACGCTGCTTCTGGAATTCGCCAACGAACTCCCGGAACTGCCGGAGAGGTACCGGGATCATCCTGATTTGTTCGAACGGGTCGTCGAATGCCAGTCGCCCGTGTACATTTTCGTCGACGTGGATGACGCCGGGATCGTGCACCTTCACGCCACAGCGCCGAAGGAGGCTCCGACGACTCGGGGGTTTGCGTCGATTCTCGTGCAGGGCCTTTCGGGGCTCACCGCGTCGCAGGTTCTCGACATCCCGGAAGACTTCCCCCTCACCCTGGGGCTCACGGAAGCCGTCAGTCCCCTGCGCATCCGGGGAATGAGCGCAATGCTGGGTCGCACGAAACGGCAGGTTCTGGCCAGGACGACGACGTGAAACTGCGGCAGCTCGTGCCGTGGCCGTCCGTCGAGATCGACGCAGACACCCTGGACGGTCGGGAAACCCTCTCCGGCCTCTATGCCGCTCCGCAACGGCGTTGGCTCCGCATCAATCTCGTCGCGAGCGTCAACGGCCAGGCGGCCGGCGCAGACGGGACATCCGAGTCGCTCACCAATCGCGTCGACCGCCGCATCCTGGGAATACTCCGTCGCCTGGCCGACATCGTTCTCGTCGGGGCGGCGAGCGTGCGAACCGAAGGATACTTTCTGCCGAAATCCGCTCCCCTGGCGATCGTCACGAGGTCAGGGGACCTGAGCGGGCACCGAATCCCCCGCGATGTCCCCGCGGGAAAAGTGATCGTGTTGTGTCCTTCGGCATCGGCCGCCACCGTCCGGGCCACGCTCGGCATCGAGAATGCGGCCATCATCGAGCTCGAGACGGCGAGCGGTCGCGCGAGCGTGAATCTTGCCGAAGCGACGCACTCGCTCCGCGCGCTCGGCCACGAAGGGATTGTGTGCGAAGGCGGACCGAACCTCGCGAGCCAGCTGCTCAATGCCGGTCTCGTCGACGAGTTGTGCCTGTCCACGAGCCCCCAGGTGAGCGCGACGGACACTCGCGTGCTTCCCGGCCTCGCTGCGAACCTTCCGCTGCGACTCGAGCACCTACTGTCGGATTCCGAGGGCTACCTATTCGCCCGATGGGCCGTGCTCTCCTGACTGGCTGAAGGCTTCAGAGAGGTAAGCCACGCCGAAATGCTCGCGTTCCACAGTTGGGGAGCATGGTTCCACAGCTTCGTGTGGCGGGCATCGGCAAATGGCACGAAAGTCACGATGTCCGGCCGCGCAGCGGCAAGTGCCCGCGAGGCCGTCGACGGCACGTACGCATCGTCGTCGCTGTGCAGTATGAGAATGGGCACGCCCAGTTCGCGTGCGCGGGAGACAAAGTCGAGCCGGGCAAACGAGATCGGTTCGCGCAGCCCCGTAAAAACTCGCCCCCACCGCGCGCCGAGAATCAGGTAAACGAGACTCCGGAGAGGGCGAACGATTCCCCTCGCCCTGGCCTGATAGTCGAGGGCGGTGACCCAGTCGACGACTGGGGAATCCAGAACTACGCCGTCGACAATCCCGGCGTGACGGGAACGCGCAAGCGCCTGGAGCGCGCTCGCACCACCCATGGACCAGCCCATGAGGACGACCGACCGGGCGCCGCGCTCGATCGCGTACTTCACAGCGGCGTCGATGTCTTTCCACTCCGTGTCGCCGAGCGCATACCTGCCGTCGGCGCTCGTCGGCGCGAGGGTGTCGTTGCGGTAGGAAATCAGCAGGCTCGTGTAGCCAGCAGAGCGGAACACGGGAATCGCCCTGATGGTCTCGGTTCGAGTGACCGCTCTGCCGTGAATCTGGATCACCCACTTGCCGTTGCCTGCTTGTTCCGCATCACCCGCGGATGCCGCAGGAACGAGCCAGGCCGGCGCGGGGCCCAATTCGGTCTGGACAGCGACCTCCTCGAACTCGACGTCGAGATCGCCCGGACTCACATAGAACCATCCGTTGAATCGGCCGCGCCTGGCGTCGTCGAGATTCCCGAAGTCCACGGCCAAAAGCTTTCGAGTGACCGTATCCGACGAGCGGGCGATAATCTCACCCACTCTCGCGTGGCCTTTTCCCTTCGAGAACCAGAAGCTGTATTTGCCATCGACTACCGCGTCCGGGGAATGCCCGAGCGTCACCGTGCCCGCCTCGTGATCGACGGAAACAACCTCGGTGTCCTCTTCGCGCGACCGCGGGGGGACGACGATCGTGCGGGCCGCAGCGACCACGACCGCCAGAACTGCCGCAGAAATCGCGGCCACGCCGATTGCCAATGACCCGACGACGGCGTGCCTGCGCGAAACCTTCACTCTCGAACTTTAGTCTTCAAGCGTGCCAGCGAACGCGACCGGATCGGGACTGCCCGCCGTGTTCGACGCTGCCGTCGAGTCACTGCGCGGTGCCGCGCACCGCGGCGAACTCCGCGTCAGCGAAATCGCCGCACCGAGCAATCTGGCGCCCTACTCCCTCGCGCTCGCCGCGGATGTCACTCCTGCACGACACGGCGCGGACTCCGACGTCGCGACGGGCCGGTTCGTTCTGCTGTACGACCCGGAAACGCCGGACGCGTGGGGCGGAGCATTCCGAGTCGTTTGTTTTGCGCAGGCGCCACTGGAAACCGACATCGGGATCGATCCGTTTCTCGCCGAAGTGGCGTGGTCCTGGCTCGTCGACGCGCTGGACTCCCGCGGCGCCGCCTACTCGAATGCCTCGGGAACCGCCACGAAAATACTCTCCACCGGTTTCGGCGGGCTCGCCGACGAGGGAGACGGGGCCCAGCTGGAATTGCGAGCGAGCTGGACGCCGTCGAACGAGTCGATTGCCGCTCACGTCGAAGGCTGGGGAGACCTCCTGTGCATGCTCGCGGGCCTGCCACCCACACCAGAGGGCGTCGCCCTGCTGTCTGCGAGGCGCTCGTCCACGTGAGCCTCGAACAAGCTCCCCACGAACCGGTCGACGTCATAGATTCGCGGGCCGAGTTTTTGGCGGCAGTCGACAGCATCGCCGCGGGGTCCGGGCCGATCGCGATCGACGCGGAGCGGGCATCCGGCTTCCGCTATTCGCAGCGCGCGTACCTCATCCAGGTCTTCAGAAGGGATTCGGGAAGTTTCCTGTTCGACCCCCCCGCGATCGGGGACTTCACCGAGCTGCAATCGGCGATCGGCTCCACCGAGTGGGTTCTGCACGCTGCGAGCCAGGATCTGGCGTGCCTGCGCGAAGTGGGGTTGTCACCGTCGACCATCTTCGACACCGAGCTCGGTGCGCGGCTGGCCGGTCTTCCCCGGGTAGGCCTCGGCACCGTCGTCGAGGAACTGCTCGGGATCCACTTGGCGAAAGCACATTCCGCCGCCGACTGGTCGACGCGCCCATTGCCGCAGTCCTGGCTGGTTTACGCCGCACTCGACGTCGAATTGCTCGTCGACCTTCGAGACTCCATCGCCGCTCTCCTCGAGGATGCCGGCAAGCTCGATATCGCACGCCAGGAGTTCGAGGCAACGCTCGACAAGGAGCCCAAACCCGCCAATCCGGAGGCGTGGCGCCGACTTTCGGGCCTGCACTCGCTCAAACAGCCTCGCAATCTCGCGGTCGCGCGCGCTCTGTGGCACGCGCGCGACGAGTTCGCCCGCGAAATCGACACCGCCCCTGGCCGCATCCTGCCCGATGCCTCCATCACGGCGGCGGCGAAGGCGCTGCCCACGACCAGAAAAGAGCTCGCAGCATTGCGCGAGTTCACGGGGCGTGCGAGCAGATCCCAGCTCGCCAGGTGGTGGGCTGCGATCGAATCCGGAACCGCCACGGATGACCTTCCTCGATTGCGCGTTCCCGGCGACTCCATCCCTCCCGCACGCGCCTGGGCGGATCGGAAGCCCGACGCCGACAGGCGCCTCAGGCTCGCTCGGAGCGCTTTCGCGGAACTTTCCGACAACCTCTCCATTCCCGTGGAGAACATCCTCACACCGGAGCTGCTGCGCCAGGTCGCCTGGGAACCACCGGAACCGTTGACCGTTGAGGGTGTTCGAGCCCAGCTCACCGCGGGTGGTGCTCGCCCGTGGCAGTGCGACGCGGCCGCGCAATTGATCGTGGATGCGTTTGTCGAGGCAAGCCAACCCGAACCCGAAGTGAACCCGCCGCCCTCGTAGGAAGAATCAAAGGATTCCCGCCGAATTTTCGACGCGCCTAGTATCGGAAGTGTCGTTACTAAATAGGGAGTCGTCATGGCCGAAAGATCCGAGGTCGTTTTCGTGGACGGGGTTCGCACCCCCTTCGGGCGGGCCGGCGAAAAAGGAATGTACTGGCAGACGAGGTCGGACGACCTCATCACGAAAGCCCTCATCGGACTCCTCGAGCGCAATCCGTCCATCCCTCTTGACCGGTTCGATGACGTCGCGATCGCCGCGACCACGCAGCAGGGCGATCAAGGCATGACCATCGGGCGCACCGTCGCGCTCCTTGCCGGATTGCCGCGGTCCGTTCCCGGATATGCGATCGACCGGATGTGCGCCGGAGCAATGACATCGGTCACGACGGTTGCCGGGGCAATCGGTTTCGGCATGTACGACATCGCGATTGCGGGAGGCGTCGAACACATGGGACGCCACCCGATGGGGTCCGGCGTCGATCCGAACCCCCGGTTCGTCGCTGAGAAGCTTGTCGGCAATGATGCCCTCAGCATGGGGGCGACCGCGGAGCGCATCCACGACCGTTTCCCGCAACTCACGAAGGAGCGCTCAGACCGCTTCGCCATGAACAGCCAGCACAAGCTTGCCGCGGCGTACGAGAACGGGAAAATCCAGCCTGACCTCATTCCCGTCGCGATCAAGAGCGACGCGGGATGGGGCCTGGCCGAACGCGACGAGGCACCGCGCCCGGAGACGACCATGGAGGGGCTCGCCGGTCTCAAGACTCCATTTCGACCTCACGGGCGGATCACCGCAGGCAACTCATCAGGGCTCAACGACGGTGCGACGGTGAGCATTATCGCCAGTGCCGATGCCGCGAAGGAATTCGGACTTGCGCCGAAAATGCGCATGGTGAGCTTCGCGTTCGCCGGCGTTGACCCCGAGATCATGGGCATCGGACCCATCCCCTCGACCGAAAAGGCCCTGCGCAAGGCAGGCCTGACCATCGACGACATCGGCCTGTTCGAACTCAATGAAGCGTTCGCCGTCCAGGTGTTGTCTCTCCTTGATCATTTCGGCATCGACGACGACGACCCGCGCGTGAACATGTGGGGCGGCGCGATCGCGATCGGGCACCCGCTCGCCTCGTCGGGTGTACGCCTGATGATCCAACTCGCTCGCCAGTTCGAAGAGCACCCTCACGTGCGATACGGCCTGACCGCGATGTGCGTCGGACTCGGCCAGGGCGGCTCGGTCATCTGGGAGAACCCGCACTACAAGGGAAACAGGAAGTAGCCATGGCCAGGAAAAAGGCAGACCACAGCGCTGCAGCCGATGAATTCGACGACCTCTTCGCGCTTTCGGCAGACGAGGTCGTCACGCACTCCTACGTTCGCGACATTGCGATCTCGGATGGTCGGACTCTCGCGCTCGTGACGCTCGACAACGGTCGCGACCACACGAGGCCGAATACGCTCGGCCCGCTCACGCTCAAGGAGTACGCAGAAACCCTGTCGACGCTCAAGGAGCGTGCGAAGAAGGGCGAGATACACGGAGTCGCCGTGACGGGAAAGCAGTACATTCTCGCTGCGGGCGCCGACCTCACGAATGCGAGCGACATCCCGAGCCGCGCGATCGCGAAACAACTCGCGCAGCAGGGGCACGCGGCGCTCGGCGCCTTGAACGACATGGGTGTGCCCTCGTTCGTTTTCATCAACGGCCTGGCGCTGGGTGGCGGCGTCGAAATCGCCCTCAATGCGAACTACCGCACCGTGGACAGTTCCATCCCTGCGCTCGCCCTTCCCGAGGTCTTCCTCGGTATCATTCCGGGCTGGGGCGGCGCGTGGTTGCTCCCCAACCTCATCGGCATCGAGAACGCCCTCAAGGTCATCATCGAGAATCCACTCAAGAACAACCGCACCCTCAAGGGCAAGGATGTCCTTGACTTGGGAATAGCCGACGTGATGTTCAGCCCCGCGACTTTCCTCGAGGACTCGATCCGTTGGGCGGATGGCGTCATCTCCGAAACGACGAAGGTCAAGCGCAAGAACGAGCCGGGAAAGATCGAGCGAGCCGTCAAATGGGATATGGCCATCGGCATCGCGAGGAAAATGCTGGAATCCCGCATCGGCACGGTCGCGAAATCCCCGTACGCTGCGCTGGAACTTCTCCAGGCGGCGAAAAACACCGACCGGGCGACCGGATTCGCCGCAGAAGACGAGAAACTCGCCGAGCTTATCACGGGCGACCAGTTCCGCGCGAGCATCTACGCCTTCAACCTCGTGCAGAAGCGCGCGAAGAAGCCGGCGGGAGCACCGGACAAGGCGCTCGCAAAACCCGTCACGAAAGTGGGCGTGATCGGCGCAGGGCTCATGGCAAGCCAGTTCGCACTCCTGTTCGTGAGACGCCTCAGGGTTCCCGTGGTCATCACCGACCTCGACCAGGGCCGCGTCGACAAGGGGCTCGAGTACATCCGCAAGGAGATCGCCTCGCTGTTGGAGAAGAAGCGCATTTCCCCCGACGAGTCGAACCGGTTGAACGCGCTCGTCACGGGTACGACGGACAAGGCGGACTTCGCGGACTGCGACTGGGTCATCGAGGCGGTGTTCGAGGAACTCGGCATCAAGCAGGACGTTTTCGCAGAGATCGAGAAACACGTCTCCGACACAGCAGTGCTCGCGACGAACACGTCGTCGCTCAATGTCGAACAGATCGGCGCGAAACTCAAGCACCCGGAACGGGTGGTCGGATTCCACTTCTTCAACCCAGTTGCGGTCATGCCGCTCATCGAGGTCGTGAAGACGTCGAAGACGGACGACGCGACGCTCAGCACCGCGATGGTGACCGCCGCCGCGTTGTACAAGAGCGCCGTCATCACGACCGATACCCCTGGTTTCGTCGTGAACCGCATCCTCGCGAGGCTCCTCGGAGAGGCCATGAACGCCGTCGACACCGGAACTCCGTTCGAGGTCGTGAACGAGTCCATCAAACCGTTCGGCCTGCCTATGACGCCGTTCGAACTGCTCGAACTCGTCGGCCTCACGGTCGGCGCTCACGTGCTCGACACGCACCACGCCGCGTTTCCCGACCGGTTCTTCGAGAGTGAGAATCTGCACAAGCTCGCCGACCACGGCAAGATTTTCGACCGCGACGGCAAGGGAAAGATCACCGGGTTCGACAAGAAGGCCGTCGCGATCGTCTCCAAGGGGGCGGGCAAGGGCACAGCCATGACGGGCGAGGAAATCCTCCGCCGCGTCGAAGACGGTCTCGCCGACGAGATCCACCGCATGCTGGAGGATGGAGTCGTTTCTGCCCCCGAGGACATCGACCTGTGCCTCCTCCTCGGAGCTGGCTGGCCGTTCCAAATGGGCGGTGCAACACCGTACCTGGATCGCGTCGGCGCGTCAGAGCGGGTGTTCGGTTCGACGTTCCACACCCCGCCGATCCGGGGTGTCGAATGACGGTGCACTGCGCCTAAACGAGACTCCTCAGCACGTACTGCAGGATTCCGCCGTTGCGGTAGTAGTCGGCTTCACCGGGCGTGTCGATGCGCACGACGGCATCGAACTCAACGGGACTGCGGCCGGGGGCAGAATGGGCGGTCGGCTCGGCACGCACTCGCACCGTTTTCGGCGTCGAGCCCTCGTTGAGCGCTTCGAGCCCCGAGATGCTGATCATTTCCGTACCATCAAGCCCGAGTGAAGCCCAGCTCAGGCTTGCGGGGAACTGGAGTGGAACCACTCCCATGCCGATCAGGTTCGACCGGTGAATGCGCTCGAAGCTTTCGGCAATCACGGCGCGGACGCCCAACAGGCTCGTCCCCTTGGCCGCCCAGTCGCGACTGGACCCGGAACCGTACTCCTTGCCGGCAAGCACCACGAGCGGCGTCCCAGCGGCCTGATAATTCTGACTCGCGTCGTAGATGAACGACTGCGGGCCGCCCTGCTGCGTGAAGTCGCGCGTGTAACCGCCCTCAACCCCTGAGCCGTCGTTCTCGCTCGCGAGCAACTGGTTGCGCAAGCGGATGTTCGCGAATGTACCGCGGATCATGACCTCGTGGTTTCCACGGCGCGATCCGTAGGAGTTGAAATCCTTCCGGTCGATCCCGTGGGCGGTGAGGTACTGGCCCGCCGGGCTGTCGGACTTGATGCTCCCCGCCGGGCTGATGTGGTCGGTAGTCACGGAGTCACCGAGTGTGGCCAGAACGCGAGCACCCGAGATGTCGGTGACCGGCGTGAGTTCCATCGTCATCCCGTCGAAGTACGGCGGCTTGCGCACATACGTGGAGGCTTCATCCCACTCGAACACGTCGCCCGCAGGCGTCGGCAGCGAGGTCCAACGTTCGTCGCCGTCGAAAACGCCGGCGTACTGGGTGACGAACATCGAGCTGTCGATCGAGTCGTCGATCGTTTTTTGAACTTCGGCGGCATCCGGCCAGATGTCCTTGAGGTACACATCCTCGCCATCAGTGCCCTGACCGAGCGGCTGGGCGTCGAAGTCGAAGTCCATCGAGCCGGCAAGCGCGTAAGCGATCACGAGCGGTGGGCTCGCGAGGTAGTTCATCTTCACGTCGGGGTTGATGCGTCCCTCGAAGTTCCGGTTGCCGGAGAGCACAGCAGTTACGGCGAGGTCGTTCTGGTTCACCGCTGCCGAGATTTCGTCCTCGAGCGGTCCGGAGTTTCCGATGCACGTCGTGCAGCCGTAGCCGACGAGGTAGAAGCCGAGATCTTCGAGGTAGCCGTTCAACCCGGCCTTCTCGTAGTAGTCGGTGACGACCTTGGACCCGGGCGCGAGCGTGGTCTTCACCCAGGGCTTGGACTTCAGCCCCTTCCTCGACGCGTTGCGGGCGAGCAATCCGGCCGCGAGCATGACAGAGGGGTTGGACGTGTTCGTGCAGGACGTGATCGCGGCGATCGCGACAGCGCCGTGATCCACCGTGAATTCACGGCCGTCCTTGAGCGCGACGGCGGCGGGATTCGAGTGGGAACCGGACACGTAGGCGTCGAGGTCCCTCTCGAACTGGCTCTTGGCCTTCGTGAGTTCGACGCGGTCCTGGGGCCGCTTGGGCCCGGCGATCGAGGGGACGACGCTCCCGAGGTCGAGCTCAAGGTACTCGCTGAATTCCGGTTCGCGGCTCGCGTCGTGCCACAAGCCCTGCAGCTTCGAATACGCTTCGACGAGTTCGATCTGCTCCTCGCTTCGGCCCGTGAGCCGCAAGTAGTCGAGCGTGACCTGATCGATCGGGAACATCGCGGCGGTGGATCCGAACTCGGGGCTCATATTGCCGATCGTCGCCCGGTTCGCGAGAGGGACCTGGGCAACTCCCGCACCGTAGAACTCCACGAATTTGCCCACGACGCCGTGGGCGCGGAGCATTTGCGTAATCGTGAGCACGACGTCCGTCGCCGTCACGCCCGTGGGGATCGATCCGCTGAGCTTGAACCCGACGACCTTGGGGATGAGCATCGAGACCGGCTGGCCGAGCATGGCCGCCTCGGCTTCGATGCCGCCGACGCCCCAGCCGAGGACGCCGAGGCCGTTGACCATCGTGGTGTGGGAGTCGGTGCCGACGAGCGTATCCGGGTACGCGTGGAGCACACCGCCGACTTCGCGCGTCATTGTGACGCGCGCGAGGTACTCGATGTTGACCTGGTGCACGATTCCCGTGCCGGGAGGTACGACCTTGAAGTCGTCGAACGCGGTCTGCCCCCAGCGCAGGAACTGGTAACGCTCTCCGTTGCGTTCGTACTCGATCTCCACATTGCGCTCGAACGCGTTTTCCGTGCCGAACAGGTCGGCGATCACGGAGTGGTCGATGACCATTTCCGCCGGTGCGAGCGGGTTGATCTTTTTCGGGTCTCCCCCGAGCTCAGCCACGGCCTCGCGCATGGTGGCGAGGTCGACGATGCACGGCACCCCGGTGAAGTCCTGCATGATGACGCGGGCCGGCGTGAACTGGATTTCGGTATCGGGCTCGGCTTCCGGTTTCCAGGAACCAAGAGCAGTGATCTGAGTGGCCGTCACATTCTTGCCGTCTTCGGTGCGCAACTGGTTCTCCAGCAGCACTTTCAGGCTGAACGGGAGCTTCTCGTGGCCGGGCACAGCGTTAATTCGGTAGACGCGGTAATCCTTGCCGCCGACCGTCAGTGTGTCCTCGGCCCCGAAACTGTTCACTGCGGACATCCCGTGTCTCCTCTGATCGCCGTACTGCTGTACAAAAACTATCTTGATATCAAGATAAATATACCACTTCTACGTCGACGGTGGTGGCGGCTCGCCAGCACGCCTGTACACCGATGTGACGAGCAGCCACGTCACCCACAGCATGGCGGCGTACAAGGGAACTCCCATGAGCAGCTTCATCCCCGCGAGGAGTTCCGTCTGCTGGGTGAAGTACAACGGAGCCTGCACGGCCAGTCGCAGCGAGAACACGCCCACCCACAGCCACGTCGCGATCGTGAGCACGCGCCTTTTCGCCTTGTGCTTTCGCCACTCGGTGAGCTCATTCGTGAGCACTCCCGCTATGAGGCCGATGAGCGGCCAGCGCACCGCCAGGCTGACCAGGAGCACAACGACCGAGACCACGTTGATGACGAGACCCAGCGCGAAATTGTCCTCGGCCCGCCCGGTGAACAACGCGAGACCCGCAGAGAGGGCGATGCCGAAAACTCCGGCAAACGCCTGCGTCGCCGGCGTTCGGGACACGAGCCGGACGATGACGAAAAGCACAGCGAGAGCGACGGGCGCGATCACGGAAGGCAGGACTTCGCGCGTGACCGCATACACGATGAGAAAACCCAGCCCGGGCAGGATCGCCTCGACGAGGCCGCGAACGCCTCCGACGGCACGCAGCAGCGACGAACCGGTGGGCACCTCGCCGGGAGCTACCTGGCCAATGCCCGCTTTGCCGACCGCAGAACGCAACGCCTCACGGAGCGATTCATCCTGGCCCGAATCGTCGTTCGCGTCTCCTTTGGGCGCGGGAGACATCACACCTCGAGCGGGCCGGAGCTGACCGGACCGGTGCTGGATTGCGGAACGGCGAGCGGAATGAGATCGCGAGGCGGCATGGGGGTCGTGCCGCGAACCACCACGATGCTGCGGAACAGGTCCTCGACCTTCGCGGCGGCATCGGGGTTCGTGACAGCATCCCCCGCGATGACCCCACGAAGGAACCACTTGGGACCGTCGACGCCGATGAACCTCGCGAACCGGCGCGCACCAGGCTGTCCAGGGGCGGTCGCCGGAATCTCCGCGAGCAGTTCGGGACCGAAGGGGCCGATGGACAACTTCGTGGTTCCGCCCTGCTTCGCGATCTGGTCGGCGATCTGGTGTCGAATCTCGTGCCAGAGCCCCGTCGACCGCGGGGCCGCGAACGGCTGCACCTGCAGCGTGGATCCCGCGTAGTCAAGACCGACCGCGACGACTCGCTGCGTGCTCTCCTCAACCTCCAAACGCAATTGGAGACCCTCGCGCGGCAGGATCTTCACTCCGCCAAGGTTGACGTAGGGGCGAACCGCATTGGCTTCGGACTCGTCGAAAGGGCCGGCCGTTTCACGGTCCGCAGGGCCGGACTTCGCCTGGTTTTGTTCGTCCTGGCCATCGGTTGCCGCATCCTGTACATCGTTCACGCCGTGTGCTCCTGCCTATGATCCGTCGGCACTCTGACCATCCGAATCTCCTTTACCGGTCGAGCCGAAACCCGAATTCCCGCGATGGCTCCCGGGGAGCGAGCCTACCGGGGTGAACCTCGCTCGCGACACCGGCATAACGATCAATTGGGCGATTCGATCTCCGACCGCAACAGAATACGACTCCGAGCTGTCCGTATTCAGAATCGTCACTCGAATTTCGCCTCGGTATCCTGCATCGACCGTTCCCGGGCTGTTCACGATCGTGATGCCGTGCCGCGCGGCCAGTCCGCTGCGTGGGACGACGAATCCGACAAAGCCATCCGGGAGGGCAATGGACACCCCGGTCCCCACCGTCGCTCGTTCGCCGGGACCCAGCACGACCGCTTCGGCCGCCGCCAAGTCTGCCCCCGCGTCGCCGGGGTGCGCATACTCGGGAACCTTCGTTCCCACAATCAGCACGTGCACGTCGTCCATCACGATTCGAGGTTAGTGCAGAGGGCGTCGGAAAGTCTGGTCGAATAGGGGTATGACTGTTTACCGCGAACGACTGTGGGCCTCCGCCTGGCTCTACCTCGCGATGGCTCTGGTCATTCCGGCGAGCCTTCTAGTGTTCCTACCCATCAGCGTCACAGTGGGCATTGCGGTTGCCGCGGTTCTGTATGCCGGATGCGTCGGAATACTCATTCTCGCCTCGCCCACGATCGTCGTGACGGACACCACGTTCACGGCGGGCCGCGCAACGCTGCCGCTCAGCCTTGCGGGCGAAGCGCGCGCTTTTCGCGAGCCGGAATCGACGCTCGAACGGGGGCGCAACCTGGATGCACGCGCGTGGTTGCTAATTCGCGGGTGGATCGGTCCCGTCGTGAAGATCGAAATCAAGGACCCGCAGGATCCGACGCCGTACTGGCTCGTATCCTCGCGGCATCCGGAGAAGCTCGCCGCCGCGGTGATGCAGCGGCCGGCTCAGGCGCGGTGAAACCCGTTCAATTCGCACATTCGAGGCAAATCGGTCCGAGCTTTTCTTCGTGGTCGATTTGCGAGCGATGCTTCACCAGGAAGCAGTTCACGCACGTGAACTCGTCCGCCTGGGCCGGCAGGACAACCACGTCCAGGTCGAGGTCGGAAAGATCCGCGCCGGGCAGTTCAAATCCGCCGGGGTTGTCGGAGTCATCGACGTCAACGACCCCGGACATTTTGTCCGGAACTCGTTCCTTCAACGCCTCAATCGACTCCGAATCGTCGTCGGTCTTGCGCGGCGCGTCATAGTCGGTTGCCATTCGTATCCACTTCTCGGTTGTCGTCTTTTATCGAAATCGGCGGGGGTAGTTTGCATCAATTGAATGTCAATAGCAAACTGCCCGCAGACACTCACATCAACACCCCAGATTGAACTTCCGGCACGCCCGCGGTATTCCCTGATCCGCCACGTGTTTCATGGCACCCTAAAGGCAATCTCACGATGTGGAAGAGGCATGCTCATGGAGGACTTGAGAGTCATCGGTGTCGAAGATGGCGCGCTCCTCGTCTCCTCGGACGCTGGCGAACGGTTTCGCATCGCGGTCGACGAGGCGCTCGCTCAGCAATTGCGGCAGGCCGCGTCGGCGCCGGGAACCTCGCCGCGACTGGCACCCAGAGAGATTCAGGCCCACATCCGTTCCGGAATGTCCGCTCAGGATGTCGCCTCGATCACGGGCGCGTCGCTCGAGTACATCCAGCGCTTCGAAGGCCCGATTCTCGCGGAGCGCGAATTCGTCATCGAATCTGCACTCGCGGTCCCCGTTCACACCGCGATGGACACCGAATTCGGGGACTCCAGCGAAACATTCGGGTCCGCGATTCTCGCCCGGCTGCGAGGACTGAACGCGACAGGCGAGCGATGGGCCAGCTGGAAGGAGGATGGCCACGGCTGGGTCGTCAAATTGTCCTTCACCTCCGAGCACATCGATCATGACGCGCGGTGGCGTTTCGATCCCCGCAAGGCCGCGCTCGCTCCACTCAACAACGAGGCGGAAACGCTGTCCCGGCAAGGCGACCTGACGGGTACGCTCATTCCCCGTTTGAGAGCTGTCGACGGTCGCGACCGAGTCGCGGACAACTCGCGATTCGACAGCGGGGCATTCATCGATCAGGAAGTATCCGAATTGCGCGGGGCACCTCCCGTCGGGGTCGCGCTCCAGGAGGATTCCGAACGCGATACGTCGTTGATGGACACGCTGCCCCAAGTCGCGGCCGCTCCGGCGATTCAGGACGACAACGCCCAGGAGTCGCCGTCGAACCAGACCGCAGACCTTTTGGAAGCGCTGCGCCGCCGCCGAGGGGAGCGGGAAGTCGCGCACTACGACGACGACGCCGACGCGATGGCGGATCATCCCTCCACGGGTTCCATTCGGCTCGTCGACATTCCTCTCACCGATTTCGATGATGAACCGGACAGCATGGGTTCGCCGCCCAGGCCCGTCCACAATCTGTCGCAGAAGTCGTCCAAACGCGGTCGTGCCGCTATGCCGAGCTGGGATGAGATCGTCTTCGGCGCGAGGTCGGACGACGACCCGGCGTAGCCGAACCCCGATGAGCCAAACTTCGCCTAGCCAGTCCGAGAGCTGAACGCACCGAATCTCAGCAACGGTACTGTCGTTTCCTCTGGCGAGAACGAACCGTGCTGCCCGATCATGAGCCTGCCGGCCTGCGACTCCGCTCGAACGTCGTAGTAGGCAATCGCGCGTCGGGCAGCCACGAGAATGTCGCCGATGCGCGGTACGACTGCGTCGTCAACCCTCGGGCCGAACCACCCCGCGCCAATAGCCTCATCCCTGGAAACGACGCTGGCCCTTCCCCCCTCCGCAGTCCTCCAACGTTCGAGAATCGTTTTCCGAACCTCTGCGCTCGCGTCAGGCTCGAAATGCAGCTGAAGGCATCGCGGTTCGCCGGCGACGAAGCGGATGCCGTCGACGAGCGCTGAGTCCTCCCCGAACAGGATGTGAGAAGTTGCGGGAACGTCAAGAACACCGTGGTCTGCGGTGAGCAGCAGGCCCTCGCGGCTGTGCAGCTCCGGTGCGAAACGAGCCAGTTCGGCGTCTACGGTTTCCAGCGCGTCCGTCCACTGCGTCGACGCCCAGCCGTGTGCATGCGCGGCCTGGTCGAGTTCCGGAATATAGAGGTAGACGATTCCGCGGTGCATGTCATCGAGAGCTTGCCTGGCTGCCGCGAACCGCTCGGGAATGGACTTGCCGGAAACATACGCTGCACCCCGCAGAACCGCGCGCGTGAACCCCGATTCCCGGTAGCGTTCCTGGGCGACGACGACAGCGGGGATTCCCCGTTCCGCTGCCCGTTCGAACACCGTGGGAGATCTCTGCCACGTCGCTGGGTCGAGGCGATCATCCCATCCAGTGAGCTGGTTGACGACGCGATCATTCGCCGCGTCGAGCACGGTGTATCCGACGAGTCCGTGAATTCCGGGGTGCTCGCCCGTGGTGAGCGTGGCGAGATTCGATGCGGTCGTGGTCGGAAATCCCGCTGCAGCGAGCGCTGTCTTCGAGAGCGCCTTCGCCATGGTCCTCGCATGCCCGGCGCGTGCACGGAGAGACGAAACACCGAGGCCGTCCACGAGCACGACGATGGCCCGATCGACGGGCGGCAGAGCCAGCGAGTTCGACGTCCCGAGAACAGCCTCGAGGCAACTCGGAAGAACATCGGCAAGGCTCGGCCGTCCTGAATTCTTGGCCGGTAGCATGGTCGCAATCCTATGACTACGCCTTCCGTACCCCCGCCCAGCACTTCAGAGCCCGGTTCACCTTCTGCAGGCGAGCGCATCGATGACATCGATGTCTCGACCGAGATGGAGGGCTCCTACCTCGAATACGCCTACTCGGTCATCTATTCTCGCGCGCTCCCGGATGCCCGCGACGGGCTGAAGCCCGTGCAGCGCCGCATCCTGTACCAAATGAGCGAGATGGGACTTCGCCCCGACCGCGGCCATGTGAAGTCCTCCCGCGTCGTCGGGGACGTCATGGGCAAGCTGCACCCGCACGGCGACGCCTCAATCTACGACGCCATGGTGCGCCTCGCGCAGCCGTTCATCCTTCGCGTGCCGCTCGTCGACGGCCACGGGAACTTCGGCTCTCTCGATGACGGCCCGGCGGCACCCAGGTACACCGAAGCACGGCTCGCCGCCGCCGCGATGGCCATGGTGTCCGACCTCGACGAGGATGTCGTCGACTTCGTGCCGAACTACGACAACCAGCTCACGCAGCCCGATGTGCTGCCCGCAGCATTCCCGAATCTGCTCGTGAACGGCGCGTCGGGCATCGCGGTCGGCATGGCGACGAACATGGCGCCGCACAACCTCATCGAGGTCGTTGGGGGCGCACGGCACCTTCTCGCGAATCCGGATGCGAGCCTCGATGACCTCATGGCGTACGTCCCAGGCCCCGACCTGCCCACGGGCGGAACGATCGTCGGGCTCGACGGCATCCGCGAAGCGTACGAGACGGGTCGGGGAAGCTTCAAAACCCGAGCACGCGTCTCGGTGGAGAACATCACGGCGCGCAAGACGGGACTCGTCGTCACGGAGCTTCCCTACATGGTCGGCACCGAGAAGGTCATCGAGAAGATCAAGGACGGGGTGAATTCTAAGAAGCTTTCCGGCATTTCGGATGTCACGGACCTCACCGACCGCAAGCACGGGCTGCGCCTCGTCATCGGCATCAAGACCGGATTCAACCCGCAGGCCGTTCTGGAGCAGCTGTACAAGCACACGCCGCTCGAAGACCAGTTCAACATCAACAACGTCACGCTCGTCGACGGGGGCCCGCGAACTCTCGGTCTGCGCGACCTGCTACAGGTGTATGTCGACCACCGCGTCGCCGTCACGACGCGGCGAACGACGTTCCGGCTTGCGCGGCGGCAGGAACGGCTTCACCTCGTCGACGGCCTGCTCATCGCGATCCTCGACATCGACGAGGTCATCCAGGTCATCCGGGCCAGCGACGACTCCGATGTGGCCCGCAAACGTCTCATGGATGTCTTCGACCTGAGCGACGTGCAGGCGGAATACATCCTCGAGCTGCGGCTGCGCAGACTCACGAAGTTCTCGCGCATCGAGCTCGAGGCGGAGCGCGACAAGCTGCGCGCGGAGATCGCGGAGCTGGAGCGCCTCCTGTCGGACGCTGCGCTCATCCGGCAGCTGGTCTCGGAGGAGCTCGAGGCGGTGGCCGAGGAGTTCGGTACTCCCCGCAGGACACTCCTGACCGAGGCGCGGGCGTCGATCGCCAATGCGGGCTCCTCCAGGGCGGCCGGGTCGAAGGCGGCGCCCGTGTCGCTGGAGATCGAGGACACGCCATGCCGCGTGCTGCTCTCGACGACCGGGCGCATCATCCGCGTGGATATCGGTGACGAGCTGTCCGACACCCCGGTACGCGCCATCCGCCGAAGCAAGCATGATGCGATCCGGTCCTCGGTCGTGACGACGAGTCGAACCGAAATCGGGGCGATCACGAACCTGGGGCGGCTCGTGCGCCTCTCCCCCGTCGATCTGCCGCAGGTTCCGGAGAATTCCCTCCAGCTTGCCGCGGGCGCGAAGGTGGCCGAATATCTGGCGCTGGATGCCGGGAAGGAACGCGTGGTCGCGCTCGTATCCCTTGAGTCAAATGCGCCCATCGCGCTCGGCACGAAGCAGGGAATTGTGAAGCGACTGGCGGCTGGAGACTACCCGAACCGACCCGATTTCGAGGTGATTGCGCTCAAGGACGGCGACGAGGTGGTCGGCGCGGCCCAGGGCACCGACGCGGAAGAGCTCGTGTTCGTGACCTCGGATGCCCAATTGCTGCATTTCCCCGCCTCGTCCGTGCGACCCCAGGGGCGCAGCGCCGCCGGGATGGCGGGCATGAGGCTGTCTGCCGGTGCCGTGGTCATCCATTTCACGTCCGTCGATCCGGGCGCAGACGTGGTCGTCGCGACGATCTCCGCGCACAGCGACACGATTGCGGGCACCGATCCGGGCCGCGCGAAAGTGTCGTCGTTCGCGGAGTTCCCGGGCAAGGGCCGCGGCACCGGCGGTGTCCGCTGCCACGCGTTCCTGAAGGGCGAGGACTCCCTCGCGCTCGCCTGGGCGGGGACGGCCCCCGCGCTGGCCGTGGGCACAGACGGGGCCGCACGGGAGCTTCCGGATGCCGGCGCGAAACGCGACGCGTCGGGAACGCCGTTGGCCGCCGTGGTGGGCTCCATCGGCACGTCCGCTCAATCGGCGTGAGGGAGCGGCCGGTGCCGAACCGCAGGGCGGCCCGCGTGATCCTGTTCGACGAGCGGGATCGCGTACTGCTGTTCCGCGGCATCGACTCGACCCGGCCGGATGCCGCGCCGTGGTGGTTCACTCCCGGCGGAGGTCTTGAACCAGGCGAAACTCCGCGCGATGCAGCGCTGCGGGAGGTGCTGGAGGAGACCGGCGTCCGGCTGCCGTCGGTGAGCGGCCCGGTTTTCGAGCAGGAAATGGACTTCACGTTCGAGGGAGAGCCGCTGCACCAGTACGAGCAGTTCTTCGTCGCCCACGTCGACAGGGTTGAAATCAATTCCGCCGGCTGGAGTGACCTCGAGAAGCGCATGATGCTCGAGTCGCGCTGGTGGCCCCTCGACGACCTGAAGTCGACCTCGGAGACGGTTTATCCGCACAACCTGGCCGAACTGGTACGCGCTCAGCTCGATGGCCATTAGCGCCCCGGCATCGACCGTTATACGTCAATTCTGTCGCGGCTCAGGTCCGCGGCACCGGCGATGATGAACTCTTTGCGCGGGGCGACATCGTTGCCCATGAGAAGTTCGAAGACGGTTTCGGCGTGCTCCGCATCCGGGATGCGCACCCGCCGCAGTGTGCGGTGCCTGCGGTCCATGGTGGTCGTCGCCAATTGTTCGGCATCCATCTCGCCGAGGCCCTTGTATCGCTGAATCGGGTCCTGGTAGCGCTTCCCCGCCTTCTTGAGGCCGGCAAGCACGGCGTTCAGCTCTGCCTCCGAGTAGGTGTAGATCGTCTCGTTGGGCTTCGAACCCGCGTTCACGACGACGACGCGGTGCAGCGGCGGGACGGCTGCATACACCCGGCCGTCCTTGATCATCTCCGGCATGTAGCGATGGAACAGCGTGAGCAGCAAGGTGCGGATGTGGGCGCCGTCGACATCCGCGTCGCTCATGATGATGACTTTGCCGTACCGCGCGCTCGACAGGTCGAAACTGCGTCCGGAACCCGCGCCGATCACCTGGATGATGGATGCGCACTCCGCGTTGCCGAGCATGTCCGGCAACGACGCCTTCTGCACGTTCAGGATCTTTCCGCGGATCGGCAGGAGCGCCTGGTACTCGCTGTCGCGCGCGAGCTTCGCCGTGCCGAGCGCCGAATCGCCCTCCACGATGAACAGCTCGCTGTTGGCGACATCGTTGCTGCGGCAGTCCACTAGCTTGGCCGGCAACGACGAACTCTCCAGCGCGTTCTTCCTGCGCTGCGTCTCCTTGTGCGCCCGCGCGGATACGCGCGCCTTCATTTCGGCGACGATCTTCTCCAGCACGAGGGCCGCCTGGTTCTTGTCGTCGCGCTTCGTGGACGAGAATCGCTCGCCCAGCCCCTTCGCGATCACGTTTGCGACGATGTTGCGCACTGCTGGCGTGCCGAGAATTTCCTTCGTCTGCCCCTCGAATTGCGGTTCGGGGAATCGCACGGTGAGAACCGCGGTGAGGCCCGCGAGGATGTCGTCCTTCTCGAGCTTGTCATTCCCGGCTTTGAGTCGGCGGGCATTCTGCTCCACTTGCGCCCGCAGGAACTTCATCAACCCCTGGTCGAATCCGGCCAGGTGCGTTCCGCCTTTCGGAGTCGCGATGATGTTGACGTAGCTGCGGATCTCCGTGTCGTACCCGGTGCCCCAGCGCAGTGCCACCTCGACCTCGCAGTCCCGCGTGAGTTCGGTCGCCACCATGTGCCCAGAGTCGTCGAGGACGGGCACGGTTTCCGTGAATGTGCCGGATCCGGTGATGTGCCACGTTGATGTGAGGGGGGAATCCTTCGAAAGGAAGTCGACGTACTCGACGATTCCGCCCGCATACCGGAAGTGCTCATCGACCGGCTCGTCCCCGCGAAGGTCTTCGACGCGAATTCCCAGTCCCTTGACGAGGAATGCGGTTTGCCGCGCCCTGCCGAGCAATTCGTCGATTTGGAACGACGCGGTGCGGGTGAAGACCTGCGGGTCCGGCCAGTACCGCACGCGCGTGCCCGTGATGCCCTTAGCGACCTTTCCGACCACGCGAAGCTCGCTTCCGGAAACGAAGGGCGTGAACGGCGCATCCGGTTTCGGTTCACCCGAATCCGCGAATATCCCGGGCTCCCCGCGATGAAACGACATCGCCCAGGTCTTGCCGTCGCGATCCACCTCGACATCCAGCCGTTCGGAAAGCGCGTTGACGACGGACGCCCCGACACCGTGCAATCCCCCGGACGAGGTGTACGAGCCCGTGCCGAATTTGCCGCCGGCGTGAAGCTTCGTGAACACGACCTCGACACCGGACAGGCCCGTCTTCGGTTCGATGTCGACGGGGATGCCGCGTGCGCGATCGACCACTTCAACGCTGCCGTCCGGTCGCAGGATGACCTTGATTTCATCGCCCGAACCGCCGAGGGCCTCATCGACGGAGTTGTCGATGATCTCCCACAGGCAGTGCATGAGCCCGCGCGAGTCGGTGGAGCCGATGTACATTCCTGGGCGCTTGCGGACGGCTTCGAGACCCTCCAGCACGGACAAGTGCCGCGCTGAGTAGTCAGAACTCGCCACAGAAGACCTCCATTGTCGCCGCAATTCCAGCGTGCAGTATCGCCGCCGGGCCGTATTCCACCCTAATGACCCGCACCGACCTTCACGGCCTCCGACACCCTCAATACCGCGTCCGCTACGCGCACAGCGAAATACCCCGCCCCCAACCGGCGAAAAGCCCCCCGGCATGTTTGGATAGGTGTACGGACAACAGCGATAGGAGTGCAGATGTCTCAGGTCAGCGCAGGAACAACGGCCACCGTCGAGCGGGACTCCTATGAGCTCACCGCCCTCGACCGCTGTGACAGCTGCGGAGCCCAGGCCTACATCCGCGTGATGATCGGCGAGAGCGAGTTGCTGTTCTGCGCCCACCACGGTCGCCGCCACCAGGAGAAGCTCGCCGCCGTCGCCACAGACTGGCACGACGAGTCGAGCCGGCTTCTGGAAGACTCCGCCCTCTGAGTTTGACCGGACTGCTGCGGGAAGCCCGGCTTTCCCGCACCGCGCTCGAGGCCAATATCGCCGCACTGCTTCACGAGCATGCTGCTGCGGATCTCGCCGTCGACGTCCGCGCGGATGCCTACGGACACGGCCTCTCGTCGGTCGTCGCCGCGGCGGCCGAACACGGGGTCCACCGGTTTCGCGTATCGCCGGGGATCACCCTCGCATCGGGCCTTCACGCGCACGCGGGACCCGGAGCCGCGGACGTCGAACTCGCGCCGTACGGATTCTCCCCCCAGCTCGGGTCGATCGCGCTGCGGCCCGTCGCGACGCTCGTCGGCGAAGTGGTCGCCGTCAAGCGCGTCCCCGCCGGTAGCGCAGTGTCCTACGGGTACACCTACCGCACGGAGCAGGACGGGACCATCGCGCTCGTCGGCCTCGGCTATTCCGACGGCATCCCACGGCTCGGATCGAATACAGCCCACGCCGCGATCGCGGGAGAACTCGCGATCGTCGCCGGTCGCATCGCAATGGACCAATTCGTCCTCGACCTAGGAGACCGCTCGGCGGCAGTGGGCGACGAAGTGACCGTCTGGGGTGATCCGGACGCGGGAGCTCCCGCGTTGCGGGACTGGGCGGCGCTGGCCCGACGCACGCCGCAGCACCTGACCGCCGGCCTCGGCCCCCGCGTCGTTCGAACCTGGATGAGCGGGGAGTCATCGTGACCGCAGTGGCGACAATCGACCTCGCGGCGTTCCGGCACAATGTCCGCACGCTCGCGGAGCTCGTCGCCCCTTCCGAAGTCATGCTCGCGGTCAAGGCGGACGCCTACGGGCACGGCATGGCTCAACTCGCGCCCGTTGCGCTGGAGGCGGGCGCGACATCCCTCGCGGTGCTCGAGCTCCCTGCCGCGGTTGCCCTGCGCACGTCAGGCGTCACTGCTCCACTGTTCGCGTGGCTGCACGGTGTTCACACCGATTTCGCGACAGCGGCACTCTACGACATCGATCTTGGCATCTCGGCTCGCTGGCAGCTCGACGCGATCGTTGCAAGCCGTCCCGAACGACCCGTGCGCGTTCATCTGAAAGTCGACACGGGGCTCCATCGCAACGGCGCGACCGAGGAGGACTGGCCCGAGCTGATCGTCGCTGCGCTGAAAGCTCAGAAGGCCGGCGCTGTCGTCGTTCACGCGGCCTGGTCCCACCTGGCCGACACGTCGCCCGAAGACGATGCTGACGCGCTCAATCGGCTGCTGTCTGCAATTGCCATCGCCGAAGACCTGGGTGCGCACTTTCCCGTCACTCATCTCGCCGCAAGCTCTGCTGGCATTCGGATGCCCGATGCGCGGCTCGATCTCGTTCGATTCGGCATCGCCGCGTACGGCCTCTCTCCGTTCGACGACGTCGACGGCCGTGGCTTGGGGCTCATCCCGGTGATGACACTGTCCACGACCGTGACGGACCTCGATTCGGAGCGCGGCACCGCGACGATCGGCGCGGGGTTCGGCGATGGGATCGCGGCGGCAGCCTTGCCCAAAGCCGAGGTTTTCGCCGCGGGCGCGCGCCGCGGCATCCGTGCGATCGAGGTGGATTCGTCGACCATTGATGCGCGCGACGACGGTGTGGAACCGCTCAGGGTCGGCGACGAAGTACTCCTCTTCGGTTCTGGCGACTCCGGCGAGCCGACCGCGGAAGAGTGGGCCGAGTGGGCGGACAGCATCGGCGATGAGATCGTCACGCAAGTGGCCGTCCGCGTCCCCCGCGTGTACACCGACGGGCCCGGACACGTTTAGCCGCTATCGACCGACGCGTCCGACGATGGCTTCGCGCGCCTTTCTCGCAAGCTCGTCGACGGCGCGAATCCGATCATCCGCTTCGGGCAGCGCCGCACCCTTCCGCGCGAGCGCCGCGGTGAGAAGTTCGTCGGCGAAACTCGGATTCATCGGCAGAAACGGGCCGTGGATGTTCGTGCCAAGGTTGACCCCGTCGCGAACGCCGTCGATGCGCGGGCCGGATACTTCGTCGCGACACGCATTGCCAAATCCCTTCGACACCGTCATGACGGGCGAGGCGCCGTCGAGGAGAGTCGTCACAGCGCCATGATTTTCGAAACCGGCGACGAGCGCGCCGTCGGGCCCCCTGCCCGTGATCTCGCCGATGACGCGATCATTCACGAGCCTGGCCCGTGAGGGCAGGATGCCGACTCCTTCCAGAACGGTGCCGTCCGCCAGTTCCAGCTCGCGGCCGAAGAGCTGCCAGCCTGCAGTGATGGCGACCATGGGGACGCCATCGTCGGCGATCTCGCGCAATGCGCCGGTACTGCCCACCAGGTCAGCGTGCACCGCGCGTTGCGCTGCGGCCTGGCCGGTGCCGATGTGCACGAGGTCGACGTTCGTCGGCATCGGATCGCCGATGCCCTTGGTAAAAACTTCGGCTGTCAGCCCGCGCCATTCCAGCCGGCGAACAAGCACGGCGACGTTTCCCGCGTCGCCGTTGATTCCGAGCTCCCGCGGATAGAGGTGCAGAATGCGCACGGCACTCACGATTCCCCCTCGAGTTCGAGATAGCCGAGGAGTTTGCGCAACTCCATCATGAGTTCGTAGTTCACGAGCGCGACTTTCGTGTCTCCTTCGGGCGCGGGCAGCGCGAGAAACTCCCGCAGCGCCGATTTCACGTCGGGGATGACCTTGCCGACCGGTATGCCTGCATAGGCGAGCCGCGTTGCGATGTGCCACGCTTTCGTGCCCGTGAGCACGTCGACATGGTCAATCAGGGAAAAGTCCGTGTCATAGATCCACGAGGGATCCGGCGTTCCCTCATCGACGGCCATGAACAGTTGCGCCGGCACCCGGTCCAGCGCATTCAGATTCAATTGCAGGCTCGGCGGGTTCTTCATCATGATGACCTCGATGGGTTCGCCATCGGCCTCGAGGGTTTCGCCGCGCCCATACACCGTTTCGAGCGCCGCGAACGCGTCGGACGCAGTCGCGAGGGAGAATCTCGTGCCCAGGAGCGTGCGCGCCATGGCGATCGCCCCTGCGGCGTCTGCGGCGTAGTGCACACCGCGGGCGGGGAGCTGGATCTGTTCGGTCTCGGCACCGGCGGAAATCACGGCGGTCGCACCCGTCAGGCCGACCACGGTCGCCAGGCTCTCGACTTTGGCGAAGTCGCCGTCGCCAACGCGCGTGGCGCTGGCGAGACCGTGAGGCGATTCCGCAAGTACGCCATCCGCAACCGAGTAGTAATCGACCGAACGTCCCGCGGAGGCGAGTTCATCGCCCATCGCCCGCAAATTCTCGTCGGACGCGTTGAGCACGATGTCGCGGGACGCGGCCTGGGCGACAGTGCGGAGCATAACGTAGACGCGATCCGGCTCGTGATAGCGGTTGAGCTGGTCGATCTGAATGTTGATGAGCAGCACGCTCGTCGGCCGTAGCCGCTTCGCGAGTTCCGGGCCGTACCCTTCATCGACTTCGAGCACCGCCAGATCCTCACGAATTCGTCCCGTCGGTGACACGGAGGCGAGCAACGACGACGCGACGCCTTGCGGAATGTTGCCGCCGGACGGATTCGTGAACAAGCTCACGCCGTGTGCGCGAAGCACCGCGACGAGCATGTTCGTCGTCGTGGATTTCCCGTTCGAGCCGGAGACGACAACGACGCCCAATGGCAGTTTCTCGACAGCATGCTCCAGGAACTTCGGTGCCAACTTCAACACCACAAGCCCCGGAAACGCCGACCCTCCCCCACGCAGCCGTGCCAGTACTCGAACGAGACGGCCGAGCAGAATGGGGAAGAAGTACCTCACCGGCGGTCTACTCGAGGTAGTCGCGCAGTGACTGCGACCGTGACGGGTGGCGAAGCTTCGCCATCGTCTTCGACTCGATTTGGCGGATGCGCTCCCGCGTCACGCCGAACGTGTCGCCGATCTGGTCGAGGGTCTTCGGCATCCCGTCGCCGAGCCCGAACCGCATCCGGATGACGCCGGCCTCGCGCTCGGAAAGCGAGTCGAGCAGACTCTCGAGTTGTCTCTGCAGCATGGTGAATCCCACGGCATCCGCAGGAACGACAGCCTCCGTGTCTTCAATGAGGTCACCGAACTCGCTATCGCCGTCCTCGCCGAGCGGGGTGTGCAGCGAGATGGGCTCGCGGCCGTACTTCTGCACCTCGACGACCTTCTCCGGCGTCATGTCGAGTTCGCGGCTCAATTCCTCGGGAGTGGGTTCGCGGCCCAAGTCCTGCAGCATCTGGCGCTGCACGCGGGCGAGCTTGTTGATGACCTCCACCATGTGGACGGGAATTCGGATGGTGCGCGCCTGGTCGGCCATGGCGCGCGTGATCGCCTGGCGGATCCACCATGTTGCGTAGGTGGAGAACTTGAACCCCTTCGTGTAGTCGAATTTCTCGACCGCACGGATGAGGCCCAGGTTGCCCTCCTGGATCAGGTCCAGAAACTGCATGCCACGGCCCGTGTAGCGCTTCGCGAGCGAAACCACGAGGCGCAGGTTCGCGCCAAGCAAGTGCGATTTCGCGCGTTGCCCGTCTCTGGCCACCCAGCGAAGCTCGCGCTCGAGCTCCTTGCTGATTTTGCCCTTGGCCTCTGCGAGCTTGTCTTCGGCGAAGAGACCCGCTTCGATGCGCATGGCGAGCTCGACTTCTTCCGCAGCATTGAGGAGAGCGACCTTGCCGATCTGCTTCAGGTAGTCCTTGACAGGGTCGGCCGTCGCGCCCGTGATCGCCGCAGAATAGACCGGCACATCGTCGTCGTCATCGACGAGGGAAAGTCTGAGCGCCCCGGTCGGCAGGGGTTCTTTCGTTCCCTCGTCCTCGGAGTCGTCATCCGACGAGTCATCGGAATCGTCCTTCTTCTTGCCCGACGCGGACTTCGAGTCCTCGTCTTCGTCTTCGTCCTCGTCGACGTCGTCATCCGAGTCCTTGTCTGCGGCCGCTTCCGTGTCGACGTCGTCATCAGGGGCGATGTCGATCTCTTCGTCCTCGCCGACCTCGGCTTCGAGGTCGCTCAAATCGACTTCGCCTGCACCGGAGGCCTTGTCCGCGCCCGCGCCCTTGCCCTTTGCCTTGGCTGCAGCCTTCGGGGTGCTCTTCGGGGCACTCTTCGTCGTGCTCTTCGATGGTGCCTTAGTGGCGGTTGCCTTTGTGGCGGTTGCCTTGGGCGCGGTCTTCGTGGAAGCCGCGGCCTTGGGCTCGGCAGTCTTGGCTGCCGCCGTCGTGGGTGCAGCAGACTTGGCGGTTGCAGCCTTGGGTGCAGCCTTCTTGGCGGTCGCCGTCTTGGGTGCAGCCTTGGACGCAGCGGCCTTGGTTGTAGCAGCCTTGCTCGACGGCGACTTCGCAGCAGCTGATTTCGTCGACGTGCTCTTGGCTGCTGCCGCCTTGGTCGTGGCCGCCTTAGCCCCGGTCGCCTTGGCCGCCGTCGACTTCGCCGCCGTCGCCTTCGCAGCGGGTGCTTTGTCAGCAGTGGTTTTGGTGGTGGGCGCAGCCTTCGCGGGCGCAGCTTTCTTCGCTGCCGCGCTGGACTTCACCGGAGCGGTGGATGTCACCCGACCGCTGGACTTCGCGGGAACCGGCGCTACGGGCTCTTCGCTCGCCGCAGCGCCGCGCCGCAAGCCGGCTCTCGTCGCAAACGCTTTGGCCGCCGCAGCAACCTTTCCGGTGGACGTCTTCTTGTCGGTCGCCGGGCTGGCTTCAGCCTTGCTTTTGGCTGCCATTCGGTCACCTTTCCTCAACAGGTTGCCCAGTCGGCTTTGGCACGATCTTTGTCGTACACCCCGCACAGCCGTTTTTGGGCAGTACTAGGACCCATGTCAAGTCCCTGTGCCGGCACACTGCATGATGCCAACTCCAGGACGACCTGAACGGGTCCGTGGTCAATTATTGCATGGAATGGGTCGCGCCTCTGACCGCTTGCGCGCGTTATGCCATTCCCGCATCGTCAACTACTGCAACCGCGCGAGACCCGATTCTATTCCGGGCGCGGGCTCTGCTGGTCATCGTCGCCGTTGTGGCGCAGTGCAAGGAAAATTTCCAGCTCGGCGGCGATCTCGTCGGCGGTCGGAAGTTCGCCGTCTTCGTCGATGAGCGGGGAGCGCAGAGGATTGCCGGCCATATAGGCGTCGTGCCGCTCTTCGAGCGTTCCGACGAGTCTGGCGAGCTCGGGATTGTCATCAACCTGCTTGTCGATCTTTTCGACGAAATCGCGGCCCTCATCGCGAAGTTTCGTCGTGGCGAAGATCAATCCCGTAGCCGAACTCACGAGTTCGAGCGCCTTGAACGCGGCATCCGGATACTCGGTATCCGCAAGGTAGTGCGGGATGAGCAGGACGAATCCGGCCACCGGATGATCCAGCTCGTGCAACCGATGCTCCACGACGTGGAGGGCATTGGCCAAAACCTGGGTGTGCGGTTTCCATACGGAGAATGTTTCGATGAGCTCGGAACGGTTGCCGCTCACCGTCACGCCGATCGGACGCGTGTGCGGAACGGGCATGGGAATGGCGTGCACCCAGGTCGTGGACTTCACCTGGAACTTGTCAATGAGTCCAATCACCGCGGCCGTGAAGCGCTCCCACTGGAAGTCGGGTTCGTAGCCGGTCAGTACAAGGAATTGCTGCCCGATCTCGTCCGTGGCCAGGTGCAGTGCGAGCGTGGCAGGTCGATAGTTCGTCAAGTGATCCTGCTCGAAATAGATCGTCGGCCTGCGCGCACGGTAGTCGAGCAACGCGTCGTTGTCGAAGGCGGCGATCACCTCGGTGTGCAGCGTGTCCATGAGGTTGGAGGTGAACAGCGCGACGGATCCACCGGCGTCCGCGAATCCGGTCAGCCCTGCGACGAGGGGCAATCCCGTCGGAACGTCGGCGACGTCGGCGCTGAGGGTGTAGAGGCCCGCGGGGTCTTCCATTCCTCAACTCTAACCGCGACAAATCTCCACTCGCTGGCAGCATGGCCGCAGGTTGTCATGCCCTGAGCGAACAGCCCCCGGGGCCCCTCGCAGTGGTTGCTCCGGATCGCCGGATAGCATTGCCCCATGACTGTCGCTTCCCTTCACCTTTCTTCCGAGCCCGCCCTTTCCCTCGAATCCGATGTCCTCGTCGTGGGGGTGGCAGGGTCGGAAAACGGCCCCGTCCTCCTGTCCGACGATGCCGCGCTCGAGCCGATCAGGTCGTCTCTCGCTGCTCTCGGGATATCGGGATCTGAGGATGATGTTCGCCGACTCGCCGCGCCGGAAGGCTCGGCGAAAAGCATTGCGCTTGTGGGGCTCGGCACGTCGCCGGTATCGCCAAACAGCTTGCGCCGGGCCGCTGGCTCGGCCGTGCGCCAGCTCACCGGGGTTAGCACGCTGACACTTGCCCTTCCCACGGCAACGAGCGACGACGTGCTCGCAGTTCTCGAGGGAGCGGCAATCGGTTCCTACTCGTTCACGAGGTACCGCACCAAGTCCCAGGAGGCGGCCAAACTTCCGGCGACCGACATCACTGTCGTTTCTGATGTGGAAGTGGGTGACGATGTGCTCGCCCGGGCAGGAATTGTCGCGGCAGCGGTCCACGCCGTTCGAGACCTCGTCAATACTCCGCCGCTGGATTTGTATCCCGAGACCTTCGCCGCCACGGCGCGGGAATTGGCGGACGGCGCGCCGGTAACCGTCACCGTTTTCGGAGACAAGGAGTTGGCCGATGGCGGGTTCGGTGGCATCATCGGCGTCGGTCAGGGCTCGACAAGGTCGCCGCGGCTCGTGAAAGTGGAGTACAACCCGAAGGGCGCAACCAAACACCTCGCGCTCGTGGGCAAGGGGATAACGTTCGACTCCGGCGGGCTCTCCCTCAAATCTCCCGCAGGCATGGTCGGGATGAAGTACGACATGACGGGCGCCGCCACCGTCCTCGCCACCGCACTCGCCATCGCCCGGCTCGGCCTTGGGTTGCGCGTCACGACATGGTTGTGCCTGGCCGAGAACTTGCCGTCCGGGTCGGCGATTCGCCCCAACGACGTCCTCACCATGCGCGGCGGCAAGACCGTCGAGGTGCTGAATACGGATGCCGAGGGCCGCCTCGTTCTCGCAGACGGACTCGTAGCCGCGAGTGAAGAGAAACCTGACGCGATCATCGATGTCGCGACGCTCACCGGGGCCGCTCGCGTCGCGCTCGGCGACCGATACGTGGGGACCATGGGCGACGAGAAACTCGTCGGCGACGTCGTCGACGCGGCAAAGCACGTCGGAGAGTTCTTCTGGCCGATGCCCCTGCCGGCCGAATTGCGGACTCTTCTCAATTCGGATGTCGCGGACATCGCCAACGCGAAGCCGGGCAACACGGCGGCGGGAATGCTGCTCGGCGGCGTCTTCCTCCAGGAGTTCATCGGAACTGCGGTTGACGGCTCGCGGATCCCGTGGGCGCACCTCGACATCGCGGGAGCGGCAAACAACGATTCGACCGGTTTCGGCTACACGGGCAAGGGGCCGACGGCCGTCGGCGTGCGCACTCTCGTCGCGCTGGCTGAGCGGATTTCGCTCGCGTAGTACAGTCGGAGTGGCAGGAAAACCTGCCGTACCAATCCCCCGTGACGCTCGCCAGCGAACGGGTGCGTGAACAGGCTGAAACTCGAGGGAGTCGCCCGGTGTCGGAACAGAACTTTGACCTAGTCGTCCTCGGAGCGGGAAGCGGCGGATACGCTGCAGCGCTCCGGGCATCAGAACTCGGAATGAGCGTCGCGCTCATTGAAAAGGACAAGGTCGGCGGCACGTGCCTGCACGTCGGTTGCATTCCCACCAAGGCACTTCTGCACGCGGCCGAAGTGGCGGATGTTGCGCGCGAGTCGGCAAAGTACGGCGTCACCAACACATTCGAAGGCATCGACATCGCGGGAGTCACGGCGTACCGCGAAGGAATCGTCGCGAGCAAGTACAAGGGCCTCCAGGGTTTGATCAAAGCCAGAGGGATCACGGTCATCGATGGCGAAGGCAAGCTCGTTTCGCCGACGGCCGTCCAGGTCGGCGACGACAAGTACACCGGAAAGAACGTCGTGCTCGCGACCGGTTCCTACTCGCGGTCGCTGCCGGGCCTTGAGATCGGCGGCCGCGTCATCACGTCGGAGCAGGCGCTGGACCTTCCTTTCGTTCCCCGCAAAGTCGCAGTTCTTGGCGGCGGGGTCATCGGCGTCGAGTTCTCGAGCGTCTGGCGCTCGTGGGGTGCGGAAGTCACGATCATCGAGGCACTCCCCAACCTCGTCCCGAACGAGGACGAATCGGTCAGCAAGCAGTTCGAGCGCGCATTCCGCCGGCGCGGAATCGAATTCAAGCTGGGTGTGCGGTTCCAAAGCGTCACCCAGAGCGACTCGGGCGTCGTCGTGACTCTCGAGAACGGTGAAACCGTCGAGGCCGAGCTTCTTCTCGTCGCGGTCGGGCGGGGTCCGTCGACAGCGAACCTCGGATTCGAGGATGTCGGGGTCACGATGGATCGCGGCTTCGTCATCACGAACGAACGCCTCGCCACGAACCTTCCCGGCCTCTATGCGGTCGGCGACATCGTGCCGGGACTCCAGCTCGCACACCGCGGCTTCCAGCACGGCATTTTCGTCGCGGAGGAGATCGCGGGTCTCAACCCGATCGTGATCTCCGACACCAACATTCCCAAAGTCACCTACTCCGATCCCGAGGTCGCCTCGGTCGGACTCTCGGAAGCCAAAGCGAAGGCGGAGTACGGGGATGACAAGGTCTCGAGCTACGACTACAACCTGGCCGGCAACGGCAAGAGCCACATCATCGGCACCTCCGGATCGATCAAGGTCGTTCGCGTCAAGGACGGACCCGTCGTGGGCGTGCACATGATCGGCGCGCGAGTCGGAGAGCTCATCGGCGAGGCACAGCTCGCGGTGAACTGGGAAGCGTACCCGGAGGACATCGCTCCGCTCATCCACGCGCACCCGACCCAGAACGAAGCACTCGGTGAAGCGTTCCTCGCTCTCGCCGGAAAACCACTCCACGCGATGTGATCGAGCAACCCGAACTATGCTTGATGGGACAACTACGGCTTAACAAGGAGCACCACTAATGAGCGAATCCGTCAACCTCCCGGCACTCGGCGAGAGTGTCACTGAAGGAACGGTGACCCGCTGGTTGAAGAAGGTCGGCGATCGAGTCGAGGTCGACGAGCCGTTAGTGGAAGTGTCGACCGACAAAGTCGATACCGAGATCCCTTCACCCGTCGCCGGCATTCTCGAAGAGATCCTGGTCGCCGAGGACGAAACAGTTGAAGTGGGAACCCCCTTGGCGAAGGTCGGTCAGGGCGTCGAAAGCGCCGCACCGGAACAGGGCGATGCGCCCGCCGCCGAAGCCGCACCTGCCGAAGCGCCCGCCCAGACGGCCGAGACCGCGCCAGCCCCCGCACCGGCTGCCGAGCCCGAGGCTGCTGCCGAGCCTGCTCCAGCACCCGCTCCGGCAGCAGAACCTGCGCCCGCACCCGCGCCCGCTCCCGAACCAGCGCCGGCAGCAGAGCCCGCCCCAGCACCTGCACCCGCGGCCGAACCAGTGCCTGCACCCGCGGCCGAATCAGCGCCTGCACCCGCGGCCGAATCAGCACCCGCCCCAGCGCCTGCCTCTACACCCGCGCCGGCCGCACCGGCACAACCCGCTGCCTCGGGCGCGGGATATGTCACTCCGCTCGTCCGCAAACTCGCCAATGAGAGCGGAATCGACCTGTCGACGATCAGCGGTTCCGGCATCGGCGGGCGCATCCGCAAGCAGGATGTGCTGTCCGCCACCGGCGCCGCAGGCGGCGGCACTCCAGCGCGCACGCCGTTGGAGACCTCCCCCCTTCGGGGAACCTCGGTTCCCATGTCGCGACTGCGCAAAGTTGTCGCTGAGCGCGCCGTGGTGTCGATGCAGACATCGGCTCAGCTCACCACCGTCGTCGAGGTGGATGTCACGGCAGTATCGGCATTCCGGGATTCGGTGAAAGCCGAATTCCTGCAGAAGACCGGCAACAAGCTCACGTTCCTGCCGTTCTTCACTCTCGCGGCCGCGGAAGCGCTCAAGGCGTACCCCATCATCAACGCCACCATCGATGGCGAGAACATCGTCTACCCGGGCCAGGAGAACATCAGCATCGCCGTGGACACCGAACGCGGACTGCTCACACCGGTGATCCGCAATGCGGGCGACCTCAACATCGCCCAGCTCGCGGGCGAGATCGCCGACCTGGCGGAACGCACGCGCAACAACCAGCTGAAGCCGGACGAGCTCGCGGGAGGCACGTTCACCGTCACGAACACCGGTTCGCGCGGCGCGCTCTTCGACACTCCCGTCGTGTTCCTGCCTCAGTCCGCCATCCTCGGCACCGGAATCGTCACAAAACGTCCCGTCGTCGTGACGGACGACGGCCTCGATGCCATCGCGATCCGCTCTCTCGCGTACCTTGCGCTTTCCTACGACCACAGAATCGTCGACGGCGCGGACGCGGCCCGATTCCTGGTCGCGGTCAAGGAACGCCTCGAGTCCGGCGACTTCCGCGGAAACCTCGGCCTCAACTAACCGCTGACGCGTCGGCCGGGATGATGTCCCGGATTCTCCAACCATCGTCTCCACGGATGATGAGCAGCGAAGCAGTCGGCGAGAACTCCGACTGCGCCGACACGTTCTTTGCGTGGCCGACCGAGAGCAGCGCCGTGTCGCCGATCCGTTCGACGACGCTCAGCACGAGTTCCGCGGAAGGATTCGTTGCGGAATCGGTGATCCAGTCGAGGGAGTGATCCGGAACACCGCCGGACTGGAGCACGCGAATCCGGTAACTGTCCGCCTCCATGGCTGAAGACCCCAATTGATCGACCCCGTCCAGGCACAGCACGGAACGTGCGTCGAAGCACGCTGCCCGAGCGTGAAGCAGCGCGGTGCCCGCTGCGATCGGTTCTGCACCAGCGATCGCGGGGTCAGCGTGCGCGGGGTCAGCGTGCGCGGTAGCTGGCCTGCCGCCAGTCGGTTGCCCTTGTGAAGTCTCAATCGGCACCTCGGAACCGCTCGAATCCCCTGTCGGCGCGATGGCCGCGAACGCGACGATAGCGACCGCGACACCCGCCGCCACGATCCAAACCGGTTTGCGCACGGGGCGAAGCAGCGCAGCGATCTGCGCCCGCGCGGCCGACAGTGCCCCCATCACCTCGATGTGCACGTGTCGGGCCACGACGGGCTCCGGAACGTCCACGAAGTCCGGCGGCAAACCGGATTCCTCCGGAGGGTCGATGCGGGATCGAACTTTGCCCCTGCCGAATCCCGAGTCCCCCGCCGAGAGGCAAACCGGGGCCGGTTCGGCCAGTGCGAACAATCGATCCGCGAGCTCGCGGGCAAACGTGTGGGGCGCGAGCTCTGGCGCGTGGTGATCCATCCAGCGGGTGACGTCCGTCCCGTCTTCGCCGAGCGCCAATCGGCACACTGCGACAAGTCCGTCGAGATCTGCGGCGACCCTTGCTTCCTCGGTAAAGCGAGCGGGAGACAGGCTCGCGGACGCCGCGTCCTCGGGAAGGTCGCCGATTATCGCCGCCGACCCGAATCGCGCCAGCACGGGCGCGCCCGACTCGTCGAACAACACGGACGAAGGCGTCACGGCTCCGTGCGCGACTCCCAGGCGATGGAGTTCGGCTACCGCCATGGCGAGCGGCGCGAGGACCGTCACCGCCTCCGCCGGGGAGAACTGCCGGCGCGCCAGCTGGTATCCGAGGCCCTTCGCCGTCAGCCGCTGAAGGATGAGGCACGGCAGCCCATCCGGCCCCGTCGTGAGGTCGTCCAGGCGGAGGAGATGTCGATGGGATGCGCGAGCCAGAGCGTCGATCTCCGAATCGATCCTCGTGAGTTCGACGTCCGATCGAAACACCTTGATCGCAACGGTCGTGGATCCGTCACTGCCAAGCCACACTTCGGCGCTGGAGCCCGCGCCCAGTTTTCTCACGAGCCGGTAGCCGCCGAGAGTGTCCACGGTGCCATCCTCGCGCCGACCGCGCCCCGTCATCGCGACACGCCCCTGGGATGTGCACTACCCCGGCGACGGGCGCACACCCGGGAGTGGAGCCGGTATCGTTGAGGTCATGGCACGCACGAAGAAGACCAGCCCGAAACCCGCGAAAGAGCCCGGCCGTCTCAAACAGATGTATCAGGTCTTTCAGATGACCCGGCGATACGACTCGACCGCCATCTGGTGGATGGCGCTCGGATTCGCCGTTCCCGTGCTCGTCGGCCTCCTGCTCGGCTTCCTGCTTTCCCCCGGAAATGCGCCCGGCATGATCCTGTGGATCGTCGCCGGCGTCCTGGGAGGTCTCCTCGCGTTCCTCGTTGTTCTTGGCCGCAAGGCCGAGCGGGCCGCCTATTCGCAAATCGCGGGCCAGCCTGGCGCCGTCGGTGCTGTACTGAAGAGTTCGCTCCCCCGCGGCTGGACGGGTAGCGAAATGCCGATAGCAATCAGCCCCAAAACGCAGGATGCCGTCTACCGCGCCGTCGGGAAGGGGGGCGTCGTGCTCATCGGCGAGGGCCCGGAGGCTCGCACCCAGAAAATGGTGGACGATGAGCGGCGCAAGATCGCGCGCATCCTCCCGAATGTGCCCGTCAACGTGCTCCACGTCGGGCCGGACGAGGATTCCGTTCCCCTCCACAGGCTCGCGCGCCGACTCGGCAGGTTCAAGAAGGCGTTGAGCAAAGCCGAAGTGTACGCCGTGAGCAACCGGGTGAGTTCCTTGCACAAGGGACCGAACCTCCCCATCCCCAAGGGGATCGACCCGAAGAAGGCTCGCGCGCAGCGCCGCGCCTGATTCCCGGCTCGATGTGCAGTCAACGGACGGGGCACATCTCCTCGCCGACCTCACTTCACGACGAGAACCGTACCCGCGGCCTTGTCGTGCAGGCCGCGCTGATCGCGGTCCCACACGAGCGCGGGGATGACGACGCACAGGAGGAGGGTGCGCACGAGCGGACGCCACGCGCCGACCCAGCCCCCGGCCACCGGCACGAGGCGAATTCGGAACAGCACATGGCCGATGCTGCCGCTCACGAGGGTGAGGAACACGACTTGAGTGAGCGCGAAAACCCCGAGCGTCGCGAACGCGTCGTACTGGAAGAACGCCACCGAGACGATAACGCTCAAACCCCAGTCGATGGCGAGCGCGCCGATCCTTCGTCCGGGACGAGCGATCGATCGAGGGCCGGACTCGGGCAATCCCAGTCTCTCGCCGGGCCACCGCTGTTGCGCAGACGAGGGCGGGGAATTTGCAGCGGGCACCATCCGATCCTAGGCGAGCCCCGAAACATGGGCGAAACACGAGTGATACCGTTGCGAAACCGCGCAGGCTTACGCTTTTCACGGCTGCACACCGCGGCCACCCGCACCTCAACCAGGGAGTCATCGCATGTTCAGTGATCCGTCCGAAGTCCTGAAGTTCATCAAGGACACCGACGTCAAGTTCCTCGATGTGCGTTTCACCGACCTTCCCGGCGTGCAGCAGCACTTCAACATTCCCGCCTCATCCGTGGATGACGAATTCTTCAGCGTCGGGCAGTTGTTCGACGGCTCCTCGATCCGCGGGTTCGCCTCGATTCACGAATCGGACATGCAGTTGATTCCGGATGTCACCACCGCCTACGTCGACCCCTTCAGGGTCGAGCGCACGCTCATCATGGTGTTCGACATCTACAACCCGCGCAACGGCGAGGTGTATGGGCGGGACCCGCGCCAGGTCGCGCGCAAGGCCGAAAAGTACCTCGCGTCCACGGGCATCGCCGATACCGCCTATTTCGCCCCGGAAGCCGAGTTCTACATTTTCGACGACGTGCGCTACGACGTGAAGCCGAACTCGAGCTTCTTCGCCATCGACTCCGAAGAGGGCGCGTGGAACTCCGGCCGGATCGAAGAGGGCGGAAACCTGGGCAACAAAACTCCGCTCAAGGGCGGCTACTTCCCCGTGAGTCCCGTGGACAAGCAGGCCGACTTGCGCGATGACATCAGCCTCAAACTCATCGACGCCGGCCTCATCCTGGAGCGAGCGCACCACGAGGTCGGCTCGGGCGGCCAGGCCGAAATCAACTACCGGTTCGACACGATGGTGCACTCGGCCGATGACATCCTGAAATTCAAGTACATCGTCAAGAACACAGCGGAGCAATGGGGCAAAACGGCAACGTTCATGCCGAAGCCGCTGTTCGGTGACAACGGCTCCGGAATGCACACGCACCAGTCGCTGTGGAACGACGGCAAACCGCTCTTCTACGACGAAAGCGGTTACGGCGGACTGTCGGACATCGCCCGCTGGTACATCGGCGGGCTTCTGAAGCACGCGCCCGCGGTGCTCGCGTTCACGAACCCGACGATCAACAGCTACCGCAGGCTCGTGAAGGGCTACGAGGCCCCGATCAACCTCGTGTACTCAGCGGGAAACCGCTCCGCGGCCATCCGGATCCCCATCACGGGGACGAACCCGAAGGCCAAGCGCATCGAATTCCGCTGCCCCGACGCCTCCGGGAACCCGTACCTCGCGTTCGCGGCCCAGCTCATGGCGGGGCTCGACGGAATCCGCAACAAGATCGAGCCGCTCGACCCGATCGACAAGGACCTGTACGAGTTGCCGCCGGAGGAAGCCAAGAGCATCCCCCAATTGCCCGTGACTCTCGATGCCGTGCTTCGCGAGCTCGAGGCGGATCACGACTTCCTTCTCGAGGGTGGCGTGTTCACGCAGGACCTCATCGACACGTGGATCGCGTACAAGCGCGAAAAGGAACTCGCGCCGATGTCGCTGCGGCCGCACCCGTACGAGTACGAGCTCTACTACGGGGTTTAGGCCGCCACGCTACCGGGCGTGCGCCGGTGAGACCGTGTCTCCGTAGAATCGCGTCTCGAACACGTGGCGCGCCCGGCGCGTGACACGAAGGTACTCGTCCTCGAGTCTGCTGGCGGATCGGGGCGGGTACCCCATGAGGCGCGCGATGCCGTCGAGCTGGTCGCGGTCGCGCGGCAGGACATCCGAAGTCTTGGAGGTCCAGAGCGTCATGGCAGATCGGATGCGCGAGGCGAAAAGCCAGGCATCGTGGAGCCTGCGGACGTCGGTCGAGGTCAAGAGCTCGGCTTCCTGCGCGACAGTGAGTGCTTCAAGGGTCGAGGTCGTGCGCAATCCTTCGATCTCCGCGGCGTGTTTCAACTGCAGCAACTGCACGAGCCACTCGATGTCGCTCAGCGATCCGCGACCGAGTTTCAAGTGCCGCGACGGCTCGGCCGCCTGCGGAAGTCGCTCCGCCTCGACTCTCGCCTTGATCCTGCGCACTTCGCGAACATCCGCCGGGGAGATCGCCGTCGGATATCTCACTTCATCCGCGAGAAGTTCGAAGTCGCGGGCCAGCGCTTCATCCCCGGCGACCGCGCGGGCGCGCAGCAGAGCTTGAGCTTCCCATGTGAGCGACCAGCGCTCGTAGTATGCGCGGTAGGAGTCGAGCGACCGGACGATGGCGCCGGTCTTTCCTTCCGGTCTGAGCCCGTTGTCCAAGTCGAGCGGGAACTGGAGGTCTTCCGTGAGCGCGCCCAGCTGGGCAATAATCCGTTCCGCCGCTTTCTGGGATTCCTCGCCCTTGCCGTCCGGCGCACGGTACACGTACATGACATCCGCGTCTGAGCCGAATCCGAGTTCCCGCCCGCCGAACCGCCCCATCGCGATGACGGCGAACTCCATGCCTTTGGGAATCTCGCGGCCCAGCGACGCGCGCGCGATGGCCAGGGACGTGCCGATCGTCGACGCCATCACGTCCGCGAGGGCGTGCCCCAGTTCTTCGATCGACAGCAGCTCAAGGATGCTCGCGACCGAGATTCGCAGGATCTCCCGCCGACGCGCAGTGCGCACGGCCAGCGCGGCCGCCGCCGGATCGGAGGAATGCCGTTTCGCGATCGAGCGGCCCTCCTCCTCGAGCACGTCGAGCGAACGGGGGACCAGATCGGTGTCGCTTTCGAGCCACGCGACCGCCTCCGGGATGCGTTCGAAGAGGTCGCCGACGAATTTGCTGCCGGAGAGCAATTGCGTGAGGCGGTGGCCGGCTCCTGAGGAGTCGCGCAGCATCCGCAGGAACCAGGGCGATTCGCCGAGGGCATCGCTCAAGCGCCGGAACACGAGGAGCCCGCGATCCGGGTCCGCGCCCTCGGCGAACCACTGCAAGAGCACGGGAAGGAGGTTTCGTTGGATCGTCGCCCTGCGGGAGATCCCGGACGTGAGCGCGCCGATGTGACGCAACGCGCCCTCGGGATCCCGGAACCCGATCGCGGACAGCCGGGCAGCCGCCTGTTCGCTCGTGAGCGCGAAACCCTCTTCGGGCAGCGCCGCGACCGCCGACAGCAGCGGGCGATAGAACAACCGTTCGTGGAGGGAGCGAACCTCGGTCTTCACGGTGCGCCAACGCTCCCCCAGTTCGGCTGCCGTCGTCGCGAGCCCGCTCGATCGCGCGAGCACGCGCAACGCGTTTTCGTCTCTGGGCATGAGGTGAGTGCGTTGCAGGCGCGACAACTGGATCCGGTGTTCGAGCAACCGGAGGAAACGATAGTCCCCGGCGAAGTTCGCCGCCTCTTCGCGCCCGATGTACCCGCGTTCGGCGAGCGCGTCAAGGGCGGCGAGCGTGCCCGTTTGCCGCACGTGCTGATCGATCTGGCCGTGGACGAGCTGGAGCAACTGGATGGCGAACTCGATGTCGCGCAAGCCGCCCCGGCCGAGTTTCAATTGAACGTCCCGCTCCTCCGGCGGAATATGCTCTGTCACCCGCTCGCGCATCCTCTGCACGGAACCGACAAAATTCTCGCTGCTCGCGCTCGACCACACCATGGGCGAAACGGCGTCCACGAAACGCGCGCCAAGGTCCAGATCGCCCGCGATGGGCCGTGCCTTGATCATGGCTTGGAACTCCCACCCCTTCGCCCAGCGCTCGTAATAGGCGAGGTGGGATTCCAGGGTGCGCACGAGGGCGCCATCCTTGCCTTCCGGGCGCAGGTTGGCATCCAACTCCCACAACTCGGGCTCGACATCCGGACTCTGGACGATTCGCCCCAGTTGCACGGCAAGCCACGTGCCGATCTCGATGGCGCGGTCGGTGGAAACATCGGGGCCGGCTTCAGCGAGGTAGATGACGTCGACGTCGCTCAGGTAGTTCAGTTCGTGGGCGCCGGCCTTGCCCATTCCGATGACGGCGAGCCGCGTCGCCTCGACTTCCTGTGCAGGAAATGGTGCGGACTCGCGGGCCACGTCGAGTGCGACATCCAGCGTGGCGCCAGCCAAGTCCGCAAGACACTCGGCGATGTCGCCGACACCGCCCAGCTGGTCTTCCTGCTCGAGGTCGAATGCCGCGATGCGAGCCAGAATGCGCCGATATCGCAGCCGGAGCGCGAGCACGGCGGACCAATCGCGTCGATCGTCGGTCCGACGTTCGCTGACGGCCGCTGCCAGTTCGGCCCGAATCTCCTCGAACGAGGGAAGCGTCTCGAGAGGATCGTCGAGGCACGCGAGTTGTTCCGGCCGCCGCCGGAAGAAGTCCCCGAACCCCGCGGATGCGCCGAGAACGCGGATGAGTCGCGCAGCCGAATCCGGCCTGGACAGCGACTGAACGAGCGCTTCGGGCGCCCGATCCCTCAACTGGGAGAGAAATCGGAGCGCCTGATCCGGATCTGCGCTCGCGGCGAGATGCGGAATGATCTCCGGAGGGAAATCCTCCAGTCGGGTTTTTGCCTCGGCCAGTTCCGCGAAACCGAGCCGGGCGAGCTCCGAAAGCCCTGCCCTCCCTCCCGGCGTGGATCGGGCCATGTGCGCTAGAGCATCTCCAGGTTGCTGTCCAGTTCGAACGGCGTCACCTGGGCGCGGTACGCGCTCCACTCGCGCTGCTTGTTCAGCAGCACGTAGTTGAACACTTGCTCTCCAAGAGTTTCCGCGACGAGCTCCGACTTCTCCATGAGTGATGTCGCGTGATCGAGGCTCGCCGGCAGCGGATTGTATCCGAGCGCCTTTCGCTCAGAGTCGGTGAGGTCCCACACGTTGTCCTCGGCTTCTGCGGGAAGCTCATAGCCTTCCTCGATGCCCTTGAGTCCTGCGGCGAGCAGGAGCGAGTATGCGAGATAGGGATTCGCGGCGGAGTCGATGGCGCGATATTCGACGCGCGAACTCTGGCCCTTGTTCGGCTTGTACAGGGGAACCCGTACGAGCGCCGAACGGTTGTTGTGTCCCCAGCACACGAAACTCGGTGCCTCGCCGCCGCCCCAGAGCCGCTTGTACGAGTTCACGAACTGGTTCGTGACCGCGGTGATTTCCGGCGCGTGCATGAGCAGGCCCGCGATGAACTGCCGTCCGACCTTCGACAATTGGTACTGGGCCCCGGCCTCGAAGAAGGCGTTCGTGTCACCTTCGAATAGGGACATGTGCGTGTGCATGCCCGAACCGGGGTGCTCAGAGAACGGCTTGGGCATGAACGTTGCGTACACACCCTGTTCGATCGCCACTTCCTTCACGACCGTCCGGAACGTCATGACGTTGTCCGCAGTCGTCAGCCCGTCCGCGTAGCGAAGGTCGATCTCGTTCTGCCCAGGGCCGCCTTCGTGGTGGCTGAACTCGACCGAGATTCCGAGGTCCTCCAGCATGCGAACCGAGCGGCGGCGGAAATCGTGCGCTGTACCGCCAGGGACGTTGTCGAAGTAGCCGGCAGAGTCCACGGGCACCGGGCGGCCGCCGTCGTCGAGCTTCGAGCTCTTCAGCAGGTAAAACTCGATCTCCGGATGCGTGTAGAACGTGAACCCGCGATCTGCTGCTTTCTCCAGCGTGCGCTTGAGGACATTGCGAGGGTCGGCGACCGCCGGTTCGCCGTCCGGAGTGGAAATGTCGCAGAACATGCGCGCAGTGGGGTCGATTTCGCCGCGCCAGGGAAGGATCTGGAATGTCGCGGGGTCGGGGTTCAAGAGCACGTCCGCTTCGTAGCGTCTCGTGAGGCCCTCGATGGCGGAGCCGTCGATGCCGACGCCCTCTGCGAATGCGCCTTCCACTTCTGCCGGGGCGATGGCCACAGACTTGAGCGTGCCCACGACATCCGTGAACCACAGCCTCACGAACTTGACGCCGCGTTCCTCGATGGTGCGCAGAACGAAGTCGCGTTGCTTGTCCATGAGCTCCTCTCCTGTCCTGCCGTCGGTTGCGTATTTCAGCCCGACTATCAGGCTAGTGGCTAGACTCGCTCCATGACTGATCCCGCAGCGGCGGCTGCCCAGGCGAATTTGAAGAAAGTGCGGACACGGCATTTCCAGTCCGCGAAGGAGAATGGGATCACGATTGTCGGGCTCACGAGCTACGACCAGTTGAGCGCGAAGATTTTTGACGCTGCGGGGATCGACTTCCTGCTCGTCGGCGACTCCGCAGGCAATAACGTACTGGGATTCGACACCACGCTGCCCGTCACAATCGACGAACTGATCCCGCTCACACGCGCCGTGGCGGGGGCGGTGAGCCGCGCGTTCGTCGTGGCCGACATGCCATTCGGTTCCTACGAAAGCGGACCGGAAGAAGCGCTGCACACCGCATTTCGGTTCATGAAAGAAACCCACGCGCACGCCGTGAAGCTCGAGGGCGGCGCGCGAAGCGCAGAGCAGATTCGCCGCATCGTGTCCGCCGGCATCCCCGTCATGGCGCACATCGGATTCACGCCGCAGAGCGAACATGGGCTCGGGGGCCATATGATTCAAGGACGCGGCGAAGGGCTCGAACAGCTCCTCGCCGATGCGCACGCCGTCGAAGATGCCGGCGCGTTCTCGGTGGTGTTGGAGATGGTTCCCGCTACCGCGGCCGCGCAGGTGACCAAAGAGTTGCGGATTCCGACCATCGGCGTCGGGGCCGGCCCTGACGTCGACGGCCAGTTGATGGTCTGGACGGACTGGGCGGGTTTCACAACCGGTCGAATCCCGAAGTTCGTGAAGAAGTACGCGAACCTCGCAGAGGTCCTGACGGAAGCGGTCGGTAACTACCGAACCGATGTCGCCAGCGGCGCCTACCCGGGCCCAGAGCACAATTACGAGTAACGCAGCAACCTTCGCGCCACAAGCGCACGAGTTCCCGCAGTGCGCTCAGACCACATCGAGCGAAAGAGCACCGTGCACCAATTTACGCCTACGTTTGCCCGCGACATCCTCGACGCCGCCATCGCCCGCGGGTCACTCGAATCCGAGTTCCACCAGGCCGTGAGCGAAGTGTTCGAGTCGATCGCGCCCGTCCTCGCCCAGCATCCCGAGTACATCGAGGCCGGCATTCTTGAACGCCTCGTCGAGCCGGAGCGCCAGATCATGTTCCGCGTGCCGTGGGTGGACGATGGCGGACGCGTGCGAGTCAACCGCGGATTCAGGGTGCAGTTCAATTCGGCGCTCGGGCCGTTCAAGGGCGGACTGCGATTCCACCCGTCGGTGAACCTGAGCATCATGAAGTTCCTCGGATTTGAACAGATCTTCAAGAATGCGCTCACCGGGCAAGGCCTCGGCGGCGCCAAGGGCGGAAGCGACTTCGATCCGCACGGCAGATCCAACGGCGAGGTCATGCGTTTTTGCCAAAGTTTCATGGCTGAGCTTTCGCGCCACATCGGCGATGACACCGATGTTCCGGCAGGCGACATTGGGGTTGGCAGCCGAGAGATCGGTTACCTCGTCGGGCAGTACCGAAAGATTTCGAATCGCCACGAGGCGGGCGCGCTCACCGGTAAGGGAACCGGTTGGGGCGGCGCGCACGTACGCACGGAAGCAACCGGGTACGGCACAGTGTACTTCCTGCAGGAGATGCTGGGCGTTCGCGGCGAGCGCCTCGAAGGCAAGACCGCGATCGTCTCCGGCTCCGGCAATGTCGCGATCTACGCGATCGAAAAACTTCAGCAACTTGGCGCCAGGCCCATCACGGTTTCCGACTCGTCCGGATTCGTGGTCGATGACGCCGGCATCGATCTCGAACTGCTCAAAGAGCTGAAGGAAGCCGGCCGCGAGCGAATTTCGGTCTACGCCGAGAGGCGCCCCAGTGCGACGTTCTCCAGTTCGGGCCGCGTGTGGGAGGTGCCGGGCCAATTGGCGATTCCGTCCGCGACGCAAAACGAGCTCGGTTCCGACGATGCGAACGCGCTCATCCGCGGCGGCGTGCTCGCGGTCGCCGAAGGGGCCAACATGCCCTGCACCCCCGACGCCGTCGACGCGTTCCACCAATCCGGTGTGCTGTTCGCACCAGGAAAGGCGGCTAACGCGGGCGGCGTGGCCGTGTCGGCCATGGAGATGGCCCAGAACGCGGCGCGGGAGGCCTGGAGTTTCGAGGAGAGCGAATTGCGGTTGCGCAGCATCATGGCCGACATCCACTCGGCCTCGTTCGAGGCGGCCGAGCAGTACGGTCATCCCGGCAACTACGTCGTGGGTGCGAACGTGGCGGGTTTCGTGCGGGTTGCGGACGCGATGCTCGCGCAGGGCATCGTCTAGGGAATCCTCTAGTCCTCCTCGGCGTCTTCCGCTGCCCAGGCCCTCGCGCGCTCGGCGATGATCTCGTTCGCGCGGGATGCCTCTTCGCGAGAGTCGAACGGGCCGACGCGGAGTGCCGAGAGGGATTGCGGGCCCTCTTCGACCTCCTGGGTCTTCGTGTTGAACCACCACTCGGTCATGGGAGCCTCCTTTGCCGCCTAAAATCGATCCTATGCCCAGGGATTCCAACGGACACCTCATCCCCGGACGACTCTCACCACACCGTCAGGTACCGCGCCACATTCCCTACCCCGAATACGTCGGCAAAGCCGAGCCGACGTTGTCCGGCATCGACGTGTACGACGAGGAAGCAATCGACCGCATCCGCGAGTCCGGCCGGATCGCCGCCGCCGCGATCGACACGGTCGGGGACGCGATTCGCCCCGGCATCACGACCGACGAGCTCGACCGCATCGGGCACGAGTTCCTCATCGCCAACGACGCGTACCCCTCCACTCTCGGCTACCGGGGGTTCCTCAAGTCCCTGTGCTCCTCGGTCAACGAGGTCGTCTGCCACGGCATACCCGACGATACCGTGCTGCTGGAGGGCGACATCGTGAACATCGACATCACGGCGTTCACGAACGGCATGCACGGCGATACGAATCGCACCTTCCTCGTCGGCGAGGTCGATCCGGACGTCTCCGCCCTCGTCGAGCGGACGAAGGAAGCACTGCGGCGCGGGATCAAAGCCGCAGCGGTCGGCCGGCAGGTGAACGTGATCGGGCGCGCCATCGAGTCCTACGCGAAACGCTTCGGCTACGGCGTCGTGCGCGACTTCACCGGGCACGGCGTCGGCGAAGCATTCCATTCCGGCCTCGTCATCCCCCACTACGACTCGCCCCATTTCACCGACGTCATCGAGCACGGGATGGTGTTCACGATCGAACCCATGCTCACGCTCGGCACCACAGACTGGGATCTGTGGGAGGACGACTGGACTGTCACGACGAAAGACAAAAGCATGACCGCGCAATTCGAACACACCATCGTCGTGAGAGAGAGCGGCACCGAAATCCTGACCCTCAGCGAAAGAGAAGCGGAATGAGCACGACGGCGGTTGGAATCGACATCGGCGGCACCGGAATCAAAGGCGCGATCGTGGATGTCGCGACCGGAGAGTTGCTCACCGATCGGAAGAAACTGGCGACCCCCGAAGGTGGAAAACCCGAGGACATCCTCGACACCGTGTTCGCCCTCTTCGACGAACTCGGCAATGTCGGGCCCGACACTCCGGTCGGCGTGTGCTTCCCCGCGATCGTCATCCACGGCAGGACCATGTCGGCCGCCAACGTGTCGAAAAAGTGGATCGGACTCGAGGCGGAGAAGCTATTCGAACAGAAACTCGGCCGCAGCATCCACTTCGTCAACGACGCGGATGCCGCCGGAGTCGCGGAGGCGCGGTACGGTGCGGCAGTCGACGCGGAAGGACTCACCATTCTGACGACCCTCGGCACGGGGATCGGCAGCGCGATGCTGTACGACGGCGAGCTCATCCCCAATTCGGAGCTCGGACACCTCCAGCTCGACGGCCGCGACGCGGAGAAGCTCGCTTCCACATCCGCAAAGGAAAATGAGGATTTGAGTTGGAAGGAGTGGGCAAAGCGCCTCCAGCGCTACTACGAGCACCTCGAACTGCTGTTCTCCCCCGACCTCATCCTCGTCGGCGGCGGAATCTCGAAAAGCTCGGAAGAGTTTCTGCCGCTGCTCACGCTGCGTGCGCCCATCAAGCCGGCGACCCTGCGCAACAACGCCGGAATCGTCGGAGCGGCGGCGTTGGCCGCCAACTGAGCGGGCGGAGTGAATGGGCCGGCTGATACGCCGGGTTCTGTTCCAGTGCTTCAAGCACCTTCGACGGCCATCTATCTCGGGACTGCGTTGCCGCAGGCCTCCAGCAATCTACCCGGGAACTCGGCGGGCAGCCTTGGCGTTCCCTGTTGATCTTGCTCCGGACGAGGTTTACCCAGCCGACCCGATCACTCGGGCCGCTGGTGGTCTCTTACACCACCGTTTCACCCTTACCCCTGGCTCGCTGATAAATCAACGCGCCAGCGGCGGTCTGCTTTCTGTTGCACTTGCTCGCGGATTGCTCCGGGTGGGTGTTACCCACCGCCCTGCCCTGTGGAGCCCGGACGTTCCTCGGCGATTGTTGCCAATCGACGCGACCGTCTTGCCGACCCATTCACGGACAGTCTACTGGGAGTCGAAGTCGGTGCGAAGGTCCATCGCTTTGTTCGCAGCGGCGTCGGCTCGCTTGTTGCTTTCACGCGGGATCCACTCGAAGCGCACGGGGGTACCGGTGAGGAGCTCCCGTGCTACGGCGGCCAGTTCGGCCATGTCCGGGTGCTTGATCTTCCAGCGGCCGCACATTTGCTCCACTACGAGCTTGGAGTCCAGTCGGATGTGCAGTTCGGCATCCGGGTCGATCGCGAGTGCCCGCCGGATGCCCTCGATGAGTCCGGTGTACTCGGCCACGTTGTTGGAGACGACGCCGAGATACCTGCCGACCTCGGCGAGTACCTGGCCATTCTCGCCATCGATCACGATCGATCCGCTCCCCGCAGGGCCCGGATTCCCGCGGGACCCGCCATCGGCCTCGATGATCAACACACGCCCCATCAGATTCCGGATTCGCTCGTGCGCACGAGGATCGCGTTGCTGTCGGGGCACAGTACGACATCGTCGGGTGCGGCCGCGCGGATTGCCGCCATGTCGTTTTCATTGAGTTTTACGCCGCTCGCGCTCGAAACGCCGCCCTGCAGCAGGGATGCGCCGGCCCCGTAACGTTCGCGCTGGCGCTCATACAGAGCGACAAGTTCCACTGGGAGCTTGCCCGTGATGACGGAGCGATTCGCGGCGGCGTGCTCGCGTTCACCGTTGATGATCGCGAGCGCGGCGTCGCGAGCGGACTCCGCTTCGGCAATTCGCGCACGGAGCGCTTCGTGCTCCTCGCTCGTCGCGCGTGCCCTGGCTTCGAGTTCCTCCACTCGTTCCATGACGGCGAGCTGGATGTCCTCGAGGTCGGACTGCCGTTTTCGCAGAGCCGCGAGTTCCGTCTCAAGGCCTGCGACATCCTTGACGGACGATGTCGTGTCGAGCCTCCCGAGGTCGCGTGCGATCCGTGCCTCCACGACTTCGACATCCGATTCGACGCGCTTGAGCTCGATCCGCGCATCTTCGAGCGCACCGCTGTCCCCCACGCTCGCGAGCCTGGCTTCCTCCGCTTCGGCGGTCAGGGTTTCGATCGTGGCAATCTCCGGCAGCGAGTTCGCTCTGTGTGCGAGCTGCTGCAGTTTCGTGTCTATCGCCTGGAGTTCGAGCAGAACCGCCTGGTCTTCCGGGCTTGCTTTCAGCGGCATCGCGGGGGAACCAACTTTCTCTGCTTGTCAGCGTGCTCTACTGGACGATCGTGAAATCCCACGGGTCGGTACGGAGTTCACTGACCGTCACCGTAACACCCGGCAGGGCTCGGCGAAGTTCCTCGGCCGCCGTGTCCAGCCACAGCCATTCGGCCGCCCAGTGCGAGATGTCGATGAGCGCCGGCCCGTCCGACAGCTTCGCGTTCTCCCGGAATGCCGACGCGGGGTGGTGTCGCAAGTCGGACGTGATGTACACATCCGCGGCCTGCACGAGAGGCGAGTCAAGGTAGCTGTCGCCTGCGCCGGCGCACAGCGCGACCGTGGAGACGGGGTGTTCGAAATCTCCTGAGACGCGAACCCCGGATGCCGTCGGTGGCAAAATCTCGGCCAGCGTGCGCGCGAGGCGGCCGAGCGTGACGGGCTGATCGAGTGGGCCGACTCGGCCGATTCCGGTTCGCGGCCCCCCGCTGTCGCCGGCTGTCGCGGCGATCGGCACCGGGTCGACGAGGCCGAGTCGACGGGCGAGCACCGCCGAGGTTCCCGTCTCCACGACGTCCGCGTTCGTGTGCGCCGCGTAGAGCGCGCAGCCGCCCCGGATGAGCCTGGAGACTACCGAGCCCTTGAAACGGTCCTCAGCGACGCTCGTGACTCCGCGCAAAAGCAAGGGATGGTGGACGAGGAGAATGCCCGAATCAAGGGAGACGGCTTCATCGGCTGTCTCCGGCACCGCGTCGACGGCGAGAAGGATGCTGCCCACCGCGGCACGCGGATCCCCCGCGAGAAGGCCGATCGCATCCCACTCCTCTGCGCCGCCGACTGGCCACAGTTTCTCCGCCGCGCGGGCAACGTCAGCGACGGTGACGACAACCTTGGATGCCATCCTCCCAGCTTAGTTCGCGCGAACCCCGCCCTGCTCTTGCCGCCGAATGCCGGGAATCCCTGCGAGGATCGGGGTGAGGATTCCCAACAGAAGTGCGACGAACACGCCGAGGTCGCTTCCCGCGAGGTCGCTTCCGAGCGGCACTTCAAGGAGCGGGAACAGGTAGCCTTGCCAGCTCAGCCACCCTACCGAGGCGGTCGTGAGCCCGAACCCGACGGCCGTCGCGACCACGAGCATCACGAGGTTCACCCAGTGGACGTCTTTGTAGATGCCGCCGCGTTTGAGCAAATCCTGTGAGTTGAATCCGCGGTTGCGAATCATCATTTCTGCGCCGAAAATCCCCGCCCACGCCGCCATGGGCACGGCAAGGCTCGTCGCAAGGTCCCGAAGGATGAGCGTGTAATCTCCCACGGACAGCGAAATGGCGATCGCGGCGGCGGCCACGGCGACTCCGACGACGATGACGGCAGCGGAGCGGCGCATCGCCGCCCCCGTCCCCTGCAACGCAAACCCCGCGGAGTAGATCGAAATGACAACGCCGGACAGCAGGCTCAACGCGAGCGCCGCAATGAGCGGAACGGGATACCAAATGGGGATCAGGAGAGCGATTGTGTCGAGCGGCGTTTCCACGAGGCCCGCAGCGATGTCCGGATTGGATGCGGCGAGGAGCGCGCCGTAAGCGATGAGCGCGAAAGCCGGGATGGTCGCGCCGAACGTCGCCCACAGCATGGAGGACGTTCCCGAGCTCCCTGGACGCTGGTACCGCGCGAGATCCGCGCTGCTCACGGCCCAGACGAGCCCAACGAAACTGAACACCAGGACCGCTCCGGTGACGACCAGGATCCAGGGTCCGTCTCCGATCGTGAGCGCGGCCTGGATATTCACCGCGGGCCAGGTGATGACGATGAGACCGACGATGAGGATGCCCGAAATGGCCGTGAATGCGAGCTGGATCCTGGCGATGAGTCCGTAGCCGAAGAATGCGATCACGAGAGCAAGCAGGAACCCTGCTGCAAGTCCGATTATCGTCACCTGGGACTCGCCGAGAGGGCCGGTGAGTTCGGCGCCCACGAGAATGCGCGAGGTTCCCGCGCCCAGGAACCACAACAGCACCGCGCCCCAGAACACGCGCACGACGAGCGCGAACAGGGCCGGCAGAATGTTCCCGAGGTGTCCGAATGTCGCTCTGGAAACGATCATGGTGGGCTGACCGCTCCACTTTCCGGCCAGCGTTCCGAGCCCCAGCGGCAGGAAGGAGACCGCTATCCCGATGAGGGTGGCCACGATCGCCTGCCGCAGACTCATGCCGAGCGTGAACACTGCCCCGCCGAACGCGACACTCACCACGGACGAGTTTGCGGCGAACCACAGCCAAAACAGCCTCGCCGCCCTGCCTACCCGCTGATCGAGGGCGGTCGGTTCGACGGAACTCTCCTCCACTCGGAACGCGGACGGCCCACGGAGTTCGAGCCCGACGGGATCCGGAGCTTTGACGGTCCCGGTGACAGCGGGAACCTGTCTGCTGGAGAGCGGTTCGACCGGTGGCGCTGGAGCTTCCGGCAGGATGGCGATGCCTTCCGAAGTGACCGGGAAGGGCCCCATGAGGTCGGCGTAGGCCTGGTCGGTGTCTGCGACGTCGTCGTCGCGGACGGAGTGGAGCTCCGCGAGCCCATCCGAATCGGACGCTCCTGGCGGGTCGCCGATGTATACGGTCTGTTCGCTGTCGATCTCCGGAACTGCCCCACTCAACAGGGAATCAAAATCGAACGAACCCGGGTCGGCCTGAGGAACGGGGACGGGTTCGATGAGGTCAGGGATGGGCGGACTGCCGCCCATCGGCGCCGTGAGCTCGTGCCCGGGAGGCGGCGGGATATCCCGCAGCGGCGGAGAGCTCGGTGCCGGCGCATTCAACAGGTCGCTGTCAAGCACTTCGTCCAGCCGGAACGTGTGCGTCGGTTCCGGTTCTCGATCCTCATCGCGGAATCCTGACGGCATGGCTTCTGACGGCACAGCTTCCGTCGGCACAGACGTAGTCGTGGAGAACAGGTCGCCGAACGCGGATCGGGCCGACTCCACCTCGTCGATCGCGTCGATCGCTCCCGTGGCCAGCATGGACTCCTGCCACGTGCTGAACTCGGCGGCGTCCTGCTCGCGGAGCCGCAGCTGTTCTTCGAGCTTCGCCATGATGTCGCCCGAGCTTCCGGGCTGCGCCGCCTGCTCCGCGAGGGCGGCCGCCAATTCCGTCATCGGGAGCGAGCGGCGCACAGGAGGTGCTGGGGGAAGGTTGTCAGGAGTCTCCTGCACGGCGGCAGCGACCGTGTCGGCGCCATCCGGCACCACCGTGTCCTCCTCGACCTCCTCGACCTCCTCGACCTCATTGACCGCGCCGTCCGCACCGACCGCGCCGCCGACAGGGAAAAGCCCGAAGTGCGTGACGCGATCGAAATCCTCTTCCAGTGCATTGGCGAGGTCATCGTCGCTCATGACTTCGGCGCCATCGCCGGATTCTGCCGACGGCGGCGTCCAGGTTGACCGTCTCGGCCCAATGGGTTCGCCGGACTCGCCATCCTCGATGTCGGGATCGCGGTCGCCCTCGGCCGGGTTGTCGTGGTCAACCATGGCCCACATGATACGTCGTCGCCGCGCCCCGACGGGTTCGGCGTGCCGAAGGCAGTCAACTGGGAACAAAACGTTCGACGCCCGAGGGAGTTCGGAATCTACTTCGGGTACGTCACGGAACCGTCATCGTGGACGAGCGGGGCCGCCCCGTAAAGGCCGATCGTGTGCTTGACGGCAGTTCCGCCCGGCATGATGTGGAAAACTGGCACGCCGCGTGCGACGAGGGAATTGGACACTATCGCGCGGTGGCACCGCCACGGCACCGGTTCCCCGCACATGATCGCGAGAGTCCGGCTCCCGGACAGCTCGAGCAGTTCGTCCAGACCCTCTCCGTACTCGTCCGTCAGCGAATAGTCGGCGTACGACTTGAAGCTGGGATTTTCCCAACCAGCGTTGATTGCGGGGTCGGAGCTCTTGTCCCGACGGCGGCCGCCCAGTTTCGGCAGCCTCACGTATCGAGGCAGCCACTCGCGCATGCTCTGCTCGGCGAATTGCGGGCTCCGCTTCGAGCCTGGGAACGAACGGATGTCGACGACCGTATCGACACCGTGCCCGTCGAGGAGCAAAGTGAACTCCTCGACGGAGAGGTTGGAGTGTCCGATCGTGTAAATCATTCGTGGGCCCTACCGGGATCGAACCGATGACATCCACGGTGTAAACGTGGCGCTCTACCAGCTGAGCTAAAGGCCCGCACCCGCATCGGCGGAAGCGAGGTTCCATGATAGCCGGTGAGGCGAGTGCGAAATCATGACAAGCTGGACTCACTAGAATTGGCGTGCTCCAGCACCCGCGCAGCGCACGGTCGGGAACCGATCGTGAGGCGCGCTGGCCACAGAGATCGACGCGAACCAGCGCGTTGGCAGAGAATCATGCGAGGTCAACCGTGACAGTCAACGACCAGGATCCCTACTCGATGAACCACATCGACTCCGACCCGGAGGAGACTGCCGAATGGCAGGAGTCGCTCGATGCCGTCGTGGCCGCACACGGCCGCGAGCGCGCCCGCGACATCATGATGAGCCTGCTCAAGCGCTCCAAGGATCTTCAGCTCGGCGTCCCCATGGTTCCGACCACGGACTACATCAACACGATCCTTCCCGAGAACGAGCCGGAATTCCCCGGCGACGAGGAAATCGAGCGCAAGTACCGCGCGTGGCTTCGCTGGAACGCCGCGATCACGGTGCATCGCGCCCAGCGGCCCGGGATCGGGGTCGGCGGCCACATCTCGACCTACGCCTCGTCCGCAGCGCTCTACGAGGTGGGCCACAACCACTTCTTCCACGGCCATGACAACCCGGGCGGCGCAGACCAGATCTTCTATCAGGGCCACGCATCCCCTGGAATGTACGCGCGCGCCTTCCTCGAGGGCCGCATCAACGAAGCGCAGCTTGACGGATTCCGCCAAGAGAAGTCGAAGGCGCCCAACGGACTCAGTTCCTACCCGCACCCGCACCTCATGCCCGACTTCTGGGAGTTCCCGACCGTGTCGATGGGGCTGGGCCCGCTCAACGCGATCTGGCAGGCGGAGGCGAACCGCTACCTCACGAACCGCGGCATCAAGGACGTGTCGGAAAGCCACGTGTGGGCATTCCTCGGTGACGGCGAAATGGATGAGGTGGAAAGCCGCGGCGCGCTCCAGTGGGCCGCGAACCACAACCTCGACAACCTCACGTTCGTCATCAATTGCAACCTCCAGCGCCTCGACGGACCGGTGCGCGGCAACGGCAAGATCATTCAGGAGCTCGAGAGCTTCTTCCGCGGCGCCGGCTGGAATGTCATCAAAGTGATTTGGGGCCGCGAGTGGGACGAACTGCTCGCGAGAGACACCGAGGGTGCGCTCATCAACCTCATGAATCAGACGCCGGACGGCGACTACCAGACCTACAAGGCGGAGAACGGCGCTTTCGTGCGGGAGCACTTCTTCGGACGTGACCCGCGCGTCGCCGACATGGTCAAGGACTACACCGACGACCAGTTGTGGAAGCTGAAGCGCGGGGGCCACGACTACCGCAAGGTATACGCCGCGTTCAAGTCGGCCACAGAGCACAAGGGCCAGCCGACCGTCATTCTCGCGAAGACGATCAAGGGATACGGCCTCGGGCCATCCTTCGAGGGCCGCAACGCGACCCACCAGATGAAGAAGCTCACGCTCGACAATCTGAAGGACTTCCGCGACGCAATGCAGATCCCGATCACCGACGCGGTGCTCGAGGAGAATCCGTACACGCCGCCGTTCTACCACCCGGGAGAGAACGACCCGGCCATCCAGTATTTGCTTGAGCGCCGCCGCGCTCTCGGCGGCTTCGTTCCGGAGCGCCGGAGCCGATACGCGCAACTCACGCTGCCGGACGACAGCGCCTACGAGGTCGCGCGCCGCGGATCGGGAAAGCAGGAGATCGCGACGACCATGGCCTTCGCGCGATTGCTCAAGGATCTGCTGAGATCGAAGGATTTCGGTCACCGCATCGTGCCGATCATCCCGGATGAGGCGCGCACATTCGGCATGGACGCCTACTTCCCCACCGCGAAGATCTATAACCCGAACGGCATGCACTACATGTCCGTCGACCGCGACCAGCTTCTCGCATACAAGGAAAGCGAGCAGGGTCAGATCCTGCACGTGGGAATCAACGAGGCAGGGGCGTTCGCCGCGTTCACTGCCGTCGGCACCTCCTATGCCACCCACGGCGAACCGCTGATTCCGATCTACGTGTTCTACTCGATGTTCGGTTTCCAGCGCACCGGCGACAGCATGTGGGCCGCCGGGGACCAGATGGCCCGCGGCTTCATCATGGGAGCGACCGCCGGACGCACGACGCTCACCGGCGAGGGCCTCCAGCACGCGGACGGACATTCGCACGTGTTGGCGTCCACCAATCCGTCCGTGGTCTCCTACGACCCCGCGTACGGATACGAGCTTGGCCACATCGTGAGGGCCGGCCTCGAGCGTATGTACGGTGGGCGGCATCCGCACCCCGACGTCATGTACTACATAACGATCTACAACGAGCCTCTCGTGCAGCCGGCGGAACCGGAGAACCTCGATCTTGACGGACTGCTCAAAGGCATTTACCTTCTCAAGCGTTCGGATGCCGGCGGACCGCGCGCGCAATTGCTCGCGTCCGGTGTCGCCGTACCGTGGATCCTCGAGGCGCAAGAGCTTCTCGCGCGCGACTGGGGCGTCGCCGCTGACGTGTGGTCGGTCACCTCGTGGACGGAATTGCGCCGCGAGGGGCTCGCAGCCGACGAGTGGAACTTCCTGCACCCGGACGAGGGCGGACGGATGCCGTACCTCACCCAGAAACTCACAGGCGCGGAAGGTCCTTTCATCGCGGTGAGCGACTACATGCACGCCGTGCCTGACCAGATCCGCAAGTACGTGCCGGGCGACTTCGCGACCCTCGGCGCCGACGATTACGGATTCTCGGACACTCGTGCTGCGGCCCGCCGGTACTTCAAGATCGATGGCCCATCCGTCGTGGTTCGAACGTTGCAGTCACTTGCCCGCCAGGGACGGCTCGATCCTGCGCTCGCTCAGCAGGCGATCGACCGCTATCGCCTGCACGACGTGACCGCGGGCACGACCGGTTCCGCCGGCGGCGAAAGCTGAGCGGCACGAAAGCCATCGGCAACGAAATGACCCCGACCACGCCGCCGTCGAAGACGCCGTCGGCCCAGAAAGCAGCCTCGCCGAAGACGAAGTCGCAAACACTCGCGTGGTTGAAAGCCGTGTCCGGAGAGCTTGCGACGGCGACTCTTCACCGTCTCGAGGAAACCCTCCCCTGGTACGGCGACATGCCTCCCGGGAGACGATCTGCCGTCGGTATGGTCGCGCAGGCAGGTATTTCTTCGTTCATCCAGTGGTACGACGACCCTGCATCGACGCCGTGGATCGCCGCCGACGTGTTCGGGGTTGCCCCGCGGGAGCTGCTGCGCTCGGTGAGCCTCACGCAAACTCTCCAACTCATCAAGGTCACGGTCGAGGTTGTCGAGGAACGCGTCAAGGGCCGCGATGAGTCGCTGCGCGAAGCAATCCTCCTGTACTCCCGCGAGATCGCGTTCGGCGCTGCCGACGTCTACGCGCGCGCGGCCGAAGCGCGCGGGCTGTGGGACGCGCGCCTCGAAGCACTCGTGGTCGACAGCATCCTGAGCGGCGAGTACGACGACGAACTTCCCAGCCGCATCGCGGCGCTAGGCTGGCACGGTCACGGCGAAGTCTCCGTGCTCGTCGGCACCGCGCCGCAGGTCCTCGATGTCGACATGCTGCGCCGAACCGCACGCCACCTGGATGCGGACGTGCTCATCGGCGTTCAGGGCTCGCGGCTCGTCCTCGTCATCGGCCGCGCGCTGCCATCGCCTCCGGACGAGGACGAAAGCACCACCCCGCTCCTGTCGTTCCTCGAAATCGCCAACGCTCTCGAACCCGGCTTCGGCGAAGGGCACCTCGTTCTCGGACACGAAGTGCCGAGCCTCGTCGATGCGAACCGCAGTGCGAAAGCTGCCCTGGCCGGCTTCGCGGTCGCCAGATCCTGGCGAAACGCCCCGCGGCCAACCCTCTCGGACGACTTGCTGCCTGAGCGTGCGCTCGCGGGTGACGCCCTCGCCCGCGCGACCCTGATCAGCCGGATTTACCGACCGTTGCAAAACCACTCGAATGAGCTGCTCACGACGTTGTGGGCTTACCTCGACAACGGCCGCTCGCTTGAGGCCACCGCTCGTGAGCTGTTCGTTCACCCCAACACAGTGCGGTATCGGCTCAAACGGGTTTCCGATGTCATCGGCTACGACGCGACGGGAGCGAGGGAATCCCTCATCCTTCAGGCGGCGCTCATCATCGGGTCGATCGCCGAGCCGGAAGGGGGCGGCCGTCGGCGCTGAGAGCGTGAAACTGCGCAGGCTGCTGTGGGACGTGACAACGGATCCGGCTATTGTTGGTGAGGTTGTCACAGTGCAAACCATCGAAGGATTGGCAGACTAGAGAAGTGATCGTCGTCGTGTGCCCCGGACAAGGCTCCCAAACGCCCGGATTCCTCGCGCCCTGGCTCGACGTGCCCGGGCTCGCAGAGCGCCTCGCGCGGTTCTCGGATGCCGCAGGACTCGACCTCGCGGCTCACGGCACCGTGTCCGACGCGGACACGATTCGCGATACGAAAGTCGCACAGCCGCTCATCGTCGCTGCCGGACTGCTCACGCTGTACGTGCTCCTGCAGGGCCGCTCGAACGTGATCGGCGGCATCGCCGGGCATTCCGTGGGTGAACTGACAGCCGCCGCCGCCGCCGGCATTCTGAGCGAAACGGATGCGATGAGCCTCGTCGCCGAACGCGGGCGCGCCATGGCGGATGCCGCTGCGCTCACGCCCACCGGAATGAGCGCAGTCATCGGTGCCGACGAATCGGAGCTTCTCGCAAAACTCGGCGAGCTCGGGCTCGAGCCGGCGAACTTCAACGGGGGCGGGCAAGTCGTCGTCGCGGGCGCCCTCGACGCGCTCGAGGCCCTCAAGAACGACCCTCCTTCCGGTGCGCGTGTCATTCCGCTCCAGGTCGCCGGCGCCTTCCACACGCGCTACATGGAACCGGCCGTCGATCGGCTGCGGGTGGCGGCGTCCGCCCTGGTGGCCGACGATGCGAACATGCCGATCTGGACGAATCACAACGGCAGACAGGTCTCTGGCGGACGCGAGTACCTCGACTTGCTCGTCGGCCAGGTTTCGTCCCCCGTCCGCTGGGACAAGTGCATGGAGTCCTTCGGAGAAGCGGGCGTCACCGGCATCATCGAGGTCGCCCCGGCCGGCGCCCTCGTCGGCCTTGCCAAGCGCGCATTGAAGGGCGTGCCCACCATTGCCGTGAAGACACCCGATGACATCCACGCCGCGGTAGAGATGATGGAGAACTCATGACAACCCCCAAACTCAAGCAGTCGACGGGTGCGAAGTACACACGCCTCTACGGGTTCGGCGCTGCGCGAGGCGACCGGGTCGTCGCGAACGAGGAGCTCATCGGCCCGATCGACTCGAGCGACGAGTGGATTCAGCAGCGCACGGGAATAGTCACGCGCACGCGGGCGTCAGTCGGGATCCTGGCGGTGGATCTCGCGACGGATGCGGCCAAGGAAGCCATCGAGGTCTCCGGTGTCGATCCCGCGGAGATCGACCTCGTGATCATCGCGACCATCAGCAACGTTCAGCAAACGCCCTCGATGGCCGCCGTCGTCGCCGACCGGGTCGGCGCGAATCCCGCGGCAGCGTACGACGCGAATGCCGCATGCGCCGGCTACTCGTACGCCCTCACGCAAGCGGATGCGCTCATCCGCTCCGGCGCCGCCCGCTACGCGCTCGTGATCGGCGCCGAAAAGCTATCCGACGTCGTCGATCCGACCGACCGCTCGATTTCGTTCCTCCTCGGCGATGGGGCCGGAGCTGTCGTCGTCGGGCCGAGCGATTTCCCGGGCATCTCCCCGGCCGTGTGGGGTTCGGATGGATCCAAGGCGGCCGCGGTTGGAATGAACTCGACCCTCATCGACTACCGCGAGGGAGACGCGAACTGGCCGACGCTGCGCCAGGAAGGTCAGACGGTGTTCCGCTGGGCGGTGTGGGACATGGCGAAGGTGGCCAAGAAAGCGCTCGAGGATGCCGGAATCACCGCGGCAGACCTTGCCGCGTTCATCCCGCACCAGGCGAATATGCGCATCATCGACGAATTTGCCAAACAATTGAAACTTCCCGAATCGGTGATTATCGCGCGCGACATCGAAACCACGGGAAACACCTCTGCCGCCTCGATTCCGCTGGCGACGCACCGGCTGTTGAAGGAGCATCCGGAGCTTTCCGGCGGCCTCGCGCTGCAAATCGGATTCGGCGCCGGCCTCGTGTACGGGGCGCAGGTCGTCGTCCTGCCCTAAACTAATCCCCGGTCATCAATACCCCAAGGAGATAACACAATGGCATTGTCCACCGAAGAAGTTCTGGCCGGCCTCGCCGAGCTCATCAACGACGAAACCGGCATCGCGACTGACACGGTCGAGTTGGACAAGTCGTTCACCGACGATCTCGACATCGATTCGATTTCGATGATGACCATTGTGGTCAACGCGGAGGAGAAGTTCGACGTCAAGATTCCGGATGACGAGGTCAAGAACCTGAAGACCGTCGGCGACGCCGTCAGCTTCATCGTCAACGCGCAGAACTAGTTGTGCCACGCCTTCGGCCGTCCGGATGTTCATCGGGGCGGTCGACGGCGTGCGATGTGATTGATGGAGAGATGACTCAATGACGCTCAAGAAGATCGTGGTCACCGGGCTCGGCACGAGCTCACCTCTCGGCGGCAACGTGCGCGACTCATGGAATGCGCTCCTTGCCGGAGAATCCGGAGTCAGCGCGATTGACGCCGACTGGGTTGAGCAGTACGAGCTCCCTGTGACATTCGCCGCCCAGGCGAAGGTTGCCCCGGCCGACGTGCTTGAACGGGTCGAAACCAAGCGCCTCGACCCGTCAAGCCAGCACGCGCTCATCTCGGCGCGCGAGGCCTGGGCGGATGCCGGATCCCCCGACGTTGACCCGCTTCGCATCGCAGTCGACTACGCAACGGGCATCGGCGGCATCTGGACTCTCGTGGACGCGTGGGATACGTTGCGCGAGCGCGGCCCGCGGCGCGTGCTTCCCATGACGGTTCCCATGCTCATGCCGAACGGCCCCGCCGCAGCGATCAGTATGGACCTCTCCGCGCGCGGCGGCGCGCGCACGGTCGTCTCGGCGTGCGCGTCGGGCACCGAATCGATTACGAACGCCTATGACCACCTTCAGGCCGGGCTCGCGGACATCATCATCGCGGGCGGCAGCGAGGCGGCCATCCACCCCCTGCCGATTGCGGCGTTCGCCGCCATGCAGGCGCTCTCGAAGCGCAATGACGACCCCGCAGCGGCGTCCCGCCCCTATGACCTCAACCGGGACGGCTTCGTGCTCGGAGAAGGCGCCGGCTCGATCGTTCTGGAGACCGAGGAGCATGCGCTCGCCCGCGGGGCAAGGATTTACGCCGAGCTTGCCGGCGGCTCAGTCACGAGCGATTCCTACCACATCACGGCTCCGGACCCGGACGGCAACGCTGCCGCGCGCGCGATGCGCATCGCGGTGGAACATGCGGGGGGAGCACTCGAGGATGTCACGCACATCAACGCGCACGCGACGAGCACGCCCGTCGGGGACATTGCCGAGTACCACGCGCTTTTGCGCATTTTCGGCGATCGGCTCCACGACATCCCGGTGTCGGCGACGAAGGCCGCGACCGGTCACCTGCTCGGCGGCACGGGCGCGCTCGAGGCGATTTTCACGATCCTTGCCGTGCACGAACGGATGGCACCGCCCACGATCAATCTGGACGATCAGGACCCCGCGATCCCTCTCGACGTCGTGACGTCACCGCGACCCCTCGGTGATGGACCGCAACTGGCGATCAGCAACTCGTTCGGGTTCGGCGGGCACAATGCCGTGGTGGCGTTCCGCAGCGTGTGAGTCTCGCGCTGAGACTCCCGTCGCACAGGCCGGGCGCAAACCCTAGCTGAATTTTACGGGCCTGTCGGGAACATCCGTGATGACGCGGCCAAACGGGCTCGTCCATTCGAGGATTCCCGGCGAGGTTTGCACTACTTTCCAGGCAGTGTTGCCTTTGAGCACGTGGTGGTACCGGCACAGCAAAGCAAGATTGTCGTGACTGGTCGTGCCCCCATCGTGCCATTCGTCAGTGTGGTCGACATCGCATCGCCACGCACTGCGATTGCAAGTGGGGAACCGACATCGTCCGTCTCGGAAGCGCACGTATCGCCGCAATTTCTCCGGCGGCCGGTAGTCGTCCGTCGCGAGTACCTGATCCGTGACCGGATCGGTGAGAATCCGGGTCCACAATTTCGTGGTGCCCGCAAGTTGTTTCGCTGTCGCCAGGTCGATCGGCCCCTTGCCGACGATCGCGGCAGGTTCGTCGCCGTCGCCGCTGCGCCCGCCCAGCAGCGTCAACATGGGAATGACGACGGCGATCTCGGCGCGGATGCCCACGCCTGCAGCGTGCGGAGCATCCGGATCACCTGACGGTTGGCCCGTCAGCATCATCTCGGTGGCGAGATCGGCGCGGAGCTGGTCGAAGGATCTCGAGTCGCCGGCGTTCCTCACCGCCTTGGCCTGCTGGGTGAGTCGGTCCCAGATCGCCGCGGCGAGGATCGTCGGCAGGGTGTGAATCAACTCTGACATCCCGTCGCCGACTTCGGAGATCGCAACATTTCTCTCTTCGCGCGCACGGGCGTGCCGCTCCTGAAAGGACACGCTCGTGAGGCGTTCCGCCGCGAATCGGGCCACCCGGCGCAGCCGCCCGGGGGTGAGCTCCTCCGCCGTGCGCAGCACCTCATGCTCGAATCGTGCGCGCGCAGCGGTGTCGTCGATGATCGACCCGCTCTCCACGATGGCAAAGACATGACCGCGGTCGATCGCGCCCGCCTCGAGCGCATTCAGGGTGGCGGGGAATCTCCGCGCGAGAGTCGTGGCCTGGTCCAGCCGGGAGGCCATGGTCCGATCGGATACGCGCAACGCCACGGCCAGCTCAGCGACGAGCGACCGGTACTCCAGGTCAGCGGTGCCTGTCGCTCCGCCGGGCGTCGAACTCCCGTCGATCTCGTCGGCGAGCGCGGCCAACTCGCGAGCCTCCAGCGCGGCAAAACGGGCCATTTCTGCCCGCAGGGAAATCACGCGCTCCACGCGCTCGGCCGGAGACGGCGCCCGCGAAAACTCGGCTTCGAGCCACGCCATCCACGCGTCCTCATCGAAGCCCGTCGGGTCGACGGGAATCACATCGTCCTCGAATACTTTCGGGTCGATCGGGAGCCCATCGTCGTAAAACGCTGAAGGATCGATTGAGATCACCTCGGCGCCGGATGCTGGTTCCATACTTGAAGACAACACCGCACCACCGACATTTCTCATTGCGTCCGCAGATTACCCACGGGATCATCCGAATGGCACGATTGAGTTACACCGCGATCTGCTCGCTCGATGGATACGTCGAAGATGCGGAAGGGTCCTTCCGTTGGGCGGAACCCGACGAAGAGGTGCACCGACTGGCTAATGACCTCGATCGCACCGTCGGAACCGTCCTGTACGGCCGCCGGCTCTACGAAACGATGGTCTTCTGGGAGGACCCGGGCATCGTCGAGGGTGGTCCGGATTACATCCAGGAGTATGGGCGGATCTGGCGCGACACCGACAAGGTCGTCTTCTCGCGAACTCTGGATGCGGTGACGAGCGAGCGCACGCGGATCGAGCGGGTTCGCGCACCTCCGCTACCGACTGGCGAAGTAGCGACGCACGAACTGCCTCCCGCGCCGCCGAATGATGGTCGTTTGGACGAAAGATGACGCCTCGGCACCATCTTTCGTCCGGATGGGCATCACTCGACGCGTGCACCAGGCGACCCCATGCGCCGCACAAGCGGCGGCGCATCAACCTACCTTGTGCAGCCACACCACCTGGTTCGTGTCGCTCGCGTGGCGGAACACCTCGAGTTCGTCATCCCACGCCTGCCCGAGGGCGAGGCGCAGTTCGCGGTGCAGTTCGAATGCGTCGGATCCGGCGACCTCCATGGCGTAGCGGATGCGGTCCTCGGGGATGACGACGTTGCCCACGGTGTCGGTCTGCGCGTAGAAGATGCCGAGGTCGGGCGTGTGCAGCCAGCGGCCGCCATCGCTGCCGGGGGTGGGATCCTCTGTCACTTCGAAGCGCAAGTGTTCCCAGCCGCGCAGGGCTGAGGCGAGGCGCGCCCCTGTGCCCTGGGTGCCTTCCCAGTAGTACTCGGCGCGCATGGCGCCTTTGAGCACGGGCTGGACGTCCCAGTTGAAGTTCACGGCGCGATCGAGGGCGCCACCGGCCGCCCACTCGACGTGGGGGCATAAGGCTTTCGGCGATGAGTGGACGTACAGCACTCCGCGCGCTTGTGCAGCAGTCACGATAACTCCATTCCATTAGGTGCGACTTCCCCATCGACCTGTGGAACGAGATTCGTAACGTATGAAGTTTCCTTTGCATTATGACCGATGAAGCTGGCAAATCACAAGAGTGTGATTCCCGACACGCGGACGCGTTTGACTAATGGATGCTCAGTATGGCTATACTCCGTAACTACATACTCGGCAGAGCAATATCGGCCAATGAAATCGAAAGGGCCTCATGTCCGTCCGGCAGAGCCTCCTCGCCATCCTCGACCAGGGGCCGTGTTACGGCTATCAGTTGCGCAGCGAATTCGATCGCAGAACCGGCTCCACCTGGCCCCTCAACGTCGGCCAGATCTACAACACGCTCGATCGGCTCGAGCGGGACGGGCTCGTCGAGAAAGCCGAGAGTGAGGATGCGGAAACCGACAGTTCAGGCCAGATCCATTACCGCATCACGGATGCCGGCAGCGCAGAAGTGGCTGGCTGGCTCGGCTCCCCCGTCGAACGCTCCGCCGCGACACGGGACGAACTCGCCATCAAGCTCGCGATCGCCATAACCCTACCGGGCGTCGACATCGCGCGCGTTATCCAGGTGCAGCGCACCGCGACGCTGCAGAACCTCCAGGAGCTCACGAAGACAAAAAATGCGTCGAGCGACCCCGAGACCTCACAGGACATGGCGCGGATGCTCGTCGTCGACTCGCTCATCTTCCAGGCAGAGGCCCAGGTGCGCTGGCTCGACCACTTCGAATCGCGGCTCGCGCGGGCAGTCTCTGCCGGCCTGGCAGACCCGGTGCCGCTGAGCACCGAGGTTCCCAGGCGTGGCCGGCCCGCGAAAGACTCGACAAGCTGAACGCGGCCGACGAATGCCGGGTCGCTCCCTTCGAGACGACCCCCCCTGGCCTCCTCAGGGAGCGGGCAGGGCTCGCTCCGCTCGCACCTCAGGGGGCAGAGCGGCGCTACTTCGCGTCGGAGTAGGAGTCGACCACGGCGATGCTCAGGGGAAACTCGACGGGAGTTGCACCGAAGAGCAGGCGGCCGGCCTCGGCGGCGGCTGACTCGATCGCGGCGACCACGGCATCCGTCATCGCGGCGGACGAATGCACGACGATCTCGTCGTGCAGGAAGAACACGAGGTGAGGGGCATCCGTGAGCCACGCCTTTCCACCAAGCTCGCGCAACGAGCCGCGCAGCGTCGCCATCCAGCACAACGCCCACTCCGCGGCGGAGCCCTGGACCACGAAGTTGCGGGTGAACCGACCCCACGAACGCGCCTGGCCACGCGCACGGCTTGCATCGGCATCCGTCGCCGCATCGCCATAGGCCGCAGCCTGCACGTCTCCCCACGTGCCACCAGGGCGCGGTGAGCTGCGCCCGAGACGCGTCGTCACAACGTCACCGCGCTCCCCCGCCCTCGCCGCGCTCTCCACCAAGCCGATCGCGCGCGGGTACGCCTTCGTGAGCGCAGGCATGAGCCGCCCGCTCTCCCCCGTCGTCGCACCGTACATCGCGCCGAGCATCGCGACCTTCGCCTTGTCGCGCGTCGCAACTGCGCCGCTCGCCACGATCGCCGCATACATGTCCTTCGCCTGCCCGGCCTCCGCCATCGCCCGATCGCCAGACAGCGCGGCGAGGATGCGCGGCTCAAGCTGCGAAGCATCCGCCACGACGAGCTTCCAGCCCGGATCAGCCACCACCGCTCCTCGAACTTGCTTCGGGAGTTGCAGCGCGCCCCCGCCACCCTTACTCGCCCAACGACCCGTCACGACGCCACCGACGACGTAATCCGGCCGGAACCGGCCATCGTGCACGTTCGCATCCAGCCAGTGCCAGCCATTCGCGCTCAGCAACCTGCTGAGTTTCTTGTACTCCAGGAGCGGCTCGATCGCCGGATGGGAAAGCTTCTTCAACTCCCACGACCTCGTCGAAGAGACCATGAGCCCGGCGCGCTTGAGCGACTTGATGAGGTCGGCGGGAGAGTCAGGGTTGAGGTCGGGCGCATCCAGCGCGCTTCTCACCCGCTCCAGCACCGCCGCGAGCTTCACCGGACGTTCCCCCGCCTGCGGACGCGGTCCGAGCAGATCTTCCAGAAGCTCCTCGTGAAGATCGGCGCGCCACGGCAACCCGGCGAACTGCATCTCTGCTGCCACGAGCGCACCCGCCGACTCGGCAGCGAGCAGCAAACCGATCCGACCCGGGTCCGTGGATGCCGCAATCGCTTCGCGCTGAAGTCGGAACTCGGCGACAGCATCGGTCGCGGCCGGCACAGCGCGTGACTCGGACTCGAGCTCGAGCTCGAAGAGCCCGTCACCCGTCGCCCGAGCACCGGAACGCGGTCGTGCGCTTTCTTCCGGTGCCGGCTCATCCCAGCCAGAGCGCTCCGCTCGGGCAAACGCAGTCATCGCCGTGAGTTCGGAGTTGCGGAGGATCGCATGGGACAGTCGAAGGTCGACGCACCGCTCCACTCGCACCCCGACTGCGAGAAGCTTCGGATACCAGGTCGTTGTGTCATCCCACACCCAGCGTGGCCGTTCGCCACTGAACTCCAGTCGCGAGACCTCGTGGGGGAACTCCGCGAGCGGGACGACTCGCGGCTCATTGAACGGAGATCCCGCGTCATCGAGCGCCGACAGCAACACCCCATCTGCGTGTGAGGTTGCGGCGAGGAACACGTGTCCAGTCTGCCCTGAGACTCCGACAATAGCTGGCCGGATCGGGCGCAGGGAATGAATGTCGCGCCATGCTCGTTGACGTGACTATGGCTACGACGATCACAATGTACGGCGCGGACTGGTGCAGCGACTGCCGCCGCTCGAAGAAGCTTCTCGACGAAATGGGTGCGGACTACGAGTACGTCGACCTCCTCACCGAACCTGAAGCGGCGGATCGCGCGAAAGCCATCAGCGGTCGCACGAGCATCCCCGTCATCGCGTTCTCAGACGGCACCCACTTCGTGGAGCCGAGCGACGATGAACTGCGCAACAAAGTGGAAGCGCTCACCAACGCTGGTTAGTGCAGAAGCGAACCGTCCTTCGCGAGGACGTTCTTCTCGCCCGCCTCGATTGGGATGGCGAACCGGTTCTGCTTCGGCGGCATCGGGCAATTGAACGCGTAGGAGAAGCCGCAGGGCGGGAGTACCGCGCGGTTGAAGTCGAGAGTCACTTTTCCTGACGCATCCGGCGCCACGAAGAGGAACCGGCCGACGCTGTAGGTGTCCACGCCGCTCGTCGCATCGGAGAACACGATCTGCAGCGCCCGCCCGGACTCGATGGCCGCGAGCGAATAGTCGACGCCATCCTTGGTGAACGAGATCTCGCCAGGGATCGAGAGCTCGCGCGTCTCACCGTCGTCCTTGCTGTGCTCGAACGGCATCGTCGTGCCCGGCATCGCCGTGAACTGCGCGTCGACGACCCATTCGGGGTTGTACGGGTAAGCGTCGATTCCGCCGAAATTTCGGATGCCCTCCGAATTCGCGTCCCACACGCGCAGCGCATAATTTCCCGTCGGCCCCGCAATGACGAAACCTCGAACAGTGTCGCTGAAGACGATATCGGCAGGCTCAGCAGAATCTTTGCCCGCGACAACCACCGTGCCATCGACCAGTTCGCCATCGACCCGGATGCCGTCGGCTCCCGCAGCCGTGAGCTGCAATCCGGACTCCCCCGCAGGCAGCGGCGCCCACAACCCGGGAACGCCCCACACCGATTGCTCGGAGTCGATCCACTGCGTGTTGACGAGCGCGAGGCTGCCGAGCGGCTGGACCACCGCCAAATCCCGGCGCTCTCGGAATGTGGCGAGATCAGCTTCGGGCGAGGTCATCGTGGGCGCGTCAGTCATGTGTTCCATCCTTGTCGAGGTCACTGACAGTAACCGACACAGACACGCAACTGTTCCCGTTTGACACAATTGCGCCCTGTCGAACGTGCGCAAGCGCGGCGGGCGGGCGCAATCGCGCCGGGCATGCCGCCGGGCAAAGAAAAAGCCGGCCCCGCGGCGCTAAGCGCTGCGCGGGGCCGGCCAGTTCAGTGATTACAGCGGGCGGATGTTCTCCGCCTGCGGGCCCTTCGGGCCCTGTGCAAGGTCGAACTCGACCTTCTGGTTCTCATCGAGCGACTTGTAGCCGCTTCCGGTGATAGCCGAGTAGTGGGCGAACACGTCAGGACTTCCGTCCTCAGGGGCGATGAAACCAAAGCCCTTTTCCGCGTTGAACCACTTAACGGTGCCTACTGCCATTTTTTTCTTCTCCTTCAGGAGTCTTGCTCGCGTGGATCCGACTTTCGAATCCACTCGTCGCGGTGTTCATCGTCCGCTCCCGAAAGGATCAGATCACCGTTTCCGGTTCACTGGCAATCAAGATCTGCGAGGTACTGCAACTGCGATATAGACAGTAGTGCAGTTCGGGGGTGAGAAACACCCCCAGCACAAGTCAGGATCGAATCGTTACTTTCTCGTGAAAGGCCCGCGGCCGGCGGATGGTCGCCCGTTCTCACGCAAGCGCGACCCTGTGAGAGTCCCGACAAGTCCCTCCACAAGCCGTGATGCGCGATTCCGGGCCGGTAGAATTGGCGGGTCGCTGCGGACTGCTCTCGCTCGTGATCACGAGCGTTCAGGGCCCTCGCTTTCCGTTGCGGGCCCGATGATTGGCAATCCACGGCGGTTGTCCGGAAAGGCGGGTGAAATGTCCACCTCACTAGACGAACCAGTTGTCCCCTACGAGAACCCGGAGTGGGTTCCCGTGCTTCCCACGCGCTGGGTCGCCGAATACGATGGCGAAGTCGCCGGCGGCATCGACCGAACCCCACGCGGGAAGTACCGCGCTACGGATCGCCGCGGTCGGCGCGTCGGCACATTTCGGACCCTGACCGAGGCCAGGGATGCCCTCGCGGAAAAGAACAGCACGACGAGGATTCAGCGAATGAATCAATCCCGTGTGCTGTTGGTTGGCGGTTTCATCGCATTTCTCGCGACCGCAATCGTCGCGGCCGTCGGAATCGTTTCTCTCCTCGTTTTCTAGCGCTGCGCTACGGGACGAGCAGACTCGTCGTGAAGCCGCCGATCCCCACCATGGCACCGAGCCACAGCAGGACCAGCGCGCCAGTCACCCAGGTGAGTCTCACATGGCGCGCCTGGTTGACCTCGGTCTGAACTTTTCGAAACGCGGCGAGCCAGCCGACGACCTCGGCCGAGGGGTTGCGGATGTCCTGCCAGCCCTCCCTGTCCGAAGCCGCTGCCTGGAACGCGGCGAGCTTCTCCTGGGAGAGCACCCTCGGCATATCCCTCAACCAGGGACGCATATCTCGCGGTGTGAGAACGGCGACCCTTTTCGGCGGCTTGGCCACGGTCAAGCTCCGCGGATCGACAATGACCAGGCACGGCGTCACTTCGACGCGCGCTCCGATCACCTCGGAAAGCAATTGGGAGGAGCGGACCGCCTCGAACTCGGCATCGCGGATGTACGGCATCCGTTCGCCCTCCACGAGGAGGATGCCTCCGTCGATCCAGATTGCGCGGCCAGGATGGTGCCGCACGGCAATGGAGAAGACTCCGGCCGGTCCGATCGCGATGTATTCGAGATCGGCGAGCTCCCGCCCGACGGGAACGGCTCGGAAGACGAGCCACGCCGCGCCCAATTGCGCGAGCGAATCGGCGACAGCGACATCTCCGCACGCCTGACGGAATGCGGCCCGATGCTCCGACGGAACCGGATTCCGCCCGATGAGGCGCGCCACGAGGGATTGCCGGGCACGGCCGGCCCAGATCCCGAGAAACTCGTGTACCGCGGACAGTGGTTGTGTGGCGACGCGGCTGAGCGGTTCGACGGCGTCGTTGCGCAACGCGCCCACCCCCCTCACTGTTCCACGTCGTGAATTGCCAGCACTGCTGTGCCGTGCCCGCGTACGCCGCGACCATTTCCGACGCTACTAAAACCGGTGAGCAATCGAGACCCCCATTTGTGATGTGGCCTATCCGGGGGCAGTACATTCTGTGGACCGGCCAACTCGCAAAAAACACTTGCAACCAGCAGCGATCGGGTGCACTCTGGATGGAGAACAACTCATCGCCCGGAAGAGCCGCACCAAGTGCCGCACCGGGCGATGAGTCTGTGCAGGGAGACGGGGAAACCAGCTACGGCAGCGGACCGAGAAGGGCTGTCGCCACCGTCGCATGCGCCGAATCTTCGTTACTCGGGTGGAATCCGCCGGCGAGAACATCCCGATACAGGCGCCCAAGTTCGTTGCCCGTGAAGTAGATTGCACCGCCGGAGACCCGGATGGCCTGATCCACCACGAACTTCGCGGTTTCGGTCGCCTTCACCTTGAGTCCGACCAGTGCCCGGAACCATTGATCGCCACGGTCCACACGGTTGTCGAGATCGCTCGCGATCGCATTCAGATGCGGGAGGATCGCGTCGAACGCGATTGCGGCATCCGCGAGCTTCCACCGGACATCCGGGTCAAGCGATTTGGCCGCACCACCATTTCGCGCCGACGTGCGCTTCGTCGCTTTCTCGACGCCGAGCTCGAGCGCACGCTGGGCGATACCGATGTAGACGGACGAAAGCAGGGTTTCGAAGTTCGCGAAGATCGCGAAGATCAACAAGTCGGGATTGGGACCGGGGTCGAGGCGGCGGATGATCCGATCCGGCTCAGCGCGCACATTCTCGAGGCGGGTGCTGTTGCTTTGGGATGCGCGCATCCCGAGCGTGTCCCAGTCGTTCAGGACCGTGATGCCCTCCGTCGTGCGGTCGACAATGGCGTGCACGAGTTTCGGCGCATCCGGCGAGGAACTGTCGAGGCCGAATAGCCCGAGTCTCGTCCAGGCCGGCGAAAGGCTCGTGAAGATCTTCGTACCCGTGAACTCGTATGCGCCGTCCGGTTGGGGCACGGCCTCGGTCGTGCTTCCGAACAGCACGAGGTCGTTTCCGGCCTCGCTGATGGCGAGCGCATAGAGTTCGCCGGCCGCCGAGTCGGTGAGAACGAACTCGAGCGAATCGTCGCCTCGATCGAGCATGGTCTTCGCAATTCCCGTCCACACGAGATGCATATTGACGGCAAGAGCCGTGGCCGGCGCCGCGGCGGCGAGCCTGACTTGTTCGTGCGCGGTTTCGCGCAGCGTCAACCCGAGCCCGCCCAGGTTCTTCGGCACGAGCGCTGTGAGGTAGCCGGCCGCGCGCAATTCTGCCAGGTCCTCGGCAAAGAACGAATTATCGCTGTCGTACCCTGCTGCGCGTTCGTGAATCGATTGGAGAAGACCGTCGCTGAGGATGCTCACTCCTCAAGAATGGCACGCCCGCAGACGTCCGACACCGCTACCATTTTCGGAATGTCGGCAATTACTGCAGCGGGGTGAGAGAGCGAACGTGGCGACTCTCGACTTCTCTTCTCTCACTTCCCCCGTCTCGAGACGGGAGATCGCGGCGTTCCGCAAGGACTCCGCACGGTCGATGACTCCCGCTGCCTCGGCAACCTCCGGTGTCGTGCTGGCCGTGTTGATTGCCGGCGGAGCAATCGCTCTCAGCATCATGCTGTCGATCTACTCGCAGTTCTTTTCCGGCGGATCCACCGCGTTCGTCCTTCTCGCGACGATGCTCGTCGCCGCCGGCGTGGTCACGGCATTCTGGTTCGTCGGAGGCCAGGCGTCGTGGGCGCGTCTCGTCCGATTGTCGCGATTCGCCGAGGCGAATGGCCTCTTGTTCACCGCGAACGGGCTGGTGCCCGGCTATCCGGGGACAATTTTCGGGATCGGTTCCTCTCGCCGCGTGCCTGAGCGGATCTCCCGCACCTCTCGCCCGGGATTGGATTTCGGAAACCTCAGTTACACGACCGGATCCGGCAAGAACCGCACAGTGCATCACTGGGGGTACCTTGCCATCACGCTGGATCGGATGCTTCCCAACATGGTGCTGGATGCCAAGGCCAACAACTTCTTCGGGTCCAATCTGCCGATCAGGTTCTCGCGCGGCCAGATTCTTTCCCTCGAGGGGGATTTTGACAGGTATTTCACGCTGTATTGCCCCAAAGAGTACGAACGCGACGCGCTCTACGTGTTCACTCCGGATCTCATGGCGCTCCTCATCGACGAGGCGACTCAGTTCGATGTCGAGATTGTGGACGACTGGATGTTCTTCTACTCGTCGCGCCCGTTCGACCTGTTGAATGCGGCAACGATCGCGCGCATTTTCAGGATCGTCGATAACGTCGGCGGCAAGGCAGTGGATCGCACGGTGCGTTACGCGGATGACCGGGTCGCCGACAGCACGGCACTCGAAGCAGGAGAATCAACGCTCGGGGCTCGGATGGCTGCCAACTCGGTCGCCGGGCCTGGGCGCCGCCTCCGGCGCGGCATCCCCCTCGCGGGAGTCTTCATCGTCATTGCCGTCGTCGCGGTGTGGCTCATCAATGCCCTGCCGTTGTTTTCGCGATTCTAGAGGCCGGGCGGAAGGGTTTCCGCCTCGGCGAATACGAGCCGCTGCGTCGGCCTCGTCATCGCAACGTACAGCGCAGCGGGCCCGCGTTCGGTTGCCTGCACTATCGCGGCAGGATCGACGACGACGACGGAATCGAACTCGAGCCCCTTCGCCTCATTCGTGCCGAGAACGGTCACATCCGAACCCAGTCCGTCCGCCGCCGAGCCCACGAGCCCGGGAAACTCCAGGGCAAGAGTTTCGCGAAGCCCATCGACGCGTTCATCGGTAGCAATCACAGCGACAGTGCCCTCGACTTCGAGGGCCAGGTTGACGGCCGCAACCGGGTCCCGCACAAACTCGATCGGCCACTCGCTCTCCCGCACGGACACCGACCGCGTCACCGGCAGACCGTGGGCGATCGCCACCGACTCGGCTGCCGCCGCGATCTGGGACGGTGTCCGATAATTCACCGTGAGTTCCTCGAGACGCCAGCGATCGCCCTCGTCGCGCTGACCGATGAGCGGCGCAAGCGCGTGCTGCCACGTTTCCGCTGCCGATGCCGCGGCGGCCTGAGCGATGTCGCCGACGATGGTGAAGGAGCGGGAAGGCCCCCGCCGCAACAACAAGCGCCACTGCATGGGAGACAGTTCCTGCGCTTCGTCCACGACGATGTGGCCGTATGCCCACGTGCGATCCGCCGCCGCCCGCTCTGCCGTGGTTCCGGCATCCGCATACTCTGCGAATCCCGCGGCAAGCCGCTTCGCATCGACCCTGCCACCGACGCCCATATTCGCGATGGCCTGCTCCGCGTTCTCGATGTCGCGTTTCTGCTGCAGCTTCTCCTCGCGGCGGGCCGCGGCATTTTCGGTCGGCACCTCGCCCAGAAGTTCCGCCGCCTCGTCCAAGAGTGGGATGTCGGACACCGTGAAGGGCGCAGACCGGTCGCGGCGCAGCAATTCCCGTTCCTCTGCCGACCAGCCCGGGGTCACGGATGCGAGCCATTGCCCGCGCGCGTACAGGTCCTGCAGGAGCTTCTCCGGAGTGAGGGGAAGCCACGCGGTGTTGAGTGCGACTCGCGCGTCGTGAGAGCTCCGGATGTCCTCCCGCAACATCGCGAAATCGGAATCGTCGATGGAGTTGCCCTGAGCGCGAAGCTTCTCGGCGAGCTGCCTCGTGAGCGCGGCGAGCGCCGTCTTCACGAACACGACGCGCGCGTTGTTGTACGATTTTCCGCTTTCCCGCGCGCGCTGGATCGCCGCCGCGACGAGCTCGGGCTCGAGGAAAATGGTCTCGCCGTTGATGTCGAGGGGTTGCGGTTCGGCGGGTACGCGTTGCCTCGATGCGACGGCCCGCGCGAGCACCGCGGCCATGGCGCTTCGCCCCTTGAGCTCGGCGACTTTGGGCGCGTCGACGGCCGTCGCTTCGCGGCCAGGATACAACTGGCCGACGCTCGCGAGCACGACCCCGGACTCGCCGAGTGAGGGGAGCACGGCTTCGATGTACTTCAGGAACGAGCGGGAAGGACCGACAATGAGCACGCCGCTGGAGCGGAGCCGCTCGCGATGGGAGTAGAGCAAGTAGGCCGCACGGTGGAGGGCGACAGCGGTCTTGCCCGTGCCTGGCCCTCCCTGCACGACGAGAACGCCGCCGAGCTCGGATCGGATGATGCGATCCTGTTCGGCCTGGATCGTTGCCACGATGTCAGACATCCGGCCCGTGCGCTGAGCGGCGAGTGCAGCGAGGAGTGCACCTTCGCCCTGCAACTGCACGGAGGATTCGTCGAGAAGTTCGGGGTCGAAGATTTCGTCTTCGATGCGGGAAAGCGTTCGACCCGAAGAGATCAGATGGCGTCGAGCGCGAGCGCCCATGGGAGTTTTCGCCGTCGCCTGATAGAACGCGCTCGCCTGCGGAACCCGCCAGTCCAGCAGGATGGGCGATTGCGTCGAGTCTCGCAATCCGATTCGGCCGATGTAACGGTGGACGAGCCCCTCATCGTCGGAATCGCTCGTGAGCCGCCCGAATGCGAGCCGCTCCCCCACATCCCTCAACTGGGCGATGCGGTCCTCGTAGAGTTTCGCGAAACTGTCGCGTTCGCTTCTGGCCTGATGGCCGCCGCCGACATTTTCCGATCGAACCAGAGCCAGCTGCTTTTCGGCTTCGCTCTGGAGGTCGTCAAGCCGCTCGTACAACATCCCCACGTAGGCGCGTTCTCGCTCCAGTTCGCTCGATGCCACCCAGGCTCACACCCCTTTTTTTCGGACATGCAAGTCTATCGGTTCGCGCGGGACCGTTTCGCGCTAGTTCTCCTTGTGAGGGGGGACCGCCTGGCCCTGCTGTTCCCGGAGTATCGCCAGCGCGCGGGAGACCCGTTCGCTCAGTCCCGCAACTTTGCGCGGCGTCTTCCGTTCCAGATCTTCGAGCATGAGAATCGCCTCTGCCCTTTGCTTTTGGTGCACCGCATGGATGGCGAGGTTCCGCGCGAGCGAAATCCTCGCGCCCCACACGCCAAGCCACACGCTCACGCCGGTGGCGGCGATGAAGAGAGCCGCCTGCCACGGCTGCAGAACGTCGACACTCGCGAGCCACACAGCTGCCGCCAGCCCCGCGAGAGCGACCAGAGCGGGGATTACACGCACCCAACGGCCCGTGACGACGCGCCGTTTCAGGTCCTTCCCCCTCGCGTCGATCGCGGACAGCCACGCACGGTAGTCGGCAAGCCTGCCCTTGGATATTCGAGAACCGCTGAGGGCCCGCAACTCGTCCCTGATCACCTGGTATCCGGTCTGGGGCCGCCGAAGGGCGCGCGCCGCCAGGAGCGCGGTGATCGCGGCAACGGCGACGAGCGCTACGAGAAGCAGGGAACCCCACAGCGTTTCGGTGCGATCGAGAACCAGCCGGGCCGCGAAGTCCGCGATGAGGATGACGGCGATGAGCACGATCGCGCACACGGCGACCGTCCACGCGAGTATCCGGTCTCGATCTCGCGTGCCGGCCGCCCTGCCGGCCCGTCGCACCTGGTGCCCGGTGATGACGTCCACGAGTTGGAGCAGGAGGGCCAGCGCCCAGCCCGCTGTTGCGAACGCCATGATGGCCTCGAGTGTGGCGGTGTCCATGTGCACTCCTTGTCAGGCGTCGAAATTCTCGCCAAAGTTCAGTATCCCCCGGCAGCCGCGCGTCATGCGGGTTCCGCAAGCATCGCTTCGATGCGATCCCGGGACGGAATCGAGGGAACTGCACCGAGGATTTGCACGGACAGGGCCGCGGCCGCGGTGGCGAAGGCTGCAGCATCCCTGAGATTTCGGCCTTCGGAGATTGCTGCGGCGAATGCGCCGCAGAATGTGTCGCCTGCGCCCGTCGTGTCGATGGCCACGACGTCGCGCGCGGGAACTCTGGCCGCCTCGTCGCCGCGATGGTAGAGCGCCGAGCCGTCCCGGCCGAGCGTCACGATCAGATATTCGACGCGCGAGGCGAGGCGACGGGAGGCCTCGGCGAGATCGTCGGTTTCCGCCATCAGGCACGCTTCATGCTCGTTGACGATCAAGTAGTCGAGAGCGCTGATGAGCTTGTCGGGGATTTGCCGCGCGGGAGCGGCATTCAGCATGACAATCGTGCCTGCGGCCTGCGCCGCAAGCGCCGCCTCCATGACTACCTCCAGCGGCAGCTCGAGTTGCATGAGGAGAACCTCCGCAGCTTCCACCACCTCGCGTTCGGCCGGGGTCAGCGAGGCGAGTTCAGCATTGGCGCCGGATGCCACGATGATCGTGTTCTCGGCGTTATCGGCCACGACGATGAACGCCTGGCCCGTGTCGGCGGCAACATGACGCACGAGTGTCGAATCGATTCCGGCATCCGCCATCGTGGCGAAAAGCTCGGAGCCGTGGTCATCGTTGCCGAGGGCGCCGAGGAACGTCGTCGCCGCTCCGGCTCTCGCAGAGGCGACTGCCTGATTGAGGCCCTTGCCTCCCGGGTATCTGGCGACCGAATCGGCGAGGAGAGTCTCCCCGGGGCTCGGGATGCGCTCGACCGAGAACACGATGTCCATGTTCGCGCTGCCGACCATGGCGATTCCGGAATGTGTGCCGTGCTGCATTCCTCCAGCGTATCGGCGTGGGTGCCGCGTGCGAGAGTGGGCGTGTGACTTCGACGCGACTTTCGACTCGTGCGCCGTTCGACGGCGCCGGGCTCCTGCGCTACCTGTCGACGCACGCGGTCCCCGGCATCGAAGCTGGAGACGATTCGCGCTACGAGCGGCGAATTCGGATGCCAGACGGCACGGCGGCGGCCCTCGCCATCGAACTCGGCGGCCCGGATACCGTCTTCGCCTCGCTCGACGGAGGTGCCCTACCCGCCGAACTGGTCCCTCGCGTGCGGCTGTTGTGCGATCTCGATGCCGATTCCGCGGCGATCGATGCGCACTTGTCCGACGATCCGGCTCTGTCCGCAACCGTGTCGGCGAATCCCGGCATGAGGCTCCCAGGCAGTCTCGATCCGGAGGAGCAATTGCTTCGCACCATGATCGGCCAGCAAATCTCCATAGCTGCCGCCCGCACCGTGCTTGGACGGCTTGCCGCGGAGCTCGACGGGACCGGCCAGTTTCCCGCCGCAGCGCAGTTCGCCGAGCGCGGATTGGACGTGCTGCGCGGACCCGCACGGCGCGTGGCCGCTATTCACGGTGTCGCGCTCGCGCTGGCCTCAGGGATGCTCGACCTGCACCCTCCTATGACGGTCACGGAACTCACCGAGCGACTGGTCACCCTGCCGGGCGTTGGGCCGTGGACCGCCGGATATGTGGCGATGCGCACGCTCGGAGCGCCCGACGTTCTCCTGGCCACCGACCTCGTTTTGCTGAAGGGTGCCGAGCGACTCGGCCTTCCGGCGACTCCGAAAGGCATTGCCGAGTACGCGGAACGCTGGTCGCCTTACCGCAGCTATGCGAGCCTTCACATGTGGCGGGTTGCGCAAACACCGAACGGATTCTCAGGCTGACCCATTACCGTTGGTGCATGCGACTCAAATTTCTCTTCATAGTCGGACTCGGTCTTGGCTACGTTCTCGGCGCGCGCGCCGGTCGCCCGCGGTATGAGCGAATCAAGACGAAAGCGACGCAAGCCTGGGAGGACCCCCGCGTCCAGAGGGTCGTCGCCGAGACGCAGGAGTTCGTGAAGGAGAACGCCCCGATCGTTCAGGAGAAGGTCGTCACCGGAACGAAAGCGGCCGTGGCGGGGGCACAGGATGCCGCCGCCCGCGCATCGGTCGTCGCTAGAGAGGTCTCCGGCAGAGTCGCCGAGACTACGAAGGACATTGCCAGCAAGGTCGCCGAGACGACAAAAGATGTCTCCGGACAAGTCGCCAAGGTCGCCCAGGACGCCACCGAGAACGTCGCGAAGACGGCGAAAGGTGTTCGCGAACGGATCGTCGACCGCGGTGAACACCTCGTCGACGGCGTCATCATCGCCGCCGGAAAGGCCCGCGACGAAGCGCTCGACATCGAAAGCGATGACGACGAGAAATAGCTAGCCTTTTTCTTCTTCCTTCGCGCCGTCTGGGATCACGGTGATGACGCCGGTCGTCGGCATGAGGCCGCTCAACCGCTCCGGGGAAAGCACGCGAGCGACATCCTCGGCTTTCATGAGCCCCGCCTCGACGACCAGTTCGGCGATCGACGCATTCGTCGTGAGCGCGGTGTGGGCGAGAGTCGCTGAGGCCGCATACCCGATGTACGGAGTGAGCGCCGTCACGACGCCGACCGACGACTCCACTTGGGCCGCAAGGCGCGACATGTTCGCTGTGATCCCGTCTACGCAGTGGATGCGCAGCGTGTAACACGCGTTCGTCATCCAGGCGAGCGACTGGAGGATGCTGTGCGCGATCACCGGCTCGAACGCGTTGAGCTGCAACTGGCCGCCCTCCGCTGCTGCCGTCACGGTCGCATCCGCGCCGATGATGCTGAACGCCACCTGGTTCACGACTTCCGGAATCACCGGATTGACCTTGCCCGGCATGATCGAGGACCCCGCCTGCCTGATGGGCAGGTTGATTTCGCCGATGCCGGCCTGCGGGCCGCTGGAAAGCAGCCGGAGGTCGTTGCAGATCTTCGAGAGCTTCACCGCCGCGCGCTTCAAATGCCCGCTCAGCGTCATGAAGATCCCCGCGTCGCTCGTGGCCTCGATGAGGTCGGGCGAGGTCACCATGTTGATTCCCGTGATCTCCACGAGGTGCCGGCGCACGGCTTCCGCATAGCGCGGGTCTGCCGTGATGCCCGTGCCGATTGCGGTAGCGCCCATGTTGATTTCGTTGAGCCACGGAATCGTCTCGTTCAACCGGTCATAGTCTTCCGCGATGGTGTGCGCGAATCCGTTGAACTCCTGGCCGAGCGTCATGGGCACGGCATCCTGCAATTGGGTGCGGCCCACCTTCAAGACGTGTGCGAACTCCTTGCCTTTGCGCGCGAATGCGTCCCTGAGCTTCACGTGCTCGGCGAGAAGCCGCTGAAGGCTCAGCACCATCGCGAGCTTGATGGCCGTCGGGTACACGTCGTTCGTGCTTTGGCTGCGGTTCACATCGTCAATGGGGTGCATGTCGACGTAGTCGCCGAACGGCTTGCCCAATAGCTCCAGGCACCGGTTCGCGATCACTTCGTTCGTGTTCATGTTCGTGGACGTGCCCGCGCCGCCCTGAATGACGCCGACCATGAATTGGTCGTGGAGCGCGCCGTCCATGATTTCCTGGCACACGCGGTCGATGAGGTCCGCCTTGGCCGCGCTCAGAGTCCCGAGTTCCTTGTTTGCCCTCGCCGCGGCCTGCTTCACCATCGCGAGCGCCCTGATCAGATCCGGGTACACGGAGATGGGTCGACGCGTGATGGGAAAATTCTCGCGGGCCCTGGCAGTGTGGATGCCCCAGTACGCGTCGGCGGGGATCTCCAGCGGCCCCACGGTGTCGCTTTCGGTCCGTGTCGGGCCTTCGGGGTTGGTGACGGGCAACGCGCTCGGCGCTTCAGACATCCGATGATCTCCTTTGACGATGGATGCTCCAACTCTACCCGCGGGCGGCGCGGGAGAATCTCAGTGGAATGCGGGCACGATGAGGTAGACCCCGAAGAGCACCACGAGCGCGCACACGGCAAAGAGCACCCTCGCGACCGCGAGCGAAATCCTCCCCGCATTGCCGGACCGACCGGCGACTTCGGCGGACTGCTGGGCGAACTTGCCCTGTTCGAAGAGCCGAATTCCCACTGCCGCGACCGTGACGACGACGCACGCTCCAATGAGCGACACGACGGCGACGAGAAGCAGGTCGCCCCAGTCGATCACGACGCGTCCCTCGCGATCGACTCCGCTTCCGCCGCCTTCTGCTTGGGCGGCTTCGCACTCGCGATGCTCGGCGGAACCTTCGGCATGACGACGCTCGGCGTGTGCCGAACGACCGGGATCTCCCCCGTCACGTTTTTGTGGTTCACGGGATTTCGCCGAGCGCGGCGGAACATGAGCGCGATGACGGTGGCCCCGGCGAGCGCGTCGGCGGCGATTCCGAGAGGGCCAAGCCGCGCCACGAGTTCCGCGATCGCCGCCATCCCTGCCGCGCAGGGAAGAGTGACGAGCCAGGCCATCGCGATTTTGCCCGCGATCCGCCACCGCACGGCGCGGTGATTGCGTCCGAGCCCGGCCCCGATGATCGAACTGCTCGCCACTTGCGTGGTCGACAACGCGAAACCCAGGTGCGAACTCGCGAGGATCGTCGCGGTCGTAGAGGCCTCTGCCGCGAAACCCTGCGCGGGCGAAACATCGGTGATTCCGGTTCCGACCGTGCGGATGATCCTCCATCCGCCCACGTAGGTTCCGAGCGCGATCGCAAGAGCGCACACCGCGATAACCCAGAATTCGGGACCCGTGCCGGCCGCCTGGAAGCCGCCCGCAATGAGGGTGAGCGTGATGACTCCCATGGTCTTCTGCGCGTCGTTCGTGCCGTGGGCGAGCGACACGAGGCTCGACGTGAAGATCTGCCCGACGCGGAATCGGCTTCGGGTCACGTGCGCGCGCGGGCCGCGCGTGATCCCGTACGCGATCTTCGTGGCGACGAACGCCACAATCGCGGCAATTGCGGGAGCAAGGACGGCGGGCAAAACGATCTTGCTGAGCAGCACGCCCGGATCAATCGCGCCCACGCCGGCGCCCACGACGACCGCACCGATGAGCCCGCCGAATAGCGCATGGGACGAGCTTGACGGCAGACCCAATAGCCACGTCGCGAGATTCCACATGATCGCGCCGATGAGCCCGGCGAAAATCATGGTCGGCGTGATCTGGATACCGCCGCCGCCCTCGCGGATGAGGCCCCCGGAAATGGTCTTGGCAACTTCGGTGCTCAGGAATGCGCCGATCAGATTCAGAATCGCGGCGATCGACACTGCGACCCTCGGCTTCAACGCACCGGTGGCGATGGGGGTAGCCATCGCGTTGGCAGTGTCGTGGAATCCGTTCGTGAAATCGAAGAACAGAGCCAGGACGACGACCAGCGCGACCATAAGTGTGATGTCCACTGCGGTTGAGTCTTCCACCCCGGATTGCCTCGGTCAACACGATGGCCGTTGTTGACCGAACTGAGAGGGCTCGCACCGCCCGGACGTTGTCGTCGGAATGCGCGCAGCCTAGGATGGCTGCGTACTCTTTCGAAAGTTGCCGTTGCACGACGGCAACGCCACCACCCCTGATTTGGGGGAAAAAGGGTGTTCTCAATCGACCGGTTGCACCCTAAACTTCGAAAGTAACCAAGTTGACATGATTTCGGGGGACGAGTCTTGGACGACAATAGTTTCTACGGCGCGCCAGCGGGCTGGTACCCGGATCCGCTCGGGCTTCCGCAGCTGCGCTGGTGGGACAGCACTGCGTGGACCCACCAGACGGCGGAAGCGCGCGCCCCCATGGTCATGCAGGAAACGACCTATGCATGGCCCGAAGACGAGACTGACTACGCCGACCCGTCCCAGAGCGACGAGGATCAGCTCACCCGCCGCGAGCGCCGCGAGCGCGAGCGCCGCGATGGCAACGATTTCGCCAGGCCCACTGCGCTGACCCTGCTCCAGTTGGAGCCGCCGTCGAAATCGGACATGCAGCAGGACATCCCTGAACCCGCGCCATTCGACCCGTTCGCCACGACCGCATCCGGCACCGAATCGACGACACCGGACCCGATGGCCGCCGCCCGCGCCGCGTCTCTGCAGGACGGCCAGGCCCAGTCCTTTCCGGCTACCTCCTTCAGCGAGCCATTCCCGCCGGCTGCTCCCACCGAACCGTCCAGCACTGCGGGACGCGCCGAGGATTCCGTCTTCGAGGGTTTCGCGACGCGCTCAACGCACCAGAGCCCGCAGGAACAGCCCACGTTCAATTGGGCGCCTCAAGTCGACCCGCTCAATGACCCCAAGTACCAGGCCTACCTGAAGGCGCAGACGGCTCCGCACTCCAAGTCGACGAACAATGGCGCTGTGTGGATGATTGCGCTGGTCCCGCTGCTGCAGCTCGTGCTCAGCCTGCTCGTGCTCACGGCGTTCGGCACGGCGGAGTCGTCAACGATCATGGCGGCAATCTGGATCGCGCCGTATCCGCTCACCATCGCCCTGGCCGCGGTGGACCGCCACAGTTTGCGGAAGACGGGCCACGAAGTCACGGCGCACTGGTTGTGGGCATTTCTGTCAGCGCCCGTGTACCTCATCGCGCGCGCGATCGCGGCGATTCGCGAATCGGGCGGCGGGTTCGGCCCCGTGCTCGTGTGGTTCGCGCTCGGGCTGCTCCAGCTCGGCGCAATCGTCGCGGTGCCCGGACTTCTCATTTCCACGATCCCCACCGTGTTCTCTTCTCAGGCTGAACAGTCCATCGTTTCGGATGCTGCCGTGATCGGCGCGAAGCTCGACGTGACGTGCCCTGCGGCGCCTCCCGTGATGATCGGCCAAACGTTCGAGTGCTCGGGAGCCCACGGCGGAGAAGGGGCACCCTACGACATCGTCGTCAGCCTCCAGCGCGTCAACGGCTGGATCGACTGGCGCGTCGATGACTGGGGCATCTACACCATCGGCTAGTCAGCTCGACTGGGCTCGCGCGTTCGATTGACTCAGTGCCGTCAGGTGCCGAGTGCGAGGTAGAACATCGTCGCGATGACGCTGAACACCACGATCACGCTGGAACCTACTTCGATGGCACGCCACCGCTCTGCGAGTCTTCCGGTTTTGGACAGGAAATCGAGGATCACGGCAACGACGCTCACGAGCCCGAGGGCGAACGGGACGACGAGAATCGTCGGCAATCCCATCGCGGGCGACAGCCAGACGAACGCCGCAAGCACTCCGACAGCGAGAGTGAATGCCTCGAGCACGATCATCATGATTGCCGGAGTGGTGAGCTCTCGCGCCGACGCTTTGGCGGAAGGCGCCGAGGCGGCTTGCTCCCACGCAAGCCACCCCAGGAACAGCGCGCCAACGGCAATCAGTGCAAGGAGAATCCAGCCGATGAATGGCATGTCTGCTGCGACGGTGGACGCGGCGTAGAAGAACAGCGCGATCGAGAGGACCAGCACGGCAAGAACGACGACAGGAACGAGAAGTTTTCTTGTGGACTCAGTGAACAGTGTCATGGAAACCAAGCGTGCCCTGTTTGGGGGGTGGAAAGCAAGGTCGGGACCTGCGTCGTCTGCCGGGAGTCCGCCGGCATGACAGGATCGAATTGTGCGACTACTCCTCATCCGGCATGGGCAAACCCCCGGCAATGTGCTCGGGCAGCTCGATACCGCGCACCCGGGTCCCGGTCTCACCGAGTTCGGCACCGCCCAGGCGGAGCAACTGGCATCGACCCTCGCCGACGCGGATGTGGGCGCGCTGTTTGCGTCGACTCTCGTGCGCACTCAGCTGACAGCAACCCCGTTGGCTCTCGCGAGAGGAATTGACGTGGAGATTCGGCCCGGTCTCCACGAGATCAGCGCGGGAGACCTCGAACTGCGCAGCGATCGGGAGTCGATCAACCGATATCTCAAGGTCGTGTACGCGTGGGGCCTCGGAGACCTTGGCGCAACCATGCCGGGCGGGGCGGATGGCCATGAGTTCTTCGGCCGATTCGATTCCGATATCGCGGCCATTGCCAATTCCGGCGTCGATGTCGCGGCGGCAGTAAGCCATGGGGCATCCATCAGAGTGTGGGTGTCGAGCCGCGCGCACAATGTCGCACCGTCGTTCGGCGCGGAAAATGCCCTCGACAATACGGGCATCGTGACGCTGGAGGGCTCGCCCTCCGAAGGCTGGACCCTCATCGACTGGGCCGGCACCCCGGTCGGGCAGGCAGCGCCAGCCTAGGCTCTCCCCCGCTATCCGATGTTCAATGCCGCAAGAGCCTCGGCGTGTACTCGCTCGATCTCTGCGCGAGTTGCAGGCTCCAGCCTTCGGAGCCGCCACGGCGCCGCGTTGTCCCTGATGGCGTTGATCTTGATCGCCCGCGCATCGGGGTTCTCGCTGATCGCAGCGAACCAGGCATCGTTGGAAACCCCCTCCTTGCGAGTGAGGAGCACCACGATTTCCACGACTTCCGCCTGAATTCCCGCCTCGAGCAGTTCGCGTTCCGTGAGGTCCGTGCGTTCGAGCGCGTCGTGAAGCCAGGCCGCGCAGTGGCGAACATGGTCGTTCTTGGCATCGAACGTTTCTGCAACCCTGGCGACGTGATCGATCATGGGTGCCCCCAGGAGGTCGACGTCATTGCGGTGCGCGACGGTCGCGAGCGCGACCGCGATTCCGCGCTGGATCGCGGCGGCCGCATCCGATCCGGCGGCGCCCGCAGGTGCCGCGGTAGCAGACCCTGTCGGTGCCTGCGCCGGGGCCTGTGCCGGTGCAGACTCCGGCACAGAGGCCGGCCCGACGACCGCTTCGGATTCCGGCTGAACCTGCTCGACCGGCAGGCGGGAATCGGATTCCGCGGCAGGTGGCGGCAGGAGGCTGTCGATGCTGTGCGGATCCGGCGGCGCGATGTGGGGGAATGTCGCTGCCGTCAACGGTGCGACCGACGGATCGATGTCGGGCTCGATGACGGGCTCGAACATGGACTTCGGTTCGTCACCGGAGCCCGAATTGCTCGCGGGCACCGGCGCGGACCCTGTTTCCTGTTCGACGTTGGGGTCTCCTGCGGCCCTGGGTCCTCCTTCGACCATGGGGTCTCCGACGAACTGGCTTTGCACCGATTCGGCGGTCCACTCGTCTTCCGCGGTCATTGGCGTCGTTGTCGCGCCCGGTTGGGTCTCTTCGAGCTGAGCGCCCGTCACTTCCGAAAAATGAGTGTCGAGGTCGTCGCGGACGTAGAGGAATCCGCTGAGCCCGATTTCCACCCAGGCCCCCGTGAGCCATTGGAAATAGCGGCGCCGGCCGGCGATCGTGGCAGCGCTGAATACACCCACGACGTGAAACCCGTTGTCGGTGACGCGAGTGTAGAAACGCTGCCGGTCAGGCATGTGGCCCGGCGGTTGGGCGGGATCGTCATCGCTTGTCGTGGCGTCGACGAATCGATCGAAGTTGAACTCGCTGGAGAGCCGCGCGTAAATGATGCCATCATCGGCGATGAGAGAAATGGCGCGGAGCAGCGGCAGTTGCTCGAACGTGGCCTTGGGCCATTCGAGACCGTCCCCCATGGAGTTGATCTGAGCGCGCCGCAAGAGCGAGTGGCTCGGCCAGTCGCTTTGCGGTACGTCGATGGAGGGAAGGGTTTCGATCTCGAGCCCCCCGGGTTCGGGTTGTGCTGGGTGTTGATCCATGATCTTAACTCCACACTGCTTCGGGTGCGTCGCGCGTTGCGGTGCGACAGCGTGTAACTCGTCGACACCTCGTCGCGCCCGTTGCCGAGCAGCTCCCCCTTGTGGAGTCGCTGAATTTCGGGTTCAGCGAGATCTCTTACTGTTGAGGTTACGTCACCGGCATATCGGTTTCACGTCCCAATTCAAGGGGTACAGACAGGGCTGTCTACGGCAACGTGACCAGTAAGGGGACTCGAAATCCGGATGCGCGCGCAGATATACAGAAGGGTATGCCCAAAGCAACCCGATTCAGCTTCGACGGAGGCGCCGCCACGTATGTGGGTACGGCCATTCTCGGCATCCTGATCACGACGCTCACCCTCGGAATCTGCTACCCGTTCGCGGTGGTGTTGATCGAAAGGTGGCGCTGCAAGCACACCTTCATAGACGGTCAGCAACTGGTCTTCACCGGAAGCGCGGTAGGGCTGCTCGGTCGGTGGCTGTGGTGGCTGCTGCTTTCCGTTGTCACACTCGGCATCTACCTGTTGTGGGTCGTGCCGCGGCTGCAGACATGGAAAACGGTGAACACGGACTTCGCGGCGCCCGTGGCGCCCATCTCGTCGTGGGCTCCGAACGTGCTCGCTGCAAGCTGACGTCGCCCCCGACCCCGCAGCGCCGCCGTCGGCTTCTCGCTTAGGGTGGAAGCATGAGCGAACAACGATCCGGCAGCCTGCCGAATCGCGCGATCGATTCGGATGCGGTGCTGTGGAATGTACCGCTGGATGAGCGCTCAGGCAAACCTCTTCTCGTCATGATGCACGGCCTGGGCAGCCACGAAGGAGACCTGTTCGGGCTCAATCGATTCCTTCCCGAAGGCATCGTCGTTGCATCTCTTCGCGCGCCGCTCGAGTACGCTGGCGGATTCGCTTGGTTTCAGGCGGGTGCGCAATCGTCGAGTGCTGACACCGCGCTGCTTGATGCGTCAGTGGCCGGCGTCCTGAACTGGATCGACGGACTCGACTTCGCTCCGGAGGGAATCGGACTCATGGGATTCTCTCAGGGCGGATGCATGGCGCTGCAGCTCATCCGCGAAGCACCGGAGCGATTCGATTACGTGCTCCAGTTGAGCGGGTTCGTTGCACCGACCTGGCATCCGGGCGATGCCGCTCTCGCGGCGCGGGAGCCGCGAATGCCGGTTTTTTGGGCGCACGGAGAGCACGACCAGGTGATCTCGCAGAGCGCGGTCGAGCACACGGGAATGTGGCTGGCCGAACACGCGGCCGTCGAATCGCACCGGTACCCGATGGCGCACACCGTGAGCCAGGAAGAGCTCGCCGACCTCGTGGAGTTCGTGTCCGCGCAACTGACCGAAAGAATGGGGAGTGACAGTGAGTGAAACGCCGTCGACTGACAATGAACTGAGCGAAAGCGAATTGAGAGCCCTGTTGGAGTCTTCGACGACGATCGCGGTCGTGGGGGCGTCGACGCACGAGCGAAAGGCGGCGAATCGAATTCCCCGCTGGCTTCTGAAGGCGGGGTTCACCGTCATTCCCGTGAACCCATCGGCGGACGAGATTCTTGGGCAGAAAGCGTATCCGTCCCTTGCCGACATCCCCGTCCCCGTCGACATCGTGGATGTATTCCGGCCCTCGGACGAAGCCGCAGGGGTCGCCGAGCAGGCTGCCGCGATCGGGGCGAAAACCCTCTGGCTGCAATTGGGGATCCGCTCCCCCGAAGCTCGGGAGATCGCCAAGGCTGCGGGCATGAACTATGTCGAAGACAACTGCCTCGGCGTGACCGTGAACGAGTTCGAAATCTCGAAGTAGCGCAGCAGCAATCATGTGCGGTGCGGTTGCCGTCCCGAAGCAAGCACCTCGCCGACCCATCGGGGAACCAGTTCACTCGCGGGCCCCGCACGCTTCTCATCGAAGTCGGCGCTGATCTCAGAGTCGCCGAGATTGAGTTCGACGGTGTGCGCCCCCGCGCTTCGCGCGATCCGCACGAATCCCGCAGCCGGGTACACGGTGCCGCTCGTGCCAATGGCAGCGAACAGCTCGCAACTCTCCAGAGCGGAGAACGTCTCCTCCATCCGCAGGGGCGTTTCGCCGAACCACACGATGTGGGGGCGCATCCTCCCGGAGCAACGCGAACACCGGTCGTCGACGCTCGTGTCGCCAAGCGTCTCGACAACCGCGCCACAATCGCCACAGCGAGATTTAAGAAGATCACCGTGCATGTGGATGACGTTTCGACTTCCCCCGCGTTCGTGAAGGTCGTCGATATTCTGCGTCACGACGAGCACCTGTCCGTCGAGCTCGCTCTCCAGCCTGGCCAGGGCCTCATGCGCGGCATTGGGTTGGGTTTCGGCGTCCAGCAGGTGGCGTCGGCGCTCGTTGTAAAAACGGTGCACGAGTTCGGGGTCGGCGGCGAACCCCTCGGGGCTCGCAACGTCTTCCACGCGGTGTTCTTCCCAGAGACCGTCGATAGCTCGAAAGGTGCGGATGCCCGACTCGGCGGACACCCCGGCACCCGTGAGAATCACGATTCGCAGAGACGTCGAAGCCATGCCCTCACCTTGCCAGAAAACCACCGAGGCCGGTGCGGACCATGAACGAACCAGCGGAGCTGATGCGAATCAGCTCCGCCACGGAAACGTAGCCGCGACGCGCGCATGGGACGTGTTGTGGATTGGGACCACTTAGGAAGGCTGGAACCAGGGCGGGTAGACGGAAACCTTCTGGGTGTAGCCGTGCTCATTGAGCAACGCCCGCACGTCGGACCTCACCTTGTCGTTGGCGACACCGACGAGCGTCACCGCATCGAACGCGAAGCTCTCCGGCACGAGGAACTCCGCATCGAACACGACGTGCTCCTCCTCGTGAAGTCGACGGGGCATTCGCCCTCCGGACTCGGCGAGCTCGGAGAATCGCGTCGCGGGATCCGCGGCGTCACCGTCCGCGACTACCGCGGACTCCCCCGCCGCGCGCACGGTGCTCACGAGAATCACGAAGTCAGCTGCCGGCATGGTGTGCACAGTTTCGGCAAGCCGCAGGTCCGATTCGCTGTCTCGAATTCGCTCCCACAGGGATGCGTTCGGAACCAGAAAGAACGGCACGAACGCCGACACCGGCGCCGCCCGTTCGCTGCCCGCCCGAACCTCGCGCCGCAGTTCGCGATTGTCCGCAGAGGATATGTCCACCGCCGGAGTCGCTCCGGACGCATCCGAGAGCACGCGGCCCGCTTTCAGGATGCTCGCCAGATTTCGTCGATGAGTGAGGTGGAAAATCCGGCGCGCGCCCGTGTCGACTTTCGCAGGCGCTGCAGCAGCACGCGAGGCCGGCCCGCGTTTGGCGGGCGCCCTGTGCGTCGCCGATCGTGCGGCGGCGGCGTTGCGGGCAGGAGGCGGGGACTTCGGCGAGCACGCATCGCACCGGGCAAAGTCCAATCCATGGATGCACTCAGTCGCCACTCGTTCCCCTTACTTCGTGCAGGGCGGCCAGCCCGCATCCCCCACGTTACGCGCGAACGGTCCGGCGCCGTGACCACTCACCAGATGTCGTCGCCGCGCAGGCTCGCATCGGCCCCGCCGTCTACATAAATCGTCTGCCCCGTCGTATGCGTGTTCTCCTCGTTCGAAAGCCACGCGAGCAGCAAAGCGACCGACTCCGCGCTCTGGTGATAATTGAGCGGCATCGGCACGGAGGCATCCACCATCGCCGCGCCTTCCTTCGTGGCCAGCAGGCCCTCCGTCATGGGAGTGAGTACCGTGCCGGGTGCTACCGCGTTGAGCGGAATGTGCGCGCCCGCCCAACGGGGCGTGATGCACTCCCGACGAATCCACCGGCTCAGCGCGCGCTTGCTCGACGAATAGTTCAAGTAGCCCACTTGCTCCCCCTGCCCGGCGAGCGCCTCGCCCAGTTCGAGGGCCTTCGGTTCGTCCCCCGCGAGCATCATGTCCACGAGATCGTCCGCGACGGGCTGCAGCGTCGCCATGGAACTCACGACCGCCGCGCGCGGCGAACCGCTTTTCGCAAGCGCCGGAAGCATGGCCTCGAGAAACTCGGTCACCCCGAAGAAATTGACGGCAACGGTGAGCGGCACCGGCCGAGCGATTCCGGCCGCCGCGATCACGGCGTCCACGGTGCCGCCAGCGGCCTCGATAGCCTTCTCTGCCGCATTCGCGCGCCCGTTCGGCGTCGAGAGGTCGGATTCGATCTGGGCGTTTTTCAGGTCGACGCCGATCACTCGATGACCGCGTTCCATCAGGACTTCTGCCGTCGCCGCTCCGATTCCCGATCCAGCACCCGTAATTACGTAAGTTCTCGTCATGGCCAGACCGTACCGCGGAAGCCTGATGATGCGCACAGAGCTCCGCAGCATCCGCCATTACCCGCGAAGGGGGGCGTGTAGGGCTCCCAGGAATCTACTAGCTTCATAAGTGGGAAAGTTTCACTAGCGCGGGGCCAGAGAACTTCCTTGGGGGGAAAATGTCCATCGATACGGCGAACACCGTCATCATCGCGGGTTGGTACCCGGATCCTACGGATGACTCGCAAGCGCGATGGTGGGACGGCAGCCAGTGGACCTCGACCACGCGACCGCGTCATCCCGTTGCCCCTCCCACCGGTAACCAGTACTTCTCGCCCGTCCCGATTCGCACGGATGCGACGCTGCCGCCCATCGACCCGTACCGACCCATCAACCGCCGCTACGACACCCAGGAGCAGGTTTCCATGGTGGCCAAACCCACTATGCTGTTCCACCCGACTCGCGCATACACGGGCGCCGTGTGGACTATTGCGACGATGCCTCTTTGGGCGACCATCCTCGTTCTCGGCCTCATCATCACTCTCGGCGACCTCTACTCGAGCTTCCTCGTCACCCTGACGGGCGTCGTGCTGTTCGCGTTCGCGGTCGCGCTTGCCGTTCATGATCGTCATGTGCTGCAGAACTCGCTGCATACCGAGACCGCGACGCCGTGGTGGATGCTTCTGAGCCCGACCATCTACCTGATCGTGCGCGGAGTCCACGTGAGCCGGACTGTCGGGCACGGTTGGGCGCCGCTCATCGTGAACATCCTGTGCTCGATTGTCCCCGCCATCGCAGTGCTCGCGTTCAGCACCATTTATTACGTGCTGTTCGCGTCGCTGCTCGGCGCGTAAAGGCCGATTGCTTCACGTCGACGCGCGATAGCGTGGAGGCGTGAGATTCACTTCGCCGGCGCCATTCACTTCGCGGCCGACCCTGCGCGGCACGTTCGGCATGACGGCATCCACCCACTGGCTCGCCACCGCATCGGGTCAGGCCGTGCTCGAACGGGGAGGAAACGCCTTCGACGCCGCCGTGGCCTGCGCCTTCGTGCTCCACGTCGTCGAACCCCATTTGAACGGACCCGGTGGCGACCTCGTGGGAATTTTCGCGACCGCAGACGATCCAGGCACCCCTGTAGTCCTCATGGGGCAGGGACCCGCGCCCGCTGGCGCGACGATCGAGCATTACCGCGCTGAGGGATTGACGCTCGTACCGGGCGCAGGGGCTCTCGCCGCGGCAATCCCCGGCGCCGTGGATGCCTGGCTTCTGCTCCTCCGCGACCACGGCACGTGGGAGCTGAGCGATGTGCTCGGCTTCGCCATCGGCTACGCGCGAGACGGGCATCCGGTTCTCGAACGGGTCGCCGCGACGATTGAACGGGTCTCGCGCCTGTTCCAAACGCACTGGCCGACCTCTGCCGAACTTTGGATGCCGGGCGGGCGAGTACCGAATCCCGGAGACGTGCTGGTGAATCTCCCTCTCGCGAGAACATGGGAACGGCTGGCGGCAGCTGCTCGGGGTCCAACAAGGGAAGCACGAATCGATTCAGCACGCGACGAGTGGTCGAGCGGGTTTGTCGCGGAGGCGATCGCGACGTTCGCGCGCTCACCGCACAGGCACTCCACGGGCGGCGACCACGCGGGCGTCATCACCGCGGCGGATCTCGCCGGTTTCCGCGCGTCCTACGAACCGGCGGTGACACGCCAGTTCCGCGGAGTGACCGTCGCCAAATCGTCCGCCTGGGGGCAGGGTCCCGTGTTGCTGCAAATGCTCGGAATCCTTGACGGCCTGGACGATGCGCGGCTCGACCCTTCGACGGCGCTCGGAGCGCACACGGTTTTGGAGGCTCAGAAGCTCGCACTCGCGGATCGGGAAGCCTACTACGGAGACTCGCTGCCCGTTCCCCTCGAGCAGTTGCTCTCGGCGGAATATGCTGCCGCCCGTCGCGCACTCATCGGAGAGGAGGCGTCCCTCGAGTTTCGACCCGGCTCAATTCCAGGCTACGAACCTTTCCTTCCCGAACTCCGCGTCGGCGCATCGGCGCCGTCCATCCCCTCCGCGGGGCAGCGTTATGTCGAGCTGCATCAAGTGGGCGAACCGACGGTGGAGAAAACTGGTGAAACCCAAGGCGACACGTGCCACCTCGATGTGATCGACCGGTGGGGCAACATCGTGTCGGTAACGCCCTCCGGCGGGTGGCTGCAATCCTCTCCCGCGATCCCGGACCTCGGATTCTGCCTCGGCACGCGACTGCAGATGACGTGGTTGGAGCCTGGGACGCCGTCATCCCTTCAACCCGGCCGCCGCCCCCGCACGACACTCACGCCGACCGTGATTCTCAAGGGCGGGCGAGCCGTTGCCACTCTCGGCACTCCGGGCGGAGACCAGCAGGATCAGTGGCAACTTCCCTACTTGCTTCGCGTGATCGTCGGCGGATTCACGCCGCAACAGGCAATCGATGCGCCGAACCTGCACTCGACCGCCTTCCCCGACTCTTTCTGGCCGCGAACGTGGGAGCCGGGCGGAGCCGTCGTGGAGGATCGCCTCGGCGACGAGGTGATCGACTCGCTCGCCGAGCGAGGCCACGTCGTTACTCGTGCTGGCGATTGGGCGCTCGGCAGGCTTTCCACCGTGGGAGTCGACGAGAACGGCACGCTCTTTGCCGCCGCTAATCCGCGCGGGGCGCAAGGCTACGCAGCAGGTCGATAGCCCAAGCTCGGCGGCTCAGCGAAACCCGAGCGCTCAACGTAACCTGAAGTCATGGACTTGAACAACATTCCCCTCACGACGATCGACGGGGAGAAAACCACGTTCGGCGACTATGCCGGCGGCGCGGTACTCGTCGTCAACGTCGCGTCCAAGTGCGGATTCACGCCCCAGTATGCGGGGCTCGAGAAGCTTTACGAACAGTACGGGAAGCGCGGACTCACGATTCTCGGTTTCCCGTGCAACCAGTTCCTGTCGCAGGAGCCGGGAACCGCGAACGACATCAAGGAGTTCTGCACCACCACGTTCGGGGTGACATTCCCCTTGTTCGACAAGGTGAAGGTCAACGGAAAGAACTCGCATCCCCTGTTCGAGAAGCTCACGACAGTGCCGGATGCCCGGGGTGCGGCCGGCAAGGTTCAGTGGAACTTCGAGAAGTTCCTCATCGCCCCGGATGGCGAGGTCACGCGGTTTCGTTCGAAAGTCACTCCGGATGCCCCGGAGCTCATCGAGGCGATCGAGAACGCACTGCCCTCCGCTCAGCGCTGATTGTCTCCGCCCGCTGGCGTCAGCCGCGCGCCGTTCGTTTGGTTACGCTGGAATCATGGGCAAGGAACTCGCAAAAGAATCTGACTCTGACCGTTACACCCTCCGGATCGACGGCAGGATCGCGAGCGCGGTCGACTACAGGGTGAACGGAAACGCGATCTCTTTCACCCACACATTCACTGACCCGAAACACCGAGGCGAAGGCCTCGCGGGCGAAATCGTGGAGTTCGCCGTCAACGACGTGGAGTCGACGTCCGACTTTCGGATCGTGCCCATGTGCTGGTATGTCGGCGAATGGTTCGACAGGCACCCCGACCGCGCGGGACTGCTCACCCGTTGACCCGAGGGGGCTGGGCCCCGGCAACGCTCCTGGTGGTTCCCCGCGGTGTCCCCGCCCCCGAGATTTCGATAGCCTTGAATGGCAACACTCCAGCATTGGGGGACGCCGCGTCCGGGGGGCGTGAATAGACTTGTGGAATTCCGTCTGAACCCGAATCAGTGGAAAGGAACTCACTCATGGCACCAGACCAGGCAGCGCCAATCCCCGCTGGCTGGTATCCCGACCCGTACGGAGCTTCTGAGCTTCGCTGGTGGGATGGCCAGAGCTGGACCGAATCCATTCATCCTCCCGTCGTCGCGGCACCCGCGCCTGGCGCCCCGGCGCCGCCCGCCAAGCCGGAACCAGAACCAACTCCGGAACCAGAGCCAGCACCAGCGCCGAATCCAGAGCCAGTGCCGGAACCAACACCGGCGCCGATCCCGACGCCCGCGCCCGCGCCGGAGCCGCAGCCCGTACCGGAGCCGCAACCGACACCGCAGCCGGTGCAGGCGCCGATTCCCGCGCCGGAACTCATCGTGCCTCCCGCCCCGGCGCCCGCCTCGCCTCAGGAAGCCCCCGCTCTGCCGTCGCGTCGTGAACTGCGCGAGCGAGCCACGGGACCTTCCGAGGGGCCGCTTTCTGCCACGACGTCTTCTCCTCAGCCCGATACCGCCGTGCCGACCGCGTTCGACTGGGTGAAGGACGGCGGCGGCGCTTCCGCCGACGCTCCTCAGGCACCCGCTGAGCCAGTCGCCCCGCCCGCGAGCGCCCAGGTCCCGGCGGACCAGAACCCGTTCGAAACCGGTTCGATTGGCACGGGTCCCGCTGCCTCCGTCTCGGCCGACACGGGACCCTTCGCGGCCACGGCGAGCGGCTCCGTTCCCATCTCTGCATCAAGCGCGTGGGCGCAGGAACCGCGAAGCTCCGCAACAACACCAGATACGTTGTATCCGACGGCTTCCGCCCGCAAGTCGACCGTTTCGGGCTGGCTCATCGCGACCATGCCGCTCATGACGGGCATCCTCGTCATTGCTGCGGTCAAGGGCGGGGAAAACTACCCGCGGTACGTTCCGCCGGGGATCGAATGGTGGATGCTCGCCGGCATCGTTGTCGCCGCCCTCTACGTCGCGACGATCATTCTCGCGATCACGGATCGCCGCAAACTCGACTGGTCGGGATTCAATCGACCCGCGCACTGGGCCTGGGCGGTATTGACAGCCCCCGTGTACCTGCTCGTGCGAACCATCGCCGTGAAACGCGAAACCGGCAGAAATTCAATGCTGCTGTGGGTGTGGCTGATTCTCGCCGCAGTGGTCGTCGGCGCGTGGTTCGCTGCCACCTATTTCGCGCCGGAACTCGTGAGCGGGTATACGCTTCCGTTCCTGTAGAGCAGAAGCGAATCAGCTCGCCGGAAACCCCGCGTTAACGGATGAGGAGGCGGTGGAACTTCGGCTTGCCTGGCTGCGAATCTACCCCCGTAATTTCGCTGCCGGCCTAAGCCTGCCACCGCCTCCAGGTTTCCCCCGTCTTGCGTGACTCAAAGATAAGTCATCCACAAGAATCAATTCTGCCCCCAGTGGGGGTCACCCCCGTTGTGGTGTCCCCGAGACGGAGGACATTGGGGTACAAGCGGGAACGGGCCGGCAAACCGGGACCACAGAGCCTGAGCTTAAAAGGCGAAAGCCCCCGGTTGCTACAAGTAGCTTCTGGAGGCTTTCTATTACCTTGGAGTTTGACCTCCTCGGTTCAATAACTATGGCGCATGACCCCGCCAGGAAGCAACCCCTAAAGTATCGCTAGATAGTTGAAGGTTCAGCGCACGTATTCGGCGAGCACGACCGCCTGATTCTCGGTCTCGCTGCGGGCGCTGTACAGGAGCGTGACGACGTCGTGCGATTCCAGAATGGATCGCAGCTGGCCGACTGCAGGGTTGCCATCGAGTTCTGCCCGATATCGCGTTCGAAACTCGGCCCACTTCGGTTCCTCGTGGTGGAACCACGTGCGAAGTTGTGTCGACGGCGCAACCTCCTTGAGCCACTCGTCGAGCTTCGCTCGTTCCTTGCTCACGCCGCGAGGCCAGATCCGGTCGACGAGAACCCGATAGCCATCGTCGGCAACCGGGTCATCGTAGATCCGCTTGATTCGAACTGTCATACCTCCACCATCCCACTCCGCGACTACGGCGGCTAGCGTGGAGGTATGTCCGAACCCAGCAGCCATCCCTCGATGACCGTGATCGACGATGTGCGCGCGAGCTCGCCCATTCCAGAATCGGGGCTCGGCCACTCGACGGCTCTCACCCACCCGGATGTCCGCGTCGTCATTCTCACGTTTTCAGCAGGGCACGTCCTCAGGGAGCACTCCGCACCGTTCCCCTTGCTCTTTCAGGTGCTCGACGGTGAACTCCTCGTGCGCGCGGCCGGCCAGGAGGTGACGCTGCACCCCGGAGGGCTGCTCCGGATGGATGGCGGTCTTCGCCACGAAGTCGAGGCCCTCGCGCCGTCGCGGCTCATGCTCACTCTCGTTACGCGCTGATCGAATTCCCGAGCGCCTCGCGCAGGAGCGCGGCGAGCGCCTCCAATTGCACGTTCGATTCCGCGACGACTTCCTCATCCGAACCGTCCAAAGCGCGGGCGGCAAGTCCTGCCTTGCTGTCGATGAGTTCGGCGATCTTCGCATCGATGGTGTGCGCCGCGATGATCCGCCAGGCTGTGACCGGTTCGGCCTGACCGATCCGGTGGACCCGGTCAATTGCCTGCGTCTGTTCGGCGCTCGTCCAGGAAAGCTCCGCGAGCACGACGTTGGATGCTGCCTGAAGGTTCAGTCCGACCCCTGCCGCGGTGAGCGAGGCGACGGCGACCGACACGTCCGAATCATTGGTGAACGCGTCGATCTGCTTCTGCCGGAACGCGCTCGACTGGTCGCCCCGGATGGAAATCGACTTCAAGCCGTTCCTGGCGAAATGCTCCTCCGCCGCGTCCATGACATCGATGTGCTTTGCGAAGAACACGACCTTGCCGACCGATCGGGCAAGCTGCGCGGTGTAGTCGGCGGCGAGGACCGCCTTCGCCTGACCGATTTTCCTGACCATCGTGAACACGTTCTCGCCGGTCTTTGCCGCCTTGGATTCTTCCAGCTCGGCGTGCGCAACGACGCGGATGAGGTCTTCCTGAGCGCCGTCAGGTTTCGCCGCGATGACCCGGCGGTACTTCTCCAGCAAGCGCGCAGTGAGCGCAGCTTCTGCCTCGCGGATGCTGCGGCCGAGTTCGTCGTCGAGTTCCACCGGCAGGTCCGCGATGCGGCGTGCAGGGATGTCGGCCGCGACGTCGATTTTTCTCCGGCGGACGATCCCCATGTCGATGACTGCCTTTCGCGCCGCGGCGAAGAACCCGAAGTCGGCCGGCGTGAGGCCTGTCTCCTCGAGCTTGCGCATGAGCGGAGGGAGGGGCTTCTTGTCATCGATCCAGCCGAGGAACTGCCAGATCGCGCGGAAGTCTTCGATGTCGTTGATGAGCGGGGTTCCGGTCAACGCCATCATGAGCGCGTTCGGCTGCGCGGCCCGAATCACCTTGCTGAGCGCGAGTACGTGGCGGGAGCGTTGGGAACTCAGGTTCTTGATGAAGTGAGCTTCATCGACGACCATTCCCTTGAAGCCGAACCGGCCGAGCCACCCGACGTGCCGATCCAGTACCTCGTAGTTGACGATCACGACGTCGCTGAAGGCATCCACGTCGTTGCCATCGCCGTGCACGACCGTCGCCGTGCGTTGCGGCGTCCACAGTTCCACTTCCCGCGCCCAGTTGGTTTTGACCACATTCGGCACCACGGCGAGGAATGGGTACGAGTGGGAGACCGATGCGGCCAGCAGAGCCTCCGCGGTCTTGCCGAGGCCCGGTTCATCCGCGACGAGGAAGGTTCGGTGACCCTTCTTCACCGCGGCGAGCAATTGCGCCTGGTGGCGCATCAGGTCGGGACTTCCCGGAACCGATAACGTTGCGGCCTCGGGCAATTCCATGGTCGCGGCTCCGCCGCCCGCACCGTACTCGAACGCCCGAAAGAGCGGATCCAGCAGTTCCCAGTTCGCGAGACGGCTTGCCTGTGCCGACTTGGCCGATTGGATGGACGAGAGGTCAGGGGCAAGGAACGGATTGGCCATTTGCGCCTGCCGCACAGATTGGGGAACCACTTGTTTCTCTGCGGACGGGGCGACCGCTTCCGGCTCCTTCACGATGATGAGCTCGTCGGCGGAGAGTTCTGTGCCGGACGCGATGAGCATGTCCCGGCGAAGTTTCTTCGCCGCATCCGAAATTTTCGCGTCCTCGGAGAGCAACTGGATGAGCGTCGTGTCGCGGGCGGCGGTCTTCGCAAGAATTGTCGCGATGCCGTCCAGGCGCTTGAGGATTTCGATGCGCTCGGCATCGGAACTGGTCGTGTCGGCTTTCGCTCGCGCCCGCTCGTCACGCATGAGAAGCGCGGACACCTGGAACTTGGTGCGATTCGCCGGCGATACTTTCCCGCGGGCCGCCGCGTTCTCGACTTCCCGCACCGCGCGAGCCAGAATCGGGATGATTCCGACGTCGTCGCCGGGACGCGCGCGCCGGGTTGCCGACTTCTTCTGCGCCGCCTTCCCGCTCGCCGAACGGCCGCCTGCGGTCTTTCGACCCGCTGGCGTGGTCTTCTGGCCCGATCGAGCCATTTTCCTCCTTTAGGGAGCTTCACCCAAGTGTTCGCCGCACGACTGTCGCGCGGCGTACCGCTCGCGCATTTACACCTAAGACGCTGGCCAGTGGCTTCTGGCTGCCCGACACGAACTGTGAGGAACCGAACCCGAGCAACTTGCCAGTGGCAAGGTCAGGTCGCGATTGGATCCTCGCGATACCCTTTCAGTTTAGGGCATACTGGGCGGTATCGCGACACCCCCGGCGCGAAATCCGACTCGCCGACACGCTACCGGTGTGCTGGCCAATTACGCGATTGCATTGGCATATGCCCCCACGGACGGCTGAATACCCCCGGCCAAACCACTTCATCCTGCACCTCAGCGACACCCATTTGCTCGCCAACGGCCAGCTCTATGGCCGAATCGACAGCGAAGAGCGCCTCCGCCGCGTGTTCTGCGATCTCGAGCGATCCGGCGCTCGCCCGGAAGCCATCATTTTCACCGGGGACCTCGCGGACAAGGGGGAGCCCGTCGCGTATGGAAAATTGAGGTCGATCATCGACCCCGTCGCGCGCCGGCTCGGCGCGCAGACGATCTGGGTCATGGGCAACCACGACGACCGCGCGGCATTCCGCTCGACGCTGCTCGGCCAGTTTCCCTCGGAAGAACCCGTTGACAAGGTCTACTATCTCAACGGACTTCGCATCATCTCGATCGACACGAGCGTCCCGGGGCACCATTTCGGCCAGCTCGAAGGGCGCCAACTCGACTGGCTCGCCGAGGAGCTCGCCAACGATGCGCCGGATGGCACGATTCTCGCCATGCACCATCCGCCGGTTCCGTGCGTCCTCGACCTGGCGGTGACCGTGGAGTTGCGCGAGCAGGGGGCCCTCGCCGAGGTGCTCAAAGGAACGGATGTCCGGAGCATCATCGCCGGGCACCTCCATTACTCCACGAACGCCACGTTCGCCGGCATACCGGTTTCGGTCGCGTCCGCCAGTTGCTATACGCAGGATCTCGCCGCGCCCATCGGCGCGACGAGGGCGAGGGACGGCGCGCAAGCGTACAACCTCATACACGTCTACGACCACACGGTCATGCACACTGTCGTCCCGGTCGGCGACTCGACGACCCTCGATTGGGTTTCCGCCGAACGGACCGCGGAAGCACTCAAGGCGGATGGCATTGTGATCCCACCTGCGTCGGTTGACGAGCGATGGGTTCTTGACGCGGATCAACTCGACTCGGCGGGCCGGGACGTCACCTGGCAGCTCACCCGGGTGTAGCCCTCCGTCTCAGCGTTCGCCGAGCTCCCACGGAGCGGCGAGCGGAAAGTAACCCTCAAGGAATGCGGTCACGGCTTCGGCGCGCGCCTCCGCCGAGATTTCGGGGAAACTTCCGTCATTGAGGCAGAAGAAATCCCGATCGCGGTCGCGCAACAGCACGGCAAGACCCGCGATTCCGGCGCGCGTGGTCGTGTCGACGTACGTGACCCGCATCGACTCGTTGGGGACGGCGCGCCCGGTCATGAGCGCAAAGTAGTGGTAGAGGGAATTGGTAACCGAAATGTCCGTTGCAGACCGGAATCGGCTTCGCGCTGTACGGGTGAAGTCGGCCGGGAACTCTGCCTCGAGTTCCTCGAGCACGGAACGCCGAAGCGGCGTCGGGCAGTGTTCGAGGTGTCGGGTTATCGTACGCCCGAATCGCTTCATCAACAGCGCGCGGTTCACTCTCGCGGCGTTCTCGAACCCGCTGCGGAACGGCGCGGGGAGTCCGAGCCCGATTCGAGTGTCGGCTTCGATGAAGCGGCTGATCCCTCCGGAGGTGAAGAAGGCCTGCGGCCCGACTTCTCTGCCGAAGAACATGTCGTCGTTGGAGTAGAGGAAGTGTTCGCTCAGGCCGTCGATCCGGTGAAGCTGGCTTTCCACGGCATGGGAGTTGTACGTGGGGAGCGCACGCGGATCGCCGAAGAATTCGGAACTCGGGAGCACCGAGACTCTGGGGTGGTCTGCGAGCCAGTCTGGCTGCGGCGAATCGGTGACAATGACGATGTTGCGGATCCACGGCGCGAACATGTGCACTGAGCGCATCGCGTACTTGAGTTCGTTCACCTGGCGGAACCGCGCTTCGTGATCGTCGCCCTCCCCCACGACGTAGCTCTGCATGCGCGCTGCGCGTGCCCGCTGCCACTCCAGATCCGTGCCGTCGACCCACGAGAACACGGTGTCGATGGGGAAGTCGATATCCGATGCGAGGGTGTCCCACATGCCGTCCAGCGACGGCCAGGTCATACCGAACTGCGTCGTGACAGACTCGGCGACCTCGCCCTGCGGAATCGTCGCTCGTGACAGGACATTGGCGTTCGGCAGGTGGATGTCCACTTCGTCGCGCACCCAGAACTCCAGCCCCACGCCGTGCCGCGCGCCCCACCTGAGTGTCCCGCTCGCGCTCACGCGCGGACGGTACAGCACGAACGCATGATCAGATGCGCCGCCCGCGAGCGACCCTGAGGACACGAGAACCGGCGACTTCCGGTCGTGACCCCGCTTTGGGCCGCGGTGAATTGCGGGTCGGAGCGGAGCGGAATCGGGCGCAACTCGCGAATACATCGGCTCGTTTGCGCACGCCTCGGCGAGAGCGGCCACGACCCTCTCCCGCTCTCGCGCATCTATTGCGAGCACCGGCCGAACCGTGCCTCGACGAGACTCGTCACCCCGGACGAGGAGGTAGCCGATGTGGGATTCATCCAGGATCCTGCGGATGAACAGCAAGTCTTCGACCATCGCCTCGCGGGGGATGAGCGTCGTGTCGGCAATGGTCGCCGCGGTTCGCTCCCGGCGAGGCGCACGATGCGAACTCGCCACGGGGATGCCGGAGGAGACCGAGGTGGCGACGGTGGAGTGCGGGGTTGAACGGTTCATAGTGGTCGGGCCTGTCTTTCGAGCCCGAAACGGTCACAACCTGCGGCGCGAATCTAAAGCCCTACCAGTCTACCTTTTGCGAGGCAGGTCCACCGCGGTCATCGGCCGTTGCGATCCTTGGTGTTCTTTACCGTGATGAATACTCCGGCCGCAATGAACGCCAGCGCCGCGGCGAACTGCGCAGCAACCCACCACTGGCCGTGGAGGTCCAGCGGCCACACGGGGTTCCACGCGATGGCGATCGGCGCCATCGCGACGAACCACCACGGCGCCCTGGCCTGCCACGCGTACACGGCGACGATGACGGCGAGGATAGCGACGACCGTCATGATCCAGAAATAGCCGCTCGCGTTATCGAGCAAGGCGAGGCCAGCCATGAGGACGACGGCCCCCAGGAGCCCAGGGGCGAGTGCGGGCCGCGTGAACGCGGGGGCAGGGTACGAGGTCATCGGGTCAAGGCTATCCGGCTTATAGAGTCGAAGTGTGCAGCCCATCATCGACGGAACGCGCGCGGTCGAGAACCTCCGCGCCCTCATCCGCATCCCCACCGTTTCCCGCCTCGAGGAGAGCGAAATCGATTGGGCGCAGTTCGAGTTGTTCCGCGGCACCCTGGCGAAGCTCTACCCCAAAGCGCACGCCGCATTGGAAACGGAGATCGTCGATGGGCATTCGATGGTGTTCACGTGGGCGGGAGCGAGCGCCGGACCTCCGACCGTTCTCATGGCGCACTACGACGTGGTGCACGCGGACGACGATGGTTGGGATTACCCGGCGTTCTCCGCACAGATCGTCGGCGACGGAGACGACCGGGTCGTGTGGGGTCGGGGCACTCTCGACGACAAGGGTTCCCTCGCGTGCATCATGGAATCCGTTGAAGCACAACTCGCCGCAGGCTTCACTCCCGAGCATGATGTCTATTTGTGCTTCGGGCACAACGAAGAAACTGCCGGATCGGGCGCACGGGTCATCGTGGACGTGCTGGAGAGTCGGGGAATCCGGCCCGCGCTCGTGCTCGACGAGGGCGGCGCGGTCGTCGAAGGAATCTTCCCCGGCGTATCGAGCCCGATCGCCGTCGTCGGCGTGACTGAAAAGGGAATCCTGAGCCTTCGCCTTGCCGTCGAACAGCAGGGCGGCCACGCCTCGACCCCTCCGAAGATGGTGGCGACCGTCCGGCTCGCGCGCGCGCTCGTGCGGCTGAACCGAAAACCATTCCGCAAGTCCTTTGTTCCCACGAATCTCGAGATGATCGAAACGCTCGGCGCTCACGCTCGCCAGCCGCTGCGGTGGGTGTTCACGAACCTGTGGCTCACGAAACTCCCCCTTCTTGGACTGTTTGCGCGCCTCGGCGACGAAACGAACGCGATGGTGCGGACAACCCAGGCGGTGACGCAGCTCACAGGGTCACACGCCGCGAACGCCCTGGCCGAGCGGGCAGAGGCCATCGTCAACATCCGTGTCGCGGTCAACTCCAGCGTTGCCGAAGCGACAGAGCACGTGCGCCGCGCCATTCGCGACAGCGGAGTGATCATCGAATCCCTGCACCCGACGGAGCCCTCGCCCGTCTCTCCGACGGTCGGACCGGCATGGGATCTCGTGAAATCCTCGATCGAGGAGACGTTCGCTCGCACGATCGTGACCCCGTACGTCATGCTCGGAGCAAGCGACAGCCGGCACTTCACGCGCATCAGCGACAACGTCTACCGATTCAGTCCCTTCGAGATGTCGAAGGAAGAGCGAGGGACACTTCACGCGAAAAACGAGCGGATTCGGGTTGCGACATTTCTGAAGGGCGTGAATTTCTACACGCGACTCGTCGGCAAACTCTGAATATCGGGCCCGATCACACGACGGTATTGACCGGCCCGCTGATGGGCGGAAGTTCCCTCAGTTCGGACAAAGCGGGAAGCAATTCGGCACGCCATGCTTCGTAACCTGCGTCCGTGAGGTGCAGGGCGTCTCGGGAGAACTCGGAGCGTATCGCTCCCGAGTCGTCGGCGAGCGCTGGCCACAAGTCCAGATAGAGGGCGTGGACGGTGGGAGCGAACTGCCACAAATGGATGTTGGCTTCCTGAATCCGTCCGGAGTACTTGCGGTCGCGCGGCATGATCGACTGAACAAGAATCTTCACGTCGGGCAATTCGCGACGAAGCTCGACCAGCAGCATTTGAATGTTGCGCACGATGTGCTCGACAGACCGGTTGGAGCCGACGTCGTTCGTGCCGATGAGGAGGCAGATCTCGTCTGGCCGCTCTGCGATGATGTCGTTGACTCGCGAGAGCAGGCCCAAAGTCGTCTCGCCGCTCACGGCAAGATTCACCACTCGCTCATCCGTGAGCCACGCGGCCCAGTCCCCGGAGGCCGTGATGCTGTCGCCGAGGAAAGCAATACTCGGGCGAGCGTCGACCGAGAGTGAGCCTTCGGACTCGCTCATCTGGCCACCCCTTTCTTCCCCACGCGAACGCGGTAGACAGTCCATCATGCTCTACGGTGCTGGGAATCCCCAGAAATTCGAGTCGGATCGTTGCTAGCGGTTCGTCGCGGAGACGAGCCACCGGTCGAGCCGCTGCGGCCGATCAGTGATGATTCCGTCGACTCCGAGTTTCAATGCGTTTTCCCACGCTGCCTTCGAGTTGAGCGTGTACATCACGAGTCCCAGCCCGGCACGGTGCATCCGGTCCACGACCCACGGGTCCTGTTCCACCGCAGAATGGTTCGTGATGAGCGCGACCGCTTCGTAGAGCCGGACGAAGCCGACGGGATCCCTCGGGAGCGTCGAGGAGATGATGGCGACAGGGATCGTGGGTTCGACCTGCCTCACGTGGTCGATCGTTGACGTGTCGAAGCTCGACAGGATGACGAGCTCCCCGACGCCGTACAGGGCGATGAGGTCGGTGACGATGCGAACCTCGTCAGGGTTCCAGAAGCCCTTGAGCTCGAGCAGGGCTTTCTTCGCGTGCCCGGATTCCCGTTTTGCCTGAAGCGAGGAAAGCAGGATCTCGAGCGTGGGAATCCTGGTCCGCACGAACGCAGGCGAATACCATGCCCCGGCGTCGAGGCTTTGAAGCTCGCGAAGAGTGAGGTCGCTCACGCGCCCCGTGCCATTCGTCGTGCGATCCACGAACGTGTCGTGCATGAGCACGGGCACTCCGTCCGTGCTCAATTGAATATCGGTTTCGATGAAGTCCATGGGCCCATCAAGCGCGGCCTGAAGCGCGGGCATGGTGTTTTCCGGTGCAACCGACCGGTCGCCGCGATGTCCGGCGACGAATGCCGCCTCACCGGGCCCCCTCAACCCTCCGAACAGCCCTGCGGCCTCCACTCGCCCGGCATCGGGGCCGAATCCGATCGTGACGACGAGCCCGAGCAGGAGAATGCCCACGATGACCCCGCGCCGCGCAGTGCGCACGGTGGGATGGTGGGCAGTCGCCATTGACACGCCATTCGTCGTTCGGTCGGGACCCGGAAAGTGGGTACGCCCACTATAGCCGGTTCGTTACCGTTCCGTTACTTTTCCGACGTGCGCTACCGGAAGTACAGGATCCACCGCCGCCACAGGCGCATTCCGACGAGCGGCCCTGCCACGAGCACTCCGACGGCAAGCAGCATTCCCAGCGAAATGATGACGGGCGCGCTGTCGCCGGGAAGTGAGCCGACGCGGCCGTCGGAAACGCGATCGATGCGCGGCTGCGGGCGATCCGTGCCGTCGGAATCCGGGTCGGCAGCGCCCGCAGCATCCTGCAGGCCTCCATCCGCGCGATCCTGAGCGACCGGGGCATCGTCTGACTGTGCCGCCAGGCCGCCGTCCGGAACGCGCGCGGGGCCACTCTGCCCGTTCCCGGTGCGCGGCGATGCGCCCTGCGTTGAGTTCCCTGCACCTGTCGGCGACGAGGGAGACGAGGCGGAAGGCGAGGGCGCCGGAGGAGGCGCAGTCTCCACGGTGGGCGGCGGCGCGGGCGCCGCAGGCGGTGTCGGGGGCGCGGGAGGCGGTACGCTCGCGCCGTACTTCGCGAAGTTCTCTACCGCCCAAGTGGATCCGCCCACGGTGACGAACGCAATCCCGATATCGGTGAAGTCGCCCAGAATGTTCGCTCGATGGCCCGACGAATTCATCCACGCGTCGTGGGTGGCGCCAGGCGAAGGATACCCGTGTGCGACGTTCTCCGCCGCGCGACTCCAGCCCGACGGAATCTGGCTCGAATAATTCGGGTTGTGGGTCATGGCGCCATTCGCGGCCATCTGATTCGCCCAGGAATTCGCGACAGAGCTTATCGACGAGTTCAGTTTGAGCGGGCCCAGGTTGTTGGCGGCCCGCGCCTGGTTCACGAGCGAAAGAATCGTGCCTTCGCCTTCCGCGTGCGCCGCGGTGCCGATGCCGAGCACGGCGAAAGTCGACAGCAGCACCGTCGCGACCGCGAGCGTAATCCAGCGCACAAGGACCCCCATCCCCCAACAGGAAAGACTACGTCACGTGCCGCCGAACAATCCAGTGGTCGTCCAACTCGATCCGTACCGCTAAATGATGCCCTTCGGATGCCACACGGTTTTGGTTTCCGTGAAGAACTGGATGCGGTCCACTGCGGGCGACGGGATCCCGGGCTCCGGGGGCAGCACGCGCTTGAGAGTGTCGGCCGCCGCGATTTGCAGGTCGATCCAATCCAGATCGCCAGCTCCAGCGAGGTCGAGCGCGTTGACATCCGCATGGCTCGCGAGCCACGGTGCGATCTCCGCAGGCGACCCCGTGAGGATATTCACCACGCCGGCAGGAACGTCGCTCGTCGCGAGTACTTCTGCGAGGCTGATCGCCGGAAGCGGAACCGATTCGCTCGCGACCACCACGACCGTGTTGCCGCTCACGAGCGCCGGTGCGATGACCGAGACGAGGCCGAGAAGCCCCGTGCCCGTAACGCCCGGGTCCTGCGGCGCCACAATCGCCACGACGCCGGTGGGTTCCGGCGTGGAGATGTTGAAGTACGGTCCGCTCACGGCGTTGCCGTTGCCCGTGACCTGCAGGTACTTGTCCGCCCAGCCGGCGTACCAGACCCACACGTCGATCGCCGTGTCGACCTCACGGTGGGCTTGCGCGTCGGTGAGCCCGCTCCCGGAGCGAAGCTCGTCCACGAATTGCGCTCTACGGCCCTCCAGCAGTTCGGCGATGCGGTAGAGCACCTGGCCGCGATTGTAGGCGGTGGCGCCGGACCAGCCGGATACGGCGGCCCGGGCCGCGACGACGGAGTCGCGGGCGTCCTTGCGGCTCGCCTTCGCCGCGTTCGCGAGGAACGCTCCCTTACGCGAGACCACTTCGTAGGTGCGGCCGGATTCGCTTCGCGGGAACGCTCCCCCGATGTACAGCTTGTACGTCTTCGGGATGGTCAAGTGAGCGCTCATTTCGACGCTCCCTTCTTTGCGGCACGGACGGGTTTCGCGGGTGTGCTGGCTTTGGGCGGCAGAGACTTCTGCGCATCCGCGCGCCAACCGGACTGCAGGTAGGCGCCGAGCCCGTGGCGGCCGCCTTCGCGGCCATAGCCGGACTCCTTGTACCCGCCGAACGGGCTCGCGGGGTCGAAGCGATTGAACGTGTTCGCCCACACCACTCCGGCCTTGAGCTTGTCGGCGACACCGAGGATTCGGCTGCCCTTGTCGCTCCAGATTCCGGCGGAGAGGCCGTACGGCGTGTTGTTCGCCTTCGCGATCGCCTCGGCGGGCGTGCGGAACGTGAGGACGGACAGCACGGGTCCGAAAATTTCCTCGCGCGCGATCCGGTGGCTTGTCTCCACGTTCGTGAAGATCGTCGGAGCGAACCAGAAGCCCTTGGCGGGGATTTCGCAGTCCGCTGTCCACCGCGTCGCGCCCTCTTCTTCCCCGATATCGGACAGCGTGCGGATGCGTTCGAGCTGCGCCTTGGAGTTGATCGCACCGATGTCGGTGTTCTTGTCCAGCGGATCGCCCATCCGCAGCGTCGACAGGCGCTGCTTGAGCCGATCGAGCACTTCGTCGTGGATGTTCTCCTGCACGAGCAATCGGCTGCCTGCGCAGCACACGTGGCCCTGGTTGAAGAAAATGCCGTTCACGATGCCTTCGATCGCCTGATCCATGGGGGCGTCGTCGAACACGATGTTCGCGGCTTTGCCGCCGAGTTCGAGCGTGAGCTTCTTGGCGGTTCCCGCGGTCGACTTGGCGATCGCCCTGCCCACCGCGGTCGACCCGGTGAACGCGACCTTGTTCACATCGGGGTGGTTCACGAGCGCAGAGCCGGTGTCGCCGGCGCCCGTCACGATGTTCACGACCCCGGCGGGAAGGTCCGCCTGCTGCAGGATCTCGGCGAAGATGAGCGCGGACAGCGGAGTGGTCTCCGCTGGCTTCAGCACGACAGTATTCCCTGCAGCGAGCGCGGGCGCGATCTTCCACGCGAGCATGAGCAGCGGAAAGTTCCACGGGATCACTTGCGCTGCGACGCCGAGTGATCGCGGGTCGGGGCCGAGGCCCGCATGGTCGAGCTTGTCGGCCCATCCGGCGTAGTAGAAGAACCACGCCGCGACGAGCGGAACGTCCACGTCTCGGCTTTCCTTGATGGGTTTGCCGTTGTCGAGGCTCTCCGCCACGGCGAGTTCGCGCGTGCGCTCCTGCACGAGGCGGGCGATGCGGAACAAGTACTTGCCGCGATCCTTCCCGCTCATGCGCGACCACACCTTGTCGTAGGCGCGCCGGGCCGCGGCGACCGCGGTGTCGATGTCTGCGGCGTTCGCGTTCGAGATGTGCGCGATGGGCGATTCATTCGCGGGCGAAATCGTCGTGAACGGCGTGCCGTGCCCGTCGCGAAACTCGCCGTCGATGAAGAGGCCGTAGCTTTTCTTCAGATGCAGGATGCTCGTGGACTCCGGGGCCGGAGCGTATTCGAGGAAAGACATGGTTGCTCCTAATCGATCGTGACGTAGTCGAGGCCGCTGTAGTGGCCGGTGGTGATCTTCTGGCGCTGAAGCAGAACGTCGTTCAGCAGGCTCGATGCCCCGAACCGGAACAGGTGCGGGACGAGCCACTCCTCGCCGACGGTTTCCGCGACCGTCACGAGATAGCGGATCGCGTCCTTGGACGAGCGGATGCCGCCCGCGGGCTTCACACCGATCTTCTCGCCGGTCAGGCGGTGCCAGTCGCTCACGACCTGCAGCATGAGCAGCGTCACGGGAAGAGTCGCCGCCGGCTGAACCTTGCCCGTGGAGGTCTTGATGAAGTCGGCACCGGCGAGGATGGCAAGCCAGGAGGCGCGCCGCACGTTGTCGTAAGTGTTCAGTTCGCCGGTTTCGAGAATGACCTTGAGGTGCGCGTAGCTGCCGTCCGCGCGCCGGCACGCTTCCTTGACCGCGACGATCTGCTCGAACACGAGGCCGTAGCGCCCGGAGAGGAACGCGCCGCGGTCGATGACCATGTCGATCTCGTCGGCACCGGCCGCGACGGCTTCGGACGTGTCGGCGAGTTTCACGGCGAGGGATGCCCGACCGCTCGGGAACGCGGTCGCGACGGCGGCGACGTTGATGCCCGTCGGTCCGCCGGCGGCGTGCGCGCTGCCGAGCGCCGCGACCGCATCCGCGACGAGGTCGCCGTACACGCACACGGCCGCGACGCGCGGGGTGGTCGGGTCGCTCGGGTCCGGGTTCATGGCTTTCGCGACGAGCGACTGCACCTTGCCCGGCGTGTCCGCGCCCTCGAGGGTCGTGAGGTCGATGAGTCGGATGATGGTGTCGAGCGCCCACACCTTGGAGGTCGTCTTGATCGACCGGGTGGCGAGTCCGGCCGCGCGCGCTTCGAGGCCGACCGCGTCGACGCCGGAGAGGCCATCGAGATGGAGTTTGAGACTTTTCTCGGTGAGGTCGGTGCCGATGAGTTGAATCGCCCGAGACGCCGGTGCGAGTGCGACGGATTGGTCGATGGTCATTGTTCCTCCAGAAGTGCTGCTGCTGTGGACTCGTCGGTGACGATGATGCTGCACAGTTTGCTTGTCACGACCGTGCGGGCGATGTCGTGCTTGGCGTCCCCGGCGACCACGAAGATCGCGGTCTCCGCCGCGCGCAACTGGTCGAGTCCTAGTCCCACTGTACGTTCATCCAGTCCCGGGTCGACGGGGTTTCCATTCGCATCGATGTAGCGGCCGACGACGTCGCCGAACGCGCCCTTGCGCACGAGTTCTGCGACATCCTCGGGAGTCAGGTATCCGCTGTCCACGAGTATCGACGAAGAGTCGGCCACTCCCGCGCTGTACAGATACGCATTGGCCTCCGCGGCACGATCCAGGACGGCCGCGACGGTGCGGTCCGTAGAGATCGCCTTCGCGGTTTCGAGGCGTTCGAGAATGGCCGGGCTCGGCAAGAGGATCGGGTGGCCGCCGCCTTTCCGGGCGATCTCGGCCGCGGTCGTTGATGCGGTTCCCGGCCTGCGGTTGAGGCTCACTCCCCCATTGATCTGCACGACCGTGACCCCCGTCGCCCAGCCGCGCCCCAGGTGGTCGGCGACGCTGTCCAGAGTTCGGCCCCAGCTGATGCCGAGGATGCGCGGAACGGGTCGCAGTGCTGTGAGGTAGTCGGCGGCCGCCTGGGCTACGCGCGAAAGCACATCGTCGGAGTCGGGAACGACGACGGCATCCCGCAGGCCGAAGCGCTCCCGGAGCTCCCGCTCGACGCCGAGACGGCGAGCACGGGGATGCGTGATCTCTATGCGTACGATCCCGCGATCGCGCGCTTGAGTGAGGAGCCGTCCGACCTTCCACCGGGTTACGCCGACGAGCGCTCCTATTTCGTCCTGCGTCTTGTTCTCTTCGTAGTAGAGCTCGGCGACGCGCACCATGAGCAGCTCCGCGTCAGCGGCAGCCTGCAGTGTCATGGCGCCCTCCTCACCTCCAACGCTAGGCGCGCGCCCCGCAATTCTCAACATCCGTTGATGGGTTTGCTCATATGAGCAGCACGCGAGCGCATGGCTGCGCGAATGAACAACGGTCGCGGGTGAAGAGCGCGCCTCAGCGGCCGCCTGCAGCGCCCAGATACTCCCGCCACGCACCCGCGCGATCCCGGTCCCAGTTCGCCCAATCCACCGGATGGCCGCGCAACAGCGCGTCCAGTTGATCGAGGCTGCTTTGCCAGTCGGCCGCGACCCGCGGGAGGAACGCGGAGTCGACGGAAACCGCGACCCTGGTCGTGAGGATCGTGCTCGTACCGCGCGGGCCGCCGTCGCTGGCTTCCAACAGAAATTGGAACCGGCCGCGATTGTCGGTCTCGACCGTGAGCGCGTGCGGCTCGTCGAACAGGGCAATCGTGCCGCGAGTAGGCGGGAAGCTCGAACTCGTGAGCCACACCAAATCGTACGTGCCTCCCACGTGGGGATCCACGACGGCGTGCGCAAGCCATCCGCCGATGAGGTCGGGGTCGATGAGCGCGTCGAACACGATCGCCGGCGGGAACTCCAGCCGCCGAGCAAACTCGAGTTCGACGAAATCGGGGGTCATATTGTCACCCTACGCGCAGCCACCCCAATAGGCTCGGAACATGCCCGAAAGCCTCGTACTCGCGCTCGACATCGGAGGAACCAAGGTCGAGAGCGCACTCGTCGACGAACTGGGGCGGGTCGTCCACGGCAGCCGCTTCCGCCGTCCGACTGGCGCTTCGCGCACCTCCGGAGAGCTGGCGGCGCACGTGCGGGAAGCGATGTCCGCCACCGTCGAGACGCTTCACGCTCGCGCCACCCTGCGCGGTGTCGGAATCGGATCTGCGGGGCCTGTCGATCTGGGCCGCGGGCTCGTGTCTCCGCTCAACCTTCCCGCCTGGCGGGGATATCCGCTCGTGGATCTCGTGTCGGAGTGCGTGCCCGACACGCCAGTGACCTTGAGAATGGACGGCCTCTGCATCACGCTCGCCGAACACTGGGTTGGTGCGGCGCAGGCATGTCCTGACGTGCTGGGCATGGTCGTGTCGACGGGAATCGGTGGCGGACTCATCCTCGGGGGCCGCACCGTGACGGGTTCCTCCGGCAACGCCGGCCACATCGGGCACGTCGAGGTCTCCGGTTTCGACGACCCCTGCGCGTGCGGCGGCACGGGATGCCTCGAGGCGATCGCTTCCGGCCCGCGGAGCGTCGCGTGGGCTCAGGCGCGTGGCTGGGTTGGGGCTACGGGCGAGGACCTCGCACAGAGCTACGCGTCCGGGAACGAGATCGCCGTCGCCGCCGTCGAACGAGCGGGGCGCGCGATCGGCCGGGCGATAGGCGCGGCCGCTTCCCTCACCGACCTCGAACTCGTCGTGATCGGCGGCGGGTTCTCCACGGTCACGCCCGACCTCTTCGAGCACATCCGGCGCGGAATTGACGAGCACAGCACTTTCGATTTCGTGCGCAAGGTGCGCGTCGTGCCGTCGGCGCTGTCCGACGAGGGCCCGCTCATCGGAGCCGCCGCCCTCGTGCACCGCGCGGCTCTGCTCGGGTGACGGGCGGTTCTACTTCTCCGGCTCCTGCGCGTCCCGCAATATCGCGGCCGCGCGTTCCACGTCTGCGCTGATCTCGGCGACCAGCTCGTCGATGCCGTCGAATGCGGCCATCCCCCGGATTCGTTCCACGAACTGGACTTCGATACGTGAGCCGTACAGGTCCGGATCGATGCGCTCGAAATCCTGGCCAAGCAAATGGGCTTCAACCTGCCGATCGGCCACACCGTCGAACGTCGGATTGTTGCCGATCGATACCGCCGCCGGATACCGCAGCCCGTCCACGATCGCCCATGCCGCATACACCCCGTCTGCGGGAATGAGCCCCTCGGAGTCGGGGGAAAGATTCGCGGTAGGAAAACCGAGCGACCTGCCGCGCTGCTCACCCCGCACGACGGCGCCGCGCACGGTCGGGAACCTCCCGAGCAACCGGCTCGCCGCGGCGACATCACCCGCCGCGAGAAGTTCGCGCACCCACGTCGAGGACACGCGCCGGTTTCCGCTCTCCACGATGGGGAAATGGCGGACCTCGAAACCGTCCCGACGGCCGATCTCTTCCAGCAGACCGACGTCGCCCTTGCCGCCCCGTCCGTACCGGAAGTCGGGGCCGACGTAGACGATCGTCGAATGCAGCGCCGCGACGAGGACATCCTCGACGAATGCTTCGGCCGAATTCTCGCTGAACGCGCGATCGAACGTGAGCATAACCGTCACCTCGACGCCCAACTGCTCGAGCAATTCGAGCTTTTGCTCATTGCTCACGAGGGACGGCGGGCACGCGGCGGGCGCGAGGACGCTCAGCGGGTTTCGGTCGAACGTGAGGACGGTCGGCACGAGCGAGTCCCGGCGCGCTTCGGCCAGGAGCGTGTCGATCATCCTCTCGTGGCCGCGATGCACCCCATCGAATTTGCCGACCGTGACCGCCGAGGGGCCGAAATCCGCCGGGATCTCCGCGAGAGCCGTGTAAATCCTCACGTCACACCTCCGCGTCCGCGGAAGGCGCGAGTGTCCTCGCCGGACGGCCTCGCGTTGCCAGCCACATCATTCCGAGGACCGGGAGAACGAGGGGGACGAACAGGTAGCCACGGCCGAAGACGGACCACACGGTGTCGCTCGGAAACAACTCGCCGTCGAAAATGCTGAGCAGGCCGACCACGAGAACTCCGACGAGCTCGAACGAAATCGTCACCCACGCCACGACGTACCAGCGTGCGCCCTCGCCCAGGAGCGCGACGGTCGCGAGGATGTACACGACCGCCGCGAGCGCGGACAGCACGTACGCAAGCGGCGCGTGATCGAATTTCGTGGCGATCTGCACGAACGATCGGCCGGCGGCGGCAAGCGCAAGAACGCCGTACACGGCGATGAGAACGCCGCCGATCCCCCGGGACCTGCGGGTTCGGCTCGTGGCGGTTTCGGGAACAGTGTGCATCGCTTCAAGGTTAGGCGATTCGCGCTCTTGGTTTCGCGCTCGTCAGATCGACTGGACGGTCCAGATCTGCAGCATCCGGTAGATCATGATCGCCGCGGCGAGGGAAGCCACTCCGAGGATGAGGGTGCTCCACCTCGTGCGTTCGACGAGCCCCCAGAATCCGGCGAGCGGCAGCAGGATGATCGCCGAAACGAGGTACGTGTAAAACTCGAGCGGGTTGCCGGACGGGTTGTTTCCCACTGCCGGCCCGATGATCGCCACGACGAGCTGGACGACGAGGAGGACCTCCACGAGCAGCACGGGGCCCATGGTGTAGTCGTCCGGCTGCCGGCCGACCGCGCCGAGAACCAGGCACAGCAGACCCGCAGCAACCGCAACGGCGATCTGGACCCACGCAAACCACTCGACCATGGTTACTCGCTTTCTGCCGGAAAGTTGATGATCGGCGCCGCAACGCCATCGGAAATCGCCAGAAGGCCCACGAGTCGGCCGTCGGGCGCGATCGCGGCGATGGGCCCTGCCGGATCGCCCTCCACCGTGCGGTCGACCGTCAACCGTTTGCCGTGGCCGAGGTCGACGGCTTGCCGTTCGGACAGGTCAAGTACGGGAAACAGCGCTCGCGCAATGCGGGCAGGCGGGATGAGGTCCCGTTCGACGTCCACGTCCTCGAGAGTGTTCGCGTCCGCAACATCGAACGGACCTACCTTGGTCCTGCGCAACGCGGTGAGATGCCCGCCGACGCCGAGTGCGCTCCCCATATCTCGCGCGAGCGCGCGGACGTACGTCCCCGTCGAGCACGCGATGCGCACGTCGAGATCGAAGAATTCGTCCTGGCGCATCGCAAGGACCTCGAACCGGGTAATCGTCACCGTCCGCGCGGCGAGTTCGACATGCTCACCCGCGCGAACCCGTTCGTATGCGCGGCGCCCATCCACCTTGACGGCGCTCACCGCCGAAGGAATCTGGCTGATGGTGCCCGTGAGGGGCCGAATGGATTCCCGAACCTCGTCCTCGGTCAGCTCGGCGATCCGTTTCGGATCCGCGAACCGATCCACGGGGCTGTCCGCATCGTCCGTCGGAGTCGACCCGCCGAGCCGGATCGTCGCGAGGTATTCCTTGTCGAGCCCGACGAGAAACGTGAGGAGCCGAGTGGCGCTGTTGAGCCCCAGCACGAGCAGGCCCGTCGCCATGGGATCCAGGGTGCCCGCGTGCCCTACGCGGCGCGTGCCGGCATGTTTCCGCACGCGCGACACCACGTCGTGGCTCGTCATCGCGCCCGCCTTGTCGACGAGCAGGATCCCGCTTCGCCGCACGGTGTGAATCACCCTCTGAGGCTACCAATGTCAAGGCGGAGCCTTAGGCTGGAATCGTGAAAATCGGTCTGATTGGGGCGGGGGCGGTCGGCGGAGTGATCGCCGCGCTCCTCGACCGCGGCGGCCATGATGTCGAAGTCACCGCGCGCGGGGACAACCTCGAAGCGATCCGCGCCGAGGGGATCCGCCTCAGCGGCGCATGGGGTGACCACGTCGCCCGCGTGCTGGCGAATCCCGCCCTCACGAGAGCGCCGGAGCTCGCCATCGTCACGACGAAAACGCTCGACGCCCAGGCGGCCATCCGCGAGAATGTGGACCTCCTGCGCGGCGTGCCCGTCGTCGTCATCCAGAACGGCATTCAGGGGATCAGCTCAGCCAGGGCGATTCTTCCCCGATCCGACATCGTCGGAGGTCTCGCGCTTTTCGCGGCGTCCTATCTCGCCGGAGGCACGGTCGCGGTCACCACGGCGGGAAGCACCTACCTGGGCAACACCGGCGGGGGCCTCGACGTGGAGTACGTGCTGAGCGTGCTCGAGCCGGTCATGCCGATCCACACGACCCGCAATTTCGCCGGCGCGCAGTGGACGAAGCTCATCGTCAACCAAATCAATGCGCTCCCCGCCATCACGAACCTCAGCGCGCAGGACACGATCGCCCACCGGGAACTCCGGCGCGTTCTCACGATGAGCATGCGCGAAGCCGTCGGCGTCGGGCTGTCCGCGGGCGTGAAGTTCGAGAAGCTTCAGGGGCTCTCGCACGGCGTTTTGCGGCTGTTTCGCCGAGTCCCCCCGTCGATCGGCCAGCTCCTGCCGCTCGTGATGAAGTGGCGGATGGGTCGAACTCCCAACCCGGGCTCGACGCTGCAGAGCATCCGCCGCGGTCAGCGGACCGAGATCGACTACCTGAATGGCGCCATCGTGGATGCCGCGAGCGCGTCCGGATCAGCGGCGCCCATCAACGCGCTCATTGTGGAGCTTGTGCACGAGGTCGAATCGACCGGGGTGTTCCTTGCTCCGGCCGAGGTCGTGTCCCGATTCGGGAAGATCTAGCAGGAGTCCGCGAACACGCGCCGAGGATGCGCGGGGTCCTGATTGTCGATGAGCGTCGTGGCCCTCTCGCTCGGGTTCGCCTCGGCGAGGTAAGCCTCGTCGGATGCCGAATTGCGCGCGACGTCCTTGTCCTCGGATTCGAGAAGAGGAGTGGTGAGCCAGATCGAATAGTTCCAGGTGCCGACAAGCTCGGGGCGGTGAAGGAATACGCCGTCGACGATGAGGATCGCATCGAACCCGGCGGACATCCACTTAGGCTGGAATACCGGCTGGTCGCGCACTTCATCGAATCCGGTGAGGACAAAACCCGTGCTGCCTGCCGTGTGGAACGGGTCGATGAGCACGCGCCTGAGCAGCGAGTAATCATAGGAGTTGCGGTAGTGCGCCTTTCCATCGAACCAGCCGGCACGTTCCCGGTCTGCCCTCGGCCGGAAGAAGTCGTCGATGTGCGCTCGGAAAACCTTGGCCCCGCGCGCTTCCAGGATTTCGGCGAGACCGTCCGCGAACTCCGACTGGCCCGCGCCGTGTCGACCGTCCACGGCCACCATTGTCCGCCCGTGACCGTAATTGTGCAGGATTTCGCCCGCGATCGTCTCGAGCTGATCCTTCTTCTCCGGTGCCCATCGAGCCATATCCCTAGAGTAGTCCGGTGAGCACTGGACCGCCCCAGCGGGCACCTCGGACGCCGGATGCCAGGAAGCACACGCAGCTGGCTGAGGCGATTTCCCGTTGGTACCGCCTCCATGCCCGCGCGCTGCCGTGGCGCGCAGAAGGATTCGGTGCGTGGGGCATTCTCGTGAGCGAGTTCATGCTGCAGCAGACGCCCGTGAGCAGAGTGATCGAGCCGCTGCGGGAGTGGCTCGAGAAGTGGCCGACGCCCCGCGCTCTCGCCGCGGCGCCGGCGGGGGATGCCGTGCGCGCGTGGGGGAGGTTGGGGTACCCGCGCAGGGCCTTGCGCCTTCACGCGTGCGCTGTCACGATCGTCGAACGCCACGGCGGCATCGTCCCGGATGACGTGGAGGAGCTCCTCGCACTCCCGGGGGTCGGCGAATACACCGCACGGGCCGTGGCGGTGTTCGCTTTCGGCCGGCGGCATCCGGTCGTCGACACGAACGTCCGCAGGGTTCTCGCGCGCGCGATCGGTGGCAAAGGACAGCCTTCCCCTCCCGCTACCGGCCGCGACCTCGCCGCCATGGAGGAACTTCTGCCCGAGGACCCCGTCGAAGCCGCTGTCGTCAGTGCGGCCGTCATGGAACTCGGCGCGATCGTGTGCACGGCCCGGTCGCCGGTGTGCGGCGACTGCCCGATCGCGGCGCGCTGCGCGTGGCGCACGGCGGGCTATCCCGAGTACTCCGGGCCGACCCGAGCGGTCCAGGCACGATATGAAGGCTCGGACCGGCAGGCGCGCGGGAAGATTCTGGCCGAACTGCGCGGCAGCGACGGGCCCGTCGCCGCGGACATCATCAGCCGCGCGTGGCCCGATGCAATTCAGCTCTCGCGAGCGCTCGCGAGCCTCCTCGACGACGGACTCGTCGAACCCGACGGCGAGGACAGCTATCGGCTGCCCGATTAAACCTCGTCATCCTCGACTGCATCGTCCTCGAGGAGTTCGCGAGGCTTGACGTACGGGTCCGCGTCGCCCGCGTACTGCGCGGTCAACGCAAGCGACGACACCTCGGTGTCGCGATTCCGCGCGGTCGCGAGAAGGTCCTCGATGAGTTTCGCATTCTCCGGGATCGCGTCGGCGATGAACTCGAGGCTCGGGGTGAGCCGGGCCGTGATGTTCCTGCCGACCTCGGAGCGCAGCATCCCGGTCGCGGACTTGAGGGCAGCGGCAGAGTTCACCCGCTCCTCGTCCGTGCCGTACACCGTGTAGAAGATGCTCGCGTGCTGAAGATCGCCCGTGACCTGCACGTCGGTGATCGTGACGAACCCGAGCCGGGGATCCTTGATCCCCTTCTCGAGCCGCTTCGCCACGATCACCTTGATGCGATCGGCGAGCTTGCGCGCCCTCGCCGGATCTGCCATATGTTTCTCCCTGTCCGCCGAAACGGTTATCGGACCTTTTCCTTCAGTTCGATCGTCTCGATCTCGTCGCCGATCTGGATGTCGTTGAACTTGCCCAAACCGATTCCGGCCTCGAAGTCCGTCTTCACCTCGGTGACGTCGTCCTTGAACCGGCGCAGCGATTCGATCGCGAGACCGTCGCCCACGACGACGCCGTCTCGGATGACCCGGGCCTTCGCGTTGCGTGTGATCGTGCCTGAGCGCACGATGACGCCAGCGATGTTTCCGACCTTCGAGGAGCTGAACACCTCGCGGACTTCGGCGACGCCGGACTGGATTTCCTCGTACTCGGGCTTGAGCATGCCCTTGAGGGCATTCTCGACATCCTCGAGCGCGTTGTAGATCACCGAGTAGAACCGAACATCCACACCCTCGCGAGCCGCGCGTTCGCGCGCCTTCGGGTCGGGGCGAACGTTGAACCCGATGATGATCGCGTTGTCCACGGTCGCGAGGTTGACATCGCTTTCCGTGACGCCGCCGACTCCGCGGTGGATGATGCGCAATTGCACCGAGTCGTCGATGTCGATCTTGAGCAGCGACTCTTCGAGCGCCTCGACGGCACCGGAGACGTCACCCTTGAGGATGAGGTTGAGCGAGTCGACCTTGCCGTCTTCGATGGCCTTCGTGAAGTCCTCGAGGCTGATGCGTTTGCGGCTGCGAGCCAGAAGCGCATTGCGCTCGACGGCTTCGCGCTTCTCGGCGATCTGCCTGGCTGTGCGGTCGTCGTCGGTGACGAGGAACACGTCGCCTGCGCGGGGAACGGACGTGAGACCGAGCACGGCAACCGGCCGAGCCGGAGTCGCGAATTCCACCGCTTCCCCGTTCTCGTCGAACATCGCGCGAACACGTCCGTAAGCCGTTCCGGCCACGATCGGGTCGCCGACCTCGAGTGTTCCCGACTGGATGAGCACGGTCGCAACAGCTCCGCGCCCCTTGTCGAGCTTCGCCTCGATGGCCACTCCGCGCGCATCCTTGTTCGGGTTTGCGCGCAAGTCCAGCCCGGCATCCGCCGTCAGGAGCACAGCATCCAGCAACTCGGTGATGCCGATGTTGCCCAACGCCGAGACGTCGACGAACATCGTGTCACCGCCGTACTCTTCGGAGACGAGCCCGAACTCGGTGAGCTGCTGGCGCACCTTCGCGGGGTTCGCTTCCGGCTTGTCGATCTTGTTGACCGCGACCACGATCGGCACGTTCGCGGCCTGGGCGTGGTTGAGCGCCTCCACCGTCTGCGGCATGATGCCGTCGTCGGCGGCCACAACGAGGATCGCGATGTCGGTCACTTGCGCGCCGCGCGCACGCATGGCGGTGAACGCTTCGTGACCTGGCGTGTCGATGAACGTGATGGCGCGTTCGACGCCATCGTGCTCTTCGATCACCTGGTACGCACCGATGTGCTGCGTGATTCCGCCTGCTTCGCCCTCGCGGACGTTGGCCTTGCGAATCGCGTCGAGCAGCCGGGTTTTACCGTGGTCGACGTGTCCCATGACCGTGACGACGGGCGGGCGGGCCTCGAGCTCTTCATCATCTTCGTCTTCGAGTTCCTGATCGATGTCGATGTCGAACCCTTCGAGGAGCTCCTTGTCCTCGTCCTCGGGGGACACGATCTGGATTTTGTACCCCAGCTCGTCGCCGAGAACCTCGAACGTCGCTTCATCCAGCGACTCCGTCGCGGTAGCCATCTCACCGAGGTGGAACAGCACCGTGACGAGGTTTCCCGGGCTCGCGTCGATCTTGTCGGCGAAGTCCGTGATGGATGCGCCACGCCGCATGCGGATGACCGTGTTGCCGTCGCCGCGCGGAACGCTCACGCCGCCCAGCGACGGGGCTTCCCTCAGTTCGAACTCTGCGCGCTTCGTACGCTTGGACTTTCGGGACTTCGCGCGACCGCCGCCGCGTCCGAATGCTCCAGCAGTTCCGCCGCCAGGACCCCGACCGCGGCCTCCGCCGCCGGCCGGCCGATTCGGGCCGAACCCGGTTCCGGGAGCTGCTCCCGGTGCTCCGCCGGACCTGAATCCGCCGCCGGGCCTTCCGCCTGCTCCCGTGCGGGCTCCACCGGGTCCGCCAGGGCGACTTCCCGGTGCTCCCGCGCGCTGGCCCGCACCGACGCCTGGGCGCGGTGCGCCGGGCCGTGGTGCAGAGGGGCGTGGAATTCCACTCGGTGAGGGGGGTCTGGTCTGCATCCCCTGACTGCTCGCGTACGGGTTGTTGCCCGGTCGGGGCGCCCCAGGACGCTGCATGCCCTGAGTCGACGCGAACGGGTTGTTCCCCGGGCGCGGGGTGCCTGGTCGGGGAATATCTCCTCCGGACGGCGCAGCAGGCCCACCGTCGGCAGGTGCCGGTGACTCTACTGGCGCAGCCACGTCGCTCGTGGGCGATGCGGATTTCGCCGGAGCATCCTCGACTGCTTTCTTTGCGGGAGCGTCAGCCTTGGCAGCTGGATCACTCGGCGCGGGGGCAGCCGGGGTCGTCTTCGCCGCAGAAGCTTTCGCCGCCGGCGTCTTGGCCGCCGGCTTGTCTGCGGGGGCCTTGGGCGCAGTGACCCCATCGGCCGCAAGCGCAGCCTTCAGCTTGCGCGCGACGGGCGGTTCGATGCTGGACGAGGGTCCTTTGACGAACTCGCCCATTTCCTTGAGTTTCTCAAGGGCCTGTTTCGTTTCAATGCCGAGTTCGGATGCGATCTCATGCACGCGTGGTTTAGCCACAATTCTCCTGTCTGGGGTCCGCCCCAAACGGGAGCAGACCTAGTCGCTGACGGGTCTCATTTCGAGCCGCTCATTAGTTGTCCATAGGTCAATCAGCCTGTTCTTCAGTGACCGCGGTTGCGGTCTCAATGAGTGTGGAAACCTGCCCGGTGTTCAACACCGTTCCCGCTTTCAGCGCCCGACCGAAGGCCTTGCGTTGCAGTGCGGATTCAATGCATGTGCGGGTGGGATGCACCCACGCACCACGGCCGGGAAGAGTAGCGGAGCGATCCGTTACCACTTCACCGTTGCGGGCGATGACCCTCACGAGAGTGGAGGTACCGTCGCGCATACGGCAGCCAAGGCAGGTTCTAACGGGTTCCATACTAGACCTTCTCACGGTGTTTGGTTGGGCGCCGCGCACTGCCGCACGCCTAGGCTCCATTCCATGACAGATCTTCCCGCCCGTTTGGGGACGCGACCGAAGACTTCCGCATCGGGGCCGCACCGCCAATTGAGCCAGATTTCCCCTCCGCAGAACTGGGGCCGCCTCGTTGCGGCGGTGTTCTCACTGCCCAAAGTCGTCGAGGGACACAGTGCCGTCTCGCCGGCCAGCTCGCGAGCGGTGTTCCTTTCGGATCTGCCGGTCGCCCGTTCGGCCGAGACTTCGCTCGCTCCCCTCACCGAGCGACTGGAACCCGTCCACGTGCACGGCGTGCTCGACTCGAGCCTCCACGTGTGCCTCCCGGCGGAGCGGTGCCTGGAAGTTTGCGCGCTCGGCTGGGGCGAACCGCACCAGTACGCCGACCACGCCACCGAGATCATGGTGTACGGTCCGCGGGACCGGGAAGAAATCGCCATCGTCATGGAAATCGTGCGCGAAAGCATCGCGTTTGCCCGCGGATGACGCGCCACCGCGCCGATTGAGCGCCGCGCGCTAGTCGTCGAGGATGCTGTCGGGCTGAATGTCGATTCTCGCGCCCGTGAGTTTCGCGGCAAGCCTGGCGTTCTGGCCCTCCTTGCCGATCGCGAGTGAAAGCTGGTAGTCCGGAACGAGCGCGCGCACCGCCTTGAGCGACTCATCGATCACGAAAGAACTCGTGACTTTCGCGGGCGACAGGGCGTTCGCGACGAACGTCGCGAGGTCGGGGCTGTAATCGACGATATCGATTTTCTCGTTGTTCAGTTCGGCCGTGACGGCGCGCACGCGCTGACCCATTTCGCCGATGCAGGAACCCTTGGCGTTGATGCCCGGCTCATTCGCTTTCACCGCCATCTTCGTGCGGTGCCCGGCCTCGCGCGCGAGCGACACGATTTCCACGGCGCCGCTCGCGATCTCGGGCACTTCGAGCGCGAACAGTTTGCGCACGAGGGAAGGGTGCGTGCGCGACACCATGATGGATGGGCCCTTGAGGCCCTTGCTCACGCTCGTGACGTACACGCGGATGCGCGAACCGTGGGCGTAGTCCTCGCCCGGCACCTGCTCCTCCGGCGGAAGGAGCGCCTCCACGGTGCCCAGATCGACGTGGATCATGCGCGGATTCGGACCCTGCTGGATCACGCCGGCCACGATGTCGCCCTCGCGTCCCCGGAATTCTCCCAGGACATGATCGTCCGCGATGTCGCGCAGCCGCTGGTTGATGACCTGTTTGGCGGCGAACGCGCCAATCCGGCCGAAATCGCCCGGGATGTCTTCCGACTCTCCGATGACTTCGCCGTCGTCGTTCAATTCGGGCACGAATATCGCGACGTGGCCCGACTTGCGATCGAGTTCCACGCGAGCGGCGGGCGTGGCATCTCGGACATCCGCGATCCCCGTGTGCCTCAAATACGCGGTGAGGATCGCCTGCTCGATGATCGTGACGAGTTCCTCGAAGGGGATCTCGCGTTCGCGCTCCATCCTTCGCAGCTCGCCCAGGTCGATTTCCACGACGTGCCTCCACTATTCATTTCTTCTGTTGTCACCCGGCAAGACCGGATCGGAACCTGCCTCTAAGTTACCCGAGTTCTGCTGAGACCCGTGCCCTGATCTCGGTCAACGGGACCGGGCTGCGCTCTCCCGTCCGGCGATCCCACAATTCGACGTTGCCGTCGGCGACGCCCTTCCCGACGATCACGATGAGCGGAACTCCGATGAGCTCCGCGTCACCGAATTTGACGCCGGGCGACACCTTGGGCCTGTCGTCGTAGAGCACGTCGACGCCGTCGGACTCGAATTCGGCCACGAGCGCATCCGCCGCCTCGTACACGGCGTCTTCCCTGGTCGCGGCCACGACGTGCAGGTCGAACGGGCTCACTTCGCGTGGCCACACGAGCCCCTTTTCGTCGTTGTTCGCTTCGGCGATGACCGCCATGATGCGCGTGACGCCGATGCCGTAGGAGCCCATCGTGACGGTCACGAGTTTGCCGTTCTCATCGAGCACTTTCAGCCCGAGCGCGTCAGCGTACTTGCGGCCGAGCTGGAACACGTGCCCGATCTCCATGCCGCGCGCGAGCTCGACGGGTCCGGAGCCGTCGGGCGCGGGATCCCCTGGGCGAACCTCGGCAATCTCGATCGTGCCGTCCGCGGTGAAGTCGCGTCCGGCGACGAGTCCGAAGACGTGTTTTTCGTGCTCGTTGGCGCCCGTGACCCATTGGGTCCCGTCGACCACGCGGGGGTCGACGAAGTACCGGATGCGCGTGGCGGATTTCTCGCCCAGAACGGCTCCCGCCGCAGACCACGGGCCGATATAGCCCTTGACCAGTTTCGTGTTCTTCGCAAAGTCCCCGTCAGTCGCAGCTTCCACTTCCGCAGGAGCGAACGCAACCTCCGCGCGCTTGAGGTCGACGTCGCGATCTCCCGGCAGTCCGACCACGACGAGCTCTCGCGTGCCGTCGAGGTGGGTGAGCGCGAGCACGACGTTCTTGAGAGTGTCGGCGGCCGTCCACTCGCGGTCCGCGCGGGGAACCGCGGTGTTCGCGAGCGCGACGAGCGTCGCGATCGTCGGCGTGTCGGGGGAATCATGGACGACGGCGGGAGGCAGCCCATCCACGGGAAGCGCGTCCGGGACAGTAGTCCGGTACGCCTCGACGTTCGCCGCGTATCCGCCGGCCGAACGAACGAATGTGTCTTCACCGACGGGAGTCGGGTGCAGGAATTCCTCGGAGCGCGACCCGCCCATCGCGCCGGCATCCGCCTGCACGATCTCGTAGTCGAGGCCGAGCCGCGTGAAAATGCGTTCGTAGGCGTCGCGGTGGTCCTGATACGAGGCATCGAGCCCCTCATCCGTGTAGTCGAAGGAGTAGGAGTCCTTCATGCTGAACTCGCGACCGCGCAGGAGCCCGGCGCGCGGCCTGGCCTCGTCACGATACTTGTCCTGGATCTGGTAGATCACGAGCGGCAGGTCCTTGTAGCTCGAATACATGTCCTTGACCGTGAGCGTGAACACCTCTTCGTGCGTGGGGGCAAGCAGATAGTCGGCATCCTTGCGGTCCTTGAGACGGAAGATGCCGTCACCGTATTCGGTCCAGCGCCCGGTCAATTCATAGGGCTCGCGCGGGAGCAGCGCGGGGAAGTGCACTTCCTGGCCGCCGATCGACGCCATTTCCTCCCGGATGACCTGCTCGATCTTGCGGCGCACCTTGAGCCCGAGCGGCAGCCACGCGAAGATGCCCGGCGCCTGCCTGCGGATGTATCCGGCCCGAACGAGCAGCCGGTGGCTCGTGACCTCCGCGTCGGCGGGGTCATCGCGCAGAGTGCGGACGAAGAGGTGGGAAAGTCGAGTGATCACAGCAACCGAGTCTACTGAAACGTGTTCGCCTCTCCTGGCGTCGAGAATCCGCTGACTCGCGGCGCGCAGAGCGCAGTACAGTGGGTGTCGACAACGCGCGAGGAGGCGGCCGGTGACGGGAAGAAAGTACCGCGTCGACGCCATCGACCGTCGGATCATCGCCGAGCTGGGCAAAGATGCGCGGCTGTCCATCCGCGCGCTCGCCGACCTCGTCCACATTTCCCGCACGGCAGCGCACACGCGATTCACCCGGTTGCTCGAGCACGGCGTCATCACCGGATTCTCGGCGAACGTCGATCGCGAAGCGCTCGGCCTCGGGATCACGGCGATCGTGATCGTGAAGGTGGACGCGGACTGGCCGACCGTGTCGGAAGCCCTCGCCGCCCTGCCGTTCGTGGAGAAAGCTCAAGCACTCGCGGGCGATATCGACATCCTGCTGACCGTGAGCGCGCCCGATCACGACGCGCTCTCGGAGACGATCCTGCACAGCATCCGGAGCATGCCGGGCGTGGCATCGACGCGCTCGTACATGATCCTCGAGGAGAGGGCGGGCACGGCACCCGAACTGGCTACGGACGCGTGGCACTTATGAGCGGCTAAAGAGGGCCATTCGTCCGTTCCGAGGGCCTGCCGCGCGCCAAGCGTGCCGATTCGCCCGCAAGCCCTCCACGCCGGCAAATCTCTGGCGCACCATTGAGGAATGAGCCTCACCGACGAGACGAGTGCGCCCGCCGTCCTGCCCGACGCGGAACCGTTCACTCTCATTGACTCCAACGGCAAAGCCGTGCCGGCGAAACAGCGCCGCGGCTACGAACTTCCCGACCTCGAGGTGCTCAAGGAGCTTTACCGGCGCATGGTGATCGCCCGCCGCTGGGACACCCAGGTCACGGCGCTCACGCGTCAGGGCAGGCTCTCCACGTATCCCTCGGCCCGCGGCCAGGAGGCGAGCGAGATCGGCACCGTCACGGCCATGAATGACGCCGACTGGTTGTTCCCCACCTACCGCGACAGCATCGCGGTGTGGTCGCGCGGCGTGCCGACCGCCGAGCTGCTGTCCGGATTCCGCGGCGACTGGCACTGCGGCTGGGATCCGCACGAGCACCGCACGGCGCCGCAGGCCACGCCGCTGGCCACCCAGACCCTCCACGCCGTCGGTTTCGCGACGGCCGCGAAACTCAAGGCGGACCCGATCGCGACCGTGACCTTCATCGGGGACGGCGCGACGAGTGAGGGGGACGCGCACGAAGCTTTCAACTTCGCCGGGGTGTGGCGGGCACCGACCGTGTTCGTCATCCAGAACAACCAGTTCGCGATCAGCGTGCCGATCGCGAAGCAGACGCGTGCACGGATGCTCGCCGACCGGGCCGTGGGCTACGGTATTCCCGGCTACCACGTGGACGGCAACGACGCGGCCGCCGTGTACACGATCGTCTCCGAGGCTCTGGAGCGGGCGCGCAGCGGAGGCGGGCCCACCATCATCGAGTGCCTCACCTACCGAATGGAGCCGCACACGAACTCCGACGACCCGAGCCGCTATCGGGACGCTGAGGATGTCGCGGCCTGGAAGGACAAGGACCCGATCGATCGGCTGGAGAAGTACCTCACGGCGCAGGACGCCATCGACGACGCGCTGCGCGAGGAGATCGCGAAGGAATCCGAGGATGCGGCCTCCGCCATGCGCGATGCCATGAACGCGGAGCCCGCGCTCGACCCCATGGAGCTGTTCGAGCACGTCTACAACGCGCCGCGTCCGTCTCTCCTCGAGCAGCGCGACACCCTCAGGACCGAGCTAGACGATGCACACGAAGACGGAAGGGCGAGCTGATGGCGACGACGACCAAACCGCTCACCATGGCCGCCGCGCTCAATTCCGCGATGCGCGATGCGCTCACCGAGGATCCCAACGTCGTCATTTTCGGCGAGGATGTCGGACCGCTCGGCGGCGTGTTCCGCATCACCGACGGTTTGACTCGCGACTTCGGCGAGGAACGGGTCTGGGATTCGCCGCTCGCCGAATCCGGCATCATCGGCACCGCGATCGGCATGGCCATGTACGGGCTTCGGCCGATCGTGGAGATGCAGTTCGACGCGTTCAGCTACCCCGCATTCGAGCAGATCGTCTCCCACGTGGCGAAGATGCGCAATCGCACGCGCGGGCGCGTTTCGCTGCCCATCGTCATCCGCATCCCGACCTCCGGCGGCATCGGCGGGGTGGAGCACCACTCCGACTCCTCGGAGGCGTATTGGACGCACACGCCGGGGCTCACGGTCGTCACGCCGTCGAATCCCGCGGACGCGTACTCGATGCTGCGCGAAGCGATCGCCTCCGACGACCCGGTGATTTTCCTGGAACCGAAGAGCCACTACTGGATGAAGGAGGGCACCGGGCAGTCCGGCCCGGCGCTTCCCATGAACAAGGCCGCCGTGGTGCGGGAGGGCACGGATGTGACCCTTCTTTCCTATGGCCCCACCGTCGCCGTCGCCCTCAAGACCGCGAAGCTCGCCGAGGAAGAGGACCTTTCCGTCGAGGTCATCGACCTGCGCAGCCTTTCCCCCTTCGACGACGAGACGGTCGGCGCCTCGGTGCGGAAGACGAGCCGCGCCGCCGTCATCCACGAGGCCGCCCAATTCGGTGGGTACGGCGCAGAGGTCGCTGCGCGCGTGACCGAGCGCGAGTTCTACCACCTCGCCGCTCCCGTCCTGCGGATCACCGGGGCGGACATCCCGTTCCCCGCTCCCCTGCTCGAGAAGTACTATTTGCCTACACCCGAGCGGATCCTGAACGCGCTGAGCACGTGGGAATGGGAAGTCTGATGATGGCCACGACGAGCAAGGACTTCATCCTTCCCGACCTCGGCGAGGGGCTCACGGAAGCAGAGATCGTGAACTGGCTCGTCGCTGTGGGCGACACGGTCGTCGTGGACCAGCCGATCATCGAGGTCGAGTCGGCGAAGTCTGTTGTCGAGTTGCCGTGCCCGTTCGCAGGCGTCGTGGAGAAGCTGCACGCGGCCGTCGGCGACACGATCCACTCGGGGCAGCCGGTCGTGACCGTCGCAGTCGAAGGCGGCGCGTCAGAACCTGAAGCTGCGCGCGCGCCCTCCGACGCCGCCGGGAGCGCTCGTCGGCCGGCGCCCTCCGGACGATTCGGTCGGCGGGGTGCCGGCGCGGCCGCGGGCACGGAAAGGAGCCCACGCGATCCGGACGGGCGCGGCGTCGCGGCTACGGCGGCGAGCCCCTCGCCGCGGCGGCTCGATGACGGCACCGTGTCGCCCGTCGTCTCCCCGCTCGTGCGCAAACTCGCCCACGAGCACGGTTTCGCGGCGAATACGCTTCAGGGAACGGGCGCGGGCGGTCTCGTGCTGCGCGCGGACGTCGAGCGCGTGATCGCCGAGGCTGGGGCCGGGAGCGCAACGGCGGGCTCGCCGACAACGGGCGCCGCGCCGAGCCCCATCGCAAACGCAGAGGGCGACATCCGCATCCCCATCACGGGCCTGCGCAAGATCGTCGCGGAGCGTATGACAGCCTCGCGCCGCGACGTGCCTGAGGCCACCATCTGGCTCGACGTCGACGCCACGGAGCTGCTCGCCGCGAAGGAGCAACTGCAGAAGTCCACGGGCGATCGGTGGAGCCTCAACGCTCTCCTGGCCCGGTTCGTGGTGGCCGGACTCAAACAGTGGCCGATCCTGAACTCGAGCGTCGACATGGCGGCAGGCGAGATCGTGCAGCACTCCGCCATCAACCTGGGGATCGCCGCGCAGACCGCGCGGGGGCTCATGGTTCCCGTCATCCACGGCGCAGGCGACATGACCACTGAGGGCCTGCGCGACGCGCTCACGGCTCTCGTGGAGACGGCGAAGACCGGCAACTTCGCGAACGACCAGTTGCGCGGCGGCACGTTCACGCTCAACAACTACGGCGGTTTCGGGATGGACGGCTCAGCGCCCATCATCAACCAGCCGGAGGTCGCGATGCTCGGCGTCGGCCGCATCCTCGACCGGCCCTGGGTTGTCGACGGCGAGATCGTCGTGCGCAAGATCATGGTGCTGTCGATGGTGTTCGACCACCGCGTGTGCGACGGCGATGTGCCGAGCGAGTTCATGGGCTTCATGACGAAGTGCATTGAGAACCCGATCGCGCTGCTCGGCGGACTCTAAACTCCGACCTCCACGCTGTCGCCCACGGCGATCGGGGCTGTGCTGCCCGGCGTGAGATTCACGGGCGCGAGGCGGATACCGAACCAGGTTTTCCCGTCCCAGCGGCGATGGCGCGCGAGCGTGCGAATCGGCTCCTTGCCGCCTTCGAGCGTCGCGGGGTCGATCGTGGTCATGACGCAGCGGTCGCAGAGTACGGTCTTTCGGAACGTGGTCTCGCCGATTCTTACCGTGCCCCAGTAGTCTTCGGCGAACGGCACGTCGCCATCGACGATGACGTTGGGCCTGAACCGCACGATGTCGAGCGGCTTCGACGCTGCCGCCGCGCCGCTCAGGTCGCCGGGGTCGAGGTCGGGCACATCCGGGAGCGCCTGATCGGCCGCGATCCACTCGTTGAGGTGCCGCATCGACGCTTCGGTGACAAGCAAGAGCGGCCCGTCATCGGCGAGCGAGAGGGATTCGCCGGGCAGGCCGCCGTGCTTTTCTGCGATGGGACGCGCGGTGGGATCCTGCTGCCAGACCAGCCGCAGTGGCACGCCGATACGGTCGCTGATCCACGAGTTGACCTCGTCGGGGGCAGGCGTGGCGCGGTCGAGCCCGCTGAATCCGACCGGGATCGTCGCAGCGTCCAGGGGTGTGCTCACGGTGATGGTTCCGCCGTCGCGATCGTTGACGTGGATGGTGGTGGCATCCACAATGTCGGCGTGCAGGCCGAGCAGGTGGTGCACCATCCGGGCCGTGACGTTCTTGCCCGTGTCATCGACGAGCCCCCAGCGGCGGTCACCCGCGAGCCCCCACGGTTCGACCGTCGCGGACTGGACGTCGTTGCCCGCGAGCGACTTCACCGGGTACGTGCGAATCCGCGTCACGCGCAGCATGCCAGCCATTTCCTCAGCCTACGGTCGCCCGGCCCGCTCGTGTCCCAAATGAAGGAGTTGGCCGCGGTGGTTGCTGCAATTGCAGGACCAGGCAGCGGTGAGAGTGCCGCAATGCCTTCATTTGGGTCAGATTCTGGTTGGGGGGGGCGGCGCCGAGGAGGTCAGCGGCCGGTGGCGAGCCGGAAGCGAAGCGGTTGCCCTGGGCGCAATTGTGCGAGCGCATCGAGGGACTCGTCCGTGATGACGGCAATGACCGGGTATCCGCCCGTGACCGGGTGGTCGACCGCGAGAATCGTGGGCGCGCCATCCGGCGACACCTGGATCGCGCCGGGCAGCATGCCCTCGCTCGGCAGCTCCCCCGTGGTGCCCCGCTGCAGAGCCGGCCCCTCGATGCGGATGCCGGAGCGGTCCGACCGCGGCGCCACGGTCCACTCCGCGGTCGTAAACAGCCGCCACGCGTCATCCGTGAACCAGTCGCGCCGGGGCCCCGGGCGCAGTTCGAGCGTGACCTCGCCGGTCGTCGGCGCATCCACGGGCACGAGGTCCACGGGCGGTATCGGAACCTCCGGCGCTCGCCCGATCGGGATGCTCTGACCGTCGACGAGAGGCGCCGGCCCGATCCCGGCGAGCGTGTCGCGCGACCGCGAGCCGAGCACGGGAGGAGCGGCGATTCCGCCGCGCACGGCAAGGTAGTAGCGGATGCCGTTCGCGGCCTGCCCGAAGAGAAGCGTTTCGCCCGCGGCCAGCATCGTCGCCGTGTGTGGCTGTACTTCACGACCGCCCGCGGTGACACTCCCCCACGCGCCCGTGACCGCGATCCACGTGTCCTCGTCGGTTGCGAACGAGGCGTTGCCGAACAGAATCTCGAGCCCCGCAGCATCCGACGGATTGCCGACAAGTCGGTTTGCGAGGGCGAGCGCGGCGCGGTCCATGGCCCCGGCGGCACCCATCCCGAGGTGGGCGAGCCCTGGCCGACCGAGGTCTTGCACGAGGGTGTTCGGGCCCGCTTGCAGCACAACGAGAGCGTTCATGGCAGCACCTCGAAGCGCACGGTCATCCCGGGGGCGATGGTCGAGGGATGTTCGCGGGTTTCGTCCCAGAGCATGGCGTCCGTCGTGCCGATGAGCTGCCAGCCACCGGGAGAGCTGCGCGGGTAGATGCCGGTGAATTCGCCCGCGAGTCCGACCGAGCCGGCGGGGACGGACTGGCGCGATGTGGCCCGTCGAGGCACCTCGAGCCCGGTGGGGCCCGCGAGGTAGGCGAATCCGGGAGCGAATCCGATGAACGCGCACCGCCATTCGGCGCTCGAGTGGCGGGAGACAAGCTCCTCGGCAGTGATGCCGAGGAGGTCGGCCGTCGACTGCAGATCGGGCCCGTCGTAACGGACAGGAATAGTGACACTTTCGTTCATGCCCTCAGCGGCATGCGCGACCGGCGTGGTGAGCAGCCACTGCTCTGCGGCGCGCAGGGAGATCACTGTGGGGTCGATTCGCGCGAGCACGGTGCGCGCGGCGGGAACGAGTTCCCGCACTCCGCGGGGGCGCGCGGCGTCGAGTGACCGGAAGGCATCCATCGCCTCGGCGAGGGTGTCGTACTCTGCGAGGATGGCGCGGTCGCCGTATGGGAGAACCCTCATACGAACGCTCGCAGTTCGACTCCGGCCTCGAGGAGTTTTTCCCGCACGAGTGCGGCCATTGCGACGGCGCCGGGGGTGTCGCCGTGCACACAGAGCGAGTCGGGCCGCATCCGGATCGTGGTTCCATCGATGGCCGGAACCGCCTTGTCGAGCACCATCATCAGGGCGCGTTCTGCGGCGACCGCGGGGTCGGTGATGACCGCGCCGCCGAGCGATCGTGGCGCAAGGGTACCGTCCGGCAGGTAAGCGCGATCCGCGAAGGCTTCGACATAGAACGGGACCCCCAGGCGATCTGCTGCGGCCTGGATCGCAGTCCCGCCGAGCCCGAGGAGCGGCAAGTGCGCGTCCTGTGCCGCGCGGGCGACGGCATCCGCCTGCACGGGGTCGACGGCGATGCGGTTGTAGAGTGCGCCGTGCGGTTTCACGTAGCGCACCTTGGTGCCCGCAGCCTCGGCGGCGGTCCGCAGGGCATCGATCTGTTCCCGGATGTCGCGCGCGAGCACGCTGGCGTCAACCTCGGTGTCGCGGCGCCCGAACCCTTCGCGGTCGCGGTACGACGGATGCACGCCGAGGTTCACGCGGTGCGCGGCCGCCAGGCGTGCACAGGCGAGCATCGTGTCGCGATCGCCGGCGTGGAGTCCGCACGCGACGTTCGCGCTTGTGACTATGCCGAACATGGCGGCATCCTCGCCGATCCCTTCGCCGAGGTCGCTGTTCAGGTCGATGGCAGACATCGCCATCACTTCCACCGAAAGTGCACGAACACGCGTCCGAAGTTCTTGGAGTCCTTCTCGACGCGGTGGTACTGGGCCTTGATTTCGGGCCGGTCCAGAAAGCGAAGCACCCGCTTCTTCAGCGCGCCGGATCCCTTGCCCGGAATGATCTCCACGAGCGGCGCTTTCTTGGCGACTGCCTCGTTGATGATGTCGCCCAGCGCCCGATCAATGTCGACACCACGGTTGTAGATGTCGTGCAGGTCGAGTTTGAGCTTCACGCTCCCATCCTGCCCCAGCGTCAGCCGTTGGCGTCGAGGAACTCCAAAACCCGGCTCATGAGCAGCTCCGCCGCTTCCGGTCGATACGACGGCAGGGTCGAGTCGGCGAAGTAGTGCTGGTCACCGGAGTACACGAACAATTCGGCGTTATTCGTGGATGCGACGAGCTCGCGCGCCGCATCCAGATCGCCTTCGTCCGCAAAGTACGGGTCGGCATCCATACCGTGCACCTGCACGGGCACGCCATCCGGCCACGCTTCGCCGAATTCCGTGTACGGCACGCACGAGTAACAGAGCACAGCGCCGCGGGCACCGGAGCGCGTCTGCGCGAGCATCTGAGCGGCCACGACGCCCAGCGAGAACCCGATGTAGACGACGTCGGACGGCAACGCCTCTGCTACGCGCCGGGCGCGGTCCATGATCTCGCCGAAACCGATCTCGCCGGCATACCCAACACCCTCGTCGATGGTGGCGAAGGTTCGGCCGTCGAACAGGTCGGGCGTGTGTACTGTGTGGCCCGCCTCGCGGAGTGTTGCGGCGAACGCGTCGATCCCGGGAGTGAGCCCGAGGGCGTGATGAAACAGAGCTACCTCAATCATTCGGAAATCTTATGCATTTTCGCCATCCACCTCTACGGCATGGTGCGCAGCGAATCCGGCATCGGGAACGGGACACTGTAGAAAATCTGCGGAGCCGTCATGTCGCCGAAGTCGTCTTTCTTGACCCGTATTTCATCAGAACGTACCTCGACGATCCTTACGCGAAGCCAGTTTCCGTTCTCCAATTGAAGCTCGTACTTGTCGGCCAGATAGCCGATGCCGAGCTCATCGAGGGTGCGTTCCGCTGTGAACCAATCCACAACGCCGCTCCGCTCGCGGCCGAGTCGGTCGATCACGATGAACCCGTCGCCGGAGGTACGCATCCATCCGAGAATCTCGCTGTCGCCGTGACGCCGGTGCACGATCCAATCACTGTCCACTCGGCAATGCTAGTGACCGTTGTGCGTCACGGACGCCCTGTGACATTATCCGGGAACTCCGATCACATCTCGAAAATTCTCGGCGGAATCTCCCAGCCCTGTCGATTTTCTTCCCAGCCGTTCGACGGCATAGTAGGAGGACGCACCGCGCACCCTCCCCTGACGAAGGAGAACACCATGAAATTCATGCTCATCATGCGCACCACCCCCGAAGGAAAAGCGGCCTACGAGAAAGCGGACTTCGAGCAGATCATCAACGCGATGGGCGCCTACAACGAGTCCATGATGAAGGCCGGAGTCATGGTCGGAGGTGACGGACTCGCCGACGATCTCTCGGAAGCATTCGTCGTGAACTTCGACAACGACCCGCCGCTTGTGACGGATGGCCCGTACGGCGAAATCCACGAACTGTTCAACGGATTCTGGATCATCCAGGTTTCGAGCAAAGAGGAAGCCATCGAGTGGGCGAGTCGCTGCCCGCTCGGCCCCGGCAACAAGCTCGAGGTTCGTCGGGTCACCGACATGAGCGACTTCGCGGACTTCGCCGACAACGAATACATCAAGAAGGAAGAAGGCTGGCGGGAGCAGCTCGGAACATCCTGAACGGCAATCGGAGACGGGAACGCGCATGTCGGATATCGATCGCGTCGTCGACGCCGTGTGGCGGATCGAGGGCGCGCAAATCGTCGCAACCCTCACCAGGGTGACGGGTGATTTCGCCCTCGCCGAAGATCTCGCCCAGGAAGCGGTCGTCGATGCTCTCGCGCAGTGGCCGGAGTCGGGCGTCCCGCGAAACGCGGGCGCCTGGCTCACGGTCGTCGCCAAGCGCAAAGCCATCGACCGGTGGCGGCGCGATGAGCGCCTCGGCGAACGGTACCGGACTTTGGCGCTCACTCTGGACGAGACCGACGAGTCGCAATGGGAGCCGATCGCCGACGACATCCTGCGCCTCGTGTTCACCGCGTGCCATCCCGTGCTGTCGAAGGAATCCCAGGTCGCGCTCACTCTGCGAATCGTCGCCGGCTTGAGCGCGACGGAAATCGCCCGCATGCTGTTGGTGCCCGTCGCGACCATTCAGCAACGGATCGTGCGAGCGAAGAAAACACTGACCGCCTCGAAGGTCCCGTTCGAGACGCCGGGCCCGCAGGAGTGGAAGGAGCGCCTCGGCTCCGTCCTCGGCGTCATCTACCTCCTGTTCACGGAAGGCTACTCGGCCACGTCGGGCGACCGATGGTTCCGCAAGGATCTCGCAAACGAAGCACTCCGTCTCGGCCGAAAGGTCTCCGCCCTGCTGCCACGGGAGCCGGAGGCTCTCGCGCTCGTCGCGCTCATGGAGCTGCAGGCATCCCACTTTGCGGCGCGAACCGGCGCTGACGGCGCGCCGATCCTGCTCGCGGATCAGGATCGGTCACGGTGGGACCGCGGCCAGATTCAGAGGGGTCGCGACGCACTTCGGCGCGCCGACGCCCTCGGCAAGGGCCGGGGAAACTACGGCCTGCAGGCGGCGATCGCAGAGCACCACGCCGTGGCCGGCAGCGTGGAGGAGACCGATTGGGATGCCATCGTGCTCTGCTACGAAGCACTCGGCCGCCTCTCCCCCAGCCCGATCGTCGAACTCAATCGGGCGGTTGCCGTGTCGATGGCGACGGGGCCGGCCACCGCGCTGCGCATCGTCGACGACATTGCCACGTCCGGCCAGCTTCGCGGATCTCACCTGCTGCCGAGCATCCGCGGCGAACTCTTCGCTCAACTCGGCCGCACGGACGAGGCGCGCGCCGAACTGTCGAGAGCCGCGCACTTGTGCACCAACGATCAAACTCGGGCGGTGCTCGAAGAAAAGGCCGCGGCACTCGGGCAGGGCACACGCGCCAGCTAAGGTTGGACTCCGTGAGCCGACCTGACAGTGCGCCCAGGATCCCGGTGTGGCGCGAACCGGGGATGCCGGCGCTTCTCGTGCTCACCGCTGCCGGTTTCGCAGGGTACGCAGCTCTCCTGCCGGTATCTCCGCTGTGGGCGGTGCACGGCGGTTCGGATGAAGCCGGCGCGGGGCTCGTCAACGGAATCCTGCTGCTCGCCACGATCCTCACGCAACCCTTCGTTCCGTGGTTGCTGCGCCGATTCGGTACGGGCCGAGTCATCGCCGCGGGCCTCGTGTTCATGGGTGCGCCGTCGCTGCTGCACTTGTTCTCGGACCGACTCGACTGGATTCTCCTGCTCTCCGCACTGCGCGGCCTCGGGTTCGGGGTGCTCACCGTCACGGGATCCACGGCGGTCGCCCACCTCGTTCCCCCGTCGCGCCACGGTGCCGCGATCGGCGCATACGGCGCAGCCATTGCGGTGCCGCAAGTGCTCCTGCTGCCCGCAGGACCCTGGCTCGTCGGCGCGGTCGGCTACTGGATCGTGTTCGCGCTCGGCGCCGTCTCCATTCTCGGAGTTGCCGCCGCCCCCCGGCTCGCGAAGGCGCTTCGGGACCAGGAAGTGGAGCAGTTGCTTCTCGGTGATGACAGCACCGTCGACAGCCGCGAGAGTGCGCCCCGGTCCCCCGCATCCGAAGGCAGACCGCCGAGGTCGCTCACGTTCCGTCTGGCACGCCCCACGATCCTGCTGATCGGCGTGACGCTCGCGGGCGGCGCCGTGATCACGTTCGCTCCCCAAATGAGTTCGTCGCCGCTCGCGACGAGCGGCGGGCTCGTGCTGCTCACGGTCACGGCAGCCGTGAGCCGCTGGCGCATGGGGACGCTCGCCGACACGTACGGGATGTCGCGCTTCCTGTGGCCTCTCGTGATCCTCACCGTCGTCGGCCTCGCGCTCACGGCGCTCGCCGTCCAGAACGCGGGCGACACGCAGGTGTTCCTGTTCCTCGCCGCGATGGCGCTTGTCGGCATCGCGTACGGCGGCCTGCAGAATCTCACGCTGCTGCTCGCCCTCGCGGTCGCCCGCCGGCACGAATACGGGACGGCGAGCGCCGTGTGGAACGTCGGATTCGATGCCGGGATGGGACTCGGTTCCGTGCTCGTGGGCGCGATCGCAGCGGGATACTCGTTCTCGTTCGCGCTGCTCGTGGCGGCAGCGATTTCGCTCGCGACGCTTCCGCTCGCGCTCATCCGGAGCCGGAGATCGCAACCGGCCTCGGGCGCGTAGCGCCCAGCTACTTCTCGCCGGTCAATTGATGGTGGAGGTCGGCGGATCAGCCGCATCCTTCGGATCCGCGAAGACGCCCGGCTTGAGGTCCCGGTTGCCCACGAATGCGGCGAGGTAGTGGAAGACACGGGCAGGGTCGTGCGGGTTCTCGGCGGAGGCATCCATTCCGTGCTCGCGCCAGCGTTCGAGAACCTCGGCAAGTTCCATGAACAGCGTGTGCGACTCGTCCTTCGTCAGGAGCGCAACTCCCATGTACCGTCCTCGCGTGGCGAGCGGGTCCTCCGGGATGGTTTCGGCAATCAGCTTGCTGATCCAGGTGATGAATTCCTGATCCAGAAGGTCGCCTGCGGGGTCGGCCGCATCAGGTGGAATGTAGACGCCCTCCGGATGCGCCGCGGTCCACACGCGGTCGCGGCTGTCCCGCGCAAGCTCAGGTGCTTCGACGATGAGGTTCGCTTTCGCGAGCGCGCGCAAGTGGTAGCTGATCGCGTTCGCGGGTTCGCCGATGATCTCCGCGAGGTCGGCGGCGCGCGCCGAGCGCCGCACCGACAGTTCGAGAATGATGCGCTGGCGAAGCGGATGCGCGAGAGCGCGCAGCGTCGACGTGTCGGTGACGCGGTACGACTGTTTGACCATGGATCCAGTCTAGCAATTCCGCAACAAAAATTGCGCAAATACACTTGCGCAATACTTTTTGCGCAATTATAGTTTCGGTCATGACCACGCTTCCCACGACCGATGACGCTGTCTCGGACTCTCCCAGGCCAGCAGGCCCGTCGCTGTGGCACAACCGCGACTACCTCCTGCTCATGTCCGGCAAGACGACGCAGATCATCGGCTCCGGGTTCGCGACGTTCGCCGTGCCCCTCATCGCGTTCGCCCTCACCCAGTCGGTGTTCCAGGCCGGTCTGATCAGCGCGCTCGGCGCGATCGGGTACGTCGTGGCGACGCTCCCGGCGGGAGCGATCGCCGACCGCGTGGACCGCAGGCGGCTGCTCATCCTCTGCTCGGCGATCGACTTCATCCTGTTCGCCTCCCTCGTCGCCGCGATCGCCACGTCGACCTTGACCGTTTGGCATTTGACGCTCGTGCTGTTCTTCTCGGCCATCGTCGCGTCGTTCTTCGGGCCGGCGGAGGCGGGCGGCATCCGCCAGGTCGTCCGCGCCGACCAAATGGGGTCGGCGATGGCGGCCGTGCAGGGCCGCTCGGCTGTCGCGTCGCTCGTCTCCGGCCCCGTCGGCGGCCTCCTGTATTCGGTGGGCAGGATCTTCCCGTTCCTGGCGAGCGCGGTCGGATACCTCGTCGTTCTTGTGTGCACCATCTTCGTGCGGGGCCCGCTCAATGAGGATCTCGGGCACACGAAGGGCACGAGCGCCTGGACCACCCTGGTCGAGGGCATGCGTTTCGTCTGGTCGGTGAAGTTCCTGCGCACGAGCCTCTTCATCTTCGCGCTCATCAACCTCGGCTTCAACGGGATGATGTTCGCCCTGAACCTGCACCTCGTGCAAATCGCCACGGAGCCGGTGCTCATCGGCCTCATCAACGCCGCGGCCGGCGCGTCGATGGTGGTCGGTTCGATCATCGCGGGGCCGCTCGTGAAGCGTTTCCCGGCGGGCAAGCTCGCCGTGGTCGGCATCCTCGTGGCGGTCATCGCCGGCACTGCCATGGCTCTGTCGACGGAGTACTGGCAGTACCTGATGTGGATCGCGATCGCGGTCATCCTGCTTCCGGCCGTCAACTCCGGGCTCATCGGCTACGCGAGCGTGATCACGCCGTCGAAACTGCAGGGCCGGATGAACGCCGTTTTGAACCTCTCCGGTGTCGCGATTGCCCCGCTCGGCCCCGTGCTGGCCGGCGCCCTCCTGGCCGGGCTGAACGTGAACCTGGCGATGGGAGCGTTCGCGGTGCTGTTCATCATCGGTGCGATCGTCTTCTCGCTGTACAAGCCCATCCGCACGATCGGGAAGCCCGAGACGTGGGAGGCCGACCTCGTGGAGTGGCCGCCGCGTCAACCGTAGATTGCCTGCAATCGCGGCATTTGCGGCAGCGGGAGTGTTGTCGTGGGCCAGCGCGGGTAGAAGATCAATCCGTTGCAGACGACTCCGCGCGGGCCGAGCGTGTTGTAGCTCAAGTTGTGTGCCGGCACATCCCCGATGTGCACGCCGCGCGCGACGCAGACCCCGTAGCGTCCGTTCTTGGTGGACGACACGTGGTCGATCGATCCGGTGGATCCGCTCAGGAACGCGATCCCGTTGTTGCCGTTCTTGACTGCAGAGACGCGGTTGGCGTGAACCGTACCTGGGGTTGCCGCATCGGCAGTGGTCATCCGTACATCGATGCTTGCCCGAATCCCATCGGAGACGTTGTAGGAGTAGCTTCCGTTCTGAATTCTGGCAACGCCGCTCTCTGCCGTGAGGCCCGTGGAACCATTGTGCGAGGCGCTGGTGTTCGTCAGCCTCACGGTGTTGCTACCGCCATTTCTCAGCAGAACACCGTGACGGTCGTTGCTGGTTGCGATGTCGCCCGATGATGACCCCCGGGAGCCGCTCTCCCAGGTGAAGCCATCAAGGCCGTTAGCTTTCGCCGTGTTGCTGGTCAGTATGGCTTCGCCCCCGTAGAACGCGAATCCGGAGTCGCCGTTCGCCTCGGCATGGTTGCCCGAAACCCACCAGCGGCCGGCGAAGGAGAGGGATATTCCGGAGTGCCGGTTGCCGTTCGTGGTCGACCCCTGGATGTTGGCGTAGAACGGGATGTCGGTGCCGTAGGTCCAGTCCCTTCCGGAGTCCATCCAGATGCCTTCGCCGCCGTTGTTGTTGGCCGTGACGCCCACAATCCGCGAGTTTGTCGCGTTGATTGTGTAGAGACCGTGCTGCGCGTTGTCGTTCATCGTCGAGTTGGAGATTTCCACGCTTCCTGACGTGTCCGTGTGAGCGAGCTGGACGCCGTCGTAGTTGCCCCAGAACGTCGAGTTCTGAATCACTATCTGGCTTCGCGGGTACCACAGGCTGAGGCCCTGTCCCCCGTTTTCGGTCACGCTCGAGTTTGTAAGGGAGAATCCCGCGACGGGGCTCATGTAGATACCCGAATCGGACCATTGGGAAATCACAGCATTTTCGGCCGAGAAGCCGGTCACGTTCGTGCCCACGATTCCGCCGATCCCGCTCCCTTCGCGTCCTGATCCCGTCAATGTTGTGTGGCTGAGCGAAATGCCGCGGCTGTCCGTCAGGCTCATGCCGAACTGGGCGGTGTCGCCGATCACGAGGTTCTGCACGTCGGTGGCGGTGCTGTGATTCACGTTCACCCCGTTCGTGAAGCCGGAGATGGTTCCGTTCAGGATTCGGGTATTGGTGGCGCCGAGGAGCGCAAGCCCCGCGGAGGATCCCAGTTCTGGGTCGTACTCGTGTGAGCCGCTGCCGAATAGGGTGTGGCCGCCCAAATCGATCGTGACATTGTCCGTACGAATGATGATGCCGCGGCCGTCGCAGTGAACGTCTTCGGTGAGCGTGATCGTGGTGCCCGGTGCCGTGACTTCACTGCCGCACAGAATCGGGGCCGCGGATGCCGCGTGTGCGGGGGCCATGAAGGCGGCGACAACGAAAGAGACGGTGGCGATGCGGATGCTGGTGCGCATGAGAGCTCCTTTGCCTGTTACCTGCACGACGCGCAACGGGCCGTTCCAGGTTGACAGCGCCACGAAGCGGCGAGTGACCGGATCGCGCTCCGCCGAGGCCTACCTCGTTTTAGTGTTTATGTTCTAAATTGTTATCCACGGTTTGCCTATTTTCTCGTATTTATGTCTTGACTTCCGCTAAAATATTGCTATGACTTCCCCCACCGCCGCCCTCGAAGCGCCGGCAGCCGTCGCCGGTGTTTTCGGGGCGGAGGGGTGCCCTGCGGCGGCGCATTCAATTGCGGAGGCCGCGCGTGAACTCGCTCGGAGTCTGGCGGCCGCGATCCCGGCTCGTCGGCTTCAGTTGTCGAAGGATGACGAGCTGCTGGAGGCAATGTCCGCGATCGAGCAGCTCGGGCGGTATGTGGACGCGCTTCGCGTCGAGGCGGCCGCGGAGGTCGCCCACCGCTCCACGGGGTTCGTGGATCGGGCCGACGCGCTGTCCGCACGCAAGGGGTGCCGCAGCGCGACCGAGCTTATCGAGCGCGTCACACTCGTATCCGGCGCCACCGCGTCGCGTCGCATCAAGCTGGGGCACGAGACGCGCGTGGAACTGGCCGCGCCCGGCATGCCCAGCCCCGCCCGTTTTCGTTTCGTTTCGGACGCGCTCGAAGCCGGCCTGATTGGCGTGGATGCGGCATCCGCCATCGTCGCGGGTTTGGTCCCGACGTTCCGTCACGCGAGCATCGATGGCCTGAGCGCGGCGGAGGAAGAGCTTGTCAGTTGCGCGATCGGCACGAGCGACCTCGTGCCGACGGCGTGCACGGCGGATGAGATTCGCGATCAGGCGTTGGTGTGGCAGGCATATCTGGACCCGGACGGCATGGAGCCGATGGAGCGTCGCGCCTGGAATGCGCGCGGCTTCCAGTCGGGGGCGCTCGTCGGCGGGCTCGTGTGCGGACGATTCGCGCTCATGCCCGAGGTGGCGGCGAAACTGAATCGCCTGTTCGACGCGTTCATGTCGCCGCGCAGCAAGACCGAGTTCCGCACGGAGGAGGAGCAGGCCGAGGCCGACCGGGCATCCGACTCTCGCACCCGCGACCAGCAGCGCCACGACATCATCGCCTCCATGGTTGACCACTATTCGCGCAGCGATCAGGTGCCGAAGATCGGCGGTGCCGCGCCGACCGTGATCGTCACGGTGCGCGGCGAGGACCTCGAGCGTGGGCACGGTCGCGGATACATCGACGGGGCGAAGGCTCCGGTGTCGATGCGCACGATCCGCCACCTGGCGTGCACGGGCGGTTTTGAGTTGCTCTCGATCGATTCGGATGGCAGCGTCCACGGGATGGGGTCGACGCAGCGGTGCTTCACCCCCGCTCAGCGCCGGGCAATCATGGTGCGGGATGGCGGTTGCGCGATCCCCGGATGCACCATCCCCGCCGCATGGACTGAAATCCACCACGTCGACCCGGCCGAAAACGGCGGACCCACCGAAACCGACAACGGTGTTTTACTGTGCTGGTTCCATCATCGAACGATCGAAACGTCCGGTTGGCAGATCAAAATGATCGGCGGTGTCCCCCACATCAAGGCACCACCCTGGCTCAACCCCCGCGACGAATGGCGCCCCAGTACCAAGTCCCCCACCATGCGGCTCGACAATGTCGAGAAACGCGCGCAGCGCACCTAACATCTAAAACGGGTCGCTCGACTCCGGCGTGATCGGCGGGAACGCTTGTGGAGGGTACGTCGTGCGTGTGGCTTTGATGCGCTTTCTCTCCACCCATCGCGCATGGTCACGGAGGGCGTGCGACACCCCCAGCCGGATGTCCAGGTACAGGAGCACGAGCGCGACAAGCACAATCACCCACGTGAACGGTGTCAGGTTGCTAAAGCCCTGCCAGATGTCATCCATGGACAGATTCTTGCAGGTCTAGTGCGCGAGCCCGAGGTCGAAAACAACCTAAATGCCATACCGACGGTGGGCCATCATTTGTGCGGCCGACTCGGATCATCGTGCGCACGGCATCGGTAGCAATTGACGTGGCATACATAGTTGGCCGAATGGTGCTCTAGTCCGATGACCCTTCTGGCTCAGTGCCTCTCAGCAGTGCTGGCAAAGCGTCCCTAAATCCGATGGCAGCAACGTAGAAATCAAAAATCTCATCTGAAGTTAACGTGAGCGAGTATGCCGCAAAATTCCCATGCACTAGGCGGTTACGTTCCGACCCAATCCGCAGAAAGCCCTCAATATTACTCGCTAGGGTTGGATCTTCACGAACTCGAGTGCTGGCGTATTCCTTGAATTCCGGCCCGAACAGAGAAAAGAAGCGGTTAACATTTTTTGAATCCCAATCAAAGAACGTGTGGTAGTGACGTGCCACCGCAGCCTTCGACACAAACTCTGTTGCAGTGTGATTTTCGTGTGTGACTTCGTAAAAATACTCCACAACTATTCGCTGAACGTCCATCTCGAGTTCGCTCGCTCCAGCTAACAACAGCGCTTTCGACAGAACGACACCCGTTGAGAGTAGGAGAGATGGATCTTCCTTCAGATGCTCAAGAAGAGCGTCATGTTGAGCTTTAAGTTCGTCTACGGGGCCAGCCATTCTTACGCTCTATTTCTGTAGAGGATCTCCTCAGCGATCCTCAGTCGGCCTTTCACGTTGCTAGTGTTCGTTGTCTGTTCTTGCGCGAAGACTTGGAACTCTTCGGAATCTGCCAGATCTCGCACCAAGTCGGGATCTAACGTCCAACTTTCATTTGATTTGAATTTTTTCGCGGCTGCCACAAACACTGCTTCAAATAGAGGGAGACTGAAGCGCTGTTGCTTCGTGAGGAAAGGCGTGCGAGGAACGGCGTCAAGCGCATCCAAGACTTTGCTCACAATAGACTCGATTTCCTGAATAGTTATCTTGTCGTAGTTTTCCGCTTCCTTAGAGAATCGATTGAGAAATTTCACCATCGATGGGGCATACTCGCCACCCATCTTCCATATCGCAATGCCTCGCAAGAGGACTTCAATATCGCGCATATGGAGGTCAGCGTTCGGCTGCCCAATCAGAGTGCGCCATCGAGGGTCCAGATTCATTCGGGAAAGTGCGTCGAAAAAATCCGAATGATAAAGGCTTGACCGAATCTCCTGTGGCGTTAACAAAATTCCACCAGTATTTAGTCGATTGAACATTTCATATATTGAGGAATCATCGTTCGACGGGCGCACTTGCTTCACGATAACGTTCCTGATCGTCCTCAGGTCAAACTGCAGTTTGTAGTCATCAAGAGTGTGGTAATTGAGCTTGTTGAACTTGTTCGGCCGCCCTGGCGAAATTTCCGGAAGCTGCAAGTTGAAGTTGTCAAAGTAGTTGTAGTCTTCGAGGATTGAGTCCGGAATTCGACCTTGCTCACTAAGAACCCGTCGAATCTCAACCCGCTTGTCGCGACGCGGAAAGCGGCCACGAATAAAGTAATAAATAGTCATGAGGCGCTGTTGCCCATCAATGACGAGGAAACTGTTGCGACCCTCTTCGTAGAGAAAGACCTGTGGAACCGGCAGGCCAATTATCAAACTTTCAATAAGCTTGCTCGCTCTGCGAATGTCCCACACGTAATTCCTTTGAAACCCGGGGATCTTCACCGCGCCGGATTCTATGAAGTCATAAATAGTCTTGACGTTGAAGTCGTTTGGCGATGACGTGAGGTCATATTCGTCGATTTGACCTAGATTCTCATCAGCTTCATCGGTGTCGCCCGCCTCAAGCCAGTCAGTTCCAATATCAGTCAATGTGGGCCTCCGATTTTTCTTTGACAATCGATATCATGGCAGCCATCAAGCGGAAACGCTGTAGACGCTCTCCTAAATTGAATACGCAACACGACTCGAATAGTGCAATAGGTATCTGACTTTACTTGCCAGTAAATGTTGCCTTCCGCTTCTGCTGGAACGCCGCGAAACCCTCGCGGTAGTCGGCCGTCGTACGCAGGCGCTCCTGCTCCACGTTTTCGGCCGCTACCGACTCCCACAAGCCGACACGGTCGTCACGCAACTGCGCGATCAGACTCTTGCTCGCCAGGAACGCCTGCGTTGCGCCAGACGCCGCCGTTGTGGCCTTGGCGCGGGTGAAATCGAGTAGCTCAGCATCCGGGATCGCACGACTGAACAAACCAGCCGCCACCGCCTCCGCACCGGTCATGAGCTCGCCCGTATAGATCAGGTCCAGAGCGCGGTGGACACCCAGACGCTCGAAGAATAGAGCGTGGCCGCCGGAGTCCAACACAGCACCGAGGTTCGCGAAGGGCGAGCCGAACTTTGCGGTCTCCGACACGTATACGACGTCCGTCGCGATGAGCAGACCGAGACCGATGCCGAGGCACGCACCGTGCGCTGCCGCGAACGTCGGTGCAGGGAAATCGGCCAGTGTACGCATCACCGGGCCGAACGAATCCTTCAGGAACGCGAGCGCGTCATCCGTCGCCGGATCCACCGCCGAAATGTCGCGGCCGGCACAGAACGCCCGACCCTCGCCGCGGATGAGCAGGGCGCGGACCTTCGCGGATTGCGCCTCCTGTAAGCGGGTGCCTAGTTCGGAAAGGGCCGCGTCGTCGAGGGCGTTCAGCTTGTCCGGGATGTTCAGGGTCAGCTCGGCCAGGTTGTCGGCTATCGTCAGGTCGATCATGGGATGAATCCTAGGGGTAATGGGCGGGCTCCCTTCGAGACGCGCGCCCTGCGCGCTCCTCAGGGAGCGAGGTTTCAGTTACTTCGCGGTTACCTTCGAGAACCTCAGGGAACGGGCGTTAGCTGTCGTAGTTGACGGTGACCTCATCGCTCGTGGGGTGCGACTGGCAGGTAAGAATATAGCCGCGCTCCAGTTCCTCCGGTTCGAGCGCGTAATTCTCGTCCATCGTGACCGTTCCATCCACGAGAATCGCGCGGCACGTGCCGCACACTCCGCCCGCGCACGCGAACGGCACATCCGGCCGCACCCGCAACGCCGCATTCAACACCGTCTCGCGCCCGTGCGCCGGCGTGGTGATGGAGGCCGTCAACCCATCCAGCGTGAACGTGATCTTACGTACCGCATCGCCCTCATCGACGATCACCGGCCGACCGACAGAACCCTCCGGGCGGTCAGGCCGATCCGTTGTGAACAGCTCGAAGCGCACGTGGTGGCGATCCACCCCCGCCTCCTCGAGCGTGTCCCGCACAAGCTGCACAAGCTCGAACGGGCCGCAAATGAACCACTCGTCCACATCGCCCGGACGCACCAAGTACTCGAGAAACGTCCCCAGCCGCTCCGCATCCAGCCGCCCCGACATGATCTCGGATGCCCGCTTCTCCCGCGTGAGCACGTGATACAGGGCAAACCGCGCGGGGAACGCATCCTTCAACTCCGCGAGCTCCTCCAGAAACATCACATCATTGGCGGTGCGATTCGAATAAATGAGACTGAACTGCGTGTTCGGCGATGCGCGCAAAATCGTGCGCGCAAGCGACATGATCGGCGTCACCCCGGAGCCCGCCGCGATCGCCGCATAGTGCCGGTTCGTATCGGGAGCTATTTCCGTGGTGAACGTGCCCTGCGGGCTCATGACATCGATGACCGTGCCCGGGGTAAGCGACTCGTTCGCCCACGTCGAAAACTCGCCGCCCAGGTCGCGCTTGATCGCCACGCGCAACTCCCCCGGCACCGGCACAGCGCAAATCGAATAGCTGCGGCGCAACTCGCGGCCGTTCAGGTTCATGCGCAGCGCGAGGTACTGGCCTGGTTCGTAGTCGTAGTTGTCCGCGAACTCCTCCGGCACGTCGAACGTGACCTCGATCGAATCCTCCGTCAGCCGCCGCACCTCGCGCACGGTCAACGGATGGAAACGGGCGCGCTTCCGCTGCGGCGCCGGCTCGAGCCCCACGTCAAATCACCTTGAAAAAGTCGAACGGCTCATGGCACGCATTGCACGTGTACAGCGCCTTGCACGCGGTCGACCCGAACCGGCTCGACTCCGTCGTGTCCAGCGAACCGCACTGCGGGCACTTCACCGACATCGCCACACGCACCGGGCCGCCCGCACGCCCGGCCACCGCGGCATGCCCCGTCGGCGGCGCGATACCGAACTTCTCGAGCTTCGCCTTGCCCGCCTCCGACATCCAGTCCGTCGTCCACGCCGGCGCGAGCACGAGCCTCACCTCGGCATCCTCATACCCGGCGTCGTGGAGCACCGTGAGCACATCCTCCCGCATGACATCCATCGCGGGGCAACCCGAATACGTCGGCGTGATCGTCACCACCGCGCGGCCGTCAACCACCTCGGCAGAGCGCAGCACGCCCAAATCCTCGATCGTGAGCACGGGAACCTCCGGGTCGAGCACCGTCGCCGCAAGATTCCACACGTGCACGCCCTCACCCTCCGTGGGCTTCGGCCGGGCCTCGGCCTCCAGGCTCGCGTTCGCCGCCATCGTCACCACGTCGCCTCCGGATGCGCGCGCGCGAGCACCTGCATCTCCGCGATCAGCGGCCCGAAGAACTCCGTGTGGATTCCGTCCCGTCCGCCGCCGCTCGCCACGAAACCCTCCGGGCGCTCCAGCTCAGCCTCCGCCAGCACGGCGCCCGTCACCGCATCGAAGTCTTCCCGCAGCGACGACGGCAGCACGGCCGCATCGCCCAGAGACTCCACGAGCTCGTCGTCGCGGAACAATTCGTCCACGTACGGCCACATCACACCCAACCCCGCGATCATGCGGAGACGCGACTCCTCGGTGCCGAGCGCGAGCCGCAGCACCCACTGGGTGGCGTGGTCGCGGTGGTAGTCGACCTCCTTCACGGCCTTCGCGGCGATCGCGGCAAGCATCGACTCGGTCGACATCTCCAGCCGGCGGTACAACTCGAACTGGAAGTGCGAAATGATGAACTGCCGCGCGATCGTCGCCGCGAAGTCGCCGTCCGGCTGCTCGACGATCTGCAGGTTCACAAACTCCGGCTCATCCCGGAAATAGGCGAGATCATCTTCGGTCTTGTCCCACGCGAGCGCCGCGTAACTCAGGAACGAGCGGGCATGGCCGAGCTGGTCGAGCGCGATGTTGCCGAGGGCGACATCCTCTTCCAGCTCCGGCGCACGTGCGATCCACCAACCCAGCCGCTGGGCCAGAATCAGTGCATCATCGCCGAGGCGCAGAGCGTAGTTCGCCACCGCCTCTGTCGGTTTCTCGCCGGCCTCGGTGATCTTCTCGGCGGTGAGAGCCTCCCCCGCCGAAATCCGGAACGTCTGATCGCTCACAGGTGCTTCACGCCCTCAGACTCCGTGTAATAGCTCGCGTGGCGGTACTCCTTGCCGCGCGGGCTCTCGAAGAACGCACCCTTCGCGTCGGGGTCGGATGTCGTGATGTCGGTGGACCGCACGACCCAAATGGAGACGCCCTCGTTGCGCCGCGTGTACAGGTCGCGCGCGTTCCGCACCGCCATTTCGGCATCCGGAGCGTGCAGGGAACCGGCGTGCAAGTGGGACAGCCCACGCGACGAGCGCACAAACACCTCCCACAGGGGCCACGGCTCGGTGTCATTCGTTCCTGGAGTGCTCATCAGGCGGCCCGTGCCTTCTCGGATTCCCGTCGGCGACGCTCGGCGTATGCCGCGGCGGCCTCGCGCACCCAGGCACCATCTTCGTGCGCCGTGCGGCGGCGCTCCAGGCGGATGGCGTTCGCCGGCCCGCGGCCCTTCAGCACCTCGTAGAACTCATCCCAGTCGAGCTCGCCGAAATCGTAGTGGCCGCGCTCCTCGTTCCACTTGATGTCGGGGTCGGGAAGCGTGAGCCCGAGCACTTCGGACTGCGGCACGATCATGTCCACGAAACGCTGACGCAATTCGTCGTTGCTGAACCGTTTGATGTTCCACGCCATGCTCTGCGCGGAGTTCGGGCTGTCGGCATCCGGCGGGCCGAACATCATGAGCGCCGGCGCGTACCAGCGGTTCACGGACTCCTGCGCCATCTCATGCTGTTCTTTCGTGCCACGCGACAAGTGCAGCAGGATCTCGAAACCCTGCCGCTGGTGGAAGGATTCTTCCTTGCAAATGCGCACCATCGCGCGCGCGTACGGCCCGTAGGATGCGCGGCACAGCGGCACCTGGTTGCAGATCGCGGCCCCATCCACGAGCCAGCCGATCGAACCCATGTCGGCCCATGTGGGAGTGGGGTAGTTGAAGATCGACGAGTACTTGGCCTTGCCGCTGATCAGGTCCTCCGTCATCTGATCGCGGGGAGTTCCGAGCGTCTGCGCCGCCGAGTAGAGGTAGAGCCCGTGCCCGGCCTCATCCTGCACCTTCGCCATGAGGATCGCCTTGCGTTTGAGGCTCGGGGCGCGCGTAATCCAGTTGCCCTCCGGCTGCATGCCGATGATCTCGGAGTGCGCGTGCTGGGAAATCTGGCGCACGAGCGTCTTGCGGTATGCGTCCGGCATCCAGTCGGTGGGCTCCACGCGCTGATCGGCGGCGATGAGCTCGTCGAAACGGGCGCGGCCGGCCGGGTCCTCCGGAAGCTCCGCGTCAACGCTGCGTTTGGTCTTTGGGGCGGCTGCCATGCTCATCACCTTCGATTGCGGGGAGTCGATTCAGATTGCGAAAGGCTGCAGGCACTTGGCAACTGACCGACCGTTCGTTTAGGCTTTGCCCTAGGCTAACACCCGACAGATAGGTGGTCAACGATGAGCGACGCCGCTTCCGGTACCGCAGCGCTTCCTCACAGCTACGAACGCCCGGACACGATGCTGCGGGACGACCGCGCATCCACCGAACTGCTCGGCATGGATGTCGTGGAGATGAGCGAAGACCACGCCATCGTCACGATGGCGGTGCGCGACGACATGGTGAACGGCCACGCGATCGTGCATGGTGGACTCGTTTTCACGCTCGCCGACACCGCGTTCGCCATGGCGTGCAACAGCGAAGGAAGCGTGACCGTCTCGTCAGGAGCCGAGATCACCTACTACGCACCGGGGCGCGCGGGAGAACTGTTGACCGCCACGGCCCAGGTCCGATCCCGGCGTGGCCGCAGCGTGATTTGCGACGTCGAGGTTCGGAACGAACAGGGCATCATCGCCGAGTTCCGCGGCCACGGCAAAACAGTGACTCAGGATCGCCTTCGAGCGGAGCAGCCAACATGACCGACACAGACACCGCCGCCCCCGCACGGCAGAACCACGACCAGGAGTCCATCCTGCGCGTGGCGGCCGAAGTGTTCATCCAGCACGGCTACGACGCCACCTCGATGGGCCAGCTCGCCGAGCGGCTCGGCATCACGAAGTCGGCGATCTACCACCACGTTCCGAGCAAGGAATACCTCCTGCAGCTCGCGCTCGACCGCGCGCTCGACAGCCTCGAAGCGATCCTCATCGACCCGCTCGCATCGACCGGGCCGGCGATCGACCGCCTGATGTTCCTGCTGCGGTCCGCCGTAGGCGTGCTCACCGACCAGTTGCCGTTCGTCACCCTGCTCTTGCGCCTCCGCGGCAACACGGAGCTCGAACGCAATGCCCTGGAGCGTCGACGCGCGTTCAACCAGGTCGTCGCAGACCTCGTGGATGAGGCACGAAACGAGGGCGACATCCGCAAAGACATCGATCCCCGCACCGCCACCCGGCTCCTGTTCGGCATGATCGGGTCCGTCGTCGACTGGTACAAGCCCGGCGGCCCCGTGAGCGCGGACGATGTGGCGAACGACATCGTCACGATCGCTTTCGGAGGCGTGCGCACGCAGTGACGCGGCCGGCGTGATCGGGCCCGCGTTCAGCGTGCTGAGACGTCCGGCAGCCGCGCGGCGACGATGACGCCGAGGAAACCGAGCGCGGCAAGGAACGCGATCGCCCACTCGACGCCCCACAACGCGAGCAGCGAGCTGATGCCGCCCGCGGCGAGCAGGATGATGCCCATTGCGGAGTTCGACACCGCGACGTAATTCGTGCGCTGGTCGCCTCGTGCCATGTCCACGATGTAGGTCTTGCGCCCCACGCGCACCCCCGTGTGCACGAACGTGAGGAGGAAGTAGGTCGTGACGAACACCGCCGCGCCCCACACCGACTCTCCGTCGAAACCCGGAAGCCCACTCACGACGAGCATCACCACGAGAGTAAGCGAAGCCACCCCAGCGCCCACAGCCATGAGGGTGCGGCTCGCGCGGTCCGCGATCCTGCCGAACACGGGGCCACCCAGAACCGCGGAAAGGCCAGAGGCGATGATGAACCCGCCGAGCCCGCTCAGCGCACCGGCGCCGGAGGACACGGCGAGGGTGATGACAAAGGGCGGGCTGAGCGCCGACACGAGCAGCAGGCTTCGCATGGTGACGAACCGGCGGAAAGGCACATCGTCCCTCGGCAACGTCATGGCGGTTTTCAACCCGGCCGAAAGGGACGGCGCGCTGCTGCCGTCGCCGACGTCGCCGCCGTTCCGATCGACGGCGTCGGCGGATTCCTCCACGGGCTCCCGCACCCCCGAGTACACGAGGGCGGCGAGCACCCACGCGACCGCGCCTCCCGAAAGCAGCACGACGAGCATCCAGATCGGCGGATCGCCGCCGCCGATGAGACGGAGCAGCAGACCGAGGGTGATTGCGACGATGCCGGCGGCGAGCATCGAGAAGCCGTTGATTTGCCCGCGCGTTCCCTTCGGCACGGTGCGGCCGAGCACATCCTTGGAGGAGATCGAACACAGGCTGCGGCCGAGCGAGAACACCGCGAGGGCGGTCAGGATGAGTACGCCGGCAACCAATCCGGTGGCGAATGCCGCGATGACGGCCATCGCCGCGACCATCGCCGCCTGCACGAGAGCCCCGACGACGAACACCCACTTGCGGCGGTGTACGCGCAGCACGAACGGGGTGATGAGGGCCTGAGGCAGCATCGAACCGGACTCCCGGATGGGCACGAGCAGCCCGACGAGCGCGCTCGGAACCCCGAGGGCGTGGAAGAGCCACGGCAGCACCGTGGATGCTTTCACGACCTGGTCGCCGGAGTTCTGCAGGGCGGTCGCGCCGATGATGCGCAGGGCGTTGCCCGGCAGGTTTCGCCTGACAGCTTCCGGTAGCTCCCGCGTCGCCTGCGCGTCGCTCCTGAGCAGTCTTTCCCAGATGCGGCTCATCGCTCCAGCCTATTGCGCCCGTTCGCGGCAATTGCCCCTGCGCGCTCGGGTGCAGTCGCGACGAACGGGCGCAATCACCCTTACGGCCAGGTCTTCGCGACGAGCGTCAGCACGTCGTACGTCGCGACGATCTCGTCATTCTGGTTGTGGATGATCGCGTCCCAGCACACTTCGCCGTACTCATCCGTCTCGCGCGGCGTGATTTTCTTCGCCGTGAGGGTCACGCGGATGCTGTCACCGCCCGACACGGGAGTGATGAATCGCAGGTTCTCCAGCCCGTAATTCGCGAGCACCGGCCCGGGCTCCGGGTCGACGAACAGGCCGGCAGCCCACGACACGAGCAGGTAGCCGTGCGCGACGATGCCGGGGAAGAACGGGTTCGCCGCCGCCGCCGCCTCGTTCGTGTGCGCATAAAACTTGTCGCCCGTCGACTCCGCGAATGCCGTGATGTCGTCGAGCGTCACTTCGCGCAGCGGCGAGGCGATCGCATCCCCGATGCGCAGTTCCGCGATCGACTTGCGGAACGGGTGCGGGCCATCGAGGTTTCGCGGGGCGCCCGTGAACCACTGCCCGGTCACGGCCGTGAGCATTGCGGGCGAACCCTGCACCGCGGTGCGCTGCATGTGGTGGAACACCGAGCGGATTCCGCCCAGCTCCTCTCCCCCGCCCGCGCGGCCGGGCCCGCCATGGATGAGGTGCGGAACGGGCGAACCGTGGCCCGTACTCGATCGGGCGTCGTCACGGTCGAGGATGAGCGTGCGCCCGTGGTGCGCCGCAATGCCCTCGATCACGGTGCGGGCGACATCCGCGTCGTGCGTTGCCACCGTGGCGACGAGCGAACCGCCGCCGAGCGCGGCCAACTCCACGGCCTCCTCGACCGTGTCGTAGCCGATCACCGAGGAGACGGGCCCGAACGCCTCGACCGTGTGCGCGGCGGACGCGAGCGCATCCGCGAAGTGCAGGAGCACGGGCTGCATGAACGCGCCCTCCGGTGCCGTTCCCGTCGACCCGTCGGCGCGGCGAACCTCCGGCTCATCGAGCGAACCGAGCACGATTTCGCCGCCGGCCGCCACGAGCTCTCGCACGCGTTCCTTCACTTCGTCCTTCTGCTCACGGCTCACGAGAGCACCCATCGTCACGCCCTCCGCCCGTGGGTCGCCGACGACGACACGTTCCTGGATACGCGACGCCGCCGCCGCGATCACGTCATCCACGAGAGTGGCGGGAACAATTGCGCGGCGGATGCTCGTGCACTTCTGCCCCGCCTTCACCGTCATCTCAGTCACGAGCGACTTGATGTACGCGTCGAACTCCGGGGTGCCCGCCACGGCATCCGGGCCGAGGATCGCGGCGTTCAGAGAATCCGTCTCCCCGGTGAACCGCACTCCGCCGTGAACGACGTTCGGATGCGAGCGCAGCGCATTGGCCGTCGACGCGGACCCCGTGAACCCCACGAGGTCGCGGTAGTCGAGGTGGTCGATGAGGTCGCGCGCCGAACCCGAAATCAGCTGCAGAGAGCCGTCGGGCAGGATGCCGGACTCGACCATGAGGCGCACAGCGGCTTCCGCGAGGTACACGGTGGGTGTTGCGGGCTTCACGATCGTCGGCACCCCGGCGAGGAACGCAGGGGCGAACTTTTCGAGCATCCCCCACACCGGGAAGTTGAACGCGTTGATCTGCACCGCGACCCCGGGCAGTCGCGTGTAAATGTGCTGGCCGAGGAAGGAACCGTCCTTCGAAAGAACCTCCGCCGCGCCATCCACGACGACGTTCGAATTCGGCAGTTCGCGCCTGCCCTTCGAGCTGAACGTGAACAGCACGCCGATGCCGCCGTCGATGTCGACCATGGAGTCGCCTCGCGTCGCCCCGGTTTGCGCGGAGACCGCGTACAGTTCATCCCGCCTGCCGTTCAGGAACTGCGCGAGTTCCTTCAGTTTCAGCGCGCGTTCGTGGATCGTGAGCGCGCCGAGCCCGATCTGGCCGACCGAGCGCGCGTACGCAATCGCTCCGGGGATGTCGATGCCTGCGACGTTCGCGGAGGCGACGGTTTCTCCCGTGCTCGCATCCAGGATCGCGCTGCCAGCCCCCGTCGACGGCGTCCACCACTCGTCCAGGAGGTAGCTCGGGATCACGGTGGTCATTTCTGCTCCTGCGGCCATTCGTAAAATCCCTTTCCGGACTTACGTCCGAGTTCACCGCGCTCCACCATGTCGCGCAGAAGTTTCGGCGGCTCGAACCGGTCGCCGAGCATGACGTGCAGATACTCGGCGATCCCGAGGCGCACGTCGAGCCCCACGACGTCCGTGAGTTTCAGCGGGCCCATCGGATGCCCGTACCCGAGCGCCATGGCGGCGTCGATGTCTTCCGCGCTCGCGACGCCGTCCTCGAGCATCCGGATCGCCTCGAGACCGAGCGCCACGCCGAGCCGGGAACTCGCGAACCCCGGAACATCGTTCACGGTGATGGGGGTCTTGCCGATCGCTTCGACCCAGCGCTGGGCCGCAGCCACGAGCTCGTCGGCGGTTTCCTTGCCCACGACGATCTCGACAAGTTTCGACGGCGGGACCGGATTGAAGAAGTGCATGCCGCAGAATCTCTCCGGGCGCTGCATGCTCTGCCCGAGCGTCGTGATGGAAATCGACGACGTGTTGCTTGCAAGCCACGCCAGGGGGGACACCGCCGCTTCGGCGCGGCCGAGGGCATCCACCTTGAATTCGAGCGACTCCGGAACGGCCTCAATGACGAGTTCTGCCTCCGCGAGGGCGGCGAAATCCATGCCGAAGCCCACGCGTGCGGTCAGGTCCTCCGCCGTCTCCCGGGTGGTCTTGCGCTCGACGCTCGTCATGATGGCTGCGAGCACGCGGCCGCGAGCCAATTGGACGCTCGGCGAATCACGCTCGATGACCGCCACGTTCGAGCCGGCGAGCGCGAACGCGTGCGCGATTCCTGCGCCCATCCGGCCGCCGCCGACGACGCCGACCAATGCGGGTACTGGGGTCATTTCTTCGCCTTCGTGCTGTTTCGATTGAGAAACGCGGTCATTCGGGCGCGCTTCGTTTCGGATTCGAAGAGCACGGCCTGCTCTTCCAGGTCGGCCTGCGGATGCGCGTCCCGCGGCAGGGCGAGCAAGCGTTTCGTGGCCATGAGCGCCGCAGGATCGTTCGCCAGAATTCGGTCGGCGAGGGCGTCGGCCGCGTCCAGGAGAGCTTCGGGCTCGACGACCTCGGAGACGAGCCGCAGCTCGAGCGCTTCCGCCGCCGTGAGCACGCGCCCGGCGAGGAGGATTTCCTTCGCCACGGGCTCCCCGGCGAGTTCGAGCAGCCGCCAGGTCGCCCCGGCCCCCGCGATGATGCCGAGCCCCGCCTCCGGGTTGCCGATTTTCGCGCGCGGCGTCGCGATCCGGAAGTCGCACGCGTAGGCGATTTCGGCCCCGCCCCCGAGCGCGTAGCCGTCGATCGCCGCGATGACGGGCATCGGAAGGGCAGCGATCCGCTGGAACAGCGTCGTGTTGATTCCCGCGAGGGCCTCTTTCCGGCCGCGGTCGATCATCTGCCGGATGTCGGCGCCCGACGCGAACGTGCCTCCGGCGCCGGAGATCACGAGGAGCTTCGGATCCGATTCGAGCCCCGCGCACACGTCGTGGAACTCGTCGATCATGGCCTGATCGATCGAGTTGCGGGACTCGGGGCGATTCAGAACGACGTGCACACGATCGGCGCGTTCGTTCACGCTGAGAGTTGACTGCGCCATGCTCCGCCTTTGCTGCAGGGACACGTTCATCCTACCGAGCGGGCACGTGCTTCCCGCCGTCAGCGGATGTGCGCGAGGAGAGCGCCGTCAAAAGAGTCCGGGTGCTCCAGGTGCGGAGAGTGCCCGCAGCTCTCCAGAGCGACCTCGCGGAACTCGCCGCCCGCCGTCGCGTACGCCTCCAGCACGGCGCGCGTCTGAGACACCATGGGCTGCGCCGGCGCGAGTTCCTCTCCCGGCCACCCGGGGATAACGCCGATCTGCCCCAGATAGTTCAGATCGAAGAAGGAAGCATCCGACACGATTGCATCATCGAGGCCGCGGATCCACAGCACGCGCGGCTTGCGCTCGAGTTCGACGATGCCTGAGGTGTTGAAGAATGTCGGCGCCATCGTGTTCAGGACGCCGCGATCGCCCGGCGCGAAGCCCGGCCAGTTCTCGCTCGGCACCGAATTGCCCGGGTAGTTGCCTTCGCCCGTCTTCGTGGTCAGCATCGACTCGACCCAGAGGTCCTCGAGCTCGGACTCGAAACCCGCTGCGACGTACGCGGTGCGGTACACGGCGCGCGGCGACGTCTGCTCGTCGGCAGTCGTGTCGCCGGCCGCGAGGCGCGAAACAAAGTCAGGGTTCGCTCCCCCGGCACCGCTGCCCGCGGCATCCGAGGTCACGAGCCTGCCTTCGGGGCCCGCCGTCGCACCGAACCCGTACGGAGAGACCGGCGCCTGAAGCGTGACCGTCGCGATGAGCGCAATGTGGTCGAGCATGAGCTGCTGCACGACACCGCCGCCCATCGACCAGCCGACGAAGTGGGCGGAGCCGATGCCCATCGCGGCAACGACCGAGGCCACATCATCCGAGTAATCGGCGAGGCCGCGCGTCGCGTCGACGTCGAGCGTCTCGCTGTCGCCGAACCCGCGCAGGTCGATCGCGATGCAGCGGTACTCCTGCGGCATCCGCAGCATGGTGGGCTGCCAGAACGACGACGAGGAGACGTTGCCGTGGATGAACACGATCGTGCCCGCTTCGCCGCCCTCAGCCACGCCCGCCGGGCGCTCGAGCACGTTCGCGCGCAGACGGTCCGTCGCCACCTCGGTCGCGGTAATCCCGTCGAGCAGGGTCGTCGTCATGTCAGATCCTTTGCGATCGCAAGCGCCGGTTCCGTTGCCGCGCGCACATCGTCGACGGTCACGCCGGGGGCGAGCTCCTGCAGCACGAGGCCATCCGGCGTCACATCGATGACGCACAAGTCGGTGATGATGCGGTCGACGACGCCGCGTCCGGTAAGCGGCAGCGAACACGTGTTCACGATCTTCGCCGAACCGTCCTTGGCGACGTGCTCCATGAGCACGATGAGCGTGCCGGCGCCATGCACGAGGTCCATCGCGCCTCCCGGACCCTTCACCATTTTGCCCGGAATCATCCAGTTCGCAAGGTCGCCCGCCACCGAAACCTGCATGGCCCCGAGGATCGCGGCGTCGATCTTGCCGCCACGGATCATCCCGAAACTCGTCGCGGAGTCGAAGAATGCAGAACCGGGCAACAGCGTCACGGTTTCCTTGCCCGCGTTGATGAGGTCGGGATCGACAGCGTCCTCGGTCGGATACGGGCCGACGCCGAGGATGCCGTTCTCCGACTGGAGGATCACGGTCACCCCGTCCGGCACGTAGTTCGGCACGAGGGTCGGCAAGCCGATGCCGAGGTTCACGTACGTGCCATCCTGCAGTTCCTGGGCGGCCCGCGCCGCCATCTGATCGCGGGTGAGTGCCATGGCTATCCCTCCCTCACGGTGCGGCGCTCGATGCGTTTCTCCACGTCGAGCCCCACCTCGAGAATCCGGTGCACGTACACGCCGGGCAAGTGGACGGTATCGGGGTCGATTTCGCCGGGGGCGACGAGTTCCTCGACCTCGGCGATGCACACCCTTCCCGCCATTGCAGCGATGGGGTTGAAGTTGCGCGCTGCCTTGTTGAACACGAGGTTGCCGTGCGTGTCCCCGCGCAGCGCGTGCACGATCGCGAAGTCCGTCGTGATGGCCTCCTCGAGCACGAAGTCGCGCGTGCGGCCGGCGAACTCGAGCGAGCGCACCTCCTTCTGCGGGGATGCGACATCGATGCTGCCGTCCGGCTTGTACCGGCGGGGAAGGCCACCCTCTGCGACCTGGGTTCCGACCCCGGTCGGCGTGAAGAACGCCGCGATGCCCGAGCCGCCCGCGCGCAGTTTCTCCGCGAGCGTGCCCTGCGGGGTGAGCTCGAGTTCGAGCTCGCCGGACAGGAACTGGCGTTCGAACTCCTTGTTCTCGCCCACGTACGACGACGTCATCTTGCGGATGCGGTGGGCCTTGAGCAGCACGCCGAGCCCCCAGTCGTCCACGCCGCAGTTGTTGCTCACGATCGAGAGCTCCTTGACGCCGGAATCCAGGATCGCCGTGATGAGCACCATGGGGTTCCCGGAGAGCCCGAACCCGCCGACCGCGATGCTCGCGCCGTCGCCGATATCCGATACGGCCTCCGCTGCCGTCGCGACCGATTTATCCATGCTCATGCCCGCTCGACCTCCTCGTGTTGCGCGGCACCGACGGCGCTCGATTCCAGTGCTGCCGCAATCGCTTCCGACACCAATCGGGCGCCTTCGTCCGCCATCACGATCGTATAGTGGTTGGCTGACTGGGCCGCGAGAGTCCTCAGGCCGGGCAGTTTCGCCTTCCACTGCTCGAGGGCCTCGGCCGGGTACAGGGGCGGCACGTCGTTCAGGAGTCCGCGCGGAGCCGTGATGAGCGTCGTCGGATGCGCGAGCTCGTCGAGTGCTTTCAACAGCGACGCGCCGCCTCGAAGTTCGATCGAGTCGGCGGCTACCGCCTCAAGCGAACTCGACGCGCGCAGGTTCGGCTCCGTGCCCACGAGGTCGTAGTCGAGGTAATTCTCGACCAGCTCGCTCCAGTCGCTCGCGAACGCCGGATGGTCTCTCCAGAAAGCCCGGTACGCCTCCCTGGACTCGAAGGTCATGGAGAGCCGCTCTGCGGCCGGACCGAGAGTCGCCCGAGTGAGCTCGTCGTCGCTGAGCCCCGGCGGGGCCGGGAGCGGCAATCCGCCGTCGACGAGCACGAGCGCGGAAGCTTTTTCGGGAAATGTGTTGGCGAGGACGAGGGAAGCGAACGCGCCCATCGAGTGCCCGACCACGACAGCACTCTCCACCCCGAAGCCATCCAGCACGGCGGCCAGATCCTCTGCGTGCTGCGGCATCCCCCACGGCCCGGGAAGTTCGTTGCTCCGACCGCGTCCGCGAAGGTCGGGGGCGATCACGCGGACATCGGGAAGGTGCGAAGCGACGAGGGGCCACGCGAGGTGGCTCGCCGTCACACCGTGCACGGCGAGAACCGCGGGAGCATCCTGCGGCCCCCAACTGCCGACCGTGAGTTCGCCGCCGCGCACGGGGACGCTCGTGCGCCGGTAGCTCGAATCGGATGCAGCCGTCATCGCGCCGTCCACCCGCCATCCATCGTGTACGAGGCTCCCGTCACCATGCCGGCGGTGTCGCCCGCGAGCCACAGTGCGAGATCCGCGACCTCTTCCGGTTCGACGAGGCGCCGAATGGCGATTTCGGCGAGCATGACCTTCTCGACAACCTCGGACTCCGGAATGCCGTGCGCGCGAGCCTGATCCGCAATCTGCTTCTCGACGAGCGGCGTGCGCACGTAGGAGGGATTGATGCAATTGCTCGTCACTCCGTGCGGGCCGCCCTCGAGCGCCGTGACCTTGGACAGGCCCTCAAGCCCGTGCTTCGCGGCAACATACGCGGACTTGAAGGCTGAAGCGCGCAGCCCGTGGGCCGATGACAGGTTGATGATGCGGCCGTGCCCACGCTCGTACATTTTCGGCAGTGCGGCGCGGATGAGCAGGAACGGCGACTCGAGCATGAGCCGCAGAATGAAGGAGAACCGCTCGGGGTCGAACTCCTCGATCGGGCTCACGTGCTGCACGCCGGCGTTGTTGACGAGGATGTCCACATCGAGCGTGAGGTCGGCGAGGGCTTTCGTGTCGCTCAGGTCGACCTGCCAGGCTTCGCCGTCGACCTTCTTCGCGAGCGCCTCTGCGGCATCGCCGTTCAGATCTGCCACGATGACTCGCGCTCCCGCCGCGGCGAACGCTTCAACGCACGCGGCGCCGATTCCGCTCGCGCCACCCGTCACGAGTGCCCGGCGGCCCTCAAGGTCCGTCATGCCCGATCCTTTCCCTGTCTGGAGTTGTCCGAATCCGCGGGGACGCCGAGTCCGCGCTGGATGAACGTCATCATGTGCTCGAAGACCTCAGACGGCACTTCCGACGTGCCGCTCGCGGTGGGGTCGCTCGCGTCCCCCGCGATGTCGCCGTTGCCCCACAGCACCCACCGCATTCCCACCATTTCGCCGATTCCCATGAGAATCCACGCGATGATCTCGGGATCGAATTCGCCGACCTCGCCGTGTTGCTGCGCGGTCGTGAGCCCCTGGATGTAGCCCTCCACGATGCGCGAGTAGTGCAGCCTCAGCGCGCTCGGCGACACGAACTCGGCCTCCCGCACGATCCGGTACAGCGCGGGATGAGCTGCCGTGAATTCGAAGAAGCCGCGGAAGCCGGCGCGCTCGGATTCGATCCGCGTCGTTGCGGTTGCCGCCGCTTCCGTCATGGCGTGGCGGACTCTGCGGTTGAGATCCTCGACGAGCTCCTCGAAGATCTCGAGCTTGCCCGTGAAGTACAAGTAGAACGTGCCCTGCGCGACGCCCGCCGCCTCCGTGATGCGCACGATGGATGCTTCGCTGTACCCGCTCTCGGCGAATACCTTTTCCGCTGCCTCCAGGAGTCGGGCGCGCGTGCGCGTTCCGCGCTCGGTGCGGGGGGCGTCGCTCATGTCGTCACCTCGTCCGAGATCATCGCGGCGTACTGCTCTGCGAGAACTCTGCGAAGCACTTTGTCTCCCGACGAACGCGGGATGCTGCGCACGAGAAGAATTCGCTTGGGGAGCTTGAACGTGGCGAGCTGGTCTGCACAGTGGACGAGCAGCTCGTCTTCATCCGTGACCATGCCCTGCCGCACCACGACGAACGCAATTCCCACTTCGCCCCACCGGGCATCGGGAACGCCGACGACGGCGACGTCCAGGACGGCGGGATGCGATGCGATCACACTGGAGACCTCAGTGGGGGCGATGCTCTCTCCGCCCGAAATGTAGATGTCGGAAATGCGGTCGACGACGCGGAAATAACCTTCGCTGTCCCTGTGCACGAGGTCGCCGGTGTGCAGCCAACCGTCCCGAAGCGTGGCGGCGGTCAGTTCCGGCTCCCGGAAGTACCCGGCGAATACGCTCGGGCCGCGCACGAGCAACTCGCCAGTCGCGTCCCCCTCGAGCTCTTCTCCCGTGACGGGATCGGCGACGGCCACTTCGACGTGCGGATACGGTTTTCCCGCAAGTCCCACTTTCGTGCGCGCATCCTCGTCGGGCAGGCACAGCACGTTCGGACTCGCTTCCGTGAGGCCGTAGCCCTGCGTGAGCGCCACGCCGCGCGAGTGCCACGTGCGCAGGAGCGGCTCCGGCATGGGTGCTCCCCCGACGATCGCGTGCTTCAGGCTCGACAGGTCGGCGTCCGCGAACGACGGGTGCTCGGAGAGGAACAGGTAGTTGGCCGGCACGCCCATGGTCGTCGTGATGCGCCGTTCCTGGATGAGTTGGAGCACGCGGCCCGGGTCGAACGTGCGCTCGAGCACGACGGTGGCGCCCACCCACCAGGCCAGAAGCGGCTGGATGTTCCAGCCCCCGACGTGGTATTGCGGCATGAACGCGAGGACGGCGTCCGAACTCGTGATCTCCGCCGTGCGGGAGAGCGCGAGATTCGTCCAGAAGCAATTGCCGTGCGTCAGGATCGCCCCGCGCGCGGAGCCTTGCGTGCCGGACGTGAAAATGATGAGCAGCGCGTCGTCGTCGCGCACGGCCCTTCGCTCCGGCGCGTCGCCGAGAATGACCCGCGTCGGGGGCGGAACGCTCGCCTCGATCTGCCCGGCCCCCAGTCCCTGAGCGGCGAGCGGGTTGATGAGCCGCTTTCGGGCCGCGGTCGCGAGCGTCGTGAATTCGTCTTCGACGAGAAGCAGCGCAGGGTCGGCTTTCTCCAATTGCAGGGCGAGTTCGCGAGGCGACAGCCGCCAGGACAGCGGCACAAGCACGAGTCCGGCTTTCGCGCACGCGAAAAACACGACGACCTGGTCCGCGCTGTTCCCCGTGATCGTCGCAATGCGATCCCCGACTCCGTAGCCGGTGTCGAGGAACGCTTCCGCCAGCGCGCTCGCCCGGGCGTCAAGTTCGCGATACGTCAGCACGACGCCGCGATCGTCCACGGCAACCCGATTCGGGGTCGCGATCGCCCGGTCGCGCGTCCACCGACCGAGCGTGTGCAGTCCGTCGGTCATGAGAGGTCCTCCAGCACGGGTCGCGGCTCGTTCGTCCGCGATCGCGTGCGGGCGATCCTGCCCGGAATGCCGGCAAGGCCGCCGGGAAGGAAGAGAACCACCAGAATGAACAACGTACCGAGAATGAACAGCGGCTGCGAGAGAGGAATGCGCAGGATGTCCGGGAGTCCGCTCACGGCATCCGAGGAGGCGAATGCCGTGAGCCGCTGGTCGAGGAGGGTGTACACGACTCCGCCGATCACGGCGCCCCAGCGATAACCGACGCCGCCGAGCACGACGATCACGAGGAGCGTGAGCGTGAAGTCAGCGGACGCGAGTTTCTGGGTCGCGCTGCTTTGCAGCAGCAAGTACGCCATTCCGATGATGGTTGCGAGAACGCCGCCGATCACGAACGTGAGCAGCTTGACGAAGTAGGGCCGGATGCCGATGACCCGCACGCGCAGTTCATTCTCCCTCGTGGCCGCCACGACGTGCCCGGCACGGGACTGCTCGAACCAGGAGCTCACGAGGAACACGACCACGAGAACTGCAAGGCACATCCAGTACAGGTTCTTCGTTTGCACCACCCCGACGAGCATGTCGGGTACGTGCGTCGTGTCGAGAGCGAGCCCCTCGTCGCCGCCCGTGAGCTGGCCGGGGTTCTTGCGCACGAGCACCGAACCGGCCTGGGCGAACGCGAGCGTCACCATGGCGAACGAAATGCCCGTGACGCGAAGGCTGAGCGCGCCGACGGCCGCCGCGATGACCAGGCCGGCGATGAAGGTCAGGGCGATCGCGGGAAGCAATTCGAGCCCGAAGTGCCGCAACGCGATTCCCAGGCCGTACGCGCCGACCGCGAAGTACAGCGCGTGCCCGAACGAGAGCAGCCCAGCGACCCCGAATATCAGGTGGTAGCTGAGCGCGAGCGAGGCAATGAGCATGCTGAACGCAAGCAACTGCAGCGTGCCCGGGGTGTAGGTGGGGCCGGGGAAAACACCGGGGATCTCGATCGCGAGCATCGGCAGGATCGCGAGGAATGCGACGAGCACCCCGGCGAGCGCCCACTTCACGAGTGGTCGGGACAGGAACCCTTTTACGCCGTTCATGCTTTGCTCCCGAGTAGTCCGCTGGGCCGCACGAGCAGAACGACCGCGAGGAGCAGAACGACGACGAAGTCGCCCGTTCCGCCGAGATAGAAGTTCGCGAACTGCTGAAGCACGGCGACGAGCGCTGCGGCGATCGCGGCGCCGCTCAGCGATCCCAGGCCGCCGATGACGGTGACGATGAACGCGAAAATGAGGAGGGACCCTCCGATTCCGGACGACACGTACCCGTAATAGCTCGACGCGAGCACTCCGCCGATGCCGGCTGCTGCGCCGCGGATCGCGAACACGACGGTGAACGCGCGCCGAACGTCGATTCCGAGCGCCGTGACCATGGAACGGTTCTCCACGCCCGCGCGGATGATGAGCCCGTAGCGCGTGAATTTGAGGAACGCGACGATTCCGAGCAGCACGAGCACGGCGGCGAGAATTAGGATGAAGCGGTTGTTGGGGATCGACGCGCCGAGAATTTCGGTCGTCCCGTCGAGCCAGCTCGGCCCCGTCACGTAGATCGGGTCCGTTCCCCAGATTCCGTCGAACAGGGCGACGGAGGCGAGGGCGAGCCCCACCGTGACGAGCACTTGTTCGATGTGCCGTTCGTAAAGTTTTCGGATGAGGAAGAACTCGGTCGCCGCTGCGAAGATCGCGCCGACCACGGCCCCAACGAGCAGAGAGGCGATGAACACGGCCCAGTTGTCGGCGCCGAGGTGGCGGGCAACCTCCCAGCCGATGTACGCGCCGAGGGTCAGGAAGGATCCGTGGGCGAAGTTCAGGACGCCCATGAGCCCGTAGATGAGCGAGAGGCCTGAGGCGATCAGGAAGTACAGCGCGCCGAGGCCGAGGCCCGTGATGAGGAGAAGTATGACGGTGCTCACGCGTTCGCCTCCGTGTGGACGCCGAGGAACCGTCGGGTCATGTCGTCGTCCTCGAGGAGTTCGTTGGCGTCTCCCGTATGCACGACGCGTCCGCCCTCGATCACGATGACGCCGGCCGCGAGCCGTTTCACGACGCGCAGGTTCTGCTCCACGAGAAGCACGGGCACGGTCTTCGCGGCTTCCTCGAGTGCGTCGGCGACCTCCCCGACGATGATGGGCGCAAGCCCCTTCGTCGGTTCGTCGACGAGAAGGAGCTTGTTCGTGTTGATGAGTGCGCGGGCGAGCGACAGCATTTGCTGTTGGCCGCCGGAGAGGGTTCCCGCGAGCTGTCCCGATCTCGCGACGAGGTCCGGAAACAACTCGGCGACGAAGTCGCGCCGGGGCGACGAGTCGCGCTCCGCGAGTCTCAGATTTTCGGACACGGTCAGCTTGGAGAAGACCTCCCGATCCTCTGGCACGTAGCCGATGCCGCGCTGGACGATTCTGTGGGTGCGCTGCTTGTCCAGGCGGGAGCCCTCGGCGCCGCCGGACGAACCGCCGCCATAGAACGTGACCTCGCCTCTCCTCTCGATGAGTCCGAGGATTCCCTTGATCGTGCTCGTCTTGCCGACTCCGTTTCGCCCGAGCAGCGCCGTGACGCCCGTCGCCGGCACGTCGAACGACACATCCTCGACGACTTGCTGGCCGGCAATCTTCGCGCTCAGTCCGCGAACGGACAGAATGAGTTCGCTCACGCGGCATCCCCCAGGTAGGCGCTTTGCACTGCCGGATTGGCCATGACCGCTTCGGGCGTATCGTGCGCGAGCAATTGGCCGTGGTGCATGACCGCGACGTTGTCGACGAGGCCGAGGACGACGTCGATGTGGTGTTCGACCATGAGCACGGTCCTCCCGCTGTCCTTGTGCAGGCCGCGGATGACCTCGATGAGGCCGGGGACATCTCCGGAGGCGACGCCCGCCATGGGTTCGTCGAGGAGGATGAGCGTGGGGTTCGTGGCCAGCAGCATCGCGATTTCGAGCTTGCGTTTGTCCCCGTGGGAGAGCACACCGGCATCCGTGCGGGCGTGATGGGCAAGGCCCACCTCCTCGAGCCGTTCGGTCGCGATGGCGCTCGCGCGATCCCGCATGGTGGGGAAGCGAACGATCGAGAGGCTGCCGCCCAGTTCCACCTGGGCGGCGAGCCTCACGTTCTCGTGCGCTGAGAGCCCGTTGAACAGGCTCGAGGTTTGAAACGTTCTGCCGATCCCAGCCCGCGCCCGGCGGTGGATCTGCTCGTTCGTGACGTCCCGCCCGTTCAGGCGGATCGTCCCGGCAGTGGGAGCGAGCACGCCTGAAATGAGATTGAACAGGGTGGTTTTCCCTGCCCCGTTCGGGCCGATCACGCCGAGCATCTCACCCTCGGCGACCTGCAGCGTGACATCCTCGAGGATGCGCGCGCCGCCGATCTGGAGGCTGAGGTGCTCGACGTCGAGCACGGGCTGGTTGGCAGTCATTGTTCGCCGATACTACTTCGCGGCCGGCGGTGCGACGGTGTCTGCGTCGACGACCTTGATGAGCTCCGGAACGAACGTGTCGCCGGATGCCTTCAGCTTCGCCTGGAACATCGGCTGAATGAGCGCGTGGTCGCCTGCGCGAACCGTGATCGTGCCCTTCACGGAGTCGAAGCTCCATCCTTCGAGGGAGTCGATCATCGACTGAACGTCATCGCCGCCGCCGTCCTTGATCGCGTGAACGATCATCTGGGCTGCCACGAATCCGTCCGGTGTGAACAGGTCGGCCTTTTCGCCGTTCTTGTCGAGGTAGGAGATCATCGTCTTTTCGATCTCCGTTCCCGCCGCGCCACCGAAGTAGTGGTTGAGGAAGCTGATTCCCTCACTTGCTTCGCCGTAGGCGCCGTAACTCGCGATGTCGCCGAGCCCCGTCACGACGGGAACCAGGTCGAAGATGCCCTGCTGCGAGAGCGCCTGCCACATCGCGCCGGTCGTTGCGCCTGCCCACGCCACGAACACCATGTCGGGGTTTGCGTCGCGGATCTTCTGCGCGAAGGGGGTGAACTCCGTTGCGTCCTCGGGGACGAGCTCACCGGTGACGGTGGCTCCCTTGGCTCCGAGCACTGCCGTGACTCCCGCGACGTTGCCCTGTCCGAATGCGGTGTCCTGTGCGAACACGAGCACGTTCTTCCCGTTGAGGTCGCCGACGAAGGTACCGGCCGTCGCGACATCCTGCATCGTCTGGCGTCCGGAGCGGAACGTGTACTCGTTGACGCCCGTGATCGCGTCCGCTGCCGCAGGACCCGAGATGTAGAGAATCTTGTTCTGGGCGGCCTGCTCGGCGACCGCAAGCGCGATCCCGGAGGAGACGGTACCCGCGATGATCTGCGTGCCGTTTCCGATCGCTTCCTTCGCGGCGGAGACCGCCTTGTCGGAGTCGCCCGCGTCATCGACGTAGGTGATGTCGAGCGCGCGCCCATCGACCTCGCCCGTTCCGTCCGTGGCGTAGTCGAGGCCCGCTTTAAAGCCCTGCAGGTACTCTGCGCCGTATCCGGCGAGCGGCCCTGTGCTGGAGGTGATGATCGCGACCTTGACCGCAGCCTTGTCGGCTCCGGGGCTGGCCTCTTCCGTTGGTGCGCATCCGGCAAGCGCCAGTCCCGCTATGGCCACTATGGCCGGAGCGAGGTACTTCTTCGATACTCGCATTTTTTGCCTTTCCTGCTGTGTTGGCGTGAGGAATCATCCAAACATGACAGACGATTCAGGTCTCAGTAACGTAGCCTGTTCCGCGCTAGAGTGTCAAACAGGACTCACCGTTCCACCACATCCGCATGGAGCACACAATGAATCAGCGCGACGTCGTCATTCTCGCCGGGGCACGAACCCCGCAGGGAAAACTCAACGGGACCCTCTCGTCCCTCACCGCGGTAGAGCTCGGTGCGACCGCGCTGCGCGCCGCGATCGAGCGATCGGGGGTCGACGCCGCGGACATCGACGCCGTGCTCTTCGGCCAGGTGCTCCAGGCCGGCGCAGGACAAGGTCCTGCCAGGCAGACCTCGATTGCCGCAGGCATCAGCTACGACGTCCCCGCCACGACGATCAACAAGCTGTGTCTCTCCGGGCTCACGGCCATCATCGACGGCGCGCGGCTCATCCGCGCGGAGGAAGCGGAAGTGGTTGCCGTCGGCGGGCAGGAATCCATGAGCAACGCGCCGCACCTCCTCATGGGCTCGCGAAAGGGATGGCCGTACGGCCCCGTCACCGCGATCGACCACATGGCCCACGACGGGCTCTCCGATGCGTTCGACCACGACTCGATGGGACTGTCCACCGAGCGCCACAATGTGCCGCTGGGAATTTCGCGTGGCGACCAGGACCGCATCGCGGCCGCATCCCATCAGCGTGCGGGATCCTCGGCAGAACTTCTCGCCGAGGAGATCACGCCCGTCACGATCACGAGCCGAAAGGGCGACACGGTCATCTCGGCGGATGAGGGCGTGCGCGCGGAAAGCACCGAGGAAACGCTCGGCGGCCTCAAACCGGCCTTCGACCCGGAAGGCACCATCACCGCCGGAAACTCCTCGCAAATCAGCGACGGGGCAGCGGCACTCATCCTTTGCAGCCGCGACTACGCCGAGGCCCATGACCTCGAATGGCTCGCCCTGCTCGGAGCGCCGGGGCAGGTTGCCGGCCCCGACAACTCCCTGCACGGCCAGCCCGCGCACGCGATCAGCGCCGCACTCGAGCGCGAAAAGTGGGAAGTGAGCGACCTCGATTTCATCGAGATCAACGAGGCATTCGCGGCCGTGTCTCTGCACTCGACGCGCGCGCTCGGCGTGAGCCACGACATTGTGAACATTCACGGCGGGGCGATCTCGCTCGGTCATCCGATCGGCGCCTCGGGCGCCCGCCTCGCGCTCCACGCCGCGTACGAGCTCAAGCGCCGCGGTACCGGCCGAGCAGCGGTATCGCTGTGCGGCGGCGGCGGGCAGGGCGAGGCGCTGCTGCTCAGCCGTTAGCATCTGACCGTTTGCGTTTGGGCTCGACCTTGGGGTCGCGGGTGTGGCGGGCCTCCATGGGCGGCGACCCCAGGGTCGAGCCCAAACGCGGCCGCGCTACAGAACGCTGATGGGTTTCACGATGTCCGCGTAAATGAGCAGCAGGCTCATTGCGCCCAGCAGCACGACGACCGCCATCGTGATCGGAATGAACTTCGCCGTGTCCACGGGACCAGGATCGCGCCGCTTGAACAGTTTCGCGAAGAAGCGCCGAATGCCCTCCCACAAGGCTCCCGCGATGTGACCGCCGTCGAGTGGCATGAGCGGAATGAGGTTGAACACGAGCAGGGCGACGTTCACGGACCCGATGAGTCCGATGAGGTAGGCGGCGCGATCCTGAATCGGAATCGTGTTGATGCTCGTGACCTCGCCGGCGATGCGACCGACGCCAACGACGCTGATGGGACCGTTCGGGTCGCGCGCCTCGGATCCGAATGCCGCATTCCACACGTCGACCATCCGCTGGGGAAGGTGGAGGATGATGTTTCCCACCGCGACGATGTTTCCGCCCACGGCAGGCAGCACGGCGGTGAGCGGCTGCGGCACATACTCGTGCGCGGCCGTGATGCCGAGCATGCCCACTTCCCGCGTCAGCGGATTGCCGTCCGCGTCTGTTGCAATATTGCCGTCCTCGTCAGGCACGTAGCGCTGGGTGAGTGCCGGGGTAGCCTCGACCGTCACCAGTTTTCCGTCGCGCTCGACGACGACGCTCAAGCTCTTTCCGGGCGACTTCTGGATCACGGCGGTCGCCGAGGTCCAGTCGGTCACCGCCGCGCCGTCGATGCTCACGAGTCGATCTCCCGGTCGAATGCCCGCCGCGGCGGCGGGGGCGATCGGGTCGCTCGGGGCGCACTCGGCCCTGGTGCTCGTCGCGGGAAGCAGGCATTCGCTCACGCTGCCGATCGTCGTGCTCACTTGCTGCACGCCGAACCCGCTGAGCACGACGGCGAAAAGCACCACGGCGATCACGAGGTTCATGAACGGTCCGCCGCACATGATGATGATGCGCTTCCACACGGCGAGCCCGTAGAACGTGCGATGTTCTTCGCCGTCCCTCACGGTGTCCGCGCTCGACGTGCGGGCATCCTGCACCATCGCCTGGAAGAATCCGGTGCTGGCGGTTCGCCCGCGCCCGCCCGATTTCGCCGGAGGGAACATTCCGGCCATGGATATGTATCCGCCGAGAGGGATCGCCTTGATGCCGTACTCGGTTTCGCCGCGCGTGCGCGACCACAACGTCGGGCCGAAGCCGATCATGTACTGGCCGACGCGCACCCCGAACAGTTTCGCCGGTAGGAGGTGGCCGAGTTCGTGCAGGGCGATCGAAACCGCAAGTCCCAGGGCGACGATCACGATGCCCAGGAGGTAGAGGAGCACGGTTTCCATGGTGTGAGAGTACCTCCCGTTGGCTGGAGATGCGCCGTTCAGCGGCCGTGCGCGCCCTTACTCGGCGTTGAGCACGTCGCGAATCTGGATGAGGAACACGAGCGTCTGCCCCGCAAGCGCGTGGCCGGACTCCCCGGCCAGGCCGTACGCGTACTTCGGCGGGATCGTGACGAGGAGGGTCGAGCCCACCTTCTGGCCGATCATGGCGGCCGCAAACCCCTGGATGACGCCGCTCACCGCGAACGACGATGGCCCTTCCCTCGTATAGCTCTGGTCGAAGATCGTCCCGTCGTCCCACGAAATACCCTGATAGTCGACGGTGACGCTGGAGTTCTGGTCTGCCACGGTGTCGCCCGTGCCTTCAGCGATCACCTTGAGCTCCAGTTCCTCGGACGGTGGCGCATCCGGAAGCGTCACAACCGGCACGTCACCGGAGAGATCCACCGCGGGGACGTTGTCGACCCACTCGGTGGGAGTCGGAAGCGGCGCGGCGGTCGGGCTCGGAGTCGGAGTCGGGGTCGGAGCCGGCCCCACGTTGCTGACGTCGAAAATGAAGACGACGGTGTCGGTGCTGCCGATGCCCCTGTCGGACAGGTCCATATTGAGCCCGCCGAAGAGTTCGCTCGAGGGCACGGCGGAAACCACGCGATCTCCCGCCTTGGAACAGATCAACGACTTGTACAGTCCGGGGAGCGTGTCATTCTGTTTTTCGGTGAGCACGAAGTTCCCTTTGCTCCAGGTGGAGCCGGGGTTCAACTCGATGGCTTGTCCCGTTGACGCGTTGTAGACGGCGTAGTGGGCTTCAACGAGCTGGCCTTCCACCGCGGACTCTCCCGTTCCGGAGATGAGGACGCTTCGCTCGGTCTCGGTCGCCTCGAAGGCGGGGGGCAAGGTCACCGTCGGCTCGTCGCCGAACGTACCCGTCGCCGTGATCTGCGAGGAGTGCGGGCCGGGCAGTGCGATGCACCCGGCATTCGCGGGAGTGCTGCATCCGACGAGCGGGATGGCGACCATGCTCGCAAGGGCGAATACCGTGATGATTTTTTGCACAGGGCTGCTTTCGTCGTCAGAAATGTTTGCGTGATCATCCTGCCGAAGGAACTTAGGCACAAGCTGACAGGAGCCCGCCAGCCCCTCAGCCTACGACGACTCGGGGTTCGTGACGAACGGGAAAGTTCACCGAGTTGGCGATGAAGCATTTCGCGCTCGCCTCCCCGTGCGCGGCGATCGCGGCATCCACCATGTCGGCGGAGGCCACGGTCACGACCGGGCGAAGCGTCACCGAGGTGAAATGGCCCCCGCCATCCGGCGTTTGCGCCATGGTTCCCACCGCGTCGTCCGTGTACGCCGTGACGACGACCCCGTGCAGGACGGCGACGTGCAGATAGCTGAGCAAATGGCATTGGCTGAGGGCGCCAAGGAGCATGTCCTCGGGGTTCCAGCGCTCCGCGTTGCCATGGAACGTGCGATCAGCCGAGCCTTCGATGGGGTGCTTGCCCTCCGCCGTCAGCACCACCTCCCGCCCGTACTCGCGGTAGCCGCTCGTGCCGGTCCCCCGGTTGCCGAGCCACTCGATCGACGTTTCATAGTGATGTTCGGTTCGCACGCTCAGCACGCTACCACCGTCGATAGAATGGGAACACTATGACTGACACGCTCGCTCCCACCGTAACCTCGCCTTCCGGCTCCGGCCGGTCCACGTTTCCCGCGGAACGTCTCGTGGCGACCGCGATTCCCGGCCCCAAATCTCTCGCCCTCCACGAGCGACGCAACGCGGTTGTGGCCAGCGGCGCAGCATCGGGCTTCCCCGTCTACGTCGAGCGCGCGCACGGTGCGATTCTCGTCGACGTCGACGGCAACCAGTTCATCGACCTCGGGTCGGGCATCGGCGTGACGACGATCGGGCACACGGATGACGCCGTCGTCGCGGCGGCTCGCCATCAGGTGGGCGAACTCACGCACGGCCTGTTCACGATCACGCCGTACGAAGGCTACGTTCGTGTCGCAGAGCTCCTCGCGGCGCACACCCCGGGAGATTTCCCGAAGAAGTCCCTTCTCGTGAACGCGGGAGCCGAAGCGGTCGAGAACGGCGTGAAGATCGCCCGCAAGCACACGGGGCGCAAGGCCGTCGCGGTACTCGACCACGCGTTCCACGGCCGCACGAACCTCACGATGGCCATGAACTACAAGTCCATGCCGTACAAGCTCGGTTTCGGGCCGTTCGCCGGCGACATCCACCACGCACCGAACTCGTACCCGTACCGTGACGGCCTCACGGGAGCGGAAGCCGCCGCGCGCACGATCTCGTTCCTGGAGAAAACCGCCGGCGCAGCCGACCTCGCGTGCCTTGTCGTCGAACCCATTCAGGGCGAGGGCGGCTTCATGGTCCCGGCGGACGGTTATCTCCCTGCGCTGCAGAAGTGGTGCACGGAAAACGGCATCGTGTTCATTGCCGATGAAATCCAGGCCGGCATGGGCCGCACCGGAAAATACTTCTCGAGCGAGCACTTCGGGCTCGTTCCCGACCTCGTGCTGTCGGCGAAGGGCATCGCCGGCGGCCTTCCTCTCGCCGCCGTCACCGGTCGCGCCGAGATCATGGACGCATCCCACCCCGGCGGCCTCGGCGGCACGTTCGGCGGGAATCCCGTCTCCGCCGCTGCGGCGATCGCGGTGTTCGACTCGATCGAGAAGGACGGGCTGCTCGCGGAAGCCGTGCGCATCGAAAACACCCTCAAACCAGAGCTGCTGCGCCTGCAGAAGACGTTCGATGTCATCGGCGACGTGCGCGGCATCGGCGCGATGATCGCGATCGAGTTCGTGCAGCCCGGCACGGGCGCGACGACGAAGGAACCCAACGCCGCCGCGGTGACCGCCATTTCTCGCTACGCGTTCGAGCGCGGAGTGATCCTGCTCACCGCGGGCACGAATGGCAACGTCATCCGGTTCCTGCCGAGCCTCGCGATCAGCGACGAACAGATCCTGGATGCGTTGAGCGTGATCGAGGACGCGCTCGCCACCCTGTGACCCACGCTGCCGGCGACCCCCAGCGCGCGCACGCCCTCGAGGTCGGCGGGGTCGTCGAATTGGCGACGATCGAACGAAACGGCCTCGAGGAGTCGCGGCATCTCGGTGCGGCGGTGAGCCTCGCAGCGGATGGCACCGTGATCGATGCGCTCGGCGACGTGGATGCGCTCGTGTACCCGCGCTCCTCCCTCAAACCCATGCAGGCTCTGGCGGTTTTGAGGTCCGGTGTCTCACTCGAGGGCGCCCAGCTCGTCCTCGCGTCGGCAAGCCATTCGGGAACGCCAGCGCACGTCGAGGTGGTCCTGCAGTTGCTCGAGCGGGCGGGACTCACGGAGGATGCGCTCCAGTGCCCGCTCGACTGGCCGGGAAACACATCCTCAGCAGCCGTCGCGCGAACGAGCGGCGGAAAACGCCGCGCCACGATGAACTGTTCGGGAAAGCACGCGGCGTTCCTGCTCGCGTGCGTCGAGAACGGCTGGCCGATCGAGAACTACCTGGACCCGCAGCACCCGCTGCAGGTGCGCATCCGCGAAACGATCGAGGAGTTCACGGGCGAACCCGTCGGGCACGTCGGCGTAGACGGTTGCGGCGCTCCGCTGTTCGCCGTGAGCCTGCGCGCGCTCGCCAGAGTGTTTTCGCTCGTCGCCCGAGGCAGGAACGCGAGCGGCGATGACGCGGACGTCGCGCGGCTGGCGGCTGCCATCCAGGACTACCCCTGGGCGATCGACGGCCCCGGCAGGGCGAACACGATCGTGATCGAGGAACTCGGGCTGCTGTGCAAGGGCGGCGCGGAAGGCGTCATCGCAATGGGCGCAGCGGACGGGACCGCTGTCGCCATGAAGTCGCTGGACGGCAGCCACCGCATCACGAGCCTTGTGGCACTGGAGCTACTTGCTCGAGCGGGAACCATCACGCGGGATGACGCCGACCGCGTTTCAGCGCTCGTCACCGAGCAAGTGCTCGGCGGCGGAGTCCCCGTCGGCCATATCCGCGTCGCCTTTTAGGAGTCGGTCAGCCACACGGTCGTCTCGCCCGGAATGTCCGACGAAACCGTCCCGGATGACAGTGCGACGACGCCCGCTGGCAGTGGCACGGCTTTCGTCCCCATGTTTGCAATCACGCTCACGTTTCCGTTTCGGAATGCAACCACCGTCGCTGGATACCCGGGAAGCCACTTCAGCTCGCCCGTGCCCAGCTCCTGCTCAGCACGCAGTTCAAACGCGGATTTGTAGAGTTCGAGCGTCGAACCCGGGCGGCCCTCCTGAGCGTCCCGCGCGTATCCCGCCCAGTCCGCGGGTTGCGGCAGCCAGCTTTCGCCGGTCGCGCTGAAGCCGTACGCTGGCGATTCCGCCTCCCACGGGATCGGCACTCGGCAGCCGTCCCGCCCGTACCGCTTGTGGTTCGTGCGGAACCACGTGGGATCCTGGCGGGCGGAATCAGGCAACTCCATGTCCTCGGGGAGCCCGAGCTCCTCGCCCTGGTAAACGTACGCGCTTCCCGGCAAGGCGAGCATGAGGAGCGTCGCGGCCCGCGCTCGACGAAGCCCAATTGCGCGGTCGGGCTTGTCCGGCGACTTCGGCCCGATCCCCTCTCCCTGCGGATTCTCCGACGTGATTGCGAGCCGCGTTGCGTGCCGAACGACATCGTGGTTGGACAGCACCCACGTGCTCGGAGCGCCGACCGCGCCGAAAGCTGAAAGCGAGTCAGTGATGACCTTGCGCACGGCCGGAGCATCCCACCTGGTCCCCAAATACTCGAAGTTGAACGCCTGGTGCATTTCATCCGGACGCACCCACTGCGCAAGCTCCGAGAGCGGGTTCACCCACGCCTCCGCGACGAGAACCCGGTCCCCCGGGTACTCCTCGACGAGTTTGCGCCAATCGCGGTAAATCTCGTGCACGCCGGGTTGCGCCCAGTACGGTGGCGTCTCGACGAGCCCGCCCATGCTCGCCGCTCCCTTGGGGGCAACATAGTCAGGCATGCCCTCCTTCTTGATGAGCCCGTGAGCCACATCCACGCGAAAGCCGTCCACTCCGCGATCGAGCCAGAATTTCAGGATGCCGCGGAACTGCTCGCGCACCCAGGGGTTGCGCCAGTCGAGATCCGGTTGCGACGCGTCGAAAAGGTGCAGGTACCACTGCCCAGGAGTTCCGTCCGGTCGTGTGATCCTCGTCCAGGCAGGGCCCCCGAACACGGACTCCCAATTATTGGGCGGAATGTCGCCGTGTGCGCCTTTGCCCTCGCGGAAAAGGTAGCGGGCACGCTCGGGGCTGCCTTCCGGGGATGCAAGGGCTTCCTGAAACCAGGGGTGCTGATCCGAGGAATGATTCGGAACGAGATCGACGATGAGCCTCAACCCGAGTCCGTGGGCTTCCGCCACGAGGGCATCGAAATCGGCGAGGGTTCCGAAGCGCGGGTCAACGTCGCAATAGTCGGCGACGTCATAGCCGGCGTCGTTCTGGGGCGACGTGTAGAACGGCGACAGCCACACCGCATCGACTCCGAGGTCCTTCAGAGCAGGAAGCCGGCGGGCGATCCCTGGAAGGTCGCCGAGGCCGTCGCCATTCGAGTCGGCGAACGACCGCGGATACACCTGGTAGATGACCGCGGAACGCCACCATTCTGAACGGTCCATGATGTCAACCCTACCGATGGCCGGAAGGACCGCCGCGCACGCCGAGTCAGGATCCGCCGAGCAGCACCGTCTGATACTGGGCGCCGTAGCGTTGTTCCTCCCCTTGCGTGAGCGTGCGGAATGCCCTGGTCGTCCCGAACGTCGCCTCGCTCGGGAAGATCATTTCGTTTCGCGAAAGCTCCTGAGGAATCGTGCCGATCTCCGGTTGGCGAACGTCGACGGGTGAAATGAAGCTTGTCGCCGCCGCGACGTGCACTGCATTCTCGCGCTCGTAATAGAAGTTGATGAACGCCTCGGCATTGCTGCGATGCGTCGACCCGACCGGGATGACGGCGACATCGCTCCACAGCACACCGCCGGGACCGGGAATCGCGAAACCCCACTGGTCGCCGGCTTCCTGGTTGATCTGCATGATGTCGCCGGCCCGCGCGATCGCCGCGACGGTTTTGCCGCTCTTCAGGTCTTCCTTGTACTTATTGCCTTTGATGGCGCTGATCTGGCCGGCCGCGACCTGGTCGCGCAGGGTTCCGACGGCCGCGGTGAACTCCGCATCGCCCCAGGAGTCGGTCGAGATGTCGACGCCCGCATCGAGCATGATGAGACCGAGGGTGTCGCGCATCGCGGACATGACGCCGACTTTGCCGTGAAGTGCAGGAGCCCACAGATCGGACACCGTCGCCAACCCGCCCGGGATGGCCTCCTTGTTCCACGCGATCCCCGTGAATCCGCTGCGCCACGGCAACGAGTACCGCCGCCCCGGGTCGAACTGCGCGTCCTGGAACATCAAGCGCAGGTTCGCGAAATTCGTGATCTTGTCGCGTTCGATCTCCTGAAGGTAACCAAGGCGAATCCATCGAGCGGCCATCCATTCGCTCAGCACAGACGCATCGGCGCCGATATCGTGACCCATCTTGAGCTGGTTCTTGACCTTGCCGTAGTACACGTTGTCGTCACTGACCGCATTCGTATACGTGACGGCAATGCCGGTTGCTTGCGCGAACTCGGCCAGGAGGGGGAAATCTTCGCCCGTGGTGTTCCGGTACGTGTCCCGGCTGTCGAACCGGAGCGACTTCTGCGTATCCGACTTGTCGACGGCCGCTTTCGGTTTCGCGGCAGTCGCCGAACTGCACGCCGCGAGGAGCAGCGCTGAGGCTCCGACTCCAGCGCCCTGAAGGACGGTTCTCCTCGACAATGAATTCAGCATCGTGCACATTCCCCCATGGCATCGCGGCAGGGCGCGTTGTCACCCCTGTTCGATAGTGGCACGGGATCAGGCGGGACTTCCCCACCATTTCGGGGCACATCGGCACCCCATTCCGGGGGCTACCGATTCAGGATGCCCCGAGAAGTACCGTCTGGTACTGCGCGCCGTATCGCTGTTCCTCACCTTGCGTGAGCGTGCGGAACGTCTTCACGGACTCGAACGTGACGGGTGTGGGGAACACGAGCCGGTTGCTGGCTACGGCTTCCTCCAGAACATCGATCTCAAGTTGGCGGATGTCCACGGGTGAGATGAAGTTGGTCGCCGCAGCCACCTCCACGGCATGGATCGGGTCGTAGTAGAAGTTGATGAAGTCTTCGGCGTTGCTGCGATGTGTGGAACCAATCGGGATGATGACAACATCACTCCACAGGACACCACCCTTGTCCGGAATCGCGAAACCCCACTGGTCGCCGGCTTCCTGGTTGATCTGCATGATGTCGCCGGCCCGCGCGATCGCCGCGACGGTTTTGCCGCTCTTCAGGTCTTCCTTGTACTTATTGCCTTTGATGGCGCTGATCTGGCCGGTCGCGAGCTGGTCGCGCAACGTTCCGACGGCGGCGGAGAATTCGGCATCCCCCCATTCGGTGCCTTCAATGTCGACACCGGCATCCAGCATGATGAGTCCGAGGCTGTCGCGCATCGCCGACATCACGCCAACCCTGCCCTTGAGGGCCGGGTCCCACAGATCGGACACCGCCGTCAACCCGTCCGGCAATTCGGCCTTGTTCCAGGCGATCCCCGTGAATCCGCTGCGCCACGGCAACGACTGGTTGCGGCTCGGATCGTGTGCAGGTCGGGCAAATCGCGGGCGGATGTTCGAGATGTTCGGGATTCGGTCGAGGTCGAGACCCTGAACGTACCCGAGCCGGATCCACCGCTCGGCCATCCAGTCGCTCAGCACCGCGGCATCCGCCCCGATGTCCTGACCCAGCTTCAACTGGGCTTTCACCTTGTTGTAATAGATGTTGTCGTCACTGACCGCGTTCGTGTACGTCACCTGGATTCCGGTCGACGAAGTGAAACCTTCCAGGAGCGGGAAGTCCTCGCCCGTCGTGTTGCGGTACGTGTCCCGGCTGTCGAATCGGAGCGACTTCTGCTTCTCGGACAGGTCGATCGCTGCCTGAGGGACCTCGCCGGCGCCGCTGGAACATGCGGCCAGGAGCAGCGCGGACGCGCCGACTCCGGCGCCTTGAAGCACGGTTCTCCTCGACAACGAACTCTGCATGATGCGTGATCCCTAACGACGTCGTGAGAGGAAGCGTTGTGCCCCCTGTTTGATACTGGCACACGCGGTGCATCGTGAAGGGCACCAAAACGGGGTACACACGAGCTCCCGTTCGTGAGATTCAGTCGAACAAACTCGCCACTGCCTCACGGAATGCCACCGTGTGGCGGGTTACATCGGCGCTCGAGGTGGTCGGGCACATGAGCGCCATATTGTGGAACGGGGTCATGAGAATCCCGCGGTTGAGCGCGTGCAGGTGAAGGTATTGCTGCAGTTCGAAGTCGTCCGCCGCGGCCGCTTCCGCGCCATCCCGCGGCGACGTCGCGCGAAAACTGTACTCGGATCTCGCGCCCAGCTGGGTGACTTGCCATGGCACGTCGAACTCGTCGAGAGCGGCCTGGACCCCCGCCGTCCACTCCGTCGCCCGCGCGGCCATGCTCTCGAATGCGGACGGCGTGAGAACGTCGGAGAGAGTCGCGCGGATCCCCGCGAGGGAAAGCGCATTTCCGGCGAGCGTTCCACCGACACCTCCGACATCGATGTCTTCGAGATCGACGCTCGCACGCGCTCGCGCGGCGAACTCGGCGGACATTCCGAATGCTCCCGCGGGAATTCCGCCGCCGATGCTCTTTCCGACGACGACAGCGTCGGGCTCGAGACCAAGCGACATCGTCATTCCGCCAGGTCCGGCGCTGATGGTGTGCGTCTCGTCGATGATGAGGATCACGCCGTGCCGCGTGCAGGCGTCGCGCACGGCCTCGAGGTATCCGGCATCGGGCAGGACGATTCCAATGTTGGTGAGCGCGGGCTCGATGAGCATCGCGGCGATGTCTCCCGCCTCCACTAGGGCCTCCAGGGCATCCACGTCGTTGAACGGCACGACGGCCGTCGTCTCGGACGGTGGGACGGGCGCGCCGATGTTTCCCCGTCGCTCGACGACCGCCCCGTTCTCGTCGAGCGTGGCGAATGCTTCGTCGACCGAGCCGTGGTAGCAGTAGTCGTGCACGACGATCCTGCGCCGCCCTGTGACCTGCCGCGCGTAGCGGATCACGCTGCGGTTCGCGTCCGTGGCCGACAGCGTGAATTGCCAGCTCGGCACCGCGAATCTCGCGGCGAGCAGTTCCGCTGCGACCGCGGCATCCTCGGTGGGAAGCATGAGGGTTGAACCGCGCGCGAGGCGATCGGAGATCGCCGAGACCGCCGCAGGCGGCGCGTGCCCGCACATCGCCCCGGTGTCCCCGAGGCACAAATCGACGTGGTCGATGCCGTCGACATCGGTGAAGTGCGACCCGGAGGCATCCTTCACGTACACGGGCCACGGGCCGGGCCACTTCGCCATCCACAGCATCGGCACGCCATCCGGGAGATGCGGCACGGCTGCGCGCCACAGCTTCTCCGATTCGGTGCGCGAAGCGCGAAACCGCAAGGTCTCCTGCTCCCACAACCGGGCGAGGCGATCGCGATCGCGATATCCCGTCATCCGAGTGCCAGTCCGCGCGTCATTCTGTGGCTGCCGCAAGCCGCTTCCGCTTCATGGCAGACGATACCTGCGAAATAAGCACGAGGACGATCGCGAGGATGAATACCGCAGAGGCGATGACGTTCGCCTCGGCCGGAATACCGCGCGCTGCGGAAACGTAGATGTACTTCGGGAAGGTGCTCGTTGTGCCCGCGTTGAAGTTCGTGATGATGAAGTCGTCGAAGCTCAGAGCGAACGATAGGAGCGCTGCGGCGATGATGCCGGGAAGCAACAGCGGGAACGTGATCCTCCAAAACACCTGGTTCGGCGAACCGTAGAGGTCGCGGCCGGCTTCCTCGAGCGCTGGATCGAGGGTTGAAACGCGCGCCTTGACCGTCACGACGACGAAACTCACGCAGAACATCGTGTGGGCGATAATGATCGTCCCAAGCCCCTTCTGCACCCCCGCGGCCAGGAACTCTGCTGCGAGCCCGGCGCCGAGGACCACCTCGGGCGTCGCCATCGGAAGGAACAGCAGGAGGCTGATCCCCGACCGGAACCGGAACCGATATCTCACGAGGGCGATCGCGATCATCGTGCCGAGCACGGTCGCGGCGATCGTCGCCGAAATGCCGATGATGAGGCTGTTGCCGAATGCGACGCACACTTGAATCTGGTCGCACACGTTGAGCCATTTGTCGAACGTGAAGCCCCGCCAGACGATGTTCGACTTCACGGAGTCGTTGAACGAGAACGCGAACGTGTACGCGATGGGAATGAGCAGGAACACGAACGCGATGATCGCGTAAAGCGGCAGCAGCCAGTTCCCGAACCCGAGCCGCAGCGGACGGCGGCTCGCCGGAGCGCGGGCGGTCACCGCTTTCGAGAGGGCACGGCCTTCCTGAAGTGTCACAGCAGGTCCTCCGTTCCGCTCCGCTTGACGTACACCGTGACCATCACGAGAATCACGGACATCAGGATGATCGACAGGGCGGCGGCCGCCGGGTAATTCAACGTGACGAGGAAGTTGCTTTCGATCACGTTCCCGATCATCGCGGTGCCGGTTCCTCCCAGGAAGTCCCGGCTCGCATTGATGTAGTCGCCGGCAGCGGGAATGAAGGTCAGGAGGACTCCGGATACGATGCCCGTCATCGACAGGGGCAGCGTGACCTTGAAGAACGTCTCCGATGGTTTCGCGTAGAGGTCGCCTCCGGCCTCCAGGAGCCGCGTGTCCAGCCTCTCCAGGGTCGCGTAGAGAGGCAGTGTCATGAACGGGATGAAGTTGTAGGTGAGCCCGAAGATGACCGAGGCGTCAGTTCCCGTGAAGTGGGCATCTGGCGCCATGAGCGCGAGGGCTTTGAGCCCGGTGATCACGAACGACTCGTCGGACAGGATCGACTTCCAGGCGAGCGTGCGCAGCAGGAAGCTGATGAAGAACGGCGCGATCACGAGAACGAGCATGAGATTCTGCAGGAGCGGCCAGCGCCGCGCCTTCACGCCGATGAAGTACGCGAGCGGGTAACTGAACAGCAGCGCGAAAATCGTGGCGAGGATTGCGTAGCCGAACGAACGGAAAATGTGCCCGCCGTACGTATTGACGACGTCGATGTAGTTCTCCCACTTGAACGCCACCTGGTATTCGCCAATGTCGCCGAACGGGATCGGCTCCTGGAACGAGGTCAGGACGAGGGACACGAGCGGTACGAGGAAGAACAGCATGAGGTAGAGGATTCCGGGCAGCAAGAGCAGCAGCGCGATCCTGCTTTTGCGCCTCGGCGCCTGCTCCTTGGCTGTCCCCGTCGCGAATGCGCTGAAGGCCACGGTCAGGACTCCTCGAGCTCCGACTTGAGCGCACGCCGCTTCTGAACCGCGATGGTCGCCGTGTCGGTGTCTGCCGGGAAGCGCGGGGATGCGCCAGGCTCATCCTCGAGCCCGAACCCGTGGTCGACGTCCCAACTGACCCACACTTCCGCGCCCTCGCCCGCGAGCGGCCCGAACGACGTGTTCTGCTGGAAAACCGTGATGCCCTCGAGCCCCGGGATGGAGATTGTGTACTGCGTGCTCACGCCGCTGAAGGACACGTCGACGATGCGGCCGGGGCCGAGGCTGTTGGTGCCTGCCGCCTTCTTCGGCTCGCTCTTGTGCAGGTGAAGTTTTTCCGGACGGATCCCGACGGTGACTTCCCCCTTGTGCCGTTGCGCGCGCTTCGTCGGAACCGTGATCTTGGCACCCTCGACATCGACGGTGATGCTGTTGCTCGTCGTGCCCGTTACGTTGCCGGTGAAGAGGTTCGACTGGCCGAGGAAGTTCGCGACAAAGGCCGTCCGCGGAAGCTCGTAAAGTTCCTCCGGTGCGCCGAGCTGCTCGATCTCCCCCTTGTTCATGACGGCGACCGTGTCCGCCATGGTCATGGCTTCCTCCTGGTCGTGCGTCACGTGGACGAAGGTCAGGCCGACTTCCTCCTGGATGGACTTGAGCTCCATTTGCATTTGCCGACGAAGCTTGAGGTCCAGCGCACCGAGCGGTTCATCCAGGAGCAGGAGAGCCGGGCGGTTGACGATCGCCCTCGCGAGCGCGACCCGCTGCTGCTGGCCGCCCGAAAGCTGCTGGGGTTTGCGCGCTGCCAGATGGTCGAGTTCGACGAGCACGAGCGCTTCGTGTGCTTTGCCGATCGGGTCCTCGATTTTGCGCCGCCGAAGTCCGAACGCCACATTCTCCAGAACGGTCATGTGCGGGAACAGCGCATAACTCTGGAACACCGTGTTCACCTGGCGCTGGTACGGCTTGAGGTGGGTGACATCCTTCCCGCCGATGAGGATCGATCCCTCTGTCGGGTCCTCGAGCCCCGCGACGAGCCGCAGGGTCGTCGTCTTGCCGCACCCGGATGGCCCGAGGAGCGCGAAGAACGACCCTGCCGGAATCGTCAGGTCGAGGTGCTGAATAGCCGTGAAGCCAGGAAACCTCTTCTGAATTCCCACCAGTTCGAGGTCTGCACCACTTTCGGCGAAAGTACCGGATGCCACCTCAGGCCCCGAGAAGAATCGCCTGGAACTGTGCGTTGTACTTCTGGTCTTCAGCCGAATCCAAACTCCGGAACACGTGAGCGTTGTCCAGGGTGGCGTCGGACGGGAAGATCAACTGGTTGTCGGCGAGTTCCGGGTCGAGCGCGATCATGGCCTCTTTCGTGCCGACGACCGGCGGGATGTAGTTCACGTAGGCCGCCACTTGCGCCGCGACCTCGGGGTCGTAGTAGTAGTTGATGAGCGTCTCGGCGTTCTTCTTGTGCTCAGAGCCGATCGGGATGATGAAGTTGTCATTCCACAGCGTCCCGCCCTTGCTCGGCAGGGCGAAGTCCCAGTGGTCTCCGGCCTCGAAGTTGAGCTGCGTGATGTCCCCCGACCACACGATCGCGGCGAGCGTGTCTCCGTTCTGAAGGTCCTCCTTGTAGGAGTTGCCCTTGATGTTGCGGATCTGGCCGTCCGTGACCTGCTTCTGCAGCATGTCGATGGCGGCGGTGAACTCGTCATCGCCCCAATCGCCGTCGATTTGCGTGCCGAGGTCCTGCATGATGCAGCCCATGGTGTCCCGCATTTCGGACAGCACGCCGACGCGGCCTTTGAGGGAGGAGTCCCACAGATCGGATACCGAGGTGAGTCCGCCAGGCAGTTCGTCCTTGTTCCACGCGATGCCGGCGAATCCGCCCTGCCACGGAAGAGACATCGTGCGACCGGGATCGAAGGCGACGTTCTTGAGCGCCGGCACGAGGTTCGCGGCGTTCGGAATCATCGAGTAGTCGAGTTCCTGCGTGTACCCGAAGCGGATCCAGCGGTCGACCATCCAGTCGGTGAGGCACACCGTGTCGCAGCCGATATCCTGCCCGAGCTTGAGCTGGTCCTTCACCTTGCCGTAGTAGGTGTTGTTGTCGTCGACCGCTTCCGTGTACGTCGCCTTGATCCCGGTTTGCTTCGAGAACTCATCCAGCGACGTGTAGTTTCCGTCGTCGTCGACGTCGAGGTAGAGGGCCCAGTTGTCCCAGCGGACGATCTTGTCCGTGTCGGACTTGTCCTTCGCGGGTTCGGGGGCCCCCGCCCCACCCGGCGTGCACGCGGCAAGAGCCAGTGCTCCCGCACCAACGCCGGCACCCTTCAGCATCGTGCGCCGCGAGAACTGCGCGCGCTGGGCCTGGATGACGAGGCTGCGAAGGAAAGGATCTTCGGGCAGTGGTTTGGCCATGTGAACACGACTCCTTACAACTGGTGCGTTTCGGGACGGAGACAACTTTGTTCCGCGTGGATCGATACTGCCACATCGCGACACAAAAAAACACCGAATAGGTTCTGAAACGGGTACATTCGACTCCAAATTTCACGAAATCAGCACCATTTCGACCCAAATAGGTGCGGATTCCATCGTGCGCGCCTAGTAGTGTTGGTCTCGACAGAACGCAAAGAAGCGTGGGCGGCGTCACTTCGAAGTTAGGGTCGCAGTTCCGATTCGCTGGGCAGGAGAACAATGAAGATCGCCATCCCCAAGGAGATCAAAAACAACGAGTTTCGCGTGGCCATCACGCCCGCCGGCGTGCACGACCTCGTCGCCAACGGACACGACGTCATCGTCGAAACCGGCGCCGGAGTCGGATCGTCGATCACCGACGAGGAGTACGCGGCAGCGGGCGCGACGATCGCCGCGAATGCGGCAGACACCTGGAATGCGGCTGACATGCTGCTCAAGGTCAAGGAGCCCATTCGCGACGAGTACGGGTATTTCCGCGATGACCTGCTGATTTTCGCCTACCTGCATCTGGCGGCCGAGCCGGAACTCACCGCGGCGCTCGTCTCCTCCGGGGTTACCGCCATCGCGTATGAAACCGTTCAGCTCCCCAACCGGGCACTTCCCCTGCTTGCCCCCATGAGCGAAGTCGCTGGTCGACTGTCCGCGATCGTGGGAGCGAACGCGATGCTCAAGCCGAATGGCGGACCCGGCCTGCTCGTGCCCGGAGTACCGGGAACCTACCCCGCGAAAGTTGTCGTGCTGGGCGGCGGGGTCGCGGGAACCAACGCCGTGTCCGTCTCCGTCGGGCTCGGCGCCGAGGTGACCGTCCTCGATACAAACCTCCAGAGGCTCAAGGAACTGGACGAGATCTACGCTGGCCGGGTGAAAACCATCGCGTCGAACGGGTTCGAAATCGAACGCGCGCTGCTGCCGGCAGACCTCGTGATCGGATCGGTGCTCGTCCCCGGCGCCAAGGCGCCGAAACTCGTCAGCAACGATCTGGTTTCGCGCATGAAGCCGGGGAGCGTGCTCGTGGACATCGCCGTCGACCAGGGCGGGTGCTTCGCCGATTCCCATCCGACGACGCACGATGACCCCACGTTCACGGTGCATAACTCCCTGTTCTACTGCGTCGCGAACATGCCAGGCGCCGTGCCGAACACCTCGACCTATGCGCTCACGAATGCGACGATGCCTTACGTGCGAGCCCTCGCGAACAAGGGCTGGCACGATGCGCTCCTCGCGGACGATGCCCTCGCGCGCGGCCTCAACACGCACGCGGGCCACGTCGTGTACGAGCCCGTGGCATCCGCGCTCGGCTTCGATCATGTGCCGCTGGCAACCGCACTGGCCTGAAACACCCGTGCTCGGGCGTTGTCTCACCCAGGCAAGGTTGCCCTGAAGGTCCGGCCATCCGGGTCCAGCACGACGAGCGCATCGGGCGAATCTGTCGGTGGCGGGAGGTCTCGGCTTCGCGTGAGGGCCCGATAGTCGGAGACCGAACAGTCGTGGAACACGAACCGCGCCCTCGACCGCAGAGCCGCGAGCGTTCCCCACGAAGTTTGCCAGGCATCCGGGTCGCCGAGCACGACGAGCGGCTCCCCCGCCACCTCGATCGCGTTCGGATCGTGCACGCGAGCACCCAGCATCGTGACGGGGCCCACGCGCTCGAGGCGAGCGCGAATTGCTTCCGGCCTCGACGACACGACGGCGAGTGCCGTGCCGCGCGGCATGACCACGTCGTCGACCGGGTTCTCTGCGGCGCGCGGAAGCGGACCGGCGAGGGCAACCTGCACCCGGTGGCCGCGCCACCAGCCCCCTCCCGGCGGAAGGTCGGGCTCGTAGTCGATGCCGTTTCCTCCCGCGAGCGCGTGGTCCTGCCTCGTCGGCATTTTCAGCAGCAGCGTCGAATCGCACAGCGCCGCGATGGCCTGGAGGCGGCCCCGAACGGCGGTTGCCGTCATCGCTACCGTCAGCCCCGCCCTTTGGCCCTCTCTCACGAGTCTCCCGAGCCGGTCAGCGAAAGCCGATTCGTGATCGGCGGGAAATCTGCCGAGCACCTCGTCGACGTCGTCGAACAGTACGAGCCGGCGCCGGGGTTCTGTCCGCACCGTCGAGAGGGCCTTTGCAACGGCATCCCACGCCCCCTCGATGGTGGTCGGGATGATCATCGCGTCGACCGCACCGTGCGCGAGCGCCGCGAGCACGCCGGTCTTGCCGCTGCGATGCCCGCCGATGACGAGGAGATTGCCGTGTTCGGCCGGATCGAACACTGCGGCGGCGCGCCGCTGCTCGTGAGGAATATCCACCACGCCGAACGCCAGTGCCGGCGCGGGCGCGGGCGGAACATCCCGGGGCAGCAGAACTGCTGGCAGGGGGTCGACCCACGGCCGATGCAGAGCGGTGATTCGTTCCCCCCAGCGTTCGTCGACCGCGGCCACGTCCCGCGGTGCCGCGATCGCGAACTGGACGAGTTCGGGTTCGCCGTCTGCGAGCGCGAGAAGTGCCCTGCCCGCGTGGTGGCGGGGCAATCGCGCTGCTGCCGCAGAACCCACGACCGCGATGCTGTCGGCGTCGTTCGTCACCCGGAGTGAAATCCGCAGTGAGCAATTCGCAAGCACCGCGTCCCGCACGGAGGCGCCGGGACGCTGAGTGCACAGGATGAGGTGGATTCCCAGAGAACGGCCCCGTGCCGCGAGGTCCGCGAACAGTTCGTGGAGTTCGGGCAATTGCGCCGTGAGCGTCGCGAACTCGTCGACGACGATGACGAGCCGTGCCAGGTTCGTGCCATCGTCGAGTTCATCGAGGGATTTCGCGGATGCTTCGGCAAGAATCCGTTCGCGCCTTCCCAATTCTGCCCGCAGACTCAGGATTGCCCGCCTCGCTGCGGATTCATCGAGATCGGTGAGCACTCCCACGGTGTGGGGAAGTCCCGCGACGGTCGAGAACGCGGCCCCTCCCTTGAAATCGACGAGAAGAAAGTTGACGTCGGCCGGGTCGTGCGAGATCGCCATCGCAAGGATCCACGTGGTGAGAAGTTCGCTCTTTCCGCTGCCCGTCGTACCGCCGACGATGGCGTGCGGTCCGTCCTGCACGAGGTCGACGATCTGTTCTCCGCTCGCACAGATCCCCACCGTCGCGCGGAGCGAGCGGCGGCCGCCAGTTGCCGGGTGATGAAGTTCGGCGAGGGCAATTTCCTGCGGCAGGGCCTGCCCTTGGGCTTGCGGGGCGTCCGTGGCAACCGTTTCGGCGAACGACTTCGCAAGTCCGGAACTCACGAACTCCGGGGTGAATCGCGCGAACGGGACTCCGCCCGGATGCCGTACGACCCGCGCGGCCGAGCCGTCGATGTGCACGACGATCCTGCACTCCTGCGGCAGCGAGGCCTCGTCCGCGGCAACCGCGACGAGCGCGGCCGTGCCGCCGGCGGCAGTGCGGAACTCCACGCGCCCATGGCGGGGCGTGGGCCGGTTGCCGTGCATGGCGGGCTGCTGCGGGCGATAGTGCGGGAGCACCCTGAGCCAGTCCGGCATCGTCGGTTCGCCCGGCTGGCACGCGACCGTGAAGTGCGCGGGAGACAGCGCGTGTGCGAGTTGCACGAGCACGGAATTCGCCAGGGCGAGAGCCTGCGGACGGGGGCCGCACACGCCCACTCCCCGGCGGGCATCCACGGTCGCGGGGGCTCGCTGGAGTGTCGTGGCCCTGGTGAACAGGTTCGCGATCGCGATGGCGTGAGGCGACTGGTCGTCCGGGGTCCCGACTCCCGCGAGTCTAACGCCGCTCTCCACGCTCCCCACGCCGAGTCGAACCGTCAGTTCGCGGTCGGTGCGCGCGCCCCATCGTTCGCGATGGTGATGCGGAAACGAAGCGATCGCTACGGCGGAGGGCGCTGCGAGTTCGAGCCCGGCGCGCTCGCTCTCGTGCGCTGCATCGATCGCGTGGATCGCGGCAACGATGTCGCGCTCGAACCGGTTGCGCTCGCGACGGGAATCTTTTCGGGCTCGGCGCATCGAGTCCGCGACGCTTGCAACGGCGACGACGGGTCCGAGCAGAGCGAACACGAGGGCAAACGGAGACTGGGTGAATGCCGCAAGCGCGAGAGCTGCCGCCACGGGCATCGCGGTGGCAAAGACCGGGAACGGCGTTCTCTTCGGCTGTTCCGGGGCGCGCGGCACAGCGATCTCCTGGAGATTCGTCACCTGCTCAGGTGACCACGCCCCGTCCCCTGCTCACGGCGAGACGGCAGAATCCGTGGGGAACAAGCGGCCGCCGCATTCCGGTGGGACAAGTTCGCTCAGCTGACGATGAAGAACTGCTCCCCCACGTCCACGCGGGATCCGCGCACAAGCCGATACCGCCGCTCAGGGTGGCATCGGATGGGCTTGGACTCCGGTTCGCGCACTATCGTGCCGTTTCCCGAGTACCGGTCCTTCACCCAGAACGCACCCTCCTCCTGTCCGAACTCCAGATGGGTTTTGGACACCGAACGGCTGGAATCGGCGATTGGCACCAACTGATCAAAGTACTCTCCCGGCTCGGCCCTCGGGCTGCGGCCGATGAGCCCGGTTCCGTGGACCGTGAAGGTTTCGCCCGTGCTGAACTGCAGGACGAATCGCTCGCCGAGCTGGTGGCTGGAGGTGATTCTGGTCGGTTCGAGGTCTTCGTCGAACGCTTCCTCATCGAGCCACGAGGGCGCCCCCGGTTCCGATTGCGCGTCAGGAGTCGGCTCGGGTTCCGGCTCGGGCTCCGGTTCCGGCTCCGCATCCGGTTCCGGCTCCGCATCCGGTTCGACCTGCTCCAGCCGCTCGACGGCATTCGTGTCGCGGGGCCTCGAATCCGGATGCTCGATCGCCCCCATCACGAATCCGCACTCGCCGCAGAAGATGTCGTCGGGCGACGCGGGAGCGCCGCACTGCCGGCACGCCGGACCAGCCCCAATACCCTCCGAGGATGCGTTCGACCACGGCTCGGGATCCGCGACGGGTCGCGTGAGCGGCGGCGGGATCATGGGCCGGGGTGACGGCATCGTCGCGGGAGGCGAGAGAGAGTCCGCGGTCGGCTTCGCGGTGGGGGCCAGGACTGCCCTCCCGCACTCGCCGCAGAACATGGCGTCGGAAGGCAACTCGGTACCGCAGTAGCTGCAGGTCACCGCTTCATCCTCTCTCGCGTGAACAAGCTTGAGACACTATAGCCACCAAGGCTGCGGAGGGAAACGAGCGCCTTGATCCGCTCCCACCTCGTGAGGTTGTAGTCGAGGGAATACCGCAAGTCATCGACGGATTTCCACAATTGGATCGCCTGCTCCAGGTCGGGTTCGCCGGGCGCGAAGATCGCCCGATCCGCGACCGCCGCAAGCACGAACGGCTGCGTCCCGCCCACGACTTGCGCGACTTCAAGGCGCGTCGGAGTGGGCCCCGGGGTGAAACCGTGGTCGAGAACGGCGTCTTCGAACTCGTCCCAGCCACCGGCAATTCGCTGAATCGGGGACGGTGCCAACCTGCGCAGCCGCCTGCGCCGCCACTTGGCGAGCGCGATCGTGAGGAACGGCGACAGCAGGACAAGCATGACCAGGCTTGCCCAACCGAGACCCGTGAGTACCCTCAGTACCGTCGCGAGAACAGGGTTCTCCGGGGGATCCTGCTCCTGACTCGTATTGGGCGGAAGCTGGCTGTCGCGCGTCTCCGGCTCCTGCAACAGTGGCTGGACGGGGGATTGCGGACGGGCGACCTTGGTCGGGTCCAGTGGCTCCGCGTCCGGGATCGGCCTCAGCGGCGGAGTGGGGTCAATGGCGACCCAACCGAACTGGGTCGTGTTCACTTCGATCCACGCTGACACGTCGCTGCCGGAAATCGCCGTCGGACCCGTCGAAGCGATGTCCTGGGGCGCAAATCCGAACACCACGCGCGCCGGGAAGCCGAGTTGCCTCGCCATGAGGGCGGCGGTCACTGCGTACTGCTCCTGATCGCCGATCATGCGCTGTCCAGTCAGCAGCTCCGTGATGCGGTCGGCCGCGTGTCCGGAGCGGCTCGCGGGCTCGGTCGACGAAACGCCGTGGCTCACGTACCCGTCTCTGCGCAATCCGTCGAGCATCGCCACGAGGCGGTTGCCGGCACCTGAGATGCCGGAGACATAGCTGTCAAGCGTTGCGGCGAGACCCTCTGGCACTATGGCGACGGGTGGGAGGTCCACGGTTCCCGGTTGCAGTTTCGCAAGATCGGATGCACTCGGTTGCGTCGGGATCACCGACGTCACGGTGTAGGAATCTCCGGAGGTCACCCCTCCGACAACGGCCGCGGTGTCGCTGTTGTCGTTGTAGTAGAAATTGCCGAGGAGACGTGCGGCATTCGCGCCCTCGAAAACGACGCGTTCCAGCTTGCCGATCGTGGGCAGCCAGACCCCGGAGTAGTTGCCGATCGTGACGTCGATCGTCACCGTTTCTCCGACCACGGACGACTGGTCGACGCTCAGCGGCACGCGAGTGAACGCGCCGGACGCGCTGTTCACGCTTCCCTCGCCAACCGAGTAGACGACACCGTTGTACGTGTCGAGGGTCGCAATGCGAATCCGCGCGCCGGGAGGCAGATTGGTCGCCGTGAAAACAGTCCTGCCGCTCAGTGCGGGCTGCAGGTACTTGCGGAAACCGCTCAGCGGACTCGGATAGTGCCTCGAGTCGAACGGCTGCGCGATCGCGGATCGCAACACGACGCGATCCTTGACGGGCGGCAGCAATTGCGACGCTCCGAAGGATGCGGAGGCCGCGACTGCGAGAATTATTCCGGCGCTCAACAGGGTGCGTGCGCCGACGAAGCCCCCATCGGCGATGTGCTCCACCGGTTGCCCGTCAGCACTGAGCTCGCGCGCCGAGAGCAGTCGAATGGACTCTCGTCGGCGATACCACCGGTTCCAAATGAGCCACACGAGAATCATCGCCGTCAGGCCGATCGCGACGGGAAATGGCCAGAGCGCAGATTCCGGGCCGAAGAGTATCCCGACGATGAACACGACAATGGGCCCGAGGACCGCAAGATCCGGAAAATTCGAACGGAGCGCGACGGTCAGCGAAACCACGACCGTCACGAGGATCACGATGAACGCGGGAATGAGCAGCGCCTGGTAGTCGCCCACGGGAAGGCTGATCGTGAGCAACCGCTTCCAGCTGGTCGCGGCACCCAGGAGCAGCTCCTGAAGCCCCGCGAGGGAAGGCAGAACCCGGCCGAGCGCGAGATCCGGCACGGCAAGCGGCACGCCGAGGATCAGGTAGGCCGCAAGAGTCGCGGAGAGCACTTGGAGGCTCGACCAGTGCAACACGGCCCCCAGAATCGCGATGAGCGCGGCGCCCGCGAACGTGACGGCGACGAGGGTCACGAGCGCCATGCTCGCGTAGCTCGGCCACAGGGTGATGGATGCGATTCCGGTCGACAATGCGAGCATGACGGTCGATACCGAAATGAATCCGACGCTCTTTCTGGCGCTGCCCGTTGCCGGGCTCTTCGCGGCGTTCACGCCGCCGCCGACCGCGACAGCGACTTTTGCAGGTCCTCAAGGTACCCGATCGTCAGCACGCTGAGGCCGGGAACCCTGCGGTACCCCGGCACGATCTCCGGGTCGCACACGATCGCAACGACTTCGACATCGACAGGGAACAAAGCCGAAGCCGCTCTCAATTGCGTCGGCGTCGTTGTTGAACCGCAGACGAGGAAGGCGACAGACACGCCCGAAACCTGTTCGGAAACGACGCGGGCGACATCGCGCACGTCCAGCGCGGACTCGTCCCGTTCGATGACGGACAGGTCGTCGAGAAGTCGGCTCCTCGTGAGCGTGCTCAATCGCGACACCGCGAAGACTTTCCGCTTCGCGAAATCGGGAGTCTTGTCGCCCACGACGACCGAGACTTCCCTCGCGTCGCGGATGGCGCGCACGCCGAGGGACCCGGCGACGCTCACGGCGAGCTCGAACTCCTCGTCGTTCGCGTAGTCGGCGGACGCGAGGCTCAAGGCGATGACGAGGTGGCTGCGCCGGGTTTCCTCGAACTGGCGCACCATATAGCGGCCGGTCTTCGCCGTGCTCTTCCAGTGGATGTAACGCCGTTCGTCACCCGGCGCATACTCGCGGAGCGCGTGGAACGACACGTCGCTGTTCGAGATCTGCCTCGTGGGGTTGCCTTCGAGGTCGCGGATGAACCCCGTCGTCGTGCTGGGAACTCCGATGGTGCGCGGGTGGATGTACATCCACAGCGCATCCGTCCACACAAGCTCGCGACGCACGAGCCCGATCGGATCTGCTCTCACGGTGCGCACGGGGCCGATCTGGACCACCCCGCGCCGCGCGGTCGGCACCGGGAACTCGTGGGCGAACACTCCGCCTCTCGCCAGCGACGGCATGGTGACGGCCGCCATTGCCGTGCCCACCGGGATTTCCACCGCGGCACCGAGTATCCGGTGCCGGGTGGGGTTCGCTATCACGACGCTCCCCGCAGCTTGCTCGCCCACGACCACGCGCGAGTGCGCAGTTTTCAATTCGACCGAGAACGCCGTGCGGCCGACAAGATAAATGACGGCGACGAGAACGAGAACGAGGCTTGCCCAGGCGATGACGACGAGTTCCATCCACCCCAGGGAGTATCCGATGGCGAACGACAGGGGGACAAGAGCGAGCATCGACCAGCCGAGCGGGGTGACGACGGAGGACACTCTCGCGGTCCAGGCCCGTACGGTTTCCTCGAATCCTCGGCTGACACGAACCACCGCGACGATCGCGTCAGCGAGCCGGCCCGTGCGGTTGCCGACGATCTTCGTCCTGACGTTCGTGAGGCCCTGCGTGGCGGCGGATGGGGTCGAATCGAACCGCCTGGAGGCCACGCTGGCGCTGCCCAGCGTCGGCGACGCAAGGAGCTTCTCGGCCGGTTCGGTGTGGTTCACACGGCTTGCCTGTCCGTCGGCGGAGGCGTCTCGAGGAGCAGTTGACTGATGATGCTCGAGGCGGTGACGCCTTCGAATTCGGCTTCGGGGTCAAGAACCAGGCGGTGGGCGAGAACGGGCTCCGCGAGCACTTTGACATCGTCGGGGATCACGTAGTGCCGGCCGCTCGCCGCCGCGAGCGTCTTCGCCGTGCGGACGAGCGCGAGAGCAGCCCGCACGCTCGCGCCGAGGCGCACTTCGTCAGAGTTTCGGGACGCATCGATGAGCCGGGAAACGTAGTCGTTGATGGACGGATCGACGTGCACCGTGCGGGCGAGCGCGCCCATCTCGAGGATGACCTTCGCCGTGACGACGGCAGGGACGATGATGTCGTGCGCTTTCGTGCCCGAGCCTTGCAGAATGCGCAGGGTCGACGCATGGTCGGGATAGCCGATGGACGCTTTCATGATGAAGCGGTCGAGCTGCGCCTCGGGCAGTCGGTAGGTCCCGGCCTGTTCGATCGGGTTCTGCGTCGCGATCACCATGAACGGCGAACCGGCATCGTGCGTCACGCCGTCGACCGTGACCTGGCCCTCTTCCATGACCTCGAGCAAGGCGGCTTGCGTTTTCGGGCTCGCGCGGTTGATTTCGTCTGCGAGCACGATGTTCGCGAAGATGGGCCCCTCGTGGAACTCGAACGACCCCGACCGCTGGTCGTAAATGCTGACCCCCGTGATGTCACCGGGAAGGAGGTCCGGCGTGAACTGGATTCGGCTGCTCGTGCCGTCGACACTCTGCGACATCGCCCGGGCGAGCGATGTCTTCCCCGTGCCGGGGAAGTCCTCGAGGAGCAAGTGGCCTTCACTGAGGAGCGCGGTGAACGCGAGCTTGATGACGAAGGTCTTGCCCAGCAGCACCTGATCGACGCCCGCGACGAGCCGGTTGAAAATGTCCGCAAACCATGCAGCCTGCTCGGGTGTCATCGTTCTCGCGGTGCCGCTCTTCGGAGCAGTGCCGATGGACTTTTCGCTCATTATGGTGCCTCCGTGCAGGTTGCTTCTGCGTATCCAGGGTCGGTGAAGTACCGGTCGTTGTGTTCGGGAGAAACGCCGACGCCAAAGTCGACGATCGCTTTCATCCGCACGTTCGTCTGGCCGATGAGCGGAATCGTGGGTGGGGGGACGGAGCTGTCCGGACTGTAGCTGCCGAATCCGAGCCCGGTATCGAACGAGTAGATATACGTTACGGGATATCGGTCGGGATCCGTGCCGTTCACCGGCGGGCCGGGGACGACCTCGGCGCCGACGACGCAGCTCACGATGGTTCCCCGCGCGTTCAATGGCGTGCGGGTCATGCTCCCCGAGGGTTCGCCGCAGAACGTATCGGTCATGTCCCGGCAGCCGCGGAATCGTATGGTGAGCGCATTCCCATACACGGACGCGTTCTCGGCCGACGTGAGGAATTGCCCCTCCACGACGTCGCGCCAGTTGTTGTCGCCGTTGACGTCGTATTGGAACTTGGCTGCGGTGAGAGAGGCGACGGCAAGGTCGTCACGCACCTGGATGTCGAATTGGCCGCCTCTCGGCTGCAGCCAGATTGTTCCTGAGGCCGTGCCCGGCGACCGCATCGTCACCACGTCACCGGATGCCGTCGGCGTGCAGTAGTAGCCGTTATCCGCGTACACGACGTAGCGGTAGGTGTGCTGATCCCTGACCCTCGTGTCATTCCAGACCGTCCCGGGGAAGCCGGGCTTCCCCGATCCGGGCGACGGATTCTGGCACGTCGTCGGCAGGACGTCGGTCGACTCGAACCTTCCGACGGTGTAGTTCACGCCGGGCGCCCCTTGCGGGTTGCTCGGTCCCCAGCTCACCCTGACGTGTCCGAGAGAGTTGTACACGACTCCCGTCACGCCGCCTTCGGCCTGCCCGGGAGGGCCGACGGTCGTGACGGACACGGCGGGGTTTCGCAGCCATCCGGAATCTCCGGCGACTTGCGCGCTGTTCCTCGCGAACACGTTCACCGCATAGGCGACGGCCGGCGCGAGAGTGCCGGAGCTGTTCTCGAATGCGAGGCTTGTCGTTCCGACGGGGACGAGCAGGGATGTGTCGACGTTCGGCCCCGTGATTCGCACCGTGTACCCGGTCACCGGCGAACCATTGGGCGGGTCCCCAACCGCCGACCACGCGATCGCGAGTGAACCGCCGGCCGGCGCGGTGTTCGTCGGGATCGCGCTCACCCCGCCCGGCGCGGCGGGGAGCACATCGGACCATACGGCCGTGGCGATGCCGGCCGGTTCGGACGGGCCGATCGCATTGATCGCGACCACCGAAATCTTCAACGCATTTGCCGGCCCGTTGCCGCGGGTCGCAATGACGCAACCGTTCGTCACCGCGCACTGCGTCACGCTGGACACCGATCCCGTGTCGGTTCGCGTCGCAGTCACCTCGTAACCGGTAATGGGCGAATTGTTGAACGATCCTGGGCTCCACGCGACCGTCAAACTCTGGTCGCCGAATGCGGAAATTCTCGTGCCCGTCACTGGATCGGGGACATCCTGGATCTGCAACTGCACGTTCCCCCATACGAAACGCTCGACGTCGCCCGTCGCATCGGCCACTTGATACTGCACGTTGACGTCCTGTGCCGGCGCTTCCTTCGTTACGACAGCGGTGAGCGTGCGGAGATTGTCGCTCAGGGTGATGGTGACGCCTGAAGGCAACGAGGCCCCGTCGATGCCGCGGACGCCCACGACTTTGAGCGGGCTGCCGGGGAACGGATTCGTCGCCTCATCGTTGGCCAGCACGTCGATGACCGTGGTCTTCCCTCGTGGGGCGACGACGGTGTCCGCTGCCGGTTTGGCGAGCGGGCGGCTCGATGCGACGACATTGAGCTGGATGCTTCCCGCCTTGCCTGCCACGAGATCGTCGCGCACACCGAGCACGAGCGCGGTCGACGTTCCCTTGACGGCGTTCGCCCTCGCCTGGATGACGAGAGTCTGACCTGTGAGCGTGTAGCTGAATCCGACCGGCAGCGGAGCGAGCGCCGTGTAGGCGAGCTCATCGAGGTCGTCGGGGTACGGGTAGTCGGTGAGCTTCAGGAGGTCGATCGTCTTCTCCTGGCCAGGCTCGAACTCGATGACCGCGCCATTGAAGACGGGGGGCTGATTTTCCCGCGGCGTGACGGTGATCGGCAGAACGAGGGTCGCCGTGCGCCCGTTGGGGTCGCTCGCGGAAACTCCGTCCGTCACCACGAAGGAAATCGACGCGGGACCGAAATACTTTTCGGCGGAGCGGAACACGAGGGTCTGTTCGTCGCGCACGAGGCTCGACCCGTCGGAATGGGTTGCGCGGACCGTTGTCGTGTCGGCGAGCCGAACCGGCTTTCCGCCGATCGCGATCACGTAGTCGTTGAGCGGGATGGTCAGCGTCGACTCGCTCGGGATCGTGAGGGGTCGGGCTTTTCGGTTGATTTGCGGAAGCGCATCGTCATAGCCGGGCACCCACACGAAGGCGTACGCCACGATCGAGGGGTCTTCCGGATTCGACACCGAGAACGGAATGATCTGCCGTTTCTCACCGACCGTCACCCTCATCCGCTTATCCGACGTGATCGAGACGTTTCTGTCGTATCCGGCCAGAAGCGAAACTCCGAGATTCCCAACGGCACCGTCCGCGAAGAACACGTTGGCGAGCACGTTCACGTCGATCGAATCCCGGCCGAGGATGTCGGTGAGCGTCAGTATCGTGTCGCGCGCGATCGGCAACGCCCGAGGCGCGTCCGGCGACACCGTGACGGTCACGAAGTTCTGGCTCGTCCCGCCCAGCTCATTCTGGATCGTGTAGATCAGGCCGTATTGGCCGGGTTCGACGGGAGGCGTCACGGTCACGACCGTGCCATCCGTTTCCGCGACGATGTCCGCGTCGCTCACCGGCACAATATCGATGACGGTGAGCGGACTGCCGTCCGGATCCGAATCGTTCGCGAGAACCTGGATCGTCACGGAGCCGCCGGGGCGAATCGAGACCTCGTCGGCGATGGCGACCGGATTGCGCGCGCCGCCGCTCCTGGGACTGATGCCGATGCGAACCGTCCCCGTGGCGCGAGCGCCGAGCGCATCGATCACGGTATACGTGAACGTGTCCGTGCCTGCCGAGTAGTCACCGGCCTCGTAGCTGAATCCGTCGGACCCGTTCGGGGTCACGGCGCCCTTCTCGGGGTTCGTCTCCTGCCCGAGAAGCTGAACGGAGTCGCCGTCGGGATCGATTCCGCCGAGGGGAATCTGGATGTTCACGCGCTCCCCCGCGAGCACGCGCGCTACGACCGTGACCGGTTCCGGCGAATTGTTCGTCGCAGCGACGACCTCGCGAACCGTGATGCGCACTTCCGCCTGAGCCGCCTGGCCGTCGGGCCCGCTGACCGTGTAGGTCGCGACGAAGTTTCCCGGCTTGTCCGGGGCCAGGTACCTCAATATGTTTCCAGAGGCGAAGAGCAACCCCGAGTCCCCCCGAAGCGTCGTCGAGAGCTGCGGGTCGAGGGTGAGAGACTCACCGTCCGGCTGGATGTCGTTGTCGAGGACGGGGATATCGATTGCGGCACCGACGCGCACGGAGATCGTGTCGTCCGTCGCGATCGGCGGTTGTAGCTTCACCGGGCGCGGAATCTCAATGACCGTGACTGTCCCGTCCGCTGAAGCGAGACCGTTCGTGACGCGGTAGCCGAACGACACCGGCCCATCGTCCTGAGGCGCCGTGAGGGTTACGCGGATCGTTCGCTGCTCGAGGATCTCCGCCTGGATCCCTTCCCCCGCAGAAATTCCCGTGACTCCCGTGACGAGGAGCACACCGCCTGCCGGATCGATGTCCGAGTTCGCGATATCGACCGTCTCGCTGCTCAGAGACTTCACGAAGACGGTTTTCGGCACCGTGATCGGCTTGGTGTTCACGTCCGGCGGGGCGTCAACGTCGATCCGCAGAGTTCCGGTCGTCGTCTGGTCGCCATCCGTGACAACGTATTCGAGGCTGAACGTTCGAACCTGGCTGCTGGAGAAGCGGAATGTTCCAGAGTCCGGACTCGCGGTAATGACGGCGCCCGTCCGCGACGGAACGCTGCTGAGCCGAATCGTCCCCGTGCCGCCGCTCACGTGCTGCAGAGGATGCACCGTGACCGTCTGGCCCGCGTAGGCGAGCACCACGAACGGCTCAGCGACGATGGGGACCTGCCCTGGCGCGCTCACCGTGATGGCGAGGTTTCCGCTCGATTGCGCCGAGCCGTCCGTCACGACGAGAGCGACGGACCGGGAAACGCTCGCCGCGCCCCCCTCGACGAACACGACCGTCCCGTCCGGCTTGAAACTCGCGACATCCGGGGACCCGGTCGATGCCGACGAGAGATAGAACGCGTCGCCGTCCGGATCCACCCAGTCGCCGAGAACAGAGGTCGTCATGCGTCCGCCCTGCGCGACGACGCTCCTGCTCTTGCGCATTTGCACGGGCGGTGAATTCTCGTGCGGTTCGCGCACCGCGACAGTCACCGTGGCGCTCGCTTCGCCGCCGCGGCCGTCGTTGATCGTGTACCGGAACGACACTGACCCGCTCGCTGCTGGCGTGAGCGTAATCTGCACTTGCTGCCGATTGTTCACGATGTCCAGGCGTCCGACCGACTCATCCAATTCGCTCACGTGCGAAACCACGAGCACGTCGCCGTTCGGGTCGTAATCGTTGAGGAGCACGGGAAGGATCGCACTTCGGCCGGGCCGCGCGCCGAATGCGTCGTCCACGGCTACGGGCGGCTGCTGCACCTTTTCATAGTCGGGGGGCGTATCGAGGTCGTTCTCGGTCACTTGCTCCTGCTGCTGCTGGACATGAACGAGGCCATCCCAGTTGTCGATGAGTTCGCCGCGGGCCTGGACGGCCCAGGATCCGCCGCCTCGCGGGTCGTTGAGCACCACCCTGTCTCCATTGCGGTTGAACGCGAGGCGCGCAGCCCCGAGCGGCATCGACGCAAGGAGGAGCGTTACCGGTTCGCCGGACCCGCACCGACGCCAGGCGGTGCCGTCCGACCAGGCGGCGAACTCGCATCCCGCTGCGATCACCGGCGCGGCGGGGTTGCCCGTTCGGTCCTCGACCAGAACCTTCGGGTCGCCGCCGTTCGGAGAGACAGCCAGGAGGCCGCGGGAGTACGCGAGCAAAATCTCCTCGCCCGACATCGACGGCTGCTGAAGCCGAAGAGTGTCAGCGACCCCCGCGAACCCGGAGAGGTCGACGCTCGCTCCGTCGACGATGAGGGTTCTCGATGTCGCATCCAGGACGGCCCAGTGCGACCCGACCCAGGTGACGGACAGAACGCTTGCGGCGTCGCCGAAAGTCAGTGCGTGCGTTTCGACGACGGACGCCGTGTGCGCCGCGTCGATCCGGTACACGAGCTGGGCATCGCGCGAGTACGCGATGAGCCATCCCTCGGCGTCCATGGCGAATACGGAATTGATGCCGAGGCTCAGAGTCGGCGCGGATGCAGGGTCGAAGTGTTCGAACTCCGCCGACGGCACAATCCACACCTGGCCGTCCCCGTCGGTGACGACGGCGTTGCCACCGGCGAGGAACAGGTGCGGGTCGTCGGTCGGCATGGGGACCGTGTCGGCGACCGTGGAGGTCGCCGGATCGACGATTCCGACCTTGCTGCTGCCCTCGTCGAAAAGCAGAACCGTCGTGCCGTCCTGGACGACATCGAGCTCGCTGCTGTCGGTCGGCACGACGGTATTCAGCTCGAGGATCTGGGTATTCGCGCGGCCGATGAACTGCTGCGCGCCATTCGAAACCCACACGGAGGCATCGTTGAGCTGGACCTTTTGCGCCGGGTAGCCGCCCGAGACGATGGCGCTCGTCAAAACGACGGCGACGATCGCCGTTCCGCTGGTCAGCGAAACTGCGAGGGACTTGTGGCCGGAGAGCCAGCGCCTAAACATCGTCGCCCGTCATCCGCTGAACTCCACGCACTTCTCGCTGCTGGGTTCCCCGGTTTTTCCCTGCCGGTTCACCGTCACGGTAATGCAGACGCGGTCGCCGGGATTCGCATCGACCGAGAACGTCGTCGACTGCTGGATGCTGTTCTGGGTCCCCTGGTTCGCGGAGATCTGGTAGGAGTCGCCGGGGAGCAGCCCGGGATTGGACCAGCTGAACTCGATGGAATCAATCGACTGCTCGGCCTGGATGTCGGTGACCCGCGGAATCCGATCGGAGCTGGAACGGACAAGGACGATCGTGGCCACGACGCCCAGCGTGACGACAAGCACCGCGGTAGCGATGAGGGACCAGGCAAGGACTTGCATGCCCCTGCTGCGCAGATTGGACTTCGTGTTCGGGTTCGGTTGCGACTGATCGGTGTCCCTGAATATGGTGCCGACGGGCGCGTAGTCGGCTTGCGCGAATCGACGCCGCTTTCTCAAGCGCGCTCCGCTTTGGTGGTTCGCACCTGCGACCCCGCGAATCCTCGTGCGATCACCGAGTTCGCCTACGGTCGCGAGCGCCCAGTCGTCGACGGCGACTTCCACGGGGGTCTGCGGAACGCCGAGTTCGGTTTCAATCGCCTGCAGACCCCGGACGAATTCCATCGCGGTCGCCGGTCGCGCTTCCGGCTTTCTCGTCATCGCTTTCTGCAGAAACTTCTCCAGGCTCTCCGGAACGTCGGAACGCCCGATCGGCTGCACTTTCGCGCGATTGATCCGGCTGATCAGATCCGTCGACTTATTGGATTCTCCCGGGATCTCAAACGGCGAACGGCCCGCGAGAAGCGAGTAAATCGTCGCGGCGAGCGACCACACCTCGGAGGCGACGGAACCGGACGTTTCGTCCATGAGGACTTCGGGTGCCGACCAGGGAATCGACATGCCAATCGCTTCCCGATGGCCGGCTTCGCTGAGCGTCGAGGCGATCCCGAAGTCGGAGAGGACGGGGTGTCCGTACGCCGTGAGCAGGATGTTCGAGGGTTTGATGTCGCGGTGCAGGACTCCCGCGCGGTGCGCCGTCTCCACGGCGCTGCCGATCTTCACCGCGATTTGCAGGATGTCCGGAACGGGAATCCGTTCCCGGCGATAGCGCTCGCTGAGCGACGGCGAACACAGTTCCATGACGAGGTATGGGCGGCCGTCGGCGGAAACGCCCGCCTGATACACGGTGAGAATGGACGGGTGTGCGCTCAATTGGGCCATCAGGTTCGCTTCGGCCTGGAACATGTGCCGCACCTGGTCGTTCACGATTTCGCTCAACATGACTTTGACGGCAACCTGACGGCGGGGCATGTTCTGCTCATACAGGAAAACGTCGGCGAAACCTCCCGAACCGAGAATGTGCACGTGGGAAAAGCCGGGCAGCACGGGTGGCTGCGACGGTAAGCGCCTCGCCATAGTGCCCCCTCGCTTACTCACTCGCGGGCACGACGCATCGGGTTGCGCTCGCTCGGCCCTTGCTCATTCTAGGCAGACGGGCCCTGGACTCTCGCCCAGTATGACAGTCTTCACAGGAAGTACTCACGCCCCATTTCTAGGGCCTACGCATCAGTGTGAAGGCGCCGTGTCCTCAAGTTCGAGGAGATCGTCGCCGTCTGCCACGTTGCCGGCGATCACGTCGATCACGATTGCCGTGACATTGTCCCGACCGCCCGCCTTGAGGGCATCCTCGACGAGCGCCTGAGCTGTTTCCTGCGGCCCGCTCCTGGCCGCAAGGCGGGCTCTGAGGTCGAATTCGCCCACTTCCCGCGTGAGACCGTCCGAGCACACCAGAACGCGGGAATCCGAGGTGACCGGCAGGAGCCAGAAATCGGGCACGGGTTCCGAGTTGAACCCCACGGCACGGGTCACGACGTTGCTGTTCGGATGGTGCGCCGCGTCGACCGATGTAATGAGCCCGGCGGTGACGAGCTCCTGGACGACGGAGTGGTCGACCGTCACTTGCGTGAGCACATTGTGCTCGAAGAGGTACAGGCGCGAGTCTCCCACGTTGAAGACGACCCAATACGGATGGCCGCCGTGAATCGTGATCGCGGCACCGGTCACTGTCGTGCCGACGCCCAGTTCCTGCTCGTCCAGGGCGTGGGAGATGTCCATTGTCGCAGCGCGAAGCGCGTCGACGATGGATTCCGGCTGCACGAAGCCGCCCGTCGCGAGTTCCGCGAGCCGCGAGACGACCGCCGCGCTGGCGACATCGCCCGCCGAGTGCCCGCCCATTCCGTCCGCCACCGCGAAGATCGTCCCCGCCGCGACCAGGCTGTCTTCGTTGTGGGAGCGCACGTTCCCTACGTCCGTCGCCATCCCCCACGCGAGCGCGACCTTTGCATCGCCCCGGTCCGGGATTGCGAGTTCGAACCGGGCATTGCTCTCGCCGACCACCGTCACCGTGTACCTTCCGCTAGAGCATGGGCCGGCGCTGCCACGACAACGATCCGGATTCCATCCCCAATATCCACTACGGAACCCTCGCCGACGACGACCGACTCGCCCTGGCGCAAACCTCGCGGCGGGAAACCTCCGCTCGTGACGATCGTGCCATTCGTCGAGCCGAGGTCCGTGACCACGACGGCGTCACCCTCCTGGCGCACTTCGACGTGCGTGCTCGAAACTTCGCGCGATGGGGAGGGGACCATGACCAGTCGGGGCATTTTCGCGCCCGTGATTCGCGGAGTGCTCGGTCGGCGCCCGATGTATGCGGGGACTTCGAGCGGAATCGGAGGGTGGGTGCCGATCCGGAGGGCGAATTGCGCGGCCCCGACATCCTCGACGTCGTCCGCGGCCGCTCTCGCGCGCCGCCGGCCCGAGCCGGCTCGCGTCACGATGATGGTGTCTTCCTCAGCCGACGCGGGCTCGATGAGGGGAGGCGGCGATTCGCCGATCATCGCAGGGCCGAGGATGGTGTCCGCTTCATCGCCTTCCGTCGGTTCGGTCCCGTCGCTCACGAATGACCTCCGAGGCTCGCGACGAGATTGATGATCGTGGCCAGGATGACCGCTCCGAACAGGTACGACACGAGGGCATGGCGCAGAGCCGTCACCCGGAACTCTCGGCGGTTCAGGCTCGTATCCGAAACCTGGTAGGTCATGCCGAGCGTGAACGCGAGGTACGCGAAGTCCCCGTAGTCAGGCTGCTCCTTCTGGTTGAAGTCGACGCCGCCCGGAGTTCCGTCGTAGTACAGGGAGGCGTACCGGAGCGTGAACAGCGTGTGGATGAGAAACCAGGACACGGCAACGCTCGCAATCGCCAGCGCGCCGATGACGACGCTTCCCACACTGGATAACGAGTCCTGACGCACGAGAACGAAGGCGACAATGGCCAGAGACGCAATGCTCGCGATGACGAGCAGAGCGTCGGCGAGCGGGCGGGACGGGTCTTCCCGCGTGGCGTGCTCAGCGGTCTGACTGGCTCCCATCCTTCCGATCCTGAACCACACCCACACGATGTAGGTGAGGGATGCCGAAAGCCAGCCGATGAGAAGCGCAAGGTCCCACGGGACCGCCATCCACGCGAGGAGCCAGGCGGCCACACCCACCGCGAGCATGGCGAGCACGCGGATGCTTGCCGTGTGAGTGCCGCTTGGGGCCGACCTGCTGTCCACTCGTCAATGTTCGCACAATGGACCGCACGCAATCTCAACCCGCGGCAACTACCGAATTCGTTGTCCGAGACCACAAACTGTACGGAATCGCTTGTGACAAAGCAGTTTCACTGACAGAATCGATACATGACTGCCGCAGGCAAGCCGATCCAGCTCGATACCGTCTCCAAGGCGATCATCGAGCAGCTCCAATCGGATGGCCGGCGATCTTACGCGGAGATCGGGAAAGCCGTCGGCTTGAGCGAAGCCGCAGTGCGACAACGCGTGCAGAAACTCACCGACTCGGGCGTCATGCAGGTCGTCGCCGTCACGGATCCGATGCAATTGGGTTTTTTCCGTCAGGCCATGATCGGCATCAGGGTGACGGGCGACACGACGAGCGTCGCGGACCGAGTGGGACGCATCGACGCTGTCGATTATCTCGTGCTCACCGCGGGCAGTTTTGATTTGCTCGCGGAAATCGTGTGCGAAAACGACGAGGACCTCATCGACGTGCTCAACAAGGAGATCAGAAGCATCCCGGGGGTGCATTCCACCGAGACTTTCGTCTATCTCAAACTACAAAAGCAGTTCTATAACTGGGGAACAAGGTAAGAAGAAATGACAATGCTCGATACGACCGCGACAGCCTACAACGAGGCCGAGTTGCAGCAGAAAGCCAAGGACCACCTCTGGATGGCGATGGCCAGGCAGTCCGTCATGGAGAGCGGCGCGGGAGTGCCCATCATCGTGCGCGGCGAAGGCCACCACATTTGGGACAGCAAGGGCAAGAAGTACTTCGACGGGCTCAGCGGACTGTTCGTCGTGAACGTCGGCCACGGGCGACGCCGGCTCGCCGAGGCTGCCGCAAAGCAAGCGGAGGAGCTCGCGTTTTTCCCCACCTGGTCCTACGCCCACCCCACCGCGATTGAACTCGCCGACCGCCTCGCGGCGGAGGCGCCAGGCGACCTGAACCGCGTGTTCTTCTCCTCCGGCGGGGGCGAAGCGAACGAGACCGCGTTCAAGCTCGCCAAGTACTTCTGGAAGCTGCAGGGTCGCGGTACGAAGCACAAGGTCATCTCCCGCTACATCGCGTACCACGGAACACCCCAGGGCGCGCTCGCGATCACGGGCATCCCGGGCATGAAGGAAATGTTCGAGCCGGTCACTCCGGGCGGATTCCGCGTGCCGAACACGAACTTCTACCGCGCCGACGAGGCCGGCTTCGTCCCTTCGGCAAGCTCGAGTCTTTCCACGGAAATTCAGTTCGGCCAGTGGGCGGCGAACCGCATCGAAGAGATGATCGAGTTCGAGGGCCCCGAGACCGTCGCCGCGGTGTTCCTGGAGCCCGTCCAGAACTCCGGCGGATGCTTCCCGCCGCCTCCCGGCTACTTCCAGCGCGTGCGGGAGATCTGCGACAAGCACGACGTGCTCCTGATCGCCGACGAAGTCATCACGGGCTTCGGCCGCATCGGAAACACGTTCGCGTCGACGACGTACGACTTCGTTCCCGACATGATCACGTGCGCCAAGGGCATTACGAGCGGTTACGCTCCCGCCGGTGCCACGATCGTGAACGAGCGGATCTACGAGCCGTTCAAGCACGGCGACACGACGTTTTACCACGGGTACACGTGGGGCGGGCACCCGGTGTCCTCTGCAGTCGCGCTCGCGAACCTCGACATCATGGCGGAGGAGAAGCTCAACGAACGCGTTCGGGAGAACTCGCCGATCTTCCGCGCGACGCTCGAGAAGCTCATGGATCTGCCGATCGTCGGCGACGTGCGCGGTGACGGCTACTTCTTCGGAATCGAACTCGTCAAGGACAAGGCGACGAAGGAGACGTTCGACGACGACGAGTCGGAGCGATTGCTTCGCGGATTCCTTTCCAAGGCTCTCTTCGACGCCGGCCTGTACTGCCGTGCGGATGACCGGGGAGACCCCGTCGTGCAGCTCGCGCCACCGCTCACGATCGGACCGAAGGAGTTCGACGAGATCGAGGGCATCCTGCGCAGCGTGCTCACCGAGGCGTGGACGCGGCTCTAGGCACACCGTGTCGGCGTACCGGGACCTGAGCTTCTGGTTCGACTCCCTCATCGAGTCGGGGGCAGATGACCTCGTGCCGCGCCCTGCGCTCGAGGGAGACTGCACCGCGGACGTCGCGATCGTCGGAGCCGGGTTGACGGGCTTGTGGAGCGCGTACTACCTGCTCACACGGAACCCCGAATTGCGCGTGATCCTTCTCGAGAAGGAGATCGCGGGATTCGGGGCGTCCGGCCGCAACGGCGGTTGGTGCTCAGCGCTGTTCCCGTCGTCGACTGCCGCGCTCGAGCGCCGCCACGGGCTGGATGCCGCGCTCGCGATGCGCCGCGCCATGATCGACACGGTATCCGAGGTCGGCCGCGCCGCCTCGGCGGAAGGCATCGACTGCGACTTTGTGCGCGGCGGCACGCTTCTGTTCGCCCGCTCGAAACCGCAGCTCGCACGCGCGCGCGAGGATATCGCCGAGGCGCGGCACTACGGGGTTGACCAGTTGCGACAGCTCGGCGAGCGCACGTATCCGGTCGGCACTCTCGCGTCACTCCTGGACCCGGCGTGCGCCAGGCTCCACCCGGGCAAGCTCGTCCGCGGTCTGGCCCGCGTGGTCGAGAACATGGGCGCGACTATCGCCGAGCGCACGGAAGTGCTCTCGTGGGTGCCGCACAGGGTCACGACGTCCCGCGGAGTGGTCACGACGGGCTCGATCGTCGTCGCGGCAGAAGGGTTCGGCGCCTCGTTCGCGCAAACCCATCGTCGGGTCATGCCGCTGTACTCTCTCATGATCGCGACCGAGCCGCTCGCCGAGTCCGTGTGGGACGAGATCGGCATCGAGCATGGGCAGACTTTCAGCGACTTCCGGCACCTGCTCATTTACGGACAGCGCACGGCCGACAACCGCTTCGCGTTCGGCGGGCGGGGCGCCAGATACCACTGGGGCAGCGCCATTCGGCCAGGCTACGACCGCGCTCCGCGCGTGTTCGAGCATCTCCGCCGCGCCCTCGTCGACTTGTTCCCCCAGGTCGCGAACGCGGCCATCACGCACCGCTGGGGCGGCCCGATCGGCGTTCCCCGCGATTGGCACGCGGCCGTGGATTTCGATGCGGCGACCAACGTCGTGTGGGCAGGGGGTTACGTCGGCGATGGCCTCAGCACGACGAACCTCGCGGGCCGCACGATCGCCGATCTGATCGGCGGCGTCGACTCCGAACTCGCGGAGTTGCCGTGGGTGAACCACCGCTCGCGGTTGTGGGAACGCGAACCGTTGCGCTTCATCGGCGCCAACCTCGGTCTGGCCGCCATGGACATCGCAGACTTCGAGGAGCGCGTGACGAAGCGCCCTTCGCTCGCCGCGAAAATCATGGCACCACTCGTCGGCGGTTAGTCGCCCAGCGGGATGCTGCCCGTTGCGGGGCCTGCGACGAGGTCCTCCTCCGAAAGGACCGGCCCTGCGAACTGCGCGTCGTAGAGCCGCGCGTACGCGCCATCCGCGTCAAGCAGCTCGGCATGGGTGCCCTGCTCGACGATCTGGCCGCTCTCCATCACGAGGATGAGGTCGGCGTCGCGGATCGTGGAGAGCCTGTGAGCGATCACGAAGCTCGTGCGGTCGCTGCGCAACGCCGCCATGGCGTGCTGCACGAGCACTTCGGTGCGCGTGTCGACCGAGCTCGTCGCCTCGTCCAGGATGAGCACGCTCGGGCGCGCCAGGAATGCCCTGGCGATCGTCAGGAGCTGCTTCTCCCCCGCGCTCACGTTGGAGGCCTCGTCGTCGAGCACGGTGTCGTAGCCGTCCGGGAGCGTCTTCACGAAGCGGTCGACGTACGTGGCGGTGGCCGCGTCGACGATCTCTTCTTCCGTCGCCTCCGGCCTGCCGTAGGCGATGTTCTCCCGGATGGTTCCGCCGAACAGCCAGGTGTCCTGCAGCACCATGCCCACGCGCGTGCGCAAATCGTCCCGCGTCATCGTGGCGATGTCGACGCCGTCGAGCGTGATGCGCCCGGAGTTCAGCTCGTAGAAGCGCATGATGAGGTTCACGAGCGTCGTCTTTCCCGCTCCCGTCGGCCCGACGATCGCGATCGTGTGGCCGGGTTCGGCGACGAGATTGACGTGCTCGATGAGCGGCGTGTCTTCGGTGTAGCGGAACGACACGTCCTCGAACTCGAGTCGGCCGCTTGCTACCTTGGGCGACTGAGCCGGAGAGACATCCTCGCTCTGGTCCTCGGCGTCCAGAAGTTCGAACACGCGCTCGGCCGAGGCGACTCCGGACTGCAGGAGGTTCGCCATGCTGCCGAGTTGCGTCACGGGCTGGGTGAACTGGCGCGAGTACTGGATGAACGCCTGGATGTCTCCGATGCGCATCGCGCCGCTCGCGACCTGCAGCCCGCCGACGACGGCGATCGCGACGTACACGAGGTTCCCGACGAACATCATGGACGGCATGATGATGCCGGAGACGAACTGGGCCCCGAAGCTCGCCTTGTAGAGTTCCTCGTTCTTCTCGCTGAAAACCGCAGCGACCTCCTTCTGGCGGCCGAACACCTTCACGAGCGCGTGCCCGGTGAAGTTCTCCTCGATGAGGGCGTTCAATTCGCCCGTGTGCTTCCACTGGTCGACGAACATTTTCTGCGATCGCTTCGCGATCACGATCGTGATGATGATGGACAGCGGAATCGTCACGAGCGCGATGACGGTGAGCAGCGGAGACGTGATGAGCATCATCGTGAGCACGCCGATCACCATGAGCAGCGACGTGACGATCTGGCTGAGCGTCTGCTGCAGGCTCTGCGAAATGTTGTCGATGTCGTTCGTGACCCGGCTGAGCAGTTCGCCGCGCGGCGTCTTGTCGAAGTAGCTCAGGGGCAGCCGGTTGATCTTCTTCTCGACGTCTTCGCGCATCCGGTACACGGTCGCCTGCACGACGTCGTTGAGGACGTAGGACTGCAGCCAGCCGAACACGCTCGAGAGGATGTACAGCGAAAGCACGAGCATGAGAATCATGGACAGCGCGTGGAAATCGATCCCGACTCCCGGGGTCAGGTGCATTCCGCTCAGCAGATCGGCCTGGCCATCCTGCCCTCTGGCACGCAAGCCATCGATGATCTGCTCTTTCGTGACTCCGACCGGGAGCGACTTCGAAATGGCGCCCTCGAAAATGAGTGTCGTGCCATTGCCGAGAAGTTTGGGGCCGATGACGGACATTCCGACGCTGGCCACGGCGAGCAGGAGCACCCACAGGACGCGCATCCACTCGGGGCGCAGACGTGCGATCAGGCGCTTGGCAGACGGGCCGAAGTTCAGGGACTTTTCGGCGGGCATGCCGGCGCCGCCGAACGGTCCCCCCGCACCCGGGCCCCTGCGCATGGGCGGGCGGGCAGGTGTGCTGGATTCCTTCTGGTCGCTCATACTGCTTCCTCCGCCGTGAGTTGCGACGACACGATCTCGGCGTATGTCTCGTTGTTCTCGTTCAGTTCATCGTGCGTGCCGATCCCGACGATCTCGCCGTTCTCGAGCACGATGATCTGGTCCGCGTCGATGATCGTCGACACGCGCTGGGCAACGACGATCATCGTCGCTCCCCTCACTTTTCTCCTGAGCGCCTGCCGCAATCGGGCATCGGTGCCGGTATCGAGCGCGGAGAACGAGTCATCGAACACGTAGATCTCCGGTTTCTTCACGAGCGCGCGGGCGATCGCGAGCCGCTGGCGCTGCCCGCCGGAGACGTTCGTCCCGCCCTGGGAGATCGGGCCATCCAGCCCGTCCTCCATCTCGGCGACGAAATCCTTCGCCTGCGCGATCTCGAGCGCATCCCAGAGTTCTTCGTCCGTGGCATCCGGCTTGCCGTACCTCAGGTTCGAGGCGACCGTCCCGGAAAACAGGTAAGGCTTCTGAGGCACGAGGCCGATGAGGCTCCACAGCAGGTCGGGGTCGAGGTCGCGCACGTCGACGCCGTCGACGAGGACCGAACCTCCCGTCACGTCGAACAGTCGCGGGAGCAGGTTGATGAGCGTGGATTTGCCCGAGCCCGTGCTGCCGATTATCGCCGTCATTTTCCCCGGCCGAGCCGCGAAAGTGAGGTTCTTGAGCACCGGCTCCTCGGCGCCCGGGTACTGGAAAGAGGCGTCCAGGAACTCGACAGTGCCCACCTCGGTCACCTCCATGACCGGGTTCTCGGGCAAGGTCACCGACGTCTTTGTGTCGAGCACTTCGCCGATCCGGTCGGCGCTCACCGCGGCGCGCGGCACCAAAATGCCCATGAACGTCGCCATCATGACGCCCATGAGGATCTGCATGAGGTATTGCATGAATGCCATGAGGGTTCCGACCTGGATGTCGCCTTCCCCCACGCGGATCCCTCCGAACCAAATGACCGCGACCGTCGACACATTCATGACGAGCATGACGGTGGGGAACATGAGGGCGAACAGGCGGCCAGCGCTGATTGCGGTCTGGGTGAGCTCGGTGTTCGCTGTCGCGAACCGCTCGGACTCGTGGCCTTCGCGCACGAACGCGCGGATGACCCGGATCCCGGTGAGCTGTTCGCGCAGCACGAGGTTCACCTTGTCGATGCGTTTCTGCATGAGCCGGAACAGGGGAACCATCCGCGCCATGATGAGCCCGACGGCAATCAGCAGAACCGGAATGCTCACGGCCATGAGCCAGGACAGCCCGACATCCTGTTGCAGCGCCATGATCACGCCGCCGATCGCGAGCATCGGAGCCGAGATGAACAGCGTGAGGCTCATGAGGGTGACCATCTGGACCTGCTGCACGTCGTTCGTCGTCCTCGTGATGAGCGATGGCGCGCCGAACTGCGCGACTTCGCGCTCGGAGAACGTGCTCACGGTGTCGAAGATTCCGCCCCGGAGGTCGCGGCCGAGCGACATGGCGACCTTCGCGCCGAAGTACACCGCCGTGATCGCGCACACGATCTGCAGGAGCGTGATGCCGAGCATCACGGCACCGACGGCGAAGATGTACGGAACGTCTCCCTTGGCGATCCCGTTGTCGACGATATCGGCGTTCAGGCTCGGAAGATACAGCGAGGCGAGCGACTGGGCGAGCTGGAAGACGCCCACCGCCACGAGCATGGGCCAGTACTGCTTGAGGTACGTGCGGAGAATCGTGAGGAGCATGCTGTTCAATCCTGGTTTTCTGCTGTTGTGGCGGGTTGGGAGGCGGGAGGCTTTCCTGCGATGCCGTAGAGGACGATCGCGGCGAGCTCGTGGGAATCAAACTCCATGCCGGCATTGAACTCCTTGAGCGATGCCGAGAACGTCACGAGCCGGATGACGTGCGCGGTTCGATGCGGCGACCAGTTCAGTTCGGCGAGCTGGGGAGCGAGAACTTCGGCGATGATGTCGGCGAATACATGGCGGCGCTCGTGCCGCTTGGGCGGGTGGGTGACCCCGGCAGCCGCCATCACCCGGAACACTTCGCTGAACCGCTGCATCATGAGTTCGACGATGCGCAGCACCTTGTCTTCGAGGGGAAGCTCCGGGGAAATCGATTCGAGGCCGATCCGAAGCGATTCCGGGTCGAGAAATTTGGCGACGGCCGCCTCGATGAGCGAATCCTTGTTTCCGAATGCCCGGAAGATCGTCCCCTCCGCGACACCGGCGGCCTCGGCAATCTGCTTCGACGTCAGATCGCGCCCATACTCCACGAGCAAGGGCATGACGGCGTCGATGATCGCCGATCGCCTCTCATCCACCGACAGCGGGCGGGCGCGCGAGCTGCTCGCTGACGCCTGGCGACGGGATTGCACAACGGGAAGTGTAACTGAGTGAGCGCTCACTCCGCAAATTCGGGCGTCGGCAATTCTCGCCGAATTGCGTGTGCCCACCGCTTCCGTAGGATCGAGAGGAACCGCAAACTATCAGGGAGATTTCATGTCAAAGGCAGTCAGCTATTCGGAGTACGGGGGCCCCGAGGTGCTGGAGGTCGTTGACGTCCCCGAGCCGCACGCGGGCGAAGGCGAAGTGAGGGTCGCTGTTCGCGCGGCGGGGCTCAATCCCTTCGATTCCAAGGTGCGCCGCGGTGGATACATTCCGACTCACACGCTCCCCTCCCTCCAGGGCGCGGAGTTCGCCGGCGTGATCGATGAAATCGGCTCAGGGGTCCAGGGATGGGCCGTGGGCGATGAGGTTCTCGGCTGGATCGGCCGCGGCGGGCAGGCGGAGTTTGTCGTCGTGCCCGAGGGCCGCGTCGCGGCGAAGCCCGCGGAGCTCGACTGGGCGGTCGCGGGAGGAATCGGCCTCGTCGCCAATACCGCCAGGCGCGCCGTGGATTCGCTCGAACTGGGACCTGGCGACACGGTTCTCGTCACGGCCGCCGCTGGCGGCGTGGGTGTCGTAGCGGTCCAGTTCGCGAAGGCCGCCGGCGCCACTGTCGTCGGGACGGCAAGCGAAGCCAACCACGAGTTTCTGAAGTCACTCGGCGTCATCCCGGTCGCCTATGGCGAGGGCGAGCTCGAGCGGCTGCGCGCCGCGGCGCCATCCGGTTATACCGCCGCTCTGGACCACGTCGGCGGCAGAGCCATCACCACGGCACTCGAACTCGGTATTCCTGCCGAGCGCATCAATACGATCGCGGACAACGACCCCGCGGAGAACCTCGGGCTCAGCAGGGTTGGCGGCGGCAAGAAGACCTCGGAAGAGCTCGCCGGATTTGCGCGGCAGGCTGCCGCGGGCGAGCTTGTCTTTCCCATCCGCAGCACGTACCGCCTGGCCGACGTCGTGGCCGCGTTCGAAGACCTCGAGACCGGTCACGGCCTTGGCAAGGTCGTGCTGCTCATCCCGTAAGCGCCACCCTGTCGAACCGCACGAATCAGCGCGGGAATATTTCGTCGATCTCGACCAAGTCGTCGGCTTCCGGCACCCACGCGGTTGCGGCGGCGACGTTCTCGCGCACCTGAGCGGGTGTCGTCGCTCCCGCGATGACGCTAGCGAGGTTCGGCTGGGCGAGCAGCCATCCGAATGTTCCCTCGAGCATCGTGATGTCGCGCGCGTCGCAGAATTGCCGGAAACGCTCGACGGCGTCCCAGTTCGTGCGCTCGAGCAAGTAGCTCTTCTCCCCCATCACCCTCGAGCCCGCCGGTCCGCCCTCGCGCGTGAACTTCCCCGTGAGGATCCCGTTGTGCAGCGGGAAGAACGGAAGAAATCCGAGCCCGTACCGGCGAACTGCGGGCAGAACTTCTGCCTCGACGCCGCGAGCGAGAAGGCTGTATTCGTTCTGCGCGGACACGAATTTCGGATGGCGTCCGGCGATCGCCGTGAACTCGGCCTCGGCGATCTGCCAGCCGGCGAAGTTCGAATGTCCGTAGTAGCGGATCTTGCCCTCGGAGACGAGGTCGTCGAGCGTTGCGAGCGTTTCTTCGATGGGGGTTTTCGGGTCGGGGGTGTGCAATTGGTACAAGTCGATCCAGTCAGTCTGCAGCCTGCGCAGCGACGATTCGATGGCAATCCGGATGTAGCGGCGTGAACCCCGAGCGTCCCAATCGGGTCCGTTCGCACCTTCCATGTCCATGCCGAATTTCGTGGCGAGCACGATCGAGTCCCGCTTGTCCTTGAGCGCGTTTCCCATGAGGGTTTCGCTGACGCCGCGCTGTTTGCCGTAGATATCGGCTCCGTCGAAGAACGTGACGCCCTCGTCGATCGCGGTGCCGATCACGGCGTTGGACCCTTTCTGCGTTTCGGTTGCGGTTCCGGCCCGGCCGAAGTTATTGCAGCCGATCCCGATCGTCGATACCCGGAGACCGGAGGGGCCGAGGTTGCGGTAGCGGATGGGAGTCGTCGTCGATTCAGGCATGCTTCTACGCTAGCCATTCCCGCCCAGCCTCGCCTCCCCCGCACAGTCCACAACCTTCCGCAGATCGACTGCGGCCGTCGCCGGCGTGGTTTAGCGTCGAATCATGTCCATTTCGACTCCACCCTCCTGGCTCATCCGAACCCGCAGCCCGATCGGCCGACTCGAACTCGTCAGCAACGGCAAAGCTCTCGTTTCGCTGACAATCGAGCGCGAAGGGATGCTCCCGTTCGACTCGGTCTCAGAAAACAGCAATCGGGTGCTCGACCGCGCGGCCAAGCAGCTCGACGAGTATTTCGCGGGCCGGCGCCGTTCGTTCTCAATACCGCTCGCCGCGCACGGAACGCCGTTCCAGCACGCCATCTGGGATCAGCTTTCCGCCCTCGAGTGGGGCGAAGTGACCACCTATGGCGAGCTGGGCCTCGGCACGGGCCGCGCCACGGCCGGCCGGGCGGTGGGCGGCGCGATCGGCGCGAATCCGATCCCGATCATCGTCCCGTGCCATCGTGTACTCGGGTCCGACGGAAGGGTGACCGGCTATAGCGGCGGAAACGGCATTCCCACGAAACTGTGGCTGCTCGAACACGAGGGCGTGCTCCTGGCCGCCTAGACGACCAACTGCAGTTCCCCTGGCGCGCCGGGTTCCAGGCGCAGGCCGCGATCGCGTGCCCACGCGCACAGCGAATCCGCATCGGGAAAATCGATCCCCGACGTTGCCAGCGCCCGTACGAACTCCCCCTTGGCCTTCTTGTTGAAGTGGTTCAGTGCACGCCGCGTGCTTCCCTCGCCCGCCGTGACCACGCGCAGGAAGAACGACCCGGCGGGCGCGGGGCCGAGCGCTACATACGACTCCGAGCGCAAGTCGAGAATGAGCCCTGGGAGGCGATCCAACTCATCGGAAATCGCGTTGCGCCACGTGCGGCCGAGCGGGCGTCCTGGAATCCGCGAATCGTGGGAAAGCCGGTACGCGGGAATCGGATCCGACGCCCGCAGCAAGCCGAACAGCGCGGAGTGAATGATCACCCTCATCGCAGCCCACTCTCTGGCCCGCACGTCGAGAGACCCGAAATCCAGTCCGTCGTACAGCACTCCCGTATAGCGTTCGATCGCGGGAAGCGTCGGCGAGCGCCGGAGGGCCCGATTGCGGTCGACCTCGAAGTGCTGGGCTTTGCTGATTCGGAGCGCCTCGGCAGCAACAGCGCGATTGCTGCTGAGCGAACGCAGGGCCGCGAGCATCGCTCGTCGCACCGGATTCAGCCGGGCGAAACCCAGCGCGTTCAGGTCGAGAAGCCTGCGCTCGTCGCCGCCATCCGTCTTCGTTTCCGACGGAGGGAGAAGGACGTGCACTAGTGCGCGTCGGCGGCAGGCGTCACAAGGCCGGCGTTTCTCGCGACGACCGTGACGGCGTCATTGGCGACGGAAAGGAACCCGTCCTCGGCCGTCGCTTTCACCACGGTGCCGTTCTCAAGCGTGATGCGCACCTCGCCCGGGCCGAGAATCGCCAGAATCGGCTCGTGCCCTGGCAGGATTCCGATCTCGCCCTCCACGGTGCGCGCAATCAGCTGCTTCGCCTCCCCCGTCCACACCTCGTGGTCGGCGGACACGACGCTCACCGTGAGCACGGCCATGTCAGTCGTTCTCCTTCTGGATTTGCGCCCAGCGCTCCTCGACATCCGAGATCGAACCGACGTTGAAGAACGCCTGCTCGGCCACGCTGTCGAAATCGCCGCGGCAGATCGCGTCGAACGACTCGATCGTGTCCTTGAGCGGGACGGTCGAACCCTCAACCCCCGTGAACTTCTTCGCCATGTACGTGTTCTGCGACAGGAACTGCTGGATGCGGCGCGCTCTCGAGACGGTGATCTTGTCCTCCTCGGAGAGCTCATCGACACCGAGGATCGCGATGATCTCCTGCAATTCCTTGTTCTTCTGCAGAATCTGCTTCACGGTCGTCGCTACCCGGTAGTGGTCCTCGCCGAGGTACCGCGGGTCGAGGATGCGGCTCGTCGACGTGAGCGGGTCCACCGCCGGGTACAGACCGCGGGAGGCGATCTCGCGGCTGAGTTCCGTCGTCGCATCCAGGTGGGCGAACGTTGTCGCGGGGGCTGGGTCGGTGTAGTCGTCGGCGGGAACGTAGATGGCCTGCAGCGACGTGATCGAGTGACCGCGCGTCGACGTGATGCGCTCCTGCAGAATTCCCATCTCGTCCGCGAGGTTCGGCTGGTAGCCCACCGCCGACGGCATGCGGCCGAGCAGAGTCGACACCTCGGAGCCGGCCTGCGTGAACCGGAAGATGTTGTCGATGAAGAGCAGCACATCCTGGTTCTGCACGTCGCGGAAGTACTCCGCCATTGTGAGCGCAGAAAGCGCGACTCGAAGGCGCGTGCCGGGCGGCTCGTCCATCTGGCCGAACACGAGGGCGGTCTTGTCGAAGACCCCGGCCTCTTCCATTTCGTGGATGAGGTCGTTGCCCTCACGCGTGCGCTCGCCGACTCCGGCGAACACGGACACGCCACCGTGGTCCTGTGCCACGCGCTGGATCATTTCCTGGATGAGCACGGTCTTGCCGACGCCGGCGCCGCCGAACAGGCCGATCTTCCCGCCCAGCACGTACGGCGTGAGGAGGTCGATGACCTTGATGCCGGTTTCGAACAGCTGCGTCTTGGACTCGAGCTGGTCGAACGCGGGAGGGTTGCGGTGGATTGGCCAGCGCTCCGTGATTTCGATTCTTTCGCCCGGCTCGGCATTCAGCACCTCGCCGATGACGTTGAAGACCCTGCCCTTGGTCACTTCGCCGACCGGCACCGTGATGGGGCCGCCCGTGTCGCGCACGTCCTGGCCGCGGACGAGGCCGTCAGTGGGCTTCAAGGCGATCGCCCGCACGACGTCGTCGCCGAGGTGCTGGGCGACCTCGAGCGTGATCTCCGTGGACTCGTCGCCCATGGTGATCGTCGTCTTGAGGGCGTTGTAGATTGCGGGAATCGCATCGTGCGGAAACTCGATGTCCACCACCGGGCCGTTGACCCGAGAAATGCGGCCAACGCCGCCGGGCTTCGTGGGCGCCTGATTCGCGTCGGCGCTCTTCTTCGCGGCGGGCTTCTTCGCGGCGGGCTTTTTTGCGGCCGGAGCTGTCGTCGTCATGGCTATCCTGTTTCTCCTGGTTGGCTACTTCGCCGAGGCGAGGGCGTCTGCGCCGCCCACGATCTCGGAAATCTGCTGGGTGATCTCAGACTGGCGGGCGTTGTTGGCCAGTCTCGTGTAATCGGTGATGAGTTTGTCCGCGTTGTCGCTCGCGGACTTCATGGCCTTCTGGGTCGCCGCATGCTTGCTCGCCGCGGATTGCAGCATCGCGTTGAAGATCCTGCTTTCGATGTAGACGGGAAGCAGGGCGTCCAGAACCTTGTCCACTTCGGGTTCGAACTCGTACAGCGGAAGAATCTCCCGCTCCCCCGGTTCCTCGACGCCTTCGACAACTTCGAGCGGGAGGAGTCGAACAACTTCGGGCGTCTGCGTGAGCATGCTCACGAAGCGGTTGTACACGATGTGGATTTCGTCCACGCCGCCTTCTGAAGCCGGGCGCAGGAAGCGCTCGACGAGCACGCTGCCGACCTCGTGAGCGGTTTCGGCCTCCGGGTTGTCGGTTCCGCCCACCCAGTACTGCTCGATGGGGCGCTTCCGGAAGTTGAAGTAGGCGATCGACTTGCGGCCGACCAGGTAGTGGACGACCTCTTTGCCCTCAGCCCTCAACCGCGCGGCGAGTTCGCCGGATTCCTTCAGGACGTTCGTGTTGAACGCGCCGGCGAGACCCCGATCCGACGAGAGGATCAGAATCGCGGCCCGCTCGATCTTCTCCGGCTCCGTCGTGAGCACGTGGTCGACGTTCGAATACGTCGCAAGGGCAGACACTGCGCGCGTGACCGCGCGCGAGTACGGACCGGATGCCGCCACCCGCTGCTGCGCTTTCTGGATCCGCGACGCCGCGATGAGCTCCATCGCTTTCGTGATCTTCTTGGTCGTGTTGGCAGACTTGATCTTCTGCCGGTAGACCCGAAGTTGCGCTCCCATTGGTTACCGACGACCCTTGACGATCTGCTCCTGGGCGATGTCCTCCGGAGCGATCTCCTCGAATTCTTCCTTGCCAGCGGAGATGAGCGGTTTGCCCTCGCCCGTCTGGAAATCAAGCTTGAACTTGTCGATTGCCTTGTCCAGGTTCTCCACCGTCTTGTCGTCCAGGACGTTCGTCTCGCGAAGAGTATCCAGAATCTTCGTGTGCCGGCCGAGGTAGTCGAGAAGTTCGCGTTCGAACCTCAGGATGTCCTCAACGGGAACCTCGTCGAGCTTGCCGTTCGTTCCTGCCCAAATCGACACCACCTGATCCTCCACCGGGTACGGCGAGTACTGGGGCTGCTTGAGCAGTTCCGTGAGCCGGGCGCCACGCGCGAGCTGGCGCCGGCTCGCGGCGTCGAGGTCGGATGCGAACATCGCGAACGCTTCGAGCGAGCGGTACTGCGCGAGCTCGATCTTGAGCGTGCCGGAGACCTTCTTGATCGACTTGACCTGGGCGTCGCCGCCGACGCGGGAGACGGAGATGCCGACATCCACCGCTGGCCGCTGGTTCGCGTTGAACAGGTCGGACTGCAGGAAGATCTGGCCGTCGGTGATCGAGATCACGTTGGTCGGGATGTACGCTGCGACGTCGTTCGCCTTCGTCTCGATGATGGGCAGTCCCGTCATGGATCCTGCGCCCAACTCGTCGGAGAGCTTCGCGCAACGCTCCAGCAGCCGGGAGTGCAGGTAGAACACGTCTCCGGGGTACGCCTCACGTCCCGGCGGACGGCGCAGGAGAAGCGAAACGGCGCGGTAGGCCTCCGCTTGCTTGGACAGGTCGTCGAACACGATGAGGACGTGCTTTCCGCCGTACATCCAGTGCTGGCCGATCGCGCTGCCCGTGTAGGGGGCGAGGTACTTGAACCCGGCGGCATCGGATGCGGGGCTCGCGACGATCGTCGTGTACTCCATTGCCCCGGCCTCTTCGAGTGCACCCTTGACGCTCGCGATCGTCGAACCCTTCTGGCCGATCGCGACGTAGATGCAGCGCACTTGCTTGTTGACGTCGCCCGACTCCCAATTCGCCTTCTGGTTGATGATCGTGTCGATCGCGAGGGCCGTCTTTCCGGTCTGGCGGTCGCCGATGATGAGCTGGCGCTGCCCGCGGCCGATCGGGATCATGGCGTCGATCGCCTTGATCCCGGTCTGCATGGGTTCGTGAACGCTCTTGCGCTGCATGACGCCCGGCGCCTGGAGTTCAAGGGCACGACGGCCCTCCGACTTGATGTCGCCCATTCCATCGATGGGGTTGCCCAGGGGGTCGACGACGCGGCCGAGGTAGGCGTCGCCCACGGGAACGGAAAGGACCTCGCCCGTACGGGTGACTTCCATTCCCTCTTCGATCCCCGTGAAGTCGCCGAGGATGACGACGCCGATCTTGCTTTCGTCGAGATTCAACGCGAGGCCGAGTGTGCCGTCGGCGAAGCGCAGCAGCTCGTTGGCCATGGCGCCTGGGAGCCCTTCGACGTGCGCAATGCCGTCCGCCGTGTCGAGCACGTACCCGACCTCGGTCGCTCCCGCCTTGGTCGGCTCGTACGAATTCGCGAAGTCCTGGAGGGCGCTTCGGATCTCATCCGGGCTGATCGTCAGTTCTGCCATTGTCTTTCCTCTGCATTGCGGGGCGGTCTCGCCCCGATGGTGTTCCCAGCCGCTAACTCGCGAGCTGAAGCTTCAGTTCCTTCACGCGTGTCGCCACGCTGTCGTCGATCACGACATCGCCGATCGAGATCCGCATTCCGCCGATGATGCTCGCATCGACGACCTGGTTCACCCGACTTGCGCCGTACTTCTTTGCAAGCCCTTCGCGCAAGCGCTCCACTTGCTCGTCGGAGAGCGCAGTCGCGACCGTCACCGTCGCGATGGCCTGCTCATGCTGGTCAGCGACGACCCCGGCGGCGTAGCGAAGCAAAGCGCCGATGCGGCGCCCGCGCGGCTGGCGGACGAGGTGGCCGATGATCGCGATGGTCTGCTCGCTCGCCTTGCCGTCCAGGAGCGCATCGACCAGGGCGACCTTTGCGGCCGGGTCGCCGAGTTTGTTTCCCACGGCAAGCTCAAGTTCCGCGTTCGAGCTCACTGCAGCACCGAACGCGAACAGTTCGGCGGGGATGTCGACGGAGGAGTCCGCCGAGATCGCCATGATCCGGATCGCAATTTCCTCGATACCGGCAAGCAGGTCGTCGGGTTGCGACCATCGGCTCGCGACGAGACCGGAAAGCAACCCTCTGGCCGCCGAATCCAGGGATCCGAAAATCCTCTCGACGACGTCGCTCTTGGCTGCCGGGTCCGCTGAGGAGTCGGCAAGCACAGTGTGCAGTTGCGCCGAGTCCCCGATGACTCGACCGGCCGCGAACAAATCCCGGCCCGCGCCCAGCGTCGCCGAATCGCCGTGGGCGGCGAGCGCCGCCTTCGCCGCGGCGATCGCTTCTCTGGTCGCGGATCCCATTACTTTTTCTTTCCCGTCGCGCCGGAACCGCTCTTTGCGGCCCCCGCCTTCTCGGAAGCGGCGGAGCCGTCTGCCTCAAGGTCCGCCAGGAAGCGGTCCACGATCATCGTCGCGCGCTTGTCGTCCGTGAGCGCTTCGCCGATGACGCCCGATGCGAGGCTGAGCGCGAGCGAACCCACCTCGCCGCGCAGGGAAACCAGCGCGCTCTGGCGCTCGGCTTCGATCGTCGCCTTGGCGGCGGCGGCGATGCGGTCTGCCTCAGCTTGCGCCTGCTCTTTCAGCTCGAGCAGGATCTTCGTGCCGTCTGCCCTGGCCTGCTCGCGGATCTTCGCCGCTTCGCCGCGAGCGTCCGCGAGTTGCGCGCGATACTCCTCGAGCGCCGCATCCGCTTCGGCCTTGGCCTCTGCGGCCTTTTCGATGTTCCCCTCGATGAGCGCAGAACGCTCGTCGAGCATTGCGCCGAGGCGGGGAAGCGCGTACTTCCAGACGACGAACAAAATGATGGCGAAACAGACGGCCGACCAAATGATGTCGTACGGCTGCGGGAACAGCGGGCTCGGCGGCGCGTCTTCGGCCGCCCGAACGACGGTGGCCGCGTGGATCACTGCTGCAAGCATGGTTTGTCCTTAAAGGTCGTCAGGAACCGTCAGTTCATGAAGAAGTAGGTCGCGATGCCGATGAAGGCCAGCGCTTCCGTGAACGCGATACCGATGTACATGAGCACGGTCAGTCGGCCCTGGAGCTCTGGCTGGCGGGCGACGGCCTCAACCGTCTTGCCCACAACGATGCCGATGCCGATACCGGGGCCGATGGCCGCGAGACCGTAACCGACGGTGGCGATGTTGCCGGAGAGTGCAGCGATGTCCACGAGTGTGTTTCCTTCCATTGCGGCGAATCCGGCGAGTGCCGCATCCGTGTGGTGTTGTTAAGTTGTGGTCGGGTCCTGGAGCGCGGCTAGTGTTCGTCCAGCAGTGCGAGCTGGATGTAGACGGCCGTGAGGATACCGAAGATGAAGGCCTGAAGCACGGCGATCAGGACTTCGAAGAGCGTGAACACGAACCCGAAGGCGAGCGTGCCGATTCCGAACAGGGAGTAGAGGCCCCCCGCCGTGAAGAAGAAGAACTGCGTTCCCGCGAAGAACAGCACGAGAAGCAAGTGGCCGACCATCATGTTCATCATGAGTCGCAACGTGAGGGTCACGGGCCGAACGAGGAACGTCGAAATGAATTCGATCGGCGTCACGAGGACGTAGAGCCCCGGCGGAACGCCGGGCGGGAAGAGCGAGTTGCGGAAGAACTTGCCCGGGCTCTTCTTGACTCCCGCGTAGATGAACGTGCCGTAGGCGATCACGGCGAGCAGCAGCGGGACGCCGATAACGGATGTTCCCGCGATATTGAGCCCCGGAATCGTCCCGGTGAGGTTCATGAACAGCACCATGAAGAAGATGGCGGTGATGAGCGGCAGGAACCGTTTGCCATCCTTTTGGCCCAGCACGCTCACGGCGATGCTGTCGCGGGCGAATCCCATGCCCAGTTCGACGATGCTCTGGCCGCGGCCGGGTACGACTTTGAGTTTGCGCGTTCCGAGCCAAAAGAACAGGACGAGAGCGATGACCGCGATGAACCGAACGAGAATGATGCGGTTGATCTCGAACCAGGTGCCCTCGAAGAAGATGACCGGCGGGAAGAATTCGTAGATCGTCGGGCCATGGAACCCGCCCTCATCGGACGCAGCCATCACCAGCAGGTTTACGGCGTTCTCTAGCAGCGCTTTCTCCTGGTTCTGGCGCAGTGAACAGAATGTTCACACTGGCGAAAAGGGGCGTAGATCACGGTGATTCGCTCACACGTTCACCACGGGATTCTTCGAAAACGACTCTATCAATAAACCGGGGGTGTGCCGAATCTGGCCGAAGTCGCCGCCGGCCTCAGTCCTGGCTGGAATCGTCGGTCGGCAGCGATACGTCGCTCACATAGCCCAGCCGGGATCGGGCGACGACGACGAGGTCGATGACGAGAGACCCGAGCACCCCTGCGACGATCGTGACGAACAACACAGTGGGGTCGATCCAGGGTTGGTTCTTGAGCGAGAACACGATCACGAGGAAGGCGATGATCTTCGCGAGCCAACCCCCCGTGACGATCCCGAAGAACGTGGCGAGGGAGACCGGATCCCCCGACACCTTGAGCGCGAGGAGGATGCTGCCCGCCGTGATCCCCATGAACAGGACTGACATGGCGGTCCCGAGAAGCGCGCTCACGATGCCCGGCGTGCCTGCCGCGAGAAAACCGATTCCACCGCCGACCACGATGATGGCGAGGGCGAGGAATCCGCCCCACACGAGAATCCTGCGAAAGATTGGCGCTGCGCTCACGAGAGCTCCTTGTCGATCGGTAGTGCGGGGTCGGCGTTTTTTCGCGACAGGACGGGAGCGAAAGTGATCCACGCGCACGCGATGACCCCGACGGCGAGGATCGCGATCACCCACAACGCGGGAAGGAACAGGAACAGGAGGACGCCGATGGAGAGTACGGCGGTCCAGCCGTAAATGATCAGAACGGACCTGAAGTGCGTGTGCCCCATGTCCAGCAAGCGGTGGTGCAGGTGCTGGCGATCGGCGCTGAACGGAGACTTGCCCGCGCGCAGGCGCCGCGTGATCGCGAGGATGAAGTCCAGGAGCGGAACGATGAGGATGGCGATCGGCAACAGGATCGGAATGAGCGCGGGGGCGAGGATGCGCCCGGACTGCAGGGAGTTCGGGTCGATCTGGCCGGTCACCGAAATCGCGGAGGTCGCCATGAGGAGGCCGACGAGCAACGCGCCGGAATCGCCCATGAACAGTTTCGCGGGATGCCAGTTCAGGGGGAGGAATCCGACGCACGCTCCGATCAGCACCGCCGTGATGAGGGAGGCGAGATTGAAGTATTCCGCTTCTCCCACGTTTCGCGCAAGCAGGTAGCTGTAGATGAAGAACACGCCGTTCGCGATGATCGCGACCCCCGCGACGAGCCCGTCGAGGCCATCGATGAAGTTCACGGCGTTCATGACGAGAACCACCGCGACAACGGTGAGCACGAGGCCGAGAACGGGCGGGACGACGGTGACCCCGCCGACCGGCAGCGTGAGAAGTTGCACTCCCTGCCAGACGAGGAGTCCCGCCGCGATGATCTGGCCTGTAAGCTTCGTCAGCCAGTCGAGATCCCAAATATCGTCGGCGACGCCGATCACGACGATGATGAGCGCAGCCCCGAGGATGGCAATGACCTGCCCTGGCTTCGCGAACACGAGATGAAACCACGGCACCTGGCTCGCGACGACGAACGCGGCGACGATTCCCAGAAAGATCGCAACCCCGCCGAGCCGCGGGGTCGGCGTCGAATGGACATCGCGGTCGCGGATCGTCGGGTACAAGCGGTATCGCGTGCTGAGTTTCCAAATGGCCAGGGCGAACCCGAACGTGACGGCGGCGGAGACGAGGGCCGCGAGAATGTAAAACGTCACCCGAGAGCCTCGAAAATCGCGTCGTCCGGAATCGCGCCGTGACGCACGATCGTGAGTTCCCTGCCGAGTGCAATGCCCGTCGCGTCGACGATGGTGGATCCGCGGTCGTTTCCGTCCTCGATCGTCAGTCCGACAGGGCCGCCGTCGAGGTACACGGAAACTAGGTCGCCCAGCGCCTCGAACGCTTCCTGTGCGGTGGCGGCCGGCGGCATCCCGGTGAGATTCGCGGAGGACACGGCGAGTGGGCCCGACTCCGACAGAAGTTCGAGCGCGATGTCGTTGCCCGGCATGCGCAGCGCGACCGTGCCGTGCGTTTCCCCCAGATCCCACTGGATCGACTCGCGCACCGGCAGGATGACGGTGAGCGCGCCGGGCCAAAACGCCTTCACGAGTTTCCGGACTTCATCCGGAACGCCTTCGGCGAGCGCGTCGAGCGTGGGAATCCCGGGAATCAGCACGGGCGGCGGCGCTTCACGGCCCCGACCCTTCGCCTCGAGCAATCGGCGCACGGCCGCGTCGTTGAACGCGTCGCAGCCGATCCCGTAAACGGTGTCCGTGGGCAGGACGATGAGTTCGCCCATGCCGAGCGCCTGCCGGGCGAGGCGCATGCCGGTGAGCAGCTCGCTGCTGTCCAGGCAGTTGTAAATGGTCGCCATGTCGATTGCCATCCTACTTCGGGCAGACTGGACTTCTGGTGGCACCGGCGTGGTGCTGTGAGGAGCCCGCGTGGATCTGTACCTGTTCGACTTCGACGAGACCCTGTATGACTACAACTTCCGGCTCCGGCTCCCCGCGCTCAGCCTCGTCACCGGTCTGAGCCAGTACAGGCTCGCCAAGGACTGGTGGTCCGCAGGCTTCGAGCGGCGTGCGGAGGCGGGAGAGTGGCCCACCGCAACGGAGTACCTTTCCGAATTCAACCGACAAACCGGGGCGCACCTCACGCTCGAAGCATGGCGCGAAACGCGCATGCTCGCGAGCACGCGCATCGAGGCGTCCGTCGCTGCCTTGCGGAGAGCCTCGATGCTCGGCACGGTCGGGGTGCTCACCAACAACCCGTCGCCGTTCGCCGAGTCGTTCGAGATCCTCGCGCCCGATGTCGCGGAGATTGTCGGCGACAATGTGCTCGTGAGCAGTGATCTCGGTGTACGCAAGCCGGATGCCGAAATTTACCGTCGTGCGATGGATCGGTTCGGTGCAATTCCGCAGGACACGTTCTTCACGGACGACTCTGCGAGCAATGTCGCGGGTGCTGCCGCCCTGGGCATCCACGCGTACCGCATCGAGTGGGTCGATGACGCGCCCCAGACCGACGGCCTCGACGCGGCAATCGCGGCATTCGCGAAGCGAGGCAAAGGCTAGCCGCACCACTCAGCGCAGCGCCGTCGTTGCGCGGTCCCTCCCGAGCAAATCGGGGTGGGTAGAGGCCGCCCTCCACCCGTCGGCGGCCAGCAGATCCCGGATTCCCGCGCCCTGCATTTCGCCGTGCTCGATCACGAGCGTTCCCCCCGCATGCAGGAGCCGAAGAGACGCGACCGAGACCTTTCGCACAATCTCGAGCCCGTCGACTCCACCGTAGAGCGCGACCGCCGGGTCGAACATCCTCACTTCAGGGTCGCGGGGAACCGCGTTCGTCGGCACGTACGGCGGGTTCGAGATCGCGACGGCTGCGCGGCCATCGAGTTCGGGAAATGCGGTGGCGAGATCACCGAGGCGCAGTTCGAGGTTTCCCGCACGGGATGCCGCGACATTGCGTGACGCCCACGCGTGGGCGTCCCGGGAAAGCTCGACGGCGAAAATTCGCGCGTGGGGTACTTCCGTCGCGAGGGCGATCGCGATGGCGCCGCTGCCGGTCCCGAGATCCACCGCGATGGGCTCTGACTCTGCCGAGGCCCGCAGAGCGTCGATGGCGAACTGGGCGACGAGTTCGGTCTCCGGCCTCGGAACGAATACGCCGGGGCCCACGGAGAGCTCGACCGACCGGAACGGCGCGCGGCCCGTGATGTGCTGCAGCGGCTCGCGTGCAGCGCGTCGGTTTGCGAGGGCCTGGAAGCCGGCGACGAGCTCCGGTGCGAGGAGAGCATCCAGCGCGATTTTCGCCTGCACCTGCCCCCTCGTGAGGTTCATGGAGTGTGCGAGCAGAAGTTCGGCATCCACTACAGGATCCGGCACGCCCGCCGCAGCGAGCTCGGCGATCGCGCGTTCGCGCACCGCGCGGACCGTCGAGGGTTTCAGCAGGGCGACCCCTGCCTCTCCCAGGCCTCCCGCACGAATGTTTCGAAAAGTTCCTTGTCGATGGCATCGAACCGGGTGACGTACAGGCAGCTCGATCCGACCTTGTGCGGACCGAGCTTTTCGAACCGCGGGTCTGGATCGTACGCGTTGTACAGCCCGTAGACGGACAGGGACGCCGATCGCGGCGAAAGTCCCACGATGAACGAGTCTCCTTCGTGTCCCGAGTCGTACCGGTAGTGGTAGCTGCCGAAGCCGATCATCGACGGCCCCCACATGACGGGTTCGACACCCGTCACGCGCCGCATGATCGCGATGGCTTCCCTCGCGTCCGCGAGCCTGCGCTCGTTCGCAACGCCCGCGAGAAAGTCCTCGACCGGCACGGTTGTCGGGAGCGTCGCGACGTTACTGCGGGAGCGCGCTGACATGCATCAAGATTACGCCTCGCCGCCGAGCTCGGCGATGCGCGCCTCTTCGTCGAACTGGATGCACGATTCGATCACGGCATCCAGCTCGCCGTCCATGACGGAGTCGAGGTTGTAGGCCTTGAACCCCGTGCGGTGGTCGGCGATCCGGTTCTCCGGGAAGTTGTAGGTGCGGATGCGCTCTGAACGGTCCATCGTGCGGATCTGGCTTTTGCGCGCCGCGGAATCGAGTTCCGCCTGCTCTTCCTGCTGGCGGGCGAGGATGCGGGCACGCAAGACGCGCATTCCCGCCTCGCGATTCTGCAACTGGCTCTTCTCGTTCTGCATCGACACGACGATTCCGGTGGGAAGGTGGGTGATGCGCACTGCGGAGTCCGTCGTGTTCACCGACTGGCCGCCCGGTCCGCTCGAGCGGTACACGTCCACTTTGAGGTCGTTGGGGCTGATGTCCACTTCCTCAGGTTCATCCACTTCGGGAAACACGAGCACGCCGGTCGTCGAGGTGTGGATGCGGCCTTGCGATTCGGTGACGGGAACGCGCTGCACGCGGTGCACGCCGCCTTCGTACTTGAGGTGCGCCCACACCCCCTGGGAGGGGTCGCTCGCATTCGACTTGATGGCAACCTGCACATCCTTGTAGCCGCCGAGATCGCTCTCCGTGCTGGTGAGAACCTCCGTCTTCCAGCCCTTGGATTCCGCGTAGTGCAAATACATGCGAAGGAGGTCGGCGGCGAACAGCGCGCTCTCCGCGCCGCCCTCGCCGCCCTTGATCTCCATGATCACGTCGCGCCCATCGTCCGGGTCGCGCGGAATCAGCAGGCGCCTGAGCTTTTCCTGCGCAGTCGCGAGCTTCTCCTCGAGGGCCGGCACCTCGGCGGCGAAGGAATCGTCATCCTTCGCGAGTTCGCGTGCGGCGTCCAGGTCGTCCGCAGCGCTCACCCAGTGCTCGTGCGCCGATTTGATCTGGCTGAGCTCGGCGTAGCGCCGATTGATTTTCCGGGCCCTGCCGGCATCCGCGTGAACGGCGGGATCCGACAACTGCGTCTGCAGATCCTCATGCTCGGCCAGCAGCGCAGCCACCGACTCGAACATGCGGCTAGTCTTCCTTCGCCCCGCCAGCAGTCGGCATCGACTTCTGGACCTGCATGAGGAACTCGACGTTGCTCGAGGTGTCCCTCAGCCGCCCGAGAACGATCTCGAGTGCCTGCTGGGTGTCGAGTCCCGCGAGGGCGCGGCGGAGCTTCCAGGTGATTTTCGTCTCGTCGTCGCTCATGAGCATCTCCTCGCGGCGCGTGCCCGAAGCGTTGACGTCCACGGCCGGGAAGATGCGCTTGTCCGCGAGCTGGCGCGACAGCCGAAGCTCCATGTTCCCCGTGCCCTTGAACTCCTCGAAAATGACCTCATCCATCTTGGATCCGGTCTCCACGAGCGCCGTGGCGAGAATCGTGAGCGAGCCGCCGTCTTCGATGTTGCGCGCCGCGCCGAAGAATCGCTTCGGCGGGTACAGCGCAGAGGAGTCGACGCCGCCCGACAGGATGCGCCCTGATGCCGGCGCTGCGAGGTTGTATGCGCGTCCGAGCCTCGTGATGGAGTCGAGCAGCACGACAACATCGTGCCCGAGCTCGACAAGCCGCTTCGCGCGTTCGATCGCGAGCTCGGCGACCGTCGTGTGGTCTTCCGCCGGACGGTCGAAGGTGGAGGCGATGACTTCGCCCTTCACCGTGCGCTGCATGTCCGTGACTTCCTCCGGGCGCTCATCCACGAGCACGACCATGAGGTGGACTTCGGGATTGTTCTTGGCGATCGCGTTCGCGATGGCCTGCAGCACGAGTGTCTTTCCCGCCTTGGGCGGGGAGACGATGAGTCCGCGCTGGCCTTTGCCGATCGGCGAGACGAGATCGATGATGCGCGTGGTGAGCTTGTTCTGCTCGGTTTCCAGGCGGAGGCGCTCCGTCGGGTAAAGCGGGGTGAGTTTGCCGAATTCCACGCGCTCGCTCGTCGCATCCAGTGCGAGTCCGTTGATGGAGTCGATCTTCACGAGAGCGTTGTATTTCTGGCGGCCGGGGTTCTCGCCCTCGCGCGGCTGGCGAATCGACCCGACGATGGCGTCGCCCTTGCGCAGGTTGTATTTCTTAACCTGCCCGAGCGAAACATACACGTCGTTGTTGCCCGGCAGGTAGCCGCTCGTGCGGACGAACGCATAGTTGTCGAGCACGTCGAGAATGCCGGCGACGGGGATCAGGACATCGTCTTCCGTGATCTCGGGTTCGACGTCGTCGCCGCCGCCCTGGCCGCGGCGCTTGCGGTCGCGGTAGCGGCCGCCGTGGCCGTCGCCGTCGCCCTGCTGGCGACCCTGCCGGTCGCCCTGCTGGCGGCCCTGGCCGTCGCCCTGCTGCTTGTCGGTCTGCTTGTCGCCCTGCTGGCGTTCTCCCTGCTGGCGGTCTCCGCCGTTGCGATTGCGGTTCCGGCTGCGGCTTCGCTGCCCCGTCGGCTCGCCCTCGCCCGAACCGTCCCCGGCGTCGGCCTTGCTGTCGCCCTCATCGGCGCCCTTGGCGGCGTCCTTTTCCTTTGCGGCCCCCGCCTCGGGTTCGGCGCCGGCCGGCGCTGCACTCGGGGCGGCGCTCTCCGTCGCCGTCGCCGCGACGGTCGTCGTCACGACGCCCGCTGCAGCCGTCGCCCGACGGGGCGCACGCTTTTTGGGTGCAGCCTCCTGGTCGCTCGCCTCGGACGCTGGTGCTTTTGCTGTAGATGTCTGGGTCTCGGAGATGATGTCCACGAGTTCTCCTTTTCGAAGTTTGGCGGCGCCCTGAATGCCAAGTTCCGCGGCGAGAACCTGAAGTTCCGGCAGCCGCAACGCGGTGAGCGGGGGCCCGGCGTTCGAGCCGTCGGCGCGAACGTTGTGATCAGTCACTGGGAGGATTTCCTTTCCCCTGACGGGAACCTGCACCTTCGGTGCACTGCGGCCCGCAGCGGAGCTTGTCGACCACGTACCCTCACCGGTTCTGCGCGGGTGCGCAGGGCGGGGGATGATCGAGTGCTGGTGATGGCACCCGGGACCTCTGTCGGAAGCGGCAAACCCCCCAGGGGATACCCGCTCAGTCAGAGCCTTCTACCGGATGCACAATCACTGTAGCACCTTTGAAGTCGACGGCCAGCATGAGGGCCTGCCACGGCGACTCCGAGTTTTCGTCCACGAGTTCCGCGGCCGTGAGCCTCTGGCCAGGGTCGCTTCCGAGCACGAGAACGGAGGGACCCGCGCCGGACACGACCGCAGCCAGCCCATGGCTCCTCAGCATCCGGATGAGATCGTCCGTCTCGCGCATCGCGCTCGCACGGTAGCTCTGGTGGAGGCGATCTTCGGTTGCCGCGAACAGGAGTTCGGGACTCTGCACGAGTGCCGCGACGAGCAACGCGCTGCGCGAAACATTGAATATCGCGTCCTCATGGGGAACGGATGCGGGCTGCAGGCTCCGAGCGAGCGCCGTCGACATGGCGGCTTCCGGCACGAAGACGACGGCCGAGACGCCGCGGTGGGCGATGAGCCTCTTGTGCTTCGGGCCGCTGTCTTCCACCCAGGCGATCGTGAGCCCGCCGAACAGCGCGGGCGCGACGTTGTCCGGGTGCCCTTCCATTTCGGTCGCAAGCTCCAACAGCGCAACGGAATCGAGCTCGGCGATGCCCGTGAGCAATCCTTTCGCCGCCATGATCCCCGACACGATCGCTGCACCGCTTGAACCCAGGCCCCGGCCGTGCGGAATGACGTTGCGCGCGGCGATCTCGAGCCCAGGCAGTGGGACCCCGTACCGCTCGAAGACGTGGTAAATGGCGCGCGCGACGAGATTGGAGTCATCGGTGGGAACGTCGCCCTCACCGACTCCGCTCACCGTCACGTGGACGCCGGGCTCAGCGCGAACCGTCACATCGAGTTCGTCGTACAGGGAGAGCGCGAGCCCGAGCGTGTCGAATCCGGGGCCGAGGTTCGCGGTCGTCGCGGGAACTTTGACCGAAACGGAGGTTCCTGTCGGAATTGCGGATTTCTTTGCCATCGCCGTCATGCCCGCCCGTTCATGCCGAGCGCGCTCGCGACCTCGTCCGTGTCCACGGCGACGACCGTCGGGGCGACGTCGGAACCGTCCGGATTGCGCAACGCCCATGCCGGGTCCTTGAGGCCGTGGCCCGTGACGGTGATGACGACGGTGGAGCCCTGAGGGATGACCCCCGCCTCCGCGCGCTCGAGGAGCCCGGCGACGCCGATCGCGGAGGCGGGCTCGACGAAGATTCCCGTTTCCGCCGAAAGAATTCGGTGGGCTTCCAGGATCTTCTCGTCGGAGAACATGCCGAAGTAACCTTCGCTGTCGTCGCGCGCGGCAAGTGCGAGGCTCCACGAAGCGGGATTGCCGATTCGAATGGCGCTCGCAATGGTGTCCGGGTCCTTCACGATGTGGCCCCGGATGATCGGCGCGCTGCCTTCCGCCTGGAAGCCGAACATCCGCGGCAGCCTCGTGGCGGCGCCGCGAGAAAGCTCTTCGCGGTATCCGCGATGGTACGCCGTGTAGTTCCCCGCGTTCCCGACTGGAAGCAAGTGGAAGTCCGGGGCGTCGCCGAGCACGTCGACGACTTCGAACGCCGCGGTCTTCTGCCCCTCGATCCTGTCGTTGTTCACGGAGTTGACGAGGTGCACGGGGTAACGCTCCGCGAGCTCCTTCGCGACCTCCAGGCAGTCGTCGAAGTTCCCCTCGAGCTGGAGGATCCGGGCGTTGTGGGCGATCGCCTGGCTGAGTTTGCCCATCGCGATCTTTCCCTCCGGCACGAGTACCGCCGCGGCGATTCCGGCTCTCGTCGCATACGCTGCCGCGGACGCCGAGGTATTGCCCGTCGAGGCGCACACGACGACTTTCGCCCCGCGCTCCACAGCCTTGGACACGGCCATCGTCATCCCGCGATCCTTGAACGAGCCCGTCGGATTCATTCCCTCGAACTTGACCCACACGTTCGCACCGGTGCGCGCGGAAAGAGCTGTCGCGTCGATGAGCGGAGTGCCGCCTTCGCCGAGCGTCACGATGGGTGTCGCGTCGCTCACGTCGAGCCGATCGGCGTACTCGCGGATGACCCCGCGCCACTGCGGCGACGGGCTCGGCCCCCACGTTCGGGATTCAGCCATGTTCACAGTCCCTCAACTCTCAAGACGGACACCACGGATTCGACAACAAGGGATGCGGCCAGGGAGGTGACGGTCGCGGCAAGGGAAGATTCGGACGCCTCGTGAGTTCCGATTACCAGAGTAGCCGTGGGAGTCGACCCCTCCCGCACCGACCCGATCGACTGCACGAGCGTTTCGACCGAAACGCCGTGCTCGCGGAACAGTTCCGCGATTTCCGCGAGCACGCCTGGCCGGTCGATCACGGCAAGCGAAATCTGGTACCTCGTCGTAATGCTCGACATGGGCAGAATGGGCAGGCTCGCGTGACGGGAACCCGCCATTCCCGGGCCGCCGATCACGTGCCTCCGCGCGGCGGTGACGAGGTCGCCGAGCACGGCGGACGCCGTCTCCTGCCCGCCGGCACCCGCACCGTAGAACATGAGGTCGCCCGCGGCATCCGCTTCGATGAAGACCGCGTTCTTGCCGCCGTGGACTGCGGCGAGCGGGTGATCCGCCGGAACGAGCGCGGGGTACACGCGGGCGCTGACCCCTTCTGTGCCGTCGGAATCGGCGAGCCGTTCGCAAATCGCGAGCAGCTTGACGACGTAGCCTGCGCGTTTGGCGGCCTCGACCTGGCCGAGCGTGATGTCCCTGATTCCCTCGCGGTGCACGGACTCGAGGGGAACCACTGTGTGGAACGCGAGGCTCGCGAGGATGGCCGCTTTTTGCGCCGCATCGTAGCCATCGATGTCGGCGGTGGGGTCCGCCTCGGCGAAACCGAGCTCCGTCGCCGTCGCGAGCGCATCCTCCATCGTCGCCCCCGTCGTGTGCATGCGGTCGAGGATGAAGTTCGTCGTGCCGTTCACGATGCCCAGGATGCGTCGCACCCGGTCTCCCGCAAGGCTGTCGTGCAGGGGCCGGATGATGGGGATTGCACCAGCCACCGCCGCTTCGTAATAGAGCTGGGCGCCGACCTGCTCCGCGGCTTCGAACAGCTCGGGGCCGTGGGTTGCAAGCAGCGCCTTGTTGCCCGTGATGACGTCCGCCCCGGAATTGAGCGCCTGAAGGATGTATTCGCGCGCGGGCTCGAGCCCGCCCATGAGCTCGACAACGATGTCGGCGCCGAGAATGAGAGATTCCGTGTCCGTCGTGAGCAGTTCGCGCGGAATGTCCGCCGTGCGCTCCGCGTCGAGGTCGCGCACGGCGATTCCGACCAGTTCGAGCCCGGCGCCCACCCGTTCGGCGAGCTCGGCGCCGTGTTCGAGCAACAGCGCTGCGACTTGCGCTCCGACGTTTCCTGCGCCGAGCAGCGCGACGCGCAAGTTGCGGTATTCGATCATCGGATGGCTCCTTTGCCCGGACTGTCGCCGTGTCGTTCGCTCCGCCTGTCGACAGCGGCCGGTTCCGCGCCCGCGAGCGCGAGGTCCCTGCCCAGCAGATCGGTGATGGTCTCCCGCCGCACGATGGCGCGCGCAGCCCCGTCACGCACTGCGACGACGGCGGGGCGGGCAAGGTAGTTGTAGTTGCTCGCGAGGGACCAGCAGTACGCGCCCGTTGCGGCGACCGCGAGAGTGTCCCCGGGGGCGACGTCGCCCGGAAGGTAGTCGTCGCGCACGACGATGTCGCCGCTCTCGCAATGCTTGCCCGCGACGCGGACGAGAATCGGCGCGGCATCCGAAACCCGATTCGCGATCCTCGCCGTGTAGTCGGCGCCGTACAGCGCCGGCCGCACGTTGTCGCTCATCCCGCCGTCGACGCTCACGTAGCGCCGGAGCGATATCCCCGCGTCCGTGGCAACGTCGACGTCCTTGATCGTGCCGACCGTGTAGAGCGTGACGCCCGCCGGCCCCATGATGGAGCGACCGGGCTCGATCGCGATATCCGGGACGGCGACGCCGTGGCGTTGCGCCTCTGCGGCCACTGCCGCGGCAAGTTTCCTGGCCATGTCCTCGATCGGCGCGACGCGGTCGACGGAAGTGTAGGCGATTCCGAATCCTCCCCCGAGGTTCAGCTCGGGCACGGGTCCCCGCTCAAGCAGCGTCGCGTGGACCGCGAGCAGGCGCCGGATCGACTCGATGAAACCGCTCACTTCGAAAATCTGCGAACCGATGTGCGAGTGAAGGCCGAGAAAGTCCAGGGAACCCAGTTCGCGGATGCGCTCGACGTGCCCGGCGACGTCGGAGAGCGGAACGCCGAACTTCTGGTCTTCGCGCGCTGTCGCGAGGTACTCGTGGGTGTGCGCATGGACTCCCGTGTTCGTGCGCAGCCGCACGCGCTGCACTGCGCCGTGCCTGCCGGCGGCCTCGGCAACCCGTTCGATCTCGATCGCGCTGTCGAGAATGATCGCGCCGACGCCCGCTCCGACGGCCCCGTCGATCTCATCGATGCTCTTGTTGTTGCCGTGCAGCCCGATTCGCGAAGCGTCGATGCCGGCCGCGAGCGCGAGGGCGAGTTCGCCGCCGCTCGCGACGTCGATGCCGAGGCCTTCCGCGACCATCCAGCGCGCGACTTCGGCGGACAGAAACGCCTTCCCGGCGTAATAGACCGACACGTTGGCGCCGATCGCGGAAAATGCGTCCTCGAACGAGCGGCGGATTCCCGCCGCGCGCGCTCGTGCATCCGACTCATCGACGACATAGAGCGGAGAACCGAACTCGGCGAGAAGCTCAGTCGCCGCAACGCCGGCGAACTCGAGTTCTCCCCCTCGCTCCCGCAGCGCGTTGGCCGGCCAGACGCCGTGCGCGAGCGCGTTCGCGTCGACCGGGGGTTCGAGCCACGGCGGTGCGAGCGGATTGGCGTTCACGATTGCCTCACGGGAATTCTTGGCCTCACGGTAGTGCGGAGCGAGGCGAGCGAACCCGGATTGGTCCCTGAAGCCCCTGCAATCTTACAAGGAGCGCGCGCAGGCAATCGATTCAGCACCGGCGGCCACGGGCGAGGCGCTGACGGTCCTATCGATCGTGAACTGGCCCAGCACGCGAGTGCCGTGGTAGATCACGCAACTCTGGCCGGGCGCGACACCGCGAAGCGGCTCGTCGGGGACCGCGACGAGTTCGCCTCGGCTCAACGTGACCTTCGCAGGGACAGGTTCGGCGTGAGCGCGAATCTGGATCATGCACGCGAACGGCCGGGCGCCGGAGTCCGCGATCTCCCCGGGCGCGACGCCGGCCCAGCTGAATCGGGACCCTGCAATTTCCGCCAGGTCGAGCGCCTCGCGGGGACCGACGACGACTTCATTGGACTTGGGCCGTACTTCGAGCACGAACCGCGGCTTCCCGTCGGCAGCCGGATAACCGATGTTGAGTCCCTTGCGCTGACCCACCGTGAATGCGGCCGCTCCCTCGTGGGTACCGAGCTTGCTTCCTTCGCGGTCGAGAATGTCGCCGGGTTCCGCTCCGACACGTTCCGCAAGCCAGCCGCGGGTATCGCCGTCCGGGATGAAGCAAATATCGTGGCTGTCCGGCTTGCTCGCCACGGAGAACCCCCGGGCGGCAGCCTCTGCGCGCACTTCTGCTTTGCTCGGAGTCGAGCCGAGCGGGAACATGCTGTGGGCCAATTGGTCGGCCGTGAGCACTCCGAGCACATACGACTGGTCTTTCGCCCAGTCGGCCGCGCGGTGGAGTTGTCGGTTGCCATTCGCGTCGAACTCGATTTTCGCGTAGTGGCCGGTTGCGACGGCATCGAAACCGAGGTCGAGCGCTTTTTCCATGAGCGCGGCGAACTTGATTTTCTCGTTGCAGCGCAGGCACGGATTCGGCGTTCGGCCGGCGGAGTACTCGGCAATGAAGTCGTCCACGACATCCAGCTTGAAGCGCTCGGAAAAATCCCACACGTAGTAGGGAATTCCGATGAGATTCGCGGCCCGTTGCGCGTCCATCGAGTCTTCGATGGTGCAGCATCCCCGGCTCCCAGTGCGCAGCGTTCCCGGCATCCTGCTGAGCGCGAGGTGCACGCCGACCACCTCATGGCCCGCGTCGACGGCGCGCGCGGCCGCCACTGCGGAGTCCACTCCGCCGCTCATCGCTGCCAAAACTTTCACGGATTCAGTCTATGCAGGAGTCGCGTCGTCCTCATCCCGAGCGTCCTGGGACTGCTCCGGTGTGCGCGCGGCAGGCTGGGCTGGAACGGAAGCCACGAACGAGATGCTGCTGAACGTGAGCACGGCTGCCGGCCTCAGGGGATTTCGGTGAGAGTCTTCTCGATCGCCGCGAGCCGGGTTTCCACCGCGTCCAGCCGCGCGACGACTGCGGCGTTGAGCGCGAGCGATTCCTCGGCGACCTTCTTGTAGTTGCCGCCCGATTCGGCATCCGCGACGTACTTGCGTGTTTCCGCCGATTTGTTCACGGCGTTGGTGATGACCCCCGCGGTGATTCCCACGACCGCGACTACCGCGAGCCAGAACCAGAAACTGTAAAAGATCTCCATCAGTCGTTCGTACCTTCCTTTTGAGTGACCGCCGCCGCGATGACAGCCGGTGTGATGCTGATCGTGAACGGCACGGCCTCGAAGAACTTGAGGGCCTTGCCGTCTTCGCTCAGTTCGAGGCGTCCCGTCACGAATCCGGCCGCCTCAAGCTTTGCCAGGTGCATGTAGAGGAGCGCGCGGGACATTTCCATGCGCCGCGCCAGTTCGCTCACGTGAAGAGGCTCGCCGACGAGCTGGGCGATGATGCCCAGCCGTTGCGTGCTCGCAATTGCCGCGAGCTTGCCGCTCAGCTCTTCCGCGTTCATACTTCCTCACAAACTTGCACCTGTCAGAAAATACTAACACATGCAGAGAAAGTGCAAAATCAGCGTGCTCCTCGGAGGGTGTCGCGCGTCGCGAGTCCTGCACGCACGGCCCTCTCATAGGCGTGAGGCAGCGCGGCGATCAGTGCGTCGACGTCGGCTTCGGTCGATGTGTGCCCGAGCGTGAAGCGGAGCGCGCCCCGGGCGTCCTGTTCGCCGAGACCCATCCCGATGAGCACGTGGCTGGCCTCGGGAATCCCCGCCTGACATGCCGAACCCGTGCTCGCCGACACCCCGGCGGCGTCGAGAAGAAAGAGCAGTGAATCGCCCTCGCATCCCGGGAACGTGAAGTGGGCGTTGTTGTCGAGCCGGTGCTGTGGGTCTCCCCTCAGAATCGCCGCGGGCACCGCTGCCCGGACCCCCCCGATGAGTTTGTCGCGAAGGGCGGCGAGCTGTGCGGACGGGTGCTCTGCGGCAACGGCGAAGGCCAGGGCCGAAGGCGCATCCTGCGTTCCCGAGCGCACCTGACGCTGCTGCCCTCCCCCATGGATCAGCGGAACAATCGTTGCCTTCCGCGACAACGCGAGCGCGCCCATTCCAAGCGGCCCGCCGATCTTGTGGGCGGACACCGAGAGGGCGGCGAGCCCGGATGCGGCGAAGTCGATGGCCACATGCCGGTACGCCGCGACCGCATCCGCGTGCACGGGAACGCCGTGCTCGGCAGCGAGCGCCGCGACCTCGGCAACGGGCTGGATCGTCCCCACCTCGTTGTTCGCCCACAGGAGCGTCACGAGCGCAGTGTCGGAGCGGGCCGCAAGCAGCGCGGCGAGCGTCTCGATGGACACTCGGCCGAATTCATCCACCGGCACCCACTCGACGATGGCACCCTCATGCCGCTCGAGCCATTCGAGCGTGTCCACGGTCGCGTGGTGCTCGCCCCGGGGCGCCAGAATGCGCCGGCGGTCGGGATCCGCGGCGACCCGCGCCCAGTACAGGCCCTTGATCGCGAGGTTGACCGATTCCGTGCCGCCGGAAGTGAACACGATCTCTATCGCGTCGCAACCGAGGCTCGCGGCTATGCGCTCGCGGGATTCCTCGAGCATGCGCTTCGCATTCTGCCCGTGGCTGTGGATCGAGGACGGATTCCCCACGAGGCCCATCGCATCGATCCACGCTTCGCGCGCAGCGGGCAGCATGGGAGTCGTCGCGGCGTGGTCGAGATAGACCCTCATGTGACGTATCCTCCAATCGCTCGCGCGAGGCAGGTCCCGCACTCAATTACTCTAGGACGGTGCCGACCTCCGACCCACTTCGCGACCTCGGCGTCACCCTCACCGACGATGGCGGCACGATCCGCGTGTTCTCCGCGAGCGCTGCGGCGATCGAACTGTGCCTGTTTTCGCGCAAAGACCCCAACTGGATCACCGACACGGTGCCGCTTGAGCGCGGCAGCGGCGGAGTGTGGTCGGCGGCCTCCCCCAAGCTCACGGCAGACAGAAAGTACACGTTGCGCGCGACGGGCCCGGAATCGGGGGATCCGTTCGGCAGGTTCAATCCGAATCTTCACCTCATCGACCCGTATGCGAAAGGTCTCGTCAAGACGAGCGGCGGCGAGTGGCGCTCGTGCGTCGTTGCCGACGATTTCGACTGGGGCGGTGTGGCCAAGCCCGCGACCCCCATCGATCGGACAATCATTTACGAGGCGCACGCGAAAGGCATGACGAAACTCAACCCCGCGGTGCCCGAACAGCTCCGCGGGAGTTACGCGGGGCTCGCCCACGATGCGACGATCGGCTACTTCAAGGACCTCGGCATCACCGCAGTCGAGTTGCTCCCCGTGCACCAGTTCGTCACGGAGCAGCGCCTCATCACCATGGGGCTCACCAACTACTGGGGATACAACACGCTGTCCTTTTTCGCGCCGCATGCGGCCTGGGCATCCGCCGCGGCGCAGATCGCGGGGCCGGCAGGGGTGCTGCGCGAGTTCAAGGGAATGGTCAAACTGCTTCACGAAGCGGGAATCGAAGTCTTCCTCGACGTCGTCTACAACCACACGGCGGAGGAGGGCCCCGGCGGGCCGACCACGAGCCTGCGCGGCCTCGACGACGCGACCTACTACCGGCAGGACGGGCACGGACGCTACATCGACTCGTCCGGCACCGGGAACTCCCTCAACACGTCAAACCCTGCGACGCACCGGCTCGTTCTCGACTCGCTGAAGTACTGGGCGAACGAAGTGCACATCGACGGATTCCGGTTCGACCTGGCCGTGACGCTCGGTCGCGACGAGAACGGGAATTTCGACCCCGCCCACCCGCTCCTGACCGCGATCCGGGACGACCCGGCGCTCGCGGGAACGAAACTCATCGCTGAACCGTGGGATATCGGACACGACGGCTGGCACACGGGCGGGTTCCCTGCCGGCTGGCTCGAGTGGAATGACCGCTATCGGGACCGCGTCCGGCAGTTCTGGCTCAGCGATATCGCGGCCGCGCGCACCACCGGCGACGCGCCCATCGGCATCGGCCGGTTCGCGACTCGCATCGCCGGTTCGTCCGACCTGTTCTCCCCGGATCGCGGGCCCACGGCATCCGTGAACTTCATCACGGCGCACGACGGCTTCACGGCGTGGGATCTCACGTCCTTCAACCGCAAACACAATCTCGGCAACGGCGAGAACAATCGCGACGGCACAGACAACAACCACTCCTTCAACCACGGGGTCGAGGGGCAGTCGAACGATCCCGCCATTCTCACCGCGCGCCGCAAGGCGATGCGCAACCTCCTGGCCACCCTGTTCCTTTCGGCGGGCACCCCCATGCTCACGGCCGGCGACGAGATCGGCAGGAGCCAGAGGGGCAACAATAATGCGTACATTCACGACGACGAGCTGAGCTGGCTCCCGTGGAACCTCGAGGACTGGCAGCGCGATCTGCACGCGATCGCGAAAGCCGGTATCCGGTTCCGGCTCGAAAATCCTGCCGTGCGTCCGAACGGCTTCGCCGTGTGGGGGGAGACCCTGGATTCGGCGACCCAAATGGACTGGTACAACGCGAACGGCGAGGCGATGTCCATCGAGGACTGGGATTCTCCCGCCGCGCGCACCCTCCAGTATCTCGCCGCCTCCACCCACGAGGTCGACGGCTTCAATCGCATTCTGCTCACCGTGCACGGGCTCGAAGCAGAGGAAACGGTCACGCTTCCCGAGCACTCCGGCGTCGGGAGCTACACCCTGCTGTTCGACAGCGCTTACGACTGGATCGAGCAGAGCGAGCATGCGCCGGGTTCGGCCGTCGCGATGTCGCCGACGTCGATGAAGCTGTTCCGGGCCATCACTCCGCAAGCTCCTGAAACACCGTGACCTGCACGCCGCCCGGCGTCTCCAGCCGCGCGTTGAGAGAGTTCCACGGCGTCACGGTCGGCTCCGCCACGACCCGCGCACCGCCGACGGCGAGGCGTTCGGTCATGCCGACGGCATCCGCTACCTCGAAGGCGACGCGGACGCTCAGGGTCGAGCGGCGGGCAACCGGCCGCCCCACTTCGACATCGTCGATCATGCGCACTTGAGCCGGGTTGGCAAGTTCGAGGGTCGCGGAGTCAATGGCGAGGATCGACACCTTCTCGCCGTTGTCCCCCGCATACGCTTCGCGCTCGGGGAGCCCGAGGACGTCCCGGAAGAACACGAGTGCCTCCTCGTAGTCCTCCGCTTCGATGACGAGCCTCAATTGGGAAACCGCGGATTCCGTCATGCGATAAGCGTATTAGGTTACGTCGCGGCGCCAACTCGTGAAATAGCCCAGTACTCCCGCAACGACGGCGAACGCGAGCAGCACGAGCCCGCCTGCCCACCAGTCGAGAGCCTGGACCTCGCCCGTCGCACTTCCGAGCGACGTGAACACGCTCGAACCGACGAACGCATCGCTTGCCGCCCCGGGAAGATACTGCCCGATCCCGGCCATCCAGTCCCACGTCATGGCAGCGAATCGGAGAATCGGCTCGAGGAACTGGGTGAACGCGAGCACGATCACGATCGCGGCGACCTGACTCGGAATGAGCGCGCCGAGCCCGACGCCGATGGTCGCCCACAGCGCCATCACCAGCACGATGCGCGCGAGCAGAAGCCACGTGTCGGTCTCGCCGAGTCCCGTCTCGTGTCCTGTCGCAGAAAGGATCGTCGCCCCGATTCCGACGGACGCCACGACCGCGGCAACCCCGTACCCGGCGCCGACCACCGCGAGGGCCGCGAACTTCGCGGCGAGAACCTTTCCCCGGTGAGGCGTCGCGAGGAATGTCGGAGTGAGCGTCTGGTGCCGGAACTCCGCGGTCGTCGCGAGCGTTCCGAACAGCACGGGAAAGACGTATCCGATGCTCGAGGCGATGCTGTAAACGATGGGAGGAAGCATCGCTTCCGGAAGCTGAGGCACGTTCCCCCCGCTTTCGGCAAGCGTGCTGCCGATCCCGCCGAACACGAGTCCGAGGACGCCAGCGGTGAACGCGACGTAGCCGACGAGCACGAGCAGGAGCACCCACCAGATGCGGACGGTGAAAATCTTCGAGAACTCCGCGCGAAGCACGGAAGCGGCGGTGGCGATCGGGGCGCTCACAGCGCTCCCCCCTCTCCCACGAGATCGAGGAACGATTTCTCGATTCCGCTCTGCTCGGTTGCGAGTAGGCTGAGCGCTGCCCCCGCCGAAAGCGCCACGAGCCCGACCTCTTCGCGCGACAGCCCAACCACGGCGAGCCCAACCGAGGTCGTTTCCACTTCGGCGCCCGCGGCCAGGAGTGCAGACGCGAGCACTGCTCGATCGGGCGAATCGGCCACAACCCGTGGGCCGCCTTCCAGCTCCGCGAGCCCACCCTCGTACACGAGCGATCCGTGGGAAATGATGATGACGCGATCGACGCTCTGCTGCACTTCGGCGAGGAGGTGGGAGGAGACGAGAACCGTGCGGCCTTCCGCGGCGAGCTGCCGGAGGAAGGATCGGATCCACTTGATCCCCTCGGGGTCGAGCCCGTTGACGGGTTCGTCCAGGACGAGGACTCCCGGGTCGCCCAGCAGCGCGAATGCGAGTCCGAGGCGTTGTCTCATGCCCAGGGAGTAGCCTCCGACCCTGCGATCGGCGAACTGGGCTATGCCGACTTGCGTGAGCACGTCGTCGACGCGCGATCTGCTGATTCCCGCGGCAAGCGCATACCCGCGAAGATGGTTCCTGGCGGACCGGCCGGGGTGGAAGCTCGACGCCTCCAGCGCGGTTCCGACGGTGGCCAGCGGATGCTTCAGCTGGCGGTATTCTGTGCCGCCGAAGGTCGCCGTGCCCGCAGTCGGGCGCACGAGTCCGAGAAGCATCCGCAGCGTTGTCGTCTTCCCCGCGCCGTTCGGGCCGAGGAAACCGGTTACCTGACCCGGTTGAACGCTGAACGTGAGGTCATTGACCGCGCGCACCGGACCGAAGAATTTTCCCAATCCGCTGATCTCGATTGTTGTGCTAGTTGACATAGCACAAGTAAAGCAGAATTTCCGTCGGGACGCCAACCCCGTCACAGCCGCCAATCGACCGGCCGCGCACCCTGACGCACGAGCGCGTCATTCGCCCGGCTGAACGGCCGCGAGCCGAAAAATCCGCCGTGCGCCGACAACGGACTCGGGTGCACTGACGTGACGACGGGCGTGCCGCCCAGCAATGGCTCAAGCGACGCGGCATCCCGACCCCACAACACGGCGACGAGCGGCCCGCCCCGTGCGGCGAGCGAACGAATCGCGATCTCGGTGACGAATTCCCAACCCTTTCCCCGGTGGGATCCCGCGGCGCCCGGCCGCACGGTCAGCACTCGGTTCAGGAGCATGACGCCCTGCTCGGCCCAACCCGTCAGATCTCCGTGCCCGGGTGGAGCAATCCCGAGATCATCATGCAGTTCGCGATAGATGTTCTGGAGGCTGCGCGGGATCGGCTGCACTGAGCGGTCGACCGCGAACGCGAGCCCGATCGAATGCCCGGGAGTCGGATACGGGTCCTGGCCGACGATGAGAACGCGCACGTCGGCCAGCGGGTAGGTGAACGCCCTCAGAACGTTGTTCCCGGCCGGCAAATACCCTCGCCCCGCAGAAACTTCGGCTCTCAGGAACTCCCCCATGGCCGCGATGCGTTCGGCGGCCGGCGCGAGCGCCTCGGCCCAGCCTGCGTCCACGAGGTCAGCGAGCGGTTTCGGCGCGGCCATGACAGCAGACTACTTTCGGAGGAGGCGCTAGTGTGCGTTCATGACTCTTCTTCGCGGAAAAGCAGGTGCGGTCACGGTGAGCCTCATCGGCTTCCTTATCTTCGTTGAGTTCGTGAGCGGCATCCTGCAGGGTTTCTACGTCCCCCTCATCCCCGATCTCGTGAAGTACCTGGGGATCAGGGACGCCGACTTCAACATTTTCGAGGGTGCGCAACTGCTTTTGTCCGCCCTCGTGGTCCCGATCTTGGCCAAGCTCGGCGACATGTACGGCCACAAGAAGATCCTGCTCGTCGCCACCGTGCTCACTGCCGGGGCAACCTGGTGGCTCGCGTTCGCCGGCGACTTCACCTCGTTCCTCATCGCGTGGTCGCTTCAGGCGTTCTACGTCGTGTGGCTTCCGCTCGAGATCGCCCTCATCTTCGACAAGGGCCGCAGGAGCGGCCGCGCGGCATCAGCGACGCGCAAAGCCGCTGGGCTCCTCATCGTCGGGCTCGAGGCGGGCGCGATCGCCGGCGCCCTCGGGGGGTCCGCGGTATTCGAAGCCTTCGGTGGACCGGACAACCTTCACAGCTCCATGATCCCCACGCTCATGGTGCCGGCGATCGCCGTGACCGTCGTGTTCTTCGTCATCCTGTTCGGCGTGCCGGAGTCGGAGTCGCTGCCGGGCCGAACCCTGGACTGGATCGGATTCTCGATCCTCACGATCGGCCTCCTGCTCATCACCTCGGGGTTGTCGTTCCTCAAGTTCAACGACGACCAGTGGTGGCCGTGGGCGATCATGGCCCTCGGAATCCTCACGTTCTGGCCGTTCGTTCGCTTCGAGTTGCGGCAGAAGGATCCGGCCATCGACGTGAGGGTCTTCGCGCAATCGAATATGTGGCCCGTCCAGCTCACCGCGTTCCTCATCGGAATCAGCCTGCTCGGAGCGCAAGCGCCGCTCGCAACGTATGCGGGAACCGACAAGGATGCCCTCGGATATGGACTCGGGCTCGGGTCGGGGACGATCTCCATTCTCATCGGGCTGTATCTCATCTCCATGATCGTCGGCGCGCTGCTGTTCCCGCTCGTGTCCCGATGGAGGACCCCGCGGTTCGCGCTCATCGTCGCGTCGTTCCTCGTGGCGACCGGATATCTCCTGTTCATTCCGTTCCACCTGGAAACCTGGCAGGTGTTCATGAACATGGTCATCGCGGGGCTCGGAAGCGGCGCGCTCGTGGGCGCGCTTCCCGCTGCCGCGGCCGCGGCGGCACCGCGTGGCCAAACCGGCATAGCCTCGGCTCTCACGAACACGACGAAGACGATCGGTGGATCGTTCGCGTCCTCGGTATTCGCTATCGTGCTCACGATTGGCGCTGTGCAGATCGCAGGTTCGACCGCGGGAAGCCTCTTCGGCTACTACCTCGTGTGGACCATTTGCGGCGTCGGCGCCCTCATCGCCGCCGTGCTCCTGTTTTTCGTGCCGAAGCTCGCGTTCGCCGATGCGGACGAACTCGAGAAACCGAAAGTCGCGGTCCCGTGAATCTGCGACACCTCGCCGCCGAGGCCGCAGGGTACCTGCCCGAGTTGCAGTCCGTGCGGCGTGACATCCACCGCGAGCCCGAACTCGGCCTCCACACGCCGAGAACTCTCGAACGCGTGATCGACTCCATTTCCGAGCTGCCGATCGATATCATTCGGCCGGAGTCGGGCCGCGTGGACCCGGGAAGCGGAACGCCCATGACCTCGGCGATCGTGCGGATCGCTGGAGCTGCGCCGGGTCCGACCGTGATCCTTCGTGCCGACCTGGATGCCCTCGCGCTGCACGAAGACACCGGCGAAGTATTCGCGTCGGAGATCCCCGGCCGCATGCACGCGTGCGGCCACGACCTCCACGCGGCGATAGCGGTCGGCGCCATCCATCTGCTCGCGAGCCATCGCGACGAACTCGCTGGAGAGGTGCTGTTCCTGCTGCAGCCGGGCGAGGAAGGCTACCGCGGCGCGAACGCCATGCTCGAGGACGGAGCGCTCGGGTTCGCGTCCGGACCCATCGTGGGGGCGTTCGCGCTGCATGTGACGACGAGCCAGCCACTCGGGCGTTTCGTCACCCGCGCGGGCACGTTAATGGCCGCGGCAGCAACCCTCGACGTGACCGTCAAGGGCAGCGGCGGACACGGATCGGCGCCGCACCTCGCGAGAGATCCGAACCAGGCGCTCGCGGAAATCGTGTCGGGCCTGCAATCCATGGTCACGCGCCGGTTCAGCGCCTTCGACCCGGTGATCATCACCGTCGGGTGGCTCTCCGGCGGCGAGCGCGGAACGAGCAACGTCATCCCGAGCACGGCGAGTTTCGGTGCGACCGTCCGCACATTCTCCGAAGAGAACCTCGCCGCCGTCGAGTCATACAGCACAGAGCTCGTGTCGGGAATCGCCTCGGCGTTCGGATTGCGCGCCGACATCGACTTCGCCATCGTGACCGAGCCGCTCGTCAACGCGCCGGAGCACGTGGCCGTGGCCGAACGCGTCGCCGTCGAGATGTTCGGTCGGGAACGGTTCCTGCTCGCGGAGACCCCGATCGGCGGCGCGGAGGACTTCGCCTCCGTGCTGCGCGAAGTGCCGGGCGCCTTCGTGTTCGTCGGCGCGTGCCCGCCGGACCTCGACCCCGCGACGGCGCCCTACAATCATTCGAACCTCGCCCGGTTCGACGATTCGGTCCTGCCGGATGCCGCAGCGTATCTGGCCGCTCTCGCGTTCGCCCGGCTTGCCGAGGCTGGTTCGTCGGAGTAGTCAGCTTTTCGGAACCAGGGGCACCCTCGCCACTTTGTGCGGCGCGGCCTGCGCAACGGGCTTCACGGTGACGAGGTCCAGGTTGACGTGCCCCGGCAGTTCCAGCGCGAGCACGATGACCTCGGCAATGTCTTCCGCCGTGAGCGGGTTGCCGACGCCCGCGTACACGGCATCCGCCCTCGCCTGATCCCCGCCGAAACGACCCAGCGAGAATTCTTCCGTCCTCACCATGCCCGGTGCGATCTCCACGACCCGAATCGGTTCCCCGTTGAGCTCCAGCCGGAGCACCCCGACGAGGGCGCGCAACGCGAACTTGGAGCCGTTGTACCCTCCGCCGCCCTCGTACGGGATGTGGCCCGCGATCGAGGTGACCGTGAGGATGTCCGCGTGGCCAAGGTCCCGAGCGCCGTCGCGCAGGAGCGGAAGCATCGCGGTGATCACGCGCTTGACGGCGACCACATTCACATCGAACATGCGCGTCCAGTCGTCAGGATCGCTCTGCTCCACGGATTCCATCCCGAACGCGCCGCCCGCATTGTTGACGAGCGCGTGGATGGGGCCGTTCTGCGCCACGAAGTCCCTGAATGCGTCCACGTCGGCCTGGTCGGTGAGGTCGGCAGCGAATACTTCCGCGCCGGTCTCGGCGGCAAGCGCCTCCAGTTTGCCGGCCCGCCTCGCGACGCCGATGACGTCCCAGCCCCGCTCCCGAAAGAGCCGCACCGTCGCCGCGCCAATGCCCGAGCTCGCCCCCGTGACCACCACTTTCCGCGCCGTCATGCCGTTCGCCTTTCACCGTCTTCCCATCAGTCTTACAGGATGTGCGCCGAATCCACTGGTACCCCGGAGGTTGTGACAGTCAGATCGGAACCGGGCGTCGCCGGATCCGGGCGCATCGCATTCTGGGACAACGCCCGGTTCCTGGCGGTGACGCTCGTGGTCGCCGGCCATGCGATCCAACCCCTCGTGGACCGCTCAGGCGGCGCGCTCACCCTCTACCTCGTGATCTATGCGTTCCACATGCCCGCTTTCGCGATCATCAGCGGCTACTTCTCCTCCGCGGAGCCTCCAACCGCGCGGCACATGCTTCGAGTGCTCACGGACCTCGTGATCCCGTACGTCATCATGGAAGCAGCCTGGTCGATCGTGAAACTCGTAGCCGATGGCGAGTCCGGTTTCGATCCGACCACGCCGTCGTGGACGCTGTGGTTCCTCGTGTCGCTTGCGATCTTCCGCCTCGTCCTGCCCTACCTCGCGCTTTTACGCTGGCCCTTGGCGATCTCCCTCGTCCTTTCCGTCGGCGTCGGATACCTGAACGGCGTGGACAGCACGTTCGCTCTCGCTCGAACGTTCGGATTCCTTCCGTTTTTCGTACTCGGCTGGAAGCTCTCGACCACCGACATCGCGCAATGGTGGCGCGGGCTCGGCGAAGCGGCGTGGTGGATTCGAGGCGTAGCCGCAGCCATTTTCGCGGGTGCCGCCTGGGTCGTTTCGGCCAACCTCCCCACGTGGCGCACCGTGGATCTGCGCCACTGGCTCTACTACGACCAGTCCTATTCAGACCTCGGAACCGACTCGGTGCTGGGCGGTGCGGGAAGGCTTGCGCTCCTCGCCGTCGCCGTCATTCTGTGCGCGGCGTTTCTGGCTCTCGTGCCGCGGCACCCGATTCTCGTCACCGAACTAGGAACGGGGACCATGTACGTCTACTTGCTGCACAGCTTCGCGCTCTATCCGATCCGGGAGACCGGGTTGCTCGACGCCCAGCGGCCGACCTCGGCACTGCTCATGCTCCTGTGCGTCGCGAGCGTCGCGGTCGCTCTCGTGCTCGCGAGCCCGCCGTGCCGCAGGTTGTTCCGCCCGGTCATCCAACCTGACGTTCGCTGGCTCCTGACCAGAGCAAGGCCAGCGAAGGGGCGCGGGGCCGACCACGACGAACCTTCATTACCGAGTGTTTCCTCGCGCGTTGACCTTGCCACACGCGGTTCCTAGTCTCGGATAACCGGAACGGCGCTCGCCCGATCCGCGCGATTCTAGGGAGACAGCCATGTCAGCAACGAACGACAACTGGAAATTCGAAACGAAGCAGATCCACTCCGGGGCGCAGCCCGACCCCGTGACGAACGCGCGGGCCACCCCCATTTACCAGACCACCGCCTACGTCTTCAACAGCTCGGACCACGCGAAGAACCTGTTCGCGCTCGCCGAATTCGGCAACATCTATACCCGAATCCAAAACCCCACCCAGGATGTCGTCGAGCAAAGGGTCGCCGCACTCGAAGGGGGAACCGCCGCGCTCCTGCTTTCGTCGGGGCAGTCGGCCACGACATTCTCGATTCTGAACATCGCGCAGGCCGGCGACCACATCGTGTCGTCTTCTTCCATCTACGGCGGCACCTACAACCTCTTCAAGTACACGCTCGCGAAACTCGGAATCGAGACGACCTTCGTCGAGGATCAGGACGACCCGGAGGAGTGGCGTCGGGCGGTCAAACCCAATACGAAAGCGTTCTTCGCCGAATCCATCGGCAATCCGCGAGTGAACATTCTCGACATTCGCGCGGTCGCCGACGTCGCGCACGAAAGCGGCATCCCGCTCATCGTGGACAACACCATCGCAACGCCATACCTCATCCGCCCCTTCGAGCACGGCGCAGACATCGTCGTACACTCCGCCACCAAATTCCTCGGCGGGCACGGCACGGTCATTGCCGGCATCATCGTGGACGGCGGATCGTTCGCGTGGAGCAAGAACGTCGAGAGATTCCCCGGTCTCACCGAACCGGACCCGTCCTACCACGGCGCGAGCTACACGGGGGTCCTGGGCGATGGCATCGCGTACATCATCAAGGCCCGCGTCCAATTGCTGCGCGACCTCGGTTCCGCCATCGCGCCAGCGAGCGCCTGGCAGCTCATCCAGGGCATCGAAACCCTGAGCCTGCGCATCGAACGCCACGTGCAGAATGCGAGGGCGGTCGCCGAGTGGCTCGAGGCCCACCCGGACGTTGCCTCTGTCGCGTGGGCCGGTCTGCCCTCGAGCCCATGGTTTGAGGCGGGGAAGAAGTATGCTCCGCTCGGCACCGGCGCAGTTCTGTCGTTCGAGCTGAAGGGCGGAGTCGACGCGGGTCGGTCCCTCGTCGACAGCGTCGAGCTGTTCAGCCACGTCGCGAACATCGGCGATGTGCGGAGCCTCATCATCCACCCCGCATCGACAACGCATTCCCAACTCACGCCACAGCAACAACTCTCAGCGGGCGTGACCCCCGGCCTCGTGCGACTCTCGGTCGGGCTGGAGAGCGTCGACGACATCATCGCCGACCTCCAGCAGGGCCTTGCGGCCTCGCGGGGTGCGCTGGCGGCGTAACACGCGTCATCCGCATTCGGCTGCGGGAGACAATGGTCACACCATGGACTGGCAAACAGCAGCGGACTCCGTACCTTCGGGATTCATCACCGAAGCGAATATTCGATCGCTGCTCGGCAAGCCCCCTGCGACGGGGGCGTGGCGGGATGGAGACCCCGTCGGCGGCCGGAAGTTCGCCACCCTCGGGGCGCAACGACTTGAGTTCGGCGGTACGCTGCCCTCCGTCCGCGTGGCCTTCGAATCGTGGGGCGAACTCAATGGCGACGCAAGCAACGCCATTCTCGTCCTGCATGCGCTGACCGGTGACAGCCATGTTGCGGGAAACGCCGGACCGGGGCATCCGACGAGCGGCTGGTGGTCCGGCATCGTCGGCCCTTCCCTTCCCGTCGACACGGCGAAGTGGTTCGTGGTGGCGCCGAACATGCTCGGCGGCTGCCAGGGCACGACGGGCCCGGCGAGCTCCGGGCCGGACGGGCAGGAGTGGGGATCGCGGTTCCCGTACGTGACCATTCGCGACCAGGTGTCCGTGCAGGCCCTCCTCGCCGACGCGCTCGGAATCGAACGGTTCGCCGCCGTGATTGGCGGGTCCATGGGCGGGATGCAGGCACTGGAATGGGCTGTGAGTTTCCCCGAACGCGTGGAGCGCGTGGCGATTCTCGCTGCCCCTGCCGCGAGCGACGCCGACGAAATCTCGCTCAACTCCGTGCAGATCGAGTCCATCCGGATGGATGCGGGATTCCGCGGCGGCGACTATTACGACGCGAAGGACGGAGATGGCCCGCACCGCGGACTCGCTCTGGCTCGCCGGCTTGCGCTCTTGAGTTACCGTTCGCCGAGTGAACTCAATCAACGGTTTCACCGCAGCTGGCAAAGCGATGTGAGCCCGCTGGGCGGGGCCGGACGATTCGCCGTCGAGAGCTACCTCGACTTCCATGGAAACAAGTTCACTCGGCGCTTCGATGCGAACAGTTACCTCACGCTCGCGACGGCCATGAGCTCCCACGATGTCGGCCGGGGGCGCGGGAGCGTCGGGGACGCCCTGTCCCGCGTCACCGCGCGCAGCCTCGTGCTCGGCGTCGACAGCGACCGGTTGTTTCCCGTGTCGACGCAGCACGACCTCGCGGCGAAGCTTCCCCGCGGAATCGACGGCGGCGAGGCAGTGGTCATCTCTTCCCAGTTCGGACACGACGCATTTCTCATCGAAAACGACCTCGTTGGCCCGCACCTTTCCCGGCTCCTCGCATCCTGAATTACCGCTTCCTCGCGGCAGTTCAGGAGAAGCGCTCAGTTTCGGTAGGATGACGTCACGGTGAGGGGGTGCGAAGGCCATGCCAGGACGCCGCAATGCTGCGACGCGCTCGACGTCCGATTCGCCGATTCGGATCGCGGTCGTGGACGACTTCCGGCTCCTGATCGATGGACTCGTCGCGCGCCTGAACGACGGGCACTTCGGACTGGACGTCGTCATCGAGGCCAACTCGTGGTCCGAATTGGTTTCGCACCCCGAGTTCCCCGCGCAAGTGACCGTACTGGACCTCAACTTGAACGACTCCATTTCCATCGGAGTAAAAATCCAGGCGCTCCTTTCCGCGGGCAGCGAAATCGTCGTCATCAGCAGGCACTCCGATCCCGCGACAGTGTCCAGAGTCATTCGCGCCGGAGCGCTCAGCTTCATCCCCAAGACGCAAGGGGTCGAGGAGCTCGCGCGCGCAATCCGCAGCGCAGCCCGCGGCGAGCGCTACCTGTCGGATCAGCTCGGAGCGGCGATCGCAGACCTCAGCACGACTCCCGCACCGAAACTCGGACGGCGGGAGCAGCGCGCGATCGCCCTGTACGCGAGCGGCCTGACGATGCGCGAACTCGCACGCGAGATGTCGACCACGGAGGAAACCGTCAAGTCGTACGTCAAGAGGGCGCGGCGCAAGTACCGCCAGATCGGCGTCGAGCTCGGCACGAGGGCGCAATTGCGTGTTCAAGGCCTCCAGGAAGGCTGGTTCGATGTTGAGTGATTGGCGTCGAGCGACGGTGTTTGTACAATCGGCGGAGTGACAGCACGATCACGGCACTCCGCGCTTTCCGCGCTCGCCGCTTCCGTGGTGGCTCTGCTTGCCGGCACCCTGCTTGCCGCATGCTCTCACTCCGTTTCGACGGCGCTCCCGCCCGGAGTCACCGTCGACGTGTACCAGAGCCGCTTCGACTACGCGGACCACACTCTCGCGGTCGCGGTCAAGAACTCGTCCGCGCATCCTTTCACCGTCCGCGAACTGTCCTTCTCCTCCCCCACGTATTCGCCGGCCGCGGTCTACGAGCGTGCGCCGACGACGGTCCGGCCGGGAACGTCGACGGATTTCCGGGTCACGTTGCCCGCTGCGGACTGCGACGCCCAGCCGGGTGATCCGCGCGTGCACATTCGCTACACAACCGGTCCGATTGACAGTGCCGAAACGACAGGCGAGGTGACGTTCGCGCCGCAGGATCGAATGGGCCAACTGCCGTTCCTCGCCGCGGAGGACTGCCGCGGCCACGCGGTCGATGAGGTTGCGAACATCGAGCCGGCATCCGCGTTGCGGTTCATTTCGCTCGCAGGAGAAACACCCGCCGTGCTCGACTTCACCGCGACGCCCACGGGTGCGGGAGGCGTTCTCACGATCGAGGATGTGCGCGGGACAGTCCTGCTGGATGCGGTGAATCCCGCTACGGGGAAAACCGGGGAAATCATCCCGCTCGGCCTCGATATCGGTGCTGCTTCCGCGCCGGTCAGCTTCTCGCTGACGCTCATCCCCGCACGCTGCGACCCGCACGTCGTCATGGAGGACAAGCGGGGCACGTTCTTCACATTCACGGTGACGACGAAACTCGACACCGGCCGAATTTACGTCGGCGTCGGAGATGACGTTCGAGGGCAGCTCTACGATTACGTCCAGCGTCACTGCGGCTGGGCGTGACGGATTCTCCGCAGTTGCTGGGAGTTCGCTCCTCCCCGGAGTGTCGAGACAGCAGTGTCGCACCCCCATTTATGGGGGCAAGCATGTGACGATTGCTGGCGTGGACCTTATCGCCAAAGAGCGTGACCGGCTCCTGCACCGTGCCGTGCGGATGATCGGGATCACGATGACCGTTGTGTCATTTCTCGGTCTCGCCATTCCGGGACTCGTGGACGAGACGAGTCTCATGGCGGCGCTGCTTCTCGGAGTGGTGTTCGTGTTTTGCCTCGTCAGACTGGGCAGCAACCACTCGCTGCTGTGGGTGATCCTCGGCATCGTCTCCGGACTTGCGATCCTCACAATCGTTCAACTGCCCTTTGCGACATCCAATCGCACCGGCCTGGCGACCGTGCTGATCCCGTTCGCCGGCGGCGCTCTCGCTTCCTTCTCTCTCGTCCTCACGAGGAACATCCCCCGGATTGCCCTGCTCGCGGCCACGTTCGTGTGCGCAGTCTCGCTCGTCCTCCTCGTGTCGGGCACCGGAAGTCTCATCAGCTACGCCGTCGGCGCGGTCATCTTCGGCTGGGTCGTCTTCGCGCTGGCCGGCGAATGGATCTCCTTGAGCGTGCCGAGGGCGGCTAGGCGCATCAACAGCATTGGCCGCGCCCACCGCGCCGAACGTCAGGCGAGCGAGATCGAAGCGCAGCGGCGCCAGTCCGCTCGACTCCTGCACGACACGGTTCTGGCGACCCTGACCCTCATGGCGCACTCCGGAGTCGGGGTGACGGCCGGCGCGTTGCGCGCACAGGCCGGCGACGACGCGAACCTGCTTCGTCAACTGAGGCTCGGGACGTTCCCAGCGCCCCAGGAGCCCGTGCCGACCTCAACGGGCTCGATTCCCCAACCGGCGAGCGACGACGCGATCCTCGGCACGACGCTCGAGTCCGTGAAGCAGCGGTTCGGTCGCATTGGGCTCGAAGTCAGCTGGCACGGAACGGGCCAGGTTCTGCTTCCGAGCGACGTACTTGACGCGTTTCTCCTCGCGCTTGCGGAGTGCCTCGAGAACGTTCGGCGGCATGCCGGGGTCACCGAAGCGCACGTCACGATCACCGACGACGAAACGACGGTTCGCGCCATGGTGACCGACTCGGGCATCGGATTCGACGTGAAGGACATCGACTCTGCCCGACTGGGACTCAAGGATTCGGTCATCGCAAGGCTCGGCGAAGTGGGCGGAACCGCGCGATTGTTTTCCTCGCCCGGTTCCGGGACGACCGTGGTTCTGGAGGTGCCCAAGTGAGCGGATACGCGAGGCCGGACGAGAACACCCTCGGGGTCGTCATCGGCAAGCGCGGCAGGCCGAAACCCTCCTCGTCGCCCGCGGCGAGGGCCCTGAGGCAGGCGAGCGCCGGCGGCGCGAGCCTCGGAACCGGGTTCCTGGGCATTGGCGCCGGAATCGTCGCGGGCATTGCCGCGCTCGCGGGACTCGCCGCCTACCTGTTGCGCATCGGCTCAGTGCCGAACCCGCTGCCCTCATCATTCGCATGGCTGATTTACTGCGTCGTGCTGATCGTGGTGGCGGTCACGATCGCCACGGCGGGCGAGCGCATGCCGCACTGGCTGTTCGCCGGATTCCTCCTCGCGCTCGCGTGCGTGATCGCCCTGGATTTCATTGCGATCTGGCCCCTCCAGAACATCGGCGAGAACGCGACCGCATCCGTTGCCGCGAGTTTCGGTTTGCTGATCGCCGTCGCGCTGAGGAGAACGAGCGAGATCCTCGTCTCTGTCGGGCTTATTGGCGCCGCCTTCCTTGCCGCGATCCTCCTGACGACGCCGCTAACTCCGGAGACTTTGCCCTCGCAACTGGTGACCCTTTCCGCCGTCGTTCTCCCGACGGTGTTTGCGACGTGGCTCGTCGTGCACTTCCGCAGGATGGTGCAGATCGAGCTGGACCGCGTCCTCGTGCAAAGCACGGTGTCCGCGCCGCGATTTGCCGTCGGCATGCTCGCGTCGGAGGAACTTGCCAGGCTCGACCTCGCCGCGGAGGAACTGTTCGACTCTGTTGCGAGCAGCAGGACGAAACTTCCCCTCGACCCGAAGACCGCGTCCATCGCCGCGTCGCTCGCCACGGAGCTGCGGCTGCACCTCATCGAAGGGCGCAGGGAGACCTGGCTGTACCACGCGATCACAGAATCGGAGCAGCTCGGAAAGACGGTCACGCTGTCCGATTCGGGAAGCCTCGCCGGTCTGCTCGACCCCCAGCAGCGCGACGGACTGCTTTCGGGAGTATGGCTTCTCGTGAGCGACAAGCAGAAGGACCGCCCGACCCTGCACCTCACGCTCGGCCCGGTTGGTTCGGTGGAATCGGAGGACCAGCACTCGATGGTTTCCGTTCCCATTGTCATCACGATGACCGGGATTTCCCGCAATCGGGTGGACCCGGCAACGTGGAATGCGATCGCGAAAGTCGGCACTTTCGTCAACCTGAACGAGAAGTCCGGCCTGCGAGTCGAGATCGATTGTCTGGTCGCGAACCCCGCTGACCAATACCATGCTGAGCAGACAGTTCAAAGATAGGGGCCAACGCCGTGACGACAGACCAAGCACCGATCCGACTTGCACTGGTTGATGACCACAGGATGCTCCTTGGCGCGCTCACCGAGTGGATTCGCGCCGCCGCGAGCGATATTTCGATGGTTGCCGCCGTGACGACGTGGCCTGAGCTGCTCACTCATCCGGAGTTCCCGGTCGACGTGGTGCTCCTCGATCTCGACCTCAAGGACAACCTCCCGATTTCGCTCAAGATTTCGACGCTCAAGACGACGGGCGTGAAGACGGTGCTCATGAGCACGTACTCCGAACCGAATGTCGTTCGCGAGGCGCTTGCGGCCGGAGCGCTCGGCTATCTCGTGAAAAGCGAGGATGCCGCCATGATCGTGGAGGCGATCCGTGCAGCGTACAAGGGCGAGTCGTTCATCTCTGCCGAACTCGACCTCGCGCTCAACGCAAGCGATGTCGGCGGCGCGCCGAAACTCAGCGCGCAGGAGCGCCGCGTCATGGCGTTGTACGGCGGCGGGGAGCCCGTGAAGGCGGTCGCGTTCCAGCTGGGAATCTCGGAAGAGACCGCGAAGTCGTACCTCAAGCGCATTCGCGAGAAGTACCGGGTCGCGGGAATCGATGTGGGAACGAAAGTTGCCTTGCGCAAGCGTGCGATTCAGGACGGCATCCTCGTGCAGTCCGACGAAACGGGCATCATCTAGGTCAGTTTGCCGCGCCGAGCGGCCACTGCGTCGGTTGCTCGGCGTTGTGCGTCACGTCATCCTGAGTGTCGCGTCCGAGCGACCACATCGACGCGACCGCCCAGCCCAGCAGCACGAACACCGTGACATTTCGGGCCGTGAGCGCAACGAGCAGGATCGGATTCAGGCTCAGGAGCCAGCCGTACAGGTAGGGATAAATCGCCTGGGTCAGTCCGGCGGCGATGGCGCCCAGGGTTGCCGGAATGGCGAACCACCGTTCGTGGCCTTCGCGATGCGTGGCGAGGCCGAGCACGATGGGGACCGCGAGCCAGCTGATGAACTGCGGCGAACCGACCTTGTTGAAGGCGATGAGCGCACACACGAGCGCGAGCGACAGCGGGGCGATCAGTGCCGCTGACGGCACGCCGCGGCGCACGGCGAGAATCGCGATGAGCATGATGGCAACAACTGCGAGCCCCATGATCGGCGTCATGAGCGCTCCTGCTGCGCCGACGCCGTCGCCGGTCACTTGCCAAGTCAAGAGGTGCTGGTCGTAGTAGAGGCTCGTTCCCGGCACCCCGCTGAACGCCATCCACAACCACACGGTGCTGACGGGCGACTCCACCTGGAGACCGCGATCGGTTTGCATCGTCACGAAGCTCAAGACATTCGCTCCGCTTCCGAACGCGAGCGCGACGCCCACGATAACCGCGCTCACCCCGACGGCCGCCCACAGAACTGCCCAGCGCTCCTTCACGGCGACGACCATCGCTCCGACGATCGCCGCGGGCCAGACCTTGATCCACGCAGCTGCCGTGAGAACTGCCGCAGCAACGCGCGGTCGCGTCGCGATGGAGAGCACGCCGAGTATTCCGAGCGGGACGGTGACGGAATCGATTCGCCCGAGCGCAATGGGGCCGAGGAGAACAAGGAACAGGATCCACCACCACGCGGCACTCGGGCTCCGAACGGGTCGCCTGACCCCGACAAGCGCGGCGAACGCGGCAGCGTCGAGGATCAGGATGAGCGTGAGCCACGAGCCGGCATAGTGGGCCGGGCCGAAGAGGCCAGCGGCGATCATCGGGAAGATCGCGAGAATCGGGTACACCCACGAGCTGTGGATGCCCACCCAGTAGTCGCCGATGAAGACGCGGTCCGACCAGTATTTGTACACGATCGTGACGTCGCCGAGCGGCAAGCCTGGGCCGTAGAGGTTCACGATTCCGAGCCACAAGTGCACGAGGAGGAAAACCGACCACAGCGCGAAACGGTTCGTGCCGATTCTCCTCATCACGGTTCAGCGTAACCGTTCACCGCAGGAGTGCGGCGATTGCCGCGGGCAGTTGCGCGTTGAGGCCGAGTACGGTGAACGGGCCGCCTGCCCCTGCGCCCTCTGCTGCGAGCCCGTGGAGCAGCACGGCTGTCGCCGCGAGGTGGGTTAGCGTTCCCACGTCGTCGGCGATCGCCTTCGCGTGGGTTGCGACGAGGGCCCCGAGGATGCCGGCGAGGCTGTCTCCCGTTCCTGCAGTGGCCAGCCAGGTTGTCGGCGACGTGATCGCGTAGCTTCCCCCGACCCCGCACACGAGCGTTGTGTGACCCTTCAGCACGACCGTCAACCCCAGACTGTCCGCTGCCCTGCGAGCCCAAATCTCCGGCTCGGCGGCGATTTCCGCGACATCCGCGCGAAGAACTCGCGCGAGCTCGCCGTGGTGGGGAGTCACGACGGCCGGGCCTTTCGCCTCCCGGACGGAACCGATCGCGCCCGCGTCGAGCACGAGAGGGTATCCGGAGGAGAGCGCAGTCGCCAGATGGGCGGAAATCAGCGGATCTTCCATGGATTCGTCCATGCCGGAGCCGAGCACCCACGCCTGGACGCGACCGTCGATCGTGACGACCTCGGGGCGGCGCGCAAGGACGAGCGAGGAGACGCGCGCGGGCCCCAGGTGGCGAACCATGCCCACTCCCGTGTGGAGTGCCGCGTCGACTCCAAGGACGGCGGCACCCGGGTAGTCCTCCGATCCGGTGACTATGCCCAGAACCCCGCGCGAATATTTGTCATCCCACTCGCGCGGTACCGCGATCCAGTCTCGTGCGTGGGCGGGTGTCCACTCCGAGTACTCGGTCATGCCTCAACGATAGTTCGCTGTGCCGCGATTTCGGCGGGTGGCATCCTGAACTTCTCCCACAAGTTCCTCGATGATGTCCTCGAGGAACAGCACGCCTTTCGCGGCGCCGTGCTCATCGAAGACTCTCGCGATGTGCACCCCGGTCCGGCGCATCGCCGCGAGCGCATCCTCCAGATCCGCCTCCTGGAAGATGGAAATGAGGCGGCGAACTCGTTTCTGCGGAACGGGCTTCGTGAACTCCTCGGTTTCCTCCAGGTCGAGCACGTCCTTCAAGTGCAAATATCCGGTGGGCTCGCCGTCTCCATCGAGCAGAACATACCGTGAGAATCCATGCTGGGCGACGGCGCGTTCCAGCTGCTCCGGCGTCGCCCCCTCTGGCAGGCTCACGAGCTGCGCCATGCCCACCGCGATGTCTCTCACGGTTTTCGCGCTGAACTCGAACGCCGCAGTGAGGGCGCCGATGTCGTCCTTGAGCACGCCGGCCTGTTGCGACTGAGCGACGATGTTGGCGACCTCGTCGATCGTGAACGTGCTGCTTGCTTCGCTCTTGGGTTCGACCCCGAATAATCGAAGCACACCATTGGCGGTGGCGTTGAGCGCGACGATGACGGGTCGAAACACCGTCGAGATCCACACGAGCGGCGGTGCCAGGATCAGCGCGGCGCGGTCCGGCACCGAGAAGGACAGGTTCTTCGGCACCATTTCGCCGAGCACGACGTGAAGGAACGACACGACGACGAGGGCGATCGCGAATGCGACGCCGGCAATGACCGGTTCCGGCCAGCCCGTGAGCGAAAGCGGCGCCTCGAGAAGGTGGTGGATTGCCGGCTCCGACACGTGCAGGATGAGCAGAGAACACACGGTGATGCCCAATTGGCTCGTCGCGAGCATGAGCGTCGCGTTCTCCATGGCGTGGAGCGTGGTGCGCGCGCCCACGCTGCCTGCATCCGCCCTTGGTTCGATTTGCGAGCGCCTTGCGGAGATGACGGCGAATTCCGCGGCGACGAAGAACGCGTTGATCAACAGCAGAACGGCAAGCCACACGATGCCCCAGAAGTCCGTCATTCCGAACCTCCGTCCGGCGTGGGGGTGAATCGCACGCGATCGATCCTGCGCCCGTCCAGCCGCTCGACGCGCAATTCGCCGCTCGGCAGCTCCACGACGTCTCCCACCACGGGAAGCCGACCCAGCTCGCTCATGATGAATCCGGCGACTGTTTCGTATGGTCCGTCATCCGGCACCCGCACGCCGGCCCGATCGAGGAGTTCGTCCGGGCGAAGCATTCCGGGGAACGTGATGCCGGATTTCGACGCCACGACATCGGCCCGGGAGCGGTCGTGCTCGTCCGCGACCTCGCCGACGAGCTCCTCAACGAGATCCTCGAGGGTGACGACGCCCGCCGTGCCGCCGTACTCATCGAGCACGACAGCCATCTGGAATCCCCGACCGCGCAATTCACCGAGCAAAGCGTCCAGTTTCATGGTTTCCGGAACGCTCAACGCATCGGAGGTCAGGGCGGAGACCGGGACATCCGCTCGACGGTCGAGTGGGACGGCAACTGCGCTCTTCACATGAACGAGCCCGACGATGTCATCGATGCTGTCGTCGATGACCGGGAACCGCGAGAACCCGGTCGACCTCGCGAGCGCGACGACGGCGTCGGCAGTGTCCGACTTGTCCACGCTCGCGACCCGCGGACGCGGCGTCATGGCATCCGACGCATCATGTCCGGCGAACACGAGCGTCCTCGACAGAAGAGTTGCCGTGTCAAGGTCGAGGCTTCCCGCGGTCGCGGAGCGTCGGACGAGCGACCGCAGCTCCTCCGCGGTGCGCGCGGACGACAATTCTTCCTTCGGCTCAATTCCGAACATCCGGAGGATGAGGTTTGCGGTGTTGTTGAGTACCGTCACGGCCGGCCGGAACAGCCACGTAAACGCAACCTGGAAGGGCAGCACGATCCGGGCAACGCGCAAGGGGAGCGCAAGGGCGAAGTTCTTCGGCACGAGTTCGCCGACGATCATCGACAGGAGCGTTGCGAGCAGGATCGCGATGATGCTCGCGGACGCGGTAACGGCCCCGCCCGGCATCCCCAAAGATTCCAGCGGGCCGCGCAGGAGGCTGCTCACGGCGGGCTCCAGCAGGAATCCGGTGAGCAGCGTCGTGAGGGTGATTCCCAATTGCGCGCTGGACAAGTGGGTGGAGGTGCGCTTGAGCGCGCCAATGGTGATTCTGAGGCCGCGCTCTCCGCGGTCGCGGCGCGCTTCCAGTTCGGACCGATCGAGGCTCACCAGGGAGAACTCCGATGCGACGAAGAGCCCGGTGCCGATCGTGAGGAGCAGTCCGGCTCCGAGCATGATCAACTCGGGCACGATACCTGCTGAGTGACGTCGCTCACGTGCGGTTCATGCAAAACGTCGGCGCAGTGCTGAGCACGGCCTCGTTCAGGCGGAGGGTCGTCCATTATCTCATCGAGTATAACGTCGCGGGGGCATTACCAGCCGACGGGCAGCGCCTTGCCTTCTTCGTACCCTGCGGCCGACTGGATGCCGATGAGTGCCCTGTCCCGGAACTGGGCGAGATCCCGCGCTCCCGCGTAGGTGAACGAGGACCGCACGCCCGAGGTGATCATGTCGATGAGGTCCTCAACCGAAGGTCGCTGGGGGTCGAGGTAGATCCGCGACGAGGAGATCCCTTCCGCGAACAGCGTCTTTCGCGCGAGCTCGTACGGCTCGAGCCGGTCAAAGCGATCCTGCACGGCTTTCGTCGAGGCCATCCCCCAACTGTCCTTGTAGAGTTTGCCCGCCTCATCCGTTTCCAGCCTGCCCGGCGCTTCGATCGTTCCGGAGAACCACGAGCCGATCATGACGGATGCCGCCCCGGCCGCGAGCGCGAGCGCGACATCGCGCGGGTACCGAACTCCGCCGTCGGCCCACACGGCCGCGCCCAGTTCCCTGGCAGCGGCCGCGGTCTCGAGCACGGCGGAAAACTGGGGCCGGCCGACGGCGGTCATCATGCGGGTCGTGCACATGGCGCCGGGCCCGACCCCCACTTTGACGATGGTCGCGCCGGCGGCGGTAATGTCGCGAACCGCCGACGCCGTGACGACGTTGCCCGCCACGAGGGGCTTCGACAGGTTGAGCCGCGCGACGGCGGCCACCGCGCTCAGCATCGTTTCCTGGTCTCCGTGCGCAGTGTCGAGAACGAGCGTGTCGACACCGGCGGCGGCGAGCGCTTTCGCTTTCGCACCGACATCCCCGTTGATGCCGACGGCCGCTGCAACCCGCAACCGCCCCTCACCGTCGACGTTCGGCGTGTACAGGGTGGACCGCAGCGCGCCCTTCCTGCTCAACGTTCCGACGACGACGCCGTGGCGCGTGACCGGGGCGAAGTCGAGGTCCGCAGCGACCATGAGGTCAAACGCTTTCCTCGGGTCGGTCACATCGTCGGCATCGATCGTGGCGACTGCCCCCTTCAGGATGTCGCCGAGGGGCGCGTGGGGAAGAGCCGTCGCGAGCGCAGGCGCTTCGACGCAGCCCAGGTATTCGCCCGCCGCGGTTCGGACAACAATTCCCAATCCCTCATGGGGTGGAATGAGCCTCAGTGCGTGGGCGACCGTGGCGTCGGGTGCGAGCTCGAGGGGCGTGTCGAACAGTATCGGCTGGGCCTTCACCCAGCGGATGGCCGCGTCGAGGTCCTGCAGGTGCATGTCCTGCGGCAGCACTCCGAGGCCTCCGCGTCGCGCCATGGTCGCGGCGAGGTTCGGGCCCGTCACGGAGTTCATGTTGGCGGATACGAGCGGAATCGTCGCGCCGGTGCCGTCATCCGTCGCGAGCGAAACATCCAGCCGGCTTGCGACGTCGGAACGACTCGGGACAAGAAACACGTCCGAGTAGGTGAGGTCGTTGGCCGGGGTCGTATCGTAAAAGCGCATGATTTTAAGGGTAGTCGTTTCGGTATGACACGGGCTTCGCAGCCGATTGCGATTAAGCTGGGTCACGGGTTGCCATTGCGCCTCCCATTACGGCACCGAAAATTGATGCCTAAACGATTCAGGCACTGACAACAGAGAGCAGGCGGTCAGGCGTGTCCAGCCAAACCACCGGTAGTTCCGGGGACGACTCCTCGGGCGAGTTCGGAGCCAACGAGTGGCTCGTCGATGAGATGTACGGGCAGTTCGTTGCGGATCGGAATTCGGTCGACCAGTCCTGGTGGCCGATTCTGGAGAACTACCATCGCATCAAGACGAGCGACGTGATTCCGCCGGCTGCTCCCGAGCCGGAGAGCCCGGATCCGGCCGGCCCAGAACCAGCCAGCACCGAGCCCGTCAGCACCGACACGTCCGAGTTGTCGCTCACGCAACCGGTTGCCCGGACGACATCCATCGCTCCAAAATCCCAGCCGATTCCCGCCGAGGCGCCGAAGACCCAACCCATCGAACACGTCGAGGTCGAGAGCACCAACGAGCCGCAAAATGAGGTCACCGTTCTGCGCGGCATGTCCAAGTCGCTCGCCGCGAACATGGACGCGAGCCTGACGGTTCCGACGGCGACGAGCGTGCGCACGATGCCCGCGAAGCTCCTGATCGACAACCGGATCGTCATCAACAACCACATGAAGAGGGCGCGAGGCGGCAAGGTGTCCTTCACCCACCTGATCGGGTGGGCCCTCGTCAAGGCCATTAAGGAGTTCCCGAGCCAGAACGTGTACTACGAGGAGGTCGACGGAAAGCCGTCCGTCGTGGCACCCGCGCACGTGAACCTCGGGATCGCGATCGACATCCCGAGACCGGACGGCACTCGCGCGCTTCTCGTGCCGAGCATCAAGCGCGCTGACACCATGGGATTCGCGGAGTTCGTCGCCGAGTACGAGGCACTCGTAGCCAAGGCGCGATCCAATAAACTCACCGCGGATGACTTTGCCGGAACCACGATCTCCCTCACGAACCCCGGCGGCATCGGAACCGTGCACTCCGTTCCCCGCCTCATGAGAGGGCAGGGCTGCATCATCGGCGCCGGCGCCCTCGATTACCCCGCCGAGTTCCAGGGCATGTCCCCCACGACGCTCGCCAATCTCGGCATCGGCAAGACCATCACGCTCACGTCCACCTACGATCACCGGGTCATTCAGGGTGCCGGTTCCGGCCATTTCCTCGGGATAGTGCACGAACTGCTCATCGGCGGGCACCGATTCTATGAGGATATTTTCGCGGCCCTGCGCATCCCGTACGACCCCATCCACTGGGCGGCCGACATCCACGTCGATACGGCAGACGCTGTCGACAAGACCGCGAGGGTCCAGGAGCTCATCAATGCCTATCGCGTTCGCGGCCACCTCATGGCGGATGTTGATCCGCTCGAGTACCGCCAACGCACCCACCCCGACCTGGAGATCTCCAGCCACGGCCTGACTTTTTGGGATCTCGACCGCGAGTTCGTCACGGGAGGTTTCGGCGGCCGGCGCTCCGCGCTGCTCCGGGAGATCCTCGGCATTCTCCGCGACTCGTACTGCCGCACAATCGGCATCGAGTACATGCACATCCAGGATCCCGCCGAGCGAAAGTGGATCCAGGACCACGTCGAGAAGCCCTACGCGAAGCCCACGCACGACGAGCAGATGCGCGTTCTCGCGAAGCTCAACGAGGCCGAAGCGTTCGAGACGTTCCTGCAGACCAAGTACGTAGGGCAGAAACGATTCAGCCTCGAGGGCGCTGAGTCGATGATTTCGCTCCTGGACGCCGTGATCCAGACCGCGGCGGAGCAAGAGCTCGAGGAGGTCGCGATCGGCATGGCCCACCGCGGCCGGCTCAACGTGCTCACGAACATCGCCGGCAAGACCTACGGCCAAATTTTCCGCGAGTTCGAGGGTACGCAGGACCCGAGAACCGTCCAGGGCTCAGGGGATGTCAAATACCACCTGGGAACCGAGGGAACCTTCACGGCGGCATCCGGCGAGAAGATCCCCGTGTACCTTGCGGCGAACCCTTCGCACCTCGAGGCGGTCGACAGCGTGCTGTCCGGAATCGTTCGCGCGAAGCAGGACCGGAAGCCGATCGGGAGCTTCAGAATCCTGCCAATCCTCATCCACGGCGACGCCGCAATGGCGGGCCAGGGCGTGGTCGCCGAGCTGCTCCAGATGTCGCAATTGCGCGGCTACCGCATCGGCGGCACCATCCACCTCGTCGTGAACAACCAGGTCGGATTCACGACTCCTCCCTCGGAGGGACGCACCTCGGTGTACGCGACGGACGTCGCCAAGACCATCCAGGCGCCGATTTTCCACGTGAACGGCGACGATCCGGAGGCCGTGCTGAGGGTCGCGGAGCTCGCGTATGGTTTCCGGCAGGAGTTCCACAAGGATGTCGTCATCGACCTCGTGTGCTACCGCCGCCGCGGACACAACGAGGGCGACGATCCCTCGATGACCCAGCCGCTCATGTACAACCTCATCGAGGCGAAGCGCAGCGTTCGGACGCTCTACGCGGAGGCTCTCGTCGGCCGAGGCGACATCACCGAGGAGGAGTACGAGGCGGCGCACGCCGACTTCCAGGACCGCCTCGAACGCGCGTTCGCGGAAACCCATGCCGCGCAGACCGGCTCGATGCCGATCGTCGTCCAGGACGGCAAACCCGTAGCGGATCTCGATCGTCCGGGCTCCCAACAGGACGATGGAGGGGGCGAGCCGGAGACGACGGGAGTGGATGCGAGCGTCATCGCCGCGATCGGCGACGCGCACGCGAACCCGCCAACCGGTTTCACGGTGCATCCGAAGGTCAAGGCGCTCCTCGCGAAACGCCAGGACATGAGCCAGAACGGGTCCATCGACTGGGCTTTCGCCGAGCTTCTCGCCCTCGGTTCCGTCCTTCTCGAGGGGACCCCCGTCCGAATGGCCGGGCAGGACACTCGGCGGGGAACGTTCGTGCAGCGGCACGCGGTACTGCACGACAGGGCCAATGGCCAGGAGTGGCTGCCGCTTGCGAACCTCTCCGAGGGGCAGGCGCGATTCTGGATCTACGATTCGCTGCTCAGCGAGTTCGCGGCCATGGGCTTCGAGTACGGCTACTCGGTGGAGCGCGCGGACGCCCTCGTGCTCTGGGAGGCCCAGTTCGGGGACTTCGCGAACGGCGCGCAAACCATCATCGACCAGTTCATCTCCAGCGCCGAGCAAAAGTGGGGCCAACGCTCGAGCGTCGTCTTGCTGCTTCCGCACGGATATGAAGGCCAGGGGCCGGATCACTCCTCCGCGAGAATCGAGCGGTACCTCCAGTTGTGCGCGGAGTACAACATGACCGTCGCCCGACCGTCCACACCGGCATCGTATTTCCATTTGCTCAGGCGCCAGGCCTACGCCCGACCGCGGCGACCGCTCGTCGTGTTCACTCCCAAGGCCATGCTTCGGTTGCGGGGTGCGACGAGCGAGGTCGCCGACTTCACGTCAGGCAAGTTCGAGGCGGTGCTCGACGACACGACGATCACGGATCGCTCGTCCGTCAAGCGTGTGCTTCTTCACTCGGGGAAACTGCACTACGATCTGCTCGCGGAACGCGACAAGCGCGACATCAAGGACATCGCGCTCGTCCGGGTCGAACAGTATTACCCTTTGCCGTTGCGCGAACTCGTGTCTGTGCTCGGCCTCTATCCGGATGCCGACTTGGTGTGGGTGCAGGAAGAACCAGAGAACCAGGGCGCGTGGCCGTTCATTTGCCTCGAACTGCTCCGGGTGAACAAGCGCGACGTTTCGGTCGTTTCGCGTGCGGCGTCCGCGTCGCCCGCCACGGGGTCGAGCAAGCGGAGCGCCCAGGAGCACGCCGACATCCTGGATCGGGCGCTTACTCTGCCCTGACGTTCGCGTCGTTCAGGAAAACCGTGAACCGGGTGTCCCCCGGCTCGCTCGTGACCTCGATGTGCCCGCCGTGTGCGTCTACTATCGCTTTCACGATGGCAAGCCCCAGGCCCGTGCTTCCGGCGGTGCGCGACCGCGATCCGTCGCCGCGTACGAACCGCTCGAACAGCGTGGGAAGCAATTCCTCGGGGATCCCCGGGCCGTCGTCGGCCACCGTGATGCACGCACGGCCGCGTGTTGCCGTCACGCTCGCCGTCACGGTTGTTCCCGGCGGGGTGTGAACGCGCGCGTTCCCGAGGAGGTTGGCCAGCACCTGGTGCAAACGGGCAGGATCACCCGAGACGGTGATCTGGCTCTGGCCTGATTCGCACGCCCATACGTGGTCGGGGGCCGCGGCCCGGGCATCCTCGACGGCATCCGCGACGAGCGCCCCCACATCCACGGCCTCCAGCCTGAGTTCTGTCCCCTCGTCGAGCCGGGCAAGCAGGAGCAGTTCCTCCACGAGCGCCGTCATCCGAATCGATTCGGACTCGATGCGGGCAAGCGACTTCGCGATGTCGGGCGGCAGTTCGTGTCCGCTTCGCCTCGTGAGCTCCGAGTAGCCCCGAATGGAGGCGAGGGGCGTGCGCAGCTCGTGGCTCGCATCCGCGACGAACTGGCGCACTTTGCTTTCGCTCGCCTGTCGGGCGCTGAGCGCCGAAGCGACATGTTCGAGCATGCGATTGAGCGCCGCGCCGACCTGGCCGACTTCCGTCGACGTGTCGGAGTCGGCCATGGGCACGCGCTCGGCGAGCGCCACGTCGCCCTTGTCGAGTTCGAGATCCGAGACGCGGGCAGCGGTTGCGACGACACCGGACAGCGGCCGAAGCGCGACCCGGACGACGAACGTGGCGATCCCAGCCGCGAGGGCGATTCCGAGGGCTGTGACGAGAGAAATAATGAGCACGAGCTGACCGGTGGTCGCGTTCAGTTCGCGCATGGGCAATCCGACGAGCAGCTCGAACCCTCGCGCGGTCGTCGCGCTCACAATCCGGTAGGCTCCGAGTTCCCCGGCCAACTGCACCGACACGGGCCGCGACGAGTCCACGGACAGCAGCACGCGCTGTTGACGTGCCGTGAGCGTCTGCAAAACCGCATCGTCGTCGAGGTACCGGGGCGCAATGATTCTGCCGTCCCGCACGATGAGGCCGAGGGTGCCAGCGGCCTGGCCCGTTCCCGTGCCCGGAGGTTCATCCATCGGACCCAGGCCCAATTGCGGAAGGAAAGTCTGGCTTCGAGCCATGGCCGAGGCCAATTGCGCGTCCAGCCGCTGAAGGAGCGCCTGCCGAAGGGAGAGGACGCTCGCAGCGCCGATCACGATGCTCATGAGGGCGAGCAGGGCGACCATGCCGAACACGAGGCGCCGACGCAACGACCAGGGCGCGCGGGTTCGGATCACGAGGGTACTGCTTTGATGGTGTACCCGACCCCGCGAACCGTGTGGATCATCGGTGCCCCCAGCGAGTCGACTTTCTTGCGCAAGTAGGAGATGTACAACTCGACGATGCTCGACCTTCCGCCGAACTCATAGCTCCACACGCGGTCCAGGATCTGCGCCTTGCTGAGGACACGGCGCGGATTCCTCATGAGATAGCGGAGAAGTTCGAACTCTGTCGCGGTCAAATCGATGGGAACGCCTCCCCTGGCCACCTCATAGCGCTCTTCGTTGAGCACGAGATCTCCGACGCGCACTTCCGGGTCGTCGACGGCATCGACGGCTCGCGCGCTGCGTCGGAGGAGCCCGCGCAACCGCGCGACGAGTTCCTCGAGGCTGAACGGCTTGGTGACGTAGTCGTCGCCGCTCGCGGTCAGCCCTGCAATCCGGTCGCGAACTGCGTCTTTGGCAGTGAGGAACAGCACAGGACCGTCGAAGCCGTCCTGTCGAAGCCGGCGAAGAACATCCAGCCCATCAATGTCCGGGAGCATGATGTCGAGCACGATCACATCGGGTTGGAACTCGCGCGCGAACGTCAGCGCGTCATGCCCCTTGAGCGCCGCTTTGACATCCCACCCCTCGTAGCGCAGCGCCATCGACAGCAAGTCCGCGAGGGAGGCTTCGTCGTCGACGACGAGAGCGCGGATCGGGGAACCGTCCCGCCGAACGAGTTGTTGCGGCCTGGCTGTTTCGCTCATTCAGCATTCTTCCCATGCTCGATTCAGCGTTTCCTGTGCCCATCCTATGAATCTGCCGAGCACGTGGAGTCTCGGTGGATTCATAAGATCGGCAGGGTGATCGCATAGCCGGCGCGACCAACCTCGTTCCTGCACGGCCTCTCGCCTCGAGTCGCTGCGCAGAAAGGTACACCCATGGCGAATACATCAAAAGCAGAAGATGCCCCTGAACGCGATGCGGCTGCCGACGTGCAGCCCGTCCTCGTCGCTTCCGGCCCGTCAAACACATCCCGATGGGTCCTGACCTCCCTGGCCGGCGTCGGCCTGCTCGGGCTGGGGCTCCTCGGGGGAATCCTGATCGGCCAGCAGGTTGGCCCGTCGACAGCGCAGGACCGCGGCCCTGCGGCGCACATCACGGTGGAGCACCCTCGTGCGGACCAGCGGGAACAACGGCGCGAGCACGCCCGCGAACGACTTCAGGATCTGAGGGACAAGCGCGAACTGGCCCCGGGCCCGCAGCAGCCCGCTCCGCAACAGCCGGACCCGGCGCCCTCCCCCGAGGGCGGAGGCGAGTAGCCGGAGGTCGGACGGACCGACGTCAGTGACTCGACTGGATCTCGCGGATCCGGGTGAGAACCCGGATCCGCAGTTCCTCGGGCATCGACTCTTTGCATGCCCGCTGGACTGCCTTCGTGAGCACAGCGCCGACGTGAGCCTCGGCCTCGCAGTCGCCGCAGTTCTCCATGTGGTTCTTCACGTCGGCGTAGTCGGCCTCATTCAGTTCGTTGTGCAAAAACTCTTCGAGTTCCGCGAGAGCTTTCTCGCATCCGCAATCGGTCATTGTGCAGCTCCCGAGGTGGCGTAGGAGGCCAGCAGTTCCCGGAGCATCTTTCGGCCGCGATGCAGCCGGCTCATGACGGTTCCCACCGGTGTTTTCATGATGTCAGCGATCTCCTGATACGCAAAGCCTTCGACATCCGCAAGGTACACGGCGAGGCGGAAGTCTTCGGGGATCGACTGGAGTGCGTCCTTCACGGCACTGTCCGGAAGGTGGTCGATCGCCTCGGCCTCTGCAGACCGCGTCGTCGCCGCCGTCGCTGAAACAGCGTTGCCGAGTTGCCAATCCTCCAGTTCGTCGATGGTGCCCTGATAGGGGTTTCGCTGGTTCTTGCGATACATGTTGATGAACGTGTTCGTGAGGATGCGATACAACCAGGCTTTGAGATTCGTGCCCTGCTCAAACCGATGGAACGCGGCGAACGCCTTCACGAAGGTCTCCTGCACGAGATCGGCGGCATCGGCGGGATTCCGGGACATTCGCATGGCTGCTGCGTAGAGCTGGTCCATGAACGGCAGCGCCTGTTCCTCGAACAGGGCGCTCAAGTCTTCGCCCGCTTCAGCGTCGTCAGGTCCGGATTCTGATCTCGTTGTGCTCTTCGTCATCGCCGCCAAGCTTAGTTCCCAACTCGCGTCGGGAATCCCGGATTCCGGAAACGCCGAGGCTGATGCCGGGTGTTCGAGTAGGGCCTGCACGCTGAGTCATCCATTTCGTCGCAATGAACTGCCGATACTCTGGTAACCAATGTTAGTTTCCCGTTATTCCAAGCCGGAGTTCGATCCGTACCAGAACGACGACCTCGTTCTGGAGATTCCCGACGGTCCATGGTCGGCGCCGCGCGCGGAAGGTCCGCTTTCCTCCACGCTTCGCATCCCGGGTTCCAAGTCGCTCACGAACCGAGAACTTGTGCTCTCCGCGTTGGCGGATGGCCCGTCCTTGCTGCGCTCTCCGTTGCACTCGCGCGATACGGCTCTCATGGTGGAGGCTCTCCGCGAACTGGGCGTCGTCATCGATGAGGTGCCGGGCGACGGCGAGTTCGGCGCGGACTGGCGGGTGACTCCCCAGGAACTCACGGGGGGAACAACCATCGACTGCGGGCTGGCGGGCACCGTCATGCGGTTCGTTCCGCCGGTCGCCGCACTGGCTCTCGGACCTGTTGCCTTCGACGGGGATGCGCACGCGCGCAAGCGCCCCATGCGCGCAACAATCACCGCGCTGCGCTCTCTCGGCGTCGACGTGACGGATGATGGCCGAGGCGCACTCCCGTTCAGCCTCTACGGCATGGGTCGCATTGCAGGCGGCGAACTCGAGGTGGACGCGAGCGAATCCAGCCAGTTCGTTTCTGCGTTCCTGCTCGTCGCCGCGCGATTCGAAGAAGGGCTGACGCTGCGCCACACGGGCGACACGCTTCCGAGCGTTCCGCACATCCAGATGACGGTCGCCGCTCTCGCCGCGCGGGGCGTATCGGTTTCGAACCCGGCACCCGGGGTGTGGATAGTCCCCCCCGGCGCAATTCGCGGTCGCGACGTGGACATCGAACCGGACTTGTCCAATGCCGCGCCGTTCCTGGCCGCCGCGCTCATCGCCGGGGGAACCGTGACGATCGAGGACTGGCCGGAATCCACGACGCAAGTCGGCGCTCAATTGGACCGGCTGCTCGCGCTGTTCGGGGCCCAGGCACGACGAAGCGGAACAAGCTTCACGATCGACGGCGGCAAGGGCGCGCTCGGCGGCGGCGCGTTGCCCGGCATCGAACTCGACTTGAGCGAGGGAGGCGAGCTCGCTCCCGCACTCGTTGCGGTGGCGGCGCTCGCTGACAGCCCGAGCCGCATCACCGGGATCGGCCATTTGCGCGGCCACGAAACCGATCGGCTGGCGGCTCTCGCCGCCGAACTGAGCGCGCTCGGCGGCAGCGTGACGGAACTCGAAGACGGGCTCGCGATCGAACCGAAACCTCTTCACGGTGGCGTGTGGCACACCTATGGCGACCATCGGATGGCGACTGCCGGAGCGATCATCGGGCTTGCCGTGGACGGCATTGAGATCGAGGACATCGCCACGACCGCGAAGACGCTGCCGGAGTTCTCCGAACTCTGGCAGGAACTCGTTCACCCGCGTGGAGGCTCCGGATCGGATTCGACCGATCCCGGTTCCGCCAGTTCGGTCTCCTTCGATCCGTTTTCCCTCGGACTCGGTTGAGGCGACGGTCCCGATGAGCTGGCTCACCGACGACGACGAAGACGACAAATACGCCGACTACGAAGCACGCGAACGCCCCAACCCCAAGAGGAACCGTGCCCGCACGAAGATCCGGCCGGACCACGCGGATGCGGTGGACGGGCGCGTGCTCACGGTCGACCGCGGCCGCTATCTCGTTCTCGTCGGCGAGGGGACGAGGCACGAGCACGAAGTCACGGCGTCGAGGGCGAGCGAGTTGCGCAAGCACGCGATCGTCACGGGCGACCGGGTCGATCTCGTGGGAGACACGAGCGGCGACGAGGGGACACTCGCGCGGATCGTGCGCATCCAACCACGCACGACAGTGCTTCGCCGAAGTGCTGACGACACCGACGAAGTCGAGCGCATCATCGTCGCGAACGCAGACCAAATGCTCATCGTCGTGGCGGCAGCGGATCCCGAGCCGCGGCCGCGGCTCGTCGACCGCTACCTCGTCGCGGCGTTCGATGCAGGCATCTCCCCCATCCTGTGCATCACGAAAACGGACCTCGCAGATCCGAGTGAATTTCTCGCGAGTTTCGCCGGGCTGGATCTGCCGATCGTGACGAGCGAGCACGGAAACTTTCCGCTTGACCGGTTGCGCGAGTTGCTCGCCGGACACACGACCGTCGCGGTGGGGCACTCCGGTGTAGGCAAATCCACCCTCGTGAACGCTCTCGTCCCTGAGGCGAATCGGGCAATCGGTCGCGTAAATGTCGTCACCGGGCGCGGCCGGCACACCTCCTCATCCAGCATTTCGTACCGCGTGGACGGACCAGGGCAGGGCGGCTGGATCATCGACACCCCCGGCGTGCGATCGTTCGGCCTCGGCCATGTGAACGTCGCGAACATCCTGAAGTCGTTCACGGACCTGGCCGAACTCGCCAGGGACTGCCCCCGAGGATGCACGCACTTGCCTGATTCGCCGGACTGCGCGATCAATGAGGGGGTGCGCGCGGGCGCCCTCGGCGAGTCAGGAGCGCAACGGCTCGAATCGCTGCAGCGATTGCTCGCTAGCCTTGCACCATGAGCAATCATGAGAATTCAGTCGAGCATCCCCTCGCTGACGACCTGGCGTTCGCCCTCGAGCTTGCCGATGTCGCCGATGCAATCTCGCACGACCGGTTCCGGGCGACCGACCTCGTCGTGTCGATGAAACCCGACATGACACACGTGACCGACGCCGACAAGGCGGTGGAAAACGCCATCCGCGAGTCGATTGCCGCCAACCGCCCCGGCGACTCGATTTACGGTGAGGAGTTCGGGACGATCGGCGACTCGAATCGCCAGTGGATCATCGACCCCATCGACGGTACGGCGAATTTCCTGCGCGGGGTGCCCGTGTGGACTACTCTCATCGCGCTCGCCATCGACGAAGTGCCCGTACTGGGCGTCGTGAGCGCGCCGGGACTCGGCCGGAGATGGTGGGGCGCGGTCGGCCGTGGTGCGCACACTCGCGATATCGACGGTTCGACGCGACGCATCCGAGTGTCGAATGTTGCGGAACTCGCGGATGCCTCCGTGTCGGTCAGCGGGATGGACCGTTTCGAACAGGCAGGGAAGCTCGACAACTACCTTGAGTTGGCGCGACGCGCATGGCGCATGCGCGACTACAGCGACGCGTGGCCGTACATGATGGTGGCTGAAGGCGTCGTGGATGTCGCTGGCGAGTTCGACTTGCAACCGTACGACATGGCGGCGTTGTTCCCCATCGTGTCTGAGGCGGGCGGCATGCTCACGGCGATGGATGGCGAAGCCGGCCCGTGGCACGGTTCAGCGCTTGCCACCAACGGCGTACTGCACGAAGCGGTGCGCGAAATCCTGGGCACCTCGACGCAAGTCAGGCCCCGGTAAACCGCACCGTGGTGTCGGGCCGATCCGTGGCAACTATCCCGTGGGGCGTCACCCACTCCAGCACGCCCGGTTCGATGTGGCGCACACTCCACCCGGGGAAGTGTTTGATGTCGTGATGGCCCTTGCACAAGCCCTCAAGGTTGCCCGCATCGGTGGCGCCCCCTTTCGAGTATTCGAGAAACATGATGCATTTGTCTTATCATGATCGTAGATATATTCCCCATGAATCTTCCCCAATCGCTTCAACCGAACCGATAGGATTCACGCAGTCCCGACAACCGGTTCCGGGATTCGCTGACGGGGGCACCATGCGAGGCAGGGTCAAAAGAATTGCGGGCATCGCTCTCGCTGTCGCGCTGGGCGCCGTGCTCGGCGGCTGCAGTCTGGTTGGCGGAGCACTCGATCAGCTTGCCGGGCGCGCCCCGGCGGATGACTCGAGCGTGTTTTCCATCAAGGTCGGCGATTGCTTCACCGAGCCGGTCGCGGCCACGGACGGCACCGTGAGCGAGATCGAGATCATCGCGTGCGGCAGTGCCCACGATGACGAGGCGATCGCGAGCATCCTCCTGACGGATGCCGAGTTTCCCGGCGTGTCGGCGATAGAGGACAAGGCCGATGACGCGTGCCTCGCCCGATTCCTGGACTTCACGAGCGCACCCGCCAACTACGACGGTTCGCTGAACTTCAGCTACTTCTACCCCTCGCAGGAGAGCTGGGACGAAGGCGACCGCGAGATCCTTTGCTACGCGTTCGACATGGAAGGCACGACCGTCGGTTCGCTCAAGGACGGCGCGAAGTAGCCGAAGCGGGCTCCGCGTCCGCTCCACTTTGTGCATTTTTGCATTCCATGCAAAAATGAGGAAATGCCTTCAGGTTCTCCCTCCGCCATCGCGCCCAAACCCTCGCGAGCGCGATCCCACGAGTCCAGGCGCGGCCTGACTCTGCTGTTCGTCGGCCTCATCCTCGCGATGCTTCTTGCCGCGCTCAGCCAGACGGTCCTGAGCGCCGCAATGCCGACCATGGTCGGCGAGCTCGGCGGCGTCGACCTCATGTTGTGGGTCATGACCGCCTATATTCTCGCGTCCACGATCATGATGCCGATTTACGGAAAAGTAGGCGACCTCATCGGCCGCAAAGGCATTCTTCTGTTCGCGATTTCGATATTCATGGCGGGGTCCGTGCTGGGAGGCCTTGCGGGGGACATGAACATGCTCATCGTCGCCCGGGTAGTGCAGGGCATCGGCGGCGGCGGCCTCATCATCCTGTCCCAGGCGATCATCGCCGACGTCGTCCCTGCGCGAGAGCGCGGAAAATACATGGGAATCATGGGCGCGGTGTTTGCCGTCTCCTCCGTGGTCGGCCCGCTGCTCGGCGGATGGTTCACCGACGAAATCGGCTGGCGCTGGACATTCTGGATGAACGTTCCCCTCGGCATCCTTGCCCTTGCCGGCGGGATTGCGTTCCTGCATCTGCCCAGGCACGACAACGCCAGGCCGCGCATCGACGTCCTCGGGATCGCGCTGCTGACGATCGCGACGACGTGCCTCGTTCTCGTGGCGAGCTGGGGCGGCAGCGCATACGAGTGGACCTCTCCCGAGATCATCCTCCTCGGAGTCGGAACGGTCATCGCCGCCGTGCTCTTCGTGCTCGTCGAGTTGCGGGCGGCAGAACCGATCATCCCGATGAACCTGTTTCGCGATCGCAATTTCGTCCTGACCACGGTCGCTGGGCTGTTCACCGGCATCGCGATGTTCGGCGTTCTCGGATACCTGCCGACCTACCTGCAAATGACGTTCGGTCAGGACGCGACATCTGCCGGCCTGTGGATGATTCCCATGATGGGCGCGATGCTCCTCTCCTCGGTGGGGACAGGGTTCCTCGTGTCGCGCTTCGGACGATACAAATGGATGCCCATCGCCGGCTCATCGCTCGTCGTCGTTGCACTCGCTCTCTTTGGAACGATGACCCCCGAAACGTCGCTGCCCGTCTTCGGCGGGTACCTCGCCATAATGGGACTCGGGCTCGGCGCGAGCATGCAAATCCTCGTGCTCATCGTGCAGAATTCGTTCCACATCAGCATGGTGGGCACGGCGACGGCATCCAACAACTACTTCCGCCAGATCGGCGCGACCCTCGGAAGTGCCCTCGTCGGGAGCCTGTTCGCGACGCGGCTGTTCGACCTCCTCGCCGAGCGATTGCCGTCCGGTGGATCGCAGGCGATCGGAGGCGCGCAGTCGCTTACTCCCGAGGCCGTGAAACACTTGCCGGACGCGTTGCGGACGATCATCGACCAGGCGTACAGCGATGCCCTGACTCCGTTGTTCCTGTGGATGGTGCCTCTCGCGATCTTCGCCGTCGTGCTCCTGCTGTTCATTGACGAAGTGCCGCTTTCCACCACGATCGACCGCGAAAGCGTCGTCGAACAGTCGATGGGGCAAGGCAACCTCGTCCTCACGGGGGAAATCACCCTCCCCGTCTCGCCGCCGGGGAACCCCGTTCGAGAATAGGCTGGCAGCATGACTGGGCCGGCCGCGTTGATTGCTTCGACGCCGCTCGGCACCCGGATGACCGTCCGGCGCCGTATCGACGGCGGATTCACGGACGCCCTCGGATACCTCCGCGGGGTTTCTGCTGCGGAGTGCGTCGTCGAGACGCGACGGGGGCTCGTCACGATCGCTCTCGGCGACGTCACGGCCGCAAAAGTGGTCCCGCCTCCGCCTGAACGCCGCGCGCCGCGCCGTCCAACCGCAGAGTGAGGGCGCGAACGCCGTTGAGGACGACCATGAAGGCAGTACGGTTCCACGAGTTCGGTGCCCTTCCGGAACTTGCCGACGTTCCGGTGCCGGAGTGCCCGCCCGCCGGTGCCGTCATCCGGGTTCGCGCGACGGGTTTGTGCCGCAGCGACTGGCACGGCTGGATGGGTCACGACCGGGACATCCGCCTTCCCCACGTGCCGGGGCACGAGTTTGCGGGCGTCGTCGATTCGGTGGGACCCGAGGTCACCGTGTGGAAGCCGGGCGACCGCGTGACGGTACCCTTCGTGTGCGCGTGCGGGATGTGCGAACAATGCCGGCTTGGCAACCAGCAAGTGTGCGACAACCAATCGCAGCCGGGGTTCACGCAGTGGGGTTCCTTCGCCGAGTTCGTGAGCATTGCCGCCGCCGATACGAATCTTGTCGCGCTTCCTCGCGACCTGGAGTTCGCTGCCGCGGCCGCTCTGGGCTGCCGATTCGCGACTGCCTACCGCGCAGTCGTGACGCAAGGACGTGTTCGGGAAGGGGAATGGGTCGCCGTGCACGGATGCGGCGGGGTCGGAGTATCCGCCGTCATGATCGCGCGAGCCGCCGGTGCTCGCGTGATCGCGATCGACGTGTCGCGAGAAGCTCTTTCCCTCGCGGGGGAGCTCGGAGCGATCACGGTACACGGTGAGACTGACGTGGTGACAGCGATTCGTGAACTCACGGGCGGCGGCGCCCAACTCTCGCTCGACGCGTACGGCTCGCGCGAAACGAGCGGCAACTCGATCAGGTGCCTAGGCAAGCGCGGCCGCCACGTGCAGGTCGGACTCATGGTAGGCGACGACGCGCTCGCGCCCATTCCGATGGACCTCGTCATTGCGAGCGAGTTGGAGATACTCGGCAGCCACGGCATGGCCGCTCACGGGTATTCGGCGATGCTCGCGCAGATCGCGGACGGTGCGATCGACCCTCGCATGCTCGTCGGCCGCACGATCTCGCTGGAGGAGGCACCCACGGCTCTGGCCACCATGGATTCGCATCCGAAACCCGGGATGACCGTCATCGAGTTGCCGTAACGTCGCCGCCCACTGCCACACCCTGGTGCGCGGGTGTTTTTGTCGCCCGCAGGTGAAAATAGACCTGCGCCGGGCGAGTTCCCCCGCGCAGCACCCCGAGGAGGCAGATCGTGCCCAAACCAACCCCGACACGTCCCACCCCGCCCCTGCCGACCGCGGCAATCGCGGATGCCGCTGTGCGACTCGGCGTCCACGTCGCCCCCGGACCGGCCTCGCTGCGACCGCTCCTGCCCGGACCGGTCGTGTCCGGTCCCGCCATGCCGGTCACCCACCTAGGCAGCGTGGACGTCATCCTCGAAACCATCGATGACTCCCCCGCCGGCTCCGTGCTCGTCGTGGACAATGGCGGCAGGCTCGACGAGGCCTGCATCGGCGATCTCATCGCACTCGAAGCGAAACTCGCCGGGCTTTCGGCACTCGTGATCTGGGGCCTCCACCGCGACACAGCGCAGCTTCGCGAAATCGGACTCCCCGTGTTCAGCCTTGGCGCGTTCCCGTATGGCCCGCGGCGGATTCCGCCCGCTGGCAGACGGATGCCGACAGCATTTCTCGACGGCGCGGCCGTCACGGAGGCGGATCACATCGTCGCCGACGATGACGGCGTGCTCGTTGTGGGGCCAGAGCGACGGGAGGAAGTCTTCGAGCTCGCTGCCGGCATCCTCGCGACCGAAACCGCTCAAGCCGACCGAATGCGGGGCGGCACCCACCTGCGAACGCAATTGAACTTCGCCGAGTATCGGCGCAAGCAGGACGTCGACCCGACCATGACTCTGCGGCGCCACCTGCAGGATACCGGTAGCGCGATCGAGACCTAGAGCAGCCTCGAAGCCGGCCAACAGGTACCGTGGAAGGTGACGAATTCCCACGTGAGGAGACCCCATGGCCGATTCCTGGCTGCCAACACTGAAAACCGCGACCCCTGAGGATGGCTTCAATCTCGCGACAAAGATGTCACGGATGGGCGTGAAGGTCACCCAGCCTTCCGCCGAAGTCCGAGACAAGCTGCGCCCCGGATACGCGGACGACGCGGATGCGCTCATCGCAAGCTCGCAAGTGATTGCGATCAACTTCCAGACGGTGGCCGCGGCGAACGACTACTGGAAGTAAGTCGACGCGCGGCTGCTAGCTGTTCCTGGGTGCCGGCCGCTGCACCCAATAGTCCGTGAATTCGGACACGCGGCCATCCGGCCCGAACCGCAGCAGCCAGACGTTGTCGTACACGCCCGTCTTCTCTCCGGCCGGGTAGGTGGTGACGGCCTGAACGACCGCGCCCCGATCGTCTTCGAGGAACACGCTGTAGTCGAACGACCAGGAGCCGGGCTCGTCGGCCCAGGACGTCCATTTCGCAACCAGTTGCTCGAGCCCGATCGCGGGATCCGGATCCGTGGGAAAGCCCTTGTAGACGACGTCGTCGGTGAACGCCGCGGCGATATCCTCGGGGCTGTTGGATGTCCAGGCCGCCAGATACCGCTCGATGAAAGTGTGTGCGTTGCTCATGGCGAAATTTTCGCACGAGCGTAGGACACAGGAGAGACTTTCAACGCGCGACAGTGACCGTCCGTTGGTGGAGATGGGGGGAATTGAACCCCCGTCCACTGCTGTGGTCCTGTGTCTTCTACGGGTGTAGCCAGTACTAGCGTTCTACTCGGCTCCGGAATTTGCCACTGGCACCTAAACCGACGAGCCCAGTCCTAGTGCAAGTCCCACGGCGCCCTAAGACGTAACGCCGCAGCAATCTCTCTGGATGACGCCAGAAATCCGGGTAGAGAGCATTCCCGGCCTGACGGACTTCTTTAGTGCGCTCGCTTAGGCAGCGAGGGCGAAGTCAGTGCGCTTTGCATTGGCACTTGTTTTTTGCGGGGATCGTTAACGAGATAACCCTGCATCCTCGACCCGCTTCTCACAGTCTCGCAGGCAATGTCGAAACCGATCATCCCCGAGCTGTAAGAGCTGGCCACTGTCGCGCGCTGTGTAGTTGTCAATCGTAGTTGTCAATCCGCCCGGCACACGTGCCCGGGCAGCCTTCCATTCTACGTCAGGAACTCGAATGCCGCTACCGATGGCGACTAGAGCACATCGGCCCGGGATTCGGGTCAACAACCCCGCCCCGGACATGATTAGGTATATGTAACGCGATTCACCAACGTGTTCCCGCAGCGCTGCCGGAACACCCGAAAGGAGATGGCTCGTGAGCCATTACGCCGTCACCAATCCCGCCACCGGCGAGACCGTCAAGACGTACGACCAGATCTCGGATGCCGACCTCCAGAAGGTCATCGCCTCCGCCGAGAACGCCTATCGCACCTGGTCCCGCACCGCGTCGATCGACGAGAGGGCCGACCTCATCCGCAAGGTTGCCGACCTGCACTCGGAGCGCCGCGAGGAACTCGCCGCCATCATCGTCCGCGAAATGGGCAAGCCCATCGACCAGTGCCTCGGCGAGGTCGACTTCGCGGCCGACATTTACCGGTACTACGCCGACAACGCTCACGAGTTCCTCGCGGACGAGCCCATCGACCTCATCGCGGAGAACGCCACGGCGGTCATGCGCACGAGCCCGCTCGGCGTGCTCATCGGCGTCATGCCGTGGAACTTCCCGTACTACCAGGTCGCGCGGTTCGCAGGACCCAACGTCGTCATCGGCAACACGATCATCCTCAAGCACGCTTCGCAGTGCCCCGAATCCTCCGCCGCCATCGAGCAGATCTTCCGCGACGCGGGCGCGGTGGATGGCGTGTACACGAACATCTACGCGAGCTCGAAGCAAGTCGCCGATGTGATCGCCGATCCGCGCGTTCAGGGCGTCTCGCTCACCGGGTCGGAGGCAGCGGGCTCCGCTGTCGCCGAGGTTGCCGGCAGGCACCTCAAGAAGGTCGTGCTCGAGCTGGGCGGCTCCGACCCGTTCATCCTGCTCAGCACGGATGACATGGACTATGCGGTCGAGTCTGCATACGGCGCCCGGCTCGACAACAGCGGGCAATCCTGCAACGCCGCGAAGCGCTTCATCGTCATGGATGACCTCTACGAGGAATTCCGCGACAAGCTCACCGCGAGAATGCTCGCGGCCAAGCCCTCCGACCCCACGAAGGATGGGGCGGACCTCGGCCCGCTCTCTTCGCTCGGAGCCGCTGAGGGCCTCGAGAAGCAGGTGAAGAAAGCGGAAGCGCAAGGCGCAACCGTCGTGACCGAGGGCAAGCGTGACGGCGCATTCTTCCCGACGACCGTGCTCACCGAGATCTCGCCGGACAGCGACGCGTACCACGAAGAGTTCTTCGGACCAGTGGCATCCATTTACAAGGTGTCGAGCGAGGAAGAGGCCGTGAAGGTCGCCAACGCGACTCCGTTCGGGCTCGGCTCCTACGTGTTCACGACCGACCACGAGCAGGCCATGCGCGTGGCCGACCAGATCGAAGCCGGCATGGTGTACATCAACGTCGTGCTCGCGGACAGCCCCGAGCTCCCGTTCGGCGGCGTGAAGCGCAGCGGCATCGGCCGCGAAATGGGCAAGTACGGCGCGGCCGAATTCGTGAACAAGAAGCTCATCCGCTACTAGTCCTTACGAGGTTCGGCAGTTTCGCTGACGGTCTCGGTTGTGACGCAAGTAGTCTTGCGTCATGACCGAGACCATCCTCACCGTGCGCGGCAGCCATTCTGCGCGGTACCCGGCCGAGCGTGCCACGCTTCGCGTGAGCGTGAACCGGGACGGCAGCAAACGTGAGCCCGTGTTCGCTTCAGCCACCGTCGTCGCCGAACAGGTGCGTTCGGAGCTCTCTGCGCTCCACGACACAGACGCCGGACCCGTCGTGTCGTGGTCGAGCGGCTCCGTGCGGGTATGGGGCGATCGCCCCTGGAACAGCGACGGCAAACAGCTCGCGATGGTGTACCACGCGGTCATCAACTTCACGGCCGAGTTCAGCGACTTCGATGCTCTCTCCCGCTTCGTCGAGACGGCGGCCACCACCGATGGCGTGACCGTCGGCGCCCTCGAATGGGCGCTCACGAAGGAACGCCAGCTCGCAGCCGACGCCGAGATGCGCTCACGCGCAGTGGCGGATGCCGTCGCGAAAGCGACCGCGTACGCGCACGCCGTCGGCCTGTCGGGCGTCACCGCGATTGCCATTGCCGACCCGGGGATGCTGGGCGACCAGGCAAGCACGGCGGGCGGAGGCTACGAGCTCGCCTCAGCCCGCGGGTTCATGAAGATGGATGCCGGCACAGCTGAGCTCTCGCTCAGCCCGGAAGACATCGAGGTGTCCGCCGCCGTCGATGCGAGGTTTGTCGCCCGGTAGCTCAGTCGCCGAGGTTCCTGCGCGCCGACATCGCGCGTTGCGCCTCGCGATTGTCCTGGCGTTCGCGGAGCGTCTGGCGCTTGTCGTATTCGCGCTTGCCCTTCGCGACGGCGATCTCGACTTTGGCGCGCCCGTCGCTGAAGTACAGCCGAAGCGGAACGAGCGTGTATCCGCCCTCCTTGACCTTGCTGTGGATTTTCAGGATCTGGGCCTTGTGCAGCAGGAGCTTGCGCTTGCGGCGCGGAGTGTGGTTGTTCCAGGTGCCGCCGATGTACTCGGGGATGTGCACGGCATCCAGCCACGCTTCGCCGCCGTCGATGAAGGCGTAGCCGTCGACGAGCGAGGCGCGACCCTCGCGCAGCGACTTCACTTCGGAGCCGGTCAGAACGAGCCCGGCCTCATAGGTGTCTTCGATGGCATAGTCGTGCCGCGCTTTGCGATTGGTGGCGACGACCTTTTCGCCACGTTCCCTGGGCACGGTGCAACTCCTGAATGATGAAAGCGGATACGGATGCTGGTGCGGATGGCGATTCGCCTTCGCGCAAGCAGCCGTCCATTGTAGCGCGAGCGGCCGGAATTCGGTGAGTCAGACTTTCAAGTAGCGGCGGATCGCGACGGTCGCCGAAAGCGCGGCGAGGCACGCCCCGCCCACGATGAGGATCGGCACGACAATGAATGCGTCGCCGAGGTCCACGAAGGGCGTCGACGACGGCGTCGCATTCAGGTAACCCTGCACGAAGAACTGCACGACGGCGACGATCGCGCCGCTCGCGAGCGCCGACCCGATGAGGGCGGCGACAACCCCCTCGAGCACGAACGGGGTCTGGATGAACCGGTTGGACGCGCCGACAAGCCGCATGATCCCCAGCTCTCGGCGGCGGCTGAATGCGCTCAACCGGATGGTTGTGGCAATGAGCAGTACGGCCGCTATGAGCATGAGGCTCGCGATGCCGACCGCCGTGATGCTCGCCGCATTCAGTGCGTCAAAAATCGGCTGCAGGTATTTGCGCTGGTCGACGACCTGCTCGACACCGGCGACCCCCGACATCCGCTCGACCACGGCATCCGACTGGGACGGGTCCTTCAAATTCACCCAGAACGTCTCCGGCAGGAAATCGGGGGTGACGAACGACGTGCCCTCCGAGCCGGCGAACTGGCTCTGGTAGCGCGCGAACGCGGCGTCGTGGTCCTCGAACTCGTAGTGCTCGATAAGCGGCGCGAGCACGGCAGACTTCAGCACTTGCTCGATGTCCGCCTTCTGCTGCGCGGTCGGCTCCTCCGCATTGCAGTTGCCGCCTTCGTCGTATTGGGTGCACAGGTACACGGCAACCTGGGCGCGGTCGTACCAGTACCCCTTCATCTGATTGATCTGCTGCTGCAGCAGAATCGCGGCCCCCACGAACGTAAGCGAAATGAAGGTGACCAGAATGATGGACACCACCATCGAGATGTTTCGCCGGAGCCCCTGCCCGACCTCGGAGAGAACCAACCCCACCCTCATCGGTTCGCCCCGAACCCGGATGACGATGGCGGCGGCTCCTGGCGCAAAATCGGCATCGATTGCGTCTGGTAGCCGCCCTGACGCTCATCACGCACGATCTGGCCGCTCACGAGCTCGATCACGCGGCGCTTCATCTTGTCGACGATGCCCGCATCGTGCGTGGCCATGAGCACCGTCGTTCCTCCCCCGCTGATGCGCTCGAGGAGCGTCATAATGCCCGAGCTCGTTGCCGGGTCGAGGTTGCCGGTTGGCTCATCGGCGAGCAGAATCGACGGTTTGTTCACGATCGCGCGCGCAATCGCGACTCGCTGCTGCTCGCCGCCGGAAAGCTCATGGGGCAACCTGCCGGACTTGCCTGCCAGCCCCACCATTTTCAGCACATCCGGAACCGACTCCTGGATGAAACCCTTCGACTTACCGATCACCTGGAGGGAGAACGCCACATTGTCGAACACCGACTTTTGCGGCAGCAGCCGGAAGTCCTGGAACACGACGCCGAGATTGCGCCGGAAGTACGGCACCTTGCGGCTCGTGAGCCTGCCGAGATCCTGGCCGAGCACGTGGATCTGACCTTTCGAAGGGTCTTCTTCCTTGAGCACGAGGCGCAAAAAGCTCGATTTGCCGCTTCCGGAAGCCCCGACAAGGAACACGAACTCCCCGCGCAGAATCTCCAGCGTGACGGAGTTGAGAGCGGGGCGAGTGTTGCCAGCGTAAAGCTTGGTGACCTGGTCGAAACGAATCATGACCTTACGAGCCTAGGCACGGGGCGGCGGATGCGACGTAGCGACTCACCGGGCAGCGCCGGACCGCAATCGCTACTGCCTTTTGCGCCAGCGGATTCCCGCGGAGATGAAGCCGTCGAGGTCACCGTCGAACACGTCGGAGGGGTTGCTCACTTCGTACTCCGTGCGCAAGTCCTTGACCATTTGGTACGGAGCGAGCACGTAACTGCGCATCTGGTCGCCCCAGCTCGCCGTGATCACCCCGGCGAGTTCCTTCTTCGTCGCAGCCTCCTGCTCGCGCTGCAGCACGAGCAGGCGCGACTGCAGCACGCGCATGGCTGCGGCCCGGTTCTGAATCTGGCTCTTTTCGTTCTGCATCGACACGACCGTGCCCGTCGGGATGTGGGTGATGCGCACGGCGGAGTCCGTCGTGTTCACCGACTGTCCTCCGGGGCCGCTCGAACGGTACACGTCCACGCGGATGTCGCTTTCCGGGATCTCGATCTCGCCCGCTTCCTCGATGAGCGGGATCACTTCGACGGCGGCGAAACTGGTTTGGCGCTTTCCGGCCGAGTTGAAAGGGCTCATCCGCACGAGACGGTGGGTCCCTGCCTCGACGCTCAGCGTCCCGAACGCGTACGGCGCATCGACTTCGATCGTCGTGGATTTGATGCCGGCCTCTTCCGCGTAGCTCGTGTCGAGCACGCGCGTGGGGTGGCCGTGCTGCTCCGCCCACCGCAGGTACATGCGCTGGAGCATCTCCGCGAAGTCCGCCGCATCCACACCGCCGGCTCCCGCGCGGATCGTGATGACCGCCGGCAGCGCATCCCACTCGCCATTGAGCAGGGTCTGCACTTCAAGCTCGCCGAGCAGCTTCTGGATGCTCGTCAGTTCCGTGCGTACTTCGGCCGCTGCCGCCTCATCGGATTCCTCGTTCGCGAGCTGCACCATGATTTCGAGGTCGTCGAGGCGCTGCTCGATGCTCGTGATTTTCGCGAGCTCGGCCTGACGGTGGCTCAGCGCGCTCGTGACCTTCTGCGCCGCCTCCGGGTCGTCCCACAAGTCGGGGGCGCCGGCTTGCTCGCTCAGGGTCGCGATGTCCGCCTCGAGTCGCTCCACCCCGACGACGGACCGGATGTCGGCGAAAGTCGAGCGCAGAGAGGCGAGGTCTTCGGCAATATCCAGTTCATTCATGTCCGCTTAAGACTACCTGCGCGCCGGAGGAGCCACGGTAACATCGAACCCGATGCCGACCGTCGAACCGCTCCCCTTCCGATTCCGGTCGATTGCACTCCCGGCCATCCTTCCGACGCTCGCGTTCTCGATCGGCGAAGGCGCCATCATCCCGATCATCCCGATCGTCGCCCACAACCTCGGAGCGCAACTTGCCGTTGCGGGCCTCGTCACGGCGATGCTCACCATCGGCCATCTGATCGGCGACGTCCCCAGCGGCTGGGTGATCAGCCGGATCGGCGAACGCGCGAGCATGATCTACGCCGCACTCCTCTCGATCGCGGGGCTCGCTCTCGCGCTGCTCGCGCCGAACCCGTTTGTCCTCGGCATCGCGATTCTTGTCATCGGGCTCGCGACAGCCGTTTTCGGACTTGCCAGGCACGCGTTCATGACGAGCTTCGTTCCCATCGCCATTCGGGCACGTGCGCTCTCCGTCCTCGGCGGCAGCGTTCGCCTCGGTGTCTTCATCGGCCCATTCCTGGCCGCGGCCGTCATTCACCTGACCGGTTCGAGCTCCTCCGCATTTTGGGTGCACCTCGCCAGCTGCCTCGTCGCAGCGCTGCTGCTGATCTTCCTCAAGGATCCCGAAGCGACCTTCCGGCCGAAACTCACAGCATCCGGGCAACGCGAAGGTGAAGTGCTGGCCGAGCGTGAATCGCGCGGTTTGTTCCGCACGATTGCAAAGAATCGCGGGGTGCTCTCCCGGCTGGGCGCCGGTGCCCTGCTCATCGGTGCCGTGAGAGCGAGCAGGCAGGTCATCGTGCCGCTTTGGGCTGTGAGCATCGGTGTTTCGGACGCCAACATCGCCCTCATCATCGGCATCGCCGGTGGCCTCGATTTCGCACTCTTCTACACCACCGGCCAGATCATGGATCGCTGGGGCCGGATGTGGACGGCACTGCCGTCGATGATCGGGCTGGGGCTTGGCCACTTCGCGCTCGCGTTCACCCACGATGCGCCTGCCAACATCTCCTGGTTCATCGGAATCACCATGGTGCTCGCCATCGCCAACGGTTTCGGCACTGGACTCCTCATGACTCTCGGTGCAGACCTCGCCGATCCGCGCAATCCCGCACCGTTCCTCGGCGCGTGGCGATTCACCTCTGATGCCGGAGGTGCTGGTGCGCCGCTCGCGATCTCCGGACTCACTGCGCTCGTGTCTTTGTCCTTCGCGGCGGGAGTCATGGGTGTTCTCGGGCTTGTGGGCGCCGCGGTCATGTGGCGGTACCTGCCCCGGTACGCTCCCCGCGCGCGTTAGCATTTCGTATGATCCCTGTGGCCAACCTGCTCGCGTTCGGGCTGGCCTGCATCCCGCTCATCATGATTCCAGGGCCGAGCGTGCTGTTCACGATCGGCCGCTCGCTCGCTCTGGGGCGCATGGGTGGTTTTCTCAGCGTGATCGGAAACGTCTCCGGCGCGTTCGTCATCGCGATCGCGATCGCGTTCGGCCTGGGCACACTGCTCGAGCAGTCGGTAGTCGCATTCACGATCGTGAAGTTCGCCGGTGCCGCCTACGTAATCTTCTTAGGCATCCAGGCGATCCGCCATCGTCGCCAGAAAGCGGATGCCATCGTCGCCCCCGCCAATCGCCGCGGCGGCTGGCGCACGGTGTGGGAAGGGTTCGGCGTCGGCGTCACGAACGCGAAGTCGATCGTGTTCATGGCGGCCGTGCTGCCGCTGTTCGTCGACCACAGTGCTGGGAACATCCCGCTTCAGCTGTTCCTGCTCGGCATGGTGTTCGTCGTCGTGGCGCTCATCTCCGACAGCGCGTGGGCCCTAGCGGCCGGCGCAGCCCGCGACTGGTTCGCGAAGAACCCGAAACGGATCGCGACGCTCAGTGCGACCGGTGGCGTTCTCATGATCGGCGTCGGAGCGGCAGTGCTCTTCGTCGGTCACGACGCGCCAGCGTCACCGTGAGAACACGCTGCGTGCGACGGCAGTGACTTCGATGCGGATGCCGTCGGGCACGAGTGCGGAGAGGATCGGCGGACGCCAGTACGCGGAGAGAGCGACGGTCGCGCTGCGGCCATCCACGGTCTGCGCACGCTCGAGCGCGAGCGACTCGAAACCCGCGGTGGGGGCGGTGGCGAGGTAGCCGGACGCCGCGGCAGCGACATCCGCGGAGTCGAGCACCGCACGCGGGCCGTCCGGGGTCAGCGAGACCGAGTCGAGGTCGAACGCCTCGGCGCCGACAAGCGCCGCGCCGTCGGCGAGCGTGTAAAGCCGTTTGCGCTCCAGGTACAGGGACGTCGCGGCGACCACGAGCAGGATGAGCACGAGGCTGAGAGACGCAAAGAAGATCGTGAGCGGCAGGATCGAGCCGCGTTCGTCGCGGACGAGTCGAACATGATCGCTCATCCTGCGCCCCAGAATCGAGAAACCTGCTCCGTCGCCGTCGCGTGCAGGGGGACTCCGGCCGGCACTGCCACGTCGAGCGCTGCAGGCACGAGCGGCAGCGGCACGATCAGCGCGACCGAGATCGTGACGGTGCCGAGGCGCGTGAGGCACGCATCCGGCCGGGGGGAACAGGAGACGGTCACTTGGGGCTCGAGTGCGTCGAGGCCGGCATCCGCGAGGGCGAAGCGGATGGCGAGTTCCGCGCGCGCTGCGGCCTCCGAAGCGTTCCCCGACTGTACATACACCCGCGCGGCCTGCCGTGCCGCGCCCTCCACGGCAAACGCAGCGCCCTGGATCGCGGACATCGCGAGCACGAGGTAGACGAGGGGGAGGAGCAAGAGGACTCCGAGCGTGATGAATTCGAGAGACGCGGAGCCTCGCTCCGCCAGCATCCGTTCAATGATCCAGCGTCTCGACGGCGGCATGTCCGCTCACCTCCAGACCGTGTTCGATCCCGATGAGCCCGAGAACGGGCAACGGCGTCCTGATCGTCACAATCGCCGCCGGATGCCCGAGGTAGCTGCCGTAGGACGCGCTCACATCTGCGGCGTACGCCGGGCCAATCGCGACGGACACGAGTTCGGTGGCCCGCTGGACGCCATCGTGGAGCCCGTTGTCGGCGAGCGCGGCGAAGCGTGCGCCTTCGGCCGCGGCATCCAGCACCGTATTGCGGATGAGCAGGGCCAGTCCGAGCTGCAGAACCGAGAGCGTGAGCACGGTGAGAAGCGCAACCACCATGACGAACTCGGCGACCGCAGAACCGGTATCGTCCCGCACGCGGCCTCGTGCGCGGGAGCGCAGCGCCAGAACGACCGCGGGTGCCGAACTCACGGCTAGAAGCCGGTGACCCGGTCGATCGCCTGCTGGAACACCTCGCTCAATGCCGGGCCCGCGATCGCCCAGATTACGATCACAAGCCCGGCCGTCATGAGCGTGATGAGCACCCATCCCGGCACGTCGCCGCGCTCATCGGAAAGTGGTCGTGCCCAGCGCGGATAGCGGAGAAGCGAAGTCGTCATTCGAGAAGTATTGGACATCCCGGGAGAACTCGTCGGCAGTTTTCCACAAGCCGCCTGGAAACCCGCCGGCCGGAACGTCGCCGGATGAGCAACTCCGCCACGACGCTGTTGATGACGAAACCCGCTGCGACGAGCGATGCCTCGCCATATGCGTCGACCTCACCGGCGGGGATCGTCCACAGCGCGACGACGAGCGCCTGGGTTCCACCGGAAACAGCGATCGCGTAGGCGCGCGTCATCCACGCTCCGTGCGCAGCAAAGTCGCGACGTTTGATCGCGATCACTCCCAGCACAAGAAGCATCGTCATTGCTACTGCGAAGACGAGTCGAATCATCGCGAGTGCCAGCTCATCTGAGGGGCCGCGGAAGAAGACTGCGATCCAGACGCTGGATAGTGCCGCGATGAATCCAGCGGGGATCAGTGCGCGGCCGGCGGCACGATGCCAACCGCGCCCAGAACGCAGTGCCGGAGAGAACTGGAATGCGCCGAGAATGCAGAACACGGTCATCGCCACAATGTGCCCAACAATCGCCACCGTTGAGGTCACGGGCAGTGCGCTTGCGGCCCCGGCGCTCACGTCCTTCAGGCGAAGCACACCACCGAGCACGGGGAGGGCACTGAGCAGCACGAGGCCGGAAATGGCAAGCCATCCGCTCCTCTGTCGCTGCCGCACCGCCTTCTGCCTGGCAATCGGGCGGGTGACCGTCACTGGAGAGGACGGGGACATGATGAACCTTTCTGCTCTTTCGGGCGTGCGTACCCCACGTGGACACCGGGCCGACCGTGACCAGCTCCTCTGCGCATACCGCGACGGAGCTGGTCACGGTCTGCCCGGTGTCCGCAATGGCGGGATTCACGCCGTTGGGCTTTCCGAGTCGCGTTTACACGGATGCTTTTCGAATGTCGGTCGTCGCGGAATCGGCCGGGACGGCGGCGGTTCGCGGCCAGGTCCAGGCCAAGCGCAGGATGAAGGCGAGAATCAGCACCTCGACTCCGATGGTGACGACGTAGTAGAGCGCATAGTCCGACGTTGCCCCGGCCGCGTTGAATACGCAGAAGGGGATCCACAGCGATGCAGCGACGAGGTTCGTCGCGCGGTTCGCACGAGCGGACAATGTCAAGGAGAGCAGCACCATCAGTGCTGGAGTCGATATGAGCACGAAGAAGATGGTCATCAAACTTCCACTGATTTCGAACGCAAAGATGTTGCCACCACGGATGATGTCGATCTGGTCGGGCTGGTAGAGGTGGAAGTAGTCGATATAGAGCACGAGATACATGAGGCTGGTCCAGCCTGCCGCCAGCTTGACGTGCACGGGTATCCGCGGGTTGTCGAGCCGGTTCGGGGTGTTCGTTCGGATGGTCATTGGTTCTTCTTTCCAGTAGAGCGATCAGGCCGCCGGATTGACGGCACTCGTACACTGTACGCGTACGCTGTACTATGACACGTACGCTGTACGATGGTCAAGTCGGCCGAGGGAGCGAGGAGACGAGTGCCTGCCAAAGTGCAACACCAGGCCGCTTCCGACGGGGGGCTGAGCAAGCCACGGGTTGTGGCCGAAGCGATTCGTCTCGCCGATCGCGACGGGGTTGTCGGACTGAGCATGCGCAGACTCGCCGACGCGCTCGGCACAGGCGCGATGTCGATCTACCACTACGTCGCGAACAAGGAAGAACTGCTCGATGCCATGATCAACGTCGTGTTCGACGAGATCGAACTCCCGCCGGAAGGCACCGACTGGCAGTCAGCAATGCGGCAGCGCGCAATATCCGCGCGACAGGTTCTCGCGCGACACCCGTGGGCCATCGGCCTGATGGAGTCGCGGACATCGCCGGGGCCTGCGCACCTCCGCCACCGCGAAGCGGTCACCGCGTGCCTGCGCAAGGCCGGTTTTTCGGTTCTCATGGCGACGCACGCCAATTGGTTGCTCGACGTCTACGTGTACGGATTCGCGCTGCAGGCTTCCAGCCTGCCGTTCGACACTGCCGACGAGTTCGCGGACATGGCCGAAGACGTCTATCTGCCGCAGCTTCCTCCCGACGAGTTCCCGTACCTCAACGAGTCCGCCGCCGCTCTCGTCGCTGCCGGCTACGACCCGGCGGAGGAGTTCCTGTTTGGCCTCGACCTGGTCCTCACGGCCTTGGAATCCCTGAGGACCTCGGACTAGCTGCGCGCACCGCGGCCCGCGCGTCAGAAACCCAGCTGCAGCACGAACAGCCCAGGGAATACCGCGAACAGGATCGTCACGGGCAGAATCAAAAACACAAGCGGGACCATCATCGCGACCTCCTTCTTGCCCGCGAGCTCGAGCAGGTCGCGCTTCGACTCCTCCCGCGCATCCTGTGACTGCGCCCGCAGCACATCGACGAGCGGGGTGCCGCGCTCGAGCGCTCCGACAATCTGATCCACGCACCTCGTGAACTCGGGCAACCGGATGCTCCGCGCACGGTGCTGAAGGCTCTCGGCCAACGCGGACCCGCTCGTCACATCCGCAACCACTCCACCGAGTTCGGCCGCCAGCTCGCCGCGGCTCGTCGCGACAATGCGGCGAAAAGAATCCAGAACGCTTTCACCCGCGGAGAGGCTGAGCGTGAGGAACTCCAGCACGACCGGCAACTGGGCCGACATGCGCTTCATCCTGCTTCGTGCCGCCATCGCCAGGCGCCGATCGCACGCGACGAACCCGCCCAACCCGGAAAGAAACACCACCACAAGGTGCACGGCAATGGGAACCGCCTGGAACTGGGCGATCACAATGGACAGCACGACTCCTGAAGCTGTTCCGGCAATCGTCCACGCGAGAAGGCGGGAGCGGAACACGGCCACGGTGTCGGGCGCACCGGACTGCCGGAGCCGCAACTCAATGACCTCTGCGCTCCCGAACAGCCCAGAAACGAGGGCACGAACCCGATCCACACCTGGGCTTAGAACCGCGCCAAACACCGGCAGAGGATTCGATGGGCGACGCTCGACAAACGACCTCGCGCCATCCGATACATCCGCAAGATACGGCGCGACACGATGCACGAGCCGCGTTCGGCCAAGACGCGGAACCATGCTCGCGAGCGACCACAGACCGACGCCGAGGGCCAGTCCGCACACGATCGCCCAGCCCGTCGTCGTCACCGGAACCACCTGGGTTCCTCCGGCAAGCGCGCGAGCGCGACCATGAGCCGGTAGGCCACGAGCGTTGCGACGAAACCTCCGATGATGAGCGTCGCCCCGGCCGACGAGTTATAGGCCGCGGCCGCCTCCGGTCTCGTCGAAAGCAGCGCAAGAGTCACCCACGGCGCAACCGCCCCGAGACGTGCCGCATTCACGACCCACGATTGTCGCGCCTCCACCTCGCCGCGGATTGCGGTCTCGACGCGCAAATGCGCCGCGAGCGCGCGAAGCACCGACGGCAACTCGGTCCCACCGACCTCGCGAGACATCCGCAGCGTTTCGAGGATGCGGTCTGCGGTCGGATCCGCGAGCCGCTCCTTGAGGTCGTCCAGACTCCGGCCGAAGCTGCCTGTCGCCTCGTACTGTGCGCGAAACGATTCGAACGCGTCCCTCGTGGCGGCCGGGCCGATCTGGGCAAGCGCGGAAACGCCGTCGGGAAGCGCCATTCCGGATCGGACGGCCGACACCAGATGGTCCACAACTTCCGGCCACACGGCGCGGTTGGCACGCCGTTGAGCCCGGGCTTTCCAGCCGATGATTACCGTGGGCATCGCCAGCGCGACAAGACCCACCGCCGCCGCGAGCGCCGCCACGGGCACGATGGCGAGGACAAGAGCCGCCGCGGCGGCCCCGATCACGAACGACGCGGCGGCGAAGACCGGCAGCGACACCGTGCGGAGACCGGCCTGCCGCATCCGTTCGTTCAGTGCGCGCACGATGCGGTTCGGCCTGCGGGAGCCCCGTCGCGGGGCCGGCCACAGGAACGGAGACGCCGCCAGCACCAGACCGAGTCCCAGGCAACAGCCGATCAGGAGGATCATGCGCGATCCCCCGACAACACTGCGGAAACGTCGACCCCGGACGCCGAAAATTTCGCCATCCTCGCGGGAGGAACCCCCGTCGGGTTCAGGGATCCCTCCCGCAGCTGGAAAATCGCGGCCGCGTCGATCGTGCCGGCAGAGACCTGACCGGTGGGTGCGACGATCTCCGAAATAAACCGCCGCCCATCTGCGGCCATCGCGCAATGCACCACGACGTCGATGCTCGCCGCGACGGTCGGTACGACGAACGACGAGTCGATATTGCGTCCGGCAAGGAGCGGCAGCGTCGAAAGTTTGGCGAGCGCATCGGTCGCGCTGTTCGCATGGATGCTGCACATCCCGGGCAACCCGCTGTTGAGCGCGATCAACAGGTCGAGCGACTCGGCCTCCCGCACTTCGCCGACCACGAGCCTGTCCGGGCGCATCCGCAACGATTCCTTGATGAGGCGGCGCAGCGTGATCTCTCCGGTCCCTTCGAGGCTCGGCTGGCGGCACTGGAGAGCCACGACATCCCGGGCGGAAAAGCTCAGCTCGAATGTTTCCTCCACCGTGACGATGCGCTCGTGCGGCAATGCCTCTGTCAGCAACGCACCGAGGAGGGTGGTCTTGCCGCTTTGCGTCGCCCCCGATACGAGAATGTTCTGGCCGGATCGCACGCACAACTGCAGAAATGCGGATGCCTGAGGGCTGAGCGAGCCGAGCGCCACGAGCTGCCGCAACTCCTTGATGCGCTTCGCGAACTTGCGGATGTTCACGGCCCAGTGCTTTTGCGTCACGTCGGGGATCACGACGTGCAGTCGTGAGCCGTCCGGCAGGGACGCATCCACGAACGGGCTCGACAGGTCGACGCGGCGTCCCGTGGATTGCAGCATGCGCTCCACCAGGTCTCGAACCTCGACAGCGGTCAGCGAAACGTCCGTGAGCTCGGCGACGCCGTTGCGGGCCACAAAAACGCGGTCGGGACAGTTGATCCAGATCTCCTCCACCGTGTCGTCGTCGAAGAACGGCTGCAACGGTCCAAAACCCGTTATCGAAGCGACAACATCCCGCGTGGCCTGGACTTCATCATCGAGCAGCGGCAGCGACCCGCCAAGGGCACGCTCGCTGTAGCGGCGGATTTCCTCCCGCACGTAGCCATCCGCGAGCGATCTGTCGCTGCCCAGATCCACCCCATCGAGCCGCACTCGCTCGCGCACGCGCTCGGCGATGAGGGAGACGGCGGCATGCACGAAAGCATCCTGCTCGAACGCGCGCCGGGCACGCCGAAGTTATCCACAGAATGCGCGAGCGCCGGCCGGCACAGCGGAAAGTACACTGGATGTCGCCGCGGGAGTGGTGGAATTGGTAGACACGCAGGATTTAGGTTCCTGTGCTCTCGAGTGTGCGGGTTCAAGTCCCGCCTCCCGCACGGAACACTGACCTCCAGCAGGTAATCTGTCAGGGACGCATTCGCGTTCACCACACACGACTGGAGAAACCCGCTTGGTTCCTTCCGCACTCATCCCCTGGCTCGACCCGGAAACGATCATCACGAACGCCGGACCGTGGGCGCTCGTCGTCGTGTGCCTCATCGTGTTCTCGGAGACGGGCCTGCTCGTCGGATTCCTGCTGCCCGGCGACACCCTGCTCGTGATCTCCGGACTGCTGACCCACACCTCGCTCGTCTTCGGCGTGAACATCTGGTGGGTCGGCGCCCTCATCGGAGTCGCGGCCTTCGCGGGGGGCGAAGTCGGATACCTCATCGGCCACAAGTTCGGCCCGAGCGTGTTCGAGCGAAAAGAGAGCGGCCTGTTCAGTCGAGAGAACGTGGAACGCACCAACAAGTTCTTCGAACGATTCGGCGGGCTCTCCGTCATCCTCGCGCGCTTCGTGCCCATCCTGCGCACGTTCGTTCCTGTGGCGGCAGGGGTCGGCCACATGAACTACAAGAAGTACTCCCTCTACAACTTCATCGGCGCCGTGGTCTGGGGATTCGGGCTCACGTTCTTCGGGTTCCTCATCGGATACATCCCGCCTATCGCCGACTTCGTGAAGAACTACATCGACGTGATCCTGCTCGGCGCGGTCACCATCACGCTCATCCCCACCGTGTTCCACTACGTCCAGTCGAGCCGGAAAGCGCGGCGGGCACAGCGTGAGGGAGTCGCGCCACTCACCGCGGAAGAGATCGTCCTTGACTCGGCTTTCTTCGACAACGACCCGAGCAACGACCCGCCCCGCGGGTAACTACCGACTGCCTGCCAGCCAGACGGCCTTTGCCGCCTCGTCGCCAAGGTCAAGACCCTTCCCGCCCAACCGCACAGACAGTGCGCCGCCGAACGGCCGACGCTCTACGACCTCCACGACGGAATCCAGTGCGAAACCCTGCTCGCCGAGGAACTGCAGGAGCGCAGGATCGCGATCGCTGATGCGGGCGACCTTCCCGGTGAAACCGCTGGGCGCAACCTGCAGCAGCACGGCGTCCGGTTGCTCGACGGAGCCGTCGGCTCGCGGGATCGGGTCCCCGTGCGGATCCCGGAGCGGCTGCCCCAGTTTCTCGGCGATCGCCTCCAGGAACCGGTCGCTCACGGCGTGCTCGAGAACCTCGGCCTCATCGTGCACTTCGTCCCAGCCGTAACCGAACGACTCCACAAGCCACGTTTCGATGAGTCGATGGCGTCGCAGCATCCGCAGCGCAAGTGCCCGACCTTCGGCAGTGAGCGTGACAGCCCCGTACGGCACGTGCGTAGCCAACCCGGCGGCCGCCAGCTTCTTCACCATTTCTGTCACCGACGACGGCGCGAGCCCGAGCCTCGAGGCGAGAACCGACGTCGTGATCGGCTCCGGCTGCCACTCCGTGTGCGAGTAGATCACCTTCACATAGTCCTCGGTTGCCGCACTCGCGACTGCCGCTTTCTCGCGCATCATGGCCGCCTATCCCGTGATCGTCAGAACGATGAGCGCCAGATTGAGGACCACCACGAGCACGACGATCGACGCGAGAATCCACCGCACGGCCTGGCTGTTCGCGGATGCCCCCATGATCGAGCGGTCGCTCGTGAGCCGCAGCAACGGGATGAGGGCGAACGGAATACCGAAACTCAAAAACACCTGGCTCAACACGAGCGCCCACGTCGGATCGACTCCGAGTGCGAGAATCACGACCGCGGGAATGATCGTGATGACGCGCCGCGCGAACAGCGGGATCTGGCGGTGGAGCAACCCCGCCATGATCGTCGCCCCCGCATAGCTGCCGACGGACGTCGACGCGAGCCCTGAGGCGAGCAGGCCGATTGCGAACACAAGGGCAATTCCGGGCCCGAGCGCGACCTCGATGGCGGCGTGCGCGCCCTCGATCGTGTCCGTCCCCTCGACGCCGCCGAGGTTCACGGCCGCGAGCAACAGCATCCCGAGGTTCACGACACCGGCAAGCCCCAGCGCAACGACGACATCCCACTTCGTCGACCGCAGCAGGGATTTGCGGTTCGCGTCCGTCGCCTTCCCGTGCCGGTCGCGGGCGAGGGCGGAATGCACGTAGATCGCGTGCGGCATCACCGTGGCGCCGAGCATGCTCGCCGCGAGCAGCACGGAGTCGGTGCCGTCGAAGCGGGGAACAAGCCCGCCCAGGATTTCACCGCCGTCCGGCGGGTTCACGAACAATCCGGCGAGGAACCCGACCGCGATGATCGCGAGAAGCCCGATCACGACCGACTCGAACGGACGCTGACCGAATCGGCTCTGCAGGCCGAGTAGAGCCATCGAAACAACCCCGACGATGATCCCGCCGAGGAAGAGCGGGAGACCGAACAGGAGGTGGAGCGCGATCGCGCCGCCGATCACCTCAGCGAGGTCCGTGGCGACCGCGACGAGTTCGGCCTGCGCCCAGAATGAGCGACGGGAGGCCGGCCGCATCCGATCGCGGAGAAGCTCCGGCATGGTCTGCCCCGTGACGAGACCGAGCTTGGCCGACTGATACTGCACCATGGCCGCGATGAGGTTCGCCGCGACAATGACCCACACGAGCAGGTACCCGTACCGGGCGCCTCCCGTGAGATTCGCCGCAACGTTTCCCGGGTCGACGTAGGCGATGGCCGCCACGAACGCAGGGCCGAGAAGCATCCACGAGCGGTTCCGCCACGGCCACCACGAGTTTCGGGTCAGCTGTTCACGGATTTTTGGCACACCGAAATTATAGGGGTCTCTCGGCAGGCCAATCCACTTCAGTCGTGGAAATGGTCCTCGTGATGGGCGTGCTCCTCCGGCTCCAGTTGGAATGTGGAGTGGTCGACATCGAAATGGTCGGCGAGGCACCCGGCGAGCTCATCGAGAAGCTTTCCCGTGCCCTGATTGGCAAAGACCTCATCCGCCACGACGACGTGCGCGGAGAACACCGGATTCCCCGAAGTGATCGCCCACACGTGCACGTCGTGCACGTCGATGACACCCGGAGTCGCCAGGATGTGGCCGCGGATCTCCGCCACGCTCGTGTCCACCGGCACTGTCTCGCCCAGCACGTGCACGGCATCCCGAAGGAGCAGCACGGCGCGCGGCGCGATCATGAGCGCGATCGCGAGGGAGGCGATCGCATCCGCCGGCATGAATCCCGTCGTCAGGATGACCGCCGCGGCGACGATAGCGGCCACCGAGCCGAGCAGATCCCCCAGCACCTCCAGGTAGGCCCCCCTCATGTTGATCGATGACGCGGCCTGGGGGCGCAGGATGAGCGCAGCGACGACGTTGGCGAGCAGCCCGAGCGTCGCAACGATGAGCATCGGCAGGCTCTGGATCTCGACCTCTCCCGGCTCGACGAGGCGCGCGACCGCCTGCACGCCCACGGCGATCGCGACGGCGAGAAGAATGAGGCCGTTGATGAGCGCACCGAAAACTTCCGCGCGCTGGAAACCGAACGTCGCACGATCCGTCGCCGGCCTTGCCGCGATGACGGTGGCGGCGAGCGCCACCGTGAGCCCGATCGTGTCCGAGAACATGTGGCCGGCATCCGCCAGGAGCGCGAGGGAACCGGTGAGGACAGCGCCGACCACCTCGATGACGAGGACGACGGCGACAATCCCGAGCACGATCGACAGTCGCGTGCGATTCGCGCCGGAATGATGATTGTGTCCCACACGACAACCGTACGGGGGCCGGCCAGCGCGTGCGAGCCGTGTCCGCTAGTTGGGAACGATTGTCGGTTTCAGAGCACGTGCTCGCGCACGAGAGGCAAAAGCGCCGTGAACGCGCGATGTCGGTGGCTGATCTCGTTCTTCTGCTGGGCGGTCAGCTCGGCGGATGCGACGGCATACCCGTCCGGCCGAAACACCGGGTCATAGCCGAAGCCGTGCGTGCCCACCGGCGCCGGCAGCACGGTCCCCCGCCACACACCCAGCTCCACGTGCTCGATCCCCTCCGCCACGAACGCCGCGGCACAGCAGAACTCGGCACGTCGATCAGCTTCGGAGTGCGCGCCGACCGCGGCCAGCTCCTTCAAGAGGTGCGCAACATTGTCCTCATCGACCCTGGTACCTGCATAGCGAGCCGAGTTGATGCCCGGTGCACCGCCGAGCACCGCGAGGCAAATCCCGGAGTCGTCGGCAATCGCCGGCAACCCCGTGTGCGCGAACGCAGCGCGCGCCTTGATGAGCGCGTTCTCCTGGAACGTCGCACCATCCTCTACCGCCTCAGGTCCGTCGTACCCGATCAGGTCGATGCCGTCCAGAAGCGGACCGAGGATGTCGCGCAACTCCGCCACTTTGTGGGCGTTGTGGGTGGCGAGGACGAGTTTCATGGCGGGGTTTCAGGATTCGAGCGCCGTCGCCTGCATGCCTGTGAGCGCCGACGTGCCGGCGAGCGCGAGGTCGAGCAAGGCGTCCAGCTCTCCCCGATCGAATGGCGCAGCCTCCGCGGTGCCCTGGACCTCCACGAACAGCCCGCGGCCCGTCACGACGACGTTCATGTCCGTCTCCGCTCGCACGTCCTCCGTGTAGGCGAGGTCGAGCATGGGCGTCCCATCGATGATGCCGACGCTCACCGCGGCGATGCTGTCGAACAGCGGCTTCGCGTTCTTGCCGATGAACTGCTGCGCGCGGCCCCACTCGAGCGCATCCGCGAGGGCGACGTACGCCCCCGTGATCGCCGCCGTTCGGGTCCCGCCATCCGCCTGGAGCACGTCGCAGTCGATCACGATCGTGTTTTCCCCGAGCGCCTTCATGTCCACGACCGCGCGAAGGCTGCGCCCGACGAGCCGGGAGATCTCGTGCGTGCGCCCGCCGATGCGGCCCTTCACCGATTCCCGGTCCATGCGCTCGTTCGTGGAGCGCGGAAGCATCGAGTATTCGGCGGTCACCCATCCTTTGCCCTTGCCCGTCATCCAGCGCGGTACGCCGTTCGTGAAGGATGCCGTGCACAGCACTTTCGTGCGGCCGAACGAGATGAGCGCGCTGCCCTCCGCCTGCTCGCTCCAGCCACGTTCGATCGTGATCGGGCGAAGCTCGTTCGCCGCGCGGCCATCCACTCGTAAATCGGTCATGTCAGGCCGGTTCCTCTGCTGTCGTCGTTGCGGTGGTTTCCACGAGATTGACCGCGGAAACCTCGGGGCCGAGAAATCGCCGGGCCAGAGCCAGAAACTCGGTCTTGCTGTCCCCGGTCGCTTCGAAGCGGTACGTCGGCGGCGTCGGAGAGTCCCTCAGCAACTGGTGCTTGACGAGCGTATCGAACACGTCGAACGCGGTCTCTTCAGCACTGGAAACCAAAGTCACCGAATTGCCCAGAACGAACTGGATGGCCGCCGACATGAGCGGGTAGTGGGTGCAGCCGAGCACCACGGTGTCCACCCCGGCGGCTTTCAGCGGGGCGAGGTAGTCCTCGGCGACCCGGAACAACTCGGGGCTGGACGTCACCCCGGCCTCCACGAATTCGACGAAGCGCGGGCACGCGCGCGTGAACAATTCGAGGTCGGACGCGGCGGCGAACGCATCCTCGTACGCGCGCGACTTGATCGTGCCCTGGGTGCCGATCACGCCAACTTTGTTGTTGCGCGTCTGGCGGACTGCGGCACGGACGGCAGGCTGGATCACTTCGACGACGGGGATGCCGTACCCGTCGGTGAAGCGCTCGCGCGCATCCCGGAGCATGGCGGCAGATGCCGTATTGCACGCGATCACGAGAAGCTTCACGCCCTCCGCGACCAGATCGTCCATGACGGCGAGCGCGTACTCGCGAACCTGCGCGATCGGCTTCGGGCCGTACGGCGAATGGGCGGTATCTCCTACGTACACGATCGACTCGTTCGGCAGCTGGTCGATGATCGCCCTCGCGACCGTGAGCCCGCCAACGCCGGAATCGAAGATGCCAAGGGGAGCGTCGGTCACAAGTCAAGAGTCTACCGACGCGAGCGACGGGTGACGCGAGCGCGCGAGTCGATAGGCTCGTAGAGTGACCAGCGCACTGTTGACCGACCGCTACGAACTCACGATGGTCGAGGCCGCCCGGCGTGCCGGAACGGCGGAGAGGCGCTGCGTGTTCGAAGTGTTCGCGCGCCACCTGCCGAACGGCCGCCGTTACGGGATCGTGGCGGGCACCGGGCGGTTCCTCGAGCAGCTCGACGAGTTCCGTTTCCATGATGCCGAGCTCACGTGGCTGCGCGAGAACGACGTGGTCGACGCCGGCACGCTCGATTGGCTCGCTGACTACCGGTTTCGCGGAAACGTGTGGGGCTACCGCGAGGGCGAGGTGTACTTCCCGGGCTCCCCGGTTCTTGTCGTCGAGGGCACGTTCGCAGAAGCCGTCGTGCTCGAAACCCTGGCCCTCAGCATCTTCAATTACGACTCTGCTGTGGCATCCGCCGCAAGCCGAATGGTCACTGCCGCCGATGGCCGCCCGCTCGCTGAAATGGGCTCCCGAAGGGCGACGGAGCGCGGCGCCGTGGCCGCGGCCCGCGCGGCCTTCATCGCCGGGTTCAGCGCCACAAGCAATCTCGAAGCTGGGCGCACGTGGGGTATTCCGACCATGGGCACCGCCGCTCACTCGTTCACGCTCTTGCACGACTCGGAAGAGGATGCGTTCCGCGCGCAGGTCGCCGCGCTCGGTCCCGGCACCACCCTCCTCGTCGACACCTACGACGTGACGGCCGCCGTCGATCTCGCCGTGCGCTGTGCCGGCACGTCGCTCGGCGCCGTGAGGATCGACAGCGGCGACCTTCCGGGTCAGGCGGCCACCGTGCGAAAACAACTCGACGATCTGGGAGCGACGAAGACAAAAATCACCGTCACGAGCGACCTCGACGAGTTTGCGATCGCGGCGCTCCAGGTCGCGCCCGTCGATTCGTACGGGGTCGGCACCTCGGTCGTGACCGGCTCCGGCGCCCCCACCGCCGGCATGGTGTACAAGCTCGTCGCCCGAACTGGAGTCGACGGCGAATGGGTTTCGGTGGCGAAGAAGTCCGCCGCGAAACTCTCTGTCGGCGGGCGGAAGTTCCCGGTCCGGGCAATGAAGGGTGGCATCGCCCAGGCTGAGGTCCTGCACGTCGAGAATGCGCCGGACGCGGCGCCGGCGACCGATTCCGGGCGGCCGCTGCTGGTTCCGCTCGTCACCGACGGCACTGTTGATTCACGTTTCCTCGGCGTCGCGGGGACAGCCCTCGCCCGCGATCACCGTGCCGTTTCCGTAGCGGAACTGCCCGTCGATGCATTCCGCCTCGCGCGCGGCGAACCCGTCATCCGCACGATCTACGAATAGCCGACTACTTTTTCAGCTTCTCGTAAACCTCTTTGCAGGTCGGGCACACGGGGAATTTCTCCGGATCGCGGCCGGGAGTCCAGAGCTTTCCGCATAGTGCGCGGACCGGCTTGCCGGTCAAAGCCGACTCGAGGATCTTGTCCTTCGGGACGTAGTGCGAGAAGCGCTCGTGGTCTCCGTCCTCAAGCTGCTCCTGGTTCAGAAGCTCCTCAAGTTCGCGGTCCAGCGTCGACGTGCCGCCCCCGGTGTGGTCTGTGTCGGTCGAACTCATGACTCAAGGGTACTGCGCCCGCTGGCCGCTCGCAGCGCTGCGCCGTTCAGTACCGCGCGGTGAAAGCGAGAAGCTCCGGCCCGCGTTTCTCGAACACGCGACCCCCGGCGACGATGCCGCCCCACAGCGCGAGAATGCCAATGGCAGTGCCGACAACCAGCGCCGCGACATGCCATCCGCCCCCTTCCGCGATCCCCAGGATCGCCAGGATCACAGCCGGCGCTGTCACGGCGAAAACACCGAGGAGGGACAGCCCCTGAACCCAGGATGCCCCGCTCGCGCTCGACTGAGGCTGCGCGAACGGGCTGTCCCCGGGATGGACGGCGGGGTACGGGAATCCGGCGGAGATCACGCTGGAAAGGCCGAGGCCCGCGAGCAGAGTGCACACACTCACCCCGATCAGCGAAGGAACGATATCCGCAGACCCGTACCCCCACGCCGATAACGGGATTCCGACGGCGATCACGATGATTCCAAGCGCGAGCGGCGGAACTATGCGCCCGATGCGATCCGCCGCGCCGTTCGTGTTCGCAGCGACGTGCATCCACACGGCCGTGTTGTCGTATGCGACATCGTTGTGCACGGTGCTCCAGGAGAGGAAGAAACACATGACGGGCACCGGCAGCAGAACGAGATAGTGCAAAGGAACCCCAGCTACCGTCAAAGCGCCGACAATGACGGCGGGAACAATGGGGACGATCACGAGAGCCGAGCGATACCGCATGTCCCTGCCCCAATAGCTCAGGCTCCGCGCAGCAATCGCTCCGGCCGGTGTCGCAGGGAGGCGGGAGAACCACCCGAGGCCCGTGTAGGCGCGAGTGCGCGACACCCGTTCAGGCGAAACGAGCATGACAGCAATGAGCCACCGCCAGGTGAACCACAACACGATGACAAAGGCCACGGCGATTGCGAGCGCGACGGCTGCGGCCCCCGTCTCACCCGACGCGGCGAGCGCCGGCGCAGCCCAGACGGCACCGAGCGGAGTCCAGGCCGCGACATCCGCCAGGGAGTGAAGCACCGCCAGTCCCTGCTTTTCCCAGTCGACAGTGACGAGAACCGCGATGAGCGGCGACAAAGCGCTCAGGACGACGAGAGAGATGAGCCCCGTCGCTTCCCGCGCCCGCCTCGTCGCGAGGAGGAGGGTCGCGATCGTCGTCGTCACACGGGAACCCAGAATGCACGTCACGAGGATGAGAACCGCTGAGATCACCGCGAAAGCGGCCGTCGAACCGCCGCGATTCCACGTGACGATCTGCGCGGCCGCGATGATCCCCACCACGAGAGCGGGAACACCGATGAAGGCGGCAGCGGCGAGGCCGAACGCGAGGCGCCGGTTGGGAATCCCGAACAGGGAGAACTTGCGCGGATCGATCGTGTCGTCCGCACCGAAAACGAGCGGCACAACCAGGAAACCCAGCACGATGACCGAACCGACGACGACAACGACGCTGCGGGCAAAATCCACCTCGGCAAGTCTCAAGGCGATGAGCGCGACGACCGCCACGAGGGCCGCGCCGAGTCCGTACAGAAGGCCGACCGCCATGCCGAATACCTGCCAGGGGCTGCGCCGGAAAAGGTTGCCGAGCAGCCGCAGTTTCAGTCCGAGAAACTGTGCAACCACTCCATGCCCTCCACGCTTTTTGGGCCACCGGCAAGTTCGACAAACTTCTCTTCGAGTGACCCGGCGCCTCGAACATCCATCACCGTGCCCGACGCGAGAACTACGCCGTCCACGATGATTGCAACCGAATCGCACATGCGCTCGATCAGATCCATGCTGTGGCTGGACAGGACGACGGTGCCACCGGCAGCAACGTACTTCTTCAGAATCTCGATGATGCTCGCAGCGGAAACGGGATCCACCGATTCGAACGGCTCATCGAGCACGAGCATCCGCGGGGAATGGATGAGCGCGGCAGCAAGCGAAAGTTTCTTGGTCATGCCCGCCGAATAGTCGGCGACAAGCCGGCCGAGCGCATCTTCGAGACCGAACGACGTTGCCAGTTGAGCCATTCGCTCCTTCACGGTGTCAGCGGAGAGTCCGCGCAGCACACCGGCGTAGAACAGGAGCTGGCTCCCCGTCAATCGATCGAAAAGGCGAAGCCGGTCCGGGAGCACGCCCATCTGGCGTTTGGCCGCAGCAGGGTCTTTCCACACGTCGGCGCCATGCACAGTGACGGTTCCGGCATCGGGGCGAAGCAACCCGGTGATCATGGACAGCGTGGTCGTCTTGCCTGCGCCATTCGGCCCCACAATGCCGAAAATCATTCCCGCGCGCACGTCCAGATCGATTCCGGCCACGGCGGTGGTGTTGCCGAAGTTCTTGGCCAGCCCCCGAGCCTGGAGGATCAGGTCCCCGGTACCGGGTTCACCGGCGGACCTGGCAGGCTCTGCAGCTTCGGCCGCGGCCTTCGCTTTTCGCTCCGCCGCCTGAAACTCGCGCTTCTCTTTCGCGCCGTCAGCCTCAAGCCTGTCGATGAGCGCGTCGAACTTCGCGAGGATGCTCTCGGCTGTCTGCACGGAGTCCACCGTATCAACCTGAGGTGCACTCTTCGAACGCCCGGCGGCCCATCATTACGAATTGGCCACAACGCCCTGCTTCCCCGGTGTTCTGGGAGGTTTGCCCGTTACAGTGACATGAGCACGACGAAGTGTCTGTTATTTTGCCGCGCCCCGAGAAATCGGACGACCGCGGCAAGCCACGACCTTCCAGGAGCACCAATGACCACGCAAATCGTGATCCTCGCCGCCGGCATGGGCAGCAGACTCGGCCGTTCACTGCCAAAGCCGCTCACCGAGCTGAGCGACGGACGAACGATCATGCAGCAGCAGTTCGACAACATCCACCACGCGTTCGGCAGGAACGCGAAGGTGACGATTGTCGTCGGGTACAAGCTCGAGCACATCATCGAGGCGTTCCCGGATGCCTCCTTCGTTTACAACGAGCAGTACGACCAGACGAACACCTCCAAGAGCCTCCTGCGCGCGCTTCGCGCGTCTTCCCCGGGTGGCGTGCTGTGGATGAACGGCGACGTCGTCTTCGACCCCGAAGCCCTCGAGCGCGCGTCCATGCTCGTCGCGCGCGACCAGTCCTTCGTCTCCGTGAACACAGCCAAAGTGTCCGAGGAAGAAGTCAAATACACGACGGATGCGAACGGCTACATCCGCGAGCTCTCCAAGAGCGTCAAGGGCGGACTCGGCGAGGCCGTCGGCATCAACTTCATTTCCCGCGACGCCAAGGCAGCGCTCCAGCGCCAGCTGAGCCGCGTGAACGACCAGGACTACTTCGAGCGCGGCATCGAACTCGCGATCGAGGAAGACGGCCTGCGCGTGGAGCCTCTCGACATCTCCGACCTGTACGCGGTCGAAGTCGACTTTGCGGAAGACCTGGAGCGCGCGAACCTGTTCGTGTGACCTCGGGGCAATAGCATAGGGGCGTGTCCGCCACCATTACGCAGCGCCCTGAGTGGTCGCCCATCGGGCGCTACCGGCACTCCTTGTGGCTCCTCACGATTCGAGATCTGCGCGTTCGCTACTCGACATCCCTGCTTGGCTACTTCTGGTCGATCCTCGATCCACTCGTCATGGCGGCCATCTACTGGTTCGTCTTCACGCAGGTGTTCGACCGCGCGGTGGGAGAGAGCCCCTACATCGTGTTTCTGCTCTCGGCGCTCCTGCCCTGGATGTGGTTCAACGGTGCCGTCGGCGACTGCACACGCGCGTTCCTGCGAGAGGCGCGACTCATCCGGTCGACGAAGATTCCGCGCACCATCTGGGTGAACCGCCTCGTTCTCTCGAAAGGCATCGAGTTCGTGGCGAGCATTCCCGTGCTCGCGCTCTTCGCCATTTTCACCGGGGCTCAACTGCACTGGCAGGTCGTGTTCTTCCCGCTCGCCATCCTCCTGCAAACCGTGCTGCTCATCGGTATAGGCCTGATCGTCGCTCCGCTCGTGGTGTTTTTCCGCGACCTGGAGCGGGCGGTGAAGCTCATCCTGCGATTTCTGTTCTACGCGAGCCCCATCATCTACGGGCTCAGCGATCTGCCTCTCGGTCTCGACAAGGTCGCGGCATTCAACCCGCTTGCCGGTATCTTCGCGCTGTACCGCAGCGCATTCTTCCCCGATCAGCTCGACTGGTACGCCGTCGTCGCCGGCACCGCCGTGAGCCTCGCCCTGCTCGCAATCGGTATCGTCCTCTTCCGCCGCACGGAGCGTTCCGTGTTGAAGGAGATCTGATGGCACAGACCGCTGAAGCGCCGCCGAGCGTCATCGAGGTTGAGGGCGCGGGCATCCGATTTCGCCGAAACCGCCGTTCACGACGCAACTTCAAGGACCTGTTCGCCGGGCGCAACCGCCGCACCCGCCCGAGCGAGTTCTGGGCGCTGCGCAATGTGTCGTTCTCGGTGGCGCAGGGCGAGGCGATCGGCGTCGTCGGGCGAAACGGCCAGGGCAAGTCGACATTGCTCAAGCTCGTCACAGGCGTGCTGCTCCCGGATGAGGGCACGGTGCACGTGCACGCCGGTGTTGCCCCGCTCATCGAAATCACCGGCGGGTTCGTAGAAGACCTCACGGTGCGCGACAATGTCAACCTCATGTCCGGCCTGCACGGCATGAAGCGGGATGAGATCGCGGCGCGCTTCGACGAGATCATCGACTTCGCCGAGATCGGCGACTTCCTGGACACCCCGTACAAACACTTGTCGAGCGGTATGAAGGTGCGCCTCGCGTTCTCCGTCATTTCGCGGCTCGAGGAACCCATCCTGCTCGTCGATGAAGTACTTGCGGTGGGCGACAAAGCCTTCCGAGAGAAGTGCTATCGGCACATCGAGAAGCTGCTCGCGGGCGGACGCACGCTGTTCTTTGTCTCTCACAACGAACGGGACTTGAAACGCTTTTGCACGCGCGGGCTGTACCTCGACGGCGGCGCCTTAGTGCTGGATGCCCCGATTGGCGACGTGCTCGAGCGATACAACGCCGACTACGGACTCGTGACGCAATAGCGCGACAGCTTCCGCCCCGGCTGTCAGCTCGGCGCGTACGCCCAGCACTCCACCTCGGCCACCGCTCCCATCGCGAGCCCGCCCGCACCGAACGCGCTGCGGGACGGGAGCCGGTCCGAATCGAAGTACTCGAGGTAGATCGCGTTGAAGTCGCTCCACCGCGACATGTCGCCGAGCATGATCGTCGCCTTGAACACGCTGGACATGGACAGGCCGACGCTCTCCAGAGTGCTGGCAATGTTGTCCATCAGCTGCCGAATCTGAGCCTCGAAGCCCTCCACAAGGGAACCGTCCGGGCGCATCCCCATTTGCCCCGATAGGTACAGCACGTCGCCCACCCGCACAGCGGCGGAGAACGGCAGCGGTTGCGGGGCCGCGAAGAACTCGATTGGCGGGCGATCCATGATTCTCCTTCAGGTGGCGGTCAGGGGTGTTGCGTGAGGAAGTTTGCCACGGCCGCGTTCCAGGTATCCGGGTCCTCAAAGTACGGTGAATGGCCAAGCCCCGGAAGTTCGACAACCGTGGACTCCTGGAGCCAAGTGGCAGCTGCTCTCAGGAGAGTCGGTGTCATGAGGCCATCGAGTTCCCCCGCAATCAACAGCACGGGAACGCTCAGGCCGCGAACCGCCTCATCGTCAAATGAGGTCCCGGCGAGCAGGCGCCGGAACTCGTCGTCAGAGGGTCTGTCCCCGAACGTGCCGAGCGCCTGATAAAGATATGCCCGGGCAGGATCCAGCTCAGGAAGGCGATCCCCGATTGCCGGATGAACACCCAAGGGTCGGGCAATTCGAGGCGACGTGTCGGATGATGCGGCGCTCGCGGCCTCCGCCGCGGGCACTGTCGCCCCCCTAGCGACCGGAATGCCGCCCGTCGTGCACGCCAGGACGACCGAGCGCACTCGGTCCGACACAGCGATCGCGGCGCCCAGGGAAGCCCATCCGCCCATCGACTGGCCGACAAGATCCGCCCGCGCCACGTCAAGGTGATCCATGAGGGCAATAATGTCCGACACGGCGTTCAGCGGGCCATGCCCGCGCGTCACGTTCGTCGACCGTCCGAACCCGCGCTGGTCCCACGTGATCACGCGGCGATGGCGCGAAAAAAACGGCACCTGCTGGAACCAGACCGCCCCATTGCCGCCCAGACCGTGGCTCAGGATGAGGTCCGGCCCTTCGCCCGCGGTCTCAAACCAGACCCTCTCGCCGCCCCGGTCGAGGAAGCCTTCCGTTCTCGCAATCTCCATGCGCCGTCCTCCCTCATAGCTTCCGTCCGGGATGCGCGGCGCGGCCCTAATTCGCCCGTGCGTGGTCTCCAGGCCAGCCTACCGAGGACCGCGGGCACTTTCCCCCGCTGAACAGGAACCGGCAGGCGATTGGGAATGGCAGAGCCAACGTGACAGACTCGGGCATTCGAGGGACAGGAAAAACTACTTTGACAAGCAAAAAAATGGCGATGGCTGCGTGCCTGGCGGCTCTTCTCACACTCTCCGTTGCTTCCTGCGCTCCGGAGCCGGGCGCAAGTGCGCCGGGAGATGAATCCGGGCAGTCGAGCCAATCTGGCGGGGACGCCGGAAGCGGCGGCGCGCTGGACGAAAACGGCTACGCCATCCCTGGCCAGGTTCTGGAACTCAAACTCGGCGATTCGGTTGCGTACTACTCGTTCCCTAATCTGAGCGACGAAGACGTGCAGCGCGTCACCATCCACTCCTTCGACTACATCGAGAAGGCAGACCTGCCGGACAACGCGCCGATGGACACGATGAAAAACGGCGTCCTCGTGCTGTCCCTCAGCTGGGAGAACGTCGAAGGCAAGGTGCAAAGCAATCAGAGCTACGTCATCGCCACGCACGCCTCCGGTGAAGAGGGACGCCCCACCGCCTTCATGGACGACCGCCTCAAAAACGGCAGGGTCGATCCGAGAGAAACCCGCTCCGGCGTCTTCACGATCGATATTCCGCGCGGCAAGACCACGTTGACCATCGTCGACTATCAGGGCGCCCCCGTCGCTCGCCTTCAGATCGACACTGCGGCGTAGTCAGCGTTCGCCCGTGGGTCCCGCCTATGATTAACCTCCCAACCGGGAGGGACCACGTGAAAGCGATCGACACCGTCGAGGCGACCCAGCATCCGATGGCCGTGAAAGGCTTCGATCGCCTGCTCACGACGCAACGGCCCGTCGTGCTCGCGCACATCCGGGGCATCCGCAAACGGCATCCGGATGCAAGCCCGGCCCGTGTGATCCAGATTCTCGAACGCCGCTACCTTGCCGCCGTCACGACCGGCGGCGCCGGGGTCGGTGCAGCAGCGGTCATCCCCGGAGTCGGCACGGGGGTGAGCCTCGTGCTCACCGGGGTTGAAACGGCCGGATTCCTGGAGACCACCGCGCTGTTCGCACAGTCCGTCACCGAGATCCACGGAATCGCCGTGACCGATCCGGATCGGGCCCGCACGACCGTTATGGCCATGATGCTCGGGACTTCCGGCGCCGACCTCGTGCGAAACCTCGCCGCCCAAGCCACCGGCAAAGGTGTTCCGCAAACGAAGTTCTGGGGTGATGTGATCGGAAAGAACCTCCCGCAGGCGTTCGTCGGGCAAATCGCCGACTCGATGCGGAAGGCGTTCCTGCGCCGATTCACACGCAACACAGCGACCGGCGCGGTCGGGCGGCTCCTGCCATTCGGAATCGGGGCGGTCGTCGGAGGAACAGCGAACAACATGCTCGCTCGCAAAGTAGTCACGAGCTCCCGCCTGGCCTTCGGGCCGGTCCCGGATGTGTTCCCTCCGAACTTTGAACCGCGTGTGAAAGGGATCAAGGTGCACTCCGAGGTGCGGAAGACCCAGGTGATCGTTAGGTCGTTATTGGCGCGGATCCCTTCGAGACGGCCGTCGCGGGCCTCCTCAGGGAGCGGGAAGCAGGAAATCACAGCGGCCCCCGCAGGGAACGGGAAGCAGGAAATCACAGCGGCCCCCGCAGGGAGCGAAGAAGCGAACAGCGACTCTGGCGCTTAGGCATCCTCGGCCGACGGGTCGTCCTCATCGTCTCCCTCGCCATCGAACGGATCGGATTCGCGCACCCGACGATCGCCGGCGTGGAGTTCGGCGTGCCTATCCCACTCCGCCACGAGTTTTTCCACCGCCGCGTGGAAGCGCCGCGTGGCCGCTCCCGGTGTGGTGTCGCCGAAGTGCCGCGTAACCCAATGCTCGAGCCGCTCCTGCGCTTCCGGGCTGTTCTGCACCCGCTCGACGATCGACACGATGTCCGCAGCATCCGAAGCGTCGAGCCACTCGGCAGCGCCAAGGTACCCCTCGGTGTCGATCTCCGCCGCCGGATTCACGGGACGCGCAATGAGAAGCGGTTTGCCGACCGCGAGTCGGTCGTAGACCATGGCCGACACATCCGTGATCGCGACATCCGCAGCCGCGAGCTGCCAGCCCATCGACGACCCCGCATCGTAAACGTGCTGCGCGGAGCGGTCCCGAGCGTTCGCGGCAGCGATCGCCGCAATAATCGCCTCGTTCGCCCGCTTGTACTCCTCATCCACCACACCGCTGCGCGGGTGGGGCCGGAAAATGACACGATGCCTCCCCGTCGCGAGCAACGCCTTAACGAGCGTCACCCCGTGCGAGGCGATCGACCCGTAGGCTGCCGCATCCCTGTCCCCCTCCCACGTCGGGGCGTATAGCACCACGGTCCGGTCATCGGGCGTGTACGGCAACTCGCCGGCGAAGTGGTCGGCCTGAGGTCGGCCGATCATGATGGTGCGCGCGTCCAGATCGAAGTTCCAGAGCTTGCGGCCGAGGCGCTCACGCGCGGCCTGGCCGGCGATGAAACTGTAATCGTAGGCTTTGAACTGGTTCGTGGTCATGTACATTTTGTCGCTCTCGCCATGATTGACGAAGACATGCCACATTCGGCCGTACCGGAACATCTGGAAATTCTTCGTGTTCTGGTTGACGTAGAACACGATGCGCAAATCCTGGTCGGTCACGAACTGTTCGAGGTCGGTGACCTTGCGCAGATAGACGACGGGCACAGGCGACTCCTCGAGCATCGCGAGCGTCGCGCTCGGCGACCTCGTGATGATCGCGACCGGCCAGGTCTTGTCGAGCTCCGCGAGAGGCGCGTACCACTGTCGGATCTGGTAGAGGTTCACCTTCGTGTCGGCGAAATACACGGCAATCCGGATGCTATCCAGCTCGAGCGGCGGCACCGACTCCAGGCGTTTCCCGAGATTCCTCCGATTGCGCCTGCTGCGAATGAGATTGCGGATGATGTGCCGCGCAGTCTTCAGATCCTTCAGGATGGCCACGAGCCGATTAAAGCAGCGTCTGATGCCCGCGCCCGACCGCCCGCCCCGACCGTTACCCAGCCGATACTGGACCTGGCAGCGCTGCTAGGCTCGCCCCGACAGTCCTCCACGACGAAAGAGTGCGACCGCACGGTGCCCCGCTTCACATTCGCCCGAGGGAATGCGACGAAGCTTCTCTCCGCTCCGCTCTACGCGTTCGGCGCGCTCGCCAGCGCGATCGTGCCTCGCCGCAAGAACTTGTGGGCCTTCGGTTGCGGTTCCGGCGTCGGTGAAGGCGCACTTTCCCTGTACCGGCACGCTCGCGACGCCGACGGGACCATCACGACAGTGTGGCTCGCGGCGTCGCGCCGCGAACTTGAGCTCGCCCGCTCGTTAGGGCTTCACGCGGTGCTGCGTTCAAGCTGGCGCGGATTCAGGCTCACCCTGCGCGCCCAGGTCATCGTTCTCACCCACGGTTTCGGCGATGTGAATCGTTTCGGCACGCGCGGGGCATTCGTCGTGCAACTGTGGCACGGAATCCCGTTGAAGAAAATCCAGCTCGACTCCCCCGTCACGTTCCGCAGCCGCCTCGTGCCTCCCGCACTGCTGCGGGGCCTGTACCGCAAACAGGCGTCCCGAATCTCCCTCATGCCCGCCGCGTCCGAACTGTCGGCAGAGCGGCTTCGCACCGCATTCGATGTGCCGCGCGACCGGATCGTCGTGACGGGAGACCCTCGCGACGACAGCATCCTCGGCGATCGTCGAGCGGCGCGCGCGCACCTGACGCGCATCGTCGGAACTGAACTCGACGCCAAGTCGCCGGCGGCCGACCACACGCCCGTGTGGCTGTACGCGCCCACATGGCGGGATGGTGCGGAGGATCCCGGACTACCGAACCCGAAGGAGTGGGCCGCGATTGCCGACCACCTCGACCGCACCGGCGGATTGCTCCTGGTTCGACCTCACCCGCACAGCGTCGGGGCGTACGAGGCCGGTCCGGCCGCATCCGGTCGAATTCGCATGCTCACCTCGCGCGACGCACCCGACCTGAATCCGCTCCTGCCGGCAGTCGATTTGCTCATCACCGACTACTCCTCCGTTGCCTACGATTTCGCCCTCACCGGCCACCCGATCGCGTTCCTCGCGCCGGATGTCTCCGATTACGTTGCGGCGCGCGGGCTCTACGAGGACTATCGCGATTTCACCGGCGGTACCGAGGTCGCCTCGTGGCGCGGCCTGCTCGACCTCGTTTCCGACACGACAGCCGTATCCAGGCTCGCAGCGCACGCAATCAGCCTCGCCGAGCGGCACCACCGATATCGTGACGGGCACAACACCTCCCGGGTGTTCGACCAGATCCGTACCCGACTCGGAGCGCAACGATGACCCCGAATCCCGATGAAACACGGCATGACATCGAGCGCATCACCCTCGTCTCCGGCGCGTCACCCGCACTCGAGTTCGAGGGCGCTGGCCGCGCTCCGGTTCGGCTGGAACTTGTCGGCCCCCGCCTGCGCCTGAGCGCGGCAGCGCGTGCTGTTGCCGATGGCTGGCGCGCCACCATGCCTCTCCTCGCGAGCCGCTGGGGCGGCCCGCTGCTTGCCCCGCCATCCGGAACCTACCGCCTGCAGCTCGACCCGGGGGCGGTTGATTCGGGTGCGGAGGCCAGCGTTGCGCGCGTCGGCACGGTGCCGGAAGCCCACCTCGTACCAGGCCTCTTCCGCATCGAGTTTCACCGTCGGGAAACCGGGCTGCAGGTCGCGTTCGCGCCGCCGCTCTCCGACGCGGAGCGCGGCACGGAACAGCAGGCCCGACTGGCGAACGAATACCGATCCGCGAAACCGATCCCAGAGAACGCCGTGTTCTTCGAAAGCTTTTACGGGCAGAACGCGTCCTGCAATCCGCTCGCTCTTGACCGCGAACTGGCATCAGTCCGCCCGGATGTCGCACGCTACTGGGGGGTTGCCGATGCGTCTGTCGCGGTACCGGACGGCGCGATCGCCATCGTGGAGGGCAGCGCCGAGTGGTGGCGAATCCGCGCGAGCGCGCGCCTCATCATCATCAACGACTGGTTGCGCAACCGCTACCGACCACGGCGGCATCAAACGGTGATGCAGACGTGGCACGGCACCATGCTGAAGAAACTCGCGCTCACGCGCTCGCGGCACGGCTTGCGACCGGCGCTTGCGACCCTTCGCGAGAGATCGCGGTGGGACATTCTTCTCGCGCAAAACAGTTTCGCGGCCGGAGTGTTTCGCCGCGCCTACGCCTACTTCGGTCCAATCTGGCAGGAAGGTTACCCGCGCGACGATGTGCTCGCATCAGGCGATCGGGAAGCCGTCCTCGCCCGACTGGGAATCGAGCCTGATACGACGGTTCTGCTGTACGCGCCAACCTGGCGCGACGACAAGCCGGAGCATGTCGATCATCTCGATGTCTCGCGGTTCGCCGCCGCGCTCGGGCCCGACTACGTCACCCTCATCCGCGGACACTCCAGAACCCTCGCTCCCGGCGAGGACCTCGACGCACACGGAGTACTCGACGTGACGAGTTACCCGGACGTGTCGGAGCTGTTCCTCGCCGCCGACGCCCTCATCACCGACTATTCGAGCGTCATGTTCGACTTCAGCGTCACGGGCAAGCCCATCTACTTTTTCACCCCGGACCTCGACCGGTATCGGCACGTGCTTCGAGGCTTCTACTTCGATTTGCTGCCGGTCGCCCCGGGGCCGATCGTGCAGGACGCTGCCGAACTCGTGGAACTCGTGCGAAATCCGGATGCCGTGCGGGTGAAGTACGCTGCGAAGTACGCGGCCTGGCGCGAGAAGTTCAACCCGCGCGATGACGGCCGCGCCGCAGAACGCGTTATCGCGCGGCTCATCCGGGAGGGAAAGATCTAGTGACGGCGCGCCGAAGCCTGCGAGTGGCGGTTTCCGCCGCCGCGGTCGTCGGGCTCGCGGCACTCGCCTTGACCGGCTGCGTGGGCGGCAGCGAACTGATCACGCAGTCGAGCGCCTCCGGCCACATCCTGATGTCGGATGCGCGCCACGCGGAGCCCGTGACGAGCGACCGGATCGAGGGAACCCTCACGGTCGTCGGATCCTGTTTCGGGCTGGACACCGGCACGGGAAGTTTCGCCGCAATTTTCCCGCAGGGCTCCGGAATCATCGAAGGCACGGAGCAGGTGGCAGTTCCGGGCTGGGGAACCCTCGGTCTCGGGAACCGCTACCAGGGCGGCGGTGGCGTCATGGAGTCCGCGACTCTCAGCTACCACGACGCGATCCCGGTCGAGTGCCTTGCCGCGCGAATGATCGTCCTCTACCCCCTCAGGTAGCTGCCGGGCAGGAACTATCGTTGGTTCATGGCAACCCGCAAAGAGACCACAGAATACGTTCTGGACCAGCTCGATCCGCTTCCCGTGCGGGCCAAATCAATGTTCGGCGAGTATGCGCTGTACTGCGACGAGAAGACGGTCGCATTCATTTGCGACGACACTGTGTTCATGAAACCCACCGCTGTGGCCGAGGAGCTTCTGGGGCCTGAAACGATGGCTCCCGCCTACCCCGGGTCGAAGCTGTACTACGCCGTGCCAGGCGATCGCCTGGAGAATCGCGAGTGGTTTCAGGATCTCGTGCAGCGCACGGCAGATGTCCTGCCGATGCCCAAGCCCAAGAAACCGAAAACGCCGAAGAAGCTTTAGGTTCCCGTCCTGGATGTGTCGTTCGTGTTTCCGGCGCCCCGGACGAGTCCGAGCAGGAATCCGGTGCCCCAACTGATGTGCATGGTCGGGAGCACGATGAGGAACAACCAGCGATCCCGCCACGGCCTGACGGTGTCCTGCGTGAGGGCGACCCAAACCACGAGGATCAGATAGAGGATCGGCGCGAGGTACACCGCGCTCGCCACGAACCCGAGTCGGCCATGCAACACGCCGGTCAGCTGCAGAACGCCGACGACGACGCTCGCGATGAGGGACAGCACGAGCAGCGGCGGAGCGTAGAATCGCCACGGGTTGCGGCCCTTGATCCGCCGGACCAGTTCTGCGCGCCACACGCCGGTCGCGAAGAACTGGCGGGCAAGCTTGGGCCAGTTCTCCCGCGGCCAGTACGTGACCTTGAGTTCGGGGTCGAACCAGACCACGCCGCCGCCCCACCGGATGCGCAGGTTGAGTTCCCAGTCCTCGCCGCGGCGAATCGTTTCGTCGAAAAGTCCGGCCTTCTCAAGCGCCTCACGCCGGAACACGCCAAGATATGCGGATTCCGCCGGACCTTCCTTTGCACCTCCGTGGTATCGGGCACCGCCGAGTCCGAATGGGCTGTTGTAGGCGCGGGCGACGGCGGACTGGAATGGGGTCGCTCCACGTGCGAGCATGACCCCGCCCACGTTCGAGGCTCCCGTGCGCTGAAGCGTTGCGACGGCGGCGGCCGTGTATCCGGGTTCGAGTTCCGAATGCGCATCCACTCGCACGACGATGGGGTTCGTGCTGGCGCGGATGGCGAGGTTGAGCCCCACAGGGATATCGGCGCCCGGATTGTTGACGGTGCGAATCCGAGGGTCACTCTTCGCGAGCCGCTCGACGAGTTCTGTGGTGCCGTCTGTCGATGGGGCGAGTGCGAGCACGAGTTCCTTGTCTCCCGGGTAGTCCTGTCCGAGGACCGTCGCAATGGCCTTTTCGATGTAGTCGACTTCATTGAGGACGGGGATAACGAAAGAGACCCCCGGAACGGAGGTCTCTTCGTTGTCCATACGGTCAACTATGGCATTAGTTGAGTTCCCCCAGCGTTACCGTCACGGTTGTCGACTCTCCGTCGCGAATGTAGGTGACGGTTGCTTCGGATCCCGCTTCGGCCGCGCGAACCTGCGCTGTAAGGTCGATGCTGCCGGTAATCGGGAGCCCGTTGAACCCGGTGATGATGTCGCCCTTCCGGATTCCGGCGGCCTTGGCGGCGCCGCCATCCGTCACGGACTGCACGCTCGCACCGACCACGGACACATTCTTGAGTGCGCTGTCGCTCGTGGCGTCCATGATGGTCGCGCCGAGCAGCCCGTGCGTGGCCTTGCCGTTGTTCACGATGTCGAAGGCAATGCGCTTGGCAAGGTTGGATGGAATTGCAAATCCGACGCCGATGTTGCCGGATTGCCCTTGCACGGCCGAGCCGGTTCCGGCGATGGCGACGTTGATGCCGATCACTTTGCCGTCGAGGTCGAGGAGCGCGCCGCCTGAGTTTCCGGGGTTGATGGCGGCATCCGTTTGGACGACAGGCAGGAAGATGCTCGCCTGCTGAGCGGCCGAAGGTGGCTGCTCGCTGTTGTCGCCCGGTGCCTTGAATTCCCAGAAGTTGAACGGTCCCGATCCGTTGTCCTCGTTGGGGGCCTGGTCAGACTCCTCCTTCGGGGCAGCCGAGGACGCAACCGTGATGCTGCGGTTCAAAGCGCTGATGATCCCGCTCGTGACCGTGTTGGACAGGCCGAGCGGCGCGCCGATGGCGATCGCGTCGTCTCCCACGTTGAGTTTGCTGGAGTCCGCGAATTGCAGCGGCTGGAAGGTGCCTTCGATCTTGATGACAGCCAGGTCGGTGATGGGGTCCGTGCCGATAAGTTTCGCCTCGTAGATGTGGCCATCCCAGGACTGCACGGAAATTGTCGGATGCGCGGTTTCACCATCGAGTGTCACTACGTGAGTGTTGGTGAGAACGAAGCCGTCTTCGGTGAATATGACACCGGAGCCGGTCCCTGCTGCAGATTCCCCGTTGACGGAAACTGTCACAACCGAGGGGCCGGCGGAGGCCGCGATCGCCGTGATCTGGGTCGCGTTCGCCGGGTCATTCACTGTGATGGTGCCCGGCCCGACGGGTGCGCTGGCAGTCGGCGCTGACGCGAGGTTCGACGTGATGGCCCACGTGGCGACTCCCGCGCCGGATGCTCCGCCAATGAGCGCACCGACGGCGAGGGCCGCGACGAGGCCAGTGGCACCGGACTTCTTGTGCGGCGTGGAGGACGCTGCCGCCGGTGCCGACGCGTGGGCCGGAGCGGTGTGGTGTGACATCGGTTCGGTTGGCGAAGACTCGTCGGATGGTGTCGTGTCGGATTCGGGTGTGTCGTTCATGGGGTGCTCCTTCCAAGCACGGACAGCATCCATCCGCAGCCTGAACATTGTATTTGTCTGCGCTGTGAGCACGCCGACGAGGAACCCTGAACTGTATCAGGTTGCTTACGGCACGAATCGTGCCGAGGATCGCCTTAGCAGCCGGGTCCGCTTGGGTTGGTGGTGCATTCGTCTTCGACGAGCACTGTTTTCGCCCCAGCAGCCGCGACGGCGACGAGACGGTTTGCGGGAACCCACACGTATCCGGCGAGCGCAACCCAGTCGGACGATGCGGCGAGCCGATATTCGGGCGCGTAACCGATCGTCAAGTCGATGACGTACCGGCCCGGATGCTGGTAGACGTGACTGGTCGCCGTCGCGTCGAACTCCGCGAGGCCGAGGGCACTCCAGGTCGACCCCGGAGTCGAGACGGTGCGCGCGGATCCGTCGCCGTACGTCCACGCGTAGCGGGCCGGAGTGAATCGCACGAAAGCCGGGTCGCCGAGCAGTGTGCCCGACTTCACGTGTTGGGCGGCGCGCGCGAAAAAATTCGTGGGAAGGCCGACTATCATCCAGCCGTCCGGTTGCATGTGGTCGGTGCCAGGATTGGGCCGGAATCGGGCCACGTCGGCGAGCGTCACGGGCATCGTCACCGTATAGCCGGGACGGTCGACTGGCGGCGGCACGGGCTCTGCGGCGGAGCCTGATGTGCCGTCCCCCGTTCCGGCCGGGACATCGATCCGGCCGTCTAGAGTCACCTCGTGGCCGTCGTGCCCGGCGGAAACCTCAGGACATCCAGTTGTTGCCCTTTCATAGTCGTTGCAACTGCCAGTATCTGCAGCTGCTGGCGAGATCATGGCCATAGAGAACACGATCACCACAACGGGAAGCATCGCTACACGCAAAAGTCTCGCCCTCCCCATTTGTCTTGGCTAGCAACCAACAATTCATCACCATTTGCGTCCCGGACCGAGTCGAACGTCACTTCGAACGGAATGCGATCCGGTCTCGAATTTGACACAACGCTTTGCCCGTTTTCATCTACGACATCTACATTTGTCAGGTCGACGCAAAGATACAGACGTATGACACCAACCCCGTCCGTGGAACTCGGGTCATACTGCTGAAGTAGAACGCTGTCAAAAGTTGTTCGGCCAACATTGTGCACGTTTTCAGTTCGAGCCGTCTCGAACCCCGTGGATTGCGTGTCAAATAATGGCCTTGTTGCAACAGTGAGCAGTCTTTCCGGGTTCGACCCTCCATCAGCAAGTATCTGATCCGACACTTCCAGATACTTCGCATAAGCCTCGGTGGCGGCGGCGAGCGCCTCCTCGTCGGACGCGAAAATGGGTGCTGTGCTCGGCGACGGAGGCGGTGTGATGATGTCATCGGTTGGCATGCATCCGGAAAGCACCAGCACACAGGTCAGGGCAGCCGCGAGCGCAGTTGCGGGTGGCAGCAACCGAAACCTCATAGGGCATGACGTTAGGCCACCCGCGTCGGCTCGCGCAGTAGTTATCCACAACTCGCGCTAGCGTGGTTGCATGACGGTGCACGGGGCATGGCAGAGGGCGGCACGAGGCGCAATGCTCCTCGGAGACGACGGAGAGCAGCGGCCCACAATCTTCGCCGAGATGTCCGCACTCGCTGTATCCACTGGCGCGATCAACCTCGGACAGGGGTTCCCCGACGAAGACGGCCCCGCCGAAGTACTCGAAGCCGCGCGCCAGGCGATCAGCGACGGCGTGAACCAATACCCGCCCGGGCTCGGCATGCCCGTGCTTCGCACCGCCATCGCCGCGCACCAGAAGCGGTTCTACGACCTCGACGTCGACCCGGACCGCGAAGTCCTCGTGACCGCGGGCGCGACCGAAGCCCTCGCCGCCACAATCCTCGCGCTCACCGACGAGGGCGACGAGATCGTCACGCTCGAGCCGTTCTACGACTCCTACGCTGCAATCGCCGGCCTCGCTCGCGCCACGCACATCACGGTCCCGCTGCGCGGCGCCGACTTTCAGCCTGACCACGACGAGTTGCGCGCCGCCATCGGCGACCGCACCCGGCTCATCCTGATCAACGACCCGCACAACCCGACCGGCACGATCCTCACACGGGAAACCCTCGAACTCGTTGTCGAACTCGCCCACAAGCACGACGCGATCATCGTCACCGACGAAGTGTATGAACACCTCACATTCGGCGTGCCGCACGTGCCCATCGCGAGCCTGCCCGGCGCACGCGAACGCACCGTGAGCATCTCGAGCGGCGGCAAAACGTTCAGCACGACCGGTTGGAAGATCGGCTGGATCACGGCGCCCGTCGAACTCGTGCAGGCGATCGTCGCTGTCAAACAGTTCCTGACCTTCGTGAACGGTGCGCCATTCCAGCCCGCCACCGCCGTCGGACTTGCCCTGCCTGACAGCTATTTCGCGGGAGTTGCCGCAACACTCGAGGCGAAGTGCGCGCTGCTCTCCTCGGGCCTTAGCTCTGCCGGGTTCACGGTCTCAAAACCGCAAGGCGGATACTTCGTGATCGCCGACGCCGGCCCGCTCGGATTCCCCGACGCCGACGAAGCGTGCAGGCACCTGCCGAAGCTGGCCGGAGTCGTCGGCGTACCCGTCACCGCGTTCGTGAGGCCGGATCACAGGGCAGACTACGCGTCGCTCATCCGGTTCGCGTTCTGCAAGAAAACCGAGGTGCTCGAGCGCGCGTCCGCGCAACTCGCCGACCTTAGACGCTAACTTCCGGCAAGCGGCAACGTCATCGTGAAACACGTGCCCTTGCCTTCCTCGCTCACAACATCGAGCTCTCCGCCGTGAGCCGTGACAATCGCTTTCGTGATCACGAGCCCGAGCCCGACGCCGGGAACCGCGTTCTTCGTCGCCGTCGACGCCCGGAAGAAGCGCGCAAACAGCTGGTCGAGCTCGGCCGCCGCAATTCCCATCCCCGTGTCGCGAACCGAAACGAGCGCGTTGTCCCCCAAGGACTCAACGCTTACGGTGACGGTCCCGCCCTCCGGCGTGAACTTCAGCGCGTTCGAAATGAGGTTGTCGCATGCCTGCCCGATCCGAACCGCATCCCCGCGGATAAGCACGCTGTGCGCAGGATCCATCGTCAAGGTCACTCCTGCGGAGGACGCCGCAGGGCGAGCGGATTCGACAGAGGCAGAGACGATCCGGTCAAGGCTTTGCTCGCTCTGGTCGACATGGAACATGCCGGAGTCGACCTGGGCGGTGAACAGCAGATCGCCGACGAGCCGCAGAAGCCGGTTCGCGTTTCGCTCGGCAACCGAAAGGTAGTGCAGCTGATTCGTGGACAACGGCGTCCCCTCCTCGTCCCGCAACAATTCGAGGTAGCCGAGGATGGAGCTCAAAGGCGTACGCAACTCGTGAGAGATGAGACCGACGAATTCGTCCTTCAGGCGAGAGAGTTCCTTCGCCTTCGTCACGTCGCTCGCGACGAACAGATACCCGGCGATCTCACCCTGTTCGTTCAACCTCGCCGTCACCGCGAGGTCCACCGGAATCAAACGTCCATCCGCATGCACGTAGGTCCACTCCCGCACATCGGCGCTACCCAGCCGCGCCGGCTCGACCAGCGCCGAGAACCCGGGGTTCAGCACCGTCTCTCCCGCTGGAAAATTGAGTTCCTTTGAGCGATTCGCGAGTTCCTCCGCGAGGTGGAACTCGTCGATCCTTCGGACGCCTTCCGTCTCGTCGGACGTGAACCCGAGCATCTTCACGGCGCCCGGGTTCCAGGCATCGATGAGGCCGGTGCGGTCCGTCCCGATCGCAGACTGTTCCGTCACGGCGCCCCAAAGGCCGCGGAACATGCGCTCAAGCTCCCGTAGCTGTGCTTCGCTCTCGGAAAGCCTCGCCGCGTGCTCCACGCTCTCGTCGAGCATCCTCGCGCGCTCGGTCGCTTCACGATGCGCGTACTCAACGCGCCGCCTCCACTGGCGAGACAACTCGTTGATGACCGCAGCAGCCACCGCGAACACGACCGGGGTCACGAGGCTCCGAACCATGAAACCCGGATCCATCACGAGGTGCCAGTCGAACACGATGGGCAGCAGCAAGGTCACGCCTGCGCCCAATGCGGAGTAGACGACGTAGCGTCGGCCCTTTTCCGCTGCGAGCCAGACGATCGGAAGAATGACGAGCGCCCCGAACGCTGAGTTGTTCGTCCCGGTTCCGCCGCGAAGCAACCCGATCGCGACAAAGTCGATGACGGGCACCATGAGCGCCCATCCCGACATGATCGAGCGCGCCGTGAAGAACCAGGCGAGACCGGTAGCGGCCAGCGCCAGGCCCATGCCGAGCGTCACCGCAAGGAGGTTCGACACGAACTTCTCCGGCGCAAGAATAAGCGGGATCAGCGCGAGGACGAAAAACACCGTCACGGGCAACTGCTTCACGATAGGGGTCGGCGTATCGACCCGGATGCGCGCGTAAAGGCGCGAAACCTTCACCGGCCCTGCCCCAACTCCACCGCAAGATCGGAAAGCCGCGCGGCCAAATCGCGAGGACTGAACGGCTTCATCAAGTATTCGTTCGCGCCGACATCAAAGCCGGACTTCTGTGACCACTCGGTGACGGAAGCCGACAGCAGAAGGATGGTCGTATCTTTCACGGAGTCGTCTTCGCGGATCAACTGGCACACGTCAAGGCCAGACTTGCCAGGCATCGAAACATCGAGGATGGCGATGTCTGGCGCAGTGGAACGGATCGAATCCCACGCCGCGTCGCCGTCCGCCACGGAGGCCACTAGTTGCAGTCCTACCCGCTCCACGGCGATCGCGACGAGCGCGCGAATGTCATCATCGTCATCCGCCGCAACGACGGTGAGCAGGTCACGCTTGCCCAAAGTCAGGCCGCCCACCGTGGGACAAAGTTCTCCAGAACATCGCGAACATTCGCGCGCGTGACCGGTTTCATGAACTGGGCGTGCGAATCCGGATGGCGCCCGACCTCCAGCACCGAAGCGATGACCACGACGCAGCTCGGCCAGCGCAGACGGATGCGCTCCGAAAGCTCCCACCCGTTCATCCCCGGGAGGATGAGGTCGATCATGGCGACATCCGGAGATTCGTCGGCGAACGCGTCCATCGCAGCTTCAGCGGACTCGGCAGCAGTGACCTCGCACCCCGCCAACTCGAAATACCGTTGCATGAGGAACCGCTGATCCTCGCCATCCTCGACAACCAGCACCCGCACCGTATCGCGCTCCACCGTGGCGGTCATGGTGCTACTTCACCTCGGAAGACTCGCGGATGATCTCGAACGGTTCGCAAAACGTACCCTGACCGAATCGGGACCAGTACAGCGCGGTCGCTCTGGCAAACTCCGGTTCCAGGAACCGCGGACGCGTGCCGTGCCGCGCAAAGCACGCGAGCATCGCCAGTTTCGTATCGAGGAACGCGTCAATATTCACAAACCGATTGGGTCGGAAATCGACGGTTGCCGTCGAACCCTGGTAGCACACAACCGAATTGACGGTGCTCGCCGCAACCAAGGTCGCATCGAACACGGTGCGGTGGTCCTGATGCAGGTCGTTCGTGCTGTGCGTGTAAATGATCGACGGATTCAACTGAGCGATGGCCTTCGAAATCGCTTCCGCCGCGAATTCCTGGCGAAGCTCGTGCTCGGGAACCTCCTCCATGAGCAGCCGCGCCCCGATGACCTGCGCGGATGCCGTACCTTCCTCCCACGCGGTCTTGATTCCGCCCTCTCGCGCGCCGCGAGACAAGGTCAGAATCGCGACTGGGTCGCCCGCCTCGCGGTGCGCGGCGAGCGTTCCTCCGACGCCGACCTCGACGTCATCCGGGTGAGCGCCGATTGCCAGCACCACCGCGCGGCCCGGGGCGTTCGCCTTCCGCGCCCTGGCCTCGTCGGCCAGGCGCTGTACGTGGGAAACCAGGTCCGCGGAAGCAACCGGTTTCGTGAGGAACTCGTTGGCTTGATTTCTCAGCGCCGACACTGCGTAATCGATGGAAGCGTGCGCGGTCATGACGATGACGGGAATGCCTGGCTGAACTCCGCGCAACTGCTCAATGAGCTCGAGTCCGGACATCCCGGGCATCTCGATGTCCGTGATGATGACATCCGGGGCAAAATCGACCACCGAACCCAACACCTTCGCGGGGTCGGCGAACGTGAGAACAGTGCAACCCAACTTGTTCTCAAGAATCGTTTTCGTGTATTCAGCTACATCGTTGTCGTCCTCGACCACGATTACCCGATAAGGCTCGGCCATCAGTTCCCCCGATTTGAGCGCGTTAGCGTCCACTGTGCGCAATGACCGGGACGTTCGGAATAATCTCCTGTCGCGAGTCAACAATCAACGTTCGGCGACGCGAAACCTGCGCAGCGCGAGCGCGGGGTTCACCGCACGCACTTCGGCGATGCGCGATGGCGAAATCCACGCGAGAGCGACATCCGTGTTTTCGCCTATCGTCGCGAGCTCGACACCCATGGGGTCGACGATCATGCTGTTTCCTGCGCCGATCGGCGGCGCCTGATCGGGTGCCGCGATGTAGACGGTGTTCTCCAGTGCGCGCGCGGTGACGAGTGTGCGCCAGTGGTGCTCCTTGAGGGGTCCGCGCACCCACTCGCTCGGCAGCAGGATGAGGTCAGCTCCGACGTCCACGATGCGCCGGGTGACCTCAGGGAACCGGATGTCGTAGCACGTCTGCATGCCGACCGTGAAACCCCCGAGGGTGAACGTTTCGGGTTCTTCGATGGGACCCGCGACGACCCAGTCGGATTCTTTCTGTCCGAACGCGTCGTACAGGTGCAGTTTCCGGTACTTCGCGACGAGGTCACCGGATGGGTCGAATGCAACGAGCGTGTTCGAGAAGCGGCCCGAATCCTCGGTGGTTTCGAGCATGCCGGCCACTACGTGCACGCCAAGTTCCTCCGCGAGCGCGGACAGTGCGACGGCGAACGGCCCGTCCAGCGGCTCGGCCGCCGCAACCGAGTTCTCCCCCAGAGTCGGCTCGAAGAACGAGGAGTACTCGGGGAACACGACGAGCTTCGCACCGCGCTCAGCCGCGCGAGTTGCGAGCGAGCGGATGTCGCCAAGATTCTTCGCTTTGTCGTCGTCCGGTGCGAACTGGGCGACGGCGATCGCGATAGCGGAGTCAGCCATGCCCCTAGCTTACGGAGAGTGCCGAGAGGCGTACGGCATCCGTCCCCCGATGGTGTTCCCAAATGAAGGCAATCTGTCAGCCACTCTGCGGAATAGCAGGGCACAATCGGTGGAGCGGTCCGGATTGCCTTCATTTGGGGACGGAAAGCGTGCGGGCGGGGCGATACGCTGCAGGGAGGGAATCGCGCCAGTGAAGGAGCCGGATGTCCGCCAGTTTCGTGTTCGACGCGATCCGCACGCCGTTCGGCCGGTTCGGCAAGGCGCTTGCCGGCGTCCGACCCGACGATCTCGCTGCGACTGTGCTCGCGCAACTTCTGGAGCGCAACCCCTCGCTTGACCCGGCGTCCGTCGACGACATCATCCTCGGGGACGCGAACGGCGCAGGCGAAGACAACCGCAACGTCGCGCGCATGGCGGCGATTTTGGCCGGATTTCCCACCTCGGTGCCCGGTTCGACCACAAATCGGCTGTGCGGCTCAGGTGTCGAGGCGGTCATCCAGGCCAGCCGAGCGATCGAGACCGGTGATGCGAACCTCATCCTCGCGGGAGGCGTCGAGTCGATGAGTCGCGCACCGTGGGTCGTGTTGAAGCCGGAGAAAGCATTCCCTGCAAGCCACGAGCCCATGTATTCGACGACTCTCGGATGGCGCATGGTCAACCCGCGGATGCCCGAACAGTGGAGCATCGCCCTCGGCGAGACCGCCGAAATTCTCGCGGACCAGTACGAGATCAGCCGCGAAGAGCAGGACGCGTTCGCCGTGCGCAGCCACCGGCTCGCGGCAGAGGCCTGGGACGCCGGCATCTACGACGGTGAAGTTGTTGCGGTGCCCGGGGTCGAGCTCGCGCGAGACGAAAGCATCCGCGCGGATTCGACGATAGAAACCCTCTCGGTACTGAAACCGGCGTTTCGGGAGGCCGGCTCGGTCACCGCAGGCAACTCCTCACCACTCAACGACGGCGCCGGAGCGCTCGTGATCGGCGCCGAGAATGCGCTCAGTACGGAGCCTCTCGCGCGCATCGTCTCCCGCGGTGTTCACGCGGTGGATCCGAACATTTTCGGCATCGCCCCCGTCGAGGCGGCGAACAAGGCTCTCGCCCGTGCCGGAAAGACGTGGGCGGATGTCGACGTCGTCGAACTCAACGAGGCGTTCGCATCGCAGAGCATCGCCTGCCTGAAGCTCTGGCCGGAACTCGACCCGGAAAAAGTCAACATCCACGGAGGCGCGATCGCGATCGGGCATCCGCTCGGGGCTTCGGGGGCTCGCATCATCGGCCACGCTGCCCACGCGCTCACGCAGCGAGGCGGCGGTGTCGCGGTGGCTGCAATCTGCATCGGCGTCGGACAGGGCCTCGCGGTCGTGCTCGAACGCTGAACGAGACCCGGTTCAGTCAGTGCCCGGCCGGCAGCAATTCGTCCAGCAGAGCGACGACGCGTTCCCGGATGTCGTTCCTGATCTCTCGCACAACGTCGATGCCCTGGCCGGCCGGGTCGTCCAGTTCCCAGTCTTCGTACCTTTTGCCGGGAAACACCGGGCAGGCATCCCCGCAGCCCATTGTGATCACGACATCCGATTCGCGAACTGTGTCGACGCTCAATCGCGTCGGCTCGTTCTCAGCGATGTCGATGCCAACCTCGGCCATCGCCGCGACCGCCACAGGGTTCACGTGCTCGGCCGGCTCGGACCCTGCGGATTGCACCACGATCCGGTCTCCGCCCAACGCCCGAAGGAATCCTGCCGCCATTTGCGACCGTCCGGCATTGTGGACGCACACGAACAATACCGACGCGACAGGGAGCACGAATCCATTATGCTGGTGCAATTCTGAGACAGGGGAAAACCATGGCGCAAGGCAAGAAGAAGGTAGTTCGGGTCGAGTCGGCTCCGGATGCCGAAACGTCGTCGGATAACGGGCGCGCGTGGACTCCCACGGCGGAATCCAAGTCGAAGGCCGTGCGATTCCGCATCATCGCCGCGGTGCTGTGGGTCGTCGCGATCGGCACTGAGGTGTTCGCGATTTTCTGGCTGCTGCGCCAAAGCCCGTTCGAAACCTGGCACCTCATTCTTCTGATCGGCCTCATCGTCGTCATCGGCATTCTCGCCTCGGTCGGTTCGTGGCTGTGGAAGAAAGCGAATCGACTCGATCCGGCGTCGAAGAAGGACAAGTTCCGATTCTTCGTGCAGAACCAGCTCGGCGCGATCGTGACCATTCTCGCCTTCCTGCCCCTCATCATCATGATCTTCTTGAACAAGGACATGGACGGGAAGCAGAAGGGCATTGCCGGCGGCATCGCAATCGTCATCGGTCTTGTCGCCGTTCTCGTGTTCGGCGTCGACTGGAACGCGCCGTCGCAAGAGGCTTACGCCCAGGACACGGATGCTGTCGTTTTCCTCACCGGCGCGGACGAGGTCACCTGGACGAAGTCCGGCAACGTCTACCACCTGTGCGAAGAGGCATCCGACGTCAACCGGGAGTCGAAGGACGGCCAGATTTTCGTCGGCACCACACAGGACGCGGTCGCCGCGGGCAAGTCGCGCCTCACGAAGAAGCTCGCACAGGAAGTGCGCGAGTGCGGCATCGACCCGCAATTGCTCGAAGACTGGGAGAACCAGCAGAAGAGCGGCGTCGAGCAAGGCACAGACGACTCGGAGTAAGTGCTACCGCACCCTTGCGGGCGCAGTCAGGACCAGTCGCGTCCGAACCACCGTTGGATGCGGCTCGCGCCGAACTGGGTTTTGGTCGCCGCGAACTCGTGCGATGGGCCGCTGAATGTTCCCGTCGGGCGCTGGCCGGCGAGGAACGTGACATCCACGAGCCCGACGCCGTCGCGCCCGAACTCCGTGTAGCACACGCCCCGGCCGCCGTAGCTGTCTGCCTGACGGTCGCCTCGATGCTTGGCCGCAATGACATCGGCGACGATCGCACCCTGACCCTCGGAGAACACACCCGCTTTCGGCGTTCCCACGCTCGTGACGTCGCCGATCGCGTACACGTCCGGGTATTCAGTTTCCAGCGTGAGGGAGTCAACCGGGATCCAGCCGTCCCGGCACATCCCCGACTCTGCGACCACTTGCGGCACCGTGTGCGCCGGCACGCCAAGGAAGAGGTCGTAGGGCAGCTCTTCGCCGTCGTGCATCACGACGACGTGCCGAGCGGGATTCAACTCCTTCACCACGCGGTTCGGGTACCAGGTGATCCCCCGTTTCTCGAAAGCGGAAAGCAACGCCGCTGACGCCTCGGGCGACGGAGGAACGGGAGCGCCGAATGGCATCACGAGCGATACTTCAGAGATGTCGCCAAGTCCGCGTTCGGCGAGGTAATCATGGACGAGCAACGCAGTCTCGCTCGGCGCAGGCGGGCACTTGAACGGCGTCGAGGTCACCCCGACGATGACGTGGCCGCCGCCGAAGCTCGCGAGCACGTCGCGGAGAGCAAACGCCCCGTCTTCCGAATAGAACTCGTGACCGTCCTCAGCGAGACCGGGCGTGGCGGACGGGTCCAGATCGGCACCGAGCGCGACGACGAGGATGTCGGAGTCGAAAGTGCCCGCGTCCGTATCGACGCGTCGGGCGACGGGGTCGATCGCCCGCACCTCCGATTGGACGAACGTCACGCCGGGCTTCGCGATCGAACTGTACGGATGCCGCACGGCGTCGGCGGTCGCCCGCCCGAACATGACGTCGAGCTTGGAAAAACCCATGACGAACGAATCGGATCTGTCGATCAGCACGATGTCGGCGTCATCGCCCCACTCCTCGGACAACCGGGTCGCAAGCTCCAAGCCGCCGAATCCCGCCCCCAGAATTACTATGCGCATCCCTGACTCCTGTCCTGCACCGAAAACTGCTGCGCCCGAACGAAAAGACCCGGACTCTCAACGAGTCCGGGTCTTTTCGCACCCGCCACGGTGAATCGTGACGAGGCTTTCGTTGCGGGGACAGGATTTGAACCTGTGACCTCCGGGTTATGAGCCCGGCGAGCTACCGAACTGCTCCACCCCGCGTTACGAATGTCAACTCTAACACAGGAGGCGCAGCCCGTTCCCTGAGGAGGGCGCAGCCCGTCTCGAAGAGAATCACGGAGTAAGCTGCCGGTTCCCTTCGAGGCTCGCTGCGCTCGCACCTCAGGGAACGGCAACAGTCGCTGCGCGCACCTCAGGGAACGGCAACAGTCGCTGCTCGCACCTCAGGGAACGGCAACAGTCGCTGCTCGCACCTCAGGGAACGGCAACAGTCGCCGCGCTCGCACCTCAGGGAACGGCCCGGTTACGGAGTGATGCCGCTCGCGGCGATGGCCCGCTCGAGCGCATCCTGCAGCTTCTTGTCCGCCTGCGCCGCCGCGACAAGGTCGTTGGCGGCGTAGGCCGCTTCACGCTCCTTGAGTGCTGCCGCGGCATCCTTCAGCGCAGCGTTGAGAGCTGCATTGTCGGATGCCGGCGGGGTCGGCTCGTCCGTACCCGGCTCGTCCGTGCCGGGCGTCGCCGGGCCGTCCGCGTCGCCGTCACCCGCAGACGCCCCGGAGTCGCCGCCGAAGATGTCGTCGAGCGCCGCATCCAGCGTCGACTCGAACGCGATCTTGTCTCCGAACGCGACGAGAACCTTCTTGAGCAGCGGATAGCTGGTCTCACCCGTCGACTGGATATACACCGGCTGCACGTACAGCAAGCCGCCGCCGACCGGAAGCGTGAGCAGGTTGCCCTTGATCACACTCGTCGACCCCTGGCTGAGCAGGTTCAACTCGGTCGACACGGTCGGGTCGGAGTTGAAGTTGTTCTGCACCTGGCCTGGGCCGGGAACGGTTTCCGCCTTCGGCAGCGTCAACAGCGTGAACTTCCCGTAGTCCGGCGAAATCTTCCCCGGCGTCGAGCCGGCATCCGCATTCACGGCAAGGTACCCGGTGAGGATGCTTCGCGCCTTCTCGCCGGACTCCTTCGGAATGTACGTCGAATAGAGAGTGAACGCGGGGTCGGTCGTGCCCGGCACCTGCATCGTGAGGTAGTACGGAGGCTGGAGTTTCGCACTCGCTGCCGGCTGCGTCGGGTCCGGCGGGCTGACCCATGCGTCATCGCTCGAGAACCACGAGTTCGTATCCGTCACGTGGTATGTGCCGAGGATCGCCCGCTGCACCTTGAACAGATCCGACGGGTAGCGCACGTGGCTCATGAGGTCGGGGCTCATTTCGCTCATGGGCTGAATCGTCGTCGGGAAGATCTTCTGCCACGTGGTCAGGATCGGGTCGGTCTCGTCCCAGGCGTACAGAATCACCTCGCCCGTGTAGGCGTCGACCGTGGCCTTCACGGCATTGCGGATGTAGTTGATGTCGTCCACCGCGAACAACGGCGTCGGCGTGTACGTGTCCGCAATGGCGCTCGAAAGCTGCTCCACCGTCGAATACGGGTACTGGTCGCTCGTTGTGTAACCGTCGACGATCCACAGGATCTTGCCGTCCACGACCGCGGGGTACGGGTCCGTGTCGAGCGTCAGGTAGGGGGCTGCCTTCTGCACGCGCAGGAGAGGATTGCGGTCATACAGAATCTGCGACTCATCATTCACGTCGCTGGACAGCAGGATCTGCTCGGACTGGAACTTGATCGCGTACACGAGCTTGTTGAAGATGTTGTCCAGCTTCGGTCCGCCGTCGCCCTGGTACGTCGTCGTCGCGTTCTGGCTGTCCTCTTCGGAACCGGACGGATAGTCGAGTTCGGCCTCGGGAGCGCCCTCGGGCGCGCCGACAATCGAGTAGTCCGGCGAAGCCTCGCCGAAGTACACGCGCGGCTGGAAGTCTCCCAAGGAACCCTTGCTCGGAATGCCGGACTCGAGGAAGACGGGCAGTCCGTCGACCGTGCGCTGGTTGCCGTAGGCAGCCACAACCCCGTAGCCGTGCGTGTAGACGATGTGGTCGTTCACCCAGTTGCTGGACGCGCCGATGCCGTCCTGGTTCAACTCGCGCACCGCGATCACGGTGTCCTGGGTCTTGCCGTCGATCGTGTACCGGTCGACGTCGAGGTGCTGCGCGAACTGGTAGTACTGCTTGATCTGCTCGAGCTGCGCGAACGCATCCGTTACGAGCGCAGGGTCGAGGATGCGGATGTTCGCGGTCGTCTCCGCATCGTTGCGCAGCTGCCCCGGTTCGGCATCCGTACTCGCTTTGTAGGGGGTCTCGGTCACATCCGCGACGCCGTAAGCCTCCCGTGTCGCGTTAATGTTGCGCTCGATGTAGGGCGACTCCAGCGTTCGTGCGCTCGGGACGACCTGGAACGTCTGGATGATCCACGGATACACGCCGCCGATCAGGATGGCGCTGACGATGAGCAGGGCGGTTCCGACAATGGGCAGCCGCCAGCGGCCGATGATCGCCGTCACAATGAACAGGATCGCCACGAATGCCGCAATCCCCGCGAGGATCGCCCTGCCGGGGATGACCGCATTCACATCCGCGAACGAAGCGCCGAAGATCAGATCCGAACTCGTTTGAGTCGCCATCGTGGCGTACTGGTCGAACCAGATGCTCACGCCCTGAATGGCCAGATAGATTGCGCCCATCGTGGCGAGCTGGATGCGGGCGGAGCGCGAAATCCGCACTTCCCGACCGGAGAACCTGATCGCCCCGTACAAATAGCTCGTCGCGAGCGCGCTGATGATCGAAATGAGCACGACGGCCGAAGCGAACGCGAGAACGGAGCGATAGAACGGCAACTCGAACAGGTAGAACGACACGTCGAGGCCGAACTGGGGATCCGTTCTCCCTGCCGGCGTGCGGTTCAGCCACTCCAGCACGGTTCTCCAGTTCGCGCTCGCGGCGAATCCGGCGAAGAGGCCGAGAACGACAGGGATACCGTACATGGCGAGCCTGCGCAGCGGTTCGATGACCTGCTGGTAGCGGTCGAGTTGCGAGCTGAGCTTCGCATACATGGGCCGCCAGCGGAACGCGACCTCGATGCTGATCCAGACCGGAATCGCCATCGCGAAGAATCCGATGAGGAACATCGTTCCCGTGGCGATCCACTGCGTCGTCAGGACACTGAGGTATCCGAGTTGCGAATACCAGAGCCAGTCGGCGTAGAGCCCGGCGAAAATGAAGAACCCGATCACGAGTGCCGCGATCACCGCAATCGCGGCAACCAGGGGGGTGCGTGAACGGCGAGCGGGTTGGCGCTCAGCTTGTGATGAGGTCAAGGAACCACTCCAGGCTCGGGGAAAGGGATCAACCCATGGTAACCGCTGGAACTGGGCACGCGGACTTCGCTATCCGGAAGCGCACGTGGGAAGGGCGTTGGTTCCCGACCCGGCTTCGATCGCTTTCAGCGCTGCCAGCGAATCTTTGAGGGTGTCCACCGCAACGACCGTGATGCCGTCGGGAACGTGGCCGGCCACTTCGCTGCAGTTCGATTTCGGCGCGAGGAACCATGTCGCGCCTGCCCTCAGTGCCCCATACAGCTTTTGCCGGATACCGCCGATCGCGCCGATGCTGCCGCTCGCGTCGATCGTGCCGGTGCCCGCAACCTTCGCGCCGCCGTTCAGCTCGCCCGGCGTCAACTTGTCGATGATGCCGAGAGCGAACATTTGGCCGCCACTGGGGCCGCCGACGTTCTGGAGCTGGATCGTGACGTCGAACGGGAACGTGTAATCGATGGACGGGTATACCCCAACGATCGGCGCCGGCGGAGACTCATCGCTGAGCACCGGCGTGACGGTCACGGTCATTTTCTCGCCATTGCGCTCGATGGCGATGGACAGCGGATTTCCTGCTCCGGATGCCGCGATCACGTCTCGCATGTCCTGAACGCTCGACACCGTTTTCCCGTCGACAGTGTCGATCACATCGCCCGGTTCGAGGATCCCGCTCGACGGCGAACCCTCCGTGAGCGCGCCGACCGTCACCACTCTGGGAATGTCGTAGCCCTGCTCGATGAGCGCGGCGGCGATGGCATCCTTTTGCGAGTTCGCCATCGCAACCCTGGCATCGGCATTGGAATCTTCGACGCTGTATCCGGGAGGGTAGACCTCGTCCACCGGAATCACGGCTTTGCTCGGATCAAACCATGCCACCATGACCTCAAACCAGTTCGGCAGATTTTCGCGGTCGCCGATGGTACTGACGGTGAGCAGATCGAGGGCGCCACCGGTCGGAAATGTCCGCTCGCCCGGGATCTCGATGAGAGGGACCTCGTCTCCGTCGATCTCGACGCTGCCCAGGACGTTGAACACCGGGCCTGGCTGCTCGATCACGTAAGGGGACGGCACGAGAGCGAACACGGAGGCGGCCAGAATCGCGACCGCGACGAGCCAGCCGCCGATGCGGCGGCCACGACCCGAACGATCGATCCGCCCAGAATCGTCATCCGTGAAGAGAGCCACGCGCATCCTTTCGTGATTCCCTGTTCGCCACAGGCGCACATCGCAGACAATAAGCCTAGGTGAAATCCCAGCGACTCCCGACGTCCACGGGCTAGCGTAGTTTTCATGCCTGACAATTCGCGCCCAGGGTTCGGCGAATCCGACGACGGGGAGCCCGACGACGAGTTTCGCGACATGCTGCGCGAGTTTCTCGCCGGCAACGCGGAGATCGACCCGGGCAAACTCGCCAGCGCCGCGGGACTTCCGAACGATCCCGCGCTCGTGGCGCAACTCATGAACAAGCTGCAGGAGGCGCTGCAGAACAGTTCAGACGGCATCAACTGGGATCTCGCCCTCGAACAGGCGAAAGCTGTCGCGAATCGCGAACGCACTCCATCCCTTCCCGCGGAGAGGTCCTCGCTGGAGCAGGCGTTCCACGTCGCCGCGCTGTGGCTCGACGATGCGACGTTCGTCACCGAGCTCACGGGGACGCCGCGACTGATCAGCCGCACGGAGTGGGTGACAACGACCATGCCCATTTGGACCCAGTTGGCCGAGCCGGTCGCCACGAGCATCGCGGATGCGCTCACGCGGGTCCTGCACGAGCAGTCGCCCGAAGAAATGAGCGACATGATCGCGGGCGCGAGCAAGCTCATGCGCAACGTCGGCGGGACGCTGTTCGCCATGCAGCTCGGGCAGGTCGTCGGCCAGCTCTCCACCGAGGTCGTCTCGGGAGGCGACGTCGGCATTCCTCTCTTCGGCGCCGAAGAGGATGCGAAAGTGCAGGCGGCGATCATCCCACAGAACCTGGATGCGTTCGGTGCGGGGCTCGACATCGAGTTGGAACAGGTCCGCCTCTACCTGGCGGTTCGGGAGCTGGCGCACGCTCGGCTGTTCCGCCACGCCCGCTGGTTGAGGCTCCAACTCCTCACCTCCATCACCGAGATCGCCCGCGGGATCACCGTGGACACGGGGCGACTGGAAGAACTCGCCGAACACTTCGACCCTGGCAATCCGGAGTCGCTGCAGCAGGCCGTATCCGCCGGCGAATTGCTCGCGCCCAAAAGCGAATCGCAGCTCGCCGCAATGGCACGGCTGGAGACCACACTCGCTCTCATCGAGGGCTGGGTCGATGTCGTGACCGCGCAAGCAACATCGAGGCTTCCGAAGTCTGGGGCGATCGCCGAGACGGTGCGCCGCAGGCGGGCATCGGGCGGCCCCGCGGAGTCCGCGTTCTCGACGCTCGTCGGATTGGAGCTTCGGCCGCGTCGGCTCCGGGAGGCTGCCGCCATGTGGCAGGAATTGACGGATGCGGTCGGCGCGGAGAAACGCGATGCGCTGTGGTCGCACCCCGACCTCGTTCCCACGAGCGACGACATCGACGATCCGGCCGCGCTCATCGCCCGCGTCACAGATCCCGATCCTGAACTCGACGACATCGACCGCGCCATCGAAGATCTGCTGAAGGACGACGACGGGCAGCGGCCCACCGAAGAGTAGAGTGCGGCGGGGCGCTCGCACCGCGAGGTCTAATCGCGCGCGCCTGTGGAGCGATTCCGCCGCTCGAACTGGGCGAAGGGCATCATGTGGGAATGATGCTCGCGCTCGACCCTCGCTTTCCGCTCCTCTGGCGCACGCCCGACAGCCTCCAGCTCGGGGTCGACGACCCGCCCGTGGTTCTGGAATCCGTGTCCATCGGTCACGAGCGGATGCTCCACGGGCTTTCGATGGGACTCACCCCGGAGGGTCTCGTGCTACTGGGAACCGAGTCAGGATTGACCGTCGGTCAAGTGGAGGCGTTCCGCAGGAGAATCCAGCCCGCACTCCTCGCGCCCCGCGAACGCCCGCGGGCGCGCGTCGCGATCACCGGCTCGGGCCCGACGGTCGATCGGCTCGCGTTGCGCCTCGCGGAAGCGGGCCTCGAACCGCTCAGGTCAGGTCGGCCCGCCGAGTCCGTCGGCGCTCCACGGAAGCGGCAGGGCGCAGAGGGATCCTCGACTCCCCCGCCCCAGTTCGCCGTCGTCGTCGCGCACTTCGTCATCGACCCCGAGGTTCGAGGCGCCTGGTTGCGGCGGGATGTACCGCACCTGCCGATTGTGTACGGCGACACGAGCGTGCGGGTCGGGCCGATGATCGAACCCGGATTCGGCCCGTGCCTGTACTGCCTCGAGCTCCATCACAGGGATTCGGATTCCGCCTGGCCGGTGCTCGCCGCGCAATTGCTGGGGTCGCGCAGTGAAGCGGAATCCCCATTCCTCGCGAGCGAAGCGGCCACGCTCGCCACGAGGATCATCTTTGCCCGGCACTCCGGAAAACCGGATGCCTTCGCAATCTCGTTCACCCTCGACGCAGAATCCGGCCGGCCCACGCGGCGGCGACACCCCCGACATCCGGACTGCGCGTGCGCGGGCATCCCGCAATTCAGCGAGTCAGCTCCGCGAGGAATCGGGACGGCGCGTTCGCACCGGAGCGCTGGCCGGTCGTCTCCGCCCACGACAACTGGAGACGTTTCCGTGCCCGCGTGATGCCCACGTAAAGCAGCCGCCGCTCCTCGCTGATGGCGGCATCCGTCGTCGCATATCCGATGGGCACGAGACCTTCCTGAAGGCCGATGAGGAACACGGTGTCCCACTCGAGCCCTTTCGCGGAGTGCAGGGTCGCGAGGGTGACGGCCGACATCGTCGGCTCGTGCTGGCCGGCGGAACGCTCGAGCAACTCGGCGACGAATTCCGAAAGTCCCGTATTGGGAGGTTGTTCCTCGGCAAGTAGCATGAGCGCGTTGAGGGACTCCCACCTGCTGCGCACAGCTCCCCGCGTTTCGGGCGGATCCTGCGTCCAGCCGAGGGAGCGCAAGACGTCGCTCACGGTCTTGAACAGCAGCTCCTGCGTCTTGACGATCGTCGCGCCCTTCAACATCATGATCGCCTGCTTCACTTCCGGGAGGTCGAAGAACCGAGCGCCGCCGCGAACCTGATACGCGACCCCGGCATCCTCGAGCGCCCTGCCGATCACGGCAGATTGCGCATTGATGCGGTACAGGATCGCGATGTTCTGCGGTTTCTCGCCCTTCGCCACGAGGTCGGCGATTCGCGCGGCAACCTCGCGCGCCTCGGCCGCGTCGCTGCGATACGCCTCCACCACCGGCGCAGTCCCGCCCGACTCGGACTCCACGGCGGCGAGGCTCAACGCGCCTCTCTGTTCGCGCATGAGGCGATTGGCGACATCGATGATCGCAGGAGTTGAACGGTAGTTCCGCTCCAACTGCACGAACGAGGCCTCAGGATACCGCCGAGGAAAGTCGAGCAGGAAATCCGGGCTCGCCCCCGTGAACGAATAGATCGTCTGGCTCGCATCGCCGACGACGCACAAATCTTCCCGATCCCCCAGCCACAACTCGAGCAGGCGCTGCTGAAGCGGCGAGACGTCCTGATACTCGTCGACGACGAAGAACCGGTACTGTTCGCGAACCTGTTGAGCCACGCGCGGTTCCGACTCGATCATCCCAGCGCACGCGAGCAGTACATCTTCGAAGTCGAGTTGCCGCCGCTCATCCTTGAGATTTTCGTACGCCTGCTGAAGAGCGGCTACCTTCTCGCGATCGAGCATGTTCGGCACGGGCCTGCCCTGTGCCGTGTACTCCTCGATGCTCAAGGAAGAAACCTTCCGCCACTCGATCTCCGCCGCGAGATCCCGCAGAGTCGCCGTGTCAACCCTGATGCGCAGCGATTCCGCCGCCTGACCGAGGAGGCGTGCCTTGCCCTCGAGGATTCGCGGCATCGTCCCGCCGACTACTTGCGGCCAGAAGAACGCCAATTGCGACAGTGCGGCCGCGTGGAACGTCCGACTCGAGACCCCGCCGGCCCCCAGTTTCCTGAGGCGACCGCGAAGCTCGGATGCCGCACGTGTCGTGAACGTGATGGCCATGACTTTCGACTCGGCGAACACCCCTGTTGCCACCCCGTACGCGATGCGATGGGTGATGGCCCTCGTCTTGCCCGTGCCCGCTCCCGCGAGAACCCTCACCGGCCCTCGCAGCGACTCCGCGACGATCCGCTGTTCGGGATCGAGCCCATCCAGAAGTTTCTCGGCGCTCATCCGATTCCAAGCCAGCGGTCGATGATGATTCTCGCGATCGATGTCGGGCCGGGGAGGATGAGGCCTGGCTCGTCGAGAAGCTCCTCGCGCGTGAACCAGCGGAGGTCGAGGATCTCGGTACCATCCGGCGTCACCGTCCAATCCTGCGCGGGATCCGCGAGAGCCCGGAACCCGAGCATGAGCGACGCGGGAAACGGCCACGGCTGCGATCCCAGGTAAACAGGATCCACGACACGGACTCCCGACTCTTCGAAGATCTCCCGCACCACGGCGGCCTCAAGAGACTCCCCCGGCTCCACGAATCCGGCCAGAAGCGAATACCGATTGTTCTGCCACAGGGCGTTCGAACCGAGGAGCAATCGGTCGTCATCGTCGACGACGGCGACAATGATGGCAGGGTCGGTGCGCGGGAAGATCTCCGCGGTGTCGTCGGCGGCGCGAAGCACCCAGCCGCCGTGCTCGGAAACGAGCGGGCTTCCGGTTCGCGGCGAAAACCGGTGCGTCTCGTGCCAGTTGGCCAGCGCGACGGATTCGACGAGAAGGCCGGCATCCCTGTCATCCAGCACCGCACCGAGTTCCCGAAGTCCGAGCCACTCCTCCTCGGCGCCCAAGGCGAGTGCCTCCGCCTCGGACAGGACCGCCGCCACGATGGGTGTGCCGATCGGTTCCCTGCTGAACGGCGAAACCGAGCGTCCGAGGTACAACTGGGTGGCGACATCGGGCACGTCCCCGGGGGCCAGGAGCCGCAGGCACGTGACATCCCCCGGTGCGCACAGCGCACGGCCTCCCCACAGCGGGAGGATGCGCGTCTGGCTGCTCGACCGCAACTCTGTGAAAAGCTCGGGGCGCGTTCGCGAGAGGTAGTCCCGGTCCACGGCGCTTCGCGACAATGGTGTGGCCAATTGCCTCGCAGCGTAAAGCGGTCGGGGCGAATCTTCCTGCCGCGACGGCGGCAGCACGAAAGAACCGGAGGGGAGATCAGCGGGTTCCGTCACCCCTTCATCATTGCAGGAGAGCTTGGTGTGAAGCGCGTGGCGTTCGGCGCCGCCCCGACCCGCACGACCTACCCTGACGGTATGGCCAGATCTCATTTCACCCTTGCCGCGCTCGCCAGTTCTGCGGTTGCCGGGCTCGACGTCGCCGGCGCCACTGCCATCGGCTCCGGAACGCACGGAGACTTCGAAGCCGCGCTTGTGACGGGTGCGGACGGAAAGCACTGGATCATCCGGATCCCCACGTCGGAGCGGGCAGAGTCCGAACAGTCCGCAGACCTCGTGGCGTTGCGCGCGCTGAGCGCGGGGATCCGTTCGCGGTTGCCGTTTGCGGTGTCAACGTTCGCGGGTCAGATCCCCGTGGGCGGCACACGCGCCGTCGTGTACGAGTTCGTGTACGGTGACCGCATCGCACTCGGCGACATTGCCCCCGGTGCCGGACTCGCGACCTCCATCGGAGAATCCATCGCCGCAATCCATGCCCTGCCCACGAGTTTCGTCACGGATGCCGGGCTGCCCGTGTTGAGCGCCGCCGAGTTGCGCCGCGCATGCCTCGTCATCATGGATCGGGCATCGTCGACTTCGCTCGTGCCGGCCGCGCTGCTCGGCCGCTGGGAAAGCGCCACCGAGGATTCCGCCCTCTGGCAGTTCGCTCCCACCGTGGTCAACGGCGCGCTTTCCGCCGACTCGATTCTGCGCGACGGCGATGAGGTCATCGGCATCCTCGGCTGGCAGGGGCTCAGCGTCGGCGATCCCGCGCGCGACCTTTTCTGGCTCCTCGGTTCCCCCCGCGACGGCGTTGCAGATTCCGCCATCGACGCCTACCAGCTCGCTCGCGGTTCCCGTGATCGACAGTTGGGCCGCAGGGCGCGATTGTATGCGGAGCTTGAGCTCGCAAAGTGGCTCCTGCACGGAACACAGGAACGCTCGACGGAGATCGTCGACGACGCGGTCTCGCTGTTGCACGGCCTCGCCGACACGGTGCAGAACGACCTCGACAACTCGCTCGGCCACCAGACCATGCCCGTTCTGGGCGTCGATGAGGTCGAGGCGATGCTCGGGCAGCGTCGCGCATAGCCTGGCGTCGGGTTCCGGCTGGACGACTCAGCCCAGCTGCCCGCGAACCTCGATCGCAAAGGGGATGAACTTGCGGCGCGTCCGGAAACGCAAGTGCAGTTTCCCCGACCTGGCCAGGAGGATCGCAATCACGATGGCTGCGACAGCGGGAACCACACCGGAGGCGATCATCACCGACCGCACATCCCACACCTCGATCGCCCACCCCATGAGCGGTGCGCCGATGGCCTGGCCGCCGAGAACGACCATGGCGTAAATCGCCATGACGCGCCCCCGGATGATGCGGTTCGTCGACATTTGCACGATCGATTCTGCCGTCGTGGCAAACAGTAGCCTCGTGAACCCGATGCCCATGAGGCACACGAGGAAGATGGACGCGATCGGCGCGATACCGGTTGCGATGATGGTGAGCCCGAAGCACCCGGCCGCGAACATGATCGTGCGCAGTCGGTAATTCATTCGCCGAGTGGAGACGAGCGACCCCGCGAGCGCGCCGAGCGCCGCCGCCGAACTGTAAAGACCGTACCCGGCAGCGCCGGAGCCGAATACGTGGTCCGCGAACGCCACGAGCATCACCGGCAGGTTCATTCCGAACGTCGCGACGAAGGCGAGCATCACGATGGGCCAGAAGATCGTCGGTTTGGACCGAACGTAGCGCAGCCCCTCGCGGATCTGCCCTTTCCCGCGCGCGGCGACGAGCGACGGAAGAAGTTCGGCGGTGCGCATGCTCAAGAGCGTCCCGACCACCACGATCGCGGCGAGCGCGTTCGTGGCTATCGCCCATCCGGCGCCCGCGAGCGCGATCAGGATGCCGCTGATGACGGGGCCGACCAGCCCTCCGAGGTGGAAGATCGACGCATTGATGCTGATCGCATTGCCGAGGCGACCGTGCCCGACCATCTCGTTCACGAACACGGACCGTGCGGGAGAGTCCACGACCGCAACGCAACCCATGATGAGCGCCGTCGCGAACACCTCCCACGCCGTGACGATACCCAGGATCGTGAGAACCGCGAGAATTGCGCTCGCCGCCGCATTGATGGACTGCGTGGTGATGAGCAGGTGCCTCTTGGAATAGCGGTCTGCGATCACTCCGCCGAGCGGGCCGAAAAGCAACATGGGTCCGAACTGCAGGGCGACGGTGATCCCCACGAGGGCAACGCTGCCCGTGAGTTCGAACACGAGCCAGTCGATCGCGATCCGCATGGCCCATGCGGACGTGTTGGACACGAGTTGCGAGAATACATACAGGCGGTAGTTGTGGACCTGGAGCGAAATGAACGTGTCCCGCCAGCGTGGGCGTACGAGCATGACCGGAATGGGTGCGGTTGCCCCCTCGTCCACTGCCTGCTCCGGTGTCACACCGTCAACGGTACGATGAACCGAGCCATTCGCTCGTACTATCGAGCCTATAACTCTCATTGAATCCTGTAATAATTGGGAGCATGTTCGATCCAGTACTGCTGAAAACATTCGCGACCGTCGCCGAAACGCTGAACTTTACCCAGGCGGCCCAGCAGCTGGGACTCAGCCAGCCCACCGTGAGCCAGCACATCCGAAAACTCGAACTCGCCGCCGGCCGCCACCTCGTCACGAGAGACACTCGCGACGTGCGGCTCACCGACAACGGGGACGCCATGCTCGGATTCGCGCGCACCATCCTTGGCGCCCACGACGAAGCGGCAAGCTACTTCACGGGTTCAGCGATGCGCGGCCGACTCCGTTTCGGTTCGGCCGACGACCTCGCCCTCACGCAGCTTCCCCGCGTGCTGCGGGACTTCCGACAGCTCTACCCGCAAATCAACCTCGAACTCACCGTGAATCAAAGCGGCGCGCTCATGCGTCGGCTCCACGCCGGCCAACTCGATCTCGTGTTCGTGAAGCAGGAGTCCGGGGACCCGCTCGGACGCCTCGTGCGCCGCGACCGCATGGTGTGGGTCGGCCACCAGAGTGTCACGATCGACACTGCCGCGCCGCTTCCGCTCATCGTGTACCAGGCTCCGAGCCTGAGCCGCGACTTCGCGATTCGTGCCCTCGAGTCGGTCGGCCGCACGTGGCGCATCACGTGCAACGTGCGGGAAGTCAACGGCGTCCTGGCGGCGGTGCGCGCAGGAATCGGCGTCGCCGTGTTCCCGCAATCGCTCATCCCCGCCGATCTCGTCGAACTTCCGTCCTCCATGGACCTCCCCGAGGTCGGCGACGTCGACTTCGCGCTCGTCGAGAACCCGGCAGCGCCGAGAGAACCGGTCGAAGCGCTAGCCTCCGCGATCATGGGCCGACCCGTGCAGCTTCGCGCCGTGCCGTAACCGAGCAACGGCTCAGCCGTTGTGCGTTGCGGAACGCCATAGCTCCAGGAGTTCCTCCTCGTCGTAAATTCTGTCGGGCTCGATGACCCGATCGTCAGACACGTAATAGAACACCGCGTCGACGCCGAGCGGATCGATCCCCTTCCATCGCGCGAACGCGAGGCGATACAAGGCAAGCTGCAATTGCCGATCGGCAAGTTCCTCGGCGCTGCGAGGAGCCTTGCCCGTTTTCCAGTCGACGATCTGATAGCGGCCATCCTGCTCGTACACCGCATCGATCTTGCAAATGACGATGTGCCCGTCAAACGGAAGGTGGATTTCGCGCTCGATCTCCACGGGTTTGCGGCTCGCCCACGCGGACCTCTCGAACGTCTCCTGCAGCCTCGCAAGCTCTTCGCCGTCGATCGCCGCATTCTCGAGGTCCAGCTCGCCCGGCAACGCGTCGATGACGTCGCCCGACCCAGACAGCCCCGAGCGTTCCTCGACCCAAGCGTGGAACAGAGTTCCGAGCCGAGTCGCGCGATAGGGGCGCTCGGGCATGGGGCGCCGAATGTCCGAAGCAACCTCCGCCGGATCCGTCACGAAGTCCTTGAACCGGCTCGCGGGGATCCGATGAGGCACGTCGACGGTTTCCGCAGACCGTGCCATGCTTTCACGCTCGGCCAGCAACAACTCGAGGTGTTCCCGAAACGGCCCCTCGACAGACGGCTCGATCGCTCGCACGAGTTCCGCAGAGCGCTCGACGGCGTCGCGGCGGCCACCGAGCGGATCTTCCGGCCATTCCATGGGCGTCTCGTCCCTGGACTCGGGCTTCTCGCCACCCTCGGGGGAATCGGGGAGTCCAGGGATGAGCCCCGCTTCGGCGAGTTCGACGAGGTACGGGCTCGGGCCCCGCGCACCCGACTGGCTTGACCAGAACGATCCGGTGAGCAGAAGGTGATGTTTTGCTCTCGTGACCGCGACGTAGGCGAGGCGACGCTCCTCGCGTTCCTGCCGCTCTTTCACACCTTCGGTGAAAACCTTGTGGCGAGCGACCAAGTCCTTGCGTGATTCGGCGTTCTCCCAATCGAACACGGGGAGGCTCTCGACATCTCCCCGGAACTCGTAGGGAAGCGAACCGAACGAGGTCCACCCGTTCGTTTCCCGAGACTTCGCGGGCAACTCGTCGACGACCATCCTCGGCACGACGACCGCGTCCCATTCGAGACCCTTCGCGCCGTGAATCGTGAGCAATTGCACGGCACCGCGCTCAGGCTCCTCCGGGCGCGGCGCGAGGTCGTCGCGGCGCACGGCCTCCCGCAGCCAGGCGAGGAAGTTGGCGAGGCCTCCGCCCTCGTTGACGGCGCGGAACGCGTGAATCGCGTTGAAGAACGCTTCCCTGCTGGCGTGCGCGTTCGAGCGCCTGTCGTTGGCGATCACCTCGATATCGAGGTTGAACTCCTGTTCCACGAGGGCGACGAAGTCGAGCAGATCGAGAGACGCGCGCGCGCGCAAGCGTGCGAACATTGCACCGGCATCCCGCAATCGGGCCAGTCCCGCCTCCGAGAACCGCTCCAACATCCCGTGGCCGGCGCTCGCGTGGGCCACAAAGTCGAGCGCATCGATGATTGATCCGCCCTCGCCCTCTGCGACCGAATTTCGAAGCTTCGCTTTCGTCTCCTCGTCCAGGGGCTGCTGGGCATGGTCATGGTCCCGCAGCCACGATGCAACGCGGCTGAGGGCGTGGAGGTCGCGCACTCCGATTCGCCACCGCGAACCGGCAAGAAGCCGCACGAGCTGCGACCCCGCGGTCGGATCGCTCACGACTGTGAGCGCGCACACGAGATCGGCGATTTCCGGTTCGTCGAGGAGACCGCCGATCCCGAGCACGTGGAACGGTACGCCCTCCGCGCGAAGTGCCTCGACGAAAACCGACTGGGTACGTCTGGCGCGAAACAGCATGGCCGCGGTCGGCTTCTCTGCCCCGGCAGGCACCGTGAGTCGACGCTTCAGCCAGAGCGCGGCGGCCTGCGCCTCGTGGGCTATCGTCTCTTCGAAGCACACATCGACGGGAATAGTCGAGGCGTTCGGAGCCGGCTCGAGCTCCTGAACCCGCACCGTCGTCGTCGCGATCAAGGGTTCGACGAGGCGGTTGGCCGACACGAGAATGCTCGTTCCGTTGCGCCAGCTCGTGGATAGCGCGAACTCCTGGACTTGCTCGCCCGCGCCGAAACTGTGCGCGAACTGTTCCAGGTTTGCCGCGCTCGCTCCCCGCCAGCCGTAGATCGATTGATTGGGGTCCCCTACCGCCATCACCGGATGCCCCGCGAACAGTTCCGAGAGCAGCCACGTCTGCACCACGCTCGTGTCCTGATATTCATCGAGAAGCACAACCTTGTAGCGTTCGCGAAGCTCGGCGCGGATCCGCTCGACGCGGCGGATCACCTGGAGCGCCAGCATCACCTGGTCCGCATACTCGACGAGTCCTCTGCGGAACTTGGCTTCCGAAAACTGTTTCGCAAGGTCAAGCAGAAGCGGCAGAGACGACACCGAGGAAATGATGTCGAGCGCTTTGGCGTATTCGCCCCTTCCGCCATTCGGCAGTTCGGCGAGTTGCGCGAACCGCGCGGCCATCTCGTGCACTCTCGCGGGGTCGACGACGTTCTCGCTGAGCGCATGGCTCAACTCGAGAACCGCGGTGGTAATGCGATCCGGCGTCCGGTCGAGCGCAGCGAGCCGTTCATCCGTGCTCTCCAGCACAATTGACCGCGCGAGCTGCCACGCCGAGGCCTCGCCCAACACCGTGCCGTCGCTTTCTTGCCCGAGCAGCACGGCGTTGTCCCGGAAAATCGTGTTCGCAAACGCGTTGTAGGTGGTCACGGTCGGCGGATCGAGTTCGTCGACGTCCGCGGAAACCAGTCCCGTGGCCGCGAGCGTGCCGATGCGCTGCCGAATTCGTTCGGACAGCTCGCCCGCCGCCTTCCGCGTGAACGTGAGACCGAGAACTTCGCCCGGCCGGACATGGCCGTTCGCGAGCAGCCAGACGACGCGGCCCGCCATCGTCTCGGTCTTGCCACTCCCGGCCCCGGCGATCACGAGCGCGGGGGTTTGCGCGCACTCGATGATGGACTTCTGCTGCGCGGTCGGCCGATGCAGACTCAGCGCCTCGGCGAGATCCTCAGCCCGAAATGTCGGCTCAGTCACTTGTCACCGCCCGAACCCGGTGCAGTGCACGCACGGCAGCATCCCCCATCCCGTACGGGTCGATCTCGCGAGAACCGGGGTATACGCCAAGTGCCATGCCTATGGATGCCTTGCGGATGCGATCCCTGAACTGTTCCAGCTGATCCGTGCTGAGAGGAGCTTGAACTCCTTCGCGGTAGGACTTCCCTCGAACGCCTTCTTTCACGAAGACGAGTTTCGCCCCGCCGGCGTGGTGGCCGCCGACGCCCTCGAGCAGTTCATCGAGGGCTCCGGAAGCGTAGGCGAGCTGATATGCGGCGAGCTGAGGAAACTCGTCGATGACGGCCTGACTCGTTTCCGACTTTCCGGTTTTCACATCGACAATCGTGATACCGCCGTCCGGCGAGAGTTCGAGCCGGTCGATCGACCCGTTCATTCGTGCCCGATCGACATCGAGCGTGAATCGTTCTTCCGCGGAGATCAGGGACTTGCCCTCCCGCTCGAAGTCGCCGAGGTACTCGGCCACGGCCGCCGCGAGCTTCCGCGCGGCCCTCTTCTGCTGCTCTGCGAGCCACGGCGACTCGAAGACGAGTTCGCTCCAGCGGCTTTCGATCGCGGCCCACACCGACTCGACCGCAGGGTCGTGCGTCGTTTCCATTGCCCAGTGCACGATCGTGCCGAGCCCCATGGCGGTGCTCGACTGGGTGCCGGAAACGGAGTCGATGAACCAGTCCAGCGGCGACTCCTCGAATGCGCCGAGCTTCGACGGCGATACGGGAACAGGCTCGCCATCCGGGTACAGCGGCCCTGTCGTGGACGCTTCCTGCAGCCCATGCCAGTCGTCCGGATTCGCGCCGGGGATTCCCTTAGCGGCAAGAAACGCGAGATTGGCGGCGGCGACAACGTCTTTGCCGTCCGCAGCGGCAATGCTGCGTCGAAGCCGTCCGGCGTACCCCCGAAGCGTGAGCGGCGGTTGGGCGTCGACCGCGAACTTCTGCCAGCCCTCCGGGGCAAGCGAAAGGAACACGCTCGCCGCTTCGTCGTCGTTCGCGACGGCGGCGAGGAGCACTTCGCGTCTCGCGCGGGACACCGCGAGCGCGAACATCCGCAACTCGTCGGCGAGCACGGCCTTCCGATCATCGATTCCCGCGCTGGCCGTGCCCGTCGCTGCCCGCACGAGCCGGTCCGGCGACAACAACGAACCGCGAATCCGCAGATTCGGCCACGCGCCGTCCTGGAGCCCCGCAACGATCACGGTGTCGAACTCGAGTCCCATGGCTCCGACGGGCGTCGTCACGAGAACAGAGTCCGCTGCGGACTGGGGAGAAAGCGTGTCCTCAGGCACCTGGGCGTCGAGAACTCCGGTCAGGAACACGGATGGCAAAGAATCAGGCTCCCGCTCGACGAATCGTTTCGCAGCGGTGAACAAAGCGAGAATGCCGTCGAGGCTCCGGTTCGCCTCAGCGGCGAGGATACCGGTGCCGAGCGCTTGCGCCCGCCACGGTTCTGCGCGGCCGCTGCGTTCCCACACGAGCCACAGCAACTCCTCGATCGTGGCGCCGTTCTTCGCCTCATCCGACACCATGCGCAGGGTTTCGGCGAGTCGAGCGGCGGAACGCGCTGCCCGGTGGTCGATGGTCGCGAGCCGCCCGGGTGCTTCGAGCGCCTCCACGAGCAGGTCATCGCTCGGTCGATTGCCCCCGCCAGCAATCTCCTCGGCGCGAAGCGCCAAACGCAGCCGACGGAGGGCAAGCCGGTCGAGGCCGCCGAACGGGCCGAGAAGCATTTCGGTTGCGAGCTGCGGCGTGAGTTCGGTGCGGCCGATTCCTATGTCGGCCACGGTCAATAGGCCGCGTGCGGCAACGTCGTCGCGAAGCGGAATCCCACCGGAAACCGTGCGGGTTGGCACATCGGAGAGGGCAAGCGAGCGCGCGATCTCGGGAACCTGCGCGCCGCTCCTCACGATCACCGCAATGTCGTTCCAGCGAACCCCATGAACCAGGTGCCGTTCGCGAACGTGCCACGCGAGCGCCGCCCACAGCCGTGCCGGAGTCGAAGCGGTGGCCACGAAGAGTTCTTCGCCATCGCCGGACTCCGCGCGCGGCGGCGGCGCCGGGTTGCGGTGTCCGACAGTCTGCGCTGTACCAATTCGCCCGGCCACGGCGTCGGTGAACGCGAGCAGGATGCCCGCCTGCCTGTGCGATCGGGACAGGCGAAGGGTCACGAGATCCTCGATGCCTAGGGCAGCGCCAAGCCGGCCCACGACATCCGCTTCTCCGCCGCGGAACGCGGTTACGGCGACATCAGGGTTGCCGAACGCGATGATGCGCACCCCCCGGCTGGCGAGTGCGCGCAGCACGGAAACCGTGGACTGGGTAGCGTCCTGCACGTCGTCGACGAGAACGAGGCGAAGCCGAGACACCGACTCGGGGACGACGTCGGCACTGATCGACCGCGCGGCCGCCGCTGCGAGTTCGGCGGAATCGAGCTGATCCGGCCGCAACTCCCCCAGAACCTGGAGGTATTCGTCGTGGAAGTCCGCGACGGCGGCCCACTCCGGACGCCCCTGCTCTTTCGCGAGAGCACGGACCTGGTCAGGGACAATGCCGTACTCCGTCGCCCGCATCATGATCTCACGCAACTCGGTCCGAAATTCGCGCAGCGAACGCACGCGCTCGTCAAGCGGTTCGGGCCAGCGCGGCCCTGTGCCTTCCTCCTCGTGGCCGTCGAGGAGTTGCGCGATGTCACTGTCCTGGTCCCCGCCGGTGAGGAGCCGGGGTGGCGGCGCGCCCGCGCTCTGCCTCGCGAAGGACACGATCTCGAAGGCGAGAGAGTTGATCGTGCGCGCAAGCGGACCCTCGGTCGGAACCGCAAGCCGCAAGGCGAGTCGATCGCGCAGCCGCGTCGCCGACGTGCGATTCGGCGCGATCGCGACAATTTCGTTCGTCGACCACCCCCGCTCGAGAACCCGATCGGCCGCGAGCTCGACGAGCGTTGACGTCTTGCCGGTGCCCGGCGCTCCGATGACGACGGCGGAGGCGTCATCGGCAAGTGCGATCACTGCGGCCTGGGATGCGTCTTCGTGCCGCTCGCGCGGCTCCTGGCGCGCAGCGCGCGCGGGAGAGAAACCCTTGACCGTCACGAATGCAAAGCTATCCCACGCCCACGACTCGAGGGGTTCCGCTGACAACGAACCGGCAAACCGCGCTGTGCGATTTGACGTAATCTGGGCACGTGGACATTCGAATTGGCATCATCAACAGCCCGCGCGAGCTGAGTTTTGAATCCGACCAGTCGGCCGCCGACATCGAGAAGGTCGTGGCCACCGCGCTGGAGACCGACGCGAAGTTCATCCGCTTCGTCGACGACAAGGGCCGCGTCTTCCTCGTGCCAGCCCAAAGCCTCGCCTACGTCGAGGTGGGTTCTGAGCTTTCCCGCCGGGTAGGATTCGTCGCCTGATGGAACTTCTCTTCGTCGTGCTGGGGGCCGTTCTGCTCGGCCTCATCCCGCGCTACCTCACGCCGGGGCGGGAAACCTACGGAAGCGCGCTTCTACCCGCCGCGAGCGCTGCCGTTGCCTCCGCGGTGTGGGCATCTCTTACGTGGCTCGGATGGACATTCGACGGCGGATGGATCTGGTGGGTGAGCCTCGGGGCGGGTGCGCTCGTCGCGATCGCGCTTCCGCTCCTGATCGCCCCGCGGCGCAAGCGGCGAGACGAAGAACTGTTCGACCAACTGCTCAAAAGCTGAGCGGACAGGCAGTCAGGCAGTCAGACCCAGATCGTCCATTCTTCGCGTGTGATCCGCGATGAGTTCGGTCAGGACGGGCTCGAGCCTCTCGTCATCGTGAGCCGTGTTTTCCGGCAGATCGAGGGCTGATCTGGCCACCAGCAGCACGTCTCCGACGAGGCGGCGCCCATACAGCGCAAGTCGAGACGCGAGTCTCGGATTCTCTCCGATGGCCGCGCTCAACTCGGATCCGATGAGCCGTCGCGGCTCGTCATCTGCCAACACTCGCGAAATGCGTTCGGCGTGCTCGTCATCGAACCCCTGCGCGATACCGACAAAACTGTCGTCGAGAATTCCCGACTCCACGTAGTACGCGAGGAGCGACTCGCACCAGTCGCTGCCCTGCGTTCTCGACTGGAACGAATCGATGGGTCCCACGAACGGTTCCATCTCGGCACTCGGATCCTTGCCGAGTTTCTCCAACTCTGCGACGAGCGAATGGTGCCTGGCGAGGACTATGCCGGCGACGCGGCTCAACACGCCTTTCGACGCCGTCGTCGGAGCCGACGTCACCGCGCGGGAGAGGTTCTCGAAAAACGACAACTGGAGATAGGCGGCCTGACCGAGGAAGCGGGAGAGTTCCGGCGTCAACTCGTTGAGTGCGACGCGGTTCACGACCTGATTCGGATTCGGGCGCCGAGAGCGCTTGCGCGTCGGGGACGGGCGCTTCCTGCGACGAGGGATCAACGTGGCCACCGTTACAGCCTACCGTTGCACGGATGGTGCGATCTGGGCGGGATACCCGGTCGGTTCTCCCGTTCCGATCCGACCGAGAGAAGGTGGACTAGCCGCCGGCCGTCCGGCGAGGTTGAAGTTCCCTCCGAATGAAGAAGAGCGGCACCGCGAGGGCTATGGCGAACACCACATTGAACACCGCGTGCCCGAGAAAACCGAGAATCAGAGAAATTCCGGTGTCAAGAACAAACCAGACACCGACGCCGGTCGAGATCGTCGACCATGCCCAGCGTTCGCGACGACGAAGGGGACCGACTACCAATCCCCCGATGACGAGCATCCAACCCACAATGACCGCACCGAGGATTGCGTACACGAGACGCAGGTAGTGGCGCGATTCTGCGCTCGTGATCGCGCCGTCGGCGGGGCCGAACCCCAACAGATCGAAAACGTGGTCCCCGAGAAACAGTCCATCAATGACAAGTCCGAGCGCATAGGCCGCCACTATGGCGATGACCCCGAGCAGAATCCGGTCCCAGACCGTGGAACTGCCGGATGCCTGCATGAGTAGATTTTCACACAAACCCGCAGCACCCAAAAGCGGCCCCGGGCCCCGAATGCGACTGGCCGGAGCCCCGTGCGCGTCAACTGCGACAGCCTCCTCTAAACTGGTTGAGGCCCCCACTCTGGCGGGGCCCTGCGCCCTGGGAGAAAACGGGCGTAATCGCCTCACCCAAGACAGGGTTGTACAACTTGACATTTTCAGAACTCGGCGTCGATCAGGACATGGTCGACGCACTCGCAGCAAAAGGCATCATCGAACCGTTTCCCATCCAGTCCCAGACCATACCCATGGGCCTGGACGGTCAGGACATCATCGGACAGGCCAAGACGGGCACGGGAAAGACGTTCGGATTCGGATTGCCGCTCCTGCAGCACCTCGGCACCGATCCGGAACCCGGGGTCAAGGCGCTCGTCGTCGTCCCCACGCGCGAATTGTGCATCCAGGTCGCCGATGACCTCGTCACCGCGGCGTCGAACCGCGCGACGAAGATCGCCGCGATCTACGGCGGCAAAGCCTACGAAGGGCAGATCGAGCAGTTGAAGGACGGCGCCCAGGTCGTCGTCGGCACCCCGGGCCGTCTCCTCGACCTCGCGAGCCAGCGGATGCTTTCGCTCAAGAACGTCGAAGTCATGGTGCTGGACGAAGCCGACAAGATGCTCGACCTGGGGTTCCTCAGCGACATCGAGAAACTGTTCGCGCAGACTCCGCCGGCCAGGCACACGATGCTCTTCTCGGCCACGATGCCGGGACCCATCGTGGCGCTCGCCCGGCGTTTCATGAACCGGCCCATCCACATCCGGGCGACGGACCCCAACGAGGGCCTCACGCAGGCGAACATCAAGCACGTCGTGTACCGCGCGCACGCGCTCGACAAGGACGAAGTGATTTCGCGCATCCTGCAGGCGGAGGGGCGCGGCAAGACCGTGATCTTCACGCGCACGAAGCGCGCGGCCGCGAAGCTCGTCGAAGAGCTGGGCGACCGCGGGTTCAACGCCGCGGCGGTGCACGGCGACCTCAACCAGGAGCAGCGCGAGCGGGCGATGGCCGCGTTCAAGTCGGACAAGAAGGACATCCTGATCGCGACGGATGTCGCCGCCCGCGGCATCGACGTGCTCGATGTCACGCACGTGATCAACCACACGATCCCCGAGGACCACGACGCGTACCTGCACCGTGTCGGACGCACCGGGCGTGCGGGCAAGACAGGGATCGCTGTCACATTTGTCGACTGGGATGACATGCACAAGTGGTCCCTCATCAACCGCGCGCTCGACATGGGGCAGCCGGAGCCCGTCGAGACGTATTCTTCGTCCGATCACCTCTACACGGACCTGGACATCCCCGCGGATGCCAAGGGGCGGCTGAAGACCGCCGGTCCCGCACGCGAACGCGAACCGCGTTCGGCGACGGCGGGTCGTTCGAGCAGTCGAGGCGGTCGCGATACTGCCGCTGCCGGGCGCGGCGGCGGGCATGGCGGAGGTCGTGGCGGAGGCCAGAGCCGTTCGGGCCAGGGCGGAAGCGGCCGCGAGCGGACCCGCACGCGCGGTGGGCGACCGGTCGACGCATCCGGCGATCAGAGCACGTCCGGCGGACACAAGCCGGCTGGCGCAGGAACCCATGACGTTTCAGGATCTTCGAGCCGTCGCCGCAACCGCACGCGACGCCCCAGCTCAGGAAACACACCCCCCGCCGCGTAGGCAGCGCGCCGGATCGGATTGACCTACCCGCGGAACGGCGTCGAACCAGAACCCTCCGCCACGATCCTGGCCAGCACTTCCGGGGTTGTCGTATTCTCGCCGAGACGATTCGGCTTGCCAGCCCCGTGGTAGTCGCTGGACCCGGTGACAACCAGATCGAACTTCTCCGCGTGCGCGAACAGCCGCTCCATCGCATCCGGGGTGTTTTCCCGGTGGTAGATTTCCAGACCGAACAAGCCGGCGTCCACGAGCACGTCGAGGTGCTCCTCGGTGATGACGTTATCGACACCGCGCGTGCCGGGGTGCGCAAGCACGGGCACGCCCCCTGCGTCACGCACGAGCCTGATCGCCGCGAGCGGATCCGGCGCATAGTGCGGTTCGTAATAGCCGAACTTGGGGTGCAGGATGTCGCGGAACGCGGCACTCCTGTCGGGCGATACTCCACGAGCCACGAGCGCGTCGGCGATGTGGGGTCGCCCCACCGTCGCTCCGTGCGCGGTGCGCGCGACGACATCCGCCCAGGAGATGTCGAAGTCGGCCGCGAGGCGTGACACGATCGCTTCCGCGCGCGTGAGCCGGGCTTCGCGAATGCGCAGGGTCTCCTCGCGGAGCGCAGCGTTGTCGGGGTCGATGAGGTAGGCAAGCAAGTGAACGCTCTTCCACCCGTGCCGGGTGCTGAGCTCCATGCCAGGGATGACCGTGAGGCCGGTTCCCTTCGCGGCGTCGAACGCTTCCTGCCAGCCGGCCGTCGAATCGTGGTCCGTGATGGCGATGGTGCCGAGTCCCGCTGCAATCGCGGCCCGAATCAGTTCGGCAGGCGTCTCGGTGCCGTCGGACACGCTGCTGTGGGTGTGAAGATCGATCGGGCCCGGCATGCTTCAACTCTAGGGTGCCGGTCGCGATGGGGTTCAACGTCCCGTCTTCGCGAACCCGCCCGCAAGGGGGAGAATGGGAGCATGGCCGAATCAACCACTCCGGCGCCGCGCGCCACCAGCAACCGTTCGACGACTCCGGCGTCCGACACGTTCAAGAACTACATCGCCTCGAACTGGGCGGAACGCGAGGATGCGGTGCCGGCCGCGCGCGAGCAGGCGTCGTACGCCGCCGCCCGCCGAGAACGGATCTCGGCGATGCACCCCGGCAAACGGCTCATCGTGCCCGCGGGCGCCGCGAAAGTGCGCTCGAACGACACCGACTACCCGTACCGGGCCCACTCGGCGTTCGCTCACCTCACCGGGTGGGGTTCGGACTCCGAACCCGGCGCGGTGCTCGTGATGGAGCCCACCGCGAACGGCCACGAGTCGACCCTGTACTTCCGCGAGCGCGCAGGCCGCGACTCGGACGAGTTCTATGCGAATCCCGAGATTGGGGAATTCTGGATCGGACCGCGCCCCTCCCTTGCGCAGGTCGCCGGCGATCTCGCTCTCGCGACCCGCGGCATCGCAGAATTCGACGCCGTGTTGGACTCCGTGGACGAGAACACGCTTCTCGTGCGGGATGCCGACCGCGACATTACGGACCAGGTCGATGGTCGACGGCTCTTGTCCGCCGCGACGGAATCCATTGACGCGGAGTCCGACGAACAGAGCGGCGACGGAGTGCTCGCGCGGGACCTCTCCGAGCTGCGCCTCGTGAAGGATGATTACGAGATCGACCAGATGCGTAAGGCCGTCGCCGCGACGAAACAGGGATTCGATGACGTCATCGCGGACCGTGCGGCAATTGTGGCGCATCCGCGGGGGGAGCGGCTCGTGGAGGGCGCGTTCAACCGCCGCGCCCGCGCCGAAGGCAACACCGTGGGCTACGACACGATTGCGGCGTCCGGCGCGAACGCGTGCATCCTGCACTGGACCCGCAACAACGGCAGAGTGAACGACGGCGACCTGATCCTGATGGATGCCGGAATCGAGCTCGACAGCTACTACACCGCCGACATCACGCGCACGTTCCCCGTCAGCGGGACGTACTCCCCCGTCCAACGGCAGGTGTATGAGGCCGTGCTGGAGGCGGCGGACGCGGCATTCGCGATTGTGAAGCCGGGCATCAGGTTCCGCGAGATTCACGCGGAGGCCATGAAGGTCATCGCCGCGAAGACGGCCGAGTGGGGCTTTCTGCCGGTGAGCGCGGAGGAGTCGAATGAGCCTGACGCGCAGTACCACCGCCGGTACATGGTGCACGGAACGAGCCACCACCTGGGGATCGACGTGCACGATTGCGCGCAGGCGCGGCGGGACATGTACATGGACGGGGTGCTCGAGGCCGGCATGGTGTTCACGATCGAGCCTGGCCTCTACTTTCAGCCGGACGACCTCACGGTGCCTGAGGAGTTCCGTGGCATCGGAGTGCGCATCGAGGACAACATCCTCGTGACCGCGGATGGCGCCGAGAACCTGTCCATCGGAATCCCGCGCACCGCGGATGCCGTGGAGGCCTGGCTTCGCGCCTGACCCGGTCCGATCGCAGCACGTTCTGAGTCGGCGCTGAGCGCTCAGCGAACGCCCTTCGTGCGATTCCGGAGGTCCGCGTAGGCGACGGCAAGGGCAAGAGTCACGATGACGATGATGGCCGCGAAACCCACGTTGAACGCGACGGCCCAGGAGCTCACACTGAGCACCGCGAACGCGAGCGCCGTGATGACCGCGATTCCGACGGATGTGCCTATGCGCTGGCCGGTCTGCATGATGCCCCCTGAGCTTCCCGCGTACCGCAGCGGCACTTCCGCCAGCGTGAGCGCTTGATTCGGGCTGATCACCGACCCCTGGGCGATTCCGATGAAGGACAGGCTGAGGAGCAACCACCACTGGCTCGCGAGGCCCGCGGAATGCAACCACACGACTCCGATGCTCAGCACGAGCCCGAGGATCGCGCTGTACATGCCGCCGATGACGACTTTTCGACCGTAGCGAACGACGTTGCGGCCGCCCCAGAGTGCCGCAAACGCGGACAGTACTGCGCTGGGCAGACCCACAAGACCGGACTCGAGTGCGGAATGGCCGAGCCCGTTCTGCATGTACAGAGCGACGAGCACCCACACGCTCGTGACGCCCATGAAGTAGAGCGTGATGAGCAGAGAGCCATTCGCGAAACTTCGGGTGCGGAAGATGGCGAGATCGACCATGGGGCTGCGGCCGAGACGCTTGTACCGACTCTCCCACCACAGCCAGGTCAGCAGGATCGCGATGCCTACGGGCAACGAGATCCACACCAGCGGATTCGCTTCCGCTTCGACGAACGGCAACATGACCGCGAGAACGGCAAGACCCAGAAGCACGGCCCCCACGGGGTCCAGGTCGCGGCTCGCCGCGGGAAGAACCTCTGCGTCGTCTCGGTTCCGGTTGAGCAGCGGCTTGGGAATCCACAGGAACGCGAGGACAATCCCGACGATCCCCACGGGCACGTTCACGAGGAAAGTCCACCGCCACCCTTGCTCGACGCCTGCCACTTCGATCAGCAGTCCGCCCAGCAACGGGCCGACGGCGACGGAGACACCGACTGCCGCACCGAAAAACCCGAACGCCCGCGCCCGCTCGGCGCCGCGGAAGTAGTGCTGGATCATTCCGACCGCCTGCGGGCTGAGCAGTCCCGAGCCAATCCCCTGAAATGCGCGAGCGACGTTGAGCGGCAGCGGATCGGGGGCGAAGCCGGCGGCGATCGACGACGCCGTGAACAGTGCTACCCCGGCGATGAACAGCGGCCCGCGGCCGAAAATGTCGCCTGCGCGGCCCGCCGAGACGAGGCCGACCCCGAAGGTGAGCGCGTATCCGGAGAGCACCCATTGCAGTTCGGAGTCTGTGGCGTTCAGCGAGGCCTGAATGGACGGGAGCGCGACGTTGACGATGCTGACGCTGACGAGCGACATGAACAGCACGACGACGAGAACCGCGAGCACGCGCCAGCGGCGCGGGTCCGGTACGTACTCCTGACGTGATTCCGACACAATGCTCGACTGTAACCGCTCCGGGCCCTCAGGATGCCGTTGGCGGATATTTTCTAATCGGACTGCGGTCGCGAAAGGACGTCCTGCGCCTTAGCGGTGAGGGCCGGGTCGATCATGATCTCGTACTTCCCGGCGATCACCTGATGGATCGAGGTGAAGTCGCGGCGGCGGCGATTGAGCGCATAACTCACGATGCCGAACAGCATTCCGAAGCCGGCGCCGATGAGCACGGCCGCCCCGACGTAGAGGATCGCGTTCTGCGACGGCGAAAAGATGAACAGCAGGAGCCCCAGGAACAAACCGAACCACATGCCGCTCGCCGCCCCGGCGAGAGCCGCGCGGCCGTACGTCATTTTGCCTGTCACGCGTTCGACCGTGCGCAAGTCGCTGCCGACGATCGCCATTTGCTTGACCGTGAATTCGGCACGGGCGAGCCGATCCACGACCGACTGCGCCTCATCGTAGGTGTCGTACGTGCCCAGCACATCGCCCTTCGGGAGGGTAGGGAACACTGCTCGCCGGCTCGAAAATGGACTCTGATTGCTCACAGGCCCATTCTTGCACCCGAAGACTAGGGTTGTACCGTGAGCGCTGCGAAGGTTTTCGTGGCCCGACTTGTCGGGTGCGCAGTTTTTGACCCCCACGGGGACCGTGTGGGGCGAGTTCGCGATGTCCTCGTGGTGTATCGCCGCAAACAATCCCCGCGCGTCGTCGGATTCGTGGTCGAAGTGCCTGGTCGCCGCCGGATTTTCCTGTCGATCGGCCGCGTCACGAGCATCGGAAGCGGCCAGATCATCACGACGGGGCTCATCAACCTGCGCCGTTTCGAGCAGCGCGGCGGCGAAGTGCGCGTGATCGCGGAGATGCTCGGGCGCAACGTCGCGTTCGTCGATGGATCGGGCCGCGCCACGATCGAAGATGTCTCCATCGAGAAGACGCCGCAGGGCGAGTGGGAAGTGCGCGAATTGTTCGTTCGCCGCGCGAAGACGAGCGCGTCCCCGTTCGCGAAAGGTCACACGGTTTTCGCCGCATGGGCGGACGTCACGGAAGACTCGCGGTCGGGCGATCCCCAATCGGCAAGCCAGCTCCTCGCCACCTACGAAGACCTTCTCCCCGCCGACCTCGCCAACGCGCTCCTCGACCTGCCGGACGCCCGACGCCTGGAGGTCGCGGAAGAGTTGAGCGACGAGCGCCTGGCCGACGTTCTCGAGGAAATGCCGGAAAACGAGCAGGTGGAGATCCTCGAGCACCTCGCCGACGACCGCGCCGCCGACGTTCTCGACCAGATGCAGCCGGACGACGCGGCCGACCTCATCGCCCAGCTCACCGAGGAACGCGGCGAGGCGCTCCTGGAACTCATGCAGCCGGAGGAAGCGGAAGACGTCCGCATGCTCCTCGCGTACGCCCCGGACACCGCCGGCGGCCTCATGACGACCGAGCCCGTCATCGTCCCTGCCGATACGACGGTAGCCGAGGCGCTCGCGCTCATCCGCCGCGAAGACCTCGCCCCGGCACTCGGTGCGGCGGTGTGCGTCACGCTGCCGCCTTACGAGCCGCCGACCGGTCGGTTCCTCGGGATGGTGCATTTCCAGCAGATGCTGCGGTTCCCGCCCATGGAGCGCCTCGGTACGCTGCTCGACCAAAAGTTGGAGCCCGTGCACGCGGACACGTCGGCGGCCGAAGTCAGCCGCATCCTCGCGAGTTACGACCTCGTCTCCGTGCCCGTCGTGGATGACAACCACCGTCTGGTCGGGGTGGTGACTGTAGACGACATTCTTGATTTCCTCCTACCCGACGACTGGCGAAGTCATGACGAAGACGAACCGGCGAAGCTCTTGCGCGCCGATACGAGTCCGCTCGAGATAGTTCAGACATCCGCAACACCGGGAAGGAGCAAGGACCATGGCACGTCGAAGTGACGACAGGCTGGATTCACCCAAGGGTCTTCGCACCTCTTTCGCACCGCGATTCGGAGCACCGCGGTTCGGGGCGCCGAGCGACCGGTTCGGCCGGTTCACGGAAGGCGTCGCGCGTGCCATGGGCACGCCGTGGTTCCTGTTCTTCCTCACCGTGTTCTGCATCGTGTGGCTCACCTACAACGTTTTGGCACCGGTCGGCTGGCGTTTCGACTCCGCAGCGCTCGGGTTCACCGCGCTTACGCTCATCCTGTCGCTGCAGGCGTCGTATGCGGCTCCGCTCATCCTCCTGGCGCAGAATCGCCAGGACGACCGCGACCGGGTGCAGATCGAACAGGATCGGCAGCGCGCCGAACGCAACCTCGCGGACACCGAGTACCTCGCGCGCGAAGTGGTTGCCTTGCGCCTCGCGGTGAAGGACCTCGCGAGCAAGGACTTCATCCGCGCCGAACTTCGGTCGCTGCTGGAGGACCTGGATCGGGGTCAGAAGAGCGAAGCCGTTGACTGATTCTGACGTACGTGAGCCGATGATCGAAAAATTGTCGGCCGCGCTGGCTTCGGTCATCGATCCCGAGATTCGCAGGCCGATCGCCGACCTCGGCATGATCGACTCCGTTGAATTCGCGGATGGCGCGGCGAGGATCGGCATCAAGCTCACGATCGTCGGATGCCCCGCCGCGGACCGCATCGAGCGGGACGTTCGCGAGGCGGCGGAGTCCGTTCCCGGCGTTCACGAGGTGACCGTGAACGTGTCGGTCATGAGCGTCGAACAGCGCACGGCACTCACCGAGCGGTTGCAGGGCACCCGGAAACGTGACGTGCAGTTCGGTCCCGACTCGCCGACTCGGATTTTCGCGATCACGAGCGGGAAGGGCGGAGTCGGCAAGTCCACGATCACCGCGAACCTCGGAGTTGCGCTCGCCGCGCGCGGGCTCAAGGTCGGCATCGTCGACGCGGACGTGTTCGGTTTCTCCATCCCCGCGCTCCTGGCCGTCGCGGACGAGAAGCCGACGCGCGTCGGCGAACTCATGCTTCCGCCGATCGGCTTCGGTGTGAAGGTCATCTCGATAGGGATGTTCCTGCCGGGCCCGGCGACGGCGGTGTCGTGGCGCGGGCCCATGCTGCACCGCACGATCAAGCAGTTTCTGAGCGAGGTGTACTTCGACGAGCTCGACATCCTGCTCCTCGACCTCCCGCCTGGCACGGGGGATGTCGCGATCTCGGTGGGCCAGTTGCTGCCGCAATCGCAGGTCATCGTGGTGACGACCCCGCAGACGGCCGCGGCGGAGGTCGCCGAGCGCAGCGCGATCGTGGCGCGCAAGACCGGTCAACGCGTCATCGGGGTCATCGAGAACATGTCGGGGCTCACGCTGCCGGATGGCACGGTGGTGGACCTGTTCGGCTCGGGTGGCGGTGCGGATATCGCTGCGCGGCTCTCCACTCCCGAGCAGCCCGTGCCGCTCCTGGCGTCAGTCCCGTTGAGCCTCCCGCTGCGCGAAGGCGGGGATGCAGGCAGCCCCATCGTGCTCTCGCGCCCCGAGGATCCCGCCGCAGCGGCCATACTCGCCGTCGCCGCCCAGCTCGCAGCCAGCCTCAACTCACCGCACTGAGGCTTCTGACGGCCACCCGCCGCCAAACCCCTCCCGCACGTTCGCAATTCAGGCAAAACCAGCCAGCCATCCGTGAGGAACCCCGTAATTGCAGCAATTGCGAAGTGACCCGACTCAAACTGCCTGAATTGCGAACAAGAATCTGCGCGCGAGCGCGTTACGGCTCGATGAGGCGCGCGAGCAGCTCCGTGAGCAACCGCTCCGTGACGGGGGCCGGGAGCGCCTCGACGAGCGCGAGAATGGGCGCCATCCGCTCGGGCAGTTCTGCGGGACCAGCCTCGGAACCGAGTCCGAATCCTGCCAGCAGCGCCGCGGCGGTCGCCGAGTCGAGCGGAGGCGCATCCGGAGCCTGCAGAGCCTCCAGCGCCCCACCTGGCAGCGCAGCGAGCACCTCGGCGACGACGACCGGGGGAACGCCGCGCACTTCGTCGGCAGAAGTCTGAAGCGCGGCAGACAATTCTCCGAGCACCGACTCCGTCACGGGCGTAATCGTGAGGTGGGTGGTCGGTGGCAGCCGCGATCCGTCGGACTGCGTGAATCCGGGCTGCAACTGCAGCAGGAATCCATGCGTGCGCACCTGGTCGGCCCAGTGGTGCGGGTCGACGCGCCGATCCTCCGGCACAGAGTCATCCGCCTCGACGGCGAACAGCGGGCCGACCGGGTTGCCGACGACGCGAAGTCCTTCGATGCCGTTCACGGTCGCCTGCAGCGCGGCCGTCGACCGCTCGCAACTGGCGGCGAGTTCCGCGTAGCCGTTCTCGCCGAGCGCCCGGATGATCGCCCAGCTCGCGGCGAGCGCCCCCGCCGATTTGGAGCCCAGCATCGTGGGATTGACCACGGGGTACCCGGACCACCTGGTGGTCGCGAAGTATTGCGCACGCTGCCGGTCGCGGCCCCGCTGAAGGAGCACCGATGCCCCCTTGGGCGCATAGCCGAACTTGTGGAGGTCGGCGCTCACGCTCGTCACTCCCGCGACGCTGAAGTCCCACGGCGCCGCGGCCTGCCACGGCAGCACCCACCCGCCGATGCACGCATCGACGTGGCACGCGATGCCCTGTTCGGCGGCAGCCGCAGCAACGTCGACGATCGGGTCGAGCGCCGCGAACGGGTAGCTCGGGGCCGAGACGACGACGAGCGCGACGTCGTCACCCATCCGCTCTACGAGGGCGGACGCTGCGCACGTGCCGTTCGGCCCGACCGGAACGAGATCCAGCTCGAGCCCGAAGTAGTGCGCTGCCTTCTGGAACGCGGCGTGGGCGGTAACCGGCGCGAGCAGGCGCGGCACCGTGCCCTCCGCTCCCGCCGCGGGATGCGCGGCGCGCCAGTTGTCGCGCGCCGTCTTCACGGCAAGCAGGCAGCTCTCGGTGCCGCCGCTCGTGACCGTTCCGACCACCTCGTAGTCTCCGTGCAGCATCCCGCGCGCGAACGCGAGCACCTCGCGCTCCATGGTCGCGACCGACGTGAATGTTGTCGGGTCGAGGCCGTTGACGGGCTGCACCATCCGGATGGCGGCCGCCGCGAGCTCGTCCAGTTCGGCGAGCCCGCTGTCGTACACATAGGACAGCACCCGGCCGCCGTGGGTCGGGGCATCCGCGTCACGCAAATTCTGCAGTCGGGCCAGGATGTCGGCCGGTTGTTCCTGGAACTTCATCGGCCGATCGTGCCCTTCCTGAGACGGTAGCGAGCCAGCGACAGTAGGCTCAGCCCGATCATGGCGGCCGGCAGGACGCTGAACGCGATCGCTATACCCGCAATTGCCGACGGTGGCTGCTCGACTACAACCGGTGCTGCGGACTCGATAAAGCCCGCGAACCCGAGCAACATGGCGAAGGCAGTTGCACCGAGTGTCATTCCTGTCGTTTCTCCAGCTGTCCAAACACCGCCAAACACTCCAGCCTGACCGTCCCCATGCTTCACGGCGTCATCGGAAATTACGTCAGGAAGCATAGCCATTGGCAGCGACTGCATTCCCGCGTAGGCAGCACCGGCAAACGCGACGGGAATGTATACCCAGATTCCTGGTGCCCAAATGAGAATCACAAGGCTCAGCGCGGCAACACCAAAAATGACACTCGCGATTCCAAATGCACGTTCCTTGCCGATGCGGTTCGCTATTGCTCCCCACAGAGGTGCACAAAGCAACGCCGGAGCTATGAGCGCGACGAAGAGGAAGATGACAGCATCCGCGTCTTTGAGAACATACTTTCCTACATAGTTCGCCCCTGCGAGCATTGCGCCCGTCGCGAGGCCCTGGAGGAGGAAGGTGAGAAGCAGGGCACGAAACGGTTGACTTCGCTGTATCGCACGGAACCCCTCGACATATCCGTCCTTGAGTGAACCGGGCCTGCCCGCCGACCGAGGAACAGTGGCCTTTTTCGCAACGAAACTGGATGCAAATAGCCCGATTCCGATGGCCAGTCCTGCGACGACGGCCATGACAAGATACCCGGTGAAGGACTTGTCCCCGCCTGCGGCCTCGCGGATAGCTGGCCCTCCTGCACCGAATAGCAGAATCGCGAGGCTGAGTACAAACACCCGCCAGGTGAGCAGTCTGGTGCGCTCGTCATAGTTTTCCGTGAGCTCCGCAGGCAGAGCGATGTAAGGGACTTGGAACATACTGAACGCTGTCGCAGCCAGCACGAAAGCCACGAGCACCCAAATTCCAGCGACAAGTGGCGGGATTCCAACAGGAACAACGAAAGTCAGAATAAAGAAGACAGGCAGAAGCACGGCGCCCAGAACCATGACCGGCCGACGTGACCCTACCTGCGACAGGCTTCGATCGCTGAGGTTGCCAATCACTGGATCGATAATCACGTCCCAGATTTTTGCGACTAAGACCAGGGCACCAGCGAAAAACACTGAAACTCCCAGGAAGTCGGTGAGGTAGATGAGGATCACGAGGCCAGGGAGAGTCGCGAACCCTCCGGTGCCGATCGAGCCGATCGCGTATTTGACGATTGTTCGGCGAGGGAGTCGGGTTGCGTTGTTCGAGCGCTCCATTGCGGTCATGAATCCGAGTGTAGCGTTGGGATTATGACCGGCACATTCCTGCCACAGGGCGTCATCGACGACCTGGACGGCGACCTCAGCTCATCCCGCACCGCGCACGCGCGCGTCAACGCGCCGTTCACGGGCGAGAAGCTCCACGATCTCCCGCACAGCTCGGCCGAGGATGTGGCGGAGGCCGCTGAGCGTGCCCGCGCTGCCCAGGTTGCGTGGCACCTCGCCGGGTTCGGGCGTCGTCGGGCGGTGCTGTTGAAAGCGCACGACCTGATCCTCGAGCGCCGCGGACTACTGCTGGATGCAGTTCAGACCGAGACCGGCAAGACCCGCGGCCAGGCGTTCGAAGAGGTGTTCCAGTCGGCCAATGTCGCCCGATACTACGCGGTGTCCGCGCGGCGAGCGCTCGCATCCCGAAACCGGCGCGGCGGCATCCCGCTCGTCATCCGCACGCGCGTGAGTTACCGGCCCAAGGGCCTCATCGGCGTCATCACTCCGTGGAACTACCCGCTCAGCCTCGCCGCCATGGATGTGCTGCCCGCCCTTGCCGGCGGCAATGCCGTGATCCAGAAGGCGGACGATCAGGGGGCCCTGAGCATCCTCGCCCTGCGCCGCGCCTTCATCGACGCCGGCCTTCCGCCGGAGGTGTGGGCCATCGTCGCGGGACCGGGCGGCATCGTCGGGAACGCGATCAACGACGCCTCCGACTTCATTTGTTTCACCGGCTCGACCCCCACAGGCACGCAAGTCGGAGTGCGGGCCGCCGAGGGGCTTCGCGGCGCATCGCTCGAGCTCGGAGGCAAGAACCCGATGATCGTGCTCGCGGATGTCGATCCCGTGAAAGCCGCACGCGACGCCGTATACGCGTGCTTCTCCTCCCTGGGGCAGCTCTGCGTCTCGATCGAGCGCATTTACGTGGACCGCACGATCGCGAACGAGTTCACGAAGGAATTCGTGGCACGCACCGCGGCGCTCACGCAGGGGGCGGCGTTCGATTATTCGACCGACGTCGGCTCGCTCACGCTCCCAAGCCAGCTCGATCGCGTCATGGAGCACGTGGATGATGCCGTGGCGCACGGTGCGACCGTGCTCGCGGGAGGGAAATCCCGACCCGACCTCGGCCCCCTGTTCTATGAGCCGACGGTGCTCGCCGGCGTGACGGACGCCATGAAGTGTTCAGGGAACGAAACGTTCGGACCCGTCGTCGCCATCACGCCGGTGGATGGCGTCGCGGAGGCCATCCTCGCCGCGAACGCGTCCCCGTTCGGCCTGAACGCATCCGTGTTCGCCCGGTCGACTCGCCGCGCGCGCGAGGTTGCCCGAGCACTGGAGGCAGGGAGCATCAACATCAACGAGGGCTATCGCGCCACGTTCTCCTCGGTGGATGCGCCCATGGGCGGAATCAAACAGTCGGGCCTCGGACGGCGCAACGGCCCCGAGGGCCTGCTGCGGTTCATGGATTCCCACACGACGTCGGAGGCGACCGGCCTCATGACGCTGCCGCGCACGGGAGCCGATGTCGCGAAACTCGCGGGCGTCATGCTGCTTTTGCTGCGGGTTCTGAAGGGCATCCGCCGCCGGTGAACCCCGAGCGAGCGGAGGGCACGCCAGCGCGATGACGATTCGGATCCTGTTCGTTCGCGCCGTGAACGTCGGCGGCACGGCGCGATTGCCGATGGCCGAGTTCCGCACGATGCTCGAGAGCCTGGGCGCAGTGCGCGCGCGAACCTACATCGCGTCCGGAAACGCGGTCCTCGACGTGCCGGACGGCTGGAGTGCTTCCGAGTGGGCAGAGTTCGACCGTGCGGCGGAGCGCGAAATGGAGTCGCGGTTCGGATTCCGTCGCGAAGTGATCTCCCGAACCCTGCCCGAACTGGAGTCCTCGCTCGCCGAGCATCCGTTCGCCGTCGCGGATCCGAAGTGGTCATACGTCGCGTTCCTCGCTGCAGCGCCAGACTGGGCGGGCGTCGAGCGGGCGAAGCAGCTCGCGGTCGGTGGCGACGAATGGGCACTCCACGGCACGGACCTGCACCTTCGGTTTGTCGCAGGGATGGGAAAGGCGACACTCAACACCGATTCACTTCTCAAACGGCTCGGCGTCGCCGGCACCGCGCGTAACCTGCGCACGGTCTCAGCACTCATCGAACTCGCGCGCAGCTAGGTGGCTTCGGCGTCGAACGGCGCCCGCTTGCCTTCTTCTTCGAGGCGGCGCTTTCGCCTCAGATACGCGGATTCGCCGACAGGTGGCGCGCTCGTGACGACGACATCGTCCACGAGCGCTTCCCGGATGATGCGGCGGGGGTCGTACTGCCGGGGGTCGAGTTTCTTCCAGTCGACCTCGTCGAAGTCCGGCCCCATCTCCTCGCGCATGCGGTCTTTCGCGCCATCCGCCATCTTCTTGAGGCTCTTCACGAGGCGGGCAAGTTGCGAGGCATAGTAGGGCAACCGTTCGGGCCCGAGCAGGAACACCGCCAGTATCCCGATCAACAGGAGCTTCTCGAACGTCAACCCGAACACGAGTTCAGACTAACCGTTCCCGGCGGGCATTCGCTCTAGAGTTGTGTGAGCGAGGAGCAACACGTGGCTGGAAAAGAAATGGACTGGAAGTTCGCGGAGGACTTCGTGGTCGAACCCGAGGACATTGCGCGTGCGCGCGCCCGTTCGCTCGAAATCGGCGTGGAGGCGATCACGCCGGCCATGGGAGCGCAACTCGCCATCCTCACCGCGACGACCGTCGCCACGAACATCATCGAAGTGGGCACGGGCGCCGGCGTGAGCGGTCTGTGGATGCTCGAAGGCGCTCCGCAGGCGACGCTCACTTCCATCGATATCGAGGCGGACCACCAGCAGCACGCGCGCGACTCGTTCCTCGAGGCGGGTCACCCGGCAAACCGGTTCCGCCTCATCACGGGTCGCGCTCGGGATGTGCTTCCGCGCATGAATGAGCACGCGTACGACGTCGTCCTCATCGATGCGGACCCTCAGTCGGTGATCGAGTATGTGGAGCACGGGCTCCGGCTCGTGCGGAGTGGTGGAACCGTTGTCGTCGCTCACGCTTTGTGGCACGGTCGCGTCGCCGATCCGGCCTACCGCGATGACGTTGTCGCTGGATACCGCAGCCTCTTGCGCGAGTTGTCGGCATCCGACGCCGTGATCAGCGCACTGTCGCCGGTCGGTGACGGATTGCTCCAGCTCACGAGCGTCGAGCAGTGAGCGCGGATCGCTTCCGTGTCGTGCCCGCGGCATACGTGTTCTTTCGCAAGGGCGAGGACGTGCTGCTGCAGCTTCGAGTTGGCACCGGGTTCATGGACGGGCATTGGGCGGCCGCAGCGGCCGGGCACGTCGAGCAGTACGAGTCCGTGTTCGACGCCGCACGTCGGGAAGCGAACGAAGAGTTGGGCCTCGACATCACGTCGGACGACCTTCGTCCGTTGACGGCAATGCACCGCACCGCTCCGGGCCACGCAGCGGTCGACGAGCGCGTCGACTTCTTCTTCGAGTGCTGGTCGTGGGATGGCGAACCACGACGTATCGAGACGCACAAGTCCGCAGACCTCGGCTGGTTCTCGCTCGACGCGCTCCCGCACCCGGTCGTTCCTCACGAGTTGCTCGTGCTCGAACGGATGCACGCCGGTACGCTCGACCCCGTGGTCAGTTACGGGTTTTGAGCCGCGCGCCTGGAACGGCTCGCGGCGCTCGGGCAGGTCAGTTACTTGATGGCCGCGACGACTCCGCCGAGCACCTCGTGAAGTTCCTTCGCCTCTGCATCATTGACGGAAACGACGAGCCGTCCCCCGCCTTCGAGCGGAACACGCACGATGATGAGGCGACCCTCCTTCACAGCCTCCATTGGCCCGTCCCCGGTCCTCGGCTTCATGGCTGCCATGAGTGGTCCCCTTTCGTGGAATCTTCCTCCATTATCCCGCATTTGTCCGACACCAGAAAACCAAGCGGTCACGGCGGCGTCCAATCGAAGCCATCAATCCACCAGGCGAGGTAACACCAGACCCATTGGCCGGCGATGAGCACGACGACGAGAAGAACCCGGTAGATGCGCGATCGAGGCACTGCGAGCGCGCCGGCGAGCGGGAAAAGCGGGACGAGGAGCCGGAACGTGCTCGACTGGGGGAAGAACACCGCGAGCAGGTACAGTGCGTAGCTGGCAACCCAGATCCGCAGCGTCACGCCGATGCGCCGGACCCAGGGGGTGAACAGGAACGCGAAGAATCCGGCGACGACGATGATGAGGACGACGATTCCGAGCGGCCCCGGCATCCAGAACCCGGCGCCCTGAATCCATGGCGTGAAGGGGACAAGGTCGTGATAGCCCAGGTACGGGGCGCGCCAGGCGAGCTCCGTATCGGTGTACGCGGAAATCGACCCCGTGGCCATCCAGGCCAGAAACGGCCACGCGAGTCCCATGAGACCGCTGAACACCGTGACTCCGACGAGCAGGATTCTCTCCCACAGCGGAAACGGGTCTCTCGTGCGAGTGAGGAACCGGTGAATCGCGTGGACAGCGAGGGCGAGCGCGAACGCGAGGCCGCTCGGCCGCGTGAGTGCCATCACTGCGATGACCGGAATGAGCACGACGTAGCGGCGCTGCACAAGGAGGAAGAGCGCGAGCGCGAGCAGGAACACGTGCATGGACTCCGCGTAGGAAACCTGCAGTATGGGAGACAACGGCGCGAAGCAGAAGATCACGACCGCGAACAGCGCCGTCCCGCCGGGGAGGACGAGCCTCATGAGCCGGTACACCATGAGCGCGGCGGCGAGCGAGAACGCGAAGGACACGAACACCGAAAGCGGCGCCCAGGGCAAGCCCGTGATGACCATGAGCCCGCGAACGAGCAAAGGATATCCGGGCATGAACGCCCACGCGTTTTCCCCGACGTGGCCGCTCTCATCCACGGGAAGGACAGAGGGATACGCCGACGCTGCGACGACGTGGTACCAAGTGCTGTCCCACAGTTGAGCGAACGACACATAGTCGGGGTGCGCCCCCGTCCAGGCGTTCGCGGGCTGCCGTGCCGCGAACCACAGCAGGATGCCCGTGGTGACGATGCGCGACAGCGCCCACACCACCGTGACCCGGACCCACCACGGCGTCATGCGGTAGCGGATCAGCACGATTCGGCGCAGCGGCTGGCGGGCGAGGCTGGGCTGGTGGGGCGCGCTCCGTCGCGGAACGTGCTCGTTCACGCCGTCGTCAGCCACGCTCGCAGTCCCCGCTCGCATTCGGTGATCTGCGCGGTGTCGACGCGTTCGTCATCCGTGTGCGCGCGCAGTGGGTCGCCCGGGCCGTAATTGACCGCAGGGATGCCGAGGGCGGAGAATCGGGCGACATCGGTCCAGCCGTACTTCGGGAATGCTTCGCCGCCCACGGCCTGCATGAATGCCCTCGCGAGCGGCGCGTCGAGTCCGGGGCGTGCGCCTTCGGCAAGATCGGTGACCTCGAACGTGAGATCGTCCCGGTCCGCGAACAGGCTCGTGACGTGTTCGATGGCTTCCTTGCCGCTGCGGCTGGGAGCGAAACGATAGTTGATCGTGACGGTGCACGCATCCGGAATCACGTTGCTGGCCACGCCGCCGGCCACGTGAACCGCGTTGAGCGACTCCCGGTACTCGAGCCCCTCCACTTCGACGCTTCGAGGCTCGTACGCGGCGAGCGTCGACAGGATGGGTGCCGCCGCGTGAATGGCGTTGCGACCGACCCAGGCGCGCGCGGAGTGCGCGCGGATCCCCCTCGTGATCACATCGATGCGGAGAGTGCCGTTGCACCCGCCCTCGATTTGAGCGTTGGTGGGTTCGCCGAGGATCGCGAAGTCGCCGTGGAGAAACTCGGGGCGGTTTCTGGCAAGTCTGCCGAGCCCGTTCAGTTCATCGGCCACTTCCTCGTGGTCGTACCAGATCCAGGTGACGTCGACGTTCGGTTCGGCAAGTTCGGCCGCGAGCTTCAGCTGAACGGCAACGCCCGCCTTCATGTCGACGGTGCCCCGTCCGATGAGTTCATGCCCCTCGAATCGGCACGGGAGGTTGCCGTTCACGGGAACGGTGTCGAGGTGCCCCGCAATCACGACACGGCGGTCACGGCCAAGGTTCGTCCGAGCGACGACGGCATCGCCGTCCCGGAACACCTCGAGGTGGCTGTAGGAGGAGACCGCGGCTTCGACGGCGTCCGCGATATGCCTCTCATTGCCTGACACCGACTCGATGTCGCACAGTGCCCGCGTGAGCTCGATCGAGGACGAAGTCAGGTCGAGGGTCGGCACTGGGCCAGTTTATCGAGCGTCGCGCACCCCGTTACCCTTGAGGCATGACGGACACGGCAGCCTGGGGGCACGGCCTCGCAACGGTGGGCAACAATGCGACAGTTCTCGACGCGTGGTTCCCCGCGCCGCACCTGGGCCCCCTCCCCGCCGATGTCGACCCCCGCGCGGTTCCCGCCGAACTCGCGGAGCTCATCGGCGAGGATACTCGCCGCGCCGTGCGGCTAGACTTCGTGACGGTCGAAACCACGCTGGAGGCTCCTCCGGCCTCGACCGTCGACGCCTACCTCCGCCTCCACTTGCTGAGCCACCGGCTCGTCAAACCGAACACGATCAATCTGGACGGAATCTTCGGGCTCCTGCCCACCGTGGTGTGGACGAGTGCGGGTGCCGTTCATCCAGATGATGCCGCACGCCTCAGACCGCAGCTTAAACGCGCGGGCATCATCGCCCACGCCATCGACAAGTTTCCGCGCCTCGTGGACTACGTGACTCCGCCGGGAGTTCGCATCGCCGACGCGAACCGAGTGCGCCTGGGTGCGTACCTCTCCCCCGGCACGACCGTGATGCACGAGGGTTTCGTGAACTTCAACGCGGGAACCCTCGGCGCGTCCATGGTCGAAGGGCGAGTTTCGCAGGGAGTCGTCGTGGGCGACGGGTCGGACATCGGGGGCGGAGCATCCATCATGGGCACGCTCAGCGGCGGCGGCACGCAGCGGATCTCGATCGGCGAGCGTTGCCTGCTCGGCGCGAATTCCGGCATCGGCATCTCACTGGGGGACGATTGCGTCGTCGAGGCCGGGCTCTACGTGACGGCCGGCACGAAAGTGGTCGTGGCGGATGGTGCGCACAGCGCTTCCGGAGCCCAGCAATCGGTCAAGGCCGAGTCGCTCAGCGGCCTCAGCGGCCTGCTCTTCCGCCGAAACTCGCTCACGGGGGCTGTTGAAGTGCTTGAGCGCGCCGGACACGGCGCCGTCCTCAACGAGGCCCTGCACGCGTGATCGACCGCTCCCTGAGGAAGGCCGAAGGCCTGTCTCGAAGGGAGAACTCACGTGACTCGTCGGTTCCCTTCGAGGCGAGCTTCACTCGCACCTCAGGGAGCGGGCCGGATCAGCGGCGGGGCCAGGCTCGGGCGGTGGGGCCCACATAGAGCTGCTGCGGGCGGCCGATGCGGGTCTCCGGGTCCAGGTTCAGTTCGCGCCAGTGCGCGATCCATCCGGGGAGCCGTCCGATCGCGAACAGCACCGTGAACATCCGCGTCGGGAAGCCCATGGCTTTGTAAATCACGCCCGTATAGAAGTCGACGTTCGGGTAGAGCTTGCGCTCGATGAAGTAGTCGTCGGCGAGCGCCACATCCTCAAGCTCCTTCGCGATGTCGAGGAGGTCATCCTGAACACCGAGCGACTCCAGCACCTCATCGGCGCTTTCCTTCACGAGAGTCGCCCGCGGATCGAAGTTCTTGTACACCCGGTGGCCGAAGCCCATGAGCCGGATGCCGTCCTCCTTGTTCTTCACGCGCTCCACGAACTGCTTCACGGACTCGCCGGACTCCTTGATCTCGCCGAGCATGTTCAGCACTGCTTCGTTCGCACCTCCGTGCAGAGGACCGTAGAGCGCATTGATCCCCGCCGAAATCGACGAAAAGATGTTTGCTTCCGTAGACCCGACCAGCCGAACGGTCGAGGTCGACGCGTTCTGTTCGTGGTCCTCGTGCAGGATGAGCAGCCGTTCGAGCGCCCGGGACAGGACCGGATTCGGCACGTACTCCTCCGCCATGTTGCCGAAGTTCAGCTTGAGGAAGTTGTCCACGAAGCTCAGGCTGTTGTCCGGATACAGGAAAGCCTGTCCAAGCGCCTTTTTGTGCGCATACGCTGCGATGACGGGAAGCTTTGCGAGAAGTCGCACGGTGGAGCTCTCCACCTGTTCCGGATCTCGAACGTCGAGGGAATCCTCGTAGAACGTGCCGAGAGCTCCGACGGCGCTCGAAAGCACAGACATCGGGTGCGCGCTGTGCGGGAGGGCGTCGAAGAACCGGCGCAAGTCCTCGTGCAGGAGCGTGTGGCGCCGGATCGTGTCTTCGAATTTGTCGAGCTCGACGGCTGTGGGGAGTTCGCCGTGAATCAGGAGCCACGCGACCTCGAGATAGGTCGAATTCGCCGCGATGTCCTCGATTGCATACCCGCGGTATCGGAGGATTCCCTCATCGCCGTCGATGTAGGTGATGGCGCTCTTCGTCGCTGCCGTATTCACGAAACCCTGGTCGAGGGCCGTGAGCCCGGTCTGCCTCGTGAGGGTTGAAATGTCCAGGGAACTGGCACCGTCCGTTCCCCGCACAATGGGGAACTCCGCGCTGCCTCCCGGAAAGCTGAGGGTCGCTTTGGAATCGTCAGAAACTGCGTCAGTCACGCGTACAGCCTAATTGGAGGAACCGTCGACCGTGGAACCATCTAAGATTCCCGCAATCTGGCTGGAGGCTTTCTCCAATCTCCGAGCGGCTTCGGCAATCGCCTCGTCGCCGGCGGTGAGCGCAAGCCGAACGTGAGTCTCGTCGCCGTAAAACGTCCCCGGGACGGCGAGTATGCCGGAATCCGCGAGGTGACCGACCGTGTCCCAGGCCGGTGCCCCCGTCGTGGCCCACAAGTACAAGCCCGCGTCACTGTGGTCGATGCGGAATCCCGAAGCCTGCAGCGCCCTTCGCAGGACAGCCCGCCGCGAGCGATACAGTTCGCGCTGCGCATCGACGTGGGTTTCATCGGCGAGCGCGGCGACCATCGCGGCTTGCACCGGTGCGGGAGTCATGAGTCCGAGGTGTTTTCGCACCGTGAGCACTTGGCCAAGCACGCGCGAACATCCCCCGACGAACCCGGCGCGGTACCCAGCGAGGTTCGATTGTTTGCTGAGGGAACACACCGCGAGAGTATTGTGGCGGGAACCGTCGATCACTTTCGGGTCGAGGATGCTCACGGTCGGCCGTTCGTGGGCCCAGTTGAGTTCTGTGTAGCACTCGTCGCTCGCGATGACGGCGTCGAGCTCCCTCGCTCTTGCGACAGCCGCGCGAAGCTCAGCGACCGTCAAAACCCGGCCATCCGGGTTACCCGGACTGTTGAGCCAGATCAGGCGCGTGGATTCCGGCCAGAGCGCTGGATCGTCTTCCGCGACGACGCCCGCGCCGACGACGGCGGCCCCGAGCGCATAGCTCGGGTATGCGACGCGCGGAACAACCACGGTGTCCTCTGGCCCGAGCCCGAGGAACAACGGGAGCCCGGCCACGAACTCCTTCGAGCCGATCGTCGGCAGCACGTTGGCGATCCCGAGTTCAACGCCGCGCCGCCGCGCGAACCACTCGACGATGGCTTCGCGCAGTTGCTGCGTGCCCGCGGTTTGCGGGTACGCGGGGGCATCGGATGCCTCGGCGAGAGCCTTCCGGATGACGGCGGGCGTCGCGTCCACCGGGGATCCGACGGAGAGGTCGATCATGCCCTGCGGGTGCGCGCGTGCGCGTTCCGCGTAGGTCTCCAGAGCATCCCACGGGAAGTCGGGCAGGTTGAGCGGCATCGCGTCGGGTCAGGTCTCGGTGTTGTTGATGTTTGCGGGCAGCGCCGCGACGATGGGGTGGTCCTTGTCGATCACGCCGACCTTCGCCGCACCCCCCGGGGACCCGATGTCGTCGAAGAACTCGACGTTCGCCTTGTAGTAATCGGCCCACTGCTCCGGGGTGTCGTCCTCGTAGTAGATCGCCTCGACTGGGCACACCGGTTCGCACGCGCCGCAGTCGACGCATTCGTCCGGGTGGATGTAGAGCATCCGGCCGCCTTCGTAAATGCAGTCGACGGGGCATTCGTCAACGCACGCGCGGTCTTTCACGTCGACGCAGGGAAGTGCGATCACGTACGTCACTGTGCTTCGACATCCTTTCCCGGCTCTGGGCCTGTGCCCATCGTAGCCCGGGTGAATGTTCCGGGCTGCGGCCACGCCAGACCGACGAATGCGAGGACGAGCGGTCCGTACGCCCACACGTAACCCGCGAGGTTCGCCGGGACCAGAATGGAACCGCCGGGGCCAGTCTGCGAAAACATCCAGACCACCCCGAGCAGGCCGACCGCCGCGAACCCGGCGACGATCCGCGTGGCGAACAGGAACCGGAGGCCGGCGAGAAGGAGCGCGGTGAGCGCGAGAGACGTGACCGCCCACGTGTACTGGTGGTTGGCTGTGCCGATCGCGCCCACGATCCCGCCGAGAACGAGCGCGACAACGCATGCGGTGATCCGCAAGGGGACTCCGAGACGCGCCCAATTCACTCCCGGATCGTCTGCTGCACGTCGCGGCCGAAACGACTCGACCTCGCCGATGGGTTCGCGTTGACCGCCCGAGTGGACGATCGTGTCCCCGTCGATCGACAATTGCGTCCTGTGTTCGGCGAGCGCCAGTCTTTTCCGCTCCATCACCGCGCGCACGTCGACGCGGATGTCCCCCGGCGACTCCTGGCCGGACGGCACGATGGTGAAATAGTCGGTATCGGTCAGTAGTGCGGCCATGCTCGCCGCATCGTGCGCGCGAATGTGGTCGGGATGCCCGTAGCCACCCCGCTCGTCGTAGCTCACAACCGCCGTCGGCCGCACTTCGTCGATGACGGAAACAATGTCGGCGACGACCGCGTCGAGTCCGGCGTCAGTCAGCGACGTGCCGTCTCCGGTTTCCGAAAGCGGCTCTGCCCCGTCCGGCCCCCACTTCATGCCCGAATCGCGGTAGCGATGAGGTTCGGTGCCGTTCGCGCACGCATCCTCATTGCCCAGAATCCGGTGGTCCGTGAGCCCCAGCACTCGCATTGCCGAGGCAAGTTCCCGCTCGCGATGCGCGCCGAGCGCGTCGCCGGAAAGGTGCTGGAGCTCGGGTGGGATGACTTCCCCGCGCTCGCCGCGCGTGCACGTCAGGAGCGTGACCCGCGCACCGGCATCGAGAAGCGTCGCAATGGTCCCCCCGGTGGAAATCGTCTCGTCATCGGGGTGGGCGTGAATCAGCAGCACGTGCTCTGGATTCGTACGTGGTGCCACAGTGGACAGGATACGCACGCAACGATAGAGTTGCCTGGTTAGGTTAGCCTAACCAATATTGATTCGTCGTGCGACGTACGCGTTCCGACGCCAGCCTGAAGTGAAATTGTGATCGCCAACCTGCTCATCGGCCTCCGCGAGGGACTCGAAGCCGCCCTCGTGGTGGGAATCCTCGTCGCCTACCTCGTGAAGCTCCAACGCCGTGACGTTCTGCCGCGCTTGTGGCTTGGGGTCGGACTCGCCGTCGCCGTGTCGCTCGGACTCGGGGGCATCCTCACCTTCGGCGCATACGGGTTGAGTTTCGAAGCTCAGGAACTCATCGGCGGCACCCTGTCGATTGTCGCGACGGCGCTCGTGACCTGGATGATTTTCTGGATGCTGCGTACTGCGCGAACGCTTGGCAGTTCGCTGCGCAACGACGTGGACCACCACCTCGACGGCGCGGGATGGGGACTCGTTCTCGTCGCTTTTCTTGCCGTGGGCCGCGAGGGCATCGAGACCGCGCTCTTCATCTGGGCAGCGGTGCAGGCCACGGGAGAGTCCACGATGCCGTTGCTCGGCGCGAGCATCGGCATCGCCATCGCGATAATTCTCGGCTGGCTCATCTACCGCGGGGTCGTGCGCATCAACCTCGGAAAGTTTTTCGCCTGGACGGGCTTTTTCCTCATCATCGTGGCCGCCGGCGTGCTCTCCTACGGCGTGCACGATCTTCAGGAGGCCGGGGTGCTCCCCGGACTGCATTCCCTCGCATTCGATGTGAGCGCAGCCATTCCTCCCGACAGCTGGTACGGAACCCTGCTCAAGGGAACAATCAACTTCTCACCGGCGACCACGTGGCTCGAGGCCACGGTGTGGGTTCTGTACACGGTTCCGGTGCTCGCGCTGTTCGTGCGCGAGTTGCGAAAACCACATGCGCCGGCAAACCCCGCGGCCGTCGAATCCGACGTCGCACTCACCAACGAAGGAGCTTCATGACCCGCTTGCCTCTCGCCATCGCCACTGCGGCGACTCTCGCACTGCTCGGACTCAGCGGCTGCGTAGCAAATCCTGCTTCGGATGACGGCGCGACCAGAATTGACGTCACGAGCACCGCAGACGACTGTGTTCTGTCCGCCACCGCTGCGCAGGCTGGCAGCGTCGTGTTTGCCGTGACGAACAGCGGCGACGCTGTGACCGAGTTTTATGTGCTCGGCAACGACGGAAAGCGTGTCGTCGGCGAGGTGGAGAACATCGGCCCCGGCACGAGCAGGGAACTGGTCGTGACCGTCGAACCGGGAACATACTTCACGGTGTGCAAGCCGGGAATGGCCGGCGACGGGGTCGGCAAGGCCGAATTCACCGTTGCCGAATAGTACCGTGCCCGGACGCGGAGCTCAGGAGCCCGGCTTGACGTAGGTCACGGTGTAGTTCGCGATGAAGCCGCCCTTGTCATCGTCTGAAACCAACACGATCACGTGGTACGGCTCCTTGGCGAATGTTCCAGCATTCGCGTCGCCCGGCACGGTTCCGTCTCCAACGGGTTCGAATCCGGCGCCCGTCAATTGGGCCGCGATTCCCTCGAGCGCGTTCCCGTCGCTCACCTGGATGGTGACATTCCAGACCTTGCCGTCGCCATTGCCGATACCGGCGCCGAAGACGACGGCACCCGCAACGACCGGAACCTCCTTGGGGAAGTCTTCCGGAATAGTCGACCCACCCAGATCCACATCACCACCCGTCACCTGGTTGAGGATGCCCTCAACCGGATTCCCGCATGCCGTGAGCATGGGAGCGAGCAGGAGCGACATGAGGATCGCTGCCGGTACGATAATTCGCTTGCGAGCGTGGTCCATTTCCGTAATTCCTCACCGTTGGGTAGGGGCGTGATCGGCTGGTTTCCGCCAGCGTACTACGGGGAAGAACCTCGGACAAAGGACCTCGGAATGTCGAGTTCTACTCGTCGTCGAGCTCGGTGACGACGTAGGTGATGCCCGTCTTGCCGTCCTGCGTGTCGACGTTGAGGATCAAGCCGTAGCCGTGCCCTTCGTAGCCGCCCATGGCCGAATCGCCCTCGGTGCGGAACGACTCCTCGAATCCGGAACTGATCAGCTGGCTTCGTACGGTCTCGAACGCGTTCGAGTCGTACGCCTGGATGCGCAACGTCCACACCGTGCTTCCATCAACCGTCACCGAACCGCCCATCTCGATTTCACCCTCGGCGACGGGAATCTGGACCGGGAAATTCTTCGGGATCGATTTCCCCCCGAAGTCGGCGTCCGCGCCCGTGGCGCCCTTGATGATCTCGCCCGCACCGCCTTTGAGCACTTCCTCAAGCGGGTTGCCGAAACATCCGCTGAGAGTGAATGTCGCCCCGAATGCGAGGGCGAGGGCGGTCGTGATCGTCGTGAATTTCCTGGCGCTGGTACGCATAGCGGTTGCGGACTCCTCAATCGATTGGTTTCTGTGATGGCCGTCTGCCACCCTACGGGCCCGCCTGTGAGCAATCTTAAAGCCGGTACTGTGGGAGGGAATGACTGAGCCACCTTCGGCGACCCAGCCATCTCTGGGCGGATCGGCCGTCGGCGGACCCGCCCGGCCGCAGTTCGCGGGCAGCATGCGGTTCGTGGGTCGCGACGGCCCGCTGGCGGAACTGGTTGCTGCGCTGCCCCCGGGCGACCGGGCACTCACGCTCGTCGCCGGGGAAGCGGGAATCGGGAAATCCCGACTTGTTTCGGAAGCGGTCGCGATAGCGCGCCAACGCGGGCACCGGGTGCTTCGCGGGCAATCGCTGGATGCTGACGCCGCCCCGCCTTTCTCCCCCTGGACTCCGGTGATTCGCTCGCTCCTGCCTGCCGCGAAAGGGGACGACCTCCGCGCGCTCCTGCTGGACGACCCGACCGCGACCCGATTCGACCTGTTCACAGCGGTTGCTTCCCTGCTGGCCGCCGCGCAGGAAACCGCGCCGCTCGTCGTCGTTCTCGAGGACTTGCACGTTGCCGACCAGCAGTCGATTGCCCTCCTGCGCTTCCTCGCCCACGAACGGCGTGCGCAACGCATCCTGTTCATCGGCACGTTCCGCCCGGCAGAAGTCCGCGACCCGGTCGTCCGCGAGAAGATCGCGATCCTCGAACAGGTGGGTGCGCGCATCGACCTCCACGGCCTTTCGATCGCAGAGTTGCACACGCTCATTCCGGAACACGGGCCGGAAGCGGCGGAACTTCACGCCATCACCGGCGGCAACCCACTCTTCGTCGAGCAAGTCCTGAGGTTGTGGGTGACTCGGGGCGAGCTCCATGCGGCCCCCGGATTTCTCGGAGTGACGACCGACAGCTCGTTGCGATCCGTCACCCGAAGCCGTCTCGAGCAGCTTCCCGACGCGTCCAGGATCGCGCTGTCCGCCATCGCGGTGCACGGTCGTCCGCTCGCGCCGCAGAAACTCGCGCAACTACTGGGGAAAACGGAGCAAATCGTCCAGGCGGACCTGACGCCATCGATCGACGCGGGCGTGCTCGTCCGCTCGTCCTCCCCTGGAGACCGAGCCGAACTCGGCGGAGAGATCGCGTTCGCCCACATCCTGCTCGCCAATGCTGCGGTCGAACTCTCGACGCAGGATCACATTCGCACTCTGCACCATCGTTGCGCTGAAGTCCTGCGCGACCGGCGGGGACGCGGAGCCGAACGCGCGCACCACCTGTTGCATTCGGGCGCCGAGCACGCCGAAGAGGCACTCGGTGCGTGCGAGGTCGCCGGCCGCGAGGCCATGGCGGCTCTTGCATTCGAGAACGCAGTGACGCACTTTCGGCAGGCACTGCGGGTCATCGACGTCTTCGGCGTTGGGGATGCCGCACGGAGAACCCGCGTGGTCATCGAACGTGGATCCGCCCAGTGGGCAGCGGGCGACTACGTGGAAGCGGAACGCTCGATCGACGAGGCGTGGGAGCAGGCGGTGCGCGATGGCGACACTTCCGCACTGGCGCTCGCAGCGCTCGGTCCGGGATTCCGACTCGACTTCACGGGCGACGCCGCGCTCGCGCGCGCGACGCGCTGCACGACGGCGCTGTCTGCCATCCCTGCCGTCGCGAGCCCTTTGCGAGCGCGCTTGCTTGCGACTCTTGCCGCAGCTCAGCTCATGAACGCGGATGCGTCGGTGGCGCAAACCACGGCGGCCGCGGCACTCGCCATGGCGGAGCGCACGGGCGACGATCTCGCCCTCGGCTATGCGCTCGTCGCCGACATCGCCGCGAACCTCGACCCGGACACCCTCGACGCTCGCCTGCACTCTGCCCGGAGAGTGCTTTCGATTGCGCGACTGCACGGCGATCGAGATCTCGCATCGCAGGGTTACTTCCTTCTTCTCGCGGCATTCCTCGAGTCGGGAGACATTCGGGCAATCGATGCCGAGCTCGAACCACGACACCATGAGGCCGATGCATTCAGCGAACTGCGAGACTCCCGACACGCCGGTTGGTTCCGCTGTTCGCGCGCGCTCCTGGAGGGAAATGCCGACCTCGCCGAGCAACTAGCGAAGTCGTCGTTCGAACTTGCGCAACGCCACCGGGACCCGGATGCGCAGTCTGCCTGGATCGCGCAGATTTCGGTCGTGAGGTGGATGCAGGGTCGCACGAGCGAGCTCGAGCCGTACTATCTGCACGCGCGCGAGAGTGAGCCCGACCGGGATGTGTGGTCAGCGGTGCTCGCGTGGCTGTGGGCAACACAGGGACGGCTGGATGACGCGGCTGGCGCGCTCGCGCAGATCCGTCCTCTCTCGGAGATTCCTCGGGACCGCCACTGGTTTCTCACGATGTCCGCGATGTCCGAGGTCGCTGCCATTGTGGGCGACGAGCATCGAGCTCGCGCATTGCGCGACGCCCTCATTCCGTATGCCACTCGCCTCGTGCCGATCGGACTTGGCGTCGCCGCGTGGGGCACGGTTTCGCGGCCGCTCGGACTGCTCGCCGGAGTACTGGGCCGTCACGACGAAGCGCTCTCCCACCACCGCGAGTCCGTTCGGGTGTGCACTCAGGCCGGAGCAATCCCCTGGCTCGTGGAGTCCTGGCTCGACGTCGCCGAAGCCCTGGGTGCGTCGACCGAGGCCGATGCAGGGCAGGAAGCAGTTTCCCTCGCGGCGCAGGCTCTCGCGGCGGCGCGGAGGCTTGCGCTTTCCGGCCTCGTTCACCGGGCCGAAACTGTGCTCGACGCACATGGTGCTGCATTGGAAGACACCGCGGGCGCACCCGACTCCGCGAAATCGTCCGTTCGCTCGCGGCCGACGATCTCGATTCTGGGAAGATTCGAGGTCATCGGCGCCGATGGTTCACTTGCGCATTGGACGTCGCGCAAAGCGAGAGCACTCGTGCAATTGCTCGTCGCGGAGCGCGGCGCGGCCGTCTCGCGGGAGCGAGTCATGGATGTCCTGTGGCCGGGCGAGGCCCCAGCGACGCTGAGCAACCGGATGTCGGTCGCGATGAGCACGGTGCGACGCGCGCTCGATCCCGCGCGCTCCCACCCTCCGCAAAGCTTTCTTCGCGCCGACCGCAATGTGCTCCAATTGAACATCGACGAACTGGACATCGACGTCGAGAACTTTCTCCGATCCTCGGCCGGCGCGATCGCCGAGCGCGAACCGAATCGCGATGCCGCGCTCACGAGGGCTATCGAGCTGTACACGGGCGAGGCATTCCCCGACGAACCCTACGCGGACTGGGTGCAGCAGTTGAGGTTCCAGGCGCAGAACTCGTTTGCCGCACTGTGCCGGCTGCGTGCGGAATCGGCCGCGAATCGAGGCAACCTGCTTCTCGCGGCGGAATCCTATCGCCGGGTTCTCGGCATCGACCCCTACGACGAACGCGCGCATCTCGGCCTCATCGCGGCCCTCGAGTCGCTCGGGGTCGAGGGTCAGGCGCGACTGGCGCGCGACCACCACCGCGCGATGATGCTGGAGCTTGCAAGTTGAGCAGAAGCGGCCCAGAGGGTCAGCCTCTCCGGTAGTACACGACCTCACCCGCCAGGGCGTCCACCGTTTCGATCAGCCGGCTGCCTTCGCACGAGAACGACCGCGGCGACTGGAAGCCCGCACCTTCCGTTTCCCTTTCGTGGCCGGTCACCGTGATCGTGCCCGCGGGGTCGATCTCGTAGGTTCCCGGCTCCGATGAATCCGTCGAGATCGTCATGGTCTTGGGTGCCTGATCACCCAGAATCGGGTTCGGCGGCATGTGGATCTCGTAACTCCACCCGATGAGCTCTGTGCTCAGTGTGCCGTCGGGGTACGCGACGAGCCGAGCTGTGCCGTCGATCGACTCCGACGCGAGAACTCCGGCTTCCGCGAGCAACGAACCCCACGTGTCGGAGTCCATGATCCAGATTCCAGGGAAGCACTCCTCGGCGGCGACGAGAGCTGCCGTCCGCATGCTTTCGTCGCTTTCCGTCGACGCGCTCGGCGAGGCTGTTGGCAGTGCGCCCTCTCCGCCGATGCCCGTGGTCGCGCATCCGGAAACCCCGATGAGCACCACGCCGGCGATGAGCGCCACCCTCCGGCGAAGTGATCGTCGTGTGCCATTCGTCACGCTCACGGTCCTCCTTCAGGGAACCCGCGGGGTCGCGGGCTCCACCCTTCGAGGCTATCCGCGCGGCTGTGACTGTCCTTAAACTGCGGATCCCCGCGCAGAACTGCTCAGCTCGCGTTGGCCCGCTTGAGGCTCGCCGTCGCGCGGGCGCGCGCGTTCTGGTCAAGTTCGACCTTGCGGATTCGCACGAACTCGGGAGTGACCTCGACGCACTCGTCTTCGCGTGCGAACTCGAGGCATTGCTCGAGAGTGAGCTGGCGCGACGGCGTCATCCGCTCGAACGTGTCGGAGGTCGACTGACGCATGTTCGTGAGCTGCTTTTCCTTCGTGATGTTCACGTCCATGTCTTCGGAACGCGAGTTCTCGCCGACGACCATGCCTTCGTACACTTCCTGCGTAGGCTCGACGAAGAACGTCATGCGCTCCTGCAGTGCAACCATCGCGAACGGGGTGGCGACTCCTGCGCGGTCGGCAACGATCGACCCGGTGTTGCGGGTGACAATCGATCCCGCCCATTCTGCGTAGCCGTGCAGAATGGCGTTCGCGATGCCGGTGCCTCGCGTGATCGTGAGGAACTCAGTGCGGAAACCGATGAGTCCGCGCGACGGGACGATGAACTCCATCCGGACCCATCCGCTGCCGTGGTTGCTCATGCCGTCCATGCGGCCTTTTCGCGCCGCGAGTAGTTGAGTGATTGCGCCGAGGTGTTCCTCCGGCGCATCGATCGTCAAGTGCTCGTAGGGCTCGTGCACTGCGCCATCCACGCGGCGCGTGACGACCTGGGGTTTTCCGACCGTGAGTTCGAATCCTTCGCGGCGCATCTGCTCGACGAGGATCGCGAGGGCCAGTTCTCCTCTTCCCTGCACCTCCCAGGCGTCCGGGCGGCCGATGTCGAGCACGCGCAGCGACACGTTGCCGATGAGTTCGCGGTCCAGACGGTCCTTGACCATGCGGGCAGTGAGCTTGTGTCCCTTGATCTTGCCGACGAGCGGGCTCGTATTCGTGCCGATCGTCATGGAAATCGCCGGGTCGTCGACGGTGATCGCCGGCAGCGGGCGGATGTCGTCCGGGTCGGCGAGCGTGTCGCCGATCGTGATGTCGGCGAATCCGGCCACCGCGACGATGTCGCCAGGGCCGGCACTCTCCGCCGGGTAGCGATCGAGCGCTTTCGTGATGAGCAGCTCTGTCACGCGCACGTTGTGGACTTCGCCGTCCTTGCGCACCCAAGCTACGGTCTGCCCCTTCCCCAGCGTGCCGTTGAAGATTCGCAAAAGCGCGAGGCGCCCGAGGAACGGCGACGCGTCGAGGTTGGTGACGTGCGCCTGAAGGGGCGCGTCGGGGTCGAAGCTCGGCGCAGGGATGTGCTCGAGAATCGCCTCGAAGAGCGGCTCGAGGTCGGCGTTGTCCGGTAGTTCGCCGTTCGCCGGCTTCGTGCGGCTCGCTGCGCCGTTTCTCCCCGATGCGTACACGACGGGCACATCGAGGATCGCGTCGATGTCGAGGTCCGGGACGTCGTCCACGAGGTCGCTCGCCAGGCCGAGCAGAAGATCCTGACTTTCCGCGACGACGGAGTCGATGCGGGCATCCGGCCTATCGGTCTTGTTGACGAGCAGGATGACGGGCAGCTTGGCCTCGAGCGCCTTGCGCAACACGAATCGCGTTTGCGGCAACGGGCCCTCGCTCGCATCCACGAGCAGAACGACGCCATCCACCATCGAAAGGCCGCGTTCCACCTCACCGCCGAAGTCGGCGTGGCCCGGGGTGTCGATCACGTTGATCGTCACGGGGCCATCGGTGGCATGGAGCCCCGCATAGCTGATGGCCGTGTTCTTCGCCAGAATCGTGATGCCCTTTTCCCGTTCGAGGTCGCCGGAGTCCATGGCCCGTTCCTCGACGTGCGCATGCTCGCCGAACGAGTTCGTCTGGCGCAGCATGGCGTCGACGAGCGTGGTCTTACCGTGGTCGACGTGCGCGACAATTGCCACATTGCGCAAGTCGTTGCGGGTGGCAATAGGCATGGCTGTACTGTCCTCGATCTTTTGGGGGGCAGTCAATACTACTTGACGAGCCCGAGCTTCACCGCCGCGGCGGCCGGCTACGGCCCCAGACCAGACTCACACGCCGAGCTTGAGCCGTGCGCCGGGGATCGCGGCGAGCAGCTCGCGCGTGTAGTCCGTCTTCGGGTTGTCGAACACTTCATCCACCGTCGACGCCTCGACGATCTGCCCTTGCCGCATGACGCAAACCCGGTCGGCGATCATGCGCACGACCGCGAGGTCGTGCGTGATGAAGAGGTAGGTGAGTCCGAGTTCCGATTGCAGTTCAGCGAGCAGCGAAAGGATTTGACCCTGCACGAGCACGTCGAGCGCGGAGACTGCCTCGTCGAGGATCACGATCTCGGGTTCGAGTGCGAGCGCCCTGGCGACGGCGACTCGCTGGCGCTGCCCGCCGGACAATTCGCCCGGATACCGGGATGCCAGGTTGGCCGGCAGCGCCACCTGCTCCAACAAGTCACTCACGCGTTGGCGGCGGAACTCCTTGTCGCCTACCTTGTGAATCACGAGCGGCTCGGCGATGATGTTGCGGATGTTGCGCAGCGGGTCCAGCGACCCGTAAGGGTCCTGGAACACGGGCTGCATTTTGCTCCGAAGCTCGAACAGTTCCCGACGGCCGAGAGCGGCCGTGTTCTGTCCGTCGATCGAGATCGTGCCGCTCGTTGAGTCCTCCAACTGCAGCAAGAGCTTCGCGACGGTGGACTTGCCCGAACCGGACTCCCCCACGAGCGCCATGGTCGTTCCCCGCTCGACCGTGAAACTCACGTCGTCGACTGCCTTCAAATACCGGCCAACGCCACGCACGCCACGAATCTTGAAAACTTTCGTGAGGTTGTCAACGACGATGACCGGGGCTCCTTCGTCACCGGAGAGCGTCTTTCGCGTTGCCCGCGCCTTCGCAGTAGGACTTTCCCGAGCAGCGAGCTCCGGCTCATCGCCTTCGACCTTTGCTTTCACGTGAGAGGCCTGAATCCGGCGGGAGGCAAGACTGGGAGCAGCGGACACGAGCCTCTGCGTATACGGGTGACGCGGATTCTGCAGGATCTCCACCGACGGACCGGATTCGACAATCCGACCCCGGTACATCACAACTATCTGCTCAGCGCGTTCGGCGGCCAGTCCGAGATCATGGGTGATGAAGAGCAGAGCCGTGCCGGACTCCCTCGTCATCGTCTCAAGGTGGTCGAGGATGACTTTCTGAACCGTAACGTCGAGTGCGGATGTCGGCTCATCGGCAATGAGCAGTTTCGGCCGAGCCGCAAGCCCCATCCCGATGAGGACGCGCTGCCGCATACCTCCTGAAAACTGGTGGGGGAACTGCTTGAGACGCTTCTCTGCATCCTTCAGGCCCGCGAGCTCGAGCGCTTTCGTCGCCTCGAGCTTCACCTCCCTGCGCCCGGACGCCACACCGTTCGCGCGCACGGCTTCTTCCATCTGGAACCCCACGCTCCACACCGGGTTGAGGTTGGACATGGGGTCCTGGGGAACGAACCCGATTCCGCGACCCCGCACAGTCTCGATCTCCGCACGGGACATTGCGGTCAATTCGCGTCCGTCGAACAGCACCTGGCCGCTCGTGATCTGCCCGGAGCCCGGGAGCAGGTTGATGATCGCGTGCGCCATCGTCGACTTGCCAGAACCGGACTCGCCGACGACCGCGACCGTGCCGCCCGGCATGACCGACATGCTCACGCCATCGAGCGCCATGACCATGCCGTCCTGGCTCGGGAATCCCACGTGAAGGTCTCGTACTTCCAGCAGAGGGGCGGTCCAACCCGCGCTTGCGGCCGCGCGCGCGGCAGTGAGGTCCGGAGTGCTCATCGTTGTGCCCTCGCTTTGGGGTCGAGCGCGTCCCGTACGAGTTCGCCGAGCGAAATGAACGCAAACACCGCAATGAATAGTGCAATGGAGGGGTAAACGAGCGTGAGGGGAGCTGTGCGCAAGTAGGTCTGGGCCTGATTGATGTCATTTCCCCACGACATGATGTCCGAGCCCAATCCGACACCGAGGAAGGAAAGGCTCGCTTCGGCCACAATGGCGCCCGCCAGCGACAGCGTTGTGATGACGATGACGGGTGCGATGGAGTTCGGAAGAACATGCTTGATGAGGATCTTGATCCGCGACATCCCCAACGCGGTCGAAGCCATCACGAAGTCCGCGTTCTTCACTCGGAATATTTCGGACCTCAGCACTCTTGCGGTAGCCGGCCACGCGAAAAGCCCGATCGCGAGCGAAATGCTCCACACGCTCCGGTATTGGGAGAGCACGGACATGATGACGACCGCGGCAAGGATGTAGGGGATCGAGAAGAAGATGTCGCCGACCCGGGAAAGCACGGAGTCGATCCAGCCTCCGTAGAACCCTGAGAACGCTCCGAAAATCAGGCCAAGGAAGGTCGTCAGGGCCACGACGATGAATCCGACCGAGAGCGACGTCGAAGCGCCGAAGAGAATTCGAGAATAAATGTCGCAGCCGAGTTTCGTGTAACCGAGGGGGTGCCCGTCAGAGGGTCCACCGTGGCTGTTGGACAAATAGCATTCGTCGTTCGGCGGCGTATCGGTGAACAGCCACGGGAACAGGGCGATGACGACGAGCGCAAGGATCAGGAAGGAGGAAATCCAGAAAAGCGGTCGCCCCTTCAAGTCCCGCCAGGCGTCAAGCCACAGATTGCTGCGCCGCTCCGCGACCCGTACGGCATCGACTCCGAAGGTCTGATCGTCACTGACGGGCGCGACGTAGTGCGGAATCGTGGACCCGCGGCCGTCACGTGGCTGTTGCGCGCGTTCGGTTTCATTTGACATAGCGAATCCTTGGGTCCAGCAGTCCATAAAGCAGGTCGACGATGAGGTTTACGGCCAGATAGAGAAGCACCATGACCGTGACGAACGAGACGACCGTGGGGCCCTCGCCTCGGATGATCGCCTGGTAGAGCGTGTTCCCGACCCCGGGGACGTTGAAGATCCCCTCCGTGATCGTGGCGCCGACGAGGAGCACCCCGAAGTCGGTCGCGAGATACGTCACGCTCGGAATGAGCGAGTTCCTCAGGATGTGCACGGGAATGACCCGTCGGCGGCTCAAGCCCTTGCTGTATGCGGTGCGCACAAAGTCCTGATTCATGGTTTCCAGGGTCGAAGAGCGCGTCAACCGCATGACTTGCGCGAAGGTCGCCGAGGCGAGCACGACGGCCGGCATGATCAGATCCTGGAAGGGTGCTCCGCTGCCCACCGTGGTGCGGAACCAGCCCAACCAGACACCGAATACGTACTGCACAACGAACGCCGTGACGAAGATCGGCAACGAAATGAGGATGAGGCTGACCGCGAGGGATGAGTTGTCGAAAAACTTTCCCTTGCGAAGTCCCGAGACAAGGCCGACGAGAATTCCGGCCCCGGCGAGCATGCCGAGCGCCATGGTGGCGAGCTGCGCGGTCACGGGGAACGTCCGCAACAGGATCGAATTGATGGGTTCCCCGGAGAACGACACTCCGAAGTCGCCCTGGAAGAGGCCCCCGATATAGAGGAAGTACTGCACGATGAACGGCTGGTCCAAGTGGTACTGGGCGCGCAATTGCTCGATCACGGCAGGGTTCGGAGACTTGTCGCCGAACAGGGCAATGATCGGGTCGCCCGGCATCACGAAGACCATGAAATAGATGAGGAGGGTGGTTCCGAAGAACACGGGGATCGCCTGCAGAAAGCGGCGGATGATATACAGGGTCACGCGGCGTCCTTGCCGAGGAGGATCTCGAAGATCTGATTCATAGTTGTGTTTGCACTTGTTTGCTTTTCGACGCTACCAGAGCGCGAGCAAAGCCAAAGACAGTACGAGGGGTGACGTTAGTTTCGCCACCCCTCGCACTCACCTGTTGGAAACGGGTGTTACTTCTTGGTGATCTCGTAGTACAGCGGTACCGAGTTCCAGCCGAACTGCACGTTGGATACGTCGGTGCCGAATCCGCCCGTGACGTTCGAGTACCACAGCGGGAGAACCGGCAGGTCCTCAAGCAGGATCTCCTGCGCCTTCTGGAAGTAGCCGTTCGCCTCATCCAGATCGGACGCCGTCGAGCCCTGCTTCAGCAACGCGTCGAACTCCGGGTTCGAGTAGTCACCGTCGTTGGATCCGGCGTTGGTCGCGTAGAGCGGTCCCAGGAAGTTGAACAGACCCGGGTAGTCAGCCTGCCATCCCGTGCGGAACGGGGTCTGGATTTCCCGGTTCGTGATGAGAGTGCGTGCTTCCTTGAACGTCGGGTACGGAGCGCCCGCTGCGTCAATTCCGAGGGTGTTCTTGATGCTGTTGATGACAGCGTCAACCCAGCCCTGGTGCCCGCCATCCGCGTTGTAGGCGATCTGGAACTGGCCCGTCCACGGCGAGATGGCGTCGGCCTCGGCCCACAGCTTCTTCGCCTCATCCGGGTTGAACGCCAGAACTTCGGCACCCTTGAGCTTGTCGGTCCAACCGGCGATCACCGGGGAGGTGAAGTCGGAGGCCGGCGTGCGGGTTCCTTCGAAGATCACGTCGGTGATCTCCTGGCGGTTGATCGACATGGACAGCGCCTTGCGACGCAGGTTGCCCTCTTCGCCACTGAAGTGCGCGAGGCGCTCCGGGATGGTGAAGGACTGGAAGATCGCCGCGGCCTGGTTCACGGCACGGTCGCCGAGGTCAGACTCGAAGGTAGCGAACGCGCTGTTCGGGATTGCATCCAGAACGTCGAGGTTGCCACCGAGGAGGTCAGCGTACGCTGCGTCCTGGCTCTGGTAGAACGTGAACGTGAGTCCACCGTTCGCGGGCTTGCGTGGGCCGTCGTAGTCCGGGTTGACAACGAGGTCAATCTTCTCGTTGTGCTTCCAGGCGCCGTCACCCGCGAGCATGTACGGGCCGTTGCCCGATGGGTTCTCGCCGAAGGCTGCCAGGTCGTCCCACGCCGACTTGGGCAGCGGGTAGAACGCGGAATAGCCCAGGCGCAGCGGGAAGTCCGACAGTGCGGAGGTGAGCTTGATCGTGAACGTGGTGTCGTCCACGACGTTCAGACCCGTGAGCTCGGTGTCTTCCTCATAGCTGAAGCCTTCGATGTCCTCGAAGAAGTAGCTGGAAAGCTGCGCATTGCTCGCAAGAGCACCGTACTTCCACGCCGTGACGAAGCTGTCGGCGTCGACAGGGTCACCGTTGGTGAACTTCAGTCCCGGCCTGATCTTCACGGTGAATGTGATGTTGTCGTCGGTCGTGATCGATTCGGCGACATCGTTGTGCGGAGCACCCTTGCCGTCGTAGTAGATCAATCCGGCGAAAATGGAGTCGAGGATCTTTCCACCACCAACCTCGTTGGTGTTGGTCGGAATCAACGGATTCTGCGGCTCGGAGCTGTTCGCCGTGATGATCGCGGCGGAGTCGCCGCCACCGCCTCCCGCGTCTCCTGCCGGGGCGCACCCGGTCAGGGCCATGGCCGAGACGAGCGCGATCGCGCCCGCTGCCATTCCTACACGTCTGAGTTTCACTGTTCCTCCTGTAGAAGTTGGATGGATCGGACACCCCGTGTTGTGCACAGCGTGCCCCGTTCGATACTAGAGGGCCTCGACGGCATACTTCACGGTTTGCGCACTGGAGACTCAATTGTTATCGGGTTCGCAGGCTCACTGCGGTCTACCGCGCCGCCCGAAGGCGCTGCTCGCGGCTCTCGCGCTGCTTATCCGGATCCGGGAGCGGAACTGCGGCAATGAGCCTTTGCGTGTACGGATCCTTGGCTCCACGCAGAATTTCATCCCTCGTGCCCTGCTCAACGAGTTTCCCGTTGCGCAGCACGGCGATGCGATGCGCGAGCTGATCGACGACCGCGAGGTCATGGCTGATGAACAGGCACGCGAAATTCAGCTGCTCCTGCAATTCGAGCAACAGCTCCAGGAACCGCGACTGAACCGACACGTCCAGCGCTGACGTCGGCTCGTCGGCGACAAGAAGCTCGGGGCTCAGCGAAAGCGCGCGGGCAATGCCGATGCGCTGTTTTTGCCCACCGGAGAGTTCGTGGGGGTACCGATTGCGGAAGAACGTCGGCAATTCGACCTGCTCGAGCAGCGCCTCGACTTTTCGGTCCAGTTCCTTGCCCTTCGCGACCCCCGCGAGCAGCATGGGTTCGCCGATGCTCTGACCCACAGGCATGCGTGGATTCAACGACGACGCCGGATCCTGGAACACGATGCCGGTCTTTCGCCGCAGGAGCCGGAGCTCCTTCGTCGGCAGGCTCGCCATGTCCTTGCCGACAACGCGCAATTCGCCTTCCGTGATGGGGAGGAGACCCATGGCCGCGCGGCCGATCGTGGTCTTTCCCGACCCGGACTCGCCGACGAGCCCCAGAAGCTCACCCGGGTGAATTTCGAGTGAGACGTCATCGACCGCCCTGAATGCCGGCACGCGGCCGCGCTTGGGATAGTCGATCGTCACGTGTTTCAGGGAGAGCACCGGTTCGCTTTCGGCCACCCCGCGCGGAAGCAGGCGCTCCACGTTCGTTCCAAGGTGCGGAACGGAAGACAGCAGCTCGATCGTGTACGGTTCGACCGGCTTCTCGAAGATCTGACGCACCGTGCCCGTCTCGACGATGCGGCCCTCGCGCATGACCACGACCCGGTCCGCGAGATCGGCCACGACGCCCATGTCGTGCGTGATGAGGACGATCGCCGAATCGAGCCTCTTGTGCAGGTTGCGGAGGAGGTCCAGGATCTCCGCCTGCACCGTCACATCGAGGGCCGTGGTCGGTTCGTCCGCGATGAGCAGGTCGGGATCGCAGGAGATCGACTGCGCGATCATCGCGCGCTGGCGCTGTCCGCCGGAGAGCTGGTGCGGATACGAGTTGAAAGCCTTGTTCGGGTCGGGCATCTCCACCATGGTGAGAAGCTCGATGGCGCGCTCCTTGGCCGTGGCCGGACTCACGCCGTAGTGCTGGCGAAGCGTCTCCACGATCTGGAATCCCACGGTGTAGACGGGGTTGAGCGCGGTCATCGGCTCCTGGAAAATGACCGCGATCTTCTCGCCCCGCACACGGCGCATTTCATTGCCGCGCATGCCGCGAAGCTCGACGCCGTTGAGTTTGACGCTGCCCTGGATGCGGCTGTTCACGGGAAGCAGGTTGAGAACCGCCATGGAACTCGCGCTCTTGCCCGATCCCGACTCGCCGACGATCGCGAGAACTTCGCCCTTGTTCACCGTGTAATTGAGCTTGATGGCCGCGGGAACCCACTCGTTGTCGACGCCGAAGTCGACGCTCAGGTCCTTCACCTCGAGAACGGGAACGCCTTCCCGCGCCTCTGGGGTGATTTCTTCCATCGCCTCGAACGGCGAGGATGTTTGGGTGTCAGTCATGTGCTCGGTCTCCCTGTCAACCACCACTGCCCAGCACCTGCGACGATAGTCGAATGTTCCATTCGCGCTTCAACCGTGTGCTTGCCGTCGTGACGTGGCTGTTGTGTCTTTCTGGTGTTGTGGCTATCGTCGTCGCCGGGACGACCGCCGCCCTGCGCTCTATGCCCTTCATCGAGCTCATCGCGTGGCTGACCTGGGCCGGATTGTGGCGTCCAGTTCTGAAGCTGGACGACGAGGCCGTCACGGTCGTGAACACGTTCGCGACGACCGTCGTGCCGTGGGCGGCCCTCATCCAGGTGGACACGAAATACGCGTTGACGCTCGTCACGCCGAATCGCCGCGTCTCCGTCACGGTCGCGCCCGCGCCAGGACGAATTGCCGCGGCTCTCAGCAATCGTGACCTCAAGGGCATTTCCGCGCCCCGGGGCGCCGATGGGAGCATAAGCCCGGGTGACCTTCCGACCTCGGACTCCGGAGCGGCGGCCCACCTCGTGCGCCAACGCTGGGAACGGCTGCTTGCCGACGATCGGATCGCCGTGGGCACCGCCGATGCGACGCGCGTGGACCGGCGAATTCACTGGATCGTGATCCTCGTGAGCAGCGCCCTCGCAGTCGCCCTGATCGCTGCGATCGCGCTGCCCTGACGGCGCCGTCATTTCGATTCCTGTTCCTTCATGCGGCGCGCCACGAACTTGCGTTGCCTGGGGTCGAACGCGTCGCGCAATCCGTCGCCGATGAAGTTCACGGTCAACGCAATGATCACGATGAACACGCCGGGCCACAGGAACAGGTACGGCCGTGTGCCGAACGCGGTCTGGTTCTGGCTGATGATGAGCCCGAGGGACACGTCGGGGCTTCGAATTCCGAACCCGAGATAGCTCAGTCCCGTTTCCAGCAGGATCGCAGCGGCCATGATGAGCGTCGTCGCGACGATGACGACGCCGATGGCGTTCGGCAGAATGTGCCGGAACATGATCCTCGCGTCCCGCGCGCCGGAAACCCTCGCCGCGTCCACGTACTCGCGTTCGCGCAGCGTCAGGAACTCGCCGCGCAGCAAGCGGGCAAGCCCGGTCCACAGGAAGAGTCCGAGAACGATGGACAGGCCGAGGACCCCGAGGCCCTTGAAATGCTCGCTCGCGATTTTTCCCACGACCGCACCGAGAACGATGACCGGGATGATGATGATGAGGTCCGTGAAGCGCATGAGCACGGACTCGACCCAGCCCCGGTAATAACCGGCGACAGCGCCCACGACCGTGCCGATGACCGCGACGAGCCCGCCGATGATGAACATGACGATGAGAGAGTTCTGAACGCCGCGCATCGTCATCGAAAAGTAGTCGATGCCGATGAGCGTCTGGCCGAAGGGATGCTCGCCGAGGGTGATGCCATCGCCGCCCAGCCACTCCGGGATGAGCGACAGTGTGGGTGCCCCGCCGTTCAGTGGGGTCGCAAGGTCGGTGTACTGGTACTTCCACCAACCGGGGATCCCGAATGCGCCGATCGATGTGACGGACAACACGATGACCGCGAGGAACACGCCGAGCGAGGCCATCGCGACCCAGTTCTGCAGGAACCGCTCGAGGATCATCCGACCCTGGCTCTTGCCGACGGTGATTCTGGCGATGCCTTCCTGGTCGACCGGGCGCGGTTCGCCTTCGTTGATCATGGTCATCCGCGGGTCCTCACTCTCGGGTCCAGGGCCGAATAGGTCATGTCGGCGATGAAGTTGAACACGATCACCATGACCGCGATCACGACGAAATATCCCATGACCGGATTCGGGTCGGGCAGCGAAATTCCGCGCTGGAACATCGCACCCATTCCGGAGAAGGCGAACACCTGCTCCGTGATGATGGCGCCGCCGAGCAGCGCACCGAAGTCCGACGCGACAATCGTGGCGATCGGGATGAGCGAGTTCCGGAACGCGTGCCGAACGATGACCACTCGCTCCGGCATACCCTTCGCGCGCGCGGTGCGGATGTAGTCCTGGTTGAGAACATCGAGCATCCCGGCTCGCGAATACCGCGTGTATCCGGCAAATCCGATGAGCATGAGAGTCAGGGTCGGGAGCAGGAGGTGGGTGAAGGAGTCGATCCCGTGAATCCAGATGTCGCCGCCGAGGTTCGGCGTCTGCGAACCGACCGTGGCGATCGGGCGGCCGTTGATAGCAGACCTGCCGAGGTAGTCCGGCCACGACTGCATCAATCGGTCCACGAGGATGAGCAGGGCGGAGAGCACGGCGGTGAACGAGCCGACGCGCATGTTCAGCCCGCGGTCCGGACCGCCGACGAGGTAGCCCGTCGCGAGGCCGACGACGACCGTGACGAGGCCGAGAATGAGCAGCGTGTAGATGCTGGAAATGTCGAGGAGCGACTGGAGGCTGAAGTAGCAGATCATCGTGATGACGACCTGGATTCCCGCAGTCAGGAGCGCCCTGCGGTTGCGCAATCCGGCCATGAGCGTCGAGAGGACCAATCCGATCCCCGCAGACATGAGAAGCAGGAACACCGGCCCGATGTTCGGGTTCAGGAACCAGTTGGCCGCCGAGAAGTAGATGAGGACCGCGGCCGTTGCGAGGGTCGACGCGACGAACACGCTCACGCGCCTCCGCAACTCGCCGCCGATCAACCCAACCCACAGCAATCCGACGACTATCGCGATGACTGCGATCCAGATCGGGCCGAGCTGCGGGTCCCGCAGGAAGTCGTTGAAGCGGATCGCGACGAACTCCTTGAGCAGGATGCCGACCCAGAACGACGGGAGCGAGTACAGCAGGAACGAGACGAACGTCATGACGAAGTCGAACGTCGTGTACTGGCGCAGCGCAGAGACGATCCCGAACGTGAGGCCGACGACGATCGCGAGAATCGTCGCCGCCGTGACGAGCTGGAGGGTCGAGCCCATTGCGAGCGGAAGCAGGTCTGTGACCTTCTGGCCCTGCGCGGTCAGACCCAGGTCGCACGCGTCCGCGAAGGGGATCAGACACTTCGCGGCGCCTCCGAGCCACAGGAAGAAACGCAAGGGCGCCGGCACGTTGAGCTGCAGCGCCTCTGTGCGGGCGGCGATGAGCTGATTCTTGTTGGGAAGCCGGCTCTGGTAGAACTCTTCCAGCGGGTCGCCGGCAAGGGCCGTGAGCTGGTACATGATAAATGCCGCACCGAGAAGCAGCAGTACCGAGACGATGAGTCGCCTCGCGATGAATGTCACCATGAAAGAAACGCTTTCCTGTCGCGGACCGACATCAATGGCGGTCTGCGGGAAGTTTAGCCGAGCATGCGCGCGCAGTACGCGCGTTGTCGACGGTGGACTGAATGAGGAGGTCGAACGGAACGGAGCGCCAGGACCGATAGTCCTGGCGCTCCGCCCTGGAAGTTCATCCAGAGTCAGTCCCTGAGGGACTGAACCAGGAAGTTACTTCTTTGCCCACTCCCAGTAGTTCCAGCCCACACCGGCCTGGCCGGGGTAGTACACAACGCCAGTGACGCTGTTGCTGTGCGCCATGACACCCGGAGCAACGAACAGCGGCACGCCGTATCCGTCGGCCCACAGGAGGGTGTCAATCTTGATCTGGATCTCATCCTGAGCAGCCTTGTCCAGGGTGACCTGGAGCTGCTTGGCCAGCTTGTCGACCTCAGGGTTGGAGTATCCGCTGTAGTTTCCGCCACCGTCAGAACCGAAGATCTGCGGGACGCCGGCAACGCCGACACCGGACGAAATCCAACCGAAGATCGATGCGTCGTAGGTGCCGCTTCCGAGGAGCGATCCCCAGTTCTCAGCGCCGCCGTCGATGACCTTGAATCCGGCCTTCTCCGCCGAAGCCTGGATGGCCTGGAAGGAGTTGACGCGGTTCGGGTTCTTCGTGTTGTACAGGATCTTCACTTCCGGGGTCGCGCCGGCCAGGAGGGCCTTTGCGCCGTCGATGTCGACCTCGTTGTACGCGTCGGAACCGTTCACCTTGATCGCTTCCTCGTACGCGTCGGTTCCCGGGAAGAACAGCTGCGAGTTGTCCAACTCGGCGTCCGGGTTCTGCGGCGTAACGATGGCGTCGAGGATCTGCTGACGAGGAATCGTCATCAGGAACGCCTTGCGGACGTTCTCATCCTTGAACACGGGTGCTGTGAACGTGATGTCCAGGTGGTCATAGCTGAACTGGTTGCCCGTGAGCGTCGTCACGTTCGAGAGCGCCTCAAGCGACTTGATCGTGTCGGCGGAGGACTGCGGGTTGATGATGTCGACCTCACCGTTCTGGAGTGCCGTCACCTGCGCCTGAGCGTCACCGATGAACCGGATGACGATCTTGTCGACGCTCGGCTTCAGGTCGCCCTTGTAGTCGGGGTTCCGGACGAGCGTGACCGACTGCTTCGGCGTCCAGGAATCGAGCACCATCGCAGCGGACGAGAGGTACAGGCTCTTGTCCGACGGCAGGCTGGTCGCGTCGAATCCGGTGTTCCAGAAGTCCGCGAAGGCCTTCAGGTCAGCGTTCGGCTCTGCCGGGTTGGCAGCGTCACCGCGAGGCATCGACTCCATTGCCGCGAGGACATCAGCGAGCGCAACGCCCGCCTGGTCCGCGACAACGTGCGCCGGCGCATCGATCGGGTTGACGAGCTGCCAGTCGGCGTACGGCTCGCTGTAGGTGAGGGTGATCGACATGTTGTCGTCACCGATCTCCGGCTTGTCGGCGAGGCCGAGGCCCGAGGTGTCACCCGCATAGTTGAAGTAGGTGGTTCCCGAGGTCACGTTGCCGTCGGCGTCCGTGGTCGAGTCGTTGAAGAAGCCCGACTGAACAGCCCAGGCCAGCATCATGTCGTCAGCGGTCACCGGGGTGCCGTCGGACCACATGGCGGTCGGCGCGAGAGTGTACTTGACGACGAGCGGGTCATCGCTCGTCTTCTCCACGGTGCCGAAGCTCGTGTCCGGAATGATGTTGAGCTTGTTGTCGAGGTAGAAGAAGCTCGAGCGGGTGTAACCCGTGAGCTTGGAGTTCATGTCCAGGTTGCCCTGCGGGGTGTTCGGGTTGAACGAGGTGAGCTCGTTAACCTCGGCGACCGTGATGGTGCCCCCGGTTGATGTGGACGGAGTTTCGCCGGTTGTTGTGCAACCTGTAACCGCCATGGCCGCAATTGCCGCCATCGCGATCGGCACTCCGATGCGTCTGAATTTCACTTTTCCTCCTGTGCAAGATGGATTACAACCCGGGACAATTCCTAGCACCCCGAATCGCTTGTTAAAGAGAACCCTAAGCAGGGACCACTCCACACGCAAAACTGTAAACTCAAACGTTACCCAGTGGTAACGCGCACACGAGAATCTTGCAAACTCTGGCGAATTGTTGCGTCGAACGCAACGAATTCGCGCTCATATCGCGCTCGAGTGCACGTCGAGGGGGCGAATCGGCGTGTCGAGGCGCGTAGCATCGAGAGCATGCCGTCCGCATCCGCCCTTCGCCGCGACCAGTCTCTGCTGGTTTTCGATGGCGATTGCGGGTTCTGCACGAGCGCCGTCCGATGGCTGGAGCGCACGCTCCCGGCACCGCCGCGCTCAACGCCCTATCAATGGGCCGATGTGGACGACCTGGGGCTCACATCCCAGGATGCAGCGGCCATGGTTTGGTTTGTGGCGACGGACAGGCACGGCACCGAGCACCAGTACGGCGGGTATCTTGCGGTATCCATGATGCTGCGACTCCAGCCCGGCCTGGGCTGGCGGATCCTCGGAGTGCTCATGGACACGATCCCGTTTTCCCTCGCGGCCGACCTCGGCTACCGTCTCGTCGCCCGATTGAGATTTTTGCTTCCCGGTGCGACCCCTGCATGCCGGGTCGACCGCGAAGGATGAACGAGTCCATCGCCGGCGCGGCGAATGGTGTAAGTCGCCGCCGGTTGCGGGGAGAGGTTCTCATCGTGCTCGGGCTCTCGCTCGGGGCGTCCGCCGTGTACTCCGTCGTCGCGATCGTGAATCGGCTCACGCAGTCGAAGGCGTTGTCTCAACAAACCGCGACCCTCAACGCGCCGCTGAGCGACCGAGAGGTTTTCGACCTCATCTACCAGCTCCTCGGCGTCTCGTTCGCGCTCGTGCCCGTCGCGCTCGTCGGATTCCTGCTGTGGCAGTCGACGAGCCCGCACCTCGGCAGGCTGGGAGTGGACTTCCGACATCCGGCTCGGGACACTCTCTTCGGCCTCGGTCTGGCCCTCGCCATCGGCGTTCCCGGAATTGGCCTCTATCTGCTCGGGCGCGAGATCGGAATTACGGTCCAGGTCATCCCGACCGCGCTCGATCAGTACTGGTGGACGGTACCCATACTGCTGCTGGCCGCCGCCCGCGCCGGAATCACGGAAGAAGTCATCGTCGTCGGCTATCTGTTCGCGCGATTGCGCGAACTCGGCTGGGGGCGCTGGACGATCATCCTGTCCACGTCGGTGTTGCGCGGCACGTACCACCTCTACCAGGGTTTCGGAGCGTTCGTCGGCAACATCGCGATGGGAGTTCTGTTCGGCTGGATCTACAGCCGCTACGGCAGGTTGCTGCCCCTCGTGATTGCGCACACCATCCTCGATGCCGCGACCTTCGTCGGGTACCCGTGGGCCGCATCCGTGTTCAGCTGGCTGTGACTGCCCCCGTCACATGAACGCCTCGGCAGGCGGGCAGGCGCAAAACAGGTTCCGGTCGCCCCACGCCTGATCGACCCGGCGAACGGGCGGCCAGTACTTGTTCCTCATCAGGGACGGCACGGGATACACAGCTGTCTCGCGAGAGTAGGCGTGCTCCCATTCGCCCGCAATCACCGAGCGCGCCGTGTGCGGCGCGTGGTGGAGAGGATTGTCGTCTGCCGGCCACTCGCCTGCTCCGACGGCATCCGCCTCGGCGCGGATCACCACCATCGCCTCGACGAATCGTTCGAGCTCGGCGAGGTCCTCGCTTTCCGTCGGCTCGATCATGAGCGTGCCGGGAACCGGGAACGACATCGTCGGCGCGTGGAAGCCGAAGTCGATGAGCCGCTTCGCGACGTCGTCCACGGTCACGCCCGTGGCCTCGGTGAGCGGACGCAAGTCGATGATGCACTCGTGCGCCACGAGGCCGTTCTCGCCCGAGTAGAGGAGCGGGAAATGGTCGCGCAGGCGCGCGGCCAGATAGTTCGCTGCGAGCACCGCCGCACCCGTGGCGTCGCGCAGCCCGTCTGAGCCCATCATGCGGATATATGCCCACGTGATGGGCAGGATGCTCGGGCTGCCGTAGGGGGCGGCAGAGACCGAGTTGCCGCCCGGATTGCGCTGGGCGAACGGGTGCGACGGCAGGAATGGCGCGAGGTGCTCCTTTGCCGCGACGGGCCCGACGCCCGGTCCGCCCCCGCCGTGCGGAATGCAGAACGTCTTGTGCAGATTCAAGTGCGACACGTCGCCGCCGAACTCGCCGAAGCGGGCGTAGCCAAGGAGCGCGTTCAGGTTCGCCCCGTCGATGTACACCTGACCGCCGGCATCATGCACGGCATCCGTGATCGCGCGAATCTCCTGCTCGTACACCCCGTGGGTGGACGGATAGGTGACCATGAGTGCGGCAAGTTCCGCAGAGTACTGGTCGATTTTCGCCCGAAGATCATCAAGATCGACGTTGCCGAGGTCATCGCACTCGACCACGACGACCTTCATGCCTGCGAGCACGGCGCTTGCGGCGTTCGTGCCGTGGGCGCTCGAGGGAATGAGGCACACCGTGCGGTTGTCGTCCCCGCGCGAGCGGTGGTATCCGCGGATCGCGAGAAGCCCGGCGAGTTCACCCTGGCTGCCCGCGTTCGGCTGGACCGAGACCGTGTCGTAACCGGTCACGTCGGCGAGCCACGACTCGAGCTCCTCGATGAGGTCGAGGTAGCCGTCGACGTCGGCTTCGGGAGCGAACGGATGGATGCCGGCGAATTCGGGCCACGACACGGATTCCATCTCCGTGGCCGCATTCAGCTTCATCGTGCAGGAACCGAGCGGAATCATTCCGCGATCCAGGGCGTAGTCCTTGTCGGCGAGGAACTTGAGGTAACGCATCATGCTCGTCTCCGAGCGGTGGGTGTTGAACACGGGATGCGTAAGGTACTCGCTCGAGCGCAGCAGACTCTGCGGAATCCAGCCGCCGACTTCGGTGCGGCCGGGGCCCATGCCGTCGAGAGTCGCCTGGTCGGCGCCGAGGAGGCCGGCCAGCGCGAGCAGCTCGTCGGCGCTCGTGGTCTCGTCCACCGAGAACTGCACCCGATTGTCGTCGACGCGGCGGAACAGGAAGCCCGCGTCGTACGCGCGCGCCACGAGTTCGTTGGCGCTGCGGTCCGTTTCGAGCGTGATCGTGTCGAAGTAATTGCCGTGGACGATCGTGTGCCCGCCATCGGTTGCGGCGCCGGCCAGGAATCGCGTATAGGACGTGACGCGCTCGGCAATGGCTTTGAGGCCCGCCGGGCCGTGGTACACGGCGTACATTCCCGCCATGACGGCGAGAAGCACTTGCGCCGTGCAGATATTGGACGTGGCCTTTTCTCTGCGGATGTGCTGTTCTCTCGCCTGGAGCGTGAGCCGATACGCGACGTTGCCGTCCGCGTCTTTCGAAACACCGACGAGTCGGCCGGGGAGTTGACGCTCAAGCCCGGATCGAACCGCCATGTATCCCGCGTGGGGTCCGCCGAAGCCCATGGGCACGCCGAAGCGTTGGGTTGTGCCGACGGCGACATCCGCCCCGAGCTCGCCCGGCGAAGTGAGGAGCGTGAGCGCGAGCAGGTCGGCGGCGACGACCACGAGACCGCCCTGGGCCTGAACCGCGCCGATCACTTCGCGAGGATCCCACACTCTGCCTGAGGCCCCCGGGTACTGGATCAGCGCACCGAACACGTCGATGTCTTCCGGCGGGGGCGACTGGTCATACGGCGTGTAATGCAACTCGATGCCGACGGCCGCGGCGCGGTTCTCCAGCAGCGCCTTCGTTTGGGGCAGTGCATCCTCATCGACGAGGAAGATGTTCGACTCGGATTTCGATGCGCGGCGCGCGAGGAGCATGCCCTCGACGACGGCGGTGGACTCGTCGAGCATGGACGAGTTCGCCGTGTCGAGGCCCGTGAGATCGGCGACCATGGTCTGGAAGTTGATGAGCGCTTCGAGGCGCCCCTGCGAGATTTCCGGCTGGTACGGGGTGTACGCCGTGTACCAGCTCGGGTTCTCGAACACATTGCGCTTGATGACCGCCGGGGTGATCGTGTCGTAGTAGCCGAGTCCGATCATCGAACGGTTCACCCGGTTGCGGGACGCGTAACCGCGCAACTCTGCGAGCGCCTCGCGTTCTGTTGCTGCGGGCGGAAGCGCTGAGGTTTCGTCTGCGATCTGGATCGCATCGGGAACCGCGGCGCGCAGGAGCTCGGGGACGGACTCGTAGCCCAGGACCTTGAGCATGTGGGCCTGAGCGTCGGAGGCGGTGCCAATGTGGCGTTCGGCGAACCCGCCAAACTCCGACGCGGTGGAGGCGGCCATTACTCTCCTACCAGTGCGCTGTACGCCGCGTAGTCGAGCAGGCCCGCGGTGTCGAACACCGACGCGTCGGCGACTTCGACCTTGATCATCCACCCGGCTCCGTACGGGTCCTCGTTGACGAGTTCCGGGCGATCGGTGACTTCGCTGTTTGCGTCGATGACGGTACCGTCCATCGGCGCGAACAGTTCGCCAACTGACTTCGTGGATTCGATCTCGCCGACGACCTTGCCGGCCTGGATCGTGCTTCCGGTCTTCGGCAACTCGACGAAGACGACGTCGCCGAGCTTGTCTGCCGCGTAATCGGTAATGCCGATCGTCGCCACAGTGCCGTCGATGTCGAGCCATTCGTGCTCGGCCGTGAACTTGAGGTTGTCCTTGTCAGCCATGTCAGTTCTTCTCTCTCTTATAGAAGGGCAGTGCGGTAACGGTCGCGGGAACCATGGTGCCTCGGATGTCGAGGTCGAGCACGGTCCCGGGGTCAGAGTATTTCGGGTCGACGTACGCCATGGCGATCGGGTGCCCGAGCGTCGGCGACAGGGCACCGCTCGTGACTTCTCCCACCGGATTTCCCCCATCCACCACTGCGTACCCGGCGCGGCCGGCGCGGCGCCCATCGGAGACGAGTCCGACGAGAATGCGCGTGCCATCGGGAAGACCCGCTTCCGCCGCTTTGCGGCCCACGAAATCGCCTTCCTTCGTGAAATGCACGACGCGGCCGAGACCGGCCTGGGCCGGTCGGATGTCGCGGCCGAGCTCATGCCCGTACAGCGGCATCCCCGCTTCGAGCCGAAGTGTGTCTCTGCTGGCGAGCCCGGCGGGGCGGAGCCCCACTGGCTCGCCCGCCTCTTCCAGAGCGCGCCAGAGCGCTTCGGCATCCGCGGTATCGACGTACAGCTCGAACCCGTCCTCACCCGTGTACCCGGTGCGCGCAACGAAGACGGTGCGGTCGCCGAACGTCGCTTCTGTCGACCAGTAGTACTTGAGGTCGGCGAAGGATTGCTGCCCGTCGAGCACGACAAGCCCTGTCGTGGCCTGAAGGACCTCCAGCGCGCGCGGCCCCTGTACGGCGATGAGTGACGTCGTCTCGCTCACGTCGACGACCGTCGCGTCGAAGTTCGCCGCGCGCGCGGTGAGCTCCTGCAGCGCGACATCGTGATTTCCCGCGTTAGCCACGACGAGGTACTCCCCCGGCGCGTTGTGGTAGACGATCAGGTCGTCGAGGATCCCCGCATTCTCGTCGAGAAGGAGCGTGTACTTGGCCTGCATGAGGGCGATCGTCGACATCTTTCCCGCGAGGGCGAAATCGAGGAATGCGGCGGCGTCGGGACCCGTCACGCTGATCTCCGCCATGTGGGAAATGTCGAAAATGCCGGCCGCGGTGCGCACGGCGTGGTGCTCTGCCAGGTCGGAGCCGTAGCTCACGGGCATCTGCCATCCTGCGAAATCCGTGAAGCTCGCACCGTGGGCAACATGAATTTGGTGCAGCGGCGATAGCCGCTCTGGTGGCGAGCCATCGGATGCGGGACTTTCGGGGGCTGGGCTGTCGGACACGAGTTCTCCTGGCACTGAAGCGGTGGAACTCCCCCTCTGTACTGAGCCTGAGAGTTTCACCGACGATTGTCGGTTTTCACCGTGGGCGGAACCGTACGTGCGGTTCGCTCTCCAGAGTGGCCCATTCGATGCGGTACTGGTGACCTGAGAGATTGGCGGGGAGGCTTGCTCCTTCGGTGCCGCCTCGTGGATCCGACGGCTCTCCCGCATCGTGTGCGGCCCGATATTCACTTTGGCCCAAGCCTATCAACTTCGATGCCGAACGCGCCCGCCGCCGCTAGGCTTGCGGCCATGTCGAACCGAGGCCCAGAGCGGCCAGCGCTGCGCGAACGATTCCGCTATTGGTTTGACAACGTCATGGCGAGAGGCACGATCGCCGTCATGGGGTTGCTGGGGATCGCCACGGCGGTCTTCATCGCGTTCGTCGCGCTTGTGGTGATAGTTTTCGGCCTTTTCCCCACCGCGGAAGGCGGCGGCGAAGACAGGCAGTCGTTTTTCGAAGTGCTGTGGGGGAACCTCATGCGCACGCTCGACCCGGGAACGATGGGCGCTGATCAGGGCTGGGGGTTCCGCGCAGCGATGCTCATCGTCACGATCGGCGGGCTCATCATGGTCGCGAGCCTCATCGGCATCATCTCGGGCGCATTCGACTCCAAGGTCAGCGAACTGCGCAAGGGACGATCACGCGTGCTCGAATCGAACCACACGCTCATCCTCGGCTGGAGCCAGAAAGTGCTGCCGATCGTGAGCGAGTTGTGCATCGCAAACGAATCGAGGACGAGGCCCGTGATCGTCGTGCTCGCCGATCGCGACAAAGTCGAAATGGAAGATGAGCTGAAAGCGATCCTGCCGAAGCGAACCCGCACGAGGATCATCGTGCGGCGCGGAGATCCGATGGATCTCGGCGACCTTGAACTCGGCAATCCGCACACCGCGCGCAGCATCATCGTTCTCGCTCCCGAGGGAATCGAAGACCCCGACTCGGTCGTCATCAAGATGGCGCTCGCACTCACCAACAATCCGCGGCGGGGGCCGAAACCACTCGACATCGTCGGCGAGCTCCAGGAAATACGGAACCTCGAGGCCGCGACGCTCGTCGGTCGGAACGAAGTGAGCTGGATCCTCGCCCGCGACCTCATCAGCCGGATCACGGTCCAGACCTGCCGGCAGAGCGGACTCAGCGGCGTCTACACGGATCTGCTCGACTTTGCAGGGGATGAACTGTACTTCGCGCAGGAGCCCGCGCTCGTGGGTGCAACCTTTTTCGACGCCCAGTTGTCCTATGTCAATTCGTGCGTCATGGGGATCGTCTCGGGCGATGAGGTCCGGTTGAATCCCGACCCCGCAACCGTGATTGGCGCAGGGGACCAACTCATCCACATCGCCTCGGATGACAGCGCGATACAACTTTCGTCACGGGGCGTTCCGGATGGTTCCGCCATCAGCGATGCCGTCGACGAGGCCCGTCGCCCAGAACGCACACTCGTCCTCGGACTCAACACCGACTTTCGAACCATCATGCGGGAACTCAACGAGTACGTCGCGAAGGGTTCACGCACGACCGTCGTCGCCGACATCGATCCACCCGAGTTCCTCCCGCGCGAAAACATGACGGTGAATTTCGTTCGCGGCGACACGACGAGTCGCGCAGTGCTCGAGGAACTCGATGTGCCGTCTTTCGACCACATCATCGTGCTCGCGTACAAAAACCTCGGCGACAGCCAGCGCGCGGATGCGAAAACTCTCGTCACCCTGCTGCACTTGCGTGAGATAGGCGACCGAGCAGGGGCCCCTTTGAACATCGTGAGCGAAATGCTCGATGACCGCAATCGGGAGATCGCCGAAGTGACGAAAGCGGACGACTTCATCGTGAGCGACAAGCTCATCAGCCTCGCGCTGTCCCAACTTTCGGAAAACCGCAAGCTCGCGAAAGTGTTCGACACCCTTTTCGACAGCGAAGGCAGCGAGGTGTACTTGAAGCCCGCCGCGCGCTTCATTCGGCCCGGAGAGTCCGTCGACTTCTATGCCGTTCTCGAGGCGGCACGTCGTCGGGGCGAAACCGCCATCGGCTATCGGGTCGCCGCGCAGGCGTTCGACTCCTCGAATAATTACGGCGTGAGGCTCAATCCGCTCAAGACTGATCCCATCGCGTTCGCTGAAGGGGACAAAGTCATCGTGCTCGCCGAGAACTAGTTCCTGGCCTGAAACGCGATGCGAACGAGCGGAAGCTCGAAGTCGGGGTCGCCACCATGCAGCGTGGTCATGATCGCCTTGAGCTCCTTCCACAGGGCGGGATGTGCTGCCTGATATTCGGCCAGAAACGCCGAGGCCTCTTCTGATGGGAGCACCTCGGCCACAGCGGGCACCCGGCGTCGGAATCCGATGCTCACGTGGCAATTCGGCTCGGCAACGAGGTTCTGAAACCACTGGGCACCGCGGCCGAGCGCTGAAGCGACCACGACCTCGTGCCTGCTCGGCCGGGTCACGACCTCGAGCACGACATGGCGCGGCTCCCCCGAATTGCGCCCGACGTGTTCGACCATCACGAGCCGCCGACCGAACACGAAGCCGAGCCCCGCACGGTAGATCCAAATCGGCGCGCGCATGAGCCGGCGACTCCTGAATGCTTTCGCAATGAGTGACCCTGCCACGACATTCAGGCTACTCCCCTGATTTCACGACGATCGACAAGGAAAACGGCACCGACCGGCACTCGGATGGCGGTTGCGGACAACCACTTCGATTCGCACAGATCCCGCGGGTACGCTGACGACTGTGAGCGACTACAAAGCACCCATTGCAGACCTGATGTTTTCCCTTGAGCACGTCGTCGGGTATCCGGACGTCGCGGCGCTGCCCGGATTCGAGCACGCCGACATCGACACGGTGCGCGACATCCTCACCGAGGCGGGCGACTTCATGTCGACCATGGTGGCCCCGACGAACCGCGAGAGCGACACCGTGGGTGCCCGCCGCAATGACGACGGGAGCGTCACGACGCCGCCTGGTTTCATCAAGGCGTACAACGCCTACGTGGAAGCGGGCTGGGGCGGCGTGCCCCTGCCAGAAGAGTTCGGCGGCGGCGGATTCCCGCGCACCGTCGGACTCATCCTTCAGGAGATGATGCTCTCGGCCAACATGGCCTTCGCGCTGTGCCCTCTGCTGACCCAGGGCGCGATCGAGGCACTCCTGAATTATGGAAGCGACGAGCAGAAAAAAACCTACCTGCCGAAAATGGTGACCGGCGAGTGGGCCGGAACCATGAACCTCACGGAGCCGCAGGCCGGAACGGATGTCGGTGCCCTCACGACCCGCGCCGTCAAGAATGATGACGGCACCTACGCCATCACCGGTCAGAAGATCTTCATCACGTTCGGGGAGCACGACCTGAGCGAACAGATCGTGCACCTTGTGCTCGCGCGCACGCCAGGAGCGCCCGAAGGCACGAAGGGCATTTCGTGCTTCATCGTGCCGAAGTTCCTCGTCAATGAGGATGGCTCACTCGGCGAGCGCAACGCGCTCGAGTGCCTCTCCATCGAGGAGAAGCTCGGCATCCACGGCTCCCCCACGTGCGTCATGAACTACGAGGGCGCCACCGGGTATCTCATCGGCGAAGAGAACAAGGGCATGCGCATCATGTTCGTCATGATGAACAGCGCCAGGCTCTCCGTCGGCATGCAGGGCGTCTCGGTCGCCGAGCGCGCCTACCAGCAGTCCCTCGCCTACGCGCAGGAGCGCCGTCAGGGACTCGCGATCGGCGCCAAGGGCAAGGACTCGGCGATCATCGAATTCCCGGATGTGCGCCGCATGCTCATGACGCAGAAAGCGTACATCGAAGCCGCGCGCCACCTCATGCTGCTCAACTCGGCGAACGTGGATGTCAGCACGCACCACCCGGACGAGGCGACGAGGACGCGCGCCGACGAGATCGTGGGAATCCTCACCCCGATCTGCAAGAGCTTCGGCACGGATCTCGGCAACGAGCTCACGTCGATCGCTCTGCAGATCCACGGCGGGATGGGCTACATCGAAGAGACGGGCGTAGCCCAGCACTACCGCGATGTGCGCATTGCCGCAATCTACGAGGGCACGAACGGCGTGCAGGCCGCCGACCTCGTCGGTCGAAAGCTCGGCGTGCGGCGCGGTGCATCGTTCAACGAGTACATCGCCGAGATCGGGTCGCTCGACAAGGAGCTCGCGAAAGCGGGCAGGGGTTTTGCGAGCATCCGCGCGAATCTCGCCGACAGCGTCGCCGCGCTCAAGAAGACCACTGGGTGGATGCTGCGGCACGGCCTCGGGGACCCGAACTCGATTCTCGCCGGCTCGTCGCCGTACCTGCGGATGTGGGGCGTCACGCTCGGCGGCTGGCTGCTCGCGAAGGGCGCCCTCGCCGCGGCGGAGTCGGGCGATGCGAAGCTTGCTGAAGACAAGCTCGTTCTCGCGCGATTCTATGCGGAGCAATTGCTGCCACAGGCGGCCGCTCTTCAGGGTGCTGCCACCGCAGGCAAGGACGACTTGTTCGCCCTGGACGCTGCTGCGCTTGCCTAGCTGATGGAGTGGCCGGCTCGTCCGGCTGACCCTGCGATCTCCGACGCGAGCATCGCGTAGATGTACTCGCTGCCCCACCGGTCGTTGAACATGTCGTTCTCGATGAGGTGAGCCTCGCGGCGCATGCCGAGCCTCTCGGCGACCTTGATCGACGCCGTGTTTTCCGTGTCGATGCGCGCGAAGATCCGGTGGAATCCGAAGTGGCCGAACCCCAGGTGCAGCAGTGCCGCGGCCGCTTCGGTCACGTAACCGTTGCCCGCCGAATCCGGGTGCACGCTCCAGCCGATCTCCGCTTGCTTCGCGTGCACGCTCTCGAGTTTGAACAGAACCTCACCCGCAAGTTCTGAGTCCCCCTTGGGTTGAATTGCGAGCGTGAAGACATCCTTGTCCTTCTCGAACTCGAGTTTCGCGTACTTCGGCATCCGCTCGATGGCCTCCTCCAGCGTCATCGGATCGCGGTACATGTACCGCACCGTTTCCGGAAGGCCGCGGTAGGAGTGGTAGCGTGCGGCGTCGGCTTCCGTGAACGCGCGAAGGCAGAGGCGTTCGGTCTCGATGGGGAGCGCCAGGGGCATCATTTGGCGTCCTCGGCCGCGCGCTGCAGAGTCGCCACGTAGTCGGCCCACCATGCTGCGTCACGGTCGGGCAGATTGCTGTCATCGGCGCGCAACCCTGCGTTGCCGTCGATCAGTTCGCGCACGATGTCGGCGTGGCCGGCATGCCGTGCCGTCTCGTTGATCATGTGCACGAGGATGCGGTGCAGCGTGACATCTCGCACATCCGGCGGCCACCATGGCACGAGCCCTGGCGCATCGAGCGGGAGTTCGTCGATGGTCTTATCGGCGTGCGCCCATGATCGGTGGTACAGGGCGACGATGTCCGCACGGGACTCCTGGGGCGTCGCCCACATGTCGGCGTTATCCGGTGCGTCATCCGCAAACCAGGGCAGGGGTTCGCCGGATGGCCTGCCGAACACATCCCCCAAGTAGCCGATTTCCACGCTCGCGACGTGCTTCACGATGCCGAGGAGGTTGGTCCCTGTGGGCGTCATGGGCCATCGGATATCCCTCTCGCTCGCGCCGTCGAGCTTCCAGAGCAGCGACTGCCTGCCCTGCTGGAGGTACTGCTTGAGTGTCGCCTTTTCGGTCAGCATCGGCCCAGAATAACGCCCGCCAACGACATCGCCTCCGCGATCCTTCGCGGCGTTGATGGTGCACCCGCTGGAACGGGTGCACCATCAACGCACTGGCGCGGAAACGCGATCCGAGTCAGGCGTTCCTGCGGCGACGCCACCACACGATCACAATGAAGAAGATCCCGAACAGGAGGAATCCGCTCACGTACCAGAGCCACACGCCGTCATCGGTGGTCTGCGTCACTACGCGGGTCTCCAGGTCGTCCGCGCCCGAGGTTGTTCCGCTCGCGGCGCCACCGGATGAGTTTCCGGTCGAGGAACTCTCGGCGGGCGCGTCCGTGACCGCGAGCGTGTCGAGGAGGATCGTGTCGGGGGTACCGCCGGTTGCTGAACCGCCGCCACCGCCCGTACCTCCGGCGCCGAAGGTGGCCGCAGGCGGGCTTGTTGCACCGCACGCCGTCGGCTCATGCGCCACGAAAAACTCCGAGTACGAGTCGAGCGAGTAACCCGGGTCGGCCACTGCCGTCACGTGCGTGCCGCCATAGTACGGAGTATTCGTCGCCGATTGCGGCAAAGCTCCGTTCAGAAGTGCCGGCCACGTTCCCGAAGGAACTCCCGTGATCACGGTGCCGCCGGGTCCGGCGGCCGTCGGATTGTCGCTCACGATCGTCCACGTCACGTGTTCGCCGGTCAAGGTCATGGACCCCAGCACGGAGCACGTGTGATCGAGGAATGAGGCCGAAACGGTCGTCGTGATCGGCACGGGCGGCAAACAGTCTGTGTCCACCGTGATGAGCCACACGTGATCGCCTGTGTCGGGATACGTGGACTGGTAGTTCAGTTCGGCGGGACTGATGATGTCCCACTCTGTCGCCGCGTGAACGAACACAGTGATGACCGCGCTGCCGCCATGCGAATCTTCCGCGAGGCTCAGAGTCGTGGTTTTCACCCCCGGACCCTGTTGAAGAACCGATCCGAGCAGCGTGCCGTCAACGGTCGCCTTCAACCCGAAGTACCAGGTTGCGCCAACTGTCGCATTGCTCTCGACGCCGAGAGTGACCTGACCGCACACTTCAGAGTGCGTAAATGTCACGCTCGGCGCAGGCGGTGGGATGGTGGCCCACACGATGGTCGGTGTGCAATCCGCGCCCGTCACGGTCGCGGTGCGCACCGTGCCATCGGCGAACGTGTACGTCACCACCCGGTCAGGGGAACCCATGGTGATATAGAGCCAGTGCCACGAACTACTCATGTACGACGGAACCGGACCACCATTGAGCTGCGTGAGCCCGCCATTCGACTGCATGGTGAAGATCGGGGCACCGCCATTGCGGTGCTCGAAGTCGTAGCCCCACGTCACTTCCCACATGTTCGCCGACGTGAAATCCGATGCTGCACACACCGGAGGAGGCGGCGTGAAGGCCCAGTCGATCGTCGGGGCACAGTCGGCTCCCGAAACCACCGTGGCTACCAAAGTCGAACCATCGGCGAACGTGTACGTGTTCGTCGCACCGAGGTCCTCCGGGTAGTGGACATAGATGTTGTCCCCATTGCCGAGGCTCTCGTCGAAACCGACGATAGACACGATTCCGCCGTAGTTGGCCGGGTTGAAGGTTGCCGGCGAGTTGCGGTCCGTTATCTGGCGGCCCAGGTGGATCTCCCAGGACACATCATCCGTTCCGTGGCGCCAATCCACATCCGCGCCAACGCAGATTGCGGGAGGCGGCGGGATGGTGGCCCACACGATGGTCGGTGTGCAATCCGCGCCCGTCACGGTCGCGGTGCGCACCGTGCCATCGGCGAACGTGTACGTCACCACCCGGTCAGGGGAACCCATGGTGATATAGAGCCAGTGCCACGAACTACTCATGTACGACGGAACCGGACCACCATTGAGCTGCGTGAGCCCGCCATTCGACTGCATGGTGAAGATCGGGGCACCGCCATTGCGGTGCTCGAAGTCGTAGCCCCACGTCACTTCCCACATGTTCGCCGACGTGAAATCCGATGCTGCACACACCGGAGGAGGCGGCGGTGTCACACAGTCAGTGCCGACCGTTGCGCCAGCGGTGGTCTTCCCTTGCGAAGAACCATCTCGCCACGAGAGCTTGACGGTTTCGCTGAGACTCTTGCCCGCTGCGGGCGCCGCGATCGTCTTCGTGAATGTCTTGCTTGCGTGGGCCGCGACCGTTGTTTGGTTCGAGATATATGCGTTGGCCGACCAGGTCACCGACATGACCCCGCTGTACTCGTTCGTCAACGTCCAGGTGATGGTGCCGCTGCCATCTGCGTTGCACGTGGCATCGGCGACGAGAGTTCCTGCAGCTACCGGAGCCGGAGCGCAGTCGCTGGGGACTGTCGCTCCTGCACTCGTCTTGCCTTGCGACGAGCCGTCTCGCCATGACAGTTTGATCGTCGCGCTTGCCGACTTGCCGCCAGAGGGCGCGGCAATCGTCTTCGTGAACGTCTTGCTCCCCCGCGGCGCGACAGTGTTGTTCTGGCTCGAAATGTTGGAGTTCGCGGTCCAGGTTACGGACATGGTGCTGTTGTATTCGTTCGTCAGGGTCCACGTGACCGTGCCACTGCCATCCGCATTGCACGTCGCATCGGCGGTAAGCGTGCCCACGGCGACCGGAGGCGGCAGGCACCCGTTGCCGACCGTCACGCTCGCGGGCGTTTTGCCCTGAGCCGAGTCATCCGCCCACCGCAACTTCACCGTCTCGGTGAGCGTCTTGCCCGCTGCCGGAGACGCAACGGCCGTGGTGAAGGTTTCGCTCGCATTTGCGTCGAGGCTCGCTGTATTCGGCACGTAGCCGTTGGCCGACCAGGTCACCCACATGCGCTGGTTGGCGTTGTTCGTCAACGTCCAGGTCACGGTAGCGCTGCCGTCGGTGGTATCGCACGTCGCGACCCCGGTGAGCGAACCGGTGGGCGTTGTCGGCGCGGGATCCGCCGCTGCCGCGGTGCTGAATCCTGCAGTGAACAGTGCCACGACGAGGAGCAAGGAGCTCCCCAATGCCATGAACTTTTTGGATTTCATTCGGGTATTCCTTTGGGTTGCAGCCAGCCGGTAAGGCTGTCGGGGGTGCATGCACTTACTTGCTGAACGGGGGCCGGTTCAGGTTGATGCAGGATGCCACAGACGGATGACATCGCCACTCGGGCAATCGCCTGAACACAAGAGTGGGCCACGACGTGGCCGATAGGGTGCCGGGCATCACCTTCACATCATGCGCCGCGGGGGTGGCCGAGGTGGGTCGGGTCCCACTTCGATCAGGCGCCACTGTCAACGTATAGGAAGATTGGTATATCGGCAACGGTTTTTTTGATGATTCATCAAAACTGGATTTCCGCCGGCAGCACGCAGCGCTCGCGGCATTCGGGGGGGCACGAATGTAGCCCGCCGCCCCCCAAGGGAAGGACGCGGCGGGCGCTCTGCCTGTCGGCAGCTACTTCTTGGTGCTCCCTGCTGTAGAGGGCTCGTTGAGCGCCAGGAGCACGGCGAACCCGGCCCAGAGCGTCGCGATGCCCATAGCCGTGTCCTTCCCGTTCCAGATGGAGGACTGCCACATCGCGAACCATTCGGAGCCGATCACGATGAAGCCGAAGAACCAAATGATGAAACCAAGGCCGTACGCCGCGTAGCCCCAGCTGCGGGCCCGGCTGTAGGCGGCCGTATCTGCGGCGCGCAATCGAAACAGTTTCACAGCCCCGATGAGGGCGAGTGCCGCGAACACCCCCTCGGCGATGATGATGCCGATGTAGGCGATGTGATGAATCGCCGTGTTGTCGATCGCCCGCCACATGAGCGCGTTGCCCTCGAACGTCGTGTCCATCGAGAGCACGTGTTTGACGAACTGGAAGTTGGAGTCATAGTCCATGAGGTTGCCCGCGAACACGAACAGGCCGAACAAGCCCGCCATGGCGAGGGTGAGCGACTGCAGTATCCGGAGTGGATTCTTCATTGAATTTCACCTTTCCTTGTGAATACGAGATCGATTCGTGGGCTTGTGTGCTGCTCGAAGGAGATCGCCTGAACGAACTCCCAGCCTTCGGCGGCGCGTTCGAGGATGATGTCGCGATAGTCCTCGGAGAGGAAGAGCCCTTCGCGACGACGCTTCACTTCCATGCTGATGAACGAGTATTCGAGCATGGTCACCGACCTTTCGCGACACATTGCGGTTCGTGCCCGAGCTTATCGGTTGCCTGAGAGTGCGGCCAGTGTGCCCTGAACTACACGCTCAAGCAGAACTCACGACGTTGAGACAAAGTGAGGAGACGGATCAGAACTCAACGCACCCTAAGCGTCGCCGCCGCTCGGCGCATCCAACAATTGCCGAGAGCGTACGTGAATCCACCGCCGGAAACCTATGATGCGGCTTCGGCCATCGGCGGTGACGGTCAGGCGACTTTCAGCGGGACGATCTCCGCCACCGTGTCGCGCAGCGCGCGGCGCTCGAGCCGCAGTTCGTAGTTGGACTGCAGGTTCATCCAGAACTCATCCGATGTTCCGAAGTACCGCGCCAGACGCACCGCGGTGTCGGCCGTGATCCCGCGCTTGCCGTGCACGATTTCGTTGATGCGCCGCGGCGATACGCCGATGGACACGGCCAGTTTGTTCTGCGTGATTTCGAAGCCCTCGATGAAGTCCTCCATCAGGATTTCCCCGGGGTGGATCGGCTCGATCAGGTCACCCTCAGTGGTAGTCGACGAGTTCGACATCTTCCGCACCTCCCTCTCTCCAGATGAAGCAGAGACGCCACTGGACGTTCACTCGGATGCTGTGCTGCCCACGACGATCGCCGACCAGCCGCTCCAAACGGTTACCAGGAGGAATCCGAAGATCCTCCACATCCTTCGCTGCGTTGACTAGCTCAAGCTTCCGCAGAGCCACCCGCTGCACTGCCCGATCGATTCCCTTGACGTACTGCTCTTGCCAGATGTGCTCGGTGACCTTGTTGCCGAACGATCTGATCACGCGAAAAGTATATAACGCGCAGCGTCAATAACGCTATACGTTAAACCTAAACTCCACGACGTCGCCATCCTGCATGACGTAGTCCTTGCCTTCCATGCGAGCTTTGCCCTTTGCGCGGGCTTCGGCCACGGAGCCGGTCGCGACGAGATCATCGAAGGAGATCACTTCGGCCTTGATGAAGCCCTTCTCGAAGTCAGTGTGGATGACGCCAGCGGCTTGCGGAGCTTTCCAACCCTTGTGGATGGTCCACGCCCGTGCTTCCTTCGGGCCGGCCGTGAGATACGTCTGCAGCCCGAGCGTGTCGAAGCCGATGCGGGCGAGCTGGTCGAGGCCGCTCTCGTCCTGCCCGGTCGAGGCGAGCAACTCTGCGGCATCCTCCGGATCGAGGTCGATGAGCTCGCTTTCGAGTTTCGCGTCGAGGAAGATCGCCTTCGCCGGCGCCACAAGCGCGGCAAGTTCGTCGAGCTTTGCCGAGTCGCCGAGGATGCCCTCATCCACGTTGAACACGTAGATGAACGGCTTCGCGGTCAACAGGCCGAGCTCGCGGATCGGCGCCAAGTCGAGCTTCGTATGCGCGCTGAGCGGCTTACCCTCGTTCAGCCAGGCCACTGCGGCCTTCGCGGTCTCCGGCACAATCGGCTCGACGCGCTTCGTCTTGAGCTCCTTCTCGTAGCGTTCGACCGCTTTCTCGAGAGTCTGGAGGTCCGCGAGGATCAGCTCGGTATTGATCGTCTCGAGGTCTCCCGCCGCATCGACCTTGCCGTCGACGTGCACGACGTCCGGATCGGCGAACCCGCGGATGACCTGCGCGATCGCATCGGCCTCGCGGATGTTCGCGAGGAACTTGTTGCCGAGCCCCTCCCCCTCGCTCGCGCCCTTCACGATGCCGGCGATGTCCACGAACGACACGGGCGCGGGCAGGATGCGCTCGCTGCCGAAAATGTCGGAAAGCACCTTCAGGCGCGCATCCGGCAGGTTCACGACCCCGATGTTCGGCTCGATCGTCGCGAACGGATAATTGGCCGCGAGCACCTGATTGCGAGTGAGCGCGTTGAACAGGGTCGACTTGCCGACGTTCGGGAGTCCGACGATTGCGATAGTGAGGGCCACGGGGGTTAAGCGTATCCGCAACCCGCCGTGGCCCTTGCCCGCAACCCCTCGACCGATCAGGCCCTCTGGATCGCGGCGGCGATGAGGCCGCCGAGCGCGACGTTGCCGCGGTACACCTCGACGTTGACGTCGAGGCTCGCGCCCTTGGTCGCACGCTGAATGTAGTCGAGCAGGAACGGGGTCGTCTCGTTGCCGGAGATTCCCTCGGCGTGCGAGGCCTCGATCGCTTCGGCGAGCACCGCGACATGCACGTCGGGCGGAAGCTGCTTGTCCTCGGCGACCGGATTCGCGACGAGCAGGGTCGACTCGAGGCCGATCGCGTCGCGGTTCCTCGCGATCGCGGCGATCTCCTCCGGGCTGTCGACCGAGTACTCGATGTCGTACCCGGAATCCGAGACGTAGAAGCCCGGGTAGTCCGTCGTGCGGTAGCCGACGACGGGAACGTTGAGAGTCTCGAGGCGCTCGAGGGTCAGCGGGATGTCGAGGATCGACTTGACGCCGGCGCTCACGACGACGATCGGCACCCTGGCGAGCGTTCCGAGGTCGGAGGACTCGTCGAAGGTGGTCTCCGCACCGCGGTGCACCCCGCCGAGGCCGCCGGTGGAGAAGACCTTCACTCCGGCGAGGTGGGCGAGGTAGGCGGTGGCGGCGACGGTCGTTCCGCCGTTGAGCTTCTTGGCCGCCGCGATCGGCAGGTCGCGCAGGCTGACCTTGACGACGGTGTCGTCGAGGGAGAGGCGCTCGATCTCGGCATCCGACATGCCGATCGTCGGCACGCCGTCGACCACACCGATCGTGGCAGGGGTGACGCCGGATGCACGCAGGCTCGCCTCCGCCTCGCGTGCAACCTCGAGGTTGCGGGGGCGCGGCAGGCCGTGGGTGAAGATCGTGGACTCGAGCGCGACGACCGGGCGGCCGGCGGCGAGCGCATCGGCAACCTCGGTGGAGACGGCGAACGATGAATGGGACATGGGGACCTCTTCGATGATGTATGGGTGTCTGTTTCCCCCACTGTAGGCCGGTGCTATTGATAAGAACAAGACGGATTAGAGCGACTTTGATAGGGTCACCCTATGAATATCACGATGCGCCAGGCGGAGTTCCTCGTCGCCGTCGCGACCACGAAGCACTTCGGTCGCGCGGCCGAAAGCCTCTTCGTCTCGCAGCCCGTCGTGAGCCAGGAGATCCGTCGACTCGAACGCAACCTCAGACTCGCCCTCTTCGACCGGTCGACCCGATCCGTCGCGCTCACGCCGGCCGGCGAGACCCTCCTCCCCCTGGCCCGCACTCTGCTCGAGGCGGGCGAAAGCTTCACCGACGTCGCCGCCCGGCTGACCGGACCGGCGAACCCCGGCATCCGACTCGCAGCGACACCGAGCGCCATGAACGCGCTCGTGCCCGACATCCTGCGCGTGGCGGAGGAGTCGATGCCCGGCGTCGCGGTCGAGGAGCTCGCCGTCGAGACGGGCGAGGCGGGGACGGCCCTCGCATCCGGTCGTGCGGACGTCGCCATCGGGCGCTACATCGATGCCCCTGCGCGCTTCCGCGCCGAGATCGTCCGCTGGGAGCAGGTGTTCGTGGCCCTGAGCTCGGAGCATCCGCTCGCCGGTGCACAGGGCATCCGCCTGGCCGACCTCGCCGACGTGCCACTGCTGCTCTGGCCGCGGGAGCGCAACCCGGAGTACTACGACCGGCTCCTCGAGATCTGCGCGCAGGCCTCACTGGAGCCCCTCGTGCTCGTGAGCCGCCCGCGCATCGTCGGCGCGCGCTCCTACCTCATCTCCGAAGGACGCGCGTTCGGGCTCGTGCCGGAGTCGACCGCGAACCTCGTGCTCCCGGGAATCACGACCATCCCGCTCGTCGAGCCGCAGCTGCTCCCGATGTCGGTCGCCTGGCTCGCGGATGAGCCGAGGCCACGGGTGCTCGCCCTCGTCGAACTGGTCCGGCGGGTGGCCTCGGGCGGGGCGGCCCCAGGGTAGCCCCGGCACTCGACGGACCGAATCCTCCAGAACCGGTCAGCTCCTGAGTTCCCCGAAGGCCGACTGTGCGACAGCGCCCTTGCGCAACAGTACGCCGGTGAGTGCGACGGCCACGATCGTGAGAATGTAGGGCAGCATGAGCACGAGCTCGAGCGGGACTGGCCACTTGGCCAGCTGCGCCTGGATGCCGAGCGTGTTCGCCGCGCCGAAGAAGAGGCTCGCCGCCGCCGCACCCAGCGGGTGCGAGCCACCTAGAACGACGGCCGAGAACGCGATGAAGCCGCGCCCCGCCGTCATATCGGAGGAGAACGAGGTCAGGCCGCCGAGCGCGAGCTGTGCACCGGCGAGAGCACACAGCACTCCGCCGATGACCAGGGCCGTGAGTCGGGTCCGATCGATGTTGATCCCCGCGCTTCTCGCCGCGTAGGGGAACTCGCCGATCGCCGAGATGGAGAAGCCGAACTGCGAGCGGCGCAGTACGATCCATGAGGCCAGAATGATCAGCGGGGTCAAAACGACGATGATCGAGAGGGTCGGCATCGGGAAGCCGGTGCCGGCGAACGGCTGCCAGAGCCCCTCCGGCGCGGCGATGGTGCCTCGGGTGGAGAAGATCGTCTCCTGGGCGAAGGTCGAGGCGCCGAGACCGAGGGTCGTGAGCGCGAGGCCGGCGATGATGGGGTCGGCCTTGAGCTTGACCGTGATCGCCCAGAATAGAACCGAAAGCATGGCGCACACGATTGCGGCGAAGGTGAGCCCGGTGAGCACGTTGCCGGTGCCGATCGTGACCGCGACGGACGTGAACGCACCGACGCACATGAGTCCCTCGAGCCCAAGATGGAAGATCCCGCACCGCGCGGCGAAGGTGCCGGCGAGCGCCGCGAGGGCGATCGGCGTCGCATCCTGAAGGCTGGTCTCAAGAAACTGCCACATGGTCGTTCCACCTCCTGTCGAGATCGGATGTCGTCTGTCGCACGGTCATCGCGGGTCCTTTGTTCGCGCCGACGCGAGTTCCGATACCGAGGGTTCCGGCACCACCGGAGCCGGATCAGGCTTCGTCTTCGCGGCGCGCTTCTTCCAGCGGGCGCGCAGCTGCACCGTGATGAGCAGGGCGACGAGCCCCTGAAGGACTTCCAGGGCCGAGCGCGGGAGATCGGTCACGATCGGCAGGTATCCGATGGCCGCCGCGAGCGCCCCGAAGAAAAGCGCGGCGAAGGTCGCGCCCAGCACGGTGAGACCGCCCACCAGGGCGACGAGTACACCGGTGAACCCGACATCGGGGCTGAACCCCTGGATGAGGCGACCCGTCGGGCCGAGCACCTCGAGCGCGCCGGCGAGTCCGGCGAGACCACCCGAGAGGGCGAAGGTCGACCAGACGATCGCGCGCGGGTTGACACCTTGGCGCGCGGCGACCTGAGGGTTGCGGCCGACGATCGTCGCGGAAAGGCCGAAGGTCGTCCGGTTGACCAGGAACCAGCATCCGATGAGAACTAGGACGACGAGCGTCACATTGACCGGGCCGACGCCCGATGATCCGGTGATCCTGACGTCGAGGGGCAGGGGCGGCGCCGCAGCCACCTGGCCGGAGCCGGAGAGGTCGCGCAGGGGTCCGTTCGTCACGTACTGGAGCACGAGGGCCCCGATGAAGTTGAGCATGAGGGTCGTGAGTAGCTCATCCGCCCCCGTCGAGGTCTTGAGCCAGGCCGAGATGAGCGACCAGAGCATGCCGGCGGCGATCGCCGCCACGATCCCGATCGCCATCCGAACGGGGGCGGGGCCGGGCAGCACCGGGATGAGCGCGGCGGCCGCGATCGCACCCATGTAGAGCTGCCCCTGCGCGCCGACATTGAAGTATCCGCTGCGGAAGCACAGCACGGTTCCGACGCCGACGAGCATGAGCGGCAGGCTCCAGCGCAGCGTGCTCATGAGGGAGCCCGGGCCGGTGATGGCCCCTTCTACGAAGCCGGACATCGCGTCGACGGCTGAGTACCCGGAGAACTGGAAGATGATGGCACACGCGACGATTGCGATCGCGATCATCACGATGCTGCGCAGCGGAGCGCTTCCGCGGGTGATCATGATGCGTCACCCACCATGGCCGCCCCCACTGTCGTGAGGGGTGCATTGCGCTCGAGCGCGGCGACGATGCGCCCGCCTCTCATGACGCAGATCCGGTCCGACACATCTCTGACCTCCTCGAGGTCTGCCGAGACGATGACCACGGCGACACCTTCCTGGGCGAGGGCGGTCAGCCCTGCCCGAACGAATGCGGTTGCTGCGAGGTCAAGGCCGCGGGTGGGGTTGCCGGCGATCACGAGCCGCACCCCGTCGGCGAGCTCCCGCGCGAGGATGACGCGCTGCACGTTGCCGCCGGATAGCTCTCCAGCGAGCTGTTCGACCCGCCGATGCTTGACCTTCCACGTCGCGAGTCGCGTCGCGGCCGCCGCCTTCCGGCCGCGGGGCGAGAACCAGCGGCGCCCTTCCAGGAGCAGATCGGTGATCGCGATGTTCTCCCATAGTGACGTCGTGAGACTCACTCCCTGGCTGTTGCGGTCCGAGGGGATGAACCGCACTCCCCGTCGCCGTCGCGCAAGCACTCCGAGCCCGGTGACGTCCGTGCCCTCCAGCCGGATGGTGCCCGACGAGGCCCTTCCGAATCCGGACAGCACGTCCAGAAGCGTTTCCTGCCCGTTGCCCTCCACCCCGGCGATACCGAGCACCTCGCCTGCCCTCACCCGGAGGTCGACACCCTCGAGGGATCGATCGCTCGCGCTCGCCGGCGCATCCACCGCCTCGAGCTCGAGGACGACCCCGGATGTCTGATCGGCATGGTGCGCGCCCGTTGCGTTTTCGACGGCGTCTTCCGCCCTGCTGTGCGCTTCAGGAAGCTCGCTGTCCGGGCCGATGATGTGTCGCGTCAACTCCTCCGCCGTGACCTTCCCGATGGGAGTGACGGCGAGCGCGACCCGACCCTCCCGCAGCACGCTCACGGTGTCGGCGATCGCGAAGACCTCTGGAAGCTTGTGCAGGATGATGAGGATGGTGAGTCCGCTGTCGCGCAGCCGACGCACCTGCTCGAAGAGTCCCTGCACCTCGGACGGGGCGAGCACCGCGGTCGGCTCATCGAGAAGCAGTACCGTCGGCTGGCCCTCGAGTGCGCGAATAATCTCGAGCGACTGTCTTGCCTCGACGGACAGGTCGCGGATGCGCCGACGCGCGTCGACGGCACTGCCCCGACGGCGAAGGGCTTCGCCCCACCGGCGCTCCATCGCGCGACGACCGACGATGGCCGGTGCGCCCGGGTCGAAGAGCTGCATGGCCTCCGCCACCGTGAAGGAAGGAGGGAGGGAGAAGTTCTGGTGGACCATGTCGACGCCCTGCTGCCGGGCAGAGCGGATGTCGCCGACGCGCAGGGGGGTCCCGTCGACCAGGACCTCCCCTGCGGTCGGCTCGTAGAGTCCGCAGATGAGACGCGAGAAGGTGGTCTTTCCCGCGCCGTTCTGCCCCACAACGGCGTGAACCTGGCCGCGAGGGAAGGACAGGCTCACGTCATCGATCGCCGCAAAGTCACCGAAGTGCTTGGTGAGGCTGCGCGCCTCCACTGCGTCGGGCATGAAACCTGTCCTTCTCTCTCGCTCGACTACCCGGTCAGATACCGCTGGGGTCGAAGGTCACCGTGACGGCGCCGGAGGAGACGTCCTCGACCGCCTTCGTCAGCTGGTCGACGATGCCCTTGATCGCGGCAGCCTTGGGGCTGGTGCCATTCAGGAACGCGTCGGAGAGGTTGAGTCCGACAATTCCGTCAGCCAGGCCGCTCGTCACATAGCCCGACTCGAAGGAGCCGTCCAGCGCCGTGCTGATCTGCTGGTACAGCGAATCGCCGAACTTGAGGAACGTGGTGCCGACGACGGTCTCCGGGTACTGCGCCGCGACCTCGCCCGAGGAGTCGGCGATCACGAGGATGCCGCTGGTCTGGCCTGCGGTGATGACCCCGAGGGAGGCGGCTGCCGCATCCGTCTGGATGACGTCAACACCCTCCGCGATCATCGATGCGGCGACGTCCCTGCCCTTGGCCGCGTCGTCGAAGCTGCCGACGAAGGCGCCGATCACGGTGATGCTCGGGTCGACCGACTTCGCCCCATCGGAGAAGGCGTGGTAGTTCGCGTTGAGCGGCGGCTGAGGTGCCCCACCGATGTAGCCGATCTTGCCGGAGGTCGTCGCATTCGCCGCAGCGATACCCGACACGTACATCGCCTGGTAGACGTCGTAGGAGACCGACCGCGCGTTCGGAAGCTCCGGATCGAACTTGTCACCGAAGATGAGCAGGAAGTTGGTGTCCGGGAACTCCGGGGCGACGGCCTGCAGCGGCTGCTGCATGCCGGGGAAGGCGGTCACGACGTAGTCGGTCCCGGCCTGGGCGAGATTGCGCAACGTGCTCTCGTAGGTCGATGGGTCGCTCAGCTCGACGTACTTGGTGGTGGCGTCGTAGTCGGACTTCAAGCGGTCGAGTGCGGCGATCATGTCGTCGATGGGTCCGCTGTCGCCGGCCTTCTGCGGGCTGACGAAGGCGATCGACACGGACTCGTCTCCGGCGCCGGGCTCGGGGGTGGTGCTGCAGGCGGCAAGCGTCATTGCTGCCGCCAACACGACGACGGTCATGATCGATCGCCGCGGGCTGGACAAATACCTCTTCATGTCTCTACTCCTCTTTGGTGCATTCAGGGTTCTGGTCAGTCCCGGGTGAGACCGCCGTCGACGACCAGGGTTTCGCCAGTGATGGCGCGAGCCGAGGCCGAAGTCAGGAAGGCGACCGCTGCGGCGATCTCCTGGGGGGATTGCATCCGTCCGATCGGGATGTCTTTGGTGAGCTCGGCGCGCTGGTCCTGCTCGCCGAGGCCGGTGATGTCCATGAGATCGGCGACGACCTTCTCCATCATGGGAGTGTCGACGGTGCCCGGAGCGATGGCGTTCACGGTGATGCCGTGGGCGCCGAGGTCGAGTGCCGCGGCGCGCGTGAGACCGATGAGGCCCGCCTTGGCAGCGCAGTAGTCGGCCTGGTTCGGAAAGCCGCGCTTGCCGGCGATGGAAGCGATGTTGACGAAGGCGCCGGGCAGCTTGTCGGCGATGAGGCGTCGTGAGGCATACCTCATCGTGAGAAACGGCGCCTGCAGGTTGATGGCGAACGAGCGGTTCCAGTCTGCGGAGTCGATCTCGAGACCGTCCCGGAACCGGTAGGCGCCCGCGCAGTTGACGAGGACCTGCACTGCCTGATCGGTCTCGGCGAACAGGTCGCGGATCGCGTTCTCGTCGGTGATGTCGAGTTCGATCGGGACGACCCGGGCATCCGTGCTCTCGGTGCGATTGAGGTCAACGGCGAGCACTTTCGCCGCGCCGGCCTCGAGCAGTGCGTCGACGCAGCTGCGCCCCATCCCCTGGGCTGCTCCTGTCACGAGCGCCACCGAACCCTTGACCGTCATGCTGACTCCTTCACTGCTGTCCACTGGCCGGACTCGGCGGAGGCGAGCACGGCATCCTGCACTGCGCAGTTGGCCACGCCATCGTCGAAGTCGGCACAGATCGTGTCATCGCCGCGGTAGATGGCGGCGATCATGTCCTCGATCGAGCGGGTGTCGGCCCCGGTGCCGGCGGAGAGGACGCCGAGCCCCTTGTGCGCGATTCTCACGCGGCCGGGTTCGCGGCTGTCCCAGGAAAGGGAACCGGCGGTGCCGTCGATTCGAAGAGTGATGTCATCCCAGGCGCCCTGGGCGAGCTGGGTGGCGAGCAGGCTCCCCACCGCGCCACCCTCGAAGCGGAGGAGGGAGGCGAACAGGTCTTCATTGACGGGCGTGAAGGTTCCCGAGTCATCGCCCTGGCGGTATTCGCGCTCGCCCATGGATGCGGTGAGGGCGCTCACTGAGGCGATGTCGGTGCCGAGCACGTAGCTCGCGAGGTCGAACCAGTGCGACCCGATCTCGCTGACGACTCGGCTGGGTCCGATCTGGGCCGGGTCGAACCTCCAGTCGCGGGTGGAGACCGGTGCGTTCCATTCCTGCTGGTAGTACCCGTAGACCGCAACCGCCCGCCCGATCTCACCGTTGGCGAAGCGCTCCATCATGAGCTGGATGCCGTTGTCGAACCGACGGTTGAAGGTCAGGTAGTTCTCCACTCCCGCTGCATGCGCCCGTGCGGCCAGGTCGCGCGCCGTCGCCGCGTCGACCGTGAGCGGCTTCTCGCACACGATGGTGAGCCCGCGCTCGATCGCCGCGGTCACGACCTCGGCGTGATTCGTCGTCGGCGTGCAGACGTGCAGGTGGGTCGCGCCCGGCGCGTCGAGCAGTTCGGCGACGGATGCGTAGGCGGTCGAGTCCCATGCACGGGCGGCACGGGCCGCGTTCTCCGCGGTGGGGCTGTGGACGCCGACGATGGATCGGCCCGCTTCGCGCAGTGCCGTCGCATGGCGGCCCGCGATGTAGCCGCTGCCGAGGATGATGCTCCCGCTGGTGGTGGTCACCATTGCTCCTTCCCGCCGGGGTGTGTACGAGAGTTGCACGTTAAGCGCTAAACGTCAAGCGCTTGACGAAATTCGTCGAATTTTTCGCGCCGCCGTCTTTCGTCGTCGGGAATTAGTCACGTCAAGCGCTTGACATCAGGGCACTTCGTGGTTCACCCTGTCCTAGACCGAGTACGACAGGGAACGGAGAACGACACATGAGCCTCATCACAGAAGGCGCCGAGAAGATCGCCTGGGCGCGACAGAACATGCCGCTGCTGGCAGGGCTTCGCGCCACGTTCGAGGCCGAACGTCCGCTCGAGGGGCGCACCATTGCGATGGGGCTGCACGTCGAGTCGAAGACAGCCGTGCTCGCCGAGCTCCTCGTCGCCGGTGGCGCATCGCTCTCCATGGCCGGCAGCCCTGGCACGACCGACGACTCGGTCGCCGCAGCGCTGCGCTCCAGCCTCGGCATCGATGTCCGCGGCGAACGCGCCGGCACCTACGCCGACCAGCTCGAACACATCGCTGCCCTCCTCAAGACCAAGCCGGACATACTCGTCGACAACGGTGCCGACCTCATCGCCGCGAGCCTCGCCGCCGACTCGCACCAGGTCGTCGCCGCCACTGAGGAGACGACCTCCGGCGCCCTGCGCCTGCGCAGCGAACTGGCCGGAAAGGTCCCATTCCCGGTCGTTGTCATCAACGACAGCCCGCTCAAGCAGATCGTCGAGAACGAGAAGGGGATCGGCCCTGCGGTGCTCGACGGTTTCATGCGGGCGACCAACACGATCGTCGGAGGGCGCACCTTCTGCGTCGTCGGCTACGGATCCTGCGGCCGCAGTCTGGCTCGCACCCTTCGCGCGCTCAACGCCACTGTGCTGCTCGTGGAGATCGACCCGATCCGCGCACTCGAGGCCGCCTACGACGGGATGCTCGTCATGCCGCTCGAGCAGGCCCTCCCGATCGCCGACACCGTCATCACGATCACCGGCCGCCCCGGAATCATCCGTCCGGAGCACTTCCCGCTCTTCCGCGACGGGGCGATTCTCGGCAACGTCGGGCACTTCAGCACCGAAATCGACGTCCCCGGCCTCCAGAGCGTCGCGAAGACCGAGACGAGGCTCGCTCCGCACGTTGTCGAGTACACCCTCGACTCCGGCAAGTCGATCAGGCTGCTCGCGCGCGGGGAGATGCTCAACCTGAGTGCTGCCACCGGACACCCCATCGAGGTCATGGATGTCGGGTTCGCATTGCAGGGACACGCCATCCACGCGCTCGCCACGAATCTTGCCGGCTTCGTTCCCGGCGACCAGCTCGTCCCCCGCTCGATCGACCTCACGATCGCACACGACATCCTCGAGACGATGCCGGCCGCGCGCTGGTCCCACTGAGATGGTTGCGGCGGGGACCACTCTCGCGGTCGTTGGCGACCTCCTCGAAGACGTTGTCATCTGGACGCAGGCACCGATCGAGCGCGGTAACGACAATGCCGCAACGGTCTACCGCTCGCGGGGCGGCAGCGCGGCCAATGTGGCTGCGGCCGCCGCCCGAGGGTGCCCCGTCCGCTTCATCGGCCGGGTCGGCGCGGACGCTCGCGGCGACCAGCTCGTGGCCGAACTCCAGGGCACAGGGATCGATGTCCGCGTGCAGAGAGCGGGGAGAACAGGCACTGTGGTGGTTCTCGTCGACCCCGACGGTGAGCGCACAATGTTCCCCGACCGCGCGGCAGCGAGCGAACTCGAGAGGATCGATCCCGACTGGCTCGATGGGGTCGGATGGCTGCACGTTCCCCTCTACGGGTTCACCACCCCGTCCGCCCGGCGGGCGATCACCGAGATCATGGTGCGGATGACCGCCCTTGGAGTTCCGACGAGCATCGACGTCTCCGCCGTCTCGGTGGTGCGCGAGCTCGGCATCTCTGCCACTGTGGACCTCCTCGACGAACTCGGGCCGACGATCGTCTTCGCCAACTCCGACGAATCCGACTTCCTGGAACTCGATACCCGCACTCCGCCACCGGGCCGCACCCACATCGTCAAGCGTGGTCCTGCGCCGGTCGAGATCCGCACCTCCACGGGAACCGAGTTCGTTCCGGTGCCCCGCCTCACCGACGTTCTCGACTCGACCGGGGCCGGCGACGCGTTCGTCGCGGGGTTCCTCCCCGCGTTCATGGCGGGGAAGACCGTTGCCGACGCTGTTCGATCGGGGTCGGAACTGGCATCCATTGCACTCGGGCGCCCAGGGGCGCTTGCCGGATAACACCGCCCGGTGCATCCGCAGTGCCGTAGATTGACAACCGACCGGGCAGCAAGGAAAGCGAGTCCATCCGCATGAAACGAGTCACCTCACGCGATGTGGCCGAGTACGTCGGATGCTCGGTCGCCTCCGTCTCGCTCGTCGTCAACGGCCAGCACGAGGGGCGCATCAGCGAGCAGCTTCACGCGCACATCCTCAACGCCATCGAGGTGCTCGACTACCGCCCCAACCAGAGCGCGAGAAGCCTTGCCACCCGCACGCCGTCCAACGTCGTGCTCGTCTGTCCGGACGTGCGCAACCCCTTCTTCGGCGATGTCTTCCACGGTCTCGTCGAATCGCTGTCGGGCAAGTACGGTGTCGACCTGCGGGTCGGCCCGGGAGGTGCCGACTACGACTCGGAGACCGTACGCGAAGCTCAGGCCGGCAACATCGCCGGTCTCGTGCTCGCCAACCCCTCCCATGAGGTGTTGGCCGCCTTCCAGGGGACCTGCCCGACCGTGCTCATCGACTCACCGGATGCGACGATTCCGCTCGACCGCGTCGACATCGACATCCGAGGCGCCTCGCGCCAGATTGCCGAACACCTCACGTCGCTCGGGCACCGCTGGATCGCCTACCTGGACGTGCGGCGCTCCAAAGACACCTTCGTACAGCGCCGCGAAGGGCTCGAGGAGAGCCTGCGGGCGAACGGGGGAGACATCGTCGCCACCGCGTTCGCCGACGAACTGAGCGTCGCGGAAGGCTCCAAGGTCTTCCGCTCCGCGTGGCCGGAGTGGGACGCCGTCGGAGTCACGGCCGTCGTCTGCGCCGACGACATTCTCGCCTTCGGCGTCGTGGGGGCCGCGCACTCCACCGGAGTCTCCATCCCCGGTCGTCTGAGCATCGCCAGTTACAACGACATCCCCTTCGCGCAGCTGCTCGACCCGCCGCTGACCTCGGTCACCTTCGACGGGCAGGAACTCGGCCGCCTCGCCGGGCAGAAGCTCCTGGGCGCGATCCAGGGCGAACGCAGCGGGAATCTGACGATGCAGACCCACCTCGAGGCGCGCGCCTCTACCGCCCAGGCCCCGGCGACTCCACCGGTCGCAACTCGAACACGGGGTTCTCGATGACGCCGACGATGCTGCCGACCGGGTCGCGCACCGTGCCGAGACGGATGCCGTCGCCGACCTCCTCGACCGGCTCGAGCGGCGTCGCGCCTGTCGCAACGAGGTGCGCGTATGCCGCATCGGCATCCGCGACACCCCAATAGTTGACCGCACCGAGCGCTGGGTCGGCGCCGGGATTCAGGCCGAGTTCTTAGCCTCCGGGGCTGAAGCCGACGAAGAACGGCTCGTCGAAGTATGGCTCGATGCCGAGCGCCTCAGTCCACCAGGCCTTCGCGGCGGCCAGGTCCGGCGCGGGATAGATGACGGTCCTCAGTCCGAGGAACACGGTGACTCCTTTCGTCACTGCCCAGTCAACCGGGTCGTGCCGATATCCGCATCCGCCGCCCCCGACTCACGCCCCCATTCCGCACCGGCGGGGCGTGGCGCAGCCGTTGGTCGGATGCCCGTGAGACGATGCGGTGATGGGCATCGACTTCACCGCCATCGATTTCGAAACAGCAAACTCCCACAGCGCCTCGGCCTGTTCGGTCGGCATGGTGAAGGTGCGGGACGGCAAAGTCGTCGACAAAGTGGGCTGGCTCATCCGCCCGCCGCTCGGCTACGACGCATTCAACGAATGGAATACGCGCATCCACGGCATCATGGCGCCGGATGTAGAAAACGCTCCGCTGTGGAGCGAGCAGCTCCCCGATCTGGTGGCCTTTGCCGCCGGGGATGCGCTCGTCGCCCACAACGCGGGATTCGACATGGGCGTGATCAGCGCCGCGTGCACCGCGAGCTTCGTGGACTGTCCGGACTTCCGCTACCTGTGCAGCCTGCAGGTCGCGCGACGCACATACCACCTCGACTCGTACCGCCTGCCGGTCGCAGCGATGGCCGCCGGCTTCGAGGACTTCGACCACCACAATGCCCTCGCCGACGCCGAAGCGTGCGCGGCGATCATCGTGCACGCGGCCCGCCGTCACGACGCCATCGATCTCCCCCACCTCGCGACGATCACGAGCCAGCGCATGGGCGCGATCGGGCCAGCGGCGGCAGCGGCATCCGCGAACCACAAGTCCATGGCGCTCGGCTAGCGCTTCCCGACCTCCCCTGTCGGCGCGGGCTGGCACACTGGACGCATGGACCCCATGCTCGCCCTCATCATCGGAATCGGCGCCGGACTCGTGCTCGGCGCGGTCATCGGCTGGCTCCTCGGGCGGCTCCGCCGCACAGCATCCGGAGGCGACGACCCCGCCGTTCTCGCCGCACGCCACGAAACCGCGCTCGCAGAGCTGCGGTCGGCGGAGCAGGCGGCGCAGGCGAAACTCGCCGCCGAGTTCGCCGCCGTGCAGGCCACGGCGACTGCCCTGCAAAGTCAGGTCGTCGGCCTGCAGGAGCAGCACCGGGAGCTCGTCGAGCGGCAGCGCGCCGAGCAGGCCGCGCAGCAGGAGCGCGAACGAGCAGAAAGCAAGGTGCTCCAGATGCTCACGCCCGTGCAGGAGAACCTGCGGGCGATGCAAAACAAGGTCACCGAATTGGAGACGCAGCGCCAGCAGCAGCACGGCGAACTCAGCCAGCAGCTGAAGTCGGCGACCGAATCCGAGGAGCGCCTGCGCAGCACGGCGGAGTCCCTCGCGGCAGCGCTCAAGAGCAATAGCACCCGCGGCGTGTGGGGCGAGACGCAACTGCGCAACGTTGTGCAGGCCGCCGGCCTCATCGAGCGCGTCGACTTCGACGTGCAGTCGAGCATCAACTCGGATGCCGGAGCCGGCCGTCCGGACATGGTCGTGCATCTGCCCGGCGGCAAGAACATCGCGGTCGACGCGAAGGTTCCGTTCAACGCGTATCTGGAGGCCAGCAGCATCCCGGTCACCGCGACCGGGGACGAGGGCGCCAAGCGCGAACGCCTCATCAAGGACCACGTCAAGGCGCTGCGCCAGCACATCGACACTCTCGCGAGCAAGGAATATTACGCAGGCCTCGACGCCTCGCCCGAGCTCGTGATTGCCTTCATCCCGAGCGAGTCGCTCGTGTCGAGCGCCCTCGAGGCAGACCCGTCGATCATGGACTACGCGTTCGGCAAGCGCGTCGCGCTCGCCTCCCCCGTGACGCTGTGGTCAGTACTTAAAACTGTGGCGTTCTCGTGGCAGCAGAACGTGCTCACCGAGGACGCGAAACTCCTGTTCGACCTCAGCAAGGAACTGTACGGCAGGCTCTCGAAACTCTCCGAGCACGTCGAGAAGCTCGGCCGCTCGATCGAGCGCAGCGTCAAGGACTACAACACGTTCGTCGGTTCCCTCGAACGCAACGTGCTGCCGAGCGCGCGGCGGCTGAGCGCACTTGACGAGTCCAAAGTCCTCGGCGCCATGTCCGGCATCGAGGAGGCGCCGCGCGAGCTCACCGCATTCGAGCTCACCGCCGACGATGACTCCCAGAAGGACGCCACTGTGCCGTGAAGCAGTCCGATGAGGCGCCCCGAAGGGCCCTCCTGAGAACTGCGGAAGGTCCCCTTGGGCCTCCTCGGAGGCCAGGCGTCTGCAGCGAGACTCCGGGCGCCTCATCCCTGCTGACTTGCGAGTTTTGGCCCTTCCCGCGCGCCGCGACGGGCACTTACTCGCAAGTCACGTTGACGAGGTCGGCAATAGCTACTCGCCGAGCCACTTTTCCACGAGGTGCTCCGCGATGACGCGGCGGATCGTTCCGGAGCGCGACCGCAACACGATGCTTTCCGTACGGATGATCGGCCCCTTGCGCCGCACCCCGTCGACGAGCCCGCCATCCGTGACGCCCGTCGCGACGAAGAACGAGTTGTCGCCTTTCACCATGTCGTCGGCACTCATGACCGCATCCAGGTCGAGGCCGGCGTCCTTCGCCTTCTCGCGCTCGTCGTCGGTGCCCGGGGCGAGCTTCGCCTGCATGAATCCACCGAGGGCCTTGATCGCGCACGCGGTCGTAATGCCCTCCGGGCTGCCGCCGATCCCCACGCACATGTCGATGCGGGTTTCGTAGCGCGCTGCGTTGATCCCGCCCGCCACGTCGCCGTCGAGCATGAGGCGCGTCCCGGCCCCCGTCGCCCGGATGTCGTCGATGAGCTGGATGTGCCGCGGCCGGTCGAGCACGGCGACCGTCATCTCCCCCACGGGTTTTCCGAGCGCCTTCGCAAGAGCTCGGATGTTGTCCCCGATCGGCCGTTCGAGGTCAAGAACCCCAATACCTTCGGGCCCCGACACGATCTTGTCCATGTAGAACACGGAGGACGCATCCAGCATGGTTCCGCGGTCGGAGACCGCGATGACCGAAATCGCATTCTGGCGGCCGGCCGCCGTCAGGGACGTCCCGTCGATGGGGTCGACGGCGATGTCGCACGCCGGGCCCCGCTTGTTCCCGACGTTCTCGCCGTTGAACAGCATGGGCGCATGATCCTTCTCGCCTTCGCCGATGACGACGACACCGTCGAAATTCACGGTGCCGAGGAATTTTCGCATGGCATCCACGGCCGCGCCATCCGCGGCGATCTTGTCGCCGCGACCTATGTACGGCCACGCCCGGATGGCCGCCGCCTCGGTGGCGCGCACCAACTCCATGGCCAGGTTGCGGTCGGGGTGCAGGAACAGGGTGCCGGTGTCGGTGGACTCATTCACGCTTCCACCCTATTGAGCAATCCGTGTTCTTCGGGCGGCAGAAGCGCGAAAGTAACCGGCTTCTTAAGACGGGCGTCAACTCGTCGCGGAATCCCACGATGAGCGCCCCGTGATCTCTGCCGGCAGTCAATAGACTCGATGATGAACCACCACCGTCGTCAAGGAGATGTCATGCCCGTCGCCACACCCGACCAATACGCCGAAATGCTCGACAAGGCGAAAGGCGATGGATTCGCTTTCCCCGCATTCAACGTGTCCTCGTCACAAACCATCAACGCGGTCCTGCAGGGGCTGACGGAGGCAGGCTCCGACGGCATCATCCAGGTCACCACGGGGGGTGCAGACTACTTTGCCGGCCAGAGCGTGAAGGCCAGGGCATCCGGCGCGCTCGCGTTCGCCGCGTTTGTGACCGAATCGGCGAAGAACTATCCGATCACCGTCGCGTTGCACACGGATCACTGCCCGAAGGATGCCCTCGACGGGTTCGTGATGCCGCTCATCGAAGCCTCGGAAGTCGAGGTCAAGGCTGGGCGAAACCCGATCTTCCAGTCGCACATGTGGGATGGTTCCGCCGTACCACTCGGAGAGAACCTGGAAATCGCCCAAGGTCTTTTGCCCCGCATGAAGGCGATCAACGCGATCCTCGAAGTGGAGATCGGCGTGGTCGGCGGCGAGGAAGACGGAGTGAGCCACGAAATCAACGAGCACCTGTACACGACCGTGGAGGACGGCATCCAGACCGTCGAGGCGCTGGGCCTCGGGGAGAACGGCCGCTACATGGCCGCGCTCACGTTCGGCAACGTGCACGGCGTGTATGCCCCGGGCAACGTCAAGCTCAAGCCCGAACTGCTCGCCGAGATCCAGGACGGAATCGCGAAAAAGTTCGGAACCGGCGCGAAGCCGCTCGACCTCGTCTTCCACGGCGGCTCCGGCTCGAGCGACGACGAGATCGCGACCGCCGTGCGCAATGGCGTGATCAAGATGAACATCGACACCGACACGCAGTATGCATTCACGAGATCCATCGCCGACTACATGCTCAAGAATTACGACGGCGTCATCAAAGTGGACGGCGCAGTGGGCAACAAGAAGCAGTACGATCCCCGCGCCTGGGGCAAGATTGCCGAATCCGCCATGGCGCAGCGCGTCGTCCAGTCCACGAACCAGCTGGGCTCGGCGGGCAAGTCAATCAGCGCACGCTAGGCGCGACGAGGCGAGTCACCCTTCCCGGCTTCCGGTGGCAGTCGAAACTGCAATCCCAGCCGATCTCCTGTTGACCATTCGAGGTCGTCGACCGTTGCCTTCAACGAGAAGTAGTACGGCGCGAGGAGCGTGGTGCGCCGACCGTCGGGAAGGTGCACATCCGTACTGAGGGCGACGGCGGTCGATCCGTCGGGCTCGCCGCGCAACTGGATGAGCGTCGATGAACGACCCCCTCCCGCACTCTCGTTCACGGCGCTCAGGAGCCCCAGCAATGCCGCACGCTGATTCGCCGTCATCCGATCGGCGCGATGTTCTGCGTCGACGACGGTCACATTCATTCTTGTGGCGAGTGTGTCGAGCCAACTCCGGTTCGCGCGCTCCACGAGCTCAGCTCGAACCTCCTCCGCGAGAAGCCTGGCCTGCTCCCGGTCCGTCGCTGTCACGACCCCGCTGTCTGCGATCTTCCGGAGGAACGGCAGCGTGCGGTCGCCGACGCTCGCGAGTTCGACGCGGAGGATGTTCAGCCTGGCCGACTCCCCCAATACGCCGCTCGTGAGCGTCGAACCCGGCTCGGACGCGGACCAGCGCAGGACGCGCATCACTACCTGGTAAGCGAAGACGCTCGCTGCGGCGGCCGCGACGAGTACGGGCCCTGAACCGATGAGGCCTTCGGTGAACGGCGGCCAGTATCCGACCCGATTGAACGGCACGAAAGTGATGACGGCGCCCGTGAATGCGGCGCTCGCGGACCCGATGATCGCGAGAGTGAAAGCCGACGAGTACGGCGCGAGGGCGGCGATCAGGAAGGAAACCCCGATGGGCGCCCACCAAATTTCGACCATCAATCTCGGCCCCCCGATATGGCCGAGGACGGACAGGATGAAGCTCGTCCACGCGAGAAGGATCGCCGGGATCACGAGAACCACGGACGGAGTGCGACTGACCGGGTTCGCGACGAAGCACACCGTGATGAACGCCACGAGAAGGCACGCGACGGCGGCCCAGTCGAACCAGAGGATCTCGCTCGCTCGCTGGGAAATCAGGGTCACCGCCACGCCGAATGTCATCGCAAAACCTCCGAAGACGATGGGAACGAGTGGACCCGAGAACCAACTGAGCGGATCGACCTCGTGAGGCGACCGGCGCCATGCCTCACGCATGGCTCTCCCGGATGGGGACGGCGATGAGTATCGATGTGCCCGAACCGACCGCCGACCAGATTCGCACGGTTCCGCCGCAGCCTTCGATTCGTTTCACGAGGCTTCGGCGGATGCCCAGCCGATTCTCGGGCACGGACTCGAGGTCGAATCCGCGGCCATGGTCGACAATCATGACGGACAGCGTCTCGTCGGTGGCGTCGACGAAAACCTCGGCCGAGCTGGACCCGGAGTGGCGAACGATGTTCTCCAGACATCCGCTTACCGCACCGACCAACGCCGCCGCTGCCGCCGGATCCAGGTCGGCGGACAACGCCTCCCCTCCGCCGACGCTCACGGTGAGTCCCCGCCACCGGAACTCGCTCATGACCGCGAGAAGTTCATTTCGAAGGTCGCCGGACGCGACACCGGGCACCACGGCGGCGGAATCGATTTTCGCGGTGGACACGGCCTCGATGTCGCGCAGGATTCGCTCGCGGGCGCGGTCATCGAGCTGGTCCTTGCCGTTCGCTATCGCCGCGAGTTCGTTGAGCACCGTGTCGTGCAGCAGTGCGACCGCGCGTTCCTCGAGTTCGCGTTGGCCCGCCATCCGCGCCGTCTCGGCTTCCACGGCCGAGAAGTCCGGAGTGAATCGCCGCTGATTGCGTCGGATGAGCACGAACATGGCGATGATGACGATGTATATCAGGAGCGACACGAACGGACCGAAGCCGGGGTTGGGCGGCAGCCCCAGCGACAATTGAGCGGCGGCGGTCGCCGCGGTGCCCAGGATCCAGCCGGTGGTGCACCACACGATTCCGTTGACGAGATGTTTGCCCACGGCGCCGACGAGCAGCATGGCCACGGTGACACGGTTGACGAGGTACAGCCCGCTCGAGTCCAGTACCGGATCGATGGCGAGCAGGCTGTAGACGTACGCGAAACACGCGATGGTCCCCACAGCGAGGTACACCACGCCGCGTCGTCGGGAGGGCCGGCGCACGAGAGCGACCAATGCGGCGATGACCGCGACGAGCACGCCGAGGGGGACCAGCACGCGCGGGCCGTAGTCGCGGGACAGCCACAGATCGACGAGTGCGATTACCGATATCCCGAGGTAGACGAGCGCAACGGCCCAGCCGGCACGAAGTACCGCCATCGCGCTGATGGTGGCCGCGAGTTCACGCGGCGGAACAGCGCTCCTGATCGACTGTTGGCTCATCATGTGTCAGCAATCGTATGGGCAGACGGATTCTTTTCGCGTCAGGCGCTGGAGACAAACTCAAGGAACGCCGGGTCGGAACCGAGGAGAATTCCCAGGAGCACGGCGGAGGCGAGGAAACTCGCGATTCCGCCGGCGACCGGAATCCACCACGCCGTGCGTCCGCGCCGGATTCGCACGAAGGACCATCCCGCAGCAATGATCCACGCCGCTGTCTGGCTCGCGACGATGAGGATTCCGATGATGGGCGTGAGCGAAGTTGCGGTGTAGTCGCCGATGCCGAGCTGACCGAACATCCGATCCATGGATGCCTCGAGAGTGACGTAGGACCCCGCTCCGCCGAGAACAGAGACGAGACCGAACGACAGCAGGAAGATGGTGACGATTCGATCGATCGCGCTGGAGCTTTGGGGGGCGTGCGCTTCACGGTCGGATGTTGCGGCCGCGCCTCCCGCCGGAATGACGGGCTCCACCTGTCGGGGCGCACCGGAGCGCTCGATCGCGGATGCCCGCTCTGACTCGCTCGCGTACTCCCCGTACTCGGGGCGCGGACGATCGTCGCCGGTCATCGCTGCCGGACCGCTGGGTGCGAACGGCCGCGCAGGCACGAGCGGCGTCGACAAGGAATCGCCCGAGTCACGCCGCTGAAGATTTCCACGTGCCCAGTGTACGAGAGGAGCCTGCGCCGACTCTGCCCAGCGACTGCCTCTGGAGACCTGACGCCGGCATCCCGTAGCCTGATGCGATGACGAGACGGGAGCTGCCATGCGCGAATCCTTGATCAGCGTCGACGTGGAGACTGCCGGACCGAATCCGAGCGCCTACTCGATGCTGTCGATCGGCGCGTGCCTCGTCGACAATCCGAAGAAGAATTTTTACGTCGAACTCAAGCCCGTCAACGACGCGATGACCACCGAAGCGCTCTCGATCGGCGGACTCACGATAGAACACCTCCACGCAAACGGCGACGACCCCGCGGAAGGCATGAAGAAGTTCGACGAGTGGATCGCTTCGGTCGTCCCGGACGACGGCGTGCCCGTTTTCGTCGGATTCAATGCGGCGTTCGACTGGATGTTCGTGTGTGACTACTTCGAACGGTTCCTCGGTCGAAACCCGTTCGGGCACTCGGCCATCGACATCAAATCGTTTTACCTCGGAATGGCCGGGGGATCGTGGGCGGAGACGAGCCTTCGATTCCTCTCCCCGCGGTACCTGGATGGCCGTCCGCTGTCCCACAATGCGTTGGGCGACGCCCAGGATCAGGCCGCTTTGTATGCGGCAATTGCCGAGGATGCCGCACGAAGGCGGGTCCTTTCGACAACGAAAGAGAGCACACCATGACCACATCGGCGAGCGGGAATGCAGAAGATTTCCAGCGCATCGTGGAGTCGGCGAAGCGCCTGGGGGTGGAACTTGACGAGGAGTCCACGCAGCAGTGGATGAATTCGATCATTCAGGAGTCCACGAGCGGCGATGTCGTGGTCGACACGGCGAGCGGCGCCTTCGGGCATCGTGTGGCCATGCTGGATTTCAGCGCACGCGACCTTGAGCGGTTCCGTCTCATCGGCAAGATCGTGGAGGTAACGGGGCCGGCGCCGCAGGTGGAGAGCGCGCTCGCCATTTCCGGATCGGCGGCGCAATCCAAAATCCAGTCCTTCCCCGGCGACTGCGACTACTTCCAGCGGCTCAACATCAAAGCGAGCACCCGCGAGGAAGCGTCGGCCATCATGGCCACACTCATGCGCGACAAGGTTCTCGCGACACACAGAGGCGATACGTACCAGTTCCTCGAAGCGAAACTCGGAAGCTACCCCTTCGACGGCACGCACGCGGGTTCCGCCGTGCGCAAGGGGAGCCCGATCTCCTGGACCTACGACGAGATCGTGGAACAGCAGCTCGAAGTCGAGGGGCCGGACGGACCCGCGATTTTGCGGTGGGATGAGGTCGCGCTCGACCCGGGCTGGTGCAAGCTCGACTGGGTCGTGAGCGACCCCGAACGGCGTCAGCTGTCGAACGCGAGCAACGTGATCGATGTCACGTGGGAGGCTCCGGACGGGCAGATCGTCTCGCTCGACGGGTACCTCGACGCGTTCTTCCAGGAGGTCTACCTGGATGCCGAGGACGTGCCCACCTTCGCGAAGGTCGCGAAGTTCGTGTCCGAGGATGCACTCGACGATTACGTCGAGCGGCTGGAGGCCGAGGTCCGCAAGTACCTGACCGACCACCTCAATTACGGCAAGGCCGCAAAACGCATGTACAACGTGTTCCGCCTGTCCGGCCGGCATCTCGAAGCCGCATACGTTCGAGAGCTCTTCGACGAGCCTGCCACAATCCTGTATCAGGTGTGGTCGCTCATTTCGACGCTCGACAACGCGACGCAGCCGGGTTCGTCGATTCCGATCGAGGCAGTGCAGGCGCAGGCGGATGCGCTCGTTCTCGACGTGGTCGAGGCGCTCGAGGGCGAGGAGGAGGTCGAGATTGTGAAGGCGATCATGCAGTTGCGTCAGGCTCTGGAACTCCAGGGTGATGCTGCGACGCGCGTGGCGGAAGTCGAGGCTGCGCAGACGAGGGTCATCAACGTCGTGAACACGTTCTACCGGGAGAAACTCACCGGGCTGCCGACGATCAATGAGTACATCACGGGCATCCAGGGGGCCGCAAAGCCGTGACAGAACCTGCCGCGCTTCCTACCGCCGATGCTCCCTGGCCGGTGTCGGTTCTCGCCGACAAACTCAAAGGCTGGATCGACCGCCTCGGCACAGCATGGGTCGAGGGCGAGATCACGCAGTGGGGAGTGTCCGGCGGAAACGTCTACGGAAAATTGAAGGACCTCAACGTCGATGCGACGATTGGATTCACGATTTGGTCGTCGGTGAAGTCGAAACTGCCGGACGACCTGAAACAGGGCGACCGCGTCGTCGCTCTCCTCAAACCCAACTACTGGGTCAAGGGCGGAACTCTTTCGATGCAGGTTTTCGAGATGCGCCATATCGGCCTCGGCGACTTGCTCGAGCGGCTCGAGAAGCTCCGGCAGAAACTCAAGGCGGAAGGCCTGTTCGACGCGGATCGCAAGAAGCACCTTCCGTTTCTCCCGCACTGCATCGGGCTTGTGACGGGGAAGGATTCCGACGCCGAGAAGGATGTGCTGCGCAACGCCCAGTTGCGCTGGCCGTCGGTGGAGTTCCGCGTCGAGCACGCCGCCGTGCAGGGTGATCGTTCAGTGGGAGAGGTGATCGCCGCGCTCGCGAAACTTGATGCGGACCCCGACGTGGACGTGATCATCGTGGCGCGCGGCGGCGGCGATTTCCAGAATCTCCTCGTGTTCAGCGATGAAGCACTCGTCCGCGCGGCCGCCGCGTGCGTGACGCCCATCGTGAGCGCCATCGGCCACGAAGCCGACCGCCCACTCCTGGACGATGTCGCCGATTTGCGCGCGTCGACGCCGACGGATGCCGCCAAGCGCGTTGTGCCGGATGTCGCGGAGGAGCTCAGCCGAGTGCAGCAGGCTCGAGTGCGGATTGGCACTCGGATGACCGGTCTGCTCTCTTCGGAGATCGAACGGGTTGGGCAATTGCGTACCCGTCCCGTGCTGGCCACGTCGTCGTGGATCGTCGACGAACGCTCGGAGGAACTCACCCGCTGGGTGGCGAGGGGCGCCGAGCTCGTCGACCGTGCGATCGAACGCGCGCGAACCTCGGTTGCGGAGCTCACCGGCCAATTGCGGGCGTTGTCGCCGCAACGCACTCTCGATCGCGGCTACGCGATCGCGCAAGTGCCGGGCGGTGCCGTGCTCCGTCGAAGTGCCGACGCCGTCCCCGGTTCACCCCTCCTGCTCACGCTCGCCGACGGCAAGGTCGCAGCGACCGTCGACGGCGGAGCACCGGCCCAGCGCACGGGTCGATAAACTGGCATCGTGGCTACCGAATCCCCCACCACCGATGCACCGAACACCGACGTCGCGAACCTGAGCTACGAAATGGCGCGGGACGAGCTTGTGAAGGTCGTGAACGAACTGGAGCAGGGCACGTCGACCCTCGAAGAGTCGCTCGCCCTCTGGGAACGCGGCGAAGCCCTGGCGAGCCGATGCGAGGAGTGGCTGATCGGCGCGAAGGCGCGCCTGGATGCCGCGCGCGGCGCCGCCCAGTCCGGCTCGGCAGATTCCCCCTCGAAGGCATGAATGCGCGGAAGGACCCCCCGGTAGTTGCCGAGCTTGGACGACCGGAAACCCCTGAAGAAACCGCCTCCCGCAAGGCGAACACCTCCCGTATCCACAGAGAAGCCCAGAGTTTCACGAATCTCGCCATCGCGCTGCTCGCATCGCTCGCCGTCGTTCTTGTGACCGTGCTCGTGGTGGTTCGGCCCGATCCGCCAGCACCCCCCGCGATCGACTACCGCGCCATCGCCGCCACCGCAGACACGTCAGCCACCCTTGCCGTTCCGGACCTCTCGAGCCAGTGGAAAGCGAATTCGGCGGTCTTCGACGCGAAGCCCGCGGATGGCGTCGCCACGTGGTATGTCGGCTTCATCACGCCGGACCGACACTTCATCGGCATGCGGCAGGGCATCGAGGCGAACCCGACCTGGGTCGCCAACCAGGTACGCAACCGCGCAGCAACCGACTCGACGATGATCGATGGCGTGACGTGGACCGTGTTCGACCATCGCGAAGCGAAGGACGTCGGGAATCTCGCATACGCCATGACCGCGACGAATTCGCACGGCAGCGTTGTTCTGTTCGGCACGGCCGCCGAAGCCGAGTTCGAGACGATCGCGGCTGCGCTGTCGGCGATGATGAGTTCGCGCAAGTGAGAAGGGTGACACTATGACAGGGACGACGACGACTCCCGCACGGGCGTGGCAGGAGATGGTCGAAGGCAACGAGCGATTCATCGCCGGCGTGCCGCGGCATCCGCGGCAGGACGTGGACCGGCGAGGCGAACTCGTTGGAACGCAAGCCCCGCACGCTACGCTTTTCGGCTGCAGCGACTCCCGACTGGCGGCCGAGATCATCTTCGACAAGGGTCTCGGCGACCTTTTCGTCATCCGCAATGCCGGGCAGGTGATCTCCGAATCCGTCATCGGCTCGCTCGAGTATTCCGTCGCGGTTCTCGGCGTCCCGCTCATCGTCGTGCTGGGTCACGACGAGTGCGGCGCTGTCCGTGCCGCCATCGACAGCCAGGCCCCGGACGCGCCCGTGATTTCACCGCACATCGAACACCTCATCGAACCGATCACGCACGCTGTGCGGAAAGTCGCCGCGACGCTTCCCCCGGGGACGGACCTCGATCCGACGGTTGTCGGGCAGCATCACCTGCGCGCGACGATCTCCGAAATGGTGGCGGGATCTGAACTCATCAGCGATGCCGTCGCAGCGGGTACGCTGGCTATTGTCGGCGCAAACTACAAACTGCTCGAAGGCAGGGCGGTTCGGGATGTCATCGTGGGCGATATCGGAGAATCCTGAACATCGACTTTCATTCCAAGACAACAACAAAGGATGATGCTCCCGTGAGTACGCAAGGCGAGTTTCGGATCGAACACGACACCATGGGCGAGGTGCGCGTTCCCGCCACCGCGCTCTACGCAGCCCAAACCCAGCGTGCGGTCGAGAATTTCCCGATTTCCGGCTCGGAGCTCGAATCCGCGCAGATCGTCGCGCTCGCCCGCATCAAGCGCTCGGCGGCCATCGTCAATGGCGCTCTCGGCATCATCGATTCGAAGATCGCCGACGCCATCGCCGCTGCGGCCCAGATCATCATCGACGGTGAGCACCACGACCAGTTCCCGATCGATGTGTACCAGACCGGAAGCGGCACCTCCTCGAACATGAACATGAACGAGGTTCTCGCGTCGCTCGCGAGCAGTGCACTCGGTTCACCCGTGCATCCGAACGATCACGTGAATGCGTCGCAGTCCTCCAATGACGTCTTCCCCACTTCCGTGCACGTCGCCGTCACGGGCGCTTTGCTCGAAGATCTGATTCCGGCGCTCGACCACCTCGCGATTTCACTGGAGAAGAAGGCGAAAGCGTGGGCGGGCGCCGTGAAGGCCGGTCGCACGCACCTCATGGACGCGACCCCGGTGACACTCGGCCAGGAGTTCGGAGGCTACGCGCGTCAGGTGCGACTGGGCATCGAGCGCGTGGAGTCCACGATCGCGCGCGTCGCCGAAGTGCCTCTCGGCGGCACCGCTGTCGGCACGGGGATCAATACTCCCGCGGGCTTCCCGCAAAAGGTGATCGCCGAGCTCGCGAAGGAATCGGGGCTTCCGCTCACGGAGGCGAAAGACCACTTCGAAGCACAGGGCGCCCGCGACGGCCTCGTGGAGGCCTCCGGTGCGCTGCGCGTCATTGCCGTGAGCCTCACCAAGATCTGCAACGACATCCGCTGGATGGGGTCCGGCCCCAACACGGGGCTCGCCGAACTTCACATTCCCGATCTGCAGCCCGGCTCGTCGATCATGCCCGGCAAGGTCAACCCGGTCATTCCGGAAGCGGTGCTCATGGCGTGCGCGCGGGTCATCGGCAACGACGCGACGATCGCGTGGGGCGGGGCGAGCGGTACCTTCGAACTCAATGTCGCGATCCCCGTGATGGGCACGGCACTGCTCGAATCGATCCGCCTGCTCGCGAACTCGAGTCGCGTGCTCGCCGACAAGACGGTCGATGGCCTCGAGGCGAATGTGGACAGAGCCAGGGCGCTCGCAGAGTCGTCCCCATCCATTGTCACGCCGCTCAACCGCGTGATCGGTTACGAGTCAGCCGCGAAGGTGGCCAAGAACGCCGTGGCCAAGGGTATTACGGTGCGCGAGTCGGTTGTCGAGCTTGGGTTCGTGTCGCGAGGCGAGATCTCAGAGGACCAGCTGGATACGCTCCTTGACGTGCTCAGCATGACCCGTCCGGGTTAGTCCCCGCAGCGGGCCGCATGCGCCGAGTCACTCGGTTCTCAGCGGCACCGGGCGGATGGGGTCGCCATCCAGGGTGAGAACCTTTCGGTCCTTCAGAGGCCCAGCGAGCTGGATTGGAATGAGAGTCGATATGCTCGCGCCACTCGCGCGGGTGTTGCAGTTCGCGAGATTCTCCGCATTGGACCCGTCGGGCGGGTTCGCCTGACCGTAATACACCGCAATCGACACCGACTCGGCGGTCTCCCGCACCACGGCCGCGTGGGGAAAACACAGGGGATCCCCTTCGACCCTGACGACGAGTCTGGCCGTATCCAGGGCGACGAGGCCGGTGCTGGGGTCAGAACCGATGTACCCGTCTTCCGTGTTCGCCGAGTCGTGGTCGAACGTGGCGAGCCCGAAGAGGTAGGGCGGCTGCCGGGTTTGGCCGTCGAGTGTCTGGTACCCGAGGATCGGCTGGTCCACCAGGTCCGCGGGCGGCGTCGATACGGGAGTGACGACCCGATTGACGACGACCGGCTCCGGGGATCCCCACATGCGCTCCGCCGCAGTCGGGGGCACGGGCGGCGGCGGAAGGCTTTCCAGATTGGCTCGATAGGCGAGGAATCCGCTCGTGACCATCGTCGCTATTCCCAGCGCAGCGACGACGCGGTATACGGCGTACGCCGAGCCTGTGGGCTCGTCGACATGCGGATCGCGGTAACTCCAGCTCACGAGCACCCGCCATTGGCTTCCCGGGGAGATGAGCCCCCAGAGAAGGATCACCCCGAGGCTGGCGAGAACGACGAGGAGGAGGGTTGTCACTCCTCGACTTTAACAGGGTTTGCTCAACCCACTTCGTTTCCCTCGAGGAGCTCGGTGACGAGCGCGGCGATATCGCTTCGTTCGGAGCGCGTGAGCGTCACGTGCCCGAACAGCGCATGGCCCTTGAGCGTCTCGATCACCGACGCGACGCCATCGTGGCGGCCGACCCGCAGGTTGTCCCTTTGCGCGACATCGTGCGTGAGAATGACCCTCGAGTTCTGCCCGATCCGGCTCAACACCGTGAGCAGCACGTTCCGCTCGAGCGATTGCGCCTCATCGACAATCACGAATGCGTCGTGCAGCGAACGGCCGCGGATGTGCGTGAGCGGGAGCACTTCGAGCAGTCCGCGTTCCATGACTTCGTCGAGCACGTTCTGGGAGACGACGGAGCTGAGCGTGTCGAACACCGCCTGCGCCCACGGATTCATTTTCTCTGCCGCATCGCCAGGCAAGTAGCCGAGTTCCTGCCCGCCCACGGCATACAGGGGCCGAAACACCATGATCTTCCTGTGCTGTTGGCGTTCGAGCACGGCCTCGAGGCCCGCGCACAGCGCAAGAGCCGACTTTCCCGTACCGGCCCGCCCGCCGAGGGAAACAATGCCCAGGCTCGGGTCGAGAAGCATGTCGATCGCGAGCCGCTGCTCCGCGGACCTGCCATGCATGCCGAAAATGTCGCGATCCCCCCGGACGAGTCTGAGCATCCCCGGGCCGGTCACGCGACCGAGCGCCGACCCGCGATCCGAGTGGATGACGAGACCGGTGTTGAGAGTCACGTCGTCGACCTGGCTCGTCGCAAGCTCTTCGTCGTCGTAGAGCTTCGACATTTCTTTCGAGCCGAGATCGATCTCTGCCATCCCGGTCCACCCCGAGTCGACCGCAAGCTCCGCGCGGTACTCCTCTGCCGCGAGACCCACCGATGCCGCCTTCACGCGCAATGGGAGATCTTTGGATACGACCGTGACGTTGAGTCCGTCACCGGCGAGATTGAGTGCGACCGCGAGAATTCGGGAGTCGTTGTCGCCGAGCTGGAGTCCGGACGGCAGAATCGCGGTGCTCGTGTGGTTGAGTTCGACGCGGAGGCTGCCTCCGGAGCCTACGGCGACCGGGAAGTCGAGCCGCTCATGTTTGATCCTCAGTTCGTCGAGGTTGCGGAGAGCCTGACGTGCGAAGTAGCCGATCTCGGGGTCGTGGCGCTTGGATTCCAGCTCGCTGATGACCACGACAGGGAGGACGACAGCATGCTCGGCGAAACGGAACATAGCTTTCGGATCGGAAAGGAGAACCGACGTGTCCAGCACGTAGGTCTTTTCGGCCTGGCGAACCACCCCCTTCGCGTCTTTCGATGCTGCAGACTTCGGCTGGGGGGTGCTGGTCGTGGCCACTTACCGCTCCATCCCCGAGCGCGGGAGGCTCGGATCATGTCCGTCACGGCCAACTCAAGGTCGAAAGCGAACTTACGTGGCCGCTTCGGTCAGGCGCCATGCCTGATATCTCGACGCTACGTGCAAGCGCGGGCGACGGCCGTCGCGACACGCGGGATTCAGAGGGAGGTGGCGGAAGCGAAACTTTGGAAGCTCGCGCGCACCATGGCCAGAGTTTCCTCCGTGGTCGACACGTGGACGCTCACGCGGACGTTCGTGTCGCGCGCGGTCACCGTGACGGCGTGATTGTGGAGGGAAGCGACGAGGGCCGTGAGCTGGTCCGCCGCGGGCTGGAGCACGACGATTCCTGCGCGCTCACGGACATCCCTCGGCGATGTCACGGGAATTCCGAACTCGTCGGCGAGCGCGATGACGCTCTCGACGTTGCGGGCGACGCGCTCGGAGATCGCCCGAAGGCCGACGTCGGCGATCTGTTCGAGTGCCGCAGAGAACCGGGCCTGAGCAATCGGGCTCGGATTGCTCACCTGGTATGCGCGGGCGCCGCGGGACGGTTGAGGAACCGAACCCACGGGCGTCGGCCCCGCATCGGTGCCATTGAATCCGGAGAGCACGGGCGCAATTCTCTCCACGGCCCGGTCGCTCATGGCGAGGAACCCGGTTCCCCACCCTGCGCGCACCCATTTCTGGCCGCCGGAGACCACGACATCCGCGAACCGGTAGTCGACGTCGGCGACGCCGAACCCCTGGATCGCATCCACGATGAGGAGACGATCGCCGATGACCTGGCGAATGCCTTCGAGGTCCGCGAGGAATCCTGTTCTGAAGTCGACGAGGCTGAGCGCGACCGCCGCAATGTCCGGGGACAGTTGATCCTTGATCGTTCCCGGTGTGATTCGGCCGTAGTCGGTCTCGAGCCAGAACGGTTGCAGCGTGCCCAGAGCGTCGGACGCGCGGACCGTGGCGAATGCCGCGCTCGGAAACTCCTCAGCAGACAGGAGTACCCCGCCCGCGACGCCGAACATCGCGTGCATGAGGCCCAAACTCGTATTCGGTTGGAACACGATCTGGTCCTCGCGGAATCCGGTGACCGCGGCGACGGCGCGCCGCACTCGCACATCCTGCTCCCGGAAGCTGTCGAGGCTGCCGAATCGCGCAGTGCGCAGAAGCTGGACGAACGCCTGCTCCTCCTCGACGACGATCGACGCGAGGGGACCGATGCGTCCGAAATCGAGGTACCCGGGTTCCTCAGAGAACTGCAGGGCGAACTCGTCGATCGTCACCATTCGATTAGTGTGCCACGCCGTGGTCGGGGAACCCACGCGAGGCTATTGCCCGAATCGCCGCTGGCGCCTCGAGAAGTCGCGGATGGCGCGGAGGAAATCGACCTCGCGCAAATCCGGGCCGAGCGCCTCGACGAAATAGAACTCGCTGTACGCGCTCTGCCACAGCATGAAGTCGCTAATTCGCTGCTCCCCCGAGGTGCGGATCACGAGGTCCGGGTCCGGCTGGCCCCCCGTGTACAGGTGTTTGGCGATGAGTTCCGGGGTCAGGATTTCGGAGAGCGCGTCGATGCTCTTTCCTTCGCTCGCGTGTTGCCGGACGATGCTGCGCATCGCATCGGCGATCTCGCGGCGGCCGCCATATCCGATCGCGAGGTTGATGTGCATGCCCGTGTTCTTAGCCGTCCGGGCTTCCGCAGCGTCGAGGCTCGCCGTGAGCGCGTCGGGCAATCGCTCGAGGGAACCGACATGCTGCACTTTCCAGTCGCGGTAGTGCGAGAGGTCGTCTGCGAGATCGGCGATGACTTCGAAAAGGTCCGCGAGTTCATCCGGTGCGCGCCCGAGCAGGTTGTCTGTCGAGAGCAGATAGAGCGTCGTGACCTTCACGCCGAGGTCGTCGCACCACACGAGAAACTCGCGAAACTTCGCGGCCCCCGCGCGGTAGCCGTGGCCGGCCGATTCGAGATCGTTCGCGCGCGCCCACCGCCGATTCCCGTCGAGGATGATGGCGATGTGTCCGGGGACGGGACATTCGGCGATCTCCCGCCGAAGCCGCTTCTGGTACAACCCGTAAAGAATGCCGCTGCCTAGTGGCTTTTCCCGCTTTCGCACACGGCTACGTTAGTCCACTTACCGGGGGCGATTCCCAGCCTGCCGTTACGGCGGGCGCATAGGCTGAACCCATGACAGCGGATCTCGACCGTTCGGCGGTCGAAACGGATACCGGAATCGACCTTCCCAACATCCCCTTGCTCGACGACGCGAAAGCGCACGTCGACGTGAAGCCGTCCTGGCGAGGCTGGATCCACGCGGGCACGTTCCCGGTCGCGATCGCCCTCGGCATCATCCTCATTGTGCTCGCCGACGGCATCGTCGCGAAAGTCAGTTCTTCCGTGTTCGTACTGAGTTCACTGTTGCTGTTCGGCGTTTCGGCGCTCTACCACCGCTTCAATTGGAGCGAACGCACGCGAAAGGTGCTGAAACGGCTCGACCACGCGAATATTTTCGTCCTCATCGCAGGTTCCTACACGCCCATCACGGTGCTTGCGCTCCCGCAGGACAAGTCGATTCTGCTGCTCATTCTCGTGTGGAGCGGCGCCTTGCTCGGCATCGGTTTCCGCGTGTTCTGGCTTTCGGCGCCTCGCTGGCTTTACGTCCCGCTGTACGTGCTGTTGGGATGGGCCGCCGTCATGTTCATCGTTGATTTCTTTACCGCGAACGCGGTCATGATGACCCTCATCATCGCGGGCGGGCTGTGCTACACGGTCGGGGCGGTCATTTACGGCCTCAAGCGACCGAACCCGTTCCCCGGGAAGTTCGGGTTCCACGAGATCTTCCACACGTTGACGCTCCTCGCGTTCCTGTGCCACTGGACGGCGATCCTGCTGGTCGCCGTCGATCCGCCGATGCTCGTCTAGCTGGGCCCGGCGGGCTGTCGTCGCGCGAGGCTACTCGCCGTCGTTCGGCGTGCTCGTGGACTGGCGTTCGGCTTCGATGCGCTCCTGCACTTCGGCCCGGTAGCGCACCCGACGCACCCGACGCACCATGTCCATGATGAGGAGCACCGTGACCGCAGCGACGAGGAAGGTGATCGCGAAACCGACCCACGTCGGCGTGACCGAGTTCGGGTCGAATTCGGGCGACGGCGTCGGGGTTGCCGCGAGGAGAACCGACACTATCGTGGTCGCCATCATGGGGAACCTTCCTCTGCAGTGACACCGGCGAACAGATCCGTCTCCGGCAACTCGGTTTCGACGAGCGAACGCGCGAGCTGATAATCCTCCCACGGCCAGACTTCGCGTTGAAGCTCGTTCGGCCAGAAGAAGAAGCTGCTGTCGGGGGAAACCTGGCTCGCGTGGGCGCGCAGGGCGTCGTCCCGCGCGTTGAAAAACTCACCGACCTCGATTCGGGTGGTCGCGAGATCCGGCCTCTCGCGCATCCACGAACGGATGCCGTCGAGCTCCTCGAGGAGCGGCGAGTCCGGCTCCCGCTCCTTGAGAGCGTCATACATCGCGTTCGCGCGCGGGCCGTTGAAGATGCGGTCGTAGTACACCTTCTGAATCTGCCACGCGGGACCTGCGTCAGGATAGCGGGTCGGATCGGCGGCGGCGTCCATCGCGTAAATCGACAGTTCGTGATTGCGGATGTGGTCGGGGTGCGGGTAGCCGCCGGACTCGTCGTAGGTGAGCATCACCTGAGGTCGGAATTCTCGGATGATCTTCACGAGAGGTTCTGCTGAGATCTCCAGCGGGATGAGCGCGAAGCAATTCGGGGAAAGAGCCTCCCCTTCCTCCGGCAGGCCCGAATCCTCAAAGCCAAGCCACACATGATCGAATCCGATCAGTTCGCGGGCGCGGGCCATTTCGATGCGACGAAGCCCCGCCATATCCCGCTCGGCCATCGCCATTTCTTTCAGCTGCGGATTCTGCACGTCGCCGCGTTCGCCGCCCGTGCAGCTCACCACAAGGACCTGGGCCCCCGCGCGAACATAGTGGGCGTAGGTTGCGGCGCCCTTGCTCGACTCATCGTCGGGGTGCGCGTGCACGGCGAGAAGGCGCTGAGACACAGTTCTCCTTGGATTCCACGATTAGCCTTGAGGTACCAGACTAATCGGGGAGCACGATGGCGGAAACCGCAACCATGGCGCAGGACGACGTGCTTGATGCGCGGTACGGACGGACGCCGGGAAAGAGGCAGCGCGACCGCGCGATCATGGTGGTGACTGCAGCGCTGTTCGTCGTCGTGTTCGCGGCCTGGGTCGTGTGGGCTGGGCTCGACAACGGTCAAGGGAACCTCAATGCTCAGGACATCGGCCACAGGATTGTGGACGACTCCACCGTGACGGTCACGTGGCAAGTCTCTGTCACGCCCGGGACGCGCGTTGCGTGCGCTCTCGAAGCGCAAAACAGTGCGCACGCGATCGTGGGTTGGAAAATCGTCGAACTGCCGGCATCCGCGAGCCTCACGAACCAGTACACGGAAACCGTTCGCACCTCCCAGCGGGCGGTAACTGGCTTGATCTACCGTTGTTGGCTCGCGTAAGATTGAGTGAATAGCTACGAGACCGGTCGTCTGGCCGGTCTCATTTGTTTGACTGGCGACGTCCGGAAGAACACAGGCTCACCGAAGGAGTTCACTATGGCTGACACGACTGCCGAAACCTGGTTGACCCAGGAGGCGTTCGATCGACTCACGAGCGAGCTCGAAACTCTCAGCGGTCGAGGTCGTGCCGAGATCGCCCACAAGATCGAACTGGCCAGGGAAGAGGGCGACCTCAAGGAGAACGGCGGCTATCACGCGGCGAAGGAAGAGCAGGGCAAGATTGAGGCCCGCATCCGCCAGTTGACCGCACTGTTGCGGACGGCGAACGTCGGCAACCCTCCGGATGACGGCGTCGTCGAACCGGGCATGCTCGTGACCGCGAAAATCGCTGGCGAGCAGAGCGAATTCCTCATCGGCAGCCGCGAGATCGCCGGCGACAGCGACCTGGTCGTGTACAGCGAGAAAAGCCCGTTGGGTATGGCGATCATGGGCCACAAAGAGGGCGACTCGGTGAGCTACACGGCTCCCAACGGCAAGGAGATCTCCGTCGAGCTGCTCGCGGTGAAAACCTACAGCTACTGATTCCGCTCCCACAGGAGCGTGCGGAGCACGCCTCTGAAAGGGAGAGCGATCCCTAGAACTCCGTGCGCGGATCGTAGTCCGCTTCGCGCAAGTGATCGAGGACGCGCTGCACGTGTTCCGGCCCCCGCGTTTCGAGGCTCAGTTCGAGGGTCACTTCGCCAAGGAGCGCGCCGCGGCCGTTCCGCGCATGGGAAACCTCGATGACGTTCGCGTTGGCATCCGAAATCAGTTCCGCGATCCTCGCGAGCTGGCCTGGTCGGTCCGGAAGTTTGACCCGTAGTTTGAGGAAGCGATCGGAGGCGACGAGCCCGAGCGAGATCACGCGCTCCATGACCTGCGGATCGATGTTGCCTCCGCTCAATACCGCGACGGTCGTCCCGAGATTCTCGACCTTGCCCGTGATGATCGCGGCAACGGCCACGGCGCCAGCGGGCTCGACGACGAGTTTCGCCCGCTCGAGCAGAACGAGCAGCGCGCGGGCCGTTTCGTCGTCGCTCACGGTGACGATGTCGTCGACCAGGTCCCGGATGATGGCAAAGTTGAGCGCGCCGGGCCTGCTCACCGCGATACCGTCCGCAATCGTCGGTTTCATGCGGATCTCGACCGGTTCGCCCGCTTCGAGCGACCGCGGATACGGCGCCGAGTTCTCCGCCTGAACCCCGATGACCCGAATCGTGCGCCCCTCGAGGGCCGCGCGTTGCTTCACGGCGCTCGCGATCCCGGCGATGAGTCCGCCGCCGCCGATGGGAACGATGACGGACTCCACATCGGGCACCTGATCGAGAATCTCCAGGCCGAGCGTTCCCTGTCCGGTGATGATGTCCAGATGATCGAACGGCGGTATCAGGACCGCACCGGTGGATTCGGCGAACTCGGCCGCGGCGCGGAGCGGTTCGTCGACCGTGTGACCGCGAAGGATGACATCGGCGCCGTAACTGCGGGTCGCCTGGAGTTTGGGCAGCGCCACCCCGACCGGCATGAAGATCGTGGCGCTGATCCCCAGCTCGCGGGCGGCAAGAGCTACACCTTGCGCGTGATTGCCCGCCGAGGCCGCAACCACCCCGCGAGCGCGTTCCTCTGGCGTGAGCTTGAACATCCGGTTGTATGCGCCGCGAATCTTGTAGGAGCCGGTGCGCTGCAGGTTCTCGCACTTGAGAAGCACTCTCGACCCGAGAGCCTCGGAGAGGTATCGCGAGTCTTCCATCGGCGTCACGTTCGCGACGGCGGCAACGAGTTCGCGCGCCGCTTCGAGAGACTCCAGCGTGGGTACGTCGGCGTCAGTCATTGCCGACCGCATCGCGCGAGGGCCGTTTCGGATGCACGCGCCACTCGCCGCGGGCCACATAGCCGACAACCGCATTGAGCGTGGCGACGACGGGGACAGCGAACAGCGCACCGGGGATGCCCGCGAGGAAGCCTCCCGCCGCTACGGCGAACACGACGGCAAGCGGATGCACCTTGACGGCGGTCCCCATGACGAGCGGCTGAAGCACGTGCCCTTCGACCTGCTGCACGAGGAGCACGATTCCGAGCATGATGACCGCCGGAATCGGGCCGAGGTACACGAGGGCGACGAACACCGCAATCGTTCCCGTCAGCACGGCGCCGACCACGGGAATGAACGAGCCGAGGAAGACCGCGATCGCAATCGGGATCACAAGTGGGAATCCGCCGAAAAACAGCCCGAGAATCCAGGCCCCGAGTCCAATGCCGACGGCATCGATGAAGGCGACGAAGATCTGCACCTTCACGAACTCGGTGAGGGTGACCCAGCCGGCGTGCCCCGCCCCGTCCACCGCCGGGCGGGCCGAGCGCGGGAACAACCGAACCGTCCACGACCAGACGCGCCGCCCATCGATCAGGAGAAACAGGGTCGCGAAGAGCACGAGGAGGATTCCGGCGAGGAAGTGCCCGAAGGTCGAACCGAAGGAGAGCGCGCCCGACAGGAGCCACGCGCTGTCTTCCTGCACCGCCTGCCAGAACTGCGCGACATAGTCGTTGATCTGCGCATCCGTGAGGTGCAGCGGGGACTCGAGCAGCAGAACCTTGAAACCGTCGAAGAACTCCAGCGATCGGTCCCTCAGGTCGGGAAAGCCGAGCATGATCTGGGTGACGACCAAATACACGAGGCCGGCAACGATCCCGATCAGTCCGACCTCGGCGAGGGTGACGGCAAGCCATTTGGGCCAGCGGTGTCGCTGCAGAAACTGGACGAACGGCACAAGGAGGGCCGCAAGGAGAATGGCCACGAGGAACGGCACAACGATGAGCTTCAGCTGAATGACGAAGAAAATCACGAGCGCGACGACTCCGGCGAGCGCGAGAATGCGCCATGACCACTCCCCGGCGATGCGCATGCCGATGGGCACGGCGTCGTCGACCGCACGGTCTCGCGGCGCCGACTGCGGCTGTCGTTTGCGGATCATCACGCTTCAGTCTATGGGCGCGCATATGCCGGTGAACTCATATTCCGAAAGCGGCATTCTCGCCCTGCGCGTCTTGCTGTCATTGGCGACCGGTATCGTCGAACGTGATGGTCGAGACAATTTCCGCTGCCCGCGCTCGGCGCACCGCTTTGGCCGCGCAGGGATTCGCGCGCTCCGCGCCCGATGCCGTCGGCGCGCGCCAGCTCAACCTCGCGGTCGACCGGCTCGGCCTCCTGCAGCTCGACTCCGTGAACGTGTTCGAACGCAGTCACTACCTGCCCGTGTTCGCGCGACTCGGCCCCTACGACAAAGCGGACCTGGATCGGCTCACGTTCGCGCGCAAGGGTCGCTACGTGGAGTATTGGGCGCACGAGGCCGCACTCATCCCCGTGGAGTCGTGGCCGCTGTTCCGATGGCGGATGGAACGCTATCGCCACTCGGAGGTGGAGGATTCGACGTCGTGGGCGGTGTCCCACGCGCCCATGCTGGACTGGTTGCGGCGGGAACTGGCCGAGAAGGGGCCCCTCGCCGCGAGCCAGGTCGAGCACGATGCCAACAAGCGATCGGCGCCGTGGTGGGGCTGGTCCGATGTGAAGACGGGGCTGGAAACCTTGTTCCGCTGGGGCGAGGTGACGAGTGCGGGGCGAACGCGTTTCGAGAGGGTGTACGCCCTCGTGGACCAGGTATTGCCGCGCGAGGTCGTCTCGCGCGACATCCCGGCCAGGCACGCGCAAAAGCAACTCGTCGAGCATGCCGCGCGAGCGCACGGGATCGCCACGACCTCCGACGTCGCCGACTACTTCAGGCTCAAGAACGTGCCAGTGGCCGCGCTGTTGAAGGAACTCGAGGAGGAGGGCGTCGTCCGATCCGTGAGGGTGGAGGGCTGGCGCCAGTCCGCCTGGCTCCACCGGGATGCCCGCACTCCCCACCGGATCGACACGGCCGCGCTCCTGTCGCCGTTCGACCCCGTCGTGTGGCGGAGAGAAAGGGCCGAGCGATTGTTCGACTTCCACTACCGCATCGAGATTTACACTCCAGCGCCGCAACGCGTGTTCGGCTACTACTGCCTGCCGATCCTCATGGATGACCGGGTCGTGGGACGCATCGACCTGAAGAACGACCGGCAGGCCGGCGTGCTGCGGGTGCAGTCGGCGTGGCATGAACCGCACGCCGATCCCGGCGAGGTGGCGGAGCGTCTCGCTCCGACGCTGCGCGCAGCCATGGACTGGCAGGAACTCGAGTCGATTGCGGTCACGGGCCGCGGAAACCTCGGCCGTGCGATCGCAGAGGCGCTGGGTTAGCGCCCTGCTCCGCTAGAACCTCGTCGCATTGTTGAGGAGGCGCTTGACCCGATCCGCGATCGGCGGGTGAGTGCTGAACAGCTTGCTCACGGCGCCCGGCTTCGTCGGGTCCCCGAACCACATGTGCGCCATCGTCGAGTTCTGCTTGCGCATGGGCCTGCCGTACTGGCCGAGCTTCTCCAGAGCGCTTGCGAGAGCTTCGGGGTGCCGCGTGGTCATCGCTCCCGTGGCATCCGCGAGGTATTCGCGCTGGCGGGAGATTGCCGACTGGATCAACGCGGCAAGGATCGGTGACAGGACGAGGGCCGCAATTCCGACGATGAGCATGATCGGATTTCCGCCGCTGTTGTTGTTGCGTCGTCCGCCGCTGAACCACATCATCCGCATGAGGATGTCGACGATGATCCCGATCGCGACCACGAGCGCGAACACGATCGTGTTGAGGCGGATGTCGAAGTTTTCGACGTGGCCCATTTCGTGAGCCATGACCCCCTCTAGCTCGCTATCCGTCATCATGTCGAGAAGACCCGTCGTCGCCGCCACGGAGGCGAGTTCCGGCTTTCGACCCGTCGCGAACGCATTCGGTGCCGGGTCATCGACGATGTACACCTTCGGCATGGGCAGGCCCTTCGTGATCGCGAGATTCTCGACCACCCGGTACAGCCTCGGATTGTCCGCCTTCTGGATCTGGCGTGCTCCGCTCATCGCGAGCGCCTGGCTGCTGCCCGCGAAGTACTGGATAATCACATAGATCCCCACGCCGATGATCGTCGCGATCGTGACGGTCCAGTCGCCGGTGCGCAAGGGGTCCCCCGCCCAAATCAGGTTCACGACGAACCCGATGACGGCGACGAGCGCGACGAATCCCACCATGATGAACACGGTGTTGCGCTTATTGCGCGCGATGGCCTTATACATGCACGAAAACTGGGCTGTTAGAACTGCACGCGAGGCGGCTCCGCGATCGCGGCGGAATCCGAGACCTCGAAGAACTCGCGCTCGGTGAATCCGAGCCCGCGCACGAACAGCGTGTTCGGGAACACCTGGATCTTCGTGTTGAACTCGCGCACGCCACCGTTGTAGAAGCGGCGGGATGCCTGGATCTTGTCCTCGGTGTCGACGAGTTCGCCCTGCAGCTGGAGGTAGTTCTGGCTTGCCTGAAGCTGCGGGTAGGCTTCCGCGACGGCGAAGATGCTCTTGAGCGCTGCCTGCATGTGATTTTCGGCGACGGCGGCCTCGGCAGGTGTCCCTGCGCTCAGCGATTCCGCGCGGGCCTTCGTGACGGCCTCGAACACGCCCTTCTCATGGGCCGCGTACCCCTTCACCGATTCGATGAGGTTCGGGATGAGGTCGGCCCGCCGTTTGAGCTGGACGGTGATGTCGCTCCACGCTTCGTCCACGCGCACCTTGAGGCGGACGAGTCCGTTGTATGTCGACCACAGGTAGATGCCGATGATGACGACCAGCAGGACAATGATGCCAATGACGATCCACAGTGAATCCATTGCTGAAGGCTCCTTAGGTGCGCTTTGCGGTGCGCAATGCTCGCCGACGGCGTGCTGCGCTGCAGTCAACTATAACCAAACCTTCCTGCACTCTCACCGAGAAAACATCGCGCGTTCAGCCCACTCCCAACGTGATCACACGTGATGGAAAGTCGTGCCGGGGCGACGTGGCCAGCGAGGCGTTCGCATGTCGGTGGTCGGGTGTTGCCTTAAAGCGTGAATCAGGAAACCCCATCCGCGGTCGGCGAAGGCGACGCGCCCGTCGGTGTTTCGGACTTCGATGGCTGGCTCGACGAGCCGTTGGCCGACTTTGACGACATTCCTGTTGACACTTCCGGTTTCGATCACGATGCGTGGTTTGCGCGGCTGGCACAAGAGCTGAACTCCGGGGACACGGTTGAGGATGCCATGGAGCGCACGCTCGATTTGCGACGTCGTCAGGCAGGCCTGATCGCCGAAGAGCAGCGCGAACTTGCTGAACTGGCCATGCGTACCCGACGGATGCTGCCCGCCTCGGCGAAGCCGAAGGAAGTCGAAATGGCGATGCGGTCCCTCACCGCGGAGCTTGCCGTGCTCCATCGGGTCTCGGACCGGACGATGGCGGCACGAATCGCCGAGGCTGAGACTCTCGTGCGCCTCTTCCCTTCGACTCTGGAATGCCTCGAACTGGGACGCATCCAGTTGGGCCACGTGCGCACGATCGTCGAGCAGGGACTCGCGATCGAGGATGCCGGGGTTCGTGCCGTATACGAAATGGAAGTGCTCGAACGGGCTGCAACGGTCACACCCGGTCGACTCCGGCGCTTCGCCCAGCTCACCGCAGTGCGTCTCGCCGAGACCGCCTTCGAGGAGCGTCACCGGCAGGCGCGCGAAGAGCGGCGGGTCACCGTGACGGAACTCGGCGATGGAATGTCGGAGCTTTCCGTGACGATGTCCACCGTGCTGGCGGACGGAGTGTGGGATCGCCTGACGCAGCAGGCACACGCCGTGCGCAACATCGCCGGATCCGGCCAACCCGATCACGACTTCGATGACCCTCGATGCCTCGACCAGCTCCGTGCGGATCTCGTCGCCGAGTTGCTGCTCACCGGGCAGCCTTCGGTTGATCCGGATGCGCCCCACTCGGCGGGCATCGGCATCCACGCGAACGTCTCCATCGTGATTCCGATGCTGACTCTGCTGGGAAAGTCCGAGGAACCCGCCACCATCACCGGCAAGGGGCCGATCGACCTGGAGACCGCCCGCGCGCTGGCGGGGCAGGCCACGCACTGGTTGCGCATCCTGACCGATCCGGTCACCGAACTCGTGATTTCGGCACACACGTACCGCCCCGCGCAGGCGCTCCGACAGTTCCTCGAAGCCAGGGACGGAAGATGCCGGTTCCCCGGCTGCACTCGCCGGGCGCGTCGATGCGATGCGGACCACACTCTCGCCTGGAAGCACGGAGGCGAAACGACTCCGGAAAACCTCGAGCTTCTGTGCCCGGGGCACCATGCGCTCAAGCACCATACGATGGCGAATGCGCCGCCGTGGCGAGTGCGGCAGACTGATTCCGGCAACATCGAGTGGACGACGCCGTCCGGCCGGATCGTTGTGGACGCACCAGACGGGGTCCCGTCGGGGTGGCGCCCAGAGCAGCAGCCAGAGCAGCAGCCGGAACAGCGGCCGAAACACAAGCGGCGGGTCGAGTTCTCTTGATAGCGTCCCCGGACGGCATCCCGCGAAAGTCGTCTACCCTGTCGGTATGGCACGGGTTGCTGAAGGCGATACGCCGCCCCGCGCGCGGGGAAGGCGCCGCACCGGCGACGCGGATGCGCGAGCTCAGATTCTCGAGGCGGCATCGAAAGAGTTCCTCGCCAACGGATACGATGCCACGTCGTTGCGTGCGATCGCGCGGCGAGCGGACGTCGATCCGGCTCTCGTGCACCACTATTTCGCCGACAAGCCGGAACTGTTCGCCGCATCCGTGAGTTCCCCCATACGACCCGACCTCATCGTCCGGCAAGTGCTCAGCGGGCCTCGGGACCAGATCGGGGTGAACCTCGTGACCGCAGTTTTGACGGCCATGGAATCCGGAAAGGCCGCCGATCGGGCCATCAGCATCATCAGGACGGCGCTCGGCCACGACTTCGCGGCGACCATGCTGCGCCAGTTCATCACGCGAGAGGTGCTGAAGAAAATCGCGGACGATCTGGGAGTCGACGACGGTGAATTGCGGGCCGGCGCGGTCGCGTCCCAGATCGTCGGGCTGTTCATGGTGCGGTACGGAGTGCGCGTGGAACCGCTCGCGAGCGCGCCGATCGAAGAAATCGCCCGCCGCATCGGGCCGGTCATCCAATGGCACCTGACGGGCTACCCATCCGACCTTGACACGGGCACGGTCGCTCCCGAATAATTCACCACATGGTGAATTATGCGATCCGCACCGACGACCTCCGAGTCCGTCGCGGGAAGAAGGAAGTCCTGCACGGCGTCTCCTTCAACGTTCCGCACGGGTCCCTCGTTGGCCTTCTCGGTCCGAGCGGCTCGGGTAAGACCACGCTCCTGCGCGCGATCGTGGGCGTGCAACGCAACGTCACCGGGGTCGTGCGCGTGCTCGGCCACCGGGCCGGGAGCCCCATCCTGCGCCACAAGGTCGGTTACGTGACACAGGATGCGAGCGTGTACGGCGACCTCACCATTCGCCAGAACCTCAACTACTTCGCATCGATACTGGGCGCGAAGCGCGCGGATGTCGATCGGGTCATTGAGTCGACGGACCTCACCGAGCAGGCACATCAGCTCGTCGACTCGCTCTCCGGCGGCCAGCTCAGTCGGACCTCCCTCGCGGTCGCGCTGCTCGGGTCCCCCGAACTTCTCGTGCTCGACGAGCCGACGGTGGGCCTCGACCCTGTGCTTCGCGTCGAACTATGGTCGCTGTTCCGAAAGCTCGCGGAATCGGGGACGACCCTGCTCGTGTCGAGCCACGTCATGGACGAGGCGACACGATGCGATCGGCTGATTCTGTTGCGCAATGGCGAGGTCCTTGCGGACGAAACCCCATCCGGCCTACTCGAACGCACGGGCGCGGCAGACGCCGACGCCGCATTCCTCGCACTCATCCGACACCATCCGAAACACCTGGATACCTGCATCGAAGGCGAGGTCGCGTCATGAGCCTGCGCCTCACGTTTGCCGCGGCAGGACGCGTACTCACGCAGATCCGCCACGACCCCCGCACGATCGGCCTGCTTCTCATCGTGCCGAGCATCCTCATCGGGCTTCTCGCCTGGATTTACGACGACACCCCCGTGTTCAACATGGTCGGGCCCGCCGTGCTGGCGCTGTTCCCGTTCACGATCATGTTCGTCGTGACAAGCATGACGACGTTGCGGGAACGCCGCACGGGCACGCTCGAGCGGCAACTCACGCTGCCCATCGGCAAGCTCGACATCATCCTCGGCTATGCGCTCGCGTTCGGCCTTTTGGCCGTGCTGCAGGCGGGAATCGCCGTGGGATTCTCGATCTGGCTGTTCGGGCTGGAGATCAGCGGGTCGGTATGGTGGCTTCTTGCGATAGCTGTCGCCGACGCCGTGCTGGGGACCGCTCTCGGCCTGCTCGCGAGCGCCTTCGCGAACACCGAGTTTCAGGTGGCGCAATTCATGCCCGCGTTCGTGTTCCCGCAAATGCTGCTCGGCGGACTGCTCCTGCCGCGCGACCAGATGCCCGACGTGCTGTACGCGATCTCCGAGTGGCTGCCACTCTCGCACGCGATCGACGCGCTCAACGCGGTCGCTCGCAATGATCAGGACGATACCTATTTGCTGGTGAAACTGCTCATCATCGTGGCGTTCATCATCGGAGCGATCGTGCTCGGCTCGGTGACTCTGAAACGCCGAACGCCGTAGTCGCGCTCCCTGATGGGGCCGAAGGCGGTCTCGAAGGGATCCTTAAGCGAACAGCTCGCTCGTGATGGTGATCTCCGAGACCAGCGTGCGGTGCACTGGGCACCGGTCGGCAATCTCGAGAAGCCGCGCGCGCTGCTCTTCGGTGAGGTCCCCCGTGAGCGTGATCCACCGCTCGATGTGGTCGATGTGGCCGGTCTCCGTCTCGCAGGTTTCGCAGTCCTCCGCGTGAATGCGAGAATGGCCGAGCTGCACCGTGACCTTCTCCAACGGGATGCCTTTCCGTTTCGCGTACATCCGCAGCGTCATCGAGGTGCACGCGCCGAGTCCGGCGAGAAGGAACTCGTAGGGCGCCAGGCCCGTATCCGTGCCCATGGGAATCGGTTCGTCCGCCAACAGCGTGTGCTGGCCCGAGGTGACCCGCTGCTGGAAGTCGCCGTTGCCGGTCTCCTCCACGATGACGATGCCCGGGTAGCGTTCCGAGTCCATACCTGGCGCTGCCGGGGCCGACGCAGCCTCCGTGACGTCCGCCGACGATTCCTCGGCATACCGGCCCGTCCATGCGCTGATGAAGGATGCCGCGAACTCGGAGTCGACGAGCTCCGTCAGTACGTGGTCTGCGCCGTCCAGCGCAACGAACGACTTCGGATGCTGGGCGCGCTCGAAGATCGTGCGGGCGTCCTCAATCGGCACCGTCCGGTCGACCGGCGAATGCATGACGAGTAGAGGTACGCCAAGCTCGTGGATGCGCTCTGCCTGGGGTTGCTCCGCGACATCGTCCAGAAACTGCTCTGTGACGTTGAAGGTCTTGCCGCCGAGCTGCACTTGCGCGAAGCCCTGCGCACGAATCGTGTCGATGTCGTCCCTGATCAGGTTCACCACATGTCCGGGATCGGCTGGTGCGGCGATCGTGGCGACCGCTCGAATTTCGGGGATCCGATTCGTCGCGGCGATCACGGCGGCGCCGCCGAGCGAGTGGCCGATGAGAATACTGGGGGAATCGAACTCGGCGCGCAGAAAGTCGGCCGCGTACACGAGGTCATCGATGTTCGACGTGAAGTTCGTGTTGCTGAAGTCGCCATCGGACTCCCCGAGCCCGGTGAAGTCGAATCGCAGCACGGCGATCCCGGAGTTCGCGAGAGCTTTGGAAATACGCGAGGCAGCGAACACGTCCTTGCTGCAGCTGAAGCAGTGGGCGAAAATCGCGAACGCGCGCGCGCTTCCCACCGGCATCTCCAGCCGCGCGGCGAGCTTCGACCCGTGGGATCCTTCAAACTCGACCCGTTGCGATCCTGCCACCTCGTTGGTCGTCTGAACCATGTGTTCCTCCTCAACCGAGACTCGACGCACGTGTCTCCTACCCAACGCTACGGGGAACGCGGGAATGATTCTGCAATCTGGCTCACGCGTCAGGAGCGGGCCGGGAGTCCAGCACGGCCTGCAACCAGCGGAAGGAGTCCTTCGGAGTTCGTGCCAGAGTGTCGAAGTCCACGTGCACGAGACCGAACCTTTGGCTGAAACCTGCAGCCCACTCCCAGTTGTCGAGCAGTGACCACACGAAATACCCGCGCACATCGATGCCGGGCGCACCGTCGAGCGCAACCGAGAGGTGTTCGGCGAGATAGTCGATTCGGCGCGCATCGTGGAACGCACCGTTGGGGCTTCGCGCGTCCGGATAGCTCACGCCACCTTCCGTGATGTACACGGGCGGGAGCGCCTCTCCGTAACGCTCCGCGACTTCGCCGAGCGCGACACCGAAGTACTCGGGGGCGACGGGCCACCCGAAACCGGTCTTCGCGAACTCGGGGAACTCGACAAGGGAGAACGGGACATCCTTCATGCGCTCGGCCTCGCCATCCGGAGTTTCACCGCTCTTCGGCGACCCGGCTCTGATGCGCGTTGGCATGTAGTAGTTGAGTCCGTAGAAGTCGAGCGGCTGGTGAATCGTCGCGAGGTCCCCGGAGTCAACGTCGGTGAGCGCCCGGAACAGGCGGCCGGACCCGAATGGCGGCTTCGGGTAGCTGCCGAGCAGCACGGGGTCCGCGAAAATCCGGTTATGTACGGTGTCGAAAATGCTCGCGAAGTAGCGGTCGGTCACCCGATCGCGGGCAGGCACGACGGGCGAGTGCACGTTCGTCATACCGATCCCCCCCTTCACACCGACCGCGCGCAGCGCCTGCACGGCGTACCCGTGGCCGAGCAGCTGGTGGTGGGCGGCCGGCAGCGCGTCGAACAGCAGTTCCTCGCCCGGCGCGTGGATGCCGAGCGCGTAGCCGTTGAGCGTGACGGTCGTCGGCTCGTTGATCGTGACCCACTTGTCGACGCGGTCGCCGAACGCTTCCGCGGCGAGCGTCGCGTAGTCGCCGAGGCGTTTCGCCGTGTCGCGGGAGAGCCATCCGCCCTTCTTCTGGAGTTCCTCTGGAGTGTCCCAGTGGTAGAGCGTGACCACGGGCCGGATTCCGGCGGCGAGCAATTCATCGAGCAGGCGATCGTAGAACGCGATCCCCTCGCGATTCGCGCCGCCCCGTCCTCCGGGCTGGATTCGCGGCCACGATAGCGAGAATCGGTACGAGTCGATGCCCAGTTCCTTCATGAGCGCGACATCTTCGCGATACCGGTGGAAGTGGTCGTCGGCGATCGCCGCGGTGCTGCCGTCGAGGATGCGACCGGGCTGAGCCATGAACGTGTCCCACGCGGACTCGCCGCGGCCGCCCTCGCGCACGGCACCCTCGATCTGGAACGCCGCGGTGGCAGCGCCGACCGTGAACCCGTGCGGGATTCGCTGGGCGAACGCGGCCGGGTCGAGTTCGTCGTCGATCATTTGCCGAGCACCCGATCCAGATAAGGGTTCGCGAACGTGCGTTCGGGGTCGAGACGGTCGCGCACAGCGAGGAAATCGTCGAAACGGGGGTAGCTCGCGGCGAGCGAAGAGGCATCCTGCGTGTGGATCTTGCCCCAGTGCGGACGGCCATCGAATCCGCGCAGGATCTCCTCGACCGCGTGGAAGTACTCGAGGTGGTTCTCGCGCCAGTACCGGTGGACGGCGATGTATCCGGTGTCGCGACCGTTCGCGGTCGAAAGCCACAGGTCGTCGGCGGCGGCCGCGCGGACTTCGATGGGGAATGAGATGTTCCATCCGCGGTCCTGGATGAGCGCGCGGATGCTGCGCACGGCATCCGGCACGGCCTCGCGCGGGATCGCGTACTCCATTTCACGGAATCGTACGGTGCGTTTTGTCGTGAACACCGAAGTGGACACGTCGGTGAACTCGCGGTTGCCGCTCAGCGTGCTCGCGAGACGGTTGATGCCGGGAACCGACGGAGGAAGGACCCTGCCGGTCGCGCACGTGACGCGGAACAGGCCGTTGGCCATGAGTGAGTCATCGAACCAGCGTTTGACCGGGCCGAGCGGGTGAAGATCCGCACCAACGGGGAGCCGCGTATTCGTCTTCGTGAGCACGGTGTCGGTGTGCGGGAACCAGTAGAACTCGAAGTGGTCGCTCGCGTCCACGCGATCGGAAAACTCGTCAAGCACCGTCGGATACGGCTCGGGGCGCTCGACGGCGTGCAGCGCGAACGCCGGCGTGCACTGCACCGTGACATCCACGAGGATGCCGAGTGCGCCGAGCCCGAGGCGCGCAGCCGGCAGCAGTTCGGGGTTTTCCGTTTCGCTCACGCGAAGGATGTCGCCTGCTGCGGTCACGATCGTGAGGGCCACAAGTTGGGCGGCCAGGCCACGGTACGCGCCGCCGGTTCCGTGGGTCCCGGTCGACGTGGCGCCCGCGATCGTCTGCCGGTCGATGTCGCCGAGGTTCTCCATCGCGAGGCCGTGGGGGGCCAGCAGCGCCGGCAACTGGTAAAGGTTCGTCCCTGCGCCGAGAGTGATCTGCCGCAGCGTCGCGTCGACGTGGAGCAAACCGTCAAGACCCGCGAGGTCCACGAGAACTCCGGGGGCCGCGGCGATCGCCGTGAAACTGTGCCCGGCACCGACCGCCTTGACCGGCAGGCCGAGATCCCGGGCCTTGCGCACGACGGCAACGACTTCGTCGACGCTCGTCGGCCGCGCGACGAACACGGGCTCTGCGGATTCCACGCGCGCCCAGTTGCGCCAGCGGTGCCCCGGTCGCAATGCCGCGCTCTTGATGGTCCTGCTCACAGCCACGCCTTCCCTTCTCCCCGATAGGTGGGGAGCATGTCAATGATGCGGTCGCCGTCGACGAGCGCCACTTCGTTCAGGTGTTCCGCGAGTTCTCCTGCCTTCGTGTGGCGGAACCAGACGCGGTCCCCCACCCCGAGCGCGGATGCGCGAGTGAGCGGGGTCTGAACTTCCCCGGCCATCTCCCTGGGCACCATCCGCAAGCCTTCCGGCCACACCGGCTTCGGCACGCGGTCGGCGGCAGGCGGACCGGAGGCGATCCAACCGCCGCCGAGCACGGTCGCCGTGTCGGGGCGCGGCTTGCGCACGACCGAGAGCGCGAATGCCGCCGCCGGCGCCGGCCGGAACTTCTCGTAGTGGTCGAAGAGGTGGGGCCCGAACAGCCCGCTTCCCGCCGCGATCTCCGTGACGGCGGTCTCAGCGCTCGTCGATTCGATCGAGCCCGTGCCTCCGCCGTTCACGAACTCGAGCTCGGCGAGTTCCCGGACGGCGGCAACGGCAGCCGAGCGGCGCTCGGCAAGTTCGGCGGCCGAACGTCTCTGCATCCACCGCACGAGCGCGCCGTACGCCGGGCGCCCCTCCGGCCGGTCCACGGTGCCCGCGATCTGGCCTTCGTACGCCATGAGCCCGACGAGCGCGAATCCGGGGCGATCGACGATGTGCTGCGCGAGCGCGCGAACCTGGTCGACCGAGTGAACGGGGGAACGCCACGTTCCCAGGTGGCCGAGAAGCTTCGAATCCCAGGACGCATCCAGCTCGAGGCACACCCGAATGTTCGACCGCTTGGCGGGCGCGATCACGCTGTCGAGGAGGTCGAGCTGGTCGACGGAATCCACCATGATCGTCACGCGGCCCGCGAGATTCTCGTCGCGCCCGAGCTGTTCGAGCGCTGCGCGGTCGACGTTCGGATAGCCGACCACGACATCCGAAATCGTCGTTGCGAGCCACAGTGCTTCGGGGAGCGAATAGGCGAGAACCCCGTGGTACCCGTCGAGTTCCTCCACCGCTTCGATGACTTTGCGAATGCGCAATGACTTGCTCGCAACCCGGATGGCCGTCGGGCCGCCGCTCTCGGTGCGGCGGGCGAGCAAATCGTGGGCGTTGCGGGCGAGGGCCGGCTGCGACAGCACGCCGAACGGAGTCTCGAGGGCTGCGGTTGCGGCGGCGAGCGCCGGCCAGTACTCCCCGGGGGTATCCCATGGCGTTCCGTTCGGCGGTGCGAGTTGCATGTCGTGCCTAACGAACCGACCGGACCGGGATGACCGCGAGGCCGCCGACGAGCGCGGCAACGGCGGCGAGCAGGAACAGTCCCTGGAAACCCACGAGCGCCGCGACGACGAAGGCACCGAGCAGCGGGGCGATCGCCTGCGGCACCGTCGTGGCGATGTTCATGATGCCGAGGTCCTTGCCGCGAGCCGCCGCGTAGGGCAGCACCTGGGTGGCGAGCGCCTGATCGACGGAGAGGAAACATCCGTAGCCGAGTCCGAGGAACCCGGCAGCCACCATCGCGACGTCGAACGACGGAATGAACGCGAGCATGAGGGCCGCAACAGCCTGCAACGTCGAGGCGAGGAAGACGAACATCTTGCGCTTGCCGAGCCGATCCGACAGCCAGCCGAGGCCGAGCGAGGCGAGCACCACGAACACCATATAGATGAGCGTGAGCATGAGCAGCGCCTCCTGCGCGGGGTCGCCCGAAGCGAAGCCGAGGCCATCCTGCAGGAAGTACAGCAGAAGGGTCGTTCCGAACGCGTTGCCGAAGTTCACGAGGATGCGGCTCAGCAGCGTCCAGCCGAAATCGGGGAACTGGCGCGGGCTGATCCAGAACCCGGCGATGAGGGCGCGCAGCGTGAACGGCGGTCGATCTTCGGGCGCGAGTACGGCATCCGGGATGCGCAGCACGAAAGGCAGCACGAACAGAACGAGGAGCACGGCGATGAGTGTGTAGCCGACGAACTGGCCGAGCCCGAGCATGATGATGAGCAGGAGGCCCGCAATCGTGCCGACGGCTTGCGGCGCGGAGAGCCAGCCCGACACGAGTCCGCGCTGGTTCACGGGCACCTGGTCGGAGATCGTCGCGGTCAGGGCGGATGTGAGCATGCAGAATCCGATGATCGTGAGCGACCACAGGATGCCGATTCCGATCATGGTGTCCTGCAGCCCGAGCACGACGAGCGAGCCTGCGAACAGGAGCGCTCCGCCCAGGATCCACGGTCGGCGGCGCCCGAACCGACCGATCGTCCGGTCGGAGAGAGCGCCCGTGAGCGGGTAGGCGACGAGCGCACACAACCCCGCGATGCCGGAGATGATGCCGAACGCGACGACCTTGTCGACCCAGTGCGCATCGGCGGCGACGTGCGCCTCAACCTGCTGCGGGAGCAGGAGCTGCACGGGGGTGAGCTGCGCCATCCAGATGCCGAACCAGGCGGTCGCGAACAGCGCGATCCAGCCGGCGGAGACGAGCCGCGTCGGCTCGGTGAGCGCGGCGGGCGCCGTGGAGGTGTGCTGCGTCATTGCGGGTTCTCCTTGATCAGTTGTTCGGATTTGTTCACAGTCGGGGAGGCGGGTACGGCGAGTGCCGCGATCGAATCGGCGGCGAAATCCATGGTTAGGGCCGCTGCCGCATCGTCCCGGTCGGCGAGCCATGCCATGGTCAGGCCGCCGATGAACGCGACGAGCAACCGGGCGACCTCGTCGATCGGACGCCGCCACTGAACGCCCGCGGCCTCGGCCCCCGCGGCGAGGACATCGCCCGCCGTGCGCCGGTACCTCCGGTACTGGGCGCGCGGAAGCTCGTTGAGTTCGTCCGTGCGCAGCGCATAGTGCAGCAGTTCGAACATGGCCTGTTCGCGGCTCGGGTCGGCGGTGAGCGTGTCGAAATACGCCTGGAGGCCTGCGCGCACGGCGCTGCGGATGTCCCGTCCGCCGCTCAGCGTCGACAGCGCCGCCTGGCCCTCGCCTTCCACGACGAAGGAGATGAGTTCGCTGATGAGCTCGTCGCGGGATCGGAACGCGTAGTGGAAACTGGCGAGCGGCATGTCTGCTTCGGCCACGATCGCGCGCGTCGTGGCGCCGTGCACTCCTTCCCGCTGGATGACGCGGAGCGCCGCATGGATGAGTGCTTCGCGACGGTCTGCCGAGGAAATGCGCGTCACGCCGATTCCCTCTCTCTTCGCCGCAGAAGTGGGTCAAGCGTCCAAGACACTCGACTAAGAGAATGCTGGCCGATTCCGCTTATCCTGTCAACCATGTTGCCGTGCCGATCCGTCGAGTCAGTATGAGCACCTCTCGGCGCCACGCTCGCGGCCTCGCCTCCGTGGTCGTTGTCCTCGCCATGGTCGCTGCGCTCAGCGCGTGCACTCCTCGCGCCGAGCCGGGCGACCACGTCGCGAATCCTGGCGAAGCGGGGCCGTCGGCGCTCGTCTCGGTTTCGTGCAGTGACCTCGCTGCGCTCGACGACATCCGGGGCGTCCTCGGCGAGGCCGTCGAGCCCGACGACTTTCCCGGGGAGCCAGGCGGAACCTGGGCGCTCACGCGAATCGGCCTCCAACAGGGTGGAGCACTCTTTTGCCATTGGAGCGACGCCGCCCGGCAGTCCGGTACCTATCCGGCGGAGCTGGAAATCATCGCATTGCCGGATGCCTCGGCCTGGACCACATGGGAATCCGAGTTGTCGGCCTGGGCGCCGCCCACCGCGCTCGGCGATTCGTCCCACGGGACGTGCGCAAGTTCGCTTGGGGGCAGCTACCGATACTGCACGCACAATGTGCTCGTCGACGGCATCTGGCTCTACATTGCCGTAAACAACCTGACTGACCCGGCGACCGCGGATCCCCTCGTGCGCACCGTCGTGGATGCCATCTCGGCCGCTGAAGTGAAGCCGGCGTCGTGGAGTGCGCCGGCGACGGGGATCACGCTGCCGGAAGACTGCGAGGCGCTCCTGGCAACCGATCTCGTCGCCGCAACAGTAGCGACGGCGGACATTGCTCCCCGGGAGCCGTCGCTGGCCATGCCTCTCCTTCACAACGTCGGGCTCCACTCCGGGCCGTCGAACGGACTCGATTGCTCGTGGAGCAATCCGTACACGTCGGCCGTACCGATGCCGGTTTCCGTCAGCGTTCTGCCGGGAGCAGGCTGGGCGTGGGAGTCCGAGTGGGCGCGACCCCGCCCAGAGCGCAATCCCGCGACCGCGCACCCCGGCCTGGGTGATGCCGCGTTTTCCGGATGCGCGGCCGATGAGTCCAACACGTGCTTCGTCGACGTGCTCGCCGACGGGGCGTGGATCGCCGTCTCGGGAAACAAGCAAGCGGGAGTTGACAGTCTGGCGGCCCTCGCCGGCGCAGCTCTGGAGTCCCTCGGGTACACGACCAAGTAACGATCACGGGGGCTGCGGGTGGAGTTCGACACCCGGTCGGTTAGGGTTGCTACTTGCGCCCCATCACGTGGGCCTCCATTTCGCCCGTGTTTGCGGCGATCCAGCGCACCGTCGCAGCTAAAGAGTTCATCCTGCGCTCACCCCGTCAGCGCTACCGCTATTGTGAAAGGCTTCCCATGGCCGTGCCAGCGTCCGCCGCCCTGGACAAGAACAGATACAAGCCGAATCCTTCCGTGCTGACTGCACTGAAGTCGCCGCGAATCCTTACTCACGAGGTGCTCGCGGGGCTCGTCGTCGCGCTCGCCCTCATCCCTGAAGCGATTTCGTTCTCGATCATTGCGGGCGTCGACCCGCGCGTCGGACTGTTTTCCTCATTCGTCATGGCGGTGTCGATCGCGTTCCTCGGCGGACGACCCGCGATGATCACGGCAGCGACGGGCGCGATCGCGCTCGTGATCGCGCCCGTCGCACGCGACTACGGGCTCGACTATTTCATCGCGACGGTGCTGCTCGCGGGCGTCATCCAGATTCTTCTCGCCGTCTTCGGCGTCGCGAAGCTCATGCGGTTCATCCCGCGCAGCGTCATGGTGGGTTTCGTGAACTCGCTCGCGATCCTCATTTTCATCGCACAGCTCCCCCACCTGCTCGGCGTGCCGTGGCTCGTGTACCCGCTCGTCGCCGTCGGCCTCGTGATCATGGTGCTCATGCCCCGGATCACGAAGGTGATCCCCGCGCCGCTCGTGTCGATCCTTGTGGTCACGGCCGTCGTCGTGATCTTTGCGATCAACGTGCCAACGGTCGCCGACCAGGGCGAGTTGCCGCGCAGCCTGCCCGAACTGTTCTTCCCCGATGTCCCCTTCAACTTCGAGACGCTCGGGATCATTGCGCCCTATGCTCTCGCGATGGCGCTTGTCGGGCTCATGGAGTCGCTCATGACCGCGAAACTTGTGGACGACATCACCGACACCCACTCGAACAAAACCCGTGAAAGCTGGGCGCAGGGCGTCGCGAACATCCTCTCCGGATTCTTCGGCGGCATGGGCGGTTGCGCGATGATCGGCCAGACCATGATCAACGTGAAGGCATCCGGCGCCCGTACGCGAATCTCCACGTTCTTGGCCGGCGTGTTCCTCCTGATCCTCATCGTCTCGCTGGGCGATATCGTCGGGCTCATCCCCATGGCCGCGCTCGTCGCCGTCATGGTCATGGTGTCGGTGGCGACGTTCGACTGGCACAGCATCCGGATCTCCACGCTCAAGCGGATGCCGAAGAGCGAGACGTTCGTCATGGCCTCGACGGTCGCCGTCGTCGTCGCGACGCACAATCTCGCGGTCGGGGTGATCGTCGGCGTGTTCGTCGCGTCGGTGCTGTTCGTTCGCCGGGTCGCGCACTTCGTCTCGGTGGATCGGGAGGTGAGCGAGTACTTCGGCGTCGAGACGGCGCACTATACGGTCACCGGGGAACTGTTCTTCGCGTCGAGCAACGAGCTCACGACCCTGTTCGAGTATTCGCAGGATCCGGACCGCGTCGTGATCGACTTGACGCTGTCGCACATTTGGGATGCGTCGACGGTCGCGGCCCTCGACGCGATCGTCACGAAGTATGAGCAGCGCGGCAAAACCGTCGAACTCATCGGCATGAACAAAGTGACGACCATGCTCCACACCCGGCTCAGCGGAGGCCTCGGCGCGGGGCACTAGGTTTCGCTCGCATACCGCTCCCTGAGGTGCGAGCGCAGCGAGCCAACCCGCTCCCTGAGGTGCGAGCGCAGCGAGCCAACCCGCTCCCTGAGGTGCGAGCGCAGCGAGCCAACCCGCTCCCTGAGGTGCGAGCGCAGCGAGCCTCGAAGGGAGCCCCAAGAAACTGGTTGGTTCCCTTCGAGACGGGCTCCGCCCTCCTCAGGGAACGGTCGCGCGTGCCCCCGGAGGGGGTCGAACCGATCTCGCGCGAGCGAGATCCATCAGAGCGCGAGTCCCGTAGGGGCCACGCACTGCGTGCCCCCGGAGGGGGTCGAACCGATCTCGCGCGAGCGAGATCCATCAGAGCGCGAGACCCGGAGGGGCCACGCACTGCGTGCCCCCGGAGGGGGTCGAACCCTCACTGTGACGATTTTAAGTCGTCTGCCTCTGCCAATTGGGCTACGGGGGCCCCTGCCCGCACCAGCCTAGAGGCTCACTTTCACCGTGTCAGGCTTTGGGGCGCGCAGCGAACTCTTCGAACACGGCTCGGGGAGCAACGCGCTCTTCGATGGACGCGATGTCCCGGCGTAACAGGAAGTTGAACACCCAGTTTCCTAACACCCGAATCTTGCGCTCCCACATGGGAATCGCGAGCCCGTGGTATCCGCGGTGCATGAACCAGGCGATCAGTCCCTTGATTGCGAGCGGCCCCGCCTGGAACACGCCGTGGTACAGCCCGATGCCCGCGACTGCGCCCAGGTTCTTGTGGAAGTAGTCCGCAGGCGCATCCCCGCGCATCGTGCCGACGAGGCTCTTCGCGAGAAGCTTGCCCTGGCGCACAGCGTGCTGAGCGTTGGGGACGCAGAACCCGTGCACTCCCCCACCGGAAAGGTCGGGGACGGCGCTCACGTCGCCTGCGGCCCAGGCATCCGGAACAACCTCGCCATCCTCGGTGCGCACTCGAAGATCAGCGCCGACGCGCAGCCGCCCGCGTTCTTCGAGGGGGAGGTCCGTGTTTTTCACCATCGGGTTCGCCATGACGCCGGCCGTCCAGATGATGACCTCGGATTCGAACGATTCGCCGTTGGACATCTCCACCTTGCCGCCGACAGCTGACGTGAGCTGCGTCTCGAGGTGCACGATCGCGCCGCGCTCGGCGAGGTTCTTGAGCACCCAGTGGCTCGTCTTGAGCGACACCTCTGGCATGATCCGATCCATGGCCTCGATGAGGTGGAAGTGCGTGTCCTCGAAGGAGATCGTCGGGTAGTAGCGGAGCAGATCGCTTGCGAGGCTGCGCAGTTCGCCGAAAATCTCGATGCCCGCGAACCCGCCGCCGATGACGGTGAACGTGAGGAGCCGGTCGCGCTCCGGTCCGGGCGGCAGCATCGCGGCCTGGTCGAAGTTGGTCATGACCTGGTCGCGAACCGCGACCGCCTCTTCGATGCACTTCATGCCGATAGCGGTATCCGCGACGCCCGGAATCGGGAACGTGCGGGAAACCGCGCCGGCCGTCATCACGATGATGTCGTAGTGGAACTCCCAGTCATCCCCGACCGCGGGAGAGATGATTGCGGTCTTCGAGGCGTGGTCGACTTTCGATACGCGCGCGGTCAGGATCTCGGTGTTGCGCAAGTGGCGGCGGTGACTGACGATCGCGTGGCGCGGCTCGATAGATCCGGCAGCGACCTCCGGCAGGAACGGCTGATACGTCATATAGGGAAGCGGGTCGACGATGGTGACCTCGGCTTCGCCCCGGCGAAGCCACTTCTCCAGTTTCAGAGCGGTATAGAACCCGGCGTACCCGCCGCCGACGATGAGGATTTTTGGCACCAGACCAATCTACTACGTACGGCGCGACCCCCTGACACGCCGGATGAACGTCGCCAGGAGCACGCCGAGCAGAGTGAAAAACACGCCGAACACGAGCAGCGGGATGCCGACATCGCGCAGCAGGGCGACGGTGGGCAGGAGCGTCCCGAGAGGATTCACGGGCCCCGCCTGCGGAGCGGGCGCGGGTGTCGGACTTGTGGTCGGCAGCCCCGACGGCGTCGGGTTCGGAGTTGCTTCCGCTCGCCGGTGAAGGTGAATCCAGTCCCGCAGCTCCTGTGCGGGATTCACGGACACCTGCGGAACATCGGCGGCCACCGCAGCCGCGGCATCCACGAGCCCGAACCCGTAAATGGGACTCGGGACCGGCACCCCTGGAGATTTCGCTGTCGCCGTGATGCGGTTGACGACGTTGCCGGCATCCAGGCCGGGATGCGCTGCCCGGACGAGCGCGACAATGCCGGAAACGATGGGAGTCGCGCCGCTCGTGCCGGCCCATGCGAAATAGCCTCCGCCCGGCGCCGCACCGACGAGGTCCTCGCTCGGCGCCGACACGGCAATCGTGATTCCCTGCGACGATGCGTCGAAGCTGGCCTCGCCGTTGCGGTCGACGCCGCCGACCACGAGCACTCCGGGGATGGTCGCCGGCGCCCCGACTTCGGTCGTTCCGCTGCCGCGGTTGCCGGCGGCGGCGACCACGACCACATCGTTCTCGAACGCATACAGGAAGGCGTCGTCCCAGCTTTCCGGCCACTCCAGGCTGTTGCGCGTGAGCGACATGTTGATGACGTCAGCGCCGTTGTCGACGGCCCACTTGACGGCCTCGGCGATCTGGTCATCCGAACTTCGCGTCCCCGTTCCGAAGCCGATCGAGATCGCGAGGATGTTCGCGGCGGGGGCCGAACCGATCACTCCGTTGCCGCCGCCATGTCCGCGCCCGGCGGCGAGCGAGGCGACCATTGTGCCGTGTTCGCTGCTGTCGCCGACCGGCTGCTGACCGTTCGAGGAGCCGACGCCCGAGACATCCGTGCCCCCGACGACCGCGCCCTGCAGGTCGATATGACTGCCGTCGACGCCCGTGTCGATGATCGCAATGGTCACGCCGGCGCCCCGCGTGGTGTTCCAGGCGGCCGTGATGCCGTATTGATTGAGCCAGTATTCCCGGTCCCTGATGGAGTCCGCAGACGCGGGTGTTCCGACGAAGGAGACGCTCGCCGCGAGCGCGAGCACGGCGATCGCCGAGACGAGGCGCCTCATCCGTCGACCTCGGGGGTTGAAGAGTCGGCGCACTCGCACACTGTCGGCGACCATGTCGCCCGGTCGAGCGCGAGGTCGCCGATCGGGTTCACGCCGGGACCGGCAGCGAGTGAGTGGGCGGCGAGCGCGTGCAGGCACTTGACCCGATCCGGCATGCCGCCTGCGGAGATCCCTTCGGCTTCGGGGATCGACTCGATGCTGTCGCGGTCGGCGAGATACTCCGCGTGGGCGAGCGCATACCCCGCGCGGAGTTGTGCGTTTTCAGCCAGGAGCGCCGTGAACTCCGCCATCACGCCATTCGCTTCGAGCGTGGAGATGGCGGCCGTCGCGGCCGGATGGCTCAGGTAGTAGAGCGTCGGAAACGGCGTACCGTCGTCAAGTCGCGGCGCGGTCGCCACGACCGTCGGCGCGCCGCACACGCAACGCGCCGCGATTCCGACGACGCCGCGGGCCGGGCGGCCCAGCTGGCGCGTGACAACCCGGATGTCTTCGGTTGTCGGCGGGGAGAATGGCGGCCGCGTCATCCGTTCGCGTCCTTGATGACGGGTGCCTCAATATCGCCTGGCTTGTCGTCGGTGAGTCCGGCCGTGAATACGGAGGAGAGCAGCACGCGCACCCAGTCGACTTGCGTGGTCTGAACTTTGTCGCTGATCGGTTGGCCGTCACCGGTCGCGAGCGTCACGTCGTCATTGATCACGAGGTAGCTGTATTCGCCCGGGTACACGTAGTTGAGGCGCTCGCGAGCCTGGGCTTCGATGTAGCTGGGGTCATCCCACCTGGCGCGTTCGTTCGTGAGATCCTCAACGCCTTCCTTCTGCGCCTCGACTTCGGCGCGAAGCTGGGCGAGCTGTTGCTGTTGCTCGACGAAGATTCGCAGCGAGGGCGCGAGCACGACGACCGTGAGCACGAGCACCGTGAGGGTCGCAATCGTGAACCCGGACAGGCGGATGCTGCGCAGCCAGTTCGCGCGTGCGCTCTGCTCCGGCAGGCGCACGGCGGCGCGCTCAGGTTTCTGCCTCCGTGCCATGCCTCAAGCCTAAGCTCGGTGCGCTGCGGGACGCGGAAGGATCGCGTGTCACCCCGTGAACCGCGGGAACGCGCCGCGGCCCGCATACACGGCGGCATCCGCGAGCTCTTCCTCGATGCGCAGCAGCTGGTTGTATTTGGCGACGCGTTCGCTGCGCGCCGGCGCACCCGTCTTGATCTGGCCGCAGTCCGTCGCGACGGCGAGGTCGGCGATCGTGGTGTCCTCGGTCTCGCCAGAGCGGTGCGACATGACGGCCGTGTACCCGCTGCGGTGGGCGAGCGCGACGGCATCCAGGGTCTCGGTGAGAGTGCCGATCTGGTTCACTTTCACGAGAATCGAGTTCGCAGCACCCGTCTCGATGCCCTTGGCCAGGCGCACGGGGTTCGTGACGAACAGGTCGTCCCCGACGATCTGCACCGTGTCGCCGAGCGCCGCGGTCAGTTCCGCCCAGCCCTTCCAGTCGTCCTCGGCGAGCGGGTCTTCGATCGTGACGAGCGGGTACGACTTCACGAGGTCCGCGTAGTACTCCATGAGGTGCTTCGCGGTGATCTTCTTGCCTTCGAAGTTGTATTTGCCGCCATCGAAGAACTCTGTTGCGGCCACATCCAGCCCCAGCGCAATGTCCTTGCCGGGCGTGAACCCTGCAGCGGTGATCGCGTCGACGAGCAGGTCGAGCGCGGCGCGGTTGCTCTTCAGGTCCGGCGCGAATCCGCCTTCGTCGCCGAGCCCCGTGCTGAGCTTCTTCGAATGCAGGAGCCCCTTGAGCACGTGGTACGTCTCGGTGCCCCAGCGCAGCGCTTCGGCGAAACTGCCCGCGCCGATGGGCAGGATCATGAATTCCTGGATGTCGACATTAGTGTCGGCGTGCGAACCGCCGTTGATGACGTTGAGCATGGGCACAGGCATGGTGTGCGCGTTGGGCCCGCCGAGGTAGCGGAACAGCGGCAGGTCGGCGGAGTCGGCAGCGGCCTTCGCGACGGCGAGGGATACACCGAGGATCGCGTTCGCACCGAGCTTCTTCTTGTTGTCGGTGCCGTCGAGTTCGATCATGGCGGCATCGATCATCCGCTGGTCCGTGGCATCGAACCCTTCGAGCGCGGGCCCGAGCACGTCGATGACCGCGTCGACCGCTTTCAGCACACCCTTGCCGCCGTAGCGCTTCTTGTCGCCGTCGCGCAGTTCGTAGGCTTCGAATGCACCGGTGGATGCGCCGGAGGGCACGGCGGCGCGCGAAACGGTGTCGTCATCCAGCAGCACTTCGACCTCGATGGTCGGGTTGCCCCGGGAGTCCAGAATTTCGCGAGCGCCAACAGCCTCGATCAAAGCCACGGGGATTCTCCTTCGTTGTGATTTTCGTCGGTCGTAAGTCTACTTCTCGCTCCCTGAGGCGACCCCGCTCCCTGAGGCTCTCGAAGGGGGCATCATTGTGGCTCCCTTCGAGACGCTGGCTCCGCCAGCTCCTCAGGGAGCGGGTGCTGCAAGGACCTTGAAGTCGAGGTCGGCTGCGGTAGCTGCGTCGCCCACGCGGGCGAAATGGCGGAACCCCGATGCCGCAAGCGACTCGAGCAGCGGTTTCAGGTTGCGCGGTGCCCGCTCGAGCCGTACGCGATGGCCCTGACCGATGAGTTCGGCTTTGAGCGCGACCAGCCGCGCTGGGTCAGCGTCGGCGTCGTGCAGCAGCACCACGGAATCCGCTGTCGCGTCGTCGGCGAGCGTGACGAGATCGACGATGCGTTCGAACCCGATCGAAAACCCGGTGGCGGGCACATCCGTGCCGAGGAAGCGGCCGATCATGCCGTCGTAGCGACCGCCGCCGCCGAGCGAGTAGCCCGCCGAAGGGTGCATCGCTTCGAAAATCATGCCCGTGTAGTAGCCCATGCCGCGCACGAGGAACGGGTCGAACGTGAGCGGGATACCGCTCTCTTCGCGTTCCGCGAGTGTGCCGGACACGCTCTCGCCGAGCGCGATGAGGTCGGCGATCGCGGGCGAATCGAAGTCGTCGGGAAGTGCTTTGCGGATCTGCCGCTCGCCGTACGGGTTGAACTCCATGGTCTGCGGGCGCGTGAGGGCTTTGCTCATGAGAAACGTGCGCAGGGCGGCAACCGCGTCCGCATCCGCAGCGTTCGCGGTGAGCTCGTCGACAACTCCGCCGGGGCCGATCTTGTCGAGCTTGTCGAGCGTGATGAGCACGGCGGCGTGCGTGCTTTCTGCAAACCCGAGGTGCTCGAGCAGGCCCGTGAGGATGCGGCGGTCGTTGATGCGCATGGTCACGCCGTCGAGCCCGAGCGCGTCGAACGTGGCGAGGGAGGCGACGATGAGTTCCGCCTCGGCGAGACCCGTCGCGTCGCCGATCACGTCGATGTCGCACTGCACGAACTGGCGGTACCGTCCCTTTTGCGGACGCTCCGCCCGCCACACCGAGCCGAGTTGGATCGCCCGGAACACAGCCGGAAGCTCCGCCCGGTGCGTGGCATAAAACCGGGTGAGCGGCACGGTCAGGTCGAAGCGGAGGCCGAGATCGGCGAGGTCGAGCGGGTCGCGGGCCGCGGCCAGGTCATCCGCGGTCAAGCCCCGTTTCAGGATGCCGAACGCGAGCTTCTCGTTGTCGCCGCCGAGTCCCGCGTGCAGGCGCGAGCTGTCCTCGACGACCGGCGTTTCGATCTCGTCGAAGCCGTGCGCGCGATAGGTGTCCCGGATGATCGCGAGCACCCGCTCTCGGCGGGCCTTCTCGTCGGGCAGGAAGTCGCGCATCCCGCGTGGGGGGTTCACCGGCGTTGCCATCCCTCGATTCTGGCACCTCCCGGCACGGGATGACGCCCGGCGATGGGGTCAGTCGGCACGTTAGGCGGAGAGGCGGTCGCAGCAGAGCGCTTCGACCCGTTCGCGGTGTTGCGCGATGAGCCGCTCGAACGCTGCAGTTGCGCCCGCCTTGTCGCCGTTGACGACGAGGTCATATTGCAGGCCATAGAACGCGTCTACCATGATGCGGGCCTCGATCGCCGCATCCTTGGGCATCAGCCCGAACGATTCGAGCGACTCGCGCCCCACCCGAAGCCAGAACTCAAACAGTTCCTTGCTGAAGTTGTGCACATCCGGCTGAACCGCCTCGAGCATTGAGGCCTCGAACTCGAGTCGCTGAAGCTGGCGATTGCGCGGGTCCAGCGTCCACTGCCACGAGACCCTGAGATTCTCGTAGTAGGTGTCCAGCGTGTCGGCCGTCGACATGAAATTCTCTTCAATGAGCGCACGGCGCGCGGAAATGGCCCGCACGATTTCGCTGATGAGCTCGTTGCGCGTGCCGAACTGGTACACGAGCGTGTACGTGCTCACTCCGAGGGCGGATGCTGCGGAACGAAAAGTGAGACTCGCGAGCGGTTTGTCCAGAAGGTAGTCCAGGATTTGGGCGAGTAGTTCCGGCTTGCGCGTCGGATCCGAACGTCGGCTCATTTTCATACCATAACGGATGTTTGCACTAACAAGTGTTATGAATTACACTTCTAATGTTGCGTCGCCGCCCTGACAAAGAGGATCCGGGGGAATCGTGGCGGCGCACTGCTTCACAGCAAATACGGAAGATTCTCCCTAGAGACTGTTCCTCGGAAGTCCAGTGAATCGGAAACGTTTCACTGGCCCCCGTCCGACCGCGTCGCTGGCATGCTTGCCGGCCGCGGAACGGACTTGGTGCCCGTGCCATTCGGGTTGGCACGGGCACCTTCTCTTTTCGCGGGTGCCCGCGCCGATCCGCGAGTTCTAGAGTGCGCCGCCCGCGGCCGCTGGTGCGCTCGCATCCGGAGCCCCGCCGACCGCCTCCCGCGACAGATAGTTTTCGACGTCGAACAGGTTCTCCGCGCGATTCATGATCGTGAGCAGCGTCGACATGGAGGCGACCTCTTCGACCTGTTCCTTGAGGAACCACAGCATGAACTGCTCGCCGAGGGCATCGTTTTCGGCGCGCGCCGCGGCGAAGAGCGCCTCGATCTGCGCGGTGACGGTTTTCTCCTGCTTCAGGGCGAGGGCGATGGGGGCGCGCTCGTCCTTGAAGTCGTTGACGACATCCGGCACGCCGGGGATCGTGATGCCGAGGTCCCGGTCGAGTCGGTACTGCACGAGCATCATGGCGTGATTGCGCTCTTCGATGGACTGCTGGTAGAAGTGCTTGGCCAGCTGCGGAAGGTCGTGGTTGTCGTACCAGACGGCGATCGCGATGTACTGCTGCGAGGCTGCGAACTCGTGGCCGATCTGTTCGGTGAGCAGTTGGTCGAAACTTGTCTTCTTCATGCTTCGACGGTACTCGTGACCTCCGACTGTTTCCAGACAGGCAAGGCTAGCCTGCGTTACCCACGTCCCTGCCGGGACCGCAAGACACGAGCGACGAAATCGCGCGGCCGAAGAATGGCTCGTCCGTTCCACGGGCTCAACTCCGTGAGGTCCGTGTCGTCGCTGACGAGGATGAGCGAGTCGGTGGCTACAACAAGGTCGAGCACGAGATTGTCCTCATAATCGTGTACATCGAAGACGGTTCGTGGCGGGTCAATAACCTGGCCGCCAGACCCGGCGACGATATCCACTATTGCTTCGATATAGTCCTCCGCAAGCGCTGCACTGAGACCAAGAAGTGTCAGCACACGCGCGGTGTTTGCCAGGATGTGCGGAGACGCGTAAAGGCGAAAATCCTCGGCATCAAACGCGATCGACAGGCAGTCGGCCGCGGAATTGACTGTCGACGGTGGTACCGCGCTCAGGAGCGGAAACGTCGAATCGGGGCCAACGAGTGCGTTGACCAGCACATTGATGTCGAAGACGATGTGTGTTGCTTCGCTATGCGTGGTCACGAAGCGTCTGCTTGACGAGTGCGCTGACCTCGTCGCGCGTCACCACACGGCCAGCCAGCTCGGTGCGTGCACGCGACTGCAGCTCCTGCATCCGCTCGGCCACCATGTCGTGGCGAAGGCGCCTTATGGCCACTCTCAGAAACTCGGAGCGATTACCTTTGCCGAAGTGATCGACGAGCGCATCGAGCTGTTCGCGATCTTCGTCCGCGATCGCGAATCCCACGGTTTTCGCAGCCATTGTCGCCCCTTCATTTGACGTATGCAACGCATATGCAATCATAGCGCGACCGCGCTTTCGTCGGGGTTCATGGCTACGAATGTGCCACGCTTCAGACACAGGTGATGCGCGTTACCGTCTGACTGTGGAGAACCCCGAGTCACGGCGACGTGTGGCGAAGTGGAGCAACTAACGAGTTCAACCTGCCTCCAGGTCGGTACTCGTGTCACGCTCTGCGTCGCGGATATCGGACTGCAGGTCGCGGAGGGTCGTACGCAGGGCGCGCTCCGGGTCGAGACCGGCGGCGCGAGCTGCTGCGACGAGACCGAGCAGGTGGGTGCCGAAGTCCGCCTCGCTCGTGAATGACGAGGTTGCGGGGGTGCCCGCGGCGTCGAGGGCGGCATGCGAGCCCTGATCGATCGGCACGCCCGCTTTCTCGGCGCGGCCGACGAGCTTGTCGGCGAGCGCGAGTGCGGGCATGCCTTGCGGGATTCCGTCGAGCACGCTCGAGCGGTGCGGTTTCTCGGTGGCTTTGAGGTCGTCCCACACGGCGACAACGTCGTCCGCGGATTGGATATTCATGGCCGCCTTCGCCGCGGCGTCGCCGAACACGTGGGGGTGGCGGGCGATCATTTTCGCGGTCATGTGGGCGGCGACATCTTCGATCGTGAAATCTTCGCCGGGGGTGTGGGCGGCGATGTCGGAGTGGAAGATCACCTGGTAGAGCACGTCGCCAAGTTCCTCGATGAGGTCTTCGCGCGTGCCTGATTCGATGGCCTCGATGAGCTCGTGAGTCTCCTCCGTGAGGTAGCGCACGAGGCTCTCGTGGGTCTGGTCAGCGTCCCACGCGCATCCGCCCGGCGCCCGAAGCTGGGCGAGCACGGCGATGAGTTCGTCGAGTTTCGGATGCGGCGGTCTGCTCGGCGCGGTCATGTCCCCATCCTCCCACCCGTGCTCATTGGCTTTCATCATTCAGGAGGTGGTGTGACGGATGGGGTTTGGGGATGCCGGTGCGGTCAGCCCCGTCCCACCGGCAACTCCTGCCACACCACCTCCTGAATGATGAAAGCACTGGCAGGATGGGGAGAGTGATTCCCGTCCACGCTGCTTCCACCCCGTGGGTGCTCGGCGCGGTGCTTGTCGCGCTGCTCGGTGTGCTCGCGTGGCGGGCGGGCGCGAAGGATCGTCGCGAGTATCAGCGCTTTAAGAGGTACCGCTCGACGCAACGCCGCCAGGCGATGTACCGCAAGTGGTTGGGGGAGTCGTTCAGCTGGTTTGGCGGTGCGGCTCTCGTGGTGCTCGTGCTCGTGTGGGGCTTCGTGCCGCGGATGCTCGCGCAAGTGGAGACGTGGCCGCCGATGGAGTGGTTCCGCAGCGTGCTTGCCGGTAGCGGGCTGCTGTCCGGTCTCGTTGTGGGCGGCGCGATCGGGTTGCTCATCGGGCTGGTCGGGCTCGTGTTTTTCGGACGCGACGCGACGGAGGTGCCAACGATTGGCGACATCCACGCGTTGCTCCCTCGCAACCGCGCTGAGCTGAAATACGGATGGCTGCTGTCGATCAACGCCGGCGTCGTGGAGGAACTGCTGTTTAGGCTCGCGCTGCCCGCGCTCATTTTCGGGGTGTTCGGGGATGCGCTGCTGGCGATCAGCGTGAGCCTCGTAGTGTTCGGGGTGCTTCACGCGTATCAGGGTGTCGGTGGGGTGATCGGGAGTTTCCTGATCGGGGTGGTTCTGATGGCGGTGTTCCTGGCGACCGGCAGCATCGTATGGGCGATCCTCGTGCACGCGGTGTTCAACCTGAGGTCGCTCGTGCTGATCCCGGTGGTGGTGTACCAGGTGCATTTGCCTGAGGAGGAGCGGCGCGTTAAGGCTGAAGAATCCGAAGACTCGATGAGCTCTTTGCCCGAGTAGCAGAGTTGAAATCGAGAGTTCGCCGCGTCTTCGTTCTCCCAAAACATGCTTGCTCATGCGGTCAAGCCGGGCCCGTGACGACGAGACTTAGGCCGCTGGCAGCGGCAGCCATTCGGTTATCGTTGGTCCAGAGCTGATCGCAGGCGTGCAACTGCGCGGCGGCGAGGTGCAGCGCATCCGGTGTGCGGATGCCGTGGCGGGCGCGAAGCTCCGCCGCCCTGACATAGTGTTCGGGCTCGAGCGGTAGCAGCCGGAACTGCTTGAGAGCACGGACGTAGTGGTCGTGCAGCACGAGATTTTCCTCGCGCAACGGCCCGACGAGGCACTCGAGGATGACAAGCGGGCTGATCGCTACCACGACATCCGCGGACTCGATGAGTCGCCGGCGCACCTCATCACCGCGAGCGCCGTTGTCCTCGACCGCGTAGATGACGACGCACGAGTCGAGGTAAATCACTCCCAACCCTCGCGCTCGGAGGCGATCTGCTGATCGAGCGCCGTAATAGATCGGGAGGCCTGACGAGGTACCGGATGACTCGCCAGCCAGGCAGCGGCGCTTCCTGCGGTGTGGGTGGGGGCATCGCCGGCCACCGAAACGAGCCGGGCCACTGGCTTCCCCCGGTTTGCGATCACGATCTCTTCGCCAGCGCTGGCAGCGGCCACCAGTTTCGACAGGTTGTTACGCGCGTCCAAAATATTCACCTTCTTCATGGGCCGCTCCTCGATTCTGGCTAGATCACTTAGCCAGCTTACCGTAATCACCGTCATCGCACGAGTCTTGCGCAGCCGATCCGAGCCAGGACGCCGAACAGGTCGGCGCAATGGGCGTTCGCTGGCAGTGCAGTGCTGTGCAGGACACGAAGCTCTATTCCAGCCCGGCGAGCGCCGCGCGCAGCCAGTCCCGATACGCCCGCGCGGTCCATCCGGCGTCGATGACGAGCGCACGATACGCGGTCGGATGCCCGATCGACCAGATCGTGGCGGCCGCCCGGTCATCCGTCATGCTGTTGCGCAGGCCTCCGCGTTCGCGCAGCCCGGCGGCGGCGAGGCCGTAGTTGCGGAGCCTCTGCTGCGCGCGTTTCCGCTCGAACGCTGCGGCATCCTCGTCGACCGCGACGGACTGCTGGATGATCCAGTGAATGGATGCGACGCGCTCGTTGGCTTCGAGCAGCCAGTCCGCCATGATGTCGAGAAACTCGCCGGCATCCTTCGCGGCGCCGGTGCGCTCGGCCATGAACTCCGGCACGGGCGTGGGTGCGTTCGGGCCGGATACGGCGGCATCCAGCACCGCGGACAGCACCGCCGTCTTGTTGCCGATCGCGTTGTAGATCGTCTGCACGGCAACCCCCGCGCGCGTCGCGATCGCGCCGATGGACGTACCGACGTAGCCGAGCTCGCTGAACAGGGCGGTGGCGGCATCCACAATCTGGGTGCGCGTTGCGGCGGCGAGCGTGTCCCTGAGGGGTGCGGCGTGCGGCGACGTGGCGGGCTTTGGCATCGCGGTCATGATCTTAGACTATCGTTCCACTACCTAGAATGCTATTCTAACGAGCACGCGTTGATGATCAGGAGGCTCGCGATGGTTGACTCTCGCACCCACTTCCCCACGATCGTGATCGGCGCCGGCCAGGCCGGGCTCGCGACCGGGTATTACCTCGCTGAGCGCGGCGAGGATTTCGTGATCCTGAACGCGGAGGCGCGCGTCGGCGATGAGTGGCGCCGGCGGTGGGATTCGCTGCTGCTCTTCACTCCCGCGCGGCACTCTGCGCTGCCCGGGTTGCCGCATCCGGACCCGCGCGCGTTTCTGAGCAAGGACGAGATCGCCGACTACCTCGAGCGGTACGCGAAGAAGTTCGAACTGCCCGTGCGTCACGGCGTGACGGTTACGAGGGTCGCGCGGTCGGGTGAGGGTTTCACCGTCACCACGAGCGCCGGGGTGCTGACAGCGGAGAGTGTTGTGGTGGCGACCGGGGCGACGACGACGCCTGCCGTGCCGGGTTTCGCGTCGGAGCTGGATGCGGACATCCGGCAGCTGCATTCGAGCGAGTACCGCAACCCGGATTCGGTGCCGCCTGGCACGGTGCTCGTGGTGGGTGCGGGGACGTCCGGCGCGGAGATCGCGCTCGAGCTGGCGGCGAGCCATCCGGTGTTCCTGGCCGGACGCCCGACGCCGCACATCCCGGATGCCCTGCTCGCGGTGGCCGGCGAACTGTATTGGGCGTTCATCTACCGTGTGCTCACGATCGCGACCCCGATCGGACGCAAGGTGGGGCCGAAGTTCCATTCGCGGGGCGGGCCGCTCATCCGGATCTCGATGAAGCAGGTGCAGGCGGCGGGAGTGACTTTATTACCGCGTCTCACTGGCGTCGCGGGTGGTGCGCCGATCGCGGAGGGCGCGAGCGTTCCGCGCCCCAGCACGGTGATTTGGGCGACCGGGTTCCGGCCCGGTCTGGAGTGGATCGAGGGTGTGCCACTGGATGCGGGTGGCCTGCCGGATGCGCCGCGCGGCGTGGTGGCGAGCATGCCCGGCCTGTTCTTCGTCGGGATGCCGTTCCAGTTCGGGCTCACCTCGCAGTTGCTCGGCGGGGTGGGGCGGGATGCTGGGTATGTGGCGGAGCGGATTGCGGCTAGACGCCTTGCGGTTGCTGCCGCTTGAGAATCCGTGAGCGCGCTGCCCATAAACCGGTGTGGAGAGCGGCGCACTCAGCTCAGCCCCCGCTCCAGCCGTGCGCGGTAGTCAATCGCGGGCGGCCTTTACTTAGCGTGCAGCGCCTGCCGCGCATCAGCCGGGTGACGAATGACCGGCCGATCGCGGACGGCGCCGCCGTGCCCAGACCCGCCACCGTGATCTGGGCGACCGGATGCCGCCCCGGCCTCGACTCGATCTCCGGCGTCCCCCTCGACGAGCACGGCCTACCCGTCACGCGGCGCTGTAAAGGGCATGCCGGGACTGCTCTTCGTCGGGATGCCGTTCCAGTACGCGCTGACCTCGCAGCTGCTCGGCGGGGGCGGGCGGGATGCGGGGGGTGGGGCTAATTGCTGGGGCTCAGTGAGTCACGGGCTGTCCGTCCGCAGTGAAGCCGGCCACGGTTCATCGTTGGATCCGAACCTTGTAGCCCATTGGGGAAATAGGGGTCTCGCCTCAGCTCAGCTGGTCTCGTCTCGGAATCTGGGTGCAACGGCCCTCTCATGACGTGTAACGGTCAAAGAGGAGCAACACTGCGATCCTGAGACAACAGCCGGGGCGTGACGATCTGTGCAACACCTCTCGAACGCACCGTGCGCAACGCGCTCACTTGCGCCGGTCGGCGCGGGCCCGCACGATCGCTCAGAGACCCGGTCAGCTCAGCAGGTCCGGACTGTGACCACGATCGCATCTGCGATTGCTCGGGGAGCCTCATGCTCCCAGTAGCGGAGCACGGTCCAGCCGGCCCCCCGGAGCAGATCATCGGTCTCCCGGTCTCGCTCGATGTTGCGCGCGAGCTTCGGCAGCCAGTAGTCGCTGTTCCGCTTCGGATACGTTGCATGCTCTGGGCATCCATGCCAGTAGCACCCGTCGATGAACACCGCGATGCGTTTCCTCGTGAAGACGATGTCCGCCCTGCGGCGACCGCCCAGCGGTGCGAAGTCGATTCGGTATCGAAGGCCGGCTGCGTGGAGCAATCGGCGCACCGCGAGTTCGGGGACGGTGTCGCGGCCACGGTTGGCCTGCATGGATCGCCGAGACCCCTCCGTACTGGCCCAGGAAGAGGCCATCACTTCGCCGAGCGGGTCGCAACGACCGCGCGCAACTCATCCGGCGTGAGCCAGTGCTTGCCTCGATGAATCATCCGGTGGCAGTTCGCGCAGAGAAGCACCAAGTCCGCAAGGCGGGTACTTACGGGCCCGGACTCATGCAGCGGAAGAGAGTGATGAACCTCGATGTATCCGGCGCCTTGATCTCCGTATGTACGGGCGAAGTCGAAGCCACATGTCTCGCATGCAATAGGTCGGCCAGCGCTTCTGACGGACTGAAGCTTCGCCTCTCGAAGGGAGCGGTCCCGTTCGCGTGTCAGATGAGCGGCGACTGCAACGGCGCCTTCGTATGCAGCCATCTCCGGGTCCGCAGTCACCTCAGAGACGATGTACGGAGCTGCTTCTGAGCGTCGGATCGCAGTCCTGATTCGCTCAGCGAGGGCCCGCATACCGACAGGGTCAGCCAGGAACTCGTGGAGGACGTCTTGATCGAGCTTGCTGCCGTGCGTGGGCGTGCCTTTGTAGTCAGGCATACGCGACTGAAGATCCTGCATCTTCCGTACCACGCCGTTGGGGTTCCGGAAGGTCGGCTGACGCACTGCCGCAGGATGCTCTGGCGACTTGCGGAGAAGTTCCGACAGCTCGATGGCGCGGGGATCGCTCGGATGCATCCACTTCCAGTTGTTGTCCGCAAGGAGCGAGCAGGCGAGGATCACTTCGCTTCGGGTCCAGTTGATTCGACCGGGCAACTTCTGCGTGTCCATCTTCCGTCTCTATCCGTGATCAGACAGCCGTGCCCGTACCCTCGCTGATGAGTGGCGTCAGCAGTCCAGGTGACTTCCCATCAGGCGACCCCACCAGCATGACTCGGTCGAGCAGAAGGTTGAAGCCATCGCAGGAGGTCTCGGAGGTTAGCAGGCAGGAGTGGCACGCTGCCAGGTTGAGCCCGTCGAGATTCTGGGGATGCGCCTCGCAGCAGACGGGGTCGTTCGAGCACCAGCTGAGCTGCTCCGCGGCACGGGCGAGGGTGCTTCCGAGCCGGTCGTGCTCCCCCTCTCGGACCAGGCCGCCGAGCGTGCCTTCGTGGTCACTGGACGTGGTGTAGATGAAGATCCCGTAATCACCGGAGGCTTCGCAGTAGATCCGCTCGTGGAGCGACGCGGCCGGGTAGCCGGATGTGAATGCGAACTCGCGCAGCAGGGCGTGGGCGAAGGAGTGGAGGGCCACGTACTGCGGTGAGAAAGGGTGGAGCCTGGGCGAGAACCTGGACGCGGCGAACTTGTCCGCCAATAGTGCGGCTCTTGACCGGACGCCAGCGTCGCCCGCCCAGGCATCGATTACCGCGGCATTGAATCTCAGGAACACTCCCTCGCCGAAGCCCTCGTAGGCTGGGAGCCATTGGGCCTCAATCCCGTCGTAGACCACCGCGTCGACGCGGTCGGCGTCCGGTCGGTACCGCTTGAAGCCGAGGCAGGCACGGACCTCGCGAAGCCGGTCGACGAGGATCACGCTCTCGATCAGCGTTGCGAGCACCTTCTCCACCGGATCGGCGGAAGTGCTGGAGAAGGTCTCCGAGCGGGTCTTGAAGTTGTCTTCGTCAGCGTTGTCGGTCGCGGCGGCACGGAACGCGGAGAACTCCTCACTGAGGATCGCGCCGCGGATCGGGCCGGTGTCCGCATCCTCGTCCTGGTCGCGCTTTGCGACGGCCAGCACCTGCTCAGCAGGCACTCCGATCTCGACGGCGATCCGTTCGGCCATCTGCACGGCGAAGCCGTCGCCGAGAGGCGTGCTCTTGAGTGCGAGGTAGTAGGTATTCGTCCTGATGCGGTCCTCTACTTCGAGCAGCGATGCCGAGACATCTGGGATGTCTATGGCGCCTTCGGTCTCGGCGTAGTGGAAGCTCGTCGCCCCGCGCTGCAGGACCTCCAGCGGGCTGTCACAATCCTTCCAGTCGGTCTCCCAGGGCTGGATTCCGTGGCAGGTGAGCCCCTCGCGGAGGAGGATGTCGCCGCGGAGGTCGCCGAGGGTGCGCCCGCCGTGGCAGGCATCGCACACGACTTCGAGACCAGACAGACCAGGCGATCCGCCGTCGATCGGACGGAAGCGCAGGGAGGTGCTGTCCCGGCACTCGGGATTCGCGCCCGGGGCACGATGGAGCCAGTCCACCCAGGGGATGTCCGTGGCATGGCTGCGCTCCCGGCAGACTACGACGAATCGCATCGGGACGAGTCGTCCGGAGTCGCTGGGGCACGACGGCGCCTCGCCCGTCTCGTTCTTGCCAGTCCAGCGGATCATCCGGCGGCATGTCTGGCAGAAGAGCCAGGCGGGGAAGCGGGCCACCGTCACCCCGAGCGCGTTCGCGCTCTCGATGTCTTCGACCGCGGGCGGCCCGTAGAAGCGCTGCACGCCGAGCCGGGAGGACAGACGCAGGCAGTCGATCGGCTGGAGGAGGGTGCGCTTGGGCCACTTGTCGGCGGTCATCGTCACGAACGACTCTCCGAGGATGTCGACTACGGCGCCGGGCCCGAAGGGGGCGATCAGCTTGGCGACCCCGAGCTGCAGGACTCGCCTGCTCATGCCTTCTCTCCTCTCGGCCGGATGCGGACGCCGCGCTCGACAGAGCGCATCGAGTGCATCGTCGGCCAGCCGATGTCGGCTTCGCCGAAGTTCTTCAGCAGTCGCTGCTCCGGGTGCTTGGACGACTCGTACTTCAGTGCGCCAGCACTCACCTTGGCTCGACCCGTCCAGTCCGCGGCCGCTCGGCGGAGCTCCTTCTCCACCGCGCTCGCCTCGCGCACATCGGCGATGCGGATGTGGTCCAGCAGCAGATCGATCCCTCGCTGCACGACCGACGAGCTGTCGTCAAAGGACGCGGCAGCGTCGTTGCTGCTGTACCCGACGGCATGGCGCACCACCGTGACGAGCGCCGCCCTGAGCGCCCGCTGCCGCGCCTGCAGTGCCCATGGCGTCACGGAGGTCGGCTCGACGAAGCGATAGAACGAGCCGTGGAAGGTGCGGAAGCCTTCGAAAGTCGAGCGGTCCCTCGCCTTGCCGGACCGGTACAGCGTCAGCACGATGCCCGGCACACCAGCGCGGCCCACCCGGCTCGTGGCCTGGATGTACTCGGCCGTCGTCTTCGGCTGACCGTTCACGAGCATCAGACCGAGTCTGTCGACGTCGATGCCGACCGAGAGGATGTTCGTTGCGGCGATCGCGTCGATGACGTCCGGCGACCCTACTTTGATGCTGAGCCGCTCGAGGATCTTGACGAGTTCGTGCGAGCTCACGTTGCTGGTCAGCTCCTCGATGCCGCCCGCACCGACGAGTCGAGCGCCTGGCGTGTCATTCTCCTCGCGCTCCAGCATCGTCCGCACATCGTCGCGGAGGATCGTCACCGTCCGACCGAGCTCGCGAAGGCTGTTGTGGTACAGCACCAGTGTCCAGTAGGCGTCCCGCTCCTGGGGCGTCAGGGACGCGACAACCGACGGCGTCGACAGCATACGCCCAGCGACCTGGCCGATCGCCCAGGCCGGCGCGAATGCCTGGGGCAGGATGCCGGCGTACAGACGACCCCGCCCCGTTGTGTCGAGTTCGGCGAAATAGCTGTCATCCGCGTCGAGTCCGCTGGGAGGAAACACCTCCACCCTCGAGGCCATGAGCCCCCGCACCTGCTCGTCGGCGGATCGGATGGTCGCCGTCGAGGCGACGATCTTCGGCGAGGTCCCGCGCCACTTCAGCAGTGACCGTATCGCCGCCTCATAGATGCCGACGATCGTGCCGAGGGGGCCTGAGATGAGGTGCAGCTCGTCCTGGATGACGAGCGACGGCGGGTCGAACGAGGAGCCGTCAAGTCCGAAGATGGAGCCGCCGTCCGGGATCCAGGCAAGTCGAGCGAACTTGTCGACGGTGGCCACCACGATCGTCGGAGGCCGCTTGAAGATGGCTTCGTCGACGACCTGCATCGGGAGACGGTCGTGGAACGCGCACTGCTCGTTGACGCAGTAGATGACGAAGTCGGACTTCGTCGCACGGAATCCGTACTGCTCGTCGCGTTGCGACTTCCGCTCCGGTATCAGCGGGGTGTCACACCAGGGGCAGGTCCGCACCTGGAAGGGGTTGGTGGGGCTCAGCTGGCCCCTCACCTCGGCAAACTGCCTCTCGGCGGTCTTGAAGTCGTTCGGAGTGGTGCTGCCTCCGAGCAGCAGGCCGATCGTGAACTCAGGTGAGCTCCTGGGAAGGAGCACGTCGTCGCGCATCAGTTCAAGCGCGCAGATAAGCCGCGCTGCACGCTGGAACTGCTGCGCCGTCAGGAGCCGCATCGTGTATCGGGTGATCACCGCGGTCCCGCCGCCGGTGTGCCGTCCGCTCAGGCGGCGCCGGATCATCTCGAACGCGGCAAGACCGAGGTACGCCTCGGTCTTGCCGCCGCCGGTCGGAAACCAGATGAGGTCGACCAATTCTCGATCGATGTGGTGGTCGTCAGCGGTCGACGCCAGCGCCATCAGGATGAACGCCAGCTGGAACGGGCGCCAGGCCAGCTCATTCTCAGGAGCGGGCTCGTCGTCGCGCGTGCTCTGGAGCTGCATGGCGTGGTTGGCGAGGCGGAAGGCACGAAGCACGGTCGGATCGGAGTGCAGCAGATCGATCCCATCACGGATTCGACGCGCGGCTCGCTCCATCCGGTCGACGATCCCGTTCGCGGCCGAAAGGTGCCGACCGGCCGAGGCGGCTTCGCGGCGGCGCTCATCGACCCAGATCTCGTAGTCGCCGGCGAGTGCCGTGAGACCCGCCACGAGCTGCGCCACGGGAAGTGCGGGGTCGGCGAGCCAGCGCATGCGGAGGGTCTCGTCCTTGGCCTCCCGAGGCTTGACCCTGGGCACCGTCTCGGTCGGAAGGGGGTCAGTGGCGATGCGCGTGACCGGGGAGCCGTCCGGCCAGGTCGCGGCGACTCCGTGCCCGATCGCGTAGCTCAGGTGATTCCGGTATCGGTATTCGAGTTCCCGATCCTCCGGAGTGGCGTTGACCACGACGTCCCCCGGGTACGGCCGGATCGCTCCGCCGACAGATTCCACCTCGAATCCGCACTGGAACAGCACTGAGGCGATCTCCCGCTTCGCCCGTCCGAGTGGGACGTGGGAGGCATTGGAGAGGGAGACGGTCACGATCGGGTTGGTCCGTCCTGGCCGAGAGCGCCACTGCAGGCGTCCGAGCCCGCCCCAGAGCTGGTGGTGGCCGTTCGAGCCGGCTGGAATGATGACCGACTGGTCGTCTAACGGGACGCGCTGCCACTTCCCGTCCGCGCCAGCGGACGGCGCGCCGTCCTCCACCGGAATACGTTCGTACCTTGCCGCACGCGCAGTGACAGAGATCTCCTGGGCATCGTGGATGAAGGAGAGCCCGAGTGAAGACGGCGTCCATCCGCTCGCCGCAGTCAGGTTGCCGATGTCGTCCTCGTCCTCGTCGTCCTCACCGGGGAATGTCGCGTCGGGTTCATGGTCGAGGTCGGCCTCCTCGGGCGACAAGTCCTCGTCGAGCGTCTCCGGCGCCAGTCCCTCGCCGTCCTCCACCGGGAAGAGCATGCCGGTGAGATAGGCGTAGACCGGGTTCGACTCGATGACCTCGCCGTCACCGCCCTTGGGCCCGACGAAGTGCGAGCGCAGGTGATCGACGAATGCCTGCTGGCCGCTCGATCTCACTTGCTCGCCGCTCCCTTCTTCGTCCAGAGGTAGTCGAACTCCGTGTAAGCGAGGTTCTTGTCGAACTGAGTGAAGGTGTCCTTCACATTGACCACGAGGCACTCCTCCGTGCCGCCGTTCTTGGGGCCGCGCAGACCGCGCCCGACCATCTGAACATAGCGGTTCGGGGAGAAGGTGGGTCGCGCGATGTACAGGGCCCGTACCTTCGGGGCGTCGAACCCCTGCGTCAAAAGATCGCAGTTCACGAGCACCTTCGTCTCACCGCTCTTGAACGCCTCGATCTTCCGGCGCCGCTGCTGGCCGCGCATCTCACCGTCTACTGCATCCGAAGTGCGGCCGAGGCTGCGGATCAAGGCAGCGGTGACATGGGCCGATACCACCGACGGTGTGAAGACCAGGATCGGCCACGTCTCGTCCTGCTCCATGATGTGATTCACGAGCTGCTGCGTGCGATCGAGGTTGTCGCCGAGCATCGTGAGGATGCCCCGCGACACGTCGTCCCACGCCACCCCGCCCGTTCGTCCTTCGGTCGGCGAGTCATCGATGACCACATCGGAATCGAGCACCTCGTGCTCCACCGTGGCCAACACCTTCATCTCGCGCAGCTGCCCGATCGGATCGTCTTCGTCGAGTGCATTCAGCCGTCGTCTGCCGAAGCGTCTTACGAACCGCTCGTTGACCTCGACGTTCGTGCCGCGATATGGGGTCGCGGTGAGGCCGAGCAGGGGGCGCTCCGTCTTCGCGCCCGCGGAGGAGTCTTGGATGCCGAGCCAGCGCAGGATGGTCGTGTAGGTGGGCGACCCCGCAGTATGCGCCTCGTCGATGACGACCAGCTTCGACTCCCGCAGCCAGCGGTGAGCGAGTCCGCCGCGGTCGATCATTCTTGCGAGCTTGTCGTCGGTCGCGACGACGACCTGCAGTTCCTGCAGCGACTCGTCGGCCTCGTAGTCGCCCCAGTACCGAGTAATCTCCAGCGGTCTCTCGTCGCCGAATGCTCGCCACGCCTCGGTCCAGGCGAGTATCGCCTGTTCGCAGAGGATCTCCGACTGCGCAATCCAGAGGATGGGCGCCCCGAGCTCCGGTTCGCCACCGTTCGAGTCGACTTTGAGGATCATCTTCACGATAGCTTCGGTGGCTACCCGGGTCTTGCCGGCACCGGTCGGGAGGTAGAGCAGACCTCGGCGATGGTTATCATCGCGGTCCCGGATGAGCGCTACCTCGCGGATCTGACCGAGCAGGTCCTCCTGGAACGGGTGGAGCGGGGGCAGGCTGATCCGACCGAGCACGACGTCCGCGGCTGGCGCCTTCGGAGACTTGAGGCCGGCGTATGCGGTCGGGAACCCGAGGTCGGCGACGAATCGACCGGTCTCATCGGAGCCGTCCTGCCACCTGATCGGAACCGGCAGTCCTTTCGCCCTCATCGGCTCTCGCAGGCGTCGGAGGGCCTCGAATCCACGGGTCTTCAGATAGAGGTCGGCGACGGCCTGGTCGCCCTGCGGCCCGCCCCGCCGCTCGATGATGTCCAGCAGCCCCTCAGGCAGATCGGCGGTTAGTCCTTCCCGCCCGACGAGCTTGAGGAGCTTGCCCTGCTCGGTGGGCTCGGCGAGCACGTCCTGCACGAGCTTGCTCTTACTGAGCGCCTCGTCCTTCGCGACCACTGCGGCGGCATCGGCTTCCGTTAGCCCGAGGCGGAGTATCGCACTTGTTCTGACGAGTGCCTCTACCGGATCGAGCTCTGTGTCGAGGAGCACCGTCCTACCATCGATGTGTACGCGGAGCGGTTGATCGCGCACTCCGGCCGGGCTGGTCGTCCGGCGCACGATCGAGGTGCATCGCTGGATGGTTGTGCCAGCGAGGTCTGTCGTCACCTTCTGCGACAGCGTCGGGTAGACGTCGAGAATCTGGATCGGCTCGCCGGACACGACCCAGTCGATCGACTTCGCTACAACGTCGGCCGCCCGCTGCAGTCCCCATGCACCGATCAGCGCATCGTCCCAGTGGCCTGACGGCAGGTAGCGAAGACTGTGGGAGCCAAGGTCTTCGAGCTCCTCCTGTGTAGCAAGCACGACATCGGCTACCGGGGTCAACTTCACGAGCCTCGCCCGCGGGTCGATGGCAGGAATCCGGGGAATGCCCTCGAATGGCTTCCGCTGGCAGGCCGCGGCGAGGACGTCAGCGAGGCGATCCGGCTCACTCACCACGTAGTCGTCCCGTGACAGGAACTTCTTGAGCATCGGCGTCGGGGCCTCGCTCAGCTCCTTCGGCAGCGGGTACAGGCCCGCGAAGGACTCCAGGGCGACGGGCAGTAGTTCTCCGTACTGCTCCAGCGACGCCGCGAGCACGTTGGCCACGCTCTGCGCGCCAAGCGTGCTGTCCAGCAGCCCGAATGCTTCGACACACCAGATGTCCGGTGCCGTCATCTCCGCCTTGCCGTGCTTGCTCTGCCCGTAGACTTGGACGACGACGTCGATCCGCCCCGAGCGACTCAGATGGAGCACCCTGGTCGACCACCGCGCTCTAGCGTCGCGGGCTCTCGGGTCGGAGCTCTCCGAGAGCTCCAGCAACACGTCCAGCGGACCGACGCCCATCGGGTCGGCGAACCTCAGTCTGGCCCGGACGCCGCGGCCGAACTCTCCGGCGAACTGCTTGTCAACCTGCTCCTGCATCGCGTCAGCGTATTTGGAGAAGGCGCGCTCGCGGTACACCGGGTAATCTTCCACGAGATCGTCGAGACAGCCCGCTGCCTCCAGCAGGTCTTGACGGCCTGCAACGGTCTTGAAATCCGGCTGGCGAGTGGGCACTCCCGGGACGGCCGTCGGGTCGAGGAACACCTCTGATGCGTTACGCCAGGAGCCTGCGGCCGTCGGCACCTTGACGGGGACCTTCCGTTCCGCGATCGACTCGATCGCCGCACGACCGCTCGACGGCGTCGCGTCGACCAGCAGCGTCCAGAGTCGTACCCAGTCCGCATCGTTCCAGTTCGCGTGCGCGGAGGACGCAGCAGCACGCGCAGCTTGGTCTGCGGAGACCTCCCTCACCCCGAGCCGCTCGAGCTTCTCCCGGACGCTTGTATCCGAGGCGAATGCGCCGTCGACCAGGGTAATGCCATCAGGAGCGTCTGCGCCGTCGGCCGGTAGGAGGAACTTCTCGGCATCGCCTACTCTCCCGAGCCCACCGCCCGCGATCGGGACGATCTCTGCGCCACGGAACTGCTTCCAGACCGTCTCCTTCTCCTCTTTGAGCCGGAGGTAGATGGTCAGAGCGGCGTCCACAGCTTCGAGGGTTCTGATGGCCGCAGCCTCGGAGAGCCAGCCGACCGGGGAGACGGTCTTGCAGGCGACCTTGTCGTTCTCATCGGTGAGCAGCTGCGCGAGACGGGCTCGGCGGGTCGCAGTCGAATAGCAGGACCAGTGCGGCGTGTCCTCGGTCGTCGAACCTTCAGCCCAACGGCGGATGACCTCCTGCGGAAGGTCAAACCTGTTGTCCTGGTCTTCGAGCACGGGCGCACGCACCTGGCGCGGCGCGCGCATCGCACCGGTCGACGTCGGGATGAGCGGGTGCTGGCGTGCGAGTCTCGGGATTCGCTCAGACATGTACTTGTCCGCGTTCGACCGGGGTTCGCGACCACGAGCGGGCAGGACGTCGAAGTGCTGCGCCGGATCCTCACGAGTAGACTCGAGCAGAGCCGCTTCGATCAAGAGGTCTGCCGCCACGTCCAGCAGCTCACGGTTGAGCGCGCTACCCGGCAGCATCGACGTGCGATCGTCGTTGACCTGCCACGGCGCGTTGAAGATGCCACTAGCTGTCGTCTGGTCGAGCAGAGGGAACCAGGCCCAGAACTCGCCGATCCCGGTCCGCCCCTGCTCGAGTGCGTAGGAGACCGTGACCATCTCGCGGCGGAACAGACCGGGGAGACCCTTCGCGACGCCGTCGGAGACCTTGTGATCCTTCCTGAGCAACCGCCAATCCGACTTCTCCCCACCAGGGGTCTCCAGCTGAACGAGACCGGGGACGGCCCCCAATCGGCGCAGAAACGTCTGCCGGAGGGCGGCCCCATCCTTGTCGGCGAGGACGATGTCGACCCGGGCGAGGTTCTCCGGAAAGAGCAGGTAGCGGACATCGAACTCCTGGAGGCGTCGGCGAAGTCGATCCCCTCCCCGCACGAGCGGAAGCCTCACGACCGTCGAGGCCCAATCCATCATCTCGGCGAGGTTCGGATCTCCTGCTGCGATCGCAGCCGGATCGAGCACGCTCGGTACTCGCAAAGTAGGAACCCGCTCCGGGCGGTACGGGAGCGCTGCGAGAAGTTGCCTGGCCCCTGGCTCATTGAATCCGAACGAGATGGAACGGCTGATGATCTGCGGGTGGTCGGTCACGCCGAGGACTGACTTGAAGCCGAGGCCGAATCGCCCGATCTTCTCATCTTTTTTCGAGCTGAGGAAGGCGCCCGTAACTGCCTTGATGCCCTCGGTGCCGAACGGACTGCCCTCGTTCGCGCAGTACAGGACGCCGTCCACGAGTCGAAGCTCGACTCTACCGGGGGTTGACAGCTGATCGATGGCGTTCTGCAGGAGCTCTTCGATCTGGCGCTCGCCGTAGCCGCCAGCCTGGAAGTTGTCCTCCATGCCGACGTGCTCGGCAAGCAAATCGGGGTCGTTCATGTAGTTCTCGATCGTAATGCGCTGTCGCTCACGCACTTGCTCCTGCAGCGCAGGATCTCCGATGCCCCAACTCAAGGACCGGCCTCCTTGTCGAGCGGTCTTTGTTGAACCGCTTCGAACTCAGGTTAGCGATCTGGTCGGACTTCCAAAAAGAGCCCAGAATAGGGTAGGCAAGGTCGGCGGGTCGGCCAGCTGGTGCCGTTCGAGGCAGTAAGCTCGGCTCGTGACCCGTGAGATCACCGTACTGGACCTCTTCGCTGGCGCCGGCGGGCTCACTGCAGGGCTCCATGCGGCCTCGGATCGTTTCCGAGTAATTGGTGCAATTGAGATGGACCGCGCGGCAGCCGCGTCCTATGAGGCGACATTCGGGCCGGGTCTGGTGCACGCCTTCGACATCAAGACTTGGCTATCAGAAGTCGATATTCCCCGAGCCGATGTCATCGTTGGTGGGCCACCCTGCCAAGGCTTCTCAACCCTCGGCAAGCAGGACGTCGAGGACGAACGCAACCTCCTCTGGATGGAGTACGCATACACCATTCAACGTGCGATGCCGAAGTACTTCGTCGTCGAGAATGTAGCGGAGTTCAAGAAGTCGCCGCAGTATCGTCAATTCGAGAAAGCCACGTCCCGCGCTGGAATGCTCGCGGATTACGCCTTCGAAGCGGATGTCTTCAACGCAGCAGACTTCGGGGCGCCACAGTCGCGACGAAGGACTGTGCTGATCGGATATCACCGCGACCTTGGTTTTCCCGGATTTCCGCCGAGAACGCATTCTGCCAAGCCCGGAGCCGAGGGTCTGAGCCCTCACTTGACTGTCTGGGATGCACTTCGACGTGTACCGCGGTCCCCCGATCGCGACGAAGTATTCAGTTCTCGCCGGACAGAGTTCATGGATGTGGAGTTCGCAGGCGCCTTCTCGATCCGTGATCTACATTGGAGCCGAAACTATACAGAGCTGTCCAAGAAGCGCTTTGCAGTGATCCCTTCTGGAGGCAACCGCCGTAACCTCGAACCGTATCCGGACTTGATGGCCCCGTGCTGGACCAAGCACAAGACCGGTTCGGGTGACGTAATGGGAAGGCTCCACTGGGATCGACCTTCAGTGACGATTCGAACTGAGTTCTTCAAACCGGAAAAGGGGCGTTACATCCATCCCGACGAGAATCGAGCCATTACTCACTACGAAGCAGCGCTCATCCAAGGATTCGACAAGCATCATCGGTTCGTCGGATCACGGACTGACATCGCCCGACAGATTGGCAACGCGGTTCCGATCCCCCTCGGAGCCGCAATTGGGCGCCTGCTTGCCGGCGTCCTCTAACCCGATAGCCCGAATCGATCGTCATCAAGGGCAGGGGTTTGAACCGATTCGAGCAGTACGCCATGGTTCCTCGAATTGGTCGAAGGCGTGGGTTGACCGCCGAGAATCGCATCGCGATGTGGGACTTGTACGCGGCGTACGACAAAGCACTGCGCGAATTCGGCGTCATCGATTTCGCCGACATCATCCTTCTTGCCGAGCAGAGCCTCCTCAAAAAGCCGCTCGAAGGATACAGCGCGGTCATAGTGGATGAAGCACAGGACATGACATGCGCGATGATCCGTGTGCTGCATTCCATCGTCGGGGATCGCCCTGATGGCCTCAATCTCGTTGGCGACGGACAGCAGACTATCTACCCGGGTGGATACAGTCTCTCTGAAGCAAATGTTTCTATTGCAGGACGCGGAGTCGTGCTCTCGAGGAACTACCGCAACACTGCGGAAATTCTGAAACTCGCGTCACACCTCGTCGAGGGCGATGAGTATTTCGACATCGAGGGATCAGCTGCTCGCGGCGATACTCCAGTCGAAGTTATGCGCCATGGCCCGAAACCCCTCGTTGATCGATTCAGCTCGCGAGCCCGTCACGACAGTTCGCTGGTGGAGCATGTGAAGACGCTGATCTCCTCAGGCATTCGACCGGGCGATATAGGGATTCTGACCCACACCAAGTACGCGGTCACGGATATCTGTACGCTGCTGACCGCCGCGGGCATCCAGTGGATCGATCTGGTGAACTACAACGGTAGCCCGATGGATGTGGTGAAGATCGGAACTATCAAACGCGCGAAGGGGCTCGAATTCAAGCAAGTGCTCGTTGTTCGTGCTCGCCCGCAACTTCTCCAAAGCCCCCCTGCCAGGGACGACGTCCTCGAGAGCGAACGACATGATCTCGATCGACGGGAACTGTATGTTGCGATGACTCGAGCACGAGATGGGCTCTGGGTTGGAGTTGCCTAATCGGCCAACTCCTCCGTTTCGCACCAAGGATGTCCGACTCATCCCACCCAGCGGCGCCGCCTCGGACACTATCCCCTGCTAAGGCGATCGTTGCTTCTTTCCTGGATGGGCCTCCGTACTCTCGCCCCATGATTATCGAAGCGGGCTACGACCTGTTTGAACTCTTCGCACCCAAACTTTTCGCCAAACATGGTTCGAAGAGGCGAACGAACACGTGGGTGATCGCCATGGACGAGAATCTGCGCCACCTCCACCTGACGAAAGTGGGCGGTGACGCGTCGAGCCCGATCGAGGAACGCATGCCGCGAATAGTGAAAGCGCTGAACAAGAGCAAACTCCGACCTGTCGTCTACTACGCGCTGGCCCACCTCGACACAGACCTCCACGACGACTATGAGGCCGAATTCGACCACCTCAACGAGACCCTGGAGTTAGCCCCCGAACTGATCGAATATGAATGCCTTGGCACCTACCTCACCAACGGAAAAGGCTTCTTCAGCAGCGGGCCACGATACAGCTTTCGCGACTACATCGGATACGAGCACCTTCCACGCACCGCGACAGTCTTGGGCCCACACGAGCGCCCGTGTACATGCCTGGCCTGCACACAACACGACGAAATGCTCCAACGAAACCGTGAAAGACACCGCGCCGCCGACGCCGAGAAACCGTGAGTTCCCGAGTGCTGGTGTACCACCACAATGCACGGTGGTACCATTTCCTTGTGCCAACATCCCGCCGCCGCTACCAGGTCACCGAGACCGACGACGTCGCGCGCGCCCTCGACGAAGCAGCGAAGCACTGGCCGAACGAACCACGCTCCCGCCTCATCGTCCGCACCATCACTGCCGGGGGTGAAGCGTTGGCGAAGGACGCCGCGCTCGACATCCGATTGGCAACGCTGGGGCGCCTGCAAGGAAGTTACCCGGATGCCTACGGCCCGGGCTATCTCGAGACTTTGCGCGCAGACTGGCCGGCATGATCGCCCTTGACGCGAGCGTCGTCATCGCGTTCCTCAGCCCGAGCGACCCACACCACGCGCGTGCCGCCCAACTCCTCGAAGAGCACGCCGCCGCAGGCTTCCGGATGCACCAAATCACGCTCGCCGAAGTGCTCGTCGGTGCAATCCGAACCGGGCGAGGCGCCCAACTGTTCAATGACCTCACGTCGCTCGGCGTCGTTGCGCATCAACCCGGTGCAAACGAACCGCTGACCCTCGCCGAACTGCGCGCCACCACCGGACTCAGGATGCCCGACTGCTGTGTGTTAGCCGTCGCCCAGCAGGAGTCACTTCCACTCGCCACCTTCGACGAACAGCTCGCGGGCGTTGCCAAAGGTCTTGGAGTGCAAACGCTTCGATAAGTCCGCGCGATATATTTGTGGGGATAAACATGCGCATGTTGGTGCCCATCGTGTTATTCTCGGCGTATGAGTTTTTCCGCACCTCTCCCCGTGCTACCCAGTCGTGATGCCCGCGACGAACTGCCCAACGCCCTCAAGCGTTTCCGCGCCGAAGGAGTGTCGGCAGAGCCACTCATCTTCGGGTCACACCGCAAGCCCGAAGCTGCAGTAATCCCCTTCGAACTCTATGAGGAACTCCTGCCGCTGGTTGAAGACATCCTCATCGCTCGGGCTGCACGAGAACGAATCGCAGCCGGACCTGCCGTGCCGTTGGCCGAGATCGCCGAACGAGCCGGCATCGACCTGGATTCGCTCGGCGCGTGACCGATCGGCTCAGCCTGACAGCATTGCCAGGCTTTGAGGCTGACCTCAAAGCGCTTCCGACCTTCGAACTCCAAAAGATGGCACTCGGGCTCCTCATTGAAGTCAGGAACGGAAATGTTCGCGGAGTACGCCTCGACCATCGCGTGGCCACCGGCGACCTCAGCGACTGCTTCAAGTTGTACTTTGACACCGACGGAAGTCGAAAACCCAACTATCGGCTCGTGTATCGATATCAACCGGATGAGGTCAACGCGGTCAGCATTGAAGCGGTCGGCGTCGGAGAGCGCGCCGACCTCGCCGTCTACCGGACGATCTCGACGCGCCTCGCGCGGGGTGATGCAAGCTAGCGTGAATGCTCCCTTCGAGACGGGCTTCGCCCTCCTCAGGGAACGGGGTCAGGGAACAACAACCACTTTCCCCATCGCGCGCCCGGCCTCAAGGTGCCGAATGGCATCCGCAACGCCACTGAGCGGGAACGTGCGCTCGACGGGCGCAGTGATCGCGCCCGAGGCGAGCAGGTCGCGCATTATGGCCAGGTCATCCGGAGTTTCGACCGCCACGAGGGTGATGGTTTTGGAGCGCACGAAAGGCCCGAGCACTGCAGCCCGCAGACTGCGGCCCAGCAAGCCGAGAAACGCGTTTCCGCCCTCCGCACCCACAATCACCAGTCGGCCCTTGGGCACGAGTCGCTTCCACAACACATCCAGCGTGCGACCGCCCGCCGTGTCGATGATCGCCTCGTAGGTGCCCAAAAGTCGGGACTTCGTGTAGTCGATCACATCCTCCGCGCCCATCGAGAGCACGAAGTCGACCTTCTCCGTGCTGCACACACCCGTCACCGTCGCACCGAAATGCTTCGCCAACTGCACGGTCATACTCCCCACGCCACCAGCGGCACCGATCACGAGGATGCGCTGCCCGGCGAGCGACTCCAACTCCCCGCCAGCGCCCGCACGCAGCGCCTTCAACGCGGTGTCGCCCACCATCCGCACCGCCGCCGCCTGCTCGAACGGCACATTCGCCGGCTTCGGCAACAAACGCTTCTCCGTCGTCACCGCGAACTCGGCGAACGCCGCATCCGCGGAACCAAAAACCTCATCGCCCGGCGCGAACTGCGTCACCTCGGAGCCGACCTCCTCCACGACGCCCGCAACATCCGAGCCGCGGATGCGCTGCTTCGGAGCGCGAAACCCCAACCCGAACAGCCGCATGATCGTGGGCCTGCCCGCCATCAAGTGCCAGTCGGCCATGTTCACGCCGGCCGCCGTCACCCGCACGAGCACCTCATTTGGCTTCGGCACGGGCCGGTCGATCTCGGTGAGCTCGAGCACATCCGCCGAACCATACCTTTCCTGAACTACAGCCTTCACTTGCCTGCCTCCTTGGCATCCGGATACTGGAACACATCGTCCAGGGCAACCCCGAACACCTGCGCAATCTGGAACGCCACCTCCAGGGTCGGCGAATACTTGCCCTGCTCGATCGCAATGATCGTCTGCCGGGTCAACCCGACACGCTCCGCCAACTCCGCCTGCGTCAACTCGCCGTGAGCAAACCGCAGGGCCCGGATGTTGTTGGTCACCATCGTCGGCTTCACCACCGCGGGAACCCTCCCCGGTAGGCAACGACCTTCGCCACCGTCGCGACGACGGCCGAAAGCATGAAGCCGAGGTAGATCACGTTCGCGATCCAGAACAGGTCCCACTCGAGCATCGCCATGATCATCGCGGCGACCGCCCCCGCACTGACAAACCCGCTGCCGACGAAGTCGCCGAACCGGGAAATCTCCTTGTCGCGGGCATCCTTCTTGCCGGCCTCCCTCGGCCAGATCGCGGCCACCAGGATGTGCAAGATGATGGATGCCACAATCGCGCCAATGATCGTCCACACCATCGGCCACGCGTACGCGACCTCCTGGATCGGGCCATCCGCGAGCGAGAAAATCGTGCTCAGGTAAATCCCATACGTGGCCACCGCCACAACGCCCATAATCCAGACGCTCTTTTCTTCCGAAGTCATTCAGTCCTCCATGTATGATTTATTTGACATTGATGACTGTAAAGAATTATTTACATGATGTCAAGCTTTGCTGACTTGTCGGTGCGGCGGTGCAGGATGGATGCAGCCCATTTCGCACGGAGGATCTCGTGGAAACATACGACATCAAGAAAGAGCGCAAAGACCTGTACTCGCCGCGGCCGGGCGGGTTCGCGATCGTCGACGTGCCGCAAATGTCGTTCCTCATGGTCGACGGGCACGGCAACCCCAACACGGCGGCCGCCTACCGCGACGCCGTCGAGGCGCTCTACTCGCTGTCGTACGCAATCCGGTTCGCCGCCAAGAAAGAACTTGGCAGGGTGCACGTCGTCGCGCCGCTCGAAGGTCTTTGGTGGGCGAACGACATGGATGCATTCACCACTCGCTCGAAGGATGACTGGTCGTGGACGATGATGATTCACCAGCCCGAGTGGATCACGTCAGAGCATGTGGAGTCGGCGCGGGCGACGGCAGCAAAGAAGAAGGAGCTGCCTGCGCTGGAGCATGTGCGGTTCGAGCGATTCGCGGAGGGGCTCAGCGTGCAGACGCTGCACGTCGGCTCCTACGACGACGAAGCACCGGTGATCGCGCGGATGCACCGGGAGTTCCTGCCCGCACACAACCTCACCCTGCGCGGCAAACACCACGAGATTTACCTGAGCGACCCGCGCAAAGTCGACGCCGCGAAACTGAAGACGGTGCTGCGGCAGCCGATTGCTGCCGCTCCCTGAGAAGTAGGCGCGGGAATCCTGCCGATCGGACATCAATTTCCGTGTACAGGTTAAAGAAAACTCGGCCCCAGAGGGACCGAGCGGTGTAAGAGCTAGGTTACCCGAATTGTGGTCTTCGCGCATTCACCAACCCACAGGACGTACTAGTTTGCCAACCTGAACCGGGAGTTGCGCGGCGATAAAATCTGATGGTTTCAGTTGGTACCACCAGTGCTGCCCCACGCCGTCGCTTGCCGCCCCGTTCATCTTTCCCGCCGGATATCCCGGCGTAGGATTCACCAAACCGATCGGTACTCGATCGCGCATCTCCTTCACCGGGAACGCAAGATCGCTATCGTTACTGATCACGATGGCTGCGTCAATCTGGTTTTCCAGCACATCGAGAAGGAGGTGTGAAGCCACGTTCACATCCGAACCCTTCTCCTCCCGCCGCGCCACCGACACCATAAAAATTGAATCAGGAGCGTTGCTCCCGCTGCCGTTCTGGATCATGATCGGCCATGCGGGTCTTGTCAGGACAGGCCTCTTCTTTCGATCAGCGACTGCGAGTGGAGCAGTAGCGGTTCGCGCAACATAGTTGCCCATCGCCAACTCATCCGCAGAACCCGAAGCTTTCAGCGCACGAAGGTAGACGTCCTGATCGTGCTGGCCTCCAGGGTTGTCGCCACCGTTGATGCGTGCGGTGCAATAGACAACCCGAACGATTGCGGTGTTCACCCAGCCCGACTGGTCGCGCAGCAAGTTTTCCGCAAGCTCTCGAAGGTCAAGCCAGCGCCAGCCGGCGATCGACCGCCCACAGATTCCGCGGCCCCCGTAATACAGATTGAAGCCATCGATGTAGACACCGACTCTCATCCGGCGAGAGTAGCGTCAACTCGGCACAGTGAGGAGTCGACAGTTGCCGTCTGTGGATAACTACGGCGCGAGGATGGCTACTGCGTCGGCGGCGCCGTGTAGCCAGACACCTGCGGCGGCGCGGTGTTTCCGCCGTAGTGGAACTCGCGCATGCCGCGGCGCACCGCCTTCCACATGATCGTGTACTGAATCCAGATTGCCAACAGGATCAACAGCACCGTGGAAACAAACCACACGATGGCAAGAACAATGCCGAAACCAGCCATCGCACCAAAAACATCGGGAATATTAGGGTCCATGCCGTCACACTAGCGAGTTGGCGAAAGGTCGGCTACTCCACTGCCGGGACTGCAGGCAAAGGGTAGATCGCGGAGAGGAGCTTCGCGGCCCAGTCGATGAGTGCTGCGTCATCCGGCAGATCGGGAAGCGGCACCATGACCGTGCGCGTCTGCGCCAGATAGCGCGACCCCGGATACATGCGCTGCAGCCGTACCTGAACCGACTCCGGCAACTCCGCGCCCACAATGCGCAATTTGCCCGCGGCGTTCACAAACTCCGACAACCCCGCCTTCTGCGCCAACCGCCTCAGCCGCGACACCGCAATCAGGTTCTCCACCTGCGAGGGCGGCGGACCGTAGCGGTCGGCAAGCTCCTCGAGCACCGCATCCAGCTGCTCGGGCGCGGATGCCGGACCGCTCGCCGCCGATAACTTCTGATACGCCTCCAGGCGCAGCCGCTGGCTCTCCACATACTCCTCCGGAATGTGCGCATCCACCGGCAACTCGAGCCGCAACTCGGTCTGCCCCTCCGCCACGTCGCCTCGGAAATCGCTCACCGCTTCGCCGATCATCCGCAAATACAAGTCGAACCCGACACCGGCGATGTGCCCGGACTGCTCCCCGCCGAGCAGGTTCCCGGCGCCACGGATCTCCAGATCCTTCAGAGCGATCTGCATCCCGCCGCCGAGCTCATTGTTCGCCGCGATCGTCGCGAGTCGGTCGAGCGCGGTCTCGCTCAGTGGCTTGTTCTCGTCGTACAGGAAGTACGCGTACGCGCGCTCGCGCCCGCGCCCGACCCGCCCGCGGATCTGATGCAACTGGCTCAGACCGTACTTGTCCGCACGGTCGATGATGAGCGTGTTCGCGTTCGTGATGTCGATCCCGGTCTCGATGATCGTCGTCGACACGAGCACGTCGAATTTGCGCTCCCAGAAATCGACCATCACCTGCTCGAGCACGCCCTCCGGCAACTGCCCGTGCGCGACGGCGATGCGCGCCTCCGGCATGAGCTCGGCAAGCTGGCTCGCGACCCGGTTGATGCTCGACACCCGGTTGTGCACGAAAAACACCTGACCCTCGCGCAGGAGCTCGCGCCGGATCGCGGCCGCCACCTGCCTGTCGCTGTAGGGCCCGACGAACGTGAGAATCGGATGCCGATCCTCCGGCGGCGTCGCAAGCGTCGACATCTCGCGGATGCCGGTCACCGCCATCTCGAGCGTCCTCGGGATCGGCGTCGCACTCATCGCGAGCACATCCACGTTCGTCTTCAACTTCTTGAGCGCATCCTTGTGCTCCACCCCGAAGCGCTGCTCCTCGTCGATGATCGCGAGACCCAAGTCCTTGAACGCAATGTTGTTCGTGAGCAGGCGGTGCGTGCCGATGACGAGGTCGACCGTGCCATCCGCAAGGCCGGCGATCGTCTCCTTCGCCTCCTTGTCGGTCTGGAACCGGCTGAGCGCCCGCACGTGCACGGGGAACCCGGCGAACCGCTCCGCGAACGTCTCCATGTGCTGGCGCACGAGCAGCGTCGTCGGAACGAGCATCGCCACCTGCTTGCCATCCTGGATCGCCTTGAACGCGGCGCGCACGGCGATCTCCGTCTTGCCGTAGCCGACGTCGCCGGAAAGCAGTCGATCCATGGGGATGGGCCGCTCCATGTCGGCCTTCACCTCATCAATGGTGGAGAGCTGATCGGGCGTCTCCACGAACGGGAACGCCTCCTCGAGCTCGCGCTGCCACGGCGAATCCGGACCGAACGCGTGTCCACGGCTCGCCATCCGCGCGCTGTACAGTTTCACGAGTTCGACCGCGATATCGCGCACCGCCCTTCGCGCTTTGCCCTTCGCCGCCGCCCAGTCGCTGCCGCCCATCTTGCTGAGCGCGGGCGACTCGCCGCCGACGTAACGCGTGAGCAGGTCGAGCTGATCGGTCGGCACGTACAACTTGTCGCCAGGGTAACCGCGCTTGCTCGGGGCGTACTCGAGCAGGAGGTACTCGCGGTTGACTTTCTGATTGCCCGCTGAGGCACTCGAAGCGGACGCCGCAAGCCGTCTCGCGGTGGTGCCGCCCGTGCTCACCTCGCGCTGCACCAGCTCGACGAACTTGCCGATACCGTGCGTCTGGTGCACCACGAAGTCGCCGGCCTTCAGCTGCAACGGGTCGACCACGTTCTGGCGGCGGCTCGCCAGCTTCTTCACCTGGCGGGAATCGTACCCGGCCGTTCGCCCGTAAAACTCTCCCTCGCTGAACACCGCGAGCTTCGCTTCGGCCAGCTCGAATCCGGCCTCCACGGATGACTTCACGAGATACGCGACTCCTGCTTCGAGGTCCTCGGGAAGGTCGTCGGTGATACGGGCGGCCAGGCCGTGCTCGCCGAGAACGTCGGCCGCACGCTCGATCAGGCCGGCCGCCTGGGCGGTGATGACCACCGACCATTCATTATTCAGGAGTGTCGAGATGTGCTCGATTGCGCCGTCCGGATTGCCCGCGAAACTGGGGGCGGGGGTGGCGTCGAGTCTGAAGTAATCGGAGTCCGTTCCTTGCGGATGCGGATCCGTTCCCTCAGGGAGCGGATCCGTTCCCTGAGGGTCTCGAAGGGAACCAACCGGTGAGCCCCCTTCGAGACGATCGCCTCCGGCGACCTCCTCAGGGAGCGGAGGGGCGCCGGCATCAAACGAGCTGAACGTCCACCAGACGCGGTCACCTGCCGCATGCCTCAACTCGTTCACGGACAGGAAGTCGCCGGCATCCAGATCGATGGGCGCCTCCGCCCCCGCGGTCGCGGCATTCCACGCCGCCGCCAAGAACTCACGATTCGTCTCCCCCAGACTCACCGCGCGGCTTGCGACGCGCTCGGGCGAGAGCACCGCGATCGCGGCATCCGCCGGCAGATAATCGGTAACCGGTACGAGGCGGTCGACGAGCGCGGGGGCGAGCGACTCCATCCCATCCACCGGAATGCCCTCCGCAACCTTCGCGAGAATCGTACTGAGGCTCGGGAACTCGTGCTGCATCTCGCTCGCCCGCTGTCGCACGGCATCCGTGAGCAACAACTCGCGGCTCGGCTGAAGTTCGACCGACGTGACTTCCGCGTCGAGCGACCGTTGATCGGCCACCGAGAAGAACCGCAACTGCTCCAACTCATCGCCGAAGAAGTCGGCGCGCACCGGGTGATCGTCCGTGGGCGCGAACACGTCGAGGATGCCGCCGCGCACCGCGAACTCGCCACGGCGAGTCACCATGTCCACGCGCGTGTAGGCGAGGTCAATGAGCTGCCGGGAAAGGTCGTTCAGGTTGTACCCGCGACCGCCCTGGGTGAGAGCGACAGGTTCGAGCGAGGCGAGCCCGGGCGCGAGCGGCTGAAGTGCTGCGCGCACGCTCGCGACAACGATGATCGGATGCTTGCCTTCCTTGTGATCGTTCTGCCACTCGTGCAGTCGCCGCAGCGCCCGCACTCGCTTACCCACGGTTTCCGCGCTCGGGCTCAGGCGCTCGTGCGGGAGCGTTTCCCAGGCCGGGAACTCGAGGATTTCGGCATCCGGGATCGTCCCGGCGAGCGCATCCCGCAGCGACTCGGAGTCGCGCCCCGTCGCGACGATCGCGAACAGTGACTGCGGCCCTTTCCGGGCGCCCAGCAGACTCGCGAGCAAGGGCGCGCGCAGACCGTCGACAAGGGAAAAATCGGCGCTTCGGCGAGCGAAAGTGAGGGCGTTTTCGAACGCGCGGGCGTGCAGAAGCCTGGCACTTAAGCCCTCGAGTATCACTGGACAAGTCTACTTCGGCTGGTTTCGAGAGGAGTGCCGGCGGCAATTCGTCAAACGGTACGAGGGGGTCACGTTACCGGGGTGCTCCCTTCGAGACGGCCTTCGGCCTCCTCAGGGAGCAGACGGCCTTCAGCCTCCTCAGGGAGCGGGACGGCCTTCAGCCTCCTCAGGGAGCGGGGTCGACGGTGTGGTACCGCAATTGCGCCGCGGAGAGACCCTCGGCGGCGATGAGCTCGATGGCGTCCGCGGCATCCGAAAGCACGGAAGGCAAAACCTTCTTCTCCGCCGAAGAGAAGTCCTTCAGCACGTAGTCGGCGGGGTCCTGACGACCGGGAGGGCGGCCGATGCCGATGCGCACGCGCACGAAGTCGCCCGTTCCCACCGCCGACATGATGTCGCGGATGCCGTTGTGCCCGCCGTGCCCGCCGCCGAACTTCAGGCGCAGCGAATCGAACGGGAGATCCAGTTCGTCATGCACGACGATCAGCCGGTCCGGCTCCAGCGTGAAGAACTTGAGCAGGTTCGCAACCGGCCCGCCGGACACGTTCATGAACGTATTCGTCCCGGCGAGAATGAGCTTCGGCTCGCCAACCCCGCCGGCACCTGCGCGAACCTCCGCGACCATCGCGTTCGCCTTGTGACGTTTGAACTTCGCCGACATCCGGCCGCCCAACTCTGCGACGACCATCTCGCCGACGTTGTGCCGATTCGCGGCGTAGCCGAGCCCGGGGTTCCCGAGCCCGACCACAAGCCACGAATCAGTGTTCATGAGGTGGCGATCACGCCAGCCGACTACTCGTCAGAATCGCCGGACGCGGCCTCATCGGATGCGGCCTCGCCCTCGGCGGCTTCGTCGCCCTCAGCGACTGCGCCCTCTTCGCCTTCAACCTCTTCGCCCTCGACCGGCTCGCCAAGGCTGACGGCGGCGGGCACGATGACGTTGACGAGCAACAGCTCCGGGTCGTCGAGCAGGCTCGAGCCCTCGGGCAGCGTGACGTCGGACGCGTGAACCTTCGTGCCTTCCTCGGCACCCTCGATGTCGATGCTGATGCGCTCGGGGATCTTCGTGGCATCCACCTCAAGTCGAATGGTGTTCGCTTCGAGCATCGCGATCGTGCCGCTGAACGGTTCACCGTCCAGGTGGATCGGAACTTCGACGTGAACCTTCTCACCCTTCTTGACGGTGACGAGGTCGAGGTGCTCGATGATCTGGCGCACCGGATCCTTCTGCACGTCCTTCACGAGCGCGAGCTGCTTCTTGCCCGCAACGTTCAGATTCAGGATGGCGTTCGCCTTGCGCAGCAGAAGCCCGACCTCGTGGGCGGGCAGGCTCACGTGCTGCGGCGCGGAGCCGTGGCCGTAAATAACGGCAGGGATGCGCCCCGCCATGCGAAGACGGCGGGCATAACCCTTGCCGAAGTTCTCGCGAAGTTCGGCATCGAGGTGGTTGTCGACCTCGGCCTTTTTCTCGCCGTGTACGGTCTTGTCATTCATGTCTGTCTCCTTCGCAGGCTGTGCGGCCCGCGTGTCTCATCGTGGTCAACTCGAACGCCTGCGCGTGAGGAAAGACTGTGCGGCCTGTGAAGACCCTGCCTGCTCACTGCGTCGATTACGGATGCTCTATGCCCGGAATTTGCGGGTACGAAGCGTCCCTCGCCGAAGTTCAACTCGTAAGTTTAGCGCACTGGAGTGCACACCGGGTTACGGCCGGAGTCAGCGCCACCATTCGTCGGTCGGCGCGACCGGCAGGTGCCTCTTGTGGCGCGTCGCGAGGTACTTCGATTCGATCGCCTCGGCCACGGCATCCGGCACAGCAAGGCCCTCAAGGTAGTCGTCGATGTGCTGGTAGCTGACCCCGAGGTTCGCCTCATCGGACTGGCCGGGATTGTCATCGAGAAGATCTGCAGTGGGTTCCTTCTCGTACAGGCGTTTCGGCGCACCCAGTTCGATGAGCAGCGCCTTGCCCTGCCGCTTGGTGAGGCCGGCCAGCGGGACGACATCGGCCGCTCCGTCACCGAACTTCGTGAAAAACCCGGTGACCGCCTCGGCCGCGTGATCCGTGCCGACGAGAAGCAGCGAACGCTGCCCCGTGATCGCATACTGGGCGATCATGCGCGAACGCGCCTTCACGTTGCCCTTCGTGAAGTCGGCCATCTCGTTGCCGATCGCATCCACGTACTCGGCCTCGAAACCGTCCACCGCGCGCTGGATGTTGAACGTGACGGTCCGCTGCGGCCGGATGAACGTGAGCGCGAGCTGCGCATCATCCTCATCCCGCTGCACCGCATAGGGCAGGCGCACGGCGATGAACTCGGAGGGCACGCCATCGGCGGCGAGCTGCTCCACCGCGAGCTGGCACAGTCGGCCGGCGAGCGACGAATCCTGGCCTCCGCTGATGCCGAGCACGAAACCTTTCGCGTGCGAGGCCGTCGCATACTCGACGAGAAAACTGACCCTCCTGGCGATTTCGGCACGGGCATCGATCGCGGGCTCGACGACGAGGTCCTGGATGATCTGTTGCTGCAGCGGGCGCATGACGACACCTTACAACGAGGCGAGTTTCGACCGAATGTCGTCGGCGATCTCGCGCGGAGCGCGGTCGATCGGCACCGTGATTCCCGGCTCATCCCTCTCGATCGGTTCGAGGGTTTCCAGCTGCGAATCGAGCAGGCTCTGCGGCATGAAGTGGCCGTGCCGCGCCGCAAGCCGCTGCTCGAGCAATTCGCGCGCGCCATCCAGCAGGATGAACTCGGTGCGCGGCTCCACCGCGAGAATCGCCTCGCGGTACGCGCGCTTGAGTGCGGAGCACGCCATGACGAGTCCGGAACTTTCATGCTCCCGAAGTGCCTCGCCCACCCGCTCCAGCCACGGCCAGCGGTCCTCATCGGTGAGCGGATGCCCGGCCGCCATCTTCCGCACGTTCGCGTCCGAGTGGAGGTCGTCGGCATCCGCGAACGGGACGCCCAATTCGGCGGCGAGCAATGACCCCACCGTGGACTTTCCCGAACCGGTCACTCCCATGACCACGAGAAGGGGTTGCATGAAGCGACCTTAGCAATTCGGCCCTGTGCACTCGCGCTAGCCTTGAAAGGTCGCGCCGATAAGGAGAACACCATGCCTGAGACCAGCACCGCAGTTGCCAACATCGGAGTGGTGGGCCTCGCGGTCATGGGATCGAACCTCGCGCGCAACCTCGCGAGCCGCGAAGGCAACACCGTGGCGATCTACAACCGCTCGCCGGAACGCACCCGCGATCTGGTGGGGGCGCATCCGGAGGCCGGCTTCGTCGCGAGCGAGACCATCGAAGACTTTGCCGCCTCCCTGAGCCGGCCACGAACGGCGCTCATCATGGTCAAAGCCGGCGCGGCAACGGATGCGGTCATCGACCAGCTCGTGGCAGCATTCGACCCCGGGGACATCATCGTGGACGGCGGCAACGCGCTGTTCACCGACACGATCCGCCGCGAAAAGGCCGTGCGAGAGACCGGGATCAACTTCGTCGGCGCCGGAATTTCGGGCGGCGAGGAGGGTGCGCTTCTCGGGCCATCCATCATGCCCGGCGGGTCCAAAGAGGCGTGGAAGACGCTCGGCCCCATCCTGAAGTCGATCGCCGCCGTCGCCGAAGGCGAGCCGTGCGTCACTCACGTCGGCACCGACGGTGCCGGACACTTCGTGAAGATGATCCACAACGGCATCGAGTACGCCGACATGCAGTTGATCGCGGAAGCCTACGACCTCATCCGCCGCGGAACGGGTAAAGCTCCGGCGGAGATCGCCGACATCTTCGCCGAATGGAACCGCGGCGAACTCGAAAGCTACCTCATCGAGATCACCGCCGAAGTGCTGCGGCAGGTGGATGCGAAAACCGGAAAGCCGCTCGTCGACGTGATCCTCGACCAGGCCGGAGCGAAAGGCACGGGAGCCTGGACCGTGCAGACCGCGCTGGACCTCGGCATCCCGGTGTCCGGGATCGCCGAAGCGGTTTTCGCGCGCTCGCTGTCGTCCAAGCCGGCCCAGCGCGCGGCGGCTGCAGACCTGCCCGGCCCGAGCGCCGCGCCCGTCGCGGATGCCGACGCGTTCATCGAAGACGTGCGCCTCGCGCTCTACGCGTCGAAGATGATCGCCTACAGCCAGGGCTTCGATGAGATCGTCGCCGGCGCGGAAGAGTACGACTGGGATATCCAGAAGGGCGAGATCGCGAAGATCTGGCGCGGCGGATGCATCATCCGGGCGCAATTCCTGAACCGGATCACCGAAGCGTACGCGGAAGACCCGGGCCTGGTCGCGCTCGTCACGGCACCGTACTTCCGGGACGTCATGGCGCGAGCACAGGACTCGTGGCGTCGCGTCGTGTGCATCGCGGCCGAGTCGGGCATCCCGGCCCCCGCGTTCTCCTCATCGCTCGCCTACTACGACGGACTCCGCGCGGATCGGCTTCCGGCCGCTCTCGTGCAGGGGCAGCGCGACTTCTTCGGTGCGCACACCTACCGGCGCGTGGACATGGATGGCACGTTCCACACACTCTGGTCGGGCGACCGCAGCGAGATCGAGGCGAGCGACTCGCACTGACGCCTCACGGCCATCGCGGTTCGGCTCAGCTGATCGAGAACGAAGCCGTGAACGATGCTCCGCTGTTGCGGATCCGTTTCGACGTTCCCTTGGATGCGGCAGCACCATCCACGGTCGTGTGAACGGACAGCTTGTACCAGTCTGCACTCAGCGTGATCGTGCCGAGAGCCGCGACGGCCTCCACGGCCTTGCCTACCCAACCGGCCGCGTCGGTCACGGAAGCATCCGGTTTGAGAGGCACCTGCACGTCGACCGTCGCCACCTCGAGGGGTGCGAGTTCGATCGTGACCTCGTGGACGTATCGCATGCTCGCACCTCGACCAGTTGACACGCGCGTTCCGGAGCCCGCCGGGTTGTCGTCGACGTCATCCTCCTCGAGCTCGAACGCGAGTGCGGTCACCGTGCGCGGCTCCGTCTTGTGCCCGGTCAGGGTCACCGTCACGGCAATCGCAGGATCGGACCAGCGAAACGACTTCGGCGCGTCCAGTTTCACCTTGATCCCGCCCGCGTCGAAAGCCTTCTTGATCGAGTCGAAAAGCCCCATGGCGGCGCCTCCAGGTTAATGGTTGCCGTCATCGTAGCCGACGTGGGGATGGGAGGATGGACCGATGGATGAGATCAGCCGCCAGATTGACGAACCCCCGCTCTACGGGCGACGGCGCCGCATCCTCGTACGGATCGTCGTGCTCATCGCCGTCGGCGCGATGCTGCTGCCCGTGCTCGCAAACCTGTACACCGTGAGCGCGGCGACGGCAGCAAACTCGTGCATGGTCGCAACGCGCCACGAGGTGCCGGATGCGACCGGGGCCAGCGCAAGGTTCGAGATCTTCGGCCCCGGCGTGATCGGCTGGGAGTGTTACGCGATCGGAGGATTCGGCGGAGATCACCACGTCATTTCGCTCGGACTCATACCGGGAATGGTGGAGATACCGCGGGGCGTCGAGGTCTGAGGGGTTGCCGCGTGCTCCCTTCGAGACGCCTGCTGCGCAGGCTCCTCAGGGAGCGGAACAGTTCGCTGCGCAGGCTCCTCAGGGAGCGGCACTCCGCTGGCTGAGGGATCGCGAAGCGATCGTCTCGAAGCCAGGCAACCAGCGCTACGCGGCGCCGTCGAACATGGAGGTGACCGAGCCGTCATCGAACACTTCGTGAATCGCGCGCGCGAGCAGCGGCGCGATGGGCAGCACGGTGAGGTTGGGGAAACGCTTCGCTTCGGGAACCGGCAAGGTGTCGGTGACCACGACGGAGTCGATGAACTCGGACTGCAGGATCTCGGACGCCGGCTCCGAGAACACCGCGTGCGTCGCCGCGACGACGACACTCAGAGCCCCAGCGCCCTTCAACGCTTCGCTCGCCTTCACGATCGTGCGACCGGTGTCGATCATGTCATCGACGATGAGGCACACCCGCCCCTCGACCTCTCCCACGATGTCGTGCACCGTCACATTATTGGGCACGAGCGGGTCGCGGCGCTTGTGGATGATCGCCAGCGGCGAGCCGAGCCTCTGGCTCCAAATGTCGGCCACCCGCACGCGGCCCATGTCGGGCGACACCACCGTGAGATTGGACGTGTCGAGGGTGTGCTTGAAGTGCTCCAGCAGCACGGGCATCGCGAACAAGTGGTCGACCGGACCGTCGAAAAAGCCTTGAATCTGGGCGGCGTGCAGGTCGACGCTCATGATGCGGTCGGCACCGGCCACTTTGAACAAGTCCGCGACGAGCCGCGCCGAAATCGGCTCCCGTCCGCGGCCCTTCTTGTCCTGGCGCGCGTACGGGTAAAACGGCGCAACGACCGTGATGCGCTTCGCGGAGGCGCGCTTCAGCGCATCCACCATGATGAGCTGCTCCATGAGCCACTCGTTGATCGGTGTCGTGTGCGACTGGATGACGAACGCGTCGCACCCGCGCACGCTTTCGTCGTAGCGCGCATAAATCTCGCCGTTCGCGAATGTGCGCGCATCCGTCGGCACGAGCTCGCTGCCGAGCTCATCCGCGATCTGCCGGGCAAGCTCCGGATAGCCGCGCCCCGAGACGAGGACGAGTCTTTTCTGGCCGGTGATTTTGATGCCGGACACGTCTCCCGCTCTCTGCCGGCTCGCCGACGTTGGTGGCTAGTTCTCGGATTCGCGTGCCGCCGCCGCAGCCTCGGCCGCCGCGGTGCCCGGACGCTTTTCCTCCACCCAGCCCATCATGTTCCGTTGGGGAGCCACATTGACGGCAAGAGCGCCGGCTGGAACATCCTTCCGGACGACGGTACCTGCACCGGTGTAGGCTCCGTCTCCAATCCTAACGGGCGCGACGAACACGTTGTGGGAGGACGTTCTCACGTGCGAACCGACCGTCGTGCGGTGCTTGTTGACCCCGTCATAGTTGGCCGTGATCGTGCCCGCGCCGATGTTGGACTGAACGCCGACCTCGGTATCGCCGATGTAACTGAGGTGCGGAACCTTGCTGCCGAAGCCGATCGTCGAATTCTTCGTCTCCACGAACGCTCCGATCTTGCCCTCGTCGCCGAGGACGCTGTTCGGCCGCAAATACGAGAACGGCCCCACCGTCGCACCCTTGCCGATGACGGCGAGGGTGGCGTCCGTGCGCTTCACGACCGCGTCCTCGCCGATCTCGCAGTCCACGAGCGTCGTATCCGGGCCGATGATCGCGCCGCGGGCGATCGTCGTCGCACCCTTCAACTGGGTGCCGGGCAGGATCTCCACGTCTTCGGCGATCGTCGTCTTCAGGTCGATCCACGTCGTCGCCGGATCCTGGATCGTCACACCGGCGAGCTGCCAACCCCTCACTATGAGCGCGTTCAGGCGGGTGGCCGCCTCCGCGAGCTGGACGCGATCGTTCACGCCGCCGACAATCCAGCTCTGCCCCACCGGAACGGCATCGACGGGCTTGCCCGAAGCCCGCAGCATGCCGACGACGTCCGTGAGGTACTTCTCCCCCTGCGCATTCGCGGTCGTCAGCTTCGGCAGTTCTTCCCGCAACAGCGAGACCGCGAACACGTAACTGCCTGAATTGATCTCGGTGATGGAAAGTTCGGATTCGTTCGCGTCCTTCTGCTCGACGATGCGGTCGACGAGCCCGTCGGCACCGCGGATGACGCGGCCATACCCCGTCGCATCCTCCAGCACCGCCGACAACAGGGTCGCGGCGCGGTGAGCGGCCCTGTGCTGTTCGAGGAGGCGGCCGAGCGTACCGGCATCCAGCAGAGGGACATCCCCGCTCACGACAACCACGTCACCCTCGAAATCCGCAGGGAGCGCGGCGAGCGCGACCTCGACGGCGCGGCCCGTGCCAGGAACGTCATCCTGATCGACGACGACCGTCTCCGGCAGCGTTTCGCTGATGACCGCGGCGACCTTGTCCCGTTCGTGCCGGACGACGGCCACGACAAACGCCGGATGCAGCTCGCGCGCGGTGGCAAGCACGTGCCCGAGAAGGGGGATGCCCGCAAGCGTGTGGAGGACCTTGGGAGTCGCAGACCGCATCCGGGTGCCCTCGCCCGCCGCGAGTATGATCACCGCGAGGTTCTGATCGGTCATGGTCGCTCCTTGACTAGTACTTGTGAGGCGGCTTCACCGTCTCGGGCTCCGCCCCCAGGATTCGAACCTGGACCTAACAGCTCCAAAGGCTGTCGTGCTGCCGTTACACCAAGGCGGATTGTGCGTGGTTAGCGCGAAGTCAAGTCTGCCAGACACAGCGTCCCTCCCTCCGCGCATCGCGCGATGCCGCGATAATGGATACATGCCCACCCACGACGAAGTCGACCGAATCGTGGAGGCGTGGACCCGGGAGAGACCCGACCTCGATTTTAGCCCACTTCAGGTGCTCTCCAGGGTCGGAAGGCTGTCCAGGCACCTCGACCGGGCGCGCAGGGAATCGTTCTCAACGTCCGAACTGGAGTACTGGGAATTCGACGTCCTCTCCGCACTGCGCCGAGCAGGCGCGCCCTACCAGTTGAGCCCCAAAGCATTGCTCCAGCAAACCCTCGTATCCTCCGGAACCATGACGAACCGCATCGATCGACTCGTCGAACGCGGACTCGTGCACCGCAGAACGGATCCGGATGACGGCCGCGGCATCCTCGTGATGATGACGCAGAAAGGAAGGGAACGCGTCGACTCCGCCATCAGCAATCTGCTCGACGCCGAGTCGGAACTGCTCGCCCACCTGATCCCCGCCGACCGGGAGCGCCTCGCAGCGCTCCTGCGCAAACTGAGTCTGGACTTCGAATGAATCGCGAGGCCGTCACGGCATGGTGAACCAGGAAAAGCTCGACCAGTTGTGGGACTTCGGCGACCCCACTCTCAGCGAACAGCGATTGCGGGACGCCGCCCGCGAACACGGTGCGTCTCCGGAAACGAGGGCAGAACTGGAAACGCAAGTGGCCAGAGCACTCGGACTGCAATCCCGATTCGACGAAGCCGACCGGCTGCTGAGCAGAATAATCTTCGACTCACCGCGCGTGACCACCCGCGTGCTCCTGGAACGCGGACGGATACTCAACAGTTCAGACCGCCCTCGCGAGGCCGTGCCGTACTTCACGAGCGCGCGCGTGACCGCGAACAGGGCCGGCCTCGGCTTCCTCGAAGTCGATGCGCTGCACATGCTCGCCATTGCGGATGCGGAGAACGCCGCACGCTGGACCGACGAAGCGCTCGCCGTGCTGGAGCGGGAATCGCGAGAACGGAGCGACGACGAGCGGATTCAGCGGTGGGCGGTCGCCTTGCACAACAACCTCGGCTGGCATCTCCACGACGAAGGCGACTTCGATGACGCGCTCACGCAGTTCTCGCTCGCACAGGGCGCCGCCATCCGCTTCGGCACGGAGGATCAGAGGTTTCAGGCGCGGTGGGCATTCGCGCGGTGCCTGCGCTCGCTGGGCAGGCAGGACGAAGCTCTCGTGATTCAGCGCGAGCTCGCGAGAGAACGTCCGGATGACGAGGACGTGCGCGACGAGCTTGCCCTATTGACTTCCGCGGCGGCAAACTAGCGCATCGTCACCCGGCGCACGCGATGCACGTCGTCGCGTACGGGCGCGCCGCAAGGCGTGCTGGCGCGATCGGCTTGCCGCAGACAGCGCACATCCCGTACGTGCCTGCCGTCATCCTGGCCAGGGCAGAATCGATATCGATCAGGCGTTTCTCGGCCTGCTGGAGCAAGGCATCCGATTGGGAGCGTTCGAACGCGAGCGTCGACCCTTCCGGGTCATGCTCGTCGTCGTTGTTCGAGTCCTGCCTCGCGCTCACGATCGCGTCGATGTTCCCGCCGAGCTCGGCGATCGTCTTGCGAGTCTCGCTCTGCTGCTCGAGCAGGAGCGTGCGGAGCACATCGAGGTTGGGCATGGAACGAGCCTAGCGACACCGCGCTACAGGAGCCTGGGAACGGCGAGGAGGCGCTCAGTGCCCGAGCAGTTCGCCCAGTTCGAGCCACCGGGTCTCCAACTGGGCGGTCATCCCGTGGATGGCGTCAAGTTCCGCCGAGAATTTCGCGAGCGCCTCGTAATCGGACTGATCGTGATCCGCAATCTTCGCATGCAGCTCGGAGACCTGGAGAGCGAGCTTCTCGAGCTTGCGGCCCGCCGCGGCGAACTCCTTTTGCGCGTTGCGGAGATCGGCGCCGGCGAGGGAGGGTTTCCTGGGGGTCTCTTCGAGACGACCACCTCCGACTGCCGGGACGGCGGTCGGCGCTGGCGCCGCAGCGCCGGTCAGAAATGACCGGCGCTCTGAACGCGAGCGCGCGCGCACCTCCAGGTACTGGTCGACTCCGCGCGGCAAATGGCGAAGCTCGCCATCCATGACCGCGTACTGCTGATCGGTGACCCGCTCGATGAGGTACCGGTCGTGGCTCACGACGAGCAACGTGCCGGGGAACGAATCGAGCAAGTCCTCGATGGCCGCGAGCATGTCCGTGTCGAGGTCGTTCGTCGGTTCATCCAGGATGAGGACGTTCGGTTCGGCCAACAGGATGAGCAGCAACTGAAGGCGCCGCTTCTGCCCGCCGGAAAGATCCTTCACCGGGGTGCTCAATTGCGCGCTCTGGAACCCCACGCGCTCAAGAAGCTGTCCCGGCGTGAGCTCTTTCCCACCGGCAACGTAACTGCTCTTCTGACGCGACAGCACATCGCTCACGCGGTCATTCCAGACATCGTGCAACTCAGCCAACTGCTGGGTGAGTTGCGCCACCTTGATCGTCTTGCCGCGCTTGACTCGCCCACTCGTCGGTTGGAGGGATCCGGAAACGAGGTTCAGGAGCGTCGACTTGCCTGCGCCGTTCACGCCGAGGATGCCCGTGCGCTCGCCGGGAGCGATGCGCCACGTCACATTCCTCAACACTTCCCTGTCGCCGAACGAGACAGAGACGTTCTCGAGGTCGACGACGTCCTTGCCGAGGCGCTGCATGGCCATGTGAGCGAGGGAAACGCTGTCGCGGATGGGCGGCTCGTTGGCGATCAACTCGTTGGCCGCATCGATGCGGAACTTCGGTTTCGCCGTGCGGGCGGGCGCGCCGCGCCGCAACCAGGCGAGCTCCTTGCGCATCAGGTTTTGGCGCTTCGACTCGCTCGCCGCCGCCATCCGGTCGCGCTCGACGCGCTGCAGAACGTACGCGGCATAACCGCCTTCGAACGGCTCGATCATGCGATCGTGGACTTCCCACGTCGCCGTGCAGATCTCGTCCAGGAACCAGCGATCGTGCGTGACCGTCACGAGAGCGCCGGAGTTCTGCGGCCACCGGCCCTTCAGGTGCTTCGCGAGCCACGCGATGCCCTCCACGTCGAGGTGGTTGGTCGGTTCATCGAGGAAAATGATGTCCCAGTCGCCGATGAGAAGGGCGGCGAGCGCCACCCTCCTGCGCTGGCCGCCGGACAAATCGTCGACCCTGGCCTCCCAGGGAAGATCGGCGATGAGGCCCGCAATCACGTCGCGCACCTTCGGATCCCCGGCCCACACGTGCTCGTCGATGTCGCCGATGACGACCTCGTGCACGGTGCGTTCGCTGTGCAGTTCGTCGGCCTGATCGAGCATTCCGAGGCGGATGCCGCCGCGGCGCGTTACGCGGCCCGAATCCGGTTCGAGCGTGCCGGCCAGCAACCGCAGCAACGTTGATTTGCCGTCGCCGTTGCGCCCGACAACGCCGATGCGGTCGCCGTCGTTGAGCCCGACCGTCACATCATCGAAGATGATGCGCGTGGGGTATTCGAGGTGCAGCGCTTCCGCGCCGAGGAGATGTGCCATCTGCTACTAGGTTACTCGGGCACGATGCGAGCGCCGTGCACGGGACCGGTCGCGCGCACCACGTGGTACTGCGACGCAGACAACGCGATCTGCAATTCGAGCGCGCTGTCGAGATCCGCCGCGAGGAACGCGATCGTCGGACCCGAACCGGAAACGATCCCCGCAAGGGCACCATTCTCTTCACCCACTTCGATGACCCTGGACAAACGCGGCTCCAGGTGAAGCGCGGGCGCCTGCAGGTCGTTGTGAAGGCTTTCCGCGAGCATGTGCGGGTCCCCGGCGCGCAGCGCCTGGAGCACATTGGCGTCCACGGTGGGCTGAACCTCGGCGGGAAAAATGTCCAGCACATGCCGTTCCCGGTGGAGGTCGAGTTCCTCGTACACGGTGGGAGTGCTCAACTCGAAATCCGCGAGTGCGAGAACCCACTGGAACTGGCCTTTCGCCAGGGCGGGGCTCAACTGGTCGCCGCGTCCCGTACCGACCGCCGTGCCCCCCAGGAACGCGAACGGCACGTCCGCACCGAGATTCGCCGCGAGCTCGAGCAAGTCGTCGCGCCCGAGGTCCGTGCCCCACAGCGCATCGCACGCGAGCAGCGTCGCGGCGGCATCCGCCGACCCGCCGCCCATGCCGCCAGCAACGGGAACGTTCTTCTCGATCGCCAGGTGCACCCCTCGCCGATACCCGGTCGTGCGCGCAAGAAGCGTTGCCGCGCGGATGGCAAGGTTGGAGCCATCCGTCGCCAACGTCGAAAGATCGACGCTTCCCGTGAACTCGACCGAGAAGTCAGGCGCATCGCTCGCGTGCACCTCCTCGTACAGCGAAACAGCCTGGTACGCGGTCGCGACCTCGTGGTACCCGTCGTCGCCGAGCGAACCGACACCGAGGAACACGTTGATCTTGCCCGGTGCCTTAGCATGCACCACCCGGCCCACCTCGGAGGTCATTCATTCAACCTAGTCGACTCACCTGAGGTCTCCTGACGCATCGATGGTGTCGAGAACGCTCTTCAATTCCGCTTTCGCGGCACTCAGTGTTCCCCCGTCGACAATCCTGGAACGGGTGAGCGAAATGAGCGTCTTCTCCGGTTTCGGGTCGGCGATTGCCGCGACAATGGTTTCGCCATCCTTCTTCCACCGTGCGGTCGCATAGATCGACTTCTCCGAGACGGAATCAGGCGGCCCGAAATGCGTCGTCAGCGTCGCAAGCACCGACTTCAACGTCTCCGCACGGGAGCCGTGAACGGTTTTCGACGCCGACACCGCAAACGTGCCATCGGCGCCCTGACCAGGCACTCGGCGCCCGATCGCCTGCTCGTAGCCCACCGTGATGCCCTGCGCCCACCAGCCGGGGACGTCGTGCTCGCTCTGGAGCCAGGCCGCGATCTTCGGATGCTTCCATTCGCGCGCGCCCGCGGCATCCAGAATCGAATGCCAGTCTGCGCGCACTTTTCCGGTTGCCGCGAGCAACTTCTCGTCGCTCATCTTCTGGGCTGACACTGCCGCCATGTCGTAACGCTAGTCGACGCGGGCGATTGCGAGAAAGTTCTGGACGCTCAGTTCCTCCGGGCGACGCGTCGGATCGATTCCCGCGCGCTCAAGAACGTTCGACGCCTCCCTGCCGAACAAGCCGGCAAGCGATTGACGCAGCATCTTCCGGCGCTGGCCGAACGCGGCATCCACGATGCCGAATGTCGCGCGGCGCTCCGCTTCGCTGCCGATGGGCCCCTCCCTGCGCTCGAAACCAATGAGCACGGAGTCGACGTTCGGAACCGGCCAGAACACCTGCCGGCTCACGTGCCCGGCCGTCCGCCAGCGGCCGTACCAGGCGGCTTTCACGCTCGGCCCGCCGTACACGCGGGACCCGGGATCCGCCGCGATCCGGTTGCCCACCTCCGCCTGCACCATGACGAGTCCCGCCTGCAGCGAGGGAAATGTCTGCAGCAGGTGAAGGAGCACGGGGACCGAAATGTTGTACGGGAGGTTCGCGACGAGGCGGTTCGCCTCCGCAGGCAGTTCGGCGATCGTCATCGCATCCGCCTCGAGAACGCTCAGCCGCGACCCGGGCCGCAGGAGGTCGACGGTTTTCGGCAACTGTGCGGCGAGCCTCGAGTCGACCTCCACGGCGATGACGGTCGCGCCGGCCGAGAGCAGCCCGAGCGTGAGGGAACCGAGGCCCGGGCCCACCTCGAGCACGGTGTCCGTCTCAGACACCCCTGCCGCGGTGACGATGCGCCGCACGGTATTCGCGTCGACCACGAAATTCTGGCCGAGTTTCTTCGTCGGCTGAAGCTCCAGCAGTTCTGCGAGGTCCCGCACTTCCGCCGGCCCCAAATACTTCCCCGTAGCTTTCATCATTCAGGAGGTTATGTGACAGGAGTGGCAAACACCAGCAACCGGTGTTCAACAGAACCACACCAGCACCACAACCTCCTGAATGATGAAAGCAAAGTCAGAGGGGGAGGGAGACGGGCTCGGCATCCCACGAGCCATAGACGAGTTCGGTGTTGGTGGTGACTTGCGCGGCGAGCATCGTCACATCCGTCTCGAGGTGGTCTGCCATCGCGCGCAACGTGATGGGGATGAGGTACGGCGAGTTCGGACGGCCCCGGAACGGCGTGGGAGTGAGGAACGGCGCATCCGTCTCCACGAGGATGCGGTCGCGCGGAATCACGGACAGCGCCTCGCGCAGGTTGGCGGCGTTCTTGAACGTCACGGTGCCGGAAAAGGACAGGTACCAGCCGTGATCCGCGCACAGCTTCGCCATGTGGGCGTCCCCCGAGAAACAGTGGAACACGGTTCGCTCCGGCGCTCCCACCCGCAGCAACGTTTCGATGACCTCGGCGTGCGCATCCCGATCGTGGATCTGCATCGCAAGGTCGTGTCTCTTCGCCATGTCGATGTGCGCCTCGAAGGAGCGGAACTGCGCCGCGCGGCCGCTCTCATCCGTGCGGTAGAAATCGAGCCCCGTTTCGCCGATCGCGCGCACGCGCGGCCGCGAGGCGAGTTCGTCTATTTCGGCGAGCGCAGCGTCCAGCGTGCCAGCCGACTCGTAGTTGGGTGCTTCGTTCGGATGGATCGCAACGGCCGCGAGCAGTCGCGGTTCGCGCGCGGCCACCTCGGCCGACCAGCGCGACGTTTCGAGGTCCCCGCCGACCTGAACGACGCCGAGAACTCCGGCAGCACTCGCCCGGTCAAGATGCTCGCGGTAATCCATGGGGTTGTCGCCGTCCGCGATCTCCAGGTGCGCATGGTTGTCATACGTGCCGACGACGAGCGGTTCGGGGATCGGCGGATAGCTGAGGTCCCTGGTCTGCCCGTGCTCGGCGCGGGATCCGCGCTGCCGGATGTACTGTGACTCGCTCATGCGCTATTCGCCTGCCGGCGCCGTCTCGATGCGGGGAAAAAGTGGCGCGATGGCGGTGACCGCGCTTCCCGGCGTGAGCTGGCCCCACGTGCCCGCATCCCTGATGTTCTGGCCCGTCACTTCGCCCGTTGTGCCGATCGCGTTCCACAGCGTCGCCGACGCAATCGGGATCACGGGCGAGAGCAACACGGCAAGCGCACGAAGCCCTTCCGCGACCGTGTACAGCACGGTGCCGAGTCGCTCGCGATCCGCCGCCGACTTCGCGAGCACCCAGGGCTCCTGAGTGGTGATGTAACCGTTCAAGTCGTCCACGACCGTCCAGATCGCCTCGATCGCCTCGTGGATGGCGAGCCGATCCATCGCGGCATCCGCGTCGCCCGCCGCCTTCGCGAGCGCGCGCTGGATCGCAAGGTCCGCTTCCGTGTAACCGCTGGGAGCTGGAACGAGCCCGTCGAAGTACTTGCCGATCATCGCGATCGCGCGCGAGGCGAGGTTGCCGAACCCGTTTGCGAGCTCTGCGTGGTACCTCGCGGACAAGTCTTCCCAACTGAACGAACCGTCCTGGCCGAAGTGGATGGCGCTCATGAAGTAGTAGCGGAACGCATCCGAACCGAACGTGTCGGTGATCTCCGACGGCGCGATGCCCGTGAGCTTCGACTTCGACATCTTCTCACCGCCGACGAGCAGCCAGCCGTGCGCGAACACTTGCTTCGACACTTCGATTCCGGCCGCCATCTGCATCGCGGGCCAGATGACGGCGTGGAAACGCGCGATGTCCTTCCCGAGGATCTGCACGGCCGGCCAGCGCCGGTCGAACTGCACCTGGTCGGTGCCGTATCCGATGGCCGTCACGTAGTTGAGCAGCGCCTCGAACCACACATACACGACGTGCGAGCTGTCCCACGGGATCGGGATGCCCCAGTCGAAACTGGATCGCGAAATCGACAGGTCGCGCAGTCCCTGGCTCACGAACTGGATGAGTTCGTTGCGCACGCTGTCCGGCTGGATGAAGTTCGGGTTCGACTCGTACAGGGCGAGCAGCTTGTCGCCGAACTCGCTCAGCCGGAAGAAGTAGTTCGTTTCCTTCAGCGACTCGACGGGTTTCGAATGGATGGCGCACACGAGCTGCCCCTCGAACTCGCCGACGCCCGGCACGAGTTCGTTCTGCTGCTTGTACTCCTCGCAGCCGACGCAGTAGTACCCCTCGAATTCGCCCAGGTAGATGTAGCCGTCGTCGTACAGCTTCTGAAGGAACAGCACGACGCCCTCTTCGTGGCGGGCATCCGTCGTGCGGATGAAGTCGTCGTTTGCGAGGTTGAGCGTTTTCAACAGCGGTTTCCATGCGCTCTCCACGAGCGCATCCGCCCACGCCTTCGGAGTCGTGTTGTTCGCGACGGCCGTGCGGAGGATCTTCTCGCCGTGCTCGTCGGTTCCCGTGAGGAACCACGTGTCATCGCCGGCCTGGCGGTGCCATCGGGCGAGCACGTCCGCGGCGACCTCCGTGTAGGCGTGGCCGATGTGCGGCACGTCGTTCACATAGAAGATCGGCGTCGCAATGTAGAAGGAATGGTCGGCGGCCATGCGCCCAATCCTATTCTGCGCGCCGACCCGGTTACCGCGACGGGGCGGCTCAACCTCGTGCCGCGAGCGCGCCCTGATACAGGTCGCGCCGACCGAGTCCGGTCGCTTCGGCGACTTCCGCAGCGGCGTCCTTCAGTCTGCTGCCCTCTGCGACGAGCGCGAGCACCTGGTCGATTCCCTCCGCGAGGCTCGCGGATGCCGGATCGGCCCCGGCGACGACGACGCAGATCTCGCCCTTCACGCCGGCAGCTGCCCACTCCGCGAGCTCCGCCGCGGTTCCCCGCCGGACCTCCTCATAGAGCTTCGTCAGTTCGCGGGCGACCACCACGCGGCGGTCGGGGCCCATCGCAGCCGCCAGGTCGATAAGCGACTCGGCGAGCCGGTTCGGCGATTCGAAAAACACCATCGTGCGCTCCTCGCGCGCGAGCGCACGGAACCAGGCGACGCGGCCCTTGCGCGGAATGAACCCTTCGAACGCGAACCGGTCGGTCGGCAACCCGGATACGGCGAGCGCCGCGAGCACGGCACTCGGGCCCGGGATCACCGTGACGGTGACTCCGGCTGTGGCCGCGGCCGCGACGAGCGCGAAGCCCGGGTCGCTGACCGTCGGCATCCCCGCATCCGTGAGCACAAGCACGTCGGTCTCGCGGGCGAGTTCTGCGAGCTCCGCCGCCTTCTCCACCTCATTGTGCTCGTGCAGGGCGACCAGGCGCGGCCGGTTCTCGACTCCCAGCGCGCGCAGGAGGTGCACGGCAGTGCGGGTGTCCTCCGCGGCGATGACCTCGGCGGCCTCGAGCGCCTCGATGAGCCGCCGCGAAGCGTCGCCCAGATTCCCGATCGGGGTTGCGGCGAGGATGATCACGCCCCCATTGTGTCATCGCTGCGCTACGGGAACGCCACGGCTCGTTAGCATGGCGGAGTGACGGGTGAGCGCGACTTCGACGAAGTGATCGCCGGTGGCGAGCACGGAACCGCCGCGCCGGCCACGGCACCCGAACCGCCCAGGTACGTGCTCGAGGAACCGCGCGGCTCGCGACTGGACGACTGGTGGGGTCGCCTGCTGTCGACCCCGGCCAGGCAGCGCGTCTGGGCGTGGGGTGGCCCCGTCGCGGTCACGCTGCTCGCTGCAGTGCTTCGCCTGTGGAATCTTGGTTCGCCGCACTCGCTCGTGTTCGACGAAACGTACTACGTGAAAGACGCCTGGACGCTCCTGAACCTCGGGTACGAAGCCAGGTGGCCGGCCGAGGCCAACGCCTCCTTCAACTCCGGCAACGTCGACGTGTATACGGATCAGGGGTCGTTCGTCGTTCATCCGCCACTCGGCAAATGGATCATCGCTCTCGGGCTCGCGGTGTTCGGCGCGCAGGATGCGGTGGGCTGGCGCATCAGCACCGCGATCGTCGGCATCCTGCTCGTCGCGCTCGTTGCGACCATCGCGCGCGGGATGTTCCACTCCACACTTCTGGCGACGATCGCCGGCGGCCTGCTCGCCATCGACGGCAACGCGATCGTGATGTCGCGCGTCGCCCTCCTCGACGGCATCCTGACGCTGTTCGTCATGCTCGGTTTCGGCGCCGTACTTCTGGACCGCGGGCACAGCGCGCGCCGACTCGAGCGTTGGAGGCGACGGCGAACGGATGCCGGCCGAACGATCGACTGGGGCCCTGCGCTGTGGTGGCGCCCGTGGCTCGTGGCCGCGGGAGTGGCCTTCGGTGCGGCCTCCGCCGTGAAGTGGAACGGATTGTATTTTCTCGCGGCCTTCGCGATCTACACGCTCATCGTGGACGCGATCGCCCGACGCAAGGCCGGGGTCACGTTCTTCGGCAGCGGGGTCGCGTTCAAGCAGGCACCCGTCACGTTCCTGTTGACCGTGCCCATCGCGCTCGTCGTATACCTCGTCACGTGGACCGGTTGGTTCGCGACGGATGGCGGTTACTACCGTCACTGGGCTGAGGAAGCGGGCAATGCGTGGGAGGGCGTCCTCTCGTGGGTTCCGCTCGACTTCCAGAGTTTTTGGCACTACCAGGCGAGCGCCTACACGTACCATGTCGGGGAACGCCAACCGCACGGCTACCAGGCGAGCCCGCTCACGTGGCTGCTCATGATCCGGCCGACCGCGATGTACTACCGGGGCAGCGACTTCGGGCAGAACGGCTGCGACTTCACGCGCTGCGGCGAATCCATCACGGGCGTAGCGAACCCGTTCATCTGGTGGGGCGCCGTTGCGGCGGCCGTGTACCTCGTGTACCGCGTCATCCGGTACCGGGAGTGGCAGGTGGGGGCAATCCTCACGGGTATCGCAGCCGGCTACCTGCCGTGGCTTCTGTACCTGAACCGCACGGTGTTCCAGTTCTACACGATCGTGTTCGAACCGTTCCTCATCCTCGCACTCGTGTACGTCATGGGGCTCCTGCTGGGCAGGCGAATCGATGAGACCTGGCGAAGACTCGGTGGGATCCGCCTGATCGCGGTCATCCTTATCGCCATGGTGCTCGTGAGCGCATTCTTCTACCCGATCTGGACGGGGATGCAGGTGCCGCTCGAGTTCATCCAATTGCACTATTGGATTCCGACCTGGCTGTGACTCGCGCTCCCGCCTGGGTCGGGAATCTTCCGCGATATATCGACTACTGACAAAATCTCGGTGCAGGAGTACATTAAACACGACCGGCTCCGTCCCGGTGCAACCCGAAGGCCAGCGTTCCCCCGAACTGGCGCATGCAGTGGAAGAAGCCCCCGTGATTCTGCGCAAAATTGGTGCCGTCGCCGCCGTCGGCGCGCTCGCTCTCGTCGTCGTTGCGGCCGGATCGACTGCGGCCTGGGCGGCGATTCCCGCCCCACCGACGATCGACGTGACGTATTCGCCGTGGATCACCACGGAAACGACCGCCCCCATCACGGGTATCGCGGATGACGACGTCTCGTCGATCACGATCACGGTCCAGAACGATGTTGCGACCGGCTTCTACTGCTCGACGCCGATGGACCCGGGCGCCGGGACCACGACCTGGAGTTGCACGCCCGGTACTCCCGGTCTGGCGCTCGGCGACAACTACATCACAGCCACGGCCACCAACGTGGACGGCACGTCGGCGTCGTCGGCTCCGATTCTGATCACGCGCATTCCCCACCCGGAGATCACTTCCCCTGCGGACGACACCTACACGAACAACACCCAGCCCGCATTTTCCGGCACGGCGGACGACTCGCTTGGCACGATCGATCTGGTCGTCTCCGGCAACCCCGACTTCTGCACGGGGGTGCCGGTCGTGGCCGGGCAGTGGTCCTGTACCGCAGCGGCACCCATCCCGGATGGCGACTGGACCTACCAGATCAGCCACACCGGTACGGGCGTCATCGGGTCGATCCCCCAGACCATCCACATCGACACCGTGTTGTCTCCGGGCCTCACCGACATCGTCGGATCGGGTGGCACCCCCGACATGTCCGGGAAGCTGATTTGGGCGGCGACCGACCCCAACCCCGTGATCACGGGAACCGCCGAGGCGTTCGCCACCATCACGATGTGGCAGAACTACTCGATCGTCGGTTGTCAGGGCGGTGCGCCAACCGCCAACCTCTACGGCGACTGGTCCTGCACCCTGGAAGCCCCGCTCACCTCATCGGGCGTCTATGTGTTCGGAAGCCAGCAGACCGACCCAGCGGGAAACACGAACGTCGGCTCGTCACCGGACGAGCAGCTCGAGTACACCTACACCGACATCACCCCTCCCCTTCCTCCCGTGGTCACCTCGCCGATCGGCACGCTCGTCGGCGGCATGAACCGGGTCATCACCAACAGCACCGCCGCTACCGTGACCGGAACCGGCGAACCCGGTGCCACTCTCGACGTCGTGGGCAACACGTGCATGACCGTGCCGACGATTGTCGACTCCGGCGGCAACTGGACATGCCAGCTCACAACCCCGATGACGCCGGACGGCGACTATGACGTGTTCTTCGGACTCACCGACGACGCGCTGAACTCATCCGGGCTCGCGAGCCCTGGCGTGCGATTCTCCGTCGACACGGCGCCACCCCCGGTGCCGAGCGTGTCAACGCCGTCCGGTCCGTCCAGCGGTGGCGTCATGCGCGCATCGACGAAAAACACCCACGTCGTCATCACGGGGTCGGGAGAATACGGCTCGACGGTGAACGTCTATGTGGGCGGATCGACGCCGGTACCCTGCACGCAAACCCCGGTGGTGCAGGAGGACGGCAGTTTTCAGTGCGACGTTCCGTGGACGCTCAGCCCGGGCGTGTACTACTTCAGCTTTTCCCAAACCGACCGGGCGGGAAACTCGAGCGGCCCCGCCGTGACGCGCTTGCGGCTGCAGGTCCTGGACCCTCCCGTGCTCCCGACCCTCGGGATCAGCTGGTTCCTCCATTTCTCCAGCAACACCGATGATCCTGCCCCTGGCCAGAATGTGACCCTGACCGGTTCCGATCTGCCTCCGGGTTCGATGGTGTCCGCTGAACTCCACTCCACCCCAATCTCGCTCGGGTCGTCGGTCGTGAAAGACGACGGCACGTTCGTCCTCAATACCGTGATCCCGAACACGGTGGAGCCCGGCGCACACCACTATGTGGTGACCGTGACACCCACCGACGGCGAGCCGCAAACCGCAGAAATACCCGTCACCGTGACGCCCGCGCCATCCGCACCGGATCCGGCGACGCCAGCCACGACGACCGACCAGCCCGCCAGCGCGGACGGCGCTGCAGGCGGCGCGCTGGGATCCGCCGCCCCGGAGCCACGCGACACCCCCGCTGCACCGAACTCCCTGAGCTCAGCACTTCCCACGCTGCAGGACATCGTGTCGAATCCGGCCATCCTGGGCGCCGCTGCGGCCAGCAGCCTCGCGCTGCTCTTCCTCGTCGCGTTTCCCGCCGAGATCCTCAACTCCACTCTCGACGAGAATTACCAACGCCTCTTCGGCAAGCTGCCCAAAGCACGGATGCCCTGGCTGGATCGATTGCGCAAGTCCCTCAAACGAACCCCCGCGGTCGGAGCGCTCGCACTCACCACTCTCGCCGCGCTCATCCTGAGTTTCTCCGACCGCAACTTCGGATTCGACCTCGCCTCGCTCCGGTTGTTCCTGGCCTGTGCCATCGGAATGTTCGTGCTCGGATACATCGCGAACGCGGTCACCGGGGTCGTCCTCCGCCGCCGCTGGAGCATTGCCTCCGTCATCGAACTCCAGCCGTTCGGGCTTTTCGTCGCCCTCGCCGGGGTCATCCTCTCCCGCATTCTGGACTTTGCTCCTGGGTTGCTCATCGGCCTCGTGCTCGCATTGTCGCTCGGCGCAAGCGCCACCTTGAAGGAAGAATCCCGTGCCGTTCTGGTCTGGGCGGGCGCCATCCTCGGACTTGCGATCGCCAGTTGGATCACCTACAGCCTGTTCGCCGGCATTCTCTGGCCGGGAACCTTTGTCGGGGCTCTCGTCGACGACTCCCTCGTGGCCATCGCGACAGAGGGAACATCAGGCCTCATCATCGGGTTGCTGCCGCTCGGCTTCCTCGACGGTCGCAGCGTGTTCCGGCATTCGAAACGGCAGTGGCTCGCCACCTACCTCGTGGCGCTCATCGCGTTCTTCGTCATCGTCGTGCCGAGCGGTGCTCTGTGGGGTGGAATCGACGGATCATTCTGGGTGTGGCTCGCCGTGCTGCTGACGTTCGCCGCGCTGTGCATTGGGGTGTACCTGTGGTTCAAGGCTCACCCGGAAACCGAGGAAGGAACCAGTGCGGTGGAGTCCGTCACGGGAAGCCGGCAGACGAAGTCGCTGCACAGGTAAGCCGTGGGGAGGCCCTTCTGGAGGGTGCGACCCTCGAGCAGTTCGAATCCGGCCGCCGCCCATTCCGCGGCAGCTGCACCGGTCACGGTGACCGCAATGCCGCCCGGCGTGAACCACGTGCGGGCGAAAACCGCAAGCTCGGCATCCGGATCGTCTGCCACGACGACAAGCTGAGTGGCCGGCAGAGCAAGCTCGGACATGACTGCGAGCGCAGCACCGAATCCCAGGGGCTGCGCTGGAGCGATTGTTGAGAGCTCTTCCATGACGCGCTCAGCCAGCGTGAGGTACTCGCGGCGACCGGAAAGCAAATAGAGCTCGCGCGCCGCGCCGGCAAGCGCGCTCGTGCCCGACGGCAGAGCGCCTTCCGTCGGATCGACGTTCGCGTCGATCCCGAACCCGGCGAGCACGGGGTCTCCGCCGCCCGGGATCGCGAATCCATTTTCCGTGACGCACGCGTCGACGAACTTCTGCGCTTCCTGCGCCCACCGAACCTCCCCCGTCGCGAGCGCCACATGAAGGAGACCGCGGGCGAGCAGACCGTAGTCTTCGAGCGTGGCCCTTGCGGTAGAAGGCTTTCCGTCCAGCGTCGCGCGCGCAAGCTCTCCCGACTCCTTCATTTGGGACAAGAGGATGCTGGTTGCCGCGTCGCGTGCAGCATCCACCCAGTCCGGCCGCGCGAAGCGCCACCCGGCCCTGGCGAGCGCCCCGATCGCGAGACCGTTCCAGCCTGTGAGCACTTTCTCGTCGAGAGCGGGCGGTTGCTGCTTCGCCCGCTCGTCCGCGGACAGCGCGTAGTAATCGCCTTCCGTGAGGTGGCCGTCGACAATGCTTTCGCTGTTCTGCGCGGACGCGAATCCGCCCCCGGGGAGCAGCATTGTTCCGAGGAGGAAATCCACGATGCCGGCGGCGGCATCCCGAGCAAGTTCGGCCCGCTGGGGGACCTGCACGGCCAGGCGCGCATACGCATCGAGCAATTGCGCGTTGTCGTAGAGCATGCGCTCGTAGTGCGGTTCAGTCCAGTCCGCTCGAGTCGCGTAGCGGAAGAAGCCGCCCTCAACCGTGTCCCGAAGCCCGGATTTCGCGATCGCCGTGAGTGTGCGGTCCGCGATCGCTACCGAATCTGTCGAGCCGTGATCGAGCAGAAAATCGAGGACGAGAACGACCGGGAACTTCGGCGCCGTGCCGAAGCCACCGAACTGCTCGTCTTCATTCGCGGCGAGCAAGTCGACCACCGCATCCAACGCGGAACGGTCGGGAAGGGCAGATGCGTCCCTCGAGCCGTGCGCTCGGATCGCGGCGGCTACATCCGCGGCGTTCTCCATGACGTCGCTGCGGCGGTTCGCCCAGGCGTCCGCCACGCCATCCAGCACCTGGCGGAATGACGGGATTCCGCGCATCGCATCGGGCGGCCAGTAGGTGCCTGCGAAGAACGCCTGCCCCTGCGGCGTCACGAACACGTTGAGCGGCCAGCCCAGGTTCTGCGTGAACGCGCTCGCCGCGGTGAGGTAGCCGGAGTCGACCTCCGGGTGTTCCTCCCGATCGACCTTGATCGCGACAAAATTTGCGTTCAGCAGTTTCGCGATCGCCGGGTCGCTGAAGCTCTCGCGCGCCATCACGTGGCACCAGTGGCAAGTGGAATAGCCGATCGAGACGAACACGGGAACCTCGCGGCGGGCTGCCTCGGCGAACGGCTCCGGCCCCCACTGCTGCCAGTCGACCGGGTTCGAGGCGTGTTGGCGCAGGTACGGACTCAGCGCATCCGCGAGAGCATTGGACATGCTCCCACGCTACGCTGCGCGGCCGGCTGACGCAGGGGTCACCCGCAGGGATACGCTGGCATCATGCGTTCGCGACCGTCAGTGACCGGAACAATCGACCTCGAACTCCCCGAGTTCGAGAATCCGCCGGCAGATCCCATGCCGCTTGTGGTCTCGTGGGTCGATGACGCGGAGAAGGTCGGTGTGATCGAGCCGTACAACGTCGCGATCGCGACGACCGACGACGCCGGTGATGTGACGAATCGCTTCGTGCTGGCCAAGGTGTTCGATCCTGAAGGCATGACTTTCGCCACCAACACGTCGAGCGCCAAAGGTCGGCAACTTGCCGCCCACCCCCGTGCGGCCGCGGTCCTCTACTGGCGGGAGACGCGCCAGCAATTGCGGCTGACCGGCCCGATCGAAGTGCTCACCGCCGCGGAGTCCGACGAAATATGGGTAGACAGGTCGGTGCAGTCCCAGGCCGCTGCGACGGCATCCCTGCAGAGTGAGCTTCTTCCGGATGATGCCGCGTACCGCGCCGAGGCGACCAGGCTCGCGGCACCCGGCATCGCCCTGCCGCGGCCGGTCGACTGGAACGGCTACCGACTGCGCCCCGACTCGATCGAGTTCTGGCACGGCGGCGCCGACCGGATGCACCGGCGATTGCGCTACGACCGGGATGCCTCCGGCTGGCGCCACGTGCGCCTCTACCCGTAGCCTGCGGCTCCCTTCGAGACGGCCTGCGGCCTCCTCAGGGAGCGGGGCGACACATCGCTCCCTGAGGAGCCGACGAAGTCGGCGTCTCGAAGGGAGCGGACGGTAACGTCTAGTTGACGGTGTCGGGGTGGCTGCCCACGCGACCGTCGCCGCCCGCCTCGAGCGCCGTGATCGCGGCGAATTCGGCATCCGTGAGCGCAAAGTCGAACACGTCGAAGTTCTCCACCATGCGTTCCCGATGATTCGTTTTCGGGAACACGATGTATCCGCTTTGCAGGTGCCAGCGAATGACCGCCTGTGCAGGCGACTTGCCGTGCGCTTGCGCGGCAGCCGCAATCACGGGGTTCTCCAGCAAGGGGTACTTCGCCTGTCCGAGCGGTCCCCACGACTCGATGTGGATGCCGTGCTTGCGCGCGAACGCCACGGTTGCCGGCTGCTGGTGTGCGGGGTGGAGCTCGATCTGGTCCACCGCGGGCACGACATCGGATTCCGCGATCACCCTCTCGAGGTGGTGGTCAAGGAAGTTTGCGACGCCGATGCTCGTCGTCAGCCCGGCCGCTCGCAGTTCGATCAGGGAATGCCACGCGCCGACGTACTTGTCTTTCGCGGGCGCCGGCCAGTGGATGAGGTACAGGTCGACCCGCTCGAGGCCCAGCTTGTCGAGGCTCTCGCGGAGCGCATCGGGCGCATCATCCAGCCGGTCGTGCCACAGTTTCGTCGTGATGTACAGTTCGTCGCGCGGGATCCCGGACGCGGCGATCGCGCGCCCCACGCCCTCTTCGTTTCCGTAGATCGCCGCAGTGTCGATGTGGCGATACCCGACTTCGAGCGCTTCGGAGACGATGCGTTCCGTTTCGGCCGGATCGATCTTGAAGACTCCGAAACCGAGCTGGGGGATGGTTGTTCCGTCATTGAGAGTGATGCTGTCCATACTCTCAGCCTAGGTCGACTTGTCCTGCCGGGGTGCGCTGAGCGCGCTCCACGCGAGTTGCAAAGCCGCATACACGAGCAACAGGGCAAACAGAACGCTGCCGAGCATGGGCGGAATGGCCCACGCGAGAGCCGCTCCGCCGATGGAGGCGGGGACAGCGAGCAGCCCGACGATGGCGGCTGAGGTCAGGTCGGAATGCCCTCGACGCACGTTCGCGATCGTGCCCGTCACCGCTGTCGGGATCATCATGAGGAGCGAAGTGCCCTTGGCCACGACGTCCCCGACGCCGAACACGAGCATGAGCGCCGGAACCACGAACACGCCGCCGCCGATACCCAGAATTCCGGAAAGAATGCCCGTCACGACGCCGAGCGCGAGCAGTCCCGCGATCGCCCACGGCGAGAATTCGATCAACGCCGTGCGATCGGGCACGAGGAAGAACAGGCGTGCGGCGACGAGCAGGAGGAATCCCACGAAAATCCAGCGCAGAACCAGTTGCGGAATCTTGTGAAGCAACCATGTGCCCAGCAGGGAACCGCCGATGGCACCCGCCGCGAGCAGTGCGCCGGCGATCCAGTCGACCGAGCCGTGGGATGCGTAGGCGATTGTTCCCGCGATCGCGGTCGGGAGAACTGCCGCGAGGGACGTTCCGCTCGCATTCCGTTGCGTGAAGCCGACGAACACGATGAGCAGCGGCACGAGGATGACGCCGCCGCCCACGCCGAACAGGCCCGAAAAGAATCCGATCACGAGCCCGATGATGGCGAGGCGGAGAATGCTGCCTCGGGACTGAATCACGCTATGAGGCTACTGCCGCTCACTCGCCCGAGCGAGCGACGTGCCGCTCCGCCACGCCGCTGTAGGCCGAGAGCGGACGGATGAGCGCATTCGAAGACATCTGCTCCATGATGTGCGCCGTCCAGCCGGTGATCCTCGCCATGACGAACAGTGGCGTGAACATCTCCGTGTCAAACCCGATGAGGTGGTACGCGGGGCCCGACGGGTAGTCCAGGTTCGGCTTGATTCCCTTGCGGTCATCCATCGCCCTTTCGAGCACGATGTAGAGCTCCGAGAGATCCGGCCGATCGTATTCGGCGATGAGCGTATCGAGGGCGGCCTTCATGGTGGGGACGCGCGAGTCGCCGTTCTTGTACACGCGGTGGCCGAAGCCCATGATCTTGCGCTTCTCGGCGAGTGCCTTGTCCAGCCAGGCTTCTGCCTTGTCCGCGCTGCCGATCTCCTCGAACACGTGCATGACCGCTTCGTTCGCGCCGCCATGCAGCGGGCCCTTGAGCGCGCCGATCGCGGCGGTGACGGCCGAGTAAAGGTCCGACAGTGTGCTCGTGACGACCCGAGCCGTGAACGTCGAGGCGTTGAAGGAGTGCTCGGCGTACAGAATCATCGACACATCGAACGCGTTCACGACCGTGATATCCGGCACATCTCCGAACGTCATGTGCAGGAAGTTGGCCGAATAGGCGAGGTCATCGCGGGGTTCGACGAGCTGCAGCCCGCGACGGCGACGCTGGTCGTAGGCGACGATCGCGGGAAGTTGCGCCATCAGGTAGATGGAGCGCTCCTCGTCCGTGTCGCGCGTGCCATCCGGTCCGCCGTCGTCGCACGCGCCCATGACGCTCACGGCCGTGCGCACGACATCCATGGGGTGCGCGGTAAGCGGCAATTCATCGATGACGCGCTTGATGCGGGGAAGAAGCGCCCGCTGGGAGCGTTCCAGTTTCTGGAATGCCTCGAGCTGCAGCGGCGTGGGCAGTTCGCCATTCCACAGCAGGTACGCGACCTCCTCGAACTGGCAGGTCGCCGCGAGCTCCTGCACGGGGTAACCGCGATACAGAAGCGAATTCGTGTCCGGATTGACCTTGGAGATTGCCGTCGTGTCGACGACGACGCCGGCGAGGCCCTTGCGAATTTCTGGCTCGGTCATGTCAGTCCTTGTTGGTCTCGAGGGTGAAATTGAAGACGCCGGAGTCGAAGGTGTTGTACGCCTCGTAATCCAGAAGTTCGTACAGGCGCGCTCGCGTCTGCATGTCACCAACTGCTGATTTCAGCGTACCGTCGGAGAGCAGGGTGTCGAGTCCACGCTCCGCCGCACCCATGGCGAGGCGAAGCAGGCTCACGGGGTAAATCACGATGTTGATGCCGACGCCGGCGAGCTCGTCGGTCGTGAACAGCTCGCTCTTGCCGAACTCGGTCATGTTCGCGAGAACCGGCACGTTCACCGCCGCGCGGATCGCCTCGAACTCGGAGAGGTCCCTCATCGCTTCGGGGAAGATCGCGTCCGCACCTGCATCCACGAGTTCCTTCGCCCGCTCGATCGCGGCATCCAGACCTTCCACGGCGCGGATGTCGGTGCGCGCCATGATGAGCAGGTTCGGGTCGCGCCTCGCGATCGCTGCCGCACGGATGCGCTGCACGGCCGTTTCCGAGTCCACGACGGCCTTGCCGTCGAGGTGGCCGCAGCGCTTGGGGTTCACCTGGTCTTCGATGTGGAGGCCGGCGACTCCGGCGTCCTCGAGCGTCTGCACGGTGCGCGCGACGTTCATCGGTTCACCGAACCCGGTGTCGGCGTCGACGATCGCCGGGAGATCGGTCATGCGCACGATCTGGCCCGCGCGCATCGCGACCTCGGTGAGCGTCGTGAGCCCGATATCCGGGAGCCCGAGGTCCGCGGAAATCACGGCGCCCGAGATGTACACGCCATCGAATCCCTTGTCCTGGATGAGTTTCGCACTCAGCGGGTTGAAGGCGCCGGGGAAGCGCAGCAGATCTCCGCTCGCGAGCCGCTCGCGCAGGAGCTGCCGCTTCGTGGCGGCGGTCACGGTGGAGTACAACATCAGAAGAGTCCTTCCGGGTTTTGGACGCTCGAGAGCAGTCCGGTCTTCGCGACGACCGTGAGGCCGCCCAGTTCGTCTGCGCCCAGTTCCGGCAATCGCTGCACGAGGGTGAGGAACCGTTCGACTTCTTCCGCCTCGAGTACGTGCTCGGCGAGGGTGCGGAACTTCGCGACGTACTGTTCGCGGGCGAACGGCCGGGCGCCCAGCGGGTGCGCATCCGCGACCGCGATCTCGTCGACGATCGTGGAGCCATCCGTGAGGGTGATCTCCACGCGGCCGCCGAATGCCTTCTCGTCCGGGTCGATCGTGTGGTATCGACGCGTCCACTCGGCATCTTCCTCGGTCGTGACCTTGTTCCACAGCGCCACCGTGTCGGGGCGGTTCGCCCGCTCGGGTGCGTAGGAGCGCTCGTGGTGCCACGCGCCGTCCTGAAGAGCGACGGTGAAGATGTAAGGAATCGAGTGGTCGAGGGTTTCGCGGCTCGCGGAAGGGTCGTACTTCTGCGGGTCGTTCGCGCCGGAGCCGATCACGTAGTGCGTGTGGTGGCTCGTGTGGATCACGATGCGCTCGATCTTCCCGACGCCCTCCGGGCCGACGAGCTCAGGGTGCTCGTTGTGAAGTTTGCGGGCGAGGTCGATGAGCGCCTGCGCCTGGTACTCGGCCGAGTGTTCCTTCGTGTAGCTCTCGAGGATCGCGAGCTTCGCTTCGCCCTGAGCGGGCAGCGGCACGCTGTATTTGGCATCCGGTCCATCCAGCATCCAGGCGATCACGCCATCTTCGCCTTCGTAGATCGGGGTCGGGCTCGTCTCGCCGCGCATGGCGCGGTCGACGGCTTCGATCGCCATCTTGCCGGCGAACGCGGGGGCGTGGGCCTTCCAGCTCGAGATCTCGCCCTTGCGGGACTGGCGGGTCGCTGTCGTGGTGTGCAGCGCCTGGCCGATGGCCTGGAAGATGGTTTCGTTGTCGAGGCCGAGGAGCGTGCCGATTCCGGCCGCTGCCGACGGGCCGAGGTGGGCGACGTGGTCAATCTTGTGCTTGTGGAGGCAAATCGCTTTCACGAGGTCGATCTGGATCTCGTACCCGGTCGCGAGGCCGCGCACGAGGTCGCGCCCATCGCGCCCAGCGTGCTGCGCGACGGCGAGGATCGCCGGGATGTTGTCCGCGGGGTGCGAGTAGTCGGCTGCGAGAAACGTGTCGTGGTAGTCGAGTTCGCGAACGGCGACCCCGTTCGCCCAGGCTGCCCACTCGGGGCTGAACCGGCGGTCGAGGGTCTTTCCGAATACCGTCGCGCCGGAGCCGCCGACGGAAACCGGGTGCGCGTTCGCCTGGCTGCGCGCGGCGACCACGGGTGCGCGCAGAAGCGACGCGGTGGCGACGGCTGCATTGTCGATGATGCGGTTGATGATCATGTCGGTGGCTTCGTCGGTGACTTCGACGGGGTCCGTGGCGACTTCGGCGATCTTCCAGGCGAGCTGGTCTTCGTGGGCGAGGTTTTCTTCGCTCTTGTGTACGCGTACATCGTGCTTGATCATGTTCGGCTTATTCCTATCGTGCGAGGGTCAGGGGATCGGTGGTAGTGGTGGGCGCGGTCTGATCGACCGCGGCAAGAATGTGCTTGAGGCTGCGTTTCAAATGGATGCTCGTCGCGTGCGCTGCGAGCTCGGGGTCGCCATCGACGATGCCATCGATGATCATGAGGTGTTCGCGTGCGGAGGCGAGCAATCGCTCCGGGTTGTCTTTCGCGAGGCGACGGGCGCGCGCCAGGTGAGGGCGAAGCTGCCGAATCGCGGCGAGCAGGAATCGGCTCTGCACCGCATCATCCATCGCGGCGTCGAGGCGGGCGACGAGGCCGTAGTAGTCATCGTGGCCGCCTTCGTGCTGCAGGGTCTCGATCGCGTCGGCGAACTCGGTGCGCAGGGCAAGAAAGGACGCGGGATCGCGCCGGGATGCTACGAGCGAAGCGATCTGAACCTCAAGCACCTGTCGAAGCTCGAACAGCTCGACGATGGTCTGCCTGGACAGCTCGCTCACGACGTAGCCGCGGCCGGAGAGTGCGACGAGCAAACCCTCCGCTGCGAGTCGGGCGAATGCTTCGCGGATGGGAGTGCGCGACAGGTTCAGGCGCTGAGCCTGCTCGACCTCGGCAAAAGCGGCGCCCGGCGGAAACTCACCATGCAGGATATCGTCGCGGAGAGCAGCGTATGCCGTGTCACTTGCGCGCATCGATGCTCCTTACTGTATACAGAACCCGGGTACCAACCACCGATTCTACGGGTAATGCGCGTTCAAGTCCACAGAATGTATACATTCGTTCGCCCAATCTGCTTGCTATTGACAAGTTTGCTTGTTATTTGCAAGTATCTTCGCAGCACCATCCACCTACCGATCCTGCAACCAGGAGTGCACCATGGCCACACAAATTTTCGTCAGCCTGCCCACGAGCGACCTCGAGCGCGCGAAGGCGTTCTACACGGGAGTGGGCTGGCCCCTCAACCCGCAGCTCTCCGACGACAACGGCGCATGTTTCGTCGTTTCGGAACACATCTACCTCATGATCGTGGCCCGCGAATTCCTCGCAACGTTCACCGACAAGCCCATCGTCGACCCCAGCACGATGCTTCAGACGCAAACCGGCCTGAGCGCGGACTCCCGCGAGGAGGTCGATGCGATCATCGAGAGGGCCATTGCCGCAGGAGGACGCGAGGATCGCGAAGCGCAGGACTACGGTTTCATGTATTCCCGCGACTTCGAAGATCCGGATGGCAACCACTTCGGGATCATCTGGTCGGACCCGACCGCCTCCGACAGTGGGCAGGGCGCGTCCGCGGGACAACAGAGCCAGGGAACCTGAGGCCGTGGCGGCACGCAACTACGGTCAGTACTGCAGCGTCGCGACCGCCGTTGATCTCGTCGGGGAACGGTGGGCCCTGCTCATCGTCCGCGATCTCCTCGTCGGCCCGCGCCGCTACAGCGACCTGAAAACCGGCCTGCCTCGGATTCCCACGAACATCCTCAGCTCGCGGCTCAAGGAACTCCAGTCCGCGGGGATCGTCCGCAGGGTGCCGCTTGCGCACGGCCTCGCATACAGCCTCACCGATTTCGGGCGGGGCCTGGAGGATGTCGTTCTCGCGCTCGGTCGCTGGGGTTTCCAGGAAATGGGCGAACCTGCTGCTGGCGACGTCATCACCCCGGATTCGATGACGATGGCGTTCCGTACCGCGTTCCAGCCGGCAGCTGCAATGCCACTGCCGCCAACCATTTACGACGCGCACCTCGGTGACTTCGCTTTGCGGCTCAACGTCGACAGCGCAGATCTGCGCGTCGTTCGGCTCGACGGAGACCGCACGGACATGAGCCGTCGCCAGCGGCCCCGGCTTGTCTTCAAATCCGGGCCCGAGCTCCACAAGCTCATGTCCGGAGAACTCAGCCCGGACGATGCCCTCGACCGCGATGCCGTGCACATCGTGTCTGGCGATCACGCGCTTCTGGACCGATTCGCCCGCACGTTCCACTTCGCGCCCGCGGCATAAGACGGTCTCAGGGTCCTCTCGCGCCGTAAGCTGGAGGGCTCATGATTCCCGCCATCTCCTACCCTCCCGAACTGCCGGTCAGCCAGCGCCGGGATGACATCGCGGCGGCCATCCGGGACCATCAGGTCGTGGTTGTCGCGGGCGCTACGGGATCGGGCAAGACCACGCAGATCCCGAAAATCTGCCTCGAACTCGGGCGTGAATCGATAGGGCACACGCAGCCGCGCCGCATCGCCGCCCGCACGATCGCCGAGCGGATCGCGGAAGAACTCGGCACACAACTCGGCGGACTCGTCGGCTACCAGGTGCGATTCACCGACAAAGTCGGCAAGGACACGCGCATCAAACTCATGACCGACGGCATCCTGCTGAACGAAATCCACCACGACCGCACGCTCAAGAAGTACGACACCATCATCATCGACGAGGCCCACGAGCGCAGCCTCACCGTCGACTTCCTGCTCGGCTACCTCAAACAGCTGCTGCCGTCGCGGCCGGACCTCAAGGTCATCATCACTTCCGCCACGATCGACCCCGAGAGCTTCGCCCGGCACTTCGCCGATGCCGCGGGCGAGCCTGCACCCATCATCGAGGTGTCCGGCCGCACCTACCCGGTTGAAATCCGGTACCGGCCGCTGCGCCCGGATCCTCCCGACGACGAAGATGACCTTGATGATCGCTCCCTGAGGGATCGCGAAGCGATCGTCTCGAAGGGGACCCAACCGGTAAAGCCCCCTTCGAGACGCGCTCCGCGCTCCTCAGGGAGCGAAGGAGGCTCCAACGACGGGCTCGACCTGTTCGACGGGATCAACGCCGCCCTCGACGAACTTGCGCGCGAGTCCTCCGGCGACGTGCTCGTGTTCCTCTCCGGCGAGAACGAGATTCGCGATGCCGAAGACGCAATCCGCTCGCGGATTTCGACGGGCTCAATCAGCGAGGGCACCGAGGTTCTGCCGCTCTACGGACGGCTGAGCTCGGCCGACCAGCACAAAGTGTTCGGCACGGCGGGGGCCGGAACGAGGCGACGCATCGTGCTCGCCACGAACGTCGCGGAAACGAGCCTCACCGTGCCCGGAATTCGCTACGTGATCGACGCGGGGACGGCGCGCATCAGCCGCTACAGCGTTCGCTCCAAAATCCAGCGGCTGCCGATCGAACCGATCTCGCAAGCCTCCGCCAATCAGCGATCAGGGCGAAGCGGCCGAACGAGCGACGGCATCGCCATCCGGCTCTATTCGGAGGACGACTTCGAGAGTCGACCGGAATTCACCCAGCCGGAGATCCTGCGCACCAACCTCGCGGCCGTCATTCTGCAGATGATCTCGCTCGGCCTCGGCGACATCGCGGAGTTCCCGTTCCTGCAGCCGCCGGACGCGCGCGGGGTCAAGGATGGGCTGGATCTGCTCACGGAGTTGGGTGCGATCCGAAGTGGCCCCCTTCGAGACGGCCTGCGGCCTCCTCAGGGAACGGATACATCCCGCTCCCTGAGGGATCGCGAAGCGATCGTCTCGAAGGGAAGCCAACCCGAGATCACGAAGATCGGCCGGCAGCTCGCGGGCATGCCGATCGACCCGCGGCTCGGCCGCATGGTCATCGAATCCGGCAGGCACGGGGTCACGCGCGAAGTCATGGCGATCGTCGCCGGCCTGAGCATCCAGGACCCGCGCGAACGGCCGCTCGAGAAGCGCCCGCAAGCCGATCAGGCGCACGCCCGCTTCACCGACAAGACGAGTGACTTCATCACGCTCCTCAACCTCTGGAACTACACGAGGCGAAAGGAGAAGGAACTCTCCAGCAGCGCGTTCCGGCGGCTCTGCCGCGCCGAATACCTGAACTACCTCCGCATCCGCGAGTGGGGCGACGTGTATCGCCAGTTGAAGCGCATGGCCAAGCAACTCGGGCTCACGGTCAACGAATCCCGGGGTGGCGCGACGGGTGCGGATGCGGCGGCCGTCCACCGCTCGCTGCTCGCCGGCCTGCTCAGCCAGATCGGCATCCGCGACGAGCAAAAGGGTGACAAGAAGAAGCAGCAGCGCGGCGACTACCTGGGTGCGAGACAAGTGCGGTTCACGATCTTCCCCGGGTCCGCTCTCGCGAAGAAGCAGCCCCCCGAGCTCATGAGCGCGGAACTCGTCGAGACGAGCCGCCGGTTCGCGCGCATGAATGCCGCCATCGACCTGTCCTGGGCCGAACCCATCGCTGGCGACCTCGCGAAGAAAAGCCACAGCGAACCGCACTGGGAGAAGCGGCAGGGTTCGGCGGTCGTGTACGAGCGCGTCACCCTGTACGGCGTGCCGATCGTGGCGCGGCGGCGCGTGCAACTTTCGCGCATCGATCCCGAGCTGGCGAGGGAACTGTTCATCCGCCACGCACTCGTCGAGGACGACGGCGCACCGGATTCCTGGCGGGTAGGCGGCAATCGCAAGAACAGCGCATTCGACTTCCTCCGCACGAATGACGCGTTGCGGCACGACCTCGCCGAGGTCGAGGAACGCACGCGCCGCCGCGACATCCTGTTCGACGACGAAGCCGTGTTCGGGTTTTACGCTCGCATTCTGCCCGCCGAGGTCACCGACGTTCGAGCGTTCGAGTCCTGGTGGAAGGCGGCGCGCGCAGAGACGCCGGACCTGCTCACGATGACGCGCAAAGAACTTGCCGCCGACGATCCGCTCCCCGAGGAGGCCGAGCAGCGTCTTGAAGGGGGCTATCCCGAATTCTGGCACCAGGGCGACCAGCGCCTCACCCTCAGCTACCGATTCGAGCCCGGCGCCGGCGACGACGGCGTGACGGTGCAGGTTCCCATCGCGCTTCTGCCGAGGCTCGAGCCGACCGGATTCGACTGGCAGGTCCCCGGCTTCCGCGCAGAACTCGTCGCCGCCCTCATCAAGTCGCTGCCGAAGGCGATCCGGCGCAACGTCGTGCCCGCGGCCGACTGGGCGAACCGGCTCCTCCTCGACGCCCCGGAGGAAGGCTCGGATGGGGTGAGTCTGCGCGAATACCTTGCCGCGCAGATCCAGCGCCAGACCTATACGCCGGTCTCCGTCGACGATTTTGACCTCGATCGGCTCCCCGCGCACCTCCAGATGACGTTCGCCGTCATCGGCGAGAACGGAAAGCGAGTCGCGGCGTCCAAAGATCTGGACGGCCTGAAACACAAACTCAGCTCGCGCACTCGGGAGTCCGTTGCGAAGGCACACGTGCACACGCCGAATGCAGTCGAGCGCGGCGGAATCACCAGCTGGGACTTCGGCGAACTCCCCCGCGTTCTCGACACGACGCAATCGGGCAACACGATTCGCGCCTACCCCGCCCTCGTCGACGAAGGCGCGAGCGTCGCGATCCGGCTCATGGCCACTCCCGGCGACCAGGCGAGGGAGCATCGAAAAGGTGTGCTGCGGATGCTGCAGCTCGCCGTCCCTGCGCCCACGGGCTATGTGCAGGAACACGTGACGACCGCGGAGAAGCTGGCTCTCGCCCGCAACCCGTACCCGTCGATGAACGCCCTGTACGCAGACTGTCTGCTCGCGTGCGCGGCCGAGGTGCTGGGCGAGCGCGACATCCGCTCGCCCTCGGAGTTTGCGGTCGTGCGTGACAAGCTGTCCGCGACGATCGTCGACTCGCTGTTCGCGGCGATCGGTCTCGTGAGCACGGTGCTCACCTCGGCCCGGGATGCCGAGAAAGCAATCTCCACGGCGTCGAACATCGCGCTCATCGCACCGCTCGCGGACGCCCGCGAACAGCTCGGCGCCCTCGTCTTCCCTGGTTTTGTCGGCCGAACCGGCCTCGCTCAGTTGCGACGCCTGCCGGTCTACCTCGCCGGAATCACCCATCGAGTGGCGAAACTCGCCGAGAACCCCAACCGCGACCGTGCCTGGCTGACCGAGGTGCAGACGGCAACGGAAAGGTACCGCGCAGCGGGCGGCGAACTGCCGCAGCATCCGGATGCCCGTTCCGCACTCACGCACGTTCGCTGGCTCCTCGAAGAACTTCGCTTGTCCCTGTTCGCGCAGCACCTGCCCACCGTCGAACAGGTAAGCCTCAAGCGCATCTCGAAGTTGCTCTCCGACCTCTAGACGCTGAAATCACGCGACAAGCGTGATCGGATGAAACCGCCTGCCCATGCACACGCACTCGTCCGATTGCGTATCACTCGCGATGGCTTTCCCTAGTGGGATCTCCGAGGTCCTATTGTGAGCGTATGCCTCCCGCAGATCTCACCACCGTCGAACGCCGCGTTCTCGACGCGATCGACGTGCACACTCTCATCGACAACCTCGTCCAGCTCATCCGCGTGCCGAGCACGACGGGAACCGACGCGGAATCCGACTTGCAGAATTCGCAGGCGCGAGCGCTCGGCGAGCTCGGACTCGAGGTGGACAGCTGGAAGTTCGACCTCGACGAGCTACGGTCACATCCGCTCTACCCCGGAGAAGAGACCGACCGCGTGGAAGGCTACGGCGTGGTGGGTGTCACTCCCGGGGACGGCACTCCCGCCCTCGTGCTGCAGGGCCACATCGACGTGGTTCCGGAGGGCGAACTCGACAAGTGGGACGGGCGCGACCCCTTCGCGGGGGAGATTGTCGGTCGCGTGCTGCACGGCCGCGGCGCGTGCGACATGAAGGCGGGCGTCGCGGCGAACCTCGCGGTCGTTCGCGCGCTCCGTGCCGCCGGCGTGGCACTCGAGCGGCCGCTCGCCGTGCACTCCGTCATGAGCGAGGAAGACGGCGGGCTCGGCGCGTTCGCCACCATGCTGCGCGGGCACCGCGGTGAAGCGGCAGTGCTCACCGAACCAACGACGGGCCGCATCGTGACGGCGTGCGCGGGGGCGCTCACGTTCCGCATCGAGGTGGCGGGCAAGGCCGCGCACGGCAGCACCCGGCTGAGCGGCGTGAGCGCGTTCGACTCGTTCCTGCCCATCGACGCGGCAATCAAACAACTCGAAGCGGAACGTAATGCAAACCCGGACCCGCTGTTCCGAAACTACGAGCTGCCCTTCGGCATCTCGATCGGGAAAGTGCACGCGGGCAACTGGTCGTCGAGCGTTCCCGAAAGCCTTGTCGCAGAAGGGCGGATGGGCGTTCTCCTCGGCGAGGATCCCGCGGATGCCCGCGCGACGTTCGAGGAGCGCATCGCCGCGGTCTGCGCGCGAGACCCCTGGCTGACCGACAATCCGCCCCTCGTCACCTGGCCGGGCGGCCAGTTCGCGAGCGGAAGCATCGATGCGCAGCACGAGTTCATCGATGAGGTTTCCGGGTCGATTTCCGACCTCACGGGTGCCGTGCCGGAGCGGGCGGCCGCGCCATACGGCAGCGACCTGAGGCTGTACGCCGGGATCGGCGGCATCCCCACTCTGCACTTCGGGCCCGGCGACGTTCGCTTCGCCCACGCCGTGCGCGAGCAAGTGAACCTCGACGAACTCATCGCCGTCACCCGGTCACTCGCCCTGCTCGCGGTGCGCCGTTGCGGCGCGCACCTGCAGCGTCGCTAGTCGGCCTTCTTTCCTGACACCGACTTCGCGTTCGCCTCGTAGGACGTGTTCGTGGCTTCGAAGAAGTTCACAAGCTCGTACGTGTCGTTCGCGGTCGCCATCCACTTCGCCGGGTTCGACACCTTGTATTCAGGGTCGAAACCCAACTCCTCAAGGCGGCGGTCCGCAAGATACTTCACGTACTGGTTGATGTAGGTGGCGTTGAGCCCGAGGATGCCGCTCGGCAACAGGTCGCGGTTGTACTCCTCTTCCATCTCCACGGCATCCAGGATCATTTGCTTGATCTCGGCCGCGAACTCCGGCGTCTGCAGTTCGGGGTTCTCCTCGAGCACCGTGAGGATGAGGTTGATGCCGAACTTGAGGTGCAGGGATTCGTCGCGGATCACCCAGTCCATGAGGGAGCCGAAGTTGCGCAGCAGGTTCCGCTGCCGGAAGCTCAGCGCGACCATGAATCCGGAGTAGAACCAGATCCCCTCGAGGATGATGTTGTACGCGACGAGGTTGCGCACGAAATCCTGCTTGCCCTCTGTGGTCGTGATGTCGAGGGTCTGTTCCGTCATCCGCTTGATGAACTTGACCTGGAATTCTTCCTTGCGCGCCATGGACGGCACGTCGACGTGCGAGCCATACGCGGCCTCGCGGTCGATGGGGAACGTCTCAAGCACGTACTCGAAACTCATGCAGTGGTTGGCCTCTTCCCACATTTGCTTCGCGAGATAGAGGTGGCACTCGGCGGCGTTGATGTACGGGTACACGCCGAACGCGAGCGCCTTGTTCACGAGCAGCTCGTTCGGGTTGAAGTAGCTCATGAGGAACGTGATCGCGTGGCGTTCCTCATCCGTCATCTTCTTGAAGTCGGCGATGTCCTGGTCGAGCTGGATCTCGTTCGGGAACCACGTGTTCGCTACCGCCTGGTCATAGAGGTCCATCGCCCACTGGTACTTGACCGGCTTGAGCAGCAGGCCTTCCTGCACGCCCGTACCGAGAATCCCTGACATTGCGCGTTCCTACTTTCTTTTCACTGATTGAGTCGATCCCTTCGAGACGATCGCTGCGCGATCTCCTCAGGGAACGGTGGAGTTTTTTACTGGCAGCTGTCGCACTGCAGCTCGTCCATCGGATCGACGGGAACGTAGAACTCGTCTTCCTTCACGAACTACTCACCGTCCTTCGCCGAAAGGCCGGCGAAACCGAATCCTTTGCGGGCGGGAGCAGCCGTAACGCTCGCTGCCGGCTCCGCGGGAGTGCTCGCGGCACCGAATCCGCGCTTCTGGCCGGCGCCCGTGTTGAGCTCCTCCGACTTGTTCACCTTGACCGTGGACTGTTCGGCCTGGTGGCGCGGCTTCATGTGCAGGTAGTACGTCGTCTTCACCCCGCGCTCCCACGCGCCGTAATAGATGTCCATCATTTCGCCGAGGTCGCGGGTCTCCAGGTACATGTTGCGGCTGATCGCCTGGTCGATCCACTTCTGCGCGCGCGCGGCCACCTCGAGGAACGCGTACGGGGAGAGCTGGAAGCTCGTCTTGTACACCTCCTTGAGATCGTCCGGGATGGCGTCGATGATCTGCACGTCGCCCTGGCTGCGCAGGATCGACTCGCGCACGGAGCCCCACAGTCCGAGCGACTGAAGGTCCTTCACGAGGTTGCGGTTCACTTCGAGGAATTTGCCGCTCGAGGTCGACCGGCTGAAGATCTGAGTGAACTGAGGGTCGAGACCCGGCGTCGTGCCCGCGACGAGTCCGATGGATGCCGTCGGAGCGATCGCCATGAGCGTTGCGTTTCGCATTCCGCCCTTGACCTTCGCGCGCATCGCATCCCAGTCGAGCCGCGTCGTGCGGTTGACCTTGATCGGGACGCCGCGGTCTTCCTCCGTCTTGGCGATGCTGTCGATCGGCACCATGCCCTTCGACCATCCCGAGCCGTCGAAGTTCGGGTAGGAGCCGCGCTCCTTCGCGAGTTCAGCCGACTCGTCGATCGCCGCGTACGAGACGTGCTCCATGATTTCGTCGATGAGGTCGTACGCCGCTTCGCTTTCGTAACTCAGGCCCAGCCGCTCGACGATATCCGTGAAGCCCATGACTCCGAGCCCCACCGCGCGGTTCTGCTGGTTCGAGAAGTCCGCCTCCGGAACGCTCGACTTCGTGATGTCGATGAGGTTGTCGAGCTGGCGCACCGCGATGCGGGCGGACTCCTCGATCTTCGCGTAATCGATGGTCGGGCGGCCGCCGGCGTCAGCGGCCTCCAGAAGGTGTTGCGACAGGTTGATCGATGCGAGGTTGCACACCGAGACGTTGTCCTCATCCTGCGGGAGGGTGATCTCCGTGCACAGGTTCGAAAGGTGGATCGTGCCCGTGTTGTTGTTCAGGGCGCGGTTGTTGATCGTGTCCTTCCAGGTGAGCCACGGGTGGCTCGACGCGGAGAGGGAGATCAAAATCGCCTTGAACTGTTCGCGCGCGGTCGTCTTCTTGAACATGTTCATGTTGCCGGCTTCGGCCTCTGCGACATAGTGCGCGTAGCGCGTCGAGAACGCCTTGCCGTACAGCTCGTTGAGGTCGGCGACTTCGAGCGGGTCGAAGAGGTACCAGTCTTCATCGTTCTGCACGCGCTTCATGAACTCGTCGCTGATCCAGACCGCCGTGTTCGCCGTGCGCGTGCGGCGATACGGGTCGCCGGAGTTCTGGCGCAGGTCCAGGAACTCCGGAAAGTCCATGTGCCAGTTCTCCATGTAGAAGCACAGCGCGCCGAACTTCTTTCCGCCGCGGCTCACCGCGCGCAGCACGGAGTCGATCGTGTGCATGAACGGGATCGGCCCCGTCGACGTCGTGTTGTTCGAGCGGATGGGCGAGCCCTGCGCACGCAGCTTCGTGACAGACAGCCCGATCCCGCCGGTGCCCTTCGTGAGCCACATGACGTCGCGCGTGGTCTTCGCAATGTGCTCGATGTCGTCCTGCATCTCCATGACGAAGCAGTTCGCGAGCTGCGGGTAACTGGTTCCCGCGTTCACGAGTGTGGAGCCCGCTGCGAGATATTCCAGTTTCGACATCTTCTCGTAGAACTTGATGGCCTGCCCGTTCGGGTCCGCCTCGTTCAGCGAGAGCCCCATGGCGATGCGCATCCAGAAGTACTGCGGCACTTCGAGCGCGTCGCCATTGCGGCCCTTGATGCCGTACCGGTTGTTGAGCGTCACGACGCCGATGTACTTGAGCAGATCATCGTGATCGGGTTCGAGCGTGTTCGCCAGCAGGTCGAGGTCGAAGAGCTGGATGAGGCGCTCGTCAAGGAGTCCCTCTTCCACCCCGCGCCGGATATTCATGGGGAAGTGCTCGACGTGCAGCGCACGCAATTCCTCGTCCGACTCGTAGTCGCCGAGCACGCGCTTGTAGATCGTCTTGAGGAGGAGTCGCGCCGCAACCGTGTCGAACTCCGGATCGTCCTTCACGTTCTGGAGCGCGACCTGGATGACGGCCTCATCAAGCTGCTGGGTGGTGATGCCGTCGAACAGCGTCAACTCGAGCTCGCTCGCGATCTGGGTGACCCACGTGATGTTGTCGTCGAGACCGGCGCTGGCCTTCTCGATCGCGAGGTTGATCTTGTTCGCGTCGTACGGCTCACGCTGCCCGTTGCGCTTGACGACTGTGATGGTCATTCCACTACTCCCACTACTCGAAAGCCCCGCGCCGACCGGCGGTCTGCTCTCCCCTGACGAGCCCAAATCGAGCCCGATTAACACACTGAACCTTGCAATTTTCGGTCGAAATCGCGACTTCGGGCCGGTTTGCTCCTTCGCAGTCCCACCACTATATAGCGGGTATCCGGCATTCGGTAAACCCAATATGTAGTGGGCGTGTCATCCACAATTGTGCATAAGTTGGCCGAGTTTTACACAGGCTGTGAGCCAATTCTTGCGGCACCCACCGACAATTCGACCCTCCGTCCCGCCAGTAGACTTGAGCCCTTGTGAACGGCTATCTGGATCTCCTCAAAACCCGCGGCGTCGCGCGGCTCATGGGGTCGCAACTGGTCGCCAGGTTCCCGAGCGGGATGCTGTCTCTCGCGTTCCTCATCTACATCGAGCGCATCCACCATTCCTACGGCGCCGCGGGTCTCGTGCTCGCCGCCACGAGCGTCGGCCAGGCGGTCGCCGGTCCGCTCACGAGCAGATGGATGGGCGTGTGGGGAATGCGCCGGGTCCTCATCCTCACGCTCATCGTGTGTTCCACCGCAGTCGGAGTCATCGCGTTTTCACCGAAACTTCCCGTCGCCGTGTACATGGTCGTCGGGCTCATCGCGGGATTGAGCAACCCGCCCATCCAGCCCGCCGTGCGGACGATCTACCCGAAGCTCGTCACGAGCAACCAGCTCACGCCGCTGTACTCGCTGGATGCCTCAGCGCAGGAGATCATCTGGATCGCCGGCCCCGTCATCGCCACGCTCGTCGCGACTCAGGTCAGTCCGGTTGCCGCCATCGTCGTCGCCATGGTGTTCCTAGTCGGCGGCGGGATCTGGTTCATCGCCTCGCCCGAAGTCGGCCAGGTGCGGATTCCGCGTGCCCGGCGCAAACTGGGGGCCGTACTCACGCGCCCGCCCGTGATGCTCGCGACCGCCACGGGCTTCCTGCTGATCGGGGGCGCTGCGGCCGTCGAGGCGGGAGTCGTCGCGACGTTCGGTGAGGGGCGGCCGGAGTCCGGGATCGTTCTGGCGATCTTCGCGCTCGGGTCCCTCGTGGGCGGCCTTGCCTTCGGGCATCGGCCGATCGGCCCGTGGGCCCTCGCGCTGCGAATATTCGGCGTGTTCATCGGCATCGCCCTCGCTGCGGCGTTCCTGGACTTCTGGTGGCTGTCAGCCTCGCTCGCCATCGCGGGCCTCGGGATCGCCCCGGCGCTTGCCGTCATGTTCACGATCGTGTCGGCGAGCGTGAAGTTCAGCGAAACCGCTGAGGCCTACGGCTGGGTCGGCACCGGCCAGCTCATCGGCGCGGCGCTCGGTTCTGCCATGGCCGGTTTCATGATCGACGCGTTCGACGCGCACGGGGCGTTCTGGGTCGCCGCCGCCCTCACGTTCCTCGGATTCCTCGTCGCCATGGTGTTCCGCGGCGCCCACCCCGACCTGCGCGGGCGCGACTCGAGCCCCATCCCCGACACCGAGCCCATCCAAACCCTGCGCCCGTAGCTGCGCTGCCACCCTCCGTCTCGGCCGACCTCCAACGTGACGGAGGGCGGTCGGGCCTAACCGTGGGCTCAGCCGATCGCCGTGGCCACGACGCGGGCGAGCCGCGTGCGGATGACGTGGTCGTTCCCTTCGACCTTGTGCACGTTGACCCCGCGCATCCGCTCGACGATCCGAAGGCCCGCCGGTGTGAGGAACGGATCAAGAGTTCCGTAGATGACTTCGACAGGAGCCGTCACGTTCGCGAGGTCGCTGATGGTCGTCTGGGATTCGATCAGATTCTCGAGAGACAACACGAACGGCGTCCAATTGCGTTCGGTCACCTCGATCACGTTCTTGATCGGGGAGATTCGGGCAAGGCGGGCGGCGCCGCGCATCGTGAACTCCTTGTTCGAGCGCAAATACTCATACGCCCTCATATGCAGGTCGGTTGCAACACGATCCCTGGGATTTCCAATCGCGCTCGACGAGATATAGACCGGCGGGCTCACGAGCACGAGCTTGGAAACTCGGCGTCGATGCGTCGCCGCGTAGCGTGTCGCGATGAGACTGCCCATCGAATGGCCCACGAGAACGAACTGCTCCTTCAGCTTGAGGCTCCTGATGGTGCGGGCCAGCGCCGAGACGTGCTCCTCGAGGTCGTACCGCGCATCCGCGGGTACCGGCGATTCGCCGAATCCGAGCAGATCGATGGAAATCGCGCGGTGCCGGTCCGCGATCAACGGGATCAGCAGCTCGAACGTCACCGACGACGAGGCGATTCCGTGCACGAGGATGACGGGGGAACCGGACCCTTCATCGCCGGCGACGTGCAGCAGCGGACCGCTTTGGCGCCGGAATCGATCGAAGAACCCCATGAATTCAGTATCCCCCGGTCGGATGCGCGCCCGCACACGACGAAGGGGACCGGCGATTGCCGATCCCCTTCCGCGCGCTGGAAATCAGTTGTCGCGAAGTGATTCCTTGTAGTCGTTCGTGGCCTTGGTCGCGTCCCGCTCGGCTTCGGCCTTCTTCACTTCGGCCTCGGCTTTCTTCACCTCGGCCTCTGCCTGAAGTTCATCGATCTTGTCGGCCGCGCGATCCTTCACGTCTTCTGCCCACTCTCCGACCTTTTCCCCGGTCGCTTCCGCGGCATCTTTGGCGTTCTCGAAGATTCCCATGATGTATCCCCTTCTGGTTGTCGGTAGATCACATTCGACCCTAGGGGCGGACGAATTGAACCCGGGCAGGATGCAGGGCTCTTCCAGCCAACTCCCACCGCGCGCACATTCGCGCCGGACGAACGAATCGTGGCAAACGTTGGGTGTTGTCCGAGGTCGCCGCGCCAGTATGGTTGCCGCATGAGGCGCATTCTGATCACCACGGTAATGGCACTGTCGCTCGCTTCGCTTGCGGGATGTTCGATGTCCGGAGCGTCAAGCCCTGACTCGGGCCCGGGAGTTCCTCAGGTCATGGAGGAAGGTGGTTTCACTTCGGGAGACCACGCGATCGGCGGGGATGGCGGGTCCGACGTCAGGAGCTCTGTCGATGGTCCGCAGATCATCACGACCGTGCAGGTGACCGTCACGGTCGATGACCCGATCAGCGCCGCGGATGATGCCGCGAGAATCGCGGACCGCTTCGGTGGTTCCGTCGCAGACCGCAGCGAACGTGCGGGCGCGGGGAACGATCAGGGCAGCGCCCAACTCACCCTGCGCATCCCCTCGGCCAGCCTCACCAAAGCTCTCGAGGAGTTGAAGGAACTCGGCGTCGCCCGCGAGACGACCATCAATTCCACCGATGTCACGGCGCAATCTCAGGACCTTGCCGCACGCATCACGGCGCTGCGCACGTCCGTCGACCGGCTCCTCGACCTGTTGTCGAAGGCGAGCTCGACCGACAACCTTCTGGCCATCGAGACGGCGCTCTCCGAGCGCCAGGCGAACCTGGAAAGCCTCGAATCGCAAAAGCGGAACCTCGACAGCCAGGTGCAATTGTCCACGGTCAACATTTACCTCGTCTCCGAGAGGGATACGCCGGCGGAAACCCCCGACACGTTCTGGAGCGGGCTCGAAGCCGGCTGGGGCGCATTCGTCGCGTTCTGGTCTGCAGTGCTCGTCGCCCTCGGAGTACTCGCCCCGTGGCTCCTCGCCGCCGGAATCATCACGGCCATCGTGTTGGTCTGGGTCAAGCTCGTCCGGCGCCGCAACGCCGCCCTGAAGAGCTAGCGGCTCCAGTCGGGCCGCGGCGGCGCAGGGCGGCCGGCAGCGTCATAGGGGCTGATCGCCTTGTGCGGATCCTGCTCTCCGGCAAGCTCCCGCAGTCGGCCGATCGTGTCGCGCGCTTCGTCGACGACGGTGAGGAGTGCGGGAACGAGGGCAAGCAACCGTCCGATGCGCTCCTCGTCGCTCGACCCGTCGCCGTCGTAGATGATGCCCATGGCGTTGTCCCGCAGCACCGCGGCGCGGTCGAACAGCTCGTCCGTCGTGTCCGGGCGGGCGAGCGCGGAGGTCGCGAGAAGTTCGATTTCACGGCTCAGCACCGTCAGGGGGCTCTCGGCGTCCGCTTCGTCCGTCACCCTTCCGATTATGCGCGATCCGTTGGGGCCACGCGAACGGACACGTCGCGGTCGGCGTAACCTGAAATCATGTCCGAGCACCCGAATTCGGCATCGCCCCAGCGCACAGTACTTCGGCAGGTCGTCGAACCATGGACCGTTGTGGTCTTCATCACGGCACTGTTTCATGTATTCCGCGGCGCCCCGATCGATGGCCTGTTCTTTCTCGCGATCACCGTGTTGTTGGTCGCGCATGCTCTCGGCTGGGTGCGCATGAGGCTCCCGGCAATGCGTCTCCCGCGGCTCACGACCCTCGTCGGGCTCGCGGTCGTGCTTGGCTCGCTGCTCGTCCTCGCTCCACGCCACGGCATCGTCGAAGGTCTCATCGTGAGCGCGATCGGCGTGTGCGTGCTTGCTGTCGCATGGGAATCGGGTGGAGAGCAAGCCGAGAAGTCCCGAGCGCTCCGGAAGGCCCTCGTGCTGTTCACCGCTGTCGGGGTGCTCGGCTGCCTCATCGAAGTTTCCTCGTACCTGCTCGGCCTGGCGTCGCCCGAGGCCATGTTCGAGCATCCGAGCATTTCGCTTCTGCTCGACCCGTTCGTCGCAACCACCCCGGGGCGGATCACGTTCACGGCGCTGTGGCTTGCCTCCGGGATCTGGTTCCTCCGCCGCGCCCACGGGGGTCAAACGCCATGACCATGCGCCTCATCACGATCGTCGGCTTCGTGGCGTGCCTCGTACTGATTGTCCTCCTGGAGGCTCTCGCCCGCCGCGAGCCCGAGAAACTGACATCGCTGACTTCCATGATCGACCACGTGATGGCGACCCGTTCGGCGCGGGTCGGCATCCTGCTGTTCTGGTGGTGGCTGGGCTGGCACTTCCTCGTCGGGCAAACCGTGTAGCCGATTTTCTCCGGCACCGATTCACAGCAAACTCCATACTGCCCTGCAAAGATGTCGGACATGAATCGACGGACGCTGATCATTCTGCTCGCGCTTGCGATCCTCATCATCGCGGCCGTTGTGGGGTACGCGGTCACCCGCCCACTCGCCGAAACCGCCACGGGCGGCAGTTCTGTGAGCGGACCGTCGCACAGTTCCGCACCCGGCGGCGGAAGCGCCCAGCCCGGCGCGCGCTCTGGCGAATACGTCGAGTACTCGCCCACGGCGATCTCTTCCGCGCAAGGCGTCACGCTCTTGTTCTTCCACGCCTCGTGGTGCCCGTCGTGCCGCCAGATCGAATCCGAAATCCTCGACCAGGGGATTCCGGATGGCGTGACCGTCATCAAGGTCGATTACGACAGCAATCAGGATTTGCGCCAAAAGTACGCAGTGACGATCCAGACCACGTTCGTGAAGGTGGATTCGTCGGGCAACGAGATTGCGAAGTTCGTGCCATACGGAGGGGACCTCAGTCTGAACCTCGTCCTCGACACCCTCACCTAGGCGGAGTGCCCGGTGCTTACCTTGCTCCTGCTGTCGTTCGTCGCCGGAATCCTCACGGTGGCGGCACCGTGCGTGCTCCCGCTGCTGCCGGTGATCGTCGGCGGGTCGATCGTGAGAACGGAGGCGGATGGCTCTCGCCCGGACCGTCAGTGGCTGCGCCCTCTCGTGATCGCGCTGAGCCTCGCCGGCTCCGTCATCCTGTTCACGCTTCTGCTCAAGGCGACGACAGCCCTGCTCGGAGTGCCGCAATTCGTGTGGCAGCTCAGTGCCGGCGGCATTGTGTTCCTGTTCGGCCTCACGATGCTGTTCCCGCAATTGTGGGAGCGCGTCATGACCGCGACCGGACTGCAGAACAGGGCGAATCGCGCAATGGATCGCTCGTACCGACGCGGAGGCATCGGAGGCGACATCCTGCTCGGGGCAGCGCTCGGTCCCACGTTCAGCAGTTGCTCTCCCACGTATGCGCTCATTCTTGCCGCGGTACTGCCGGTTTCGTTCGCCGAAGGGCTGCTCTACATCGTCGTGTACGCACTCGGCCTCGCGGTGACGCTCATGACGGTCGGCCTGCTCGGGCAGGCGTTCGCGCGCAAACTCGGCTGGCTCACGAACCCGTCCGGCTGGTTGCGCCGCACGATCGGCATCCTGTTGATCCTCGTCGGCCTCGCCGTGATTTTCGGCCTCGACAAGCAGTTCCAGGCGTTCGTGCTCGAGTCGGGCTGGTACGACCCGATCGCCGAGTTCGAGCAATCGATTACTGGCTAGCGGATTCGGCCCGTTGATATTCTGAGCGGATGCCGCTGTGGATCTGCAAGGCCTGCGCCGTCGAATACCCCGATACCGCTGAAGCCCCCGGCACCTGCGCGGTTTGCGAGGACGAGCGGCAATACGTCCCGCCCGCCGGCCAGGAATGGCTCACGCTCGAGGGGCTCGCTGCCGACGGCCATCGGATCGAACACAGCGAAGTGGAGCCCGGCCTCCACGCCCTGTGGGCCGACCCGAAAGTCGGGATCGGCCAGCACGGCCACCTCGTGCAGACCGACGCCGGCAACCTGTTGTGGGATCCGCCGGGGTTCCTCGATGGCGCGGCGGTGGAGTGGATTCGGGGCCTCGGCGGCGTCGCCGCGATCGTCGCGAGCCATCCGCACATGTTCGGCGCGCAAGTGTCGTGGTCGCACGCCCTCGACAACGCCGACGTGCTCGTGGCCGAAGCCGACCGCGGATGGGTGCAGAGGGAGGATGCCGTGATCCGCACCTGGACGGGCGACCTCGAGCCGCTCCCCGGGGTCACGCTGCGAACCGTCGGCGGACACTTCCCCGGCAGCGCCGTCCTGCACTTCGCGGGCGCCGACGGCAAGGGCATCCTGCTCTCCGGCGACACGATTTTCCCCGGGCCGAGCGAAAAGTGGGTCACGTTCCTGCGCAGCTATCCGAACCATATCCCGCTTTCGGCGGCCGTCGTGGAGCGCGTCGTCACCGCCGTGAACGAGTTCGAGTACGACCGCATGTACGGCAACTTCGGCCAGCCCGTCCGAACGGACGCGCGCGCGGCCGTCCGCCGCTCCGCCGACCGCTACATCGCGTGGGTGCGCGGCGACTTCGACCACCTCACGTGAGGGTGTGCACACGATGCCGGAGCTGCCCGAAGTTCACGCCCTCGCGGCGGATCTCGGCTCGCGCCTGACCGGTCGCACCGTCGCGAGGCTCGAGATCGTCGCGTTCGCCGCTCTCAAGACCTTCGACCCGCCGACCTCGGCGCTGGCCGGGAAGACGATCCGCGCCGTCACTCGGCACGGCAAGTATCTCGACCTCGCCATCGGCGACCTGCACCTGGTCATCCATTTGGCTCGGGCAGGATGGATCCGCTGGCGCGATGCCGCGCCGCAACGCTCCGGTCGCCCCGGCAAAACGCCGCTCGCAGCACGCCTTGTGCTCGATGACGGCACGGGGCACGACGGCACGGGGCACGACGGCACGGGGCACGACGGCACCGGGCACGACGGAACTGGGCACGAGGGCTCGAGCATCGCGAAAGGCTCCGGATTCGATGTGACGGAGGCGGGGACGAAGAAGAGCCTCGCCGTCTACGTCGTGCGCTCCCCGCTCGAGGTGCCGGGGATCGCACACCTTGGCCCCGACCCCCTCGATGGCGCTTTCACTATTCAGGAGTTTGTGGGAATTCTGGAGGCGGGCGGCCGAAAGCACATTAAAGGACTCCTGCGCGACCAGTCGGTGATCGCCGGGATCGGCAATGCGTACTCGGATGAGATCCTGCACGCCGCGCGGATGTCGCCGTTCAAGCCAGCCGCAATGGGCCAGGCTGATGCGGCTCGGCTGTTCGCGGCGATGCAGACCACGCTTCGCGAGGCCATCGAGCGCGCGGACGGCCTCGCCGCATCCGAATTGAAGCGGGAGAAGAAGTCGGGGCTTCGGGTACATGGCCGCACCGGCCAACCCTGCCCGGTGTGCGGGGACACCGTGCGGCAGGTGATCTACACGGATTCGACGTTCCAGTACTGCCCGACCTGCCAGACCGGAGGCAAACCCCTCGCCGACCGGGTGCTGTCCCGCCTGCTCAAGTAGCGCCTAGCCGCGGGCCCGATTGCGCCGGCGGATCTCCTTTGGCGCGCGCCCGGTCTGGAACGACTTGCGCGGGTTCACGAGAAAGCCCTGCTTGAGCGCTTCCCGGCCGATCAGCATCCGGAACCCCATCTGGTCGCGGTTGCTCAGAGTCGTCTCCGCCGTCAATCGGCGACCGGCGACTTCGACGTCCAGGAGTACGACGTAACGCACTTCTTCGTGTCCGGACGAGCTCTTCACGGTTCTTCGGTCGTGCACGGGAAGCTCGACCGTCACGCTGTCGCTGTCGGACTGCTGCCACGGCTGCACCGTGAACCGCACCCGCTCGCCTCCGTCGACTTCTTCGATGTTGATGGCGTGAAGCGCAGAACTGCGCGCCCCGGTGTCGAGTTTGGCCTTGAGCCACGGAATTCCGATGCCGGGCATGCTCACCCATTCGCGCCACCCCACGATGGTGCTTGAATGGTGGTCTTGACTCATTCGACTATCTTGGCAGGCGAACACGATGAAACTGGCCATCCTCTCGCGTGCCCCACACGCGTATTCGACGCAGCGTCTGCGTGCCGCGGCCGTCCAGCGCGGCCACACCGTCAAGGTACTGAACACGCTGCGCTTCGCGATCGATCTCTCCGGCGCCGAACCTGACCTGCAGTACCGCGGAAAGCTGCTCTCCGACTATGACGCGATTCTGCCGCGCATCGGCAACTCGATCACGTACTTCGGCACGGCCGTCGTGCGGCAGTTCGAGCAGATGGATGTGTACACACCAAATACGGCGAACGGGATCACGAACTCTCGGGACAAGCTGCGGGCGACCCAGATCCTGTCCCGGCACAACATCGGGATGCCTGCGACGACGTTCGTGCACAACCGCGCGGACGTCCGCGAGGCGATCGAGCGCGTGGGCGGGGCCCCCGTGGTCATCAAACTCCTGGAGGGAACTCAGGGGATCGGCGTGATCCTCGCCCCCGAAATCAAGGTCGCAGAAGCGATCATCGAAACTCTGCACTCGACAAAGCAGAACGTGCTCATCCAGCGTTTCGTCTCGGAAAGCAAGGGGAAGGACATTCGCGCCCTCGTCGTCGGAGACCGCGTCGTGGCGGCGATGCGGCGCGTCGCGGTCGGCGACGAGTTCCGCTCGAACGTGCACAGGGGCGGATCCGTCGAGCCCGTCGAATTGACGCCCGCGTTCGAGCAGGCGGCCGTGCGCTCGGCCCAGATTATGGGCCTGCGGGTCGCGGGGGTCGACATGCTCGAAGGCAAGGATGGCCCGCTCGTCATGGAAGTGAACTCCTCGCCGGGGCTCGAGGGCATCGAACGGGCGACGGGGCTGGATGTCGCCGGTGCGATCATCGACCACATCGGCAACCAGGTCGCATTCCCCGAGATCGATGTGCGGCAGCGGCTGAGCGTTTCGACCGGCTACGGCGTCGCCGAGCTCCTCGTGCACGCGGGCGCGGACTTCGTTGGCAAAACCATGAGGGAGACCGGGCTGTGGGAGCGCGACATCACGACCCTGACGGTGCACCGCGGAACGACCGTCATCCCGAACCCGAAAAAGGATCTCGTGCTCGAGGCCGGCGACCGGTTGCTGTGCTTCGGCAAGCTCGAGGAGATGCGGTCGATGATCCCGGAGCGCCGGCGGCGCCGGGCTCGCGTGCGGAAGCTCCCGAAGGATGCGATCATCGAGAACTGATTACCGGCACCGTGTGCGCCGTCAGCGGTGCTGATCGAACAGGATCGGGTTGCCGTCGGGATCGTGGACGGTGAAACTCGCGGGTCCGGTCGTGGACTCCTCGATGTCGTCGCCCACGTCGATGCCGCTTCGTTTCAGTTCCCGCTGCAACTCGCGGACATCCGTGAACGAGTCGAGCTCGTTCGCCGATCCGTCCCAGCCCGGGTTGAACGTGAGCATGTTCCGCTCGAACATGCCGTGAAACAACCCGATCGTGCACTCGCCATTCTTCAGGATGAGCCAGTTCTGGTCGATGTCGCCGCCCAGGACTGAGAACCCGAGCTTCTCGTAAAAGTCTCTCGACGCGCGAATATCCCGAACCGTCAAACTGATCGAGAATGCCCCGGGATCCATGGCGTGCTCCCTTGCAGGTAGTGACTCGGTGGTGGAGCTAAGGAGATTCGAACTCCTGACCTCTTCGATGCGAACGAAGCGCGCTACCAACTGCGCCATAGCCCCAAAATGTTGCGTTGCTACGTTATCACGCGAAGCAATCGGAGCGGTTCCCTTCGAGACGCCAGACGCTTGCTCCTCAGGGAGCGGGCGGGATCCGATCAGCAAAGCTGGCTCCTCAGGGAGCGGGCGGGATCAGCCGACGGCCCTGCGGCGGCGAAGGATCTCGTCGAGGTCCGCAGGTGCCGCATCTGCCTGATCGACCAGCCCCATTCGCGCGAATCGGCTCGGCTGCGGAATTCGGGCCACCTCGGATGCCGCCTGCGCGGCCCGGAGGGTACGCTCCGCCTCGGCGGCGGCGACCCTCAGGAGTTCTGCGTGGTCGGGCTGTGCGGTTTCGAGTCGAGCGCCGCGCGATCCCTCGGCCACGAGCGATCCTCGATCGCTGCGTGACAGGTAGAGGGGCCTGGGGACGGCAACGGGGTTCCAGCTGCTTTGGCGCGGAGCCGCGTAATCCGCATGATCGTGCAGCGGGGTGGCCACGGGACTCGCCAGCGCCGCTCGCCGCAACTCAGCGCGAGCACGCGAAACCGCGGCCGCCTGGCCCAACAGAGCGAACGAACCCACCGCCACGACGAGAGAGCCCGCGAACAACACCCATGACCCGGATACGACAAGCGCCTGAACTCCAAATCCCCCGGCGATCAGCGCACCCAACAGCACGACAGAGGCGAGCGCACGCGATCGGCGCAGACGGCGCGCAGTGCGAGCGCCCCCTTCGAGTCTTCCGTCGAAGGCGGAATCCCCGGGGAACCGAGTGTCGCGGCCGCGGCGCCCGGCGACCTCCTCAGGGAGCGGTCGACTTACCCGCGCCGACGATTTCTGGTACTTGCGCAGTGCCCGCTGCTGGGCGGCAACCATACGCGCGGTCGCCTCGACGCGCACAACGGAAGGCAACTCGGCGCTCTCCGCCAGAATTCGCATCGTCTGCTGCAGCCGCACCGCGTTCCGCTCCGTCGCGAGATACTCCCGGCGCTTCAACCACGTGGGAACGAGATAAAGGAACCACAGCACGGCGGCGAGCGCGACAACGACGCTCGATCCGACTCCATCGATTCCCATGGCCTTAACGCTAGGGCTGGCACGCGCGAACCGGCCTCTGGCGCGCCGTTGCCGGGCCTACCTGGAGGTTGGAGCCCGGGATGGGGGAACTAACGGCCGGCGTGCTGCGCCGCGGCACGATCCGCGGCGGGGACGACGCCGGCGCCAGCGGGAACCTTGCCATCCAGCCAGCGCCTCAGCACTCCGGTCGGCAGTTCATCCGAAACGAGCGCGAAACAGAAATGGTCCCGCCAGTCGCCGTTGATGTGGATGTAACTGCGCCGAAGGCCTTCGTAACGGAATCCCAGCTTCTCCACCACGCGAAGGGAAGCCTCGTTTTCGGGCCGGATGCAGATCTCCATGCGATGCAGCCCGAGCTGGAAGAAGCAGTAGTCGGTGGCGAGCGCGGCAGCGGTCGGCGTGACCGACTTGCCGGCGAAACGCTCCGCCACCCAGTACCCGATCGTCGCCGAGGACACGCTGCCCCACGCGATCGACGACACGTTCAGCTGGCCTGCGAGTTGCCCGTCGTATTCGATCACGAACGGAAGCCCGAGCCCCGACCGCGCGTTCGACGTGAGGTTGCGGATGCTCGCCCGAACGTCGAAATTCATGGGGCCGCGCGGATTCGTGGCCTCCCACGTGCGCAACCAGCGGCGATTGTCCATGAGTTCGCGCTCGAGGCGGCGGGCATCACGCACACGCACCGGGCGGATGGTGACTGCACCCTCGGTCAGCGTGGGAACGATCATCGTCAATCCAAACCGCTCGCGAAATCCTTGAGCCACGGCCGGAGCTCCGGGCCGAGATCGTCGCGCTCGACCGCGAGCTGCACGATCGCCTTGATGTAGTCGAGCCGGTCCCCCGTGTCGTATCGACGGCCCCGGAACACGACGCCGTAGACGCCCCCCGCGATCGACGCATCCGCTGCGAGCTCCTGCAGCGCATCCGTCAACTGGATTTCGCCGCCCTTGCCGGGCTTCGTCTCTTCCAGAATGTCGAAAACTTCCGGGCGCAGAACATATCTCCCGATGATCGCGAGGCTGGACAGCTCCGTCCCCTCGGCGGGTTTCTCCACAAGACCCGTGACGCGCACGACGTCGTCCGTGTCCGTGCCCTCGACCGTCGCGATTCCGTACAAGTGCGCCATGGCGGGATCGACCTCCAGCAGCGCAATGACGGAGGCATTGCGCTCCTCCTGCACCTGCAGCATCCGGGTCAGCAGGGGGTCCCTTTCGTCTATGAGGTCGTCGCCCAGAAGAACGGCGAACGGCTCACTGCCCACGTGCATGCGCGCGCGGAGCACGGCGTGGCCCAGGCCGAGCGGGTCACCCTGCCGCAAGTAATGCACTTCCGCGAGATCGGTGGAGAAGTTGACCTTCTCCAGCCGATCGCTGTCGCCCTTGCGCAGAAGGGCCGCCTCAAGTTCTCCGACGCGGTCGAAATGGTTCTCGAGCGCGCTCTTGTTGCGCCCGGTGATCATGAGGACATCGGTGAGGCCGGCGGCGACGGCCTCCTCCACGACGTACTGGATGGCCGGCTTGTCGACGACCGGGAGCATCTCCTTCGGCATCGCCTTGGTGGCCGGCAGGAAGCGCGTGCCGAGCCCTGCCGCCGGGATGACTGCTTTCGTGATGCGAGACGCCATGGGGCAAGGTTACCCGTCCGCCCACCGTAAACTGGCTGTATGAGCGGTGACGAGAGCCACCAAAAGCGCGCGCTGAGGGCTGAACTCCGCGGCCGGCGGCGAACGATGACGGCGTCCGAACGTGACGGGGCGACGGCAGCGTTCACGCAGAACCTCATCGACCTCGTAACCGATCTTGATGCCCATTACATCGCGGCCTACCTGCCGGCGCAGGATGAGCCGAACATCCGGCCGTTCCTCACCTGGGCGCAGGACCACGACATCCGGGTGCTTCTGCCGGTGAGCCGGGATGACGGATTGCTGGACTGGGCGGTCTTGAGCGATGCGGAGCAGGAAGGCCTGCACGGAATGCCGGAGCCGGTCGGCGAACTGCTCGGGCCGATCGCCATCAACGATGTCGACCTCATTCTCGTGCCCGCCGCAGCCGTCGACCGTTCCGGAATGCGCCTCGGCTGGGGACGCGGCTACTTCGATCGGACGCTCGGTTCCATGGAGAAATGCCCACCCGTGTTCGCGGTGATCTTCGAGGGAGAACTCGTCGGGGCAGTACCCACCGAACTTCACGACAAGCGGGTCAACGGCGTCGTCACGCCGGAGGGCATCACGAGTTTTCCCGGAATCGCCGACTAAGGAACCCAGTGCCCACATATTCCTACCGCTGCACGGCGTGCGGCGAAGCGTTCGACATCCACCAGTCCTTCACGGATGCGAGCCTCACCATTTGCCCCGCATGCGGCGGCTCCCTGCGGAAGATTTTCAGCGCCGTCGGCATCACCTTCACCGGTTCGGGTTTTTACCGCACCGACTCTCGCGCGAAGCCGGAGAGTGAGAAGTCCGGGAAAGGCGGCGGCGAGTCGAAATCGGACTCCAAATCCGAATCGAAGTCCGAATCGAAGTCCGAATCCAAGTCCGAATCCAAACCCGACAAGCCCTCCTCCGCGTCCAAGGGGAGGTCCGCCTCGACCTCCGGCAAAGGCTCTGGCTCCGGAAAGCCCGCAGCCGGAGGCACTGCCTCCTAACACCAGCAAGGGAAGGAAACCACCGCCATGTTCACTGGCTTCAAGCAATTCATCATGCGGGGCAATGTCATCGACCTCGCTGTCGCGGTCGTCATCGGAGCTGCGTTCACCGCGATCGTGAACGCGCTCGTGACCGGGATATTCAATCCAGCGCTCGGCGCCCTGTTCAATGCGGAAAACCTCGACAAGGCCTGGATCGTGTCGATCCCTACCTTGTCGGGGGGAAGTGCCGAAATCCTCTTCGGGGCGGTTCTCGCGGCAGTCATCCAATTCGTGCTCGTCGCAGCGGCCGTGTACTTCGCGCTCGTTCTGCCGATCAACAAGATGAAGGCTCGCGCGGAGGAGAAACGCAAAGCAGGCGCCCCGGAAGCAGAAGTGCCGCCAACCGAGCTCCAACTGCTCACCGAGATCCGCGACCTGCTGTCGAAATCCGCGACGGACGGCACGCGCACGAATTAGGCGAGGTCACTCCGCCATTCTGGAGAGCCGCGATGGCCACCAGATCGCCTTGCCGATGTCGTAGGAGAGCGCCGGCACGAGGAGCGAGCGCACGACGATCGTGTCGACGAGCACACCGAACGCGACGATGAACGCGATCTGCACGAGGAACAGGATCGGGATGACGGCGAGCGCCGCGAACGTCGCCGCGAGCACGATTCCCGCCGATGTGATGACGCTGCCGGTTTTGCCGAGGCCCCGCAGAATGCCGGCCCGCGTTCCGAGCCGCAGAGACTCCTCCCGCACGCGAGTCATGAGGAAGATGTTGTAATCCACCCCGAGCGCGACGAGGAAGACGAAACCGAACAACGGCACCGCCGCATCCGCCCCGGGAAACCCGAGAACGTGATTGAACACGATTGCCGAGACGCCGAGGGCCGTCGCGTAGGAGACCACGACGCTCCCAATGAGCAGGATGGGCGCGACGATCGAACGCAGCAACACCATGAGGATGAGCAGGATCACGAGGAGGACGATGGGGATGATCTTCACGAGGTCGGCCTGTGCCGTGTCATTGGTGTCGAGCGCGATGGCCGTCACTCCGCCCACCAGCACGGTGTCGTCCAGGTTGACAAGATCGGCGCGTAACTGACGAACCAACGCTTCCGCCTCATCGGAGTCTGCCTCATAGTCGAGCACGGCGTTCACGAGAACCCGCCCATCGCGAATCACCGGATCCGGCGCGGGAGCGTTCGGGTCCAGGCTCGGCCGCACGTTGCCGGCGAAAACCGAAGCAGACCCGACGCCGGCGGTGCGTTCGAGGGCGGAAACGATCGCCGACGCGCTCCCCTCCTTGGTGACGACCACGACGGGGCTTCCCGACCCGGCATCGAAGTGTTCAGCAAGCGCATCCTGACCCGCCACCGAATCCGTCGCGGTAAGCACGAGGTCGGTCTGGGGCACGCCATTGGCCTGAAGTTGAACGGTGCCGAGCCCCCCTGCGACGAGAACGGCCAGAGCGAGGATCCACGTCAGGCGCGGCCTGCGCGCAACGAGCGTGCCGATCCGCTTCCACACGCCCGTCACGCCGGCAAGTCCGCGAAGCTCCGCGGAACCGTCCGCACTGCGTGACTCCTCGACTCGTTCGCTCGCAGCCTTGAGTTTGGGGCGAATCGGCCAAAACGCGGCGCGCCCGAAGATCGCCAGGACCGCCGGGAGGAACGAGAGCACGGCGAGGAGTGAAAACACGATCCCGATCGCCGCGATCGGGCCGAGGCTCCGGTTCGAATTGAGGTCGGAGAACAGCAGGCACAGCAGCGCGATAATCACGGTGGCGCCCGAGGCGACGATGGGCTCCCAAGCGGCACGCCAGGCGACGAGAATCGCCGACCATCGCGACTCGACGTGCTGGAGTGCTTCCTTGTACCGCGCGACGAGCAGGAGCGAATAGTCGGTCGCCGCACCGATTACGAGGATCGACAGGATTCCCTGGCTCTGCCCGCTCAACGAGATCCAGCCCCAACTCGCGAACGCGTACACCACGAGAATCGCGGCGCACAATGCGAACACGGACGTGAGGAGCACGAGGATGGGCAGCACGATGGATCGGTACACGAGCAGCAGAATGATGAAAACCGCGCCCGCGGCGACGAGCAATAGCAGGCCGTCGATCCCGCCGAACGCGTTCACGAGGTCGGCGGTGAGTCCGGCGGGGCCGGTGACATAGCCGGTCATCCCTGCCGGCAGCTCGTCGGCCAGCACGGCGCGCAGGCCGGACACGGCATCCCGCAACCCCGCATCTTCCGAAATCGGCACGATGAACTCGATCGCGTATCCGTCGTCGGACGGGATCGGCCCCGCCACCGATGTCGACTGACCGGATTCCGGCTCCTGGATGCCATCCACCGCACCGAGCCGCGTACCGAGGTCCGCGAACTCTCCAAGTTGGGATCTTTCTATTTGCGTGTCGGAGACGATGATGACGACGGCGGGAATTGATCCGGAGTCAAAGAACTTCTTCTGCCAGTCGATAGCGACCGTCGACTCCGCGCTCGCAGGGAGGAACGACGCCTGGTCGTTGCTCGAGACGGAGGAAAGTTTGCCGAACGTCGGCCCGCCTACCGCGGCCGCCGCAACCCAGACGAGCAGCAGGATCGACGGCAGCAGGATGCGCACCCACCGCCGAGGTGCGCGGGGCGCGGTGCGGGTGCCGCTCGCGTTGTTGCGTGCCATCACTCGGTCGCCGCCGTGTCGGAGGGTGCCGTGGCGGAGGGTGCCGTGGCGGACAGTGCATCCAGGAAGCGGATCACGATGTCCTTCTCGCTTGCGGTCAACTGGGCCGCAACCTCGAATCGCTTGGCGTGCAGGCGGCCAACCTTCTCCTCTACTTCGGCGTGAGCCGCGGGACTTACGGTGATCACCATGGCCCTTCGGTCATGCGGGTGCGGCGCGCGCGCGACGTGACCTGCCGCTTCGAGCCGATCGATGAGCTTCGTCGTCGAAGCGGTGGAAATTCTGAGGTGGTCGGCGATCATTCCCGGAGTTACGGCCTTTCCCTGATTTGTGGAGACGATGATGAACCGCATTGCCCTCATGTCGTTGTCGCCAAGTTTCATGGAGTGCCGCGATTCATCGTTCATCCGCTGTTCCGCTTCCCGCCACCGCCGCACGGCGGCGAGCACGGCGACGGCATCCTCCATGTCTGACTCGCTCATGGCGTTTCGGTTGATCAGCACCTGATGGGGGTCGATCACACGGGGGTCGATGAGCGGATCAGGTGTCGAACGATGCGCAGCGTGCGATTCGGGCATGGGACGAGCTTACTGCCCCTTGACGATATACGCCAGTCTATTATCTATCTCGGCTAGGTTAGTGGTGGCTGTCCCGCTCGTCGATCAACCCCAGTGCGGCGGCTTGTCGGCCTTCAACCGATCGTCGTTCTCGTTGTCGGCGTGACGACGCGGCTCGGGTTGCGGACTCGGATCACTGCCGGGAACTGCCCGCGTCGAAACGCGCCGATCCTTCCTGCGCCCCGGTTTCCCTTCCCGATCTTCCCCGCTGGCCGTGCCGTCCGCCTCGTCGGATTGGCCCTGACCAGTGTGCTGCGAATCCATCGCGCTAACCGTGGGCGCCACCGATGGGAATCGGTTCTGTTTTCGGCGCCTGCTCAACACCCAGCATGTGCACGACCCGATCGGCGACCGCGTCCGGATCGCTGAACAACTCGAATGCGTACACGCGAAGATAGTGCCACCCCAGGCGGCGAAGCAGCTCCGGCCGGAGCCGAAGCGCCTCGCGCATGCTCGAACCCTGCAGCACGGTGTCCGTCTCGATCGTGAGGCACATGCCCCGGTTGCTCGTGACCAGGCCGAGTTTCCCGTGGTGCCCGAGCGCAACGCGCAACCCTCGCGCCTCCAGCCTGCGCGCGAGATCGACGAGCATCGGGTCGCTGTCATCCGGAACCGCCTCGACGCGCGTGCGCGCCGTGACATCGGTGAGGATCTCCGCGAGCGCCACCGCGCCGAACCGCATGCGGTCCTCGTCGATGTCGGATGCCTCAAAGCACGTAACGATCACCATGGCGCGACGCGCGCGCGTCATCGCCGCCGCAAGCATCCGCTCGCCGCCCGGCCGGCCAAGGGCGCCAAAGTCGCTGAGCACCCTACCGTGGGGAGTGCGCCCGTAGCCGATCGAGAAAATGACCCGGTCACGGCTTTCCGCGACCGCCTCCTCGATCGTGGCGACAGTGAACGGTTCCGCGCGATCGCCGAGAACGAACTCGTGCAGGTCGGGCCGCGTCGTGAGGGCGAGCAGCACGGCCTGCTGCACCCGCACGGCATGCCGCGGACTCGCGGTGATGACCATGAGGGACTCCTGCGGGCGGCTCGAAGCGTGGTCGAGCACCAACTCGACGACGCGGTCGACCTCGGCGTCCACGCTTTCCACCGCGCCCGTGGATTCGTCCGGCATCCCCGTGCCGTTCTCCACGTGGTCGATGCGGATGCTGCCGTGCCCGAGAAAACTCCCCGCCCAGGGAAGGGACTCGATGCGTCCGGCGTAAAACCGGCGATTCACGAGCTCCGCGAGATCCTCGCCGCCGGCGCGATAACTGCGCGTCAGCGTGAGAGTGGGAAGGAGTGTCGCAAGAGTTGCGAGCGCGGATGCCGCGTGAAGTGAGTCGAGCTCCTCCACTGACTGCTCGGTCGAGTACTCGTCGCCGAGCGCGACGGTGAACGCCGACGGAGTCTGCGTCACCGGGTCGCCGAACGCGACAATCTGCTTGCCCCTGCGGATCGCGCCAAGGCATTCCGCGACCGTCATCGCGCCGGCATCCACGAGAATCACCGAGTCGAACCGCAGAGAATCGGTGATCTCCGGCACCTCATACGGCGACGCGACCCAGACGGGAGCGACGAAACGCGACAAGTGCGGCGCCGCCTCCTGCAGTGCGCGCGAATCCACCGAACCGCCGCGCAAAAGCTTCTTGAGCTCTGCCGCTTCGTCCGGCCAGTCGACGAGCCCGACGCTCCAGTTCTCCGCGAGCTGCCACGCGAGCAACTGCGCACTGCCTCTCGCGTGCGCTTCATCCACCATGCGGAAATCGGACTCGAGCCGGTCGAGAACTTCGGTGTTCGCGCCCAGGAGAGCACGGTCGCGCTCCAGCAGGGAATCAAGCGCTGAACGCCACCATGCGAGTTCCAATTCCGCGGCCACGTCGGCTTCGGGCACGTGCCGGGCGGAAAGATCGAACAGCAGCGGTTCGATATCGAGTTCGCGCAGACCGGAGACGAGTGCCGTGCGTTCCTGAAGGTTGTGCAGCGCATCCGACTCTTCGCTCAGACCGGAAAGCTTCGCCGCCAGCTCCTCGAGGCGCAAATTGGCGAGCTGGCTCGCTGTGGACTGATTCCCCAGCGGCTCATCCAGAGCGGCGAGATCCTGGACGACCTGCTGGTGCGCAACCTGGACATCCGCGATGCCTACGGGAATCTCGGGGATCACTCCCTCCGCGACGAACCGCTGCCACAGGAATCGCTGCTGCTGGATGCGGCGCAAGGCTTCGTTCAGATCTCCCACGTGCGAACCCGGCCGCTGGTACTCCTTCGCGAGCTGCCTCATCCGGCGTCGGTTCGCCGCCGACATGTGCGCGGAATCCTTGCGAGAACTCGTGGCGGAAATCAGGTCGCTCAACGAACGTTCGAACACGACGGGCAGGAACTTGTCCAGAGTGTCTCGGATGTCCGTGAGCAGGCGCAAATACACACCCAGCTCGGCGATGGATTCGAACGGCCGCATCCGCGTTCCCGCGATGAGCTCGTTCGCCCTCTGGAGCAGGCGCGGCACCTCCACGTGGTAGAGCTGCTTCGCAATGCCATGGGCCCTGGCGGCCTGCTCGCTCGAGGCGAAAGATGCCCCGTACCAGGCCGAATCGCCCGGCCCGTACTGAAACTCACCAAGGCTCGCAGCCTGAATCATCGTCGCCGCCGCCTTTTCGCGACCGTGCGCGAGTCGCACCACGGATTCGCGGCTGAGCCGTGCCGTCGTGGTCGGCGGGTCCGGCAACAGCGCAAGCCGCGACAATTCGGTCAGGCAATCCAGGACCGAAACACCCAGCTCCGGGTCGGTGTTGGACACCGCAGTGCGGTAGTCGAGGAGAATCTTGCGAAGCCGGACCAAGGCTTCGTCCACTTCGCCGAGGCGAGGCTCCTGGGCTTTCTCATTGCGGCCGATCGCCCGGATGATGTCGCGCCGGAGGGAAGCGGGCGCTACCGGCAGACCGCCGAGCCCGATGTCGCCGAACCTTTGGACAATCCCCTGCAGGCTCGAGGGCCGAGGACTCACCACGAGCACTCTCTTGTTCTGCTGCAGAAGGCACCCGATCGCGTTCACAATCGTTTGGGTTCCCCCTGTGCCGGGAAGAGTTTTGACCACGACGGAGTTCCCCGCGGCGATGTGCGCCACAACGCCGTCCTGCTCTGCGTCGGCGTCCAGCAGCAACGTGTCGGTCTCGGGTGCGCGCTCGTCGGGGTGTTGCGCTTCCGCGGCCGTGAAACTCTCCTCCACCGCCCACTTCGCGCTCGGGTTGCCGGCGAGAGCATCGAGGATCGGATGTTCGAGATCAGCGGCATCCGTGACGAGAGCAGTCGCGATATCCGCGAAGGACGACACCACGAGCCGCGGCTGCACGTTGAACCATTCGAGATGCTGCGTGAGGCCGCGCAGGCGATCGATGACCGAATTCGGCTTGAACGCGCCATCGTGCTGCGCGAGCGCGACAAAACTGGCGGCATCGAGCGAAATGTGGAACTGTTCGTCGAGCGCGGCTGCCAGCGCCGGATTCAGCGTCGGCTCCCCACGCAGTCGCAGCTCGAAATCGTTCCCGTAACGCCGGATCGCGAGTGGGCGCAGCAGAATCGGCGCGCGGAAATCCGCACCCTCGAACTGCCACTCGACGATTCCGATGCCGAGATGAACCGAGTCGATTCCCCTCGTGCTCGAAAGCTCCCTCGACTTCGCCGCAACCTCCGCCGCAGCGAGCTTCGCCGCGCGAAGCGCCATGTCATCCCGGATCAGACTCGACAGCAGCGTCGTCTTGCCCGTGATGAATTGCGCCAGGCCCCCCGGATGGGTTGCCCCCAGTTCGATTCGCGTGAGCGGCCCGTCCACGAAATGCAGAAGCGGATTCGTGCCACCGATGCCGGCAAGTTCCTGCCGCCATCCTTCCCACGTGGGTTCTGCGACATTCATGGCCGTGAAACTCGGATCCCCGAGAGTGAGCGCGTGCGGCGACGTGACCTGGGCGTGCGCGAATGTGGGGTCGCTGGGATGCTCCGCTGGATCATCCAGGAAGTCGTCTTCAGGTTTGCCGGCACGCCACACGATGCCACCTTAAGCGGAAAGCACGGGTTTTCCGGGGAGGCGGGGCGAGTTTCGCCGTGTGCGCTCCCTCGTCGCCGCATGCTGCGAGCACTCCCGCCGCCTCGAATGCGCCCCCTAAACTTGCGACCATGGATTCCCCGCTCCTCAATGCTGCCGGCATTGCCGTCCTCACGGTCGTCGTCATTTTCGCCGGGATTGTCGGCGCCGGCTTCTGGCTGCTGGCGCGCCGGCGCTCCCGTGCCCACCAACCGGATGCGCTCGATGCGCTGCAGCGCGAGGCGAACATCCTGCTCGTGCGAGTCGACGATGCCATCAAGAGCGCGGACGACGAACTGGGCTACGCGATCGCCCAGTTCGGCAACGTCAAATCACAGGAGTTCGAAACCGTTCTGGAAACCTCGAAAGCACAACTGAGGGAAGCCTTCGGCCTTCAACAGAAACTCGACGACGCGTTCCAGGACACCCGGACGCAACGTCGCGAGTGGAGCAGCAGGATCATTCACCTGTGCGAGTCTGCCCAGTCGGCGCTCACCGCGCAGGAGGACGCATTCGCGGAGTTGAGGAAACTCGAATCGAACGCACCCGAGAATCTCTCCGCCGCCCGCCGCGCGGTGGACTCGGCCACGGCGCGCCTCGCGGAATCCTCCGACGCGCTCGCGAAGCTCCAGCGGGACTTTCTCGACGCCGCCGTCGCGTCGGTCGCCGACAACGTCGACCGCGCGCGGGCCGAACTGGAACTGGCGGCGGCGAGCGCCGATCGCGCCCAAACAGCACTGGACGCCAGGACTGACTCGATCGCCGGCAGCTCGGCCGTGGAGGCCATCCGCGCCACCGAGGAGCACGCCTATCGCGCTGGGAAGCTCATCGACGCCATCGAGACGCTCCGACTCGAACTGGACAAAGCGAGAGATGCAGCGACCACCCTGCGCGAGGCGACCCGCGAGAGCCTGGTGGGCGCGCGAGCCGTCCGCGACGCCCCTCCGGATGCCGCGGTCGGGAAAGCTGTTGGGAAGGCGATCGAAACCGTGGAGGCGGCACTCGCGGTGGATGTGAAGCTCAGGGACCCGCTCGCGACGCTCGAAGTGTTGCGGACGGCGAACGCCGAGCTCGACGCCGGCATGGCAAGCGCGCGAAACCAGCACGAGCGCTTGTCCGGTGCGCGCGTTGCGCTCGTCGGGGCGCTCGTCGGAGCACGAAGCCAGATCGCGTCGACGAGAAACTACATCGACACCCGCCGCGGCGGCGTGGGCTCGGAGGCCAGGACGAGACTCGCCGAGGCAGAACGGCTCCTGGCCATCGCGGAAGCCGAATCGGATCCGGTCGCCGCCCTCGACATTGCGCGAAGCTCGGCGACCTACTCCAGGGACGCTGATGCGCTCGCGCGCTTCGACCTGCTTCGCAGGTGAATTGCGCGCACCGCGGGGCTGGGAATGTCCTGTGTGGGTCGGAAACAATTGGGCATGCGGAGCACAGGCTGTACCATTGAGATCTGATTTGCCCACTTTGGCTTGTTCGGCGAGAGATACGGGTAGGACACGTGGGTACGAAAGGTCAGACAGTCTTGAGTGTGAAGAAGTCTCGTGAAGCGTTCGTGAAGCTCGCGGTCATCGCGGTCTCCGGAGGGCTTGTCGCGACCCTCGCGCTTCCCGCCTACGCCTTCAACTCCGCGAGCAACGACGTCGTCGCAAGCGCGCCGGCCGAAAAGGAACTGGCCGTCCAAACCTTGGCGTCATCGCCGTCGAACGCACTCGCGGTCACCCGCGACGGGTACACGGCCGTCAAGAAATCCGTCACCCCCGTGCTCGTGAACCGGTTCGTCACGCTCAATCCTCCGGCGCAAAGCTATAGCGGCCAGGCCGTCGTCGATTTCGCCATGCAATTCGTCGGAGTTGTGCCCTACGGGTCCGGAAACAGCCCGACGACAAGCTTCAGCTGCGACGGCTTCACCCAGTACGTGTTCGGAAACTTCGGCATTCACCTGCCGCGCATCGTCTCTCACCAGGCCGCGCTCGCCGTCCCCGTCTCCGTAGCCGATGCGCAACCGGGAGACCTCGTCTGGCATCCGGGACAGCACATCGGAATTTACGCGGGCGGCGGGATGATGGTCGACTCTCCCCGCGCCGGGCTCTACGTCACCTACCGTGCCATTTGGGGGAACCCGGTCTACTTGAGGCTCAAGTAGGGCGCGTTTCGATCATTCGCGGTCAAACCCGTCGATGATGCGCGCCTCCAGCAGCGCGCGATCCTCCACGGGCAGAAAGCTGCTCGCGGCGGCGTTCAATTGGAACGTCTCGAGATCGCCGAGGTCGTAGCCGAACGCATCGGAAAGCAGCGCGAGCTCCTGGCTGAGCGTCGTATTGCTCATGAGCCGGTTGTCGGTGTTGACGGTCACCGTGAACCCCAATTGATACAGCAGGTCGAACGGATGATCGGCGAGGTCGGAGCCCCACCGCTCGATCGCTCCGGTTTGAAGATTCGATGAGGGGCTCAGTTCGAGTGCGATTTCCCGGTCCCTGACCCAGCGCGAGAGCACGCCGAGCGTGACAAAGCTGTTGCCGCCTGCCTCTTTTTCGACGTCGATGTCTTCCGCGAGCCGCACGCCGTGTCCGAGTCTCAGCGCCCTGCCGTCGAACAGCGCACCCCGGATGCTGTCGAGCCCCGCGGCTTCCCCCGCGTGCACGGTCGCCGGAAGGAAATGCTCCGCGAGGAAGTCGAACGCCGTGCGGAGTCGGCTTGCCGGGAACCCGTCTTCCGGGCCGGCAATGTCGAATCCGACGACACCGCGATCCCGGTGACGCACCGCCAATTGGGCGATCTCCAGTCCGTTGTCGGCCTGACGCATGGCGCTCACGAGCTGCCCGATCCGGATCTGGCCGCCTGACCTGGCAACCGAGTCGATTCCGTCGTCGATTCCGGCCTGCACCGCCTCCACGGCATCGTCCAGGCTCAGTCCCCTTCTCACGTGCTGCTCGGGCGCCCACCGAACTTCGCCGTAGATCACGCCGTCCCTGTGCAGGTCTTCAACGAATTCGCGCGCGATTCGCGCGAGGCCCTCGGCGGTCTGCATCACCGAAATGGTGACGTCGAAAGTCTTCAGATACTCCACGAGGGAACCGGAATCCGCCTGGTTCGCGAACCACGCGCCGAGTTCATCGGCATTGGTCGCCGGCAGGTCGAGTTCCAGTTCGCCGGCGAGATCGATGATGGTCTGCGGCCGAAGTCCGCCGTCCAGGTGATCGTGCAGCGACACTTTCGGCAGCGGATTGATGTTCACGCCGCTGGACAAAGTGAACTGCCGGTCTGCTGCGCGCTCGAACGTTGCGGGGCTCATGCAGCAAATCTACCGGCTCGTGCCCCTGGCATCCCCCCTCTAGGATTCAGGCATGACGACGAAAATCATCCTGGACTGCGACCCTGGGCACGACGACGCGATCGCGATGCTTCTCGCACACGGGAACCCGAACATCGAACTCGTTGCCGTCACGACCGTTCACGGCAACCAGACGATTGAGAAGGTGACCCGCAACGCGCTCGCCGTTGCGACCGTCGCGGGGATCACGGGAGTGCCGTTCGCGGCGGGCGCGCACCGGCCGCTCGTTCGCGAAGCGGAGGTCGCTGAATCCATCCACGGGGATTCCGGAATGGACGGCCCGGCGCTGCCGGAGCCCGCGTTCGCTCCGGACGAGCGTCACGCCGTCGACCTCATCATCGACACCATCATGCAGAATCCGCCCGGCACCATCACGCTCGTGCCGACCGGCGCGCTCACCAACATCGCCCTCGCGGTGCGCAAGGAGCCGCGCATCGCACAGCGGGTGAAGGAGGTCGTGCTCATGGGAGGCGGCTACCACGTCGGGAACTGGAGCGCGGCGGCGGAGTTCAACATCGTGATCGACCCGGAGGCCGCCCACATCGTCTTCAACGAGTCGTGGAAGCTCACGATGGTCGGCCTCGACCTCACCCACAAAGCCCTCGCGACCCCGGATGTCGTCGCCTCCATCGCCGCGATCGACACGGCCCCCGCGCGGTTCGTCCTCGAACTCCTCGAGTTCTTCACGGAGAGCTACCGGGATGCGCAGGGCTTCGAGTACCCACCCGTGCACGATCCGTGCGCTGTCGCCCTCGTCATCGATCCCACCGTCATGACGGTCGTGCGGGTTCCGCTCGATATCGAACTCACCGGATCGCTCACCCTCGGCATGACGGTCGCCGACTTCCGGGCCGAAGCGCCCGACACGTGCACCACGTACGCGGCGACCGACCTCGACCACGCCAAATTCTGGGGCCTCATCACCGACGCCCTCACCCGCATCGGCTGACTTTCATCATTCAGGAGGTTGTGTGACGGATGTGACTGTCGGGAATCCGAAAGCGTGAGCGATTGCCGAACGCACCCACTCACGCGGTGATTCGGTCGGCGATGAGCGGTCCGCCGTCGTGCACCTCGTCGCCCTTCGCGCCGATGCGGTACGCGCCCTCGAGCGCCTCCATCGCACGCTCGAACCGGGCAGGTTCATCCGCGTGGAGCGTGAACAGCGCCTGACCCTTCGTCACGGTATCTCCCGGCTTCGCGTGCAGGTCGATGCCCGCGGAGTGCTGTACCGGATCCTGCTTGCGCGCCCTTCCTGCGCCGAGGCGCCAGGCCGCGACGCCGAACGGCAGGGCTTTCTGCTCCACGAGGATGCCGTCCCGATCTGCCGTAACGACATGCGACTCCCTCGCAACCGGCAGCGGCGCGTCCGGGTCGCCGTGTTGCGCCGCGATCATCGCGCGCCACGTGTCCATCGCGCGCCCGTCCTTCAGCGCGCCCTCCACGTCCGCATCCGGTTGCCCGGCCGACGCGAGCATCTCCCGCGCGAGCGCGAGAGTCAGTTCGACGACATCCGCCGGCCCGCCGCCGGCAAGCACTTCGACCGATTCCCGGACCTCGTTCGCGTTGCCGATCGCGAGCCCGAGCGGCACGTTCATGTTCGTCAGGAGCGCCGTGGTCACGACACCGGCATCCGTTCCCAAAGCCACCATCGTCTCCGCGAGCTGGCGACTGCGATTCTCGTCCTGCATGAAGGCACCGGACCCGAATTTCACATCCAGCACGAGCGCGTGCGTTCCCTCGGCGATCTTCTTGCTCATGATCGAGGATGCGATGAGCGGAATCGACTCGACGGTGCCCGTGATGTCCCGAAGCGCGTACAGTTTCTTGTCCGCAGGAGCGAGCGTCTCCCCGGCAGCGCAAATGACCGCGCCGACGGATTCGAGCTGGGCGCGCATCTCCTCGCCGCTGAGGTCCGCCTGCCAGCCTGGGATGCTCTCCAGCTTGTCGAGCGTACCGCCCGTGTGGCCGAGTCCGCGCCCGGAGAGCTGGGGCACGGCAACACCGAAGGATGCCACGAGGGGGGCAAGAGGCAACGTGATCTTGTCGCCGACCCCGCCTGTGGAGTGCTTGTCCGTGGTCTTCTTCGACAGGGTGTCGAATGACATGCGCTCACCCGAGTCGATCATCGCGAGGGTCAGGTCGCGCACTTCGTCCCGGTCCATGCCGTTGAGGTAAATCGCCATGGCCATCGCGGCCATCTGCTCGTCGCCGATGTATCCGCGAGTGTACGCATCGATGAGCCAGGACACTTGCGCGGTCGAAAGCTTGGCGCCGTCACGCTTGGCATGAATGAGGTCCACCGTGTCGAACGGTTCGATAGTTGTCACGCTGTGTACTCCTTCAGGGTGCGCGGGCCGAAGGCATCGGGGATGACTTCGTCGATCGTCTTGATTCCCGAGACGGTCTCCAGCACCATGCCGGGCGCCGAATGCTCGAACAGCAACTGTCGGCAGCGTCCGCACGGCATGAGAACATTGCCGTGACCGTCGACGCACGTGAACGCGACGAGCTTGCCGCCGCCGGTCATGTGCAGGCTGGAAACGAGCGCGCATTCGGCGCACAATGTGAGTCCGTAGGAGGCGTTCTCGACATTGCATCCGGACACCACGCGGCCGTCATCCACCATCGCCGCAGCGCCGACGGGAAAATTCGAGTACGGGACGTAGGCGTGCGTCATCGCTTCTTTCGCGATATCCCGCAGGCGGTCCCAGTCAACGTCAACCATGGCTGTTCTCACTCCTTCTTCGAATCTAGTCTGCTACCGCCAACCTTGCCCGGCCTGCCCGCAAGATACGCGGTGATCGAGAGGGGCACAATGAGCACGCTCAAAAACAGCAGCGGAACGACCCATGCGGCTGTCGCATCGCGCAGCGCGCCGAGCGCGAGCGGCCCCACGGCTGCGAGCAGGTACCCCCAGCTCTGCGACATCCCGGACAACTTCGTGGCGTGCGCGGAATCCGGCGACCGCAGCACGATGTAGGTGAGGCCGAGGCCGAGCCCAGCCCCTTGCGCGAGTCCGAGGAAGATCATCCACGGCAACGCGGTATCCGGCATGAGCAGAAAGCCGACGAACGCCACGGTATACAGCACGGATACAACGATCGAGAACGCTGCCTGGCTTTTCATCCGGTCGAGGACGAGCGGTACGACCAGTGCAGGCAGGATGCTCGCGAGGTTCACGACCGAGAGCATGAGCCCGGCGAACACGGCGTCATGCCCGTACCCGATGAGTATGGTCGGCAGCCACGCTGTCGTCGAATAGAAATTGAGTGACTGGAGTCCGAAAAAGATCGTCACAAACCAGGCGATGCGGTCGCGGGAGAGTGCAATTCCCACGACCCGCGGATGACGCGGCAGTTGCCGCGTACTCCGAAGGGTCGGAATCCAGCACACGAGCCCTACGACCGCGAAAAGTCCCCACGCTCCGAGAACTTCGTTCCATCCCCAGCCGACGGCCTGAGCGACCGGCACGGTGATTCCGGCCGCAAGAGTCGCGCCCGCCGTGAGCGACATGGAGAACAGGCCGGACATGATTCCGAGCCGGTGCGGGAAGTCCCGTTTGATCAGCCCGGGAAGCAGAATGTTTCCGACCGCGATGCCTGCGCCGATCAGCACCGTTCCGGCGAACAGCGCGGGCACCGTGGGGACGATGCGCAAAGCCGAGCCGCCGATGATCGCCACGAGCACGAGGGCAAGGCTGCGCTCGAATCCGATTCGTTCCGCGAGCAATGGCGCAAGCGGGCCCATCACCCCGAAACACAGCACAGGGACGGTGACGAGCAGCCCAGCGAGCACCGAGGACATCTCCAGGTCGCGGATGATGTCATCGAATACCGGTGCGACCGCGACGATGACCGGACGCAGGTTGAGCGCAACCAGCACGACAGCAATCGCCGACCACAGGCCGCCGGACACCAGTCGGGCTGGTGCGGCGTCCGCCACCTTCATCAGGACTTGATGTACGGCTTGCCGTCGGCGGCGGGTGCCCTCGACACTCCGACCAGTCCGGCGACCGCGAAAATGGTCACGACGTAGGGCAGCATGAGCATGAACTGGCTCGGTACCGGGGATCCGATAATTCCCAGCACGCTCTGGAGGTTCGATGCGAACCCGAACAGGAGAGCCGCGAGCGTCGCCTTGATCGGATCCCACTGCCCGAAGATCACCGCTGCCAGCGCGATGAAGCCCGCGCCCGCCGTCATCTCCTTCGTGAACGAGCCGACCGAACCAAGAGTGAAGTAGGCGCCGCCGAGGCCGGCAATCGCGCCGGCGAGGGACACATTCCAGAACCGGGTCAGGTTGACCCTGATGCCGACGGTGTCCGCTGCCTGCGGGTGCTCGCCGACCGAACGCGTGCGCAATCCCCACCGCGTGCGGAACAACGAGTAGGCAACGAGCGCCACGACGACGTACATGATGTACACGATGACCGTCTGATTGAACAGCACGGGCCCGATGATCGGGATCTGCCCGAGCACGGGGATGTCGATGCGGTCGAACCGCGGCGGCGAGTTCAGGAGTTGCGAGCTATCGGTGAGCACCTGCGAGTACAGGAACCCGGTGAGGCCTGCCACGAGCACGTTCAGCACGACGCCGACGATGATCTGGTCGACGATGTAGTTGATGGCGAACGCCGCGAGCACAAAGGATACGAGCACTCCCGCAACCATTGCGGCGAGCAACCCCAGGAGCGGCTGGCGGGTGATGGATGCGACGACAGCCGACATGAATGCGCCCGCGAGCAGCTGGCCTTCGATCGCGATATTGATGACGCCGCTGCGTTCGCAGATCACGCCGCTCAGTGCCCCGAAAATGAGGGGAACACTCAGACTCACCGCACCGATCAACAGGCCGGGGACGGGAATGAGCGCGTCGGCGGACGCCCAGGTCAGGAATGCGACGAGGAACAGCACGACATACACGATGGTGAGCCACAGCGGAACCTTGACGGCGCGGTGCACCATCCACGCCGTAATCCCCGCCATGACGAGAAGGGCGACCGCGAGCACCCAACCGGTAGCCAGGGTCGGCAGGAACACGTCGGGGAGTTGAATCCAGTCCGCGGACGTGGAGAGCCGGAACTGACTCACGCCCGGACGGCCGAAAAAGCCGAAGAGGACGACGGCGAAGACCGCGAAGATGCCGAACGCGATGGGAGCCTTCCAGCTCCTTACGACCGCCTTCTCCCTCACGATCGGCGATGACGCGGATGCGTTGGAAGTGGAACCGGTAGTTGCGACGCTCATTTCGTCACCGCCGCTTTCTTGCCTTGGAGCTTCGACAGTTTGATGGGCGCGAGAAGGTCCGGACTCGGCAACCGGAAAATGGCCCGCACGAGCGGCGGCGCCGCGATGAACAGCACGATCATGGACTGCACGACGAGCACGATGTCGATCGGGATTCCTTCGGCCGCCTGCATCGTGAAGCCACCCGCCTTGAACGCGCCGAACAGAATGCCCGCCGAGAACACGCCCCATGGCCGGGAACGCCCGAGCAGGGCGACGGTGATCGCGTCAAATCCGATTCCCGCATCGATTCCCGCACTGAATCCGGTGGTCACCGTCCCGAGAACCTGAAACACGCCCGCCAGACCGACGAGCCCGCCGGAAAACAGCATGACGTAGGTGAACATGCGCGGGACATTGATTCCGGCGACTTTCGCTGCGCTGGGGCTCGCTCCCACGGCCCGGAATTTGAACCCCAGGCTCGAGCGGTTGAGAAGCCATGCGACGAAGAACGTCGCACCGATCGCGAGGACGAATCCCCAATGCAGGCTGTATTTCGGGCCCAGGAGATCCGGGAAAACGGCCGTGTCCATCATCCCCGGCGTTTTCGGGTTATTCGAACCGGGCGCCTGGAGGAGGCCGGGCGTACTCAGCATCCAGTAGACGAAGTAGAACGCGACGTAGTTGAGCATGATCGTCGTGATGACTTCGTGGGCGCCCGTTTGCGCCTTAAGGAAGCCGGCGATCCCGCCCCAGAGGGCGCCCGCGAGGATGCCGGCGACGACCGCGAGGATGAGGTGCAGACCGTACGGCAGGTGAAACGAGAACCCGACCCATCCGGCGGCCGCCGCGCCGAACAGCATTTGACCGCGGCCACCGATGTTGAACAATCCGGCCCGGAAGCCGAGCGCGACACCCAGTCCCGCGACGATCAGCGGAGTGGCGAACGCGAGAGTGTCCGTGAGCGGCTTGATGCCGTTGAGGAATCCCGGCCGACGGAAGTTGTAGACCGAACCCTGGAAGAGGGAAACATAGGCTCCCGATACCGCCTCCCAGATGGCACCGAGGGTCGCACCGGGCTTCGAGAAGAAGTAGGCGGACGCTTCCTGCACTCTCGTGTCGGTCAACGCGATCAGGATGCCGCCGATCACGAGCGCGAGCAGGACGGCGAGCACCGACATGAGGGCGCTCCCCGACAGGATCTCGCGCATGGCGGCCGACCAGCGGGACGACTCGGAATTCTCCGTGCCCGGTTTGGCCGGTGCACTCTCCGGCGTTGCCTCTGTCTCGGTGGACTCTGGTGTCGTGCTCATGCCGCTTTGCCCGTCCCGGCGGGCGCTTCGCCTGCCATCATCAAACCAAGGACCTCGCGGGGAGTGTCGCCGGGAACAATGCCCACGATTCCTCCGCGGTACATCACAACTATCCGGTCTGCAAGTGCCGCAACTTCGTCGAGTTCGGTCGAGACGACGAGAACGGGAATCCCCGCATCTCGCGTCTCCACGATCCGCGTGTGCACGAACTCGACGGAACCGACGTCGAGACCCCTCGTGGGTTGCGCTGCGACGAGCAGTCTCAGTTCGCGGCTCAACTCGCGCGCGAGCACCAGCTTCTGTTGGTTACCGCCCGACAGCTTGGATGCGTGGGTGCCGATGCCCTGCGCGCGGATGTCGAACTCGGAGATCTTCTCTTCCGCAAACTCTGCGAGCGTCGCCAGCTGCAAACTGCCCGCCCTCACGAACGGCGGTCCCTCCGCACGGTCCAGCATGAGGTTCTCCGCGATGGTGAACTCCCCGATCAGACCATCCTCGTTGCGGTCCTCCGGGATGAACCCGACTCCGGCATCCAGAATGTTCCTGACGCTCTCGTGGCGCAGCGACTTGCCGTCCAGTTCGATCCGGCCGCTCACCCGCGGTTGAAGGCCCATGATCGCCTCGACCAATTCCGTCTGGCCATTGCCCTGAACTCCGGCGATCGCGACGATCTCTCCCGCCTTGATGTCGAAACTGATGTTGTTGACGACAATCTGGCCGATCTGGTCGATGACGGAGAGCTTGTCGATGACGAGCGCAGGCTCACCCACGTTCGCCTCTCCCTTGTCGATCATGAGTTCGATCGCCCGACCCACCATCATCGACGCGAGTTCCTCGTTGGACGCTGTCGGCGACGCCTCGCCGACGACCTTGCCGAGGCGGATGACGGTGATCTTGTCGGCCACTTCGCGAACTTCGCGCAGCTTGTGGGTGATGAAGACGATCGACGTCCCCGCCTCCTTGAGCTGCTTCATGATGAGCATGAGCTCGTCGGTTTCCTGCGGGGTGAGAACGGCGGTCGGTTCGTCGAACACGAGCACCTTCGCATCGCGGGACAACGCCTTGATGATCTCGACGCGCTGCTGGACGCCAACGGGAAGATCCCCGACCAGCGCATCCGGGTCGAGGTCGAATCCGAACCGCGCGGAGATCTCGCGCACTTGCTCGCGCGCCTTCGCGACATCCAGTCGCCCGGCGAATGTCGTCGGCTCGTGGCCGAGCATGACGTTTTCCGCCACGGTGAACACGGGAATGAGCATGAAGTGCTGGTGCACCATTCCGATGCCCGCCGCCATGGCGTCACCCGGTCCGGCGAAGTGCTGAACTTCGTCGTTGAGCAGAATCTGACCCTCGTCGGCGCGATACAGGCCGTACAGGACGTTCATGAGCGTCGACTTGCCCGCGCCGTTCTCGCCGAGCAAACAGTGAATCTCACCCGGCTCGACGACTAGGTCAATGTGGTCGTTGGCAACCAGGGCACCAAATCTCTTCGTGATGCCGCGAAGTTCGAGCTTCATGGTGGATAAATTCCTGTCCGTCCGACACCGTTGCCGGAAACGAGGCGCGTTCGCTACAGAAGACTACAGCGAACTCGGGGAGGCCAGCGGTGCTGGCCTCCCCGAGCCGTGCTGAGTTGTTGCTACCTACTTAGGGGACGACGGCGACGTGACCTTGACCGCGCCGCTGATGATGTCCGCCTTCAATGCGTCGAGTTCGCCCTGCAGGCCGGCGTCGACCTTCGACTCGTAGTCGTGGAACGGCGCAATGCTCACGCCGCCGTTCTCCAGGGTTCCCACGAACGGCGAGTTGTCGAACTCGCCCGCGGCAGCCGACTTGACGACCTCGGACACACCAACCTGCATGCCCTTCATGATCGACGTGAGGAACAGGTCCTTCAGGTCGACGGCCGTCTCGTAGACGTCGGCGTCGACACCGATCATGGCGATGTCCTTGCCGGAGTCGCGAATTGCCTCAGCGGCACTGAGGAAGATCGGACCACCAACGGGCAGGATGACATCCGCGCCCTGGTCGATCAGGTTCTGTGCCGTGCTCTTGGCGGTGTCGTTCGCTTCGAAGCCACCGGTGAAGGCGCCATCCTGCGCTGCGACGTCCCAGCCGAGCGCCTTGACGCTCGTGCCCTTGACCTCGTTGTAGTGGTTGACTCCGTCAACGAATCCATCCATGAAGATCGTCACGGGCGGGATCGGGATTCCACCGAAGGTTCCGACGATGCCGGAGGTTGAGTAGCTCGCCGCCGCGTAGCCGGCCAGGAAGGCCGCCTGCGCCGTGTCGAACACGATCGGCTTGACGTTCGGCAGGTCGATGGAGCTGTCGTCGATGATGGCGAAGTTCACATCCGGGTTCGCCTCGGCCGCGACCTTGGTCGCCTCCGCGAGGAGGAATCCGACGGTGACGATGATGTTGCAGCCCTGGTCGACGAGGTTGCTCAGGTTGGAGGCGTAGTCCGTCTCCGCCTGGGACTCGACAGCGTTGGCCTTGACGCCGAGTTCCTTCGCGGCTTCGTCGAGACCCTGCTTACCGATCTGGTTGAACGACTTGTCGTCGAACCCGCCGGTGTCAGAGATCATGCACGGGATGAAGTCTGAGGCGCCGGGATCCGGGCTGCCCGGGGTTTCGGGTGCTGGCGCACAGCCGGCGAGCAGCAGGGTGCTGACCCCGACAATTGCTAGTCCGCTCAATGCGGAGCGTGAGGTGATTCTCAAGGTGTCCTCCAAGGTGCTGCCGTGGCGCGGTGCCACAGCGATAGTTCGTACAGGTTACCTAATGTTACGAGCGCGTGGACAACCCAAAACGGCTGTCAAAGTCGAAAGGTTACCAACCTGCAACAGGGGATTTACCTGCGGTTTACAGGATGTCGGTTCGCCCGGAGACCTTGAGTGCATCAACGACCGCCTTGACGCGCTGCGCATTCGCGCTCGTGGTCACCAAAAGAGCATCCGGAGTGTCCACGACGACGATGTCCGTGACGCCGATGAGCGAAATCAATCTGCCGGTTTGACTGACCACGACGCCGCTGGACGCATCGGACAGGACGCGCGCGTTCTCGCCGAGAATCGCCAAATCCGACGTGCGGCCGCCCGAGTGCAGTTTGGCGATCGCCGCAAAGTCCCCGACATCATCCCAGTCGAAATCCCCGGGAACGACAGCAAGCCTTCCATTCGCCGCCGCGGGCTCGGCGACGGTGTAATCGATGGCGATCCTGGCCAATCCGGGCCACACCTTGTCCACGACGGCACCTCGCCGGTCGGTGTCCCACGCCTCGGCAAGCTCCGTCAGTCCCTCGAGCAGCTCCGGCTGGCTCTCTCCGAGCTGTTCGAGCAGGCGGTCCGCCCTCGCGATGAACATGCCCGCGTTCCAGAGGTAGTTGCCATCGGCCAGATAGCCCTTCGCGACCTGGGCGCTCGGCTTCTCGACGAACCGATCCGCCTTGACCGCGCTCGGGGCGCCCTGGATGCCCAGCGCCCCATCGCAGTGGATGTAGCCGAACCCGATTGCCGGATCTGTCGGCGTTATTCCGATGGTCGCGATGTAACCGGCATCGGCGGCGGCGATCGCCTCTCGCACTGCGCGATAAAAGCCCCGGGAATCGGAAATGACGTGGTCCGCGGCGAACGAGCCGATGATGACGTCTGGCTCACGGTGGTGGAGAATCGCGGCGGCGAGGCCGATCGCGGCAGACGAGTCCTTCGGTTCGCTCTCCAGAACGACGTTGCGGTCGATGAGCTCGGGGATCTGCGCTTCGACAGCCGCGCGATGCGCCCGGCCTGTGACGACCATGATGCGATCGGGGCCGGATAGCGGCTCCAGTCGCTCCCACGTCGCCCGAAGAAGCGTCTTGCCCGAGCCCGTGAGATCGTGAAGAAACTTGGGTGCATCCGCCCTGGAGAGCGGCCACAGTCGGGAGCCGATTCCCCCCGCAGGTATGACGCTGTAGAAGCGTTCGTGCCCGGTTCCGCTATTGGCCATGGCGTTCAGACTAGCGAACGCGGGAATAGACTGGCAGTGTCGATGGTGCGTGAAGCACTGTCGAACACGCAATGACACATCTGCAGGAAGGCTGGTCGTGCCTGGCAAATCGGTGGGAACGCGCTATCCACTCCCCAAGCTCAGCAAGCCCAAGGCGCCGGCGGGCACGGTGTACCGCGGAGATCCCGGAATGTGGTCGTGGGTTCTGCACCGGATCACCGGAGTGGGCATCTTCTTCTTCCTTCTCGTCCACATCCTCGACACCGCTCTCGTGAGGGTGAGCCCTGAGGCATACAACGCAGTCATCGGCACGTACAAGAATCCGATCATGGGTGTCGGCGAGGTTGCGCTCGTCGCGGCGATCGGCCTCCACGCGCTCAATGGGCTGCGCATCATCCTCATCGACTTCTGGGCGTGGGGAACGAAACACCAGAGGCTTCTTCAATGGATCGTGTACATCCTCTGGATCGTCCTGCTGGTCGGTTTCGTGCCGCGCCACCTGATCAACGTGTTTAGCGAGTGAGCGCCATGTCCATCACCATCGAATCTCCCCGCGCCCCCCGCACCGTCCGCCGCAAAGGCATCAATTGGGAAAAGTGGGGCTGGATCTACATGCGTGCGAGCGGCATCGCACTCGTCGTGCTCATCTTCGGCCACCTGTTCGTCAACCTCATGATCGGCGACGGCGTGAAAGCCCTGGACTTCGCGTTCGTCGGCGGCAAATGGTCGAGCCCGTTCTGGCAGTGGTGGGACACCCTCCTGCTCTGGCTTGCCCTCATCCACGGTGCAAATGGAATGCGCACGATCACCAACGACTACGCCCGCAACAACCTCGTCAACCTCGTACTCAAAGGCGCCATCCTGGCGGCAACCATCGTCCTCCTCATCCTGGGAACACTCGTGATATTTACTTTCGACCCCTGCCCGGCGGGCGCTCCAGCCGAACTGCTCGCGACGATTTGCTCGGCGGGTTGACGATGGCGCAATCAGAGCAGGGCGAGATCATCGACGGAGTGCACTACCACAAGCACGACATTGTGATCGTCGGTGCGGGCGGCGCCGGGATGCGGGCCGCGATCGAAGCCGGGCCGCAAGCGAGCACCGCCGTCATCTCCAAGCTGTACCCGACGCGCTCCCACACGGGAGCCGCACAGGGCGGCATGGCCGCCGCTCTCGCGAACGTCGAGGAGGACAACTGGGAGTGGCACACCTACGACACCGTCAAGGGCGGCGACTACCTCGTCGACCAGGATGCGGCGGAGATCCTCGCCAAGGAAGCCATCGAGGCGGTCATCGACCTCGAGAACATGGGGCTCCCGTTCAACCGCACTCCCGAGGGCCGCATCGACCAGCGCCGGTTCGGCGGGCACACTCGCGAACACGGCAAGGCCCCCGTGCGCAGGGCGTGCTACGCGGCAGACCGCACCGGGCACATGATCCTGCAGACGCTGTACCAGAACTGCGTGAAGCACGGGATCAACTTCTTCAACGAGTTCTACGTTCTCGACCTGCTCATGACCGAGGTCAAAGGTGAGAGCCGCCCCGCCGGCGTCGTGGCGTACGAACTCGCCACGGGCGATCTGCACGTGTTCCAGGGGAAGTCGATCGTGTTCGCGACCGGTGGATTCGGGAAGATCTACAAGACCACCTCCAACGCGCACACCCTCACGGGCGACGGCGTCGGAATTCTGTGGCGCAAGGGACTTCCGCTGGAGGACATGGAGTTCTTCCAGTTCCACCCGACCGGGCTCGCCGGTCTCGGCATTCTCCTTTCGGAGGCAGCGCGCGGGGAGGGAGCGATCCTGCGCAACTCCGACGGCGAGCGCTTCATGGAGCGCTACGCTCCCACCATCAAGGACCTCGCGCCGCGAGACATCGTCGCGCGGTCGATGGCGACGGAAATCCGCGAGGGCAGAGGTGCCGGACCGTACAAGGATTACCTTTACCTCGACATCACGCACCTTGAACCGGCCGTCATCGACGCGAAGCTTCCCGACATCACCGAGTTCGCTCGAACGTACCTCGGCGTCGAGCCGTACACCGAACCGGTACCGGTCCTGCCCACCGCGCACTACGCCATGGGCGGCATCCCGACGACCACGGATGCGGAAGTGCTGCGCAACAACACAGAGACCGTGCCGGGACTTTTCGCCGCCGGCGAGTGCGCGTGCGTGAGCGTCCACGGCTCGAACCGTCTCGGCACGAACTCGCTGCTCGACATCAACGTGTTCGGAAAGCGCGCGGGCAACAACGCGGCAGCGTATGCGAAGAAGGCCGAGTGGGTTGCGCTTCCCAAGGATCCGACCGCGGGCGTGCGCAAACTTCTCGACCACGTACGGAGCGGAGACGGGAGCGAACGGATCGCGGTCATCCGACGCGAACTGCAGGAAGCCATGGATCGCAACGCCCAGGTGTTCCGCACGGATGACTCGCTGCGCGAAGTGGGCGACCTCATCAAGTCGCTGCGCGCCCGCTACCGCAACGTGCAAGTGCAGGACAAGGGCAAACGATTCAACACCGATCTTCTTGAGGCCGTCGAGTTGGGGTTCCTGCTCGACCTCGCCGAAGTCGTCGTGTACTCCGCGCGCAACCGCAAGGAAAGCCGCGGCGCCCACATGCGCGAGGATTATCCGAACCGCGACGACGAGAACCTCATGGTCCACACCATGGCGTACCTCACCGGTGACGCGGAGTCCGCGGTCGCCGACGACCACATCAAGCTCGACTGGAAACCGGTGGTCATTACGAACTACCCCCCGACGGAAAGAAAATACTGATGGCATCCGACGTTCTCGAAACAAGCGGACCGCGCGCCCATGATGTCGTTCCGACGTTCACGGTCACAATGATCGTGCGGCGATTCGACCCCGAGGTCGATGAGGAGCCGCGTTGGGTGGACTACGACCTCGAAATGCACGGGACCGATCGAGTTCTCGACGCGCTTCACAAGATCAAGTGGGAGATCGACGGTTCTCTCGCGTTCCGCCGCTCGTGCGCGCACGGCGTGTGCGGGTCGGATGCGATGCGCATCAACGGACGCAACCGCCTCGCGTGCAAGACGCTGCTCAAGGATCTCGACGTGTCCAAGCCCATCTACGTCGAGGCGCTCAAGGGGTTGCCCCTCGAGAAGGACCTCATCGTCGACATGGAGCCGTTCTTCGACAGTTTCCGCGAAGTGCAGCCCTTCCTCATGGCCGCGAGCAAGCCGAAAGACGGCAAGGAGCGACTCCAGAGTGCGGAGGACCGAGCCCGATTCGACGACACGACCAAATGCATCCTGTGCGCGGCGTGCACGTCAAGCTGCCCCGTGTTCTGGACGGACGGCCAATACTTCGGCCCGGCAGCGATCGTGAACGCGCACCGCTTCATCTTCGATTCGAGGGATGAGGGCTCGCAAGTGCGCATGGATATCCTGAACGACCGGGAGGGAGTGTGGCGCTGCCGCACGACGTTCAATTGCACGGAGGCCTGCCCCCGGGGTATCCAGGTCACGCAGGCGATCGCGGAAGTCAAGCAGGCGATCATGAGGGGAAAGCCCTAGCGTCGAGCGCTCGCACGTTCCGGCAGCAACGGCCGGGCCCTTCGTTCGGCGCAGCGGCGTTCGCGCGTTCGCCGTCGGCAAAGAAGAATGCCGGCGACCACCCGAATGGTCGCCGGCGTCGGATCCCCCGATCCCCCGATCCCGGGTAATGCAAGTTTCCCTCTTATACGGAACAGAGTCGGATCCGGCCGCATCATGACGCGAAAACGGAAAAGATTTTAAGTCTTTGTCAGTTGAGAAGCTGAACCGTGAAGCCCAGGGTGTCCGACAGCAGCGTCAGCGGAATCGAGATGGGAACGGTGACGCCCAAAATCTTGAGGTTCTGCTTGAGCGTGATCGGTCCGACTCCCTCCGGCAGGGCCGTGAGTTTCAGCGCCCAGGTGCCGTTCTGGAGCACCACGGTCGTATAGACCTGGCCGGCAACCTGCGCCGACACGACGGCACCCGGCATTCCCTTCCCGAAAAGGTCGAGATCGACCACGGCAGAGGCCGCTCCGGTCGGCGCGGCGTGATCGGGGATCGGCCCGATGGGAAGATTCGGGAGCAAGGCGTTGATGGGATCCGTCACGGATGTGACGACATCGTCGAGGAGATTCGACACCGTGCCGCCGATGTCTGGATCGGTCGCAGTCAGCACGTCGTTCAGTTTGCCGATTACCGGATCCCCCGGATCGGTCCCACCGAAGGGCACACTGCCATCCGGAGCCGCGTCAGAGCCAGCGTTCGGCTGCTCCTCCACGGCGACGTCCTGGGCTGGAGGAGCCGGAGGAATCATGGTGGTGGCCACACCACCGCCGAAGGCCACCGCCAGGGCCACAGACCCCGCGAGGATGGGTGCCGTCAGCACGGACACTGCCGAAAGGCCACCCGAAACGCTCGGCCCGCTCACGCTCGCGACCGTCAGCGGATCGAATGCCGGCGGCATCGCGAGGGCCTGAAGTTGCGCAGCAGTCGCGCTCGACGGTGCACCCATGGAAGCCAGGAGCGTTCCGCCCGCGACTCCACCGAGCATGAGCGGGAAGAGGACGAGGGCGAGCCGGGAGCCCACCTCCTCCACTTCCTCAGACAGGATGCAGCACCGGGAGCACGTGGCTAAGTGGCCATGGAGCCGTGTCTGTTCCCGGTCCGTGAGCGAGTGCCGCGCTTTGTCGCCGAGTCGCTGGATCGCCCACCGGCAATCGGCAGACTCGCCGTCATCCGAGATGTGGGCTTGCAGCCACGCCTTCCGCAGGCCCTCGCGCGCTCGATACGCGAGGGCGGCGACGCTATTGGCTGTGATCCCGAGGATGGGCGCGACCTCGTGCGGGTCCATTCCCTCCACTTCCGTGTACCAGAGGACCGACTGCCATCGTTCGGGAAGGCTGCGGAAGGCACGCACGGTGAGGGTGCGGTCGAGGGCGAACGCCACCGGGTCCTCCGGAATGGTGTCGTCCTCCAGCGAGTCAAAGTCATCGACTTGCACATCGGTGTTGTTCCCGCCCCACCGGCTCGCAATGTTGCGGATCGTCGTGTACAGGTAGGGGCGAAATCCGCCCGTGGGGCCCCCGCCGCCCAGAATCGCCTGGTAGATGCGGGTGTAGGCCTCTGAGACGAGGTCCTCGGCCTCGAGCGTCGACGTGAACTGCCGAGCCACCCGAATCCCGGAACGCGCATGACGTTCCCACAGCTCGGCGAAAGCGGCGCGGTCCCCTGCGCGCGCGAGCAGAACCAGCGACTCGTCGGACGTGACGTCCGGTGCCCCCTGCAAGTCCATCCAAACCCCCGTTTGGAGCCCCAACTCTCGACCTCGGGTGACGGCGAGATTGGCGCTAGGTCCAGTATTGCGCGTTTTCACGGATCTGACCACCGTCCCGCCAACGTGTCCACGGTGATTCAGGGGAAACTGCGAACGCAAAATACTTCTGGCCGGCACCATTGCTGGTGTCGGCCAGAAGTAAATACATCGAGCTGAGGTAAACGGGTCGAATTGCAACCCCCGTTTTCGCGATTGCGCCGATTCGGGTTCGAACGCACGATCCAATATACCAGTGCGGGAGAGGAATGTGTACCCCGAAATGTCCCCAGTACCGGGGACAGCCGGAGCCGACGGACGGCGAGCGCCAACCCTGTCTCGTTAGGCTTGCGGTATGACGCCGGCACAGAACGTGATCTCCTGGGCCACTTCGCTCAGGCCCGTGCGCGTCTTCCTCCACTTCTCGAACAAGCGCGGCTTCCTGCTCGCCGCAGGTCTGTCGTTTCAGGCGATTTTCGCCGTGTTCGCGGGAATCTGGGTCGGATTCGCGACGGCCGGCCTCATCCTGCAAAACAACCCCCAGTTGAGCGGCGCGTTCTTCACGACCGTTTCGCGTTCCGTCCCCGGTTTGATCTCATGGAACGGCACCGCCGGGGTCATCGATCCTGAGCAACTCATGCAGGCCCAGATCCTCGGCTGGACGGGCGCCGCCGCGGCCGTGGGACTGCTCTTCACCGCTGTGGGATGGCTCTCGTCGGCGAGAGAAGCCATCAGGGCATTGTTCGGACTACCGGGCGAGCGCATGAACTTCTTCCTGTTGAAACTCAAGGACTTCGGGCTCACGGCGGGGTTCGGTGTCGCGATCATCATTTCCTCCGCCCTCGCCGCGGTGGGATCCCAATTGCTCGAAGTCGTGCTCAGTTGGTTCGATATCGGGAAGGACTCACCATTCCTCGCGGTGACCGGTCGAATAATCGGCATCGCTCTCATGTTCGTGCTCGACACGGTCGTGCTCGCCATGCTGTACCGAGTGCTCTCAGGGCTGAAGATCCCGCCACGGCGGCTCATCGTCGGCACAGTGCTGGGCGCGGCGGCGTTGGGGGTTCTGAAACTACTCGGCGGGGTGCTTCTGGGAGGCGCGGGGCGAAACCCCCTCCTCGCTTCGTTCGCGATCATCATCGGTCTTCTCATCTGGTTCAACCTCGTGTGCGTGGTCATTCTGCTCGGCGCGAGCTGGATCGCCGTCGGCATGGCGGATGCCGGTCTCGTCGCGGATCCGAAGATCGCCGCCGAGCGGCGCGAACGCGAACGGCTGCGGCGCGAGCACGAGGAAGCTGAGCGTGCCGCGCTTGCCGCCGAGCAGCGCGGCTGGCTTGCGAAGCTGTTCCGAAGACCAGGACGTCGGTAGCCGCCGATAGGCTGGCGTGGTGTCCACGCCGCTTCGCATCGCCTCCGTCAACGTCAACGGCATCCGTGCCGCATTTCGCAAGGGAATGGGCGACTGGCTGGACGAGCGGGCCGTCGACATCCTCGCGATGCAGGAGGTTCGTGCCGCGACGGAAGATATCGAGAGCCTGCTCGGGCCGGAGTGGAGCATCCTGCACGACGCGGCGACCGCGAAAGGTCGCGCAGGTGTTGCGTTAGCAAGCCGAAACGCCGCGGAAATACATCGAGTCGAGTTCGGACCCGAAGCCTTCGACAGCGCCGGCCGCTGGCTGGAAGCCGACTATCGCGTCGGCGATCGCACCCTCACGGTCGTCAGCACCTACGTGCATTCCGGCGAAGTGGGCACACCGAAGCAGGTTGAGAAGTATAAGTTTCTCGACGCGATGGTCGAGCGCCTGCCGCTGCTCGCGGGGCACAGCGAATTGGCCCTCGTCGTCGGCGACCTGAACGTAGGCCACCGGGAACTCGATATCCGGAACTGGAAGGGCAATCGCAAGAATGCCGGATTCCTCGTCGAAGAGCGCGCCTACTTCGACCGGATCTTCGCGCCGCTCGGCGAGAGCGTCGAGTGCGTCGACGGCACGAAGCGGATCGGACTCGGCTGGGTGGATGTCGGCCGGAAGTGGGCGGGCGAAGTGGATGGCCCGTACACCTGGTGGTCGCAGCGCGGCCAGGCGTTCGACAACGACACCGGCTGGCGCATCGACTACCACCTGGCCACCGCGGCGCTTGCCGGCACGGTCACGAACTACGCGATCGACCGGGCGAGCGCCTGGGACACGCGATGGTCCGACCACGCTCCCGTCGTCGTCGACTACGCCATTTGACGCCGCCGCTCCCTGAGGCTCTCGAAGGCTTGCCCTGAGGCTCTCGAAGGGAGCGCACCAATTTGCGTTCCCGATCCTGAAAGAATGAACCCATGACGTCGAAACCCCGCCTGTTCTCAGGCATGCAACCCTCCGCGAACAGCCTCCACATCGGCAACTACATCGGCGCGCTGCTGCAGTGGAAGGAACTGCAGGCGACGTACGACGCGGTGTTCTGCATCGTCGACTTGCACGCGCTCACCGTCGCGCAGGATCCGGCGCTATTGCGGGAGAATACCCGCCGCACGGCAGCCCAATACATCGCGGCAGGAATCGACCCGGCCAGGTCGACGCTGTTCGTGCAGTCGCATGTAGCGGCGCACTCCGAGCTCGCCTGGGTGCTCAACACCATCACCGGCTTCGGCGAGGCGAGCCGGATGACGCAATTCAAGGACAAGTCGGGCAAGCAAGGGGCCGAAGGCACCACCGTCGGCTTGTTCGCATATCCCATGCTCATGGCCGCCGACATCCTGCTGTACGACGCCGCTGTGGTCCCCGTGGGCGATGACCAGCGTCAGCACGTCGAACTCACGCGCGACCTTGCCGGCCGTTTCAATTCGCGGTTTGGCGAGACTTTCGTCGTACCGGAGGCGGTCATCCTGAAGGAGACTGCCCGCATCTATGATCTCCAGGATCCGACGTCGAAAATGAGCAAGTCTGCCGGTTCCGATGCCGGAATCGTCTCACTCTTGGACGAGCCGACTGTCACCGCGAAGAAGATCAAATCCGCAATTACGGATGCCGGACGCGAAATCCGTTTCGACCGCGGCGAGAAGCCCGGCGTCGCCAACCTGCTCACGATCTATTCGGTACTCGCCGACAAAACCATCACGGAACTTGAGCAGGAGTACGAGGGCCGTGGCTATGGCGACCTCAAAAAGGATCTCGCGGAGGTCGTCACGGAGACGTTCACCCCCATCCGAGCGCGCACACTCGAACTGCTGGATGACCCTGAAGAACTCGACCGCGTGCTCGCCGGCAACGCGAACCGTGCAGCATCCATTTCGAACGAGACGCTCGCGAAAGTGTACGACCGGGTCGGATTGCTGCCGAAGGCGTAGCGGTGCAACCGGTCACGCTGCACGCGAATGGAGTGGCTGGCGGACCTGGATCTGGCGCACTGCTCCTTGATCAGCCGACACGCGGCGATATCGACGCGATCACCCTGTCTTGCCAGGACCCCATCGTCGAGGATTTTTTGACCATCCCGTGGCCCTACGCGCGCGCAGATGCGGAATTCTTCGTCAACGAATTCGTCCCGAACGGGTGGGAAACCGGAGACGAAGCGACCTGGGCGCTGCGCTCCGACGGCGAATTCCTCGGCGTCATCGGACTTCGGGCTAACACCGGCATGATCGGTTTCTGGCTCGGCGCACCGCATCGCGGGCGCGGCTTCATGCCGCGCGCGGTGTCCGCCGTTTCCGACTGGGCATTTGAAACGCAGTTCGCCGGGCTCTCCGCCATCCGGTGGGAGGCTGTCGTCGGCAACGTCGCGTCCCTGGCCGTCGCGCGCAAGACCGGCTTTCGTTTCACCGGAGTCGCCGCCAGCGTGGTGGCTGGCCGCGATGGTTCGCACGGTCCTGCATGGCAGGCGGTGTTGCACGCGACCGACGATCGCGCTCCGAAGCCGGGGTGGCCGACGGTTGAGCCATCGGAGGCGCCGTGACGAATCCTGCGCCATCGGACCGCTCTCCTTCAGTCGTCCTCTTCGATTTGGATGACACTCTGTTCGCGCATGCCGAAGCTGTCGGTCGCGGCGTTACGGCGCACCGCGCCACGCTTGCAGCAAAGGCATCCCTCCCCGATGATGGCGCGGAGGTTGCACGCTGGCATGCGCTGGAGGAGCTCCACTATCACCGGTACCTCTCCGGCGAGCTCGACTTCCTCGGCCAGCGCCGCGCGAGAGTGCACGATTTCGTCGAGTTGTACGGCCTCGAGATCGATGCGGCGGAGGCCGACCGCTGGTACAACGACTACTACCTCGAGTATGAAAAGGCGTGGGTGCTGCACGACGACGCATTGCCCTGCCTGGACGAACTTCATCGCACGATTCCCGGTGTGCGCTTTGGTCTCGTGACGAACGGCGAGCTCGAATATCAGGCACCGAAAATCACCGCCGTAGGCCTGGACCGCTACCTGGAGCACACCATAGCCTCGGGGGAACTCGGCATCGCGAAGCCCGATGCGCGGATCTTTCGCCACGCCTGCGACCTGTTCGGCGTCCCACCCTCGCGCGCCGCGTACATTGGCGATCGCCTAGAGACGGATGCGATCGGGGCCGCCCGCGCGGGCCTCACGGGTGTCTGGCTGGACCGCCGACGTGCCGCCACGGAAGAGGATTTGGCGGCCGCGGCGGCATCCGGTGTGCCCGTCATCCGCTCGCTCGCCAAACTCCCTCAGCTACTGGCCTCGCCGCCTGCCTAAACGGGCCGCCCCCCCTTGCCCCGTTCGCAATTCAGGCAGAACCCAACTTCCTAGGTTGCGTCCCCCGCGTTTACATACTCGTGAAGTCACCACCTTCCTTTTCTGCCTGAATTGCGAGCGGGACAGGGCGCCAAGCGCCATACACTGACTTCGATAACCGGCGCCAGCAGCCCCGTCATCGGTCAGAGACCACCTCCAGCAGTGTTCAGAGCGCCGCGCACAGCACTCATGATCACCTCGGGCGAATACATAACCTGCCGGTAGTTGAACCGCAACACGATGTAGCCGATGGCTGCAAGTGCGACATCGCGGTCATAGTCGCGCGCACTGCCTGGAGCATCGCCGTGGCCCAATCGACCGTCGGTTTCGACCACAACACACCCCTCGACCAGCAGGTCCACATAACCGATGCCCGGGAAATGCACTTGCGGCTCGCAGCCAAGTCCGGCATCCAGCATCATCAGTCTCACGATCGTCTCAAGGCCAGACATACTTCGGGCATCCACTCGACGCCGGTACCTTCGATACTTCACGGGCAAAGCCGTGAAGAGTTTGTCGAGGGCTGCCTCCGAGACGATCCTCTGGTAGGCAGCACTGTCGAGCGCCGCAATCGCGAGGTGCTCTGGCTGGCAGCGAATGATGTGCGCGAGCGCGTTGAGCGGCCCGACGTTATCCATGGTGACTTCCGATTCGTCAACCAACGGGAACCAATGCAATATGCAGCCCTCCCGGTTGTCGGATGTCAGCCGAGTGAACCGATCCCGAGGAGTCCGCATTCGGGAGGCCTCGTGCCGAAGGTGGATGTGTGGGAACCCGTCGTCGATAACCCAAATTCCGGCTCGCCTGGCCGCCGAGACGCACGTCAGAAGACCGCCGACGCGGACTGCCTTTTCGGTCTGCGGGTCAACAAGCGGTGTCGCGTAGTAACCGCGACGCACCCGAATAAGTCGGCCGGAATGTACTGCTGCCGTAAGCGCCCGGGGCGTGTAACCGCGCCGAAGGAGCTGTCGCCGAGTCGCGACCTGCGATTCGGAGTGGTGGTACTCGGTCACATCGTCGAGTGTGGAGCGAATGCGCCTGCGTGATTGTCGAGTGAGTCACATCTGTGGGGAGCAGTCGGCGAATTCACGTTGTGCACAACGTCGCCGGTAACGCGGTCGTCATGTTCGCAATTCAGGCAGATCGTCTCCTCCGTTTTCCGGATGCCTGAAAAGTCAGGACTGATTTGCAACGGATTCGCATTCTGCCTGAATTGCGAACAATGCAGGTCGGGGTGGGGGCGCGTAGACTTGGTGCAGTACGTGCTCCGGGGTCGGTGAAAGTCCGAACCGGCGGTGACAGTCCGCGACCCGCGATCGGCTGAGGCTGAGAACGGTTGAGCCGGTGGAATTCCGGGACCGACGGTTATGAACTGCAGATGGTTCTCAGTCCGGATGGAAGGCAGCACGAGTGTTCGCGCGAGCGCGCACAACGTTTGGTGCTCCCACCTGCGTTCCCGGAGTGCGTCCACACAGACGCTAAGGAACCAGATGTCGGCACAGCGAGCGCAGCGGGCAACACCGCTCATCGAGGACGCGATGCGCCGCGCCCTCGAACTCGCCGCGCTCGGACCGGCGACGGGTGCGAATCCGCAGGTCGGTTGCGTCATCCTCTCCCCCGGTGGCGACACCATCGCCGAAGGCTGGCACCGCGGACTCGGCACCCCCCATGCGGAAGTCGACGCGCTGTCCAAGCTCACCGCCGACGACGCCCGCGGCGCGACAGCCGTCGTCACGCTCGAACCCTGCAATCATCACGGCCGCACCGGGCCCTGCAGCGAAGCGCTCATTGACGCCGGAGTGGCCCGGATTCTCTTTGCCGTCAGCGATCCCAATCCTGCCGCACAGGGCGGCGCAGCACGCTTGCGCGAAGCGGGCATTCGAGTGGCGGAGGGGGTTCTGGGCGACGAGGTGTCGCAGTTTCTACACCCGTGGCTCACCGCCATGCGCCGAGGTCGCCCGTACGTCACCGTCAAGTGGGCGTCGAGTCTGGATGGCAGGGCGGCGGCAGCGGATGGCTCGAGTCAGTGGATCACGGGCGATGCAGCACGGGCGCACGTGCACGAGCAACGGTCAGCCGCTGACGCGATCATCGTCGGCACCGGCACCGTGCTGGCCGACGACCCGAGCCTCACCGCGCGCGACGCCCACGGCGGGCTCCTCTCTGATCAGCCCATCCCCGTGGTCGTCGGCGAGCGCGAGGTTCCCGCCGGTGCCCGGCTGCGAAAGCATCCGAAACCGCTCTTCGAGCCCGGCACGCGCGACCTTGATGGCATTCTCGCCGAACTGTTCACGCGCGGAGTCCGCCGCGCTTTCGTCGAGGGCGGGCCGACGCTCGCGAGCGGCTTTGTTGCCGCGGGGCTCGTGGATGAATACGTCATCTACCTCGCACCGGCGCTCCTCGGCGGCGGCAGGCTCGCGCTCGGCGACATCGGCGTCGGAACACTCGCGGATGCCCGGCGGTTGGAAATTCTGGAGGTCGAGCGGCTCGGCGACGACGTTTTCGTAAAGGCGCGGCCGTGCGTCGCCGCGGAAAGGTAACCATGTTCACTGGAATCATCGAGGAACTCGGCGAAGTCGTCGCCTGGAACCGGTCGGCGGATGCCGCGCGCCTCACCGTTCGTGCTCCGCTCGCAGTGTCGGACGCCGGCCACGGCGACTCCCTCTCGGTGAACGGGGTGTGCTTGACGATCATCGACCAGGGCGCGGACTGGTTCACCTCGGACGTCATGGCGGAGACCATTCGCATGAGCACGTTCGCGGACCTGCAATCGGGCGACTCCGTGAACATCGAACGCGCGACGAAAGTCGGTGACCGGCTCGGCGGCCACATCGTGCAAGGGCACATCGACGGTACCGCGCAGGTCGTGTCCGTCACCGAGGGCAGTGCCTGGCGGGTTGTGCGCCTGAGCCTCGCTCCCGAGCTCGCGCCCCTCGTCGTGCGCAAGGGCTCGATCGCTCTCGACGGCGTCTCCCTCACCGTCAGCGCCATCGGACGCGACGGCGGCGCAGACTGGTTCGAGGTTTCCCTCATCCCCGAGACCCTCGCCGTGACGACCCTCGGCCGCAAGAGTGTCAGCGACCTCGTCAACGTGGAAACCGACATCCTCGCGCGCCATGTCGCGCGACTGCTCGACCTCACATTGGACGGTCGTGGGGGGAGTGGTCAAGGGGTCGCGGGTTCGGCGGGCATCCTTGGGCACGACCCCTTGACCACTCCCCCCACGAGCACCACACGTGACCAAGGAGCCACACGATGAGCCTTGCCGATATCCCCAGAGCACTCGAGGAGCTGCGCCGCGGCAAACCGGTGATCGTGGTCGACGACGAGGGTCGCGAAAACGAGGGCGACGTGATCATTTCGGCCCAGCTCGCGAGCCAGGAGTGGATCGCGTGGATGGTGCGCCACACGTCCGGCTACCTGTGCGCCCCCATGACGAACGAGCTCGCGGATCGCCTGAAGCTCCCCGTGATGGTCGCCGACAACGAGGACCCCCGCGGCACGAACTACACGATCTCCGTGGATGCCGCCGACCGGTTCAGCACGGGAATCAGCGCTGCGGACCGCGCCCACACTCTGCGGGTTCTCGCCGACCCGTCCTCGACCGCATCGAGCATCATTCGACCTGGTCACATCCTGCCGCTCAGGGCCAGGGAGGGCGGAGTGCTCGAGCGGCCCGGCCACACGGAGGCCGCTGTCGATTTGATGAAACTTGCCGGGTTGCACCCGGTTGGCGCAATCAGCGAAATCGTCATGGACGACGGGGAGATGATGCGCCTCCCCGAGCTTCTCGAATTCGGAGCCGCGGAGGATGTCGTCGTTGTCTCGATCACCGATCTCATTGGCTTCCTGACTGCGCACGGCGGGGACGCGGCGGACGCAGCGGCCCCGATTCCGGAATCGTCTCGCGTGATCTTCGAGGTGGAGACCACGGTGCCGACGGCCTACGGCAATTTTCAGATGCGCGCGTACCGCGACCGCATGACCGGAGCTGACCATGTCGCGGTGGTCGCGGGCGAGCTGGGCGCCGACACGCTCGTGCGGGTCCACTCCGAGTGCCTCACCGGCGAGGCATTCGGTTCGCTCAAGTGCGAGTGCGGACCGCAACTGCATGAGGCCCTTGAGCGCATCCAGCGCGAGGGCGGCGTGCTGATCTACCTGCGAGGCCACGAGGGCCGCGGTATCGGTCTCGTCAACAAGTTGCGCGCCTACAAACTCCAGGAGGGCGGCCTCGATACGTTCGACGCGAATCTCGCGCTCGGGTTCCCGGCAGACCAGCGGGACTACGGGGCTGCGGTCGCGATCCTCGCCGATCTCGGCATCGACTCCGTGCGCCTGCTCACGAACAATCCGGACAAGGCGCAGCAGCTCGCCGATCACGGCGTGCGGGTGAGCGAGTTGATTCCCCTTCTGGTCGGCGCGGGAGAGTTCAATCGTGACTACCTCGACACGAAACGCGACCGGATGGGTCACACCTTCCCCGGCAGCGCCGCGCCCCTGATCGAAGCGAAAGGACACCAGTCATGAGCGGCGGAGGTTCCCCCCACCAGCTTTCAACCGAGGCCGTCAACGCATCCGGGCTGAGGATCACGATCGTGGCCGGTCGTTGGCACGAGACAATCGCTTCGGGCCTGCTCGCCGGCGCTCACCGTGTGCTCGACGACTCCGGCGCCGAGGTCACCGAACTGCGCGTGCCGGGAAGCTTCGAGCTGCCTCTCGCGTGCGCGGCAGCGCTCGAGGCCGGCGCGGATGCCGTGGTCGCGCTCGGCGTCATCATCCGGGGCGGCACTCCGCACTTCGATTTCGTATCGAACGCGGCGACGGAGGGGCTGACGCGCGTCGCGCTCGATACCGGAAAACCGGTCGGCTTCGGCGTTCTCACGCTCGATGACGAACAGCAGGGCATCGACCGCGCCGGACTGCCCGGTTCGAAAGAAGACAAAGGCGCCGAGGCCGCCCTGGCGGCGCTCGAGATGGCTGTGCTCTTACGAGATCTCCGCGGCTAGTCGTGCGGCGCGAGCGGCCTTCCACGCCTCGAGGGCCTGCCTGCTCGTCTTCGTCGGCGTGTAGCCGAACTCGTCCTTCAATCGCGCATTGCTGAGCACCGGCCGGTAGCGGAGAAACCCGACCTGTTCCGGTCCGTAGCGCGTAAGCCGCAAAGGCTTCGCGACCGCGAGCGCCGCGGTGAGCAGCCAGGCGGGAAGCGTCAGCAATTTCTTCCCGAGCACGTGGCCCAGCTCGCGCACGTCGACCGCACCGTCTCCGGCAACGTTGAAGATGCCGGTCGGTCCGCCGGTCGCCGCGCGCACCATGCACGCGACGACATCCTCATCCCAAATGAACACGAACGGGCTGTCGGAACCGGCGACCGCGAGAACCCGACGGCGTTCGAAGAGCGCGGTGATCTGGTTGTCGACCGTGGCGCCGAGGATCGTGCCGATGCGGAAGATCACCTGCTCCAGTTCAGGATGCTCGGCACGCGCCGCGGCGAGCAGTTCCTCGACGATGCGTTTGTGATCCGAGTACGCGAACTCGGGGTTCCCGCGGAGCGCATCGGATTCGGTGATCCACCTCGGGTTGTCCGCGTGGTAGCCATACGCGGCGCCGCTGGACGATACGACGACGCGTTTCACGCCGGTGGCGAGGCTCGCTTCAAGCACGTTGCGCGTGCCCTCCACATCCACGAGATATTCCTGCTCTCGCGTGATGTGCGGCCCGGGGTTCATGATCGCGGCAAGGTGCACGACGGTGTCGATGCGGTGCGCGCGGAACTGTTCGACGAGCTCTGCGGCGCGCGTGATGTCTGCCCGTTCGTACACCACTCCGGGCAGCGCGTTCGCGGGGTCTCGCACATCTGCGCTCACGACCAGTTCAGTGCGGCTTTCCGCGGCGAGCCCTGCCAGGACGGAACTGCCCAGAAAGCCGTTGCCGCCCGTGACGTACACGCGCGTCATGCCGGCACAGCCTCCTTCGCGGATTTCCTCCGCGTGAATCGCGACCACACTGTCGCGAGGATGAGCCCCGCGACGATGTCCCAGATCCCCCACCATCCCGCGACGACGGCCATGCCGCCGAGTCCGCCGAAGAACGCGAACACAAGACCGAGCCCGAGTCCGGCATTGCGGATGCCCACTTCGAATGTGACCGCCTTCGTGCTCGGGGTGTCCAGCCGGAATGTGCGCGCCGTCACATAACCGAGCCCGAGTGCGATGGCGTCGTGCAGGAACACGGCGAGCAGCACGACGCCGATGAACGCCATGAAGTAGCTCCAGTTCCCCACGAGCGCGAACACGATGAAGGCGACGAGCGCAACGAGGCTGAATCCGCGAACCCATGGCTGGACTTTGGCCGTCATTCTCGGCCAGCGATTGCCGATGAGCACTCCGATCACGAACGGCAGCCCGATGATGAGCACGATCTTGAGGAGCATGTCGACCGCGTCCAGCTGTACTGCTTCGAAAATTTTGGATGCCGTGGGATGCAGGCCGCCCCAGAAAGCAAAGTTCAGCGGCAGGAGGAAGATCGCAAGGACGTTGCCGACCGCGGTCATCGAGACGGAAAGCGCCACGTTTCCGCGCGCCTGATTCGTGAGCACTTGCGAAATGTTTCCCGGCGGGCAACACGCGACCAGGATCATCCCGAGCGCGATCGACGCCTGCACCTGCAGGAGGAGCGTGAGCCCGAACGTCACGGCGGGCAGCAGGATGAATTGCGCCCCGATTGCCACGATGATGGCCTTCGGCATCGTGACCACTGCCGTGAAGTCGTCCACTTTCACGGCGAGTGCGATGCCGAACATGATGAGCGCAAGCACGATGTCGAGCGCGAGCAGCGATGTCGGGTTGAAGTTCAGAACAACTTCGTCGATGTTCACGATTTCTCCTTCAGGGTTCGGGTCAGCTTCTTTACCGCACGGCGATAGGCGTCCTTGTTGACGTAGTACGACATCCGTTCAAGCCCGAGATACCGGTAGCCGCCGGTGAGGTCGGGCCACGGCTTCGCCGCCCTCGCCTCGAAGTTTCGCCGCGTGGCCGGTTCGGAGGACAAGTATCGTGCGAGCAATTCGGCCTGCTCGTAACGGCCCTGCCAACCGAGACCCAACGCCTCGACCATTCCGAGCACGTAGATCCCGTTGAAGCCTTCCTTCGCGAAGTTCGCGCTGGAGAAGATGTTCAGGTAGAGCTTGGGAGCCAAATCCGTCCAGTTCAAGTGCCGCCGAGCGATAAACGGGTAGTCGAGAACATAGCCGGTCGCGAGCATGACCAGGTCATATTCGTCGTTCGTGCCGTCTGCGAAGTACACGGTGCGATTCCTGAAGCGTTCGATATCGGGACGTACCCGGAGGTCACCCTGACCGAGGTGCTGCAGGACGAGCGTGTTCACAATGGGGTGGGACTCGTAAATCCGGTAGTCGGGTTCGGGAAACCCGAACTTCACGGGGTCCCCCGTGAAGAGCCGAAGCAATCGCGTATCCAGCCACTGCTTGATGCGGGCGGGAAGCGGCCGACCCTGGTTCAGGGTATCCGCTGGCCGCCCAAGCAGATACTTGGGGACGAAATAGTAGCCGCGCCGGACGCTCATGTCGACGCTCGCGGCGTGATGCACGGCATCCACGGCAATGTCGCACCCGCTGTTTCCGGCCCCGACGATGAGCACTCGTTTGCCCTGGAAAATATCCGGAGACGTATACGAACTGCTGTGGAGGAGCTCGCCCCTGAAGTGGCCGGGAAACATCGGTATCGACGGCTCGGCGAGAGTGCCGTTGGCGAGGATGACGCCGTCGTAAACCGCGGACTCCGTGCCCTCCGGGCCGTCCCAGGTCACACGCCACCGGGCGTCCGAATCGTCGACCGGTTTCACCGAGGTGACTTTCGAGTCGAAGCGGAAGTGCTTCAGCAGATCGAATTCATCGGCGAACGCGGACAGATATCGTCGAACCTCGGCGTGCCCCGGGTAGTCCGGCCCATCTTCCGGCATCGGGAACTCCGCGAACTGGGTGGTCGTCCGGCTCGAGATGAGATGCGCGGATTCGTACATCGTGCTGCGCGGGTTGTCGATGTTCCACAGTCCGCCGACTTCGCTGGCCGACTCGAACCCGTCGAAGTCCAGTCCGAGTTTGCTCAGGTTCCGCGCGCCCGCAAGACCGGAGGGGCCGGCCCCGATGAGTGCGAACCGAGGGCGGCCATCCGCCTCGGCGCCGACGGACCCGGCTGGCCGGGTCACGTGTCGGCCGGCGTGTAACGGTAGAACTCGACACCGAGGTTGTGAAAGTCGGGGCCGTCCATGGTGCCGATGGATTCCACGATGAATTCCCCTTTCGCGGCCAAAGGTACCAGATCGCTTGAGCGTCCCTCATGAAGTGCAAGGTACTGCGCCTCGGTGAGGTCGACCGGAGAGCCAAGTGCCTGAGCAAAATTGATGCGACCCGCCGCTTCCTTCCAGCCTTGGGCTACGCGCATGGGCAGTGCCTCGGCCGCATCGCCGCTTCCATAGCCGAGCGCGAGCCAACTCTGGCCGGCGATTTCGATCCCGTTGTCCGCCGCCTCCCTCAGGCCCGACGCGAGCCATGCGGGAAGCGCGGCGGAGTACAGATTTCCGAGGTCGCGCATGGCGTCCGATCCGAGGCTCAGTTTGTCGACCACGAGGGATTGCCAGAGCCCGAGTCCGCGCAGATGCTGGCGCAGCTTGCGCGACAGCGGATACACATCCCCATCGCTCTCCCCGGAGAGAATCGAATCATCGAACGGCGACGCGGTATCCAACTCGCGAAGAAGCGCTTCCGCGTCGATGCCGGACGCATCGCAATACGCACGCAACCGAGCGCGACCCTCCTCCTCGGCGGCGAGCGCGAACAGATAGGCCATGACCCACCCGGTCGTCGGCATCTGATGGTACGGGCGATGCATGAATACGCGGTCGACTTCGGAGAAATACTCGCTCGGCCGGCCCTGCCGTTTCGCGAGCATCGACGCCATCGCGTGGTTTGTCGCGTCGATGTAGCAACTCGTGGAGTATCGGCCGTTGAAGACGGGCAGGTCCTGCATTTGCCCGTCGTCGCGCGGGGGTTGCCGGAACCGTGCGAACGGTTTGCGGAAGTCGACGGTGCGGTAGTCGGAGTCGCTGCCTCCGGCCGCGAGGTCCACCTCGAGCAGACGTGCATCGCCGTCCACGAGCATGGCCACGGCGCCCGCGCCCTGTGTCGGTTCGCCGGTGCTGCCGAGCGCGTACTCTGCGATGTCCGCAGAGACGACGATCGCCTGCCGACCGACACCGTCGGCGGAGAGGTACCTGATCGCGGCTTTCAGCCCGTAGATTCCTGCGAGGCAGGCATGCTTGAACTCCGGGACCTCGCAATCCCGGGCAAGCAGAGGCATTCCTTTCACCTCAAGAGCATCGTTGATCATGCCTTTCACGATGATCGCGCCGGCCGAGTTGTCGCTGCTCGACTCGGTGCCGAGCGCGAGCATCCCGATGCGGGACGGGTCGAGTTCATAGTCCTCGATAAGCCGGAGCACCGCATTCGCCGCGAGCGTGTACACGCTTTGAGCCGGCCCGCGCATCCTGAAACTGCGGCCGACGACGCTGCGGGTCTTCTCCCACGATTCGTCGTTCCACGCGCACCAATCCTGCAATTGCACGCGGTACGGGGGCAGAGAAAGTGACAGTCCGCTAATTCCAGGGGCCACGCGAATCCTTACGCTCGAGGCCGCACGGGCCGTTCCACGATTTTAGCAAGTCGTAGGAAGGCTAAAATGGCCTCCGACGCGAACGGAGCACCACTGTGGACGAGACCAACGGCGGTGCCCTCACCGCCGCCGCCAGAGCCCACAGCAACATTGCGTTGGCCAAATACTGGGGCAAACGCGACCCCGCACTGAACATCCCTGCGGTCGGATCGATCTCCGTCACCCTGAACGCCCTGCACACCGACACGACCGTTCGATTCGACGAGAGCCTCAATGGAGACGAGCTCCGACTGAATGGCGAGATCCAGCCGGCCGGCCAGCGGCAGTCGACCCGAGTGAGCGCAATCCTCGATCGAGTGCGCGAGGTTGCAGGGATCCGCCTCTTCGCGTCCGTGACGTCGGCGAACAACTTCCCGACGGGCGCAGGACTCGCTTCGTCGGCATCCGGATTCGCGGCTCTCGTCGTCGCCGCGTGCGCGGCCGCGGGCGCCGACATCGCTCCGCGCGAACTGTCCATTCTGGCGCGGAGGGGCTCCGCTTCCGCCGCCCGGTCGATCTTCGGCGGGTTCGCCGAACTGCACACCGGGGTTGCCGCGGATGGCCGCGATTCCTATGCGGAACAATTGCTCGACGGCGATGCCTGGCCGCTGAACGTGGCCGTCGCGATCACCGACACGTCCGCGAAGGCCGTGTCGTCCACGGAAGGCATGCAATCCACCGCCGAAAGTTCACCGTTCTATCGCGCGTGGGTCGACTCCGCTCCGCACGCCCTGGACCGCATGCGCGAAGCAATCCTCGCGCGGGACTTCGAAACGGTCGGCGAGCTCACCGAACACAGTTGTCTGGCTCTCCACTCGCTCATGTTCACCACGCGTCCCGCGCTCATCTACTGGAATGCTGCGACGGTCGCCGCCATTCACGCAGTGCGAGAATTGCGCACCGACGGAGTTCCCGTGTATTTCACGATTGATGCGGGCCCGCAAGTCAAAGCCGTATGCCTGCCACAGGATGCCGCCACGGTCTCAGCGGCCCTCGCGTCCGTCCCGGGCGTGCGCGAGGTGATCCTGAGCGGTCTCGGACCCGAAGCGGGCACCCGCCCAGGTACGAGCGGCCCAGGCACGAGCGGCCCGGTCGCCTCCGGAGCACGGTGACGTTCGTGAGGGCGACCGCCCCCGGAAAACTGTTCCTGCTCGGCGAGTACGCCGCGCTCGAGGGAGCCCCCGCGCTGATTGCGGCGGTCAGCCAGCGCGCCATCGTGACGGCCGCGGAAGCCGAAGCGTGGCAGCTCACGGCAACCGGAATCACGGTGGGCACGGTCGAGCTGGGACCGCACGGAGCGCTGCCTCGTGCCCTCCCCGAAGAAGTGAGTCGGCAGCTCACGCTGTTCGACGAAGTGCGCAAAGAGGTCGACGGCCACTTCGGCGGTTCCGGAGCGCCGCTGCGCATTGTCGCGGACAGCGCCGCATTTCAGCACGGCGGCAACAAACTTGGGCTCGGGTCGAGTGCCGCCATCGCCGTCGCGCTCGCCGCGACCCTGTCGAAGGCGCGCGGGCACGATGCTGAGCCCGACACCGTGTTCCGGATCGCGGACGCAGCGCACCGCACCGCGCAAGGCGGCACGGGAAGCGGCGGCGACATCGCGGCGAGCGTGCACGGCGGAGTGATTCTCTACCGGCGCGACCGTGAGCGCGAGGTCGTCGCACTGCCATCGGCACTCACCGTTTTTGCGGTCGCCACGGGCACGGGAAGCAGCACGACCGAGCTCATCGGACGGGTCGCGCAGTATCAGCAGAATGAACCGAGCTCCTACCGCCGCGACATGGAATCGCTCGTTCAACTTTCGGAGTCGATCAAGGACGCCCTGTCGACCGCCGACGGCACGCTATCCCTCGCCGACAGGTACTTCCACGCGGTCGCAACGCTCGCCGAGAATTCCGGCGCGCCCATCGTCACCGAGCGGCACCTCGAGTTCCGGCGGCTGGCCGCGGCATCCGGAGCCGTTTTCAAGCCGAGCGGCGCCGGGGGTGGCGACCTGGGGCTCGTGTTTGGGAAGCTTGAGAGCGTGGACGCACTCCAGTCCACCTTCACGGAAGCCGGAGCCCTCGTGATTCCCGTCCCGACCCGTTCCGACGGCGTGAGAGTCGAGCCGGAATGACGGACTCGAGAATCCCCAGGTTCTACCAACTGAGCGTCGCGGAACGCCTGCGCGAGCTGCGCGACCGCGGCGCCATCAACGACGCCGACTTCGAGTCACTCAGCACGGGCTCGTACATTCTCACGTCGATGAAAGCCGATCAACTCACCGAGAACGTCGTGGGCGTGTTCTCCATGCCCATGGGCCTCGGGCTCAACTTCACCATCAACACGCGCGATTACCTCGTACCCATGGTCGTGGAGGAGCCCTCGATCATCGCCGCGGTGAGTTCCGCGGCCCTCATCGTCCGCAACTCCGGCGGATTCACGAGCACCGCCGACGACCCGCTCATCATCGGGCAGGTGCAGGTGCTCGATGTCCGCGACCCGGATGCCGCCCGGATGCGCATTCTCGACGGAAAGCAGCGCATCCTCGACCTGGCAAACAGCACGCACCCGAACATGGTGGAACGCGGCGGAGGAGCCCTCGACGTCGAAGTCCACTTGCGCGGGAAGAGCGCCGGAAACGGCGAACTGCTCGTCGTTCACCTCGTCGTCGACAGCCGCGACGCCATGGGAGCGAATCTTGTCAACACGATGTGCGAAGCCGTCGCCCCGCTCATCGAAGAACTCAGCGGCGGGCGGGTGTTCCTGCGCATCCTCTCCAACCTGACCGACCGGGCGATGGTGCGGGCGCGTGCCGTGATTCCCGCCGCGAACCTGGCCACGGAGCACTTCAGCGGCGAGGACGTGCGGGACGGGATCATCCTCGCGGGCGAATTCGCGGAACTGGACGTCTATCGCGCGACGACCCACAACAAAGGGATCATGAACGGCGTCGATGCCGTCGCGATCGCCACAGGGAACGACTGGCGCGCTATCGAAGCGGCCGCCCATGCCTGGGCATCGACCTCCGGCAGCTACCAACCGCTCACGCGTTGGAGTCGGGACTTCGCCGGGAACCTCGTCGGAGAAATCGAACTCCCGCTCAAAGTGGGAACGGTGGGCGGTCAGGTTCAGTCGAACCCCGTCATCAGGATCGCCTACAACCTCCTGGGCACGGCGTCGGCGAAAGAGCTCGCAGAAGTCATGGCCGCCGTGGGCCTCGCCCAAAACCTCGCCGCGCTCAAAGCGCTGTCCACGGAAGGAATCCAGCCTGGGCACATGCGGCTGCACGCACGCAGCGTCGCCGTGGCCGCCGGGGCGAGCGAAGACAATTTCGACGAGGTGGTCGAGAAACTCGTGGCAAGCGGCGACATCAAAGTATGGAAGGCCCAGAAAATCATCGAAGATCTCCACGGCGGCGCGACCGTCACCGGCACAATTGACCTTTCCCCCATTGCGACCGTCCCGATCGACCCGGCCAGAAACATCGGCTACGGAAAGATCATCCTCCTCGGCGAACACTCCGTCGTGTACGGGTACCGGGCCATTGCCGCGCCCCTCAATCTGGCGATCACCGCCGAGGTGACGCAGGCTACGGAACACAACGAACTCGTGATCTCCGGTTGGGATGCCGACCCGGCAGCCCACAACCCTGCCGGTGCCGAACTCGCCAGCCGAGTCGCTGCTCTCATCGCGGACCGATTGGGTGTCGCCGGTTCACCCGTGCGCGTGGAGGTCGTCCCAGAGCTCCCACGAGCGAGTGGACTCGGCGCATCGGCGGCCCTCGCTGTCGCCGTCATCCGCGCGATGGCGCACCACTTCGACCTGACAGTGTCGGAGGCGGAGATTTCGCGGCTCGCGTTCGAGTGCGAAGAGCTCGTGCACGGCACGCCATCCGGCATCGACAACACCGTCGCAACGTTCGGGCGGACGATCCTGTTCCAGAAAGCGGATGGCGGAGACTCGATAACGGATCTCGACATCGCCAGGCCGATACCGGTCGTCATCGGGATGACGGGAGTCCGCTCGCTCACGGCCGAAACGGTCGGTCGGGTGCACGCCGGGTGGGAGAAGAATCCTCGGCACTACGACGCAATCTTCGCCGAGATCGACGACATCGTGATGACGGGCGTCGCGGCGCTCACGCGAGGGGATCTCCCCGCCCTCGGCGAAGTCATGAATCTCAATCACGGACTCCTGAACGCCCTCCAGGTGTCGAGTCCGGAGCTGGAGGACATTGTGGACCTTGCCCGACGAAGCGGGGCGCTCGGTGCGAAACTCACGGGCGGAGGAGGGGGCGGCGCGATGATCGCGATAGCCGAACCCGATCGCATCCACTCCGTCGCCAATACGCTCGACGTCGCCGGCTATCAGACCTACCTCACCGAGATCCGCTCGACGCCCCGCGATAAGGTGGAGCCATGAGCTTCAACTTTCCCCGCGTGCTCCTGACGCTCGTGAGCATCGCGTCACTCGCGCTCTTCGCCGCGTGGGTATACGTCGTCTTCTTCCAGAGCTGAGGAACGAGCGACTGGCCGCGGGGAGTGGCCGCGAATCAGAACCTCTGGGATGATGGGGCCATGACAGTCCTCATCGGAATCACGCTCATCCTCCATTTCATCGGCCTCGCCTCGCTTCTGGGCGGGGTCATGGTCCAGGTGAAGGACACCATCGCCGGCAAGGGCCGCATCGTCGCGGCCATGATCCACGGTGCTCTCACCCAACTCGTGACCGGCGTTCTGCTCGTCGGATTCATTCAAATGGCCGGTGGCGACATCAACAACACGAAGATCGCCGTGAAACTGGGCGTTGTCCTGCTCATCACGGTCCTCGTGTTCCTGTTCCGCAAGAAGCAGCCGGTCGCTTCCTGGGTGATCTGGCTGATCGGATTGCTCACGGTCGCCAACATTGCGATCGCGGTGCTCTGGCGCTAGTCGAGAAAGAGCGACTTCAGCCGTCTCGTCGTGAGGATCATCCCTGCGAGGATCATCACGGCGAAGTAGAGCACGTGCCACAGCATGGCTGACGTCACGAGCCCGGTCGTGAAACCCCGCACGAGTTCAACGCCGTGCCACAGCGGCATGGCCTGAATGACCCACTGCAGCCCTTCCGGGTAGACGCTCAGCGGATAAAACGTGGCCGAGAGCAGGAACATCGGCAGCATGATGAAGTTGATCCAGTCCATTTGCTGGAACGTCTTCATGTAACTCGTGATCCCCATCCCGAAGCTCGCGAACGCGAACGCGATGAGCAGCACGGCCGGCAGAGCGAGAATCGCCGTCCAGGACAGATTGAGCCCGAGCACCTGCATGACGATCATGAAGCCGCACGCGTACACGAAGCCGCGCGCGAGAGCGAGCATGATCTCACCGAGCGCGACATCGAACGGACCGAGCGGCGTCGCGAGCATCCCGTCATAGAGCTTGCCGAAGTTCATCTTGAAGAACACGTTCCACGTCGAGTCGAACACCGCGCCGTTCATGGCGGCCACCGCGAGCAGGGCGGGGGCAATGTATGCGGCGTAGGGAACCGTGTGCCCGCCCGGAACCTCAATCGCGCCGATGTAAGTGCCAAGACCGATGCCCATGGCGAGGAGGTAGAACACGGGCTCGAAGAATCCGGACACCACGATGAGCCAGTTCGTCTTCGCCGTGGAGAGGATTCCACGCTCCATGACCGATCGGGCGTTGCCCGCATAGAGCGACGGCAGCAGGAACGGACGGTTCACATGCGGCGTCGGCGGCGCATCGATTGCCGCGGTCATTTGTTCAACCTCCTCACGGCAAGGCGTCTCGCGAGCATCCAGCCGACGACGATCAGGGCGAGCAGGTATGCGACGTGCACGATCGAAAGCCACGCCGGCTCATCGTATCCGTAGGACAGAACCCGCGACAGTTCGGTGCCGTGCCAGAGCGGGGAGATCCAGCCGATCCAGTGCAGCCATACCGGCAGCACGGTGAGCGGAAAGAATGTGCCGGAGAACAGCGTGAGCGGGATGACTCCGAATCGCATGATGTAGTTGAACTGGCCCTTGTCCTCTTCGAGCCTCACGGCGTAGGCCATGAGCATCGCGCCGAGAGCCATGCCCGTGAGCACGCCGACGACGATGACGAGCCAACCGAAGGGACCGGGGATCGCCCCGAAGAGCAGCATGAACAGGTAGTACACGATGCTCTGAGCCACGAGCCTGACGATGACCGCGAACGTCACTCCGTTGATGATCTGGCCGCCGCGCATGGGTGCGGCATTCATGGCGAAGAACGTCGGATTCCACTTGAAGCCCAGCATGATCGGGTAGCTGAACTCCTCGGTCGCCGTCGTCATGGCCGCACTGCACAGGAGGGCCGGAGCCACGAAAACGAGGTAGCTGACCTCGCTTCCGCTGCCGCCGTTGCCCAGGTTCGCGTCGACAAGCGTCGCGAGTCCAACACCCAGCGCGTAGAGGTACACGAGCGGGGTGCCAAGGCCCGTCGCGATCATGGTCTGCAGGTACGTGCGCATGACCAGCAAGCGGGCTTCCGCGACGTACAGACTTCCGAAGCGGCGCGGCCTCACCCCGCCCCGAAGCGCCCTCTCGGTCGGGCTCCCGTCGACGACGTCGGGGAGCGGCGTGGTCGTCATTCGATCAGCGACCTTCCCGTCAGGCGAAGGAACACATCCTCCAGGCTCGAGCGGCGCACGAGAGACGTGATCGGGTTGAGCCCGAGTTCGATCACGCGCTGCATGGCGGCATCTCCGTTGTCGCTGTACGCGAGAATTCGGTCCGGGAGCACCTCGATGCGCTCGGCCAGCGACTCCAACTGCGTTGCGACCTCGGCATTGCGATTGGACCCGAAACGCAATTCCAGCACTTCGCGTGTCGAATACTGCCGGATGAGCGAGGACGGCGACCCTTCGGCCATGATCACGCCTTTGTCGATCACGACGAGCCGGTCGCACAATTGCTCCGCCTCATCCATGTAGTGGGTCGTGAGCACGAGAGTCGTGCCCTGCTCCTTGAGTCGGAACAGCCGATCCCACAGGATGTGCCTGGCCTGCGGGTCGAGGCCGGTCGTCGGTTCGTCGAGCATCATGATGCGCGGCGTGTTGATGAGCGCGCGGGCGATCGTGAGGCGGCGCTTCATCCCGCCGGACAGATCGTCGATGCGGGACTTCGCCTTCTCGGTGAGTTGTGCGAAGGCGAGCAGCTCGTCGGCTTTCGGGCCCAGGTAGCTGTGTGGAAGACCGAAGTATCGGCCGTACACGATCAGGTTGTCCCTGACTTTGAGTTCCGAATCCAGGTTGTCCTCTTGAGGGACCACGCCGAGTTGCGAACGGATCTCGGGCCCGTATTGGTTCGGGTCGAGTCCGATCACGGAAAGGTCGCCGGACGTGCGGGTGGACACGGCCCCGATCATCCGCATTGTGGTCGACTTCCCGGCCCCGTTCGGGCCGAGAAATCCGAACGATTCTCCCGCTGCGATCTCGAACGAAATCCCGTCGACGGCGGCGAAGTCCTTGTACTTTTTGGTGAGGTTGGTCGCGGAAATGACGGGTGCCGACTTATCCATCGACCCGCCCGTTGAAAGTGAAGTTTCTGCTTCTGGCACGAAAGTCAACATTAGTGGGTTCCGCTGACAGGGCCTCCCCACTGTGCAATTGTCAACCGACGTTGACACCCACCGAATTGTCAACTACGGTTGACGTGTGACGCAGCAACCCCACACTCTGAGCGGCGAGAATGGTGACGACATGCTGGCCAGACTCCGCGGTGTCGCCCAGGAGCGAAAACGACTTGCCGCCGCGAATACCGCACTCGACCGCGAACAGGCCGCCCTCGTCCGCAGAGCGCGAAACGCGGGGTACGGATGGCAGATGATCGCCACCGCGCTCGGCGTGACCCGGCAGGCGGTACACAAAAAGTACCGACGCCGCTAAGGCAACCCAGGAAGAAAAGACACCCATGAGTACAACTGCACAGGACCGCCGCGGCATGATGCGGCGACGCGGCGAGGTCGGCCAGGAGGGACCGCGCGCCCGATTTAGCCAGCTGCTCCCCTACCTGTTCGAGCAGAAGAAAGTGCTCGCGTTCGTCACCGTGCTTAGCATCCTCGGCGCGGCCGCCTCGCTCGCGCAGCCGCTCCTGGTCAGCCAGGTCATCACGGTCGTCGAGAAAGGCACCGGTCTCGGGGCGCTCGTGTGGATTCTGGTCGGGCTCGTCGTCGCGACCGGGCTGATTTCCGGCTACCAGCACTACCTGCTGCAGCGCACCGGCGAGGGCGTCGTGCTCTCCAGCCGCAAACGCCTTGTCGGCCGGATGCTGCGCCTTCCGATCAGCGAATTCGACACCCGCCGCACTGGCGACCTCGTCTCTCGCGTCGGCAGCGACACGACACTGTTGCGGGCCGTTCTCACCCAGGGGCTCGTCGAGGCGATCGGCGGTTCGCTCACGTTCCTCGGCGCGCTCGTCGCGATGCTCATCATCGATCCCGTGCTGCTCGGGCTCACGGTGCTCGTGATCGCGGTGTCCGTCGTGACCGTGACGCTGCTGTCTGCGCGCATCCGGGTGGCAAGCCAAATGGCGCAGAACCGAGTGGGCGACCTCGCGGCGTCGGTGGAGCGCGCGATCAGCGCCATCCGCACCGTGCGCGCCGCCAACGCGACCGATCGCGAAGTGGCGGCGGTGGAAGACGACGCCGTCGGTGCCTGGAAGATGGGGATCAGGGTTGCGAAAATCTCTGCACTCGTGGTGCCGGTCGCCGGCATCGCGATGCAAGTGTCGTTCCTCGTCGTGCTCGGCGTCGGCGGCTTCCGCGTCGCGAGCGGGGCCATCACTGTCGCGTCGCTCGTCGCGTTCATCCTGTTCCTGTTCCTCATGATCATGCCGCTCGGGCAGGCGTTCGGCGCCGTCACCTCCGTCAACGCCGCGCTCGGCGCGCTCGGGCGCATCCAGGAGATCATCGACCTGCCCGCCGAGGGCGAAGCCGATGCCGCCGTTGAGCCTGCGGCACGCGTCACGTCGGATGCCGCGATCAGCTTCGAAGGCGTGTCTTTCGGATATGCGGCTGCGCCGTTCCCTGAGCGCCTTCCTGAGGCACTCGAAGGGGAGGTCGCCGAGGGCGATCATCTCGAAGGGGGCACTCCAATGACTTTGCACGATGTGACCTTCGCGGCCGCCCGCGGCAAGCGCACCGCGCTCGTCGGGCCGTCCGGCGCGGGCAAGAGCACGATCCTGGCTCTCATCGAACGCTTTTACGACCCCGATGCTGGCGTCGTACGTCTCGGCGGTGTGGACATCCGGAGCCTCGATCGCGAAGAGTTGCGCGCACAGATCGGCTATGTGGAGCAGGATGCGCCCGTGCTCGCCGGTAGCATCCTCCAGAACCTCACCCTCGCGGCCCCGGACGCGACGGACGAGCAGTGCGTCGAAGTGCTCCGCGCGGTGAACCTCACCGAGGTGCTCGAGCGCAACCCGCTCGGGCTCGATGCCCCGGTCGGCGAGGACGGCGTCATGCTCTCCGGCGGCGAACGCCAGCGGCTCGCGATCGCGAGGGCCCTGCTCGCCGCGCCGCCCATCCTGCTGCTTGACGAGTCGACCTCCAGCCTCGACGGGCTCAACGAGCAATTGCTGCGCAAGGCGATCGACGCGGTCGCCGAGAACCGCACGCTCATCGTGATCGCGCACCGGCTCTCGACGGTCGTCGACTCCGATCAGATCGTGGTGCTCGACCACGGCCAGGTCGTCGGCGTCGGCACCCACTCCGAACTCATCGCCTCAACCCCGCTCTACAAGGAACTCGCCCACCACCAACTCCTGGTCTAGTTCCTTTCATCATTCAGGAGGGTATGGGGTGGGAGTGGCAGGAGTGACTCGAGACAACAGGTTCTCGTCACTTCCGTCACAAAACCTCCTGAATGATGAAAGCCAGCCACTATTTGGGCTGCATGCGGATGGCGCCGTCGAGGCGGATGACCTCGCCGTTCAATACCGGATTCTCGACGATGTGCTTCACAAGCGCGGCATACTCCTCGGGGCGACCGAGCCGAGCCGGGTGCGGAACCTGCACGCCGAGCGAATCGCGCGCCGCCTGGGGCAGTCCCGCGAGCATCGGGGTGTCGAAGATCCCCGGAGCGATCGTCATGACGCGGATGAGCCGGGGCGCGAGTTCCCGAGCGAGGGGCAGCGCCATCGCCGCGACCCCGCCCTTGGATGCCGAATACGCGGCCTGCCCGATCTGCCCGTCGAACGCAGCCACGGATGCGGTGTTCACGATCACGCCACGCTCGGACTCGCCCTGACCAGAACCACCGACCGGTTCGGTCGCAGCCATCGCCTCCGCGGCGAGGCGAATCACGTTGAACGTGCCGATGAGGTTGACCCGGACAACGCGCTCGAAGTGTGCCAGCGGCAGCGGACCCTCCTTGCCGAGCGTGCGCTCCGCCGTCGCAATGCCTGCGCAGTTCACGACGATCCGCAGCGGCTTCGTGGCCATCGCGATCGCTGAGCGCACTTGCTCCTCGTTCGTGACATCCGCGGCGGCGAACGTCACTCCGGGGACTTCGGCGCCGCCCGACGACGGAAGGTCGATGATGACTACCTCGGCGCCAGCTTCAGCGAGCATTCTCGCGGTCGCAAGGCCCAGCCCTGACGCACCGCCCGTCACGAGCGCGGAACATCCTGAAATCTGCATGGGGAGCCTTTCTGCCCGAGTGTCGGCTAGAGCCGTTCGATGATCGTGGCGTTGGCCATGCCACCGCCTTCGCACATGGTCTGCAGCCCCCAGCGTCCACCGGTCGCCTCGAGCTGATTCACGAGAGTCGTGAGCAGCCGGGTGCCGGATGCGCCAAGCGGATGCCCGAGCGCGATCGCGCCGCCTCGCGGATTCAGCTTGTCCGGGTCGGTGCCGAGTTCCTTCTGCCACGCGAGCGGCACGGACGCGAACGCTTCGTTCACTTCGTACGCGTCCATGTCGTCGATTCCAAGTCCTGCGCGTTCGAGCACCTTCTTCGTCGCGGGAATGATCCCCGTGAGCATGAAGATCGGGTCGCTTCCCGTGACGGCGAACGCGTGGAAGCGCGCGCGCGGCGTGAGCCCCAGGATTGCGGCGCGCTCGGCGCTCATGATGAGGGCGGCGGATGCGCCATCCGTGAACGGGCTCGAGTTGCCCGGCGTGATTCGCCAGTCGAGCTCCGGAAACCGTGCCGCCATGTCATCCGTGCGGAACGCAGGGTTCAGGCCGGCGAGGCCTTCGACGGTCGTCGTCTCCCGAATCGTCTCATCGATCGTGTGGTCGGCGGTCGGCACGATCTCCGTTGCGAAAGCGTCGCGGGCTTCATACGCCAGTCGGTGGGAGCGCGCAGAGAACTCGTCGAGCGTCTCCCGATCGAGACCCCACTTGTGTGCGATGAGTTCGGCGGAGACGCCCTGATTCACGAGCCCCTCAGGGTAGCGGGCACGCAATTTCGAGCCGTAGCGATCCATCCCCGCTGCCGACGTCCCGAGCGGGATGCGGCTCATCGATTCGACCCCGCACGCGATCGCGATGTCGTACTGGCCGGTCATGACGCCCTGCGCGGCGAACATCGCGGCCTGCTGGCTCGAACCGCACTGGCGGTCGACGGTGGTCCCAGGGACGTGCTCGGGGAATCCGGCGGCGAGCAGGGCGTTTCGCGCAATGTTGTAGCCCTGCTCCCCGATCTGCGAGACGCAACCTGCGATCACGTCCTCGACGAGCGCGGGATCGAGTTTGCTGCGCTGAACGAGCGTCTCGAGCACGCCGGCGAGCAGATCCACGGCGTGAATTTCGGAAAGCTGGCCGCCCGGCTTTCCCCGTCCGCTCGGAGTGCGGATGACATCGACAATGACTGCTTCATGCATGCCTCCAGCCTACGCGCGAGCGGTGGCGCACCGCTCTCGAATGCTCCCGCGCATTCTTCGGGTGACCTCACTAGAGTGAAGGACTATGACGACGCCCTCCGACTCCTCAGCCCAGGCCGACGGACCCGAGCAGTCCGAACGAGACCCGCACCCGTACAGTCCCGCATACGGTGTGGGCGGTTTCGTGTTCGTTTCCGGCGCCCTGTCGATCGATTCCGGCGGCGTGGCCGTTGCCGGCCGCACTGAAGCTCTGGACGCGGCAATCGACCGGATGACGGAACGCCTCGCGACCGCGGGCGGTCGTCTGGAGAACGTCGTCAAGCTCACGTATTTCGTGACCGATGTGACTCTGCGGGAAGAAGCGAACCGTCAGTTCGAACGCCTCTTCTCCGAGCCACGGCCCGCGCGGACGTTTCTGGAAGTCAGTCGGCTCCCGTACGAGGCGACCGTCGAAATCGACTGCATTGCGCACCTGGACGTGGGCAAGTAGCAGCTCAACCGCCTCCCGGGGTCCGCGTGCGGTTTCAGAATCCTTCTGCCGTGCCGTCCCCTCTCGGGTCGGCGCCGCCTTCGAAGAACCCGCTCTCGCGATCGATGCGAATCGACTGCGCATGCCCCACCGTTCCCTCCCAGCGCGGCGCTACCGTCACCGGGTGACCGCGCAGAAGCAGGTCGCGAATAGCCTCATCGGAAATGCGCGACTCCAGGACGAGGCTGCTCGTCGCCGTCCCCCATGTTCGCCCCATGAGCCAGCGGGGCGCCTCGATGGCCTGTTGAACATCGAAGCCGAAATCGATCAAGCGGGTGAGCAACGCCGCCTGGGTTTGCGGCTGGCCCTCGCCGCCCATGGTGCCGTAGGCAAGTACCGGGTCTCCGTCCTTGAGCACTATGGCGGGGATGATGATGGGCGCGGCGGCCAGCAACCAGTGCAGCCAGTCGATGGGAATCAGTGTGCCTTCCATTGGCTCCATCCCGGATCTGAGCGTTCATTCGGTCGAAGACGTCGTCGCCCTGCTGGCCATTGCCTCTTTCAGCAGCCTAGCTGTTTGGATTCGATACCTCACGTGCCGTGAATGAGAGCGACAGCGGACGCGAGCCTGCGGCAGGTCGGGAACGGCTGGTCGCCAGGATCGCGCGCGTAGGCGCAGTGACTACGGGTTAGGCGTGAGCGTGTACTTCGTCGAGAGGTACTCGTGAATACCTTCGAAGCCGCCTTCGCGGCCTAGTCCTGATTGCTTCACTCCGCCGAACGGTGCTGCGGCATTGGACGCAACCCCGACGTTCAGGCCCATCATGCCGGTGTCGATGGCCTCGATCATCCGCTGGCCGCGCGCGAGATCCTTCGTGTACACGTAGCCGATGAGCCCGTACTCGGTCTCGTTGGCCATCGCCACGGCTTCCGCTTCATCCTTGAATGAGGCGATCGAGAGCACAGGGCCGAAGATCTCCTCGGTGAGGATGTCGCTGCCGGGCTGCACATTGCTGATCACCGTCGGCTCGTAGAACGTGCCGTCGCCCTCGATCGCCGAACCGCCCGTGTGCACGGTCGCGCCGCGCTTCACGGCATCGGCCACGAGATCGCCGACCTTCGCGACCGCCTTCGCGTCGATGAGCGGACCGATCGTCACGCCATCCTCGGTGCCACGTCCGACTTTGAAAGCTTTCACGCGTTCGGTAACCCGTCGAGCGAACTCCTGCACCACAGACTCCTGAATAATGAAACGGTTGCCGGCGGTGCAGGCCTGGCCGATGTTGCGGAACTTCGCGATCATCGCGCCATCCACCGCCTTGTCGAGGTCGGCATCCTCGAACACGACGAACGGTGCGTTACCGCCGAGCTCCATGGAGGTGCGCAGCACGCCATCCGCGGCCTGCTTGAGCAGTGCGACGCCGACCGGAGTCGAGCCGGTGAAGCTCAGCTTGCGAAGACGCGAGTCCGCGAAAATCGGCTTCGACACCGCGCTCGACGACGAGGTGGTGAGCACGTTCACGACACCCGCCGGTAGCCCTGCTTCCTCAAGCAGCTTCACGAACGCGAGCGTTGTGAGCGGGGTCAGCGCGGCAGGCTTCACGACGACGGTGCAGCCCGCGGCGAGCGCCGGAGCGATCTTGCGCGTTGCCATCGCGAGCGGGAAGTTCCACGGCGTGATGAGGTAGCACGGACCCACCGGACGCTGCGTCACGATCATCGTGCCCGTGCCCTCGGGGTTCGAACCGTACCGGCCCTGGATGCGGACCGCCTCCTCGCTGAACCAGCGCAGGAACTCGCCGCCGTACTTCACCTCGCCCATCGACTCTGCGAGCGGCTTGCCCATCTCGAGCGTCATGAGCAACGCGAAATCGTCCGCGCGCTCCATGAGCAGGTCGAACGCGCGGCGCAGGATGTTGCTGCGCTCCCTTGCGGGGGTTTCCGCCCATGCGTCCTGGGTTTCGGCCGCCGCATCCATCGCCTTCTGCGCATCCTCGGCCGTCGCATCCGCGATCGTGCGGATCACGGCGCCCGTCGCGGGGTCGTGCACGTCGAGCGTGCCGCCGCCTGTCGCACCAACCCATTTGCCGGCAATGAACAGCTTGTCCGGGACGGAAGCCAGCAGCTTGGCCTCGCGCGCATCACTCATGAGCAGACTCCTTCATCGTCTGAATCCAGCGTAGTGATTCGAGCACTGTTCAGCAGACCGCTGCGAGCCTCGATCCACGGTTTCCGCCCGGTGCTCGCGAGCGAAACAGCGCCGTCAATCCTCGCGCGCGAGAAAGTCCTTGATGCGCTGCTGCATGGGCGTCTTGTCGTAGCCGGACACGAGCGCACCGGCCATCCGAACGGGGTCGCCGAAGAAGTAGTACTCGTAGAGAGCCTGCCGACTCGAGAATCCGGAGATGGAGGCGTCATACGCGAGCTTGAACAACTTCACGCGCTCCGGACCGGTGAGCGACTTGCCTTGCAGGTACATCTCGATGTCGGGCAGGGCGTCGCTGGCCAGGTCGGCTTCACCGGGCAACGCCATGAGCCCGCTCGCGCAGAACGTGCGGATGATCTGCGGGAAGCGCTGCGCGATCTTCGGATACCAGTTGCGGGCTGCGTTGAGCGTCGGCCAGTGCGGCTGCATCATGCCCCATTCGTTGGTCGTCGCATCCACTTCGGCTGCGCGCATGAGCGCCCTGCCGATCTCGACATCCACGACCAGCTCGGCCAGGGACTCCTGAATGTGCAGGAACCCATCGATGCCGATGGCCTCCGCGATCTCGGTGGCAAGCCCGAGGAAGAACTCGCTCTTGGCAATCGTGCGCGTCACGACCTGATGGGTCATGAGCGCGGCGGCACCGGTCTCCGAGTAGAACTGGTTGCACAATTCGGGGTGTCCGAGCATGAAGATGCGATCGTTGGGCACGAACACGTTGTCGAACACGACGACGGCATCCATCTCTTCGAAGCGGCTCGCGAGCGGCTCGTCGAAGTGGGAACCGCCGTTGTGCAGCGACGTGCGGCACAGGTAGCGAAGGCCCGGAGTGTCGTTCGGGATCGCGAACGCGTACGAGTACGGTGCGTCCTCCGGGGTGCCGCGCAGCACGGTCGACGGGAATACGAGCAGCTCGTCGGCGATCGGTGCCACGGTGGCCAGCATCCGAGCACCGTGAATGACGATGCCGTCTTCACGGTCCTCGACGATTCGGGCCGACAGTTGTCCGCCGAGCTGTTCGCTGCCGGACACCGAGCGGTTGACCTGCGGCGGAATCAGAGTGTGCGTGGCGAGCAGGTCGTTCTCGCGCGCCATCTCGTAATACGCCTCGATGCGCTCCCCGTACACCGGATCGGCCTGCTCGAACCACTTCTTCGCGGAGGCGAGAGCCGTGAGCGAGGAGTTCATGTAGTCGCCGGAGCGGCCGAGAAACCCGTTCGAATACTCGGCCCAGACCTTGATTCCCGCGCGACGCCGCTCAAGGTCCTCGACTGTCTTGGGGATGAGGAACGAGACGTTGACGGGATCCCCCGTCGTGGGCGACGGGTACGTCAGCTGGTCCTTGAACTTCGGGTCGTGCTGGAGGTCGAAAAGCTGCGCGTACGTGCGGGCGACATTCTTGAACGCGGGGTGCTCCGTCAGGTTTTCACTGACCACTTCGCCGTCGATCGTGATGTGCGGTCGCATCGAATTGAGCTTGTCGAGAAACTGCTGGCCTGTCCGTGCACCCATAGGGAGACTCCTTTGTTTTTTCCCCCCTGAGGCTCTCGAAGGGGGCTGGATTGGTGTGGTTCCCTTCGAGAGCCTCAGGGAACGTTGTGCTACAGCAAAGATTCGTGCCCCGGCATGAACTCCGGGATGACGGTGAATCGTCCATTGACGAAACCGAGCGAGTCTCCGCTGCGGTAGTCGTGGTCCTGCACCTCACCGAGGTATAGGGTGTGGTCGCCGCCATCGTATGAAGCCCACGGCGTGCAGGCGAACCACGACAACGTGCCGGCCAGTCGGGGTGCGATGTCCCCCTCGACCCACTGTGGCTCCTGATTCGGCTTGCCCGCGAAGTTCATCGCGAGCGCTTCCTGCTCTGCTCCGAGAACATTCACCGTGAAGTTCTTGCCCGCAAGTTCGTCGTGGCTGTGAGTGTTGCGGGCGATGCTCACGAGTACGAGCGGCGGCTCTAGGGAAACGGATGTGAACGAATTGACCGTGATCCCGTGCCTGCCGGTCGATGCGTCGAACGTGACCACAGCGACCCCGGTAGCGAAGCGCCCGAAGCTGCCGCGAAGGTAGTGCGCTGGCGGCCGATACAGCCGCGAACCGGGCTCGAAGCCGCGGGGCGCTTTCGCAATCATCGTTGACGCTCGCTTTCTAGGTGTTCTAATATAGAATACCGTGTTCCGACACGGAACAATACCCCGCCAGTGAGACGTTAGGCAAGTCATGAGCCAGGAATCGCCGCATTCCCAGACTCTCTCTCGAGGACTGCGGATGCTGGAGATCCTCTCCGAATCCCTCGCCCCTCCGTCGATCGCCGACCTCGCCGCTGCGCTCGGCGTCCACCGCTCGATCGCGTACCGCATCCTTCGCACGCTCGAAGATCACGGACTCGTTTCGCGCGATTCCGGGGGCGGCGTTCAACTAGCACCGCGGATGGCCGCCCTCGCCCGAGGCGTGTCCCGCGATCTGCAGGCGGCAGCGCTGCCCGCGCTCACGGCCGCCGCCAACGACCTGGGGATGACCGCATTCCTCGCGGTGCTCGACCGGAACGATGTCGTGACGCTCGTGAGCGTCGAACCCACGCACGCCCACGCCGCGGTGGCCCAGCGACCGGGTTCGCGTCATTTGCTCAGCCAGGGCGCTCCCGGGATCGCGATCCAGTCTCTCGTGTCCTCCGCCCAGTGGCGCGCGATGGGCGAGTCACCGCGTGCCGAGGTCGAGGATGTCGTCGCAACCGGGTTCGCCACAAGCCACGACGAGGTCATCCGCGGCCTCTCGTCTGTCGCCGTGCCGCTCGCGCTGCCCGGCCAGCCGCCCGCCGCCGTCGCCGTCGTCTATGTAGCGAGCGCACAAACCCCCCCTGCGATCGCGCAGCGGCTGACCGACGCGGCACGATCCATCGCCGCCGAGCTGTAGCGGTCCTCCCCTCGCATTTCCCGTGCTGTCCTGTTCGCAATTCAGGCAGATCCCTTCGGCCGTTGACGCGACCCCCCTGTTTGCAAGGGAGTCGGACCGGCCCACCGAGTTTTGCCTGAATTGCGAACAGAATCCGCGAGGAGCGGGTGCGGAAGAAGCGCGGGTGGGGTGCACGTCTTGACCGGCCGCCACAAGTGTGGTGAGATCGTATATTATTTCATACACACTGCGATTCGCTCACAGAGTGTTTCCCACACCACTGGAGGTGCCATGCACGACAGCAGCGTGCCGGATATCGACGCCATGCTCGGGCAGCATCCGGGAAAGGTCATCGCAGTCCATCTCAACTACCCGAGTCGCGCTGCCCAGCGCGGCCGCACCCCCGCCCAGCCCGGCTACTTTCTGAAGCCCGCAACGTCGCTATCGGCATCGGCCACACCCATCGAGCGGCCCGTCGGATGCGAGCTGCTCGCGTTCGAGGGCGAGATCGCGCTCATCATCGGCAAGGACGCTCGCCGGGTGACCCCGGAGGAAGGCTGGAGCCACGTCTCTGGCGTCACGGCGGCCAACGACTTCGGCGTGTACGACCTGAAATACGCGGACAAGGGGTCCAACCTCCGATCGAAGGGCGGCGACGGATTCACGCCGATCGGGCCCTCGGTGCTCGCCGCCAACCTGATCGACCCGAATGCGCTGCGCATCCGCACGTGGGTGAACGGCGAACTCGTGCAGGACGACAACACCGAAACCCTCCTGTTCCCGTTCGGCCGGCTCGTCGCCGACCTCTCGCAGCTCATCACGCTGGAGGCCGGGGACATCATCCTCACAGGCACGCCGGCCGGTTCCACGACCGTGCAACCGGGGGATGTCGTCGAGGTGGTCGTCGACGACTCGGAGGGGCGGACGACCGGACGCCTCGTCACTCCCGTCGTCGAGGGCACAACGCCGTTCGGCGACTTCGGCGCCGGACCGAAGTCCAGCGAAAACTTGCGCGCTGAAGCGGAAGGAACAGCCGTACACCCACAGCTCTCCGACGAGCTGGCAACAAAGATCAATTCGGTGGGCACGGCCACTCTCAGTTCGCAATTGCGCAAGCGCGGACTCAATACTGTGTCGATCGACGGCCTCACGCCGACGCAGCCGGGCAAACGACTCGTGGGGCGGGCCCGCACACTGCGATTCATCCCGGGCCGCGAAGACCTGTTCACCTCGCACGGCGGCGGATTCAACGCGCAAAAGCGAGCCTTCGACTCCCTCGGCGAAGGCGAGGTGCTCGTGATCGATGCGCGCGGCGAGCGCGGCACGGGCACGGTCGGCGACATCCTCGCGTTGCGCGCCCAAGTGCGCGGGGCCGCCGGCATCGTGACGGATGGCGGCGTCCGCGACCTCGACGAGATCACCGCGCTCGGTCTTCCGGCCTATCACGCGGGCGCTCACCCGGCCGTTCTCGGTCGACGCCACGTTCCCTGGGAGACCGACGTGACGATCGCGTGCGGCGGCACGGCGGTGCAGCCCGGCGACATCATCGTCGGCGACTCGGACGGCGTGCTGGTCATTCCGCCTGCGCTCATCGATGAAGTCGTGGATGACGCCATCGAGCAGGAACGTCAGGAGACGTTCATCGCCGAACAGGTCGGCGCGGGCGAAAGCGTCGACGGGCTGTACCCGATGAACGCCGAATGGACTGCGAGGTACGAGTCGTGGCTCTCGGCGCAACGCTAGCCGCGCCGAGCAAGTCGCGGCTCGCCTACGACTTCATCAAGGCGCGCATCGAGGATTCCCGCTACTCCCCCGGATACCGGCTCGTGCTCGGGGCGATCGCGGGCGAACTCGGTGTGAGCGTCGTGCCCGTGCGCGAGGCGATTCGGCTGCTCGAAGCGGAGGGGCTCGTCCAGTTCGAGCGCAATGTCGGCGCTCAGGTGGCGATGGCCGACCCGCGCGAGTACGAGGTCACCATGCAGACGCTGAGCCTCATCGAAGGCTGGGCGACGGCGGCATCCGCTCCCTTCATGACGGCGGATGACCTTGCTCGCGCCCGCGCGATCAACGACCGGCTCGCGGAGAGTTTGCACCACTTCGACCCCGTCGCGTTCACCCGGCTGAACCTCGACTTCCATTCCGTTCTGTTCGAACACTGCCCGAACCCGCATATTCTGGAGCTCGTCGACCGGGGATGGGCGAGGCTTCGGGCGCTTCGCGAGTCGACGTTCAGTTTCGTTCCAGGACGGGCGAAGGAGTCCGTGGAGGAGCACGCACACATTCTGGAACTCATCGAGGGCAGCGCGGATCCCGTCGAGCTCGAGTTCGCCGCCCGCAACCACCGGCTCGCCACTCTCGACGCATTCCTCGAACACGAGGCCGCCCGTGGTTCCCTTCGAGAGCCTCAGGGAACGACAGTCCAAGCACCGCTCCCTGAGGCTCTCGAAGGGAACAACACAGCAACCAAGGAGTCAGCATGAAGTTCCGCAGCAACCCCGCCTCGATCCGCGGTTCGATCGCCCCGCTCATGACTCCGTTCACGGCTGACGGCGCGGTAGACCACGCCGGGCTCACCAACCTCGTGAACTGGCAGCTCGCCTCCGGAAGCCACGGCATCTCGATCGGCGGATCGACGGGCGAGCCGAGTTCCCAAACGATTGCGGAGCGCGCCGAGGCCATCCGCACCGTCGCGGCGGCCGTGGGCGACCGCGTGCCGTTCATGCCGGGCACCGGGTCCGCGAAGCTCGACGAAACCCTCGAGCTCACGGCAGCCGCTCGCGACGCGGGGGTCGATGCCGCGCTCATCATCACGCCGTACTACGCCCGCCCGACGCAGGAGGCGCTCTACCGCTGGTACAAGACGGTCGCGGACGAGTTCCCGGACCTGCCGATCGTCGCCTACAACGTGCCGAGCCGCACCGCGGTCGACATCGCTCCGGAGACGGTAGCCCGTCTGTTCCACGACGTGGAAAACTTCGTCGGCGTCAAGGAAACCACGAAAGACTTCGAGCACTTCTCCCGCGTTTTGCACTTGTGCGGGCCCGAACTGCTCGTGTGGAGCGGCATCGAACTGCTGTGCCTGCCCCTCCTGGCTCTGGGCGGCGCCGGGTTCGTGAGCGCCACGGCGAACATCGCGCCCGCCGCGGTCGCTGAGATGTTCGAAGCGTGGGAGTCCGGCGACTTCGACCGCGCGCGCGAAATCCACTACGGTCTGCACCCGCTCGTCGACCTGCTGTTCGTGGAGACGAACCCCGCACCGGGCAAGTGGGTGCTCGAGCAGCGCGGTCTCATCGCGAGCGGCCACGTGCGGTCGCCGCTCATCGAGCCGACGGATGCCGGGCTCGTGAAGATTAAGCAGCTCATGAGCGAGGGTGAGCAGTACCTCACCTCTGCTGAGGGCTTCACAGTAGGGAGCAAGTAAATGACGCACTTCGTGCCCAGGAACCTTCCAGACCGCATCCAGCACTACATCCATGGCGAGTTTGTCGACAGCGTGGACGGCGGCACGTTCGACGTGCTCGACCCGGTGTCGAACGAAACCTACGTGCAGGCGGCCGCAGGCCAGCAGGCCGACATCGATCGCGCGGTCGCGGCCGCGAAGCACGCATTCGACACGGGACCGTGGCCGCGCATGAAGAATCGTGAGCGCAGTCGCATCCTCAACCGCATCGCCGACCAGGTCGAAGCGCGCGGTGACGAGCTCGCAGAACTCGAAACGTTCGACACCGGTCTGCCCATCACGCAATCGCGCGGTCAGGCGCATCGCGCCGCCGAGAATTTCCGCTTCTTCGCGGATCTCGTCGTCGCCCAGCGCGACGACACGTATCAAGTGCCCGGCGTGCAAATGAATTATGTGCACCGCAAGCCCGTCGGCGTCGCCGGGCTCATCACACCGTGGAACACGCCGTTCATGCTGGAGAGCTGGAAGCTCGCCCCCGCGCTCGCCTCCGGATGCACGGTCGTGCTGAAGCCCGCCGAGTTCACGCCGCTGTCGGCGAGCCTGTGGGCCGGAATCTTCGAGGAAGCGGGACTTCCTCAGGGTGTGTTCAACCTCGTGAACGGACTCGGCGAGCAAGCGGGCGACGCGCTCGTCAAGCATCCGGATGTGCGCCTCATCTCCTTCACGGGCGAAACCACAACCGGCCAGACGATCTTCGGCAACGCCGCGAAGCACCTCAAAGGCCTCTCGATGGAGCTCGGCGGCAAGTCCCCGGCGATCGTGTTCGAGGATGCCGACTTCGACGCCGCGATCGACTCGACGCTGTTCGGAGTGTTCTCCCTCAACGGCGAGCGCTGCACTGCGGGGAGCCGCATTCTCGTGCAGCGCAGCATCTACGACCGGTTTGTCGAGACGTACGCCGAGCGTGCGAAGAACATCGTCGTTGGCGACCCGCACGATCCGAAGACCGAGGTCGGCGCGCTCGTGCACCCCGAGCACTACGCGAAGGTCATGAGCTACGTCGAGCTTGGCAAGACTGAGGGGCGCCTCGTAGCTGGAGGTGGTCGGCCAGACCACCTGCCGACCGGCAATTACGTGTCGCCCACCGTGTTCGCCGACGTGAAACCGGATGCCCGCATCTTCCAGGAAGAGATCTTCGGGCCCGTCGTGTGCATCACGCCGTTCGACACGGATGAGGAAGCGCTCGAGCTTGCGAACGCCGTGAAGTACGGTCTCGCCGCGTATCTCTGGACCACGAATCTGGAGCGCGCACACACGTTCGCACACCAGATCGAGGCCGGAATGGTGTGGCTCAACTCGCATAACGTACGGGACCTTCGCACGCCGTTCGGCGGCGTGAAAGCGAGTGGCCTCGGCCACGAGGGCGGGTACCGTTCGCTCGACTTCTACACGGAGCAGCAGGCCGTGCACATCTCACTCTCCCCGGCACACACACCCAAGTTTGGATCAACAACATCCGCTCCCTGAGGAGCGAGCGCAGCGAGCGTCTCGAAGTGCGCCACATCGTGAGTTCCCTTCGAGACGGTCCTGACGGACCTCCTCAGGGAACGGTGAACCACAAGGAGTCATCATGACCGAACCATTCGACATCATCCGCGCCGCGTACGCGGAGCTCATCGTGAGCGACCTCGCCGCGAGCCGCACGTTCTACGTGGACGTGCTCGGTCTCGTCGTCACGTACGAAGACGAGAACGCGATCTACCTGCGCGCGTTCGAGGAGTACCTGCACCACTCGCTCGTGCTGCGCACCGGCCCTGTGGCCGCGCTCGGCGCGCTCGCCTACCGGGTTCGCTCCCAGGGTGAAGTCGCGAAGGCCGCGACCTACTTCGAGTCGCTCGGTTGCCCGGTCGAGCACCGCGCGGCCGGTGCGATGAGGGGCATCGGCGAGGCGGTGCGCGTGGAGGATCCGCTCGGCTTCCCCATCGAGTTCTTCCACGACGCCGAACACGTCGAGCGCTTCACGCGCCGCTACGACGTGCACGGTGCCGGCGCGATCTCCCGCCTCGACCACTTCAACATCATGACGCCGGATGTTCCGAAAGCCCAGAAGTACTACGAAGACCTCGGCTTCCGCGTCTCCGAGGACATTCAGGACAGTGAGGGCACCGTCTACGCGTCGTGGCTGTTCCGCAAGGCGACCGTGCATGACATCGCGCTCACGGGCGGCGACGGCCCGCGGATGCACCACATCGCGTTCGCGACGCACGAGCGCGGCCAGATCCTGAACATTTGCGACCACCTCGGGGCCGTGCGCCGCTCCGACATGATCGAGCGCGGCCCAGGACGCCACGGCGTCTCGAACGCGTTCTACCTGTACCTTCGCGACCCGGATGGCCACCGCATCGAGATTTACACGCACGACTACTACACGGGCGACCCGGACAATCCCACCCTGACCTGGGATGTGCACGACAACCAGCGCCGCGACTGGTGGGGCAACCCCGTCGTGCCGAGTTGGTACGCGGAAGGATCGACCGTGCTCGGGCTCGACGGTTCGCCCAAAGAACTCGTGGCGCGTGTCGACACGTCCGAATCGGCCGTCACGATCGGGGCCGACGGTTTCTCCTACACGCGCGAAGGCGAAGCGATGCCCGAATACAAACTCGGAAACCATCTTTAGCGGTTACACGCTGCCGGTCTTACAGCGCGCCTTCGTCGGCCGCTTCGGCGGTCGTGTCGCCCAGGGGCCGCGGATGGCGCGGCCAGGGAGAGGGTTCGCGAAGCAGGAACGATAGCGCCAGGCACAACGCCGTCAGCGCGACGAGGATCACGAACGTCACATGCAGGTTCGACTGGTCCGCTATCCAGCCCAGCAGCGGGCTGAACAGACCGCCCACGGTCACTGCGAGGCCGACGGTGACTCCGCTGGCGGTGCCGATCCGATTGGGCAGGTAGTCCTGGCCGAGGATCACAAACACCGCGAACGGAACGAAAATGGCCACGCCGAAGGCCGCGACGAAAACCATCGCAATGGGCCAGGTCGGCGCGAACACCAGGCCGAGCAATGAGGGAATCGCCACGGTAAACCCGATTCGGATGCTCCTCAGCCGTCCGATCCTGTCGGCAAGCCACCCGCCCACAAGCGTGCCCAGTGCTCCGAAGGAGAGGAACACCGTCAGTGCTGCGCCGCCGAGTGCTTCGGTCGTCTCGAGGTCGTGGATGAAGTACAGCGCGATGAAGGACACGGCCCCGAAGAACACGATCGAGCGCACGACGACAACCGCGGTCAAGCGGAGGAATCCGGGCCAGTTGTCCGGGCCGGGGGTTCGCCGCACGGGCCTGGTCGCATCCGCCCGGCCATCCAGAACCCGCCTGAGCCACAGGACGATGGCCACGGCCATGGCCGCCCCCGGGATGATGAGCAGCGGAGTGCCGCCGAGGCCCGTCCACAGAAGCAATGGCGTGGTCACGAGCGACCCGACCGCGAATCCGAGGTTTCCGCCGACCGCAAAAACGCTCATCGCGCGATTGCTATCGCCCGCCGCCACTCGCGCGGCACGCGCGGCCTCAGGATGGAACGCCGATATCCCTAATCCCGAGATCGCAATCACGAGCCACGTCATCCAATACTCGGGAGTGAACGCAACAAGACTCACTCCGATCCCGGCGGTAACGATTCCCGCGGGCATGAGCCACCGACGCGGCTTACGGTCCCCCCACCAGCCGAATGCCGGTTGGGCTACCGACGACAGCATGTTGGCGGCGAGGACGAGACCCGCGACAGCGGCGTAGCTGTACTGCCGCTCCAGCACGAGGAACGGCAACAGCGCGGGCACGACACCCTGATATAAATCATCCACGAGGTGGGCGGAGGCCATGAAGGCGATCCCACCCCGATTCACTCGAGAGATGTGGATTCCAAGATTTCCGCACCCGCATGACCGAGCTCGGCGATCGCCGCCTCCGAACTGGTTTCGGCGACGCCGGCCACAAGGTCAGTGAGCACGCGCACGTGGCGCCCGTGCTCCAGCGCATCGAGCGCGGATGCGCGCACGCAGTAGTCGGTAGCAATTCCGACAACATCGATATCGATGACGCCCAGGAAGTCCAGCATCTCGGCAACGGTGCGCCCGTCGCCCGTCGTTCCCTCGAAAATCGAGTACGCGGGAACCCCCTGCCCCTTGAGCACGGGAACGGTGATGTGCTCCGTGTTCAGTGCTGGGTGATACTCAGCGCCCTCCGTTCCTCCGACGCAGTGAACCGGCCACGTGGTCACGAAGTCCGGTTCCGACGTCGTCGCAAAGTGGCCGCCATTGTCGTTGTCCGCATCGTGCCAGTCCCGGGAGGCGAACACCTCGTCGTAATACCCGGGATTGGCGGCGAGAAAGGCGGATATCCGCTCTGCGACCGCGGCGCCGCCCTCCACGCCGAGCGCGCCGCCCTCCGTGAAATCGTTTTGCACATCGATGATGAACAGCGCCCTGCCCATGATTCTCCCGGTAAGTGTCTAGTTGTTCGAAAGGTTGTTGCCGCAATTGAACAGCCCGGTTGCGACAGTATCAAGCGCATCCATTGCGTCGGCTTTCACCGGCCCGAGCGCATAAAACGCGAACGAGAGCACTGAACCGTCGCTCGCGTTCACCCACCCGGACAGCGTGCGCGACGTGTTGATCCACCCGGTCTTCGCGACCACTTGACCACGAGCGACTGCGTTGTCGCCCGTGAATCGGCTGGCCAGCGTGCCCGATTTGCCCGCGACTGGCAGCGCGGACTTGATGACGCCGAGCCCCTGAGCACCCGTCGACACGGACGCCATGAGCTGAGCCATGAGCAGCGGAGGGACGGCATTGCTCGCGCTCAGTCCCGACCCGTCGCGGATCGAGATGCCCGTCGTGTTGAATCCGAGATTGACGAGCGCGCCGGGGATGATCGAGCCGAGCGACGCCGCGGTGCCTCCGCCTCCCGATTCCTTCGAAATCACCCGGGCGATCGCCTCCGCGAGCGTGTTGTCCGACATGGGCAGCATTTGGCCGATGAGCGTACTGATGGGCTGGGAGGAGACTTCGCCGAGCTTGGGTTTTCCCGGTGTTGCGCTACCGAGAGTGACGGTGACCGGGTGGCCGAGGTTCAGCGCGTCGACGAAAGCACTGCCGGCCCGGCCGATCGGATCGGTGCTTCGCGGGCTCGTGGCTTTTTGCGGATTCGCACGGTCGCCGTCCACCATGAGAGCGGTCACTTCCGCGTGGTAGCCGATGGTCTGCTCGCTGCGCTCCCACGTGGAATCCCATTTGTCGGACGGGTTCCAATAGTTCGCGTCCAGGATCACGCTCGTGATCGGATCGCCGGGATGGTTCGCTTCCCACGCCGCTTTGGTTTGCGCGGCCAGATCGGCAAGTTTCGGGGCACCGGCGTACACGCTCTCGACTCCCGGAGGGAGCGCACTCAGCGTGGGGTCTCCGCCGCCGACGAGAACGATGCTTCCTGGATCATTCCCCTCGAACACGCGGGTGGTCATCTGGTAGTTCGCGCCGATTGTCACGAGCGCGGCGGCAGCGGTGATCACTTTCAGTCCGCTCGCGGGGGGCGCTGCGGTCGTTGCGCTGCGATCGAAGAGGACTTCGCCCGTCGTCACATTGATGACAGAACCCTCAAACGTGAGAAGCCGGGGATCCGTCGCTGCCGCGTTGATGGAGCACGTGCGCAACGCGGATGCCGCCGCCGGCGTGGCCGGGACGACCCTCGTCGGCTCGGGGGTCGGGGTATTTGACGTCGCCGCGGTGACCGGTGCCGCCGCTCCGAAGGCCGCCCCCGCAAACACCGCGCCGGTTCCGAGAAGGAGGAAAATCACGCCGAGGGCGGAGAACATCCACGCATTGGGATGCCTCGCCACGACTGCGGCGAAGCCGGGACGCTTTCCCTCCGGCGGCGAGTGTTCTGCCACTTCTGCGGTGCCGAGAACTTCCGTGGCAGGCTCCGCCGCCGACTTCGCTGAGGCGGCCGACACCGAGCCCTTGCGCTTGGCATCGGCTTCACGTGCCGCCCGGCGGGTCAGCGGTTCCTCGTCACTCACTCGCCCATGATATCTGCGCTGGCGGAGAGGCGCGTGCGAGCCTTCTCCGGCGCTCTCTGAACCTCATTCACGATTCGCCGGGGAACGTCAAGCCGATTTGCCTCCGCACTTCGTCCAGCGTCTGCATGATCTGAACGGATTGCGATGGCGGCAAGGCATCCGTCGGGCCGGCTCCTTCGGCGGCGAGGCGTTCAAGCTCCCACGCCTGGTACTGCATTCCGCGGCCCGTGACGTCGCTGACGTAACGCTCGACCGCTTCCCCGCGGCTGTCGTAGACGGTGAATGCCGACGGGCAGTACCACACGGACTCCAACTCGATGCGTCCCGCCGTCCCGATGACTGCCGCCCGGTTGGGTCCGGGAGTGTCCAGCGCGGTGTGCAACACAGCACGCTGGCCCGCGGTGTACTCCAGAATGATGGCAGTCTGGCGATCGACGCCCGTTTCCGTCAGCGTGCCGCTTGCGAGAACCCGCGACGGTTCGCCGAAAAGGTCCCACGCGAAGGAGACCGGGTAGATGCCGAGGTCGAGCAGCGCGCCACCGCCGAGGTGCGGATTGCGCAATCGGCCGTTCGGGTCGTCCGACAGCAATTGGTTGTGGTCGGCGATGAGCGTGTGAACCTCGCCTATCCGGCCATTTCGGATGATGTCGCGCAATCTCTCCATGTGGGGCAGGAATCGCGTCCACATCGCCTCAAGCACGACGAGGCCGTTCCGGTTCGCGAGATCGACGACCTCGCGCGCTTCGCGCGCGTTGAGCGTGAACGGCTTCTCGACGAGCACATGCTTCCCCGCCTCAAGCGCCATCATCGCGTTCGATGCGTGCATGGGGTGCGGCGTGGAAACGTACACGACGTCGACGGAATCATCGGATGCGAGGGATTCGTAATCCGCGTGCGCCGTTTCGAGACCGAGCTCCGCAGCGAACGCATCCGCGGTGCCCTTGGCCCGCGAACCGACGGCGGTGACGGTGAAGCCGTGCGCAATCAGATCCGCGGTGTGAAGGTGCGCGATGCCGCCAGTGCCGAGAATGCCCCAGCGAAGTGATCCCATTCAGGGAATCTAGCAGCCGCCCCACTTTGCCGCCGCCCGCGTGAACGAGGCAGGCTCATCCGGAACTCCGCCGTGGGTCATGGCGAAGTAGATGCACACGCCACCCACGCTGCCTCCGTAGCTGGGCCGATACAGCGACGCGCGGTGCGATGAGGAGTTCCACCATTTCGTGGCGACCGTGGCCCCCGTATTGCCGTAACCGCCTGCGAGGTTGCCGTCGCAACCCTGGCTCGGGACGCCATCGCTTCGCTGGGAGCCCATGTGGCCCCACGCGCTGCTCGGGTCGGTGCTCGGGTCTTCTGCCATCCAGAAGAGGCGGGTCTCCATGCAGCTGTCGTACCGGATGTGGCTCGGCGGGATGGGTTCCAGGCAGTTCGCGACCCGGATCGCGTTGTAGGTGGCGGCGAAGGACGCGAGGTCCGAACTCGTCGTGCCCTGCACGCCGCCGGCGGAAACTCGGCCAGGTGCCCCGCCAGGCGAGCCTCCCACTGCGGACGGGCATGTGCCGCCGGCGGCTTCGATGGCGGCGCGCCGCGCCGCGGTGCTGCCGCCACCACGGTTCGCTCCTGGGACAACGACGACCGGCACCGGTACGGGTTTTTGCGCCATGTGCTCAGAGTCGACTTTGAGTTGCGCTGCGCGGGTCTTCGCGCGAGCGGCGACGGTCGCCTCACTGAGGTTCACGACCGCGAGCGCGCCGACGTGCGGTTCCTCGACGGCCTGCGGCGCTGAGGCGAAGATCGGCAGCAGCGTTTGCTGGTCTGCGACGGCGGATGCCGGAGTTCCGAACAAGGATGGGCCGCTGCCCCCGACGAAGGGGAGGACGAGCGTGAGCACCGCCGTGAATACGGCGATCAGATATGCAGTGCGCTTCACGGCAGTTCCCCCCGGACCTGTTCAGCAACCGTTCCCCAACGATTCGCACTGTCAACGCTATGTCGGGCCGTCAGACGATTGCAATGCGGGAGGGAGAACTTTGCGCCGAGCACCCCTGTATTGGGGGCGTTTCGCTGCGGATTTTGTCACGCACTCGGGGGTCAACCTCCTCGTCGGTCCCCCAAAAAGCGGACCGGACCAGCTGCGCTGCCCTAGCGGCTTCCGTCGGACATCTGTGCCCGCCGAAGATCGCGTTCGGCGTCGGCCGCGGCCGCATCCTCGGGGGTGGGGGCGGTGCCGCCGCGATCGCGTGGATGCCACCACTGGCCCGTACCGTCGTGCGGGTACGCCTCGTGCGCCGTGTCAAGAAGACCCATCATGGTCGTTCTGAGCCGGGCAGTGGCTTCCGCCGCGTCCTCGTCGACTGTCGCGGTCATGGGCTCTCCGACGACCACGACGATGGGAATGCCGAAGCGTTCGCGCAGTGTGACCCTGCGGTTCTTCGTCATGAGGCGCTGTCCGCCCCACAGCGCGAGCGGGATGAGGGGCACGCCGGCCTCTGCCGCAAGGCGAACCGCCCCGGTCTTGAAGTCGCGAATCGTGAAGGATGCGCTCACCCCCGCCTCCGGAAACACTCCGATGAGTTCGCCGGCGCGAAGCGCCGCGACGGCGGATGCGTACGCGCTGGCTCCCGCCTTCATGTCGACCGGGATGTGTTTCATGTTGCGCATGAAGGACCCGACGATGCGCTTCTCAAACACGCTCTTCTTCGCCATGAACCGAATGCGGCGGCGGTTGTGCAACCAGGTCGCCCACTCGACAAGAGCGAATTCCAAGTACCCGAAGTGGGTCATGGCGATGACCGCTCCGCCTTCGTCTGGCAGGTTGCGAGCGCCGATGACGGTACGCCGAACCCGCAACGCGCCGAACATCGCGCGACCAGCCAGGATCGCGGCCGTGTAGATCGGCTCGTTGCGGTACTTCATTTCCTCAGCCTACGAGGCCAGGTTGGGATCTGGCTGATGCTGCGGCGAATGGGGCTCCGAGGGAGCCGCCTGTCAGAATCGAACTGACGACCTTCTCATTACGAGTGAGATGCTCTACCGACTGAGCTAAGGCGGCGGGTCTTCGCAGAGCAAAGACACAGCTAGAAAGCTTAGCCGATCACGACCGATACGTTGACGCGAGCGTGGCGTCGAGTTGCTCGAATGCTTCCCGAACGCTGCTCGACAGGGAGCGGTCGTCCGCCGCGTCGATCCACCGGCGATAGGCGGACCGCAGGGTGGCGAATCCGATGAGCGCGACGAGACGGGATCGCTGCGCGAGCGCGTCCGGATCCTCGGCCAATTCAGGGTCATCGATCGTGAGCCTGCGCGCGACAAGTTCGGCAAGCTCGTCCTCGAATTCGTGCAGAACCGCCATTCGCTTGGCGAAGAGCGCTGGGTGTTCGCGAAGGAGGATGCGGCGCCGCTGGCTTTGGGCCCGGTCATCGCTTATCGCGCTCGACACCGCATCCAGGAGCCGACCGAGCCCGAGGAGGAGGTTCTCACCGCGACCTGCCTCGAGAAACTCTCCCGCGCCGTCCACATCGACCAGCGACGGCACGTCGCCCACCACCGCCTCGTCCTTCGAGGCGAAGTAGTTGAAGAATGTGCGCGGCGATACGTCCGCGCGGGCGCTGATCTCTTCGATCGTGACGTGCTCGTAGCCTTGCTCGCTCGCGAGGCTCAGCACTGCGCCCTGGATGGCACGACGCGTCGCGCGCCGTTTGCGTTCGCGAAGGCCGGGGACAGGGGCGCCTGCCGATGTCGTCATTCCGCTATTGTTGCAGGTTGTGCAATTTTGCACCAATCAGCACTGGGGGTCAGCGTTCGGAACCGTCCCGTCCACGAGAAAATCGTCCACGACCCTGTTCACGCACGCATTCGACTTGTTGTAGGCCGTGTGCCCTTCTCCGTGGTAGGTCACAAGGTGGCCGTTCTCCAATTGCCCCGCCAGATTCACCGCCCATTCGTACGGCGTTGCCGGGTCGTTCGTCGTACCCAGCACGAGGATCGGCGCAGAGCCTGGCGCCCTGATCGGCTGACGCACCCGAGTGGCCTCAAACGGCCACTGATCGCACGACGTGCCGCCGAACGACATCTGCGGCCCGAATGTCGGCGCAGCCTTCGCGAGTTCCGCCGCCTCGGCCCTCAGCGTGTCCCTCGTACTCGTGGACACGTAGTCGAGGCAGTTGATCGCGATGAACGCCTCCGTGGAATTGTCCGCGTAGGTGCCGTCCGAATTGCGCCCATAGTAGGCGTCAGCCAACTGGAACGCATAGTCGGCGTTTCCCTGTATCACGTCGGTGAACAGGTCGCTCAGGTACGGCCAGTTGGATTCGCTGTAGAGAGGAAGAATGATCGCGTTGAACATCACCGCGCTGCCCAGCATCCGTCCATCCGTCGCACGCAACGGACTCGCGTCGAGGCGATCGAGAAGTGCGCGGATGCGGTCCATCGCCGAGTCCACGGTTCCGCGGAACGGGCACTCCGAATCCGCGAGGCACACCGCCAAATACGCGCGGGCCGCGTTCTCGAACCCCATTGCCTGCGTCTTGGTCACCTCGAAATCGGTCGTTGCCGGGTCCACGGCGCCGTCGAGCACAAGGCGTCCGGTCTTCGCGGGGAACAAATCAGCGTAAGTGGCGCCGAGAAATGTCCCGTAGGAGTAGCCGAGATAGTTGAGTTTCTCATCCCCGAGAATCGCCCTCAGCAGGTCGAGGTCGCGCGCTGCGCTCACCGTGTCGACGAACCCGAGAAGTTCGCCCGTGTACGTGAGACATGCGGCGCCGAACTCGGCGTTCGACCTCTCGATGTCGTCGATCCACGCGTCGGAGCCGACAGGATTGGGCGGAATGTCGAACAGGAACGCGTCCATCTCGACCGGGTCGCTGTAGCACTTCACGGCGGACGAATTGTTGACGCCGCGAGGATCGAATCCAACGATGTCGAAATGCTCGTTGAGTTTCGAGTCCACGGCGTAACTGAGGCTGTCCCTGATGAAGTCATAGCCAGAGCCGCCTGGCCCTCCGGGGTTCACGAGGAGCGATCCCTTCGCTTCCCCCGTCGCGGTCGCGCGGATGAGCGCGATGTCGATCGACGCGCGCGAAGGGTCGCTCCAGTCCATGGGAGCTGTCGCCGTCGCGCACTGGAACATCCCTTCGCACTTCGACCAATGAAGAATCTGGCCATAGAAGGGCTGAAGGTCTTCCGGCACCTCCTCGTCCGTGGGCGTGGAAGTCAGGGACGGCGCGGGAGGCAGGAACAACGTCACGCATCCGCTGAGCGGAACGAGCACCGCAAGGCATGCCGCGGTGAGAACAACGCGCAAGCCGACCGTGCGGTGGTGGTTCGTACGGTGGCGGTTCATGCGGCAACCCTTCTCGCGGTGATGAGCATCGCCTCGAGCGCGAGCGCGGGCGCAACGTTGGCATCGATCCGCCTGCGCGCCGTCGCAATCGCGTCGAGCGTAGCGAGTGTCTGTGCGGGAGTTGAACTGTTCGCCGCCGCGCGAATCCGATCCATGATCTCCACATTGATCGATTCGATTCCGGCACCCAATTGCGTAAGGAGGATGTCTCGGAACAATGACAGCAAATCGACCATGATGCGGTCGAGGCCGTCCCGCAGGCTCCGCGTCGCGCGCCGCTTCTGGTCTTCCTCAAGTGACTTCAACTGGGACCGAAGCGCGGGTGGAATCGTCCCGCCAGGCTCGACCCCGAGCGAGCGAAGCGCAGACTCCCTCTCTTGTGCGTCCTTCTCCTCCGTGATGGCCTTCGCGTCGTCCGCGGCGGTCTCCAGGAGCGCACTCGCCGCGATGACGGCGTCGGACACGGTTCGGATGTCGAGCGCCACGGCCAGAGTCCTTTCGCGCCGCGCCCTTGCCTGCTCATTCGTCGCGAGCCGGTGAGCCATCCCGATGTGGCTCTGAGCCTCGCGTGCCGCGCGAGACGCGAGCGCGAGGTCGACACCATCGCGCCGGGAGATCAGCTCGGCGACATCCGCGATCGCAGGCACTCTCAACCTCACGCTGCGCACCCGCGAGCGCACGGTGGGGATGAGGTCCGCTTCGCTCGGCGCGCACAGGATCCACACGGTGCGCGGGGGCGGCTCCTCCAGCGCCTTGAGCAGAACGTTCGACGTGCGTTCCGTCATGCGGTCTGCGTCCTCGATGACCATGACGCGGTAGCGCCCGACCGACGGTGAAAACTGGGAACTCGTGACGAGCGCTCGCACTTCGTCGATCGAGATGATGACCCGTTCGGTGCTGAGCACGCCGAGATCCGGATGCGACCTCGCATCGACCTGCCGCCGGGTTGCTTCGTCGCCCTCCGGCGTCCCCGGACTCAGGAGCGCAGTTGCGAACGCGTAGGCGAGATTCGATCGGCCGGAGCCCGGCGGCCCCGTGATGAGCCAGGCGTGGGTCATCGACGCGGAATCCAGCGTCGAGCGACTGAGAGATTCGGCCTTCGGCGCCTGTCGTTCGGCGGCCGCGCGAAACACGGCGATCGCCTCCGACTGGCCGGTCAGTTCATCCCAGATCGACATACGACGACGCTAGTGCAGGTCTACGACAGAAGCGATGCGACGCGGCTGCGGATTGCGGCCGCGAGCTCGTCCCTGGCCTCGGTGGCGTCCAGAACGAGAAACCGTTCGGGTTCGGCGGCGGCAAGTTCCAGATAGGCGGCGCGAACGCGCGCATGGAAGTCCTGTTCCTCGGCCTCGAGCCGGTCGAAACGCGTGCGGGACGTATCGAGTCGTTCCCTGCCCAGTCCTGCCTCCAGATCGAGGAGAACCGTGAGGTCGGGGAGCAAGCCATCCGTTGCCCACATCGACACGTGCCGGACTTCGTCCGCGCCGAGGTCCCGCCCGACCCCCTGATACGCCACGGAGGAGTCGATGTAGCGATCCTGGACGACGATCTCTCCTCGGTCGATCGCCGGCCGAACCTTTGTCGCGATGTGGTGCGCGCGGTCGGCCGCATAGATGAGCGCTTCGGATTTCGCCGTGATGTGCCCTCTGCTGTGCAGGACGATCTCCCGCAACTCGTCGCCGAGCGGGGTTCCTCCCGGTTCGCGGGTCGTCACGACGGTTCGGCCGAGTTGCCCGAGCCACTCCACGAGCAAGGCGAGCTGCGTCGACTTCCCAGAACCGTCACCACCTTCGAAGGTGATGAAGAGACCCCTGGTCACTTCTTCGCCGACTTTTTCGCCGCCGACTTCTTCGCTGGCGCCTTGCGTCGGGCGGCTGGCTTCGCTTTCGGCTTCGCGGGACCCTTTGCACGCTTGTCGGCGAGCAATTGAATGGCCCTCTCGAAGTCGATGTCCTCGACAGACTCGCCTCGCGGAATCGTCGCGTTGGTCACGCCGTCGGTCACGTAGGGGCCGAATCGTCCGTCCTTGACCTTCACCGGCTTGCCGCTTTCCGGATCCTCCGCAAACTCCTTGAGCGCGCTCGATGCCCGGCGTGCTCCGTACTTCGGCTGCGCGAACAACTCGAGGGCGCCGGCGAGGTCGATCTCGAAGATCTGCTCCTCGCTCGCGAGCGTGCGCGAATCCGTGCCCTTCTTAAGGTAGGGACCGAATTTGCCGTTCTGGGCCGTGATGTCCTCGCCGCTCTCCGGATCCTGGCCGACGATTCGCGGAAGGTTGAGCAGTCGAAGAGCGGTTTCCAAGTCAATCGTCGCGAGGTCCATGCTCGCGAAAATGGATGCGGTGCGCGGCTTGGGTTCTGTTGACTTCTTCTTCGCGGGCTTTCTGGCCGCCTTCGCGGGAATGATCTCGCCCGTGGCAGGATCGACGGTTTCCGCGGCGGGCGCCGATTCAGCTGCGGGTGGCTCCTCAGGCTCCTGCACCGGGTCCAGTTCCGTCACATACGGTCCGTAGCGGCCGTTCTTGGCCACGATCTCCTTGCCGTTCTCCGGGTTGATCCCGATCACCCGGTCGACGACGACGGGCGCGTCGATGAGCTCGTGCGCTTTCTCGACCGTGAGTTCGTCCGGGGCCAGTCCGTCCGGAATGTTCACGCGGCGCGGCTTGGCGTCCGGGTCGGCCCCGGGTTCCGTCACCTCGAGGTATGGCCCGTACTTTCCGATGCGCAACGTCGCACGGTCGTCGAGTCGAATCGAATTGATGGACTTCGCATCGATCTCGCCGAGGTTATCGATGACGTTGCGCAGGCCTTTGTATTTCGGGCCGCCGAAGTAGAAACTGTTGAGCCAGTCCACCCGGCTTTCGCTGCCGTCGGCGATGCGGTCGAGGTCGCTTTCCATTCCCGCGGTGAAGTCATACTGCACGAGTTCGGTGAAGTAGTCCTCCAGGAGCCGGACAACGGAGAACGCGACCCAGTTCGGCACGAGCGCTGTGCCCCTCGGAGTGACGTAACCGCGATCGATGATCGTCGAAATGATCGATGTGAACGTGGAAGGGCGGCCAATCCCCAACTCTTCGAGCGTCTTGATGAGGCTGGCTTCCGTATACCGTGGCGGCGGAGAAGTCTCGTGCCCTTTCGCCTCCACTTCGGCGAGGTCCAGCGATTGCCCTTCCGCAAGCTGCGGCAACTTCGCTTCGACCGGCTCTGCAGTTTCGTTTCGCTCTTCGTCATGGCCTTCCTCATACGCCGAGAGGAATCCGCGGAACGTGATCACGGTCCCGCTGGCCGAGAACTCCGCGAGCGCGTCGGAGGTTTTCGCCGCGATCGTCACGGTTGCCGTCGAACCCCGGGCATCCGCCATTTGCGAGGCGATGGTGCGTTTCCAGAGCAGGTCGTAAAGCTTCCATTCGTTTCCGCGCAACGTGCCCTCGAGCTGCCCGGGCGTGCGGAACGTGTCTCCCGACGGGCGGATCGCTTCGTGTGCCTCCTGCGCATTCTTGGATCGGCCAGCGTAGGTCCGCGGCTTCTCCGGCACCGTCTCCGCCCCGTAAAGGGTTGCGGCCTGGGTGCGCGCTGCGGCGATCGCCTGCTGCGAGAGCGCAGGCGAGTCCGTGCGCACATACGTGATGTACCCGTTCTCGTAGAGGGCCTGAGCGACGCTCATGGTCTGCCGTGCCGAGAACCGAAGTTTGCGCGCGGCCTCCTGTTGAAGGGTCGAGGTCGTGAACGGCGCGGCGGGCCGGCGAGTGTACGGCTTGGATTCGACGGATGTCACCGTGAGAGTCGTCGCGTCGTCGCGCAGCGCTTCGGCGAGAGACGCCGCCGCTGCTTCGTCGAGGGCGGTCACGGCGGACTTGAGGGCGCCAGCGTCATCGAAGTCGCGGCCGGTGGCGATACGCGTTCCGTCCAGGCGCACGAGCTTCGCCTCGAATCGTTCGGGCGATGTTGCCGGAACAAACTGCGCGACAAGATCCCAGTATTCGGCGCTCACGAATGCGAGCCGTTCGCGTTCGCGATCGACGACCAGTCTGGTTGCTGCGGATTGCACGCGGCCCGCGGAGAGGCCGGGGCCCACTTTCCGCCACAGTACGGGCGACACTTCGAACCCGTACAGGCGGTCGAGGATGCGCCTCGTTTCCTGCGCGTCCACGAGGTCGCTGTCGATGTCGCGCGTGTTGTCTCGGGCGTGCTCGATGGCCTCTTTCGTGATCTCGTGAAAGACCATTCGCTTCACGGGAACTTTCGGATTCAATACCTGGAGGAGGTGCCACGCGATCGCCTCGCCCTCGCGGTCCTCATCCGTTGCGAGGTAGAGCTCGTCGGCATCCTTGAGAGCGCGCTTGAGGTCGGCCACTGTTTTGCGTTTCTGGTCTGAGACGACGTAGTAGGGCTCAAAATCGTTCTCGATGTCGACGGAAAACTTGCCGAGGGACCCCTTCTTGAGCTCGGGCGGAAGGTTTTTCGGCTCGATGAGGTCGCGGATGTGACCGACCGAGGCTTGCACCTCGTAGTCGTCTCCCAGATACTGTGCGATCGTCTTGGCTTTCGCCGGCGACTCCACAATGACCAGTTTCTTCGTGCCGGGCACGCGACTCCTTCAGGTTCTGAACTTCTGCGACAGGGGACACCATACACACAGAACCAGCACGCGCACCGCGTCAACGCCCTGCAGAAGCCGGCCCGGCAGTGGCGGACGACGACACCGGGAACCCGAAGATCGCCGTACTGACTCTCACGGTCACAATAACCCCATCGGCCAGACAATCCCGCAACTCGCCCCCATTTGCCCGTGCGACGGCGGACGCGATCCGGCACGGGATGCCAGGCGAAATACCGCTCGCGGCATCCGCCGCCGCGAGCGCCGCGGCATCCGCCGCGCCCGTCACTCTCGCCCTCGCGACCAGCACAGCACTGAACGGCAGGACGAGCATGACGCACGCGAGAGTCGCAGCGACTATCGCGATGGCCAGAAGGGATCCGGAGCCCCGATCGTCGTTCCCGGCCCACCGGCTGTCGGTGGTGGGCGCGGCAGAAGGGGAGCGCACTAGCGGCCGCCCGAGAGCGCGCAGCTCGATGCCGACAGGGTCACGGCACCGAGCAGGGTCGACAGGGGATTGCCCACGGCCCCAACGCGGACGCACACGAGGTTTCCCCGAAACTCTGTGCGCGCCGAGGCGCCGGGCACGAGCGAATGCACGATCGCCTCGGCCGACGATCCCCGTGCGGCGCCTCGCGCCGCAAGCGCGGCGGCATCCTGGAGCTGAAGCTGCCGCGTGGCAAGTTGCATTCCTCCGAGACAGAGAGCAAGGACGAGGATGACCGCCGGGATCACGGCAACGAATTCGGCCGTGACGCTGCCGGATTCGGGAGCGCCGTCAACCGCTGAACGACAGCGCACGCTGCACGAGATCCAACAGGATGCCGCGGACCTCGTCGCTTCGGAAAATGGCGACGAGGAGTCCGGCGAATGCCACAGCCGCCATCACCCCCCTACTCCGAGTTTCCCGGCATTTGAGTTCCAACTGGACGCGCCTCGCGCGGCCTGACAAAAAACCCCTTGTCAGCGTCCGCTGGCGAGGGCCACCCAGCCCAACAGGGCAACCAGAAAGGGAAACACAAAATGAACAACCAATTCGCGGAAGCGCTAGCAGTGGTAATAGGGAGCAAGTTCCCAGCCAACCGGGCACTAACACCCGGCGTTTCAACCTATGCAGAAGCGTTCGCAACGTATCAGGCAGCATTGCGGGACGCAGTGCAGTTCCACGACCCGAACTGGAGCCAAAGCGCCATCACCCGCGAGCGCTCCCGGCGAGTTCAGGCAGCGCGGGCGGAACTTGCCCAGACACTAGACGCGGCAGCCCTGCAGGACACTGGCAGTGCGGATGACGCGGCGAAGGCTGCGTTCGAGCAGATCGCTGCGACTGACGCTAATTCAGTGGCCGTTGCGAGAAACGAATGGACCAAGGTCCGCGCACTGTTGGCTGCAGGTCGGAGTCTTTCGCAGGTCATCGACAATGCGGACCGGCGTCGATTGTCCGCGATCCTCGACCACTTGGACTCCGATTTGGCAATTGAATCGGGTGACCCAGATGGTGTGTTCGCTGAAGTTTCGCAGGCCGTCCTCGCGCGGCTTGCTGGGCTGGGGGACGAGAAGGCTATCGCGGCGGTCGCGGCTCAGCAAGCCACACGCCACAGTGCGGCTTGGCGATCAGTTATCGGCGAGGCGGTGGGCGGTTCGGTGTCACTGGAAGCTCGCACAGCGCTGTATCAGGCAAATATTGACGAGTATCGGGCGGCGTTTGATGACGACCCGGCGACTGCAGAGGTTGAACAGGCAGTCACGCGTCTTGACACGCTCGGCCCTGAGGCTCAGAACGGAGCAGCTGATGACCGCGCCTAACCTATGGGTGCCTGAAGAGGACACCACGTTGAGACTTCTACATGGTCAAGGGTTGGCGCTGCATTCCATCGCCAGGAAAATGCAACGATCCAAGGCAACTGTGGCTAAACACGCGGCGACACTCGGCTTGGATTTTGACCGGTCGGTGACTGCCAAGGCAACCGCTGCGGCGCAGACAGACGCGAAAGCTCGCCGAGCCGCGTTGGGCTTGGCCATTTTGGGCGATTTGGAGACTGCCCGAATACGGCTGGGGAAAGCAGAATCGGCTCGGGAGTTCCAAAATGCGGCCCAGGGTATGGACGCGCTCATGCGTTCTTACGTCAATCTGCTGCGGCAGGAGCCGGACGATGGCGGAATGGCCGAAAGTCAGGGCATCGTCGGTGCCATTCTGGGGGCAATCCGCACTTCTGTTGACGGGGTGGAGCGAATGAACACAGTGTTGGAGAGGCAGGCTTGATCATGGGAATGCGTCAATTATCAACCGCGTTTCAGATCGGTGAATATGCCGGAGTCGACTGGACTCGCCGGATGACGGTCAGTCGCGAGATGGCTCAGGACGGTTCGGAGTTCTGTGTCTGCTGGGTCGGTTCGTTCTGGCTAGTCACCGACCGGTCGGGTGGCACACATGGGGAGGGTGACGGTGTGGCCCTCGGGCTTACGGCCTCAGGGGATGTGTGGTCCGATGCGGCTTGGGAATCACAACTGTCCGGGTTTGATGGATTGTCCGAGGGAAACCACCCTTTGGCGACCGCAGTGTCAATCGCTCCGATGGTTGCGGAGCTTGCCACTTTGCTGCTGCCGGTTGTTGATGCGGGGTTCGCGATGGGTGCAGATTTCGAGTGGGCGTTAGAGGTTGCGAGATCCGACCCGCAGTTTCAGTCGTTGAAGGGCGCGGCGATGTGCCTGGCGTTGACTTTGTTGTGGCGTGCTGAAGAGGAGCGACGGGAGCCGTACGAAAGCGATTGATACGGCCTGGTTGCTGTGGAACGGGGTCTGTCATGTGTGCCATGGCCCCATCGTGTCAGGGCAGGGGGACATTCAGCCGAACCAAGATCGATGGTCTTATTCCGCAGGGACACAGAAGCTAGACCTGCAACTCACATGCCGTACTCGCCTGCAATCTTCTTGTAAGTCTCGGGCGAGACCTCTTCAATTGTCGCGAGAAGTTCGTCACTGACATCCTCGTCGTAGTCGTCAGCTTCGAGGTTCGAGCGCCATGCCCCGACGAGCGAGTCGAGGAACGATTTTTCGGCCATGGGAATCCAATCGGTTGACCAGGTGCATTTCAGCAACTCTAAGGCGTCAAACCCTCATTCAACGCGTTCACCTATCGGAAGTCGTAGTCCTCGTCTTGGCCACTCGAATCCCAGATATCCTCGGCATCCGACTCACTGATGTAACTGCTCAGCGCGTAGTCGTCGCCGTCATTGTGATCCTCACCGATCGTGCAGCGGCAGTCCTCTCCGTAGTAGACGTCTGGCTGGCCGTCGATCTCGAAGAACTTCTGATGCTTGGTTCCTGTCGGCATGGTCTCTGACCTCAAATTGGCGGGTAGTGACTGCATTCTATGACGGCCTTCCGCCCGAATATGCTTCCTTTGGCGCTCCAAGGGGTCTCTCGTGACCTCGTGTGCCTTTGCCAGTATTTCGGGGGCATCCACAGGTTCTCAGGTCAAGAGACCGGCGTCCGTGTACTCAGGGGTACCATCGGGTGGCATGGGCGAACTGGTTGAAGGACGTTGGCGGGACGCGGAGGAGCTTGACGTGTTCACGCCCAACTGCCCTGCTTGCCTCCTGCCGATGCCGCCGACCGACAAGGGCTGGGTCTGCCACCAGTGCAAGCCGACCAGAATCGGCTAGTCGCATACTGGGGTGTCAGTGGGTGGTGGGATCATAGGATTATGGAGCCGACAGAGGCCAAGCCTGACGAGAACCCGATAGGTCTGCAGGTAACCCACGATTTCGAATCCGACCCCGAGTGGTGCGAGAAGTACGGGAAGAACCTTGCCGCGTACACCCACTGGCTGTTCGGCACAGACCCGACTGGCCAATGAAGGAACCCCAAGTTGGCGAACTGTGGCTTGACGAGTCCGCGTACAAGACTGGTCAAAAGTTGCGATTGGTGCTCGTCACCGGAATTAGCGACGGTTGGGCGCAAGCACATGCGATCACAGGCGGTCAACCTAGCGCGCGGGGAATTCCAGTCCACTACTTTGCCGAGGGGATGACGTGGCAAGGCTATTGGTCCACGAAGCCAGAGAAACTTCCCCGGCTGACCGCTCCGTTCACTGCACACCCCTTGAGCGGACTGCATGGCGCGCCAAGCACACAGCGGTTGGATGGAAAGGTTGCCGTCCGCGACGCTATTTTGCCGAGCTGGACCCCAGATCAAGTGCATGGATGGGACCGAGACCGTCAAGCAGTCGGACTAATTGACGATTTCCAACCGATGAGCGAAGTCCACGCCAGTTACCTCAGGTTCACCTACGAACCTCACGGAGTCGGGATGAGTCGCGGTCGAATCAGCACACAGGCTAAAGTCCGAGAGTTGTGGTACCAGCGGCAGCAGGGAGGTTGGTTCCTCGTCCGCACCCTAGCCTCGGTTTCGATTGAATTGCCTTGACTTCAGTTTCCTCGGGGGGCGTTGGTCCTCAGCTCTGCTTCGCGGCCAAGCCGTTGATTCGGGCTACGTTAGATTCGTGACTGGCCTCGCATCAATCCTCGCCCCGGGTCTCAGGGTCGTGTTCTGTGGCACTGCGGTTGCCGAACGCTCGGCCAACCGCGGCCACTATTATGCCGGGCCGGGCAATGAGTTTTGGACTCTACTATTCGAGTCGGGACTATCACCAGTCCGACTAAGTCCAGACGACGACCGGACCCTCCCGACGCACGGACTCGGGTTGACTGACCTTGCGCCGGGAGTCACTCAGTCCCACGATCGCGGACTAAAATACGACGTTCCAGGGCTGGCCCAATCAATGGCGGAGTGTCAGCCGCATTTTCTCGCCTTCACAAGCCTGGAAGGGGCTCGCGCCGTGGCACGTTCATTCGGCCACGCACGCCCGGGCCTCGGCCTTCAGGCATGGTCGATCGGACCAGCCCGTGTGTTCGTGCTACCGAGTCCCAGCGGAGCGAACCGTCGAGCTGACTATTCTGGGCGCTCATCCCGGCTGGAGTGGTGGGCGGAATTGGGCACGCTGGCTCAGTAGTGTCGCCCTCGGCCCCGTGGAGTCTCCAGTGACACGCAGGTGCACCGGTGGCCTCGTGGTCGTCCCCATGTTGACAGTGTGGATGATAACGACTTTGCGGAGGCAGCGGCGGCGAACCGTCCGCTCTGCTTGGTCCCGATAGATTTTCGCGAACGCCATTAGTGTTACCCCCGAGTGCGAGCCCATCTCGATATGCTGACCGCGTGAAGGTATTCGTGAGTTGGTCAGGGCCACGTAGCGGTCTGCTCGCAGACGCTTTGAGAGAATGGCTGCAGGACGTTATTCAAAGTGTGGAGTGCTTCGCTTCATCTGAGGACATCCGCGCGGGTCAGCGGTGGAACAATGAGATCAACACCTGGCTTAACGACACCGACTTCGGCGTGCTCTGCGTGACACAGGAGAACTTGACCTCACCCTGGCTCAACTTTGAGGCGGGAGCACTCGCCAAGCGAATCAACGACGATGCGCGAGTGGTGCCGGTGACACTGGGCTTCGCGCCCGCCGCACTCGAAGAACCACTGAAGCAGTTCAACGGAGTGCAAGCCGACAGGTTGGGCACCCTGCGGCTGGTCGAGTCAGTCGCGGAATCGGCCAAGTCGACGATCGACGTAAAGAAGGCTTTCGAACGGTGGTGGCCCGATCTAGAGAGGAAGATCGGTGAGATACCCGAAGCAGAAGATCAAGTCGAGGCACCGCGCCCACCCGAGGTGCCAGAGATGTTCTCTGACATCATGTCCTCGCTTCGTGGCCTGACGAACGAGATGCGTCACATGGGGCGTTACCCGGACCGACCGGGGATGGGCCGCACGTCAGCTGAGGTTCGCGCAATCGCTGCTGTGATGGCACGCGATGAGGACTTGCGAAACGCCATCGCTCATGGTGATCGGAAGGCTTTCGACTTCGCCCGGTATCAGGCGCAGGACGAGATGGTCGTTCAGCGGCGAATCGAGGACCGGCGTCGGGACAAGCTGCACAGCGCCCGCGAGGATTTTGGGGTCAGCGAACCAGTAGTGCTCGAAGACGGGGATGATGCGCTCGATGACACGCCAGTTCCCTCGGGGGATTGACATGCCCCCGCACAACTAGTCGTCCTTGTGCTCGCGATAGTGCGAGAGAAGATCACTCGCCATTAGATCGGTAGGGTCCAGCGTGTACTCCTCCGACACCTGACTGATGAAGCCCATCTGGACGAGATCGCCCTCGAACGTCGTTGTGCCGAGCTCCTCCAGCACATCGAACGTGTAAGGCACCATCACCCACCCCCACATGGTGTGCCCGTCGATTGCTACCAGACCTTCGCCGGGCCTAGTCCACCCCGTCACGTCGCCGATGAACGATCCGTAGTCCATTTGCTCATACAGTCGGAGCCGCAGAAGATCGGCCTGTATCAACATGTCCAACTGGATGTGAGGTGGTGCGCCCCCTTCGCTGCCATCGAGGTAGTCGAGGAGTCGCTGCGGTATGGCCAGGCCATTCTGTGCAGCCATGCAGCACACGTGCTTCACCCAATACTTGATCAGGTTGACGCGTTGAGCGGGCCAATCTGAACCATAGATGTCGGAGAAACGGAAACGTCGATCCACACCGATAGTGGCCTCATTCGCCGACATGTGTTCGATGAACTGGTCGTAGGCGCGGTCGAAGGGCTGGCTGCGAGCGTTGTTGCAGTTTTGACACATCGACCGTTCGAACTTCACGTGGGTGGAGTTGGGGCCTTGCACGGGCTTGAGCTCCCTACCGTGACCACCATGGACGACTGCCGCATCACCCGTCCAGCTGCCGGAGCCGTTGTTGAGCTTCAACTCAGATTGCTTGAACTTGTGTTCTCTCGAATCTGCCGGGTCACCGCACCACCAGCACCGAGGCTCAGCTGGGGTGGACGCCTCAGCAAGCTCGTCCATCATTTCGTTCCCTGCGCCCGCAGGAGTGCTTCTGCCTGCTCGACTCCGGGAGGCAGAAGTCTCAACTCATGCGTTTCTTCGTCGAAGTCAATGAGTGTCTCTTTGTGCATCGGACGCAGAACGTCCTTACGCAGGTCAGCAATCCGGCTGTGTTCGAGCCATCTAACGAGATCGGCCTCAGTCGCCCTGTCCACACTGGCAAGGAGCAGCAGCACCTTCTGCCTCCAAGTAAGGTTCGGCCTCAGCACGCGACGCTTGTCACCCCACTTGTAGACGAGTGCGATCTCGCGCTCGACCAGGGCCTCGACGAGTTCTCTCGCTTCATCGGTGGTGAGCCCGTGAAGCAGACGCACCAGCTCGGCCATTAACCACTTGCTCATATAGAGAACGGCGGTGGCATCCATCTGGTTCGGATCGACGTCTCCACCTGCATGGCCGACGCCACGATTATTCCGAATCTCATAGAGCGCGACGATCATTCGTGGAATCTGAATGCGGGGCGACCGGTTCGCCGTCGTGTAGGTGGTCTCCAGTTGCTTGCATGCGTCGGGCATGTTCCTGGGCTTCTTGGCGCGGGCAAGGTAGGTTCCGCTCATGTAGCCGTCGATGATCGTGAAGACGGCTTCACACAGCTTCCCGCCGTTCAGCTCGGATGGCTCCCAGCGACCCTCGGCGAAGTTCGTGACCACCTCGGCGTACGCATCGAGGAGGTCCTTCGCGAGGGTCGCCGGAAGCGCGGCGAACGCCAACTTCGGGTCAGTCAGCATTGCCGTTCAGCATTGCCTCAACGGACTTGACGCCCGCAGCGGTCAGCTTGTAGGTCTTGCGTGCCTGACGACTCTTGCCACTCTTGGAGGTCTGCATCACCAGCGCAGGCTTCTGACTCTCCGCGGTTGAAAGAGCGTCGGTGATGTTCGGGATCCCGATGCCGAGATCCTTGAGCGCGGTGTTGAGCGTGTATGACTGGAAGCCGGTCCCGCCCTGCACGACTTGGAACCAGTAGGCCGCGAGGAGTGCCTTCTGCGTGTTGGTCTTCGCGACGCCGCTCTCGAACAGCTCGTCAATCGACGCGTAAGTCGCGCCCCCCGCGCTGCCGCCCGAACCGCCACCGCGTGACTCACCACCATCATCGACACCAGCACCGTCGCTGCCGCCGCCGATCTTGATGTTCTTGAGTCCGTAGCGGTCCGCTGCCCAGCGGAGAACTCGAACCTGCGATTCCTCTTCGAGGCCCTTGAGAGCCCCTGCAACTGCTGACATTGCCCCGATCTCCGGGTCTACTTCGTTGTCGTCCATAGTCGCTCCTTCCGATTGTGTGACTAGGGTTCAACAAGTGTCGCATCAAACTGCCGATATTACAAACAATATCTTTGCAAAACTTGATGTAACCATTAGGCCGGACACTCTCCCGAATCGACCGTTCTAAACAAACCCCTCCTGATCAGCATTTTTCTGGGCGTAGTTTCGGACAACGAGCGAATCAATGCCCGCGCGACAGACGCATGGTTTTGGACACCGCGTTGGGAGCTAATCCGATGTTCGTCTCAAACAGCTCTTGTTGGCGAGATAAATCGTGTGGTGTTCTTGGGGATGGCGCTGGATTGGTTCTCAGCGCCTCGGTTGAAGTGTTGCTCGGCCCCAGGGATGTCCAGCCTTGGGGCCGAGCGCAACCAGGGGTTGTGGAGCACCCGAGGCTCGTGCTCCCATGGAGTTCTCGCAGCACCAAGTGCGCGAGTCACGACAGGAGCACCAAGTGCCCAACATTGAAATCGCAGGTTCGACGGACATCACGTCCGACGACCCCGAGTATCTCGCCGAACTCAACCTGCACCACGCAGCCGAGGGAACAGCCGACCACCTCCGTTCTCTGATCGATTCTGCGATCGGCGAACTCGGTGAGGTCTCAAGTTGGAGCGCGGTGTGGATAGCCGGGGCAGGTGGGCGGACGACTCTCCGGCTGACCTTCCGCGCGCCCGGACGTAAGGAGGCGCGTGACTGGCACCGCCATGCCTTGCTTGCGGTTCAGCGGAAGAATGGAAAGGCGAGTCGGAACGACCGTTGCCGAGTGACCTTCCTGCGCAACATGCGGCCCCCGCGGGGTTAGTCCCCGCGACGGGCCAGGCCTTGCCGCGAGGTCAAATAATTGACAGCGATAATCCCGCCATGCTGTACTTCTGGGGTAGCACTGCAGCCGTTCTGGACACGGTACGCCCCAGCTGCCCCACCAAGTGGGGAAACGACTCTGGGTGAGGCTGGCAGCTAACACTTTGGCAGGCAGGTCCGCTCGCTGAGACAACCGTAAAGGTTCTCAGCAATGCGTACGACCGCAGATTTCGCCGAATCGCCGATCCCGGACGATGACTTCGGCCGACTTCTCACGCTTTTATTCGGCGAGGACGAGCCCACCTCTGACGAGGCGGTGGCCGTCGCGTGAAGATTTCCGACCACGTGCCACCGCCCGAACCCGACGGCGCAACACCGTCCAAGCTCGATTTCGCACTCCAACACGCCGCCAACGGCTGGAGCGTGTTCCCCCTCGTCCCTAACGGCAAAGAACCCCTCACCCCACACGGGTTCAAGGACTCCACACGCGACTCCGCCCAAATTCGCAAGTGGTGGGGGCGGTGGCCCGACGCGAATATCGGTGGTGACTGCGGGGCCAGTGGTGTGACCGTCGCCGACCTGGACGTGAAGAACGGAGGTCACGGACCCGACAACTGGGAAGCGGTCACCCGCGACGTGCCACATAACCCTGGGTTCACCTGTGTTACCCCGACCGGTGGGCTGCACACGATTTGGCGCGACAGTGAGGGCGTGGCGAGCAGCAATGGGCAGGTTGCCCCTAACGTGGACATCAAGTCTCGCGGTGGCTACATCGTCCTGCCCGGTTCTGAGATTGACGGCAAGAGCTATCGGACGCGCACTGGGGAACCGCTCGGGCGAATTGAGAACCTGCCATCCATCTCTGAGGAACTCCGGACAGTCTCACGTTCTCGGAGCGCTGTAGAGCAGAAAGTCACAAAGGGGACCACCTCCCCCCGAAACAGCCGAACCCGACGGACTCTAGCTGATCTGTTGGACTCCCCACCTGCTAGGGGCCAGGGCACCACGAACAATTGGCTCACGCAAGTTTGCGGACACCTAGCGCGGATGCATCGGGACGACCATGACGCATACATTGCCGCAGCTCGCAGTGCAGTGGAATTGGTCGACCCCCACTACGAAGATTTTGGCAAGACCACATCGTCGGTCTGGCAGAAAGAGCAAGCGAAGCCCAGTCCGGAAGACCAACGGGCTGTGGCAGTGGCCGAAGCGGTCGAACGACTGTGGGTCGGGCACGAAGCCAAACAGCAATTCCGGCAAGAACTGGCACAGGACGACGCACACCCCGGACGGTTGATCAGCGGTGACGCGTTCATGCTCGACATCCCCGACGGAATCCCAGCAATTTGGGGCTTAAACGGGCAGGTACTTTGGGCTGAGGGCGAAGCTCTGATGTTGGTCGGCCCCCCGGGGGTGGGCAAGACCACACTGGCGAACCAACTTGTCCGTGCCCGGCTCGGCCTCTCCACCGAAGTGCTCGACCTGCCAGTGAAACAAACCGTCTCCCGCGTGGTGTACCTGGCCATGGACCGACCGCGACAGATCGCCCGGTCGCTGCGCAGGTCGTTCAACGAGTCCGAACGGAAAATCCTGAAGGAATGTTTGCGAGTCTGGCAAGGGCCTCCCCCCGCAGACATTGCAGCGCACCCCGAGACGTTGCTCGAACTGGCCCGACTGGCAGGGGCAGACACCATAATCGTGGACTCGTTGAAAGACGCCGCAATCGGGCTGTCGGACGATGAGACCGGGGCCGGTTACAACCGGGCTAGGCAAACCGCGCTCGCGGACGGTGTAGAACTGTTGGAAATCCATCACATGGTCAAGAACGGTCCGAACGGTGGCAAGCCGACGCGCCTCGCTGACGTCTACGGTTCAGCTTGGATCACGGCCGGGGCCGGATCCGTGGTGTTGCTGTGGGGCGAAGCTGGGGACGAGAACGTCGAGCTTTCCCACCTGAAGCAACCTGCGGAGACTGTCGGCCCATGGCAGATTCACCACGACCACCGCTTGGGCCAAACCCGGGTGCTGGGCGGGACTGGAGCATTGGAACTGCTCGCTGCTGCAGGGAATGCGGGCCTCACTGTCTCCCAACTGGTGCAACGCCGTGGGCAGGACCCACAGGACAACAGGGCGAAGCAGAAAGCCCGGCGTGACCTCCGAAAGCTCGTCACGGAGGAGAAGGCAACTGAGGAGGAAGCACAGGTGGCCGGGCAGAAATCCTCTATCTTCCGCCTCACAAACGAGGCGCGGGAGGTCCTTTTCTGATGGCGCAGAAAGCGTACGACCAGGTATACGCGGGTCTCGGAAACCCAAGTGTACGAAGAAGTGTACGAAAGGGTACGAACCCGCTTAAAACCCCCGTCATGACGGGCCTCCAATGGGTACGAAGAAGTGTACGCAGGGCGTACAGCGCAGGGGCGACAGAAGGGGTACGAAGAGCACCCCTCCCAAAGGGGTGCTCACGTACCCCCTCGCCCGTACACCCCAGCGGCACCTCTCAGAAACCAGCCACGAATTGCGACAGCACTGCGCCGCCGGAGCTTCTACGAATGGGCAAGACGGAAGGAAAGAACCGATGAAGGAACCACACATAAGGCCGGACGTTCGGACGTCGCACGCGCGAGACCAGCAGCCGCCGACTTTGCCTGAATGGGTGAGGGACCACGTCGCCCTGATCACCGGGTGGTCGGCAATCTCGACCAACAATGACCCAGGGTGTTTGGTGGTTCAGTGCGACCGGAGCCACTTTGCCGTTGGTCTGTGCAAAGGCCATTACCGAAGGGCGCAGCTCGCATTTCGTGCTGAGGTCAAAAGGTGTGGCAGGTGAGCCAGGTTTCTCACGAGAGCCACCGTCCCCATGCTGGTTACTCGGCCCCGTTGCCGACGGGAACAAAGTGAAGACTTATGCGGAAGATACCGCCCATGTTTTGATTGGAATGGAGGCAAAACCGCCTCTGATCAGCATATTTACCACGAATTAGGAGCACGAAATGGCTACCAAATCCAAGACCGAGAACAAGATCGCTACGGAACGCAAATGCCTCTGCGGTTGCGCTCAAACAGTCGGTAAGAACTCCAATTACAAGCCCGGACACGACGCGAGGCATGCGTCCAACATCGCCAAAGCCGTCCACGACACGGACAACCGCGAACTGCTCAAGACGCTGCCGAGTGTTGCCCTACGGGCGAAGGCACAGCGCAAGATCGATCGCCTCGTGTCGCAAGAGGCCGTCAAGGTCTCCAATGCCGCGGGGGTGACGGCATGATTCGCGAGCTAATTCGCACTTTGGTTGGGGACCTGAAGGTTCGCGCCAGCATTCACCACATCAAGGCAGACCTCTGGGCCACCTATTACGCCGCGAAGAATCAGCGTGGAGGTTCGAAATGAACAATCCCAAGTTGAAAGTCGGCGACCGCGTGCTCATCAACGACTTCGGAGTATGTCGCCGGTGTGTCGTGGCGACCATGCCTCGCGAACTTGCGTTTCGCGTCACTGAGTGGCGAGCGGACCGCCTCTACCTCCGCGACGACGACGGACGCTATTTCCCCATTGAAATGCCCCGTTGGGAGAGCACGCGATGACCAACACCAAGCTCTGCCCAAGATGCACCCAGGTCTTGCCAATCAGTTCCTTCGGTTGGCGTGACGCCGCTCACACCCGCCGTCAAGGTTGGTGCCGCCATTGCCTAAACCGGGCCGGGCGGGACTCCGCCAAGCAAGCCAGACGCGGAACAACAGAACACCTGCGCAACCACTACGACCCTGCAGTCAGCCTCTGCGGACGGATTGCCGACCCAGAGACCTCGCATTTTTACGACCAACCGCCAACGTCCGGCCTGCGCGCATGTGCCCGGTGCCTAGACATCGATGAACGCGCCTGCATCGAAGCTGACGCAGCACAGCGGCAGGAGCGTGGCCCGTTTGAACCAAACCCATACCGGGCCTGCTACCTCAAAGTAGTTGCCCGAATGCAACTGGAGGAAGTGAAATGACCGCAACCCAGCAAACCCCAACCATCCGCGCCGCAATATATGCCCGAGTGTCCACCACCAGCCAAGTCGACGGAACATCGCTGGACGAACAGCAAGCCCTGTGCAAAGACACCATCCTCGCCAAAGGCTGGGAGGTTGGTGGGGTCTACGTTGACGAGGGCTTGTCCGGGACCTCACGCGAGCGTCCCGAATGGTCGCGCATGCTTGCCGACTGCAAGAGCGGCGACCTACAGGCAGTCGTGGTTGCCAAGCTCGACAGGTTCGCCCGGAAAGCAGCCGATGCCATAACTGAAACCGACAGATTCAGTGAGCTTGGCGTCACCCTCGTGGTGGTCAAAGAGCAAATTGACATGTCCACCCCGGGTGGCCGCATGATGCGCACCATGCTGGCAGGGGTCGCTGAAATGGAACGGGACATGATTGTCGAACGGACCGTATCTGGACAACGGGCCAAAGCTCAAAACGGGACTTGGCCCGGAGGGACACCGCCCTATGGTTGGAAACTCCAAGGCAAGGGACGCACTGCCGAACCTGTGCCCGACCTCGAAGAGCGGGAGGTCATCGCGTTGGTTTACGAACTGCTCGTTCGGAAGCGCCTCAACGCGCAGCAGGCAACTGATCGCCTGAATGACCTCGGCCTCAAACCGCGCAAAGTCGCTCGTTGGAACCCTGATGTGCTCCGACGGATGATCACTAATCCCACCCTCTACACCGGGACTGTGTTGTGGGGTGCGGCTGAGACTGGGAGCCTCTACAAGCGGAGCCACCACACCCGACTAGACCGCAACGGTCAGCCGGTCTATGGAACACCTATCGAATTGACCCTGCCTGAGCCGCCCCTGACTCGCACGCAACACCGGACGGTTCGCCGTGTGATTGAACGTCGCAGCACCCGCAACACCGCTAGCGCACCCCAAACACAATTGATGTCGACGCGGCTGGTCGGCGCATGTGGCAAGCACTACATTGGCGTGAGCCTCGCCAACAAGGATTATGACGTGTACCGGTGTTCGGGCCGACGACACACCAACGGCCCAGAAAAGTGCACGTGCAAGCAGGTGCGAGCGCAAACTTTGGACGCTCGCGTGTGGGGTGAAATAGCCCGCCTGTTGGGTGATCCCAGCCGACTGGAGGCGATGGCACGACGATGGTTGGAACTGCCAGATGAGTCGAGCTTGGACGACGTAGCGCCCATCATTACGAAGCTTGACCGGGAGATTGAACGCAAGAGTCGGGCGTTGAGTCGCGCCCGCGACGACATGTACGAAGCTGACGACCCAAGCGAGCACACGGAGCGCATCGAACGGTTCAGCGTGGAGCTTGCAGGTCTGAAGCAACGCATGAGCGGGTACGCCGCAATGGTGTCTGATGCGGCTGCGAAGCAGGAGAGGATGACTGATCTGGTGAGGCTGGCCGAACGGGCACGGGGTCGACTGGAGACCTTGCCTGTCGCTGCAAGGCGCGAGATTGTTGAGATCCTGGACATTCGCGTCTCTATGATCGGCGATGTGGTCATCTGCCAACCAGACCGGGTGTCGGAACCCGAGGGAATCCGCATAACTGGGGTGATTGATCCGCGCTTGTTCGATGACGGGTCGGACGGCAAACGGGGCGGGGATGCTGGCCCCCTGTCAGACTTCCCGACACCGGGAAACTCCAGACACGGGGGCCATCGTGACGATGGCGTACTCGGCAGTCGCCGCACCGGATTCGCGACGCAGACGGCGGCGAACGCTTTCCAACATGATGTGGTCCTTCCATATTTTTTCCCAGTGTGAAGCGCCACCGCCTGCCGCACTGCGATGGGAGCTGCCAACAGGGCAAAACCTCAGAACGCGATCACTGTTGACGAGAGGAGGGAGATCATGAGCGGTGCGACCCCGAGCAGCAGAAACGCGGGGAGCACGCACAGGCCGAGCGGCATCATGAGGCTGACAGCGAGCCTCGCGGCCATCCGATCGGCGCTGCCCTTTGCGTCGCGACGCTCCCGATCGGCTTCACTCCGCAGGAGGGCCCCAGCGGGGATGCCCGCGCGATGCGCGAGCCCGAGGACCGGTTCTGCGAGATGGACCGCAGAACTCCCGAGTCCGCAACGTTCCGCAGCGCGCGACACGGCGCTGCGTGCCCGGTCTATGGATGAGCCGCCCGACACCGCGACCGCGAGAAGGTCGAGGAACAGTCCTGGCGTGAGGTCTGAGGGGGTGGACCGCACAACGAGCCTCCTGTTCCAGGCTCGGGCGGCGAAAAGAAGCGCCCCTCCCGCGAATAGGCATGCGAGCCCCGGTGTTGTTGCGACAAGCGTGCCGAACGTGTCGAATCCGAGGGCCATGCCGAAGAGAATCCCGACCGCCGGCATCGCGAGGACGATCCTGGCCGTCGCGATGGGGCCGGAGAGCGCGACCGAGGCATCCCGTCTCGCCTGCGCGAGCGCCCTCAATGAGACGGCGAAGTCGATGAGCGCCTGCGCGAGCGGCGCTCCGGACTCCGTGGCCACAATCCACGCGGCCGCCAATCCGCGCCAGGCCGGGTCCTCGGATGCCGGCCAGGAGGCGCCCGGCCGATTCGATCGCGCGGACGAAACCCGCGCGAGCGATGCGGCGTCGACGGCATCGAGGATCGCGTCCCGATCGGGAACCCCGGGCCGACACGGGACACGGCCAGCACGATGTTCGCGACCGAACTTTGCGCCCTGGAACCCTGCCCCGTCGCCTCAGGTTCGGCGAGGTAACCCCACGCCGCAGTCGGCGCGATGCCGGCTGCGAGAAGCACGGCGAGCCGTTCGACCACGGCGGACACCTCGTCGAGGCTCGCCCAGCCGGGCTCGGCCCTAGTCATCGTCGTGGGAAGCGGGCGCGAGGGTCTCCGTTGCGAGTCGACCGTTCTCGTCGAGCACAAGCCGGCCGAGCTGCGCGAGCCGTCGTGCGCCCGAGGACCGCTCGAGGTGGAGGACGGCATCAATCGCGCTCACTGCCTGCCTCGCGATGGCCGTCACGCCGAGCCCGGCGAGGGCGCCGAGCGCTTCGAGCCGCGCCGGCACATCCTCGAGCGAGTTCGCGTGAAGCGTTCCCGCCCCGCCATCGTGGCCCGTGTTCAACGCTGCGAGCAACTCGCGTACTTCTCCGCCCCGACACTCCCCCAGCACGAGTCGGTCAGGTCGCATGCGCAGCGCTTCGCGCACGAGCCTTGCGAGTCCCACTTCCCCTGCACCCTCGAGATTTGGCTGCCGAGCCTCAAGAGACACGAAATGCGGATGGTCCACCTGGAGCTCGGCGACATCTTCGATCGCGATGATGCGATCGCCGTCGGGTGCCGCGGCGAGGAGGGCGGAGAGCAGCGTCGTCTTTCCCGTGCCGCCAGCACCCGTCACGAGAAGATTCGCGCGTGAAGCCACGAGCGCAAGGATCCGATCGGCAGGCACAATGTCGAAAAACCCGCGAGCCGCCAGGTCCTCGACTGTGAGCCTCCGCACGCGAGGCAACCGGATCGACAAGAGTGTCCCGTGCGGCGAGATAGGCGGGAGGACGGCGTGTACGCGAATGCCGTCATGCAACCGGACGTCGATGCACGGGCTCGACTCGTCGATGTGGCGCCCACCGAGCGCAATGAGGCGAATCGCGAGAGCGCGCACCGCCGGGTCGTCAAGGCGCAGGGTGGCCGAGCACTCAAGGCCGTCGCCCCGGTCAATCCAGATTTCGCCCGAACCGTTCACGAACACGTCGGTGACTCTTGCATCCTCGAGAAACCGCGCGAGGGGCCCGAACTCCGGCAGAGCGCGGCCGGCGCGAAGCGGCGAGCTCGGCCATGGAGCTGTCGCGTCTTCCGGATCGGTGTCGCGAACTCGGTGCACGGCAGCCGGAGGTACCGGAACGAATCGCTCGAGCGCTTCCCACGGCATGCGGCAACCGTAAGGCGTTCACGGGCAGCGCGGTGTCGGCAGAAACACCCGGTCGCTCGAGCTGGCTATTCCGCCCCCTGTGGGGGAGAAGTCGCGGCGGTTCGCCCCAGCCACTGGCTCACGAACTCCAACGCGATGAGGGATGCGGCGACGAGCAGCATGGTCGCCCACGCCGCGATGGCACCCGCCGCGAGACTCGCGGCGGCCGGCAGCACAATGCCCGGGATGAGGAGGATGGCGATGCGCGAACGCGAACGCCCGAGGCGCAGGCCGATCGCGGCGTTGGTCAGGTAGAGGATGGCCACTCCCGCGGCGAGGAGCACTCGGACCGCAAGCGGCAGCGGCCGGGCGGCATGTTCCACCGATATTCCGATGGACGCAGCCACGAAAGTGAGGCCGATGATCAGCAGGAATGGCAGGTACATGACGACATCGCGCAGGGCGCCGTACGACTTCGCCCTCTGAGCCTGCTCGAGCCCGACCTCCGCTGTCGGGATTCCCCACCGGAAGAACGCCCGTGCGAGCATCGCGCACACGACGAAGCCGAAGAGCGCGGCAGCACCACCCTCGACGGTCGGATGCGACGAGAGCCCGGTCACCGACAGATACACCGCCTCGCCGATCACGATCACAATGAACAGCCCGATCCGTTCGAGCGAGTGCGAGATCGAGGCGCGGTCGTAAATCTCGGATGAGAATCGCGACCGAAGCGCCAGCAGCGCCATCTCCCCCACTACCGCAACCGCCCACAACACATAGTTGTATGGCGCAGGGACGAGGATCGAGACGAGCCAGATCGCCGCTGTCACGAGGTTGTAGGCGACCGTGCGCCACGGTGAAATCGAACTCGCCGCTTTCTTCCGCGGAACAAGCCACATCACGAGCAAGAGAATCCGAATCCACGCCGCGCCCGCCGCATACAGCCAGGCGACGTGCTCGATCCCCCCGGCAATTGCGACGGCCATGGCAGCCGGTCCGGGCATTGCAGCAACCACGATCACCCCCATGATCGAGAACCGGCTCCCGAACAGGTTGTTCGTGGCCATGAGGTTCACCCACGCCCACCAGAGCGGGAACAACAACAGCGCGAACACGACGACGGTGCCGATGCTGGGATCCACCTCGATGAGGCTTACGGACACCGCGACCACGGCAACGAAGACCAAGTCGAAGAACAGTTCGTACCAGTCGGCGGTTCGACGAGAGGATTGGGGGGCCGGCGACATCGGACGGTTGTCGGGAATCATCCGCCCATTGTGCGCTCGATGCCGCCCGGTGGCAATGAAACTTGCTCGTTAACGAGAGGGGCGGCGCCTGTTGGGGGGAACGGGCGCCGCCGCGGCAACGAACTGATTGGGGGGAATCATTGCGCTCGCTGCAGGCCAAACTCTCATCTGGCAGAAATCAGTCTAGCCCAGCGCACCATCATTTGGGTGGTGACTTTCTGAACGGGGTAATGTCGGATTCTGTACGGCCGCGCGGGCGGCGTACTGCGAAGAAGCAACCGGGAGAACCATGAGCGAGAAGATCGACAGCCTGCTGCAGGAAGACCGGCGATTCCCGCCGTCGGCCGACTTCACCGCGAACTCGATCGCGGGTCCCGAACTTTACGAGCAAGCGGCCGCGGATCGACTCGGATTCTGGGCGGCACAGGCTCGGGAGCTCCTCCACTGGCACACGCCATTCACGCAGACCCTCGACTGGAACAACCCTCCGTTCGCACGCTGGTTCGCTGACGGAGCGCTCAACGTCGCCTACAACTGCCTTGACCGACACGTCATCGCGGGCAACGGCGATCGCGTCGCGATCCACTGGGAAGGCGAACCAGGCGACACCCGCACGATCACCTACGCGCAGCTCACCGAAGAAGTCAAGAAAGCGGCGAACGCGCTCGAAGCCCTCGGCATCCGGCACGGCGATCGGGTCGCCATTTATCTGCCGATGGTCCCCGAGGCCGCGGTCGCCATGCTCGCCTGCGCGCGCATCGGCGCCGTGCATTCCGTCGTGTTCGGTGGATTCAGCGCCGAGTCCCTGCGGTCCCGCATCGACGATGCGCAGGCCAAACTCGTGATCACGGCCGACGGCGGATGGCGGAAAGGCAAAGTGTTTCCGCTCAAGAACGCCGTCGACGCCGCCGTCGCCGACGACACGGGTCACGCCGCAACGACCGTCGAGCACGTGCTTGTGGTCAAGCGCGGCAAGAACGACGTCGACTGGGTCGAGGGACGGGACGTGTGGTGGCACGACGTCGTCGCCGGCGCATCCGCCGAGCACGATGCGAAACCGTTCGAGGCCGAGAACCCGCTCTACATCCTCTACACCTCGGGAACGACAGGAAAGCCCAAAGGCATCCTGCACACGTCGGGCGGCTACCTCACCCAGTGCGCGTTCACCCACAAATACGTGTTCGACCTGCATCCCGAGACGGACGTGTACTGGTGCACGGCGGATGTCGGCTGGGTGACCGGGCACAGTTACGTCGTGTACGGGCCACTCGCGAACGGCGCGACGCAGCTCATGTATGAGGGCACGCCGGACACTCCCCACCCAGGGCGCTGGTGGGAACTCATCGAAAAGTACGGCGTCACGATTCTGTACACCGCGCCGACAGCGATCCGCGCGTTCATGAAGACGGGCAGGGAGTACCCGCAGAAGTTCGACCTCACCTCGCTCCGGGTGCTCGGATCGGTCGGCGAACCGATCAACCCCGAAGCGTGGATCTGGTACCGCGACATCATCGGTGGCGGCAGAACCCCCATCGTCGACACGTGGTGGCAGACCGAGACCGGCGCGATCATGGTGTCCGCGATCCCAGGGATCACATCGACGAAACCGGGCTCGACGCAAGTGCCGATCCCGGGAATCTCCGTCGACGTCCTCGACGAGACGGGTAGCCAGGTCGGCAACGGCAATGGCGGCCTCCTCGTCGCGACCGAACCATGGCCGTCCATGCTGCGCGGCATCTGGGGCGACCCTGAACGCTTCATCGAAACGTACTGGGAGAAGTTCGACTTCGAGGGCTCCCCCAACCGGCGCATGTACCTCGCCGGCGACGGCGCGCGACTCGACGCCGACGGGGAACTGTGGGTTCTCGGCCGCGTCGACGACGTCATGAACGTCTCGGGCCACCGTCTCTCCACGATGGAAATCGAATCCGCTCTCGTCTCGCACCCGATCGTCGCCGAAGCGGCCGTCGTCGGTGCGACGGATGACACGACGGGGCAGGCCGTCGTCGCGTTCGTGATTCTCCGGGCCAAGCAGGCCGAGGCGCAGACCGCCGAGGAGGCCGAAGCCATCCTCAAAGCGCACGTCGCCGAACAGATCGGCGCGATTGCGCGGCCGAAGAAGATTTACATCGTCACGGAGCTGCCGAAAACCCGATCGGGCAAGATCATGCGCCGCCTGCTGCGCGATGTCGCCGAAGGTCGGGAAGTCGGCGACACCACGACGCTTGCGGATACGCAAGTGATGCAGGTCATCACGGACAAGCTGAAGTAACTCGGCAACCGCTCTCCGCGAACTCAGCTACGTCAGGTTTGCGTGGTGGTGCCGGGCTGGGTTTAGGCGAATTCGAAGGTGAACTCGATCTCGACCGGAGCGTCGAGTGGGAGTGCTGCAACGCCGACCGCGCTGCGCGCGTGCTGGCCGGACTCGCCGAAGATTTCGCCCAGGAGTTCAGAGGCGCCATTGATCACGCCGGGCTGCCCAGTGAAAGAGGGATCCGACGCGACGAAACCCACGACCTTCACGACACGAGTGATGCGGTCGAGAGAGCCGATCGCCGACCGTGCCGCCGCGAGGCCGTTCAGCACGGAAATTCGCGCAAGTGCCTTCGCTTCGTCCGGTGTGACTTCGGCACCAACCTTGCCCGTCTTCGACATCGCGCCGTCCACCATCGGCAACTGGCCAGAGGTGTACACGAGATTCCCGCTCACCACCGCCGGGATGTAGGCGGCAACAGGCTTGGAACCCTCGGGGACAACGAGCCCAAGCTCGGCGAGGCGATCATCCAGTGCAGACATCAGGCTTTCCCATCCGTTTCCTGCCGCGGCAACTCGCGCTTGAGGTAGGCGACGAGGCCGCCCTCCGGCCCCTGCACAACCTGCACAAGCTCCCACCCCTGCTCACCCCAATTGTTGAGGATCGCGGCGGTGTTGTGCACGATGAGCGGTGTTGTCAGGTATTCCCAGCGCGGCATCACGGCATCCATTCAGGTTTCCCGGGCCGTACACCCGTTACTCTGTATCCTATGCCCAGCCAAAATACCAAGCCTCTCGGCGTGCTCTCCGCGATCGGCGGCCTCCTCAGCCTGAGTGCTCTCGCCGGTGTTCTGGTGACCGCAATGGTCACCCCGGCCCTGGCCGTGACGAGCATGACCGCGAATGCCTCGATCGGAGTATTCGAGGCGCTGCCCGACTACATGGAGATCGGCGAGCTGTCGCAGAAGAACGTCCTCTGGGGAACGCGCAGCGGCACCTACGTGCCCTTCGCCGAGGTATTCAAGCAGAACCGCGAGGAGGCGTCCTGGGAGCAGGTATCCCCACTGATCAAGGACGCGCTCGTCGCTGGCGAGGACCGCCGGTTCTATGAACACGGCGGCGTCGATATGCAATCGATCATTCGCGCTGCGCTGGGAAACATTTCGAGCAACGAGATCGGCAGTGGTGCGTCCACGCTGGCCATGCAGCTCGTCAAGAACGTGAACATCCAGGAAGCGCTGCTGCTTCCCACGAAGGAAGAGCGACTGAAAGCTCTGGCAGAGGCGCAGGCGCAAAGCCTCGAGCGCAAGCTCAAGGAGGCCAAACTCGCCATCGGCCTCGAAAAGAACTACACGAAGAACCAGATCATGCTGGCCTACCTCAACATCACCGGTTTCGGTGGAAACACCTACGGAATCCAGGCCGCCGCGAAGCAGTACTTCAACACGACGGCAGACAAGGTCACCCTGGCCCAGGCCGCGAGCCTCATCGCCATCGTGCAGCTGCCGAACGACCGCAACCTCGATGACCCGGCGAAGTATGCGGCGAACAAGAACCGTCGCGACATCATCCTGAAGGCCATGCTCGACCTCAACATGGTCACGCAGGCCGAGTACACGGAAGCGGTCAACTCGAAGATCGAAGACTACGTCGACTACACCGACCCCACGAGCGGCTGCACTTACGCAGTCACCGCGAAGATCTTCTGCGACTACATTCTGAAATCCGTGAAGGACTTCGAGATGCTCGGGGCGACTCCCGATGAACGGCAAGCGAACTGGGATCGCGGCGGATACAACGTCTACACGACGATCGACCTGAACCAGCAGGATCACGCCAAGGGTATTCTCGAGCAGTACTCGCCAGCTGGCGAATCGCGATTCCAACTCGGATCAGTCGCGGCATCTACCCAAGTGGGCACCGGCCGCATTCTCGTCATGGCGCAGAACAAGAATTTCGATGACACAGGTAACGGCGACCCACTTACTACAACGGCCGTCAATTTCGCGACCGATCGCGATTACGGTGGTTCCGTCGGCTTCCCCACAGGGTCCACTTACAAGATCTACACTCTTGCGGACTGGCTCATGACCGGTCACGGGCTGGGCGATATCGTCGACGGTGACCAGCGAGAATTCAAGACGTTCCCGGCGAAGTGCGATGGCGGAGCGTGGGTGGGCAAGTACAAGCCGCGCAACGACTCCGGCGGTAATGCCGGCCCGGTGAGTGTCCTAACTTCCACGCGCAGCTCAATCAACGCGGCGTTCATGTCCATGGCCCAGCAGCTCGATCTCTGCGAGATCCGCGATGTCGCAAAGTCGATGGGCGTTCACCGCGCGGACGGAGCGGAGCTGAGCACTCTGCCAACGTCAATTCTCGGAACGAACGAGATCGCACCACTCACGATGGCGCTTTCCGTCGCCACGGTTTCCGGTGGCGGTGTTTACTGTGACGCCATCGCCGTCGACAAGATCGTGGATTCGAACGGCACGGACCTGGGCGGCCAGAAGCCCAATTGCCACCAGGCGATTACTCCCGAGATCGCGGCGGGTGTCGCCAAAGCCATGCAGGCCGTCATGAACGGCGGTACGGGTTCGGCATCCAACCCGCGGAACGGGATTCCGCTCATCGGCAAGACCGGAACCACCGACGATTCGTACCACACGTGGATGCTCGGGTCGAGCACGACTGTCACCCTCGCGGTCTGGGTCGGAAACATCATCGGCCATCAGGAACTCCGCCGAACATCGCTCCCAGGAGGCAATGCGGCGCTTGCTCGGCACAGGATTTTCCAACCGATCGTCGGAGCACTGACCGGATACTATGGCGGATCGGCATTCCCGGAACCACCAGCGGACCTACTTGGCGGAAGCGCAATTGAGATTCCTTCGGTCTTCGGAATGGATGTGGGCGAAGCGACGACACTTCTGGAGAGCCTCGGTTTCACAGTGACGATCGGTGATCCTGTCGCATCCTCCGCCACAATCGGCACCGTCGCGGGGACAAGCCCTCCTACAGGAACTCGAGTTTCGAAGGGCTACCCGATCACAATCAGCACAAGTGACGGATCGCTCTATATCCAAATGCCGAATGATCTCGTCGGCAAGTCACCAGGGAACGCCAAGAGCCAGCTTGTTGGTCTGGGATTCAGTGCAAGCGGTATTAGCTTCCAGTGGGTCGAAGTCTCCGACATCACGAAGTACTGCAAGGTCACTGGCTCAAATCCTGGCGCGGGCGCCGGGGCGTCTAAGGATGGCCCAGTCACACTAGTCGTCGGCAGTGACAGCGACGGCGCCGCTCCGCTTGGCTGCAGCCCGTGAGTTCCTCGGGGGGCGCACGAATAGCGGGAACGGCACTTGCTGCTCTTGGCGCGGCGACCCTCGGCGCCTTCGCATGGGGTGCGCTCGTGGAGCGCAATCGGTACACGGTACGGCGCGAGTCCCTCCCGGTCCTCGACCCTGCGGCGAGACCGATCACGGTTCTGCACATTTCCGACGTGCACATGGCGCCGTGGCAGACCGCGAAACAGGACTGGGTGAGTTCGCTCACCGATTACGAACCGGACCTGATCGTCGTCACGGGCGACAATCTCGGCCACGTCCGCGGACTCGATGGGCTGGAGCGCGCGTTCGAGCCGTTCCGCGGAACCCCCGGAGTTTACGTTCACGGTTCAAACGACTACTTTGCGCCGACGCCGAAGAACCCGTTCGGATACTTCTTCCGCGACGGGGCCGAGCAGACCGAAGCTGTCCACCTCGACACGGGGCGAATGGAGGAGTTTTTCGACTCCCTCGGCTGGCTCAACCTCAACAACACCGCGCGCGCCATGACGATCAACGGTTCCCGGCTTGAGTTCGTCGGCGTGAACGACGCTCACCGGAAATGGGACCGACTCGACCTTCTGCCCGGCGCTCTTGACGACATGCGGGAGAATGTGGGCTGGCAGGATGACCGAAGCGGCCCGGAACCGATCACAATCGGGCTGACCCACGCTCCGTACCAACGAGTGCTCAATTCGTTCGTGAACCACGGGGCCGACGTGATCTTCGCCGGCCACACTCATGGCGGTCAAGTGCAGATCCCTGGCATCGGCGCCCTCGTCACGAATTGCGATCTCCCGAATGAGTACGCAAGCGGACTGCACTTGTGGCACCACGCATTCAACGCGGCGCATCTTCAAGTTTCCGCGGGGATCGGAACGTCCATTTTCGCGCCGGTGCGATTCGCGTGCCCGCCCGAAGCGGTCGTCGTGACACTGACGGCCGACGATTTCGGCTATTCTTGATCAGGTTCGGTCGGCCGCGAGGTTTGACCGGATGCAGTATCGGGGTGTGGCGCAGTTTGGTAGCGCGCTTCGTTCGGGACGAAGAGGTCGTGGGTTCAAATCCCGCTACCCCGACAACACACAATGAGTTCGCGGGATCCTGCTCGGCATTAGCCGCGCTCCTCGGCGATGCTGTTCCCGCCGTCCACCACGATCACCTGGCCAGTGATGTACGACGCTCCCGGGCTTGCGAGCCACGCGATCGCTGACGCCACTTCGGAGGCCGTTCCGCTTCGTCCGAGGGGAACGCTGCGTCCCTGCACTGCTTCAGCATCAGTTTGCGAACCCGTCGCGATCCACCCGGGCGCGACCGCGTTCGAGGTGATCCCTGCCCGCGCCTCGTCAACCGCGACGGCACGGGTCAATCCGACCATCCCTGCTTTCGCGGTCGCGTACGCAACATCTGCCCGGGTTGCCATGACCGCCCCACTCACGCTCGCCACGTTCACGATGCGCCCCCACCCGGCCTTACGCATCCCCGGGACGACCGCGCGAGTGAGGAGGAATGCGCTCGTGAGGCTCATGTCCAGACTGCGCCGCCAGTCCGCGACATCGCCGTCCAGTCCGCCCGTCACCATTTCGCCGTCAGACACGCTCACCATGCCCGCATTGTTGACAAGAATGGTCGGGACGATTTCGGCGGCAGTGAGCTTCGCGGCCAGTGCGCCCACCGCGTCCTCGGTGTCGAGCCGCGCGACGAAGCCGACAGCATCGATGCCCGCCGCCCGCAGTTCTGCCACCCGATCATGGATGCGATCGGTCGTCGACGTCACTGCGAGCCGGGCACCCAGCTCCCCCAGAGCGCGCGCGGCGGCAAAGCCGATTCCCGTTGCGCTGCCCGTGCCGCTGACCAATGCCACGCGCCCGGCCAGTTCACGCGCGCGCTGGCTTGGAGGCGGTTCCGCTCGCATTCCACAATGGTATGGCCTGCGGCACAGGAGCTTCAGGCGAAGTCGGCGTCCGGGCCGGAGTCGTATGCCGTTCCCAGCGGCGCGCTGAGCACCCGCTGAGTCCGGTTGAACTTCCCACCGCTCTCTTCGAGGTAGCACGCTCCGCACAGCGACTCGTAGACCACATCCACGCCGTCTTCGATGGCGACCTGATCGCCATCGAAGATGTACCGACCGTCCACCATGCGGGTATTGAACACGGCCTTCCGACCGCAACGGCAGATGGTTTTCAGTTCCTCGAGAGAGTGGGCGATCTCCAGCAGTCGACGACTGCCGGGAAACGCAACGGTCTGAAAGTCCGTTCGGATGCCATAGGCCAGTACGGGAACATCCTTGAGGATGGCGATGCGCAGCAGATCATCAACCTGGGATTCGGTGAGGAACTGGGCTTCGTCGACGAGAAGGCAGTTGAGAGGCTTGTGCGTCCTCTCCTCGAGCTCGGCCCGCTTTCGAGAGAACAACTCCCACACGTCGTCCTCCGGAGTGATGAGGAAGTCGACGGGGCGCCGCACCCCGAGCCGCGACACGATCGCCGAGTCGCCCTTCGTATCGATCTGAGGCTTGGCGAGAAGAACCTGTTGACCGCGTTCCTCGTAATTGAAGGCGGCCTGGAGCATGTTCGTGCTCTTGCCGCTGTTCATCGCGCCATACCGGAAATAGAGTTTTGCCATTACTCCAAGTATCCATCCTCGGCCGCTCGGCGCATGAGTTCCGCCTTCTTGCTTGCCGGTCGATTTGCTTTCGCGTACTTCTCGCGCACGCGGCGAAGGTAGGTCTTCGCCGTCTCATACTGCACGTCCATCGCGTCGGCCACCTCCATCGTGCTCAAGCCTGACACGTACAGCTTGAATGCTTCCTCTTCTCCTCGGCTGAGTTTGGGTTTCACCTGATTGACGGCGCCCGCCGGCAGCGGCCGCCAGTCTCTCTGCGCGGGAGTCTCCACGTCCATTCCCATGACGCGGCGCGCGGCATCCATGATCGCCTGCATGGGAAGGGACTTGGACAGGAAATCGGCGGCACCGGCCGCGAGGGCGCGCTCTCTCGCTTCGCGGGAATCCAGGCTGCTGAATACGATCACTTTCGCGCCGGCCGCCCGGCAGGTTCTCACTCGGGCTTCGATCGACACCGACTCCTTGAGCTGGAAGTCGATGATGACGAGTTCGGTCGGGAAGTTGTCGCTGTGGACGAGTTCCAGCCAGGTCTGGGCGCTCAGCGCGAGAGTGAAGTCCGGCGCATTGGCGGCGATCCAGCTGCCGAGGCTGTCGAGCAGCAACTCGTGGTCGTCGAGGATCGCAAGCCGAACCGGTGCGCGGTCGCCTCCCTCGCCGCGGGGGGTCGACGTGTCGAAGTCAGCGCTGCTCATAGGAGAACCTCAGTGTCAGTGTTCGGTCGCGGAATCCGATCTGGAATCCGGCAAAGACAATTCGCATGACGGCGAAGTACGGTGCGAAGGCGGCCCGAATGTCATAGTCCCCTGCGGTGAACTGGGCGGTGAGTGTGCCGTTGCACACTGACTTCGAACCGGTAATGGTGATTCGCATGCTGCCGTCGACGAACGTCGGTTCGTCGGACAACGCCACGATGAGCGCGCGGAGCGCAGTCCTCTGGTCTGTCACCATTCTGGATGCCCTGCCCGCCTTGTCGACGATGGCGCGGCTCGTCCCACCGCCCGCGATGCTATCGTCTGCCGCGACGACCTCAAGCCAGGTCCGATCAGCCTCCGCAACCATGAGCGATCTGATGGTCGTCGCTATCTCGCGCGCCCGATTCCGGTCATCCGGGGTCAGGACGTTCCGGTCGAGGACGCGATGGAAGAACGGGAGCACATCTTCGCTCAGGATCATGACCCTGTCGTGTTGAACCGAGCGGGTAATTCCCTCCCGGAGACGGCTCGCGCGCTGCTCGACGTTGAGTCTCGATCGACGCTGCCAGGTTTCGAGTGCCGTGACCAACCCTCCGGAGTAGCTTGCCGAGGCGAAGGCGAGCGCGAGAATTGGCGTCATGCCGACGAGGACGAAGGATACGGGAGGCACGGACGTGAGAAGGTATGGCACTTCGAGGAGCGTGATGAATCCGACGAAAATCGCGGAAAGCACTCCGGCCGTCGCGAGTTCGGTTGCCGGCCGGTATGGGCCGAGCGCGAGCAGAAGAAAACCCAGCGACATGGGGCCGAAATCGTCCTGGATGAACTGGTTCGCCCCCCACTGGCTCGCAACCGACAGCACGACTGCGCCGAGCGCGAGCAGTTGGACCACGAGGTGCGTCGTCTGCGTGAACGGGGCGCGGCTCGGCGACGACGCGATCGCAACCGTCAACGACGCCGCCCCGAGCCACAGCAGCGCGAGCACGGCGAGCATGAGGTTGGACACCTGATCGATGGTTCGGATTGTCATGGCGAGCCCGTAGACGAACGCTCCGGCGGCGAGAACTATCGCGAGCGGCCGATTTCCGAGTGACCCCACCGGATCGAGTTGTTGCCGCGTACGCTCAGGGGCCGTCATGGTGCGCCGCCCAGATCGTCGACGGACTCGCGCAGCGCGGGCGCGGCGGCCGGGACCTTGATCATGACCGAGGTCCCTCGGCCGGGCGTGGACCACACGGTGACGTGCCCGCCCACGAGTTCCATTCGCTTGCGCACGGAGGATTTCAACCCCAGCCGGTCAGCGCCGGTGGCGTCCTCGGCGAACCCGCAGCCATTGTCGACGACCATGACCGAGACGCTGTCGTCGGTTCCGTACACCGCCACTTCGGCGTGATCCGTTCCCGAGTGCTTCGCCACGTTGACGAGGCACTGCTTGACGGCAAGCCCGAGCGCGATGGAGGTTTCCCGGTCGAGTCGGCCAACCGCCGCGAGATCTCCCGTGGCGTCCACCTCCAGCCCCAGTAGCCGACTCTCCTGGATGGCACCGAAAAGGCCGCTGTGCTGCCAGTCGATGCGCAATTTCTTGCTCACCGAGTCGATCGGTTCTGCCAGCCATTCCTCGCCCACGAGCGAGTCGACATCACGCCGGACAAGATCCCGCAAGCTCGGGTCGAGAACATCGTCGGGGGATTCCGCAATCGCAGTGAGGTGGTTCAGGACGGTGTCGTGCATGAGCGCCGCCGCTTTGACTTCGATGCGATAGCGAAGCTCGGCAACCTGCTCATCCTGCGCGGCGCGGTGCAACCGCGGTTGCGCCCCGAGCTGGCGCCGAGTGGTGAACGCGATGAGCGGGATGACGATGACCGTGGATAGTAGTGCGATGAACGTGGGCAAATCGAATCGGGTCGACAATCCGCTTTCCACCTGGGCAAGACCGATCGCCAGTTCGGCGACGACGTACCCCGCAATCGTCCAGGCGATGCCCGCGACGACTCCGAGCGAGGCGCCGCCGACCATGATGATTGCGACCTTCGCAGCGAGAAAGGAAAACCCGTCGTTCTGGGAAATCGCGAGCGGCTGGCTGAGCAGGATGAGCGCGTGGAGATGGATGGCGATTCCCGACACCAGCAGGTAGGCGAGGCACCACAGCACCGTTCTCATTCGGTTTCTCAAGACAAGTAGCGCCATCGGGGGAACGAGCGCGAGCGCTGCCGGCCACACCGGTTCGGCAGGCCTCGCCCCCTGGAGGACAAACGTGGCGACAAGCGCGATGCTCAAGAGCGTGAACGCGACGGTGTGTTGCGCGGAAACGAAGGATCGCCAGACAGCGTGCTGCGCCAGGTGGGCCGGCAGTCCAATCGACACGTCTGTGAACTCTCACTCGGGTGGGGGGTGTCCCCGAGTATGGCACTTAAAGGGCGCGAGTTGTACCCCAAAGTGGGCCACATGATCGAGAGATCCCCGCGATTACGTGACTTTCGTCCCCCGCATTGGGGTTACTCAGGCGAAGTGAGCGCGAGCTTGCGTGCTGTGGATGCGAGCGTCTTCTCGGCGAGGGCCGGAGATGAGGAGAGAGACTTGCCGTAACTCGGCACCATGGTGCGGAATGTGGGAGTCCACTCCGTCATCTTGTCGGGGAAGCAACGGCTCAGAAGCTCGAGCATGATCGGCACAGCCGTCGACGCTCCAGGCGATGCGCCAAGGAGACCAGCGACTGTTCCGTCGGCGCCGGTGACAACTTCGGTTCCGAACTGGAGGATTCCGCCCTTTTTCGCATCCTTCTTGATGACCTGCACCCGCTGGCCTGCCGTGATGAGGCGCCAGTCCGATGGCCTGGCATCCGGCATGAACTCGCGCAGTGCGGCGAACTTCGCCTTCCTGCTTGCGAGCAACTGGGTCACGAGATACCAGGACAGGTCGAGATTGTCCTTGAAGACGGCGAGCAGTGGGATGATGTTTCCCGGCCTGATCGACAGCGGCAAGTCCAGCCAGGAACCCGACTTCAGGAACTTTGGCGTGAAGCCGGCGTACGGGCCGAACATGAGACTGGCGGTTCCGCCGACGATCCGAGTGTCGAGGTGCGGGACGGACATGGGGGGTGCGCCCACTGACGCTTTCCCGTAGACCTTCGCGAGGTGCTTCGCGACGATGGACTGGTCGTCGGTGCGCAAGAACTGGCCGCTGACCGGGAAACCTCCGTACCCCTTCGCCTCGGGAATTCCGGACTTCTGGAGAATCCTGAGGGCCCCGCCGCCCGCGCCGACGAACACGAATCGCGCACGCACCCGCGACACGTGCTTGCCGATGGTGCGGCGCATCCTCAACGTCCAGACTCCGTCCTTGCCTCTCGACAGTCCGGTGACTTTCTCGTCAGTGTGGATCTGGGCGCCGCTCGCTTCCAGATATGTTGCCAGGTCGCGGGTGAGCGCCCCGAAGTCGATGTCGGTGCCCGCCGCCATCCGTGTGGCGGCAATGCGTTGGGATTTGGGCCTGCCCACGAGCAGGGTCGGCGCCCACGAGTAGATGACCGCCGGGTCTTCGCTGTACTCCATGCCCGCGAAGAGCGGGTGGTCCTTGAGCGCGTCGAAGCGCCGGCGGAGGAAAGCGACGTTGTCGTCACCCCACACGAAACTCATGTGGGGTACCGAATTGATGAACCCTTCCGGATCGGGCAGGAGGTTCTTGCTGACGAGATAGGACCAGAATTGACGCGACACCTGGAATTGTTCGTTGATCTTCACGGCGCTGGAAATATCCACCGTGCCGTCCGGCATTTCCTTCGTGTAATTGAGCTCGCATAACGCGGAGTGGCCGGTCCCCGCATTGTTCCACGGGTTGGAGCTCTCCAGACCCAACTGGGGAAGTGCCTCATAGAGTCGGATGGTCCAGTCGGGCTCGACTTGTTTCAGGATCACACCAAGGGTGACGCTCATGATGCCTCCGCCGATGAGCACGACGTCGACCGGTTTCGCTGGACTCACTCTTCCAGTTTAGTGTTTCCGCGGTGCGTGCCCGTCCGCTAGACCGCGAGCAGCCGGGATGCGAGCAGTTCGGCGATCTGTACGGTATTGAGCGCCGCGCCTTTCCGCAAATTGTCGTTACTGATGAACAGGGCGAGGCCGCGGCCATCCGGAACACCCTCATCCTGACGGATGCGTCCAACGAAGCTCGGGTCGCTCCCCGCCGCCTGGAGCGGGGTGGGGACGTCGGACAGTTCGACACCGGCCGCGTTTGCGAGAAGTTCGCTCGCTCTGGCCGGCGAAAGCGGCCGCTCGAATTCCGCGTTGATGGACAGCGAATGACCGGTGAACACGGGCACGCGAACACATGTACCGCTAACGAGAAGGTCGGGCAGTTCAAGAATTTTCCGACTCTCGTTGCGTAGTTTCTGCTCCTCGTTCGTCTCGAGGAGACCGTCATCCACGAGGTCTCCAGCGAACGGGATGACGTCGAACGCGATCGTGCGGGGGAAGACCGTCGCGGCGGGGAACTCCACAGCAGAACCATCATGCACGAGTGCCCCGGCATCCTGGTCGAGAGCGGACCTCATCTGGGAAAGCAACTCTTCCCCGCCAACCAGTCCCATTCCAGACACGGCCTGATACGTGCTGATGACGAGCCGACGCAGCCCGGCCTCATCGTGCAGAACTTTCAGGACGGGCATCGCGGCCATGGTCGTGCAGTTCGGATTCGCGATGATTCCCTTCCGCGCTTCGGAAATCGCGTGCGGGTTCACCTCGCTCACGATGAGAGGAACATCCGGATCCATTCTCCAGCCGGACGAGTTGTCGATGACGGTGACGCCCGCTGCAGCGAACCGCGGCGCCTGCGCTTTCGAGGTCGTGGCCCCGGCGGAGAACAGGGCAACGTCCAGTCCGGTGGGGTCTGCCGTTGCGGCGTCCTCCACGACGATCTGCTCGCCCTTCCACGGCAGCGTCGTGCCGGCGGAGCGCGCGGAGGCGAAGTACCGGATATTCGACACCGGGAACTGCCGGTCCTCGAGGAGTTTGCGCATGACCGCGCCCACCTGCCCGGTGGCGCCGACTATTCCCAGATTGATCCCCGCGTTGCTCATCGTCCCGTCCCTGCGTGCACGACGGCGAGTTCGTCGCCGTCCAGTTCGAATGCGGTGTGCACTGCGCGCACCGCGTCTTCCACAGAGTCTGCGCGAGTCACAACCGAAATGCGAATTTCACTCGTCGAGATCATCTCGATGTTGATGCCCGCTTCGTACAAGGCCGTGAAGAGCTTCGCGGAGATCCCGGAGCTCGTGCGCATCCCGGCTCCGACGAGCGCGAGTTTCGCGACCTGGTCGTCGTACTGGAGGCTGTCGAAGCCGACTTTTTTCTTTGCGCCAAGCAGGGTTTGCATGACGCGCGCGCCATCCGCCATGGGGAGGGTGAACGAGATGTCCGTCAATCCGGTGTCGGCGGCGGAGACGTTCTGCACGATCATGTCGATGTTCGCTTCGGTTCCTGCGACGATCGTGAAAATCTCCGCGGCCTTGCCCGGAACGTCCGGCACGCCGACGACGGTGATCTTCGCCTCCCCGAGATCGACCGCAATCCCTGCAATCATGCCCTCTTCCACGGTTTCTCCGTCCTCCGGATTGACGACCAGCGTCCCCTCATTATTGTTGAACGACGAGCGCACGTGGATCGTCACGCCGTGCCGCCTGCCGTACTCCACGGCACGGATGTACAGCACTTTCGCCCCGGCGGCCGCGAGCTCGAGCATCTCTTCGCTCGTGATTCTCGCGAGCTTGCGAGCTGTGGGCACGATGCGCGGGTCTGCCGTGAACACCCCGTCGACGTCGGTGTAAATCTCGCACACTTTCGCGCCGAGGGCCGCTGCGAGCGCAACTGCCGTCGTGTCCGAGCCACCGCGACCGAGTGTCGTGATGTCCCCTGTGCCCCGATTGAAGCCTTGAAATCCCGCAACGATGGCGACGGCGCCCGCGTCGAGCGCCTCCCGGATGCGCGTCGGGTTCACTTCGACGATGCGTGCGCTGCCGTGGTGTGCGTCTGTGGCCATTCCGGCCTGACTGCCGGTGTACGAGCGGGCCTCGAACCCCATCGACTTGATGGCCATGGCGAGAAGCGACATGGAGATCCGCTCCCCCGCGGTGAGCAGCATGTCCAGTTCGCGACCGGAGGGCAGCGGGGCGACCTCCGTCGCAAGGTCGACGAGCTCGTCGGTCATGTCGCCCATGGCGGAAACCACAACGACGACCTCGTTACCTGCTTTGCGCGTCTCGACAATGCGTTTGGCGACGCGCTTAATGCTCACGGCATCCGCAACGGAGGAGCCGCCGTACTTCTGCACGATGAGGCTCATGGGGCTCCCGGGAAATTCAGAGGCGGTAACGGAATTCTATCTGGCGCTAAGCCTGTACTACGCGGCGCCCTTCGAACGCGCGCCCCAGGGTCACTTCGTCCGCATACTCGAGGTCGCCGCCGACGGGCAGCCCGGAGGCAAGGCGCGTCACGCGGAGGTTCGGCTGAATGAGAAGGCGGCTCAGATAACTCGCCGTGGCCTCGCCCTCGAGGTTCGGGTCGGTCGCGATGATGACTTCCGTCACGGACCCGTCCGCGAGCCTGGCCAGGAGCTCGCGGATGCGCAAATCGTCCGGCCCGATGCCGTCAATGGGACTGATCGCACCGCCCAGCACGTGGTACAGGCCCTTGAACTCGCGGGTGCGTTCGATCGCAGCGACGTCCTTGGCCTCTTCGACGACGCAAATCGTCGCGGCCGAACGGCGAGGATCCCGGCAGATCGGGCAGCGTTCCTGTTCCGTGACATTGCCGCAGACCTCGCAAAATCGAACTTTGTCGCGGACTTCGACGAGCACCTCGGCAAGTCGTGACACATCGAATGATTCGGTTTGCAGAATGTGGAAGGCGATGCGCTGGGCGGACTTCGGACCGATGCCGGGGAGCCTGCCGAGCTCATCGATGAGTTCCTGGACGATGCCTTCGTACACGGGTCAGGCCTCCTGGGTCGGGGTGACTCGCGGCGCGACGGTCTTCTCTTCGATGAAGTTCGCTCCGAGGATCTCGCGCACGACCGCCTCACCGTACCGCTGCTTCGCGCCGGCCGGGTTCTTCGCCTTCGATTGGGCAGCCTCGGCCCTTGCTGCGGGCTCCGGCTTTGACTTCGGTCCCGACTCCGATTTCGGCTCGTCTCGCGCGTCATCCTGAGGCGACGGTTCGCTCTGGGGAATCGCCGCTACCGCCCAGCCCGATCCGTCTTTCTGAGGTTCTGGCTTCGCGGATTCGTCCGGCGCGTCACGGGGTTCGCCCGTCGACTCCTCCGCCGTTGCGGCAGCCGCCGCTGCAGCATCCGGCTTCGCAATGAACTTGACACGGATTCCGAGGACGTCGACGATGGCATTCCGCAGAATCTCGCTCACGCTCTGGTCGGCGGATTGCGGCTTTCGGAAGTTCTCCACGTCGTTCTGGCTCGGAAACGCGAGCGCGAGGACGTCGCCTTTGAGTCCCATTGGTTTCGCCGTGAACGCGACTGCCCACGCTGCGCGCTTCTTCCTGCCGACGACCTCGAGAATCTCGGTCCAGGCGTCGACGAGTTGCTGGAACGTGACGGGAGCACCTGGCGTCACCGGCTCGCCCCCTTCGAGAGCCTCAGGGGACGGCTCTTCGGCCTGGGTGTGCGCGCTGGAGCCTTGGGGCGAAGGTTCCGAAACCTCGCCCGAGACCGCACCCTCGACTCCGACGCGCCGCTCCAGACGTTCCACTCGCGCAAGCGTCCCGCGAGCAGAGGCATCGGATGCGGGAACCAGGATTCGCGCGACCATGAGTTCGAGGTGCAGTCGGGGCGACGTCGCACCGGTCATTTCGGTGAGGGCGGCCCCGACGACGTCCGCCGCCCGGCTAAGTTCCGCTTCGCCGAACTGGGATGACTGAACCGCCATCTGGTCGATCTCGTCCTGCTGGATTCCCCGGAGGACGGCGGCGGCCCCGCCGCCGGTAGCCGCGACGACGATGAGGTCCCGGAGCCGTTCGAGAAGGTCCTCCACGAACCGCCTCGGGTCCTGGCCGGTTTGGATCACCCTGTCGACTGCCGAGAACGCGGCGGCGGCATCGTGCGCACCGATCGCGTCGATCACCTCGCCGAGGAGAGTGGAGTGGGTATACCCGAGCAGTGCCACTGCACGTTCATAGTCGATCGAGTTTCCCTCCGATCCGGCCATGAGCTGGTCGAGAAGGGAGAGCGTGTCTCGGACGGACCCGCCACCTGCGCGCACGACGAGCGGGAGGACGCCGGGCGCCACCGTGACGTTTTCGCTGTCGCACATGGACTGCGCATAGTCGAGCATTTGCGCGGGAGGCACGAGCCGGAAGGGGTAGTGGTGGGTGCGCGATCGGATTGTCCCGATGACCTTGTCGGGCTCGGTTGTGGCGAAAATGAACTTCACGTGCTCCGGCGGCTCTTCGACGATCTTGAGAAGGGCATTGAACCCCTGAGGGGTCACCATGTGCGCTTCGTCGAGGATGAAAATCTTGTACCGGTCGCGGGCCGGCGCGAACACGGCGCGTTCCCGAAGGTCGCGCGCGTCGTCGACGCCATTGTGGCTCGCCGCGTCGATCTCGACGACATCGAGCGAACCTCCGCCGTCGCGGCTGAGCTCGAAACAACTGGGGCACTTGCCGCACGGGGTGTCCGTGGGACCGTCGACGCAATTCAGGCATCGCGCGAGAATGCGCGCGGAAGTCGTCTTGCCGCATCCGCGCGGTCCGCTGAACAGGTAGGCGTGATTCACCCGGTTCGTGCGCAGCGCCGTCATGAGCGGTTCGGTCACCTGGGACTGGCCGATCAGTTCGGCGAAGGTTTCTGGCCGATAGCGGCGATAGAGGGCGGTGACCACCACCCCATGCTACTTGGCGGAGCCGACCTCACGCGGGGCCGGTCTGCGCCCGACGCGATTCCCCCATTATTCTTGCTGGGAGTGAATTACTGCGCGCGTCTGGCGGGCGATTTCCCGTTCCTCATTCGTCGGCACCACGACAACTGTCACCTTCGAGTCGTCAGACGAAATGACCCTGGCTCCACGCGCCGCGGACTCGTTTCGCTCCTGGTCGACGCGGATCCCCAGTCCCTCAAGTCCGGCGAGCGCGCGAGCACGTACCGAGGAATTGTTCTCGCCGACGCCGGCCGTGAAGACTATCGCATCCGCGCTCCCGAGTTGCGCGAGATACGCGCCCACGTACCCCCGGATTCGGTGCGCGTAAACGTCCAGAGCCAGCGCAGCACGCTCGTCCCCCGCGCTCGCCGCCTTCTGGACATCGCGGATGTCGCCGAATCCGCCCAGGCCGAGCAGCCCGCTTCCATTATTCAGGAGGTTGTCGAGGGCCTTCGTGGTCAGGCCGGCTTCCCGCTGCAGGTGGAGGAGAACGCCGGGGTCGATGTCGCCGCCGCGCGTACCCATCATGAGCCCTTCGAGAGGGGTCAGCCCCATCGACGTCTCCACCGAACGGCCACCGTCGATGGCGCACGCCGATGCACCATTTCCCAGGTGCAGGACAATGAGTGTGAGCTCCTGCAGCGGGCGACCGAGAACCCTGGCCGATTCTCCGGCGACGTACTGGAACGAAATCCCGTGGAATCCGAAACGGCGTATGCCGAGTTGCGCGGCCACCCCGGAGTCGATCGCATAGGTGCGCGCCGCCGCAGGCAGCGTGCTGTGGAAGGCCGTGTCGAACACCGCTACTTCGGGCACGCCGGGGAACGTGGCCTCCGACGCGACGATCCCGGCCAGATTCGGCGGGTTGTGCAGGGGAGCCAGTCGTGCCAGTTCGGCAATCTGGTGCTTGACTGCCGCGGTGATGATCGTGGGTTCGACGAACCGTTCCCCGCCGTGGACGACGCGGTGACCGATCGCGAGGAGATTCTCTGCCGGGTCAATTCCCCGCTCCCGCAGCTGGCCCAGCATGACCTGGAATGCCGCCGTGTGATCAGGAACGGAATGAGCGGAGCCGTCGCCGATGCGCTCGACGACGCCTGCGGCGACGGTGCGCTCTCCTTCGGCCTCGATGAGCTGGTATTTGAGCGACGAGGACCCCGAGTTGATGACGAGCACCCGGCCCTGCGGTGCGGGGCTCATGCGCGCGCGGCCTGCGCCTGAATGGCGGTGATCGCGATCGTGTTCACGATGTCCTGCACCGTCGCGCCCCGGGAAAGATCGTTCACCGGCAGCCGCAGGCCCTGAAGGATCGGTCCGATGGCGACCGCTCCCGCACTGCGCTGCACGGCCTTGTACGTGTTGTTGCCCGTGTTCAGGTCGGGGAAGATGAAAACCGTGGCGCGCCCCGCCACTTCGGAATCCGGGAGTTTCGCGCGCGCGACCGCCGCATCCGCCGCCGCATCGTACTGGATCGGCCCGTCGACGGGAATGCCGGGCAGTCGCTTCCTCACCATCGCGGTCGCGTCGCGAACCTTGTCGACATCCGCGCCGGTGCCGGATTCCCCCGTCGAGTACGACAGCATCGCGATGCGGGGTTCGATCCCGAACTGCAGCGATGTTTCGGTCGCCGACGCCGCAATGTCGGCCAGCTGGGGCGCCGTCGGATCAGGAATCACCGCGCAGTCACCGTACACGAGAACGCGGTCGGCGAGCGCCATGAGGAACACACTCGAGACGACGGAGACACCCTCCTTCGTCTTGATGATCTCGAACGCAGGGCGGATCGTGTGCGCCGTGGTGTGCGCGACGCCGGACACCATCCCGTCCGCGAGTCCAAGCTGCACCATGAGCGTGCCGAAATAGGACGGATCCGTGACGGTGTCGCGCGCCCGATCGAGCGTCACGCCCTTGTGTTGCCTCAGCCGAAAATACTCTTCGGAGAACTTGAGCCGAAGCACATCGTCGAAGGAACTGAGGACGGCCGCGCCCTGGATGTCGAGCCCGAGCCCGATGGCGCGCGACCGCACCTCGATCTCCTCGCCGAGAATGGTGAGGTCGGCGATTCCGCGGCTCAGGACGGTCGCGGCGGCACGGAGGATGCGGTCATCCTCACCTTCGGGAAGAACAATGTGCCGACGATTGGCTCTCGCCCGCTCGACGAGTCCGTACTCGAACATGAGCGGAGTGACGACCTGAGTTCGCTTGACGTCAAGGAGTCCGAGAAGCTCGGTCGCGTCGACGTGCTGCTCGAACAGGGCTCGGGCGGTGTCGAGTTTGCGCTGCGAGTCTGCCGCGAGCCGCGGCCGGATCTGGGTGATGCGCACGGCCGTGTCGTAGCTTCCGAGTTCCGTGCGGATGATGGGCAGAGTCGATCGGATGCCCTCCATGAGCCGATCGATGGGTTCCGGCAGTTCGAACCCTCCGTTGAGCACGATGCCGGCAACCGACGGGAATGTACCCGACTCGTTCGCCATGAGCACGGCGAGAAGAACCTCGGTGCGGTCGGCGGGGACGACCACGACGGACCCTTCGATGAGCCTCGGGAGCACATTGTTCATACCCATCGCCGCGACCACGACGCCGAGGGCTTCGCGATTCAGCAGTTCGGGGTCCCCCTTGAGCAGGCTCCCCTCTGTTGCCTCCATGATCGACTGCATGGTGGGGGCAACGAGCACCGGGTCCTCCGGAATGACCCACACCGGGGCTCCCGAGGTGGCCGTCTCCACGGCGGTGCGGATATCCAATGCCCTGTCCGGGTCAGCCCGATTCGCGATGACGGCGAGAAGCGTCGCATGTTCGTGGTGGAGTTCGGCGGTCGCAATCTCCGCCAATTGCCTCAACCCGTCAGGGGTTCGGGCTTCCAGCCGTTCGCCCACGCGTCCGCCGAGAACGAGAACGACGGGTGCGCCGAGGTTCGCGGCGACGCGCGCGTTGAACCCGAGCTCGGTGGGGCTCCCGACATCCGTGTAATCGGATCCTAGGATGACGACAGCGTCGCACAGCGCCTCGACCGCCTTGTACCTTCGGACGATGGTGGCGAGCGCGGCATCCGGATCATTGTGAACTTCGTCGTAGCCGACCCCGACGCACAACTCGTAGTCGAGATCGACTCCGTCGTGTGCGAGCAGCAATTCGAGCACATAGTCGCGTTCGGCCGTGGATCTCGCGATCGGCCGGAACACACCGACCTTTTCGATGGATCGGGTCAGCGTGTCAAGAACACCCAAAGCGATAGTCGACTTGCCGGTGTTGCCTTCGGCGGAGGTGATGTAGATAGATCGCGCCACCACTCCAGCCTACGGTGGCATGCCTGCCCGAAGACACGGGCAGCCCCTCGCGCACCCGCCAGAGCCCGGTTACCCTTGCTACGTTTCCGTCCTGGGGGAGTTGGCCTGGATGGCGCCACACGAGGGGCCGCACAAAGTCTACCGGCAAGCGCAGGGTTACAGCGTGTGCGCAATCTTCTGGGTGGTCGTCTCCCCCGGCACGTGTTTTTGCGCCGCAGACCTCAGCATCATTGCCGTCACCACGAGCCACGCGCCACCGGCGATCCACGTGCAGATGACCCCCATGTCGTGCACAACCGGGAGGCCGAGGAGCTTGCCGATGTGGATGCTCGCCACCGAGAACATGCCCAAGGGGAACACCATGCTCCACAGTTCGGACTCGTACCTCACGGGGTATCGCTTGACGGCGTGCCGCCAGAGTCCGAAGATCACGAGGATGGGAATCCACCACACCCCGAACGACCACAGCATGAACGTGAACCCCGAGATGAAGTCGTGCGTGGCCTGCATGATGGGCATTTCCGTCAGAAGGCTCAGAATCGACCAGCCCGCGTACACGGTGATCGCAGTGGCTCCCATGTACACCCAATAGGTCGGGCGGACGCCGAACGCGTCCTGCGTGGTCGTCATGAGGCGCAGCGTGATGATGACGGTCAAAATGATGTACAGCATGACGCCGATGCTCCACATCCCCACCGCGATGACGCCGAGCAGGTTGATGTTGAGCCCGTGATCGAGGATCCCCGTGACGACGGAAATCGACTGCGTGGCCACGACCCAGATGAACCAGCTTCCGTTCGCTTTGTGGGCGGGGGGACCGTTCTGGGGTCCGAGCATCATGGCTGCGGCAATGCCGTACGTGAGCACGAGCCAGAACGGAACGCTCACGCACAGGAGCACGATCGTCACGAGCGGTTCGATCGAGAAGAACAGCGCGCCGACCACGTTCATGGCGGCGACGATCGTGGCGTATCCGAAGGCTATGGCCGGATTTCGCGCGTCAGCGTAAACGCGATCCCAGTGGCGCACAATTCGCCAGACAAGAGCGCTCGTGAGCGCGATGAGTCCGAGGACGGCGACGGCAAGCAATACCCAGGTGACTGCGGAGAAGCCGATGAGAGAAAACGCCGCAGCGACAATGCCGGTGGCCATGACGAACGCGAATGCGCCGGGCGGGAGTGTGCGCACGGCCGCAGAAAGCCGGTTGCTGGTGGAAGGCACACTCTTCCCTGCGTCGCGGGCTTCCACCGACCGGACCGTGGCCATGCACGTACACTACGCGTGCGGACGAAACCTCGTCGCGCAAACGACGGTGAAAAATGCGTCGAGTTAGAGGACCATCCGCAGCGGATGTTCGAGAACCCCGACGAGGTCGCGCAGGAATCCGGACGCAACCGCCCCGTCCATCACCCGGTGATCGACCGTGAGGGTGATCTTGAGTTTTGGCACTTCGACGAGCGCGCCGTCCCGCAGCACGGGCACGGGGCTTGCTGCCCCGACCGCGAGAATTGCGGCCTCCGGCGGATTGATGACGGCAGTGAACTGGTCGATCCCGAACATTCCCAGATTGGAGATGCTGAACGTTCCGCCGCTCATTTCGTCCGGGCTGAGTTTGCCATCGCGCGCCTTCCCGGCGAGCGCGACCGTCTCCAGGGCGATCGCGTCGAGACCTTTCTGGTCGGCATCGTGAACGACGGGAACGAGCAGTCCGGCGTCCGTTGCGACCGCGATCCCAATGTTGACTCTCGCCCGTTGGATCACCGAGTCATCGCCCCAGGACGAGTTCGCCTCGGGATGCTCGCGCAACGCCACGGCTGCCGCGCGCACGAACAGATCGTTGACGCTCACCCTGACGCCCCGCGGCTGAAGGCTTTCGTTGACCTCGGTGCGGAACGCGAGGAGCTTTTCGACATCGACGACACTCGTGAGGAAGAAGTGCGGAACGGCCTGGCTTTCGGTGAGCCGCTTCGCCGCAACCTTGCGGATGCGGTTCACCGGCACCTCGTCGTCGGATTCCGGGATGCTGCCGGAGGTTGAAGGACGTGCGGCTCCGCTTGCCGTCGAAGTCTGCCGCGCAGCGGAGGTTCCGCTTGCTATCGCGGCCTCGACGTCGGCGCGCACGACGCGGCCCTGCGGTCCCGAGCCGGCAATCGCCGCCGGATCGAGTCCGTGGTCCTTCGCGATCTTGCGCGCGACAGGGGACATGCGAAGTTTTGCGGGGGTTTTGCTTTCCGGCGCCGCCGGCGGCTCCTCGGAAAGCTGGCCTCGAGACGCCGTCGTCGACGGCTCCTCCACAAGCGGACTCTCTGGCGGCTCGTCAACCGGCGCCGCGTCCTTCTCAACCGCGTCTTTCTTTGGCGCGTCTTTCTTAGGCGCGTCTTTCTCCGCAGTCTTTTTCGGCGCGTCCTTTTTCGACGCGTCCGCCGTGCCGGTGCCGTCGCCGATGATGGCGACCGGCGTCCCGATGGCGACGACGGTCCCCGCCTCGACGAGATGCTTCTCGAGAATCCCGGCCTCGAACGCCTCCAGGTCCATCGTCGCCTTGTCGGTTTCAATCTCGGCGAGGACATCGCCTTTCGCTACCTCATCGCCCTCGTTCTTCAACCACTTCGAGAGCTCGCCCTCCTCCATGGTGTCCGACAACCGGGGCATGACCACTTCAGACATCCTGACCTCCCTCGAACGCCGACGCGGCAAGCGTCTCGCGGATGACCTTCGTGAGATCCGCGGCATCCGGCAACGCGGCACGTTCCAGCGGCTTCGCATACGGCAGCGGGACCTCGGCGGCGGCAACCCTGCGAACCGGAGCGTCGAGCCAGTCGAATGCTCCTTCGCCGATGGTCGCGGCAATCTCTGCGCCGATACCGTAACTGAGCAGGTCGTCTTCGAAGACGACCGCTCGGCTTGTCTTGCGGACGGATGTACACACGGTGTCCCTGTCGAGCGGTCGAAGGCTTCGAAGGTCGACGACCTCAACGGATATCCCCTCGCCCTCAAGCTCGTTCGCAACCTCCAGCGCCGTCACCATTCCTCGCGAGTAGCTCACGACCGTGATGTCGCTGCCTTCCTTCGCGATCGCGGCCTTGCCGATCTCGCCCACCTGTTCGCCATCCGGAACATCGCCCTTCAGGTTGTAGAGTCCGAGGTTTTCGAGGAACAGCACGGGGTCGTCGTCGCGGATCGCCGCCGTCAGAAGTGCTTTCGCATCCGCGGGCGTGGACGGCGCGACGACCTTGAGCCCCGGAATGTGCGCATACCAGACCTCGAGGTTCTGCGAATGCGTCGCCGCGAGCTGCTGGCCGCCGCCGCCCGGTGTCCTGATGACGAGCGGCACACTGACTTCTCCGCCGAACATGGACCGGATTTTGGCCGCGTGGTTCACGATCTGGTCGATCGCGACGAGGGAAAAGTTGATCGTCATGATTTCGACGACGGGACGCAGCCCCAGCATCGCGGAACCGATCGCGACCCCCGTGAAGCCCTCCTCAGAAATCGGGGTGTCGACGACGCGCCTCGGCCCGAACTCTTTCAGCAGGCCGGCGGTGATCTTGTATGAGCCCTCGAACACGCCGATCTCTTCGCCGATGAGGTACACGTTCTCGTCGCGCGCCAACTCGGCACGGAGAGTGTCGTTGAGCGCCTGGCGATACGTCATTTCGGTCATGACGCCACCACCACCGGGTCGCCGGGAAACGCGTGGGGTGCGTTCGACACCGGAGTCGCGTAGACCCGATCGAACATGTTCTCCGGCAACGGGTCAGGGCTGGAGTCGGCGAATGCGACAGCCTCGTCGACGATCGCGACGGCCTCGTCATGGATGTCATCAGCCGCCTTCTCATCCAGCACGCCGGACTTCACGAGCCGATTGCGGAACGCGGGAACCGGGTCGTTCTCCTGCGCTTCGGCCGTGTCCTCTTTGGACCGGTACCGCGCGGGGTCCACAACGGAGTGGCCCTTGAGCCGGTAACTCATGGTTTCCAGAATCATCGGCTGCCGGTCCACGCGCGCTTTCTCGAGCGCGGCGAGCGCGGCATCCCGGACGGCAACCGGATCGTCGCCGTCGACTCGTTCGCCGGGGATACGGTATGAGGCGCCGCGCTTGTAGAGATCCGGTTCAGCGGACGCATCCTCGACGGACGTGCCCATGCCCAGGCGGTTGTTGACGATGACGTAGACGATCGGGAGATTCCAAAGCCCCGCCAGATTCAACGATTCGTGGAACGCGCCGATGTTCGTCGTGCCGTCCCCCAGGAGACACATCACCGCTTCCGAGTTCTTGCCTGCCTTGCTGCGGTAGTTGATGGCGAACGCGGCGCCCGTCGCGAGGGGAAGCTGACCGCCGACGATCCCGTAACCGCCCATCGTGCGCCGCTCAAGGTCGAACAAGTGCATCGACCCGCCGTACCCGCCGACGACGCCCGTTGACTTGCCGAAAAGCTCCGCCATGACGGGCCCCGGTTCCATTCCCCTCACGAGCGAATAACCATGGTCCCGGTACGTCATGTAGAGGTAGTCGGTGGCTTTCAGCGCCGCCATGAGGCCGACGACCGTCGCTTCTTCCCCCAGATTGAGGTGGCAATAGCCGCCGATCTTCGCTCGCGCGTACATTTCGCTCGCGCGAAGTTCGAATTCTCGAACGAGAACCATCTGCGAGTAGTAGCCGCGAAGCTCCTCGGCTGGTTCCCCGCTGCGCTTCGCGTTCTTACCCGTGGGCTTCGGACGTCGTGTGTCCGCCATTCGGGCCTCACTTTCGATAGACCGCTTCAATCCAGCCTATGCCTCGGCCCGCCGGGCCGCAGCCCGCGTTGACAGCGCACCGGTAACAGCGCAGCATGGGAGGAAGAGCACCGGCGGTCGAGAGTTCTCCCCCGTCGGTCTGGCGGAGGTAGAGAAATGAACAGTTTTGGCGCGAAAAGCGAACTGACAGTAGGCGACAAGTCCTACGAGATCTACCGGCTCGATGCCGTCGAAGGGTACGAGCGGCTCCCCTACAGCCTCAAGGTGCTGTTGGAAAACCTTCTGCGCAACGAGGACGGCACGCTCGTCACGCCGGATCAGGTACGCGCAGTGGCCGAATGGGATCCGGCCGCTGATCACGGTGCGGAAATCCAGTACACGCCGGCTCGCGTGCTGCTGCAGGACTTCACGGGCGTCCCGTGCGTCGTCGACCTCGTAGCCATGCGCGACGCCATGGCTTCGTTCGGCGGCGACCCGCAGAAAATCAACCCGCTCATCCCCTCCGAGCTCGTGATCGACCACTCCGTGATCGCCGACGCGTTCGGCATGCCGAGCGCGTTTCAGGTCAACGCGGACCTCGAATTCTCGCGCAACCAGGAGCGCTACCAGCTTTTGCGGTACGCGCAGCAGGCATTCGATGACTTCCTCGTCGTTCCGCCGGACACGGGAATCGTCCACCAGGTGAACCTCGAATACCTTGCGCGCGTCGTGTTCACGCGCGAACGCAACGGCGTGACGCAGGCGTACTGCGACACGCTCGTCGGCACAGACTCGCACACACCCATGGTCAACGGCCTCGGGGTTCTCGGTTGGGGCGTCGGCGGAATCGAGGCGGAGGCGGCGATGCTCGGCCAGCCGATGAGCATGCTCGTTCCACCCGTCGTCGGAGTGAAGCTCACGGGAAAACTCCCAGAAGGCGCGACCGCGACCGACCTCGTGCTGACGGTCGCCCACACGCTGCGATTGGTGGGCGTCGTCGGCAAGTTCGTGGAGTTCTTCGGGCCGGGTGTCTCCTCGATCCCGCTCGCCAACCGCGCAACGCTCGGAAACATGAGCCCGGAGTATGGTTCGACGTGCGCCATCTTCCCTATCGACGACGAAACCCTCAAGTACCTGAGGCTCACCGGGCGCGAAGAGACCCAGATCGAACTCGTCGAAGCGTACGCGAAGGAGCAGGGTCTCTGGCACGATCCCGAGAAGGAAGCCGAGTATTCGCGAATCGTCGAGCTCGACCTCGCGACAGTCGAACCGTCCATTGCCGGCCCCAAGCGGCCCCAGGACCACATTCCCCTGCGCAAGGCCCGCAAAGTGATCAGCGTCATCCTCACGGAAGGGTCGCAGGTTCCGGAGATCCTTTCCGGCCTGGACGAAGCATCGGACGAGTCGTTCCCGGCGAGCGACCCAATCGCATTCGGTTCGCTCGAGAAGGGAAAGGAACCGATCAATCGGGATGTTCCGCACGAGGACGTGCCCTGGCTATCCGACCCGGTGTCCGTGACGTTCCCCGACGGGACCGCGTCCGAGGTCGACAACGGGCACGTCGTTATCGCCGCGATCACCTCGTGCACGAACACCTCCAACCCTGAGGTCATGATCGGCGCCGGCCTCATGGCGAAAAGGGCCGTCGAGCTCGGACTGACGTCGAAGCCCTGGGTGAAAACGTCGCTGGCCCCGGGTTCCAGAATCGTGACCGACTACTACGACCGGGCAGGGCTCACTCCGTACCTCGACAAGCTCGGTTTCAATCTCGTCGGGTACGGGTGCACAACCTGCATCGGAAACTCCGGCCCGCTCATCCCGGAAGTGGCGAAGGCGGTCGATGACAACCATCTGAACGTGTCTGCGGTGCTCTCCGGGAACCGAAACTTCGAGGGGCGCATCCACCCGCAAACGCAAATGAACTTCCTCATGTCGCCACCCCTCGTCGTCGCGTACGCGCTCGCGGGCACCATGAACATCGACCTCCTGTCCGACGCGATCGGCACGGGTTCGGATGGCAAGGATGTGTACTTACGCGACATTTGGCCGACGACCGAGGAAGTCCAGAAGCTCATCGGGGAGTCCATCGAGTCGAGCATGTTCACGGATGGCTACGCGAACGTATTCGATGGCGACCACAACTGGCAGTCCCTCGAAATCCCGGATGCCGACATGTTCGCGTGGGACAACACGTCCACGTACGTGCGCCAGCCGCCGTACTTCGACGGCATGCCGCGCGAACCGCAGCCCCTCAAGGACATCGCCGACGCCCGCGTCCTGGCTTTGCTCGGCGACTCGGTCACGACCGACCACATTTCCCCCGCCGGCAGCATCAAGCGCGACTCCCCTGCGGGCAAGTGGCTGCAGGAGCAGGGCGTGAAACCGGCCGACTTCAACTCGTACGGGTCGCGTCGCGGAAACCACGAAGTGATGATCCGCGGAACGTTTGCGAACATCCGTCTGCGCAACCTGCTCGTCCCCGGAGTGGAGGGCGGCGTGACCCGCCACCTGCCGGACGGCGAGCAGATGAGCATTTTCGATGCGAGCCAGAAGTACCAGAAGGACAACGTTCCGCTGCTCGTGATCGCCGGCTCCGAGTACGGCTCCGGCTCGTCGCGCGACTGGGCCGCGAAGGGGACGCTCCTGCTGGGCGTGAAGGCGGTTCTCGCGACAAGCTTCGAGAGGATTCACCGCTCGAATCTCATCGGCATGGGTGTCCTGCCGCTTCAGTTCCAGGAAGGCGACTCCGCCGAGTCGTTGGGTCTCACGGGCGAGGAGACATTCTCCATCACGGGCCTCGAGGGCAAAGACCGTACTCCAGAGACCGTGACGGTGACCGTGAAGTCGGATGCCGGCGAGCGCACCTTCGACGCGAGGGTGCGCATCGACACCCCCGCCGAGGCGGCGTACTTCAAACACGGCGGCATCCTCCAGTACGTCCTGCGGCAGCTGCTGGCGAGCTGACGCCGGACCAGGGAACACTGCGGTGCCGTTCGACGCCGTCATCCTGACGGGTGGCCGTTCATCGCGCCTGGGATTCACCGCGAAATCCGAGTTTCTCGTCGGACAGCAATCCCTTCTCGAGCGAACACTCGACGCGGCCAGCGCGGCCAGGCGGATCGTCATCGTCGGCCCGGCACCGATACCAGGGGAGCGCGAAGCGAGACTGCCCGCTGCGGTGGCGCCGTCGTCGGTGCTGCGCGCGCGCGAGGACCCGCCGTTCACCGGACCTGCCGCGGGCATTGCCGCTGGTCTGGCGGCCCTCGCGGCCGATGCGGCTGCGCCGGTCGACGCGACTCTGGTTCTCGCGTGCGACATGCCGGGCATCGCGCTGGCCGTCCCCGTGCTGATGGACGGATTTCGGGACAACCCGAATTCGGACGGTGTGCTTGCGATCGATGCCGACGGACGGCTTCAGCCTCTCGCGGCCGTGTTCCGAACCTCGAGCCTCGCGTCGGCGATCGCCGCTTCGGAACGATCCGGTTCGTTGGCGGCGTTGCCGATGTTCCGACTCCTTGACGGCCTTCGCCTCGTCCCCATCGGCGTTCCGGACGGGGCGACGGCGGATGTCGATTCGTGGGACGATGCACAACGACTCGGTGCCCGCGCACCGGAACTGGCCGCAGCACCTGAACTGGGCACACCCGGAGGAGAACCCCATGAATGACGATGAACGGCACGCGCTCGAAGCCTGGACGGGGAAGCTCGTCGCCGCGCTGGATTTGCACGACCTCGACCCTGACATCGACGCCATCCTGAACCTCGCCGGGGATGCGGCGCGCGCGGTTGTGCGCCCGGCCGCACCGGTCACGACGTATCTCGTCGGGTACGCGGCAGGTCGCGCGGTCGGTGCGGGTTCCGACCCTGCCGCAGCCGTCGAACGGGCGGTTTCCACCGCCGTCGCCCTCGCCGACGCTGGTTAGACTGGACTTTCGGGCCGCGAACCGTGAGTGCGGCCGATACTGGCCAGGGAGGCACGCGTGAGACCACGTGGCGCACTCGTTCCGGTCGGCCCGCCGCTGAGCCCCCAACGCCTCGCGCGATACAGCCGCCAGCTCGCTCTTCCCGGATTCGATGAGGATGCCCAACGGCGTCTCGCCGCGGCGAGGGTGCTCGTCATCGGGGCCGGCGGACTCGGCAGCGCGACAATCCCCTACCTCGCTTCCGCGGGGGTCGGCACGATCGGCGTCGTGGACACGGATGTCGTCGAGCTCTCCAACCTGCACCGGCAGACTGCGCACGGCATGGCCGACATCGGACGATCGAAGCTCGACTCCATCCGGGACACCGTGAACGCGATCGACCCCGAAATCCGCGTCGAACTTCACCCCGAACACCTGGACTCGAACAACATCCTCGGGATTCTCGCGAACTACGATCTTCTGCTCGACGGCAGCGACAATTTCCCCACGCGGTACCTCGCCAATGATGCCGCCGCGATTTCCGGCACGCCGCTCGTGTGGGGGGCGATCCTTCGCTACCACGGCCAGGTGAGCGTGGCGTGGGCTGAGAGAGGACCGACGTACCGCGACCTCTTCCCCTCCCCGCCCGCGCCGGGAACAGTGCCGTCCTGCGCGGACGGCGGCGTCCTGCCGAGCGTGTGCGCCGTGATCGGCGCGATCATGTGCTCGGAGGCCATCAAACTCATCACCGGGATCGGCGAACCGCTCATCGGATCCGTCACGACGTACGACGCGCTCAGCGGCACATTCCGCGACATCGCGTACGGCCGCAGCGAGGATGCTGCACCGATCACCGAGCTCATCGACTATGACGTATTTTGCGGAACGATCTCGCACGACGACTCAGAGACCCCACGGGACGCGGCCTCCGGCACGGAGAACCACGACGTCGTGGACTCTGTCGCGCTCTCCCGCATGCTCGAACGGGGCGAGCCGCTCCAACTGGTCGACATCCGCGAGCCGTTCGAGCGCGCGATCGCGATCATCGAACCGTCGGACTTCATCCCGCTCGGCAGTCTGCGCGGTCGACTCGACGAGATCCGCAAAGACGTTCCCGTCGTGCTGTATTGCCACCACGGAGTGCGCTCGGAGGTCGCGCTCCGGATGTTGCGCGAGTGCGGATTCGACAACGTCCGACACCTCGCGGGAGGAATCGACGCGTACTCTGCGACGGCCGATCGCGAACTGGCGAGGTATTGATCGTGCACACTGGAGATGTGGCTGCAGTTCGTGGAATCGTTACCGACCGGCCGATCGACGACGCCGCCATCCGAAAGGCGGTCGAGTCGCCTTCCTCCGGAGCCGTCGTCGTCTTTTCGGGGGTGGTTCGAAACCACGACGGCGGCCACGACATCCGCTCGCTCGACTATCAGGCGCACCCGGACGCGGAGCGGATCCTGGCGGAGTGCTGCGCCGACGTCGCCGCCGAGACCGGCCTCGCGGTGGCTGCCGCCCACCGGATCGGCCATCTCGAAATTGGCGATGTGGCGCTGTACGCCGCCGTCTCTGCCGCGCACCGGCGCGAGGCGTTCGACGCGTGCGAACTGCTCGTGGAGCGAATCAAGTCGAGCGTCCCGATCTGGAAGCGTCAGCATTTTGCCGACGGTGAATCAGAATGGGTCGGGCTCTGACGATGGCGCCCGGTGCGATCAGGCTCGGCACGGCCCGACAGAGCGGCGTCGTGACGAACTGGCACGACGAGCGCGGGTTCGGGTTCATCCGGCCTCAGGATGGCGGGCCGGATCTGTTCCTTCACGTGAAGTCGTTTCAGAATGCGCTTGAGCGGCCCCGCGACGGCATGACGGTGACGTACGAATCCCACGTGAATCGCGAAGGCAAGTTGCGCGCGGAGCACGTCGTCGTGGTCGGGGAGAAGTGGTCGCATGCCCCCGCCGTCCGTCGGGCGGGAGCGCAGATCATAGGGTACCTTGCGGTGGCGTGCTTTCTTGCGATCATGATCCTTGAAACCGTCTTCTGGGGAATGCCGGTCTGGGTTTTCGCGGTGTACGGCGGAACGAGCATCATCTCCTTCGTGCTGTACTGGCAGGACAAGAAAGCATCCGTTGCCGGCACGTGGCGGGTTCCGGAGGAACAACTGCACCTCGTTGGGCTCGTCGGCGGCTGGCCGGGCGGGATCATCGCCCAGAACCTGTTCCGGCACAAGACGCAGAAGGAGAAGTTCGCGAGGAACTTCTGGTTCACCGTCATGCTCAACGTGCTCATGTATGTCGCGGCGGGAACCATCATCCGTTTCGACTGGATCAGCCAACTGTTGGCGCAGTAGCGAACGTTTCACATCTCGGTGTCGCTGCCACCCGGCAGAATTGACGTATGAGCATCCCCCCAAATTTCACGATCGTGACTCTTGGCGTTTCCGATGTGGCGGCGAGCGCCGAGTTCTACCGGGCTCTCGGCTGGGAGCAGCGCGGAGACGAATCGGCAGGCATCACCTGGTTCCGTACCTCCGGAACGTGGCTCGGGCTGTTCGGGTACGACGATCTGGCCGCCGATATCGGTGTGATGGCTGAGGCGCCGACGACGTACCGCGGGATCACGCTCGCGCTCAACTTCAACAGCGAGGACGAGGTTGATGAGGCTCTCTCCCAGGCTGTACGCGCCGGCGCCACTCTGACCAAGCCCGCTGAGCGCGCGCAGTGGGGCGGCTACTCCGGGTATTTCGCGGACCCGGACGGCCACCTTTGGGAGGCCGCGCATGCGCCGGGCTTCCCTGTCAGCTCCGAGGGGACGATCGATATCGAGAGCTGATGCGACGAGTCACGGCGGACGGCGCAACCCGTGAATCGGCCGTCATGAGCGCGAAGCACCATAGGGCAGACTTGACTCATGCCACACAGCTTCGACTGGAAAGATCCGCTGCATCTGGACGAGCAACTCACCGATGATGAGCGGATGATCCGCGACACCGCAAACCAGTACGCGCAGAAAAAGCTCGCTCCGCGCGTGCTCGAGGCGTTCCGCAACGAGCACACGGATCCGGCAATTTTCCGCGAAATGGGAGAGATCGGGCTCCTCGGAGCGACAATCCCGGAAGGTTACGGCGGCAGTGGCCTGAATTATGTGAGCTACGGGCTGATCGCGCGAGAGGTCGAGCGCGTGGATTCCGGCTACCGATCCATGATGAGCGTGCAGTCCTCTCTCGTGATGGTGCCCATTCTCGAATTCGGCGCAGAGGAGACGAAACAGAAGTACCTGCCGAAGCTCGCGAGCGGCGAACTCATCGGCTGCTTCGGTCTCACCGAACCGGATCATGGCTCAGACCCCGGCTCCATGGTCACGCGCGCGAAGAAAGTGGACGGCGGTTACCGGCTGAGCGGCGCCAAGACCTGGATCACGAACAGCCCCATCGCGGACGTGTTCGTGGTGTGGGCGAAGGATGACGAGGGCGAAATCCGCGGATTCGTGCTCGAGAAAGGTTGGGAAGGGCTCACCGCACCCGCGATCCACGGCAAGGTGGGACTGCGCGCGTCCATCACGGGCGAAGTCGTCATGGATGAGGTGTTCTGCCCCGAGGAGAATGCGTTCCCGGACGTCCGCGGGCTCAAAGGTCCGTTCACGTGCCTGAACTCCGCCCGATACGGCATCAGCTGGGGCGCGCTCGGCGCGGCCGAGGACTGCTGGCACACCGCCCGGCAGTACGTTCTCGACCGGCAGCAGTTCGGCCGGCCGCTCGCCGCGAACCAACTCATCCAGAAGAAACTCGCCGACATGCAGACTGAGATCACGCTCGGGCTTCAGGGGTGCCTGCGGCTCGGCCGGATGAAGGACGACGGCACCGCGGCCCCGGAGATCACCTCGATCATGAAACGCAACAATGCGGGCAAGGCTCTCGACATTGCGCGCCAGGCACGAGACATGCTCGGCGGAAACGGCATCAGCGACGAATTCAGCATCGCCCGCCACCTCGTGAACCTCGAGGTCGTCAACACGTACGAGGGCACCCACGACGTGCACGCCCTCATCCTCGGGCGGGCGCAGACGGGGATCGCTGCGTTCTCCTGATCCCGTTCGGATGCCGTTCGATCGGAAGTCGTGCTTGAGGTCGCTGTTCTGGCCGGCAGCGGCGCGAGTCGCGATTCAGGCGCTGTCGTCCACGACGCGGATCGTGTCGACGGCCGGATCGCTCGCGCCGCGCACATACCCGCCGGGGCTCGCGGCAACTTTCCGCAGGAAGTCGACGACCTCCTCCGAAATGATCTCGCCCGGGAGCACATTCGGAATTCCGGGCGGGTACGCCGCGAGCGAGTCGGCAGAAACCCGACCGATGGCATCTGCCGCCGCCACCGCAATGGCGGGAGCGAACCAGGCGTCGCGCGGACGGACCCGAAGCTCGCCTGTGCGCGGCAGCGCGAGCGCGAGAGTGTCCGCATACGCCAGCCGACCGGACGGGTCCAGCCGGTTCAGCGCCGCGATGAATCGTTCGCCGTCGGGTTCGAATCCGGGACCGAGGAACGCGACAATGCACGCGTCCGTCGAAATCTCCGTGTAGATGCCGCCCGCCCGAATGAGTTCGTCGCGCACGGCATGCCCATTGAGTCCGGCGCTGCGCACATCAACGGAGATGCGCAGGGGGTCTGCGGCGATCGCCTCGGTCTCGTCCCAACTGTCGCTCACGATGGCGAATCGGCCGCCGTGTCGAATTTGCTGCCGGATGCGCTCGGCGGCGTCAATCGACGCACCGATCCGCTCGCGGCCGTTCTGCAACGAGTTCCGCGCGATGTCGAGCGATGCGAGAAGTATGGCACTCGCGCTCGTCGACATGGTGAGCATGAACGCCCTCTCCACGAGCGGTTCGAGCACACCCGCGAAGGGCCCGTCACCCAGGTGGAGCATGGCCGACTGCGTGAGGCTGCCGCCGAGTTTGTGCGTGCTCGATACGACGAGGTCGGCGCCGAGGGATAACGAATTCGCGGGAAGTTTCGGGTGGAAACCGAAGTGGGCGCCCCAGGCTTCATCCACCATGAGCGGCACACCGGCAGAGTGTGCGATTTCTGCGAGCGACTCCACATCGGCGACAGCGCCGAAATAGCTGGGCGTCACAACGTACACGCCTTTCGGATCGGGTGTCTCCGAGAGTGCGCGCTCGAGCTCGGCCGGCGACACCCCGTGGGCGATCCCGTAACAGTCGTCGAGCACCGGCTGAACGAACGCCGGCGTGAGGCCGGCGAGAATGATGCCGTCGATGAAACTCGAGTGGGCGCTGCGCTGAACAAGCACTGGCTGTTCGGCGCGGCCGAGCGCTCCAAACACGAGCGCCCCTATCCGGTTCGCTTCCGACGCGCCATTCGTGAGGAACCACGTGCGCCGAGCTCCCCACGCGCCTGCCGCGAGCGCGAGCGACCGGTCGTAGGCGTTGTTCGCGCCCATGTCGATTCCGGTGAGCAGAGGGCTGATGTCCTTCTTGAGCACGTCCGCGCCGAAGAAGTCCATCAACTCGGGGGCGGCTGCGCGGTCAGCGCTGTGCCCGGGGACGTTCAGTCGAAGGAGGTTGTGGGACGCGTTCTCCGCCACGGCATCGGCATAGGGCGTCCCGTGGTCATGCGGTTCCGCCCCGTCGGTCGGCGCCATCTACCCGCCGGCGAACGGCGGAAGGATGTCCACCCGCGTGCCCACTGGGTGCTGATCCTTCCTCCGCACGGTGCCGTCGATCAGGAAGGAGCCGGATTCCACGACGCGGCCCATCAGATCGCCGTAGCGCTCGACGAGGACGGACTTCACGTCGCCGAGCGTTGCTCCTTTCGGCAAGGCCAGTTGCTCTTCCTCGCGTCCGGCCGCTTCTGCCGCCGCCGCGAAATAGCGCACCGTCACTGCTACTTCTGTCACATTTTCAGCCGCCAATGTATGACATCTCGATTCTCTTCGCGCCCGTGCCGGGCTTGGTGTGGATGGATCGAATCTCCGAGTAGCGGTCGGTGCGGTTGCGCCAGATTTGCGCCATCACGCTGGACAGTTCCTCATCCGACGCTCCACCGCGCAGGAGCGATCGCAAGTCGTGGCCGCTACTGGCAAACAAGCACGTGTAGAGCTTGCCGTCGACCGAGATGCGCGCGCGGGAGCACGAGTGGCAGAACGATTGGGTGACGCTGGAGATCACTCCGATCTCTCCGCCGCCATCCCGATACCGCCAGCGCCGCGACGTTTCGCCGAGGTAGTTCGGTTCGATCTCTTCGAGCGGGAGCTCGGCATCGATTCTCGCGATGACTTCCTCGGACGGCACCACTTCGCCGAGTTGCCACCCGTTCGTCGTGCCCACATCCATGTACTCAATGAAACGCAGGATGAACGGAGTGTCCTTGAAATGACGCGCCATCGCCACGATGTCGTGGTCGTTCTGGCCCTTCTTGACGACCATGTTCACTTTGATCGGGCCGAGACCCACGTCGTGAGCCACGGCGAGCCCGTTGAGCACTTTCTGCACGGGGAAACGGATGTCGTTCATCGCCTGGAACGTGGCGTCATCGAGCGAGTCGAGCGAAACCGTGACCCGCCTCAAGCCGGCCTCCTTGAGCGCGGGAGCAAGGTGCGCGAGGGCCGAACCGTTCGTCGTGAGCGCGATGTCCAGGGCGTTTCCCGCAGGAGTGCGCAATTGGCTGAGCATCGCGATGAGCTCCGGCAAGCCCTTCCGCAGAAGCGGTTCGCCGCCCGTGAGTCGGATCTTCTCAACTCCGTGCACCGCCGCAATTCCGGCGAGGCGCGTGATCTCCTCGAAACTCAACAGCTCATCGCGGGGCATGAACGCGTAGTCTCGGCCGAAAATCTCCTTCGGCATGCAGTACACGCAACGGAAATTGCACCGATCCGTCACCGAGAAACGGATGTCGTGGAGCGGGCGGCCGCGCGTGTCGACGAGCGTTGCGCTCTCGTCACGCTGCGAAGTGGTCACACCGTCGAGCGTAGCCTCGTGCCCGCGATAGAGCCATTTCAGTTCACCGTGACAACCCGGCGGGGAAGGATCAGGAGATCGAACGACGATAAGACGGTCGTAGCGACGATGACCGTATCGGGGGGGTTCGCGAGGAATTGACCTGCGTCAAGGCGCACCGTCTCGCAGTGCGGCCTAATGGAGTTACCGAGCTGGATAGCCCGGAAACTGGAGGTCACTCATGCAAACCGCAAAATTTGAGACGGAACCATTCACGTGCCCGTCCTGCGTGAACAAGATCGAGTCCGTCGTCGGCAAGAAGCCCGGAGTCGAATCTGCGCAAGTCATGTTCAACTCGAACAAAGTGAAGGTCGCCTTCGACGAGTCGAAAATCACTGCCGACGAGATCGCCGAATCGATTACCAGGCTCGGTTACCCGGTTCTCGGCCACAAGGTTTCCTGATTCACTAGGGGCATGGGCCACCACCACGAGCACCCCGAGAGCGCGAGCGAACTCGAGGCGCTCGTGGCGAAGGTTCCGATTTTTTCCGGCCTGAGCCGCGAGCAGATCCGTGAGATTGCGAGCCGCGTGAAGCCCAGGGTTGTCCCCCGGAATGAACAGCTCTACGGCGCAGGCGACATCAACCCGTATTTGCGCATCATCCACACGGGCACCGTGAAGGTGTACCGGATAACCGAATCCGGTCACGAGCAGGTCATTCGCGTTCTCGGCGCCGGCGATTTCCTGGGCGAGAAAGCCCTCATCTCTCCGCGTGCATCCGACCACTTCGCGGTGACCCTGACCGAGGCAGAGGTGTGCTCGCTCGATCACCACGACATCCGTGATTATCTGCTGCGGTATCCCTCTGTCGCGTTCACGATGCTGGAAACCCTGAGCGCGCGCCTGGAGAGCACGGAAGATCAGGTGAGCGCGATGGCCGGAGAGGATGCCGCGAGCCGTGTCGCCGCATACCTCGTGGGTCTCGCAGAGGAGCTTCAGCGCAACAGCATCGCACTGCCCATTACGAAGAAGGATGTCGCTTCCTATCTGGGCCTTACGCCGGAAACGCTCAGTCGCAAACTTGCCGGGTTCGAAGACAACGGATGGATCCACCAACACGGAAATCGCCGCATCGACCTCCTCGACATCGAGGCTCTGCGCCTCGTCTGAATCTGCACCGGGAGTTGCGCCTCTGCACTCGCGATGTTGCGCAACTTGACCGGGATCAAGGCACATCAGTTGTCGAGGCTCTGTACTGGACGTGCACCGGAAGCCAGGGTGCACAAGCTCAGGGAGAAGACGATGACCGGCAGAATGAAGTTCTGGATCTCCGCAGCATCCGGCTCACTCCTGCTGTTCGCGCTCGGCATGCATTTCACGGAGCTCGCTCTTGCCCGCGACATCGCCCTGTTCGCGGCCGCGATCATCGCCGGCGCTCCGACCGCGGTGCGCGCATTCCAGGCCCTGCGCGCGAAAGCGTTCAGCATCGATCTTCTCGTGACGATCGCCGTCACTGGCGCCCTCACCATCGGCGAGTTTGTGGAAGCCGCCGTCGTCGCGTTCCTGTTCATTTTCGGGGCATGGCTTGAAGCGCGGACCCTTGAGAGGAGCAGGCGTTCGCTCCGCGAACTCATCGACCTGGCGCCGCAGCGGGCACAAGTGCTTCGTGACGGGGAGACCGTCACCGTGGCGGCGGAGGACATCGTGGCGGGCGACCGAGTTCTCGTCCACTCGGGCGGCACGATCGCTGTCGACGGCACCATCGCGTTCGGCCAGGCCCACGTGAACCAGGCGACCATCACGGGCGAACCGCTGCCTGTTTCACGCGCGGTCGGTGACTGGGTGTACAGCGGCACGATTGTCGACAACGGATACCTTGAAGTCGTCGCCGACCGGGTCGGTGAAGAGACGACGTTCTCCCGCATCATCGAACTCGTCGAAGAAGCGCAGGAGACCAAGACGAAAACGCAGCGGTTCCTCGACCGCTTCGCCAACATTTACACGCCCACGATTGTCGTTCTCGCTGTCATCGTGTTCCTCGTCACACGTGACGTGGAGTTCGCGCTCACGTTTCTCGTGATCGCGTGCCCTGGCGCCCTCGTCATTTCGACGCCCGTGTCGATGGTGGCGGGGCTCGGCAACGGTGCGCGCCACGGCGTTCTCATGAAGGGCGGCGATGCACTGGAGCGCCTTTCCAAAATCGACACGATCGTGTTCGACAAGACGGGGACCCTCACGCGCGGCATGCCGGAAGTGACAGAGGTCAAGGCCATGGGTGTCGGCGAGAGCCGGATGCTGCAGCTCGCTGCCGGACTGGAGGTCGCATCCGAGCACCCGCTCGGCCGCACGATCGTGGCCGAGGCAACGCGGCGCGGACTGGGCATCCTCGCGACCCCGGACAACGTCAAGGTGATCAAGGGCGGCGGCATCCGGGGCATCGTGGATGGCCAACGCATCGCGGTGGGGTCGCGCCGCGTGCTGTCGAGCGAGAGCGTGCGGATGCCGAAGGACATTGCAGGCTACGCCGAGGATCGCGAGCGCGAAGGGAACACCGTGGTGTTCGTGTCCATCGAGGGCGCGTTGGCGGGAGTGATCTCGATCGCCGACCAGGTGAGGCCGGAAGCCGCATCGGCGATCGCCGCACTTCGGAGCGTTGGCGTGAAACTCTTCGTCATGCTCACGGGCGACAACCGGCACACGGCAGAGCGGGTTGCCGCGGAACTCGGAATCGACGAAGTCCACGCCGAACTGCTCCCCCAGGACAAGGTCGCCGCGATCACGAGGTTGAAATCGGAAGGACGCCGCGTGGCCATGATCGGCGACGGCATCAACGATGCCCCGGCGATCGCGACCGCCGACGTTGGCATCGCGATGGGGGCCGGCACGGATGTCTCCATCCAGACCGCCGACGTCATCCTCATGGCCAACCGGTTCGATCAACTCCGGCACGCGTACTCCCTCGCGAAAGCGACCGTGCGCAACATGAAGCAGAACACGTTCATCGCCGTCGGCACGGTCGTCGCGCTGCTCGTCGGCGTGCTCGCGCAGCACGTGTTCATGTCGACGGGGATGCTCGTGCACGAAGTGAGCGTCTTGGTGGTGATCCTGAACGCCGTGCGGCTCGTGCGGTACCGGAGCGGGAAACAACACCCGCACGAGGTTGCCGGGTCACGCGGGAAAGACGGATCCCGGGTTCAGGATGTTCAGCGGGTCGAGGGCTGACTTGATTCGCTGGTTGAGCGCCATGGCGTCTTCGCCCAAATAGTCCGGAAGCCACGCCCGTTTGAGGCGGCCGACCCCGTGCTCGCCCGTGATGGTGCCGCCGAGAGAAATTGCGAGCCCCATGATTTCGTCGAACGCAGTCTCTGCACGTTTTTGTTGGTCGGGGTCCGCCGGGTCGAACACGATCTGCGGGTGGGTGTTCCCGTCCCCCGCGTGCGCAACGACGGAAACCACGATTCGGTTGTTGCGCGAGATCTCGCCGATACCGTCGACGAGGTCGCCGAGCCTGGACACCGGAACTCCCACATCCTCAAGCAGAATCGTGCCGAGTTTCTCGATTGCGGGAAGCACCATTCTGCGAGCCGTGACGAATGCTTCGCCCTCCTCCGGATCGTCTGTCGAGTACACCTCGGTGGCATTGTTTGCTTCGCACAGCTCACCGATGCGGACGATCTCAGCGGCGGCGGTTCCCCCCGGTTCATCCGATTGGATCACGAGCATCGCGGCGGCGGATCGGTCAAGACCCATTCTTGTCAGGTCCTCCACGGCGTTGATGCACACCGAATCCATTAACTCGAGCATGGAGGGTCTCATCGACCGCGTGATGTCGATGACGGTCTGGGTGGCATCGCCGAGCGTCGGGAACGTGGCAACGAGGGTCGACGCCGGACGCTGCGCCGGGACGAGTCGCAGAGTGACTTCGGTGATGATCCCGAGCGTGCCTTCGCTGCCGACGAACAGCTTGGTGAGCGACAGGCCCGCAGCGTCCTTGAGGCGCGGGCCGCCGAGACTCACCGACGTTCCGTCCGCGAGCACGACCGTCATGCCGAGCACGTAATCGCTCGTGACACCGTACTTCACGCAGCACAGTCCCCCGGCGTTTGTGGCGACGTTTCCGCCGATGGAGCAGATTTCGAACGAGGACGGATCGGGCGGATACCAAAGACCATGCTCCGCCGCCGCCGCCTTGACTTCCGCATTGAACGCGCCGGGCTGCGCGACGGCAGTTCGCGTCACCGGATCCACCGCGACCGCTCGCATTCGCTCGAGCGACACGACGATGCAGCCGTCCAGCGCAGAGGATCCTCCGGAAAGCCCGGAGCCCGCGCCGCGCGGGACCACCGCGATGTTGTGCTCGGCCGCGAACCTCACGGTGGCCTGCACATCCTGCGTCGTCGTCGGGCGCACCACGGCGAGAGGGGTTCCCGCGTTCGAATCGAGTGCGCGATCCCACCGGTAGCCGGCCATCCCGTCCGGATCGGAAATGACCGAATCCGGTGGGAGCGCGGCAATCAGTGCGGCGAGGATCGGCGATGGATTGGTCGTGGGCATGGTCCCCATTCTGCCCCGACATGCTCCGGCGGGTCGGGAACAGGCGGGTAACCTGAGTGGTGGCGTTCCGCGGCGAAATGGCGTTGAATGGGGGCATGGCCCCTCGCCATTCGACTGACTATCGCACGCTGGCCTCGCTCAGCAGGATCAACCTGCTCCACGAGCTTCAGGAGCATGGCTGGCAGACCATCGCCCAACTCGCCGAAGCGACAGGGCTCCACCACAATACGGCGCGCGAGCACCTCCACCGACTGATCGATTCGGGTTTCGTCGACTCCGAGACCGTCCCGAGCACGGGCAAAGGTCGGCCCCAGCTTCGGTACCGGGCTGCGAGGGGAAGCGAAAGTCCGGCTCGGCAGTTGCGTCGCCTGTCCTCTGAACGCCGGACCGAACTCATTCGCAAACTGATTCCCATGACCGATGTGACGCCCGACAGCGCCCCGCTGACGCGTCAGCTCGACTCGCTCGACGACCACATGGAGCAGTGCGGTTTCGACGCCGAAATCGACCCGGACAATTCCCGGATGATCATGCATGATTGCCCGTTCGGGACTCTCGCAAAGGATAATCCCCAAGTGTGCGAAGTGCATTTCGGGCTCATTCAGGATGCGCTGGAGGATGGCGGGGGCCCGATCCGGGCGAGCGAACTGCACCCATTCTCCGGGCCCAGGTCCTGCACGGTCGACCTCAGAAGCTGACGTGAGACCCCCGCCGGCGCACACCGACCATGCCTGGCCTGGGGGATCGTGCACTGCGGCATTATTCACGGTCTTTTCACGTTGCCGCGCGAGGACGGCTCCGAGAGACTTCCAAGAAGGACGCAATCGCGACCGCGGGGCGTCCCGAGCACGACAGGAGCCGCCGTGAGCACAGGCAAGAACGTCACTTCCCCTAAGCCCGGAACGGACGGGCTGCTGGCGGATACCCTGCTCAATCTGGGGCGGTTCCTGCGCCCGGGCAAGGTCTCCGAAGACCTGCGGAGCGTATTCCTGGAGGGCGGGCGGGACGCCGACTCGTTCTACCGTGATCGCTGGACCCACGACAAAGAGGTTCGGTCCACCCACGGCGTGAACTGCACGGGGTCCTGCTCCTGGAAGGTGTACGTCAAGGACGGCATCATCACGTGGGAAACCCAGCAGACCGACTACCCGCTCGTCGGACCGGATTCGCCCGAGTACGAGCCGCGCGGATGCCCCCGCGGCGCCGCGTTCAGCTGGTACACCTACTCGCCGACGCGCGTGCGCTACCCGTATGTGCGCGGCGTCCTCCTCGAAGCGTTCCGGGCCGCGAAGGCCCGTACGGGCGATCCCGTTCTCGCGTGGGCCGAGGTCACCGAGAACCCGGAAACTGCCCGCGCGTACAAGCAGGCGCGCGGAAAGGGCGGGCTGGTTCGAGCGAGCTGGGATGAAGCATCCGAGATCGTCGCCGCCGCCCACGTGCACACGATCAAGAAGTACGGACCGGATCGTATCGCCGGTTTTTCCCCGATTCCCGCCATGTCGATCGTTTCGCACGGTGTCGGCTCGCGATTCGTCACGATGCTCGGCGGAACCATGCTGTCGTTCTACGACTGGTACGCGGACTTGCCCGTCGCGAGCCCGCAAGTGTTCGGCGACCAGACCGACGTTCCGGAATCCGCCGACTGGTGGAACTCGTCCTATCTCATGATGTGGGGCTCGAACGTCCCCGTCACGCGCACGCCCGACGCGCACTTCATGGTCGAAGCCCGATACCGCGGCCAAAAGGTCATCGTCGTCTCTCCCGATTACGCGGACAACACGAAGTTCGCCGACGAGTGGCTCGCAACCCACCCGGGAACGGACGGCGCCCTCGCGATCGCGATGGGCCACGTCATCCTCAAAGAGTTCCTCGTCGAGCGCAAGACGCCCATGTTCATCGACTACATGAAGAAGTACAGCGATTCGGCGTATCTCATCGAGCTTGTAAAGCGCGGCGACGCGTGGGTTGCCGGCAAATTCCTCATGGCGGATGCCCTCCCCGGCGCGGACGGCAAACTCCCGAACGCGGCGCACAAGCCCGTACTGCTCGACCAGAACGCGAAGCCCGTCGTGCCGAACGGCTCTCTCGGCCACCGGTTCTCAGAGACCGAGGCCGGCATGTGGAACCTCGACCTCGGCGACGTCGACCCGCTGCTGTCCATTGCGGACGCGAAGGACTGGGACAAAAAGTCCGTCGCGATCGACCTGCCCCGATTCGATCTTGAGCCTGGGCCGGGGCAGGAGCACGCGGGCGGCTCCGGCGTCATCCGCCGCGGCGTCCCCGTCCGCCAGGTCGCCGGCCGCACGGTCACGACCGTGTTCGACTTGCTTCTCGCGCAGTACGGCGTCGGCCGCGACGGACTGCCGGGCGAGTGGCCGACCGGTTATGACGACGCATCCTCCCCCGGCACCCCGGCCTGGCAGGAAGAGATCACCTCGGTGCCCGCGAACGCCGCGGAGCGCATCGGCCGCGAGTTCGCGCAGAACGCGGAAGACTCCGGAGGACGCTCGATGATCCTCATGGGTGCCGGCACGAACCACTGGTTCCACTCCGACCTCATCTACCGCGCGTTCCTCGCGCTCACGACGATGACGGGATGCCAGGGAAAGAACGGCGGAGGCTGGGCGCACTACGTCGGCCAGGAGAAAGTTCGCCCGCTCACCGGCTGGGCGCAATACGCGTTCGGGCTGGACTGGGTACGCCCCCCGCGCCAGATGATCAGCACGGCGTACTGGTACCTTGCAACGGACCAGTGGCGGTACGACGGTTTGCCCGCCGACAGCCTCTCGTCGGAGCTCGGTTCCGGACTGTTCGCCGGACGCACGACGGCCGACACTCTCGTCGAATCCGCAAAGCGCGGCTGGATGCCCAGCTTCCCCACTTTCAACCGCAACTCGCTCGACATTCCGGACCAGGCCGAGAAGGCCGGAGTCGAACCCGCGCAATACGTCGTGGACCAGCTCACGAGCGGCGAGATGCGCTACGCGTGCGAGGACCCGGATTCTCCGGAGAACTTCCCGCGCGTTCTCAACGTGTGGCGCGCGAACATCATCGGCTCCTCCGGCAAGGGCAATGAATACTTCCTCAAGCACTTGCTCGGCACGGATGCCGCCATCCGCGGAGAGGAGTCACCGCCTGAGCGTCGGCCGAAGACGATCGAGTGGCACGACGACGCGCCGATCGGCAAGCTCGACCTGATGGTCACGAGCGACTTCCGCAACACCTCGACGACGACGTTCAGCGACGTACTGCTGCCGCCGGCGACCTGGTACGAAAAGCACGATCTGTCGACAACGGACATGCACCCGTTCATCCACACGTTCAACCCGGCGATCACTCCGCCGTGGGAGTCGAAGACGGACTTCGACATCTTCCACTTGCTCGCGAAGAAGATCTCCGAGTACTCGGTCGAACACCTGGGCGTGCGCAAGGATCTCGTCGCCTCGCCGCTCATGCACGACAGCCCGGACGCCATGTCCACGCCGCACGGCATCGTCGTCGACAATCCGAAGCTCGTGCCGGGCGTCACGATGCCGAAGCTCGCGGTCGTCGAACGCGACTACCCGGCATTCGCCGACCGGATGGCTGCGCTCGGCCCGCTCTCCGAAAAGCTCGGACTGATCACCAAGGGCATCAAATTCGATCCGGGCGTCGAGGTGGCCGATCTGGGCCGCCGAAACGGTCTCGTCGAGAGCGGCCCGGCCAAGGGCAGACCGAAGCTCGACACGGATCAGCGCGCGGCCGAAATGGTGCTTGCGTTCTCTGGGACCACGAATGGCCGGCTCGGCACCCAGGGCTTCCGAATTCTGGAGGAGAAAACCGGCCAGAAACTCGCGCACCTCGCGAGCGACCACGAGGGAATACGGTTCACTTTCCGCGACGTCTCCGACGCGCCGGTGCCAGTACTCACCTCCCCCGAGTGGTCGGGGAGCGAGCACGGCGGACGCCGGTACACCGCGTTCGTCATCAACGTCGAGCACTTGAAACCGTGGCACACGCTCACCGGGCGACAACACTTCTACCTGGATCATGACTGGATCACGGAGCTCGGCGAGCAATTGCCGGTGTACCGGCCGCCGCTCGACCTGCACCGCCTGTTCGACGGCTACGAACCCGTCGGGTCGACCGCGGCTACGGGCGCCCCGGGTTCAGCTGGCAAGGCGGAAGTGACGGTGCGCTACCTCACGCCGCACTCGAAGTGGTCCATCCACTCCGAATATCAGGACAACCTCATGATGCTCGTGCTCTCCCGCGGAGGCCCCACGATCTGGATGTCGCCCAAGGATGCCGACAAGATCGGCGTGCGCGACAACGAATGGATCGAGTCCTACAACCGCAACGGCGTCGTCGTCGCGAGGGCCATCGTGTCCCACCGGATGCCGGAAGGCACGGTGTACATGTACCACGCGAAGGACCGCACGATCAACGTGCCGATCGCGGAGACATCCGGCCAGCGCGGCGGCACGAACAACTCGCTCACGCGAATTCTGCTGAAGCCCAGCCACCTCATCGGCGGCTACGCACAGTTGTCATTCGCTTTCAATTATCTCGGTCCGACCGGGAACCAGCGCGACGAGATCACCGTGATCCGCCGCCGCAGCCAGGAGGTTGAGTACTGATGCGCGTTATGGCCCAGATGTCGATGGTCATGAATCTCGACAAGTGCATCGGATGCCATACGTGCTCCGTCACGTGCAAGCAAGTGTGGACGAACCGCGACGGCATGGAATACGTGTGGTTCAACAATGTCGAGACGAAGCCCGGCATCGGATACCCGCGTTACTACGAAGATCAGGAGAAGTGGAAAGGCGGGTGGGTGCGCAACAAGCGCGGCCGTCTGAAGCTCAAAGCCGGAGGCAGGCTCAAGTCTCTCGCGAACATTTTCTCCAACAACAACCTGCCGACCATTGACGACTACTACGAGCCGTGGACGTACGACTACGACATGCTCATGTCGGCGCCGCAAACGAAAACCGGCCCTGTCGCCCGCCCGAAGTCGCTGCTCACCGGCAAGGACATGTCGATCAAATGGTCAGGCAACTGGGATGACAACCTCGGCGGCTCTCAGGAGACCGCCCACGGCGACCCGGTCCTCGAGCACATGAGCGAGCACGTGAAGATGGAGTTCGAGAACACGTTCATGTTCTACCTGCCGCGCATTTGCGAGCACTGCCTGAACCCATCCTGCGTCTCGGCGTGCCCCTCCGGTGCGATGTACAAGCGCGAGGAAGACGGCATCGTGCTCGTCGACCAGGACGACTGCCGCGGGTGGCGCATGTGCGTCTCGGCGTGCCCGTACAAGAAGGTGTACTTCAACCACAAGACGAACAAGGCCGAGAAGTGCACGCTGTGCTACCCGCTCATCGAGCAGGGGAAGCCCACGATCTGCTCGGAGACCTGCGTCGGGCGCCTGCGCTACCTCGGCCTCATGCTGTATGACGCAGACCGCGTTTTGGAGGCCGCGGCGATCGAGGACGAACACGCGCTGCTGGACGCTCAGCGTTCGGTGTTCCTCGACCCGTTCGACCCGGAGATCATCGCTCAGGCGAAGCGGGACGGCATCGCGGACGACTGGATCGAGGCTGCGCAGAACAGCCCCATTTACGCGCTCATCAGCGAGTACAAAGTGGCGCTTCCGCTGCACCCGGAGTACCGCACGATGCCGATGGTCTGGTACATCCCGCCGCTCTCCCCCGTCGTGGATGTCGTGTCCAACAGCGGCGCCGACGGCGAGGACGTGCGCAACCTGTTCGCCGCCATCGACAAGCTGCGCATCCCCGTCGAGTACCTCGCGGGCCTGTTCACCGCGGGGGACACCGTTCCGATCGAACACTCGCTCAAGAAGCTCGCGGCCATGCGCTCGTACATGCGCGACATCAACCTCGGAAACGACGCGAACGAGAACATCGCGCACGCGGTCGGAATGACCGGCGAGGAAATGGAGACGATGTATCGCCTGCTTGCGATCGCCAAGTACGAGGACCGCTACGTGATCCCGAAGGCGCACGTCGAGTCGGCGCGCGACCTGGATGACTTCGCGTGCTCTCTCGACACGGACGGCGGGCCCGGCATGGGCGGGCCAAGCTCGACCGCCGACCTTGCGACAACCAAGCGCATCCCCGGCACCCCGATCGACGCGACCGTTCAGAGCTTCGATGCGCTCAGAAACACGACGGACCCGAGCGAACCGTCCACTCCCGGCCGCATGAACCTCCTCAACTGGAACGGCAGGGGAATCACGAACGGCATGTTCCCGCCGCCGACCGAGTCCGGGAGCCCGGCGTGACGATCGCAACCGAGCGCAGGACAGTCCCCGGCGGGCGGCGAAAGAAGCCGCCGAAGAAGCTCACGACGTCGGTCCTCACCGACGCGCAACGCCGAACCGTCCACATGGCCGCGTCCATCCTGCTCGACTATCCCAAGCCGGATCGGCGCGCGCAATTCGCACAGGTTGCCCAGGCCATTGCGTCGCTCCCGCCGGAGATCGCCGAGGAGTTCGACGCCTTCCTTTCGGCGGCATCCGCGATGAGCCAGCACGAGCTCGAAGCGCATTTCACCGAAATTTTCGACCAGAAACGCAAGTGCTGCCCGTACCTCACGTACTACTCGACCGGCGATACCCGGCGGCGCGGCATGGCGCTTGTGGGATTCATCGAGGCCTACCGTGCAGCGGGATGGGAGGTCGAGGACGGCGAGCTCCCCGACTACCTGCCCATGGTGCTGGAGTTCTCCGCCCGAAGCGACTCCCCCATCGCGAGCCAGCTTTTGACGTCGTATCGGGAGGGCATCGAGGTGCTCCGAACGGCCCTCGAGACATTCGCGAGCCCCTACTCGCATGTCGTCGCGGCCGTGTGCCGGTCCTTCGGCGACATCGACGATGAGACCCGAGAGCGCTACCTTCGGCTCGTGAATGAAGGTCCGCCCACCGAAATGGTGGGAGTCACCACGTTCCTCGGCGCGCTTGCGCCGTACACGCCCGCGGGCGATACGAATGAAGGAGTGAGGGTATGACTGAGACGACAGTCGTGGATGTGCTGCTGTGGGTGGCCTTCCCTTACATCGCTGCGGCAAGCTTCATCGTCGGGCACATCCTCCGCTACCGCTATGACCAATTCGGCTGGACGTCCCGCTCGAGCCAGATGTACGAAACGAAGCTCCTGCGCTGGGGCTCTCCGATGTTCCACTACGGAATCCTCGGAGTTTTTGCGGGGCACGTCGTCGGTCTTCTCATCCCACGCGAGTGGCTGTACTTCATCGGAATCGACGAACATCTGTACCACCTCGGTGCGACGTGGATCGGCACGTTCGTCGCGCTCGTCACGATCGCGGGCATCGTGATCCTCCTCGCGCGGCGGGGCGCCATTCGACGTGTCGCGCGCGTGACGACCGTCATGGATGTCGTCATGTACGCGCTGCTGGCGGGTTCGCTCATCCTCGGGACGATTGCGGTCATCCAGTTCCAGGTGTTGGGCGAAGGCTACGACTATCGCGGGACCGTTTCGCCGTGGAGCCGCAGCCTCATCCTGTTCCAGCCGGATGCCTCCCTCATGGTCGGAGTACCGCTCATGTTCCAGTTGCACGTGCTGTGCTCGACCGCGCTGTTCCTCGTGTGGCCGTACACGAGGCTCGTGCACGTGTTGTCGGTGCCGATCGGCTACCTGTTCCGGCCGTACGTCGTGTACCGCTCGCGCGACCGGCACCTTGGCGCCCGCGCGACGAGGCGCGGATGGGAGCGCAGCACACGCCCTGAGACGAAACGATCTGCTCGCAGGCAACCGGTTTCCCCACGCCGCTAGTTCCACCACCGACCCACGAAAGGCCCCTGATGACCTCCGCAGCCGGATCTGCGCTCAAACCCGACCTCTCCAACTGGAATCCGGAAGACGAGACGACGTGGGACAGCAAGCTCGCGTGGCGCACCCTGTGGGTGACCACGTACACGATGATCCTCGCGTTCGCGGCGTGGTTCCTTGTGAGCGCGATCGCACCCCGGCTCAACGACATCCGTGCCGAGGGCGTCGACCTGCTCACGAAGGAACAGCTCTACTGGCTTGTCGCGGTGCCGGGTCTCGCCGGCGGCGCGCTGAGGCTCGTGTTCATGTTTCTCCCGCCCATCATGGGGAGCCGTATTTTGGTGGCGTTCAGCGGAGCTCTCCTCGTGCTGCCCCTCTTCGGCTGGGCGCTTGCCGCTCGGGACACGACGACCCCGTTCTGGGTGCTCATGTCTCTCGCGTTCGCAGCGGGCGTGGGGGGAGGCAGCTTCTCAGGCCTCATGGCATCGACGAGTTACTACTTTCCGAAGAGGCTCGCGGGGACCGCGCTGGGCATCCAGGCCGGGATCGGGAACCTCGGCATCGGCGTCATGCAGCTTCTCCTGCCGTGGGTCGTCGGGTTCGGCTTGTTCGGCACCGCGATCCTCACCCCGCAAAGCGACTCGGAAGGCAAACTGGTCTGGCTGCACAACGGCGGACTCGTGCTCATCCCGTGGGTCCTTCTCGCCGTCGCGCTGGCGATTCTCGTCATCCGCAGCGTGCCGGTGAAGGCGAACTTCCGACAGCAGCTCGACATTTTCCGGCTCAAGCACACGTGGGTCATGACGGCGATCTACCTCATGTCGTTCGGCGCGTTCAGCGGCCTCGCTGCGCAAACCGGGCTCATCATCCTGAACGTGTACAGCAGCGACCAGTTTGGGGCCGATGCCCCCAACCCGCTCACGTGGGCGTGGATCGGGCCGATGCTCGGGGCGCTCGTGCGAGCCGGTGTCGGGCCCCTGTGCGACAAAGTGGGCGGCGGCGCGAAGTTCACGCTCGTTGGCGGGCTCGGGATGACGACGGGGACCGTCGTCACGCTGTTCTTCCTGAACCCGACCTCGGTGGACGAGTTTTACGGGTTCTTCACCGGAATGACGATCATCTTCTTCTTTTCCGGGTTCGCGAACGCGGGAACGTTCAAGCAGATGCCGATGATCTTCCCGCCGAGGCAGGCGGGCGGAGCGATCGGCTGGACCGCCGCGATCGGAGCGTTCGGCCCGTTCCTCGTCGGAATGTCGCTTTCGGTCATGGCCCCGTACGTGTTCTTCGTCATTTGCGCCGTGTGGTGCGCGTTCTGCTCCTGGTTGGCGTGGTGGTATTACGCTCGCCGCAACGCCCCGATGCCGAGCTGACCGGTCGCTGGTGCGTGCAGCGGGCGACCGCGACAAAGTTTGCCGTTGCGACCTAGAGTTGAATCGTGGCCGGTGACGATTTTCGCGAACTCTATCAGGATGTCCTGCTGGACCACTCCCGCGAGCGCCACGGCTACGCACTGCTCCCGGCGCCATCAGCCGAATCTCACCAGCGAAATCGAAGTTGCGGCGACGAAATCACGTTGCGCGTCCACGCCCGCGAGGGCATTGTCGACTGTCTGAGCTGGACGGGCCAGGGCTGCGCGATCTCACAGGCCTCCGCTTCGATGCTGTGCGACATCACCGGCGGGCTCACGCCCCGCGAGTGCGGGCTTCGCGTCGCCGCTTTCCGAGCGATGCTGCATTCCCGAGGCAAGGATGGGGGCGACAGCGATGTTCTCGGGGATGCGGTCGCCCTGAGCGGAGTCGCGCTGTATCCGCCGCGCATCAACTGCGCGATGCTCGCATGGGTCGCACTCGAGGATGCGCTGAACAGCCTGGACGCCTCCGCGCATCCGCCCGACCCGTCGACGGCAGGGACGACGAAATGAGGCCCAATGAGCGGCCAGCCGAATCGCGTGACTGCCGGTAGCCGCCCGGTTGCGGCAACGCTGGATGTCGAGGCGATCCGCCGCGACTTCCCTGCGCTACACCGAACCGTGCGTGGGCGCCCGCTCGTGTATCTCGACTCTGCCGCCACGAGCCACAAACCTCTGCAGGTGCTCGATACTGAACGGCGCTTCTATGAACGTCACAATGCGGCAGTGCACCGCGGAGCGCACACCCTCGCCGGCGAAGCCACCGAAGCGTTCGAATCTGCCCGGGATCGCCTCGCCGAATTTCTCGGCGCACTTCCCAACGAGATTGTCTGGACGAGCAACGCCACGGCGGCGATCAACCTGCTCGCCTTCGCATTCTCGAATGCGAGCAGCGGCCGCGGCGGCGCGGAGGCGGATCAGTTCCGACTCGGGGCGGGCGACGAAATCGTGGTCACCGAACTTGAGCACCACGCGAACCTGATCCCGTGGCAGGAGCTCGCCGCCCGCACGGGCGCGACGCTGCGCCACATCGGCGTCGACGACAACGGACGGCTCCAGCTGGATCAGGCGCGGGAGGTCATCGGCGAGCGCACCAGAATCGTCGCCGTCGCCCACGTGTCCAACGTTGTCGGCGAGGTCACTCCCGTCTCCGAACTCGTCGCTTTAGCGCGAGAGGTCGGCGCACTCGTCGTGCTCGACGCCTGCCAGTCCGCGCCGCACCTGCCGCTGGATGTCACGGCGCTCGACGTCGACTTCGCGGTCCTGAGCGGCCACAAGATGCTCGGGCCGCTCGGCATCGGCGTGCTCTACGGTCGGGCCGTCCTGCTCGACGCGTTGCCGCCGTTCCTCACCGGGGGTTCCATGATCACGAGCGTGACCATGGAGCGGGCAGAATTCCTTCCATCGCCCGCCCGCTTCGAGGCTGGGACGCAGCCGGTTGCCCAGGCCGTCGGGTTGGCGGCCGCCGCCGAATATCTGGCCGGTCTCGGCATGGATCGCGTCCACGCGCGTGACGCGGAACTCGGACAGAAGCTCGCACTCGGGCTCAGCGAGCTTCCCGGCATCCGGGTGCTCGGCCGCGCGCCGGGCGAACCCCGGGTGGGGCTCGCCAGTTTCCTCGTCGACGGCGTGCACGCGCACGATGTCGGGCAATTCCTCGACAACCTCGGCATTGCTGTGCGCGTCGGGCATCACTGCGCGGAACCCCTCCACCGTCGGCTCGGGGTGGCCGCGTCAACCCGCGCGAGCACCTCCGTCTACACGACGGATGCCGAGGTCGACGCCCTCCTCGACGCCGTGGCCCAGGTGAGGGAGTTCTTCCGGGCCTGACCGGGGTCGCCCGCTCGCACGGGTCGCCGGTTTCCTCCGCCATCCCGCAGGATCCTTGATTCGCACTCAGTCGTGGCTGGCCGGCTCCTCAGTTCCCGCGGCAGCACGCCTGGCCAGCACGAACACGAGATCGGAGAGGCGGTTCAGGTAGTGCTGCACCGGCTCGCTCACGGTGTGCCCGGCATCCTTCGCGCGCAGCGTGTGGCGTTCGGCCCGCCTCACGACGGTGCGCGCAAAGTCGATCGCGCCCTCCAGCGGAGTCGACCCGGGAACCAGGAACACGGGTTTGAGCGGTCGCTCCGTAGTCAGTTCGTCGATGAGGTGCTCGAGCCCGGTCACCATCTCCGGTTCGACGAGGGAGATCCCCGGTTTCAGCCGGTCCCGGTGTTTCGGGTTGACGGAGAGGTCCGCGCCGACGATGAACAACTCCCGCTGAACGCGAAGCAGGATGTCGGCAATGCGGGCATCCGCGCAATCTGCCCTGGCGACGCCGAGCGCCGACACAGCCTCATCGATGTCCCCGAGGGCCTCGACAAGCTCGCCGCCTTTCGGCACCCGACCGCCGAACAACTGGCCCGTCGTTCCGTCATCGCCGGTCTTCGTATAAACACGACTCACTCGCAGTACCTCCTGTCGTCGCTCGACACTAGTGTTGAGGTGTCACCTCTCATCAGGGTGGCACAACTCCCGCGGAGGGGAAACCGGTCGAATTCCGGTGCTGACCCGCAACCGTAGGACGGCGAACGCCGTCGAGCCGGGATACCTGCCTCGGGAGGGCAACACAACTCTTGATCGCCGTGGTCTGCGAGACGGAGTCCGGAAATTCTCCGGACGGGACGTTTCCGTTCCGTCAGGTGGCACGAATCCGGACCGGTCGTGGGCCCCTACCGGAAGGCTCGCGATGACACCCTCGCGCCAAACTCGACACGTCCTGGCTGGGATGCTCGTCGCCGCCGCCGTCGTCGGGGGGTCGCTTGCGGCGATGGGCCCTGCCGCAAGCAGCCCGGCGTTCGCCGCGGACGGGAGCTGCGCTGACGGCTCTGTCGTGGTCGTCGACCTGACTGATCTCGGCGGCCCGCTCGAGGTGCGCTGCGCCGAGGGGGCTCAGGAATCCGGCCGAGTGGCATTGCTCGCAGCAGGATTCGCCATCGCCGAATCGCAACCCGGCTTCGTGTGCGCCATCAACGCGTTGCCGGATCCGTGCCCCGAAACCTTCGACGGCTCATTCTGGGCATACTGGCACAGCGCCCCAGGCGGCGAGTGGACAAGCTATCAGGTCGGCGCAGACTCGAGCTCCCCCGCCCGCGGCGAAATCGAGGGCTGGCGCTATAACAAGGGAGACATTCCACCCGGCATCACGCCTGACGAAGCGGCGGCCACCGTATCGCCCGCGCCGACGCCCGAAGTGATCGAACTCCCCAACGTCGCGATACCCGGTGCGGACGAGCACGTGACGAACAGTGAGGGCACTGCAGATGATCAGCGCGCGACTCACACTCTCGCCATCGTCGCCACCTCGTTGAGCCTTATTGCTCTCATCATCGCCCTGATCATCCTGCGGTGGCGACGCCGCAGCGGCGGAATCGACTCGCCAGAGGTTCGTGACTGAACGTGCCCACCCCGGCTGCAACCACCGCGATGCGTGCAGCAGTACGCGGTGCATCGCCCGCTGACTCGAGCACTCGCGCGCACGGATCTGCCGGCCGCGGCGTACCCCGCGGTGTACCCAGTGGTGTACCCAGTGGAGTGCGGCGGGCCATGCATCCGGTGGCGTGGTGGGTGTGGGCTCTCGGCATCGCTGTCGCGACGACGAGGACTCCCGGTATCGTGTCGACTGCGATCCTGCTTGTCGCGCTCGTTGTGGTCGTGGCGGTGCGACACACTCCGTCGGCGTTTTCCCGCGCGTTTCCCGCCTACCTCGCTCTCGCCGGCGGGATCGTCGTCGTGCGCGTGCTGTTTTATGTGCTCATCGGGCTCAAGACCGGAGCGGACGTCCTCATCCCGCTGCCGCGCATCCCCTTGCCGCAGTGGGCGGCGGGAATCGCCCTGCTCGGGCCGGTGACCGCGTCCGGGCTGCTCGCAGCGATCAGCGCTGGACTCGCGCTCGCGGCCCTGCTCGTGTGTTTCGGCGCCGCCGTGGCGCTCACGAACCCCCAGCGCACGCTCCGCAGCCTGCCCGCTTCGCTCCACCTTCTGGGCACGTCGGCGGTGATCGCCATGACGGTCGCGCCGCAACTCGTCGACTCGTGGCAGCGCGTGCGCAAAGCCCAGGTTCTGCGCGGGCGCGCGCTCAGCCGCCGCACGGCGCTCGCCGCGACGACTCTGCCAGTGCTGCACGACGCTCTCGAACGGTCCCTCACGCTTGCGGCGTCCATGGACTCTCGCGGCTATGCTCGCGTGCACCGCGGCAGCAGCCGGCTCGTGCTCGCACTTCTTCTCGCCGCACTCCTCGCGGCGGCTCTCGGCACGTACGCGCTTCTGGATGGCACGGGCCCACGCTGGCTCGCGATCCCGCTTTTCGCCGGCAGCTTTGCAGCAGCGGTCATCGCGTCCGTCATCGCTTCCCGCCGAATCTCGACGACGCGGTATCGGCCGGACGGGTGGCGCTGGCGCGAAACCGTCACCGCCGCGTGCGGCGTCGCGATTGCCGGTTTGGCGCTTGCGGCCCCGACTTTCGAACCTGTCGCCTTTGCGGTTTCGGGGTTCGCGCGCATCGCCGGGTGGTCCATCGTTTTTGTCATGTGCGGCGTCCTCGCGATGGTTCCCGCCTTGATCGGCGGTCGGCGATGATCGCACTGGACCATGTGACGTTCCGCTACCACGATGCCGCGGACGCGGTCTTGCGGGATGTCACGCTCGCCATCCCCGAAGGCGAGTTGTGCCTCGTCGTCGGTGAAACCGGCTCAGGCAAGACCACGCTTCTGCAATTGGTGAACGGCCTGGCGCCGCACTTCACGGGAGGGACCCTCGCGGGAACCGTCACGGTGGGCGGACGTGATACTCGCACGCATCCGCCGCGGGATCTCGCGGACATCGTGGGCGTCGTGGGGCAGAACCCCTCCGATGGTTTCGTGACCGACCGGGTAGAGGACGAGCTCGCGTACAGCATGGAGCAACTGGGAATCCCCACTCCCGTCATGCGCCAACGCGTCGAAGAAGTCATCGACCTTCTCGCGCTCGACCGCATTCGGCACCGGTCGCTGTCCGCGCTTTCCGCGGGGGAGCAGCAACGTGTCGCGATCGGCGCGGCGATGACGGCCCAACCGCGAGTGCTTGTTCTCGACGAGCCGACATCAGCGCTCGACCCGAGCGCCGCGGAAGAAGTCCTCGCCGCCCTGTTGCGTCTCGTGCATGACCTCGGCGTCACGGTTCTTCTTGCCGAGCACCGGCTGGAGCGCGTCATTCAGTACGCAGACTCCGTCGTTCTCCTGGGCGGCGGCGGAGCCGCGAGCTTCGGATCACCGGCAGAGCTGATGGGAGTGAGCACCATCGCGCCGCCCATCGTCGAACTCGGACGGCTCGCCGGGTGGGAACCCCTGCCGCTTTCGATTCGCGACGCACGGCGCGTTGCCCCGCCGTTGCGGGGGCGGCTCGCGGATCACTCGACCGCGGTTCCCACTGTCACTGCGCTCGAGACCGAGACGTTGAAGGCCGAGAACCTCAGCGTCCGCTATGGGAGCGTCCTCGCCGTCGACGACGTGGACCTGAGTCTGGGTGCGGGAGAGATCACGGCGCTCATGGGCCGAAACGGTTCGGGCAAATCATCTCTGCTGTGGGCGTTGCAGGGTTCGGGCCCGCGCTCCGAGGGCACGGTAAGCGTCGCCGGCGTCGACCCCGCGTCGTTGCCGCCCGACGAGGCGATCAAGCACGTCGTTCTTGTGCCGCAGCGTCCCTCCGACCTGCTCTATCTCGACTCGGTCGCGGCGGAATGCCGGGAAGGGGATCGCGCGGCGGGTGCGCGACCCGGCACGACATTCGCTGCTTTCGAGCGCTTGGCTCCGGCGGTCGACCAGGAAACCCACCCTCGCGACCTTTCCGAGGGACAACGGCTCGCGCTCGTTCTCGCGCTGCAGCTTGCGGGAGAGCCCGCCGTGATCCTCCTGGATGAGCCAACGCGCGGCCTCGACTACACCGCGAAGAAGCGCCTCAGCGCGGTGCTCGCCGAACACGCTGCTCGGGGCGCTTGTGTGTTTCTCTCCAGTCACGACGTTGAGTTCGTGGCCCGCACCGCCGGCCGGGTTGTCGTGCTGTCCGAAGGCGAGATCATCACGGATGGGCCGGCACACGCCGTGCTCACGGCGAGCGCCACGTTCGCCCCTCAAGTGACGAGAATCCTGCGCCCGCTCACATTTCTGACGGTAGACGCGGTTCGAAGCGCGCTGGAGGCGACGCTGTGACCGGCACGTCGCCCCTCAAGCCCGCGGTCGACACAACGCGCAACCAGCCATCCGCCGGCCGCGCAGATCATACGCTGCCACTCGGTTTCCGCACCGGTATTGCTCTCGCACTCACGTCGGTCATCGGACTGTTCGCTTTCCTGTGGCCGATCATCATCGGCAGCGGATCGATTCTGGCCCACAACGCCGCCGCTCCCGTCGTGCTCGCGGGCGTGCTCCTGGCGGTCATTATGATTTCGCTCGCAGCCCTCGGCGACGGCGGCATCGACGCGAAGACGGTGACCATGCTCGGCTTGCTCGCCGCGATCGGTGCGGTGCTTCGGCCGCTTTCCGCAGGCAGCGCGGGTGTGGAACTCGTGTTCTTGTTCATCATCCTCGGCGGGCGCGTGTTCGGTGCCGGATTCGGATTCGCCCTCGGGTCGGTCACACTCTTTGCTTCGGCGCTGCTCACGGGCGGTTTCGGACCGTGGCTCCCGTTCCAGATGATCGCCGCATCCTGGATGGGGATGGGAGCGGGATTGCTCCCCCGAAGGTTGCGCGGCGCACGCGAACTCGTAATGCTTTCCGCTTTCGCCGCCGTCGCCGGATTCCTGTTCGGCCAACTCATGAACCTGTCGTTTTGGCCGTTCACGCTCGGACCGGGCACCGGACTGAGTTTCGTGCCGGGCGGGTCGCTCGCCGAGAACCTGCACCGCTTCGCGCTCTACAGTCTTGCGACATCCCTCGGCTGGGACCTCGTACGCGCTGTCGTGCTTGCCTTCGGTGTCGCTCTCCTCGGCCGCCCCGTGCTTTCGGCGCTGCGCAGGACTGCGCGGAGAGCGTCGTTCAGGGAATCCAGTAGCCCAACACGCACAGAAGCCGCGTCTCGTCATCCGCGTCGGCCGGCGGATCAATAGCGGGAGGGAAAACCCCGAAGCCGCGCCACAGTTCCGCGTCAGGGACGACGTGCTCGTTCATGCCCGAGATGAGTTCGGGCGAAAGGTGGAAGGGAATCGAGAGGTGCTTCGCTATCTGCCACGCCTGGAAGGCCCGATACATCGCCAGATGCGCGAAACCCTCTTTCGCCGGATAGTCACCGTACTGAAATCGAAACGTCGATTCCGGATCCACCCCAGCGCGCACCGCGGCCGTCGCCGTGTCATGGATCGCGTCGTACGAAGCGATCGGATCATCGCCGAGCAGGTCGCGGTCTGCCCATTCGTCGCCGTCCGCAATTGACCGTCCCGCGATGACGTCGGGGATCCACGCCTCGTCGTAGGCATGTCGGCCGATGATGTCGCGAATCGTCGGATTCGGAAATGACGTCCAATCCTGGGGCGCAGGCTTGTCAAAATCCTCGGGCGAGATGCGGTCGATAACGCTGCGGAGGGCGGCATCCGAGGCGAGAAACAGTTCCGTTGTATTCATGTGAGAACGCTAGGCACGACCGCCGACATTGATTCACGGTGGTCGCGGCCGCGCTCATCATGGACGCACCGCAATCCAGATCGCGCGGCCCGATGAGTACTCGAGTCTTGACGTGCCGGCTTCGAGGTCGGCGATCGCCGTGTCGAGCGCGGCAAGATCCTCGGCGCGAAGTTGCTGTTCGCCCTCGAACCCGGCCAACCCGTCACCGAGCATGCCGCGGTTGCGGGTGAGGCTCAACCCCAGATAGCGCGCGCCGACTGCGGTGCTGGCCGACGCAGTGAGGGCCGTGTCGATGCGCATCACGGGCGAGAAACCCGCGGCCGCAAGCTCCGACGCCCATTCGCCCGTCACCGGATATCCGCGTGCCGCGAGCGCAGTGGCGAAGCGGTCGGCGAGATTATTGCGACCCGTGCCCAGATCATCCGGTGTGAAGGCAGTGGCGCCTGTCATCTCGATGACGACGAGCACGCCGCCGGGGCGCAACACTCCCATGAGCTGCTGCAGGACGCGCGTCGGACTCGTGACGTGGTGGAGCGACTTCGCAGCCCATGCGAGGTCGAGACTGCCGGGCAGACCTGCGGGCCAGTCGCCGTCGAGGTCGGTGCGGTGCGGCTCGACACGGTCATCGACGCCAGCCCCGGCTGCCGCTTCGCGGAGACGATCGAGCATCGCGGGGGAAGCGTCGAGGCTGTGGATGCGGGCGTTCTGGTAGCGGATTGCGAGGGCGAGGCTTCCGGTCCCCGTTCCGGCGCCCAGGTCGACAATGGTGCGAGGCTCGGTGCCGAGCGCCTCGGATGCCGCGTCGAGCGCGGTCGCGAGCACGGGTGCGCCGACCACCGCATCCAGATCGAGGAGTTCGGCAAGACCCGTGTCGTCTTCGGATGCCGGACCGTGACCGGGGCGATCGTGATGGCCCGGGTGAGAGTGTGGGTGAGCGTGGCTCATGCCCTCGAGGTTATACGGCTCAGCGGTTCAGCTGGAGCCGCGCCCAGCTCGCGCTCGTGAGAGCGATGAAGGCAGCCGAGAATGCCACCGTGAGGGTGAGCTGGAGGGGGCCGACTGCCGCGCCGCTGCTCATCGCCCACAGCGCGGGCGCGGCGAGCGGCATCCACCCTCCCGCCCCGGCAAGCACGCCCACTTGGGCCACGATGACGAGGGTGATCGCACCGCCGACCGCCGCGAGCAGGGACCGCGTGACGGTGGCGACCCAGGCGACCGGGATGGCGACCGCCGCGGTGAGAATCGTGAGAACGGCGTGCCTCCCGAGAGCCGCCCACACTTCCGCAGTCGGGGCGCCGTAGTTCAGCGCGAGTCCCAGCGCGAGGATGCCGAGCGTGAGAAGGACGCTCACGACGATGGCCCACACCGCGTAGACGGCGAGCTTGGCGAGCGCAATCGTGCCGCGGCTCACGGGCAGCGCGAAGAGGCCCGTGATGGTGCCGTCCGTGAACTCGCGGCCGAACATCCACGACAACACGACACCGAACCCGAGAAGTCCGCCAGCCGACGTGATCTGCGCGGCACCGGCGAGCAGGCCGGCCCAGTCCAGTGTCGCGGCGATACCGACTTTCGCTGTCAGCTCGGGATTGCCGCTGGCCAGCGCCGCGGTGATCCCGCCCAGCAGCGCGAGCGTGCCGGCGACGAGAGCGAGAAAGCCGATCACGCCGACCGGGGATCGCACGAGCTTGAGGGCTTCCACTCGAATTCCCGCGTTCATCGCGGGGCCCCGAGTGTTTCGGATCGACGCTCGTCGTCTTCGCGGATGCGTTCGAAGAACGCGCGCTCGAGGTCGGTGCCGGCCATTTCCAGCTCGCCGATCAGTCGGCCCGCGTTCATGAGGAGCACGCGGTGGGCGATGCGTGCCACTTCGTCCAGGTGGTGGCTGCTCACGAGAATCGCGGCACCCTGCTTCGCGCGCTGGACGAGCTGGTCGCGAAGCAGGATGACGGAGGCCGGATCCAGCGCGTTGCTCGGCTCATCCAGCACGATCAACCGCGGATCGTGTTGGAGCGCTGCAGCAAGTCCGACGCGCTGCCGGTTTCCGAGCGACAGTCGGCGGAACCGACGATCCGCGACCGGGGCAAGTAGCCAAGTCTCCACGGATTCGTCAACCGTGCGTCGACCACGCCCAACGCCGCGAAGCAGGCTCGCGATGCGCAGATTCTCCCGCACAGTCAGCTCAGGGTAGGCGAGCGGCACTTCGATCAATGCGCCCACCGTCGCCCACGACGCGCGCGGCACGGCATCCAGTTGTTGACCGAGAATTCGCACGATCCCTCGATCCGGGCGGATCATTCCGAGAGCGAGGCGCATGAGCGTCGTCTTGCCGGCGCCGTTCAATCCGACGAGCGCGACGATTTCGCCGGGTTCGACGTCGAAGGTCAAATTGTGCACTCCTGCGCCACCGCGGAACGACAAGCTCACGTTCTCGAATGCCAGCATCATGCGCCGCCCAGCACGTCGAGAGCGCTGTCGAGCGCATCCGGGAGGGAGAGGTGTTCGTGTCGTGCCCACTCCGCGAGCGCGACGCCGAGCCCGGAGACCATGGCCGTCGCCGCGATTCGCGCGTCGACGGAGGCGTTGCCGCGGTCCTCGAGCGCCGCGACGAGAGCGGCAATCGTGTCCGTGCTGTTGCGTTCGAACGCTCCCTCAAGGCTCCCCGCCTCCACGACTATCGCGAGGCGACGCCGCAGCGCATCCATGGTGTGCGGATCGATTTCTCCCAGGGTTTGCCGGATGCCGCCCGCGAGAGCGCGCATCGGTGGCTCGTTGTTCGGACGCGCGCGCACGGCATCCGCGATCAAAGGGTCGAAGGGGTCGGTCAGCAACAGTGCTTCCTTCGACGGGAAGTGCCGGAACAGGGTCATCTCGCTCACTCCGGCATGCCGCGCGATCTGGGCCGTACCTGTCGCGTCATAGCCGTGCTCCTCGAAAAGCTCCAGCGCAACCTGCAACAGGGCCTCATGCGTGCGGTCCCAGCGGCTCATGTCTAATATGTTAGTGACTAACATTATGAGATGCAAGACGAACCCTCGTCGGCTTGCATCCCTTCGAACGCTTGCGGCCCGGTGCCACACTTAAGAGATGAAAGCGTTTGATGCCATCACCAACCTGCACACCGACGACGTTGAACGGGCGAGGGAGTTTTTCGGGTTCCTCGGTCTCACCGAAGAAACCATGAACCAGGGATGGGTGGCACGGTTCAGCTCGCCCGACTCGGATGCCTGCGTCCAAGTCGTGACCCGGGATGCGTCGGCCCCGGAGGACTCCGTTATGACGATCAAAGTGGATGATGCGGATGCTATCTACGTGGAAGCCCAACAGCGCGGCTACGAGATCGTGCACCCGCTCACGGATGAGCCTTGGGGTATCCGCCGCTTCTTCGTTCGAAGCCCTGACGGACACGTGATCAATGTCGCGCAGCATCACTCGTGACGAAAAGCATCACCGAGCTCGTCCAGAAATAACCGCAACGCGAGGGCCACGAGCGACACCCGGCTTGATCGCGGGAGTACCGGTTGTGAATAATGCAGGAATGCGACTGCTCATTGACCTTGATCTCGACAAGCTGCCGAACGACCAGCGCACAGAGGCCGCCCGCATCCTTCGGTATTGGGCGGGCGCTTTGCCTCAAATGGATGTAACGCACCCTGCCGAGCACCCGTTGATGGACTCGGACTACCAGAACGTCGGCACGTTGCAGTTCCTGGATGCCCTTGGCCCCCCAATTCCATCGCCATAGCCGACCTGCCGCGAACGTACTTGTGCTGCTCATTGCGGGGCAGCCAACAGATTCTGCGAGAAGATGACTTCGCGGGACTTCCAGTTCATCTGCTCCACGTCACGACGTTCCCACTCGACTACCGGGTCGTCAACTGAGAGTGAGGCCGTGGTCCTTCAGTGCGTCCTCGATGATGCCGAGCGCTTTGGGTCCCATGCCGTGCAGTGCGGCCAAATCAGCACGGCTCGCGCCGGCAAGCTGGAGCAGCTGCGTGTACCCAGCGGCATTCAGAGCCCTCATGGCGGGTGCCGCGATCCTGGGCAGCTCATCGAGCGGGGTAGGCATGCGAGCAGAGTATCAGCGACACCCGGCGCGAGGCGGCACACGCATTCTCAATCGCGTTCGAAACCACGTCCGGCATGCTTGACATGCAGAACGCGGACCTCATTGAATTAAACCCGGCATGCCGTGAGCAATTCACCACACCTAGTGATTGAATAGCCTGACGACCGCAAGATCTAGCGGTTCGAGTGGGCGGCGAAAATCCGCTCCATTGTCGACGACGGGGAGCAACAATCATGGCAACCGAGCAGCAGTCCGGCCAAAAGGCGGCGCAATCAGCGGCAGCAACGGGGCTGCGCATCACGCGTCACTTCAGCACGGAAGGCACCCATCCGTACGATGAGGTCGAGTGGGAACGCCGTGACGTGGAGCAGACGAACTGGAAGTCCGGCGAAGTCATCTTCTCGCAGAAAGGCGTCGAGTTCCCGACGAGCTGGTCAGCGAACGCCTCCACGATCGTCACGACCAAGTATTTCCGCGGAGCACCCGGTGCCGAGAACCGCGAATCGAGCCTGCGCCAGCTCATCGACCGGGTGGTGAACAAGTACGTCGCGGCGGGGATAGAGTACGGCTACTTCGCCAGCCCCGATGACGCAACCAGATTTGGCGACGAAATCACCTGGCTGCTTCTGCACCAGGCGTTCTCCTTCAACTCCCCCGTGTGGTTCAACGTCGGCACCGAATCCCCCCAGCAGGTGAGCGCGTGCTTCATTCTCTCCGTTGACGACACCATGGACTCGATCCTGAACTGGTACCGCGAAGAGGGAATGATCTTCAAGGGCGGCTCCGGCGCCGGCGTTAACCTGTCGCGCATCCGTTCCTCCGCCGAGCTGCTGAAGTCCGGCGGCACGGCGAGCGGCCCCGTCTCGTTCATGCGCGGAGCGGATGCGAGCGCCGGCACGATCAAATCCGGCGGCGCCACGCGCCGCGCAGCCAAGATGGTCGTGCTCGACGTGGACCACCCCGACATCCGCGAATTCGTCGAGACCAAGGCGAAGGAGGAGGAGAAGATCCGCGTCTTGCGCGACGCCGGATTCGACATGGATCTCGGTGGCGCCGACATCGTCTCCGTGCAGTACCAGAACGCGAACAACTCGGTGCGCGTGAGCGACAAGTTCATGCGCGCGGTCGAGAAGGATGAGGGCTTCGACCTCACCGCCCGCGCCGACGGCCGCGCGATCGAAACCGTGCGCGCGAAAGAACTGTTCAGCGAAATCGCGCAGGCCGCATGGGCGTGCGCCGACCCCGGCATCCAGTACGACGACACCATCAACGACTGGCACACGAACCCGGAGTCCGGCCGCATCAACGCCTCGAACCCGTGCTCCGAGTACATGTCGCTCGACAATTCCTCGTGCAACCTCGCCTCGCTCAACCTGCTCACGTTCCTGAAAGCTGACGACACGTTCGACGTCGAAGGCTTCACGAAGGCGGTCGAGCTCATCATCACCGCGATGGACATCTCCATCTGCTTCGCCGACTTCCCGACGGAACCGATCGCGAAGAACACGCGCGACTACCGCCAGCTCGGCATCGGCTACGCCAACCTCGGCGCGCTCCTCATGGCCACAGGTCACGGCTACGATTCGGAGGGCGGCCGCGAGCTGGCCGCCTCCATCACCTCCCTCATGACGGGGGCTTCGTACCGTCGCTCCGCCGAGCTCGCGGGGATCGTCGGCCCGTACGCCGGCTTCGCGCGCAACGCGAAAGCGCACGAGCACGTCATGCGCAAACACGCTGCGGCCAACGACGAATTGCACCCGATCGGAGCCATGGACGGCGCCATCCACACCCGTGCTGAGCAGGAGTGGAAGCGCGGCATCGAGATCGGCGCGAAGAACGGGTGGCGCAACGCCCAGGCGAGCGTTCTCGCCCCCACCGGCACGATCGGTTTCATGATGGACTGCGACACCACGGGCATCGAACCGGACTTCTCGCTCGTCAAATTCAAGAAGCTCGTCGGCGGCGGCTCCATGCAGATCGTGAACCAGGCGATTCCGCGTTCGCTTCGGCAGCTCGGCTACGCGGAAGAAACCGTCGAGGCGATCGTCGAATACATCGGCGAACAGGGACACGTGGTCGATGCGCCCGGCCTCAAGCCTGAGCACTACGAGATCTTCGACACCGCGATGGGCCAGCGCGCTATCGCGCCCATGGGCCACGTGCGCATGATGGCGGCCGTGCAGCCCTTCCTCTCCGGTGCGATCTCCAAGACCGTGAACCTGCCGGAATCGGCGACGGTCGAGGAAGTGGAAGAGGTCTACTACCAGGGCTGGAAGCTCGGCCTCAAGGCGCTCGCCATCTACCGCGACAACTGCAAGGTGGGCCAACCGCTCTCGGACGGCAAGAAGGACAGTGCCCGCACGTCGACGGCCGAAGCCGCATCCGCAGACCATGCGGCACCCGTGCGGCGTCGCCTGCCGAAATCCCGCCCATCCGTCACGACGTCGTTCACCGTCGCCGGCGCGCAAGGGTACCTGACGGCGGGCTCCTACCCCGACAACGGACTCGGTGAGATCTTCCTCCGCCTCGGCAAACAGGGTTCGACTCTTGCCGGAGTGATGGATGCGTTCTCGATCGCCGTGTCCATCGGGCTGCAGTACGGGGTTCCCCTCACGACCTACGTGGAGAAGTTCACGAATCTGCGGTTCGAGCCGGCCGGAATGACCGACGACGAGGACATCCGGATCGCGCAGTCCATCATGGACTACATTTTCCGGCGCCTCGCACTCGATCACCTGCCGTACGAAACCCGCGCGGCGATGGGAATCTTCACAACGGCCGAGCGCACGGCGCAGCTCGACGCAGGCAACTACGGCGCGAGCGTTCCCGAAAGCAGTACGGCATCCATGGCCGCAGACGTGGCCCCGGACCTCGACGCGATCGTGACAGAACCCGTGTCCCCGCCGACATTGGACGCTGCTTCGCCCGAGTCACAGGCCGCTCCCGTTCGGCCCGGCGCCGGTCCGTCGCCGGCTGTGCACTCCACCGCCGAGCTCCTGGAGTCGCTGCAGGGGATGACTGCCGATGCGCCGCTGTGTCTGACGTGCGGCGTGAAGATGCGCCCGGCCGGTTCCTGCTTCGTGTGCGAGAGCTGCGGAAGCACGAGTGGCTGCAGCTGAGCAGCCGCCGGGAGTGCCTCGAGTGGACTGGGATCCCCGCGATCCGGAAGTGCTCGGCGACCAGATTCATGCCTACGACGGCATGCGCGTGTCCTGCCCTGTTGCGCACAGCGACTATCTCGGCTGGTCCGTGTTTCGGCACGAGGATGTTGTCGCTGTCGTCACGGACCATGACACGTTTTCGAGCGCCGTCTCCAGATTCCCTGCCGTGCCGAATGGGTATGACCCTCCGCAGCACGGCCCATACCGGGCCATCACGGATCGCTACTTCACGCACGAGCACATGGCCGCCTTCGAACCGGCGTGCCGAGCGGTCGCACGCGAGCTCATTGACGGAATCCCGCGCGGAGTCACAGTCGAGTTCATCTCCGAGTTCGCCCTCAACTATGCGCTCAAGGTGCAGAGCGCTTGGCTCGGTTGGCCCGAGCACACGGAGGCTGCCTTGCGGCACTGGACCGCGAGCAACCATCGGGCGACTCTCGCGCGCGATCGCGAGCAACTGGATGCGGTTGCGACCGAGTTCGACACCACCATGCGGAGCGTCCTCGACGACCGGCGGGCACGTCAGCGCACGGGTGCTCCCGCGGCCTCGACCGTCGACATCATCACCGAACTCCTGCACGAAACAGTCGATGGTGTTCCGCTGCGCGACGAGGAAATCGTATCGATCCTGAGGAACTGGACCGTCGGCGAACTGGGCACGATGTCGGCGAGTGTCGGCATCCTCGTGGCCTACCTCGCCGAGCACCCAATTGTGCAGGAGGACTTGCGACACCGCCTGGCACCTCTTCCCGCTGCGATTGACGAAATTCTCCGGATACACGCGCCGCTCGTCGCCAATCGGCGGGTTGCGACGCGCGATGTCGAACTCGGCGGACGCACTATCTCCGCCGGCGACCGGGTGACCGTGATCTGGGCCTCCGCCAATCGCGATGAAGCCGTATTCGGTGATCCCGACGAGTACCAGCCCGAGCGCAATGCAGAAAGCAACCTGTTGTACGGGCGGGGCATCCACGACTGTCCCGGTGCGCCGCTCGCGCGACTTCAATTGCGCGTGGTCCTCGAGGAGCTACTCGCATCGACGAGTGCGATCGAGCTCGCCGAAGGTGGCGCCTCGGATTTTGCGAGCTACCCGGCGAGCGGGTTCAGAACCCTCCCACTGCGATTCAACTGACTCGACTGCCCGGCATGACCCGCTCAATTTCGACCGATCAGTTTCGACCGATTATTTTCCGGCCGCTGTACTTCCGACGGCCAGCGCCGAGCGTCTACAGCGTTTCAGGCTCACGCCACACTTGCGCGAAGAACGGATTGACGGCCGCGCGTTCGTCATAATCCCACGGCGGCGCTTCACACTGCGGGCACCAATGTCCGGCCCGGAGGACGAGGTACGGCGTCGCCGAAAACTCGTGTCCCCGCGTGCAGCGCCACGGCAGCGGTGTGTGCATGTCACCCGGCCGCATCGCGTCCGCGAGGCACTCCCCGCCGCGGAACTGAGCGGCCGAACGCACGTGACCGAGGCCGAGTTCCGCATCCGGAAGCGCGTCGTCGAAACCGTGCTCGAGCGGCAGGGCGGACGGCGGTTCGGGGATCGGTTCATCCCATCCGGGGATCCGCTCCCACTCCAGCCGCGACCCGAAGAACGCGTCCACGCGGTCGCGGTCCTCCGACTCGATCCAGTGCAACGGCCCCTCGAACTGGCGCGCCATTCGCTTCATCACGACGTTCCGGATGAACGAGCGGGGGATGATGCGCCCGAGCCCGAGTTTCAGATACCAGGGCGCTGACGCCTTCACTTGGGCGACATACTCGTCCATTCCGTCACGCCGAAAGCGCAGGTACTTCTCCAGCTCGTCGGAGTCGAAGTACCACTGGCAGTGGAAGTTCTTTACCGCGAACCAGTTTCGCTCCGTGAGTGCCGACGTCGAACCCAGGCCCAGTGCGCCGAACACCCGGTCAAGATAGTCGACGTAACCGATTCGGCAGGTTTCGCCTCCGCCGATGTTGTACACGCGCCGCCAAAACTCCTCCGGCACGTCCACTTCGCACGCGTTCGCCATGAGTCGGCCGGAGTCTCGCGCGGTCACGAACTCGAACAGAGTGTTGACGGGCTGGTGGAACAGGATCGGATGCAAGAGGCTCAAAAGCTGGGGGATGCAAATGAAGGTTTGCCGCAGCGACACCCAGTACGTGAGCCCCGATTCGACGACGAGGCGTTCGGCTTCCACTTTGCTCACCGCGTAGTGGTCCCCGATGGCGGGCGCGATCGGATCGCCCACGCGCCCCCAGTGGATGGGCGGAAGTCGGCTGCCCGTCATCGCCACCGAGCCGATATTCACGAGCCGTACGGCATCCGGGTTCGGTTGCTCCTTGATCGCTCTCAGGATGTTGCGGATCGAACCGACATTGATCTGATCCGTCGCAACCGGGTCGCGGTCTGCTGCGGGGGACACGAGGGCGGCGCAGTGGAGGACATAGTCTGCGCCCGTGACGCACTCAAGCACGGCTTCGTAGTCGCGCAAGTCACCCCACACGACGCGGATGCCGGGCTGGGTCGCGTACCGACGAAGCACGCGGCGGCCGCGTTTCGAGTCCTGCGCGAGGATCACGATGTCGAACCTGTCCCGACGCTCGGCGAGCTCGCGCAGCGTCGCGAGGCCCATCGATCCTGATGCGCCGGTCAGGAACACCGTGCGCCGTGCGGCCGGACTCGTCATCGGATCACTTACCTCACGGTCATGCAAACAGGGCGCCCAACACGTCCAGTTTCCACTGGGCGAGCACGGCGATGAGAACGTAAGCAACAAGGCTGATCAGCGGAATCCATCCGAATGCAGCACCGGCGAATCGGCGCACCGGTTCCGGCAGCGGGATAGCCCCCGTGCGCAGCGAATGAAACACGACGACGAGGAACAACGGAATGGTTGCCGCCCACGTGACCATGCACCACGGGCACAGCACGTGCAGCACGAAAATGCTTTCGCTGATGAACCAGACGACGAGGCCGAGGGATGCCGCCGTGGCGATGGCATAGAGCGCCCAAAACCACCGCGCAAGCGCAGCACCTGCGAGCAGGACGACTCCGATCGTGATCGTGGCCGACCAGAATGCGATTCCCAGCAGCGGGTTCGGGAACCCGAACACTTCGCCTTGCGCGGAGTTCAAATTGGTGCTGCACCCGATGAGCACATTGATGTTGCAGCCCAGCTGCACATCTGGGTTTTCGAGGAGCGCGAATTTGTCGAGGGTGAGCATGAACGCGGCAACGAAGCCGACAGCCCCGAGCACGATCAGGCTCACCGCGAGGGCGAGGGGTCTGGCACTCTGGTTGTTGCCGGGAGCGCTCGTCACGTCCCCATCATCCCATTCCCACGGTCGGACGTCGCGTTCGGTAGACCGTAACAAATGCGGGGTCGACGGTGACGGAAACATTCGTTCCTTCCCGGATGCCCGCGGCCAACAGTTCGGCAGCCGCGCACTCCGCCGCGACGTCGATGCCGGCAAACGTCACACGCACGGCCCCCGCAGCAGGCTCGAGCCGCGCGACTGTTGCCGGCCACGACGGCCCGCCGCCGCTCGTCACGCGAGCCTGCGTGATCCAAACGGCCGAGGGTGGGAACACGGCGGTCACGGCGTCTCCCACGCGCGGCGGCGTTGCAGCCTCACCCTCGGCAAGTGTGGCACTCGCGGCGCGGGCAGAACCCGTGGCGCGTGCGGCGCGGGCAGAACCCGTGGCGCGTGCGGCGCGGGCAGAACCCGTGGCGCGTGCGGCACGGCCGGCGCTGTTGTCGGCGCGCAGGCTCCTGCCATCAGGGGTGCGGATCAGGTTTCCACCCTCCAGCACGCCCTCGACGAGGTTCAGCCCCGCGAGCGCCGCGGCGAATCGGCTCACCGGGCGCCCGACGACCTCGGCCGGGTCGCCGATATCGACGATTCGTCCACAGTCCAGGATCGCGACCCGGTCAGCGAGCACGAGGGCGTCCACGACGTCGTGCGTCACGACGACGGTGGCAATGTTCGCAGCGGCCAGCCGTTCGCGCAGAAGCGACCGGATGAGCGCCGCGGTCTCGACATCGAGCGCCGCCATCGGTTCGTCCAGGAGGAGTACCTCCGGTTCGGCGGCGAGGGCACGGGCGATGGCAACACGCTGCTGCTGGCCCCCGGACAGTTCAGCAGGCTTCCGCGCACCGAACCCGGCGAGTCCCATATCCTCCAGTAAGCGATTCGCGTGACCGCGTGCCCCAGCGCCGAACGCGATGTTCTCCAGTGCGCTCAAGTGCGGGAACAGCAGCGGATCCTGTCCGAGCAAACCGATCCGGCGGCGATGCGGCGGGATCTGGATGCGACGCGACCCAACGTCGGCATTCGTCCGCCTGCGTCCGTGAGCGTTCCGCATGTCGCGGCCGCCAGTATCCCGCAGGCCGCTGCCACGAGTGTTCCTTCGCTCACGCCCGCCAATGTCCGTCAAAACTCGCCCGCCAACAACGATCCGGCCGCGCTGGGGGATGAGCAGGCCCGCGATCGTAGCCAGCATGGTCGACTTGCCCGAGCCGTTCGGTCCGAGCAGCGCGAGGGTTTCTCCCCGCGAAACGGTCAGTCGCGCATCGAGAGTGAAGTCTCCGCGTGTCACCTCGAGTTCGGCCGTCAGGGTCATGTTCCGCGCTCCGGCTCCGTGCGCCAACTGCGCAACAGCAGGAGGATGACGACCGCGACGACGATGAGCAGGAGGGATAACGCGATCGCCGAATCCTGGGATACCCCCGCGCCATTGAATGCCGTGTAGATGGCCAAAGGCATGGTCCTCGTGATCCCCGCCGCGTTGCCTGCGAACAGTGCTGTGGCACCGAACTCGCCCAGCGCCCTCGCGAAACACAGCACCGTGCCGGCCGCGATTCCGGGCAGGACGAGCGGGAGGGTGATCCTGCGGAACACGCTCCACCGGCCAGCACCCAGAGTGGCCGCGACGGTCTCGAATCGTGTTCCGGCGGTGCGCAGGGCGCCATCCACGGAAATCACGAGGAACGGCAATGCCACGAACGACTGTGCGATGACGACGGCCGCGGTCGTGAACGGAATCCGGATGCCGAAAGCCAGATCGAGCACGCCGCCGACGAGCCCGTTGCGGCCGAGCAGGTAGAGGAGGGCAATGCCGCCTACGAGGGGTGGCATGACGAGAGGCAGTGTGGACAGTGCGCGGAGGAGCCCGCCGACCCGGGGGCCGGACCGCGCGATCACGAGCGCCAGCGGAACACCGACGATCACGCACAGCGCGGTCGCCATGAACGCCGTCTGCAGGGAGAGGCCGAGGGCGGACAATGATTCCGTCGAGATGATCGCGGCGGGAACCCTCGGCCAGTCCGCGCGAACCAGCAGGCCGACGATGGGCAGGATGAGCAATGCGAATCCCGCCGCCGCCGGCAGATAGAGGAGTCGCGGGATGCCCGCGGCCGGCGTCGCTGGCATTCGTGCGCGCAACACCGATCGATGGCCCCCGGCGCGGGGATCCGCATGGCGATCGGCCGCGCTCGCGCTGTAGCCCGCGCTTCCGCTCACGGTGCCGAGAACCCGTACTTCGCGAGAACGGCCTGGCCCTTCGGGGACAGCACGTACGCGACGAACGCGTTCGCGGCATCCGGATTGCGCGACGCAGCCAGTGTCGCTATCGGGTAGGAGTTGAACGCGCGATCCGCGCCGGCAATCGCGACTCCGTCGACCGCTCCCGCTGCAGCCAGGACATCGGTGATGTACACGAGGCCGGCATCCGCTTCGCGAAGCCTCACCTTCGTGAGGACCGCGCTCACATTCTGCTCCTCGCTCGCGGGTTTCACCGTCACCCCATCGAGTTCGAGGAGTTTGTGCGCCGACGCACCGCACGGAACATCGGGCGCGCACAGCACGACGTGCAGTCCGGGAATGGCGAGGTCCGAGAGTTGAGTGATTCCGAGAGGGTTTCCCGGTTGGACGGCGATCTGCAGCACGTTGCTCGCGAACAGCTCGGGAGGGCCATCGATGAGGGCGCCCACTTTGTCCATGTTGGCGACGTCCGCCGAGGCGAACACGTCGGCTGGGGCGCCCTCCTGGAGTTGGGTCGCCAGGGTGGAGGATCCGTCGAACGAGATCGGCTTCACGGTGACGCCCGGATTCTCGGCGTGAAAGTCCGCGGCCAGTTCGGTGAAGGACGCGGTAAGGGATGCCGCTGCGAAGATCGTGAGCTCGCCGCTGAGCCCGGATGCTGCCGGGTCGCCGGACGAATCCGGCACGGTGGCCGAGCTTCCGCACGCGGTCACGGCAAGAGCCACCACCACCGCGGTGCCTAGGACGGCTGAACATCTGACCGCACGGCTCGCGGTTCGGCTGACTGCCTGGTTCGCGCCCCGGCCGACTCCACGGTTCGCGCCCCGGCTGACTGCACGGCTCGCGCTCCAGCCGACTGCCCGCAGGACGGCCCCGAGGCTCGGCCAACTCTCTCGTCGTGCGTGGCCCCCGAAGGTCCCTCCCTTGCGAGACTTCACTAGCTGTGCCCTTTCGGGGTTTCGACGATCACCATCGTGGCTTTCACAACGGCGACTCCGAGCGAGCCCACTTCGAGCCCGAGATCGCGAACCGCTTCGGTGGACATGAGCGACACGAGTCGGTGCGGTCCGCACTGCAACTCGACCTGGGACATCACCTGGTCGCTCCTGATCGACGTGACGAGCCCCACCATGCGGTTGCGGGCGCTGCTGCGGATACCGGAAGGGTCATCCGGGGCCGCCGCGGTTTCCTGTGCCAGCCGCGCGAGCTCGGCCCCGTCGATGACATGCCGCCCGGACGAATCGGTCGTCGATGCTAACGTTCCCGCCGCCATCCACCTGCGGACCGTGTCATCGCTGACCCCGAGCAGCCCGGCAGCTTCCGTGACCCGATAGTGCGCCATACCGCCGACTCTATCACCGCAAATGCGGTCTTTCGATCAGCATTTCTCCGCTTTCGCGTGTGCATTAGCGTTGGCGTTTGAAGTTCCGCTCCTCGTTAGAGTTGACCTCATGGCCCACGGTGCACAGTCCCCGCTCCCGCCGATCAGCGTCGACGAGCATCGGGAGCGGATTCTCGCTGCGGTCTCCCCCCTGGCTCCCGTGGAACTGCCTCTCGAGGACACCCGCGGCCTCGTCCTGGCCGCGGATATCACCGCCGTCGTCGATGTTCCCAGTTTCGACAATTCGGCGATGGACGGCTACGCGGTGCGTCTCGCGGATACCGCGCACGCCACAGACACATCGCCGGTTGCTCTCGCCGTTGTCGCCGACTTGCCTGCCGGTTCGGCCGAAAACCCGCCACTCGGTGCAGGCCAGGCCGCGCGCATCATGACGGGTGCCGCGGTGCCGGAGGATGCGGACTGCGTCGTGCCGGTCGAGGACACCGACGGGGGCACGGGCCAGGTGACGATTCTGAGAGCGCCCGCGCCGGCGGCGCACATCCGGCGCATCGGTACCGATGTGCGGGCGGGCGAGGTGGTGCTCACATCCGGGCGAACGCTGAATTCCAGGGACCTCGCCGCGGCGGCGGCCACGGGTGCCCGCACGCTGCGTGTGCACCCTGCCCCGCGGGTCGGAGTGTTGTCCACAGGCACGGAACTCGTGACGTTGGGCGGCTCACTCCGCCGCGGGCAGATTCATGACTCCAACTCGACCCTGCTCGCTTCGCTGGTTGCCGAGTGCGGCGGAATTCCGGTGCAGATCGGTTCCGTGCCGGATGACGAAGCGACTTTGCGTGATGTGCTGGAGGAGTTCGCACCGAAGGTGGACGCGTTCATCACCTCTGGCGGCGTGAGCGTCGGCGCGTACGACGTCGTGAAGGCGGTACTCGCGCCGCTCGGGGTGTGGTTCGGCCCCGTTCGGATGCAGCCGGGAAAGCCACAGGGCTTTGGCGCGTGGCCGGGTGGGGCCGCCGAGAACACCGGCAGCACGACCGTCGCATTGGGGGCGCGCGGCACATCAAGCGCTCACGAAATCCCCATTTTTGCGCTGCCCGGCAACCCGGTGAGTGTGTTCGTTTCGTTCGAGGCGTTTGTTCGTCCTGCGTTGCTCGCGATGCAGGGTCGCTCGGACATCCTGCGCGAAACCGTGCACGCGGTCGCTTCCGAGGGATGGCGCTGCCCTAAGGGCCGCATGCAATTTATGCCAGCGTTTGTCAGTGACCGCTCCGGTGATCGCGCCGATGCCCGCGTCGATTCGCAATCCGACGCTCACCCCGACCCGCGGTTCACGGCCCGGTTTTCGGTGCGGCCGGCAAGCGGTGGCGGTTCGGGGTCTTACCTCGTGGCGAGTCTCGCGAGGGCGAATGCGCTCGCCATCGTGCCGGAGGGGACTTCCGAGGTGCGCGAGGGTGACCTCGTGGCTGTCACACTGGTGTCATGAGCGATCAACCTTTCACGCACCTGGACGAGTCCGGTCAGGCACGCATGGTGGATGTCACGGCGAAAACGCCGACCGTACGCGAAGCGACCGCGGAGGGCTTTGTGCGGTGTTCGCCCACTGTCATCGACGCGTTGCGATCCGGTACCGCGCCGAAGGGTGACGTGTTGGCGGTCGCTCGCATTGCCGGCATCCAGGGGGCGAAACGCGCGGCGGAATTGTTGCCGCTCGCGCACGTCATCGGGGTGCACGGTGCTCGTGTAGATCTTGAGGTCACGGATGACGGAGTGTACGTCGCGGCGACTGTGCGCACTGCGGATCGCACTGGTGTGGAAATGGAAGCGATGACGGCGGTGTCGGTTGCCGCACTCGCGGTCGTGGACATGGTCAAGGGCCTGGACAAGTCCGTGCAGATCGAGAATGTGCGGCTGCTCGCGAAGTCCGGCGGCAAGTCCGGCGACTGGCGCCGTCCGGTCTGAGAGGGCTATCCTCTCGGCCGATTCGAGCGGTCCGGCTAAACGGACTCGTGGTCGCCGCCGCGCAATTGTTCGAGGATGTGCGGCAGGAGCGGAAGCAACACTTCGAGTCCTTCTTCTACCGCCTTCACCGACCCTGGCAGGTTCACGACGAGTACGCCTGGTGGGTTTGGTTTGCCGGGCGCGACGGGTGCTCCCTGAGCTCCTCCCACTATGGCGGCCACGCTCTCGGACGTCGCGATGCCGGCGAGCCCGCGGCTGAGGACGGACATCCGGTTATTGCTCGCGCCGTGCCGCCTCAGTTCTTCTGCGATGCCGGGTAGTTCAGTCGTGATGAGTGGCCGCGTTCCTTCCGGCGTGAGGTCGCGGGGTCCGATTCCGGTGCCTCCGCTCGTGATGACGGCGTGTGCTCCGTCTGCGATTGCTGCGCTGATGGCCGTGGCGACGTTGTTCTCTCCATCGGGAACGAGGGATGCGGTGGTTTCGTATCCGGCATCGCGCAGGATTTCGGTTGCGCGGGGACCTGAGACGTCTGCGCGTTCTCCGCGTGCGCTCCGGTCTGAGACTGTGATTACCGCGATTATGGCGGTTTCACCCGATTTGTCACGATGTTCGGTCATGCCTCAACCGTAGGGCAGAGGTAGCCTTGGGACATGACTGCAGAACCGATCCAACTTCAGACTTCCCCTCCTGCCGACACGTCCGCTGGCGCTAAACCGGCGAGCAGTGGTTGTGCTTGCGGCCACGCGGATGAGAACGAGATCGTTCTGGATGTGAGGCAGATTCCGCACGCGATTCGCCACGCCACCATTTTTGGTGCGATCGGGGCAATTGCTCCCGGTTTCAGTCTCGATCTGGTGGCCGACCACAACCCGATCCCTCTGCTGGCGCAGCTCGATGAACGCAATCCTGGCGAGTTCGCGGTCAGCTATCTGGAAGAGGGTCCGGAAGTCTGGAAGCTTCGCCTGACACGCCTGTAGGTCTACGCACTCGCGTGGAGCTGACTTTTCTTTCGAAGATCTCGTAACGCCGCGCTCTTTGAGGCGAGTTCTCGTGGGTGCTGTTTCGGATCGACATCCGGCGGGGGTATCAGCCAATACTTCGCGTGTTTTCGGATGATTTCCCAGTGGTTGTTGTGCACGAGCATGTGGTGATGCCGGCACAGCAGTATCCCGTCCGCGAGGTCGGTGTTTCCGGTGTCTCGCTTCCAGTGCTTGATGTGGTGGGCTTCCGTCCAACTGGCCGGTCGGTCGCACCCAGGGAACATGCATCCGCCATCTCGTGCCGCCAGCGCGATCTTCTGGTGCGGGGTGAACAGCCGCGCTTCGCGGCCGAGGTCGATGACGTTGCCGTCTCTCCCGAATTCGATCGGGATGGTCCCTGATAGGCAGATTTGCCGCTCCACGGTTTCGATGCTGACCGGGGTGTTGATTCCTTCGATTCGACCGTGGCCGGTGCGCGTGCGGAGCGACTCTTCGGTCACGAGGACTCGAACTGCGGGAAGTCTCGACCCGACGATCCGCGGTGTCCGCCGTCCCGTCGAGCGACTGCCCGCTGTGCGACTGTCGGTAGCCTGGCTGCTTTCCGCGCGGGCGTCGGCACGGTCGGCATCGACGCCTTTGCGAAGGAGCCCAAGGAATGCGTCGTGCAGGTACTGCTCGGTGGTGCGCGTGTCTGTGGCGATGTCCTCGGCCCACGCCCGATCCCCCGGGTCGACGAACCGCGGTCCTCCGCGTCGCGGGGAGGTCAGTTTGTCGTACACGTCATCCAGCCATGCGGACATTTCCAGATCAGGATCGAGCGTGTACCGCGACAGCCCGTTCGGCCTCATGGAGCGCCGAAGCGACCGCTGCGAGTAGGCGAGTTGCTCCCTCCCGGCGATCCCCGCCTCATCGAGTTCATCGCGCTTATCGCGCGCGAGCCGGTAGAGCTCATCGGCGTTGAGTCCGCGCCGAATCGATCCGCCACTTTCGCGTTCGCTCACCGCGTCCTCGCCGTGATTCTCGTCGTCAGCCTCGTCGTCAGCCCCGTCACCTCCGCGGCCATCGCCGTCGGCTCCATCCCCGCGGGCTGCCGCGAGCAACTCCCGCACCGCCCCTTCGAGCGCCTCGATAGTCACGCCGAATTCGCCTCCGGCGGCTCGGTCAGTTCTCCAAACACCGCCGTTCGCGCCAGCGCCATCAGGTTCCCCCAGTCCGCTCCTGATCGCCCTCGCGGCGTCGACGGTCAGCCACCCATCAGCGACCGCGACGCCGACCGCCGAGAGCCAGGGCTCCCGCACGGAAAACCCCTCCGGCACTTCGCCGGTCTCCGCATCGACGACTTCGAGCATCTTCGAATCCAGCACGAGCGTGCCGGCGGTGACGAGAGTCGACGCTTCCCGTCGGGTTGACCCGATCGTCGCCTGCACGAGCTTCTCCGCGTTCTGGAACCCTTGCCTTTGCGCCAAACCCGAATACCCGAGATCCCGTCTCGACCGATAGGCGACTTCGCCGGCCACAAGCGAGGAGCGCGCGTCAACGATGCGCCTCAGCTCGGAGAGTTCCCGCTGACTCGCCAGCAGCGCAGCATCCTCAAGCTCTTTTACCGAGGCCAGCTGGTCGGGAATGCCCGCGACCACGGTCCTCGCCGCACTGATCGCGGCAGTGAAGATGCTTTCGGATCTTGCCATGTCTCAATTGTCCCAGATTAGAACATAGGTATAAAGACTTGATGGCGAATCTTGGGAGAAGTTCTTTTGCGCGTGCCTGTGGAGGAGAGGAGCGCGAGATCGTCAGCGCGCAATACGCACATCGACTTCGTCGCCGACATCCTTGCCGAGCTTCTTGCGCAAGGCTGCACTCACCGAAATGAAGTGGTGGCCCTGACCCGTCGGCATGAGCGCGGACATGACCTCGATGCCGTCAACCGTCGTGTTCGCCTTCACTGATTTTCCATGCCCGAAGAAGTCCTGGGAGCCTGGCACCTCGATCACGGGCCAGGTCGGCATCCAGGAAGGGTTCACTATGCGGCCGGTGAAGACGAGAGCATCAGTCATCGAGACAGGGTAGCTCCCTTCGAGACGCGCTGCGCGCTCCTCAGGGAGCGGGGACAGATACCTGACAGCCCCCTTCGAGACGCGCTACGCGCTCCTCAGGGAGCGGGCCGACACCCTGCGCGCTCCTCAGGGAGCGGGCCGACACCCTGCGCGCTCCTCAGGGAGCGGGCCTCAGGGAGCGACGACGTGGAATATGCCGTGCGCGCCCTTCTCGGCATCCGACATGATGTGCGACACGAACGGGTAATTGCCTGCCTCCGGGAACGTGAGCTCCACGAATCCGCCCTGCGCGGGCTGCATGGGGAACACCTGCGACCCGCCCGTCCCCGTGCTTCCGCCGTCGCGCAACACGTAGTCGCCCTCCGAATACACCGTGTCGAACTGGCCGCCCACGACGTGGAACGCGCCGGCAGTGTTGGGTCCGGCATCCAGAAGCCAGATGCGCACCTTCTCCCCGACGCGAACGGTAATCGGTCGGTACGCGTACTGGTTCGCGTAGCCGTTGAACACAACAAGGTCGGGCTGCTGGCTCGCAATCCGCGAAACGTCAGCGTATCCACCCTGAGGCCCGAGGTAGTTCTCGGCCTGCACGAACACGAACTCCTTGTCGACTGGCGCAAGCCCCGCAGGGTCGATCACGACAGCACCGTACATGCCGTTTGCGATATGCAACGACATGGGCATGGTCGAACAGTGGTACAGCCAGATCCCGGATCGCGTCGCCGTGAAGTTGTACGTGAGCTTCTCGCCCGGCTGAATCGTGCGCATGGGCTGATCCGGCGCGAGCGATCCCGCGTGGAAGTCGATGGAATGACCGATCGTCCCGTCGTTGATGAGCGTGATCTCGAATCGGTCGCCCACCTTCCCGCGCAGCGTCGTGCCCGGCGCGGTGCCGTCGAACGTCCACAGCGTCTGCTTCACGCCCGGAGCGACCTCCCGCATCCCCTCGCGCACGGTGAACGTGTGCTTGTGCACGGTCCCGGATGCCGCAGGCGGCAGCGCAGGATCCCGTGCCTCGAAGCTTGCGGCCGGCTTCCTCATGAGATCGATGTCCCCCGCGGCGGACGGACCATCCTGGGCACCGTGGTCGTGTCCGCCGGCATCCGGGGAAATCGAGGGCGCCGGCGTCACAGCGGGTCCGCCGATCATCTTCACGGTCATGACCATGCCCAGTTGCCGGTGGCCCGCGATCGAACACCATCCGTCGATGTCCGACCCGACGACGCCCACGTCGACTCTCACTGTTTCCTTCGGGTTCATGAGGCCCGAGCTCGCACCGCTCACGAGCACGAGATCATGCACTTGCGTGTCGTCGTTCGTGAGCAGGATGACGAGCGAGTCCCCGGCGGGCACCTCCACGACATCCGGGTGGAACCGCATGTCCTTCATGCTCACTTCGACTGTTGTGGTGTGCCCGGTGGGCGTGACAGCCACCTGCGCCGCGGGGCGGGAGAGTTGCAGCCCGGCGGCAACGGGGTCGATCGCGATTCCGACGGTCATCGCGAGGATCACGGTCGCAACGGCCGCAGACAGCGCGCCGCCGCGACGCGCGGGGGCGGATGCTGTGTCCTTCTTCTCGTCGCCTGTCGCGCTCGCCGACGTACTCGCCTGCGGACCCGGCGCACGCGCCGACATGCTCGGCAACGCTCCCGCCGCCGCACCGCCCTTCGCATTCGCCGCGGCGCCGGCTCTCGTCGCCAGCACCGCCCGCACCGCGAGAATCAGGAACACGAACAGCACGACGAACACGAGCAGCGAATCGACGACTTTCACGACGCTCGGCACGGGCAGGAGGAACACGATGATCCCGAGGTTCACGACGGCGACGCGGTAGAGCGCCGCGCGGTTCAACTCGAGCGCGCTGCGCCGGCCCGCCTCCGGACCCCCGCCGAGCACGACGGGAAGCAGATAACTAAGCGCGCCGAGGAGCACTTGCGCCGCGAATCCGGCGGCGAACGGTCCGACGAGCCAGGCGACGCCGGATGCCGCGGCGCCCCAATCCTGCGCGGTCGCGACAACCACGCCGAACGCGATCGTGCAGAACACGAACCAGCCGAACGCGGCGGCCATGCTCCAGCTCGCGAACGTCCACCGGGTCGATCGCCGCCCCTGCATGACCCCTTCTGCGGCGACGAACCCGACTCCCGCGACGTACACGAGCACGCCGAGCCCGAAGAGCAACCGCAGGTCGAGCAGGCTTGCGGCACCCACGACGACGAGCCCGAAGACCATGAGGAGGAGAGCGCGGCCGGCAATGCCGTCCACGGCATCCGAAACCTGCGTGTGGAGCACGGTCGGCCACAACAGGATGAGCGTGCCCACCACTGTGAGCCCTACCCACCCGAGCAGGTTGAACGCGAGGTGAGCAGTGTAGAGGCGGTCGTGCCATCCGGATGGCAGTTGCGCGTGCGCCATCCCGATGCCGATGCCCACCCCGACAGCGAGCGCGATGCCAGAAGCCATGTAGTACGTCACGAGGGGCGCGAACCGTGCGGGCAGCGCCCCGCGCGATTGCATCACGAGCACCGTCACGTGGGCGAGACCGACGACGCCGACGAGGATGCCGCCCGCAAGCACGAGGGGCCAGAACGCGGCCACCATTCCTGCGACGACCGTGGCAACGCCGAGCGTGTGACCGAGCAACCGGATTCCGTGGAACACTCGTCCGCCCGGGGCGGCCCGGCGCAGGAGCGTGTCGGCGAAGTGCTGGCTCCAGATGAGAATCGCGGTGCTCACGGCACCGAGCAGCAGCAAGTGCACCATCAGCCAGTTGCCGTTCGGCACGAACCGGTGCGCGATGACGATGACAGATGCCGCGACGAGCCAGAACGCCACGAGGCCGTTCATGAGCAGGTACCAGCGTTTTCGGCTCATAGTGTTGCTCGATTCGATGGCACGGTTTTCTGCGGTGCAACAGGCGGCCCCATCACGGCGGACGTGACCGCGAGCACAGCGAACATCAGCACGGCGATGACGTTGAGGGCGCCGCCCCAGTGCAGGGCGTCAACGTTGCCCCAGGCATCCCCGCCGAGCAGGCGCACGGCAAGCGAGACGTGCAGGAGTGCTACGGGCACGTACAGGAACCAGCGGTACGGCAGAGGCTTGCGCAACACGGCGGGGAGGATGACGGGCGCGTGCGCCATGATCATCGACATCACGAACCCGAGGAAGATGGCGTGCAGTGCAGCGTCGTAGCCGGGGCCGCTCCCAACGCGTCCCGCGATGATCCAGATCCCGGCGGGCACGAGCAGCCACACGTATCCGGCGAGCAGGCACACCGCCATGTACCGCGGCAGCCCCGTCGTGTTCACGAGCCTGGTCGCCACGTCGTAGCGGAACAGCCAGACGACGAGAACCGCGAGCGCGGCGCCGAGAAGCGGGTATCCGGCCCCGGGCCAGAGCGGCGCAATTGCCGCAGTAATGATGAGGAGCAGCGACGCGGCGAGCCCCAGCCGTTCGGCACGCGCGTCCAGCTGCGGCGATATGCGCGCGAGTTCGAGCCGCTCGCCCGCAATTGTGAGGATGAGGAAGACGGCCATTCCGGGAACGATCGCGGAGATTTGCGCGTTCGACAGCCACAGTATGGCCGCGGCGAGGCCGGAAACCGCGCCGAGGATCTGGATGTCGATGGCGGCGGCGGGCGAGCGGCGCCGGATGACGGCGTACACGCCGAGCAAAGCGACGAACCCGAGCACGATCATCGACTTGCCGACACCCTCCGGGAGTTGGGAAAGAAGGATGAGGCTGCCAATTCCGAACAGGAGTGGCGCCGAGTAACCCCACGCGCGTCGCGCGGCGACGGCGCGTTCGAGGACGATGAACGTGCCGACGAATCCGAACACCATGAGCGGCGCGTGCAATTCGGCCACTCGCGCGAAAGAGAGCGGAGCCCACACTCCGAGGAGAAGGAGAGCGGCATCCAGCCCCAGTAGTAATGCGAGACCCCCGGGGATGAGGAAGACCAGACGCAGCGCAGTACGGTCGAGAACCGGTCGATCGGATGCCCCGGCTCCGAACCCCTGGCCGGTGGGCCGCAGGGCGGAAGTCACACTCTCATCGTACCGGGGTGGCTGGGCGCCGTCGGTACTCCGCCGGCGCCCAGCCGTGGGGGGGGTCTAGACGGAAGTTCTGCGCCCCGTGATCATCCGAAAAAGCCACGCGATGACAGCGATGATGAGAAGGACGACGCCCACCCAGAGCAACCATTGGACGGCCTGGACGAATCCGCCGACGAACAGCAGGATGATGGCGATGATCGCGACGATAACGAGGAGGGGGTTCATAGTTTCAACTTTCCATTTCGTGTGCTGGGGGCTACCTGGCGGGCAACTCGCGTGCCGCGGCGGGGGGATTACTTCATTGGGTCAGTGATCAAACGCATCCTTGACGTTCTCTGCAGCCTTTTTGAGATCCGATTTCACCTGATCGGCCTTGCCTTCTGCCTCAAGTTCTTCGTCGTCAGTGAGCTTGCCCCACGCCTCTTTGGCCTTTCCGCCGGCGTCGTCAGCTGCGTTTTCGATCTTGTCCGAACCGCTCATAATCTTCTCCTTGTGAGCTGGAGCCTGGTAGGTGTATCTGGCGACGCTAAGTGTGCGGCCGACGCATCCGCAAGGGATTGACTCTGGCCGCCGAACCTGTTACCGAGCCGACAAGTGCAGTTGCGAAATCGCTCGACATGCGCACCTTCGCTGAAAAATCAAGCCCTCGTTTCCGATTCGCACACGGCGTAGTGTCCCCCAGAGGAGGGCCATTCGAAAGAGTCCGAGGGGAGGCGTGGTGATGCGCGGAAGGCACGTCGAGGTGGAAACATGGTTAGCCCCTGAGCCGAAGAGGGCGCGTGAAAACAGCCACCTCGATGCCAACTCGGGTGCTGCTTCGGTATTGCGAAACTGGCTCATTCAGTCCGGCGCGAACGCCGACACCGGCCGTTCGCACTATCGACGCCGGAGCAATGGATTCCGCGAGCACAGGGGGACGCCATGAGCTTTCCCGCGCGCGATCCCGCGCCCGTGAGCCGCCGGCCGGTTTCGTCCGACAAGCGAGGCGAGTTGCTTCAGTATCGGCCGAGGCAGCAGCCCCCGATTCCGGCCGCGAGCGCGGAGCCAGCCAATGGTCGGGAGCGTGCGGCAGGATCGGCGTCGGTGGGCATCAGATACGGAGGACAGACCTTCTTCGTTACCCGGGAAATGGCAGTGTGTTTCGTAGCTCATGCCCGACAGGTGCTGGCCGATCACGACGCCCAGCTCGTGGCGCTCCTGCACGAAGGAGGACCGGAACTTCTGCTCATCGCCGATCACATACCGTTCCAGGTAGGCGACCTGTTCCGCCACTCTCCGGCGATTGGGGCTCAGTAGCCGCTCAGTGGGCTTCGGCCTCTGCGTATTCTGAGTCGTCCCCGGCCGACGGTTCGGGCGTGATTCTGAGCCCTGCAGGAGAATTCGCGAGCTGGACCAGTTCCTCCAGCCACTTCTTGTTCAGACTTGGCGCTTTGCTGCCGGCAAAGTCGAACTCCAGAGGAACGGAGGGGTTCAACCAAACCGAGCTGTGGCCGCTTCCGGATTCGGCCGTGCGGTGCCACGAGAATGTAAAGCTCTCTCCGCGACGAAGCTTGGCAACAATCACGACCTTCAGGTGCGCGAGGACGCGGTCTTCGATGTCCACCGAAATGGATGGTGTGCCGTAGATGAACTTACCCAAAGTGCTTCCTCGCGATGCGTGTGGTTGTGGAGCCGATTCTATACAGCGTCAGGACCCTTGCTCATCGAGGTCGTGTTCGATGTCGGCGACTGCCTTGTCAAATTCGCGCGCAGCCCTGTCGGCATCCGCGCCGGGTGCGCTGTCTGCGAGTTCTGTCGGCTTCGCGAATTCGGGGACAGGAAAGTCTTTGGCCTCATCCCCATTCCAGACCGCGTCCGCATCCGCCACATCCAGTTGCGTCCCTGGCCCGAGAACCACCGAATGGCGCGACACGGTGCCGTCGGATTCGCGTACGGGAATGTCGACCGTGACGTTCGTTTCGGCCTGCTCGACGTTTGTAACGTAGTCGAGCATCGCCTGTGCGACAGCGTCACTCGTCTCGATCGTGCCGCCCGCATAACTGATGCGCTTCATGCCTTGACGGTACTCGACCTCGGCACACATCGACAGTGCTTGACATTTCGCAAAACTACCGATTCCGGCATCGTGCAGGGGCGGTCTCGGGCTCTGACTCGGCTCGCGGAAGCGTGGCGGGCGTCCCGGCCCGGTTCCCGCTTGCGACCGGCATCCCGTAGGATTCTTGGAGGTTGTCGCCGTTCTGACGGCAGAAACCGCTCAGGAGAATTCGCCTAGTGGCCTATGGCGCACGCTTGGAAAGCGTGTTGGGTGCAAGCCCTCGGGGGTTCGAATCCCCCATTCTCCGCCATTGTGATGAGTCGCGACATCGTTGACAGATGAGTCGCGACATAGTACACAAAGAGCTCGGCCTTTGGTCGGGCTTTTTGGCTTTGTTGGCCCAGCAGTTTCGGTCGGGTTGATGCTGTAGTCACTATGGCTGATGTCAACTTTGGGACGCCTGGACCTGGGCTCCACCGCGTCGATGCCGCCCTGTCGGTAACGGGCCAAGAGCACGTAAACGTGTT